>JAABUM010000007.1_pt1 | contig 834059 bp, 556 predicted proteins | sample 5559161 | NCBI WGS metagenome assembly JAABUM01 (sample SAMN10711868, study PRJNA513369) | rock metagenome | isolation source: Antarctica rocks | place: Antarctica: Victoria Land, Siegfried Peak nord | reverse complement strand
AACCCTAACCCTAACCCTAACCCTAACCCTAACCCTAACCCTAACCCTAACCCTAACCCTAACCCTAACCCTAACCCTAACCCTAACCCTAACCCTAACCCTAACCCTAACTCTATTTATAGTAGTATTTCTTACTATAAGTAGGATTTACTACTATATTATTATTAATTATTATTATTATTATTACCTAGGTAATTCTAAAAAGTAAATAAGGTAATATAAAAAGGTAATATTTATCCCTAGGGAATTAGGAGGGGTATTTAAATTCTAACTAAAAAAATCTAATTTTAGAATAGGGGTAATTTTAGAAAAAATTTAGTGTCCCTTACTATTTTATTAGGGGCTTAGTATCTTAGTAATACCTTAGCGAGTTAGGTTAGTTTAATCCGACTTACTAAAGTACTAAGAGCTTTTCTAGTTAGTACCGGAAGTAGGTACTAAGTATTCGGGTTAGTACTTAAACTAGTAACTAGTATTCGGGTTAGTACTAATTTATAGTACTAAAACCTAACTTAATAGTTAGTCTACCTAGGATAGGATACCTTATAAGATATCCTAGTAGTAAATCGCGAACTAGGCCTAATTAGGTAATATTTTTTTATAAGCTAAAAATATAGCCTAAACCCTATTTAATACTAATAAAACTTTATAAAAAACTTTAGAACTTACTAAGATATAAAGCTTTAAAGTTAATATAATAAATATATTAGTATATATAGTAATAAAATCCTATATCTTTCTAGCGAGTACTTATTCTTACAGGTTCTTATAAGTAATAATATTATAAATAAGGTCCTTATTAAGGGTACTTATTAAGGGGTTATAATATAGTAATAGGGTTATTACTTATCTTCTTTTATAGTAGTAATATTATATATTATATAACTAGATAGCTTAATAGCTTAGATAGCTTAGAGAATAGAAGCCTTTTATAAGTAGATTTTATACTTATAAGAAGCTTCTCTTCTCTATTAATTAATTATATATATATAAATTAAAATAAGCCTATTAGCTACTATAATAGCTAAAAAGATTCTATTATAAAAAGGTTAGAGTTACTTATTAAAATAAAAAGGATATAAGTACTTAGAAAATATCTAGGAACTAGTTATAAATCTTATAAATTATTAAGAACTTCTTTAATAGTATTATTAAACTTAGATATATCTTAAGTAGTCTACTTAAGAGCTCTAAGTATAAACTAGAAAGATATAGGATTTTAGTATAAAATTAATATAATTTTCAGCCTAGAATAGGATATCTTATAAGATATCCTAGTAGTAAATTATAAACTAGGCCTAACTAGGTAATATTTTTTTATAAGCTAAAAATTTAGCTTAAATCCTATTTAATACTAAAAAAAACTTTATAAAAAACTCTAAAACTTACTAAGATATAAAGCTTTAAAGTTAATATAATTAACTTATTAACTTATATTATAATAAAATCCTATATCTTTCTAGTAAGTAGCTTTAAGTAAGAGAGTCTTAGAACCCTTAAATTTTAAGAAAGTAGGATAGGTAGTAAGTATCTTTTTAACTTTACTAGCCTTTTTAAGTTCTTCTAAGTATTCTAACTCTTTAATATTATTAAGATCTTTATTAAATATCTATTATTCCTACTCTTTTAGAAAATACTTCTATTAATAAAGATATTTTAATTTTATTTACTTCTAATAAGTAATTTTATTAGTAGCTTCTTAAGCTACCTCTATCTCTACCTCTTTATACTTAAGCTTCTCTATTACCTTATTAATACTAGAGAAATAAATAATAGATATAACTAGTTTATATTACTTCCCTAGCTAAATATATTCTATATACCTTTATAAAAGAGAAGATACTTAATACTTTTTTTAAGACCTTATATATTATAAATATAATACTATTATAATTACTCTCTTATATATAACTTAATCTAATAACTTAGTATAATATTATTATAAATAAGATAATATAAATACTTATTTAACCTTTAAGATAAAGGTTTAAGAAAGGAGGGGTAATATTATACTCTTAGTATATAAGCCTTAATAGATATTATAAGTATATACTAAAGTTAAATATACCTTAATATAGTAAATAGGGTAATTACTTACTATAATTACTCTATTTAATATAAGATAACTATAATAAGTATAATAACTACTTAATAAAGTTACTTTAATTAATATAAGTTAATTACAGGTAATTAGTATAAGTATTATAGTATAAGATTAGTTAAAGTTAGGCTAAGTTAGCCTAACCTAGCTATTTAACCTAATTAATTTATTAAACCCTTTTAGATTTAATAAACCCCTTTTTATCTAAAGTTAGATATACTTTCTTAGTTAGATTAGATTCTTAGTATCTTAGTTTCTACCTTATATTCCTATCTTACTATCTTTCCTTCTTTATCTTTTATCTTATATACTAGATTAGACCCTACTAGTTATAATAATATATTAAGTAGCCTTATCTAACTATTAAGTAGTTATCTTAACCTCGTTCCTTAATAATAAGTATAAACTTTCTTATATCTATATAAATAGTATTACTTTCCCTTTAAATAGAAGCTTTATATTTAACTTATATTATCTATTAAACTAATCTCCTAGATATTAAATATAATTCTATACTAAACTAGTTTAATATAAAGCCTACTTACCTTCTCTTTAATACTTCCCTTTATAAGATTAACTACCTAATTCCTAATAACTCCCTAGAAGTTATAAGTTATAATAACCTTAATAAAAGTAACCTACTCCTTAAATAAATAATACTACTACCTTTACTAATAAATATTAATAATAAAGGTATATATTATAAGATTAAAGAAATACTAAATTTAACTATTAATAAAAGAAGGAAAGACTTTATAATAAGTAAAAAAGGATATCTAATATATAAGATTAAGTATATAAGTTACAAGAATAATATTCTAGAATAATAACTATTTACTAATATTATAAGGTATTCTAATTTAATAGCTAATTTTTATTATAAATATATTATAAAAGATAGATTATATAAGTTATTTAAAATACTAGAGGAATAGGAACTACTATTAGCTCTACTTATATAAGACCTACCCGCTAGCGTTATAACGGCGTATTAGGTAATAAAAGACGTAGAGTTATATTATAGGGTTTAATAATAGGTATAAGTCTATTAATAGATTAGGTAGTAGGCCTATTATAGTAGTAGAACTAATCTCTAAGGAACTTAGAAGAATAACGGGGGATAGCTAGGTAGATATATATCTACTAAGCGTAGGCTTAATCTAGGCCTCTTATTACTAGGATATTACCCTATATTTCTAAGGAAGGTTACTTAAAGTAGGTTATAAGATAGCGCGTAAGGCGTATATATACTAAGCCTAATAAGTACCTCCCTTCCTAGGCCCTAGTCCTTAGGGCTAATAAGATTAACTAGAATACTTATTAAAAAACCTTAAAACTATATAGGAAAAATAAGGGAAAAGAGTTATTTAATATACTACTATTAATATAGTATTAATATTAACTAGACGGGACGCGCGTATTAAAACCTTTTATAAGGTAGTAATAATATTATATAATAGTTAATAATAGAGTATATTAATAAATTATTTAGATAGTATATATATACTTCTAAACTATTTATATTCTTGAATTATACTAAGATAATATATAATATAATTTATAACTACTTTAAATACCTTTAATATATAATTAGCTACTTAGCTTATTAATATTTAAGTATTAAGGCGTATAATATTTCTATATAATTAATATTATTATATACTAATAGGGAATAACTTATTAGATATAGGCGTTAATAATATATATTAGTAATAATATAGAAATAAGAAGGTAATATTAACTAGTAGGCGCGCGTACTTTATTATTAATAATAGATTAAATATTTATAGATATTAGGCGTAATAAGTAACGCGTTACTCTAATATATTAATTATAGAATTAGATAGAACCTTTATTATTATTATTATAATTTAAATAGCTTTAAAGGAAACTACGCTAAGATAGTATTATAAGATATTAATAAAGTTCTTATCCTAATATTTAAAACTTCTTATAACTCCTTTAACCTCTCTTATAAGTATATACTTTAACTTAATAATATTATAAAATATATTTATTAATATATATAGTATTCTTATTATATATTATATATAATATTTCTCTTATAAATATATATAATATCTTATTAATATCGCGTAGTATTTATTAATATACTAATATTATATATAGATATTAACTTATTTTAAGTATATTTACTTATATATACTATATAATAGCTCGCTAACTTATATAGTATATCTCTTCCTTATAAGACTTATTTTATAAAGGGTTTAGATAATTATAAATAAGGTAATACTCCCCCTTATTATTATTATATTAATAGTTATTATAATATTAATTATTATATAAAGGTAAGTATATTAACCCTTTAGCTCTATAATAGTATAAGTACTTATTATAATAGATCCTAGCTCCCTTTTAAAGGAAGGCGAGGAAATTTATACGCGCTATTACTAGGACTAGTTAGGTAGATATATATTTAGTAAGGAGAAAGAAGATTAGTAAGAAGATAACCTAATAGTAGAAAGCTTATAAGTAGATAGTTATAATAATTAGATTAGCGCTTAATATTATAACTAACTTATAAGCTTTAATTAATACGTTAAATATATAGAATAATAAGTTAGAGAGTTAAGTAGAACTCCTCTAGACTAAACTTAATAGTATTTAATAGTATAAGAATACGCTAGATAATCCTAACCCTATAAAGCCTTTAGACTTTAAAGGGTTTAATAATTAAAGGTTAGTATATAACTATACTTTAACGTAGATAAATTATTTATATATCTTATTTACTTAAGTTATTTACTAGGTATAAGATACTTAGGCTTATCTTTTATTAATATATCTCTAGTATTCTTATTAAATTATACTAAGATTAAAAGTATTCTTCTAATATAATATACTATTAATAGCTTAACTCCTTAAATAATATTAATAAAGAATATTATTAAATTATATTACTATACTTATAGGTATACTTATATATAAGAGATTAATTACTATATAATATATATAAAGATAATAGTCTTAACTTATATTATAACTTATTATATTATTACCGCTTATTTAATATAGGAATATATTAAATATTTTATTTACACTTTAATTACGCTAATATATTATAAGCTCTTATTAGTTTATAAGACCTATTAAGGTCCTTATCTAGTACCTATTAGTTATATTTACTACCCTAACTAGTCTACTTAACTTTATACTAGATACCTTATTTATTATTAACCTTACTAATAATTTCTTCTACCTCCTATTATTCCTTATTATTAATAAGTTCGGGTACTTATATAAAGATATCCGTTATAAGAGAGTAGTCTCTTTAATAGTAAGGTTTAATTAGTAATATATAGAATATATTATAAATCTTATATAATAGTAGTAATAGTAGATAATACGCTTATAAACCGACCTTATTAATAACCTAGAATAGCCTTATATACTTATAAGCTAACTTCTTACTTAGGTATTATTACTTTAAGTTCTTTATAATTAATATTATTAAATTACTAATATAATATATTTATAACTTATAGTTCTAATTATAGTACTTTACTTAAGACGCTTAAGCGGCTTAAAGGTATTTTATAACTTTATTCCTTATAACTTATAATATTCTAACTCTATTATTTATAATAGGTATCCTCCCTTCTAGGGACTCGTCCTTAAGTTCCTAATAAACTTCTAGATAATAACTATATATAAGAAAAAATGGTATTATTCTAATAGAGGACTAAATACTATTTATATATATAAATTTAGTTATAAGTAGTTACCTAGCCTAGTTAGTTTATTTATTATTAGTAAATATATATAAGTAGTATTCTAATCCCTAATTTTAACGCTTAGTCTACCTATTAGTTTATAGGTAAAAGGCTATACTTAGGTAGCGTTTTATCCTAGAATAAAAATAAACTAATAACTAAAAGGTACTTATAAAGATAGAACCCCTATTACTTATAATACTATTAGGTATATTATAGTAGTAAACGATTTTATTATAGAATATATCTACTAGCTTAGTAATATTAATTAATTATAGTAGGTATATACCTAACTATTTTCATAAAATAATTAATAATTATAAGGATAGAATTATAGATAATTCCCTTAGTCTTACTTAGGGGTAACCCCGTAATAAAGTCTATAAATATTTCTTTCTATAATTAAGTAGTAATAGGTAATAAATTTAATTTATTATAAGTATAATAGCGCGGTAACTTAGTTCTTTAATAGATATTATAAGTTTAATAATACTTAGTAACCTATTTTATACTACTAGTCTAATAGTATTTACGTATAAGAAGATTATACGTCTTCTTAGTACTAAAATATCCTAATAATAGATTATTATAATAGTAACTAATTAGTTTATTATATAAGGCTTTATCCCTTAGAATATAGGGATAACCTTTAAAGGTTAATAGCCTATTAAAGTCTAAACTCTAGGCCTTAGAATATCTATAATAATATTATATAATAGGCGCTTCTAAGAAGGACTTTACCTAATTATTATACTTTTATAAGTTATAAATTAAGGTCTTTATAAGCCTTTAAGTATCTTTATAAGCTAAGTCTAGAATATTTATAATATCTTTTTTATAGATAATAACTTAAATACCTATAATTTTAAATATAGGTATTATAACTACGATAATAGCTTATATTTCTTTAAAACTATTATTCTTTTATAAGGTAAGCTTATTTTATAATATTAGTAAGAGCTTTATATTTAGAGGTAATTTACCCTTATAATTAGGTTAGCGAGATAGCGCGTTAGTAGGGTTTAACTTCCCTAGGTAATAGAATATCTTAAAGTTATAGATAGCGAGCTTTAACGCCTATTTAACTTACTTAGAATTTAATTCCTTTTACTTTATAAAGCCTTTTAAGTTATTATAGTTAATCTATACCTTAATTATAAAAGTACTTCCTTTTAAGTAGTATTAGTACTATTATATTACTATTATAATAGTAAGTAGCTCCTACTTATAAGTTTTATAATTCTATTCTAGGTTAGTTATCTTTTAAGACTAGAATATAATAAGTTACTAGTTACTATCCTTATCTTATTAAGATAGGATAGTATTTATAGTAAAATTTAAAGTTTTTATTTCTATCCTTAAGGCCTTTATAAGGTCGTAGTAGCGTAGAAATAGTACTAATATAAAGGTATCCCGTAGTAATTAGAATACCTTATTAATAGTAATAGTCTAATCTAATAGGCCCGTTTTCTTACTATCCTTACTCCTCTTAAGTAGGCTAGTAAGTAGCTTAGCTATATAGGAGTAGTTATAAATAAACTAATAGTAAAAATTTATAAAGTCTAAAAAGACTTATATATCCTAATAGGTCTTAGGCTTAGGCTAGTCCCTAATTATTATTATATACTCTAGATCTATCTTAATACTATTAGTTAAGATAATAAACCCTAAAAATTTAACCCTTTTAATATTAAATTAGTACTTTTTTAGATTAGTATATAAGGAAAATTAATATAACTATTCTAGTACTTATTAAATATATTACTAGTAATCCGCTAGATTAGAATTATAAATAAGGATATTATCTAGGTATATTATATAAGTTATATTAATTAAACTAACTAAGGCCCTATTAATATAAGCTTAAAATATAGCTAGTATATTAGTAAGCTTAAAGGGTATAACTAAATATTTAAAGTAGTTATAATAAGTTTAAAAAGTAGTTTTCTATTTATTACCTTCCTTAATATAGATCTAATAATAGGTATCCTTTAAGTTTAACTTTATAAAAATCTTAGAATTATATAAGTAGTCTAATATCTTAGTAATAAGAGGTAATAGGTATCTATTTTTTAGAGTTATAGTATTTAACTCCTTATAATCTATATATAGATATAGCCTACTATCCTTCTTTAGTATAAAAAGAATAGTTACTCTAGCTAATAAGATAGAGTAGTAAATAATCTTCTTTTAAAGTAAATCCTTAAGGTAGCGTTATAACTCTACTAGCTTAGTTTAAGATAAATTATAAAGCGGCTTATAAGGTAGTTCTTTACCTTTTATAAGATCTATAGCGTAGTTACCTTCGTTAAAAATAGGTAAGGTACCCGCCTTCTTACTAGAAAAAATATCGGTAAAGGCCTTTAATTCCCTAGGGACTTAAGGGGCTTCCTATTTACTAGATACTATACCGGCGTATATAATAGTAAATATATTTAACTCTTTCCTAATATTTTAAGTAAATACTTAGGGCTTATTAACTTATAATATACTAGGATTAACTTTAAAGTACTAGTAATCCGCCTCTAGATCTAATAGTATATACTATTATTTTAATCCTAGTATATCTAAAATAATATTAGGGCCCTTTTAGTCTATTATATAGAAGAGAGTAGTATACTCCCTATTATAGCCCTAGCTATCTATTAACTAGTAATATACCTAGTAGGCTCTATAAATATATATACTACTTCTACTAAGCGCTTATACTTATAATAAGATAGCTTTATAAGGCTTTAGATCTTATTAGATTATAAACTTTTATAAAATTAAGTTTAGATATAACCTAGAGTCTAAAAGTATTATAACTTAATATTAGTTACCTTATAACTCCGCCTAACCCTTTATAAGGATTAATAATATTACCTCTATTAATTAGTCTTCTTACCCCTCTTCTAAGGCGGTTAAGGTACTAGTTCTTTTTTTACTAATACTATATTAATACTAAAATAAGCTTAAGGCTTATTAAGATTTATATAGTTAGGTTAGATATAGCCTTCTTTATTATAATAAAAATAGATTATAAAATCTACCCTAATATTAGGCCTAGCCTTTCTTTTTAAGGTATTATCCTTAAAACGCGACTACTTACTACTACTATTATTAGAACCCTTAGGCTTTATAATATAGTCTTCTAAGGATTTATTACTACCTTTTAATTTTAGCTAAGACCTACCTTAAGGTTTTCCTTAAGAACCTAAGCCGCTTATATATCGCCTACGTTCTAAGGTATTCTCTAATATAATAGCCTAAGCGAATATCTCCTTATATTACTTAATAATATTACTAGTACTAAGAATTTTATTCTTTAACTTACTACGGAGCTTTATAAGGAAAATATAGGCCTTATACTCCTTATTAAAAGGTAGTAAATAAGACTCTAACTCCTCTAAATAGGCCTTAAAATTTATAACCTTTTAATTATTATATTAGTATACCTACTCCTACTTTTTATAAATAAGGAGATAGTAGCTCGCTAGATCCGCGACTAAGTTAAGTAGAAACCTCTTAAAAAATTTAAATATAATATTAGCTAGATTATAACTCCTAAAATAGGTATACTATTAGGCTTTAGGGTCCCCTTCTAGGGAGTTTATATAATAGGTTATATAGGACTTATTTATAGTAAAGTACTCTAGCCTTATAATAAATTTAATATTAACTTTATAAAACTAATATAAGTACTCCCCTTTAAAGGATCCTTTATAAGGTCTTATCCTTTTAAGGTAAAGTACGTATATATAAGTATATTAAGATAGTACTAAGATAGTAGTATTCTAAACTCCTAGGTTAATATTAACCTAAGGATTATAAAGTATTTTATTATAAGCTAGTAATATTACTAATTTATTTTATTATTTAAGATAATAATTTTTATTCTAGGCCTCTTCTAGTAGCTATTCTAGTTTATCTAGAGTAGAAGAAGTAAAAAGTCCTCCCTCTAGTAAGGCGTTATAACGGTGTTCTAGTAATATTTTACGTAGTAGTAGTTCTACTTAATTATTACTTTTAGCCTATTAATTATTATAGGGTAAACCTAATATAATAATAACTCTAGGCCTTTTCCTTTAAAAAGAGAGAGAGATTAGAATTATAAGGCCTATACCTATTAGCTCTATAGTAGCGTATTAGGTAATAAAAGACGTAGAGTTATATTATAAGGTTTAATAATAGGTATAAGTCTACTAATAGATTAGATAGTAGGCCTATTATAATAGTAGAACTAATCTCTAAGGAACTTAAAAGAATAATAGGGGATAGCTAGGTAGATATATATCTACTAAGCGTAGGCTTAGTCTAGGCCTCCCGTTACTAGGATATTACCCCGTATTTCTAAGGAGAGTTACTTAAAGCAGGTTATAAGGTAGCGTGTAAGGCGTATATATACTAAGCCTAATAACTTATATATAAGTCTAATAGTACTATATTATAAAATAAGACTTATTATTAATATACTAAGATATTATAACTAAGAAAGAATTAGCTTAATATAAATATAGATACTACTAATATTAGTAGATAAAGGACTAATTATAATAAGCTAGTAGTAGAGGATATAAAGTTAAGTAATACTTATTATTAAATAAAAAGAATATATTTTTAAATAATTTAGATATTTACTAGAGTTCTAAGTTAAAAAGGGGGGTTAATATTATAATTTAATAGTATAAACTAATATATACTCCTAATTAGGCCTAGTATATATACTAAGATATAAATACTATATTTATATATAATATAATATATAGAATAGTATAATTAATATTCTTATATAAACTTAATATTAATACTATTTAGATTTATATTAAGTCTCTAATAATTCTCTAAGTTATCTAAGTAAGCTTATTTACTTATAAGTAAAAATTCTACTTAAGTAATATATATTATACTAGAATTACCTAGAGTTAAAGTTTTTAAATTCTTCTACTTAACTAATTTTTAAGTACTTAGACTAATCTAAGTATATTATAAGTTTTTATATATATATTAAAAGATTAAGAAATTAGATATACTAGAAGTAAAGAAGTTATTATAAATTACCTTAAGATTAGAACTACTAGTTAGAAAGATATAAGATAGTATAAGATATTAGTCTTACCTATTATACTATACTATAGTATAAGATTAGCTATTTTAAATCTATTTTATTCTAGAATAGTATAGATTTTTATAAGATAATCTTATAAGATATTATTTTAATAAGACTACTTTATAAGATAGAATATTTATAAGATATCTTATAATTAGTAAGTATATAATATAGTATTTTAAAAAAAAAAATTCTAAAAATCTTTACTATCTAGAAAGTTATAGTATTTTATATAGTAATAATTTCTAGAATATTTTACTAATTATAAGATATTCTTAAAATATTCTAGAAATCTCTATTATATAAAAAGTTATAACTAGAAAGCTAACTAGAAAGGTAATTAGAAAGGTAAATATTAGCTTTCTAGTTAGCTTTCTATTTATAACTTTCTAGATAGTAAAGATTTCTAGAATATATTTTTTAAAAATATTATATTATATACTTACTAATTATAAGATATCTTATAAATATCTTATTTTATAAAGTAGTCTTATAAATAATTTAAAGATATAGGATTAAGACTTAATTTACCTACCTTATTCTATAATCTTATACTATCTTATATAAGATATCTTATAAGATATCTTATATCTTTCTAGCTAGTAATTAGAACTTATATTAATATCTTTATATAATATAAATAACTTATAACTATTAATTATTTCTAGCTTTTTATACTTTTCCTCTTCTAAGATATTTAATAGTATAAGAATTAATACTAATCTTAATAGTAAGAGAAATAATAATACTACTTAAAGAATAATATTCTTCTTAAACTTAATTCTAATAATAAGGGTAATATCTATCTCTTTACTTAATAAGATTTTTAGTATTTTAACTTATTAAGCCTTTATATTAATACTAAAATTATTATTATTTATTTTTATAATAATAAGCTTTAAATTAAATTAACTTATTAAATCTTTATTTATATTAAATTCTTATTATAACTAGATTAATATTTATATTATATTAGTAAATTAAAGAGATACTTTTAAGTTATACTTTTATTAGTTAAAAGTACTAAGTATTTAAATAATAGTTTTTATATTAGAAACTAGATATCTAATATATTAAAGAGAATAAAATAGAGTAAAAGTATTATTATTACTACTATTTAATTATTAGAGTTTTATATAAATAAAAAGTAAATAATTATTAATAAAGATATAGAATACTTATTAATATTAGATTATCTTTTTAATAAGTATATTAGATTTAGTATAAATAAAATTATTATAATACTATATATTAGATAGTATATATTAAATAGTATAGATATAACTTTAATATAAAGTATAATTTTTAATAAGTATATTAGATTTAATATAAATAAAATTATTATAATAATATTAAATAGTATAAATATAACTCTAATATAAAGTAAATAAATAAGTTAAAAAAATAGGATATCTAGTAAAATTATAGAAGTATATACTTAGATATCTATCCTTCTATTATATAATTAGTCTTACTATAAAGGGGCTTAGCGACCGGCTTATCTAGCTTAATACATCTAAGGTACTAAGGTAAAGTTTACTATCTAAGTTATTACAAGTCTTACCCCTTTCTCATCCGTACTACTCGTCAACCGTACTCGAAGTGTCCGCGCACTCTGTTCCATAGCGGCTACATCCCGTTTCCTATATTCCGACAATTCTCTAGGCCCATGGAAGACAAGAGCAAGCGCATTCGACTTCCACAACGGCACTCTCGCCCTAGTGGACTCTACAGCAGCGGCACCAAGAAACAACAAGCTGGCAGCCACAAGCGCACACGGTAGACTCAGCCACTTCCAACGCACTCTCACGATCGTCTGGCTCTCCCACGCGATGCCCAGTGCCTGTGCAGAACCGACTGCGGCTTCGCGGTATGAAACGGTCAGGTGTTGCGCCAATCGGTCAAAGATTATGGTCATGGTTTTCAAGTCTTGACCACCAAACAGTTCGATTGCATCTCCTGAAGCTAAATCTGGAAATTGATGCGGGGTTGCATTTCCCGAGAGTAAGCCGCCTAGCCATGTTCGCAGAACTGAGTCTTGGAGAGAAGCAGAAAGAACGATGTAGTCTTCCTGAAGGAAGTCAAGTGGAAGGCCCTGGGATTTGACCTTATCTACATCAGCCTTGGATCGATTGACATTTGTATGTGATTTGATGCCGCCTGATGGTGGTGTAATGTTGTAGTAGACCGTGTCCCTATAACTGTAGGCTTGGGCAGTGCTTGCGTCATGCCATGAGCTCTCAAGACTTTCATTGAAAACGGTGTTGTAAACACGGGCGGTATAAGTGTTGACACACCAGAACAGAGAACATTCAATGGCTGTGATATTGAAGAATGTTTCTTGTAGCATCGAGAAATTTGCAAGCGCATAGCCAACGCTGTCGAGTGTAACTGCGGGGAGGCTTCCGCTAGCATTAAAAGTTCTATCATCGCCCGTACGTAATTGGGGAAAACCAAGACTGAGACCGTTCGGGAGAGCGACGGGACAATTTTGTCCTTGTTGAATAGTCTCATTGCAGCTTGGCACCTGTTTGCCAGCCTGCATGAAATTGACATGGTCTGTTAGATCGGCGTATTGGCTGCATACTGCAAGCGTTTGGTAAGGGCTCCAAGTGCAGTTGTTACTTGGACAATATGGGGTCTGTGTAGGGTTTGCCATGCCAAAGAGTCCTAGGTAAACTGGTCCTTTGGTTTCTGCAAGGGATGGGCTTACCAGATAACCTACAGGCAGCGTTGCGTTGTGTGGTGATGGTGCTTGTTCCAGCTGGTACACCACCACTTGCTGTACAAAAGGGTTAATGGCGATGGCGAGTACAGTGACAAGCGCGCCAAGCGTAGATATGTGCCTAGTTCTAGAACATGTCAATTGCTCAAAGTCTTGCAAAGTCTTCTCTGGCCCCTTACCTCCATCGAATTTGCCAGACCATCTTCAACGCTCCCCATGGCCCTCGACTCGCTTGATCATAAATCTCAATGTCGCTCAAAGCATGGTCTTTTTGAAACCAATTCCACTTGGCTTGGCCGATGCCCGCCGCAACTGGCATTAGCATAGTCCCACTCATGATTGTAGCGAAGATTGACACTAAAGAATTGATGGTGATACTCCAGGGCCAGTCAGGCAGAGGCCGCCCTTCATGAAGAAGAAGAACGAGGATAATCGCGGCCAAAGAGATCAAGCTAGTCAGTATTGCGCAAAGCTCCCATGTCCACCAGTCTGTAGCAAAGCGACGCCCACGACTAAGTGACCGGCGGAGTGCTAAGAACCCTTTCATAGGCAAATTCCGCTGATGATCGTCAAGCAAGCTATATTTGACCTGTTGTTGACGCTCCTTGACTCGCTCGTGTTGATCATCCTCAACCGCAGGCAGCTCCCGCTCTGGTAGCGAGTCGCTTTCGACATGATTTGGACAAAAGTCTTGTAACCGTACGTGCTGATAGCTTCCCTCATTTAAGCTGGCTGAATCACGGCTCAATGGAGATATGCTGCGGGACGGGTGATGCGGTCCTCGCTCCCTGCTGAAAGATGAGGAGTGACTGCTGGGTTCTGCAGCCATAAGGGAATATGGGTACTAGTAAAAAAGTTCCTTGAAGTGCTTATAGTGGGAATTTTAGTGAAGAGAATGGGCTAGAATATTCAAGAATGCGCGCTTTCGAATGGTACGCATCGCCAGTGGGGCTGAAACATGAAGGATTCGCACTCGGTGACATATCGTATCTCCCCGACCCTGCTCCATTCGCAAGATTTGGAAGACAAGAAAAAGAACGGCAAATTACAAAGGCAAATTATAAAAATACTATACTTTTCTGAAATATTTTCAAAAATGCCACCCCTATATTTTAAAAAATACTATACCGGGGACTTATACATCCTAGAAGCTAGGCGTATCAGCCTTATAACCGCCTTAGAAGCCTGAGACTCCGCGTAGTAGCTCCTGTAGTAACCCCTATAGTAGTTACCGTAGAAGCTACTATTATCTAGCTCTCTTATTAGGGCTCCCTATATAATTACCTAGCCTAATAGAAGAGTACTAAGTACCCTAAGCTCTAGGGATAAGTCCCCTAAGAAGTTATATTTTACTACTAAAAATATTATTCCTTATAATAATAGTAATAGTTAGGAGGTTTATATAAGAGGTCTCTAGGCCTACTTATATCCTAAGGATAGGCGTACCTATTATAAGAGCTATTACAAGGTATTTTATATTATAAAGGGGCTAATATATCTAGCTTCTAAGGTATCTAATTTCTTATATATAGTATTTTTAAAAATCTTCCTAAAAAGTATAGTATTTTTATAATTTTATTATACTTTTTAAGAATACTTTTAAAAATACTACCCTTATATTTTAAAAATACTACGCCTAGGTAATTAAATACCTTAGAAGCTAGATATATTAGGCTTAGAGCTACCTTTTAAGCCTAAGACTCTAGGTAGAAGACTTTATAATAGCCTTATAATAGCCTTTGTAATAGCTACTATAATCTAGCTACCTTAGTAGGGCTTTTAAGGTAACTACCTAGCCTAATAAAAGAGTACTAAGTACTTTAAGCTCTAGGAATAAGTTCTTAAATAAGTTATATTTTACCCCTAAAAAGTTTATTCCTTATAATAATAGTAGTAGTTAAGAGGTTTATATAAGAGATTTTTAGGCCTACTTATATTCTAGAGATAGAAGTACTAGAAGCTAACTTATAAGGGCTATTATAAGAGCTCTTATAAGGTATCTTAAGTTAATATACCTAGTATCTAGAATATATAAGTGCCTAGTATAGTATTTATAAAATATAAGGGTAGTATTTTTAAAAATATTCTTGAAAAGTATAGTATTTTTATAATTTACTAGAAAAAAAGATTAATTATCTTATAGATAGTAGGATTAAAATATAATTTTTATCTTAACTCTTTTTCTAATATAAAGATAGTCTTATATATCTCTTAGATAACTATTAAAATATAATAAAGACTAGATAAAAGTTTAAGATACTTAGAAGGTATATTTTATATAAGCTAGTCTAAGCTAGAAGCCTTCTATTTAATAGGAAAGGAAGGAAGTAGAAAGAAGTTTAAGTTATATATATTAACTCTACTTATCTTAACTACTAAGTATTAATAATAGTATATAATTAATAATAGATAGACTTAATTAATTATTATTTTATATTAGATTAACTTATTCTACTAATTATTATTAATATAAATTAGTTAAGTTAAGAAAGAAAGTCTTAATATTCTTTCTAATCTAATATTAAATAAGTAATTTTATTTATATCTAAGAGAGATAATAGTAAGGTAGAGATAATATTTCTACTTATATATACTATTAATATATAGAGGAAAGTAGAGAATAGTAATAATAAGAAGGTATTATTCCTAGGTAATATTAATAATAAAGAAGAATAATAGTAAGATATATAAAGTAGTATATAAGGTTAAGTAGATACGCGTTTATTTATTATAAGGCTTATTAATAAAAGTAGCTTATATTAAGCTTAATTATATATATAGCCTTATAGTAATATTTTACTATAAAGGCGTAGGTATAGAAACCTCTACTTAAGGGGTAGGCCTTTTTTAGTTAAGCCTAGTTATAGAAGTAAGTATAAATATAGAACGACTAATTCTAATTAACTTATATAACTAGGGAGTTAGCTATCCTTAATATATAATAGGATAGAAGGTTAATATACTCTAACTTAAGTATAAGTAGGACTACCTTGTCGGAAGGGTACGTAGATAGCTAGGCGAGAGAGTTCCTTACGTGTACTAAAAGTAAAGGTGATTGGCATAGTCGCTTCTAGATACTAGAGTCGAATATTACACTATCACGTACGTGTCTATTGAATTTACTGCTACCCGGTATTAAGATACCATCTAAGAGTAGCCTTGTCAAGAAAAAGCAGCACCAGTACCTAGCCTATGCTGCGGCCTACTGGTCTCTCCACTTCGTCTCGCAGGAGGCTACCAAAGCTGAGTGTGAATGCTTCAACAAGGAATTCCAAGGTAAAGCTAGCTGTGTGTATTGTTTCTAACCTAAAGGAGTGTCTGCAAGCTTTACTACGCCAGCGCATGAATCCCCATGTCCGATTTGTTACCGTCAGGCCTCAGCCTTATTTAACAATGTTATACAAAGTATCAATGCTTCCCAGTACAACGAGTGTCCCTGTCCCCCCCAAGCCCCCTGTCCCCCCTGTCTAGACCCTCTCCCTTCCTTCTTGAACAGATCATGCCGCGAAGACGTCCTCGGCGGGAAATTCAATTGCTCGCTTGGTCGGCGGCTTGACGGTCTTCCACTCCCCGTCCTTCTTCTTCTCGATTTTGGTGACGGCGGCCCAAGGAATCAAATGCTCGACCGCGAATTCCTTTTCGTCGGAATGTGAATACTTCTTGCCTGCTTTTTCGTACTCTTCTGCAACATCATGGATCGTTTCGGTGATTTTGGTGGAGTCGAGGGTGTAAAGGTATCCGTTTCCGGCATGTTTCTTGGAGACGTCGATATCGTCCGAGGTAGAGATGAATGGGTCCTTGGAGGGATGCTTCAATAATCCTTCCACATGCTCAAACAAGGTGCCCTCCGGCTTGGAAAAACCTTTGGCCTTGAAACCTTCAGCATCTTTGATGGTCTTGGCAGAGCGTGCGTCGCCTCGGTAGAGAGTGGTGGCTAAAGCACCGCTTAGTAGCGATGCAAGAAGACTAAAGAAGACGAAGAAAGAAGAGATGTGCATCTTGTAATAGTGCTTGTGAGTTTATGGTTTTGGGTTGTAGATTGTAGATTGTAAAAGTGAAATATGTGAGATTGTTTAATATGCCGGTTGTGGATGTTGCAGATCTAAGAGAGTAGGAACAACAACTTCTTATATATATATTGTTACCTTACCTTGAACAGTGTTAACACGTAGTATAAGAAACCTTTACGTACAATCGGATCCTACAAACAAGCTGACAAGTATGAGACCAAAATAAAACCCAGCTGAAGGAGGATGCTACAGACAGGCAGGCATGTTACAGATGCCTCCAAGGCCTGTGTGTTGGTGTTGGTATGGAAGGCAGAGGCAGATGCAGAGGCACAGTGAGGGCTCGTGGGGGCTGAGAGGAGTTGGGATGATGGTAGAGGAGTGCTTTTCTTATGATGTAGGAGTTGGGATGATGGTAGAAATAGGAGTACTTGACTTAAGATGTTAGATGTTAGTGAGCGGTGGCAGTGGGAGGATTAGGGTAGGCGTGATGTGCCTCATTCCAAGTTTCACTCAATGCTGTTAGCCTTATTTCCGTATGTCGATGATCTTGCCATTTCCGTTACCGGTCTGGTGTCACGGCGTCACTCCTCTTCCAAGTCAGATGGTCCACAGTAGCCTGTTGGTAGCTCTCGCCTCGTATTGCTAGAGAGAATGATATCAGTAGGAATATAAAGGAGTACTGACAGGTATAGGTTAAAACGGAAACCGCCGGGTATAATCAAATCCTACAAGTAAGCTCATACTGCAAGGCTGAGTTTCATCTAACGTAGAGGAGGAACAATCCTATTGCCATTTCCGTTACCGTTCCGGTATCACGGCGTCACTCCTCTCCCAAGTCAGATGGTCCGCAGTGGCCTGTTGGTAGCTCTCGCCTCGTATTGCTAGAGAGAATGATATCAGTAGGAATATAAAGGAGTACTGACAGGTATAGTTTAAACGGAAACCGCCGGGCATAATTAAATCCTACAAGTAAGCTGATACTACAAGGCTGAGTTTCATCTAACGTGGAGGAGGAACAATCCTATTGCCTATCCTGCATTTGCAAGTAAGCTTCCTGCTACTGAACTGCAACAAGGAATCCACAGCCTCGTTCAGGAACTCTCAGTTGTGAAGATGTATTTTCCTCTCTTCGAAAGCTTCGGAAGGGGTTGCCGCAGGCAGACCCTGAGCAGTGATTACTACTTAGGCCAGCAAGTGTTGTGAGAAATGACCAGCTAATTGGAATGAAATAATGTAGAGCAGAGAAGCAGTGTTTTTGACAAACCGCCGAGACTCGGTCAATCAAGAAGGTGTCCAGTATGGCCGATGCTCAAGATCTACATGCCTTCCTTCAGGAGCATGACGAAAGTGCACCACAACCTGAATGCCTCGTCCTCTATCATTATTCCTTCGTCGCAATAGTACTGGCCCCTGTCCTCACATAAGACTTGGAGGCTCAGAAGTACGACAGCCTCAGCTTGCGGCACGGTGGTCCTATAGTAGGTATGGATGTAGGTTCCAGCTGAGAAGCGTGGCTTATCCCTGCCACATTATTACATCAAGGTCGGGAACCGGAAGGCAATCAGTATATAGGGTTAGGGTTACATGGTGCCGCTTGACTTCAGCTGCCCTCTGCGAATAAGCAACCCACAGCACGAACTATACTTTGCATACTGCGTCCTCTATTTTCTCCCCTCTCAACCAACTCCGAGCAGAACCTGTTCCTACAGCACTCAGAGGTACGTGCCAACTTCAGAACACCAAACTAGGCGTTTCCATGCTCACGCAAAGTACAGATCGCGTACACGCCATGCAGGAGCCTGCCACAGCACCGTGGGGTCTGAGCCTCAGCAACGCCGACCTTGAGAAGCTCAAAGCCGGGTTCGAGCCTCAGGATCAGGACGACAAATGGCGCGTCTCGGCCACGGATCAGAGCCAGTGTGGCACCATCTCCATCCATCTTGCTCGAAGCGGGACGGGCAAGGAACTTTACGTCCTTGTTGTGAAGCCAAGCGACGGTGGCAGCAGCGGCAGTGGTGCGATGATCGAAGCTATCACCTGGGAACAAAACAAAGGTGGAATTCGCATCTCGGAGGAGCAGGCCAAGAAGGAGGTAGTGATCATAACCAGACGCCTTCTGGAGTGCAAGTTTGATGCGCTCCCAGAGTATGATGTTTCGGATCTGTGGAATCATTCTGCCGCTCAGCTAGGCGCCAATTGAGCAAACCTTTCTTTTCTGCCTTGGTATCTTAGTATCTAGGCTCGGTCTATTTGTCAATAGACACCGCGTCGTGCGACCTCTTTGAAGTCCCCGTTGGAATGCAACCACTGTTAAGGTCCATGCAGGGCTACCTACTATGTAACTCCAAGGAAGCTGTGGGACATCATTTTCCGCGCCCCCCCCCAAAATCAATTAATCTGCAACATGTAGCCCCCAACAAAGGCAGCTTCTCTTTCTCGGGATGTGCCAACAGCATGTGATTTGGTAATACAGCCACTCCTCTACATGTCCACCTCACTGTAACTATGTCTAGAGTCGCTTTGAAACGTACCGGCTACGCCTTCTCACTGCCTACAATGAAACAGAGCATCCCAAATCCTTATAAACTGTTGTCTGGTTGTTAGTGCCACACAGAGATTAATAGATACAGAGAGTGTTTTTCTATTCTTCAGCAAGGGGGGCGCACTAGCGGTGGCAGTACAGCGGCGCAGCACGCGGGAGCCCTACATGTGGTCTGTACGCACGCCGGAGATTTCACAATCACGCTGTGGGGGTATATATGCACTTTATTGGTGTATCCTTTTGCGGGCGTCATAGCCTATACAAGAGGATTCAAGTCTTCTAACCCTTTTCTGGAGCCGAAGGCGGGGCCATCAGCGGAAATATTCCATTATAATCCGTGAAAGTCGTACCTCTCTCTAGGCTACAGTCACAGGCTAGACCGATTATTTCAATAGGCCTCGGTAAAAATATATAGAAATAGGAGAATGCGCCCTCCTACGCCCCGTTACGCCCCGTTTTCGCTACGACTTTCTCGGTGGTATAATATAGTTAAATAGCCTCGTTATCTCTACGTATAAGCCTAAAAGATCTTAATTATATAACCAGTTAAGACTAGGGGTAAACGGACGCGGGGGCGCGTCCTCTTAAGAAAGGGGAGCTGTGGGGGTATATATGCACTTTATTGGTGTATCCTTTTGCGGGCGTCATAGCCCATGTAAGAGGATTCAAGTCTTCCAACCCTTTTCTCACGCCAACTAATATTTGAAGCTTGCATCGAAAGAAAGGAGCAGTGTTGATGGGAAGAAAGGGGTTATGTTACTCGAGTAGTGCTGAAATGAGTGGAGAAGTTGAAAGAAGGGAAGGTTGAATTGGGAGAGAGGATGCGAGGAGGGGGAAGTGGAAGGAGTGGAAAAGGAGGTTTGGGATGACATGTTGTATTTTGGCAAGAAGAAGACAAGATATTAATACGCTGCTGCGGCTCCCCTATATACCTCCTCATCTACGTTATCTTAGTACCTGGCATATACACTCAGATGTGCAGCATCTACATACTCACTTACATCCCCCTCCCTCATCCCCATCTCCAACCCTCCCTCTTCCTAGCACTCAAACCGGACTGACCTCAATCCTTCATCCTCTAATTTTACCCAGCCACAACCTCGCTCGCTCAGATAAGTCCGCATGCGCCAGCTTCATGCCACTTGTCCCCAAGTACTGTACGTAAATAGCAACAGCAAGCACCATTCGCAACAACAAAGAAGAAGAAGATATAACTATTCACTAGGTACTCGATTTATATGTCTGTAAGACTTGAAACGGGTTGTTTTGGAAGCGTCACCGCCGTGCAATTTCCACTGGCACCCTGATCTTCTATCAAGTAATCTTGCAGATCGGTGCAAGGGCTCCATCAGCGCGTCGTCGTCAGGGAACCTGATCCTGTTCCGAGCTTGCAAGATGAAAGAACCGTTTTCTTTCTGATGGTGTATTATTTCTAATGCTTCTCCTTTCTACGAAAGGTCTCATCGAGGATGACTAGCCCTCCACGAGCCAATAAAAAGATGGATAACCTTCACGAGTGGATCGCTCTCTTCCACGGTGTGTAAATGCGGCATCCAACCAAAAGAGTTAAGAGGAGTACCAAAACATCTCCGATGAGTTTCGGCTCGCTGAGTGCCGTCAACTGGCGTCCTATGAACTCTTCTTATGTCTGCTCAGAAAAGTATTCTATCAGCACCGCAGTGTAAGGGAAAGGTCCGGTCGTGCTCATGACCTGTTCGAAACTCAAGTGAAGTTCCTGGGCCGAGCCTCGTTCCCTCATCCCATCATTCTGATTTTCCGGATCATACCCAACTGCGTCGTTTATTGCATCTTTGGCATCCAGTATTTCTCGCAGCTTACTACATACACGCTCTATCAGCCTCGCCATAGCAACGTGCCTAGGTTTGGCCAGGACGGCATATTGCGCAAGCTACACGGTGTAGGGCACACCGGACCAGATCACGTCACCTTTGTGGTCGTTCTCGATGCCCACAACGAGATTTGTCCGATTGGCATACTCCTCAGGATCCACTTCGAGACAGCCTGCATCGGACGGGTGTCGACGTCCGACCAGACCCCGCGGTCTGCGTAGAGTATGAGATATCTCAGCAGGTCGGCGCGGAGAATGGGATCGGAAATGTCGGAGAAGAGTTTTGAGATTTCCAAAGGGAATCGGTTGCGGATATAGGTCTCGCTGTTTGATTCTGTGATGCGTTCATACCGGAAATCAGGGTTTACTGTATACCATTGGTGGGGGAATCCTGCGGTTCGTCCAGTCGGATCCTCCGAGTCGTCTTTCCAGTTTTGCTAGACCTTCTTGGGGAAAATGAAGTCTATGAGTCTTTGCTGGTCGGTGGACGGGAGGGCGTACGTCGCTGAATCGGGAGTCGTGAGGCGCAGAGTGGAATCTATAGCGGAGTCGGGTGCAAAATCTACGTCTACAGCTTGCTTGGGAGGAAGGGAGGCGATTGATACTTTTATGAATCGAGCGAAATGCCAGACGAGCAATAAAAGCAGAGCTGCAACGGCGACAAATCGATATTTACTCGGCGAGCAACCGTTTTGCATGGTAATTAGAAGGTTACTTGCAGTTACGATGTAGAATGAAAGTGAAGTTGAAGATAATACGTGACCTTTTACGTAGGTAATCTTGGCCCTCAACACCGAACTAAAACGAATGATTGCACTAGGGATGCTATTATGGATTTGGTCCACTAGCCAGATACATATACTAGCAAGAAGGATCGCAAGGCCCTACGGGACAGGTATCGCGATGAATCTAACCCTAGCTCGATGTGTCGCTCTAAAATAGGTAGATGAGGCTTCCTTATGTCAGGTTTATTATTATTAACATGATTAGTCGGTTAAATAGGGATATACTAGAAGCACGTCAGAAATACTATTAGCAGTGAGATTCAAGTCCTATTAAGCTTTCCAAGGCCCTATAAGCTCTATCTTCCTTAAAGCTATATAAAAGGAAATAGCAGGGGCTATATATAGGAATCTAGATTTTATTAAAGTATTAGACAGGTTTTATAGTAAGATTATTTAATATTTATTTAATAATTTATATAAGTCTAGCTATATATTAAATCTAATCTAAATTTACCTAAATATAAACTATTACTACTTAGCCCTAGCTATCTAAGATTTATCTATAAAACTTCTTTTAATAATTATCTATTTATCTATATTTTTAATATTAATATATTATAAATATTAATTTTAATAAAGAACTTATATATATAACTATTCTAGCCCTCCTTATCTTTAATTTATATTATATAAGCTAAGTCCTACGTTATACCTATATCCTATTAATTAAGTATTAAAGTAAGGAGTAGAGTCTTAATAATTTCCTACTTAAGTAAATAAGGCGGATATTTAGATTTATTAAGGATAAGATATATTAATTACTTACTTATTTTAACCTTAAAAGTATTAATTAATAATATAATTATTAGCCTAGCTTAAAGCTTACTTTATATCTTATTCTAGTAAAATTCTTATACTTATATCCTTTATATAAGTTATTAATAATATTTAACTAATTATTACAACCCGTCGTCTTCTAACTAGAAGGCTCCGGAGTCTAGGTGGATCTCGTAGAGAGGAGTATCAAGGACTAAGGTAAATAGGCTTCGTACTAAACTAGTCTAATACAGGTTAAGTATTATATTTAGTATCTAGGAGATATCTAGGTTAATAATATAAGTTAAGCACGAAGCTCCTATCTAAGTAGGGATACACGCTTTCTATATAGATATATAAGATCCTGCTAAGAGGTATAAGTTAGTAGACCGATCCACTTAATCTATATATAGCTCCTATAGTTTAGTAAGCTAATCCACCTAATCTACTTATAAGTCGAGTCTCTCCCTAAACTAATCTACCTATCGGTAATAAGAAGTGCCTTCGCTAGGCGTAGTATAAGGACCGCTAGTCTATACTCGTAATATTAGCTCCTCCTCTAAGAATTATTATCCCGATAATCCTAACTTCTACTATACCTACTAATAGGTATAAACTATTAAGCTCTTTCCGTCGTCGTTAGCTATTATTATTAATCGCGCCGGTAACTTTAATACGCGTCTATAAGAACTATAAAAAGGGTAGGCGCCTAGAGAAGTATAAAGTAGGGGGTTCGTCTAATCGTTACGTGGAATACACCCGACTAGGCTATAGCTGCGATCTCGCTCCTTTCTCTCCTACTCGTTAGGCTCGCGTTTAGAAACAGCGCGATACTAAGCTAGCAGAGTAGAAAGCTTTTTAAAAGGAGGCCTAGGCTCGAATAGTTCGTCTTACCATAGAGCTAGAAATATTAGAGCGAGTTTAAAGGGAAATAGTTAAAGGGGAATTATAAAATATCGAGGAGGTCGAGGTTAATAAGTAAATAGCTGATCCTTCCCCTAACGACTTCCTCTTTAATATTTCTTTAAAACAGGTTGAAGTCCCTCCCGACTTTAACTAGTCTAGGTTTACTATTATTAGCGGAACTATTATAGGAGGCTCTAGTAGTTCTTAAGGTTCTTAATTAGTTCCCAGGTACTTTCCGAATCTTTATACCCTTTCTATTTTACTAAGTACTTCTAACTCTTATATACTAGAATTCTTTCGGCTTCGAATTCGTTTTCTTCTTCTATATAGTAGTAGAAGGTTTCCTGTAAAGGTGTATTAGGGTCTACTAGTTCTAATATTAAGATATAGAATACTAGGTGGATCTTAGCGTCGGGTAGAAGCTGTAACTTATAGTTAACAGGTCCTTTATTTCTAATAACTAAAAATAGTCCGACTTTAATATAGTCCAGTTTCCTACTTAGTCTTATACCTTTCAAATTTTTTATAAGGAGGTATACTCTATCCCCCTTCTTTAGCTAAGGACCTAATTTTCTTTTCTTATTTACTAGTTTCTTTATAGTAATGTTGGCCTTACTAATTATGTACTACATGTCTCTATATAGGCTTTTCATGTTAGAAGTTAATACCAAGGCTTTTTCGGTATCTAGTCCTTATCGAGGATCTAGGAATAAGTTCGCGTGTTAACCGTAGTTTATAAAAAACGGTAATAGCCTTATTATATCTAATCTTTTATCGTTATATACTAACTATACTATTAGGAGTAGTATAACCTAATTATTTTACCTCTTATTAACGTAGTATTTAAGGTACACTTCTATTATCTAATTAGTACGTTTAGTCTATCTATCCGTTTAAGGGTAATAGGCTATTAATATTTATAGTTTAGTTCCTATTAACGCGATTAAGGTCTTCTAATAGTTTAATATAAAGAGTTTATCTCTATCTAAAGTTATTAATTCCGGTATGCTATAATCTCTAATTAGTCTATCTAATAGAATAAATCCAAGCTAACTAGCGTTATAGGATTCTTTATATAGGATTATAATAGTATACTTAGTAAGTTTATTAATAATAACTATTATTAAGTCGTACTTGTCGTTAGTTACTAGGTTAACTAACTGAGGTAGTTTAATAATAAAGTCTATCGTAACGTCCTTTTATAGCGTGTCTAGAACTTCTGTAAACTAAATTTGTCCGTACTTAGTATGTCTTACAGATTTGTTCTGCTAGTAGCATATATATTCCTTGATATATTACTCGACTAACGCCCGCAGGTTTAGTACGGCGTATACTCTTTAAATAAGTTCTAACGTTTTAGATACTCCTAGATATCCTAGTAGAGGATCATTATAGTAATCCCTAATCACTCCTTCTATTACCCCTAGTAGTAAGTACAGCTTCTACTTGTATAGTAATAGGTCCCGGTTAGGCTGTTCTTTCCTAAGTTGTCCGGCTAGGTTATTATTCTTATATGCTTCCTTTAAATCAGGAATTATATATGTCGTAACTCGTATAATCGTAGCCAGATTCCTTACTAGTACTAATAATCTATCGTTTTCTTATTTTAAGATAGGCTGAGTCTTAATATCTTTTATTTATATATAGTTAGATCGTCTACTTAAAGCGTCTACTCGTCTATTATCTTTTCCTAGGGTATACTAAATTTTAAACTTATATTGCCTAAGGAGTTTAGACTATCGAACTTATCGTCGATTCAACTCTTTCGTAGTTATAAAGCCTACTAGGTTTTTATAATTAGTAAAGATAGTAAGCTCCGAATAACTCTTAGTATATACTCTCTAATACTATAGAGAATAGACGACTGCTAAAAGCTCCTTATCGTGTATATTATAATTCTATTCTACTAGAGACATCTTGCGTAAGTAGTATGCTACTAGATACTATTTGCCGTCTTTCTATTAATAGAGGCATGCTCTAACCGTAAGATCTGAAGTATCTGTCTTAATGCGTACTAGTTCTCCATTTCGAAATGTATAAAGTACTAGAGGATCTATGCAGGCTTGCTTTAGTTCTTTAAATACTCTTTTCTAGTTAGTATCCTATTAAAATCCCGTGTCCTTTTTAGTAATTTCTATTAGTAGCAAGGCCTTCTTAGAGTAGCCTTCTATGAAACGTCTATTAAAGTTGGCGAATCCTAAGAATCCTTGTACTAATTTAATATTATATAGTGTAGGCCATTCCTATATAGCCTGAATCTTCTTAAGGCTTATACGAACGCCTTTAGTTATAATTATAAACCCTAAGAACTTAACTAAGGTCTTATAAAACTCGTATTTCTCTAGCTTTAAGAGGAGTCCAGCTTATAATAAGCATGTTAATACATCTTATATATAAAGGATGTGTTCCTTAAGAGTTTTAGAGTAAATTAATATGTCGTCGAGGTATATAATTACTATAAGATTTAAATAAGCTCGTATAATATTATTAATTAATGCCTAGTAGGTTACTAGTACGTTAGTAAGACTAAATAGCATGACTAGGTACTCGTAATATCTATATCGAGTCCTAAATACTATTTTCTATTTATTACCTTCTTTTATTCGAATTAAGTTATACGCTCCTTAAAGATCTAACTTTATAAAGATCTTTACTTTAGCTAGCCGGTCCTACAGCTCGCTAATATTTAGTAGCGGGTAATAATTCTTAATCGTTACATTATTTAACCTTTAATAGTCTACGCATAGTCGTAGTAATCCGTCTTTCTTCTTTACGAAGAGTATTAGATATCTTGCTAGTAATTTGGATTCTCGAATAAATCCCTTTTTTAGGTTCTTATTAAGGTACCCGCGTAGTACTATAAGTTCCTTTTTAGATAACGTATAGATAGGTCTAAACGTTAGTTCCTTCCCTAGTTCAAGTTTAATCTTATAATCTTAAGGTTAGTATTTAGGTAGAGCTTTTACTATTATCTCTTTTATAAAGAGGCGTTTCTATCTTTAATACTCTTATAGGATGTCAGGAGTACTATTAGTTACTCTAAGAACTCTAACTTATTAACCTAGCGGACCGCTACTAGTATCTATTAAGTCGGATCCTTATATTTTAAGGTTATCCTTATTTGAAATTAAGGTAATATATACCTTAACCGTTCTTCGGTTCGATTTCTTATCTACCGTCGTCTACTATCGATATATAGGTTAGAATCTAGTAATATCGCTAGTTCGCTTAAACTTAAGTACTTTTCTTCTCTAGTTAATTGCTAGGTTATGCTTTTCTAACTAAGGCATGCCTAATATAATGTAATAGGTGGCTATCCTTATAATATCGAAGGACATTTCCTTATAGTATCGTTGAATTACAAATAGTAGCGAGGTTGTCTCCTCGTCTACGCTTCCTTTTAATAGCGTTAACCCGTCGGCTATTCGTAAGTCATATAGATCCTTCTTTCTCCGCGTTAGTAGGCCTACTAACCGTACTAGTACTTCGGAGATAAAGTTTCCAGATGCCCCGGAATCTATCATTACTATAGTCCGCTAACTATCTATTTTAACCGGTACGTTTATATATATTACGTAGTTCGTTAAATATAGCTAATATATTTTTAGGGTAAGGATATTAATCTCCTTATACTTCCCCTTAATATAAGGGATTACTCTTTTCCTAAAAAGGATAGGAATCCGGTAGTTCTTTTTATATACATGTGCTTCTTATAGTTATTATAGAAACAGGTATACTAATTATCTAAGTAGTACTCTAACGTATACTTATTATACTTAAGGTACTTATAAAGACTACTATACTATCTTTAGTTATAGTTTAGAAACTACTTCCTTAATCTTTTAGTTACTAAATACTAATAATAACTTATATTATTATAGCTTGACTAAATCTTTCTATATATTTAGATCCTAATAGATTTTCCTAAGTTTATCTTCGCTTAGTAGTAAACTATATATATTTCGTCGGCGTAGGCTAACTAGTATATTACTCCGTGTTATAGATATACTAAGTTATTCCTAAACTCCTTCTATAGAAGTCCTCCTACTACTTTTTCTTAGTAGAACTCTACCCGTTCCTCGAGTTTTATCTATGGATCTTTTAATATAGAAGCTCGAGATACTACTCTATCACCTTCTTTCTTAGAAGTCTGGCTGAGGTTTTCCCAGTCGGAATCATCCTCGCTTTCTTAGCTTTATTCGGGTTTTCCCTTCCGAATATAACTACTATTATATTCGTTATTAGAGTCTAATTCCTTAAGTTATTCGTGAATATCCGCTAGCCTTTATTTAATCTTTACGATGTTTCTCTATTTCTTAGCTATTTCTTCGCGTAATTCTTCTTCTCTAGATTATAGTTCTCTATTAACGGGTAGATTAACGAGGGCTAGCAAATTATCTATAATTATATCTAGCTCGGTATTATCGTACTCCGTTTCTTATTAATCCCTTAGAGGTTTAGTCTTCCTAACTAGAACTCTTTCTAATATATTTAACTAAGGTCGTTTTACCATATTTTTTAACCTGTAGTCTCTAGCGATATAGCCCGGTTTACTACAGCTATAGTAATTTATTACTTTCTTACCCCCTTACTATTTCTTACCTCTAAACGGTTTCTTTTTCTCGGTGAAGTCTAACTCTATTAGTATCGGACCGTAAGGATCGTGTGAGAATCGTTTCTTCCTATAACTTCCTCCGGAATAGAGTCCTATATAACCGAGTCTAGAAACTCTACTATTATAGCGTAGTTCTATTACTAACTCATAGATCTAGTTATTAACTCGTGTTAAGGCTCTTATTAATAAGTCTAAGTTATTATAAACGGCTCCGTCTCGTATAAGTTCCTTCTTTACCTAAGGTTTTAATCCTCTCCGATATATTACTATTAGCGCGTTATTATCCTAGTTAGTTCTTATAAAGTACTATTAAAACTATATCGTATACTTAGATACCGATTTCTTTTATATTAGGTACTAGATAACTCTCGTCGCTACGCTAGCTTTATTAGAAGGTCTAAATATCCGTCTTATCTCCTAGTAAAAGAGCGTTAAGCTCTCTATCTATAACTTAATAGAGATATTGTCGTCGTCGTCGGGATCTTCTATATATCGTTTAAGAAATGGGGCGGACTATCTCTAGGCCCGTCCTCTTATATAAGTTATTATAAATAGTAGTTATTTCTTTAGCTTAATAGCGTCTTTATTAAAAGAGAAGTATAGCTATATCTATACTAACTACTCTTTAAGTTTATCTCGATCGCTATAATATAAATCTAGTTTAGTAACCTTAATACCTTCTTTAACTTCTACTATTACTAACTATTATAGACCGCGTTTACTTGGGGTAAGGTCCCTTTATCCTAAGGTACTTATCTTAAGGGTACTTAAAGTGTTACGACCCGTCGTCTTCTAACTAGAAGGCTCCGGAGTCTAGGTGGATCTCGTAGAGAGGAGTGTTAAGGACTAAGGTAAATAGGCTTCGTACTAAACTAGTCTAATACAGGTTAAGTATTATATTTAGTATCTAGGAGATATCTAGGTTAATAATATAAGTTAAGCACGAAGCTCCTATCTAAGTAGGGACACACGCTTTCTATATAGATATATAAGATCCTGCTAAGAGGTATAGGTTAGTAGACCGATCCACCTGATCTATATATAGCTCCTATAGTTTAGTAAGCTAATCCACCTAATCTACCTATAGGTCGAGTCTCTCCCTAGACTAATCTACCTGTCGGTGACAAGAAGTGCCTTCGCTAGGCGTAGTATAAGGACCGCTAGTCCATGCTCGTAATACTAATCTCCCTCCTTTATTTCTATTATAATTAATAATATCTTTAAGTACTTATATAATTATTATAATCCTATCCTACGCTAGTATTCTATTCTTAAATATAATAGGATCTAGAGGTATATAAGGGTAATTAAATATATAAGTAAAATATATAAAAGATTTATAATTTAAGGGTTTATTTATAGAATATTTTAACGCTTTTATTAATTAAAGGAAGACTAGAGGTTCTTCTACTTTATATATAAAAAGGTATATAGTATAATATAATTAGGGGTAATATCCTTAATAGTCTAATTAGTATATTATATAGCCTATTTAAAGGAAAGGTAAATAACCTAGTAATATTATAAATATCTAGTATATAAGACTAGTTATATTAAGTATTCTAAGGGTAGTAAGTTCTAGATCTATTTAATAATAAAGCTTATAAGTATATAGAATTTATTATATTACTATATATAAGCTACTTAAATATATAAAAGAGAAAGTTTAATAGAAGAATAGCTAGTATATAAATTACTATTAAGTATAGTTTTAGGATAATATAAATACTTTAAGTAATAAATACCTTTAAGTATAGAATAAAATTAGGGCTAATACCTATTAGTAATATCTATTAGGTAGTAGTATTATTAATAAACTATTTTACCTATTTATAAGGCTAAAATATAGTATCTAGTTAATTTAGAATAAGGCCTTTAATAATCTACTAATATTTATTAATAATTAACTCCGCCTAATAATTACTTAGGTATATTTCTTTATATAAAGCCTTATAATATAACTAAAGGGATTATAAGTCTATAATCTATATATAATTACTTAACTCTAATATTATAATACTATTAATTTATAGATTATATTACTAATAAAGAGCTTATTATTAAATTTAGAATTATAAAGAAGCTTATAAAGATAAGTTATAAATTAGCTTAAATCTATAATATATATAAGAAATATAAGAAACCTACTCTTATTAAGTAATATAACCTATTTATATAATTACTATAAAATAGTAAGTATCTTATAAGGCCTTATTTCTTTATTTTTACTTAAAGTTTCTACTTTTATATTCTATTTAGTTTTTCTATTTTTTATTCTAAAATATCCTAATCTTAAGTCGCTTAAATATTAGGAGTTTATACTATTAATTATTCTATTATTCTATATTATTTTATATATTAAAGTTATAAAATATACTTAAGTATTATATCTACTAGTCTTATAATATTCCTATTATATATTATTAACCCTATCTTTACTAAGCTTCTTATTAACTTTTATATAAAAGTCCTTAATAGTATTTCTTCTTTACTTACTATTATTATTATTACTTTTAAAGTCTCTACTATTACTTATTTAATTTATATCCTTAATACTATTAAGCCTATTAATATATAATTATACTATACTTATAACCTCTCTATTAGATATCTAGGGATAGCTTAATATATTATTATTTATAAGGATAGTAAGACTAATCTTATTAGTAATATTTTCTAGTATTTTTTATATCTATTTTATCTCTTTACTTAGGTACTATTAATATAAGACTTAATTTATATAAAGTATTTAAATAAGGTCTTTTTAAGCCTCTATTTACTTTTATAATAAAGTTATAAAGGCTTATAACTTCTTATAAAGTATATTTAATATATTATAAGTTCATTATATTTTTTTAATTAAATATTTAAGTTCTATATTAATATTAAGTTACTACTTATAAATAAGTTCTAGCTTCTTAATTAAGGCTAGGTCCTAAGTATTAATTATTATAGATATATTAATATTAGTAAGTAGAAGGGCCTAAGTATTACTTATTAATATAAGCCTATTAATACTTATAAGTATTATTACTAGAGTTATTATATTATAAGATTTAAAGAATTTTAAACTTTACTTTATAAAATTAACTAAAATAGTAGTTATATCTTAAGTTAAATAAGACCTTTATATTTATTTAAGTCTTTACTTATTCTTTTATAATTTTATCCCCCTATTCTTTTTCTTATTCTACTATTATAGTTATTATAACTAATAGATAGTATTATTAGTAGAGTTAGCTTTATCTTTAAGATTACTCCTAATATTAATACTACTTTAATAGCTAGTATTACTTTAATATTAAGGACTTAGGCTTTACTACTAGTAGAGGGAACCTTTTAATATAATATTTATACTAGAGGGTAATAGTAATATTATAATAAATAAGAGTAAGATATATAAGTCTTTTAAAGAGGAGTCTTATTTATTATTTTCTTTATAAGAAGGAATTTTATTAAAACTAATATTCTCTATTTCCTTTATAACCTTTTTATCCTAGTAAGTAGAGAGTATATCTTATTTAATATTATAATCTTATATTTTCTCCTTTTTATCTTTTATATCTTACTTCTTTTTATATTTTCTAGCTTAAACTTTATTAGTTATTAGTTACTATTAATCTAGTATTTATATAAGGTTACTATTAATTATTATATACTTAAATCTCCTATTATATTCCTTTTTATATTTATATTATTTAAGTAGTACTACTACCTTTTATTAATAACTATTCTAAGAGTAGGAATAGTAGGTATATATCTTAAAGTCCTATTATATATCCTTTTATTATAAATTTATATTAGAAAGTTTATATATACCTACTTTAATAAGTATATAATTAATAAGTATTATTATCTCTTTAATATTAAAAAGTATTCCTTTATATATATTTTATCCCTTCTACCTACCTCTCTTATACTTTTTATTATAACTATTTAATTATAAGATATCTAAGCTCCTAGTCCCCCTTCTTTTATACCTCCTTAAATATTATAATAGCTTTATATTATATAACCTAGCTTTCTTATAACCTTTCTCTTTATAAGGGGACTTTTATAAGGTAGGTTAGAAGGAATATAAGGGAAGGATATTATTATTATTAAGAGGTTCCTAGAATATAAGAGGTATATTTATATAAAGGCTAGTAATAATATCTTCTTATTAATTATATAGATATATAGTAATTATATATTTATCGCGTTATATTAAGATCTTTAGTTATAAAAATATTAAAGGAGGATCTAATATACTAGTAATAATAATAATAAAGGTACTAGTACCTAGGATATCCTTAGAAGACTTTAAAGTATACTTAGAAGGTATATAATAACTATTAATAATAGTAGAAGAAGGTTATAAGAGGGATAGAATAGATATAAATATAAGTAAGTAATAGATTAACTATAAAGGATATTAGAATAATAGCTTAATTAAGCTATTATCTATATTAAATTAATAATTAAATAATTAAATTACTAACTTAATAATCTATATAATAACTAAATACTATAGCTTAATATAGCTATTAACTATTAAATAATATTAAATAATCGCTTGAAATTAGGACTATAAAACCTATCTATTTAGATTATACGAAAGGAAGCTGAATTAATGGTATAAAGCCGGCGTGAAGTAGAGGCATTTCGGGCACTAATTATAGTACCTGTACGTGGGAAATTAGATAGATTTGGTGATAGATGATGTTGTGGAGTGATGATGCCCAAGAATCTGCGATTGCGAAGTGTCAGATCGTGTGAGTAAGTAATTCGTCGATTGTTTGATGCGTTGTCATTCTTGCGAATTTCCAGGATTCTTACTACATCAACCATTCCATCGTCCGAGTATACACTCTAAGGCTGAGTACATCGTATTAACATTTGATACCTCTACAGAAGCTATTCCAAACAATAGTCCACTACTCAAGCCGTCCTCCCTCGGCGATGTCGCCACCTACTTTTTCTTCGGCGCTGGCGGTCTGTTCGTAGGTGGTGAAACTGGGCTACTCACAGACAGTGGCTCCGCAACTCGCACTATCAGTAGCGATCCTGAAAGCAGGGCGAGGATTGAGGCGGCATTCAAGAAATTCAGAGCAGATGTGTAACGGAAGGAAGCCGATGCCCTAGACGGTGGGAAGGGCGTCACTAGTGTTTAAGGGTTCTAATGAGGGCGCTATCCCTGAGACGAAGCTTTACACGATATCGCTATCAGTCATTTTACCAAGAAGAGTAACAATATCAACGTTCTCAAGCTATGTAGATGATGAAGACGATTTGCTACTTATATAATACGATTAAAATATTATGTTAAATTACCTTAAGTAAGTATACTAGTACTATAAAGACCTTTTACATCTTATAAGTAAGTTATACATAAAAATTAAATATAGTATAAGCTTCTATATATTAGCGTACACCAAGATACGCTAAGGATACTTAGTACGAGCCTTACGTGATGACACCGCATGTTCAGCCATATCTTGCATTACACAAAAGGTCTCTTTAATCACGCTCCAAAACAAACCGACTGCAACATATTACCCCAAAGAAAATCAACTCAATCCTTGCAGTAGCCATATGGACGATGTCGTCAAATATTCCTACCAGAGTCCTTGCAGGTATCACGGTACCGGACACGCCGCTGATTGACGCCGCCATCGCTTTCGCCAAAGACCACCTGAACGAGATGGGCTTCAATCACATCATGCGTTCATTCCTCTTCGGCTTCTGCCTCGCTTCCAAAGATCCAAAGTGCTCCAGTCGCGACTTGGAAGCTCATGCTATAAGCGCCATACTCCACGACATGGGATGGGATCAGACCGGCCGCCTCGTCTCCAAGGACAAGCGTTTCGAAGTCGATGGTGCTGACGCTTCGCGAGACTTCCTCGGCCGCGAAGCCCCGAGCTGGGATCGGCATCGTGTCCAGCTTGTCTGGGATGCCGTTGCCCTGCACAGCATGCCCAGCATCAATCGGTTCAAAGAGGTCGAGGTCGAATTCTGCGCGAGAGGCATCTCGGCCGATTTTGTGGGTCCGGATGGAACCCACGACCAGCTGGGTTGGGACGAATGGGATGCTATCGTTAGGGAGTTTCCGCGCTTGAATCTTGCAGATGGGGTGACAGAGATCCTGTGCAACTTCTGCAGGCAAAAGCCAGAGACCACCTACGACAATCTTGTGGGTGATGTTGGCGAAGCGCATTTAGAAGGGTATTCCCGAGAGGGACACAAGTTCGTTTGCCCTCACTTGCTGCTTCGACCGGTAGAACTTACGCTTTTCAGATTCACCGATAGACTTAAAATTGCGAGGGACGTTTTGGACAAGAGGACTATCGAGTAACAGTCGACGCTCAACCTTCCTCCACTTTCACAAACCGGTTTTAAATGATCGGCCCTGTGCTACGAACTCTTCATGCGACATAAATACGACGGTCAGAGAGAACCAACCCTTGTATAAACATCATCTGAGCCAACGCCTAGTTCACAACTAATGAACTCACATACAGTCAGCGCTAAACAGGTCTTCATGTCATGTTGCCCTTTTAACAGAGTATTTTCTATTCCAAACAAAGTCACAGTCTCCCTAGTCCGCTCGTAGGCCTGTGGCGCTTTCGTCGGCTTTTTACATATCACTACCTCCGGTATTGTGAACTTCACAAGAAGAGGAAACCGCTGCTTGCTATATCCCGATTGAATTCCAGTTGGTAAGGGTCGGTACATCGGGAGAGATCCCTGATAAGGCAGAGGTTATAATTATGAACGGTGGCCGTGGCGATTCTACGCAAAGCTTCCGTGTAGCTCCCTATGTCTTTCCGCTAATCGGAAGATTTGGCAAATACACCATCCTCTCGTCTATCCTCGCTGCTACTAGTCACAAAGCTATCTTCCCCAACGTGTCTATTGAATTAGACCTAGCACCTTTCTCTACTAGTATATGTACTGCGACTACTTTGTGTAGTAGCCCTCTTATCTTTTCCACCTCCCCCTTTTCTAATCCATCTTCCATACCGAACTCATTGTTATCTGCACCTTTTGCAGCGAAAACCTAAACATTGCTTGCTCTCCTACTACGGCTCCTAGCACCAGCGCGCCCCTGTCATTCGGCCATGCACTGTGCTCGAGGAGCACCTCGGTCACTTCTTAGTGCCTAGCCGCGGCAGTCGCAGCTAAGTCGGGTTTATAATCGTTAATATAATATATGTTCAGATTTACACGGTCTTCAAGGCATTATTAGGCCCACTCGGTGTCGCTATAGGGAGCTACATTGCAATCATTTGTATAAGATTAGAAGCGACCCAGCGCCTAGTATAAAAGCTATTTTCAAGTTGCAGTATAAGAAGTAACTTAAAGACTATATCTTCGGCAAAGCCCTTAATCGAAATCAATCATCCAACGCAGCTATTGCGTTCTGATGATTTCCTATACGACCCATGATAAAACTATGAGGCATCCCAAACAGATGGCAAGAGCGTGGATGTAAGGGTTTGAATGCAAGAACATCCACGGCAAAAGGTACAGTTCCGCGGTATCCAGCAAATAAAGCAGTATAGCCTTGCCCCAGCTTCCTATAAATCCCGCGAAATGACTATATCCAGTCGGATTCAATCCAAGCTCCCTTTCAACTCTAGCTGCCATATCATGGTGGCCTGTCCTACGCAGCGCCGCAAGAGCGAAAGTCGGTGCCATGATGATTCGATTACCCTCCGCGTCCATGATGACAAAGAGATCGTTATCGCCCTGTCTTCCTTCGCAGGCGAAGGCCTGAAGGATGACGAGGGCCTCCCCAGGACGCTGCTGTAGCAACTCGGGGGCTCGCAGGATCCGTTCAAGGCTATATGGCGGTGGCGGCGGTGCCTGCGCCGGCTGTCGCTCCTCTCTCGCCGCTGGGACGACGTCGGGGTAGAAATGTCGGTTGCAGAATGGACAAGGGTGGTTGCGTTCAGGAACTTGCGTCCACTGGTGGAGGCAGGAGATGCCGAAGCGGTGGCCGCAGAGGAGGGTGACGGCGGTTTCTGGCTCGGGTCCAGTGTGGTATTCCTGCATGCAGATGTGGCAGACGTTGTCCTCGGGCTCTTCATCTATTCGTTCGGCTTGGGATCTAGCAACGACGGAGGATTTCCGTGGGAAGACTATTGAGAGCATCTCGATCTGTGCTGAGGGGTGGTTTGTCCCGTTTTGGGATGGAAGGCTACCTCGGCCAAACATGGAGTTGCGGGTTTGTCGTGGCATTTTCAGTCGATTGGTAATTCCTTGAATATGAATCTATAAAGGCGAATGGTTACTGGATAGACTTGTTGTAGATAGCTTGAATAATTATCAGAAAATCTTGTGAATCAGATGTAGATATAAAATCAAATGTAGACACATAGAACAGCCGATCTGGAGCTGGCTTATATAACACGAAGACTCGGTTCCCCGTTCGAGGCTACAAAGGCAAGGCTTAGCATGGACGACGGAACGACCAAGCTCATGGCCTTTTGCACAACAAAGAGACCTATATTTGTTATACAAAGCGAATTTTGCTGCGCCTCAGAGAACAAGGAGACACCTCGTCTATTCATTCATCGAGATGAGTCTTGGCTTTGAAGAAACGAAAGGTACGCTACAGCCCCAGCGCAGAACAATTGTAAAAACCCTAGCTTTCTTTCCTTTGTCAAGTGTACGTGTAGCAGAGTAGATCCAGATTCCCTCACACGCGGAGGTGTAAAATGATTCTTACTTGACATAAGATACCTAGCTTATCCTTGCTCGCTCCTAGATATTTCAAGTATACAGGGTATTATTGCACCATCAAAAGGTCGTAGACTCAAGTTCTAACGAAGGCGTCCTAGACCTTGACGGTGCTCTTCTAGACATGTGAGACAAAATCAACAGATCGACTCAGGAGGTAGCTGCCGGGTCCGTCACATTCGCCTGCAGCGTCCTGGCCCCATTCGTCCGTATAGACACCTTGATACCGTTCGTCAATCCAGTGTACGTAACCCCTGACCCTAGAGTGGAGCTGTCTCGACCCAGACAGGCTTGATTTAGCTCGACTACTGCGAGGCCAATTTCCAACCAGCTGCTCTGTACATTCGAATTCGGATATCTTGGCTCGATGAGCACTTCGCAATTCTTCCACCGCGAAAAGGTTGGGATTTGGAAAGCTCCAGCAGCAGTGTTGGAGAAGACGCCCACCTCTGCAGTAGAAGGGAGGCCACGAAGGGCGATAGCGCAACTGGCGAAGTCGGGGCCGATGGTTTGCGAACTGGGTGTACAGACGGTGTTGCGGGGACCGGTTGCGTCAAGTTGTGTTGCCGCCTGAAGACTGGCGGATGGAGCCGCTGGATCTGAGAGGACTGCGCTCGGTGGGATTGTAAGTGCGAGAATGGTTGAGGAGAAAAGGGCCGTGAGAACGAAGTGGATTTGGTAAGAGAATTTCATGTTGGAAAGCAATAGTTGTTGAACTGGCTGAAGAAAACAGTTTTAAATCTTGCTGGACATAGGAAGACAAACAAGACTTGGACATCTTCTGACTGGAAATCCGACAACTGATATAAGATGAGATCCCGCTCGTTTGCACATGAAACATCCCAACAGGTATGCTTCAACGCGCTTTATCGGGTATTGGGACCAAAACATCACATCCTGCATCAAACTGTCTTCCGTACTTCGGCATAGTAGGCGCAGATTTGTCAACACGAGACAAAACGGTGAACAGGACTTGGCAGGGCCGAGTTGTGAAGACATAAGCACGGTGCGAGGACACATAGCTGATATTGCAGCTTTGTTGCGCATGTTGAATCTTCCGGGCTGGCGGGTGCCATCATGCGACGGAGCCGCACGAGGTCTCGCATGGCATCGGTTGTATGAAGAAACGTACACAGCCACTGCTACGACCGTTTCGCGCATACGAATGTAACACTTGGCACATCAGCTTGTCAGTGCAGTGCTGCTTGGTTCGGGACCGCGGAAGAGATTCAATGCTCGTATATACCTAGAACTTGGCAGCAGCAGCTTGGCCCATGGTCGTGAGCCGAGATGGTTAATGCACCGAACGTCCTCTGAAACATTACTTCTCTTGTTCAGACTTGAAGATGGGACTGTCGCTAGATAAAGGGGTGGGGAAAGATGTGCCAGAAAAATCTCCGGAGCTGGAAGCAACAGAACCTACCATTTAGCGTATTCAGGACTCATGCGAAACCTTGGCACTGAAAACAAATATTTCCCCCCCCTTTCTTAGAGTTTTATTGTATGCGAACCTGTAAAATAATTATCTATTTTAGTATTTTCGGTCTATAACGTCCTGTCTATTATAATTAGAGCTATATATAACCTTAAGGCACTTAGTTTTCCCTCTTACGTTATAAATTATCACCTAGTCTCCACCTACGATTAATCGATATTTAATGATTGTGTAGTTTCACACAAAATGGGGGGGGAAATTTCTGTGTTTACTGCCAAGGTTTCGCATGAGTCCTGAATACGCTAAATGCAACAGAAACATCAACGCGAGGTTTTGATTCTATCTTGTACGGGAGTATAAACGATATGGGCGGTCTTGTTAGACTTGTAGTCATATGGGAGCGACATGATGAAGCGGTCGATGAATTATATAGGAAGACTCGTTTCAGTTGCAACGAGTTTATCGACCGCCAAGGCGCTAACATGGTCAACTTTCTGGCAAATTATGAAGTCAACGACAGTCCATGCCACAACCAATGCATGGTATTCCAGTTGACAGACATATCCCTTGATGGATCATCGCTACTTCTTCTCTCGGACCGTACTAATCCCAAGATGGTGGCGCCACTCGAGCAGACCAAGTTGACGGTACCTCATTGAAAGCCGTCTGAAGTCGCAGTACAAACTATCAATATTGAAACTACAATCATTGAGCATCATGACAGTTCTGATAAGATCATAGCTGGACGAGTGTCATTGCTATTGGGGGATCAGTTAATACCGCACGACATCACGCTCTCCTTCGTCGTCTACCCTGCCTCGGAATTTCTGGACTCAGGCTAGCTCGGAGATCTGGAATTGATGCCAGAATTTATGACTGGATCTTCGAAAGCTAGAACTCGTGATGTCTGCTAGACGTACATACTGCTAGCAGAGCTCACATACGACCTGAAAAGCTCATCGATCGAGCTAAAGCTCTTGTATACATATGTCCGGCAAATGACCATCCATACTGTGGTAGTACTTCATGGAGGCTCTTAGTGAATATTGATCGGACGGTAGTCTCAAGAATGGAGCCTGATTTTCTCATTGGTTGCGGGTCCCTCACGGATACATAACCCGTTGGTGACAGGCTCAGCCTATATCTCGGTGCTACCACTTATGCGAGAGACGCATCTCTGACGACCCGACCTGTAGCCACTGTGTGCTGATGAGGTTCGGAGCAGTTCGTCTCTTTCGCAGTAACAATGCTAGTCGTTCGATCATACGCCATGCTAAACTCATATTGACCCCATGCCCGAAGGTATCGGGGTATCGGGCTTGCAATGCTCACCGTGGCATTGCCCGCTTACGTTCTCGATCTCGTTCAGAGGATGTCGAAAGTCTCTGCTACACTTCCCAGTCCAATAAAGCTCCTACTCACCAATCAACCAAAGATCACAACACCGATGATTCTCGAATAGGAGAGAGACTCACCAGAGCATACCAATCATAGTTCGTGACGCTGAGCTTCGCTTTATCCGGCGCAAAGAATCTAATGAAGAAAGCATTCGCAGCGCCGGTGTAGGTAGCGTCCGTTTTCGGGTCTTTTGCGACTCCATAATTCACAAGGCTGTGCCCTCCTACTGCTTCTCTGCCGACGTAAGCTATGAGCATATGGAATATCGAATCCCCCGGGAAGGTCATCCGCCAAGACATGATATCCTCGGGGAGGTCAGAACACTCTCGCGGCGGGAAATTGCCGATATAGGTCCAGAAATCCGAACACACGGCGATGGTCGTTCCCTCGAGGACCAAGAAATTGAAGGAGCCAGTTGGGGGACAACGATTTTCCGTGTCAGTCGTATCGATGACCAGTTGGCCGAACGCTGCAGAACCGGCATCAGGATTATAGCCGATAATGCTGTTGAAAATTCTTTCGACCGTATCGCGATCTTGCAGTGGGAAGTATTTATTGAGTATTTCGAGCTGCTGAGTTTCACTGATGTGTTGCGGCGGACGCAATGCGTTCTTCGCCAGCAATATTGCATCGCCAAAAGCTTTGGTGAGAACAGCTTGTTGCGTCTCGGTGGCGCCAGGAACGAAGATGTACATACTGCGCTTGACCAAGCTGGTGCTCGGTCAGCGCCGGACAAGTCATGCCGATGGAGAAGCTTACGGTGTGGCTAATGCAGCTGGCGTGGCATATATGGCGATGTGAAGAACGGCAAGCCATTGGATCCAGGAACAATGCATCGTCACAAAGCACGATGAACACAAGATTTACAGCCTTCTCGCAGGAATATATCGCCTTTGGATGGACATCTATGGGACAAGGAAATCAAAGCATGAGGCATCATCACGCAGGAACATGGACTAATCGAGGAAATTCGTCGAGGAGATTAGAACGCATTTACCGTTATCTATTCTGATCTCCTCTAAAAGTGTAGCTCAAAACAGTGGATGCGTGTATTTCCTACCGCTTGATCGCGTAACGCATTCAAGCGTTGAATTTCGAAGATGTGGATCTGTGTCAAAGTTTTCGAATAGCCGCAACCTCTTGTCACAGGCTGCCACGTGGCGACGGATGGTTCTTATAGCGCGCAAGTGAGGACGTTAATTCAGAATGGCCGAGATTGACATCCTGACCGATACTGACTAATGGACTGCTCTGTGCGAAACTCGATGCGCTCCAGGCTGGGATAATTAGGAGTCATTACAGCGGCACCAGAAAACGTATCATTGGATTTGATCAACTGCAATGATAAATGGAGAAGAATTGTAGCGTGCGTGTGTCGTTGACGTTAGATGTGTCGAAATTTGTTTATTAAAAAGTGGCCCTACAAGCGCACACGTTGCTTGGAAGGCGTTTTCGACCTCCAACTCCTCCCTTCCAATCTAGCAACAACAGTCGCAGCATCCTTTGCAACATTCGAAGCAGACGATGGCGTCAATGCTATATCAGTAAGTCAGCCTTCATAAAAAATACATCGCTCAACAGAAGCTGGAAGACAGGCCGCAACGAGGTCTCACGAGTGAGTCGATGAAGAGTCCGTTTACACATACCAGTCACCGATCACCCCTCCACCTCTCATCCATAGCGTTGGCTCTGCCTCAGTGTCAGGCTTGGCGCAAGTCTACAATTAGGATCAATATCACCACCAACACAAGGCTTTGTTCTTGCTGCTGTGATCGCGTACCTCCTTATCCTTCAAATCGATATGCTCTGAGGATCCATCGCGGAAATGGGCGAGCATTGGCTTCTGAATCCGAGGTTCGCTATCGATGATGCCTGCGGATTGCGCCATGTCTGATGGTGTACGTCGATGATCAAATGTGAGGAGATGAAGAAGTTTCAACACGATGAACTTTACGCCGCTTTCCTGAGGACGCGATGCATCTTTATATGACAAGATTCAGGAGTCCGAAAGCCTGCTAATCTTATGTTACCAGGATGATACCACCAAAATCAGGGTCTGCGAATCGAAACCAAGCTTCGGGAGCAAAAGCTTGAACAAAGCTTGCTTCCCGAAATTGCGATCTATTTTAGGTCTTTCACGGAGATCAATGATTGGCTATGGCGTCGACGATGGCGGTGGATCGACAGCCGTGGTGCCCGCTATGCTAATGTTGAAATGTATGATGTCAATGAGTCATCTGCACGTGATTTGGGTGTAGTGCAATAGTATTATGATAACTAATGGATGGATGTAGCTATATAGAATGGAATAACCATCACGAGAAATCTCTATTAGTCTGCCAAGGCCCCCTGACTAGTCCTGATTAGTGACTACCGAGGTTGACCCGGTCTGAATTCCAACAGCTAACACACTAAAAAGCATGTACTGATGATCCTCCGCCAACTCTACTGCAATTGGTCAAAACCTCTACCATCAGTGGGTGCTGATGAATGCGGTCCACCTCCTGCGTGATGGGCATTGCATCGTAAGACATGGGACAGACTTGTCTTCAAGTATAACAATAACCAGACAATGACCTCAAAGGCTACTGCTCAGGGTCCACCCAAGCCAAGGTCAAGACTCCTCAAGTGCTTTTCGAAAGACCAATCCATGAGTGGGGTGCACAATCCAGCAAACGAGATGCCAGTGGGAGTTTGCCGTCTAGGGGTACTAAACATTTTCTTCCGCACTGTAACCCACTATGGGTCATATAAGTCTCTGTTGTCAGGTTTTCATCTAGGATACATTCCATGCTTATCACAACAAACCCAAGCATCAAGTCAATTCCCACGAACTGCCACCCATACTGACATCACCTCCAGAAGAAAGAGCTCGGAAAGCACGCCTTCGAAACCCGCATGCCCAGCTGGCTACACGAAAAGCTTGAACGCGAAGACCAAAAGTCAGCGGAAGCCGCACCCACCATTGTGCTGGCTCTCCTTTCCCTGCTAGAGCGCGACGTTTCCGTAGTGAAAGCCTACCTGTGCCATCCCAGTGTTCGCTATGTAGGCAAACTCAAAGATGAAGGCAATCATTTCTGCGGCTATCGCAACACCCAGATGCTTATGACTTATCTTATGGCTGTCAAGCCGAATTCTCTTGGAAGCCTTGAAGGGCGAATACCGTCCGTACTTGAGCTTCAAGACATGATTGAGGATGGCTGGGCGAATGGTATGAATGAGTATGGATTGATACAGACGGGGGGGATAAGAGGGACAAGGAAGCATATTGGAACGCCTGAGGTAAGTAATGTCTCCCGATCACTGAATCTGTCCTCTGTTCCACCCGTTGAAGCACTTTATAGATGTCGATGTTCCCTTTTGATAAGTGACAGGCTCAGGGAATGTTTCGCAACCAAGGTATCGAATTCAAGGGTGACCGCTTCGTAGGCGTCAAAGGAGGCAAGAAACCTTACGAACAGCTTTTGGACTACGTGGAACAGTATTTTGAACAGAACTCTCGAACACACACAACCACGTATCCCATCATGGAGAAGCCTTCCAGAATTACGATGACAGCCCAGCCACCGCTGTACCTCCAGCGACCTCATCACTCTATGACCATCGTCGGTATCGAGTTGAGGAGAGATGGCTCCCGCAACTTGCTTGTCTTCGATCCTGCCTACAATCCCTTGCAACAGGTAGCAAAAGGAGCCATAGCGGATTTGAACTCCAAGCACCCACACCGGTTGCTGAGACCTTATCGAAGGGGAAGATGGCATCTGAGGCGATACCATGCTTTCGAAACCTTGACTTTGAGGTCGATTGATCCTACATCCAGCTAATCAGCATCAAGTGAGCCACGCCTTGGTGAATGAGGAATGTTGGGGTGGTCCAGGGGTACTCTTGACGAGTGTACCAACCCAAAGACCACGCAGAAAAAATTTCAAATGTAAGGACAATTGGGTATTGTATCATGCTTGGCAACATCACCAAGAAGACCTCGAGGATCAATTACTCTCTGAAAGAACGCGAGAATGACGACAAAGGAAACCTCCCCAGACAATGCCAATGCAGATGTCTCCCTTATGGAAGGAGCACAACGGCATCCTTTGTGCACTCTATCCCCTTATCAAACTCATATGCTCGACGCCTACACCATACTCCGTACAGATCGCTCTCCCCTCGTATACCAGCATCAACCACACCTCCCAGAAGATATCAACAATGTCAACAACCAGCACAACAACAGTCACTCTTCTCAAAGAAAACACCACAGAATCCCCATCCATAACGTTGACCGCCGCCCCTTCACCAATCACACGCTCCAACCCAACTTTGACAGAAACCAAACACGAGATCCTAACCAACATCTCCGACGCCCTCAAGAAAGACATCAAGCTCATACGGCGACAGCGCGCACCACTCAAAGCCAACATCTCCGACGCCCTCAAGCAAGATATCGAACTCACACGGCGCAAGCAAGCCGTCCTAAAAGACCAAAACCATACAGACGTCACAAAAGCCGTCCCAACCGAAAAGATCAATACCAGTCCACCACACCAACCCACATCCCCCTCACAACCCGCCTCCGAACTCAGCCAACAGCCACCCTACCGCGCCTCCCGCCCCCGCATCGAACGATCAGACCCCCTCCACCTCAAGCTCACCCTCTCCCCGAGTCGTTTCTACACCCACCTCCCCCACCTTAAAACATCCCCAGCCCCCACCCGCACAGTGCAGAACAAGAAACCCAAAATGAGATTCCCAATAAATCCCGTTATAGGGAGGGAGACGGCGAATTCGAGGGCGGATGTTGAGTAGGAGATTTCGTGTCTGGGGGCGGGCATGGGTTTGGGAGGGTTAAGGGGGGGGGATGAAGAGGACGATGGGTTTGGAAGACCGTTAGTCAGGATGGCATAAAGGCGGTTTTAGGATGGGAAGTTATATATAAACCACTTACAGCATCTCCTTCAATCTTTCAACTATCTTTAACATCCTATATCCCCACCAAACCTCATCAACATCTCACACAAATCCCAATCCCCAAACCCCTCCTATTACCCTCACCCAACCATACCCATCCCACCAATCCAATGTCCTTAAAAGTCCAGACAGAACACCCATACCATACCCTACCATACCATCCATCCACGCCATCTCGTTCCGAATAGAGTGGAGATTTATTCATTCTAGATAAGCGTCTTCGATCTTCCCCTCCCTCCCTGCTGCAGCAACGGTCGTATCATATAGCCTTAAGGAGGCTTCCTGTGAATGAGGAGCATAGGTGAGGTGAGCTTGATCCCAAGGCTACGTTACCCAGAATAGATCGAGAACTGTGGAAACAGAAAATTCTAGGAGTGAGTCTTTCTTGAATTCATGTCTTCGTAAATAAGGCTAGGCTAGGTTTACGTTTTGGTCCGTAGATGTAGGATATCGATCTCCGCGGGGATGTTTACGACGCGGCAGTTTATATGGCGCGCCTTTCTGATCGCTTGAAGGTTGGTTGGGTGGGCACTTGCCCTAGTTGTTATTCGCGCATACCTTAGATTTTGGCAATCTGAACGCTGGCTGACGTATGTTTTCCGGCACCTCAGTCCCTCTTGTCTCTCATATAGAACCGCATTGACGCTAATATCCCAAGATTGTGCTACCTAGGAAGCCTGTCAAACTATGTCCTTCCGAAGTTGGCTGACTTCGGCTGCTCTCCTGTTGTGCTCATCATTATTAGTCTCAACGCACCCCCTTGCCGGACTTTGGAATGGCTCTGTGACGACATTGCACTCCGATTCCCTCAACACCAAAGCTTCCATATCTCCCTCCGCCTCACTATCCGAACCCCCCTCGCACGAAATAACCTGCTTCCACCCAGCCACCGGCCTATCTCACACAACACTCGAAACCTGCCTCCCCTCTCTAACAACCCTCGGCCAATTCCCCAACTCTCGCCAAATCCAACAGTTCCTCTCATACCGCTACCCCGAAAAGCCATACCCGCCTCCCCTTACGGTCTGGGAGCCCGGCAGCACCTGCGCCATACGCATCGCCGCTACCGATCCGGATCTCGTTGACTATTTTTCGTTTAACCAGGTTAGGCGCTTGGCTACGGAGATTCTGGGGGTGTGTCGGGATGATGGTGGGGTTGGCGGGTCTGCGCCGTTGGGGAATGAGTTGGGGTGGAGCGTGCAGGTTATTGGGACTATGCCTGTCGGGGATGCTGGTGCGCGGTATCTGAGGTCTGAGGGCTGGAACAGCTCGGTTGCTGATGATGGGACTGGACGTGTGAGTATTGTATGAGATGCTGAGTGTGATGGTACTCGCGCGTTGTGGCTTCGCCTCACCGCGTATCCAAACCTCCTGTTGAGGACGTCTTGTACCAGAACCCACCTTCTCTTGAGTTGTCGAGAGCACCGGCAGGCTACCTGCAAGCGACATTTCTTGTGTGGAATCCCTCCCCGCTTATTGCAGTACTCAAAAGCCACGTCGCAGGCTTCACCTCTTCCAGAACGATCTTCTTTCTAGTTAGAGTGGCAGCTGCCGTTGCTTTTCACGTGCAGTATACGCAGTTGTTGCAGATGGAGCCGGGAAAGGTGATATGGCGAAATTATAACGAGGTCTCATGTGATACCCGTAAATCGATTCTCAAAGCAATTCCATAGTACTTGGCCACCCACACACGATCTTATGTACGATCAGGACGCTTACGCGTGGTACATGACTAGCCTCTATCTTCGATACCTTCCGGCTTCAAGATTGGCGTCCTTCGACAGGACATTGCACATATATAGCGCCCCCATCTAACATGTGTGTACTGATATTATGACTTCAAAAGCAGTGGGAACCCCCCACATTCAGTGCTGTTACTCGATACCCTTTGTGGAAAGAATGATAGGAACTTCATATTGAATTCTCGGTTTCTGGACCGTCAAGTAAGGAAGTCTGCAAATACCAAGTCGGCGACATTGCTAACAGTCTAACACGATATGCTTGAAGCTGTCGCTTGGCGGATTATATTAGTTGCGATGGGGTATTCTCCGGTGGGGAAAGGGTTCGCAAGGGTAATGAAGAGGAGAATAAAGATTCGGACATTCGTTGTCCAACATTGGATGAGGGGCGGTAGGTCAAGTAGTATCGAGGTTGAGCTTGAGCCTTGCGAAATGGTAGATCGTGTGGTTATTATACTTTCCTCCGCGACGAGAAAGTCCTGGTTTGATATAAGATATGTATCACACATACAGCATGGCTCGTTGCCTAGACATTGAGATCAAGGCGTTACACATATTTGTGATACTAATCCAACGACTCGTGTGAAACGTTGGTATATATCCCGGCAAAATATAACGATGTCCTGGCGTCATCGGCCATTCCAAAGCGTCGAGACTTTTCGCCTGTTTCCCAAATGCTGATTGGCAGTGCGAGTTGCAAGACCGCTTGTACAGGAGCCAATGGTAAACTTCGAGCCGCCAGCGATGCGATCGAAACGTTGATGAAAGCAGGAGAGACAAGAGATATGTATCTGAGGATTGATTTGCAACCAAACGAATACCATCTCTTCCCCTCCCCCAAACATGTAGAAGAAGGCCATTAGTTCGGATCTCACTTCATCCTTTGAGCCTTTATAGGTGGTCATACTCGGGTGTACGAAGCGACCCAACGCGTGGCTTTATGTTAATGTACGCGATCTTCGTATCCGATAATTACCAGCAACACGCACTCCTTGAGTCGCACAGATATGAAAATCCAGGCAGGTTTCTCTTTTGGATTTAGGTCGTATTCCTATTAGAGATGTACGTGACCTCTTCGAGCCGGATTATTGCCTCCACCAGCATCAATGAAGACGACGTCCGGACTGCATCCTTGGGTTGACTCTCTACGCGCATGCACCCCTAAGGCTCGCTACAACGTAGTCACTTCCGCGGGTCAACCTTGATATCACTTCTCCTCATTGACGTCACGATAGACGTCGCCTCATCCCCGCTGTCAGCTATCAGCCTCGTCATTCTTCTCTTCGTTCTAGAAAAAAAGCATGAACGTGATCTCAACACCATGCGGTTACCCACTCTCGTTTTGTTTTGCTTCTATGCAGCTACAGAGTCATCTCTTGTTCCCTCAGCTCTTAGCTCATCTATCGGATCTTTCTTGAACGTCAGCGACCCCGGCAACTTCAAACCTGGGCCACAGAGTCCTCATGTAGGCTCAACTCCGTCCCCGATACCTCCTTCCAATTTCAGTGTTTCTTTCGCACTTGGAGGGGATGCTCTTGACATGAAAGCATGCTTCATGAACTCACTTCGTGCACTCGAAACGATGGCCCTGCTAGAATGGGAAGAGCCAATCGAAACCAGCAAGGTATACCAGATACATGGCTTCACGGAGACTCGCATTGAGATCGTACCTATTGGAGAGAAGTTGGAGAGACGCTTCGCCATCTGGGGTATCTATCTTGGTATCTCAAAAATGTGGTCCCAGAATTCTTTCCTGTCTACTACTATGACACTGAGCTGGGACGGAGAGGCAGCGGGTAATATCATTTTCAAACTTCCACAACAGACCGATACCACAAGCCTTGAGAGGAGGTCAGGTTCAACGTCGATGTATATGACCAAACACATCAACGCCACTGTTGGGGCCAACGTGACAGCCGACGAGCCTCGTTGCGTACCGCGCTTCGCTCCCATCGGCGCACAAAGTCTAACCATGGGCTTCCATGACGTTCTTTTCCCAATCTTGGCTTCTTTAGTGGACTTGTCTTTTTTTCCAAGCTCAGCACGGCTTGACTATCAACCAGAACATGTGTACCGGAGAGACTGGTTTCGGCTCCTCGAAGGCTTCAATGGTCGTATCTTTGTCTTCGAGCATCCTCGCGGTGAGCCGCCATACCTTGAGTACGGCGACTTGATAATTACACTAGTCGATCTTGTATGGTATATGGTCAAAGCCATGCGATATGGCCCTACAAGTATAGATATCAGCGTCGACGGCGTTAAAGTGGGAGCGGGGACCTTTCTGAAACGGGGGATGGCGCCGGACCCGTATATTGAAATATTGTGAGAGAGTTGCGCTTCTGAAGATTGAATTCGGATTATTATCCTAGCCGATGGATACGCACTTGCTTTGACATCCGTTAGTTCTTTATGGCGTGGTAGTGGCTGAAATATAAGTGTCGATCTAATTCACCAGTGATTTGTAAAGCTGCCAAAGATCTTGTATCAACTCAGTTCATCGCGTAAACTCCATAATCAAACCGTATGTTAGGCAATCCCTGTATTTCTTTGGGCGGGAAGCAAAGTGTGTGCTGCACGTATATCGTGGTCTCGAACTCAATTCACGCTGACGCGTAAAACAACACGAGTCTGCAGCGAATATTGGTCCACAGGAATTTTGAGTTCTCTTCCGATGACGCAACTCTGGCCAAATCGAAGGAGGAAGTTGCATTCGATAAGCATTCTCTCGATCTCTTCGAATGAGTGGCTGTGAGGATTCTGCTTGAGCACGATGTTGTGTGCGATAAGTTGACTCAGGCTGCTGGATTAGGAACTTGAATTCGGGTAGTCCGATGTGTCCCATAAACAGATCTGCGCAGTTGAGGATAGCTCGTCAACGAAATAGGGAGAACACATGCAAGACTTTGCCGCTTCACGAAAATAGGGCGTCATGCTCCAAATGACAATAGCCACATTGAAAGTGACAAGATATCATTGGTACGGGTCTCGGATAGGAGCGAGTATGGGTTCAAAGATCAGGGGCGCGCGCCTCCAACGCTTTCACCTCGTCCTGAATGGCTTTATCGTTCGGCAAGTAGATCATAGCAGCCTTGAACAGTGTCTTCACGTCTGCGATTTTGCCCAGCTTCCTCGATGCTAATGCTGTCTAGGTTTCTCCATCAGCTTTCATAGCTCCGCAGTGTTGTAAATCAGAACTCACTCGGTAGAATATCTTCCCCATGGCTTCATGAGCAGGAAACCTTGCCGCCCATGTTTGGTTGAGCCAGGTCTGTGGATCATCGGTGGCGATATCGTCGCTTTCATCGCCAGTCACACTACGTCTGAACAGGATGATACTTCGTTTGCCCCAAAAGTGAGCTTCCGCCCACAATTCCAGCTTCAGATAAGCCTGAACAACGTTGGCAACCAGCTGGACACGCAATATCATGCGAATGTAGTCTCCGCGCATGCCGTAATGGGGTCCGGAGGTAAGCTGACGCATATAGTAGCCTTCAGCATGAACGATGCGAATGCGACCCGAGACGGTAATATGAATAGCCTCAAAGGCATCGATGTAGTTTTGTAAAGCTTCGCGGTAGGAGCCTGTAGTGAGGAGTTGGTTACCCAAGTCTTTCAGGGCAAATCCTCTCTCCAGGCAGTCTTCTGGTGATGGATCCGGTGTACTTCGCTCCTTGTTCATAGCGTCTTGAACGGAATCCAGAAGCTTACAACCATGCACTGAAAAAGTGTGAAGATCCTTGATGATGCCGAAGGGTAGTAGAAGTTGGCTTTGTAGTGCTTTAGGGATCTTTCGGTCTGGTACGTGAGGATCTTGGATAGTAAGCTTCAGGCGCAGGTGGCTGTTCAGTCCAAAGTGGTTGAGGTTCGATAGATGCCACATGCGAGTGAAGGCCTCGAGATCCTGGAGACAGATAAGCATGCTGAAGCTTCCCTGATGCTGATGGGGGTTTGGCGTTCCTGGCGTATCGATAAAGACCCAGAGATGGCATCCCCCAAAGAGTAAGGCCTTGATGCCAGTCGTCACACTTGGAACCTTGCCCTCGCCTCTTATGTGATCAATAGCTTCTGGCCATGGTGTGGTGATCTTTACGAAGACGTTATCTTGGAAGATCTTGTGTGCCTCGCGATAGACCTGTTGATTGACTTGGAGGATATTCAGATGATATTTGTAGCTTCCGGGTTCGCCGGGATCATCAGGTTCGCATCTTGCATTGGTAGTCGACAAGAGCTCTTTGTATATCTGCTCGCGTATCTCCGCAGGGAAGTCCAGAAAGCGTAAAGCCATAACGCCCCACTGTCGAAGATGGGCGATGAGCTACTACAGAGAAGCAAATGGCAGACAATGTCGCATTAGTGATCAAGCAACAGATGCATATCAATCACTGATACCAAAGGACGACTGATTCAAAGGATCGGATGGTAATGTAAAATGCGAGGTTTAGATGTGATATGAAATCTGCCATCGCTTCGGATTTAACACGGATTTGAATAGAGGGGTATCTATCGATTAGTCATCCTCTTCTCAACCAATCAAGCCACGTCTGACTCGGCGGCTTTTCGGGGGTCACCCTAACCCCGTTGGGTCTCTCGAACAACATCATCCGAAGACTAGCAATTCGGAGTCATGCTGGAACGATCACTGGTCAGGTAGATATGTATGGAAAGGACTATCACCCAAGTTAGCAATGACCTTGAACGCTGGAGCGGTGTCCAGCTGCAACGCAAGCGATAAACGCGAAAAAGAGAACCATCAATAGACCATGGTAATACTTTATCTTACAGGATACAGAAAGTACATCTCTCTACGGTTGCTGTAGGCACTGAGTGCATTGCTATCGCAGCATTGATCCTGGCTAGAGCAGTTTGGTGTAGGACAGAGGTCAAGAATAGATACCGTTCCAATACTTTTATGTGGCGGTCTTGGCACTACCCGAGAAAAAACTAAAATTCTTATATAATTTATACTATATAAACTAATATATCTCTAAAGTACCTAATAGATATCTAAGTCGTCTAGATATATTACTAATTAAGGCTATATATACTTTACTTATATTATTTATTACTATTATTACCTACTACCTATATTACTATTACTACCTCCCTACCCTTCCTTACCTTATACCCTACTAGAATAGCTTATATTTATAAGAGGAGGTTATAGGATATCTACTTCTTAGATATAATAATAAAGAAATACTATTAGCTATTATAATAAAGAGGAGGATATTAAAGTAATAGAGGAGTAACTAAGTAAAGTATAAAATAGTCTAATAGTTAAAGGGTATCCTTAAGCTAAGTAGCCGGCATTTTATACTATTATTATATTATATAAAAGAGCTTCTAGACTTCCTAGCCTATTAGCTTATAATATATTAAGATAAGATATAGGACTTTTTTTAAGATAAATTTAATATTACTATCTTATAATAAGTTATTAATAAGACTATTAAGCGAATTAGCTAGAGTAGGAAGTAGGTAAAAAGAATTATATACTAATAAAGTTAATTCTTTAAAATTAATTAGATATTATATCTTACTAGCTAGTAAATAGAATAGCTTATTTTCCTAGATAAGAGTATTATAAATAAGTAGTCTAGCTTTAAGAAATATAAATATATACTAAATAGAGTAAAGGTAATATAAAAAGAATTCCTTATTTATAATAAGAGATAGAGTATTTTACTTATAATTACTATTAATAGATATATTACCTAAGATATTTATTATAATTCTATAATATTAGATATCTTTAATAACTTTATTTAAATAAGAATCCTCTTATAAATAACTTAATTTCCTAGTTTATATTTTATTTTAATTATAGATAATATATTAATTTATAACTCTAAAGAGCTAGAGGTTATATATTATATTATAGGTATTATCCTAGCTAAGCTCCCTCCTTATTTATTAGACTTAAATCCTATTAAGATATTATTTATAAAGCTAAAGAGATAGATTAAGTAGAATAATTAGAAGATAAAGGTATATATAGAAAATAGTAACTTTAAGGGCTTTATATAATTCCTATAAAATACTATATATTATTTAAGAGTTATAAGAATAGGAAAAGGGGGGGGTAAGAGGTCTATTTAAAGTATTAGATATATAATATTAAATTACTTATTTATATCTAAAGTATCTAGAGAATATATCTAAGAAATAGGAAAATAACTAGTAAATTAATACTTTTTAAGAGGTCTTCTCTATTAAAGTTATACTTCCTATCCTAAAAGGCTACTACTAAATTAATAGTAAATTATCCGCTTAGACTTAAGCTAGAAATACTTATAAAGCTAATATTAAACCTATTAAAAGATAAGTATTCCTAGCTTAAAGTAGAGCTCTTCTTTTAAGTAACTTATATATTTAAATCCTAAGTATTAATATTATTTTTATTATTCTTATCCTTATCTACCCTATTAATAATATTATCCTTATTTATACTTATAGCCTTATAGATCCTATAATTATAAAGGCTACCTTTATTATACTTCTACTTAATATACTTACTTATATCCTTTATTAAGGCCTTATTAATATTAATAGTAATATTATACTTATAATATAAATACTCTAGATCTATCTTCTTTAATTAAAGGCTTTTAAGGTTATATTACTTCTTTTATATTAGGTTTAATATATACTCCTATTATAGCCTATTAATATCTAGATAGCTTATTAGATACTACTTAATATATCCTCTTAAATTATTACCTTCTACTACTTTACTTTAAAGATATAGGGTAATAGGAGGGATAATATTAATATTTTTATATCTTAATAATAGGAGGATTAACTTTAATACCCTTACTCTTATAACCTTAATAGTATCCTCCTTATCTATTTACCTTTACTCCTATTATATAATTTATAGTAAGAAGATATTAGTAATTAATATACTAATTAATATAAATATAAGTATAATTAAAGGTAGTTATAAAGTAGGTATTTAAGGTATAAAAGAACTAGCTAATAAGCGTGTTAAGGGGGTAGCTAGTAGGGCTATTATATAATTCCTCCCCTTCTTCTAAATATATTTTTTATTTAAGTCCTAGATTATATACTTTAATAGCCTTAATAGACTAGCTAAACTATTCTTAAGATTTATAACTACTTACTATTATATAAAATTCTTATAATCTAGAGGGTAATACTTACCTATTTTAGTATAAATCTAATAATAATATAAGTAGTTAGGATAAGAATTAATATCCTTATATTTATAATTTATTATAAGTAGGGCTATTTACTACTTAATAAGTATTTATAAAGCTTATTACTTAATTACCTTATAAATAAGTCTTACTATTATAATAGTAGCTTTTTAACCGGCTTAAGTAAGAGGAGGAGTACTATTTAATAGTACTTAAGTAAATACTATTAGTAAGATAAACCCTTTTATAATATATATATACTAGAAATTAATATATAACTTAATATCCTTAAACCTTATAATCTATTTATATAGTATTATCTACTTAATATTATATTAACTAATATTAATATTAATAGTATATTTCTTATCCTTCTTCTAACCTTTTTATATAAGGGTTACCTTAATATTAATAAGAAAGTAGGTTAATCTTTTCTAGGAGGTATTTACTATTACCTTCTTTTTAATATTAAATTTAAGATTATATATATTAATATTTCTAGCTATCTTAGATCTATTAATAGTATAGATATAATTATATAAGTTATATTCCTCCTCTTTAAAGAATACCCTCTTAAATTATATATATTCTATTATTAGTTCTACCTCCTCTTCCTTACTAGATATAAAGGGAGTTTATACTTAGGTACCTTATAATATAAATAGGAGAGGTATTAATAAAGATAACTATATAAGTAAAAGTATAATAGACTTATACTCTTACTACTACTATTATTATAATAGCTCCTAGATATCTAGGCTAATAGCCCTTAATAATAATAAGGTAAGAATAGCTATTTAAAGAGGAAGTTTAGCCTCTACTACCTTAATAGTATATTAACTAGGTATATAGGGCTATTAGTTAAGAAGCTCTATTATAATAAATATATTATTAGAGGTAGGCCGCTTAGGCGCCTTTTTATATATAATTATTATATAATAGCTAGATATTATTAGGAAGTCTAAAGTATTAAAGAATAAATATATCTAGGCTTTAGAATTATTTAATTAAGACTAATATAGTTAGAATATAAGGGTAGGGATTTATAGGATATTTTAGTATAGGGACTAGGCTAATTATGCGATTTTCTCTAGGAATGCCAAGACCGCCACATAAAAATTGTACGACGATACTTACTACAGGATTCCTATCTTGTATATCCCGCAATTCAGATATCTCGAGCCCCGAGTATTAACATACCCTCCTAGAATCGAATTACTCTCGGCTTGCCTACGTATCATCCCCAATTTTCATTAAGGTCTATTACACAGGCAGCTACATCTACTACGAGGATTAAGAGTTGACGCCTCATCTGGCCACTCTTGCTAGCGCATTCATCCTATCGCTAATCGTCTAGCAGTTGTTGCTGCTATCTATCCTTGGCTCCATCAATTACCCAGATCGCTATTATAGGAGGTGACCGTATGAGTATAGGAGGCCTTGTGGTCACTTGCGAAGAGACCCACACGTGGAGCCTCACCAGTCTACCAAGATAGCCAACAAGACAACTGCCAACTACGCACTCAGTACTAGAGACCCCAACCAACACGCCATTCCAGCAAGTACGGCCACAGTATCGAGTTCCCGGATGTGGCTTTATTATACAACATCAACAACGTCCACTTCTCAGACCACCTTGAACCTCCTACCAATAGCCCTTACCTCTCAGGTCTCGAACGAACTTCAAGACAACCAAGATCATGATTCCGGACCTAGGCTATGTATTTTTGCACACAACCGCTGACTTTCGCTCGCAAAATTATATCGATGTTGGTACATCATTGTGACTTCCTGTCAGACACTGCCATGACGAGTGTCAAAATATTCTACGAAGGGAGATCTAGAGACGGCTAGCGGGAAGCATGATTATGATTGTGTTCTCCTAAAGTTGAAGCCTTGAGGCTCCAGACTAGGTGCATGAAGGGAAAATGAAAGATGCGTTATAAGCATCCGTTTTGGTAAGCTTGCCCACAAACCTCTCCCAAAGACAAGTACACACAAGGTCGTTGCCAATGTGACACTGGCATTGTTTTCCGGCGTAAAATCATCGTCAAGTGCGTTCACAACCCAAACTCTCGCAGCTAGGGTTATCTCAGAACGATGCACTCCCTCATCTTATGTGCAGAGAGAAGGAAGACGCGTAAATGAGAGGTGAAGTCAATGATTTGCCGGGACCCACTTTTCCCGGAGTTCGTGCGTTATCGTGTGTTAGTGTTATAGGGTATTTAACTTCACGGCCGACACCTCACTCGATTTTCAACATCCCACAGCCTATTAGAAACCCGACATCTTCCAACCTCTACGTCCACCAACTTCAATCGTCCCTTCCGGATGGCAATCCCGGCATTACGGCCTTTGAGTACAAGTAAGCGCCAGTTTCAACAGCCCCGAGCTTCTCCAACCTCATATCTCAACACTCACATCTGTTCAGAATAACACAGTCGATACCGAAGTCCTCACGTATCAAGATGAAGTGTCTCATCATCGCCTGTACCATAGTTGGATGGGTAGCTACCGGTAAGCTTGCCTGACCACCAACATACCTTGCTCCGAATCTATCATATGCTGAAACACAAAATGTCTTGAAAGGAGCTCTCGCCACTCCCATCAACACCGAGCGTGGCATCTTCTGCCCACATGGCAACAAACATTGCGGTCACGGGCCCGCCTGTTCAATCCACGACTGTGATCTTTGCCCCGACTTCCCCGGTTGCGGTACTAAAGTTGAGCCTCGCGCTGTGTTCTTGGCTAAGCGCCAGCTAAAATGCCCTGCTGGTATGTACCCTTCATGACCCTTGCATTCCTGTCTGGGTTTGTGAATGTACTTCGAACACGGTCACTGCGGACCATCTCTAAGATTGTGGTTGCATCTGACTCTTGCTTCATCAAGCTACGTTTTCCAGAAGAGGATGCTGATTCTCGGTCTTGGGCAGGTCTTGACTGTGACTCCTCTGATTGCGCCATCTACGAATGCAACAAGTACCCTTTGCTTCGTGGCTGTGGTGGAGGGTTGGAGCTTCGCTCTCTTAACGTCGAGCGTGACGGACAAACCGTTATCGCTGAGCAACAGTGTAGCCTCGTCTGCAACAACGATAGATGCCTCTACATCCCTACGCAAGAGGAGGAAAAGCGAAATTCTCTGGAAGACCTTAAAGCGAATTATCGCTACCCATGCGCTCTCATCTGCGGCAACAAGCGAGGTAGATGCCTCTGCGCCAGGAAAAACACCATTGCTATTGTCAAGAAAGAGAAGCGTGCCGACAAGATAGAACGTGGCCACTCATGCCCTCTCATCTGCGACCAGCACGGTAAATGCGGCTGCTCCAAGGAAAACACTCCTGCCATCGTTGAGAAAGAGAAGCGTGCTGTCGAGACCGACTTGACACATCCATGCTTACTGCTCTGCGACAAGAACGGCCACTGTGCCTGCGCGAAAGAGTCGCTCTCTGTCGACACGACAATGAAGCGCGACCCAGCATGGATCCGTCCCTGCTCTCCCATCTGCGACAAGAACGGCCGCTGTTCCTGCGCGGAGGATTCATTCCCAGTCGACAAGACAGCCAAGCGCGACACAGCCACTATCCATCCATGCTCTCTCGCCTGCGATAAGAACGGTCACTGCGACTGCGCAAAAGAGTGGCCCTCTGTCGACAAGACGGGGGAGCGCGACACCGAAGGGGAGACAGGGATATGATTTGAGACCTTGTCCTGCGATACGGAATGATGCCGTCGGCCTGACAGTTATTTTATTCGATGAGCGACAATACTTTCATGGTTCTCGCATGCAGAGAAAGTTTAAATCGAAAAGGAGGATTGATGTTACAAATGCGATTTGATATTGACGAGATGGGCGTATGAATGCCAGAGTTAGATGCTTGCGTTGAGCTACAAATTGTACTATTAAAGACGCCCTGTGAGAATTCTTCAATCGGTAACCTCATTGGCTTCTATGATATCAGTGATGATGTTGATTACTTTCCCTTGAATCAACCAACGTTGCGGCGCTTCCTGCTCTAAGAAATGTGGTATCACCGCGGTACCTTTTAAGCGTTCAAGATGACCTTCCATGTATCTCATCAGCAAGCTCTGATTTGGCCCTAGCACTCTCTTCATCCTACCTCCTACCAAGTCATCCACATAACGAGTAAAGTCGGCCCTCGCCATAACCGTCTTCTTGCACACAAACGACAGTGACACACCAACCCCTCTAGCAAACCTAAAATTCCAACTTATTCTCTTACAAGGCAGTGAGGAGGGACTGTCATACTACCTGAAAGGTCGCAACGACCGATGGCAGTCCCACGATTAACAACACGTAGATGCAGAAATTATTACAAGAAGTCTCCCTTGATACAGCTCACATATTCAAGTATCTATTCCTAGACGACTACTCTCCCTCCCCATCTAAAAATCCTTGATCTAGCAGGACAGCAATTCAACATCGTCTCCGCTCTGATCTTTACTGGGAGGGGCGGAGCGGTACGTCTTTGCCTTGGAGTTCTCGCCCCTCCCTATTCATCATGGTTGGTTGTATGGCGCAAGGAAGTTCCCAAACCAGCGTTCACGAGGCGGTTCAATGCGCCACAGCCATCTATGTGGCGGTGCAGCGTTGACTAATGGCAGGCTTGGCGGCCAACGTCATTCCTCCGCTCTCCCATACCCACATCTCCACCACACTCTCTCCCTCCTCACCCACATCCCTCCCTCCTCAACCACAACCACAACCACACCCACCCAACCCTTCCCCCTCTTCCTCAGCCCCCTTCCTCCCTCCACCCCAAAAAACAATGGCAGACAAAGCATCCGCCACCCGCTCCCTCTCCACCATCCGCACCGAACTCGAATACCTCCGGGACTCTTCAATCCTCGCCCCCGCCCAATTCCAATCCATCATGGCGCAGTTACCCGTACCCATCCCTCCCATCCTATCCCATCCCATCCCATTCTCATACCCTTCGTCTATTGATTATGCACGTCTAACATCGTACAGCAACCCAACGGCATCCCATCCCAATACACCGACCCGCGCTACGCCCCCGGCGGAAATTACACGGATCCCACGCCCGTCGCCGCAATCGCGCAGGCGGCGCAGGATCCGAATTCGCCGGCTCATCCGGCTCATCCCAAGGTCTGCACTTCCCCCTTCTACATCTACCCCCAACACCAGTTGCAGGATAGGGTTACTTTGGAGAGGGGTGGGTTGGAATAGAAGCTGATAGTGAGGGTGTAGCATGGGCAGTGGGCTAGTAAGCTTGGAGCGAAGTTGGGGAATGCGGCGATTTTCGGGGCGGGGGCGACGGCTGGGGGGGATATTGTGAATTCGATATTTTGAGGGGGTTGTGGGGTGGGGAGGGAAGGGGTAAGGTATAGGTGGGAATGGGGATGGGATGGGATGGGGTCAGATGGAATGGGGTCAGATGGGATGGGGTCAGATGGAATGGGGCCGAAGGGTTGGGCTGGGATGGTACGATGGGGCCAGTCGGTGTGGATAAGGGTCTGTGGTGGGATTCTGGGGCGTACATAAAGGATATTAACTTGGGGTAGAATACATGGCAGGTGTTCAAGCTTTGTATCATGCGTCGTTCCCATATTGGTATGATCATAGCCCATCCAAACTATCCAGGAATTGATTCGCCATCTTCTCCCCCCTCTTAGCAGCAATCGCCTTCCTCCTCTCCTCCACCTGTCTCTTCTTCGCCTCCTTCCTCTCCTCCCTCTCCCTCCTCCCCTTCTCGGTCTCCGCCCTCTCCCGCTCCAAAGCCTCCATCTCCCTCTTCCTCCCCTCGCTATCTTTACTGAAACTGTAGAACCCAACCCCCTTACTCCTCACTTCTTTGCTAGCATCATAATGTACTTCCTCGGGCGGTGTCATGCTCCTATCTCTCTTCCTCGCCAAGCTCTCCATTTGCGCTGCTATCGGCTCGTCGGGGTTGAAAGCGGCCGTTTGTATGGTATCGCCATGGATAAGATTATCTGGCCGTGATGGCCGCGCTCTGAACGATGATAGCTCTTCGGTCGCATGAGCCTGTGCGTTTCGTCGCCTCAGCTCCCTTGCTACCTCGGCTTTTGTACCCTTCCGCTGTCGTCCAAATTCGTCCTCGTATTCTACTATCTCTTCTGCTTCGCTGTCCCCCCCGTCATCAGATGAGGTGTCGTAATAAGGTTCTTTTCCGGCTTCTTGTGCGTCCGCCCATTTTCGATCAAAGTCCACGAGCGCGTTCTCTTCTTTATTTGTTCGACCATCAGCAGGTGGAACGTAGTCGCCTCTCTTCATGCTCGCATATAATCTAGCCTTCTCCTCCATCTTCCGCTTCGACCGGTGGAGTGTTGCTGCATCGATAGCCTCGGAGGTCTGAGAGTGGGATTGAGGTCGTGGGCCATTGTCTGAGATGTCTGCCAAGGCTCGTTTCTTGGACCCTTTGTTGTGGGCGGTGAATATCGAGTCTTTGGGAGCTTTGGTGGGCCGAGGCCGGCCGGAGGAGGTGGTTGAGGTGCTAGGAGCGGAGAGGAGGGAGGAGAGGGTTGAGGTGAAGGCGAGATTGGTGGATGATGTTGCTTTGGATGCAGGCAACGAGGATTTCGATCGGGGAAGGCCGTACAGAGAGGATGACGAGGATGCCATAGCTACTTGGGAAGCTTGTAGTCTTGATACTACAAAAGGGCGAAAGGTGGAGTCGGATCTCGAAGGGCGGAGTGCCAGGTAATGAGGGTGAAGTTGGCGCGGGTTGGGTTCCGCATCCAATGGTAGAATTTTGAACTTTGAGCCCACATTTTGATCCAACATACACAATTGGAAGGCAAGATGGCCCAAGTCAATCAAGTGTACATAGCGGTTATCGGTAAGCAGAACCTTCATTCGTTGTGTTGTCTATCACTTTGTGTAATTTGATCCTCGCTCTCTAAGGCATATACTGTAAAGGAGACTGTGAATTTTCTCGCCTATCAATATTTCTCTCCTCCATCATATTTCATACCTCGACCAAAAGCAAAACCATTTCCTTCACTCAAAAATCCAAGTCAAGACACAAATCTCCCCAAAAAAAACAAAAAGCCCCACCTCCCCCCATTCCCAAAAGTCCTTCCAAGCAAATCCTAACAACCCACCAGGCGTCGGCAACGTCGGCACCCACTTCCTCTCCCAACTCGCCACCCTCCTCCCAACCCTCCCAAACACATCCCTCCTCCTAATCTCCCGCACCACAACCTCCCTCCTCGGAACCCCCACAACCCCCCTCTCCCTCTCCCCCACAACCTCCGTCCAAGACCTCCTCTCCACCTCCCCGCAGCCCGCCCTCACCATCCCCTCACTCCTCGCCCACCTAACCACCCTCCCCCCCTCCTCCCGCGCAATCCTAGTCGACAACACAAGCTCTCAAACCCTCGCAGACGCCTACCCGCTCTTCCTAACCAACGGCATCAGCATCGTCACGCCGAACAAACTCCCCTTCAGCGGCTCCCTCGAGCTCTGGAACGAGATCCATCAACCACGCAGCAACACCCCGTCTTCGACGCGCGGATACATCTACCACGAAGCCACCGTCGGCGCCGCGCTTCCCGTCCTCTCAACCCTGCACACCCTCCTCGACACAAACGACCGCGTGCGGAAAATCACAGGCGTGTTTTCCGGCACGCTATCCTACCTCTTCAACACCTTCTCTCCCTCCCCATCCCAACCCCCTCAAAACCCCACCCAATCCCCACCAGCATGGAGCGCCCTAATCGCCACCGCCCTCGCAGCCGGCTACACAGAACCCGACCCCCGCTCCGACCTCTCCGGCGCCGACGTAGCGCGCAAACTCCTAATCCTAGCCCGCATCCTCAACCTCCCCCCCGCCTCCACCTCTTCCCTCTCCTCCATCTCCACCCAATCCCTCATCCCTCCCCCCTTAGCGAACATACCCTCCACCGACGATTTCCTAGCGCGTTTGGGAGATTACGATGCCGATATGGCGCGGGTGAGAGAGGAGGCTGGCAAAGAGGGCAAGGTGTTGAGGTATGTGGGGAGTATTGATGTTGAGAGGGGGGAAGTGAAAGTGGGGATGGAGTGGGTGGGGGCGGGGACGGCGATGGCGGGGTTGAGGGGGAGTGATAATCTGGTGGAGTTTTGGACGGAGAGGTATGGGGATAATCCGTTGGTGGTGCAGGGTGCTGGGTGAGTTGATTGGTTTTCTTCTTTTGTGTTTTTGGTTTATCTGTGGAAATTAAGGGATGATGCTGATTTGTTTGTGTTAGGGCTGGTGGTGCCGTAACGGCGATGGGTGTCATGGGGGATTTGCTCAAGGTCATTGAACGGATTTCGTAGTTCATTGCAAAAGTTAATCATCCTTTCGATGCATTTTCGATCAACGTCTTGTTCATCTGTATTGCGTGAAAGCCTCTTCAGCAAAAACATCCACCGCGTCGTAAAAACGACAGATGTACGATTCACAAAATAGTATCGTCCATGTAAGTGCCTAGAAAAAAAGGCATCTCCAGAACATGAGAAGAACCTCCAGTGCAATCACAGTGACCCCTCATCGTTCGTCAACCACCATTCCCTACCTTACCTCTTATGCTGAAACGACTCCATAAACTCATCCAAACCCTCCGGCCCCGTCGAACCTACAACAACACCAAACATCAGCATCCACCCTCCCAACAAACCAACCCCCACACCACCAAAAAAAGAAAAGAAAAGAAAACAAGAAAACCAACCATAAGGATACCCCCTCGGCACCCCCCCCTCCCCCCCATCCAAATGATGCAACAACGGCGTAAATACCCTCCAACTCTCATCCAACTCATCCCCCCTCACCGACCGCGAAAAATCCCCCACCAGCGCATCCAACAGCAAGACCTCATACGCCTCCGGGATCTGCACGTCGCGGAACGTGAGGTCGAGGTCGATCGGGGCGATGCGCAGTTCCAGGCTCGGGACGGCGGAGTTGACGGTGAGGAAAACGCCTTCGTCCGGTTGGACGCGGATGGTCATGCGGTTGGGGAGGAGGGCGGTGGTGCCGGCTTTGGGGGGTTGGGACGAGGAGGAGGAGAAGATGTTGGCGTTGGTGCTGGGTTTGAATTGGATGATGATTTCGGTTTTGGATTGTTGGAGTGCTGGATGAGGGGAGGGGATTAGCGACGGGGTTTGTGCCAGGGGGGGTCGTGGTGGATCGGTACTGTACCTTTGCCAGCTTTCAAAAGGAAAGGCACGCCGGTCCATCTTTCGTTTTCGATACGAGCGACGGCTGCGCAGAAGGTGGCGCAACGCGAGTCTTGGGACACGTCTTCTTCGTCTGTGAATGCTGGTTTCTCGCCATCGGAGGACTTGCTGTATTGGCCTATGATCGTCTCGACGTTCTTGATGGCTGTTATCGTTTCGAGGACACGGACCTGTCGGAGACTTTAGCACTGTGCTCTGCTTGACGAATGACTCCGACCGTGCATTACCTTTTCTCGGCGTAAGTCGTCCGCCACGAAAGACTTCGGCCGCTCCATTGTAAGCATGGCGAGGATTTGGACCATGTCTAGGCTCGGCGATTAGCACATGGCTAATGTAGGCCTTAAAGGGGCGGGCTTACGATTCTGCATCACGTCGCGAATGACCCCAGTGCTCTCGTAGTAACTTCCCCTGCCTTCAGCGCCGCCCCCTTCAGCCATAGAGATCTAGGAGGCTATTAGCGTGAGTCAGAAGACATGAAGTAGTGAGACTGACCTGCACACTATCTATATGGTTGTGGCTCCAAATCCCCCCAAATATTTCATTACCAAACCTTAAGACGAGTAGGTTGTTGACCACTTCTTTGCCCAAGTAATGATCGACGCGAAAGATCTCATCTTCTCCCCAATTGAGATCGAGAGCTTTCTGAAGTTCCCGGGAGCTCTCGAGATCGTGGCCGAATGGCTTTTCGATCTGGATTAGACAATTTGGAATATTAGCAGAACAGTCCTTGCAACGAGAGCAAGATGACAAGAAAACTAACAATGATCCTCGAGATCCCCCTCTTCGAATAGCAAAACTTCTTCAACCCCTCGGACATCGGCACAAAGATCTTCGGAGGAAGCGAGAAATAAAACAGTCGATTCTGCTCCTTCTTATGGAGTCCAATCTCCTCAAGTCTCTTCTGCAGCGCCCGAAACGACTCATCGCCTCCCTCATGGCCGGAGACATAACTGCATCGCTCGCAAAACTGATCCAACTGCACGGCGTATCGCGGACTTTCGAGTTTGATCGGCGTTCTGATGATCTTGATGAATTCGTCGTGGCTCATTTCGTCCGGGGCGAAGCCAATGATTTTCATGTCGTGTGGGAGCAGACATCTCTTCTCCTGTAGAGATATCAGATCTACCATGCAAGGTGAAAGCGTCAAGCGTAAAACTACTCACAAGACCGAAAAGTGCTGGAAACTTGTCAAGTCGTCAGTCCGCAGTAGTACACATCCTGAATGGACCTGTACCTACGAGCTTCTTCCTCGCGAGGTCTCCGGAAGCCCCCAGAATGACCAAGATGGTATTCTCTGGTATTATAATCTTTGGTGCCATATTGGTTCCGACCAAATGATACGTAGTGCGGACTTTCAGGCAGAGGCGACGCGCTGTTCGACAGTCGACTACAGGCAAGGTTAATCATCCTTATATAAGTGCTGGCTTAGAAAGCAGAGCCTGACTTAATGTATGTTGCAGACTGGAGCACTCCGTGGAAGTATGTCTTTCAGCTCTTGTGTGGCAATCTCATATCAAAGTTCCAAGGTGCACTCCTCAAGTTCATTCCAGAGTAACTAATGCTGGGGTCGCAGAGAGGCTTTGGTAGAAGCGGGCAGGAATCATTCCTGTGAATTTGGTCTACAATACCGTGAGCAGGATGAGATTGTATGGTCTGTGGTCTGAGGTCACGTCATACTTACATACTTACATACATAAGGTACTACACAGTCGGTAGAATTGATCCAGCGCGTGCGATTTCTACGTGTACTGTGAGAATCATGTTTCGAAAGACATTGAATTCATTGCCGTAGTAGGAACCTCGCTCTGCTCGAGGTTCGCTCAATTTGTATTCAGAATCGTACCGTAAGTAGCGCTATCATCTAATAATACAACATCGTGCTGGGCGGCACGTTCGACGCTTGCGCTCTTGATCGCATAGACAGCATCAAGAGCACGTCCATCTTAGACCCCTCTTCCTCCTTGCACACACGAGCGCAAATCCCCCTAAGATGACACCTCCCCTCCGCCGTAGCTTGCCATGATGATCGAGCGCAGGTTGGGGAATAACTATTTCCCTCCACTCCTTGTCCGCTTTCCGACCCCAGTAGCAGGAGCCTTGGCCTTCTCGGTCTTCTTTGCCTTGGATTCTTTCTTCTCCTTGGAAGCAGCGCCTCCCTCCTTCTTAGGTCGCCCAGCGCTCTTCTTCTCTGCAGCTGGAGCAGCGGGCTTGTCGGCGGCAGCAGGTCGACCCCTCTTCTTCGCTGGCTCCTTCGGCTCGGCCTTTTTCGCAGGCGTTGTCGCAGCGCTTCCCTTGGGTCTGCCCCTCCCCTTTGGCTTCTTGGCCTCGGGCCCGTCCTCGTCCTCTGCATCCTCTTCCGCTTTGCGCTTGTCGCCAGTCTTGGCACTTTCGGGCTCACCATTGGTGGCTTCTTCTTCCTTCTCGTGCTCGGCGCCACCGTTCGCTTTCTCCTCGACGTTGAGCTCGCTTTGATTCTTCACCACGTCGTTGCCAGGGCGTGAGAGGTGGACGGCTGGGTCGTTGGGTTGGGCTGATTTCTTGATCGTGTTGCCGCGCTTGGATTGAATCGAGACTTCACCCTCATCTTTCTTCTCGGCGACTTTGCCGCTAGGGGCGCTTCCGTTCCAATCCCATGAAACTATGCCAGACAGTCAGCCCTGGTCGCGCGAGGATGATACAAGTATGTGGACGATAAATAAGTGGGAGACGCGTAGTCACAACATCATCGCAAACACCGCATGACAGATTGAAAATTCAATTGTGAGAGTAGTCTGTATGGTGTTCAGAGGAACGTGCTGCAACGTACCTTTGTCACCAACCTCAGGCGTCTCGCCGGACATGTTGATAGATGGGTGTGGTCTTGGGAATATGATATGGAAGACCACGAAATGCTGATGAGCTTGGTCACAGACTTGACGCGACTCTACAGATGCCGGGAGAAGGTATCAATATTTGTGATGATGGAGGAATTGGGGAAGGAGTGATGTTGTTTGGAGGAGCCGAATTGTCGCAAAGGAGGCTTGGCCGGCGCAAGATCCGCGACTGGGATTAGAATTCGCGCTAGTGGCCTCTAGTTCTATCTACTTTACCGCAGTAAACACGGCATACTCTTGTATCCCCTTCCCTCTATTCTATTCAATTCGATCCTAAGCTTTTAACAGGCTGACCACATATCACATGTGAAGCAATTGTTATGTGAAAATGAGCTGGAACGATCGTGGCTCCTTAGACTATAGAATACAATGGTATCATCCATTTGGTATGCCATGAAACCCTTGTAAAAGCTGCTATTGATAACATGCTGACTAGCACCTTTTCATTTTCGCGAGAGAAGAGAGCACGCTGATATAAATAGTGACGTGACTGATCTGGATGATATATGCAGATCTTGGATCATTCGTTGACTTTTAGTGCCCGTAATTGGCACCTCCCCATCCTCCACGATTGCTGTTGCCGTAGGAGCTTGAGCCATATCCAGCTCCGTATCCTCCGTAGCCTCCCCCTTGTTGATTGTGACCGCCATATTGATGATGGCCACCCAGACCTCCGGGAGCACCGCCATACTGGGAGCCTCCTTGGCCATGCATCTGACCCATGTACCCGCCATAACCCTGTTGACCCTGGGATTGACCCTGGGACGCTGGCAATCCCGTGTGGCTTTGTGGAGTTGCAGCGGAGCCAGGTCGTCCGCCAGGCTGGCCGAGGGCAGGGCTGGGGCCTCCGGTCACCTTGGAAGAATCAGCATAGCTGCGCAGAGAGTCCTCGTTGCCACCTTGCTGTCCCATGTGCGAACTGAGTCCCGAGCTCTGGCCAGGATAGCCAGGCTGGGAACGAGCGAACACGTCTGGTACACTTCCATGGTTATTAGTGCCAGTACCAGAGAACTGCTGTGGATTTTCTAATGGTTGTGCAGAACCAGATCGGCCGTAGTGTCCAAGTCCTCCAGCGGCAGCGCTATCTCGACCAGAAGTCGAATGATTCTGACTAAAGCCTCCTACGTTTGCTGGCGAAGCCGTATGATTGTCGTAGGACGTCTGTGGAGACATGCCGTACCCTTGGTGGGGCTGTGCATACATTCCTTGCTTTCCGCCGGCACCTCCGAACGGTCCTCCTCCATATCCACCTTGACTGCCACCATAGCCGAACTGGGGGTTTTGTGTAAGATATTGGTCATCCATCCGACGGACATCGTCAAACATCGGACGTTCGCGCCCATATGGATGGTTACTTACTTGGTTCATATAAGCCGAGTAGTACGGGCTAGCGTAATACGGATGCCCATAAGGATACTGCCCATGTTGGCCTCCAGCCTGGGCTTGAGCTTGCTGCTGGTGCATCTGATGGTGCTCCCTCGGCTGTTGCTGGCTGGGATGCAATGGATTTGGGGTGGAATGGCCACTGTCCTGGGCTTCGCTTGTTTGCCCGAAGCGGCTCTGAGGTTGTGAATGAGCTTGGCTTGTGGGCAATTGGGAGGGTTGTTCTGCCGCTGAAGTACCGAACGCACTCGTTCCTCTCAGACCAGAGTCGGGGTACTGTGGCGGCTGTTGACTATGGTTTCCGTAATAGCTATTTTGATACGCGTTCCGCTGGCTATCAGAGGTGTAGTACGAAGACGTATCGTTAGCGGCAGAGGAATACCCACTCTGTTGGGACTGCGTTTGCTCCTGGGGCTGGGTCGGAGCTTGCACAACAGAAGGATGATTGTCATACTGGTGCGGTTGCTGCACCTGCTGGCCAAATGGCTCATATGGCTTCTGAGATGGGGCGGAGATCTCCTGCTGTGCCGATTGAGAGACGTATCTATTGTACGGGTAGTTGGGTTGAGACTGAGGGGCTACTCCTTGGTCGTCTGGCAAATGCTGGCTAGGCTGTTGAGTCGAAGAGTGCTGGCTAATAGGAGGTAAGCCAGGAGCTTGTCTCGGTGTTGGATGGGGTTCAGTCTGGGGCTGAGACGCAAACGCTTGCTGCTGCGGCGCTGGAGGAAGGGTGGCTCTAGGTGCGATAGGGGAATGTTGTGGGGGCTGGGCACGGGTTTCGGTATCTTCCCGGTCACTGTCAACATCGGCATCGTCCGACGATCCGTTCAAGCCCATGCTTCCGAATTGCACAGCGGCCCGATCAAGTGCATGCTTCCCAGGCATCACAACGGCTTCTTGCTGCTCCTGTATCTTCCGCTGATAGCTTGCTGAACGACCAGACATCGCAGGCATACCCGTCGCTTTGTATGCACTTGTTGCAAAGCCACCCAGAGGAGGCCGAGACACATCCTGCTGCGGAGTTGCAGCACTGTGTGGGTCAATCGTGCTAGCCACTGTACTGGCTGCCGTTGCGGCAGGAGCTGGGGCAGAAACATCGAGGACCTGCTCAAGATTTGTTTCCGTCAAGTCATCTTTTGAAGGGGTGATATTAGCAGCCTGCGCTGAAGTTGCTAGATCAGAGATCGGCGGTGTGCTTGGAACTTCCGATGACTCGTTGGTTGGAGGTGGTGGCAGCCCCATCATATCCACTTCGGTGGGCATCGGTGTTGCAGTGGTCAGTGGCTCAAGCGGAGGATCATGACTAGGTGCCGTACGAGGTACTTTGGGTGGAGCGGGCGTAGTCGCCGGCTTGCTAAACATACTCGCCCAGCTTCGAGTACCATCAGGCTTCGAACTGGGTTTTGGGGCGGCTTTATGATCTTCGCCTGCGGATGCCGGTGCTACTTCCCCCACGGTGATGTTTTCCCAAGAAGATTCGAGTGGAGTGCTGTCTGCGACTGCCGAATCCCATCCACCACTAGTGACTCCATCTGTACTGGGCGCATCGTCCCACCCTGTGGTATCTGCAGCTGGTACATCCTCGCTCTTTGGAGCTGAAGACACCAGTGAGCCGTTGGTCAATCCACCTCTCCCACCTCGACCTGCTCCACGTACACGATCTGAGCCTCGACCGCGACCTCCACGGGTGCTGTCAAGACCACCTCTTCCACGCCCTCCACGAGCTGATTGAGCTGGTGCCTCACTTAAAGCTGTTGCAACGTCTTTGGCCTTTGATTGAGATCGCTCCTTGGTCTTTTTCTTAACCTCGCCCCATCGTGAGATGTTGCCTGCGTATATGAATCAGTCATGGGTAAATGATAGCTTCAGAAGAATTCATGAGGTAGGGTATTCACCTTCAGAGATACGCTCAATCGTAGCTTGCAGATCTCCTTCTGTTTCCTGCAAAGCGTAGACAATGTCCTCGTCGGTCCAATTGGGAAACATTTCTTTGACGGTGCTGAGACTTGAAGAGTACATCCTCTTGAGCTCACCCATTTCCCCTTCGTCCTCGTATTTGGGTGTCGCTGTTTCAACCTCTGCCTTTCCCCCATTCATTTGCCTTGTTCCACCTCGTCCGCCTCGACTGCTATGTAGCCCCCGGCCTCCACGACTAGACGCTCTGCCTCTCGGGGCTGAGGGCCTCGACTGAACTTCTGACATTTTAATATGATGTAGGTGGATGTTTGCGCGATTGCGGAAAATGTGGGGCTTATGCAATGTGAAGTTTGACAACTCCACGTGAGGCTTTTCTCCAGGTTTTAACTCTAGAGAAAGCCTGGGACTGGAGGGTCTGGGTCCAGGGTTTGAAGGCGTATAGTAGGTACAGTCAGGACAGTAGGGCGGGTACAATGGAGGGAAGTTCCGAGAAGGAAAGATAGGATTGGATTTCGAGGTGTCAAAGAACATGTCACGGTCCTCAAGCGCGTACATCTAAGCGCTAGATAGCTAGCGCCTTGGCGCTTCGCTGATGCCTCCGCTCTCATGGTGGCCATGGTGAGCTCCTTACTCGACCTTCGTCTTGATATGTTTGGTGCGAGACCCTTGACCCGCTGTCTACGCCTGCAATATGTTCAAGACTCATTTGCTTTGACCTCAGAGTATGAGTTATCGACCAGATAGTACGTAAGGCCGCGTACTGGGAGACCACAACCTGCCAACGTCCGTGCTAGGGTATTGTCAAAATGAAGTCTACAATGTCACTCAATTGGGAGTCGCTTGTGTCGAGGATACACCCTCCTTTACCCATGTCACCTCGAGAGTCTGCACGCCTTCTCGGGCTGCTTAACTCCTCCTTCAAGCACCAGTTGGATCGCCAACCATTCGCTGGTCTTCCGAATACCGAGCACCACACTGATAGTCATCTGCGTTATATATTGTCAAGTCCACTATTCGACACCAGAATCAATCCTCGAGGTACCAAGAGCAAGGACGAGCCCTTTGGCCGCATTCAAGACTTGGTAAAGAGACCGATGGACGTTTTCAGGAAGCAGGTTTCGGCAGGAACAGCGACTCTACAGACAGCGACCTTGTGCTTGAAGGCCCAATATAATAGTTGCTTAGCGTCTCCAGACACCACACCTACAGAAGCAATGGGAGGTTCAAGAGCTGGTACAACTGTCCTACAGTGGCTGTGGTCTTCGGGCATGGAGGAATCACCCCGTTTCTTTGATTCGCGGGAACATCTCAAGCTCTTGAGCGCATTCCTTGTTGCGGAACGAGATTATAAGCCGATCCTTCAGTGGCTTCGACGGTTGCACGCAGAGACAAGTAAAGATCCGTCGCCTGAAAATGGCCGGAGATACCGCAATTTGCTACTTGATTTCATCATAGCGGAATTGTCGCTGGGGCAGGGCATAGAATCTGCGACGACCCTTTTCATCCAAGTCGCGCGTGGCCCGCAAGACAGCGGGATTGGGTCCAATACATTGAATAGGGTATTCAGCTACGTCGCATACTATCTAACAACCAAACTCATGGCTGTCCCACGGTCCGCGGAATTACAACTCTCTACAATCGAGCCATTCATAGATATAAGCAAGACGTTTACAACGACTAAGCGTGCTACTACTCTGGCCGCTCTTCACGGCTTATATCTAGCGAAGAGCCCTACCCCTGAGGCAGCCATTCGATATTTACAGGGGCTTTCGCAACGACAAATTGCAGAGCTCCCACCCTCAAGATTGCCTCGTATCATCCTCATGGGCTTGAGAGCTGCTGAGTTGTGTCTCGACTCGAACCGTCAGGTGGAAGCGGTTCAGCTCATGGACTTTCTGCAGAGCAACTTCAGGAGTGAAGTCGTCTCCCCTGTAATGTCGGATCACCATAATATTACGAAGGACGGCTCAGACAAGGCAGAAGCCCAAAGTCTTCATTTACTAGAATCCCTGGCGATAGCATGAGAGCTGCTGTGCGCAACATTCAGATTGGGCAGCTTCTAGTGGCATTTCAACGCAACCATATAGGGGTCAGGGCATAAATTTAACGCAGGTGCGAGCATGCTACTGCAGGGCCTTTCGGTCTCTTGGCTTACCTACGAGGGTATTGTGATTTGGGATGGGTGGTTATTCGCAGTGTTCCATCCTTACGCAGCTGAACGCCTTCCACATTGCAGCGACCCGGCCTAAAATTGGGTCAGTCCTACTCCTCGGCAGATCGGTCATGGACGCGAGCCTTGCCTAGCAAGCAAGACTTGTTCAAAGAGCATACTCCCGCTGGCGCTGCAAAAACGTCCCCTCCAAGCTTCAGGGATCTTGCCACTCGTCGATGGCCGTTTATGGATAATGATGTCCGCAGCAACACCAGGTCTGAAGTTAAGCACAGACATGGACCTTGCCCGAGGAACTGCCAACCAGGTGACACCACAGGTTGGAACCCAGGCATTATTGGCATTCTGCTCCATGGAGTTTGCCATGTCTCTGAATTGGTTTATACTTGCGAGTGCCCCAGTCATGTTGTTCAATACCCAGACCTTGGCAACTCTGATAAACAGGGTCACGTGAAGAGAATTCACGAGGATTTGGCTGGCTGGTGGAAGTCGGACTGAAGCTGCATCCCATAAACCGGCATGGTTACTATTGTTCTTACGGTACCGATACTATGTCTCGGCCAAACTTGTAATCAAATAGACTTTTCAACAACAGGGCTAGCCAAGCGTGGTTCATGATGGTTCCGCTCAATGGTAGGCGATCTAATGACACATTCTGATAGTCGAATGTTCTTGTACTGAACTTGGTGTAGGAGACACCTGGGGTGCTTTAACAGGCGCTACTCTTGGTATTTAGGCGATTGGCTTGATCGCACTTTTCTCGTCAACGCGATTCACATAAACTACATTACAGCAAGCAGGCTGACACCTCTGCGAAGACTTGCAAAGAGTTTGCGATTTGGTGCCGAAAGCTTACAGCCCAAATTGACCTTAACGGCTCGTCAACTGTATCCTATCCAGGATCTACAGAGAATTATACGATAAGGGGCAGAACACGCTATTTGAAAATCATCAACAAAATTTAGTATCAATATCTGGTACCACCGTCCGTACCTGTACTCAAATACCATTATCAGGATCCATGGTATTTCACGCAGACCCATCGATTGCTTGACTTTCAACATGCCAATCGAAGATCAACATCGATGACGAGCATGACTCCACCAATCTTCCATTAAGAAACTCAAGGTCGTCCAACCTTCACGCCAGCGTTCTTCATCTCCAATCCATGACATGCGCATACTTCCTCGCAGCGCCAATCATCCCTATATACGACTCATACCAATGGCCCACCTCAACAAACTCTCCGCCCACATCGCCCTCTTCCGCGCCCTACCAAGCTCCCATCTCGAAACTATCGAAACCGATATCCAATCCACATGCCACCAGCATCATCCCTTTCCAATCACCACAACCAAACCCTTCCTTCTCCCCCACGGCCTAGGCCTACACATGCACGCCTTGCCCGCAAAGGACATCTACACAACCCTCAGAGAATGATGGGTCTGGTTTCTAAGTCCGCAGGATAACAGTTTCAGCGCGCATTACACAATACAAACCAAAGCCGAAACCGGGGTGCCGCAGAAAACGCTGGAGGAGGTGCGGCAGCGGTTCGGAGGGAGCAAGGGAGAGGTGGACGGCTTGACACTGTGGAGATATGATAGAGGCTATTGGAGACATGTGAGGGACTTCGCGTTTCCCGTGAGTGCGGCGACCGAGCTTGAAGAATGATCTGGAAAGAGAAATCGCCTGGCACAGACCTATCCTCGTCGGCCACTTCATCGACAGGGGGTCTGAACAATATAAGACATCTTTGGAAAAGCACCAATATGCTCAGGTTCGTCTCATTCAATAACCTATCTGGCGTCCAATGGTCAATACGTCCACCACGCCCTCAGAGGCACATCCAAGGATATCGCCATCCCCATGGAGAGAAGAAAAGGAAGGGAATACGAGCTGGCTCATACTTTATCCACGCGAACCGGAACCACCAAATGGAGGTGCGTACCTCCTCCGTAGCCACTCTAGGCACGGAAGGTAAGTAGTAGCGTCGCCTCACCAATCATGGTCTATCATTACGAAGTCGCGGGCTTCACGATGATAACCATATTGAGCGGAAAGGCTTTACCCTCCAACTACATAGATATATTGTTAGATACTATTCCGACCGCCGCTTCGTACGGGCTCACGTGCCATTTCAATGATACCGTTTCAGTCGTTATTCACCGACGTCTCCCTACTAACGCCAATATTCGTGAAATTGAAGATTACCGACTTTATGCGCTTCGCGCACAGAACACTATCGATAAAAAGATTGAGTATCATTCTTTTCTGCTGAATCTCTTCCTAGACTTGTTCCAATCAAAATCACTTAGATTTCACGATGATGTTGACCGTTCCTATGAGAGTTTCGGTGACCTTCCCGGGTCTGCCATTGAGTTCTTGTCTTTCTCAAGCCTCACCCCTGGATATCACTACCTCGCGATCGGTCTTCAAGGGGCCGTCCCCTACCCTGGTCTCTCTCTCAGGTCAATCCACTGGTGACGGCTTCAGATCATCGTCAAGGGACCAGACTACGCTGGATGAGATGATATTGTCATCTCTGGCCTGAGATTGACTGAATCCGCTGTCGATTTTCATATTTCTTTAGCTGATACCGAATCAGGTAGGAGCGGGCCCCGCAAGTAAGCCATGTTCCCTTGTACAGATTCTTGATGTCTGTCTCATAAAGTACAGTCTTAGTATTAGGCAAAGACTTTGGCCACAGACACTAGAGGTGCCTGGCTTCCCTGGAGCACAGATCACCCTTCAAGATATCCGATTGATCGCAGATCCGGCCCAGGCTTCGGACATGAAGATAGCCCTTGTTAACGTTCAAATCGAAGTTTGCTTCGGAGAGACCAACAGCATTCGCGCTCCACACACGTTCCTGGAGGTATCGGCTTACTGCGCTCGGCTGCCAGCAAGGGACAGAGTCAAGCAGTCTCATCTGGTGGCCGCCGCCATCGAGGCTCTTTAAGAAGGGCAGACGGCGTACGGTCCTGCCGGGATCGGAGCCATGATCTCCTCGCGTGCGACGGAAGCTATATACGCAAATCTCACGACTTATCTGTGGACAGTACCTGACTGGCCCCAGGCCAAGTGGACGTCCGACTCCATCAAGTTGCTCGTGCAGGATCACTTGAACTACAGCATCTTCGTGACGACGGATGGGATACTGCATCCCACGCTGGACGAATGGGACACGCATTGATTCATCATGCTCTGCGAAGATGTCATCCGCCGGTATCGCGGCGTATCACCGGATCTATCCCTGCCCGGATTCGCACACGCATTGGACAAGACGTGGTTGCAGCACATCTACGTCGAATTTCATTGCGCCACGCACTCGCCTACGGTGGGATTGATCATCAGTGTCACTGAAACGTTGATTATCGTCTTCAAGCATCAGGGTGCCAGATCATCGCTGCGCTTCAGCTTGATAAGCTTTGACGTCAGCCATATGCGTGTAGGATATCTTGACTTCGGGCCACTGCCACCACCACAGCTGAAAAATGCGAACGCGACGATTGGAAATATCACCGGTCAACTCACCATGCCAGGGGAAGCGAAATTGGACCAGCGCTACGGACCTCACTTCGGCGATCTCCAACGCTTAGATTTCTATATCTTGTCCTAGTATATCTGGAATTCACAAAGTATCCATGATCGAGATGTAAAATACCATAATAACAATTATATCAAAACAACATTGCTCCCATATTTCACCACGGCGATATAACATATCGCCGTGATATGCCATTATTACCACTACAAACCTAATCAAACTTGGAATTAGGAATCAACTATTTAAGTTTCGATTAGGAAAGGGAGTCAGAGCTACTATAAAGGAAGTAATTAAGGGAGTATGAATAGAGTAGAGTATAAAGGATCAAGGAGGTAGGAGGGTCGGTTTGAAAAAGACCCAGCCGACATTCTTCTCAGTAGGGAAGCGAGAGAGTGTCGACAGGGACTTTTTTGAACGGTCCGAGGTGATACTATAAGGTAGTGCAGGGGGTATAGTAGGTAGGAGCTTGAATTAGCTATCTAATACTTATCTATAACACCTATCGTAAACACTATCCCCTACCCATAACCTCCTCCTACCTCACCTCACCTCTACTCCCCTCTCCCCTCCCCCCTCCCTCCCCTCCCCTTCTCCTCCCTTATTAATCCTCAACACAGCCCAATCATCCACCCAACCCAACCCCCTCCCTTACCACGTCCTCACCACCTTAAAACTTCTACCTCCAACCCCATCCCAATCTCATCCCCCCTCCTCCTCCACCTCTACCAGGATCTCCACCATCCCTATCTCATGCCCCGTTTCCAAAATCAGCGTGTGACTAGTACGCTCTAAGCTGCCATTCTAGAGAACACAAATCCCTTCTCTCTCCGCTAGGGGTTCTAGATAGACGACTGGTGAGGTAGATACCAATAATACTACTACCATCTAAGTCAGCGATCTAAACACCCCCTATATCCCGCCCTGCCCTTACTGCTCCCCCATCTCCTATCTCCCATTCCATCATACGGCTTCGGCTTCGGCTTCTGCTCCAATTGCCCTTGTAGTCGGTCGATACGATACGATACGATAGGAGCGGATGAAGCCGCGCTATTGATAGATGACAGGGCGGAATTTTGTTTATTCCCGCTCGTTCTTTTCTTTGCGATAGGCGTGTACTTACTACTCTAACCCCATGCATGCACACATGCCGTTCGTTGAGTGGCCAAGACATGTATCGGTGGAATTGGTCTTCTCCGCTTCGATAACAATCAACTTGGTAGCCAGGTTTGCTCTTTTCGGCGATTCGTAGCAGACCATACGTGTAGTCCGCATATCCGCTTAGCAAGTAGCCTGGTCTCGTCTTCCCACCGTAGGTCACCTGGCGCTTGGAATTGGAATTGGAATTGTGTTTCGTGCTGCATTTCAATTTACGATTGCAGTGTCTTCTCGCTGTGCTGTGATGAACTGGTCTGCGCGTGGGTTTCCTCTCCTCGTAGATGGCGGATACCTACTAGGATTTGGATCGAGCATTGTAGATACGTATGTGAGGATGCGCCGTTTCGTTTCGTCTGAAGGGGGGGTTGCGGAGGTGACGGGCTAGTTTTCTGTTGATGGATGGTGTCGGAGTGAGAGATACGAGGGTAGGGATGATTCCTTGATGCTATACCAGAGAACATCTTTAGCCTGTAGTGGCGCAAGTTGAATATTCGACGTGTATTAGGAAGAGAGCGGCGATGGCGGGAGCTGTTGATGTTGGTTCTATCATGCCTGTAATCCGAGCACCGGGTGGATTTCACCGATGGGATCGTCTGTCGTGCAGTATTATTGCGTTCGTTGATACGAGCGGTGTTTAAGCTCGTTCCAGACAACTTTATAATCGTCCGGTTCAGTGTCGAAAAGGTTTTTAAGATCATGAACGTCTAATCCCCGTTTCTTCTTCCTCGACTTGGTAGCGGCAGCTTTGGTAGGTGCCATGATTGAATTCTGATATAAGTCTGAAACCTGATTTCATTCCGCTGTGGGAAAAACGAGCCACGATGTGGATTTTGACGTTGTGGTTTAGGAAGCAACGAGGGAGTAGAGGGGGGGGCTAGAAGGGAGCAGTGGGAGAGATGGGCGTTGGAGGCTAGATATAGGAAATTGAACGGAAGGTGGAGATGGTGGTGGTGGTAGTGGTGGATGGTAGTTGATTCGATGATGAGTTACGTGTGTTGTACTGAGCAGAGAATTCCTCTACAGTCAAACAATGAACTGAGTTCAGTCGAGCTAACAGTGTTGGCGTAAGAGTAGAGCACACCGTGCCTTGGGGGTATAGTGTATATATATAGTAATGTTCCGGTCACTAATTTCTGTAAGGGACAGAAGGGAAGGGAAGAGGGTAGAGAGAGTGATTTATATAGCACGACGATAGAATGAATATGCAATGAATTACTTTTGCAAAGAGTGAATACATGGCTTAGGGGATTGAGAAGTGATGAAAAGGACAAAAGTGAGCTGGGTATCATATCAAAATCCGTTGAACTTTTTCGTAACCCTGTCGCTTCCTTCCTCTCGAGGACCAGCGCTCGTCTTGCCAGCGCTTGTCGTTATGTCGTGAACATCGTAGAATCGTAGATTACGTTATTCTCATTCAAAGAGATCATCAATAGCCTCCATGAAATCGGTTGCATCTGCTCTGGTCAGCGCCAAATACAGGCAGCATGGAGGAGAAGACAAGGGTTGGTACGTACCGCTTGCTTTGTTGAAGCTGAGTTCATGCTTGCCGCCAGGTGAGACTTGCGGGTTGTATTCCGTGGTGAAGATGTATCGCTGCAGGTCGGCGAGGTGGACGACCTTTGGGCTCGCTCGTTTCATCCATTTGCGCGACTGGACCTGGTGGGTTATGAACGCCGTCCATACGGGTGTCCTTTTTGAGTATGAGTCAGGGGCAAAGTTTGGAAGACGACATTGTGGAAATTACCGCTTGAGATCTCCTTGCAGCACCGATGCTTGCAGTCTGATGCCGCCGGATTCTTTGTCTCGGTACAGTCGAAGAGCGTGCTGGTAGTGGTCATCGACGATTTTCCTGTGAGCTGTCAGTCCACGGCGGCAGTGCCAATCGATCCGCGTGCATGACATACCCGCCAAACAGCTCCTTTTCATTATGCAGCAAAGAGTCTGCTATTGCTGTGATCTCTGTTTTGGTATCCTCGGACCTGAGGGCGAGGAAGCTGCAGAAGAAGAGGACCATTTCTGGCCAGCTATCAGTACCACGGAATTGAATTGTAGATACCTTGACTGACTCTCGTAGCTGAAGAACTTCAGACATGCCCAAAGTTCAGACGATCGATTCGAGATTTTGGAGAACTTCAAGAACGGACCACTCCTTTCCACTTCGAGATACGCCAAGGGAAGGCAGCAGTCCTTGCGCACTCGAGGAGGACGTATCGTCCTAATCAAAATTCTAGACCTGTAATCTTCTCGCCGCTGATGCAATCGTACGAGGAGATCGCCATTTTCAAAGGGCCTTACCAATCAGCGTACGAAGTTTGCACGAGCACGGACCTGCTTACAATTCCAGTAGCTTGACATACTCGTCGGCTAGCCTTCTGCTGGCCTCCGGACCATGGTCAGCGCCAAGAGAGACGGATCTAAGTTCAAGTCAGGAACGCGTTAGAAGCCACCAATCCGGGGGAAGACAGACGATTGGCCTGTCGTTACCAAAGACGTTGTAGGCTGACTCTGTTCAAACGCCCTTGGTAACCAACGACTGGACACAGAATTCGTATTGGAGAATTGGGAGGAGGAAGAAGTATTGGTATTGGTGGGTGTGGGCGAGTCAGGGATCTCGGGAGCAAAAGGAAGGAAGCGCTCCCTCCTTCGGTCAAGGTCGTTCTCCATAGGCGGCGATTGAGGCCCACCGAGTCTGTCTCTCCCAGCCCTGCGAGACACGGGGGGCGGTGATTGTGGCTGTGCCGGTGCCTGGCCGCCTCGTGGTCGATTTCTTTCGAACGAAGGTGGTTTGGAGATGGCTGATTGGTTTAGAAAAGCGGGAGGATGAGTCGGGCTACATACCTGACACACCTAGAGAAGCTTTACGGAACTGGTTGGGGAGTTGGTCGGCTTGTACACCCAACAGTCGGACAATCTTGTCCCTGGTCTCGTCGAATTCATAGGGGTCCGGAGGAGATCTGAGTAATCGTTAATTGTTGCCTCAAGGGACCAGTACAAGTATAATGTACCCTTTGATCAAGGTATCTGTCAATTCGTCCACGAATTGCCGATAGATTATCAAACGGCGTTCCAGGGTGTTTCCACTCTCGTTGAAAAAGTAGTCGTCAAGCTCCCTCCAGACCCGCCGATAGGCGGCCCCAGATATCGCGTCCCTCCCTAGTCCCCCGATAATTCTCTGGACGTCCTTGAAGGTGTAGTGTAAGCTGCTCTGTACCGTTATCAGATCTTCATCTATGAACGGGTATCGTGGAGGAAGCCGGGGTTCCCCAATGGTTTTGACGAATGTCCGCAAGGCTGAGGAGGTGTAAAAGCATTGGCCGATCAGGGCGCTGACATCGGCTGAGTGATCAGCTACAGGGTCCAAGAACCTGCTCAGGCCAGATCCGATGTCCTCGGCGGCCTCGGCGACTGCGATAAGTTGCGCCATGGCCGCTTCAGAGCCGCCAGAGGCTCACTGAGGGTGTGTGGCAAATAGCTTGGGTTCTCTTCAACATTCTTCATCATCTTGCTGCAGAGTCTCCTCAGGGAAAGAGCAAGGACATATAAGCAAGTGAGTTGTGATCGCATCAAGAGAAAGGCTGAATAGCTTGCTTCTATGAATTTCCCAGCGGTTGTTTCGAGTAACACACCCGTAACGCAGATTGACGTGTCCAAATTTCCACTGGCGGTCCCGAGTGCGTAAAGGCCAATGAGAAAAGGACCGGCGTGTTCCTATCGTGTGCAGCGGTCTGCAAGTGGAGTGTTCATCTCGGCCCTGTAGGGAAATACCTCTTAGTACAGCCTTAGAAGGTTGATGGACTCGCTGGCGTCCGTCCGTGCATGATGCTATTGAAGCGAGTGGAGTTGCGCGCATTGAATTCGTAGGCGCTTCTCCTCAATGGTACAGGTAGAGTATGGGACTGTGGATCTATGGAGACAGGAGATTGAGATCACTGGCGCCCAAGTCTAGAGAATCCAGCTGTCATTCTTAGAGGGGTTTATTGACCACGGGCAAGTCCTGTACTCTCAAGACTTTCGTTCCCAGTGATATGGAAGGCCGTCCGGGAAGAAAATTTGATAGTGTCGCGTGCAAGCAATATGCTACCAGCAGTAAATAAAATAGTAAGAAAAGCGTGATTTACGTGTATACGGAGTTTCGACATATTCTAAAGCTAGAATAATTCCAGCCAGTTTCAGCCACGCTCTGGCTCCACCGTTCTATGCCTTCAATATTGCATCTAGGCTGGATCGTTGTCGAATGGGTTGTTCCATTGTCAACACAGACAGAGGACAAGTTGGGCTACCTGGAAAGGAAAAACTGCTTGAGATTGCAGGAGCTAATATACACGATGATGAGCACAGCAACATCCACACCCCGGGTCGTGTCGCGAGGCTTCACCGTCTAGAGATGTGACGTATGATAGCAACCTCAGAGTATCTAGGATCTGAAATGCATGAGTCTCCTCAAATAGAAATGCTCCTCCACAGTGCATGCTGCCAGCCAATGTCATAAGTAAAGCCAGGTATCCGTTTTTGCAGAGTGAGTAGTGCCTATAAGGAGCGAGGAACTTTTGGCGCCGTGATTGAGGGCTGGTGTCTTGCTAAGAGCGATCAAGGATACGGAGGATTTGTCATATGGGCGGATGTAGATTTCCTACTCTTCATCCTCTTCCTCGTCGTTGGCCTGCATCATAGGAGCAGCGTAAGCTTGGTTCATTGCACACCATCGAAAGAGGCAAGTCCACTCACGTTGTAGCTTGCCTTCTCACTCTCGTAGCGCTCCTTGTCGGCCTTTGCTTTAGCGTCATACGGCTCCTTCTGCTTTGCGCTCAGTGCCTTCCATCGCTCCCCAAGGACCTTGCCAACCTGGCCTAATTGACACACACATAGATGAGTGGACGTCATGGGATGAAGGGGTGGAAACGTCCGTACCAAAGGTGATTCCTGGGTTGTCCTCCCTGACATTGTCACGCTGTTCATTTGCGAAGAACATATAGGCGGAAAGACCACGCTTGGGCGCGTTAGGATCTGAGATCGGATAGAGTCAGCAGTGCATTCAATGGAAGGCGATGCTATGGACTGACCCTTCTTCTTCTTGCCTCCAGCGTCGGCAACCTTGGCCTTGGTCTTGCGGGTAGCCTTCTCCTTAGGCATGGTGACGGTCTGAGGATTCTGCGCGTCAGTCTACGCGTGGATCAGGCCAAGTAAGTCGCAATGGGTGGGAGATGGCAGGGAATGTAGAGTGTAAATAGGTGGACATGTTGCGATCGTAGAGAAGTCAGGTACGCGCTGTTGATGAACTAGTGTTCCCGATTGCGACCGTGAAGTAGACAATGATGTCGATAGAAGTGCTTACCTGAGTATTGAAGTTGGGTGAGGAGGAAGGGTGGTGGATCTGTGTTCGCCAGTGTGTGATCAGTAGATGGAGATGATGGACCACGACGACCGTCGCAATGAGGCCGACGAAGCGACCGCGAGAAGGAGCGACAACATCAAACGAGATCAAAACAAATTAGAATCGGGTCGATGTTGCTGTCGCGAAAGAAGACTGAGAAGTGCAATGATTTTGATGTTGGTAGCGATCTGTGATATGACTTACTACGATTGAGGGCAGTATTGAGTACTATCTGGGATTTGGGTGGGCGATGTGGTTTTGCAGTGAGAGCTGGGAGGAAGGTAGGCGGCCAACTCTCACCCAGGATTCAGGAGGCCCAGCAAGTACCAACTTAATCACACGCTAAATTAGAGGCGGGGAAACCAAGGCCCTTGCTCATGAGGCTAGAGCAGCATTTTGCAATCGCTATGATTGTTCTACCCGCCCAAATTGCATCTGCTTATTGACTGCCATGTTGACTCTTTATTTCGATCGCCTTTTCTTGTTGCCTTCACCTGTAGCTGCAGAGCTTTGGTGTTCGTCTTTGGCGCAACATATGTCTGAGCCCTCCATCCTATGCTGATCGGTCACGCTCGGTCCACTTCGGACGAAGATCCGTAGGGTTACTATATGAGAGAGACAATACAGCGCATGATTATGATTGCCTTTGCCCGTTTCTCCAAGCTGGCGCTCAGCTGTTTGTGAAGGCTGATCCCTCCAGACAGCCCAGTGCAAACGCACTGTTATCAAAACTCGGCGCATCATCAGCCGCGACCAGCTAAGACACAGGCCAATCGTCGGTCAAACAACCTGTAGGGACAAGAGAACAGCTCCAGCCAAGTCCTTAAGGAAGAGGAGCCTCCGATCCGAACATGACGTGTTGGAAGTCTCAGAGCACCACAATTGTCATAAGACCAGCTCTTCATCTTCGACTTATCCGTCTGTCACCGAGGGCAGACCTCATGCACCTTGTAGAAATCATGTAGCATGCAGATTGCATTCCCATCGGATCAGCTTTCACTGGTACTGGTGTAAGATAGAAAGCTCCTGCAGTGATGAAACGTTGATGGTTGTTACTGTGAATATCCAGGTCGGGTGGGCTTCCAATGGTGCTGGTGTAGATTGCAAGGGCGCTGCGCATTGAAATAGAGCCAGGCTGCCTAATCTGCATCGGAAGGGATGCATGCTGTTCAGTCTTCGCTTTCGTCATCGAGTACCAGATCTTTAAGAATGTCACTGCGTGCCCAGTCCACTCCGCTTCCTGCAACAACTGCTCCAACGACACTCTTCATGATCCTCCATCTGTGCTTTGCAGTCGCAGTTTCACGCTCGAGACGAGTTAATCGCGCCCTCGCGCCGGAATCCTCCATGGCTTGGTGTCGAAGGTCCTGGCCTTTCCTAGTAATATCAAGAAGAGTAGACGCCAGTTCTCTATTCCTGTTCATCGTTTTGATATTGTCTGCTTCCACCATGACGGTATCTTTCATTAGCGTCTGCAAACTCGCAGACAAATTCGTTTGAGCTATGGCGAGGATATCTCGACGATCGATCAAAAGATGCAGATGCCTGAGTCAAACGTAAGCTCTACGACACTGCCATAGGCTTTGTGTAACCGATGTACCTTCCAGTGTGCGTAGCGTTAGCCCCAGAGTGGACAGCTTTGAGGATAGGATCCGCAATTAGAACGTCCTCCACAACGCTCTGCCGTAAAATATATGCAGCTCGAGCCTCCAGATATTCTTCCTCGGCATTCTTCACCTCTGCCTCTGTGACCTCAGCGTTATCATGCTGCCCTCCTAGCGTGAGTTTATCAGATTGAGCCGAGGGTCCTTATTTGGATGCATCCACCTGACTGCTCCAACATTGACTGTGCTTCTAAAAGCGCTTGCTCGAGCTTCAGCTCGTTCAGCTGATCCCATAGCTCTAGAACCTGGCCTTCAGCCTGATAGAAAGAAGTGGTATCGCCCGGCTCGTTGGCTGCGAAATGGCCAAAGGCGATGTCCCTTGACAGTGACATAATTGTTTGATACTGCTTAGGAAGGTTGGCACTGTATGCACGCATGACCAATATTGAAGTTGAATCCTTTCAACGCTTCGTGCGGAACTGGTCCGCCGCGAGCTTGGCCCTTTGAAAGGACCAATTCCCTCGGAGTCTTTCGAAGTAATCGTTGCACCAGCAGCAAATCGAGTGGTCAAGTGGGGGCATGGGATGTCGTTGCATGTTCTCTTTGCACACACCGGAGTATCGTACGAGGCAGACGCCCGGTCGTTCACCTCGTAAGTACAACAAATCTAGCGCTTTGATCCAATAGACTGACTCGTATGAAAGTCTAGAGGACCTTCGATCATGGATCGCCCAAAGTACCAGCGTAGGTATACCGCAACAGATCCTGATGTCAGCTCGTGGAAAGCAGGTCAAGCTACAAAACCTATCCTCAGAGCGAGAAATCTTCCTCTACGACCGAAGGATACTCGCGTCCTCTTCGCCTTCGAAGGCTGGCGCTCTCCTACCACAAGAGAGCTCTCTAGCATTTTTCCGTCCCGGAAGTACGCCGGATAATACTGCAGACGAGGACACCTTTCGAGGATGGCAGGCACTATTCAAACGCAGGCGAGCATGGGCCATTGAGTTGACCGAAGGCTCGGGAAACACTGCGGAGGGCGTTGGAAGGCTTGATAGAGAGGCTGAAGTAGTCAGAAGAGGCACCGAAATCGCGGTGGAAAACATCAAGCAACACGTGGGGAATCTTCGATCCAAGTATCAAGAGTCCAAGACATGGGCAGACCAAATATGCGATGACCAGGCCTTTATCTTGCGCAACTGGCAGCATGCACTTGGAATGCTTGGTTCGATCGGAGCCAATGAAGAACTCGGACGGTGCATGCAGGGTATTCAGGTTGCCCTACAGAAGCCATACACCACAATCACGAAAACGAGCCAGACCACTTTGAGGGATCTTGTGGCGGTGGAAGAAGTAGAAGCGGCCGCAAGATCTGGAGAAAAGATATCGCAGCGTTTCACGGACCGCCTAGAGGACTTGGGAGCTACGTTTGATGAAGTGGCGAATAACGCTAGTAACATTATCGACACTTTCCGCCATGGCATGAACATGTCGGATAGTGATACAGGTGATCAGGCAGATCGGTTGATGGAGGAGATCGAAGTGCTGACTAGGAAGATCAATGCCGACTATGAGCATGTTCTTGGGCTTCCAAACACCACGAAGTCTGTTTCTCAGGCTTCGAAGATGGCGCACCTGCATAAGAGCAACTTCTTGCCATCTCTCATCCAAGCTAATGAGGAGATCAATCAACTATTGACACGAGCGTCCGAACTCAAGAAGGAGGCCATCCGAGGATCGATTAAGTACATACAAGAGATCTCCGTTATCGAGTCAACCGTCTCGGCAGTACACTCTAAGCTTGCTAAATTGGACGTAGACGACAAGAGTGGGCCGGTCTTCGATGTACTCAACTTTACCATTAGGCTTCCCTCAGTCTATGGCTCCTTGCTGGTAGAATGCGTCAGACGCCAAGAATGGGCGCAGAAGATGACAGCTGATTCGTCTTCCCTAGTGGAAGAGGTGGCCACCTACAAGGAGGATGAAGCAAAACGACGAAAGAGGTGGATCAAGGATATGGACGGTGCTATCAATCTTGAATCTCTAGACGACATGGCACTGGGCATCGAGGTCAATGTACATTCACAGAAGCAAAAATGGCCTAATGTCAGTAGAGATGATATCTCTGACTTTCTGAGAAGTCTCGGCGATTTCGGCGATCTGGACGGAGCTCTGAAACATGTTGAAGAAATGGTCAAAACTCTTGACGCGCCTTCAAAGCAGCAAGCTCGTCGTGCAAAGGCATTCAAGAATGGAAGCGTCCATGAAGCAGCGTACGGCAGGACCTCTCTCCTGCTTCGTGGTGACGATGAGGTGTTGCTTGGTATGAGGAGCGAGAAGTCTAGAGTGGAAGACAAGCTCAAGAGTGCGGAAAGCCGAGTACGCAAACTGGAAGACCTTTTGCACAGACAAAGCCAGTCCGGACCCTTCTCAGGACCTGCTAGTGCCGCAGGCCCTGCTCCTTTTAGCGGACCCACCTTCGAACGGTATGCCACATCTCCAGCACCCAATTTCTCTTCAGCTCTGTCTAAAGCTAGGGAGTCTGGGTCACGGAGGGCTTCTATCTCGTCACGAAGATTCTCAATGAACAATGATCCAGATGAGAAAGGATTGGCTCAAAGGATCGTCGGCTTAGAAGCAGATCTGACCAAAGAGAAGGCCAGGTCAGCCGACTTGACCAAGAAAGCAGAAGCAAAGTCTAATGCTGAGGACTTGCTCAGGAGCCAAGTACGAGAGGCCATATCCACCAAGGAAGATCTTTTGGGTAATCTTGAAGCTCAGCAGCGTGAATTCGATGACGAGCGTCATCTTTTGCATGAAGAGAAAGCGATGCTCACACTCAAGATCGATGAACTCGAGGACGAATTTGATCGTGTACTCGGTAGTCGCGAGAATGAGGACAGAAGTCGTGCCCTTGAGGAAGAGCTGGAGCGCGTCAGGATAGAGGCTGCGAACGAGCTGGAAAGGGCACATTGCGAAGCGAAGCGGTTGCATGATGGTCATGTTGTGCAACGCAGTCAGATTCAGGAGCTCGAGCGTGAAGTACGACAAGTGAAAGAAGAACGGTCCACTCTCTACCAAAAAGCCGATCAGATGTCTCTACAGCTCGGTAATCAGAATCAGCTGCAGACAGACCATCATAGATCGCTTCGAAAGACACTTCTGCACCTGTCACAGGAAGACGTTCCAGAAGACTTTGCAGCATTGGTAGAGAAAGTAGAGAGTATTGCAGAAAGATCGGTCGCGCATCTCAACGATATTAAAGCCGCCCTGGCCGCAGTACATGCCGATAACGATGCACTGAACACTCGCATTGAAAGCCAGGATAAGGAGGTCTCGGGTCTTAGGGACCGTCTGGCTGGCGAGGAGAGGGAGGTGCTCCTACTGCGCGAAGAGCTGATCACGTTGCAAAGAGGAGGCGTAGATCTGCAGGCACAACTTGAATCCGAACGAAACGAACACGCTCAGCTCAAGACTAAATTTGCATCTGGAGAATCTAACTTAGATACTCTTCGCAGCCAGCTTGCAGAAAAGAATGGTACGATTGCTGATCTGTCAAGCAAGATAGCGCAGCATAAAAATGACAGCCGGAATGTAAGCAGTCGTTTATTAGAGCAAGGAGCTACTCTTGAGGCCATTCAGCGCGAGAATAAGACATTGGTGTCTGCTCAAGGTGTTCAAGCCTCCCGATCGACTGGGATCTCTGAACGGTTGATTTCACACAATGGTACTTTTGAACGATTGCTCGAACAGATTGGCCTCACCATCACCAGAGACGACGACACAATGGTCGTGCAGAAGGCATCTCGAGCAACAAGCACTAGCATAATGCTGGCTGATCCTTCGGCATCGATGAAACGTAGCGTGGCTGGGTATATGCCCACAAAGATCGATTTAGAACCTTCAGTGGATCCCAAGGTACTGCGCTGGGCTGAGGTGAAAGACGCCGAGGAAATGGAGCGCCGTTTTGATGCGTTCGTCAGAGAAACTGAAAAGTTCGACGTCGACATATTCAGCGAAGGTGTTTACAAGCGTGTCAAAGAGATCGAGCATATTGCGCGAAAATGGCAAAAGGAAGCTCGTGCATACCGCGATAAATCACATCGCGCACAAAGCGAAGCCCATGACAGGATTGCACTCCGAAATTTCAAGGAGGGTGACTTGGCCTTGTTCCTACCTACTAGAGACCAAGCTACCAAGCCTTGGGCAGCCTTCAACGTGGGAGCCCCACATTGCTTCCTACGAGAGCAAGACTCACACAATCTCGGCAAGCGTGACTGGCTGATCGCAAGAATTTCCAAGGTAGAAGAGCGCGTGGTAGACCTTTCTAGATCTATAAATGGAGGACTCAAGGGCTCAGGTGACCAGAGATCCGGTGGGGACAAGAGTGACACAGGTGTATTTCCCAACGACGAGAACCCATACGAGCTTTCTGATGGGCTAAGATGGTATCTGATCGATGCTGCAGAAGAGAAGCCAGGTGCCCCTATCAACGTCGGAACCGGAAAATTTACAGTGGCGTCAACAAATGTTGATGCTAAAGGGAGCATGCGAACGAAGAAAACCACGGATGGCAATGCCGCCACTAAGACCTTGACACGAAGCCTCGACAGTCGTCGTAGCAGTACCAATTCGAAGAAGGGACTTGTTCCGGCAAGTAGCAATACTACCACCGGCCCCGCTGACCTGGAGGGGATGGTGGAACGGAGCATCGACAATGCCGCGGCTGCTGCTGCTGCTACACCAAGCCTCCAAGGGGATATGAACGGGCGTGAAGCCCTTGAGACAAACCGACCGCAGAGTAGCCAAACCCAGGATGGCCCTGGCTCGAGCGGTCTCGGTCCCGAGCATGTAGGCAATATTAGCGCTTCAGATTCATGAAGCCAGTCAATCGAGACATTTAGTTGCACTCATGCTGACCCTAGGCAGACAAGGAGCCATGCGGCATCGCCGTCCAAGCCGCTGAAGACAGTCAGGTCTTCGCCGCAAAAAGCACCAAAGTCGAAAGCATGGGACTCCCTTTGGTCGTTGGACCTTAATCTGGAAAGTGGAAAGGGGAGAAAATCGTGATCATTGGCAATTCACCGAGGACACGCTGTCCACACGCAAAGGGGCCTGAAATCATACAGTGCCGCTGTTACTAATAACTCTGCCTTACCTTGGGTGCATCACGCTATCCCCGTTACTTATACCCATCAGTATTATCCAGAATAATGAACGAGCGATCGAACACACGCAGCTCTTTCCTGGCAAACATATCAGTTGATCCATATTGAGTGTGCGACTCATGCGACAATGGTTGCGAGTGGAGTAATTCTCGTAAAATTGTGTGATGTACACAACAGGGTGTATGTAGTGAAGTAAGTGTAAGCGCGTCATTTTGACACCACACGCAAAATCACGATCGTTACCACCTCAACCTACCAACTTCCGTTGTACTCATATTCACAACAGTACAAGTTCGGTTGTATTTCTCTCTAGAGTCATGACAATTTGCGAATACTGGAGGAATGGTGATTGCTGGCACGGCAGTAAGTAGGAGAGCATCACTGAGGTGATCAATTCATGCGTGTACGGTGCATTGACAGATAAAGGCGATTGCTGGAATGACCACCCAGACACCTCAGATGAAGAGAGTGGTCCGAGCTACTACAAATCACTCAAAAGTTCCTCTTCAATGGTGGTACCTCCAGCAGCTGCTCCAACCACGTCGACGGCCCCAACCTCGGTCTCTGCTCTCTAAATAAGCAGATCGGCAACCACTGGTCCTTGGTCCGCCCTCGACGTCGCAATAGCACAACTGCCCAAGTTACCTCCGATCAGTGTTAAGACTACGATATCCTCACCACCGTTTGAGCCGGTGTGCGCTCCCCAAACCATGTCTCTACCACCGCAAGGTTCAAGTTCCCCTGATTGCGCTACAAATACGCCCATCACAATCATCAGGTCGGACCCTCCTGAACTTCCAAGTCAAGAGCTGGAAGTCATTAATGATAGCCCGTCCGAAGCTAACGACGCTACATCGCTGAGGAGAATAGCGGACCTGGAGGAAACAGTTCGGATGCTCGAAGCCGCCGCCGATCCTGAGCGGCAGAGCTTTAAGAACGATATGTTGCGAGAGGAGCTCAATACTGCATCTGAGAAAAGTCGAGACTTGAGGGTTGAAGTGAAGGCCCTCAACACCAAGGAGGCAAAGTTGCGCATCAAAATCGGTGACTTGGAGACGAAGATTGATGGCCTTGAGCAGATGAACGCAGCATTGTCCAAAAACTTGGACCACGAGCGTGAAGATAGTCGTGCAAATCGCACGAGCAGTGAAGTGTATTTAAGGGCATTACAGGAGGTGACCGCCATCAGCACCAGAGCCATCTCTAGGAATGGCTCGGAAGCTGGTTCGTCAACGGTGTGTCAAGATGAGCATAACCCCTCGCTCAACCCTCCGCAATTGATATCATCGACTCATGGTCCTCGCACGTCAACTCTCCAGCCAGCGAACTCAAAGCGTTTGAAGACATCCTTATCACCCGTCAAGCCACCAGTTACCCCAACTTTTGGATCGACATTCGGTTCAGGTACGAAGTCCCTGTTCTTCGACCCAAAGAAGCCGTTATTTGGCTTCGGCGCCTCATCCCCATCAGTGAACAAATTTACCTTTCAAAAGTGCCCAAAACAACCTCCCTCTAACCTACCTCCTATAAACGCTTCTACTCGGTCGTCAATGTCTACAAGCAAAGCGCAGCCAGACTTGAAACGCAAGCTTGAGGAGACCGAAGGCGGTGAAGGTGACCAGATCCAGGAGGACGCAGATCCAACGAATGGCGATAGCGATAGCCAGTCCAAGAAAGCACGAATAACTACGGATGAGGAAAGCAGTGACCCTGATTCCGACGACTCTGGCTTCGGCGGAACGGACGATGTGTGAGTCCAACTACATGTACAAAGGCTCTTGCATAACGTTGTTCACGAGACGAGTAGAAGAGGTGTGAAATGATCATGGCGAGTACGGTCAAACACTGGAGGTCTACGAAGTTGATAGCCGGAAGGCGTTGTGGAGACGGTCTTGTCTGAGCTGGATATTTTGGGTTAACACGGTTTGTTGATTCAAAGACTCGCTGTAATGTCAAATCTTCTGCATACTTGTGCTTTCCCACTGTCCATATATGTGTGGGCTGACTGCATGATCATTCAACTGTCTACGGCCTAGAGTCTCCATGCTGGTGTATGGCTCCTTACGAGGATTGTCACCATAAGATTCACTATTCTTCTCCCATCAAGATTATGGCATACGCTCTTCTTGCATCTTGGTGGAGACACCATGAACTCGGCGGTATTCGTTGCATTCCGCCCCTCTGGATTCGCTCTCAAATCTTGAAACAGTGCCGATGGAGATGAACGATTCGTCGACGCGTACCACGTACGTTCCCCACATCACGAGCTCATTTGCGGTCGTGGACCCGTTCATAGAAGCGACTTGCGTTTATCAACAGCGGCTCGCATGACTATCGACGAACAGCCGCAGACAAAGACGTCAATCTTCGCATCCCACTCTCACGATGATGACAAGGCTCTCGCAGTCTCCACCATGGTAGCGACCTTTCTCCTGTTCTTTGGAGCTCTCGTCTCCTCCACCCTCGCCTTCCCTTTGCTACCCGATACCTCAGCATTAGCCCTTCAATTATCCAACATCTCGACATTAGATATCGGACTACTCAACACATCAACACGAATCACAAACCTACACGCCACCTTCAAAGCCAAATGCTTCGCCCAGAAAACTCCCCCCGAACCCCTCTGGATCCCCCCCCTCTTCGACGACTGCGCCAATATCATGGTCCCCTTACACGCCGCCCTCGTCAAAGTCCACCCCTCAGGCGATTTCAGCGCCCCGATGGTATTCAGCAAAGATACCAGCTCAGGCCTCGAGCTGCCGCGAACGTTCAAGCACGGTAGTTGTGCGATATTGATCGATATCTCGTCCAGCAAGAATTTTGAACTCATGCCACCTCAGGCTCTCTTGGATGCTGTGTGGACGCTTGCCACCCGGTGTGTCTCTCAGCCGGGACCGAGGGTTGGAGGGAATGGGGTGTTGGGGCCGAAGCAATTGATTGGCATTACGGTGTATGGAATTAGGGAGAGGAAATTAGGGTACCTCTCGGATGGGAGCGGTACAGCTATGTATCAGGATGGGATTTTGGTCGTTTAGACACTCCTGTAACTACAGACATTTTGCAGAATTGGACCCACGGAGAGCGCGATTAGGACAGATGACCAGGTTTAAGTTCCCCTCTGCTTCTTTCAGTGCAAAATCATCGAGCTGTGTTCCTTGTGACATGTAGGGAGCTAATGTCCACTGTCGAAGGAGCCGTGGTCTGCTCGAATGACCTCTGGCAAAGTAATTGCTACACTGTATCGCGTCAAGGAGCGTGGGAGCGTAGGACGAGTCCCATAAGATGAAATATCTTGCACTAGTGACACTAGCGCCATTTTACCAGACTCACCTTGCGCGTAATTTCCTCAACTCTGCTCCATCATCACCACCTCCTCTAGTGTATCATCTATCATGTCCTCCCGCGCGCCTCAAGACACTGTCCGCCGCTCCAGAAGTCCCACAGACCGGTCGCATCATAAGCGCCAGCACTCTCCTTACGCCCACCACCATACCTCCAAACGGCCCAAGCCTCCTGTACCCCTCCACCTTCCATTCCACGCCTCGCCGCTCAGCAAGGGCCACTACAGCCACTACAAGCCGATGTTCGGGCTCTACCTGGATATACAGAAACAGAAGGTGCTGGAGGAGCTACCGGAAGACGAGGTGAAGGGCAGGTGGAAGTCGTTTGTAGGGAAATGGTAAGAGACTCTTCTCCAGGCTCGGAACTTCTTATGTATACGAAGCGCAGAAAGCGCAGGATCTCTGGGATTGGTGGACTTGTGGCTAACATCTGTGAGGAATCGTGGAGAGTTGGCTGAAGGGTGGTATGATCCAGCCACACTGCAGAAAGCACAGGCATCTGCCGCTTCATATGATGACCATATCGAACGGCCCAAATCCCGAGGTTCGCCTAAGTATGGTTCGCCTAGGCCAGACGAGAGTAGTGACGAGGATATCGTTGGGCCAACACTGCCTGGCCAGGAAGGAGCAGCGTACAAGAAGGGCAAAAGGCGGGGACCTGCTATACCAGATATGCAAGATCTAGAGCTACAACGAGGTAAGATACATGTCTAAAGTCTAATATTTCCTACTTCTATACTAAAGCAGCTTTTCCCTGTCCAGAGCTCCAGCAAGAAGATACCCTCGCTGCACGTCAGGACCTCCGCTACGAGCGCAAGCACGACCGCAACGAACAAAAACAACGCCTCGACGAGCTAATTCCCCGCGCCGAAGCCGGCAGCAAAGACCGTATGCTGGAAAAGAAGCGAGAGAAAGCCGACAGCAACCGCGCCTTCGCCTCCGTCAAGACCGATGCTGGTGCTGTGGAGGAGGTGCCGGAGTCGGATCTGCTCGGCGACGAGGACGGAGGTATTGAAGGATTTAGGAAGCAGAAGAAGGAGATGGATAGGAAGAAGAATGACCGGGAGGTGCGGAGGGAGGAGATTCTGCGGGCGAGGATGGAGGAGAGGGAGGAGAGGAGGAGGGTGTATAAGGCTAAAGAGGAGAAAACGATGAGTGGGTTGGTTGCGTTGGCGAAGTCGAGGTTTGGATAGGGGGGGGGGGGATGTTGGGAGAGGGTTTGAAACCCTCTCCACATCATCGATGGCTTGTAATCTACATATCTCCATATCTATTGATAGGCAATTATCTGTGGTTAAGCCGTTCAGATCTGCGACATCTCACCAGCACATGGCATATAGCATTTCCAAGCGAGACGCTTTACTGGAACGGGGTTGACAGGCGATTGACTTTGAGATCCTGCACCAAGCCCGATCTAGCAGCGTCGTATTCCTCCGTGATCCTCCACGATCAATTCTTCACCGGACTGATGCAGTGACTCTTGAACGAGCTTGAAGCTGTCTAATACCCTAAGCATCAGCTCCTCAGCTCTTGAACATTTCTTATCGTCTTACAATCCATGTGGGCAGCCTCGAATCGAGGATGAGATAGAGAGCCAAGGATCCATTGTCCGCACAGCCTTAACACTGCACCACCTTGATACGCCATCGCCATGTCGTGGTTCTCCATTCTCCCTGCACACCTAACCATTATCGAGACCTGGGTCGCCCGCATCTTCGTAAGTCAACCACTATCCAGACTCAGGCCTCTCTAACATGTGTCGATAGCTTGTCCTGGGCTTCGCTACCATTGGACCATGGGCACTCTTTCTTTTCTACGATATGCTCCTCTACATCGTCCGCGCTGTCGCCTATGAAATCCCATACTACGGCGGAAGAGCACGTGGCAGGCGGCGGCCTCAAGCTCCTACTTTGACGGAGAGGGCTGATGGCAGGAAGAGGGCACTCAGCCTCAGTGGAACGTCCGGCAGCGGCAGTGAGGAACAAGAAGCGTTGGAGAAGAGGAAGTCGCTGGATCTGGATGAGACGGTTGAGCTCACTGAGGAAGGTCGCAAATCGGATTAATGACTACCTTCTTGAGGTTGTGGCTGACGAAGACAGAGAGCCGAGCTATTCAATCGACGGATTTGTGGGACGCGAGTACGGACAGTCGATTTAGATCTGGCGTTAACGGTGTGAAGAAGAGACGGTGACAGGTATGGATGTCGGTCCCTATCAAAGCCCTATCGAGTAACATGAATGCTGACTTTGGCGGAAATTCAGGGTCAGGATTCGCTTCAATAATGTAATATTGAGATAAATATTCGTCTCCATGCATCAAGTACAACCGACTGGCTGTTCCTGGAGCGCAAGGGTTCAACTTCGTGGCCACGCCTCATGCTACTTCTGCTGGCCAATATCATCGTTCCAAGATACGCTGACCATAATCTGCCCAATTCGACGTCGACGGCGATTCAGTCTGTCAATCGGCGATCACAAAATATCTGAAGCGTCGCCGAGCTTTACTCGTAAGAGCTCTGATGTAGGACGATGCAATTGGAGGAGATGATGAGTGGTTGCTAGGCGGCAGTCCGGGCATCCATAAAAGGGCTCCGGTAGCTGCAATTTAGGTGACAGGGGCTACCAATACTTCGTGTGGTACGAGTGGTGCAAGGCTTGACCACGCATATTCCATATTAAATGTAGACATCGCTTTGATAGACCACGTTTTGCCAAGACAAAGCTGAGTAAGCAGATCTTGAGCTAAATCCTCAGATCTCGTGTGTTGATCCTGTTAGTCGTCACCATCGTGAATTGAGTCTGTCGTCGCACATACATTGCTATCCTCAGATCATGCCGTACATAGACACCCATACATACAATTTCAGATTTATGCAATGGCGACAGATAGCCCTGAAAGCCCGAGCAAGAAAAGGAAACAGCCTATCAACGGGTTGAAACGCGATCAACCGTTGTTCGCTGGACGTCGACCAAATCGTTCGTTGCAGCAGCCGCCCGATTTCTTGACGGACAGTCTCAACACCTCCTGCATACCTAGCCCCAGCCCGCCGAAGAGTCCAACACGTCAGAATGTACGCGCGAAACCACGACAGGCCTTGGGTAACGGACGTCAATTAACAGCAGCTCTGAGGGCAACCTCCAGTGTTAATGATGAGAATCGACCGCCCTCCTCGAACTCTTCTTCTGATCGCAGAAACGCACAAAAGCCACTGAAGCCCCGTCCAGCGCCTAGTACTGGACGAGCAAAGGCATCTTCCCCAGAAAAGGCAGCGCGAAGCCCCACGCACATCACAACACCTAGTCCTCCTAGAGGGCGACAGAACCCGATCACATCGCCAGCGAACTCTGAATCATCACCCGGTCGAGGATACGCCGAAGCTTACCAGCGCATTGTGGAAGAAGAAAATTTAGCGCAAGAAGACTCGATAGACGACATGGAGGAGATCGGAGGTTACGGCTTCAATCAGCAGGATAGATTGCAAGACCTGGACCGCTTGCGATTACAGAGACTTCGCCAGTCAGCGTCTCCTGTATCTCTAAAAGCTTCACGAAGACTTTCGCCTCGTGGGGCCTTTGACGCGTCTACGGTAATTGAGGCTGGAAGAAATGACAGGGAGAATACGGGGCATGGATCAGATAGTGACTCCGGCCTTGACGGTACAGAGGACATCACGGATACATCTGTGGATAGTGGTTCGTCTCAATACGCAAAGGATCTACAAAGGCTAGGAGCGCTGAAGAGTGGGGCAAAAGCGTTCAGCAAAGCACGAATAGGCGAAAGGGTTGGGCTGAGTGTAGAGAACCTACAGCGCCGGAACGGTAGCAGCGAATCACTAGGCAGCGCGTTCAGTGCAGGCAGCTTGAGCAACCGCGGCTCTGATCCGTCGATTAACATCCCCAAAGGCTGGGGTCGCAAAGCAAAACCTGGAAAGGACTGGCTCGCTCGGATAAACAGCAGAAGTGGGAAGTTCACTGGCGATGTGCAAAAGCGTCATTCCTCTGGAGATCAAATCATTGCCGAGAACCAGCGGCGCGATTGGTCCGAACCTATCGACCAATGGATCGCGACTGCAGCTGACATACCTTTACCGTCTTCGGAGGATAGAGCTTCACCAACGCGCGACTCTTCTCAAGGCTCCACACCTACAACGGCGGTGCCACTGAGTGCCTCCGTCGATCGGAGGCGCCAGTGGGAGATGAATGACGATGATTTCACCGGGAGATCACTACAGATCTCGGAAAGCCCACCCATCCGAATTAGGAAATCTGCTCTCGATCGAATTCGAGAGCATGAAATTGAGAGTCTCGAGAAGAGGGCTGTGACCACAAACAGACTAGGCGAGCTTCGTGAGAAGTCGTCCAGAGAAGGTCTGCGAAGGAGTCAGTCGAACAAATCTGCCGAAGAGCCCTATAAAGACGAGGAGGCTGTACCAACGGAAGCCAGTCAACCAAAAGAGTCTCCTAGTAAATCAGCTCCGCAAAGCGAGTCTCATGAGGCAGACCATGTTGCAACTCCAGAGGATAGTCTGCATGATGAAGGGGAGCCAATCCCTGATACGCCAGTGATAATTCACAGAAAAGATTCACACGAGATTGCAGCGCTCTATCAAAGAAGCAGTAAAAGATCAGAAGACCAAGGCGAGAGTTCTTCACGTCCGATGCATGAGCGGAAGGATTCGCATGATCTTCTCAAAAGACTGGCACGCGTGACCAGCAACAGCCCCAGCCCAACAAGGCAGCAGCCAGCACCTGTGCAGCGGTCATCGCCAAACAACTCGGAGGCACCAATCGAGCAAACGCCGCACGCTTCGAAACCTACCAGCAATCTCAAAACCCCTGTCGTCACCGGTGCGTGGGTTGATCAGACTTTCGACAAGACACCACAGCCATCGATGCCAACCGTCAGCTTGAAGACACCGCTCATCACCGGTGCTTGGATTGACACGCCGCTTCCTACAGGTGGCCGTGGACCACCAATGCCAACACCATCAGATCTGGAGGAGCATAAAGAGCTAGCTACTGGCAAGATCGGTGCCGCAGATCTGATCCACAGACTGAGTCCCAACAACATCTCCTTACGCCCCAAACTGCAGGTCCAAGCTCCCCTGAAGTATTCGGGACCACCCCTCGGCAATTCAGCACTGGAGGAGATCCTCAACGACGCCAAGGCCACAAAAGGCGACCGGCTTCCAAAAGTGACTGGAGACTCCGACTCCGAGGAAGAACCCACCCTCCATCTGGGCGAATCAACGATCCAGTCTCTCGAAGAGCTCATCGCCAACGACGAAGACTTCTCCACCCTCCTTGCCCCGACACCTCCATCGCCAGAGATCTCGCAGCCGTCCTCAGACCCATCGCCGGCGTCTAAGGCTCTGACCACCAGCACGACAACCACCAGCATCTCATCCGCCCTGCTGACCGACCCCCCATCCTACACCCACCTCCTCACTCGCCTATCCAAACTCGCCCCATCCCTCCGAGCCTCAAAAAAACAAATCGAAACCATCGAACGTGCCGTCTCAACCGTTCCCACCAACAACCCTCTCGCCCGCCCCCAGAACCCCTGCAACGAAGGCGGCGAACTCCACGACTTCCTCTTCCCCTGCCAAACATGCGGCTGCCCCGGCCGTCTCGACCCGGACCTCGACTCCCTCCTCAAACTCCGCAACAGCTTCACGACCCTCACCCTCCCCATCCCCCGTCTCTGGCGCTGGCCACACAACGACTGGCGGCCCCGACTAACCTGGCTCGGCCTCCTGACTCTGCTAGCCTACGCACTCTACCTATCCGAATCGTACGCGCGGTTCAAATACTGCCATCCGCTCTACGCGCGCACGATGGTGGGTTATGGCGTCGATATCGACGCGCCGCGTCCTCCGTTCGTGCTCGCGAAGGTGATCTATAGACATACGGCACTCGGCACGCTATTGGCGCCTTTCTACCACGTCACAAAAATCATAATAAAAATCCTAGCAAGCCTGGTTGGGTATCTGGTAGGTTTCATATTTGGCGACGGGGGTAGTGGTGGTGGTGTTGTAGGAAAAGGAAAAGGGACAGGAAACAGGCAGCCTCCGAGCCGGGACGTCAGGATCCCCCAACCGAACTGGGGGCCTGATCTGAGCTTGATGGATGATGAGTTTTTGTAGCGTGAAGTAGAATAGACGCGAGTTATGATATGTAGCGGTGTAACCTGATTCAGGCGAATGGAACTAAAGCGAGCGAGCGTGCGTGATGAATTTAAGATAGCGTGAGGAGCAGGAGCAGGAGCAGGCTTGGAAAGATGGAACTATACCTCCTCCCTCCCTCTATAGGTAGTTCTCCATCTCTGTTCCTGGCGAACGGTTACTAGGATAACGATACATAAAACCACAAATCGATGAAAGATAAACGGAGTATAGTATATATACCTTTACTCTATATATTTACCTCTTACTATCTAGTAGAAATCTTAGTTAGTATAATATTATACTTAAGAGGTACTAGGAAGGTAGATACGTGTATAATTAGCTCCCTGTATTAAGGTAGGATAGTATATAATAATTAGCGTTAAAGGGTACTTAGCATTTGTTCTCTTCAATTGCTAAGGTTCTGCCTTGATTCTTCGGTTTACTCTCTACTACTTTAATTGCTCCTATATCATTCTCGACACAACCGTTATCCTCGGAATGGAGATTTAGAGTTCCATACCAGCCTTTCTTTCTATCTATCATGCTACAGGCGATTGATGCTGCCACCGCTTCGTTTCCTCCCGATCTTGACACTTCGACTATGGATCTCCACCTCACCTGCCCAGTCGACGTAGAGTTGCCTCACTCGCTTTCGGTGGAGTTCTATCGCTGTCATCCCCAAAACTTTTGCAGGATGGCCAAAATCGACAAAATGCGGCAGCGGTCCAGTGAAAGTGTCTCGGCTGGCCCTGATGAACGATGATGCTACGGAGTATATTTCTGGGAGCACGCCTGTCTCGTTATTATCTATACCCACAGGAATTGCAAGCTGATATAAAGCAGCTCGGAGAAAGCCATTGGTTGATCTTTCCATTATATCGCTGATATAGACAGTGGTCTCGGTCGGATCCTCCCTGATGATGGGTATGAATGTGCCAGGCCTGTCGCGGTCTTCGATCTCCAGTCCGCCTGCGGCATCTTGAAGCAGGAGTGTGATAAGGCCATAGTCTGTGTGTGCCCAGGCACGCTGACCCTTGTTCTCGGCCGGACACACTTTGGAGAGTGGGGCATAGTAGTTGAGACGTGCCTCCGTTACCTTACTGGTTTCTTGCATCGCGCGGAAAATGTACCGTTAGGTAGCTCCAGTCAATGAACTCATTCATGGCTGTTTGGAAATTGGGAATCTCGGCCTCCATCGGCCACTTGTTCGGAAACTACGTAACGTCACCGATGACCCAATCAAAATGTTCCTGGATCATAGGTCAACTATCTCGTGTTCCAAGGGTATGTAGCTTGCCAGAGATGTATTACCATCTTGTCAGTCAAGTCTATCGGAACGTTGCCATTCTCATCGGTCATATTCAGCTTGGAAGTCTTCTCGGATCCCTCGAAGCTCCAACGAGATTGTGGAGTATCGTTACGAGAATTAGGGATTATCTCTCGCGTCCAGTGGGAGTTGGAAAAAGCGTTGGCTCTGTCTTCATCGGAAGCACCTTTCGTTACTCGTCACGCATGGTATGCTGAAACGTGAGGGTTACGTTACCCACTGAAATACCGAGCTGAGTACTTCCGCCGGAATTTCATGATTGATCAGTCGCACTGCCCCATGTCTAGTAAAGCTATCAACCATTCGACATGCGAAATCTTTCCGCTCCGAGCTATCGACCCTGGAGAACTTGGCGAAGTCCAGAGTCGGGAGCCCCACTGTGAGAATTGTGATGCTCAGAAAACGTCGAAGGTGCCCGCAAACGCAGCGTTTGCCAGCTGGCGTTATGTACTAGCCCTCTGTTGACCATGGATTGCCGGCCTCACGATCCGTAGTAGGACTGGTAAACTCCTGCCTGCTTTATATTGGTCTGGACGAGGAGCATAGATGCATACCCTTTCAATTAGCTGCAGGATGGCACACTATTCAAAAACAAGGATCAACCATCCGAGCCTTACACCACCTTTATGTAAACGCTGTCGATACTTGCGAATCATTTCATACATGAGTCACGCACATGTCGCTACGTGAAGTTGACTATAGTCTGATCAGGGCCTGCAAACTCCTACCCTCTCCATAGCCAAGCTTCTAGCAGGGTTAACCAGCTCGACTGCCCTGGTAAGAGGTCCAAGGTTGACTAGTAGACAAAGCTTGTTTGGGCAAGGTAAGGAAGGAGATTGAAGTTGGAGAAAGGCTGACCTGAATATTTATTGAAAGAGCAGGAGAAGCAAAACTGATTGGATGATTACAGTAGGAGTGTCAAGGAGGAGGAGGAAACGCGGAGGCTGGGGTGGAAGGGTGGGAAGTTTCAAAGACAGCAGTCCTGTCTTGGAGGGTTGTTGACCTCGTCGTAAGTCTCTCATGGGCCTGTTCATAGGTTTCATTCAATTCAGTCTATCAAACCTTCAAACTCTATGCTTTTCGCTCGTATTTATCCGTTGCTTGGGGCGAGAGCAATGCAAGAGAAAGGTAGACCGCCACCAGCCTTTCGCTGGATATCAATAAGACGCCTGATGCCCAAATCCAGTGCCCGCTCGCTGAAAGCATCCTCATCCTCTCCCAAGAGTCCTCTGTTAAGTGGTCCTTTCCTCGATCCCTCGAGCTCCCACAAGTTACCATCAAGACCCTTTACAAGCGCCACAAAATGGTGGATACTGTCTTCGCCGGGCTTTAGGGCTTCCGTATCGCCCTTTTGCGCAACAGCTTCGCTGGCTTGGTACATCGACTCGCTTTCACTCAGGAGTCTTGCCCTCTCATCCATCCCGAGAGGAACCGCTTTCGCCAAGAAATTGGACAGCTCGCTTCCGGGTACAACCATCTCGGAAGGGACACCATTGGAGACGCAATGAAGAAGGCCTATGAGCCCGCACCCGTGAACGATAGTTTGCCGAAACCAGGTTGCCGGTTCTTCCGTGCCGGCGCCTGTGTACCACTCCAGACCAACATCCTCTGCATCGCGTTCTTCCTTCCAAGCTTCCGTCATGGGAACTGTGGTCAATAGAGCGAAGACGGGACGAGGGACCATGGCGAGCATATCGGAATCATAAAGCGAATAGATATCGTAGAAGGAAAGCGCCTTTGTGACACCAACGCTGTGAGCAAGCTCATTCATGACCTCCGGGTTGTTTTCTGGAAAGCTTTTAAAATCAAAGATCCGCGTGAAGAACCATTAACCGGTTGGCAGCTTGTGAGGGATTACCTAGCATGGTGAAAATCTTTGAGGACTCATCTGGTGCTTTGGAGGCGGCGCCGCTAATGCCACCTGCTTCACCCATGGTCTCGCAATCAACGTTTGCTGCTTCTGTCGAGATTAGGAGGTCGAGCCGTCGTTTTGCTTGCAGAGAGGTTGTTGCAAGATGAATTGAAGTGGTTATGAAGACAGGATGATGAGTGGTTTCGGTGGGGCTGCGAGGCCGACTTTTATTATGTAAGCGCGACTTGTTATCAATCGCTTGTTGCCTCAGTCCCTCAGACGTGTTCCAAGCCGGGCGCCAAGCCCCTTCGGGTTAGCGATACTGACTACGCAGCCGGGCGGTAATACGTCTAAGCGTAAATATTTATTTCTTTACTAGTAAACTCCTTATTATTAATAATATATTAATAATATTAGTATTATTTACTATAAGGTATATATAAAGTAAGGTATATATATTAAGAACCCTAATTAAGCGTGAAATAAGCTAATAGTATATTAATAGGCTTCTATTATATCTTATTTACTTTATAACTAGTCCTATTAAACTACTATAATACTAAGTTTACTTATATTAAGTCTACTACCTATTAAATAAGCCTACTCTAGTAGTTTAGATACCCTACCTAACCTATTAACTACTAGAAAATAAGCTACCCTATTATTATTATTACTAGCTAGCTACTAGGATTTTTAGAAAATTAGAGTTAATAGATAGTAATAGTATTATAAATAGTTTATTAGAGGCGGATTAGGCTAAAAGTAGATTAGTTAGAATTAGAAGAAGTAAGAGTATAATTAGGATATTAATATAGCTAGTATTTATATAATAAAATTCTATACTATTATATTATAAAGTTAAATATTAATAAATTTTATTAATAAGCGAAAAATTTATATAGCGCGTTACTAAAAAATAGGATATCTAGTAAAATTATAGAAGTTTACACTTAGATATACTACCCTCCTACTACGTAGTTAGCCTTACTAACTTAAAGGGGCTTAGTAACTAGCTTACTAGCTAATTAATAGTATATCTAAGGTACTAAGATAACGCTTAAGCGTGCTAACTAGTAGTATCTAGCGCTACCTATTACCTATCCTTCTTTCTCCTTGTCTTATAAGTGTAATAAATAATAGTATATATATTATAAAATATCTAGGCTCTATACTACCCCTAGTTATCTAATATTAGAGTAGTAATCTTTACCCTAACTATAAGGCTATCCTCTAGAAGAGCTTATCTATAACTTAGCTACGCTAAACCCTTTTAGAATTAATATCTATATTTACTTATAGTTTTCATTCTTTTTACTTATACTACTAAGAGGCCTTCTAATATTAATAGATAATATAAAAGCCTTTATTCTATCTAGTTTATTAAGCTAGATATAAATAGAAGGAGTAGCTAATAGCTCTAACTACTTATATTAGCCCTAATATATATATCTTAGTCTATAAGAATTAATAGTAATATAACCTAATATAATATATACTAGGCGAGCTAATAATATAGAACTATTATATTAATTCTTTCTAATAGGAGCCTAGCTTATAATCTTATTAATTAGGGCCTAAGGACTTATAATACCTAAGATATAGTATAATATAGACCTACTTAAGAAATAGCTAGTATACTATCTTTATTACTTATACGCTAAGGAGACCGTAACTTATTAAATAGTCTTAGGGGTATAATAGATAATTTAGCTATTATTAACTATTCTAGATATCTGAAAAGGTATCTAGGAATAAGATAACAAGATAATAAGATTATATAGACGTGGCTATTTACTTATTATCTTAGTAGAAGGGCTTATTTCTAATACTCCCCTTAAGCTATTACTACTACGGCCTTACTATTACTATTCTATTACTATTACGTCTAACGCGGAGATTTTATAGAGATTTCCTAGCCGTTATAAGCTAAATCCAGCCTATTTCCCTATTATTTCCTATGCTTTTTATAGAGCTCCCCTTTTAGATAAGTCTCCGCCGTATTAGCTATTTTCCTACCTACGACAGGCCCTAGGTCCCCCTTCTTAGGGATATTCCCTAGAATACCTTATATCCTTCTATTTATTATAGCTATAACTGTTATAAGCTATTACTACTACTTCTTCTATTTATAGCTATAACTATTATAAGCTATTACTACTACTATTCTTCTTTTTATAGCTATAACCGTTATAAGCTATTACTACTACTATTCTTCTTATAACTATAACCGTTATAAGCTATTACTACTACTATTCTTCTTGTAGCTATAACTATTATAAGCTATTACTACTAGTATTCTTCTTATAGCTATAACTATTCTAAGTTATTACTACTACTATTCTTCTTATAACTATAACTATTCTAAGTTATTACTACTACTATTCTTCTTTATAAAGCTCCCCTTTTCCTAGAGAAGTCTCTATATATAGGTCTTTCTCTACCTATAAAAGGCCTACTAGGTCTCCCCTTCTTAGAGAAATCCCTAGAATACCTATCTATTACTATTATATCTAACCGCCCCCGCCCTATTATTATAATATATCTGTCCCTTTTACTACTAATTAGGTATTTAATCCGGATATTCCTTCTAATAGGTATCCTTTATATACCCTAATTTCTAATATATAGGATATTATCCTACCTCTAGCCTATCTAGCTAGGATAGCTTGCTAAAGCGTCTTATATATACTAAGCTCTTATATTCTTTAAGGTAGATATTAATAGTATAATAGTATTCTTCTAGTATTATATATTTTACCTTCTCCGCCGTAATATCTAGCGTTATTAACTATAACTAAACTAGTAGGTAGTATTCTTTAAGTAGGGCTATTAATAGGTAGAGGAGAGTATACTTATTACCTATTATTTCAACCTTAGTATTAATCTACTCCTCTAATACCTTAATACGCGTTAGGAGCTCTAGGATATCCTTAAAACTATTAGTTAAAAGAGTATAATATTCCCTTATAAGCCTTATAAACTAGGTATCCCCTTTAGGAGTAAGTAATACTATTAACTAACTAATTATTAGATAGCTATTATTAAATTCCGCCTTAATTAATTTTCTCTTAATTATAAGACTAATAGTAGGGGTTATAAAGTTAGCTACTTCTTATACTTTCTCCTCTTATAATAACTTTATATCCTCCCTTATAAGGACCTCTTAAGTATATTTCTAGAGCTTCTCTTTATGTAGATATACTCTAATATTAGTAATCTAATTATTAAAATTATCTTCCTTTAGAATTATAATATAGGAAAGGCGTATTATTATTAATATTTTCTTTTTTTAATAATAATATTCTAAATAGCTCTAATATAGCTATTTACAGATATAATTCTTTATAGTAATTAAATAGTACTAGCTAGGCTTATAACCTATTAAATAGTCTTAGGGGTATAATAGATAATTTAGCTATTATTAACTATTCTAGATATCTGAAAAGGTATCTAGGAATAAGATAACGAGATAATAAGACTATATAGATATAGCTATTTACTTATTATCTTAGTAGAAGGGCTTATTTCTAATATAACTCTAGGGGTCTAAATACTATTAATACGGCCTTATAAAGGGGAAGAGGCCTAATAAATCTATTAGGGCTTATTATAAGGCGTAGTATAGCCCCTTCTATATATATACCTCTAATAGAAGTTATAATAGTAGTAATAATAATAAATTAAGATTATAAGAGAGTAAAATATAATAAAACCCTAATATTTATTAATCCTCTAATAGATATTTACTTATAAATTATTAAGGGCTCTAATACTTAAGTATTTATAATATATACCTACCTTAGACTTAAAATTAGAATAAGGATATAACTTATAAGACTATTAGGCTTCTAAGAAACCTTTAAGGACTAGAATAAGTTATAAGTATAGCTATTAAAGAATTAGTCTATTAGAGATATTAAATTAGATATAAAGTTAAAAATAGATTATATATATATAGGAAATAGAGAGTTAATATAAAATTCTATTAATAGATTTAAGACCCTAGTAATAGATCTATTATAAAATAATTTAATAATTTATTATATCTTTAAGAAAAAGCTATTAGCTAAAATCTTAGACTATATCTATTAATTATAATAGTAACTACTAGATATATTTATAAGATTTAAGACTATAGTATAATAAGCTAAAAATTATATTAGAGTTAAGAAGTAGACCCTAGAAGATTATAAGGAGGTAGAATAGAGTTAATAAAAAAGAGTATAATTTATTAATAACTATCCTAATAAGGAAGGTAGAGGATACTCTACCTTATATAATAAAATAAATAATATAAACTTTAAACTATTAAGGTTAAATAGTAAGAAGAGGGCTAATATCTATAATAATTATTAGAAGGCCTAAAGGGATTAAGGGGTATATATATATTATAAGTAGAAGAAATATTAGATTAAAGACTATACTAATAGACCTATTAATTACTCCTATCTAAAAAATAATTACTTATAATACCTAAGATAGTATTACGAGTTATACTAGTCTTAGAGGAGGGCCTTATAACCTAAGAATTAGCCCCTTTAAGGTAGGTAAGGTATAACTTAGAGTATTAATTATAAAAGCTATAATATACCCTTAAAAAGGAGTTCTTATACCTTACTTTATTAGATATAATTAATAAGGTTTATAATAAGGACTATATCTTAATACTTATATAGATATAAAAAAAACTATTTTAACTTATACTATTAATATATAAAATTAACCCTATAAGCTTTAATTAATTATAAAGTTATAGCGAATTTTATTAATTAAAACTAGGTCTAAATATTAGGCCTTACGCTTATAAATATTAAGGTAGTAAGGGTAGTTAATATAAATAAAAGGATAATTAGTTCTACCTTATTATAAGTACTATTTTATATTAAAATTAACGCTTTAAGTAGTTACTACTCTTATTATACTTTTAGAGCTATTCTTATATAAGGTTATTAGATAATTCTAGGCTTATTATAACTTTAATAAATTAATCCTATTATAAATTAGATTAAGAGAAAGGTTAGTATACCTAATAATATTAAGGTATTAGATTAAATAGACTTTAATAATAAGGTAGAGGGGGAGACTATCTATATCTATTACTTTATAACTAAGGAAGCTAACTAATTACCCCTAAGGGTCTTACTAGTAAAGTACTTAGAATACTTAGATATTTCTAATAAGGAGGTAGGAAGTAAATTACTACCCTATTATAATAAATTTAATTATACTATTAACTTTTAACTAGGAATTATACTACCTTTTAACTTACTTTATAACCTATTAAAGACTAAGTTAGGCGTCTTAAAGGCGTATATTAAATAGAATCTTAAATTAGGCTTTCTTAGATACTTAAAATTAATAGCTAGGGTACTAATCCTATTTATAAAGAAAAAGGACGGAGGCTTATACCTTTATATAGATTATTAAGGCCTTAATATAATAATAGTAAGAGATTAATATCTAATTCCTTTAGTCTTAAATATTCTAGACTAATTAAGAAGAGTTAAAATATATATAAAAATCGACTTATAAGGGGCTTATAACCTAATTTAGGTAAAAGAAGGTAATAAATAGAAAATAGCTTTTTATACTTATTATAAGCTATTTAAATACTATATTATACCTTTTAAACTAGTTAATACCCCCTTAATATTCTAGTTATATATTAATAAGGTACTATTATACCTTATAAATATTATAGTTATTATATATCTTAATAATATCCTTATTTACTCTAATAATCCTACTAATTATAACTATTATATTAAGGAGGTTTTAATAGTATTAAGAAAGTATAATCTATTTATTAAGCTAAAAAAATACGAATTTAATATTAATATTATAGAGTTCTTATAGTTTATTATTAGCCTTAAAGGTATTATAATAGACCTAATATAAGTCTTAACTATTATAAATTAGCTTACTCTTATAACTATAAAATAAGTCTAATTCTTCTTAGGATTTTATAACTTTTATTATTAATTTATTAAGGAGTATAATTAAATTATAAGGGAATTAATAGAGTTAATAAAGCTAATAATTACTTTTTAGTAGTTATAATAGGCTAAATTAGGATTTAAAGAGCTTAAAAAGGTATTTATTAAGGTACTACTATTAATATATTATAATCCTAACCTACCTTAATAAATAGAAATAGATATAAGTATATATATACTATTAGGGGTATATTCTTAAAGGAAGGATAATACTTATATCTATCTAATTATATTTTATAGCTATAAATTTAACCTAGCTAAAATAAATTATAGTACCTTAGATTAGAAATTATTAGCTATTATTATATCCTTTTAAATATAATAAAAATACCTTAAAAGAGCCTAATACTATATTATAATTATTATAACCTATTATAACCTTAAATTATTCTTTACTATTAAGATACTAAGTTAATATTAGGCCTATTAAGCGGAGTTTCTTTTAGCGTTTAACTTTAAAATCTAATACTAGCTTAGGAAGAGGAACCCTACTAATATACCCTCTTAAAGGGCTAATTATAATAAGCTTAATACTACTTATATTATAATCCTTTTCTTTAAGTTAGTACTTATAGTTATTAAAGAAGGGCGGGATATAGCCTACTAAGTAATAATAGACCTAGAATTAATAGAATAGGAAGATAACTAGATTAAGAAGCTCTTATAAACTATCCTTAAAGAAATCTTAAAAAAACTTAAGATTAATAGTAGAGCTATTAGAGTTAAAGGACTAAGTTATAAATAGCTATTAGGCCTTTTATATTTTTAAGGTACTTATTTTTATATACCTAAGAATATAAATCTAAAAGTCTATATTATATAAAATTTCTATAATTCCCTAATAGTAAGCTACCTTAGTCGCGACTAGACTATTTTAACTATCTACTATTAATTCTACTAGCTATTACTAAGTAATAATATAGGCGATTATATAAAAATATATAATACCTATTAAAGAATTAAACCTTTAAAATACCTATTATATAGGGAATTAGTACCTATTCTAATTCCTAATATATTATAGAGATCTATTATAATAGACTTTATTATAGACCTTTTAAATAGTAAAAGCCCCGTTAATAATATTACTTATAATTATATTATAGTAATAATAGACTATTTTAGTAAGATATACTATTATATTATATATTATAAATCTATAACCTTTAAATAGTTTATAGTATTATTCTTATAAGATATATTTTAGTTATATAAGATACCTAATATAATTATTAGTAACTAGGATACCCTCTTTACCTTATACTTTTAGTAAACTCTTATAAAAGCCCTTAGTATAAACTATAAGCTTTTAATAGTATATTATTAATAAATAGATAGCTTAATAAAGTAGTAAAATTAAGTTATTAAATAATACTTATAAGTCTTTATAAATTACTAGTAGAATAATTAAGTTACTCTACTTAGCCTTAGAGAATATACTTATAATAATAGTATCTATAATATTATATATTAAAGCCTATTCTTTATTTCTAGTAATAGAGAGCTTAAACTATTCTAGTTAATAGATACTTCTAGCTATATTAGCCCTAGCGTAACTACCTAGGAAATAGTAAAAGAACTAGAATACCTTAATATAATCCTTAAGGAAGAGCTTATTATAGCCTAAAATACCTAGGCTTAATACTATAATAAGGGGAGAAAGCCCCTAACCCTCTAACTAGGAGACCGCGTTATATTATATTATATAATATTAATATTATATTATAAAGACCTTATAAAAAGCTAGATTATAAAAAAGTTAGCCCCTTTCTAATAGTAGAAGCTATTATACCTAATATTTATAAGATTAAGTTACCTTTATAAATAAAGGTATACCTAGTATTTTATATATATCTAATAGAACTCTATTATATTAATATAATTAAAGGCTATATTATACTATTACTACCCCCTAATTAATAAAATTATAAAGTATAATAATAAGAGAGAGTATAAAGTAGATAAAATCCTAAACTCTAGACTCTACTATTATAAACTATAATATCTTATAATTTAAAAGGGATATAAATTAGAGGAAAATTTGTAAGAGTTAATAAAGGATATATAAAACATATTAGACCTAGTTTAATAATTTTATTAAAAGTATTCTTTTAAAGTATTATTATAATAGTATAAGTATAAAGCCTTAAAGGTATAAAGCCTTAAGGTATAAAGCTATTAGTTAGACCTTTTAAGTTATTTTAAAATAGGTATAAGTATAAAGCTATTTCTTATATATTTAAGAAGTATAAAGCTATTATAATACGTAGTTTTAAGGTATAAAGCTATTTCTTATATATTTATAATATAAAGCTATTATAATTATATAATTTTAGAGTATAAAGCTATCTTATAAAAAATAAATTATTTAGCTTTAACTATTAAGTTTATAATTATAATAATAAGCCTATTAAGTAGAATTAAGTTAGTATTTTATACTTTATAAGATTTACTACTTTATACTCTTATAAATCTCTAACTTAATTATATCCTCCCTTAGCTTAATAGTCTATTAGCTTTATATTACTACTTAAGATAATAAACTCTATATAACCCTATATAGTTTAAGCTTATATTAGACTTATAAAACTAAGGAGGGTTATATTAGTACTATTATTATATTATAAAATTCTAATTATTAGATACTTAGTAAGGCTATTAATATTATAAATTAAGTACTCTAAGAGGCCTATTATAGTTATAGACTAGAAGATAGATTATAATTAGAGTACCTGTTTTTTAAACCTTATAATAGAAGATATTAACTATCTATTAAAGGTCCTTACTCTTAATAGTATTATAAGTAGATTTAATAGAGAGGTATTACCTAAATATATAAAGTTATTAGACTCTATTATAAGTCTTATTATTCTTAAAGGTATCCCTATTATTAGTATTAAGGCCTAGTAGCCTCTAGATTTTAATATTATAAGATTTACTATCTTAAAGCCTCTTAAAATCTATTAAAGTAATATATTTAGTATTAAGTTTAGTATTAAGTATAATATATTTAGCTAATTTAATAAGGATAAATATTATATATATATTCTTTATAATTAGGAAAATTATAACCTAAAAATATATTATACTACTACCTTATAATAATTAGGCTTAAAGGCTATTAAAGCCTAGGTTAAAGAATTAATTACTAGAGTTAGCTCTTATAAGCCTAAGTCCTCTCCTAGGCCTTTATAAAGTACTAGTATACCTATCTTATATTAATTATAAATACCTCTATTAATACCCTTAAACTTAAAACTTTTCCTTAACCTCCTAAATAAATTTACTTATATACCTTACTAGTTATTAAATATAAGGGCTAATAAGTCTAAAGATATTTATATAAGTAGTACTATTAGTCCTATCTAATCTTATTATTATAATATAATAAAATAGAGGAATCTAGAGAGATTCTTATAAGTAGTTCCGCTAGCCCTATCTAATCTTATAACTATAATATAATAGAAATAGAGGCTACGCCTCTCTTAATACCTAGTACTAGGAATCTTTAAGGGGCCTTTACTAATTTGATTAGGTAATATATTTATATAATTACTATTATAAAGCGCCTAGATAGTACCCTACTTCTTTAAGTAGATATAATAGTACTTACTAGGAAAGCTATTAAGGATATTATACCCTTAGTTAGGGCTATTATTATAAAGGATAAGAAAGCCTTTAATATAACTAAGAGTAATATTACCCCTAGGATATATTAAATACTTTATTAGAGTAATAAGGCCTTAAAGACTTTATAAGTTAAAGTAAAATAAATCCGTAATAAAGCTAAATAGCTAACTACTCCTATTATAACCTATTATCTAAATATTAGTTATATTATAAATTATAAAGGCCCGCCTTATTATAATACCCTAGATATACTCCTATAATATATTAAATTAGGTTATACTACGGCTAATTTACTTATATAGTTTACTAAAGAATAACCTACTCTTATAAAGCTAGAAGACTTAGGGCTTAAAGATTAGGACTTAGAGTAGGATATTAATAGGGGACTTAGAAGCTAATAATAGGGTATTAGGCCTTATAAGGGCTATAAGATATAAGGGGGGGACTGTAAATAAAAGGAGTAGCTAATAGCTCTAACTACTTATATTAGCCCTAATATATATATCTTAGTTTATAAGAATTAATAATAATATAACCTAATATAATATATCCTAGGCGAGCTAATAATATAGAACTATTATACTAGATTAGCTTTTAGTATATAACTATAAATAGTAGCTTAATTTTAATCTATTAGTATATTCTAGTCTAAGAGATATAAATATCTTATATCTTATATTATAATATAATATCTATTAGTAATACTAAGATTTAGTTATAATTCTTAAATAATAAAATATATTTACTATTTATATTAAAAGCTTTCTATTAATTCTATTTAAAATTAATATTAAAGATAAAGAGTATTAGAATCTAATAGATTATATAATATAATATTAGAAGGATTTTTTTAATAGTTTTTACTAGGAAATAATAGATATTAGACTTACTTAGACTAACCGCATCGAGTTAGTACTTTAAACTTAAGTTAGGTACCCGACTCGAGTCTTAGTAATTTAATACTAAAATCTAGTATTAAGTATCTTAAGTTAGTACTTATATAAGTACTAAGTATCTTAAGTTAGTACCTAGGTAGGTACTAAGTATTAATACTGAAATATTAACTTAAATTACTAAGACTTTAGTTTTAATAAGGGTATTTTACTAGATTATAATATTAGGAATACTTTATAGTAATATAAAAGGGTAATATAATTATTTAATAGTTATTAATAGATAACCTATCTATTTAGTTAAATATCTCTATAATCTTATACTTATAATCCTTCTATTTATTACTATCCTACTTACTATTATTATACTTACTATTATTATCCTTACTACTACTACTAGTCTTACTAGTATCTTCTAATTTATATTCCCTATCCTCTTCTTTATCCTCCTTAGTAGTATACTTAATTTCTTTCCTATTAGGACTAACTTTAATTAAGATACCCTCCTTATCTTAATTCCTCTTTATAAGGTTAGATATAATATAATCCTTTATATTAAATATATTAGTATACTCTTATATAAACTTAGTATAAGCGTTTATAGTATTAGGGTCTTATATATCTTTTAACTCCTCTAGACCCCTATAATATATAATCCTTTACTTAATAATTTATATAATTAGTAGATTAAATCTAGTAAATTCTAGCCTAATAATATCTATATCTTCCTTAAAAGTATTCTAAAAGTTAAGTTAATTAGAAGATAGGATTAAAGACTAATTATATATTTACCTCTTTTATAGAACTAGTTATACTATTTATATTTTATATTTAATTTACTAGTTTATCTAGCTTAGCTTATTCCTTAGTAGCCTCTTTATTATCTTTAAGGCGTAACTCTATCTTAAAATATTCTATTATATAATATTAGCTATTTAAGAAGTATTATATTACTTAATTATATTATTATAAATCCCTCTTTTATATCTTTCCTCCTTTATAATATCCTTTACCCTAATTACTAGCTTTATATAATCCTCTTTAATAGCTATCTTTTATATATTTAATTCCTTTAACTTCTTAATCCTTTTTAATACTACTACGCGGTTATAAGATACTTTTATATATAACAGCTTATTATTATTATCCTAGTCTTTTACGCGCTCTCTACTTATAATTAATTTAGGATTTTACTTATAAAGACTTAATATTATTATAATATTATATTAGCTTATCTATCTAGTAATATATTTAGGTAATATAATTAGTAATAAATACTTATTATATATTAATAACCTATCTTATTTATTTATAAATTATATACGCGTCTATCTAAACTAATAAAAGATAATTACGGGGGCCTATAGGTATTTTATAGTCGCTACGATAGTAGCTAACTCGTAGGGGAAACTATATACTTATACTAAGTATAAGCGCGGGTAAAAACCCTTACCTTTCCTACCTTCTTTATAACTTCTATTCCGTTTTCTCTTTATACTATATTCGGTCCTTTATAGTAATAGGCGGTCGTATTTACTACTATATTAGTCTAGCTCCCTAAGGCCGGCTTATATACTATAAAAGCGAAATTCGCTCCGGTAGTAAAGATTTACGTCTAAGGTCGGCTCTAGTATAACTACTTCGCTGCGAGCGAGAACTAGCCTAGTAGCCTAGTCTAGATTATCTATCTCGCTACTCGTTTTACCCCCCCCGCCTTTATAAGTATCTTATAAGCGTCTACCGCGCCTAAGGTATCCTTTAGCTCCTAGCGGCGGTCCTAGAGCCTAGGGTAATAGATAAGGATATACTTTATATCCTGCCTACGCTAGCCGTACCCGCAGCTTACGGATATATAGCTAGGGACTCTATACTAGTATAAGAAGGCGGCTAGCCCGATCTTTCCCGTCCTTATCTACGTAAGGACGGAGCTCTTAGCCTTCTAAAGGCCCTTATAAAGGGTCCTCCTACCGGTCTATAAGCCCCCGAGCTAGGCGGGGGGGTAATCCCTAGCTCCTAGTCCCGACTAGTATTCGTCCTATATAGTATCCTAGGAGGACCTCCACTAATAGTATATTATCTTCTCGATCCTTTAAGGGGGGCGGGCTACCTCCCTAGTTACGATCGCGCCCCCGTTATCTAGGTATAAGGAGCGTAGAGCCTACTCGTTCTTCTCTTCCGCGGGGGATTTCGCTACCTCTCTCCTCCTCCCCCTTTTAACGTTTAGCTTCCTTCGGATACGTATATTCCCTATTACCGTTACTAGGTAGATCCCCTTTAATATATACCGGCGGAGAACCGAGTAATCTAGTATTAGTTATATAAGGGCTATCCCTAACTCTACCTCTAGTACTCGCGTTAAGGTAGCCTTATATACCCCTAGTACGCGTCTTAAATAGTTATTTTAGATAACTTTAAGCTTCCTTATATACGTCTTCTTCGTATCCCTTAATCCTCGTAGTATATACTATAGGGCGGACGCGTAGGTTATAGCTAGCCGTACTATTACGCTATATACTTTCCTTACCCTACTAAGGGTAGCTCCCTAGGTTAATACCGTCGTTATAAATAGGGCGAGGCTCTAGGTAGCGAGTTTCGCCTGTACCCTCTTTAGGTGCGGGCCCTACCGTAATTTACCGTCGATATATAGTCCTAGGACTTAGATCTCCGTTTATAACTTTATTATTATATACCCTAGGTTAATAACCGCACCTATATTAAAGCGACGGGGGTAACGGGTAAGATAGACTAATTTATATTTCTAGGGTACGAAACTCGCCCTATACGTTAAAGCCTATTTAAGGTAGATCTCGTGTACTAGTTCTAAGGTCTTATAGTTACCTTCCGTAGTTTTCCTATATACTAGCAGGTAGATATTATCTACGAACCCTCTAACTTATAACTATAATTTAGCCGCCGTATACTCCTTAATAAGTAGCGCGTTAAAGAATAGGAAGAGGATAGGAGAGATTAGCGACCCCTAGAGAATCCCTATCTCTACCGGCTCTATCCTACTCGTCATCCCCCTAATTATAATAGACGAGGACCTTTCCGCTAGGAAACTTTCCGTCTAGCCTATAATATAGCGAGGGATCCCCTTATACCGGAGGTTATAGATAAGCCTCCGGTAGGAGACGTTATTAAAGGCTCCTATGATATCTAGTAAGAGGAGGCTAGCTATATTACCTCTACCGCAGTCTTATACTATATATACCGCGTCTATAATTATCTCTAGTACTATCTCTATTAATCTATTCCTTCGCGCCCCTATTTATTATTACGGGAGGAGGCCTCGACTTTTAGTATAGTCGCTAAGTCGCCCTACGACTATTAATTCCAGGGCCTTTCTAAAGGTACTTAGTAGCGCTATCGGACGGTACGCCTTAGGTACTATATAGTCCTCCTTCTTCGGTTTCTTTAAGACGACCGTATTAGCCTTCTTAAATTCCCTCGGGTAGTAGTTAAGGTAGAAGCACGCGTTAAATAAATAAGTAAGCTCCCTAAAGAGCCCGTCCGCTATTAGCCTAAGGAACCGATTCGGGATCCTATTAATCCCTAGGGCCTTATCTTATTTTAGCTTATAAATAGCCTGTAGGACTTCCTCGCTTATAATATTACTACTATTACCTACCGGTAGTAGGTATTCTATACTATCGATATCTATCAGGTCGGCTTATAAGGGGGGTAGGAAGAATATCGTCTATAGGACTTCTACTTTCTCCTTAAAGGTCTCGGCTACCCCTTCCCTATCGCCCCTCCTTAGAGGGGGGAACTTAGGGAGGGGTTATAGCGACGAGCTATCGTTCCTCGCCTACTTAGCGAAGCCTTATATACCCTTTTAGGACTTAGTAGTATTATAAATCTTTCTTCTAAAGTCGATCGCCTTCTCCGTTTTTAGTACCCTATTCCTTTCCTTAATAGCTACGTTCTTAGCTCCCTCCGTAGTAGTATCTCTATACCTCTAGAATACTTTTATACTTCTTATAGTATCCTCGGTAGCATATCGGCATTTCAAGTTCTAGAAGGTCTTTCTCCTACCCCTAGGCTTCGCCTAGGAGACCGTCTCGTCTACGACCTCCTTTAGGCCCTATTATAACCGCGAGAGGTAGTTATCTATTTAGTTTATAGTTTCTAGTAGTTAGAGACCTAGTTTCCGGCTCAGCGCCTAAGCCCCTTTCCTAACTTCCTTAGGGTCCGCCGTCTTCCACGACCTCTTTAGTACGCTCTACTACTCCTCTACTCTCAGGTCGAGCTCTATATATATAGGAAGGTGGTCGGAGCCGAACTATAGCTTAGGGCGTACCTAGTAGACCTATACTACGTCGAGAAGTCTAGGCGTAGCGAAGACTAGGTCGATCGCGCTCTTAAACCCCCTTACCCTCTAAGTAACTATCCTATCTAGTAAGGCTAGGTTTATGTCGTTATTAGCTATAATTCCTGCTAGCTAGTCTACTTCTAGGTAGTATAAGAACCGCCCCAGGTTATTCTAGTTAGGGTAGTAGAGGTTAAAATCCCCTACTACGATATATTTACTAGGTCGCCCGACCTCCTCTCTTATAATTAGTAGGCTTGACGGGTTCTTATTTATTACTAGTAATAGGCTCGGGTTATATATATTATATAACTGGAAGCGGGCTAGGTATTCCTTACCCTCCTAGGTAGGGAGCTAGAGCTTTAAGGTACTAATATCCCTTATAAGGAACTCTACCTCCTAGCTATCTACCTGAAGCCTCTTATTAATATAGAAGCACGTTTATATATCCCGCCTAGCTTTATATACTAGGAAGAACGCCCTAGAGCTAGGGTTATAAGACGATCGGTTCCTAGCGTTATAGTAGGGTTCTTATATCGCTAAGATATCTATTTCCTAGATAACCCTATCTTCTAGTAGGGTTATTATTATACCTATTTCGCTTCTAATATTATACTATAATATCTTCAGGGTTAGTATACTAGATATCTAGATCTAGGGTACCGCTATTTACTTCTCGTATATCTATCTCTCCCTAGTCGACCTATTCGCCCTTCCTAGTAAGGTTAATAGCGCTATTCGCTACTATTTCTATAAGTAGCTCGTTAACGCTATCCGCCAGCTCCTTTCTACTACTCGTCCTTACCTCTAATATTTTCTGGCCTAGCTCCTTAACTATAAGCCTTCTAAAGGTAGGCGGCCTCCCTAGCCTATACCTAGGTCTCTAAAGCCCTAGCTACTCTCCGCTACTAGGCGTATTATACGTTACCTAGTCGGTTATAACCTTTCTCTTCTTCTTTATCCCTATAGTTATAAATCCTTCAGCGTCTATCGCCGCTATTACTCGCTCTCGCCTTATCCTATAGAATAGGGTCTTGTTCGCGACTAGCTATCTAGCGCGTTACCTCTCCCTAGCCCTTACTAGGCATTCGTTAGACTAGGAGGAGTGGCCCTATTATTTACACGTAGTACACCCTCGCAGGGCGTCTATAACCTTCGCCCTATATTCCGCCGTACTATAGCCCTAGCTATAGTCGGCGTATTAGGTGTCGTTAGGGTAGTTATAGTATATATGCCCGTATAACTAACATTTAAAGTACTATAATAGCCTTACCCTCTATTTATACCGCTCCGCGAGTTTTATCTCGCCCGCCTCTACTATCCCCTTCCTAATTAGGTCGTCTACTATTACCGGCGACGCGACGCTTACTATAAGTAAGGAGTATACCTTCCCAAGTATATACGTACTTATTAGCCATCTCCCTTCTACTACGTCTAGGTTAGGGTAGAGGGCCCTATTCTCCCGTTAGATTTTCTCCTTAATCGCCTATTAATCCTTCGTATTAAAGATAGATATTCATACTCCGTATACTACTATACCGAACGATTTCCTTACTACTACTACGGAGTAGTATATCGTATTTACTTATAACTACTCCCTTTCTAGTACTTCTCTCGCCTCTATCGAGGTGACTTATAGTAGTATATCCCTACTCTTTAATCTATTCGCCGCTATAATCTCTGACGTGTATTTATTACTAGTAGCCTGAAATACTATAACTAGCCTCTCACCTACTATCCCCGCTACCGCTTCCCTCTCTTTCTCGTCCTTTAGTACTACGAGTATCTGTCGTACCCTCCTAGCCTCGACCGCCTTTAGCGTTAGCACGTGTAGGCCCCGTAGGGGGGGCGGTAGTATATTCCTCGTAAAGGGGTTCCCCTAGCTCTATTAGCCCTATAGAGAGCCCTGTCTTATCGGGGTACTAGCCTAACTAGTAGTCCCAGGCTTATTATATTCCTAGTCCCTTTCCTTATTTTTCCTCTCCTTTAGTTGGAGTTCCTTAATATATGCCTATACTAGGCTAATGCCCGCTATTAAAATCTTCTATTTAGACGCGTTTAGGTCCTTAAATCGCGTATTTTTAATAGCCTCGAGGGCTATTATTATTATAGTAGCCTAGCTACTTAGCCTATTCGTAGCTCTAATATCGTTTATACGTCGTAATCTAAGTATCGTCGTATTCGCTAAGTCCGCAGGTAGGGTAAAGGCCCCCGTAACCTCTACCCCGACGCGTAGTCCTCTACTCTCCCCTTCCTCCCTAGTTCTACTACCTCCGCCTCTATTAGGCCCTCGATTAGGATCAGGCTATCCTGTTACTCCTCTACTCGTCTCTTATACGCGTTTCTCAAACGCTTCGCCGCCTAGTACCTGTATATTCAAGCCGTTTTCCGCTATTTAATAACCTATCTTATTATAATATCTTAAGTATATAGAGGTAGGAGGAGTTATAAAGAAGATTTTAAGGGGTAATTCTACCTCTAATTATACTTATAATTACGCGGAATATTCCGCCTAATATTACTTTACTTTATATTAAAACTTTTAAACCTTATATTCCTTCTTTTATCTACTATTATATATATTCAGTAACTTTAATAATAGCTTATACTAAGTAGACTAGTAATATTATTTTATAATATATTTCTTACTCTATATACTAATAGGTAGATAGTATAATTAGGTAATAAAATACTAAAATTACTAGCTACTAGAGGGGGTAAACCCTTATAGGGTAGGGGAGTAAATAAGCTATTATATAAGAAGGGAAAGGTAATATAAATAGGTAATATATTAAAATATAATTAACTAATCCTTTATAAACGGTAGTACTAAAACTAATAATATAAAGATAAAAATATAAGGTTAACTTAAGTCTTAAAGCTCTAAGGGAGATAAGATAATATTAAAAATCTATTAATAACCTTATCCTAAAACTACTATTTAATTATATTATAAGGGAGGTTATAATAGATATTATAGGAGTTAGTATAAACTTATATTAAATTTAAAGTTTAGCTTTAAAAGTATTATAAGATACTATAGAAGTATTTATAATATCTTTTCTCTTAAGTAAGTATATTACTATTTTATATTACTATTAATCCTTATAATAATTACTTACTAATATATCTTATAATATAGATTTAAATCTACTTTATATCTACGCTAAATATATTACTATTATATAAAGGGATTTAAAGCTTATAAAGGAATTAATAGGGAGCTTTAATATTATACTATTTAATACTTAAGGGTAGTAATAATTTTATAGTATTAGGAGTAGAGGGTAGGTCTAGGATAATATAACGCTCCTAGTATTATAGCGCTCCTAGTATTACGGCGCTCTTAATATTACGGCGCTCTTAATATTATAACGCTCTTAGTAAGATAAAGAATTATATTACCTTTTTATATTACCTTTATATATATATATAGAAATTAAACCTACTTTTTAAATATACTACCTAATTATTAAATAACTTTAAAATAATAACTACTAATCTATTTATCTTAAGATATCTACTAGTTCTAACTTAAAAGGATCTTTACCTCTATTAATACTTTAATTAGTATCTTCTTCCCTTTAAAGAATATCCTAGGGTTTAGTAAGAGCTTCTTTAGGGTCTAAACTTATAATATAATTATAATACTTTAGAAGTATTACTTATTTTATAAACTCTAGTTCTAACTATATATAATCCTATAAATATACTCTTTAAATAAAACTAAAGACTCTCTTAATACCTATAAATAATATTAGATATAAAAGGATATCCTTAGCTATTTATATTAGATTTAGATAAGCTAAAGTATTATCCTTCTAGTATTCCTATATAAGAATATCTTCTAATAGACTTTTAAAATAAAAGTATTAAATAGCTTTACTTTATAATAAAGACTTATAATTTAGATATTAAAGTAGACTTCTCCTTACTCTTATTAAAGGCTATTACTAGTTAGTATAAATTTAAATATATTACTATATTATATTACCTTATTAATATTCTATATATCTTATATATTAATCCTTCTAGTAACTAGTATTATCTTATAATACTTATAAAAGTAGTTAGTAAATTTATTCTTATATATCTCTTTATAAGAGGTTAAAGTATTATTATTATTTAACTCCTCTTACTTATCCTAAGTTTTATATAGACTTAGTTTTATAAAAGGGTCTAAAATATTAATAAGGTTATATATATTAATCTACCTTTACCTTCTATTTTAAAATAATACTTAGCGAGTTTTACTAAGGCTACTTTATAAGTATTAATAATACTTACTCTACTAAGTATCCTACTATTATATATTATTATTTTAATATAATTAAAATAGTTAAAAAGTATATTATATAATTAGAACCTTAAATATATACCTATATTTATTATCTAAGAAACTATTAAGGTAAGTTAATAGATAGGATTTAATATATTTCTAAGTAGTAAGATAATTAACTACTTATATCTATTAAGGCTAATCTTATTAATTTTTAGATTAATTATATTTTTATCTACCTAAGAATTAATAAATTTATATAGCTAATATATATAGTAAAGTATTAGGTAGGTAGAATTCTAATAAATATAAATATCTTATATAAGTTTTCTAAGTCTTCTAATAAAGCTTTCTTATAGCTATTAAAAACTAAGCTTTTATTAAAGAGATAAGTTAATAGCTATTATAAAAGCGCGGATCTATTATAAATATTAGTAAGTATATTACCTATTTATATTACCTCTATTATATTATACCTTCTTAATAATAGTAGATAGACTTATACTTACTTAAATATCTTTAACTTAAGTATCCTCTAATAATACTACTATATTATCTAAGGCTTTTAAATCTAGGGCTTTAATAAAGTCTTATATTATAAGGTTAAAGATATAAGCTATATAAGGAATAGAGTTCTATAGTTTATCCTATTAGATTTCATGTTAAGTAAGAGATTTCTCTAGTTTATCTTTTAATATTCTATTATTACTAGTATTATTAATAATAACCCTAAAAAGTTTATCTTTAATTCTATAAATTATTAATATCTTTATTACTTCTACTATAAGTAAATACCTAGAATAATAGATATTAAGTAGTATAAAAGTAATAAGATATTCCTAATATTAAAAATTAGTATTAACCTAGTAGACTAGTACTCTAAGATAGGTAACCTTTTAGGGACTAGACTAGGCATCTAATATAATAGAAACACGTCGGGGATACTCTAGATCTACTTTAATTTTCATATATATTCCTTTAAAATCTAAAAAGATTATACTCTATAATTTAGTATAATAGATTAGGGTTAAATCTAGATAGGCTATTAATAATAATTACTAAAACTCTAGTTAATTAATAATATAGAAAGACTAATTTAAGGTAAGAAAGTATTTATATAATTATTTATTCTACTTCTCTTAAGAAAAGTTAGTAGAAAACCTAGTATTACTTTTCTTCTAATATTATCCTAAAGAATTAGTTTTATATTACTATTTTATATTACTATAAATAACTTACTTAAGTTAAAGAAAGTTCTATTTATAATAATAGATTTAGCCGCTTCTATAAATAGTATTTACTTATCTAAATATATTTCTTTATATTAGATATACTTAAATTACTAGTTACTATTAGGTAGTCTAGAAGTTTTTCGTACTTCTTATACATAATCTTTAGTAACCTTCTACTATTAAAGCTAATTAGATAAAGTTATCCTAGATATTAGCTTATTTACCTAATATAACTTTTTTAAATTAAAGGGGATCTTTAACTTTAGTATTTAACTTTAATTTAATACTTTTATTAATAGTAGTTTACCCCTACTATACTTAAAATTAGACTTTAGAGGCCGAATTCTATTTAATATATTTATTATTCCTCGCTAGTACTAATTCTAGGAATTCTTTTTTAATAGACTAAATAGTATTTCAAAGAAGCTCTTTCTTCTAATAAAAGGATTTATTTAATATACCCTAACTAACCTAACTTATAGATTAACTAGGACGAATACTACTTAATATAGAATTAAGTATAGTAAGATTATCTAATTCTAATTTAATATCTTTATTACTAGGTTTTATAGGAGTTAATATAGTATAGGCCCCGTATATATAATAAGGTAGGAGTAATATAAACTAGTAATATAAATATTTACTATACTAGAGAGAAAAGATAAAGGATACTAGGAAGATAAAGTTATTAGTATAATAATTATTCTAAATATATATTATAGGGAGACTAGTTTAATTCTTTCTACTATTTTATTAGGGGCTTAACGTCTTAGTAATACCTTAGTAATTTAAGTCGGATTAACCCGACTTACTAAGGTATTAAGGCCTTAGTAAGTTAGTACTTATAGCTAGTACCAAGTATTTTAGTTAGTACTAAGACTTAAACCTAAGTATTTAGTTAGTACTAATTCTTAGTACTAAATCCCGACTTGATAGTTAGTCTAGACTTACTATAATATAAGATAGTTAAAAGACCTAGGCTAGTTATTTTTACTTTACTATATTTATATAATATATATTCCTACGTTATTTAAGTATAAATACTATAAAAATACGAATATTAATCTTAAAAGGATTTAGAATAACTAATTTATAAGTTATTAAATAGGTTTAAGGATATAATAGATAATTTAAGTATTATTAACTATTCTAGATATTTAAAAAGATATCTAGAAATAATATAATAAGATAATAAGACTTTATAAATATAGCTACTTACTTATTATCTTAGTAGAAGGGCTAAGTTCTTATACTCTTTTTAAGCTATTACTATTATAACCTTACTATTACTATTTATATTTAATATAGAGATTTCCTAGAGATATCCTAGCTATTATAAGTTAAAGCTAGCTTATTTCTCTATTCTTTCCTATAATTTTTATAGAGCTCCTCTTTTAAAGAAGTCTTAATTATATTAGCTATTTACCTATTTATAATAAGTCTTAGGTCTCTTATTCTTAGAGATATTCTCTAGAATACCTTATATCCTTTTATTTAGTTATAACTATTATAAGTTATACTTCCTTTTATTAGTTTAATTTATTTAGTAGTAATAGTTATAATAAGCTATTATTATATCCTTAACTATAACTATTATTAGACTAACTATCTTTTTAGTACTTAGGAGTTATTTTTAGTATTAACTTAAATTACTAAACTACTTATAAGTAGCTTCTACTCTATATAAGTTTAGTATTATATAACTTTATAAATTTAAATTTAAATTTAAATTCTTATAGTTAGTCTAATTATTATAAATTATACTTTCTTTTATTATTATAGTATTTTATACTCCTCTAACTTCTTACTTATTTAGCTAATATAGTTAATAATTTAAATAGAATAGAGTAGATAAACTGCGTTATAATTATATAAGTCTTATACTTAACTAATTTAAAGTCTATTAAGTAATTAGTCTAGAATATAGAGGTATTATCTTATTTCCTTCTTATAAATTCCTAGTCTTCTTCTTATAACTTATATATATTTAATACTCCTCTAATTCCTTACTTATTTAACCTTTATAATTAGTAATTTAGATTAGAAGAGAGTAGATAAGTTATATACTTCTTATTATTATTATTATTATTATTATTATTATTATTATTATTATTATTATTATTATAACTAGCTTTTAATATAGCTTAATATAGATATAATTCTTTATAGTACTTAAGTACTAGTACTAGCTAGGCTTATAACTTATTAAAAAGTCTTAGAGATATATTAGATAATTTAACTATTATTAACTATTCTAGATATCTAAAAAGGTATTCTAGAATAAGATAATATAAGATAATAAGACTTTATCTTATACTCTAGTAGTAAGTTATACTCTTATTAAGATTTAAGGCTTAGAAGCTAAGTTATAAAGACTTAATATCTACTCTATCTAAGCTTATAAAGGCTAGTTTACCTAGCTATTAAACCTTAAAAAGTTAGCTTCTAAGCCTTAGTAAGAGTATAACTTACTACTAAAGTATAGGATAGATATAACTACTTACTTATTATCTTAGTAGAAGAGCTTATTTCTAATATAAGTACCTAGGTAAGTCTTAATTAGTATCTTACTCCTAGAAGCTATTACTTCTAGGGGTTACTACTTAAATATTAGTTTTTCTTAATATTTCTTCTAAAAATCTATACTTCTTATCTTATAATATAAAGTAAGTATATAATATTATTAAGATATAGTATAAGGTTATATAATAATTACTCTTTATCTAGTATTAATTATATATAACCTTAAGATTAGGCTTTATAATTAGATACTTTCTAGAATTAGCCTTATAATATATCTATATATTTATATTTATATTTATATTTATACTCTACTATCTAGCTACTTAGAGCTAATAAGGGCGTTCTAATTATAGTTTATTAAGAGGAAATTATAATATATAAAAGAAAACCTCTCTTATCTACCCTATTTATTATAATACTTTAAAGCCTTTAAATATTATAAGCTATATTAGTAAACTATAAAACCTATATATTATAAAAATATGCGTATTATACCTGTATAATACGTATATAACTAATACGCTTATATATTAGCCCTAGAGCTTGAAATAATACTATAAGTTATAAAATACGTATTTAGTAACTTTTAAAAATACTAGGTAATAGGAGTAATAGGAGATAAGTCCTACTAATTAGCTATAATATAACTATACTAGGCTAGTACTAACTAGGTAATTCTAATAAGGTACTAAGTCTTATTAATTAATTAGTACTAATACTTAGTAAGAGAATTAATCGCAGGCGTAATATAGGGATAGGAAACGGGACTAGGCTAGGGGGGGTACTCTACGCGTATATAAATTACGTGACTCGACTGTATTTAAAACCTATATTACGCTAGCGTTAACGATGTAGCTATTATAGCTCTAGCGAGCTTCCCGTTTCTTCCCGGCGCTAGAGGAAAATCACGGATTTAAGGCCTTAAATCCGGATTTTCTATATTTAGGACTTTTAGGCTAGAATAAAAAAAACCCTGAAATTTTCCTATTTTTTACTAGTATTTTACCTGAAAAAAGCGCTTTTAGCGGATTTAGTAGTTTAGATTTTCTATATAAGTTCCTAGTTTACCGATATATCCTCTCCCTTATACTCTATATTATTATAATATTAGATCCTAATACTTATATACTCCTCTCTCTTATTAGGGCCTTATCCCTTCCTTTATACTATTTTATATCGGTAATTTAAGAAGTCGGCCTACTAGTTTTAAGTTATATATCCTATATAACCCGCCCCTAGCTAGCTATAAATATACAGAGTAACTTCCTATTACCTTAAACTATAATAGAATGATATTATAGCCTAACTTAGCTAGGATTAGGCTAAAGTTAGGTTAAATAGATTTAAATAGGTAGATATAATAATATTCTAGATATATTATTCTAAAAATTTAATATCTTTATATATAACTACGTAATATATAATTATAAGGTAATAAATATTATTAATATATCTATATTACCTACTATATATAGTATTATAAGTATACTTAGTATATTTATTATTACTATTATTAGGGTTAACTAATATTTCTTTCTCCTACTTAATTATATTTAAGATATACTTAGATTATAAGTTTAAACTAATAATAGTCTATACCTATTATAGTATATATAGTCTTAAGGTTTTATAAGGAGGATTAAAAGGTATTTTTTAAATAATAAGTATCTTTAGTTTTATAAGTAGTAGAGGTTCCTTATTATAATACCTTACTATTAATAGTTAGTTTTTAGTACCTAAGTTTATTAAGTAGGTAATAAATTTCTACTACTAAAAAGAGGTGGCTAGTAAGATAAATAAGCGGGGTCTCTCTAATATTTAATTATAAGGTTAGTCTAGTAAGTAGTAGGTATAACCTCTCTATTAGGCTTTATTCTATTAAAGCTACGCGTCTAGTAGGCCTTTATAATATAAATATTAGATATCGCCGGCTTAAACTAACTACTATAGAAGTTAGTTTAGATTAGGAAGTCTAGAATAGTAGAATATACTACTAAGCTATCTATCCTTATAATTATTAACTATATTACTATTTTAAGATATATATTTAAAATTCTATTATATATATATAATAGTAATATTAATTAGCTAGGTAAGTAATAGAGATAGTAACTAGTAAGTAATAGAGGTAGTAACTAGTAAGTAATAGAGATAGTAACTAGTAAGTAATAGAGATAGTAATAGGTAAGTAATAGAGATAGTAATAGATAAGTAATAGAGATAGTAACTAGTAAGTAATAGAGATAGTAATAGGTAGGTAATAGAGATAGTAACTAATAAGTAATAGAGATAGTAATAGGTAGGTAATAGTAATAGTAATAGGTAAGTAGTAGTAATAGTTAGAAATCTAACTTATTAAATATTAAAAAGTAAAAATTAAAGGATACTTATAGGAGTTAAACTTAGTTAGTAGGTATTCTATTAATCTAGTTAAAGTATTCTTAAGGGTATTAATATATAGAGTTAGAATAGTAGCTTATATTAATATAGGGCTACTATATAGTAGCTTATAAGTAGTAGGTATAGCTAGTTATTATTATTATAATAGTTAAGATAAGATAAGAAATAAGAATTAACTTATATAGTTAACTACTATACTACTAGGACTTTCTTTATATAAATTATATCTTATTCTTTTACTTATCCTTTCTATACTTAGTAGACTAACCGCGTCGAGTCGGTACTTCGAACTCGAGTCGGGTACCCGACTCGAGTCTTAGCGATTCGATACTAAGATCTAGTACCGAGTACCTCGAGTCGGTATTAAGGTAGGTACCGAGTACCTCGAGTCGGTACCTAGGTAGGTACCGAGTATTAGTACCGAAGTATTAACTCAAATCGCTAAGACATTTTTTCTAGTAATATTTTCTATTTTTAGTAGTATTTCTTACTATATTTTCTATTTTTTTTCTAATTATTATTATTATTATTACTAACTAGGTAATTCTTAATAGTAAATAAGATAATATAAAAAGATAATTACTAATCAGCTATTCCTATAGAAATAATAATTATAATATTACTAATATTTTTTATTTATAGTAGTATTTACTATTATATCTATAGTTTACTACTATATTACTAAGTATTATTATTATTATTACCTAGCCTAACCTAGGTAATTCTTTAAGGTAATATAAAAAGGTAATATATATCCCTAGGGAACTAGAAGGGGTATTAAAATTCTAATTAAAAAAAATCCATTTTTAGTATAGGGGTAATTCTAGAAAAATTCTAGGAATCCTTACTATTTTATTAGGGGCTTAGCGTCTTGGCGATACCTTGGCGATTCGAGTTAGGTTAACCTGACTCGCTAAGGTATCGAGGCCTTAGCGAGTCGGTACTAATAGCTAGTACCAAGTATTTTAGTTAGTACTAAATCTTAGTACTAAATCCCGACTCGACGGTTAGTCTAATACTTAGGAAAGGTTATACTTATAATACTATTAGGTATATAACTACTATAAGAGACTATATAAAGTAAGATCTTAGACCTAGAGAGAATAATATATATAATATAATAGTATATATAATAGGTTTATATAATATATTAATTTACTACTTATATACCACTTATATATATCTATCTACCTTATTTATATTCCTTATATAAGGAGTATAACTAATAATATATCTCTAGGTATTATAAGACCCTAAGATATATATAGTATAACTACTTTAAGTAAAATAGATCTATCTTATTTAAAGATTATATAATATATATTTAGTTATTATAATATATAAATAGCTACTAATTATACTATTAATATTAATATATAATTTATAAAAGTTAATATTTTAAATTTTACTACCTATCTAATAAATATAATTTAATCTAGCTTTAGCCTAATATTAGGCTAATTCTTCCTCTATACCTTATTTATACTAAATATTTCCTTATTTATCTAGCTATTATCTATATCTATATTCCTTAGCCTACTTATCTATAACCCTAGTATTATTTAATAGAAAATCTAGGTTATAGATAGTATTAAATTAATCCTAGTTAATATAATTATTTATATAGAATCTTATATATTCCTTATTTACTAGTACTAGATATATACTACGGAGTATATAAGATAAATTATAGAAATACTAAATACCTAGAAGCCTTAGGTTTTAGGACCTACTTAATAGTTATATCTCTACTTTAAGTATTTTATATACCTTATTTATTACTCTACTATTAATCTAGTATATTACCTTAATAAACGCCCCTATATATATCTATAATCTTCTATCCTTCTTAAGTCTTTTATAGTTAAGGATAGAAATAATAAGTTATAGTTATCTTATATATTTACTACTTCCTTTTATAGATCTTATAGCCTTATATCTAATATTAGGATTAATCTCTTATACCTAGATATAGTTACGCTACTACCCTTTCCTCTTATACTAGTATAGAGTATATTAGACCTTTTCCTACTAAAGGTAATTTATATTTAAAGAGTCCTTACTATTATACTTCTAGTAGGTTAAAAACTAATAAATTTTAATAAAATAGTAATTTACTTATATTAAATCCTTCTTATATTTATTAAGTTTATTATTATTATATAACTACCCCTTAAGTCTATTTTAGTTTTCTTAAAAGAAAACTACTAATATATTTATAAGGCCGTTATACTTAAATTCTAGATTAGCTAGTACTTATAAGACCTTCCGCTATTACTTATAACTATATTTTAGATTATATAATATTATTATATTACCTTTAGGAATTACTATTATTATATATATTAGGTCTTAAGTAGTAGTAGAATATCTATTACTTATTTATTAACTCGCGCTTAAAGTAGAATTTATTATATTATAAAGTATTATATTATTTATTATAATAAGGTTTTAATAGTATATATTATAACTTAAGATTTAGTACTCCTAGCCTTCTATCTTATTTATTATAAGAAAGAAGGATTTAAGTAGAACTTTATATATAGCTTTATTATAAGCTATATTAAAACTCTATATACTATTATATAAGTAAATAAATATAATGTAATATATTATAATATATAGTTTAGGGATATTAAATTAGGTTTTATTACTATTATTATTATCTAGGGTTATATTTTAGGGTTAATACTTTATAAAAACTATCTTTAAGTAGTTAATCTAGTATAGTATATATTATATATAGGTTAAAGTATTCTTATTATAGCTTTTATATATTATTAGTATAATAAAGTCTATAATCACTTAATTATAGTAAGTCGCAGAGTCTCGCTTCCTAGCTAGTAGAGGTATTATTACTAGAACTAGTTAATATACTATTACCTTCTACTTATTACTACTCTACTATTTAACCTTACTAAAGTATTTAAAGTATTTTAAGCTAGTAAACCTAGGGACTTAGTAAAACTATTTATTAAGCTAAATTAATATTATAGACTCTACTACCTTTTTCTTATCCTTTATACTCCTTTTCCTTATAGTTTTCCTACTTATTCTAAGGACATCCTTTATTAAGGCCGTATACTAGTTAATTAGTCTTATAACTACCCCTTTAAATAATTAATATAAGATATTAATATCTATTAGTATATAAATATTATAGTATTTATACTTCTAGGCCTAATTTACTATTAGATATATTACTATAGTCTTTCCTACTTACTTTAGATTAGATAGTTACCTATAAAGTATAGCCTATATATATTTATAGCTCTAGTATTTCTATTCTTTTATAAGATTACCTTAATTATTAGAAGGTACTTTATAGATATTATAGTATTAATTTTTCTTAATATTTATAATTAGGACTTACTCTTTATAATCTACTATTATACTACTAATAATTAGGTAGTAGTATCTTATAAAGCTATCCGCGTAGTAAATATTCATGCCTATCTTTATAAGACTCTTAAATACTACTCTAGTTAGCTATAAATTACCTCTATTTAACCTAATCTAGCCTATATTAGCGTAGATAGTATAAGTACTATAGGTAGATTAAATATATATTTAGAAACTTACTCTATTAATAAATAATAAACCTCCGCTTATAAGTATTTTTAATACTCCTTTCTAATCTTTATAATTAGTATTAAGTTAATAAGAATTAAGCTTAGTCTTATCTAACTTTATCTAGTTAATCTATTAAGATTTCTAATTATTATATATACTAGTTATAAGCTCTAGTCTCTATAGTATTATATTATTTAGGTTTTATTAGTAGTAATAAGAATTAGGATAATTATAATACCTTCTAGTAGCTTATCTTATATTTCCTACTACTAGTCCCTTATATATATTTTATTATAAACCTAAGTATTATTAGGTATTCTAAGCCGAATTAGGGTATAAGTTAGATTACTTAGGAAAGGTTTATATCTAAGGAGAAAGTAAATAACGCTTAGTATATCTTAGTAGTAGATAGTATATTCTATAATTATAAGACTACTTATAAGACTTAGGATTATAAAGTAGTCTTTAACCTACTAATCTTTATAAATACCCTAGGGAATATAATATATTTATACCTACTACTTAGTAGTATTATAGAAACTAAGTTACTCCTATATTAATTTTAAATATATATTCTAGTAGAAAGTATTAACGCCTCCTTTAATAACCTTAGCCTTAATTAACTACCTTATAAAGGTATAATCTATCTCGTCTTAAAAAGGCTAGTAGGGATTATATAAGGAGGAGAGTATCTTATTATAGTAGTCATAGTACATATTATAGTCCTACTACTTTACTACTTGTAGAAGCCTTCCGCGGCCTAGCTATACTAGGCCTAGCGCTTTAGCTTATAGGTAGGATTCCTATACTTAGAGAATATATCTTTCTACTATATCTTAATACTATTATAATAAAATAGTAGTAATACCTTTCTAGCTTCTACTATATACTATTAATTATATAGTAAGCTAAGATTATATACTAGCTCTATAAGTACTAGTTCTTTAGAGTACTACTAGCTATCCTTAGTACTAGTTATCTAAGTCTTCTACTCCGCTAAAATCCTAGGCCTTTAACCTTATACTAGATCTCTACTAACGAAGCCTTCTATAACCTTAGATATATATAAGGTCCCCTTTAAAGATTCGCTATTAATAAGAGCCTTCTTTATTACCTATTACTACTATTTAATAGTACTAGGATTTCCTTAGAATTATTAGGATTCCTTAATATTTTACTAAGAAAACCTAACTTTTCCCCGTACCTTCCTAATTCTAATTCACCGCTCCTTCTAGTACTCTAGCTACCTTAGTAATATGAGAGACTATAGTACTTACCTTTCAGCTATCTAATTTTATTAATATTAGGTATAAATACGCCGATACTATTAATAATATTAGCCGCTTCCTAATTTCACTTATTATTAAGGCTAATCTTAGGCCTCTAAGGACTAATTAGATATTATCTTCTACTTCTTTATTATTATTACGAGATTAATACTATTATACCTAGTTAATATCTCTTAAATTAGTCACCTTTCTTAATATTAATAAATTACCCTAGCCTCCTAACTAGGCTATTAACCGGAGTCTAGTACGTACTACAAATTATTATTTTAAATAAGCTACCTTATCCTTATAATAGTACTTATAATAACCCCTATCCTACTTAAACTCCCTGATAAGGTCCTTATTATATAGCCTTAGATCTACCTTACTAAGTAGTACGGAATTAATCCTTACTAGCACGCGAGTAATATTAGTAGAAGAGGTAATTTATAATTAATTAATAGGACTAGAACTACCTAATTAGCTACTAGAAGCTTTAGATATAGTAGATAATAGTTAGGCCGGTAATAACGCTAGGAATAGGGCTACTAGGCCTACTAGAGGCTTCTTAGCCGAATAATTAAATATAATAGTAACCCTTATCTAAATTATAATAGCTAGTAATAGGGTTAGTAATAGGGCTAGTAATAGAGCTAATAGATATTTAGCTACTCCGCCTACTATAATAGTCCCCCTTATAAATAGTTAGTTTCACTTGTATAATATTAGATATTTTAATCTAAACCCTAATATACTACTAGTTAAAGTTAAGGATATATATAATATCTATTATAATATCTTTAGCTTTACTAATAGGCTTTAGGTAAAGGCTACTCCTATTAATAAGGCCCTCCTTTAGTAGAATATTAATTCTTATCTACTTAGTAAGGCGGATAATTAGTTTACTAACTAGCTAAGCTAACTTAATTAAGTTAGGCTATATAATAATCCTACCGGCGTTACTAAGTAGTATAATACTCTATAAGTACGCTTTTAAGATTCGCCTAGTAAATCTCTTAGCCTTCTAGAAAATATCTATTATATAGTTAAGGATACTTATAATTAATAAGACCCTATAGATTATATATCTAGTATTATCTTAAACGCGAAGAATACTAGTATTATAACTACTAAGTAAGTATAAGTACTCTTAACTTATAAGTATCTTAATAGTAATCTATAATATAACCTACTAAGACTAACTACCTTATTAAATATACTAGATCTACTAGAAGAGCTCTACTTCGCTAAAGATAACTAGTTTAATATCTATAGAAATAAGGGCCTTTATTAAGATAAAGGGTATAAAATAAAGTAGTATAAAATAAAATTAGACTTAAAAAATTATAATAATTACTGTAATTAAGACCCTTAATTAGGTTAGTATACCCCTAATCTATTTTGTAATTTCGGCGGCGCTTTAAGGCTGTACTATAGTAGTATAAACCCTTACACTTAACTATTTATTCTATATTAAAAATTTTAAGATAATGTTAATAATAATCCTTAATAGATATAGATTTAACCTATTAGCTAGCTCTAGATTACTAGGTAGTAACCCTTATAAATAACTAGCGGAAATGTAAATAGGTCTCCTAAGTAAGTCTAGTTATAGAACTAGCTATTACTAAATACTTTAAATAGTTAAAATCTATATTAACCCTTTAATAGGTTTCCTTAGCATCCGGCTCTACAAGCCTATTAAACTAGTATTAGGGAAGAAGGATATAATAAATAGGCTAAGTATAAGGTATATAAAGACGCCTTCTACTAGGGTAAATAGATAAGGCCTAAAGAGCCTAGGTACTAAGATTATTCTAGATTTTTATAAGACTTAGACTAATTACCTCTATTAAGTAACTATTAATAGAAAGATACTATTAAAGCCTACTTTATTAGATTAGCTATAAAAACCTTCTAGTATAACTAATATTATTCTAAGTTTACTTTAAATAATAATCTATATAAGTATATTTATTATAACTATTAACTAAGGTCCTTATTAGTAGTAATAATAAACCCTTTAGTTAAAGCTTAAGTAGGTAGTAACTACTAAAGCCTTCTATAATTATCTACTATTATTAGGAGTATTTCTAAGGATATAGTACCTAGAGGCTATATATTCCGCGGTTACTACTTTATAATAGTTATAATTAGGCTTTTATAAGACGGACTATATTATAAGCTATATACTAATATAAGTTATATAATAAGTCTTATTAATAGGGTATTTCTTATAAAATATACTCTAAAGGTAGAGCTTAAGAGGATACCTATACCTTATTAGGATATCTTGATATATCTAGCTAGTATAATACGGCCTACTAGTAATATCCTAGTAGTATTAATTTAGCTTCTTATTATTCCAATAGATATCCTTTTATCTAGATATCTAAGAGGCTAGGTAGCTTCCTTAAGGGGTATTTAGATAATCCTCCCTCTACCTCCTTAGAAGGTAGAGATTAAATCTTTTATAACTATAAAGTTACTAGAGTATTAAGTCTACCTTTATAATATTACCTACTTACTAGTAGTTTATACTATCTATTCTAGCCCTTAGGAACTAGCTTTCTAGTCTAGTTCTTAATAGTTCTAATCTCTCTACCTTTAAAGGGGGATAGTTTAAATTATAATAGTATAATAACGCGAAGATATCTAATATTAAGTAAGATAAAAATATATTGAAAGTCTATTATAATAAAATTAAGATAATATTAAAGTCTAATATAAGAGATATTAAAGTAATAAATAATATACCTAATAATAGAATTTCTAATAAAACCCTTACTAGTATAATTATACTTAATAAACTTATTACTACTACTAAAGTTAAAGAAGAGTAGTTAATAAAGGAAAGAAAGCTTTAAAGTATCTAAGAAAGGGTAGCTTAATTATAAGTAGAAGTAGATATAATTATACTAAATCTATATTAGATTACTAGTAGATTATTAGAAGGGATATAATAAGGGTTAGGACTAAGCCTAATAGAGGACTACCCTCTAAATTAGGGTACTAATATATAAGGTATATTAGATTCTAGGGTAGGATCTATCTTTAGTAATTTTACCCTAAGTTATTCTACTAGAGGCTAGTTAGAAGAACCTAGTAGTTAATACCCTAGAAGCTACTTAAAGCCTAAGGACTTACCCTTTTATAAGGGGAAGAATATATATAAATATAAAAAATAGTATTATATTATAAATATTATATTTTAATTAATACCTAATAAATTCCTAACTAAGTTTATAAAGGTTACTTAGGCTATATAGTTCTTAGAAGGTAAACCTACTAAGTTATAAGATTATTATAAAAAGTTATTATTAGGGAGAGTAATTACTTAGGAGTACTTTACTTAATACTTATTAAACCTTATTAAGGACCTAATAAACTACTAGCTTTATAATATATAATTATACTTAAATATATAATAAAACCCTAACTAGTTAATATAAAGCTTTAATAAATATCTAAGTAGGATTAAATTATAAATCCCTCCTTTTTTAGAGGAATATTAGTAGATTAACTTCTTTATAAAGTTACGCCTAGACCTTTAAAAGGCCTTTATAAACTATTAAGACCTCTTTATAACTAAAGAAAGCCTAATTACCCTTACTACTTAATTAAAGAATAACTAGTAATATTATATTAGAATAACGGCGGGTAATAGTTATATTACTAAAAAAGGGGATTATTCTAATAGGTAGAATAAAGGTTAGAAGAGGGAAGGAAGTTAAGATAGAGGTATTAATCCTTTTATAAAAGTAGGAAGTATTTAACCCGCTAGTAGTTATAATAAGTTACTAGATATTAAGGAAGGGTTAATATATTTTAATTATAAAAAGAAGGGCTATTATAATAAGGACTATTATAGGCCTAGGATACCTAGGAACTTAAATATAATACCTATTAATACTATTAGAAAAGGGACTATTAAACTAAAAAAAGGAAGCGCGCCTCTATTAGGACCTTAATACTAAGGCGCTTACTTATTAAAAGGGGTTTATTATTAATTTATAATATTAATATTAGTAGTTCTATTAATATATAAGGTATATAAGACTATATAGACTTCTTAATAGATATAAGAGTAGAGATTAATATTATCTCTTAAAGCTTTACTAAGTAATATAATCTAAAACCCCTAGAGGGCTATAAGCTATTAATTCTTAAATAGATAAATAGTTAGTTAATCTATTATTATAATATATACTAGGTAGAGTACTATCTTATTAATAGCTAGGGATAGCTAGGTTAATATACTAGTATATTTTATATAATTAAGAAGAAGGGGTTACTAATTATTCTTAGTATACCTACCTTATTAGAAGCTAGGGTATAAGTAGATCTAGGGAGTTAAAAGTAGTAATTTCTACTAGACTCTACTAGTATATCTATCCTAGAGCTATAAGTATTTATAAATACCCTTAAAAGTAAATTAGTAAAATATACTATTATCTATACTAGGTTATCCTAGGCGGAAACCTAGAGCTCTTATAATAAAGTATTAGAGCTACCTAAAAGTCTTTATAACTTTTTAGATATCTTTTTAAATAAGGAGGTAGGATAACTACCCCTATTTAAGCCTAAGGACTACGCTATTAATATAGATAGTTATAAGCCTCCTTATAAGCCTATCTATAATTTATTATAAAGGGAGTTAGAAACTCTATATATCTACCTAGATAATATTAAGTTAAAGGGTTAGATATAAGAGTCTACTAGTCTTATAAGGGCTTCTATTTTATTTATATTAAAGAAGGATAGTAGCTTATAACTATATATTAACTATTATAAGTTAAATAAGGTAATAGTAAAGAACTATTATCCTCTCCCTCTAATTAATAAAATACTTAATTACTTATAAGGTATAAAGATATTTATTAAGTTAAACTTTAAAGATACTTATTATAGGATTTATATTTATAAGGGTAATAAGTAGAAGATAGTATTTTATACGCGGTACGGCTATTTTAAATATATAGTTATACTATTTAAGTTAATAAATACCCTAGCTATATTCTAAGCCTATATTAATAGAGCTTTAGTAGGCCTAGTAGATATTACTTATATAGTATACCTTAATAATATTTTAATTTATTTAGAAGATATCTTAAGTTATAAGTAATATATCTACTAGGTACTTAAGTAATTATAAAAGTTTCAGCTTTATATAAACTAAAAGAAATATAAATTTTATACTAATTTAGTAGAATTCCTTAAGTTTATTATAAGTATTAATAGTATATTAATAAATAGTTATAGAGTATTTACTATTTAAGACTAGCTAGTATTAATTATATATTAAGAAGTCTAAGTATTCTTAGGATTTATAAACTTCTATTAGTATTTTATATATTACTATTTATAAATAGTATCTCCCTTAACTAGCCTTTTAAAAGGTAGTAAAGATAGGAAGAAATTAAGACCCTTTATATAAGGCGCTAGTAAAGAGAAGGTATTTTATAACTTATATTATACCTTTATAATTATACCTATTTTAATATATTTTAATCCTAATAAGAAAATTTAGATTAAAATAGATATATCTAATTTTATTATAACTACTATCCTATCTTAATAGGATAATAATAGGGCTTAATATCTAGTAGCTTTCTAGTCTTATAAATTAATACCTACTAAGATAAGGTATAAGATATATAATTAAGGGCTATTAATAATTATTAAAGCCTTTAAGTAATAGTAATACTATATAGAAGGTAGTTATTATACTATTAAAGTACTTATAAATTATAATAATCTTAGGGGATTTATATAAGTAAAGTAGTTAAATAGTTATTAAGCTTAGTAGGCTATCTATTTAATTATATATAACTTTAATATTAAATATTAACCTAGTAAGAAGAATCTTATAAATACTCTATTATATAGATCTAATTATAATAATATTAAGATATTACTTAACTAGCTTCTACCTACCTTATAAAATAAGCTAGTAAACTTAGAAAGTATTATCTCTAATTAAAGGTAGCTAGAAGAAATAACTAAGTATATAAACCTATCTAGCTTAAGAGGGCTTAGGAAACCCTTAACTAAGCTTAAAAATTTAGATAGAAGGGGTATAAAGCTACCTTCCTAGTATTAAAGTAATATAATAGTATAACTACTTAATCCTATTACTAGGGTTATTAGTTATAAATAATATATCTTATAAATATTAATAAGAGTAGTTACTAGACTTAAAATAACTTATAAAGTTAGATTAAAATCCTTAAAAGAACTTATCCTCTTATTATAAAGTAATAATCTATTTATTACTAAATAGAAAGATAAGGTAAAGTATATAGCTTCTAAGTAAAATACTATTAAATAGCCTTAGAAGGTTAATTTAATAAGATTACTAAGATTTAAAGGAGTACTTTATATATTAGATAATTTAATATTATATATAGAAATTATAGTAAGGAATTATAATAATACTTTAGTAGGTTATTTTAAGTTATAGAAAACCTTAGAGTTACTCTAATATAAGTATTATTAGAGTAGGATATTAATAGATATTAAGCTATATATCTAAACTTATAAAATATATTAAAGGGTAAAAGCTCCTAGATATAAACCTTATAATAATATAATATCCTTATTATAACTTAAAGGGCCTTAAGAAGAACTTTTTATAGATTTTATTATAAGCTTACTACCTAGTAAATATAGAAATTCTATATATAATTCTATTTTTATAATTATTAATAGGTATATAAAAATAGTCTAATACCTTTTTACTAAGAGTACTTATATTACTATTAAATTAGCTAAGATTTTATTTAAGAATATAATATTATATTATAATTTATTAATAGGTATTATATTAGATTAGGGATCCTTATTTATAAGTACCTATTAGTTAGAAGTCTACTATTATATAAAGATAAAGAGATAACTAAGTACTACCTTCTATTTATAAATAGATAGATAGATTAAATATTAAAATTAAATATTAAAATATTACCTTAGGATATTTTTAAATAAAGAATAAAATAATTAGGCTATATTACTCTTAATAGCTAAATTCGCGTATTATAATAGTATTTATATTATACTAGGTTATTTACTATTTTATATAATATATAGATATAATCTATATATAAAAGATAAAGTTAGAGATAACTTTTTAGAAGGAGGAGTATTTATAACTAAAGACCGCGTAGAAAACCTTTTAAAAATAAGAGTTATACTAGTAGATTAATAGTAGACTATTTAAGTATAAATTATAAAGTTTTATAATAAACTTTATATCCTAAAGTCTTATATAATAGGAGAACTAGTAATATTAATTATAAAGAATTTAAAGTAGAAAAGATTAAATTAAAAGCTATTATATAAGTATATCAATCCCTTTAAGGTAGTAAATATAATTAAATATTAAGTATACTACTTAAGTCTCTTAATAATATAAAAAATCTATCTTATATTTTATATTTCCTTATTAAAACTATATTAGAACTATCTTAATAAAGGTAAATAACTATTTATACCTCCTCTAGAACTTATTAATAATAAAGAATATTATAAGGTAAAATAAATCCTAGATAAAATAAGAAATAAAGGTATTTAATACTACTTAATTAAATAATTTAATTATAAAATAGAATATAATTAATAGATATCTATTAAGAATATAAATATAAAAGATTTATAAAGGGAATATAATAATATATATATAATTATTATAATAGAACTATTTAATTATAAAACTAAGTTATATAAGGTAAGTTATAAATTATATATATATAATAGAGATTTTAATAAAGAGATATATAAGAAAAGAATTAATTAAGGGGAAAATCCTTATAACTTAAAAAAAGAATCTTTACTTAAAGGTATAATATTAAGGTCTTATAAGGGGAGCGTATTAAGGTAAGCTAGGGCTTATAATAGATAAGCTAGAGGATAAGGTAATATCTTTAATAGGGGTAGGTAGAGAGGGCGGAGTAGGTAAGGGAGTAGGAGTAATAGGAGTAGGGGAAGCGCGAGGGTTATAAGGGATGTAAATCTTATAAGTAGAGGGCGCGGTACTAGTAGTACTACCGCTATAAAAAGAGTGGCTAGGGCTAGCGGAAGTAGGGGCGGGTAATATAATAGTAGGTATAAGTATAAGTATAATAGCCTCTTCCTCCTCCTTTATATCCTCCTCTATCTCCCCTATCTCCCCCTTATTAAAATTATTATTATCCTCCTCTTAATATATAATTAACTTATATAAAGATAGTAGAATACTTTAATAATATACTTACCTCCCTTAACTCCTTATTAACCTCTATTATAATAAGGGTAATTAACCCCTCTTATAAAAGTATTAATATATATTATAAGAAGTATATAATAAAAGAACTTACTTATTATCTTATTATATCTAGGATACCCTTTAAAGTAATAGCTACTTAATTACCTACCTTTATATTAAGGCGTAGTAATTCCTTAAAGGTTTATAACTTATATAAAAGTGTTTTATTATACTTCCCTAAATAAATTACTACCTCTACCTTAGTTTTAAAAGTAGTAACTTATATTATAAAGGTAGTATAATAGGGTAACTTTCTACCCTAGAGGGTAATAATAGGGCTATAAGTAAGGAGGCTAGATAAATAAGTATAAAAGGTAAGAGGGACTTATAATCTATTAATATATTATAAGTAAATTATATTAAAATCCTATTATTATAAATTAATTTATAAGGCTTATAAAGGTAATAATACTTTTTATAAGCCCTATTAGTCTTATAATTATATAATAACCTAGGACTTAAACCTAGGTACTTAGTATACTAAAGATAATAGGGTTATAAGAGGGCTATTACCCTAATAGTATAATAGGGTAGTATAATATAATAAGAGGGTTTAACTATCTATTATAAGAGTTAATTAATAGGAATACCTTTAAGTATAAAGAGTATAAGAATAATTTAAAAGAAGTATAATATAATAAGATATTAATAAGGTCTTTAAATAATTAATATAATAGACTTATATAAGAAGGTAATTTATAAGTAATATACTTATAATATATTTAAAGATAACTAAAGTCTATTATAAGGTAATAATATATATAAAGTAATAAAAAATAACTAGTAGAGACTTACCTTAATTATTATTATAATTATTAACTATTTAATATATAATATTATATTAATAATTAATCCTTTATATTATACTTATACTTTAATAGTAGTTATCTTATAAAGTATTAATAGTATTAATATTAAACGCGTTAGCTCCTATTATTAATATATTAAGATATAGCTTAAAGTAACTTATAATAGGTTAATATTAGTAGTAGTAGTTATAAAAGGAGTTAGAAGTAAATAAAATATAACTTTATTATATACTATATTATATATATAAACTATATAATTTAATAGTATAATATTATTACCTAACTTCTATATTATTATTTATATTATATATCTATAAAATAATATAATAATAAACTTAATTAATAATTATATTTAACTACTAATATAAATTATAATTATAAAGGCTTTTATATATTAGTAGTATATAATATTAGTAGTATATTATTATTACTATATTATTACTATCCTTAGAACTCTTTCCCTTACTTTCCCTATTAGGGTTTTAAAGGTTTTTAATAAGTCCTATTATAGATAGTAATAGTTAGTATTTAGGGATAAATACCCTTAAAGAGGAGATAATTATTAGGATATCTTAATATATGTAGCTAGTATATTACGGCCTATTAGTAATATCCTAGTAGTATTAATTTAGCTTTTTATTATCTTAATAGATATCCTTTTATCTAGATATCTAAGAGGCTAGGTAGCTTCTTTAAGGGGTATTTAGATAGTCCTCCCTCTACCTCTTTAGAAGGTAGAGATTAGTTCTTTTATATTTATAAAATTACTAGAGTATTAAGTCTACCTTTATAATACTACCTACTCGCTAGTAGTTTATACTATCTATTCTAGCCCTTAGGAACTAGCCTTCTAGTCTAGTTCCTAATATACCTATAAATATTAGGAGTTTAGGAGATAAAAGATATAATATAAGCGAGTATACTAAATTTGAAATACACTTTCCTAGTAATAATAGTATAGCTCTAATTAAAAGGGAGCTTTATATTATTAATAATCTATTAGTTAATATACTTATTATAGTTAATATTCTTAAGCCTAAGAGAATATTTATTAACCTTAACTAAAATATACTAATATTTTAATCTTATAAAGGACTTAGTATTCCTATTAATATTTCTAGTAGAGGTAATTAAATTAACTCTACTATTTAAAGTAAGAAGGCTATAATTATTACCCCTTATATAAATAGAAAGGTTCTAATTACTAGACCTTATTATTAGGGTTTAGATCTTCCCTATAATAGAGAGTTTCTATTTAAACTAGAGAAACTTAATAAGCCTTTAGTCTATATATATATAATAGACTATAATATATCTTATATTATTATCTATAATAACTCTAATAAGTAAATTAAGCTTCTTAGAAATATTAAACTTAGTAAAGTTATAGAATATAAAGTAGTAGGATACTTCCTTATAAAAGCTATTAGGAACTAGACTAGAAGGCTAGTTCCTAAGGGCTAGAATAGATAGTATAAACTGCTAGCGAATATATAGTATTATAAAGGTAGACTTAATACTCTAGTAACTTTATAATTATAAAAGAATTAATCTCTACCTTCTAAGGTGGTAGAGGGAGGACTATCTAAATACCCCTTAAGGAAGCTACCTAGCCTCTTAGATATCTAGATAAAAGGATATCTATTAGGATAATAAGAAGCTAAACTAATACTACTAAGATATTACTAATAAGCTATATTATACTAGCTATATATATTAAGATATCCTAATAATTACCTCCCCTTTAAGGGTATTTATTCTTAAATACTAATTATTACTATTTATAGTAGGACTTATTAAAAACCTTTAAAACCCTAGTAGGGAAAGTAAGGGAAAGAGTTTTAAGGATAATAATATTATAGTAATAGTAATACGCTATTAATATTATATAGTATTAATATATAAAAGCCTTTATAATTATAATTTATATTAGTAGTTAAATATAATTATTAATTAAGTTTATTATTATATTATTTTATAAACGCGTAATATAAATAAGTAATTATAAAAGTTAGGTAGTAATATTATACTATTAAATTATATAGTTAATATATATAATATAATATATAATAAAGTTATAATTTATTTACTTCTAACTTCTTTTATAACTACTACTATTAATATTAACCTATTATAAGTTACTTTAAGTTATATCTTAATATATTAATAATAGAAGCTAATATATTTAATATTAATACTATTAATACTTTATAAGATAACTATTATTAAAGTATAAGTATAATATAAAGGATTAATTACTAATATAGTATTATATATTAAATAGTTAATAATTATAATAATAACTAAGGTAAGTCTCTACTAGTTATTCTTTACTATTCTATATATAATAATATATAATAATAGACTTTAATTATCTTTAAGTATATTATAAGTATATTACTTATAAAATACCTTTTTATATAAGTCTATTATATTAGTTAGTTAAGGACCTTATTAATATCCTATTATATTATATTTCTTTTAAATTATTCTTATACTCTTAATATTTAAAGGTATTTATATTAGCTAACTTTATAATAGATAGTTAAATACTCTTACCGCGCCTCTCTACCCTATTATATTATTAGGGTTATAACCCTCCTTAAGCCCTATTATATTTAGTATACTAAGTACCTAGGTTTAAATCCTAGGTTATTATATAACCGCGAGATAGGTAGGGCCTATTAGAGGTATTATAGCCTTTATAAGAAATATAAATTAGTTTATAATAGGATTTTAATATATTTTACTTATAATATATTAATTCATTATAAGTACCCCTTACCTTTTATATCTATATATCTAGCCTCTTTATTTATAGGCCTATTATTATATTTTAGTATAAAAAGTCTCCTTATTATATTACCTTTATAGTACGCGTTACTATCTTTACCTTTAAGGTAGAAGTAGTAATTTACTTAGGAGAGTATAGTAAAATACTTTTATATAAGTTATAAACCTCTAAGGAATTATTATACTTTAAAGTAAAGGTAGGTAGTTATATAACTATTACCCTTAAAGGTATCTTAAATATAATAAGGTAATAAGTAAGTCCTTTTATTATATACTTTTTATAATATATATTAATACTTTTATAAGAGGGGTTAATTACCCTTATTATAATAGAGGTTAATAAGGATTTAGGGGAGATAAGTATATTAAGTATTATACTATCTTTATATAAATTAATTATATCTTAGGAGGAGGATAATAATAATAATAATAATAAGGGGTAGATAGGGGAGATAGAAGAAGATATAAAGGAGGAGGAGGCTCCTACCTCTATTATTATTATATTACCCGCCCCTACTCTTACTAGCCCTAGCCGCTCTTTTTATAATAGTAGTACTACTAGTACCGCGCCTTTTACTTACCCTTATTATACTACTTACCTCCCTTATACCCCTTATACTCCTTATACTCTCTCTACCGCGCCTATTCTTATACCTACTCTACTTCCCCTTAATAGAGATACTATCTTATCTAGTAGCTTATCTTTCTTAGGCTATAACCTATTATAATACGCTCCCCTTATAAGATATTAATATTATACCTTTAAGTAAAGATTCTTTTCTTAGGTTATAAGGATTTTCCCCTTAATTAATTCTCTTCTTATATATTTCTTTATTAAAATCTCTATTATCTAAATATAACTTATAACTTATCTTATATAACTTGATTTTATACTTAAATGGTTTTATTATAATAATTATATATAAGTATTTTACTTATAATATCTCTTTATTATATATATATTATTATATTCCCTTTATAAGTTTTTTATATTTATATCTTTAATAAATATCTATTAATTATATTTTATTTTATAACTAGACTACTTAATTAAGTAGTATTAAGTACTTTTACTTCTTATTTTATCTAGGATTTATTTTACCTTATAATATTCTTCGCTATTAATAAGTTTTAGAGGAGGTATAAATAGTTATTTACCTTTATTAAGATAGCTTTAATATAATTCTAATAAAGAAATATAAGATATAAGATAGATTTTTTATATTATTAAGAGACTTAAGTAGTATATATAGTATCTAATTATATCTATTACCTTAAAGGGACTAGTATACTTATATAATAGCTTTTAGTTTAATCTTTTCTACTTTAAATTCTTTATAACTAATATTACTAGTTCTCCTATTATATAAGACTTTAAGATATAAAGTTTATTATAAAACTTTATAGCTTATACTTAAATAGTCTACTATTAATTTACTAGCGTAGCTCTTACTTTTAAAAGGTTTTTTACGCGGTCTTTAATTATAAGTACTCCTCCTTTTAGAAAGTTATCCCTAACTTTATCTTATATATATAGATTATATTTATATATTATATAAAATAGTAAATAACCTAGTATAATATAAATACTATTATAGTACGCGAATTTAGCTATTAAGAGTAATATAACCTAATTATCTTATTCTTTATTTAAAAATACCTTAAGGTAATATTCTAATATTTAATTCTAGTATTTAATCTACCTATCTATTTATAAATAGAAGGTAGTACTTAGTTATCTCTTTATCTTTATATAATAGTAGACTTCTAACTAATAGGTACTTATAAATAAGGATCCCTAATCTAATATAATACCTATTAATAAATTATATTATAATATTATATTCTTAAATAAGATCTTAATTAATTTAATAGTAGTATAAGTACTCTTAGTTAGAAGGTATTAAACTATTTTTATATACCTATTAATAATTATAAGAATAGAATTATATATAGAATTTCTATATTTACTAGGTAGTAAGCTTATAATAAAATTTATAAAAAGTTCTTCCTAAGGCCCTTTAAGTTATAATAAAGATATTATATTATTATAAGGTTTATATCTAAGAGCTTTTATCCTTTAATATATTTTATAAGTTTAGATATATAGCTTAATATCTATTAATATTCTACTTAAATAATACTTATATTAGAGTAACTCTAAGGTTTTTTATAACTTAAAATAACTTATTAAAGTATTATTATAATACTTTATAATAATTTTTATATATAATACTAAATTATTTAATATATAAAGTACTTCTTTAAATCTTAGTAATCTTATTAAATTAACCTTCTAAAGCTATTTAATAGTATTTTACTTAGAAATTATATACTTTACCTTATCCTTCTATTTAATAATAAATAGATTATTACTTTATAATAAGAGGATAAGTTCTTTTAAGGATTTTAATCTAACTTTATAAGTTATTTTAAGTCTAGTAACTACTCTTATTAATATTTATAAGATATATTATTTATAACTAATAACCCTAGTAATAGGATTAAGTAGTTATACTATTATATTACTTTAATACTAGGAAGGTAGCTTTATACCCCTTCTATCTAAGTTTTTAAGCTTAATTAAGGTTTTTTTAAGCCCTCCTAAGCTAGATAAGTTTATATACTTAGTTATTTCTTCTAGCTACTTTTAACTAGAGATAATACTTCCTAAATTTACTAGCTTATTTTATAAAGTAGGTAGGAGCTAGTTGAATAATATCTTAATATTATTATAATTAGGTCTATATAATAAAGTATTTATAAGATTCTTCTTACTAGGTTAATATTTAATATTAAAGTTATATATAATTAAATAAATAGCCTACTAAGTTTAATAACTACTTAACTACTTTACTTATATAAATCCCTTAAGATTATTATAATTTATAAGTACTTTAATAGTATAATAACTACCTTCTATATAGTATTACTATTATTTAAAGGCTTTAATAATTACTAATAGCTCTTAATTATATATCTTATACCTAGTCTTAATAGGTATTAATTTATAAGACTAGAAAGCTACTAGATATTAAGCCCTATTATTATCCTATTAGGATAGGATAGCTATTATAATAAAATTAGATATATCTATTTTAATCTAAATTTTCTTATTAAGATTAAAATATATTAAGATAGGTATAGTTATAAAGATATAATATAAGTTATAAAATACCTTCTCTTTACTAGCGCCTTATATAAATAGTCTTAACTTCTTCCTATCTTTACTACCTTTTAAAAGGCTAGTTAAGGGGGATTCTATTTATAAATAGTAGTATATAAAATACTAATAAAAGTTTATAAATCCTAAGAATACTTAGACTTCTTAATATATAATTAATACTAGCTAGTCTTAGATAATAAATACCTTATAACTATCTATTAATATACTAGTAGTACTTATAATAAATCTAAGGAATTCTATTAAATTAGTATAAAATATATATTTCTTTTAATTTATATAAAGCTAAAACTTTTATAACTACTTAAGTACCTAGTAGATATATTACTTATAACTTAAGATATCTTTTAAATAAATTAAAATATTATTAAGGTATATTATATAAGTAATATCTACTAGGCCTACTAAAGCTCTATTAATATAAGCTTAGAATATAACTAGGGTATTTATTAATCTAAATAGTATAACTATATATTTAAAATAGTTATACCGCGTATAAAATACTATCTTCTACTTATTACCCTTATAAATATAAATCTTATAATAAGTATCTTTAAGGTCTAACTTAGTAAATATCTTTATACCTTATAAGTAATTAAGTATTTTACTAATTAGAGGGAGAGGATAATAGTTCTTTACTATTACTTTATTTAACCTATAATAGTTAATATATAATTATAAGCTACTATCCTTCTTTAATATAAATAAAATAGGAGCCTTTATAAGACTAGTAGACTCTTATATTTAACCCTTTAACTTAGTATTATCTAGGTAGATATATAAGGTTTCTAACTCCCTTTATAATAAATTATAGATAGGCTTATAAGGAGGCTTATAACTATCTATATTAATAGTATAATCTCTAGGCTTAAATAGGGGTAGTTATCCTACCTCTTTATTTAAAAAGATATCTAAAAAGTTATAAAGACTTTTAGGTAGCTCTAGTACTTTACTATTAAAGCTCTAGGTTTCTACCTAAGATAACTTAATATAAATAATAGTATAAATTACTAATTTACCTTTAAGGGTATTTATAAATACTTATAACTCTAGGATAAATATACTAGTAGAGTCTAGTAGAAAGTACTATTTTTAACTCCCTAGATCTACTTATACCCTAGCTTCTAATAAGGTAGGTATATTAAGAATAATTTATAACCCCTTCTTTTTAATTATATAAAATACGCTAGTATATTAACCTAGCTATTCCTAGCTATTAATAAGATAATACTCTACCTAGTATATATTATAATAATAGACTAACTAACTATTTATCTATTTAGGAATTAGTAGCTAATAGCCCTCTAGGGGTTTTAAGTTATATTACTTAGTAAAGCTTTAGGAGATAATATTAATCTCTACTCTTATATCTATTAGGAAGTCTATATAGTCTTATATACTTTATATATTAATAAAACTACTTATATTAATATTATAAATTAATAATAAACCCCTTTTAATAAGTAAGCGCCTTAGTATTAAGGTTCTAATAGAGGCGCGCTTCCTTTTTTTAGTTTAATAATCCCTTTTCTAATAGTATTAATAGGTATTATATTTAAGTTCCTAGGTATCCTAGGCTTATAATAGTCTTTATTATAATACCCCTTCTTCTTATAATTAAAATATATTAACCCTTCCTTAGTATCTAGTAACTTATTATAACTACTAGCGGGCTAAATACTTCCTACTTTTATAAAAGGATTAATACCTTTATCTTAACTTCCTTCCCTCTTCTAACCTTTATTCCGCCTATTAGAATAATCCCCTTTTTTAGTAATATAACTATTACCCGCTATTATTCTAATATAATACTACTAGTTATTCTCTAATTAAGTAATAAGGGTAATTAGGCTTTCTTTAATTATAAGGAGGTCTTAATAGTTTATAAGGGCCTTTTAAAGGTTTAAGCGTAACTTTATAAAGAAATTAATCTATTAATATTCCTTTAAAAAAGGAGGGATTTATAATTTAATCCTACTTAAATATATATTAAAGCTTTATATTAACTAGTTAGGGTTCTATTATATATCTAAGTATAATTATATATTATAAAGCTAGTAGTTTACTAGGTTCTTAATAAGGTTTAATAAGTATTAAATAGAGTACTCCTAGGTAACTACTCTCCCTAATAATAACTTTTTATAATAATCTTATAACTTAATAAGTTTACCTTCTAAGGATTATATAACCTAGGTAACCTTTATAAACTTAGTTAGGAATTTATTAAGTATTGATTAAAATATAATATTTATAATATAATATTATTTCTTATACTTATATATATTCTTCCCCTTATAAAAGGGTAAGTCCTTAGGCTTTAAATAGTTCCTAGGGTATTAACTACTAGGTTCTTCTAACTAGCCTCTAGTAGACTAACTTAAGGTAAAACTACTAAGGATAGAGCCTACCCTAGGGTCTAATATACCTTATATATTAGTACCTTAATTTAGAGGGTATTAATTCTCTATTAGGCCTAGTCCTAACCCTTATTATATCCCGCCTAGTAATCCGCTAGTAATCTAATATAGATCTAGTATAACTACTTCTACTTCTACTTATAATTAAGCTACCATTTTTTAGATACCTTAAAGCTTTCTTTCTTTTATTAACTACTCTTCTTTAACTTTAGTAGTAGTAATAAGTTTATTAAGTATAATTATATTAATAAGGGTTTTATTAGAAATTTTATTACTAGATATATTATTTCTTACTTTAATATCTCTTATATTAGACTCTAGTATTATATTAATTTTATTATATTAGACTTCTAATATATTTTTATCTTGTTTAATATTAGATATCTTCGCGTTATTATATTATTATAATCTAGACTATCCCCCTTTAAAGGTAGAGAGATTAAAACTATTAGGAACTAGATTAGAAGGCTAGTTCCTAAGGGCTAGAATAAATAGTATAAACTACTAGTAAATAAGTAGTATTATAAAGGTAGACTTAATACTCTAGTAACTTTATAATTATAAAAGAACTAATCTCTACCTTCTAAGGAGGTAGAGGGAGGACTATCTAAATACCCCTTAAGGAAGCTACCTAGCCTCTTAGATATCTAGATAAAAGGATATCTATTAGGATAATAAAAAGCTGAACTAATACTACTAGGATATTACTAGTAAGCTATATTATACTAGCTAGATACGTTAAGATATCCTAATAAAAGCCTTCTATAATAACCTAGTAGTAAGACCTCTAAAGAAGAATACTAACTAGGTGAAGTTAAATCTATAATATTTAGTAGCCGCCGCTACTACGTTTTTAGTAGCTATACTAAATACCCTAGCTCCTAATACTAAGGTAATTTATAATACAGGTATTATAATCTACGGCTTACCCTAATTAAGGTCCTTATTAGATTTAGTTATTAATAAATTTCCTAGTTTATAGTAGGATATAGGTAATATTATAAATATACCTAAGTCTTAATAGATAGATATTCCTCTAGTAGATAACTAGTAGGACCTATATAAACTAGGCTAGGCCTAGGTTTATCTAGTTAGAAAGGCTAATAAGGAGGTAATTAATAAAGCCTTTAACAAGCTCTATAAATAGGGTTAGATAGAGTAGACTTCTAAGTTAACCCTATTTTCTTTCCCTTATTTTATTATCTAGAAAGATAGGGAATCTAGTAAAAAGGGACGAGTTATTATTAATATTAGGGTATTAAATAAAATTACTATACCTAATATATATCTAGTTCCTTCCTAGGCTAAAATTCTCGCCTTACTAAAAGGTACTACGTATATTACTACTATTAACGCATTAAGCTTTTTCTACTAATAGTAGGTAAATAGAGACTATTACTACCGCCTAATAGTAGCTAGCTACTAGGGGTAAGAAATATTTAATATTCTAGTAATAGGCTATTATAATTTACCCGTATATATCTAGTATATAATTAATAGGATTCTTTATCTATTCCATTATTTCTATAAGGTATATATAGATAATATTATAATCTTTTTAAAGTCCCTAGAGGAGTATTTATCCTAGCTCGACTAGGTCTTTTAGGTATTAATAGATATAAATATTTACCTTTCCCCTAAGAAGTTATTCTTAGGATATCCTTCTATTTATCTACTTAGCTAGAAAGTTAATACTCTAGGCCTTACTACTATTAAAGAAAAGCTTATAGCTATTATTAACCTCTTATTCCTAGGGATATTAGCCTAGTTAGAGAAATATCTTAGTTTAACTAGCTACTTAAGATAATATATTATACAATATACCGTAATAGTTAAACTACTATAGTTATATAAAACCTACTTAAATAAGGCCCTTTAAGGTAGAATAAAAAGTATTAGAGGTAATACTTATAAAAGGCTAGCCTAATATACCTACCTAGGAAAGCCTATATTAAAAGAAATTAATATATTTTATTAACTCTAGAAGCTTTTTACCTCCCTAACTATACTTTATTACTTTAATAAATTAAGATAACTATTCGTAGACCTTAATACTAGTAAGGAATTTAAATTTAGTACTTATATCTACTACGTTCTACTAAAGGCTTCTATAAATAATCTACTAGGATAAAAGGCTTAATAACCTATTATATTTGTTAGCCGTCTACTTACTAATACTAAGACACGCTATTAGCTAACGGAGCTTGAAATTACTAGTATAATCTAGGTTATTAAGAAAATCCGTTATATAATAGAGGCGGCTAGGCTAATAACTATTATATATACTAACTACTTAGCTACTATCTCTATTATCTAATAGACTAGTCTAAATACTACGTTAGTTAAGAAGCTTAACTTATACCTTATTTAAGTATTAGAATATCTATAACATTTCTATCTTAATATTCGTTATAAACTAGGAAAGTCTAATATTATTCTAGATATATTATCTAGGCTAGCTAGTTAGGAGTATTATCTAACTAATATAAATAAGTCTAGCCTAGACGTATTATCTATTCAGGTTTTCCTAGTTAGCTTAGTTAAAATAAGTCTAGAGTTTTATTAATAGCTTATTAAGGGCCTTATTAAGGAACCCCGCTAGGCGAAGGTAATATCTATAGTTAAGAAGAATAAAGACTTAGGTAGTAATACTACTAAATTACTATACTATATTATTAATAAGATCCTATATTTTAATAATAATAAAAAGGGTCTTCGATTATATATACCCTCTATACTAGAATAGGAAGTTTTCTAGCTAGCTTATAATAAAATAGGTTATCCTAGGTATATACGTATATATAAACGCCTTACTAATAGCCTCTATATTTATAATATAGCTACTAAACTTTATAAGTTTATTTACTATTACCTATATTATTAACTTAACTAAATACTAAGGTATAGACCTTATAAGTTATTATAGCCTATCCTTTTACTTATAAGACCCTTCTATACTATTATAATTAACTTTATCCTTATACTTCCTATCTCGCTACTAGATTAATATAAATGTATTATATTAGTAATAGATAAATTCTCTAAAGTAGTTAGCTTTATTCTAGGTAAGACTACGTAGTCTAGTAAGAAATAGGTAATTAGGCTATTAGACCAATTAGCTAAACTTAACTAGGGGATTCCTAGAGTAATTATTTTAGACTAAGATAGAAAGTTTATCAGTTAAATCTAGAAATAGATATTCTAATTACTTAAAGTTAGTCTATTATATTTAACCGCCTAGTACCCCTAGATAGATAGTATATTAGAATAATCTAACTAGATAGCTAAGGTAGCACTTTACTACTACCTTACTACCCTAGAAGATTCTAGGTAATAGCCTAGTATTTTAGCTAGGATATCCTCTACCTTAAATAATTTAACTAAATATAGTACTATAAACTAAATACTAACTTAAATTATATATAGGTTTTAGATATAAGAGGCCCTAGATCTATTACGTATTAATAACCTATCTACTAAAGGCTTTAATAATATAAATATTAAGGACCTTATTACTTATATATAGCTAGTATATCTAGTATCTATAGATAAATATCACCCTTCTTATATTAATACTAAGGATATAATCGCGTTTATAGCTCTTAAAATAAAGGAATATTATAATACTATATACTACCCTATATTCTTTAAGGTAGGTGATATAGTTAACCTACGCCTTTACTAAGGATATAAGCTTTTAGTAGTTATATTAAGGAAAATTAGCTAATAATTAGCTAGGCCTTTTAGGATTAAGGAATATATAAGTTAATTAGTATATTAACTAGATCTACTAACTAATATAGAGATTTATAATATTATATTAGTAGCCTACCTCAAGCCTACTACTAACCCTAAGGACGACTTATATTAATAATATTATCTAGCCGTTCCCCTTATTATTAATAGGTAGAATAAGTAGGAAATAGAGAGGCTTATCTAAAAGCAGAGGATTTATTAGGGTCGTAGTTAGTTAACCTAGTTCCTAGTTAGGTAGAAGAATTACGGCCCTAAAGAAGACTAGTAGATATTAGAAAAGGAGCTATTATAGAATACTTTAGTATTAGTAAATAAATATAACGATAATTTTAGTAGGGAGTCTAAGATCTAGCCTTAAATATTATTAGCGTTATTAGCGTTTTATATAGCTATTAGAATAATAGCTTTATTTATTAATAGTATTTATTACAGTCCTACTACTTTACTACTTGCGGAAGCCTTCCGCGGCCTAGCTATACTAGGCCTAGCGCTTTAGCTTATAAGTAGGATTCCTATACTTAGAGAATATATCTTTCTACTACATCTTAATACTATCGTAATAGTACGCCTTACTATCTACTTTAGGGATATTCTTAACGGGCGTTCTAGCTCTTTTAGCCTCTATAAATTCTTAAATTATAAGGGATAAAGATATAGATTAAATATAGTTTTAATACTAGGAAGTTAAGGCTAGGAAAAAATAGTACTAGGTTACTTATAAGTATAATATTACTATTAATATTTATACTTATATTTATATACTCTAGTATAACTCTACTATCTTTATTTACCTTTAAAAACTTTAATACATCTAAATATATAGTAGTATTCCTAGTCTTATTAATCTCTAGATCTATTATAATTTATTTATAAAGTTAATTAATCTTATCTTTATCTAAGTAGGCTTTAAGCCTAGGGTCTATCCTATACTTTACACCTCGCGTTATAAGATACTAGTTAAGATACTTTATTAATAATCTAGCTATTTTAATAATAAAACTATATATAAGATAGGAGTAATTTATTATAACTCTCTTTTATATTAAAGAAGTTAAGTTATACCTTAGATATATTATATAACTTATAATACGCGTTAATATTATATCCTTTATTATACTAGTCTTAAAGTTATTATTATATAAATATTAAGGCGCGAAGCTACTTATATAATAAGTCTTAGCCTAAATTTAAGCTAAATTTAAGCTAGATTTTACCTAATTTTAATTTACTAAGACTAGATCCTTTTTATCTTAATAACTAGATATTTCTAACTATATCTATTAAATTATTATACCTTAAGGTACTTATATATACCTTATAATAGATAACGCTAATTTCTTATAGGTATTAAATAGTAATATAAAGTTGTTAATATTAATATTACTAGTACCTTCTAAGGAAATAGGGGGACTAGCCTTTAAAGATATATAGTAACCTTTAAACTTATAAGGCTTAATTTAACCCTCTTCCCTTACTTTAAACCTAACCTCTTCCTCATATCCTTTATTACATCCTTTATCTAATAAATATAATTAGATTAAGGAGTTAAGTAACTAAATAGTTAATCTAGAATAAGTAGTATAAGCTTTATAAGAGGTAGTAATTAAATTAAGTAATAAAGCTAGTATTTTAACTAAAGTAGCTTAATATAATATAAGAGTAATTATACTTAATACTAGTAGAAGGAGTAATTTAAAAAGAGATAATACTCTAATATAAAATAGATTTAGTATTAAAAATATTAAAATAATATCCTTTATAATTAATTTAATATAAGAAAGGATTTTATAATAATATAACTCCTTTAACCTAGTATAGATTAAATAAACTTATATAAAAATAAAATATCCCTATCCTATTACTTAATTTAAGCTAATTTTACTAAGGTCTATATTATTTATAAAGTAATATCCTATCTTAATTTACCTTCTATTTATAAACTACCTTATCCTTCTTTCCTCTCTCCCTATTCCTCTATTATTATACCTTTAGAATTTTATATAGTATTAGTTAGATAGGTATTCTTATAATATTATATTTACTTTTATATATATATTAATATTTACCTTAATATCTACTCTAGTTATAAGTACTCTTAAGTTATAAAATAACTTTAATTATAAAGAAGGGCTATTAAAGAATATATAATCTAAGAAATATATTATAAATATATACTTAATTACTTATAAGGTAATAGTTAATAACCTCTTTATTATAACTATTAAGCTTATTAAAATAAATAGTATCTTTATAAGTAGGTTCTTAAGGTTATCTTCTATTAAGTTAGACCCTAATAGGTTATAAAAGGTATATAACTTAACCCTTATTTTATAATTTAAAGAGAAGCTTAAAATTAAAGGATATTTAATATTTATCTTAGAACTATATTATAATATATTAATATATATATTTATACTTATAAAGTTAGATACTATTCCTTTAAGTATTTCTAAAGAAGAGTTAATTAAAAGGGAGGAATAAAATACTCCCTCTACTTAGGCGCTTAAAGACTTTAAGTTTAATTATAAGCTATTTTAAATAACTATAATTATAACTTTATATAAAGTAAGAGTAGGAACTATCTTAGAATAGGATAGGGATAGAGTATTAATACTTACTAATCTTTAGTATAAAGAACTTTAAGAGAGACTAGAGTTAAGATATATAATTAATAATATATCTTAACTTACTTTATTCTATAAAGCTAATAATTAACTTATAAGTATAATAGATAATAAGGATTTATAGACTACTACCTATTAATATCTAATATAAGGGTAGAGATTTATAAAGATCTAAGCTATAATATAAGATAATATTAGTTAGCTAAGTCTTATACCTTTAATAATATATATTAACTTATAAGTAGTAAGTATTAAAGTACCCCCCTCTTAGTTATTTTAGCTAGTCTTATATATATTTCTTTTAAGTCTAGTATCTATTAATATTCTTATAAAATATAAAGGAAGTATATATTATAATAGTATCCTAATTTATTTATAAACTTATTTATAAAGGTTATATCTAAGTAAATTACTTTCTTTTTCTCCTAGGCTCTTAACCTTTAATTTATCTTAATATTTATACTATTAATTAGGTCTATTTAAGTACTTATATTATCTATTATTACTATCTAATTATAATTAAGTATAATAGCTATTACTAAGTAAAAAGGTTAATATAAGAGTATAAGTAAGGCGGGAGGAGAGTAAGAATAAAGACCTTATATAATATTAATATAAATAAAAGTAGAAGTTAGATATAACTATTAAGTTAAGTATACTATTATTATTATTATTAAGTAAGAAGTCTTTACTTAATCTTAATTTATATATTATATTAGAGCTAAATACTAAGGAGGAGGGTAATAGGGAGTCTATCTAATTTAATATAAATCTTAAGGATTAATAAGTTAGGCTCCTCTTCTATAAAATTATTATAACTAACCTTCTTAGATTCTAGTAGTCTAGAGATAACTAGTTATATAAGTATCTTTAAGGTAATATATAACTACGCGTAGCTAGATTCCTAAAGATCCTTAATTTTAATTTAAGTATAAGTAAAACTATTATAATACTCCCTAGAATACTTAAACCTTTATATTATTAGTAGTAGCTTTATATATTTATTATAATACTTCTTAATACTAGGGTACTAGGCTATTTTAACACCCTTATTAGAGATAAAATGGGACTAAGTAAAGTAAAATTATTAATTCTAACCTAAATACTCTCTAGCTAATCTCTCTATATTAAGATATAAGAAGCTATTATATTAACTATATTTTATTATTAGTTATAATAATAGTAGGAGAAAATCTATTAAGAATAATATAATAAACCTAAAACTTATTAATATTATAAAGAGGACGTAGCCCTAGGAACTAAATATCTTATAAATAATTAATTTTATTAGTATCCTTATTAATTAAAGTTAGAATATTTTAATATTTATCTTATATATAGACTAATAATATTCTTTATACTAAGTAGTAATATCTTAATATAACTTATAAAGCTTAGTACCCTTATTAATTTTAAAATACTAGGTATCTAACTTATAAGTAAGTATTTAGGTATTATTAATTAAAGTCTTACTTTAATTAGGGTTATTATATAAAAGATTAAGACTATTAGAGATAATAATAACCCTAATATATAATTATTAAAGAAGGGTAAGGTTATTTACTTAAAATAATAAGGCTTCCTAACTACTTAAAATACTCTATTCTAGATTCTTATTATATAATAAATATAGATTATAAGATCTAAAAGTAGCCTTATTAATATATATTATTAGACCTACTAGAAGAATAAGAAAAAGGTAATAGATAAAGAGATAGTTTAATACCTCTATTATAACTTAGTAATTATTAATAAGAGTTATATTATAAAGAATACTAGCTAAAGGCCTTAAAAGATCTTATAAAAAATTAAATTAAATTAACTAAAATATTACTTTTAATCTACTACCTTAAATAGTATTATAATTAATTCTAATTTAATAGATATTGTAAGGCTTATAAATATTATTAGTAGTACTAAGTAAGACTACCCTAATTATAAGTATTATATATTCTCTAATAGTAGGCTTATAAGCTTAGGTAAGAATATTAATAGATTAATAAAAAACCTAGGGGATATAAATATTATAAAACCCGCTTATAAGTTAATTAAGATATTTACTACTCTTCTCCTAGACTTCTTTATTAGGAGGTATAAGGGGAGTTAATAGAATAGATAGCTACTTATAAAGCTTAAGCCACTTTATAAGAGTTAAGTAAAGAGTAGATTCTTTAATAAGTATTAAGCGGCCTTTAATAGGATAATAATATAATAAAAGTAATTAAGTAAAGCCTAGCTAGAATAAAAGTAGATAAATTAAAGGGAATAGTATTAAAAGTTAAAAATATTTAAAGAGGTAAACCCTAAGATATTAATAATAATAGATACTAGATTTATATTTACTATTATAAGGATATTATAATTAGCTAGTAATCTCCTATTCTTATATATAATTACTTATAAAGCTAAGTAGAAGTTCTTAAATAATATAATCTAGAAGATATATTAGGATAATAATATTAAGTATATAATAAATAGTTATATACTTAATAAGTACTATATTAAAATAATAGTAGATTACCCTAAAATTTAGGATACTAATTAAATTTTATAAAAGTATTAACGCGCGTATATCCTAATTCTTTCCTCCTTTCTAAAGACTACCCTTATAATAAAAAGAGTAAGTTCTTCTTTTATTTAAGACCTACTATTATTAATATATTATATCTTAGATCTTTTTATATTATAAAAATATCTTTATATCTTTAATATATTATAGTAAATACTAACTTTACTAATCTAGTATATTTATAAATATAAGGATCTTTATAAAAGTTTATATATATATTTAAGACCTTTAAAGAAGTAAAATATAATAAAAGAGGCCTTTTAATAGGAGGTAAACCCTAATATAAGTAAGTTAAAATATAAAGATTAGCTAGATATATTAATAAGGTTAATAAAGATAATAGAGATTAAGCTAATACTTTATAAAGCTTTTATTATAATTATTATAAAGCTTATATATAATTTAAGCTTATATCTCTAAGTATTAAAGTAGGCTTATTACCTAGGGTAGAAGGAGGATATATATTATTATATTCTCTATTTAAATATACTTATTAAGTAGGTAGTTAAGGAGAAGTAGATAAAGAAGTCTAAGTTTTTAAAGGATACCTTTAAAACTATAGAGGAGGCTAAAGCTAAGGATAGTAAGAGTAGTAGTAAGGGGGGTAGTAAGGGTAGTAGTAATAGTAATAAGGATAACAGGTTTAAAGCGTAGGTAGTTAAAATATATTAAATATACTTTAATAAATCTAGTTAGATCTATAATTACTATATTAGCTTACTTAAGTTAGGTTAAATTTAGCTTAAATTCTACTTAAAAGCTTATATTAAGTATAGATAAGCTAGCGCGTATTATCTTTTAATATATCATTTAAATTTATTATTAATTCCCTTATAACTACTTTATATCTTTCTTTAAAGTATTTTAATATAGGTATTAATAAGCTCTTAATATTAGTTAATCTAATTTTACTTAATTTTACCTAGGTTTTATATTATCCCTAAGGCTATAATTCCTCTTTATTAAAATCTTATTATAATATAAACTTACCGCCTAATTAGAGTTACTACTTCTCTTAAATATTACCTATTACTATTAAGATACTTATAAAAGGTATCCTAAGCTATTACCTTTATTACTAATTTTTACTAATTTTTACCTTATTCTCTATTATAAATATAAGCCTACTTAAGTTAAAAGATAATTATAAATATAGATAAGGGTTATTAATAAATATATAATTAAAGAAATATATCTTAAGTATATACCTACCTAATTATAAGTAGATAATTTATAACCTCTTTAATATAGCTATAAAGCTTATTAAAATATATAATATTTTTATTAATAGGCTCTTAAGTTTATTATCTACTAGATTAAAGCTTAATAGATTATAAAAGGAATATAATCTAACCCTTACCTTAGAGTTTAAAGAGAAGCTCCCTATTAAGGGTTATAAGTAAGGTATTATTAAGTTATACTACTATATACCTACCTATATAAATATATTTATAAAGCTAAATACTAGTCTTTTAACTATTTTAAAAGAAGAGATATTTAAGAGCTAGTTAATAGTAGAAGTAGTAATACTAAATATATTAAATAAGAACCTACTTTAAATCCTCTTATATATTATCCTCCTTTTAAATAAGTATTAAAAGACTTTAAATTTAATTATTAACTATTCTATATAAATATAATTATAACTCCCTATAAAATAAGAGCTAGGATAATTATAAAGTAGGGTATAAATAAAATATTACTACTTATTAATCTCTATTATAAAAAACTTTAATTTAAACTTAAAGTAAGATATTTAATTAATAATATATTTAAACTTACTCTAATATATAATATTATAAATAATATTTTAAGTATTATAAATAATAAGTATCTATAAACTACTATCTACTAGTATATAAAGTAAGGACTAAGAAATATAAAGATCTTAATTATAATATAAGATAATATTAGTTAGCTAAGTTTCCTACCCTTAATAAGATATACTAACCTACTAACTTATAAGTAGTAGGTATTAAATAATAAGCCTCTTTTAAACCCTCTAAACCTCCTTTAATATTACCTCTTATTAATCTAGTACTTATATTAGTTAGGGATCTTCTAATATCTAGCTATTATAATTACTTTATATCTTACTTAGAGGTAAATCCTCTAAGTTTAAAGTTATATAAATTACTTTTATTCTCCTTTAAACTTTAAGTCTTTCCTTTATCTTTATATTAATATTAATAATTAGATCTTATTAAGTACTTATATTACTCCTTTTAAGTATATAAGTATTACTTTAATAATAGTATAGCCTAGTAGTTATTATATAATAAAAAGGTTAAGAAAAGTCTATATTAAAAGTAGGAGGAGAGAGGGGATAGAAGATATTATATAATATTAATATAAATAAAAGTAGAAGTTAGGTATATATATTAGGCTAATAATATTAAGTTAATAATATTAGGCTAAAAATATTACTATCTTCTTCCTCTACCTTATTTACTCCTATTTAATCCTATTATTTAAAATAATAGAACTCTAAGTTTAAGTAAAGCTAGATAAACTTAAGGAGAGTATTAGATATTTTAATATTAATAATATAAATATTAATACTTTATATATTAGACTTATCTTATATAAAATCTTCCTAACTAACCTTCTTAGATTCTAGTATTTTAGGGATAATTAATTATATAAGTATAAGTAAGATAAAACTTAGGTACGCGTAGCCTAATTCCTTAAGCTCCTAGAGTTCTAAAAGAGTATTAATATAGATACTCTATTACTACCCTAAATATAATACCTTTATACTACTAATAGTACTTATATATTCTTATTATACTATCCTTTAATATTAGCTTACTAAGTACTCTTAGAATATAAAATAGGATTAGGGAAGGTAGGATTTATAATCTTAATATATAAGTACTTTAACTAATTAATACTATATTAAGGTATAGGAAGCTATTAGATCTATAATTTTTTATTATTAATTATAGTATTAATTATAAAAGATACTTTAGGAATAATATAAGAAACTTAAATATTATTATTACTATAAAAACGGCGCGGCTTTAGGAATTAATATCTTATAAAAAGTTAGTTTTATTATATCCCTATTAATTAGAGTTATAAAGATTTTAATACTTATATAATATATATATTATTAATATTCTTTATATTAAGTAATAATATCTCTTTATAACTAGTAGAACTTAAAGATCTCTTAGGTTTTAATAACTTATATATTTAGCTTATTAGTAAATATAAGGGAATAATAGATATAAAGCTTACTTTACTTATAAATACCTTACTAGATATAAATATACTTAGAGATAGAAGATACCTTAAAGTATAATTTCTAAAGAAGGGTAAAGTTACTTATATAAGATAATAAGGCTTCCTAACTACTTAAAATACCTTAATCTAGAATCTAACTATATAATAGATATAAATAAGATCTAAGAAAGTATAAAATACCTTTACTAAGATATATAAGTAGATATATTAAAAGAAGGAAAAGTTAATAGATAAAGAGATAGTTAACTACCTCTATTATAACTTAGCTATTATAGATAAAAGTTATATTATGAAGAATATTAGGAAGTATTATAAAGGATACTACTAGATATAAAAATAGATAGACTAGGATACTACTTTTAATTTACTACTTTAAGCGGTATAATTATTAATATTAATCCTACTAATATTATAAGACTAATACATATTTTTAATAGTCTATTCTTAAAAGCTAGGCTTATAGCCTTAAGTAAGACTATTAATAAATTAATAAAAAGCCTAAAAGATATAATTATTATATTAACTACTTATAATTTAATTAAGACCTTTATTAATCTTCTACCTAGCTTCCTTATTTAGAGGTATAAGTAGAGTTATTAGAATAGAGAGCTACTTATAAAACTTAAGTTATACTAGTAATAAGTATAAAGTAAATTCTCTAAGAAATACTAGGTAGCCTTAAATAGGAATATAATATAATAAAAGCTATTAAGTAGAGCCTAGTAAGAATAAAAGTAGAAAAATTAGAGTAATTAATATTAGAAGTTAAAGATATTTAGGGAGGTAAATCTTAAGATATTAATAATTATAGATTTTAAATTTATAATTAATACTATAAAGATATTATAGTTAAGTAGTAATCTCCTATTCTTATATACTATTACTTATAAGGCTAAGTAGAACTATATAAATAAGGTAATCTAGAAGATATATAAAGACCTTAAAACTATATATATAAAGAAAGGTTATATACTTAATTAATTCTAATTATAAATTATAGAATATTACCTAGAGGTTTAATAAGTTAAATTAATCTAGTAAAGCTACCCTAGTAAGAGTATTATAATAATACCCTTATTTATAAAAACTATCCTTTTAATATAAAGAGTAAGTTCTTTAATTACCTAAATATAAATAAAGGTATAAAATCCTACTTAACTTCCTCTTTACTTTAAGAATATCTTTATATCTTTAATATATTATAATAAATATTAATATTTATTAATTTAGTATATTTATAAGTCTAAGGGTCTTAATTAAAGTCTATATATAGAGTTTAGAGTTCTAAAGATATAAAAGGTAGTAAAGGAAGCCTATTTATAAGAGAGAGAGCTTAAATTAAGTAAGCTACTTTATAAGAAATAACTAGATATACTAATAGTATTCTTAAAGATAATAAGGACTATATTAACCCTTATAAAGACTACTATTATAATAATTATAAACCCTAATATTTAATCTAATCCTATATTTATAGGTACTAAAATACTATTAATATCCTAGTTATATAGAATAATTAATATTATATATTATACTTATATATAGAGCTTAATACTACTATTTATAAGACTTAGGTATTTATAAGGTTAAATATTTAAAGGTAGAGTAATATATATTAATATATATTATTCTATTAAGGATAACTTAGGCGGATTTAAGCTAGATTAAGGTAAAATATAGTCTTAACCTTATAATAAGATATACTTTTAATAGAAAGTTAATATAGAAGGATTTATTTACTAAAGTTAGGCTAAAATTAAGTTAAGTTAAGCTAGAAAATTTTAATATCTATATTAATAAGTAGTAATTACTACTTCTAGAGACTTATAAGTAGGATATTCTCTATCTTATAAAATTAGTAATTATAACTCCTACTTAGAAATACCCTTATAAGCTTAATAAGAAGTAGGTATAAAATACTATATATCTATTAGATAATAGCTATTAATAATTATATTAGACTATTAATATAATTAAGTTTATTATCTCTAGGCTACCTATTTATTATACTATTATATAGACTAGCTTAAAGCTTATTTATTAAAAAGAAGATCCTATACTTAAAGGATATAATATAAGGATTAGTAAAGATATAATAAAGATTAATACCTATATCCTAGAGCTACCTAAAATCCTATTTATAAAGAATATAATAGTAAAGCCTTTATATTCTAGCCGCTAGTATTTAAGAGGTAAAGTCTTCTTTTTACTTAATACTACTCCTCTTAAATCCTAGGGTATTATTATCCTTATATCTAGAGACTACTTACCCCCTCCTACTTATAAGTAGATTAATAACTTTAAGAGGAATTTCCTAGATCTTTACTATAATTATAGTAGTATTATTATAAAGCGTAAGCCTATAATTATTATAAGAGAGGCTAATAATACTAATATAATTACTAGATATTTCTAGTAAGCTAGTAATAAAGCTAATACTTAATTATAGATAATTATAGTTATCCTATTAAATAAGGCTTTAGATATATATTACCGCGTATAGAAGAACTATAATTACTACTTTAAAGTTATATTATAATATATATAGGCTAGCTATAATATTAAAAATACTCCTTAATATTACTTAAATATCCTAATAAAGTTTAATTATAAGCTAGGAGGTATTATATTAATAATTAAGGCGGTAAGTTAGCCTTAACTAGTAAGTATATATTTATTAGCTAACTATTCCTAGAAAATACTATACTTTATTATTCCTACTATAATTATTAGAGCTAATATCTCTTATATAGTACTAGGTCTTAAGTAAGTATTAATAATTACTATAACTATCTTACTTAATAAGACCTACTCTTATTATAGTATAGCTATCTAGTCTAATAGTTCGCGTATTAAGATTATTACTAGGACTAATATTACTAGTATACTTCTTCCTCTTATAGATTAGTAGATTAAGAATATTAGCTATAACTAATTACTAAAGTACGTTTACTATTTCCGCGATAGTATTTCTAAGGTATAATATATTAATACTTTAAAAGATAAAGTTATAGATATAAAGCTTATCTTTAATTAGCTTAATAATAAGGATCTATCTTATATAGTAAGTTTATACTAATTAATTTATCTATAATAAAGACTAATCCTTTATATAGCCTAAGTTTACTATTATTATAGTTAAGAAGTAATATTATATTTACTTCCTTCTCCTAGTAGGTCTTATATCTAATAAGAATAGAAATCTAGTACTAGGGGTTATTATTAATAGGGACGTTACTTACCCCTTTAATAATAAGGTCTACCTCTACTTATATTTTATAATTTAAGGTATAGCTTAGCTAATATATTACTTAATTATTATAAATAAGATAGGCGTTAATATTAATAAAACCTAGGTAGTACTTTATAAGTCCTACTATTAATATTAGTAAGCTACTACTCCTATCTTATTATATATAATAATCCTAGCTTTTAGAGATAGATTACTAATTATTAATAGTCCCTACTATCTACTATACTTACCTAGTATTTAAGCGAGGAGAATCTTATATTAATATAGTATACCCTAACTATATAAAGCTACTTATAAAGCGTACCTAGTATCCTAGTAGGGAGGTATCTTTATACTTAGCTAAGATAAAGTTAGAGACTAAATAGCTTAAGCTACTACTATTTATACTTATAAATAATAATTATCTAGGTATATAATTTATTTAAGACTACTTTTCTAGTACTTTAAGTTACTTTATATAAATTAATAGCCCTAATATATTAATTATTAATAATACTAGTAAGCGTGTATTTTCTTTATTAATATCCTATTATAAGTAAATATAGCTTATTATATATACTAGCTCTCCTAGTTATTTATAAATATATATATATATTATATATACTTTTCCTAGTATAAATAGTAATTATAGATAGGAAAATAACTAGTAATTAAAATATTATATTATTAAAATTATTTACTATTTATTATTCTTCTATCTAGGGTATAATATAGTATATATATTACTCTATTATTATAAATAAGATAAGTATTAATATTAGTAAGTTTTAGGTTATAATAACTAGGACTAATATCTATAAGATACTTCTTCCTTATATAGATTAGTAGAATAATAATAGTAGTAATATTAAGTATAAATATTAAAAAGAGGGTTAGTATAAGTAATAGCGCGTTTAAACTAGATCTAGCTTAGATTTAGCTTAAACTTAGCCTAAATTATACTTAAACGCGCTATTATTTATATTATAAAAGCTAATTAGCCTTTATTTTAATTCTTATCTTCTCCTATTTATCCTTTCTTTATTTAATAATCCTCTATTATTAATATAATCCTCTATTATTATCTATATATTATTCTTCTATATATAAATATAACCCCTTCCTTAAATAAATAAAAATTATCTTATTTAGAAGTATATAGACTTCCTTCTTAGTCTAGATAAACCGCGTATATAGCTAATTAACCTATTTATCCTAGGATAAATTTTCCTAGGATAATACGCTTTCTAATTATTTAGAGCCTTTAAAGATAGAAGTAAAGTATTAAAGGACTTATACTATTATTAATAATAATAACCTAGGGATATTACTATTATAAATATATATTATAATATACTATTAATTAGTAACTTTATATAATACTTATTAATATCTTAGTCCTCCTTAGTTATTTTATTTAATAATAAGAATATATAGAAAAAAAATAAGTATAAACCTTACTCCCCTTAATCTTAATTATAATTATAAGGGAGTATACTTATATTAAGTTTAAAGTATTCTAAAGGCTTTAATAAAGACCCCCTATTATTAGTATCCTCTTATCCCTTATTAAGTACCTAATTATAATAAGTTATTATATAGGGGTTAATACCTTTAGGGTTAGATACCTTAATATCCTAAATAGGTTTTAACTTTAAAGTATAAAGTAGTTATAGTAAATATAGTATTATATATCTAGGTAACTATAATTATAAGCATTTATAATAAAGGGTATAAGTTATAAGCTAATATATAATAAAAGGTATAACTAAGTATATTAACTAGGAAGATTTAAATAAGGATTATAAATTATCTTAGAAAGGTAGAAGGGTAGTATAATTATAATATTTATAAAATACTAGTATTATAAGAGGTAAGGAAAGTTAGTATTTATTATACTAAATCTAAGTTAACTTACTTACCTTAAGCTAGATTTATAATAGAATTAGTAAAATCTATAGTTATATAATAGAGAAGGCTTAAGATATTATATAGAGCTATTATACCTTTATTAATAGTTATAATAAATATATAAAGATACTCTTAAAGGGAAAGGCTTTTCTAAGTATTAATATCTATAATATAGGTTCTTAAATTAAATCTAGGACTTTTATTAACCTAGTCTTAGCTAAAGCTACTAAAGACTTTCCTAAGTAATATAACTATTAAGATAATTACTTCCCTATTTTTCCTTAGTAATTATAGAAACCTAGGAAATAATAAATTAATAAAGTATATATTTAATCCCTTAATATTAGAATTAATAATTCTAGTATTAATAATAATCTAGTATATAATTAAGGAATATTAATATAATTTATAATAGATAATAAAGTTTAAGGGTTAGATTATTAAGAGTATAAGCCTTTAAATTTAAATCCTAAAAGTTATACTAATAAGATCTTTAGAACCCTTTAAATAAATTAAGGAGATATAATACTATTAAAGGGTAGATAGATAAGAGGTAATTAGAATTATATTACACGCTATTATTATCTAAATTTTAAGTATAAAAGAAGATTATAATAATAAGGAAATTATAAATTTTATATTTAAAGACTTACTTAATAACCTTAATAACCTAGATTATAAGCTGGACTCTAATAATCTAACCTAAGGATAATATTATAATTTAGATAGTACTCCTATTAATAGAAATAAAAAGGGGCCTTTTATTAGTAGATTAAAGTTAACTTAGAAGGAAAGTTAATATATTATTAAATTTAAATATAAGCTAATATTAAGTAGTAGGCTCTATTAAATAGTACTCTAATATATAATATACTAGTAAGAGTATTATAACTAATATTAGGGAATAGGAAAAATACTAGATAATACTAGTAAAATATAAGTTAGTAATATTTAAGCCTAAGTTAGCCTAAGTTAATCTAAGTTAGCCTAGTATTAGGCTACCTTTCCCTCTTTAAGCCTAACTTCTCTCCTACCTTAGCTAATAGAGAAGTAGGTAGATAAAGAGGAATAGGAATAAAGGTAGAAGTAAGGGTAAGAGGAGGCTATTTATAATAAAGTATAACCTTAATTAGATTATAATAGCTAGGTATACTAATAATTTCTAACTATACCTAGTCTTTATAAATAACTATAATTATAAAGTAAAAAGGTATAATAACTATTAAGGATATTTATCTTTCCTAGGGTTATATATTAATTATACGCTAACTATTAGTTAATAAATAGGCTACCTAGGATCCTACTAGTACTAATATAGAGCTTAAGGTAGTAGGTAATAAGTACCTTACTAAAGTTAAAGGAGTAGTAAAGTAATAAAAGATAAAGCTAGGCCTTATATATATAACTTAGATAAAAAAGCTAGGGATAAAGAAGAATAGCACTATTATATAGTATTACTAGACTAGGCTACTAGAAACTATTATAGATAATAGTATAAGGTATTAAAAGTTCTTAAAATATACGCGGTTAAATAAGGAGGTTAAGTTAAGACTAGGTAATAATTAAGACTATAAGTCTCTATAATTATATAGATAATTTATTAATCTATTTATTTACTAAGGAGTAGTTAAAAATAATATTATATATATAAACTACTATACTTACTATTATAAGAGTAATATTACTATTATATTTTAACTTAATAATATTAGGGTTAGTAATAAAAAGGTACTATATAAAATAAGTATAGATAATAATATAATAGAGGTTTATAAAGATAACTATATATATATATATAGTAATAAAAGTTATTAATTCTACTATATCTATATACTATAATATAGTATTATAGATTTTAGCTCCTAGCGCCTAAGAGCTAGTACTTATACTTAATAGTTTAGGGCGCCCCTAGCTACCTCTAGCTATTAGGGCTTCTATCCCTAAATTACTAATATACGCGTAGTTATAGTTCTCTTAGCTAGGAGGGGTAGCCCTAGCCTATTATTCTATCTTTTCTACTTAATATACCTTCTATCTCTTAACTTAGAGTCTCTTATATACTAAGCTAATACTATTAATAGGAATTAAGGTAGGTATTATTATATATATTAAGGGCGCGCTTACTACGCGTATAAAAACTCTATATTATAAGCTCTATTATTATATAATATCCTAATTTTATTCTAATTATATTTAGATTAGAGACCTCTTAGCTCTATTAATAAGTAATAGGTTCGTAGCTAGTACTATATATAGGTAGATCTTGTCGCTAGCTATATATCTAGCTATATATCTCTCTTTAATAGTATAATACTAAGGAATTATAGCGCTATATATAAATATATAAATCTGCTATATATAAATATATTATAAGCCTCTACTATAGATACCTTATAAACCTAAGAAACTATAGATATATTATCGTTAATAGGGAGTAGATAGTATTAAAAAAATCCGACGTTGGGCTGAAACCGACATTTGGGAGGGAACCCTTAGGAGCGACAGCTCCTAGGGGTGGGGCGCCGATTACATCTTCCAGCGACATTTCACGGCATGAATTCTGTTAATTCAATTACAATGGAGCCTGCCTCTACTTTATCTCTACCTTCAAGGTGCGCACATAAGCCTATCGACGCCCTGCTGATATGGAGAGCTTGTCTTAGCGTGTCAACCTCCCACACCATATTTACGACGCGGACTGCATGCAGGAGAGGTGGCTGAGTTGAATTAAGATCTTCCCAGCCGGCGGACCGTAATGGTCAGGAATCGGGGGGAAAAGATGGCTGCGTGATGAAGCGAGAGTACAGAGGTACTTCCTGTAGCTGCATGTAGGATAAGATCATCTTGGTCCCAGCCTATCGTACCAGGTTGTCGTTGAAAAGGCATGCAACACAGCACACTATACCAGAGTGTTCGGCGTTCTCGAGTCCATCAATGCTCGCACGACGCTGCGATTTTCTGCTAAGAATCCAGACTGTCCGTATTAGGTGGATTATGGATACTGTTCATGCCTTGGGGAGATCACCATGGCGAGTGTTGTTGGACTCATAGCGAGTATCGCTACTCTCGCAAAGGTTGTAAAGGAAGGACTTAGTGTTGCGAAACAGCTATACAATGCTCCAGAAGAGTTGCACTCGCTCCTAGTAAGTCAAGGCATTGAGCCAGAAAGGGTGAGGGAAATCGTGTCACAGCCACGTGGGAGAGGTACTGGGAAGCTAATAGACAGGTTTTGCAGTGAGATTATTCAACATTTATTTAATAATTTACACGGGTCTAGCCGTACGCTAAGCCTAATTTAGATTTACCCGAATATAAACTATTACTACTTAGCCCTACCTATCTAGGATTTACCCGTAAAATCCCTTTTAGTAATTATCTATTTATCTATATTATTAATAATAATATATTATAGATATTAATTCTAATAAAGAACTTATATATATAGCTACTCTAGTCCTCCTTATCCTTAATTTATATTATATTAGCTAAGTCCTGCGCTACGCTTATATCCTACTAGTTAAATATTAAAGTAAGGAGTAGAGTCTTAATAATTTCCTACCTAAGTAAATAAGGCGGATATTTAGATTTACTAAAGATAAGATATATTAATTATTTATTTATTTTAACCTTAAAAGTATTAACTAGTAATATAATTATTAGCCTAGCTTAGAGCTTACTTTATATCTTATCTTAATAAAATTCTTATACTTATATCCTTTATATAAGTTAATAATAATATTTAGCTAGTCTCTCTCCTTTATTTCTACTATAATTAATAATATCTTTAAGTACTTATATAATTACTATAATCCTATCTTATACTAGTATCCTATTTTTAAATATAATAGGATCTAGAGGTATATAAGGGTAATTAAATATATAGGGAAAATATATAAGAGGTTTATAGTTTAAGGGTTTATTAATAGAATATTTTAGCGCTTCTATTAACTAAAAGAAGACTAGAGGTTCTTCTACTCTATATATAAAAAGGTATATAATATAGTATAATTAGGGGTAATATACCTAGATAGTCTAATTAATATATTATATAACCTATTTAAGGGAAAGGTAAATAACTTAATAATATTATAAACTTCTAGTATATAAGACTAGCTATATTAAGTATTCTAGGGGTAGTAAGTTCTAGATCTATTTAGTAATAAAGCTTATAAGTATATAGAATTTATTATATTACTATATATAGGCTACTTAAATATATAAAAGAGAAAGTTTAATAGAAGAATAGCTAGTATATAGATTACTATTAAGTATAGTTTTAAAATAATATAGATACTTTAGGTAATAAATACCTTTAAGTATAAAATAAAATTAGGGCTAATACCTATTAATAATATCTATTAGGTAGTAGTACTATTAATAAACTATTTTACCTATTTATAAGGCTAAAATATAGTATCTAGTTAATTTAGAATAAGGCCTTTAATAATCTACTAATATTTATTAGTAATTAACTCCACCTAATAATTACTTAGGTATATTTCTTTATATTAAGCCTTATAATATAACTAAAGGGATTATAGGCTTATAATCTATATATAATTACCTAACTCTAATACTATAACGCCGTTAGTTTATAGATTATATTACTAATTAAGAGCTTATTATTAATTTAAGTTATAAAGAAGCTTATAAAGATAAGTTATAAATTAGCCTAAATCTATAATATATATAAGAAATATAAGAAACCCGCCCTTATTAAGTAATATAACCTATCTATATAATTACTATAAAATAGTAAGTATCTTATAAGGCCTTATTTCTTTATTCTCGCCTAAAGTTTCTACTTCTATATTCTATTTAGTTTTTCTACTTCTTATTCTAAAATATCCTAATCCTAAGTCACTTAAATATTAGGGGTTTATACTAATAGTTATTCCGTTATTCTATATTATTTTATATATTAGAGCTATAAAATATACTTAAGTATTATATCTACTAGTCTTATAATATTCCTACTACGTATTATTAACCCTATCTTTACTAAGCTTATTATTAACTTTTATATAAAAATCCTTTATAGTATTTCTCCTTTACTTACTATTATTATTATTACTTTTAAAGTCTCTACTATTACTTACTTAATCTATATCCTTAATACTATTAAGCCTATTAATATATAATTATACTATACCTATAAACTTTTTATTAGATATCTAGGGACGGCTTAGTATATTATTATTTATAGGGATAGTAAGACTAATCTTACTAGTAATATTTTCTAGTATTTTTTATATTTATTCTATCTCTTTACTTAGGTACTATTAATATAAGACTTAATTTATATAAAGTATTTAAATAAGGTCCTCCTAGGCCCCTATTTACTTTTATAATAGAGTTATAAAGGCTTATAACTCCTTATAAAGTATATTTAATATATTATAAGTCTATTATATTCCTTTAATTAAATATTTAAGTTCCGCGTTAGTATTAAGTTACTACCTATAAATAAGTTCTAGCTTCTTAATTAAGGCTAGGTCCTAAGTACTAATTATTATAAGTATATTAATATTAGTAAATAGAGGGGCTTAAGTACTACTTATTAATATAGGCCTATTAATACTTATAGGTATTATTACTAGAGTTATTATACTATAGGATTTAAAGAATTTTAAACTTTACTTTATGAAATTAATTAAAATAGTAGCTATATCCTAAGTTAAATAAGACCTTTATACTTATTTAGGTCTTTACCTATCCTTTTATAACCTTATCCCCCTATTCTTTTTCTTATTCTACTATTATAATTATTATAACTAATAGATAATATTATTAGTAGAGTTAGCTTTATCCTTAAGATTACTCCTAATATTAATACTACTTTAATAGCTAGTATTACTTTAGTATTAAGGACTTAGGCTTTACTACTAGTAGGGGGAACCTTTTAATATAGTACTTATACTAGAGGGTAATAGTAATATTACTATAAATAAGAGTAAGATATATAAGCCTTCTAAAGAGGAGTCTTATTTATTATTTTCTTTATAAGAAGGAATTTTATTAAAACTAGTATTCTCTATTTCCCTTATAACCTTTTTACCCTAGTAAGTAGAGAGTATATCTTATCTAGTATTATAATCCTATATTTTCTTCTTTTTATCTTTTATATCTTACTTCTTTTTATATTTTCTAGCCTAAACTTTATTAGCTATTAGTTACTATTAATCTAGTACCTATATAAGGTTATTATTAATTATTATATACCTAGATCTCCTACTATATTCCTTCTTATATTTATACTATTTAAGTAGTACTACTACCTTTTATTAATAACTATTCTAAGAGTAGGAATAGTAGATATATATCTTAAAATCCTATTATATATCCTTCTACTATAAATTTATACTAGAAAGTCTATATATACCTACTTTAATAAGTATATAATTAATACGTATTATTATCTCTTTAATATTAAGAAGCGTTCCTTTATATATATTTTATCCCTTCTACCTACCTCTCCTATACTTCTTATTATAACTATTTAATTATAAGATATCTAAGTTCCTAGTCCCCCTTCTCTTATACCTCCCTAAATACTATAATAGCTTTATATTATATAGCCTAGCTTTCCTATAACCTTTCTCTTTATAAGAGGACTTCCGCGGGGTAGGTTAGGAGGAATATAAGGGAAGGATATTATTATTATTAAGAGGTTCCTAGGGTATAAGAGGTATATTTATATAAAGGCTAGTAATAATATCTTCCTACTAATTATATAAATATATAATAATTATATATTTATTATACTATATTAAGATCTTTAGTTATAAGGATATAAAAGAAGGATCCGGCGTATTAATAATAGTAATAGTAAAGGTACTAATACCTAGGATATCTTTAGAAGACTTTAGAGTACGCCTAAGAGGTATATAATAACTATTAATAATAGTAGAGGAAGGTTATAAGAGGGATAGAATGGATATAAATATAAGTAAGTAATAGATTAACTATAAAGGATATTAGAATAATAGCCTAATTAGGCTATTATTTATATTAAATTAGTAATTTAATAATTAAATTACTAACTTAATATTCTATATAATTAGTAAATACTATAGCCTAATATAGCTATTAACTATTGAATAATATTGAATAATCGCTTAAAATCGGGACTATAAAACCTGTCTAATGCGGGCAAGTTTGCTTCGATCTGGTACCTTATTCTTCAATTCTCGTAGAGCCTTGTGCAACCTCGGGAAGACTTATTAGGCAGAATGAAAGATCCGCTACATCGAGCAGACTCGCTCGCCGATCGTCCATACCTTCTTCTTGATCTGGCACAACCTGAGCATACTCGCCAGCCAGCATCAATAATGTGAACTCATTATCAGGCCGCCACCGCGATAGTTACTGCTGCATCAAGTGAATTTGACCGCAATAATGGTATTAAGACGACCTCATTTTCCATTGGTGACAACCGTTTCTTGGGCATAAAGCCTTCGAAGGTGCTTTCATACAAGCTTGCTCGTAGCGTTATGACTGCTGATCATTACGCATCAGCCGTTACGCACGAATCATCAAGGCCCGCCATCTTACATTACGGTGATACGCCTCGACGGCGTCATTCCGATCTCTGAGACTTGGTTGAACCAAGTCATCGAGACTTACCGATCTACGGATGATGTCTTCCATGCCGATTTTCTGAGTGGAGTCATCTTTACTGGAAAGACAAACGGAAAAGACGTTGAAATTTCTCCGGGCGCGAAGACGCTGCTAGAGTCCTTAGGGACCAGATGGATCGAAGTACTCGACACTGATACTGCAGATGAGATTCCCCTCCCAGGACCTTATATTACGGCTGGGCAGGATCTTCTCCTCATCTGCAGACTCTATGACGACGTCCAAGGCGCTTTCATGACCGGGCTGATACCAGCGTCCCAATCGAAAGCTTGGCGTTGGTGATATTCCTTCAAATGCTGATTCACAAGAAGAACAGCCGAGGAACTTCATGCTGGTGGTGACTACGTGCAAAGCCTGAGCATAGCAGTGACTTCACGCCTTCGAGATAAAACAACTACTGCGGTTCCGCTTGCAGGCTGGAGGGTGGCTGTGAAGGACATATTTCAGATCGAAGGCATTCGAACCTCGCTTTGCAACCGGGCTTACTATGAGCTATACCCGCCAGCTACTAAAACCGCCGCATGCATCGAAGTCTTGCGTCACTTGGGTGCCAGCATAGTGGGGACTACGAAATTGGCATCGTTCGCGGCAACCGAGGAACCCATAGAATGTGTAGACTTCCAAGCACCCTGGAATCCTCGTGCAGATGGGTACCAGTCTCCCGCAGGAAGCAGCAGTGGGAGTGGAGCTGCGATTGCTTCATACCCTTGGCTAGATATAGCTATAGGCTCAGATAGTAAGTCTTCTCAAGCTACTAGTCAATGGCACCTAAGCTCAGATGGGTCTTCAGCGAGTGGCAGCGGACGGCGGCCGGGCCATTGGAATGGTTGCTACGCCATGCGACCTACACATGGAATCCTTCCTGTAGATGGGTACATTCCGAGCTTCAGGTGCGCACAACGAGGCTGCCATTATGTCGCACAGCTGATTTGAATGCTCACCCATATTTAGGCAATTCGATGTGCCCTGCTTTTATGGCAGAGATTTGGGGCAATGTGAAGAATTTGCGAAGCATTGGTACAGCAATAAATTGCCAAAGACTGCTTCGGTAGGTTTGTGGCGTTCACTGATATAAATTCTTTCTGATGATTTACTTAGCTGCCAATCTCGATCATCTATCCCACGGATTATATGTCGCTGATCACGAACAGGGATCAGGTGGAGATCATTGACAGATTTGTCACAGACCTCGAGTCATTCCTCGGAGTGAAGCAGAAGAAACTCTCCTTTGAATCTTTATGGGATAATTCACCGCCGACTGAAGCGAATGGCCAGAGTCTTCGAGATTATATGAAGGATGTGAGCTTCTGATCGATATGATAACAATTAGGCTACCACTGAATAGTCTAGGCCTGCAAGGACTCTTTCTTCCATGATGACTATCACAGCTTCGATCAATTTCGCGAGGACTATCAAAGGAAATACTCAAAGACTCCTTACGTCAGCCCGCCTGTTCGGTGGCAATGGTATGCTTGATGACCAGGCAATGTAGTCTGAAGTTCGTGCTCACCTCCGTGCTCAGGAACCTCTCTGCCACGATCACCGAAGCAGAAAGAGACACGGCCGTCACTAGGCTGGAGCTTTACCGACAATGGTTTTCTTCGAAAGTCATGCAGGTTGAGAAGTACGACTCGATAGTAGTTATCCCCATAGAAAATATCTCGCCAAGATATCGAGATGACGCAACGTGCGTACCGCTCCCTTGTGCTTACGCATGAACGGGTGTGAACTGACAAATATCATAGGAGTCGCTTCATTCCAGTTGGGGTTCCCATGCTCTTCCTATCGCCAATCACAGGAGGTCCAGAGTTGACAATCCCAGGTAATTTGCTCCTTGTGTCTGTGAATGATTGGTCTAATGTCAACAGTCGGAGAGACTCCTTTTCAGTCTAAAGTGACTGGAAAATGCGAGCATCTTCCCGTGGCTGTATCCTTGTTGTCAAGTCCAGGTACATGTTTCTCTCACTACTCTCGATTTTCATTTTGATGCTGACACAATGGAGGACGAGACATGGAGCTTTTTAATCAAGCTCGAGACTGCTTAAAGAAGGCAGGTAGAGCTACAAGTGTGGGTGCTGGAAAAAAACTTTTCTCCAGCTAGGGAGGCTAGGGCCGCCGAAGACGCCTTTGAGTACAGTCCCTCGGGGCATCAAAAAACGTCACAGTGGGAAGTCCTGCAAGCACTATATATCACTACCAACAGATTATGAGGGGAAAAATTCGCGTATAAAGCTATTAGACTTATTATTTAGAGCAACTTTCATACAGAAAAGAAATCGTAAAGAAACCTAACACGCCAAACGAGGGATCCAAGCGTCGCTATACCCAGGTCTCAACTTCGCCAAACTAGCGAGCTTTTTACAGCACCCACTCATCAGCCGAAACCATACTCCTCGAGGTCCAAGCTCCAGAGCTATCGAAGATCAATCATTCACGTTTGCGCGCCAATATACGTATATCAGTGATGGCGAAAAGAAGGTTGAGTCCATCCAGCATCCTGATATTTTCAATGACGCCTTATGTTCGCCAAAACAAGGTGAAAAGACTCATAGCCTTCTATTCTTGAGAGGCCTTCCATCTCCCCAATGGCTTTCAATGATTGGAGGTTTTTTCCGAGTCGATCCGGAGTTCTTCCAACGGCACCTGGATTTCTGGTCCACCGTAGGACGGATCAACTACTTCCCATTGCCATCTTTACCGTCCACATCCACAAATATGATACAGCTATCGTATATTACCATAGGTCAAAGAGAGAGCCCAGGGGAACATTGCAGCCCAAAAAACATCGAATCAATGAGACGGGCTGGAAATAAAGCTATGAGCAGGTATATCTATATTCTCAACACTGACATGGAGTCTGGATTTGCGTTGGGCACTTCGATCGTCCGTACATTTAGTGTGCATGACGAAACATATTTTATGATTGAGCAAAGAATCTCGATATATCTTACTCGCGGTGAGTAAGCTCGGACGAGTAAGTCTCTGCTCGATGATACACCGGCACATTGTCGCTGATACAGTGTAGCTTTAGACTGGGTCGACACGGGCAAAGACCTTCAACAAGGTCCTGAGGGCCCCTGGACGCATCTAGCAGAAAATTCAAACTTCAACCATTCGGTCTTCTATCCGACAATACAAATACTTCCCAAAGTGGCTCTAAAGTCGCACCTCATGTCTGTGGATAGTTCAATCTCCAAGTCGACAAGTGGTCCTCGCCCTTTTGCTCAATCCTCTGCTCACCTGGCTACGGACTACGGTAAATCCCTTGATTCCAAGGTCATGGCCATCGATCAGATCTGGCCGGCGTGCGAAAGCCTCACTTCTACACCAAAGCTGACATCCAGAAAGAGCGACATGACCGATATCAGTCTAAATCGTTAGAAATAATACAGTCTGGAGTACACTCCCTATAGCTCATTAAACCATGGATGCCGCAAAGCCTCCCTTGCGGTCGGACGCTGTCTTGGATCAACCTTCATAATATAGTCAAAGAAATCAATGTCCTTCTGAGCGATGTTTCGAGACGCAGCCGCCAAGGAGAACGGTCGATGATTTTCTTCGAGTTGTAGTAGTAGCGGCCGAACCGAGTCGTCTACAAGGTCTTTGAAAGCCTCACTACCAACTGGTCCGTAGTAATCGTTCTGCATTTGGAGGACTCCCATAGATAACCGCGGATCGCCTGTCGGAGGGGCATTTTGGGGTAGGAATATATAGTTTCCTGTTATCAAAGTAATGCCCTATGTACGGAATTATTAGACAGATAACACTTAACGCGTATTGCAATTTACTTACCGTAGCACCAACCGCCCAAATATCAGCTTTGGTCGTCCACGGGATACCAAGCGGTACTTCTGGGGCGCAAAATATCTCTGCACCGATTAGGTGTCCTCCGTCGTTCGAGGGTACATTTGACGGTGCAGAATCCCCAAGATCACCAAGTTTATACTGGTTACCCCAGGGACGATACTTCACAAGAATATTGTCGGGTTTAATGTCTGCGGTAATAAATCAGTCATTCTTGATGACTGATCAATCATTAAGGCCTCCCCTCCATAACGTACCTGTGTGCACAATGTTTTTGTCGTGTAAGGCAATAAGAGCCTCAATAGTCGCTCTCAGAGCACGCTTCGCCTCTACTTTTGACAGCTGCTTTTGCCGTAACAAGTTGAGGACATTGTCGTCCATATATTCAACTACCACCGATTCCGGATCCTCAATCTGATCGACCAACTGACGGATGGAGTGACAGCCTTGGAAAAGCTGGAGCGTCTGGGCTTCATTGTTTAAGCGGTTTGTAGGGGCGGTCTTCACAACAACTCTCTCCTGATTCGGACCCCTAGTTCAAGTTAGGAAAAGAGTTACAATTCGCAATGGAAGGGAGCTATATATGTAGCAAGCCATGGTCCTTCTGGGCGGTTACGAAGTTGGGTATTGATTGTGTATAAAGCATTCCTGCCCCGGAGGTTCTGGCCGATATTGTATGACATCATTGCTGCGGATCTGCGCATAATGAAGGAAATCGGAAGTCGAGACAGGAAAAAGGGCACGAATGCCTTCTCTCTAGGACCTTCTCGTGTTGTTGTTGTTGTTGTTAACTCTTTTATTTCATACTAGTCGTGTGCAATATACGAAGAGACTAGTCTAGGATAGGTGTCCTTTTTTCACCTCCACCTAAGCAATCCTATTCAGGCGGATGTGCTGTCCTTGAAGAAAAACCCTCTAGAAAAACAGACCTTCTCGTGTAATGTTAGCATAAAGTTGCTTTGTTTTGACAGTCTACTACGGTCTCCAGCGAAATGTTTATTAGCGTGACAGGGATTATCTTGGTGAGTCCTCTCCAAAATAATCCCTACCGCGCTAACAACTATCACCCCTGATACGTAGTACCTTCCCCTTCCTTTGACATTCACTGTTTCAGCTTTAGCTACGGCAAGGATTCCGATTGCTAATTGAGGAATTGATCTGGGCAAGACCTTGAGATGAGACAGTGCTGGACGACAAGGTAGAAGCTCGATTTGACTATTAGTATACGCCTTTTTTCAAGCTCTACACGTGCCACGATAGACATGAGGTATTGCCTCAGGATATTTATGAGATAGTTATATGTAAACTTCCAAAATGAGATCTTATAATCTAGTTTACCTTACAGCTCGCCCTCTATCCAACAAATATCGGCCGCCTGGCGCTCTGTTCTATTCTATGCTATCCTGATACAAAAACCGTCCAGTCCCATCCACGCCACGCAATGCGATGCAATGCAAAAACGCTTGAAGAGCAAGCACCTATCCACCCAAACGCCAACAATAAGTATGCCCAGTCATAAATCCCATCATGCGCCTCTCCTCCCACGATAAGGTTCATAACCCGTTCCCCGATCGAGCGGTGGTTCCTGTCCCGGAACACCCACATACCCACTTCCCCCGTTCCGCCACCGATCCATGCCGTAATGTGGCTCCTCGTCCGCGAATCCAACAGGCTGTGCGCCATTGAGGAGACTCCGGCCGCTATCGTTGCTGTTGCGGTACATCTGCCGCCGTTCGCTCAGGTCGTTGGCCGCTTGATCCCGATACGCAGGGTGCATCTGCAGGAGGTGATGTGGAGAGACGGTGCGGGATCCACCGTCGGCGCCGCCAGGACTCGATGCTCGTGACGAGGCGCCGGAACCACCACCGCCGTGGCCCATGAAGGATCTCGGCGTGGTGCTTCTCTCGCTGATGAGGTCTGTAGGCCGGCCGTAGAGCTCGCCGTCGCCGCCGTTCTCTTCGGCGAAGTCGGGACGGTCCTTGTAGTAGCCGAAATCGAGCTGGGACTCGGGTACGGCTTCGAAGAGCTCTTTTTGCTTGGGAATATCGGGTGCGAAACGCGCGGATTTGCCGGGGTGTTGTTGAGACATGGGACCCATGTCGATGGCCCGCTCAGAGTAAGTCGACGGCGCTTGCGTGTTCTCCGTGTTGAGCCTGCCGCGCAAGATGTCGCCGGCACGGTGTTCAGCTTTGGCATGGACCATGGGCGTCATGAGCTTGGCGTACAGAGCTGGATGGCCAAATTTGGTCGAGACACGATCGTTACGGTGGCGCTTGTGACCTGCATCTATCATGCCCACCGGATCTTTGAGTGTCGCCTTTGTATAGAATTCATTCTGGTCATCGAAGGCCTTAGAGCAATAGAACTTGAAGATTACCATTAATATCGGAAGAGGCCCCATAGCGGCGACCATGATCCATGTCCCCGAGGCTTTCACGACTAGAGCGATGATCACATCTGCGAGGACTGTAGCAAAGACAAGGCGGTTGAAAAGAATCCACCAATATTGGCCGCCAGATTCAGTTTTCGTTATGAGAACGTAAAGTAGGAGATACTTCTTGAGCCAGTAGTCGGCGGCGAAAAAGAAGGTGGTGATTGGTATGACCAGAGGCTGTAGTGTGATGAAGCAAAGTGCCACGGTGGAGTAGAAAAGAAAGTAATTGTAGTACACTGCATAGTCCATTGGGGGTGGTGCAGTCCATTCAATGGCTTGTCGTGGCGTTGGACTCAAGAATTTCCGATTGAACCACCCCCATGTAAGGTTGAGGATCTGAGCAATGTCTGCCGCCGAACCCAGATTACGTTGCAAGAGCCAAGTGAGCCAGAAGGGAGTCACTTCGCAAAGACCTGTCAGCATCTGGAAGTAGAAACCGCCACTCTTGATGGCATCCCAAATCCCTTCATGTGCATCATTGCGGTAGAAGATGACCAAGGAAACATAAGTCCACATCGCGGAGAATGCAGAGAAGACAATCAAGTTATTGAAGACAAAAAATGCATATAACCTAGTGGTGACATGCCGTTCTCGAGCTGTCTTTGTCGTATCACCAGCATGGATGGACAATCGTCTGAAGATAATTGGGAGGATCAGGTACACCAAAGACGTCAAGGCCGGGGAGGCGATACCCTGGACAATCGACCAGATGGTCTTATGCTTGCTAAAGTCTTTTCCAAAAGCTTTCCATATGTGTGCAAGATTAAGCAAATTCGATAGGAAGATGGCTATCAGAGCGTTAGGAGCTATCCAGACAATTGTCAGGACACCGATCCAGAAGTTGTTGATGAATCGTTTCCAGCGTCTCTCCCGTTTGGACAATGGTAGGTTCTTCCAGATCAAGTCGTTCGGCCTGGGTGCTAATCTGATAGTGGTACCATGCGGATGCTTGCTCTTGGCTGCATAAGCCACAGTATGTGCATCCTCAATCCTTTCATAGCTGGCAAATCCAAAAGGCATAGGGTTCCTCTTGTCAATTGATTCTCGCACATGCTTGATATCAACCTCAAGCCCACTGATGCGCTCGGTCAGATATTCAATAGCATCCATTTTGCCACTGCCATTTTCCTTTCGGTATTTTCCCGATGGCCGCATGGTAGGACGATTAAGCGGCAACCTGTCTGGATTCTTCAGATACTTTGAGAGCACCACCTCCAATTCTCGCACGGCCTCTTCGTGCTCCTCGATGAGGTCTGGAAGCTCTCTGACATTGCGTGCTATTGCCGCTCGGGGCAACGCAGCAGTATGTTCCACCTCGTCTGCCAAACGCAATATGCCTTCGTCCGACCGCGAAGCCGGTGGAATGTCAGTGAATATCAAAGTCCGAGAGTGTAGGCCTTGTAAGTAATCGGCGCTCTCGAAGTACTGCCTTCTTAACCGAGTGACTGCCACGTAGTTCCGCCATAGAAAGAATGCCACGATGAAGTTCATGACCCAGGCGCTTGCGACGTGAACCCACAGACCTGCTCCTGAGACATATTGAGGTGTGCTCGTTACCCAGAAACTGCCACCTTCGAATTTCAATTCCTTCTTCACTTTCCCACTGCTGATTACGTTGGTCGGTACCAAGACACCTATGGCAACGGCGGTCATGACTGCGAACATGTTCCTGCACATTCGTGTGAACCTGAGAAAGATGGTGCCATCAAGTCCTATCTTCTCTACCAACTGGGGCTCCTTTAACGAAACGATAGGGCCGAACCAGGCGAACAAGCCCTTTCCTATACGCGGAGGCGCATGTTTTTCATCCGCGTATCTCAATTTAGGGGCGTATACGACAGAGTTATGGGGTCTCATCAAAGAGAACAAGAAGGTTATCAGGAACATCGACCCAATAGAGTAGCCCAAAGCGGCGAAGACGGCGGTCTCTTTCAGCTAGGTAGAGTAACGTATCAGTAATCTTCCGAATTGCATATCCAATGAACGGCTTACACTCGAAGCATAAGGATTGGCTATGAGGCAGAGGAGCGCCTGGGATCCACTGAGATTGGCACAGTCTTGGCCATTGTGTCCTCCAGCTGGTGGAGCAATTGGAGTGGACATGATCGAGTGAATGGACGTCCGGCTTGTATGGGACAAGTGAGTTTAGGGATTGAAGCGGGTCCAGTGTCCCTGGCTGAGAGCCATTGAATGTATCAGGCCCGGAGGCCGAGCGATAGGAAGAATGGCCGTTGAGGACGTGGGGCAGTGGATCTTGCCCTAGAGGTAGAGCACAGAAATACGAAACCCAGGGTTGTTCGCTCAGACCGTTAGCAAAGTATTCGAGGGATTGTTATTACTGCAAATCAAACAAAGAAGAACGAATGAAGAAACTATCAGAAGAATGGAAGATGGTTGATTTCACGAACCCCGAAACTTAAGTAGCTAAAATTAGAATAGAGCATGTCTTTCAATACCGTATCTTACCTTAGTCATCAGTCATCACGGACCAGCCCGCTCGGGGCTGACTGACACAGTCGTTGATTGGGTATGAGTTCAACGGCTTTGGACCGTGAAGCTACTGATTGTCAAGCACTGACTCGAACTGTTTTACGGAGATCTAAAATGGCTGGCATTCCAGATCGTGACTCCGTGAAAAAGGATAGGTTGCATTTTCTGGTGACATGTATACTGATAATGTATGGTTTGATCCGTTCTTGCCAAGGTCGAATGGAGAAAGCAGAGCTGAGACCACATATGATGACAATGTCACGAGGCAAGGGTCAGGTCACTCAGCAACAAGTCTGCTCTCCAAATATGAGCCATATGACGGGCCAAATACCATGGTCGCCGCTAGGGTACCAACCCCCTTCAATTCGTACTGCAACCAGCTCGCGACCGACTATGCTTCTGGGATGTTCTCTTGCGCTCTTACACTGACCGTCCTCATTACCGCCTCTCCCCCCTTTACGTGAGCCTCCACTTCGAAGTCGCCCAATGCCTTCAATCTATCTCCCTCAACGCCCTTTTCCAGGAGTCCGTTTTGCTCCTCTTTCGCCGCGAGAATCGTGATATCTTCTGGCCCTATGACCACTCTCGCTCCCTGCGTAGTCTGATCCAAGGCTGCTTTGATAGACACTGCAATATCTGCTGTAGACACCGATCCGAAAATGGCAATTATCGGGGACTTGGGAGGTTTCAGAGGCTCTGAAGCAGCATCAAGTTCTGCAGCCGCTGAGCTTGCTGCCCTTCGGGACCGGCTTGGGGCTTCTTGAGGTGTAGTCTCGGGCTCGGGAATCGGGGTTCTGTAGAATATTATATGGCTTGGCAAGACTGCCTCCATAATCTCCGACGCTATCTGTGGCTGCAATACGATCAGTGGTTGTTGGCAAATTGCAAGTATGGAGGCCCAGTACCGGCAGCAGCTTCGGCTGTACCTCGATAGGCTTGAATATCTGGCGTGTTGGAGGCGCCGGAGGAACTTCCTCCGCCACTTTGATCCCGAATGTAAAGTCTCTTTCGGCAACGACAGCCTGTGGTTTCACTCCTTGAAGTGTAGCAGCAGTGACATATTCTGCTTTCTGCCGTGGATACCAGGTATTTCGCATTCGGCCAGGCTCGACGGGGGTGATGGAGCCTGCGATGATTCACGTCAATATAGTCGTTGATCTGGGCGCAATGATAGCAGGGTACCCTTTCGTCCGTAGCCTGGCATATCCTGCAATAGCTTCACGTTAATTGTTGTGGGCCTTTTCGCAGTCTTCTTCTTCCCTCGTAGTTGCCTATGGAAAGGGAAGAACGAGTGTGAGATATCATCTGCAATTGTCCGTCTCAAGCAATTGAGACACAGCGATGTCCTGGTTGACAGTGAGAGACTTGTCATTGCGGCGACAGATGTTGTGAGGCTTCAAGCAGTCGATTTGGGTGGACCCGGCAAACAAAGACCTGGGTCATGCCGCTAGCGCTAGCCCCTAGCCGCTAATGCGCATTGAGGTCTCGACCCCCGCGGCATTACCTCGATGCCCTGAAGAAGCAGAGCAGACGCACATACTTTAGTCTGTGAACGCAGCGGCGAGGACGTATACCAATTGGCCACCTGCAAGAAAAGGTTCCTTCAGGCAAAATCGTTCTGTGTTTCCAACCAATCCCCAACATTGGCGCCTAGAACTACAACAACGGTTGCCTCCCACTGAATATATACCCGAACCTCTGAACTTTTCCCGCTACTACTCTAAAGTCTCCTCATTCTGTGACGACGACGGAAGGGTTCTCTTCACTACCAGTCTCTTAGCGACTGCGTCACACTTCAGATATAAGAAGAGTTCCACACCCACAGCCATGCTCAACCGGTAGCATCCACCCACCATGCCAGACAGACCGCTTACAGTCCTCACCTACGCAGCAAGTGCTTCACTTGCTGCAGTCGCCCTAGTCTACTTCTTCAGTCCTAACTACCTCATCGACGGCGACTCCTCTGCAAGCTCGGCTAGCACCCGCAAGAAGGGGATCGTAGGTCTCTTCAATCCGGCAAATGATTGCTTCATCAACTCGGTGCTCCAGTCTCTGGCCGGTCTCGGACATCTACGCTTGTACCTGATACGGGAATTACATCGCAGAGATCTCGGAGGTTCAGAAATATATGAAGTCGTACCTTTGGTGGACAGCAATGGCAAAGAGGTGGATGGCAGGAAGCAGGCGAGTATGCAAAGCGGAGAAGTGACACGGGGGTTGAAGATCATGATAGATAAGTTGAATGAACGGCCGATATACAAGAAGACAATCTCCGCCGCGGCCTTCATCAGGGTTTTGGAAAGTGCTTTTGGAACCCGAATCAGCAAGTCGCAACAGGATGCCCAAGAGCTGCTTCAAGTTGTTGCTGAGAGACTGTCAGAAGAATATCACGCAGGACGAGAAGCGAGGAGGAGAGCCGGGAAGGCAAAGCAAGTCCATGGGTCTGAGCCTGATGTAGTGAGGCAGGAAGTCTGTTCATCAGCTACAATGGCAGAGGAAGTAAGCGAAGACCTGGACTTTCGTACAGAGCGTCCCACAACGAGCGCACCTACCAACTTAGAGCCTGCAAGAGACGATGAGATTGATCCTCTGGACGAAGAAGAGGAAGGCTTTCCACTCGAAGGCCAGACAGAGGCACGGACCGAATGTCAGCATTGCCAATTCGTACCCAAAGTTAGCCCTACATCTTTCGTGATGCTGAATCTCATGGTACCTCAAAAGAGCTCCACTACGCTCAACGAATGCATTGATGCGCATTTCAAGAGAGAGTATATCGATGACTACAAGTGTGACAAATGTCGCCTTGAGCATGCCGTCGAGATGTTCTCAAACGACCTAAGGCACGCCAAGTCCGATGAGCAGAAAGCGATTATAGAAAGTTCGATAGCGAAAGTACGGAGCGCACTGAACGATGACCCTGAAAAGGCTCCAGCAGGCGTCGATCTGCCAGATACCAAGTATGCACCAAAGCGAAAGATCGCGCGTCACATCGAAATCACGTCTTTTCCCAGAGTTCTTGTTATCCATCTGTCGAGATCCCTGTATGATCTACGCAGTAGCTCAACAAAGAACCTCGCAAAGGTCTCTTTTCCCGAGAAATTCCCCTTGGGGGGTCTTCTCAATCGACGGAACTACAAACTCCTTGGAATGGTGACCCACAAAGGGACCCACAACAGTGGCCATTATGAGACGTTTCGAAGACAGCACCTGTATGCTCCAATATCGACACCGCACGTGGACAGTACCACCGGCCCATACAGTGCGTCAGGGACCCCAGCTCAACCCATTCCTAAACCGCAAAGCCCAAAGACGTCTCAAGGGAACAGCCCTTCGATACCCGTTCCATCGATCATCGACTCCACTTCACCATCCACCCATTCACACTCGCCTTCGTCCTCGTCAAACTCAAAGTCCTTACCATCCACCAGGCCCTCATCAGGAGACATGCCCGAGACACCCAGAACCTCCAAGCTTTCCAACGAACTATCGAGCGAACCGCTTAAATCTGAAGACGCAAGGCTAAAGCACAACAGCAAAAGTGCCTCACTGATAGATGTGAGCCGCTTAAAGCGAAGGAAACGACCTGTGGACCGCTGGTGGCGCATCAGTGACGACAAGGTCAAGGAATGCAAGACCAGCGACGTCTTATGCATGCAAAAAGAGGTCTACATGCTCTTCTACGAAATGGACAACAACGAGGGTGATGGAGGATGATGACCGGGCGATCGGACCTGGTTATCCCCAATACAAAATAGACCCACTCACCATGCGGCAGAGGAGTCATAGGGGTTTGATTCCTCTTTATCGATCCTGGTGCGGTGACAATTACGAGGGGTATGGAGGATGATGACCAGGCGATTGAAGATGGCTGTCCCCCCTACAAAAGGAACCACTCACAACGCGGTAAAGCGGATACCCCACGTCCTGGGCAACTTTGGCACTCGTCACGGCTGGGTCTTGGCAGGGACCCCTGAAACGAGTGCCTTGCCAGGATATGGCCTAGGGATTCGATACCTCGTAATCGGCCCTGGCTGGCGTGGTGACAGACGACAATCTGTGGGTTTCCAGACCTTACATCACCGGCCCCCCTCTTCCGGCAACCCAATCCGACATCTTGCCGATGCGACGCAGCATGTTGAGCTTGGTCGATATCCCAATACCCATCCTTCCAACCATCTCAATCAGCGCCCCTTTCCCACAGCCAGCCAGCCAGTCACTCACTCACTCATGCACCAACCTACGCCCAGAAAACCCAGTCATCCATCTATACCAAGAACCACCAAACCATCACTCCTAAGCTATGAAGGTAAAAGTGAACGCGACGTCTATCTATGGCTGGATGGATAGAATCCGGTAACCTGAGCTAGCTTATATCCTTCGAGGCCGAGGACTCCGAAGAGACATGCCACAAGCCTCCAATGGATGTCATCAGTGTTGTCAGCACCTGCCAATATTCGGTCGAGATGGTTGTCATTACATTTCGCAATCAACGCGTGGTAAGTGTCAAGGTGCGTAAGGTAGATAAGAGTTCAGGCGGTGGACGCGAAATATATTTAGAGCGGAGGAAGGAGGACGCTTACTACAATGCTCACCATAGATGTTTGAGCCCTAGGAAATCATGTCGTATCCAGTATATGAAATTTTAAGCTTTACATACTATATCCGCCATCCATTCACAGAAATAACAATCCAAAGTTCAAAACCATTACACATGTACATGCGAAGGAAGAAGGAAAAAACAGTAATCTCCAACAAAATAGAAAATCTATAGCTACCTACCTATGCTACGCTATCCTATCCTATCCTATGCAAAGACCAGAGCAGACCAAGACCAAACCAAGAGGAGATTATAAAGGATAGTGAAAGACCGAAAAGGCCACTTAAAACCCAACTCCAATCCATGACCAATACTATACCCTCAAGTCGCAGCAAGAAGAAAACGCCGAGCGCTATGCAAAAAGTCCAAGTATTAATTATCCCACCCATCCATCTCACACAAACCCGAACAAGTGAGAGAACACAACACCAAAAAACACGATGGATCAACCACCACCCCTCACCCCCTTCCCCGTCCTCTAGAGAAGAGAAAAAATCACCCCCTCCTCGCCGCCCTCCCCTCCTTAATACGATGGAACTCGTTCTCCGGCCAGATCCACCCCCGCCGCGTCTTCGCCATCCGACTCTCCTGCACCCCCACACTCTGCATCTCCTTGTCCCTTCCACACCCCAACACCTTCTGCCGACTCAGCGCCACGGGCGGGCCCACCTCGACGCGCCACCCACACTGGCCCGGCAGCGGCTGATCCGCACACAGCATGTGCAGGTACCACAGCGCGAGGCAAGCCGTCAATCCGTCGCGCTTCTGCAGCGCGATGGGGGGTGCGAGCTGCAGGAGGCCGAAGTAGGGCGGGGAGGAGCCCTCCTCGGTGCCCATGCGGACGCAGACGAGTTCGATTTCGGTGATGAGGTAGCCGTAGCGGCAGTTGTGCTCGCGCATGACGCGCTGCAGGTGCGCGAGGTGGGTGAGGTAGCGGACGTGGGTTTGGCCCTTGCCGTGGCGCATGCCGGTGTTCCAGACGTCGTAGGCCTTGACGAGACCGACGAGGCGGCCGCGGCCGTTGCCGCTGAGGGTGTGGGTGGCGTCGTTGGCGTAGGCGGAGAGGAAGTGCGGGCCGTTGTCGCCGCTGTACTCGGGCTGCATGGTGATGTGGCGGGTGTGGCCTTGGCAGGTTTTGATGGCGGCGTTGATCTTGGAGGCGTAGTGGCGCGTGATGATGTCTTGGAGGCTGCGCTCGTTGGTGGGTTCGAGGGCGGCGGCGCTGATGGTGGGGACGGGGAGGGCGGCGGCTTCGACGGGGACGTTGAGGAGGCCCGATTGCGCTTCCGTGGGCGAGAAGATGCTGCGGGAGAAGCCGGGGATGGCGCTGATGGTCTCGAGGTCGAAGTCTTCCCAGGAGCGCAGGTTGCGGACGTCCCACCAGCAGTGGGCGTGGATGCCGGTGCCGATGGAGAGGCGGGCCACGAGACGGACGGCGGGGTTGCGGCTCGTCAGGTATTCGGTGATGGTGGTGGTGGGGCCGTAGGAACACTCCAGCTCCGGGGTGAGCTCGCGGTAGGCGGATGGTGCGAATATCATTTCGGGTGAGATGAAGTCGGAGATCTCGGGAACGACGGCTGGTGCATATTGTGGAGCTCGTGTCGTGTAGACTGGAAGAGTTCGATACGTAGGGTTGACACCGTAGCGACGCAAGGCGGCAGCGTCGACCGCAGGTTGAGAGGTGGATCTACCATGGCCAGGATATCCTCGGGAAGACGAGTATGTTGTAGGCGAGTTCAAGGAAGAGGTGTTGGCCCAATTGTTGGCGGAAGCAGTACTGTAGACAGGAGGATCGTAAGACGAGCATTCAGGCGGAGACGTCGTGCTTCGCTGGTGCCGTGGTCTGGTCGTTCGCGCATGCTCAGGAGGATTGGCATACGAAGACAAAGCTCGTCGATGTGACTTAGGACGAACATCTGGCTCGAGGCCTTGGTCTACTGTACGAATCCTAGGAAGAAGCACTGGTCCATGTTGTCTGATTGGGGAGTGGGGTGAGCAGGTTGGTGTTGTTGCACGAGTATCAACCGATCCTGGTGAGGACCAGACAGATGAATTAGAAGAGTTGCGGCTGTGTCCGTTCTCTTGTCCAGGAGAGCGGGACCGGACGCGTTCGGGTGTGGCAGGTCGATATCGGTATGGTGCAAGAGACATGGCTTCCAGAGCGATGAGATGAAGAGGCGTAGTGAGGCTGACGATGCTTGCGCTGTCTATTAGTGGAGACCGGCTCCAAAGTTTAGTCTATAGTTGAAGAGTAGGAAAATGCAAGGCAAACAAAAAGAGACTCGTTCAGAGAGAACCACAAGGCGTTTCGTCGGAGACGTCGTTATTGAAGGAAAGAAGAGATTGAGAGGACGTGAAGCGATACTTATTCTCTACAAACACTACCGATTGCCAAAGCAGATATGAAACACAGCCAGAAAGAGCGGTCATCCACATCTGGCTGACACGAACGTGAAACGTAAAGTCGAATGGCTGGAAGCAGTGCCAGGGCAGAGATTGAGACCATCTTCGCTATTGAAACGTAGGGCAAGTCTGCAGGACCATCGATGTCGCGCGTCAACTAGGAGTTGGCATGGTCTCGTGAGAGTCTCGTACTATTTGCAGGTGCTCGCGTCTCGCGGGTCCTTCGTCAAAGCATGTCACGTTGAGAGCTTCTGAGTTCGCGACATCGGGCGTTTGCACTGAAGGACCACAAGCAGCCGGAAGTCATGTTCGCCACAGTCGAATACGGGGACAAGGTTTCAAATAGCCAAGCGCCGACTATAGATAGAGAAGGCAAAGAGACAGTGCTGAAGCAGGCCCGTTGTACGGCCGCAAAGATTCATCCTGCTCAGTGGGAAGTCGGGCGTCAAATGGGTGGAGATGGAGGTGAGGTTGATGCTCCGGCCGGCGCGTAGCGAATCAACGCGTTGATTGGATGGGAGGATAAACACGCTAGTATCTCCAGATCTCCGTTTAGCGCCAAGTATTGAAGAGCCAAATTCTGATGGTGTACGCCCGAGAGTGATTGGCACGCTGTGATTAATGCAATGTCGTTCCTAGGAATCTGACATGAAACGGGCCTGAGGACGTTTCAGGTTGATCAGAGTCTGCTTACCCTCCTGATTTATTTCTGCACCTCCATATATGGGAGCCGAAGAGGATGCAAATTCTTCTCAAACAAGACATTGCATGAATTTCCCATGTACCGAACATGTTGCCGCACCAGGCAATGTCGTCAAGAGTGACTCTCGTATGTCAAGAAGGCATTGTTTCAGGCGTCCCAATCGAAGCGCCGTCAACATTGCCCTGCTTTCATTGTTTCTCGTTCACGGCGCAGTAGAAAAGAATGGCTTCAATTGATTGAGGCTGGTACAAGACATTGCTCGGCGGTTCGAACCTGGTGTTACGGCCGATGACCCAGGTTTGTGACCATGGTGGCTGCATGTGAAGAAGTGAGATGTTGTATTTCCTCACCCTTGAGTTGATGACTGTGCCACCCCCTCGTCAACAGCCTCTTCGACGTTAGATTTCCACCAATCAAGCCAATTCACCACTTTCCTCTCTTTACGGGCTTCCTCGGCTGCGAACACCATGGCGTGACTTCGGATGACCTCTTCCAGCGTGCAGCCAATGTACTCTTTCTGCGCCTCAGCCACGTTCATCTTCTGCATCTGCACAGTCTGTATCGCCTTCACAAATTGCATTGCAAGTCCTGCGTCGCCCCCGCCGTGCCCTCCACCTGGTTGGTAGGTATGGTGGGTTTGAGCGACCTTGGACCTAAAGTCGTATACGCGGATGAGCTTGCTATCGTATTCGATTTCCCCTTTGGTGCCATAAATCCTGCCTCTCCTCTCGCACTGCTTCTCCGTCGAAGCCACCATGTGAAAAGTCGCGATCTTGGCACCTCTACCACTATGTCGATTCTCCTTGTTTGCGCCCGGTGTTGACGGAAGGGGTGCGTCTTCCCAGGTCATCGTCACCACCTGGTCATCGCATACATCATTATCAGACTCGTAAACGCATCGACCGAACCAAGGGCGTCGATCGACCTCTCTCTGGGTCGTGCTCTCATCGTAATCCTCTGAGAGGCGTTCCAAAAGCCGCAGCCTGGCGTCATCATGGTCAGATGACTTCTGCGAATTCATAAGGTCTTCGATATCGGGGTCAATGATGTTAATTGGCCATGCTGCATTACCTTGGTCGAGTTGGCCCTCTAAGTATATCTTCTTAGCACTGTACAGACATTCGGTCTCAGCGGGACAAGACAGGCAATTCGTTGCATCTCCTGCCAACGCTGGTTTTCTGTTCTTCTTGAAGTAAAGTAGTGCGCCTGTAGATGTGATGTGGGACGGGACGTGACAGGCATCTCTGACGTTCGTCGAAGGTGAGCAGAGAAGCCATAACAGAAGATCGATATCATGGCAGCTCTTCGTCAGCAGAGACGGTGCTGTTGTTGATTCTTTGCGCCAGTTCCCTCTTCCCTGTCGTCAGCTTTGACAGGCTCAGCTTTCGTATTTACTTACCGAACATAAGAATGAGAGAAGTGCCACCAGCCCACAGGCTCCGTGTGTTCGATAGATAAAACATCTCCGATCACACCATCATCAAGCAAAAGCTTTCGTAGCAGCATATTGTGAGGACTGTAACGCAATACGTGGCCAATTGAAAATATCGCCTGGGGCGAGTCTGTGCCATGGGGCTGTAGCGATCGATATATGCTTAAACAATCGCTCAATGTAGTAGCCAAGGGCTTCTCACTCATAATATGTAGACCTAACGGTGCCAATGCAGTAATGATCTCCGCATGTAATTCATCCAATGTGCAAACAAACACACCATCAATCGTTTCGTCTATGCGCTCCCCTTGGACTTCTCGTCTTTGCCTACCTTTCTCGAGTTCAACATATGCTTGCCACGTATCGAACAGCTGACAAGTCTCATGCTCACGAACATACTTTCGCTGGAATGCGTTCCTTTTGGATATGATGGGTTCTGCGATTGCGCCGATGCGGGTTGAGACACTTGAAGCTGATTGTGTCAATGCAGCTGCGTATGCGTTACCCCGAGCGCCTGCACCTATTATCAGGAAATTCAGGCAATCCTTTCGTGGCTGAGACTCCGTGTCAAATACGCTATTGCCATGAACATTCGGCATAATTGGGTTCTCCATGACCGTATGCTTTGCCATCGCTCCTAAGACAAGAGGCTTACAGGCTTTATCATACCAATAGCAAGATCTATTGACTCGGTGATATCTTCACTCGAAGTGGTGATGTTGAGACCTTAGGTTGGGGCTGGAAGTTGAGTATTTCAGTCCCCACTTCTTTCACCCGCCGTCAACTCTTACCCGTCGCCACCATGCATGAAAAGAATGATATCTTGGTTTTTCAAACCACGAAACTGGAATAAAATCGCAGCTTTATTATCGAATCCAGAAACTCGGCATAGGCTAGCTAAAATGCGCTCAAATGATCCACTCGTTTGGATTGATTGCGAAGTAGGTCGCAGCATGTCCCCATTATCCTAAACCTTCAAAGCTCAAATACATCCAGATGACAGGCCTGAACCCAGAAACAGAAACCATAATGTCAATCGCATGCTTCATCACAGACGCTCAGCTCAAGCTCGTAGACAACCAAGGCTGGGATGCAATCATCCACCACGACAAATCCACGCTGGATCAAATGGACGAATGGTGTACCAACACCCACGGCAAATCCGGTCTCACGGCCGCTTGCATAGCATCCACAACCACCCACGAGCAAGCCGCCAGCGGCCTCCTCGAATACATCAAGCGGCTCTGTCCCGAACCTCGCAGGGGCTTACTCGCGGGCAACAGTGTCCACTGCGACAAAGCCTTCTTGAGCAAGCCTCCCTACGGCAAAATTAACAACTACCTCAGCTACCGTATCATGGACGTCAGCACGTTGAAGGAGGCGGCGATGAGGTGGGCTCCCGAGGACGTGTTGAAGGGGATACCGTCGAAGAAGCTCCTTCATCAGGCTAGAGAGGATATCTTGGAAAGCATTGAAGAGGCTAGGTATTACCGAGATAAGCTCATCGTCAAATGAAATTCGCCGCAGGCTCGGGAAAACCCACTTCGACTTTGTGGTCGCTACCTAAATCGCAAAACACAGATCGCCACTTAATCCAAATACATATCGATGATGAACGTCAGACTCTCGGAATGACGCCGTCTGAGAACAAAACCTCAGGAAGTCAAGCGTCGGTCTCATTCTCCGCCTCTAAAGATCGAGTAATAAGCTCTTCGTCCACATGCCACCAATATTTCGCACGTCGCCCGTATTGCGAACGATGACGACCCTGCGCGGAGTGAACCTTAGCCTCAGTACTCATACCCTAAAAGCGCGTTCCGCGCAAGGAGTATGAGTACTGAGGCCAAGTGAACTTGTTGCAGTTGGCCGTGACGTAAGGGCGAACCTCACCGGGTAATCGCGGATGGAATGGGAAGGTGAGGAGTCGAGGATCATGAATTAGTAGCTTACAGAATACTACGGTATATACTACTCGAGGGATGCATATTAATAATTCGAGATATCGTACGAGACTTCCTAGTACATGAGTAAATCAACTTCTGTCATTCCGCAGAGCTGAGAATCGAAGACTATCATGATTAGGAGAAAGCCGAACCGGTTGACAAGTTGGTTGTTAGAGTGGCCAAGTAGACAGATCGAACCAGCTCCCTCGAGGCCTCGACTCCTCCTCGCTCATGTATACAACATAATCGAAACACAAATCGGACCCACTCGACAGGGAACCTCCAACGCTGTTCCGGACGTGCCATTCTCCTTCCACTACACCTTCACCAGCTCCCCAAGCTCCCCCTTCGACTTCCATTCCCAAGCCCTCAGATAGGTAGAATCACCGTCATACTCCTCCAACCTTGCAAAGAACCTTGCACCCAACCTCTCTAGAATCTCACAGCGCTCTACCATAGACCTGGCGAGAATTAGTCTCCCCGCATCAAGAGGCGGCATGTTATCTTCCTCCAGAATGCCTTCCATGTTGATATCGCAGTCCAGCACCCACAGCCCACCACTCCCAGTTCCCCCATCGCAACCAGCATGTACATCAGAAGCGGTACCCCCCTCCCACCCAACTTTGACCCACCTCCTCTCCCGCAACACCGGCTCCTCCACCCTTCCATCGTCCACGTCGTCAATTGCAGGCTGAAACCCAGCGGTAAATCTACTCACAAAGCGATATCTCGCCTCGCTATCCCACCACTTCGCGCCCAGTAAGAGTAGATCCCGGCAGAGCGCATCTTCCTTCAATACAACTGGGTCTAGATCAGGTTTGTTGATAGGATCAGGGCCGCGGTCGCGCTTCAATGGCGGATCGGTGGTATTCAGCCCCAAGAAAATCAAGTCCACGTGCGTGACGTTGTCGAGAACTATTACACCGCCCCGCAATGGCCAGCCGTAGATGGCGACGCTGGTATCTGTAAAGACGGTGCGACGGGTGGGATCGTCTGGATTCTTAGGGCGGACGTAGATGGGGCCAGGCATGAGGCGGGGTGTAGACTGGAGGATTCTGAAGTATTTGGCTGCCGGAGTCGCACTGATGTAGTCAGAAACCTGGTCGGCACGGCGTTGGTAGGCATGGGTCGTAAAAAGGTATTGCAGGAGGAAGACACTAGATTTAGAGTTATAAGTAGAATGAAGAGATTTGGGGAGAGATAAAGAGCTTACACAATGCTTCCAAGGCCAATTGCTGTCAGAATCAGTCGGAATTCAATGGTCCAGTCGATCGATGAGAAGGATGATATGAGTAGCGATTTTGCTTCGATCATGAGACTGTGGAAGTCCGAGTCGTTGTTCATCGGCCCCACGAATATTAATATACGCAGTGTGAAAATGAAAGCCCAAGAAGGTGGGATAAGATGCTCAGATGTGACAGAGGACGGAGCGTGGCTTTACAATAGGTGGTAGAAAGACGGGAGCGAGGGGAATACCAGCCCCCAGATTGGATGCCCAGCATCTTGTAGGATTCCGCAGCCTGTAGCACTGTGGATAATCCGTGGATGCCCTACATGAAGTAGTGCAAGAGGAAAAAGTCATGTCCGGTGTCCTCTCCACCTCTCCAAAGTTGACTCACCGGCCTCGGAAGAACTATTATCCCTATTTCGGCTAGAATACACTTTTTGCCAAGCTTTTGCTGGCAGCCGCAACCCTCAACAATTCAATAATTCCCACGGTTTCAGCAACTCCCCAACGTCCATTGACACCTCGTACCATCAATTGAGCAGATCAACGGCTACCATATCAAGTATGAGCGTCCAAACAATTTCCCTACAGCCCTTCACTGATCAGAAACCCGGAACGTAAGTGCTCTATCCATTTACGGGCTCTGTGGAAACGAACCTCAAAATGCCCTCCACAACTCACATACAAACCGACTTCTTCTCTCGCTGAGAGTCCGTCTGACAGCCCTGTAGCTCAGGGCTTCGCAAGAAGGTTACGGTCTTCCAACAGCCCCACTACAGCGAATCTTTCGTCACCAGTATCCTTCTTTCGATCCCCGAGGGCGCAGAAGGCAGCTTCTTAGTCATTGGAGGAGATGGACGATTCTACAATCCAGAGGTCGTGCAGCTTATTGCCAAGATAGGTGCGGCGTATGGAGTCAAGAAGCTTCTGATCGGGCAGAATGGCATCTTAAGTACACCTGCTGCCAGCCATGTCATTAGGAAGCGAAATGCGACTGGCGGAATCCTACTTACCGCCAGCCACAACCCGGGTGGTAAGTAGCTGTTTTCATCAGCTATGCCGTCACAGTGGTGGGATCAACTGAGTGACTCCCAACTACTAGGTCCCACCAACGACTTTGGGATCAAGTACAATCTGGCAAATGGCGCTCCTGCACCAGAGTCGGTCACGAATAAGATTTACACAACCTCCAAATCCCTCACCTCATACAAGATTACCGACATCCCAGATGTGGACATGTCGAAGATAGGAAGCAAAACATACGGTCCTCTCGAGGTTGAGATTATAGATTCTACGATCGATTACGTCGAGATGTTGAAAGACATCTTTGACTTCCCACTCATCAAATCTTTCTTAGACAGCCACAAAGATTTTAAGGTGCTCTTCGATGCTCTCAACGGGGTGACTGGACCTTATGGTACCGCAATCTTTGAGAAAGAGCTTGGATTGCCTAGCAGCAGCACACAGAATTGCATACCATCCCCTGACTTCGGTGGAGGTCACCCAGATCCCAACCTAGTCTATGCCCATTCCCTGGTGGAGGCTGTCGAGAAGAACAAAGTTCCCTTCGGTGCCGCCAGTGACGGAGATGGAGATAGAAACATGATCTACGGCGCTGGTGCCTTTGTCTCCCCCGGAGACAGCTTAGCCATCATCGCCCATTACGCCAAACTTATCCCGTATTTCCAAAAGCAAGGAGTCTATGGCCTCGCACGCAGCATGCCTACGTCTGGAGCGATCGATCTTGTGGCTAAAAAGCAGGGTCTTGAGAACTACGAGGTTCCCACAGGCTGGAAGTTCTTTTGCAACCTTTTCGATACGAAGAAGATGTCAATCTGCGGTGAGGAGAGTTTTGGGACCGGAAGTAACCATATCCGCGAGAAAGATGGACTATGGGCCGTTATGGCTTGGCTGAACATCATTGCTGGTGTTGCCAAGGAGAAACCAGGCGAGACGCCAAGTATTTCGACCATTCAGCACGAGTTCTGGAATATATACGGCCGGACATTCTTCACCCGATATGACTATGAGGGTGTTGACAGTGACGGCGCCAACAAAGTTGTTGCAAACCTGACCGAGTTGATTACCATTAAAAAGTCTCAGTTCGTTGGCTCCACCATTCAGGGACGCAAGGTGCTTGAAGCAGATGATTTCTCCTACACGGACCTTGACGGTAGTGTCAGTAGCAACCAGGGCATCTTCGTCAAATTCGACGACGGTAGCAGAATCGTGGTCAGACTATCAGGTACAGGAAGCAGCGGTGCTACCATCCGGTTGTACGTCGAGAGACACGAGGAGGACTCGTCCAAATTCAAGTTGGATGCCCAAGATTACCTGAAGGACAATATCAAGCTGGCCGTACAGCTTCTGAAGCTGAAAGAATACGTCCAGAGGGAAGAGCCAGATGTCAAGACGTAGATATCTACGAGAAGGATAAGATGAAAAGTGGTCGGCGGGACCTTTCGCAATCTCCTGTTGACCATGAGCTGGGGCATACGAAGCTAATGTGGTGTCTTGGCGTTCAAAATTAAATTAGACATAAATCGCAGCGCATGTTCGACAAATATCAATTCATCTCTTTCTGCCACGAAATCTGATATGATATCAATCATGATTGAGCTATTCCAGAGGGCACGGGAGACACGGTAATGAAATGAACGGCCACAGATCCCCACCAATTACCAAGGTCTGGCTTCATGATCCTACTTCATCGCGATGCTTTTGTTTGTCACATGTTGTTACTCTTGATGCATGTGATTGCGTTGGGGCTTCAGCCCTTCTAAGCTTCAAGAAGCACATTCGTCCAAAGAACTATTAATTTCATTCTCCTACATTGCATACCTTAGGTTGCTATATATTGTAAGCAGTAATATCAATCATGTGCTCTCTATGCCCAACACCCATGAACCACATCCTAGGATAAGGCTCGGGACGCTATCCTCCTCTGTTCCGAATCACCCTACCAGAACCAAGTTTGTGGATCTATCTTTGTAAGACATGCATTGATCTATGTTTTGGAGCTGACCCTTGGTTCTAAAACTGGTCGTCTCTTGTATGTATTAGGATCAGCTTTGGGTTTCGACGATGAATAGCCTCACAGTATCGAAACGAAGCCTCACACCGTCAACTTTGTGACCATGGGCTTCACGCCGCAGACGATCTTTCAATTGGACCGCCTGATTAATCGGCTACGTTCTGCATTTTCACTGGAGACCATTATTGTGCCTCATGTGGAGGGAGAGGTAAAGCGTCTGTTTGAATGGTCTTTCTAGGTGCTGTTGTTCTGCACGTTTCCTTTGTCAGTTTTTTCATTCAAGATGCCAGTGTTGGGATAAATGCATTTTATATCGAATGCTGGCTGTCATGACAGATCTATGCATGGTTTCATCATTTCTGACCAACTCAAGTAGCGGAACTTAGATTGAACGTCAAGATCAGAGTCACGATCCCCTACATATTGGGATATCTCTATGGTGGAACTGACTTGTCATTTGCAGGGAAGAAATGTAAGACACTTCCGAGACCAGCGATAGGTGTATGCTAAAGGAAAACTTCAATTCACACGTCGGATGTTGGAGACTACCCGTCATGGGTCAGCACCGCGCTGGACGACCCCGTCGTTGCGATCCAGGCTTGTATCTTTTGCATAGACGGTTACTGCTTCAATCTTTTCAGGAGTACACTCTACATCACCACATCCCTCACGGAAGGACACATATCAGATGTCGTCACCATCAGCCTATGACAGAACACTCGAGCTGGACTTCCATGTATGAATCTTGGAGCACGTCAGACATCCTCATCGCTGACATCGTTGCAGGTGTGGAAAGCATGGAAACCAAGATCAGCCGACCAAGTACCCCTTCGCTACTGCAAACAGGAGTGATCTGGCCATACCTGCAGACTTTAAGGACCATTGAGGATATCTTAAGCAGCTATGTGATGTTCATGATCTACACCTTCTCTGCCCAAGCCTTGACGATACATGACGTTGCTGCTTCCAGCAAGAGTTCGCTGCTGGTGAGAATAATCCAGTAGAATCCTCGCGGCTTGAAGTGGAGATGACAGGCTAGCTTTCCTGCGTTGAGGACGCGTGGTACACAGTACGGTCGTTTGAGAAATATCTGTATTGAATTCATACTCTCCAGACCAATGTCAATGCATGGAATATAGCCAGCCATCATCGCCAAGTTCTCGAGAATGTGATGTTTCAGAGTGCAATGGTTTTCCTTGCCCACCAGTAGAATGGACGGTCTTGTAACCCTAAGTATGATGAAGTTAACCGCCTTGTGTTGGTATACTTCCACGATGGGTCGAAATCCAGAGCCGATGAAGACTACGGGCTAGAAACGCCGTTCCAATAGGTCTATGTATCACATGTGCACGTCTGGGTCGCAGAGCAAGGTGTGAGGGCGATATCGAGCATGACAGAGGGAGTAGAGGATGATCAGCTTGGCTTTCCTGTAGAGTGACGTGCAAAGTGCTCCGCCCGCCTTGTCTCAACCCAGTTGCGCGTTTGCCCCTCCTGAACCCGCCAAGGAACCAGATCGTCATTCTACTGATATGGCCTTCCTGCCCACCTGCCTTCTTGACCCATTCACTTACCAACTATACCTGTAGATCTTCATTCTTTTACCTACCAGTATGTCAGGCTTATCCAGAGACGAAGGCGGAGGAGTTTCCCCCCAGAACAAAGGGTCGTGGTCCACCTTCCTCAAGGTACACTCCTCCATGGAACGTCTCGGGTGCACGTCTCTTGTCTAACGTCTCTCATAGTCAATCGCCTCTTTCAATGGCGACCTCTCCTCCATGACCGCTCCTCCCTTTATCCTAGGCACAACATCCCTTACAGAGTTCTCTGCCTACTGGACCGAACATCCACACATCTTCGTTGCGCCAGCGTTAGAGCCAGACCCCGCAAAGCGTGCCCTATTAGTCTTGAAGTGGTTCCTTACTACACTGAAGCAGTCATACAGCAGTAGGAACGACAAGTATGGGTCGGAAAAGAAGCCACTAAACCCTTTTCTGGGTGAGCTGTTCCTCGGGAAGTGGGAAGATGAGTCTGGTACGACGAACCTGGTCTCGGAACAAGTCAGGTACATCACTCGACTATGTACATTTTATATACAAACGCTGATCAATCGTAAAGCCATCACCCACCGGTAACAGCCTACTGTATCTGGAACGATAAGCATGGCGTTCAGGTATGCTTCCTTATCGCACAATTAGATCTACAGCAATCGCTAATATGCACTGTTTTACAGCTACAAGGCTACAATGCCCAGAAAGCCTCCTTCTCACGGACAATCCACATCAAACAAATCGGACACGCCCTCTTCACAATAGCCGCTTACAACGAATCCTATCTCATCACCCTACCCGCCCTCCACATCGAAGGTCTCATATACGGTAAACCATTCGTCGAGCTCAACAACTGCACCTTCATCACCTCCTCATCCGGATACGTAGCCAAGATCGATTATTCCGGTAAAGGCTGGGTCTCGGGCAAGAAGAACAGCTTCACCGCCACATTGTATCCCGCCGGCAAAGAGAAAGACATACTGTACACAATCGAAGGCCAATGGACCGACAGCTTCACCATCAAAGCCGGTGGCGGCAGCCACCTGAAGAAGGCCGCGCCGATAGACACCTACAACGCCAAAACCTCCAAAACCACACCCTTACAGATCGCCCCGATCGAGCAACAAGACCCCATGGAATCGAATCGCGCTTGGCAGCATGTCATCGCCGGGATCCAAAAGTCCGACATGGATCAAGTTCACATTGAGAAATCCAAAATCGAGAACCTGCAACGCGACCTGAGGAAAAAGGAGCAAGACGAAGGCCGGACGTGGCAGCGACGGTACTTCACGCACAGCGCCACTTCCGACCCGATCTTCGAGCAATTGGTCAAGGCGATACCGGGCGAGCGAATCGAAGCGGACAAGACGGGCGGCGTGTGGAGATTCGACGAGAGCAAAAAGGTGCCGGCTGGGGCGTCCGAAAGCCGACCTGCACAAGGTTCGGAACTGTGAGGGTGTTGGCTTTTATATTCGAGATAGAAAGCCGACCTGGTTATGTATGGAATGACTGGCTAGGCGAAGGATGGCTCTTTGAAGGGTAACGGTCCGAGGGAATCGAACGGGACAACATGCTCGCTGGCTAGCAAACAGCGACCTGAGGAGGTATAGACTACGTCGAGCTGGAATAGCTGAGAGGAATGGGCTGGACTGGACTGGACTGGGCGGGACTGGATACCGGAAGATTATATTCACATGCTTGCACGAACCGATTACATACATACCTACTGTAGTCGAGACTTCTTTACGAACAGAGGGTAATTCTATCAGTCGACACCACCTCGCATAGAGGGTATCACCACGTATCCCTAGATAGATCAATCCCTTTCCTATTACAACCCCTACAACCAGAACCTGAACCTATATATCCCCATCGAGCTTTCCTCAAATCGATACCAGTATCATTATAAGACCTACCTTACCTACCTACCTAATGGTATTACAGAATAAGGTAATAGATATATCTCTAACTAATTCCATCCTATAATTTATAGAATATCCTATCTACTATATTAAATATTAAATTATCTCTTATATTACTCCTTCTATTAAATAAGATTCTACTATATATAAATTAAGCGCGTTAGATTAGTACTTTAAACTCGAGTTAGGTATCTAACTTAACTCTTAGCGAGTTAAGACTAGGTTCCTAGCTTAAGTATTTAAGTTAGTATTAATAGTTAGTACTAAGTATTTAAGTTAATACTAAGTAGTAGTACTAAGTATTAATCTAAAGTATTAATCTAACTTATTAAGACCTTTTTCTCTAATAACATTTTCTATTATTAGAAGTATTTCTTACTATATTTTTCATTTTTTTCCCTATTATTATTATTATTATTATTATTATTATTATTATTAGTAAACTAGAAACTTATATAGAAAATTTAAAGCTAGAAAATCTACTAAAAGTATATTTTCTAGGTAAGATACTAGAAATAAATAGGAAAATTATAGGTTTTTTTTTATTCTAGCTTAAAAGTCTTGAATATAGAAAATCTAGATTTAAGGTCTTAAATCCGTGATTTTCCTCTAGTACTAAGAAGAAATAGGAAGCTTACTAGAGTTATATTAGTTATACTATTAATACTAGTATAATATAGGTTTTAAATATAGTTAATTTATATAATTTATATATATATAGAGTATCTCCCTCTAGCCTAGCCTTATATTTTATAATTATATTATACCTACTATTAATTCTTATTAAATACTAGTACTACTACTATTAATTACTAGACTAACTATTTTTTAGTACTTAGAAGTCCTTTTAAGTATTAATCTTTCTTATTAAACTACTTCTAGCTAGCTTATTACCTGTATAGGTTTAGCGTTATATAATAATTATAAATTTAGTTTTAAATAAAACTAATATAATTAGTCTATTAATTATTAATAAGACTTAGTTACTTATTAGAATTACCTAGTTAGTACTAGATTAATATAGTTATATTATAACTAATTAGTAGGACTTATCTCCTATTAATCCTATTATCTAGTATTTCTAAAAGTTACTAAATATATAATTAGTAACTTATAGTATTATTTCTAGTCCTAGGGCTAGTATATAAGCGCGCTAGTTATATATAGAAAATATATATATTTTTATAATATACTAGCTCCCTAGTTTACTAATAAAGGAATTAAATTTAGGATTAAATTTATAAAGTTATATAATACTAAATATAGTAGCTATCTTATATCTTACTTAAGGTATATAGTATTATTATTATAATAGTCTTAATTCTTAATTATATAAGAGTTATAATATTATAAGTCTAATAGGTAACTTATATCTAATTACTCCTTTCTACTCTACTAGCTCTAATCTACCTACTTACTATTTATAATCCTCCCTCTTATTCCTTATAACTCTTATAAGAGGTAGAGGCTATTAGATTAAAGTAGGAAACCCTTATAAGGGGTAGGAGTTATCTTAGTTATTAGAGTAGGAAGTTATCTTCCTTAAGAGTATCTAATTATACTAGATAAAAGCTTATAAGTTATTTTAAAGGATTCTTTATATTCTATATCCCTTTTATATAGGCCTTAAAGGCCTTTAAGGTATTATAAGTAAGTAGGAGGCTATATTTAAATATTTAAGTAGTATTTAATTATAATTCTATATTTTCCCTAATATATTATCTTTTCTTTATTACTATTATAAATTATAATATAAGTATTAACTAGGCCCTTTAAATTATTTTAATAAATTAGATATAGTAGTATCTTTAACTCTTACCTATATTTCTTTATCTTTTATATCTAATATAGTAGATATAAGTAGTATCTTATTAATTATCTTTTTTACTAGGATAAGTATATTAGATTAGACTATAATATATATATCTAGTTATTCTATATAATTTACTACCTTAATATACTTAGTAATAAGATTCTTTAATATCTTATTTATTTAGGCTAAGGCTATATTAGCTTCTCTAAGGTATAAGGACTACTAATAGGTATTAGTAATATCTAGTAGCTTTATATTAGCTTAGGTCTAATAATAGGGGGTAGTATTAATAATATATTTTATAAGGCTTCTTTCTTTAAACTTATAATACTTATTATATATATTTCTCTATCTATTACCTTAAGAGGAGCTTTGAGGTTTAGGAAAAGCTTATTAGTTTTAAGGCTTATAATCTTTTAGTTAGAAAGCTTACTAGTCTTAAAGGACTTCCTACCCTTAAAGGGGTCTAGTAGGGGTAAGGAGTTTATACCTAAGCCTAATATTAACCCTTAAAGAGTATTTTTCCCTTAAAGTAAGAGGGATTAAGTAATTATTAAGGTAGTATATTTCTTAGAATTAAAAGTATTATTATTATAAAGGATATATATTATCTTCTCCTTCTTTCTAAACTTTTTATAAGTAATATAGTTATCTCTAATATTAATTATATATAAATAGTCTTCTTATACTTTAATAGGGCTTATAATAGTATACCCTATTATATTAAAGTCTAGGGGCTATTATATTAAAGATTTATTTATTCCTACTCTTAAAGTAACTACTAGTTCTACCCTTATTAGTAAGATCTTAACTCGCCCCTATACCCTTAGTAAAGGCCTTATACCTACAGGCCTAGGGCTAGCCCTAAGGGCCTTATATCGGTAAACTAGGAAGTAGAATAGAAAATCTAAAACTAGAAAATCCGTTAAAAGCGCATTTTCTAGGTAAAATACTAGAAATGAATAGGAAAATTTTAGGTTTTTTTATTCTAGCTTAAAAGTCCTAAATATAGAAAATCTGGATTTAAGGCCTTAAATCCGTGATTTTCCTCTAGCGCTAGGAAGAAACAGGAAGCTCGCTAGAGTTATAGTAGCTACGTCGTTAACGCTAGCGTAATATAGGTTTTAAATATAGTTAATTCACGTAAGTTATATACGCGTAGAGTACCCCCCCCTAGCCTAGCCCCGTTTCTTATACCTATATTACGCCTGTAATTAATTCTCCTACTAAGTATTAGTACTATTAGTTATTAATAAGACTTAGTACCTTATTATAATTACCTAGTTAGTACTAGCCTAATATATTTATATTATAACTAATTAGTAGGACTTATCCCCTATTAGTCCTATTACCTAGTATTTCTAAAAGTTACTAAATCTAGCTAAATACGCCTTTTCTAACTTATAGTATTATTCCCAGCCCTAGGGCTAATATATAAGCGCGCCTATTATATACGTATTTTCCGCATTTTTCCGTATTATTCCACGTTCCCAGTTTACTAATATAGCCTAGCCCTAGGCCTATTATAATATATTACAAGGCCTTAAAGCTACTCTAGGCTCTAAAGGTAGTATTATATAACTACTAACTAAGTAATATTTCTAAAATTTATAAGTCTATAGATTTCATAAAGTTATATAACTAATTACTAAGTAAAACTATATTATATAACTACTTATTAAGTAGAAACTTTAGAAGTTTTAATATTCTATAATTAACGGGGGACTTAGGTAGTATACCCTAGAGCTACCCCTAATACTACCTTAAAAGCGACCCTAGAATTAATTAATTCAGCCGATTTCTACGTAGGGGTAATATACTAGGGTAGGCTGTAGTAGGAGTTAATAGTATAGTAGTTATATTAACTTAGGGTAGTTAATAATATAATAGTATTACTATTATAAGTACTTTAATACTATTACTTAGTACCTAGAAGCCTAATTATAAGATATTATAATACTATTATATAGCGCCTAGAAGCTTAATCTTAAAGCGGCCTTAGGCGCTAGGTAGATAGCCCTTATAACCCCTAGGGCCTTAGGCGGACTCGTGTCTACCCCTACGGCCCTAGGGCAAGCTTTCTTAAACTATAGCCCTAGGGGCCTAGGGCGGCCTAGGGCTGGTCCTAGGTACCCCTCCAGGTTTTTAGAAATTACTAACGCTAGATTTTAATAGCTTAACCCTCTTAGAGAGAAGTTAAGAGCTATTAGTATTAATAAGGCTATTAGCTATAATCTATAACTTTATTAAAGTAATATCTAATATTAAGGGATTAAAGAATAAGTAGTTTATAAAGAGTATATCCTCTACTCTATTTTTATTTATAAGCGCTTAAGTAAACCCTATTTATAATATTAATTACTACCTTAATTATAATATAATTTAATACTTATAAGCTAGATATAATATTATTAGTAAAAGAGCTTATATAAGTTATAAGAGTAGTAGGGAATTCGTATTAAATAGTCTTAGAGAATTAGAGGGGTTTAAGGCTTATAAGAGAAGGATAGTAGGAGTTATATAATTCTAGTTAGTTACTTAGTAATATTACTTTTTTTTATCTAAGTTATTATATATCTTTAAGTTAAGTAAAATCCCTTCTAAGCCCCTTTTATAACGCGTTTAAATTACTATTTAACTTTATAAGTAGTTTAGATAAAGGTTATATAATAGGGGTAATATAACATAGTAAGTTAATAAAGTAAATTATTAAATTCTTATAATATTATTCCTTTAAAGGTATATAAAGTATTACTAGGTATATAAAGTATTATTAGAAGAACTTTAATACCTTACTAAACAGTTCTATTTTATTATAAGATATTTATAGGACTAGATAATTATATAATATTATAACTATTAGCTCTTTACTTATACTACTTCCTATTACTATTATAAGGTCCCTCCTATCTATTATAAGGTAGTAACTACTATATTAAGTAAGGTTAGAAAGGCCTCTTAAGGTCCTAGCTTAAATAGATATTTTTAGTAAAACTATTATATTAACTCTAAGCTACTTTATAAGAACTTAGTAGGTTTCTAGATATTCTAATAAGATTAATACCCCTTTTAAGATACTAGGTATTAAAGTTTATAATAGTATAACTTTAAGTCTAGAATTTCCTCTACTTTATATTCTATATAATTTCTATCTTTAGTAATAATTTTAACTAGGGATAGAGGTAGTATAATATAGACTTTAATAGTATTTTAGTAATAGAACTTATAAAGAATATATAGAATATTAAGTAGATTTTTATCTAGTATAATAATTAAAAGTAGTATAAATTAGGTATAATAATTTTAATTATAAGAAATAGTCTAAGCTTCTTATAATTAAGTTTCTTATATACCCTCTAAGATATATTATTATTATTATAGAGTATTACTTAGTCTCTCTTCTAGAGTATAAAAGCCTTATAACCCTTATTATAATATTTTATTTATATATTTTAAGCCTTTATAAAAATATTTATTAGATATAAATTAAGTTATTCTAGCTCCTTAGTAAACTTAAGGGTACTTATACTAGGATTAGATAAAAGTATATCTAATAATTAGAAGAGTATCTAATATCTCCTAATATAGATATAGAAAGGGGTATATTTTATAGTATAATAGAGGCTATTATAATATATATACTCTACTAGAAGTAACTATAAAACCTAGTTATCTTATTAATAATTTATATATATATAAAGGTATTATTTAATTACCTAGTTCTATTACTCTATTAGCCTATCCATTTATTAGTAAAAGGTAGTTAAGAGCTAATAGTTACTATCTAAAGCTTATACTAATATCTACTAGAAGTAGGAGGTAAATAGTATATTATATTTGCTAATAAGTATATTTAATATATTATATAATTAGAAAACTTCTTATATAAATATTATAATAAATTACTTTAATATTATAATTTTATAATAGGGGATATAATAGTATATTTAATTAAAATAGTCTATAACTATTATAATATAGTTATAAGTAATATTATTAATAGAACTTCTACTTTAAGGTAAGTTAGTAATAAAGTTAATAGCTACAGCCTCTTAAGAGCTATTTAAGACTAGAATAGATATAAGCTCTTTATAAGGCTTATATTTAAAATACTTTAATTACTAAAAGGTATTAAAAGTCTTAATATACTCTTTAATATCTTTACCTATTATAAGCTAATAAAACTATTACTAGGTAATAGTAGTAGTATAATTCTAGCTAAGATAGCTTATAGTTATAAAGGTATAAAAGTTCCTAAGAATTTAAAGTTATAAGCCTTTATTATTAGATATATAAAACTAATTACTTTAGAAGTATAATAGGCCTACTACTTACTTAAAGTTAATACTATTAATTTTAGTAGCTATATTATCCCCCTTAAGTTTTTCTACTATTTCCTTTAAGATAGTTTATAAGAGCTTAGGGATCTAATCCTCCTTTTTAAGATTACTTAGATTAGCTACTACTTATAAAGCTACCTAGTAGCCCTCCTTAACTACTATAATACCTAATTTAAAAAAAGGGACTATTATATAAGATATATTAAATTTATTATAATCTACCCTTTTTAAAGGTATATCTACTAGGTTCTTTCTTCTAGGCTAGTATTATATTTTAAAGTTAAGTACTAATAGAAATTTAGCTTAATATACTTATTAATAGCTAAGGGTCTTAGTAGTTAGAAAGGATTTAAGATTATAATAGTTTATAATAATTATAATTTAATATTAAGCCTCTTCTAAATACTTCTATTATACCTAGAAGGATATTATAATAACTAGGAGTTCTTAATTAAGTATATTATAATTTATCTTAGTAGGCGTAAGCTTTTAGTTATAAAATATAGACTAACCGCGTTAGATTAGTACTTTAAACTTAAGTTAGGTACCTAACTCGACTCTTAGTAAGTTAATACTAGATTCCTAGCCTAAGTATTTAGGTTAGTACTAATAGTTAGTACTAAGTATTTAAGTTAATACTATAAGGTAGTACTAAGTATTAATACTAAAGTATTAACCTAACTTACTAAGATATTAATTCCACTTATACTATTTTACTAAGACTATAATATTAGGAATATTTTTTATTTATAATAATATTTTATATTATATATATAACTTACTAATATATTAATAAGTATTATTATTATTACTAATTAGGTAATTCTTAATAGTAAATAAAGTAATATAAAAAGGTAATAGCTAATTAACTATTTCTATAGAGATAATAACTATAATATTACTAATATTTTCTATTTATAGTAGTAATTAGTACTAAATATATAACTTAAATATAGTACTAGGAATCTTATTACTAGGTATAAGGGAGAAGAATACTTAATCTAAATTTACTTTAATATATAGTAAGATAAGTCCTAATATTAGGATATAATATAAGGGGAGGAATTATAAGTAGTAGTAGTAATAGAAGTAGTAGGTTAAGGAGTAGAGGAGGGATACTTATATAGGGGCTAGGGAGCCTAATAGGGGGGAAGGAATTTAAAGATAAGGGAATACGCGTTAAGAGAATATTAATAAAGGCCTTAAAAGTTATAATAGCTATATAAAACGTGTTAAAGGGAGGGATAATATATAAAATAGGATAAATAATAGGGGTAGGGCTTAAATATATAAAGGAGTTTATTATAAAGGTAGATTAATAGCTTAAGGAGGTATATAAATTTAAGAAAATAGTAGAAAAGTAATCCTAGGGAGGGAAGATATAAGGGGATAAAAGGAGCTAGGCGTAGATAGCTAGTTAAAGCTTAATAGGTATAAGAATAAGTAATATAAGCCCTAGGGGGATATTTAGTATAATTATAATAGGTAATATTATAAGGAAGGGATTTAAAGTAATAAATAATAAGAAGGCTAGGACTTTAATAGTCTAAATTGAAGATAGAATTAAGAGAGAAATAGTAAGGGCGCTTATTAAGGAGTAACTAGTTAAGAGGTTTAGGATAATTATATTCTTAAGGATATAAGAGATTATAATAGTAAGGTACCTAGTTAGAAGTAACTTGATACTTTTTATAATAAAGATAAAGGTAGAGGAGGAGTTAAAAGAGAATAATAATTAAGTAAAGAAAGTATATAAATTAATAAAGATATTAAAATAGACCTTCCTAATTATAATATATAAAGTATTAAAAAAGGTAGTAGATATATTAAAATAAAAGGAGGTAAAGGAGGTAATTATTTAATAAAATAAAAAGAACCTCCTAGAGTTAAAGATTATAAAGATAGCCTAATCATAAATAATTATATAAGAAAGGAGAGAGGGAGAGGTAAAAAAAGAGAGAGCTTTACTACTATTAAAGCTCTTTATACTAGAGATAATAAATAAAGTAATTAAGAAGGGCTTAATAAAAGGATATAACCTCTTAGAATATAAGAGGTAAGAGAGGAATAAGGTTATAATATAATACTTTAACTATTAATAATATAAGTATATAATAAGATATTATAAGAGCTTAATATAATATAGAATTTATATTAATAAGTATAACTTAAAGGAATATAAAATAAAAGAAGGGGAGATTAAGAGATATAATAATTATAAAAAGAATAGTCATATAACTTAAGAATAAGGGTATATAATTAAAGTAAAGGAGTTAAATAAGCTTTATTAGAAAATAATAAAAAATAAGAAGAAGTTATATAAAGGCTTTATAAGAGGAAATAAGTAATAAGATACTTAAAAGTAGCCTTAAGGGGAGTAGATAATAATAGTAGTAAAGAAGAAGAGGAAGCTTATATTAAGATTTAAAGACCTTAATAAGGTTATAATATAAATAAGTTCTTAAAGGGATATAAGGGAAAGGGAAATTATACTACTACTAGTAGTAATATTATAAAGTAGGCTAGGAAGGCTAATTACTTTTTAAGTAATAAAGATAGGCTAATAGATATTAAAAGAAATACTAGTATAAAAAGCCTTAATTATTAAGGGAGTAAAGGTTATAAAAGATATTTCATAAAAATCCTTATAAGGATATAAAAGATAATAAAACTATTATAATATAATATATAAAGGGAGTAGACTATAATAATAATAATACTACTAGAAGATAAAGAGGTATAATAAATAAATATCCTAGCTATCTAAGAACTACTATATATAAAGAGGACGGGTTTAATATATAACTTAAGTAGAGGAGTATTCTACTTAGTATATAAAGTAGAAAGGGATATAAAGATAAATTTCTTTATAAATAAATATTAAAATATTAATAAATAGGGAGTTAAATTTATATTAGGGGACTTATACTTCCTAGAGATATAAATTATAAAGAAGGAAGAGGGAGTACTAATATACCTCTAGATATATAATATATATAACCCTAGCCTAGAGTCTAAGACTTTAATAGATAGCCCTTTTATATTATTAGGGGTAAAGGAGTAATTAAGTTAACTTAGGGAATATATATTAATAGGAGACTTTAACCTTTATTACTTAAATTAGAATAATAGAGGTAGATATATATATTATAAAATAGTAGATATATTAATAAATATTATAAAAAAAGGGGATAAAGCTTACCCTATTAAAGGATATAATAACTTAAAGGATAAAGAAGATAAAAAGTATTATTAATCTAATATTTATAATAGAGGCTATTAAGTAAATATTATTAAAATATTATATTAGGTCAAACCTTTATTATAAATCTAATTATATTTTAATATATATTAAAGTTAACCTTAAAGTAGAGGTAGTAGTCTTATAATTATAAAGGATATAAAAGATAATAGACTTAAAGGAGATAAAGAGGTGAATAGGCGCCCTTTAATACTTATTATTAAAAGGGGAGTTAATAACTAAGGGGTAAATAAATAGCTACTTAACTAAAATACTTTAAGGCCTAATAGAAATTATAAAAAAGGAGGTATTATAAGTAAAGCCCTCCTTAAAGATAAAGTCCTTCTAGAATTTAAATTATATAAAGGTTATAAAGATAGCGCTAAAGCTTAGGGTAAAGTATAATTATAAGAGAAGTTAAAGGAGTCTTAAAGTATAATAAGAGGCCTAGAAAATTAAAGGGAGGGTATTAAAATAAGTAAAAGTACTTTATTTTAAAGAGGTAATATATAAGGTATCCTAGATACTTAATAGACTTTAAAAGCTAGTTAAATAGGGTTAAAAGAGAAGTATACTACCTTAAAATCTCTTAAAGTTCCCTACCCTTAAGAAGGATAAAGAAAGTCTTAAGGTAAAGTTATTTTAAAAAAAGGTAGAAGTCCTTTAAAGGACCTTCTTCTCCCTATCCTTAAGGGTAGATCTAAGTAATATCTAAGGGTTTTAATATAAGATACCCCTAATAATAAATATAAAAGTTATTAAAAAGGAGGGTTATAAGGTAATTAATAAGTTAAAATAGAATAAAGTATTAAAGATAAATAGGATCTTAAATAAAAAATTTAAGATAGTAGAAAAGGAGCTACTACCTAACTTTATATACTTATTTTAAGTATATTTAAGGGTTAAATATTACTTAATAAAGTTTAAAAAGGCTAATATAATTATCTTAAAGAAGTTAAAGAAAGAGGACTATTTAAAGTTAAAGTTATACTATCTAATTACCCTACTTAATACTTTAAAGAAGGTATTAAAAGTAATTATTATAAAGAAGCTAGATAATCTTATAAAGGAATATAAGCTACTACCCTTATAATAGATAAAAATAAGGAAGGGAAGGTTAATAATAATATCCCTTAAAATAATAATAAAGGTAATATATATAATATAGAATTATAATAAATCTAATATAATAAGTATATTATTATTAGATATTATAAGGGCCTTTGATAATATCTCTTATAAAAGGTTACTTTATAACTTAAAGAAAAAAGGGGTCTTAACCCTTATTATAAGGTAGGTATAAAGCTTTTTAATAAAAAGAGTTATAATAATTATACTAGGCTAGGAGATAAATAAGATAAAGATAATAGAGACTAGGATCCCTTAAAGATCCCTAATATTATTTTTATTATTTTTATTTTTTAACTTCCTACTTATAAAAGAATATATAAGGATAAAACTCTAGGTATAAACTAAGGGCTTTATTAATAATATTTACTTAATAATATATAATAAAAGTATTAAGAAGAATTATAAGAACTTAATAAAAATATATAAGATATACCTTTACTAGGTAAATATATATAAGGTAATCTTTACCCTTTATAAATATAAGCTAATCTATTTATTAAAGAGCTTAAAGAGGTTTAATATAAAGGTAATAATAGATAGGTAGTAGTAGTACGCCTTAAGGTATCAATATAGGTTATTAGACTTTATATTAATAATAAACTAAGGTAGGGCTTATATATTAATAAAGTAAGGTTAAAGATAGAGATATAAAAGCTAGTCCTATTAATTATTACTAATTTAATATAAAATATTATACTTAATAAGGTAAGATAGGTATATAATATTATAATCTAATTAATAATAACTTATATAATAGAGATATAATATAGCTTAAAAGGGATATTAGAGGTAAAGAAGGTAAATTTTATAATACTAGAAATTATATAAAATAGGTACTTAAAGATAATACTTAGGGCTTTTAAAGTAACTAGTATATAAATATTAAAGGTAGAGTTAGGGGTCTTATTAATAAAGATAAGCCTTAATTAATTAGTTTTATAAGTATTAATAATATAGAGGATCTACCTATTAATTAAGGAGGGGAATATAAGGATCTATTATAAGCTAAAAGGGAAGAGGGGAAGAGAGAAGAGGGTTATAAAGACTCTAGTAGAAGAGAAGTAATCTTAAATAAAGGGAGCCCTCTAGGTAGTAATAAGGGGAGGGGACGTTAAAATAGTAGATTAAAGTCCTAGAAATAAGGAAATAATAAGGAGGGATAACCCTACCTTTAAAGGGATTAAAAGGTAGGTAAAAGAGAAGTAGAAAGAGAGGTAACTAAGATATTAAGAGGATATTCCTAATTATATAAAGATAATAATATAAAAAGGGGAGGTTTAAGAGATAAAAGTTAACTTTTATATAGGGCTTTTTAAGGTTAAGAGCTCCGTAGGTATCTAGTTATATATGAAGAAGATAGGATTACGCGCCTTCTTATATAAGAGGAGGGTACTTAAGGTTAATAGTATTAATTATAAATATAAATAGAGGTATTAAAATATTAAGTATATACTTATATTCTACCCTAATCATATAAAGGGGAGGAGGTAGATACTTTAAAAAGTAGGGTTAAATAACTTTTATTAAATAATATTAACCTTAAAAGGATTAAAGGTAGTAATTAAATAGGTAATTTAATAAGGTATACTTAACTAATTTATACTAATAAAGGAATAACTCTTTAAGGTAGTATAAAAATAAATAGGCTCTAATTAAAGGATAAAGGGGTAGGTAACCCTAATAAAAGAAGAGAATAAGATAGTATAAAAAATATAAGAAAGAGTAGTATATAATATCTAGAAATCTAGAAGTATAATAATAAGTAGAGTAGGGGATAAGGTTTTCTTTTATAAATTATAGTTTCCTCTAATAAGTTAGATATAAACCGCCCTTATTAACTCTAAGTAGCTAGATAGTAGAGTATAAAATATAAATATAAATATAAATATAAATATAAATATAAATATAAATATAAATATAAATATAAATATAAATATAAATATAAATATAAATATAAATATAAATATAAATATATAACTTACTATTATATTATTAAGTATTATTATTATTATTACCTAGGTAATACCCTTAAGTAAATAAGGTAATATAAAAAGGTAATATATATACCTAGGGAATTAAAGGGGTTATAAGAACTACAATTAAAAAGTAATTTATTTTTAGAATAGTACTAATTTTAGAAAAAATCTAGGCTTTCTAGCTAATTTATTAGCGGCTTAGCATCTTAGTAATACCTTAATAAGTCGGGTTAGTCTAACCTAACTTACTAAGGTACTAAGGGCTTTTTAGGTTAGTACTAGAAGTAGGTACTAAGTATTTAGGTTAGTACTAATTTATAATACTAAAACCTAACTTAATAGTTAGTCTAATAAAATATAATAATATATATATAAATATCCTCCTATTTCTAGGAATATACGCCTAATAGTATATAATTACTTATATTAGTCTTAATCTAAGATAGTAGGACTAGATTATAGTATCTTATATCCTAGTAAATTTAGTACTCGTCTTAGCTCTACCTTAGTAAAAATTACTAAGACGAGTACCTTACTAGAATATAAGATACTAATAGAAGAGTTATAATAGAGGTACTCTCTAGCTAGTAGAAGGCTAATTCTACTTAATCTATCTAGTAGAAGGGTATAATAGGCTTAAATTATTCTATAAGATCTTATATAATTATATTATAAGCTTTAATAAATTATTTATAAAAGTTATAAAACCTTAAGAAGGGCTATACCTACTTAATTATCTTAGAGATTAGCTAATTATTAATAATTAAGACGCGTTCTAAGTTTATAAAAATCCCTTTAAGGCTAATAATATACTCTAGAAACTTTATTATATTAATATTAAACTTATATTTCTCTAATTTAATAAATAGACTATACTTTTTAAGGGTAGTTAAAACTTCCTTTATATAGTTATTATAATTTATAGGGTTATTAAAGTAGACTAGGATATTATCTAGATATATAATAACTATACTATCTATTAAATAAGCTAAGGCCTTATTAATATAAGACTAGAATATTAATAGAGTATTAGTAAGTTTAAAAGATATAATATAGTATTTAAAAAGGTTATAATAGGTATAGAATACTATCTTCTATTTATTACCTTCTTTAACCTAGATTAGATTATATACTCCCTTTAAATTAATCTTAGTATAAATCTTTATATACTATAAATAGTCTAGGATCTTAGAAATTAAAGGGATAGGATACCTATTATAAACTATCTTATATCTTATCTAAGGTATATAGTATTATTATTATAATAGTCTTAATTCTTAACTATATAAGAGTTATAATACTATAGATCTAATAGTACTAACCTATATCTAATTACTTCTTCCTACTCTACTAGCCTTAATTTACCTACTTACTATTTATATTAAACCTATATAAGATATAAGCTAGTTATAAGTAGTTTAATAATTTAAGTTAATACTAAAAAGAACCCTTAAGTATAAAAAGAATAGTTACTCTAAGTACTATTCTAATCTCTAAAGCTATTATATAAGCGCGCCTATTATATATAGAAAATATATATATTTTTATAATATATAAGCTCCCTAGTTTACTAATATAAGTTAAAAATAGACTAGTAAAATAAGTTTATAGCTTCTCTACTTAAGATAAGTAGTTTTATTAAAGTCTAAAAAATCCTAAGTTTATCTAAGTTAATATAAGTAATATTAGTAATTTCTAAAAACCTAGAGGATTAGAAGGATATCTAGACTAAATGTTTTTTTAGTACTTAGTACTACTTTTAGGTATTTAACCCGACTCGCTAAACTACTTATAGCTAGCTTATACCCTGTATAAGTTTAGCGTTACATAATAATTATGAATTCGGTTCTAAATAGAACCGACGCGGTTAGTCTAGGGATATCTAGAGCTAGTTAAAAGCCTACCTTAAGGCTTTAAAGTACTAGGCTAAGAAAGCTTACCTTAAAGTAGTAGAGGTAGATAGTATAATAAACTTATTAATATTTATATTTAAATATCTATATAAATATATTACTTAAAATAGTACTCTTTATAAATTAGTAGTATTAGTAACAAATTATAAACTTTATAAGCTAGTCTAGATTACTAAGTATTATAAATAGTACTTTATTATATAATCTAATTTAATATACTAAAAATATATACTATCTTTAGTATATAACTATTCTTAGATATATTTAAATTTTATTTAAATATCTTAAAATAGTATATTTATATTTAAATATCCTACTAGTATATTTATATTTAAATAATTATTTGAATATATTCTAATATATATTCGAATATAAATAAAATCGTTATTATACTAAAATGCTAAGTTATGATTCTAGTAGGGTTTCTCGCTTAAAGATCCGTGCGATTTCTTCTAGTAGAGTCCTCGAGTGCCTTCAGGTTAAGCAGTTGAATGCTTAAGAGGACGAAAGATTATAAGAGGCAATTCGGAAAGGTAAGCAGTTTACGCATATCACTACGAAGTTGAGGGTCTGCTATGGTGATGTTTCTGGTTCTCCGATCTTCCGCATGGGAAAACTTGCGCGGAGACGCTATCCCAGATTTATCCTCGCTTCCCTCAAACACGAGCTTAGTAAACAGCGTTCCTAGGTATACCCAAGAGGCTCGTTTTGGAGCACATATTTGGGAATGGCTTGGCAGGGCTTCAAGTTTACTCGGTTTGGATTCTGAGTTCTTTTCGTCTGTTGCAAGACCTAACGCTACCTCCAATACCGACATGGCACTATCAAGCGGTTGAATAATGCGGGCCAAATGCAGCCTTAGATCGGCAGCAGCAAGCAGAACTTTCCAATCATCCTCATCCCTTTCCTTACTGTTAAAAGCCTGCAGCATGGTCAAGTCTCTAATCCGAACAATGCGTTCCACCGAAACCGGCACCGACCCAGGCGCTGGCCTGACCGGGTCCATGATGAGCAGCCTTGAGTTTGCCTTGTCCATCGCCGCGACCATGTTTCTGAGGATGTTGGCGGCTTCGTCGTCAGGCCAATCGTGCAGGATCATTCTGAGGAGATATGCGTCGCCGCCTCGCATCGGCTGCGGCTGGGTGAAGTCGTGCGCTTGGAAAGTGAGGCGAGATGCGACGTCAGCAGGCAATGACTCTGCTGCTGCTCTGCGTCCGCTGTCCGCGTTGGCGGGCAGGTCCTGCACCACGAAAGTGAGATGGGGAAACTCTTTGGCCAGCGCTATAGCAGCGCCGCCGGTTGACCCTACCTGAATGGAGCGAAGAGATTAGCAGGAATTCCCACCTCTCGGCTCCCTCTAGAAACTTAGGTTACTCACGTCAACGACTACTCCACCATCACAGATGTTTTGCCATGGGAAGCCAGCCACGAGGTGTTTGAGGTCAATACCTTCGCTACTCCTCACACTACGCATATACCTAGCAAATTCGTCCATCTTGGTCTCGTCACGCGAGATGTGTTCGAAGAAGGGCAGATCCGTGTCGAAGGCAATATTATATGCCGTCTCGTTAGTGCGCATGCTGGCGGGACCCCACCGCTGGGACGCCGCTGCCATGTGCATAGCTGTTGGCGCCGACTTGGCGCACATGTACGTAGCGTAAGCGTACACATCGGCGTTGCGTGCCAGCAGCGCCGATGTCGCCGAATGACCGATGCGTTTACCGTCTGATTGCTCACGGAATGTGTTGGTCAAGGCCATGCGGACGATGCTCTTGAGGCGCTGCTCAGGGACACGGGCTGCAGAGGCGAGGTCCGCATAGCTAATCGTGTCGCTCAGTGGCACGAGGTGGAAGATGTTGTATTGACATAGCCAGCAAAGGCAGGAGATTATTGAAACTTTGGAAGATGAGTACGTGTTATCGCGGATTTGGAGGGAGGACGGCTCGAGTCTTACACCGGTGGCGAGGTTGGACAAGAACTCGCTAGGTCCAATCGCAAGCTGTACAATCTCCAAAGAGGCCGCGATGAGGTTCTGCCGCGCTTGTTGAATATTGTACGGCGAAACAGCAGGGACGATAGTGCTGGGGCCGTCGCTGTCGAACGATGGCTGTGGAATGTGGTTTGCCCCCAGGTATTGGCTCACAATACTGGCATTCTTAGTCACCGTCCAGCTCAGCTCCTCGAGAGGGAACGCCGTTTCAGACACACCATTCCGTTGTTCTTGTTTGGGAGACAATGAGCAACCCCAATCATGAGTCGCGTACTATGCGGTCTGACCACCAACCTCCAAGGAGGGTATGTTCCCACCACGATGGCCCTTTTGAACAGGCATCGTAGGCTATTGACCTCTAGCACACTGGCATACACGTTGAAGATGCGACTATGCCTGCTAATGCGTCCTGTCTCCCGATCGGTGCCCGAAGAATGACACAGTTTCGGGGGGAGACAGGTAAGCCGGGTTTTCACGCCCTGTTATTATTGGAGAGGTGCTGACCAGCATATCGATAAAAGGGCGTTCGGAGAGAAAGGAGATAACCCTTCTTAAAGCCCTTATTCTATCTCCACTTCAGGTAAATCCGATTCCACCTCGTCTCCAATTAGAGTGCGCTGAGTAAGCGTCGTACTTCGGACTTTTTTCATCAAGCCCCATTGGCTGGTGCACCACCAAAACGGAGTCGAAGGCGATTCCTGAGAGATATTTTAGTGTAGTCACTGGCGTGCACTTGATTGTCTACCCGTTATCACGTAGGTCCTCCGTCGAGACGGACGACCATTCAGTACAGCCAGAGCCATCTCCCATTACTCGAGGCTTGACTACAGGCGACCATGGCCGGGAGATATAGTAAGAATCAGCCTCTGGGCTTCACCAACCGCATCGAGAAGGTGGCAATTGTTGGGGTTCGCCGAGTCTCCACTCCACCGCGAAGGGGAAACAACCATCTCTAATTGGGTGACAGGCGGGCGGCCAGGTGGGAAAGCACCTAGCAGAGCACTTGCTCAAGACCGGCAAGCATGTCGTGACAGCTATCGCACGCCCTCGCAGCGCCAGCAAGCTGCCCAACGGCCTGCAGGTTGTCCGCATCGACTACAGCGGCGATGACAACACCGCACTGGTGGAGGCGCTTCGGGGACAGCAGGCCTTAATCATCACCATGGCCGTGGCCGCTCCAAGTGACACCATCAGCAAACTCGTGCGCGCTGCTGCTGAGGCTGGCGTGCCGTATGTCCTGCCCAACTGGTTCGGCAATGATGCCGCCAACGACTCGCTGTTGAACGATAGCATGCTTAGGCAGAGCCGCGACAGCACCTGCGCCCAGATCAAGAGCCTCGGCGTCAGCTCCTACCTCATGCTATGCTGCAACTTCTGGTACGAGTTCAGCCTGGGCGGCGGACCGGATCGCTACGGCTTCGATCTCCAGAAGCGATCCTTTATCCAGTTCGACGATGGCAACGTGCCTATCAACACCAGCACCTGGCCCCAGTGCGGCCGCGCCATAGCCAGCCTGCTGAGTCTGAAGGAGCTGCCCGACGACGCGACCGACCGCTCGCCCACGCTGTCGCAGTTCCGCAACGGCAACATTTACATCTCCAGCTTCCGACTTACCCAGCGCGATATGTTTGAGAGCGTCAAGCGCGTCACAGGCACCACAAACGCCGATTGGGCCATCACCCACGAGTCCGCCGAACAGCGCTTCAAAGATGGCCAGGCCGTCGTGAAGCAGGGCAACTTTGCTGCTTTCACGAAGATGCTTTACAGCCGCATGTTCTTCTCTAACGGCGACGGCGACTACCAGTCCAGCCGGGGCCTCCATAATGACGTGCTCGGTCTGCCCGTCGAAGATTTGGATGAGTCTACAGCTATCGGTGTCCGCATGGGAGAGAACGGCGAGGTAACGCACTCACACTAAGGGAAAGAGTGGATGCTTGCGATGCGATATTTGGACACAAACTGCCCCAGTCTTTGAGATTAATATAGCTCTATTTACTTGTGCGTCCTAGATCAGCAGTAGAAACCCTCATTCTATGAAACTTGTCCTAGCATTTTCCTTTTTCTCCCACGCCACCTTAAAGAGGTCTGCTTCCCTCGTAGTGATGTTCTTTACTTGATATGCATCTGCACATAGTATCGCAAATGTTCAAGCTAGCCTACTTTCGAAGGCCGGCGACCGGCTCGCGATATAAGAAAAGGGTGATAGCCAGCCTTTGTTGCCATTGAGGATTTCCTACTCATCCTACAGAACGGAGTGAAACGGGGTTGGTTCCAACGAAGGCCTTGCAGAAAACCTGGCACTGTAAATTGCATATGCTAGAGATGACGTATCGATTAGCAGTTGGAACTTCTACACTTTCGTGAATTCATGTGGTTCCCAGCTCATTTCATATCCACCATGACGTACTTATTGTTGAACGATATCAGGGGTCTGATGGATGATATGATAGCTATGCTAGATGACTAGAACGGTCTGAAAAGGTGTCTAGGAATAAGATAATGAGACAACAAGACTTTGTAGACGTGGCCACTCGCTTACCCCTATTTACCTAAATCTACTTATTTCCCGAAATCTTATCAGCCTCTATACCCGCGTAACGCGTTTTTTAATATAAATACTGCTAAATATTATATACCTATCTAAGACGCCTTATATAATTCCTAAATAAGGAATAATAAGGCTAGAAAGTTAATATATTATTTAAAAGAAGCTATTTTATTAACTAGAGGTTAAGGCTATTATTATAAGTAGGAAAGTAATAAAAAAGATTAAGGGTACCTCTATTAAGACTACTCCTAATAGTTAGCTACTTTAATAGATATAAAAGCCTCTAATTATTATTATAATATTTAATAAGTAATATTAGAATACTACTCTTCTTATAATTATTACTACTTTATATACTATTAATTAATTTATATCTTAAAAGGGGAAGGAGATATAACTTAAGATAAAACTCTTAATTAAATTTAACTTTAATATCTTAATAAGTAATATAATTAAAGAGGTTAATATAAAAGTAAGTAGTAAGGGTTATAAGATATTATTAAGGAGTACTTATATTATTATATCTTACTCTAGTAATTAGAAAAATAGTAAAGGCTTCTATTAAGACTTTAATAAGTAGGAGGATATTAAGGTAATTATAAAGTAGTAGGTTAATAAAAAGAGGAAAGGTATTACTATTATTATTACCCTTACTTTTAATATAATTTAGGAAGTAGAGTCTAATATAAACTTTAAGGATAATATTAAAGAAAAGTTAAAAAAAATACTATTACTCTACCTTAATATTTATTAATAATAGCCTATTATTTATACTTAATATATTAGTATTAGACTTAAAGTTATCTATTATATCTAATAAAAAGGTAAAGAAGAAGAAGAAGGTACTTAAAAGTAAACCTTATAAAATAGTAATAAAAAAATAGAAAGAGAAGTATAAAAAGAAGTAAAAGATTAATAGAGAAAATAGTATAAAGAGTCCTACCCTTATAAAATAATACCTTTATAATAGTATAAAGTATTAAAATTATACCTATTAATACTAATAACCTTATAATAAGGGAGGTATATATTACTAACTAATAGATTAGGCTATTAGGAAGTAGAATATTATATTAAGCTTTAATAAGTTAAGATATAAAGGTATTACTATTAAAAACCTATTAAAAACCCTTACTTATTAACTTAAGAAGATTTACTAAATTATTAATAAGGCTAAGACTAAAAATAAGACTAAGATAAATATAATAATTCTAATATTAATTATACTATAATAGAGTCCTTTTAATATATTTCTAGGGTAAATAGGCTTAATATTCTTACTATAATATCTAGGATTTATATTAATAACTTAGGTATTACCTTTATATTAATATTTATACTTACCTTTATAATAGTTATTAATATAGTTAGTCTAGCTATTATAATTATTATATTAATATAAAGATCTTCTACCTAATCTACCTCCTCTTTAAAAGCCTAGGCCTCTAGTATAAACCTTACTACTTCTATTATATTTAAAGATTGTAAATAACTATTAATAACCTAAGGTTTAAAGTAGTCTTATATATATACCTAATAATATTAGGTAAGTATTAAAGAACTTCTTCCTTTAATTTATAATATAAAATTAGGGTAAGTAGGGGTAAATAAAAGAGGTATATAAAATTATTAACTCTAAGATATATAAGGTATCTAATATATAATTTAAGAGATCTAACTAATAAAAAATAGGGGTTCTTATAAGCCTAGGGAAATAACTTTCTAGTAGTATAAGGATATAGGTAGCTAAGATAAAGTATTAGATAAATATTAAGTAGTATAATCTACTAGATAACTTAATAGAAGCTACTCTTATTACTAAGGATAATAATAATAATAGGAGTTAATATAAGATAGTAGATATCTAGATAATATTATAATAATTTTTAGTATATATTTATTAAGAATTAGTATTTAACCCCTAGATTTAAGCTTTTTAACGCTAGTAATATCTATTTAAAGTCTATTATTAAAAGTTATATTTTATATCTCTTTATATTTATAAATTATTATAATATTTTAATTTAATTAAAGTTATATAAGTTAATTATTTAATTATATACTTAAAAATAATATAAAATTAATTAAAATTAATATAAATATAAATTTTAAAATAATAAAAATAAGAAAATATAATTTAAAAGCTTAATTTCTTAATATTATTACTTATTAATATTATATCTTAGTATCCTTATCTTCTACCTTACTATTACTACTATCTTTTAACTCTTTATATAGTTACTAGAAAATACCTGTAAAAATTCAAGATTTTTACGTCGGAAAATTACTCCTACTACCTAGCGTTTAGTAGGTTACATTAATAGTAGGGAGTATATTAGATATATTAGTAGGTAGGGTAAATAGTAGAGAGTATATTAGATATAGTAGGCTATTAATAACACGGATATTTCCCCCTATTTAGACTGATATTAGATACGTTAGTAGGTGAGGTAAATAGTAGGAAGTATATTAGACACGTTAGTAGGTAGGGAGACGTTTTAGTAGGTAGGTAGGTAGGTAGCCTGTAAATACGATAGTATTAGCTAATATACTAATAGACTAATATAGATTATTCTAATAGCATTATATACCTAGTAATAAGACGGATATCTACCTCTATTTAAGCTAATATTAGATACGTTAGTAGGTAAGGTAAATAGTAGGGAGTATATTAGATATTTTAATAGGTAGGTAGGTAGGTAGCTTGTAAATATAATAGTATTAGCTAATATATTAATAGACTGATATAGATTATTCTAATAGCGTTATATACCTAGTAATAAGACGGAAATCTACCCCTATTCAGGCTGATATTAGATACGTTAGTAGGTGAGGTGAATAGTAGGAAGTATATTAGACGTTTTAGTAGGTAGGTAGATAGGTAGCTTATAAATGTAATAGTATTAGCTAATATACTAATAGACTAATATAGATTATTCTAATAGTATTATATACCTAGTAATAAGACGGATATCTACCCCTATTTAAACTAATATTAGACACGTTAGTAGGTAAGGTAAATAGTAAGGAGTATATTAAACACGTTAGTAGGTAGGTAGGTAGCCTATAAATGCGATAGTATTAGCTAATATACTAATAGACTGATATAGATTATTCTAATAGCGTTACATACCTAGTAATAAGACGGATATCTACCCCTATTTAGACTGATATTAGATACGTTAGTAGGTAAGGTAAATAGTAGGAAGTATATTAGACATGTTAGTAGGTAGGTAGGTAGGTAGGTAGGTAGCCTATAAATGCGATAGTATTAGCTAATATACTAATAGACTAATATAGATTATTCTAATAGCGTTATATACCTAGTAATAAGACGGATATCTACCTCTATTTAGACTAATATTAGATATATTAGTAGGTAAGGTAATAGAATAAGTAATTTATAAATAATAATAGGATTTCTATTATTAATCTAGTTCTAATTATTCTAGCCGTTAGTATATAGAATTTAGTAGGTAAATTTATTTATAACGATATATCTTTTAAACTACTATACTAATTCTTATAATTTTTATAGTTTTAAATAGTTATAGATATCTTATATAACTTTATTTAAGTAGAAAATATTATAAAGTATAGGTATAGACGTAGGTAGAATACGAAGAATTATTAGACTTTTAATATTCGCGCTAGTCCTAGAGGGGTAATTAGGGTACTTGTAACTAATAGATAAGGTGCGATAAGCTTAGGGTCCTAATATTCCTATATTCTATTATAGTAAGAAGATATCTAGTAGCTAGAGTACTTAAAGTACCCCTTAATAAACCTCTTATAATTATAAGCCTTAATTATTATATATAATAACTACTTAAAGCTTACCTCTTTTAACAGCTTATTATATTACTTTAACTAGGTCTTTATTACTAAGAAAAGCTCCTTAATTAGATTAAAGTTAAGGGAGTAAAGTAGAAGATATTAAAGGATAACCCTAATTATATTATATATTTCCTAGACCTCTTTAATATAATAAATAGAGTAATTATTTATAAAGAGTATTATTCTAGGCGTAAGAAATAGGTTATAATATAAGATAACCTTATTAATAAAAAACTACTTAAATTTAACTCTATTAATTAATCCTTAATAGATATAATAGGTAAAGATACTATTAATAATATATATAAGAAGAGTATTAAATTACTTAAATTTATACCTAGCCTAGCCTTATTTATAAAAGTAGGTATACTTATTTATAATACTTTTATTAATAGTAATAAGTATATTAATTATATATATATTAACCTTATAAAAAAACCTATTTTAATATAATTATAAATACTTTATAATAATTTAATAAAGGGACTTTTTATTTATCTTTATCTTTTTAAATATATATAATATATAAGTAAGATTAAGGTAAATACTCTATTTATTAAAAATAAAGTATTAAATCTTATTAAGATATACCTAGGGTTTCGTCAGCTGAGAAGGAGTCTTAGGCGAAGCGGTCGCTAAACGGGGTATTCGATAACCTGACACTATAGAAAAGGATACTAACCTGGTAGGAAGGCCGGTAGTAGGGCCGGTGGCGCCACTACCAGCGGGGATTAGAGGGCCGAAACACAAGCCTAGCATAGAAGGGTGACCTAGTAGGGGGGAGATGGGACCTTTATAAGGGCTTAAAGAAGCTGGAGAGCTCTATAACGGTCTAATTACGCACGGACAAGATTAGGTTTAACTACTTCTTATTTATTAGGAAGGTTCCTAGGATCCTAAGTCCTAGCTACCTATGTAGTACGGCGAGGTAGACCGGTAAATATATCCTGCTATTCTATCCTAACTATTATACTAGTAGGAGTTAGATATTACTAGAGGCTAGGTCGGAAGATTATAGTACTATTCTCTTATTACTAATAGGGATAAGGGCGGCGGCGAGGTAGTTAACTAGGTCAGGCGCCCTCTACCAGTTTATGCTAGTAAAAGAGATATTAGTAAGAACTAATAGAGAGGACGGGCTCCGCCCTAACTAAAGAGAAGAGAATATAGTTAATAAAACCTTGGTATTATAGACGGTAGACCCGACCCCTCGATATACCGCCCCGATGGCAGGCCTGTCGGGGGGGGGAGGGAAGGAGCTGAATAATAGTATGGCCTGCGGATGGTAGGTGGAGTTTTCATCCCTTAGCTAGGTTTCTCCCTGAACGACAGGTGCGCTAGGCGTACCCCCTGAAAAGTCTACCCTTATTAGCTTTAGCTAGCATAGGAGTATAATCAATCAATCAATTAATTAATACCTAGGGTTTTTATTTAATAAATATTTAAATAGTATTTTATATAAATAGTATTATTTTAAAATATAACTCCTACTTCTATCTCCCTTTTAAATATATATATATATTAAATATTAAGATATTATTATATATCTTCCTAATTAACTAGTCTATTACCCCCTTAAACCTATTAATAATTAAGAGTAAGAGTCCTTAGTATAAATATTACTAGATTCAGTCCTTTTAAGTATTAGAAAGAGGTAGGGGTATCTTTAAAAGGCTTATAAATAGTTATAAATTAGTAATTAAAGTACTTATATATAAATAATTACTTATAATAAAGAAAGGCTTTAAGATTTCCTATTTAAGATATTATTTAAGAGGTTTTTAATATTATAAAGGGTATATTCGCTATTTAATAGCTTCTAGGCAGGATTTAAGTAGTACGGCCGCGGGCCGACGAAGAAAATCCCGAAACGAGTAGATTTAGGTAAATAGGGGTATTCTCTTGGCAGAAGGGCCTATTTCCAACACTTATGTACCGTTACTGAGAATCCCCACTCCGTACAGTATCCTTATAAGCAACTGTACATACTACATTCGCCGTACCAGCACCTGTATTCTCCTTCTCGCTTCCCCCCTTCCCTCTATACATCGCCTTCCAGTTTCGTCGTCAAGCTTACCCATTTACCCGAAAAATCTCTTCGGTCGCTCTCTCATTGTTCTATGTAACGCGCACCGTCCCTAAACTGAAAACGTGGCGTAGGATGAAGGAATAACCTATACGAGTAAGCTTAGTTCACGGCGTGTAGGATTCAAAAAGTTGTGGTTTACGAAGCTATATTTACTTCAATCTGCAACCCCGGTTGCTGAGACCTTGATATTCCGTCTCTGCAAGTTCGCTGAGGGGAACTTGTTCTGGAACGAAGAGTGTTGCGTTATTAATGTCGATTTGCAGGCAAAGGTAGAGCAGTGCTAGGTTTGAGATGTGTAATGGGACCAGCTTTTGTCTACGGAGAACCAGCACCAGGCTTTCGAGCCATCAGCTAGACCCTAGGCACTCATGACGGAACTACTCCAGGACACACACCTCGATCGAGTAGAACCATATCTTATTGCGATGCAGCCTTGGTCCCCGCCTGTCTCCTCTCCGCCCTCCGCTCCATCGCTATTTTTCTTCGTTCCTCCTCTCCAGCCAGCCCGGTCCTCACCTCCACATGAGTCTTATCCAGCTTCTTGCGTCGGATGAACAGGCAGACTAACAGCCCTGCTGCCGCGAAGCACACGGCGATGATCCATATGTTCCGTATCGAAATCCAGAACGCTTTGCGGACGGCCTCTTGTTGTCTGGCGTCGAGCGTTTTGATAAGAAGGATATTGGTCTGCGCATTACTTCCGGAGAAAAGGTTGGCGGTTGAAACGCCCAATACTGTATTGAGCATGTCTTGCTGAGCGTTCATCTTATTCGCGACGGCCACCGAGCCGATATGCCAATTAGACGTGGGAATAATCCAGTTGCCTGCCGGAACCGCGATGACTCTGGAGGGCGCACAGGCTGCGAAAGCGAGACTACCCTCTGGACTACCTTTGTAGGAAGTGATTGTCGTTGAACATGCATACGTAGCCTGATGCTGCCATAGTCTCGTATGTAAGTCGAACTCTCGGAGTAGCTTAGTCGGCCATCATCCTTGGCTTGTCCCTAATCTAGAAGCGATTTACTGTCGGGTGAAAATCGGGGGAGCTTCGTTTTCTTGTGTCAAACAACTCTGCTTGTAATGACCTATCATGACTTGAGGATACTCACCGTCTCTCATATATGATTGAGCGGGTTGAGAGGGATAACTGGAAGGCAGTTATACTCACCAAACTTGACGTACGAATTCGGCAACATCCGTAGTGTTGAAGAAAGGAAAGGGATATTTATTATCGTAATGCAAGTTCTTCTTGATTCGTTTGTCATCACAGCTCACCGGAATCATGGCGAGCATCGGCGCGTATAAACGTCAGCATTCTTCAGGCGACGCGTTACAGAGGAGCTCGTTTGGCATGACATTATCTAAGTCCCTCTCCACGGCCCGTGCAGCTCACGCTGAAGATGCGGCTCCATCGCTTCCAACGTGTTCTTTGTCTTTGTATTGGAACTATTGTGTACAACCTTTCGGCCATAAAGACCACTGCTGTTGTCCCTAGGTTTCAACTCTTGTGGCAAAACGGTAGATTTCGGCAACATGAAGTTTTCCCACACGTTCAGGTCACTGAATTGTTGTTGCAGATTTGGCAGGAAGTCGGCCCCACTCAGCTTGAGATTGTCCGTATGACTGTCTTGAAGAAGTTGGATGCTAGCTGTTGCCGATTCCGAGTGGAAACTTTCGAACATAGCGGCAAGCTGGATGGTCGGCAAGAGTATTGCTTGTTCCAGAGTATAAGCCTTCGTACATTTCGTGTTCACCTCGCGCAGCTGCACAAAAAGGTCTGTCAGGGTGATGGTCCCTGTGAGACCTGCTGGAGGGAGAGTGACGGGACCGCAGAGAACGTGACTGATCTCCGTCTCCGCTGTTGGGGACGGGGTATGGCGTTTTATTTGACCGCGCACTCCGTCGCAAAGGTGGAAAATCTTCAGAAGGTCGCGGTATAGGTTCGGAAAGTCGAAGTCCTCGGTCAGGATAAAGTCCAAAGGGCTGTCAGCTTTCCATATCAAGCCCGGAACGTATATCATGAGCTTAAGCGTATGATTCGCTTGAAGGACGGCATGTTCGAGGATGAGAGCCTGTAACCTACAGACATGAATTTGTGGGATCTGCAACATTGTTTGCTCATTTCGAGAGAGACCTTCATCACGTCTTCACAGCCTGACCAGGTTTGCAGTGATTGTCGGTAAGGTTTTGCTACAACCAGTGTACAGCTTGCGGGACCCGTTGATGGGGATAGCTCAATAGCATCTTGCGCAAATTTGGCCACATCACCGTCGCCATCTTGAAGAGAAGCTCCAGGTCTCTCTCTCGTAGCTAGCATCATGTCCCTGTTGCGAGAAGGGAGTGATAGACATCGTTTTGGAATATACCCAGCCAGTGCTCTTCTAGCGGCTTGCCATTTGCGACCAGGAAATTCTTCATGATTATGGCGCGAACTCCAGCGGACAGCCAAGTTATTATCAGACTACCGAGAGGAACCCACCAACACGCAACTCGGATGCCGAGGTAGTAAACAATGTAGGATACAACTAAACCCAAACACAAGATCAGGTTCTGGATTTTCCTCCGGATCTTCTCTGCCGGACTGAAAATTGTTGGCGAAGCCTGAACAAGGCTTTGCCCTTGGGGGATATCGAAGGACCGATGACCTGTGTGCCGATAGTCACTGAAGGTCCACACAGCTGTACTGAAAATTGCTGGCAATTGAAGTCGCTCGATAGTGACCTCTTTTTTGATTGAGATGAGAAGGGCAATGGTGAAGACTGTCATCCCAATATAGCCTGCTAAAGTCATGGAAAAGGTCTGAAGGTTACTATTCGAGTATATTGAGCCTCCATCTCGGAGGTAGCCCAATAGCTGTAGCCCGCACATGAGCATTAGGAAGAAGCTCGCGATAAAAACATTCCGACACTGCGAAGGCACCGTAAGCTTTTTGTCATTAGCTACAGTCTGATTTGGTGAGATGCCAGTTGTACGGAAGCTCAATGAAGCCGAGGTGACACCACTCGTCAACGAATCTGGCAGTTCGGATTGTCCGTCTGCAAGATACATGACAAGATCGGCTGTCGCCTCGGCCGACAAAGTGTTTCCCTTGATTGCGAGCACGATCTCGCTGTCTTGGTCTTCTTTCTTGGCACGCCATGAAGAGGATAATTGGCCAAACCCTTGGAGGACAGAAAGAACTCGACGAGTATTTTGTCTTGTATGTGCACAGACATATGCGACTTGGTCTCTCTGCTCGCTCGGCTCGATCTCCACGGCGTGGGGTATGTAGACACTGGACGCTGGCGAAACGCTGAGGGGGGTGAGCTCCACGAGAGCCTCGCATGTACGCTCCGACTCCCGGCCTACCATGCGTCTCAAGATTCGAAAACCGCTCAGCCTTATCGCAGAGGTCAAGATTGAGCAGATACCAAGTGGCGCTGCAGCCATGAGTAGCAGCTGGTCGTGGGTAGATGTAATCCGCATGAATTCCTTCGCATTGCGCTCGCCCACAAGTGCCATCCAAGGCGCAACATTTGATATTACAGAGGCCCAGACCTGTGTAGATTGCTCAATTGGAGTATTACCCAAGTCTGCCGGCTGAGCGATGACCTTCTGGCTTGTACCGAGAGGCAATGCTGAAGCCGTTTTAAAAGTGAACAGTATGATGGATTTCATGACTGTAAGAAGGCGTTAGCCATAGGAGCAGGCAACTGCTGGTTGGACTCAATTATCGACCGGTGCAACGGGGGGAACATTGGTTGGGGCCAAGGTCGAAGACTTGACCTACGCTGTCTCAAGACTAAGATACTATTATTACTATTCATTTTCGATCGGGACGGGGTTCGTATGTCGTTAGCAGCTTGTTTTGGAGGCATTCAGACTCATGTGCCAGAATTAATCGCGACGTAAATTCCGGGATCTTGTTTGACCGCATTACTGGTTCTCTCCCATTTTCTTACGTTTGCGCCGCCGGAGATACCTAGGAGGTAGATAGCACGCTTTAGCGCGATCAGCCTGCTCTGCCTTCCTGCAAGATGAGGGGGTGATTTGAATAGGCAAAGCAGCATTGATAGGTCCCTCCGTTCGCTTGATAAACAAACGCCACTCAGCCTGGTCTCACCTCAAAGTGCCTACTTAAGGCTACCAGTTCAGCTCAGGCTCTTCTGCATGCAAAGTTGGTGGTGTCGCATCACGTGAGCGGGCGATTCACGTACAGAGTACAATAGATTAGTTGAGGAAAGCGTGTGGATTGGGCTCAGTAGACGAATATACCTCAGTCAGCGTCGTTGCTGCTCCATTTCAACAACTCCCCCGTTGAACAATGTCGATCCAGCGGGCCTTGTCGAATACGATGGAAAAGACAGAAGAGATGTCCCCAACACAAATGCCCCCTGACCAGGGTAATAGTGCTGAGGAGGTCAGCATACAGGTATACAGCGGTCTTCTTTTGGTACTGAGCTCACCTTTTTATAGCTCGTCACTTGCCATGAAGCAGATCTAGGGAACGATGACATGCTTGATATTGACGCATTTGCCGAAGCTATGGTCAAGGAAACCCCTTTGGTATTCACACCGAAAGCCTGCAGGCTGTACTTGATCTGTGCAGTCGGCTTTCTATGCTCGACCATGGACGGCTATAATGGGTCCCTACTCAATGGTCTCTTGCAAAAAGACGAATTCAAAGCCTACTTTGATGGTTCAAACAGCGGCGTCTGGGTCAGCCTCCTCGGCTTTTGTACCAAATTGGTGGTCTCGCAGGACTGCCCTTCACAGGTCCGTCATTGGACACGTGGGGCCGCAGAAATGGCATTTTCATTGCCGTTTGCACCATCATGATGGGTACTGCGATTCAAGGGGCCTCGGCCTACACACATAGCATGAGGCAATTCATGATCGGTCGGCTTTTTCTCGGATTTGGAGCCCAGATTGCGGGTGCCGGTGGTCCCATATATCTCATTGAATTGTCCCATCCCGCCCACCGGGGCGTGATCACCGCCCTCTTTAATGCCTTCTGGTAAGCGCGGTCTCCCATATCATGACCACTCACATGGGTTCTTGCAGGTTTACCGGCTCTATAATCGCTAGCGGGGCAGTCCGCGGTTCTCTCAACTTGAGTGGCAATGCAACGTGGCTGTTGCCTGTATGGATGCAACTTCTTTGCTCCGTGATCATTGCGGCGCTCACACTTCTACTTCCTGAAAGCCCCAGGTGGTTGTTTGTAAATGGCGAGAAGGATCGAGCAAAAGACTTGCTCGCTGAACTCCACGGCAAAGGCAGCGTCGAAAGTGTATGGGTCGAACTGCAATTGAGAGAGTACGGGCAGGTACTGAGATTGGATGGCACGGTGGGTAGGACTCTTTGTTATCTCCAATCTCAACTGTATTTTCCTCCGTTAGGACAAGCGATGGTGGGACTACCGTGCCCTATTCCGAAGTCGAGCATCACGCTATCGTCTCGGCTGCAACATGATAGTCAACGTTTTTGGCCAATGGACTGGCAACGCTCTGGTGGGTCTACTTCTCAGTGCTGTACTTGATATAGCAGGTATCACGGACCAAGTCTCTCAGACCAATCTCAACCTTGGACTTTCCTTTCTGCAATTGCTTATGGCAACCACTGGGTCGTTCCTGGTAGATCTTATCGGCAGACGACCGCTACTGATGTTCAGCAACATCGCCCTGGCGTCGATCTGGGTTTGCATGGCAGTAGCAACATCGCAGCATGAGAAGTCAGGTTCGGCTGACTCTGCAAGGGCCATAATAGCCTTTATCGTTCTCTTTGACATTGTATTTGCTACCTGTGTCACGCCTCTCCAGGTTCTGTACACGGTCGAGGTGCTCCCTTTCGAAACAAGAGCTAAAGGAGACGCCTTTGGTGGTCTAGCCGTCAACATCGCTGGTCTCGTCAATCAGTTCGCCTGGCCAATCTCCCTCGCAGCTATCGGTTGGAAGACCTACATCATCCTCGTATTCTGGTGTCTATTTCAAGCAACTGTAATTTATTTGGTTCTTCCTGAAACTCGGAACTGTACCGTGAGTCCATCCTTGAACCTTTATAATGTCTTTCAATTGATGTTCTTCGCAGCTTGAGGAACTCGACTTCATCTTCAGTGCAAAAAGCCCACGCAACGCGTCGTTGAGCAGGAGAAAGCCCGGGCGTGCTGCAACCTCGCCTTTGACCTGAACATTGACTCACTGCTGCTCGCACTTTCATGTGCGATGGTGGAATATCTGGGATGATATAGCCATGAGACACCCAGCAATAATCAGACAGCCGCTGCCACTTGTATTATATTCCCAACGTGCAAAGTCGCGGGATATCTTGTCCCAACATTAATGTGTAGCGGCCATGAATTCCAATTTCGAGAATAATGAGGTTTTCTGTTACTCTACTTGGTAGACATGCCAGCACACTTGTGAGATATTGAGCACAGATCTTGCCCACCTCGTCGCTGAAACACCATTAGACTATTCATGCAAGCTTGACGAACAAGAGACAAAAGAAGACAACATCAGGCAACAGCGACATGGACCAGATTCGTACGAATGGCCAAGGCGCTTATTGGTAGGTTTATAAAACAGAAAAGGTAGGATAGTCTTGTCGTCTTCTGATTTGTCTTGCTACTATGGGGGTTGCTGAGGAGTAGGAAGAAAAGGGGTATTAGCCTCCCTGAATACATGATTCCACCGCTAGTCCATTTTACCCCTAGGAGCTTGCGACTAGGGGGCCCAGACTACCGTGGAGTACCGGGGGAGTACATAGTACTAAGGCGTAGTAAGCGAGCAAGAGGGGCGCAGCTGTGTCCATACGCTCGTTCACTACGTCGCAGGGGGTTTAAATGTAACTTTTGCATACACACTACTCTAGCCAGATGTATATTTCATGTAGACTGTGATGATCTATATGCGAAAATTACAGGAGTGGGCTATATAGCTGGAGAAGCTTCCAGAAATACCAATCGTAATTTTGCTAGCGTCTGGCAAGACGGGACATTTAAATGGGTGGAGACCATAGTAGCCTCGTGAGCAAAACGCACAGGCTGTGCAACTGTGGCCCCGCGTGCCTGCCTTGCTAAGGATACATATAACCCTCCTCGACCAACAATATTCGTCGCTTCTTTACCTGGCTGTCCACGCGAGCAGAGTCCTTCTTAAATGGCTGAAGCCATTGGCCTCTCATCGGCCGTGCTAACCCTTGCCTCTGCAGCGTACAAGTCGTGCCAGACTCTCCATAATGCCGTTGACGGGGTTCGCTCCGCCCATGAACGGATGCTGGCGCTTTCGTCTGATCTGGAGGCTTTCTATCTCGTTCTAGGGAGCCTACAAACTGTTCTGCAAGATGAAACGTCTGCACCTGTGGCCGTGGACCATATAATGTCCTCCGGCCTGTCGAAAGCTCTTGATGGCAGCATGGTAATATTCCAAAAGCTTACTGCTATCGCAGCAAAGCTTACGGGGCCAACAAAATTCCGCGTCACCCGGAACTCTAAGGAAAGCAAATTGGATGCTGAAAGAGAAGGCGATAGCAGAGTTGAGGAATGAGCTCATGCAATGCAAGATTACATTAAACATTGCCATTTGTGTAGCAAATGAGTAGGTCGATTCTAGCATGACCCTACACATGACAATTGTCTGATATAAATCAGGTACAATCTACGAGCTGCAAGAGCCTCAATGAGCAAGATTGAATCTGATATCCAAGCCATGAATACTGCAACCGTCCATCTCGAAAGAGATATGCTGGACCATCTGCAAGAGTTACGAAGCGAGCTGCAGTGCAAACTACCGACTATTCTGGAGCAGCAGGAGAATATCCTAGCTCTTAGGCTGCTGGAACCTTCGCGTCATTTGGAGGAGGATCGGGACAACGTGAGGAATGATTTTGGATACACAACTCGTCACTTCGTTGATAGTACGGCTTCCACCAAATCGAATTTAACGCCATGTACACCGAGCTTCAGGATGAGCACTTGCGAGGCTACAAGCAGCACGCCGCCTCCGAGCTATCATACAATAGAAGAAAGTCAAAATGTGCCATCCATGAAAAGTTGGGTTCATGGTCATATACAAGTCTTTGTCCGAAACGCTGGATTTGCAAAGACCTTAGTCTTTCAGCTTGAATCGAAATCAACAATTGAATACCTCAAAGACCAGATTCGTGGCAGGATCGATCTTCCAGAGGCACAATTCGTTCTACTACATGCCGGCAAGTTAGTTCGTCAGGGCGACAAAAGTCTCCGAGAATACGGAGTGCTACATGACGCCACATTCACATGTGTCTCATTCCTTCCGCGACCGCCAATTCCAGAACCAAGCTCATATACCATCGACGTCACCGTGAAAAATCTGCAGGGCAAAGAAATGCGTTGCCGGGTATCTTCACAATACGACGTCCGGAAACTCAAATGTTTCTACGCTAACAAGCAAGGTAAGGGCAGATTGGCTCATGATATCGACATTGTATATAAAGGCCGTGCCCTTGCAGACGACACCTGCATCACAGACACGCAGCTGACTACAAAAGACGACGACTGGGTCTCGAACAGAAGGGATTGGGTCTTTCACGCGCTCATGAGCCCAGATGCGGTGTCGCCAGCGCCGAATTCGGTTGATTCTCAGACATCACGAATGATTCATGAACGGTCCTCGTGGAAAAAACCTTTTTGGTTTACCTTGGTACGGAGGAAGAGGTTATCCTATGGTGCGATGCGAGTTCCATACCGTCAGAAGCTGTCGAGCAATGACAGAACGGCATTGCAAGATTAGCCCAGCGATACGAATGCAACGAGTTCACGCAGCTTTTGCATCACATTGGTACCAAGGGTGCAGTCTCCAAGCCAGCTATTCGACTTGCAGCAAAATATTCCAGAGCTTCAAAGTCCCTTCCTTCCTCATGATCCGTCTTTATCCCCAATCCAAGCGTTAGCAGATCTAGCCCCGAAAGCGAAGGTCGGCCAGGTACACGCTTTTCAACGGTCCTGCCCTTTGCTACCATGCGATTAACAACCCACCCACATTTAGTTCGATGATCGAGCCCCCCCCCCGGCTTGACGCTGAGTACAGACCAAGACGTATAAAACCCCAAGTCTCGGAATATATATAAGGTATATTACCTCAAAAAGCGCCCTCGCCATCTAATCTCAGCCATCTCAACCCAAATTTTCACCTCATTTCTCTGTAAAGCTTTTCTGCGCCGATTTCCTCAATAACCCCCAACGCCATTACGAAATATAATCATAGACAGGACGGTCTTAACTCTTAATAATAGATACGAGGAAAGCGGTAGAGGAATCTACTAATACACTAAAACATCGGGTTGTTTTAAAGTTAGCTCATACGATGTACGAACGTGACCTTCAAGAGTTAAATCAGTCTATGCTATTTATAATTTACTAAGTATCTCTATCCATCCTTCGTGACGTGGCAAAAGCAGGCCGACTGACTACTGACAGCTTATTTCCTAGAAAGCAAGTTGGAAGACCGTCGTATCCTATTTCTATTCTAGAGTCTACTACTCTTATGAGGATAGCTTTCATAGACCAAGGGCCGACATTCCCTCACTTCGCGCCCGTATATGGCTTCTTCCAACGCCGGCAACCTGGACCAGGAGCATAAGGATCTTACAAGACTTAGAGAAGAGGAGTCACGAAAACTCTCTGATACATATGGGAGGTTCATTGAGGGCCATAATGAGATGGAACAGCGTACTCGAGAAACCTTGCTCAACCCTGAAGATGCGGGCCTAAGGTGTGTAATCTGCGTTCCTCTCATCTCTCTCAAAGGTCCAAGTATGCTTGGTGGTATGAATGTTGCACTTGAGAGCACGCCCTTAAAAGGTTTCTCTAGACCGCACGAACCCCGTCTCCAAGTCGACATCACTGGTCCCCCTACCGTATCACTATCCTCTAAGACACTTTCCATCTCCGCTCGCTTGACCTACATGCCAAGCCAAGACAGCCAAGCTCTGACTCTGCAGAATGGTGGCGTGACCGGGACGGGCTGGAACGAAGGTGAAGCCTACCTCTTCTACGATGAGCAGGGTCGAGTCCCAGAACACGAATTTCTAGAGAAGCAGTACGATGATGAGCCGAGGCTTGTGCGGCCGGATAATGGCTTCGTGACCCTCGAGACTGGGGAGACAGTGAAGCGCTCTGTTGAGATCTGGCTGTCTTGGTGGCGAGATGGTTTGCAGCTGGGACGTGAATATGACCTCCGAATGCCGTGGGCGCATGTGGCGTGGTGGAATTACGGGACCATGGACGTAAGCATACCAGAGGGGGTAGATTGCAAGGCTTGAAGCATTGGGCATTGCTAATAAGTTGAATCAGAGTTTTCATGATACCCAAGTCTGCTCTTTCGACACGAGAGACGATGACGGATTCAAGATCCCTACTTCAAATGTATTACGCATTAAAGTAGTGGAGTGATACGGAAGGATGCATTACTTGTGATTGATGATATTTCCCTTGATGGTGTTGTAGTTGTCAAACGCCAAACTCTCTTAGCTTGTATCTTTCGTCAGTGTTTGGCTCTTTACTCATAAACCAAAAGCAAAATGTATGCCTTGTTTGCTCCTTTCTTTAGGTTTCTTGATTTCAATCTCCTCCTTCCCATTCTCTCACAGTACTATCAATATCATCTCTCCCCCTCAGCCTTGTATTTCGAACTCTTTCCGCAACCGACGCCCCAAAGGAAGTCCCTGCTCACTTATGCTTGGGATAGAAGTGAAATACCATGAATCTGTTGTCCTGTATGTACAAGCACCATTCAAACCAATATTCTTCTCGTTGTCAAAAAAATGTACTCTTCATCTCGCATCCCCTTTTTACTCTCTCAGATGAATATGAAGAGCAGGTCATGGTTTGCTGGTTTACAAATGCCAGAATTGCTCAGTGATGTCGAGAGGCATCTCGGTAAGGAGGGTGTGGGTGTTGGGGGAAGCGGGTAGAGGGGTGGTAGGGGGTCATTTCGGAAGAAGTGGACCGTTACAGCCAACGGGTTAGGGGGTTAGGCTCGACGCAGTCGCCGCCGGAGGCATAGGTTAGTGGTTAGAGTTAGGTGGTGGTGGGGGGTGGGGGTTGGGGATTGGGGATGTGGGGAGGTGGGGGGGGGGGGGGCGGGGTGGTGGGTGAGGGGCGTGGCTAGGGTGTGGGAAGGGGAGGGGGGAAGGGGGGCTGCGTGGGGAGTTAAAGAGGTGAGTCTGATTGGGTGTGGATAGGGGGAAGGGTTTATATGGTAATGTATAATAAGACTCCAATAACCGGGTATATGATATTGAAAACTAATCTATGTGTGTAGATACCCGCCTCTTCTTTCGCTACTCGCTGGGTTATTAAAAGGCATATGTCTCCCTCACTAAGACCATGACATAGTAATACAGATTTGTGTTGCCAAGACTTTCACTCGGTACGTTTACGTCTACTCTCCCTTCACCTCATTCATTCCCAACCTTTACAAATTATCTCCTCCAAAGCCCAACTCACATAAGCGCAAGGCCTCAACAGCGTTCAAAGCTCTCCCATCCCACCAAAACCACCATTACAATCGGATCCAAGAATAACAGCATATCGCATCACCCTGCCAAGAATCAGCCCCAGCTTGATCATTTACTTTTTATTCCTCAACTTCTTTCCAATATATATAAAACACCTCCTTCAAACCCCAACCCACACAAGCGCAAAGCATCAACAGCATTCAGACCCCTCGGACCCACCAAAATCTCCAACACTTTCAGCACCTCCGTACCACCCCGATAAGAATCCGCCCCAGCTCGAGCATCCACATTCGAATGGACCTCAACTCTTTCACCCTCCACTCAAGACGACCAAAAACAAGAAGAAGCCGATGACGAGCCACAACAATCCCCTCCTCCTTTAGCCCGCCTCACCACAGAACTCCCTCCACCTCCCCGCCCTCCTAACCAAACTAATCCATCACGCCTTTCCCAATAAGAACATCCCCGCCCTTTTGACGAAGTTCGTCCACCACGCCTTTCACAACATGAATACGTGCGCGGGCAAAGATGCGATGAGCGTCGTGGGAAGTACATGGAGACGTTTGTCGGGGAGGTGATGGCGCAGGCGACGTTTGAGAGGGAAGAGGAGTTGGAGGGACAGAGGTGGAAGTAGGCGGGGAAGTACATGGAGATATTTGTGGGAGGCGACTGCGCAGGCGGCGTTTGAGAGAGAAGATGAGTTGGAGGGATAGAGGAGTCCGAGGAATGGAGGTGGAGGGTGGTAGCAAATACATGAAGATGGTCGTGAGGGAGACGATTGCGTGGGCGACGTTGGAAAGGGGGGACTCTTCAAAGCCCAACTCACACAGGCGCAAAGCTTCAACAACAATCAACCCTCTCGCCCCACCAAAAATATCACCAAGAAACTTTCAAAAAGTATACCTGCGTGGGAGTGTCCTGGATGCTCAGAGGTTCCAACACTGAGCTCATACTCATCGAAAAGGCCTCTACCTCAGTACCCTGGCTTTACTCTTCGGCCTAGTAGCCTGTCTAGCTCCTAGTGAGCCTCGCTACCAACTACGTCTGGAGCCGGTCATTGCTCCATCAATCCTTGATGGATTGCTTCAATTCTTCTCTCCCCTTCTTCGCCATGCGAATGGCTCGCTCCGAAGTCATACCAAATAATGTCGCTGTCCCCATGCCGCTGTCCCTCGCCACCTGCCCGGCCAGAGGTATGTTAGACAAATTGAGGCTAGCTTTTTGGGATTGAGGCGTGGGATCTGCCTGTCTGCCTGCCTGCCTGTCTGCCTGTCCCCTACGGACCCTGAAGCTCTGTAATCATGGTCTTTGGGAGGAGTGGTGGAGTGAGTAGTAGCGTCGCCGGGGCTCTTAAGCTTGTAATGCTGGAATGTATTTTTACGTTTGATTAAGGCGTTTGGGTAATGAGGACTATTGAGTTTGTAATGCTGGAGTGTATGTTTACGATTGATTGAGGCGTTTGGGTAGTGAGGACTCTTGACTTTATAAGGCTGGAATGTGTATTCACGTTCGTTTGATCAAGGCTTTTCGGTAGTAAGGACTCTTAAATTTATATTGCTGGAATATATGTTTAGGCTTGACTAAGACGTTTGGGTTGTAAGGACTCTTGACTTAGTAAGACTGGAATATGTAATTAAGTTTGATTAAGGCGTTTGGATAGTAGATGACGGGGTTTTCTCTCACATCATGAGTAAAATGGGTCGGCTTGGTGGGATCGAAGGGTGCAGACATGAGATTCGGACCCGATGAACTACGCCTTCGTCAATTTTTATTCCCCATCCATGTGTCATAGATATTGTACCTGATACTGTGACAGATGTTGGACTTATCACACGCTGGGGAGGTAGCAACAAATGACAGGGCCGTGGCGAGGACATTATACGTGTAGACCCATGTCTTCATTGTGAACGCCATCGAGATCTCCAGGGACGAACTTACATCAATGGGAAAGACGATATGACACGACCTTTCTCGGCTATCAAACCTCTGATTTCAGTCCACTTCATCATGTCAGTGTACGTTCCAAAATGAATCATGGTATAAAGAACGCTCACATTGCGGCTATTCAGCTTACCTACGGCCCCATCTTCTTTTGCCCCCTGTTTCTCATTGCGACTCGTCCGCACGTAATAGCACAATCTACCCATCTGCTTTATCGATGTGTTTCATCTCTCACAGCTACCTAAGATAGGACGACCAAAACAGCCCTTTCGACGCGAAGAGTCGTCCAAGGTATCTGGAGGAGAAAGTAGGTGCGAGACGCAATAATGCCCAGAACTGCGAGATTGTTGGGACTGACCGTCTTCTTCTGAAAGTTATGACGATATCGGTAGTAGTTCGAAGCCACAGAAAGTACACATAATCACCTACCATTCATCATGCCTGTTTTTCATGACATAGCTTCAAATTCTATTCCGGCGTTGACGAAGGCACCAAGAACACAAGGAACGGCTTTCATGCTTGGACAAGAAACATCTGAACTGCCTGATAAGTAACAAAAGCCAATCCTGACCCGTGGTATTTGTTATGAGATGACGAGGACCAAGAATCAGAACCGGCCTCAATTTCATGAGATCTCACTCGAAACATACTGGCAATTCATGATTTTGATCCTAGAGTAGATCTCGTCTAGCAAATCATCATTATAGAGAATCTGAGATTGGAACTGTGATGCTTGTCAAAATTACTTACCTTTTGGCCCCTGGCACTTTGTTTTGGGGAAAAGGGCGGGAAGTAAAGGCAGGGGTTGCGAAGAAACGTCCGGTAAGGATGCACCAATGGGCAGACGGCGATGATGGCGCGAATGATTGTTCCAGATATAGAAACAGGTCTGACTCTTTTGAAAGTTGACTGAGTAAGAATTTGGAGAGGTGGATTATCAGTCGAGGGTCAAGGAGGAGAATCTTTTCAAAAGTTTAGGAGGTTCCGTACGTAAAATTAGCGATCTATCAGGTAAAGTAATTAAAATCTAGGACTTTGAATTGCTATGAATGGTCTTTGAAGAATCTAACAATGTTTGTGAACGTAGGGGACTCTATGCTCTCGAAGCTTCCCGTAGCTGCTTGTACTCGAGCCTCTAGCTTTCCTCAAGTCTTCAGGTTAGTGATGAAGTCAGGGTTCAGTACCCCATGCCTAAACGGGTTGTGATTGCAACAGACTTACGACCACCCTCAGCCTCAATAGCTCACCACTTCCTCTCAGCAAATGTCAACGGGCAGTTATCCTGCTCAACTATCAGCAATCCCTTTCTCATTCCCTTTCTTGAGGAATCTCATCTCACCATTGGAAAGATTGTGGCAAAGACCTTAATCTCCTCGGACTGCGGCGTCGCGTGGTGTGTCCAATCCAGCAACAAGCTCGCCTTGCCCAGGAACAGTGTCAAGTTAAGCTGCGCGTAGTGCTGTCCGATGCAAACATGCGGTCCAGTTCCGAAAACAAGGAAATTTTTTGCGCCTTTTGTTTCGGCGTCGCCGGTATAATAGCGCTCCGGATCGAATATCTCCGGATGTGGATAGACTTCGGGGTCTTGGAGAGCCATGTATGTTGTGGGGACCACGATTGCGCCTGCTTCAGTGTTAGGAACGGTTTTGGTTGCAATTTATAAACCACTCCTCACCTTTTGGAACCGTATACGTGTCGGTAATGGGAAACGCTTTCTTCACCGCGTACGGCACCATGATCACAGGCGGCCGATACCGGAGAAGCTCCCTGATGACAGCACGAGTGTAGGTCGCTGACTCCAACTGGTCCAGGTCAACAGCTGCGTGAATGTCGCCTTTGCGGATATCGTAATTTTCCTTGCGCACGCGGTCAAGGACGTCGGGTCGCTGGGCCATGGTCTGGAACAACCAAGTTGCAGCACTGCTGGTGGCATCCTGAGAGGCAAACAAGAAGGTGAAAACCGTCTGAGCGATCTCGTAGTCGGTAAACTCGCGTGAAAGAACCGTCGGCTTCTCTCCAAAATTCTCAGTGCATAGGCCTTTCGCCTCGGCCTCGAGCCATTTCTTTGAGGCGAAGGAATTCTTGATCCAAGCATCCATAATGCAGGTCGGCTCTCCACCAACAGCCATACGTACCTTACTCTTCGCGCTAGCCTTGCAAAATTCGGCTAGCACATTGTCGCTCGACTTCTTACCGTACCATGTCTTGGTGAAGGGCAAGATAATAGGAAAATTGACAAGCTCGAGCGCCGCAGTGATCAGATAGTAATCATCGGCGATCTTCTTTACGGCCTCGTCCGAGATATAGGTACCGCAAAAGGTCCGGAGCGAGACAGCACACATCACCTCACGGAATTTCGGCATGAATGGCACAGGCTTGCCACCAGCATCCTCGGTGACCTTGAGAAACTTTCTGAGATACCGCCTGTAGACCTCCTCTTGACCAGGCAAATAGGATTGGAGCGCTTTTCTTGTGAACAGACCATTGAGGCCTTTGCGGAAAGCGATATGGGCTGGCCCGTCCAGAAATACCCAATTGTCGGCACCGAGCAGCTTATGGGCAACATCAACGACGCAAGGCGTCACGTAAGCTGGCGAATTGAACACCTTCCTGGCCATGTCGCGGGTCGCAGCAATTACGACGAACCTGTAGTCGAGTTTTGTCAACGCTCGCCCCTTTGAATGTACAAGCGTTCCAAGGAAAACATACTTGTGGAATACAGAGACGCAGCTCAAAGGGCCGCTCTTCCATTTTGCGTAGTATTGCTCGAATTTGGGATTGACTGACTGCAGGAACGGTCCAATGAAGGGCTCCTTGAAGGCCGGCCCCACGATATTACCTTTGTTCAACCAGTACCTGACTATAATAGGGAGCGCTTGTCAGCATTAGATCATTGTAATCTCAAAGCGTATTTGGCATACTCTGGTCATAGGCAATGAGAACCGCCAGGATTGTGAAGGTGATGGTCAACAGGTTCGCATTGCCGACATTGACGGCATACTCCAAATCTGGCAGGTCGCCATCCCGGACACTAGCGGACGGCGAGGCGAAGCTGCTGGCCTTTGTGTCCATGATCTGAACTACTGGATAGGTGTGAAGGAAGGTAAAGATGGACGATGCATTGAAGAAAATCTTTACTTCGCTTTCCCCCCCGGAAGTAAGCGATCGCTTAATGCCGGGGCGGATATTCTACGATCGCATTCCGAGACGCGAAAATCAGTTGCAATTGCTCCATCATGGTGCCACCGATGGTAGAATATGCTACACTAGGTACTCAATACTAACCGAGCCTCTACCAACAGCAATGACCTTCGTGGTCTAATTACTGTATCGTTGCCTTGTCTGACAGTGCACTCAATCGGCTACTTTGAGTCATTAGAATATGGACATCGTCAGCACGCGAAGCTCCACTCCACGTCCTCCCAGCCCTTCTTCCTCCTAATGGTAACTGGCCCTCCATCACCATTCTTCGTTGGCTGTGGAATCGCGGCAGCCATCACTCTCGGACCCATCTTGATCTTCTCAGCCTGCAGCCCTTCGATCTCGTATCCCAGCACCAGCGCCCCAATGAGCCCCAAAATTTCTGCATATGCAAAGTTCCGGCCGGGGCACAGGTGCCCTCCCCCTCCAAACGGCGTGTACGCTGCTCGTCTCCTCCTCTCCGTGTCTTTGTCTTGTTCGTGGAGGAAGCGAGAAGGGTCGAAGCTGCTGGCGTCGGCGCCCCAGACATCTGGCATTCCGTGCGCTACTATGGAGGACCACATAACGTCGGTGCCACGCTTGAGAAGGTACTGTTGACGCTTCTACTTAGCGACAATGCTCAAAAGAGTGCTTGGGTCGTAAGGAATGACGGTCAGAAAGAATTACATGGATTATGGTCGCAAGTGGATTATTGACCTTGTGAGAGTGGCTAGGCAAGGGATCAAGAATCACAAAATGCTCATACCGTGGTGCCGTCCTCATCCGTCAGCAGTGTATCGTCATTGATGAACCGTCGCGTCACCGCATGATTGGCGAAGCGCACGCCCTCACGCTGGCAGCTCAATAGCAATGGGCATTGTTTTTCGATGAGCCGAATATCGAGTGTCATTTTCTTCTTGCTGTTCTCAGTGGTAAAGGTGACGAGCGGAAAGAGTTCCTCATAAAGCTGTTGGACCAGGCTAGGGCGCTGCCATACATTTCTGTGGCCTTCTAACTCAGCCAGTGTTCGAAGAGAAGAAATAAGAAGAAAAAAAGAAGAAAAAAAAAGGGAATGGTAAGGTAGAATCAGAGCGCTTACGAGCGTAAATCATTCCGACAGGAGAGAACAAATGCCCTCACAGTACCAATACAAGGAGAAAAGGAGAGCAAATCAACTTACACGAGCGTCCAAAACAGCGCGGGTATCGAATTTGCCGTCGAAACCCACATATGAATAGCCTCAGCCCTACATAAATCGTCTCCCCCAACACCATACTTCAGGCTCGCCTCAGTCCTGTACTTCACGAAGGATGACACATCCTCATTCTTATCCAACCTATTTTCAAAATAGGGTTTTAGCTTCTTTACAAGCCTATCACGATGTCTCGCACCAGCGCGAGCCTTCAGCGGGGACCCGTATAGCATGGCAGGGAGCCCACTATCAAATCCCCACAAATGTTCCAAAAAAGCTATGTCGTCGCGGAAGGGGTTGGCGTGCCCATAGAATGCCTCAACCGTGGCCATGCTCATGATATCACGCATCCACAGCCAAAGGCCGGGCACCCTTGACCTCTCATCAGAGATTGCGTTCAGCTGCCCTGCAACATAAGACAGCATAGCGGCATTCATGCCGTGCAGCTCACGGCCTGTGAGACCTTTCTTGATGGCGGCCAACGTATCTGTTGTATAGGTGTCTGGACCCTTCTTGACTCGCTCGACCATGGCTTGGTCGCTGATGGAAGCGACTTGGCGGGCGAAAGCGAGGCCGATGAGATCAAAGTCTAGGTTGTGGTGCTTGAATCCTTGCTGGGCTAGATGAGGAGAGAAGATGATGTAAATCTTCTTGTTAAGCATGGGAAGGGTCACCACAGGTGCGTTTGTCCGGGACCGGAGAATGGAAAAGTAGTCGGACTCATGCTTGATGAGGCCGAGTATATGGCCTATTAAAGGTACCCGAGGTCTCAACAGCGGTGGTTCTCCTGGGGCCAATTTGATGGTAATGATCCTCCGTACGAGAAAAACGATCACCGCCAGCGCTGCAAAGCCTACATACCCAATAGAGGCGGCCATCTTCAGAGTCCTCCCTCATGTAGAGGAGGCGACACTTGGGGGAAAGTATATACAAAGAATGGCAATGCGATTGTACTTTTACTACCGCTATCAGCAAAACTTTTCTCCAGCTGCCCGGACTCTCGCGTTTGAAATTTCCATTGAAAGAGAAGGGAATCTTCACACACCGCTGCCTGGCCGCTAGGTGCCGCAAGCATGCAGTCAGCACGCATGTCAGACGTGGGAGGATTCCCAAGCGTTGCGAGCTAGGCTGATCGGCGCTGTTATCTGTCAGACCATTTACCCTCCGAAGAATCAGATTTTGGGGCCCGGTACAGAGGCCTCGCTCATCTCCCGGCCCTTGGCGGTGGTTTGCAGGCGGCCGAGGGTCGGTTGCAGAAGTCCCTGCCGACTTTCTCGCCTATTCTAATTTCCGGCAGAAAGTCGGCAGGGACTTCTGCAACCGACCGTCGGGCATTTCTTTTTGACCAGCAGCGCAGCTCCTTATCCTACCAGAACGGTCCGATTCAGGCACTGTTGCGAGAAAGGTCAACTCATCTGAAACGGCCGGCCGAAACTTTTTCTTCCTGGTCTTGTTAGGCTGCCATACACATGGGACAGGTCAAATCTCACTCTCTACTATTGGCTCCTGAGCTGTTTAACGTATCTTCTTTCAGGGTGGCTCAGGCGTACCTTTTAGTCAATGATAAGCTATGCCAAAGGATTCGGTTGTCACGCCGTCCTGCCAGCATCTAGACCAACGGTCTTTACCTCACACCGACAATATATATGACATTCCCCAGGTGTCTAGAGAAATGTGTTGTCCAATTTCTGCAAAGCTGTCACTCTCGGTGTCAGCTCGTTGGCCTGGCTACTGGTCATCCTATATCTCTAGGATCACGCTCTGAGGAGTCATCAAGTGTGTAGTGGTTATGGCGATCTCACCTCTGACCTACTGGCTGTCTGCGACTTTGGCCACTGGGCTGGCCATAGTAGCAGTGGTAGCCTACTATCTCATCTCCTATCTTGTCTCGCCCTTGAAAGACATTCCCGGTCCCTTCCTGGCTAAGTTCACTGATGCCTGGCGCGTGTACGATTATTATCATCTCATCTCTCCTGAGACTCAGAAAAAGCTCCACGCGAAGCATGGAGCCGCCGTTCGGCTTGGCCCAAGCCTGGTCGCCCTCAATGACCCGGACCTGATTCCTGTCATTTACAACTCCAGAGGCACCTTCCGCAAGGTATGTATATCCTCCACGCCAAGCTGCTCCTGCTGTTCCTGGAAGCAATTTACCCCAGAGCCGCACATCAACGCTGAAGTCCGGTCGACAGGGAGATTTTTACTCAGCCTGCGATGCACTGGTCCACGGCAAGAAGATGGAGCATATCTTCTCGACTCGTAGCAATCAATTCCATTTGGCTCAACTCACGCCGATTCAGAAGTTCTATTCGATTCAGGGTGTTTTAGCTTACGAGAATTTGGTTGATCGCGCCATGCTACTTTTATGCGAGCAGCTTGAAAATCGATTTGTGAATGGCGCCAACGCAGCCAAGACTTTCGATATTGCTGATTGGATATCATACTGTGAGCTTCACCTCTCAGCCAATTATAGCTTTATCTATAAGAGTGTGCTAGTTCGAGAGGGTATGCTGACTGCAATGCCACTCATTAGTTTCTTGGGATCTCCTGGCCGAGATCACGTGGAGTAGCGAGATGGGATTCATGAAGACTGGCACTGATATCAAGAACATGATCCATATCGGCGAGGTCTCCATGATGTATCTGGGCATGGTAGGTGCCTTGCTGCCCCTGCTCCTTGAACACAATCAACTTCCAACATTCTCAGATGATCCTGACATCATCATCAGTTTGGCCAAGTCCCACGGCTCGCAAAGCTCCTTGCAACCAATCCCTACCGTCCCAAGACGGTTGATGCCTTCGATCATGTCATCTACTTCAGCGTCGCTCGTTTGGCAGAACGCCTGTCTGCGCTGAAGTCGCCCCACTCAGGAGACCCGGAGAAGGGAGGTTTTGGCGTCAAGAAAGATTACGTTGCCAGCTTCCTGGAGGCTAAGCAACAATTCCCTGAAGTTGTCAACGACGACAACATTGCCATGTATATCTTGACCAATGTAAACCCTCGCCTTCGGATCACCCTATGGTGACAATGTCAGCAGCTTATTCATCACTAGATCTCTGCTGGCGCCGACCCCACAGCCACTGTCCAAAAGGCCATACTCTATCACCTTCTCCGCAATCCTTCTGTCCTCGACAAGCTGCGCGCTGAGCTAGACGCGGCCAATTTGTCTCACCCCCCAAAATATGAGGAGGTCCGCAACAGCAGCATGCTCCCTTACCTTGAAGCCGTCATCAAAGAGGGTCTCCGTATTCACCCCACCGTAGGCTTGTGTCTGGAGCGCGTTGGTACGTCAATCTCATTCATGCTATCCCCTTCATGTTTCATCTGGAAGCATAGGAGCCTACATATTGCGATCAACAAAGCAGGACATCAGCTCCAAGACATGCCATTCCCGCTACCCCTAAGTCCCCCTCTTGAATGGACAAAAACCTCTAACACCTCAATCATAGTCCCCGAACCAGGCTTCACCCTCCCCGACGGCCGCTTCATCCCCGCCGGCAACATCGTCGGCCTCAATCCCTCAGTAATGACCCGCGACCGCAACGTCTACGGCCCCGATGCCGACACCTTCCGACCCGAGCGCTGGCTTCCCCGCTACTCCGAAAAGCCCCAACAATACGCCGAAAGAATACACAAAATGGACGAACTCAACACCTTCGTATGGGGCGGCGGCAACAGAACTTGTCTGGGTAGATTCTTGGCGACGACGAGCTTGTACAAAGTTACGGCGATGTTGGTTGGGAGGTATGATTTTGAATTAGAGGATCCAACCAAGGAGTGGGTGCTGAGAAGGCATTGGATGGTTTATAATGATAAAATTAGGGTGAGGATTAGTAGGCGAGAGAAGCCGGTCGATAACAAGGACGAGAGGGCGGAGGAGAAGGAGGTAGGCATCACGAATATGATTCCACCGTTGGATGGTGTTTACGATAAGATCAAGGTTTCGTTGGGGGTGGGGGCTGGGGTAGGCGGTGGAAAAGAGGAGAAGGCTTTGGGGACTGAGCATGCACTTGCGCCGTTGATTAGCGTATGAGTTTTTGGCGAGGGTCGGGTTTGGAGATGGGAAAGGATATATACACAAGACATAGAACATGAGGTATGAATAGGTGCAACGAATCCGTACCGAAAGGTGGTGCTTGAACGACGCAGAGTCGATATTATAGACCCAGCCCTTTGACATCCAGCTCCAATCGATAGCCTTGTCAACAGAGATTTCCTTTCTTGACCTCTCCCCGATGATTCGTCTACCATTCTGACACGTTGTCGTTTTCCAGTCGACCGCCGTCCTCGCGTCTCTTCCAAGTTTTTGTTCATTTCAGCATTCGCCCCTAGGCAGCCAAGACGAGTGCCATTCCTCCTAGAAAGCGATTGCGCGGCTGAATCTGGGTATGGTATGGTATCGTATGGTATGGTATCGTCAAAGACCGGGAGTTCGAGGTGCGGCAAGAGACTGGCCTGATCGCTCGAAAGGTATCCAAGACCACATCCAATAAACCCTATCATCGTACGCCCTTCCATCTATATCACATCAGGACCCCCACCAGCCCCTCTTTTCCTCCATCCTCAAGCACAAAACCCTCCCACTCCCAACCAAACCACTTCCGCGTCCTTCTCCCCATAGCAAGCGAAAGCACCGGCTCAATCTTCGGAGACGGATGAGGCTTATGGAACACGATCCTGCCACCCCGATCTCCCTTTTCAGCTTTTTCGAAGCACCACAATTAGAAGTCCGCCAAAAGCGTGGATATCCCTGCCTTCTTTAGACTCGCTTCCGCAATGCTATGGCCAAGTCCTTATATCAAAATGAACACGAAATTGCCAATGCCGTACACCCAAAGTGGTCTACACCACACCACTAGCAGTGGCGTGCACCCGAAGTGGTTTATGTTGGAATTCAGGCCGGGTCAACCTCGGTAGTTACTAATCAGGACTAGTCAGGGGGCCTTAGCAGACTAGTAGAGATTTCTCGTAATAGTTATTCTATTCTATATAGCTATATCTATCTATTAGTTATTATAATACTATTATACTATACTTAAATTATATATAAATAACTTATAAGTATTATATATTTTATTAGATTATAAGCCTAGGTTCTATATAACCTTAGGAATTATATAAATTATATAATAAGCTTTTTACTAAGACTTAGAGTAGTCTTAAAAGAAGTATTCCTAGAACTATTTATAATAAGTACTATTATATCTAATTATTATAAAATTTAGAAGCTTAAGGGTACTAAGAATTATAAGTTATAAGAGGTTATTATACGCGTATTACTTATAATTAATAGTATATTTAAGGTTATTAGACTAGAATATAAACTACTAACTAACTCTAACTTACCTACTATTAAAAAAGTAAAACTACCTATTAAGGAGGGGGATAAGGATAAATAAGAAAAGTATATTAATTTAAAGGAGTAAGTACTTACTACTATTTATATTATTATATAATTAAAAATCTAATAATAATAAAAGAAATATAAGCTAAATTAAAGTTATTATATAAGATAGACTCTTATACTACTAAGAAAGTAATATACTTTACTTTATATAAGCTTTATTTAAATTAATTTAAAGTCCTTTATACCTACCTTACTAAATTTAAGGAGTATATAAATAAGCTTCTTTAGATAGAGAGTCTACTAGAGATAGACTATTAAATAGTAGTCTTTAAGAGGGGCCTATTAGATAATATAAAGGAAGCGGTTTATACCCTTACTAAGATTACTTAATCTAGGAAGGAGTTATAGGATTTTAAGTATATTATTATATTATTAGTTAATAGGTTTATACCTTTAAAGATTAAAGAATCTAAGGTATTTACTAGTAATTTTAATAAATAGTTAAAATTAGGCTAATATTAAAATAAGCTTAATAATAAAAGCTAGGGTAATAATAATAATAAATATATATTTTATAACTATTAATATAATATAAAATACTACTAGTATACTAATTTAAAAAATATACTAGAAGGATTTATTCCTAAAATAAAGAAAGAGCTAGAGGTATAAAATAAATAATAGTATTAAAATAGATATCCTAGTTATTAATAAAGTAAATAAAGCCTAGATAAATAAAAATAGGATAAATCCTATACTACTTACTTTAAGTATAACTTATAATAAAATAATAAGTCCTATAAGATTATTATTAACTTAAAGGACTAGGAGTATACCTTCTAGGATTAATCTAAGTTTACTAACTATTTACTAGTCTAGAATTATATAGTATTAAGACTAACTAGAGGTAAATCAATTAAAGTTAAAGGGATTAGAATAGTATAAATCCTAGTAGTTATTAATAATAAGGTTAGTAAATTCTTACTAATTAATATTTATTATATACTAAATATTAAATATAACCTTCTATCTATTATATAACTAGACTTATAAGGCTATATATATATTAGTAGTAGAGGAAAGAATATATTATATAATAGACTAACCGCGTTAGTTTTATTTAGAACCGAATTTATAATTATTATATAATACTAAACCTATATAGGTAATAAGCTAGCTGTAAGTAGTTTAACAAGTCGAGTTAATACTAAAAACCTAGCCTAAGTACTAAAAAAATAGTTAGTTTGAATTTATAATAAATAAGGTAAGGAGGTATTATAAGCCTTCTTATATAACTATATATACTAACTAGATACTATATAAATCTACTAGGTAAGGGTATTCTACCTTAAATTAATAGTCCTAGCTAAGAATAATATATCTTAAATCTAATAGTATAAGAGATATAGATATATTAATATAAAGGCTATAAAGGCTATAATATATACTACTAATATTAATTATAAGGCTACTAAGTACTTATAAAAGTATAAGAAATAAGAACTATATAAGAGTTATATATTAGGGAAAACTACTTAAATACCTTTATATATATTAATACCTAGAGTTATATTAGTAAACTAGGAAGCTAGTATACTATTAAAATATACGTATTTTCTATATATAAATAGCTGCGCTTATATATTAGCCCTAGGGCTAGGAATAATACCCTAAGTTACTAAATATATATTTAGTAACTTTTAGAAATACTAGGTAATAGGACTAATAGGGGATAAGTCCTACTAATTAGCTATAATATAATAACTATATAGAGCTAGTACTAACTAGGTAATATAACTAAGTCTTATTAATAATTAATAGTACTAGTACTTAATAAGAATTAATAGTAGGCGTAATATAGGTATAGAATACAGGGCTAGGCTAGGGGGGGTACTCTACGCGTATATAAATTATATAAATTAACTATATTTAAAACCTATATTATACTAGCGTTAATAACGTAGCTACTATAGCTTTAGCGAGCTTCCCGTTTCTTCCTAGTACTAGAGGAAAATCACGGATTTAAGGCCTTAAATCCGGATTTTCTATATTTAAGACTTTTAGGCTAGAATTAAAAAAACCTATAATTTTCCTATTTATTTCTAGTATATTACCTGGAAAATACACTTTCAGCGGATTTTCTAGCTTCGGATTTCCTATACGGGTTCCTAGTTTGCCGATATACTATCTCTAGCTAATACTAGTATATTAACCTAGTATTAGTAAGCTATATAACTACCCTTAGGGGGTATACTAATATAATAGTATTTATATATATAGTAATAGGGTTTATTTAAATAGATTATTTAACTAGTAGGGCTAAATTACTATAAAAACTTAAGTTCTAAATAAAATATTAGAAAAACTAGGGGTATAAAATAGCCTTTATTTAAAGTAATAATAAACTAGTCTAGGGTTATAAGTATTAATAAATCTTCTAGGAATATAAGATATTTATTACTTTATTAGTACTATATAACCCTTATTAGAATAGGATTACTAAATAGAAGAACTAGATTTATATTTATATTTATATTTTATACTCTACTATCTAGCTACTTAGAGTTAATAAGGGCGGTTTATATCTAGCTTACTAGAGGAAATTATAATTTATAAAAGAAAACTTTATCTTTTACCCTATTTATTATCGCGTTTCTAGATCTTTAGATATTATATACTACTTTATCTTATACTTTTTATACCCTCTTATTCTCTTCTTTTATTAGGGTTATTTATCCTCTTACTTTTTAGTTAGAGCTTATCTACTCTTATATAATCTTAAAGAGTTATTCCCTTATTAATATAAATTAATTAAGTATACTTTATTAAATAATTTACTTAATTACTACCTTTAACTCCTTTAAGGTTAATATTATTTAATAGAAGTTACTTAACCCTACTTTTTAAAGTATTAGCCTCCTCCCCTTTATATAGTTAAGATAGAATATAAGTATATATTTAATATCTTAATACTTTTATTTATATTTATAATTAGTACTATTAACCCTTAGTACCCTCCTCTTATATAAGAAGGCGCGTAGTCCTATCTTCCTTATATATAGTTAAATACTTATAGAGCTCTTAGCCTTAAAAAGCCCTATATAAAGATTAATCCTTATCTCTTAAATCTCTCCCCTTTATATTATTATTTTTATATAGCTAGGGATACTCTCTTAATATTTTAATTACCTCTTTTTTTACTTCTTCTTTATTTACTTCTTAATCTTTTTAAGGGTAAGGTTATTTTTCCTTATAATTTCCCCGCCCTTAAGGCCTTAGGCTACTATTTTAGTATCTCTTCCCTTTACTACTACTTAAAAGGCTCCCTTTACCTAGGATTACTTCTCCTCTATTAGAGTCTTTATAACCTTTTTCTCCCTTCCCCTTTTCCTCTTTAATTTATAGTAGATCCTCGTATTCCCTTCTTTAATTAATAGGTAGATCCCCTATATTATTAGTATATATAATATTAATTAATTAAGGTTTATCCCTATTAATAGGACCTCTAATTCTACCTTTAATACTTATATATCAATTACTTTAAAGGCTTTAAATACTATTTTTAAGTATTTATTTTATATAGTTTTTAGTATTATAATATTTACCTTCTTTACCTCTAATATCCCTTTTAAGTTATATTATATCTCTATTATATAAGTTATTATTAGCTAGATTATAATACTATAAACTTATTTTACTTTATTAAGTATAGCGCCTTATATTAAGTTAATAATAGTTAATAGAGCTAGCTTTTATATCTCTATCTTTAACTTTATTTTATTAATTTAAGGGCCCTACTTTAGTTTATTATTAATATAAAGTTTGAAGACTCTTATTAATACCCCTAGAAGTACTACTACTACTTTCAAGTCTATTATTACCTTTATATTAAACCTCTTTAAGCTCTTTAATAAATAGATTAACTTATACTTATAAGGGGTAAAGGCTACCCCGTATATATTTACTTAATAAAGGTATATTTTATATACTTTTACTAGGATTTTATATATATTTTTAGTACTTTTATTATATATTATTAGGTAGATATCATTAATAAAGCCTTTAATTTATACTTAAAGCTTTATCTTTATATACTCTTTTATAAGCGGGGAGTTAAAGAATAGAAATAGAATAAGTAATATTAAAACTCCTTAAAGAATCCTAGTTTTTATTAGTTCTATCTTACTTATTTCTTAGTTTAATATAATTATTATAGCCCTTTTTATTAAGAAGCTTTATACTTATAATATAATAAGGGTTAAGACCCCTTTTTTCTTTAAATTATATAATAACCTTTTATAAGAGATATTATTAAAGGCCCTTATAATATCTAATAATAATATACTTATTATATTAGACTTATTATAATTTTATATTATATATATTACCTCTACTATTATTTTAAGGGATATTACTATTATCCTTCCCTTCCTTACTCCTATTTATTATAAGGGTAGTAGTTTATATTCCTTTATAATATTATTTAAATTTTTATAATAACTACCTTTAATACCTTTCTTAAGGTATTAAGTAGAGTAATTAAATAATATAACTTTAATTTTAAATAGTCTTCGTTCTTTAACTTCTTTAAGATAATTATATTAGCTTTTTTAAATCCTACTAAATAATATCTAACCCTTAAGTAGGCCTAGAATAGGTATATAAAGCTAGGTAGTAGTTCCCGTTCTATTATTCTTAAGAATTTATTTAGGATTTTATCTACCCTTAGTACTTTATCCTATTTTAATTTATTAATTACTTTATAAATTTCTTTTTTAATAACTTTTATATTTATTATTAGGGGTATATTATATTAAAACCCCTAGATATTACTTAGATCTACCTTTAAAGGTAAAGGGAAGAAGGTCTTTTAAAGGACCCCTACCTTCTTTTAAAATAATTTTACCTTAAAGCCTTCTTTACCCTTTTTAAGGGTAGGGAACCTTAGGAGTTCTTAAGGTAGTATACTTCTTTTTTAATCTTATTTAGTTAGTTTTTAAAGTCTATTAGGTAATTAGGACGCTTTATATACTTTATCTTAAAAATAAAGTACTTTTACTTTCTTTAATATCCTTCTTTTAGTTCTCTAGGCTTTTTATTATACCTTTAGGCTCCTTTAGCTTTTTTTATAATTATATTTTATCCTAAGTTTTAGCGCCGCTTTGATAGCCTTTATATAATTAGAGTTTTAAAAAGATTTTACCTTTAAAGAGGGTTTTACTTATAATACTACTTTTTTTATAATTCTTATTAGGCCTTAAAGTATTTTAGTTAGGTAGCTATTTATTTACTCCTTAATTATTAGCTCCCCTTTTAGTAGTAAGTATTAAAGGATACTTACCTACCTTTTTATCTCCTTTAAGTCTACTATCTTTTATACTCTTTATAAGTATAAGACTACTACCTCTACCTTAAAGCTAACTTTAATATATATTAGGATATAATTAAACTTATAATAGAGATCTAGCTTAATATAATATTTTAATAGTATTTATTTAATAGTCTTTATTATAAATATTAGATTAATAGTACTTTTTACTTTCTTTATCCTTTAGGTTATTATATCCTTTAATAGGATAAGCTTTATTCCCCTTTTTTTATAATATCTATTAATATATCTACTACTTTATAATATATATATCTACCCTTATTATTTTAGTTTAAGTAATAGAGGTTTAATTAATTAATTGAATTTATACTCGTGTCTACTAAACTATAGAGGTAATTACGGGCTTTTATAAACGACACTTTATATAAGGGAAACCGTATATACTAGATAAAAACCCTTACGGTTTTTTAACTTAGTATCCTTTATCTTTATTTACCTATATATTATATCCGTAATAAGTATAAATAGAGTAACGTGTATATATAAAGCTGCGACGTACTATAATACCTAGCCCGATAGCTAGGTAGTAAGGGAGGGAGGAAGAAGGAGGGGGGTAAGAGCGTTAAACATGCTTGATACGCGAGATATACTAGACCCGAGGGGTATATAGCTATACTACCGCTAGCGAGAACTAGGGTAGTAAGCCTATCTATATTAGCTATTATAATATAGCTTAGGGGCCCTTACTAACTAATATTAATATAGCTTAGAGGTCGCTTATACCCGCCCTATTAATAAGGAGTTACTATTAACTAGTATAGTCTAGGTAACTTATAACGATATATTTTATATCCTATCTCCTATACCTATATCTATAACTAGGTGACGAGAAGCCTAGGACCCTAGCCTTATATAGGAAATTTATAAGTCTAATTCTCGCTATACGGGCTTAGGTAAGTACCGAGCTCTTAGCTTTTAGGAGCTTACTATAGAGGCTGAGGCGGTTATCTTATAAACCTTTAACCTAGGAGACGCTAGGGGGGTTATATTTATTAAACCTCGCCTTATAATTATCCTATATTCTAACCCGCCGCCTAGTTAACTAGCGGCGTATCTTATCCTTAATCTTCTCCTTATAACGGCTACTATCGCTTTACTCGAGTTCCTTCTAGTTATTAAGGCTAAGGGACCGGAGTACCTACTCCCCTTTCTTCTTAGCGGCTATATTAGTAGCTACTAGCCTTCTACCTCTCTTTAGTCGTAGTTTCCTCCTAATACGGGTATTCCTAATCCTTATTACTAGGTATATTCTTTATTAGGTATAGTACTAGAGGACTACGCTATTAAGGGTTATTTATATAAGCGTAATATATACTTCTACCTTAAGGACTCGTATTAGTATAGCTTTATAAGCCCCTAGAATCCTCCGTAGGTAGTTATTCTAGATAACCTCGAGCTTTTATATATATATTTTCTTCGCGTCGTAAAGACCTCCTAGTATATACTACGTAGATACGGCCTATATTATTACCGGCCTAACGACCGTATTATATACCTACCTAGCTCGGCTTAGTATAGTACCTTATATTAAAGCCGCGGTTATTAATAGCGCTAACCCTTAATTAGCTATCTTTACCTAGACTCTTTTAATATAAGGGCTCTAGCGGAGCTTCCTATTAATATAGGGGCCTAGGACCCGAATTTCCGCCTTAGGTCTAGTAACTACTAAGCCTAAGTTAACTACTACCTATATATTAAATCGGCGTGGTTATTATAAAAGATAGATTAGCTTATACTTTTATAAGGTAAAGTTAGCCTTATATATATTCACCTATTCTGGGTATAGCTAGTAAGCGCGTTCTAAGGTCCTATAGTTTAACTCTATAATATTACTATATACTAGGAGGTAGATATTATTAATAAACCTACCTACTTAGAGCCGAAGGTTAGTCCTAGAATAAGCCTTAATAAGGGGGGTATTAAAGAATAGAAATAGTATAAGCGAGATCGGTAATCCTTATAATATACCTATCTCTACCTACTTTACTACGCTTATCCTAGTACCTAATATTAAGGATATAAACCTATTTATAAAGAAGCTCCCCGTCTAGTTAATAATTCGCGCAGGTACTCCCTTCTTCCTAAGGTTATAAAGGAGCCTCTAATACGAGACGTTATTAAAGGCTCCTACGATATCTAATAATAGTAGGCTAGCTATATTATTCTTCTTATAGTCCTAGACTATATAAATAGCGTTAATAATAGTCTTAAGTACTATCTCGCAAGACCGTTTTCTTCTAGCCCCTATTTACTCTAGGGGTAAGAGGTTATAATCTTTAGTATAATCGCTTAGTCTCCCCGTAACTACTATCTTAAGGGCCTTTCTAAGCGTATTTAATAGCGCTATTAGTTAATACGACTTTAGTTCCGCGTAATTCTCCTTCTTTAACTTCTAGAGGATTATTATATTAGCCCTTTTAAACTCTTTTAGGTAGTATCTTAACTAGAAACACGTATTAAACAGGTAGGTAATCTTACCTAGGAGTCCCCCGGAGATTATACGAATAAACCTGTTTAGTATACTATCTAGGCCTAGCGCCTTATTCTAGGCCGGGCGATAGATAGCCTTATATACCTTATACTCTATAATCTTATTATTATTATAGATTAGATCTAGGTAGATTACCTCTATAATATCTTCTAGATCCACTTAAGGGGGTAGAGGGAAGAAGGTCTTACGGAGCGTGGATACCTTCTTATTAAATATTCTAGCCTATCTACTATCCCTTATACTTAATAGGGGGAACCTAGGTAGCGGCCGTAGCCGTATACTATCGTTTCGTACCTACTTAGCTAGACTCTATATACCCTTTAGTAACTCCGCCACCTTATATACTCCCTCTTAGAAGTACAGGGTCTTTACTCTAGTAATAGCCTTATCCCTCTCCTTCCTTATTCGGCGCTAGGCCTCTTCTATTAGCGCGTTATAGTCCTTCTAAAAGCTTCTTATAACGGCTAGTACCCGGCGGGTAGTCCGCGCGTATTCTAGGTTCTAGAATAATTTAGCCCGCCCGCCTAGTTTTACTTATAAGATAGCCTGTTTAATAATCTCTTTAAACCCCTAGAGTATTTATTCTAGGTAGTTATTAACCTCTACTACTATTCGTAGGGGTCTTATATAAAGAGCTACGTCTAGGGCTTAGGCACCCTTCTCTATTTCCTTAAGGTTAGCCGTCTTCTATAACCGCCGTTTTACTTCTAGCTAGTCTAGCGCTTATATATCTAATATTATAAGGATTAGTAGATAGTTAGACTTATATTATAATTCTAGGGTAACCTTATATTCTATAGTCGCGTTTAATAGGAGCGGTGTCGCGAATATTAGGTCGATAGCGCTCTCCTAACCGCACGCCCGTTATATAACCGATCCCTCTAGTAGGAGAAGCTCTATTCCCCGTCTTAATATAAGCTTAGCTAGTTTATCTACCTCTAAGTAGTATAAGAACCTCCTAGGGTTATTCTAACTTAGGTAGTAGAGGTTAAAATCCCTAAGGAGGATAAGCTCCCTAGTATTACTAAGCTCCTTTATATTAGGGATATATAAAGGATTATCGTTTATAACTAATAATAGGCTTAGGTTATAAGTACTATAAACTTAAATAGCCCCTCTACCTATTTATAGAGTTAAGACCGTTATATTACGTGATATATAGCTAACCTCTTATATTTTTATATTAAGTCTCTTATTAATATAGAAGTATATACGTATATCCCTCCTAGCCTTATACCCTAGGTAGAAGGTACTAGAGCTTAGGTTATAAGAGGACTTATTCCTATTATTATAATATAGTTCCTAGATTACTAGGATATTAATATCTTATACCCGCTTATCCGCTAATAGGGCGGTTATTATATTAAGTTTATTTTAGATATTATATTATAAGATCTTTAGGCTTAGTATTTTAGATATCCGCTTAGAGTTATATGTTTAAGTCTACTTCTATTTCTATTATACTACTATTCTAGTATCTTAGCGCGTTTAATATACTAGATATATTTAATATATCTAGTAGGCTTAATATACCTAAGGATATATTTAATATACTAGATATATTTAGTTTACTAGGTATACTTAATATCTTAGATATACTCGATACGTTTAATATACTAGATATACTTAGCTTACTAAGACTCCTAAGTAGGTTCTCGCTATTTAAACCATTTATAAGTATATTAATATCCCTTACTATAATCAAGCGGGTTATAATCTCTAGAATAGTCTACCCTAGCTTAATCGCGGTGAACCTCGGCGAAGCGAATATCGGTGGCCTCCCTACCCTTAACCTAGGGGTAACCTTAGGTCCCTAACTTCCGCTCGGGGTCCTACTACTTAATAATAAGTCGGTTACTACCTTCCTCTTCCTAGGCCCGATTATAATAAAGCCTTTAGTATCTACTATTATCTACTTTATTATTTCTTATTATATATTATATAATAGTACTTTTATAATAATCTTTTATAAAGCCCGATACTTCTCCTTTATCTATATCTAATATCCCTTCTCTTAGGCGGAGTATCTAGGCTTCTTATACGCTATATAGTACCTCTACGTACCGTGTTCCTTATTATTATAACTCCTTATATTATACTCCTTCTTATAATTTATATAAGATGTCCTATTAGAGTATCTACGCGCTATATAGCTATACCCCTAGTAGTTAAAGTATTAGAGTATACGAGCCTTCGGCTCGTACCTCTTAACCGTCTTTAACTCCTTAGCTTCTACTAGCCCCTACCTTATTAAGGTATCTACCGACTTAGGTATAACTACGAAGATTATAAGAGATAAATATAGTTTTATTAGCTAATAGGACCTAATTAGCTAGCGGGTTAAAACTACCTTAAGGTTATTATATAAGACCTTATTATCCCGCTTAATCCTCTCCTTTACGGCGCCCTAGTCCTTAGTATTAAAGACCGAGGCTTTTATACCGTATACTATTACCTTAAATAACTTCCTTATTATTATAACTAAGTACTACGTCTTTTTAACCTATCTTAGGTTCTTCTCAAGGCGTTCCCTATCCTTTATACGGGCTATCTCTAACTATATATCCCCGCTTTTTAACCTCCTTAAAGTAATAATCTTTAAAGTATCTAGGTATTTAAGTAATTAGAAAGCTATAATAATCCTCTCGCTCGTTATATCCTTTATAAAGTCTCTCTCCGTACTATCCGTTAGTATAATAAGAAGCTGCGTTATACGGCGTATATCTACCTAGCTTTATAAGTAGGGGTTCTAGCTACTTACGGTTCGCGTCGTTAGTATTAATACTACCTAGCTTTATAGCCCGGTATAAGAGGGGGATCCTAATTATATATACGCGTTAGGTATATAAGATATACTCGATATATTTAATATACTAGAGAGGTTATATAAGCCTTACGCGTTATATTTCTACTCTTCCCTAAGGTACTTATTATCTTACTAGATCCCTCTTAATATAGCCTTAATTTAGTTAAGGCCGGCCTTTATTATCACCTATTATAACGCGTTAATATCCTTATATAATATATCTTATATCGCCGTAATTATTCTAAATATAACTATTAACTATCCGCCCGCTATTATAAAAGGATAGGTATCCTTCTTCCTATCTCTTCCCCGCGTATTACCTCTATTATAATATACCTAAAATGCTTATTCCTGCGTTACTAGTTATTATTAAATTACTAGGAAACTACTACGCGTTCCCTTACGTCCTCCTCTAATACCGCTACTACTACCCCTATTACTAGTACTACTACCGCTATAGTAGCTATTATTAGGGTCCCTAGGACCGTCGTTTATCTATCCGCGTTTCTTAAACGCTTCGTCGCTCTATAAGCTCGCCGCCGTTAATTTCCGTCTTAAATCCATCTAAAAAAAAAAGTAATAGAGGTTAAAGTCTCCTATTAATATATATTCCCTAGGCTAATTTAGCTACTCCTTTACTCTTAATAGTATAAAGGGGCTATCTATTAAGGTCTTAGACTCTAGGCTAGAATTATATATATTATATATTTAAAGATATATTATTACTCCCCTTTCTTTCTTTATAACTTATATTTCTAGGGAATATAAGTCCTTTAATATAAATTTAACTCCCTATTTATTAATATTCTAATATTTATTTATAAAGAAATATATCCTTATATCCCTCCCTACTTTATATACTAAGTAGAATACTCCTCTACTTAGATTATATATTAAACCCGTCCTCTTTATATATAATAGTTTTTAGATAGTTAGGATATTTATCTATTATATCTCTTTATCTTTTAATAGTACTATTATTATTATAGTCTACTCCCTTTATATATTATATTATAATAATTTTATTATCTTTTATATCCTTATAAAGATCTTTATTAAATATTCTTTATAACCTCTACCCCTTTAACTATTAAATCCTTTTATATTAGTATATCTTTTAATATCTATTAACTTATCTTTATTACTTAAAGAGTAATTAACCTTTTTAGCCTATTTTATAATATTACTATTAATAGTAGTATAGTTCCCCTTTTCTTTATATCCCTTTAAGGACTTATTTATATTATAACTTTATTAAGGTTTTTAAATTTTAATATAAGCTTCCTCTTCTTCTTTACTACTATTATTATCTACTCCCCTTAAGGCTACTTCTAAGTATCCCTTTATTTATTCCCTTTTATAAAGCTTTTATATAGCTTCTTTTTATTTTCTACTATTTTTTAATAGAGTTTATTAAGTTCCTTTACTTTAATTTTATACCTTTACTTTTAGGTTATATAGCTATTCCTTTTATAATTATTATACCTTTTAACCTCCCCCTTTTTTTTTTTTTATTCTTTAAAATTATATTTATTAATATAGATTTTATATTATACTAGGCTCTTATAATATCCTATTATATACTTATACTATTAATAGTTAAAGTATTATATTATTATCTTATTCCTCTCCTACCTCTTATACTTTAAGAGGTTATATCTCTTTATTAAGCCCTTCTTAATTACTTTATTTATTATCTCCGGCGTAGGGAGTTTTAATAGTAGTAAGGCTCTCTCCTTTACTACCTCTCCCTCTCTCCTCTCCTTTATAATAGCCTACGGCTAGGCTACCTTTATAATCTTTAGCCTTAGGAGGTTTTTTTTATTCTACTAAATAATTACCTCCTTTACTTCCTTTTATTTTAATATATCTACTATTTTCTTTAGTACTTTATATATTATAATTAGGAAAGTCTATCTTAATACCCTTACTAATTTATATACCTTTTTTACCTAATTATTATTCTCTTCTAGCTCCTCTCTTACCTCTATTTCTATTATAAATAGTATTAAGTTACCTCTATTTAAGTACTTTATTAATATAATCTCTTATATCTTTAGAAATATAACTATTTTAAACTTTTTAATTAATTACTCTTTATTAAGTACTTTTACTACTTCTCTCTTAATCCTATTATTAATTTAGATAGTTAGGGTCCTAGCCTTCCTATTATTTAATACTTTAAATACCCTCCTTATAATATTACTTATTAGCGCCGTAGTAAATATCCCCTTAAAGCTTATATTACCTAATTTTATACCTATTAGGCTTTAGTTAGCTATTTATACCTAGCTCCTTCTACCCCCTTATATCTTCCCTCCCTAGGATTATTCTTTTATTATTTTCTTAAACTTATATATTTCTTTAAGCTATTAATCTACTTTTATAATAAACTCCTTTATATATTTAAGCCCTATTCCTACTATCCTTCCTACTTTATATAATATTCTACCCTTTAATACGTCTTATATAGTTATAATAGCCTTTAAGGCCTTTATTAATATCCTTTTAACGCATATTCCCTTATCTTTAAATTCCTTCCTCCCTACTAGGCTCCCTAGCCCTTATATAGGTATTTCTCTCCTACCTCCTAGCTTAACTATTCTACTACCTCTACCGCTTATAACCCCTCCCCCGATATTATATCCCGATATTAAGACTCGTCTTACTATACGTTAAAGTAATTTTATTAAGTCTTAAGGTTATCTAGACTTTTTTCTTATAAACTCTTTAATTAAGTATATTATCGCCGTTTTAATTATTTTAGAAGAACTAGATACTACTTAGTAAAGTTAGAATAGTTCTTATTAATACTAGGCTATTATAAGAGTTCTAGGGTAAGGCTATTAATTATATTAACTATATTAAGAACTTTATACCTAGTAAGGATAGGAAGTCTATTAGGAACTAGACTAGGAGGCTAGTTCCTAAGGGCTAGAATAGATAGTATAAACTACTAATAAGTAGGTAGTATTATAATAGTAGACTTAATACTCTAGAGACTTTATAGTTATAGAAGAACTAATCTCTACCTTTTAAAGAGATAGAGGGAGGACTATTTAAATACCCCTTAAGAAAGCTACCTAGCCTCTTAAATATCTAGATAAAAGGATATCTATTGGATAATAAGAAGCTAAACTAATACTACTAAAATATTACTAATAAGCCGTAGTTATACTAACTAGATATATTAAGATATCCTAATAATTACCTCCCCCTTAAGGGTATTTATCCCTAAATACTAACTATTACTATTTATAGTAGGACTTATTAAAAACCTTTAAAACCCTAGTAGGGAAAATAAGGGAAAAAGTTCTAAGGATAGTAATAAGGTAGTAATAGTAATATACTATTAATATTATATACTATTAATATATAAAAGCCTTTATTATTATAATAGTATTAGTAGAAGGATATAATTATTAATTAAATTTATTATTATATTACTTTATAAATACGTAATATAAATAAATAATATAAAAGTTAGGTAATAATATTATACTATTAAATCGCGTAGTTATTATATATAATATAGTATATAATAAAGTTATATTTCATTTACTTTAACTTCTTTTATAACTATTAATATTATACTAACCTATTATAAGTTATATTAAGCTATATCTTAATATATTAATAATAAAAGCTAATTTATTTAATATTAATACTATTAATATCTATAAAAGATTAATTATTAATATAGTACTATATATTAAATAATTAAATAACTATAATAATAACTAAGGTAAGTCTTTAATAGTATCCTTTATTATTCTATATATAATATTACCTTATAATAGACTTTAATTATCTTTAAATATATTATAAGTATATTACTTATAAATTACCTTTTTAAATAAGTCTATTATATTATTTATTTAAGGACTTTATTAATATTATATTATATTATATTTCTTTTAAATTATTTTTATACTCTTTATACTTAAAGGTATTTATATTAATTAACTCTTATAATATATAGTTTAACCCTCTTATTATACTACCCTTCCTTATTATATTATTAGGGTAGTAGCCCTCCCTAGGCCTTATTATCTTTAGTACGCTAAGTACCTAAGTTTAAGTCCTAAGTTATTATATAATTATAAGATAGGTAGGGCTTATAAGAGGTACTACTACCTTTATAAAAATTATTACTTAATTTATAATAATAAGATTATAATATACTTTACTTATAATATATTAATAAGTTATAAGTCCCCCTTACCTTTTATATTTATATATCTAGCCTCTTTATTTATAACCCTATTATTACCCTTTAAGGTAAAAAGTTATCCTACTATACTACCTTTATAATACGCGTTACTACCTTTACCTCTAAGGTAAAAGTAGTAATTTATTTAAAGGAGCGTAGTAAAATACTTTTATATAAGTTATAAACCTTTAAGGAATTACTCTACCTTAGAGTAAAGGTAAGTAGTTATATAACTATTACCCTTAAGGGTATTTTAGATATAATAAGGTAGTAAGTAAGTCTTTTTATTAATACTTTTTATAATATATATTAATACTTTTATAAGAGGAGTTAACTACCCTTATTATAATAGAGGTTAATAAAGAGTTAAGGGAGGTAAGTATATTATTAAAGTATTCTACTATCTTTATATAAGTTAATTATATATTAAGATAAAAATAATAATAATAATAATAAAGAAATAGGGGAGATAAAGGAGGAGGATAAAGAGGATAAGAAAGAGGCTATTATACCTCCTATTATTATATTACCTACCCCTACTCTTATTACCCTTAGCCGTCCCTCTAATAATAATAGTATTACTAGTACTTCAACTTTTATTTACCCTATCTACGCCGCTCGCGCCCCTTATACCCCTTACGCCCCTATTATTTTTACTCCTACGCCTACTCTTATACTTACTCTACCTACCCCCTTTAAAGATATTACCTTATCCTCTAACTTATCTTTTATAGGCTTTAACTTACCTTAAAGTAATCCCCTTATAAGATATTAATATTATACCTTTAAGTAAAGATTCTTTTTTAGATTAAGGGGATTTTCCCCTTAATTTAATTCTTTTTTTATCTTCTTCTTTATTAAAATCTTTATTATATAAATATAACTTATAACTTACCTTATATAAATTAACTTTATAATTAAATAATTCTATTATAATAATTATATATTAGCGTTATACTTATAATATCTCTTTATTATATATATACTATTATATTCCCTTTATAAGTCTTTTATATTTATATCTTTAATAGATATATATTAATTATATTCTATTTTACAATTAAATTATTTAATTAGGTAGTATTAAATACTTTTACTCTTTATTCTATCTAGGATTTATTTTGCTTTATAATATTCTTTACTATTAATAAGTTTTAAAGGAGGTATAAATAGTTACTTACCTTTATTAAAATAGCTCTAATATAATTTTAATAAAGAGATATAAAATATAAGATAGACTCTTTATATTATTAGGAGACTTAAGTAGTATACCTAATATCTAACTACCTCTACTACCTTAAAGGGATTTATATATCTATATAATAACTTTCTATTTAGTCTTTTCTACTTTAAATTCTTTATAATTAATATTATTAATTCTCCTATTATATAAGACTTTAGGATATAAAGTGTATTATAAAACTTTATAACTTATACTTAAATAGTCTACTATTAATCTACTAGTATAACTCTTACTTTTAAAAAGTTTTTTATATAATCTTTAATTATAGGTACTCCTCCTTCTAGAAAGTTATCCCTAACTTTATCTTTTATATGTAGATTATATCTATATATTATATAAAATAGTAAATAACGTAGTATAATATAAATACTATTATAATACGTGAATTTAGCTATTAGAAGTATAATAGTTTAATTATTTTATTCTTTATTTAAAAATATCTTAAGGTAATATTTTAATATTTAATTCTAATATTTAATCTATCTATTTATTTATAAATAGAAGGTAGTACTTAGTTATCTCTTTATCTTTATATAATAATAGACTTCTAACTAATAGGTACTAATAAATAAGGGTCTCTAATCTAAGATAATACCTATTAATAAATTATACTATAATACTATATTCTTAAATAAGATCTTAGCTAATTTAATAGTAGTATAAGTACTCTTAGTTAGAAGGTATTAGACTATTATTAGGAACCGTACACCTGTAATATATACTAAAAGGGTAGGTAGCTAGGGTATTTAGATTAATAATTAGAACCCCCTATTCTAAGCTATATACGAGATATTTTATAATAACTATCTCTCCCTTTAAGGCTATTATCCTAATAGTTATAAGGTAGATTATAGTAAAATAGCGCGCTACTACAGGCCGTACCTAGAGCGGTATTCTAAGGGCCTCTAGCCTAGTTAAGGTCTATTTAAGGCGTATAATAGAGGTTTTTAAGCCCCTAAGATAATTAGTTACCCTTATACGGGGTACGCTAGGCGTTAAGACGCGTAATAATTACTAGTATAAGGGGGGAACTATAACTACGGTACAAATAATTAGACGCCCCCGTATAGAGTACGTTAGGTGTAAACGGCGTAAGAATTACTAGTATAAGGCCCCTAAAGGGGAATTATAACTACAGTATAAATAATTAGACGCCCCCGTATAAGGTATATTAGGCGCTACCGGCGCTACTAACGCTAGCGTAGGCCCCTGATTAAGGGCGCTTATAAGTACGTAATTAGGTCGCCTAGTACGTAAATTATAATGAAAATACTAAATTCTTACCGAAAATAATAGGTCTTCCCCCCTAAGGGGAATTAAATACTAGGCCTATCCCTAAATTAATAAGTCTACTCTACCCTAGCTTCTAGGGGAGCTAGCCCTAGAGGGTAGATCTAAATATAATTATTAGGAACCGTATACCTGTAATATATATTAAAAGGGTAGGTAGCTAGGGTATTTAAATTAATAATTAGAACCCCCTATTCTAGGTTATATATAAGATATTTCGTAATAACTATCTTTATATATCTATTAATAATTATAAGAATAGAATTATATATAGAACTTCTTTATTTACTAGGTAGTAAGCCTATAATAAAATCTATAAAAAGTTCTTCCTAAGGCCCTTTAAGTTATAATAAGGATATTATATTATTATAAGATTTATATCTAGGAGCTTTTACTCTTTAATATATTTTATAAGTCTAGATATATAACTTAGTATCTACTAAGATTCTACTCTAATAATACTTATATTAAAGTAACTTTAAGGTTTTTTATAATCTAAAATAACCTATTAAAGTATTATTATAATACCTTATAATAATTTTTATATATAATACTATTTTATTTAATATATAGAGTACTCTCTTAAATCTTAGTAATTTTATAGAATTAACCTTTTAAGGCTATTTAATAGTATTTTACTTAGAAGCTATATACTTAACCTTATCTTTCTATTTAGTAATAAATAGATTATTATATTATAATAAGAGGATAAGTTCTTTTAAGGATTCTAATCTAGCTTTATAAGCTATTTTAAGTCTAGTAACTATTCTAATTAATACTAATAGGATATATTATTTATAACTAATAACCCTAGTAATAGGATTAAGTATTAACGCTACTATATTACTTTAATACTAGGAAGGTAGCTTTATACCCCTTCTATCTAAGTTTTTAAGCTTAATTAAGGGTTTCCTAAGCCCTCCTAAGCTAGATAAGTCTATATACTTAGTTATTTCTTCTAGCTACTTTTAGTTAGAGATAATACTTCCTAAATTTACTAGCTTATTTTATAAGGTAGGTAGGAGCTAGTTAAATAATATCTTAATATTATTATAATTAAGTCTATATAATAGAGTATTTATAAGATTCTTCTTACTAGGTTAATATTTAATATTAAAGTTATATATAGCTAGATAAATAGCTTATTAAGCTTAATAGCTATTTAACTACTTTATTTATATAAATCCTCTAAGATTATTATAATTTATAAGTACTTTAATAGTATAATAACTACCCTTTATATAGTATTACTATTACTTAAAGGCTTTAATAATTATAATAGCTCTTAATTATATATCTTATACCTAGTCTTAGTAGGAATTAATTTATAAGACTAGAAAGCTACTAGATACTAGGCCCTATTATTATCCTATTAGAATAAGATAGTAGTTATAATAAAATTAGATATATCTATTTTAATCTAAATTTTCTTATTAGAATTAAAATATATTAAGATAGGTATAATTATAAAGGTATAATATAAGTTATAAAATACCTTTATACTATACTTAAATTATATATAGATAACTTATAAGTATTATATATTTTATTAGTTTATACTACTACTAGTAGTAGTATATACCCTAAGTAGTTTATATTATAAGGTATAGTTTATATTAAAGATTATTAGTAATAATATAGAAAATATCTTATATAGTTATAGAATACTTTAATCTACTTATATAGAGGCTAATATTAAAATATTATTAATTTAATTAATAATATATTTCTAATAAACTATATCTCGTCCTAATATATAGTAGGCTAGTGTACTAGGAAGTTAAGTAGTTCCTTAATATAATATAAAGAAAGTATAGGATAATAGCTAACTATTATACTAAGATTTTTAGGCCTTTAAACTATTCTATACTTATATTAGTTACTCCTCTACTACTTAAGAGTCCTTCTCTTTATAAGGGTTATTAAAAGGGTATATTAATTATTATAAATATATAGTAAGAAAGCTATAACCTTCTCTTATAAATAAGAGCTATTAAGGCGAGGTATATAAAGGCGTAGTAGGCTAGGAAGAGTACTAACAGCGACGTAGATAGTAGGTAATAAGGGGAGGTATATATAGCTTTAATTTAACTAGATTTAGACTACTTAGATATTAATTAGGTACTTTAGAGATATATTAGAAGATATAGTACTAATTACATAAGGATTTTCTATTTTTCTCTAGCGTTGCCAAGACCGCCGCATATTTATTTCTCAATGATAAATCAAGGTCTTCGACGCTTGTTGCAAGCTTTTAACAATAATCACATACCCTTTGCGCTATTTCCCTGAGTAGAGCGCTTGAAAGCAAATGGCGTTCATTGATTTAAGCACCAGCAAATTGCATCATGAGTAACCGTTGTGATCATTATATTATGAAGTTCTCCATGTTCATCCCGCCTCTACATCAGTCGCGATAAGGAAATTAGAGCGCCTACAATCCTCGCCCTACTTAGTCTAACTCTGAATTGTACCCTTATAGCGACTGCGCTTAGCGACTCCAGCCTCGATTGGGACTTCAATGTCCATAACGATTACTCATTCCATCCTCTCGACTTCTTTATGGGTAACTTCGCAGCCTTGCCCATGGCGGTGCAGCTAAACTTCCCCTCTCTTCGCTTCTTTCCATCCCTACTCGTCTTCGTCGCTCTGGTCTTCGTCTTCATTGACTTCATCTTCCTTCTCGATCTTGCCTTGCTCTTCTATATCCTCGTCCTCGGCCCCGTCTTTTCCTTTAATCGGCATAAGGATCCTATAAGGTAGATTGTCTAGATCAATATCTGGCGGCTCGGTAAAGACAGGAACATGGCCATCACGTTTCAATGCCTCCCCACTTGCTGGATTACCAGGCTCCCACCAAAGTCTTAGTGCCGTTAGATCCGGTCGCTGTAAGAAAGTCTCCAACGGAAATATACCACCAAGTAGGCTGAAATCATCTTTCTTGGCTTTCCGTAACAGGCTAAGCAGATCGTAGGATACGACATTTCCTTCTCGAGTGGTTATTATCTTTGGTCGACTAGTGAGGAGAAGTGGGACATCTAGAGAGAGGTTGTCGTCTAAATGCTTGTTTCCGTCGTCTGAATCGTTTTTCCCAGGAAGGCCAGTCGATTTGCAGCGTGGCTTGATCTCGTTACGCTCATCTGACCCTCCCTCCACTTCTCGCTCTGGCCGATAATCGGACGCGGCTTCTGAAGCGCCCGTCTGGCTTTGAGCAGTGTCGTCCTGTTCCAAAACCAAGCTTTCATTCTCGATCGAATCCCCCTGCCCTTGTCTGTCGTCCTCGGAGCCTTCGATACCTTTGTGCTCATTGAACATGATTTCCGCCAGCAGATCAACGACATCTCTGTGTTCCTCGAAAGAGGCAATGTCAAGAGCCGTCATGTCGACCGCGATATTACGGAATCTAATGTCAGCACCATGGTCAAGAAGTCTTCTGACACTCCCGATGTCTCCCATAGCTGCTGCTATCCATAGAGGGCTTTCTGGCCAGCCAAGAGTTTCTTCCACACTCTTTATCTCGCGACCGGGCTCGATGTCAAGCCTACTTGCGCCGTGAATACTGCGAAAACATTCAGCAAGACAGGTGGTGACGGGCCGTTGGTGAAGCCAAAGGGGGATTCCGATGCCGAAATCTTGAATGACGTTGACATTTGCGCCGGCGTCCATAAGCAGCCTCGCAATCTCAGTGTGCCCGCGCCTCAGGGCCTCCATCAGAGGAGAAAATTTGTTTAATTTGTTTGGGTCTGCCTTAGAGCCGAGAAGGAGACGAACGATAGACTCACGACCTTTGATCGTCGCCGCTCGTAACGCGGAGCCCGTACTTGGGTCAAATCTATCGAAATCAGCGCCGGCCTCCAAAAGCATCCGTACAAGCTCCTTGTCGTCAGCCTCTCTGCTTAAGCAAGCTTCCGTGAGTGGAGTACGGCCTTGCAGATCAGTCTTTGTGACTAAGGCGCCCTTTCTAAGTAAGACTTGAACAATATCCGTACGGCCGCGGTTGCAAGCTTCATGTAGCGCGGTACGGCCCTCTTCTCCATTCCTAGTGTTCGGCATAGCCCCGCGGTCCAGTAGCAGATTGACTATCTTCGCGTGATCACGGGATACAGCTTTGAATAAAGCAGTCTCCCTGCCTTGTCCTTTTGCACGACGGTCGACGACATCGGAGGGAGGATCGATGAAAGGGCTGAAAACCGATTCAGAGGTATCGTCATCCTCTGAACCGATATCTTGACCGTTCTCTGAGCCCGCGGACAGGCCTTCGTGCACGTCCGCACCATTGCTGAGTAGAAGCTCGACGATACTGAGGAAGCCTCCATGTGCTGCGGCTGACAGCGCAGAGCAACCCTTGCCTCGGCCATAGAGGTTGGGATCGGCGTCCTCCTCTAGCAATAACTCCACAATTGCTTGTTGTCCCGTCCAAGCGGCTACCTGTAGCGGGGTGTGTAATCTACCTCCAATTGGGTTGACGAACTTTTGAGGGTGAGAAGACGCTACACCTCTTGCAGCATTATGATCTTCCAACTCGACGCAACCGTCTTGGATTTTCTGCTGCACCCTACCTTTATTCACTTCTACGAGCAAACGTACAAGCCTTTCCAGCCCAGTAAGTACAGCATAGTAGAATGGCGAGGCTTCAAGCTCAGAGGCGGTTTCCTGATTCGTAATATCGACGTCCAAGTCATAAAGACATGTCCAAATTCGCATTTTCTCTGTCGACGAAAACAGATCAATTGCCGCATCAGGGACGTTGCCACCGCCCATGGCCAGATGCTTGTACCAGTACTCCGCAGCATATCTTGCTAGCGGCATACTCTTCGAAAAGTCATCTGAGTCGGAATAGAAGGCCACGTCATACATCAACAGGCAAGAGAGACTTTTCTCTCCAATATCAATATGAGACCTGGTCTCGTCAATGCTGTAGCTGGCCGCGGAACCTGTACGTATGCGGTCGGAGACCAAATATTCTTTGACCGAGAAGTGTGCCAACTGCACCTTCTGCTTCGTAGATGATAGGGCCGCGGCTTCGCCGCTGTCGTCGTTATCATACGCTTTAGCATGCTCATCGTTGGTATCAATGCAAGTGACAAGGCTAGAGCAGATCTCCAAAACATCACTAGGGTCGGCGAGTCGCTTTTCAGAGTCAAAGATGCTCCCTTCGCATTCGTCAACAGCGAAGAGCTCAGCCACTTCTTCCAGGGAAAGAGGCCTCAAGGAGTAAGTCAGCCACTGCAAGATCTGACGGACTTCATGCTCGTAACGTGGGTCAATCTTGCACAGTATCCGATTGTAGGTCTCATCAAGCGTGGCAGGAAGAGAACCTAATGCCTCTCGAAGTTTTTTCAGATTGATGCAGCTGCTTAATGCATCAATCTGACAAGCGGCCCAGCGGAACCTATTTTGAGGTAAGTGCTTATCATGTACCGAACGGCTTGAATACTGACATTCCTTCAGACTTCTCCATGAGCCTGCTTTCTATCTCTTCCTGCACTTTTGGGTGGGTTTTCCAACGTTTGAACCGCCTGTCATGCAAAAGTCTTTCGTGCACATATGAGCGAATGTCGTTATCGACGTACCCATTCTGGATCGACATTATGCTCCGGTCCTCAAGAACATCACCAAAAAAGACATCGAATTCCCTTAATCTGCGGCTTGTCATGATCATACTTAGTCTGTCGTTCTTCTTCTCGATCACTGAAGCTATAAAATCTAACAGCTCCTGCTGGGCTTCGCACTCATCCAGAGCATCCAGAACGACAAAGGTCCTATTGTTGAGATTCACAAGAGCTTCGAACACTTCTTCAAGATCGTGGATTCCAGGCGACTTTAATCCATCTTGGCAATTTTTGAACAAGCAGCCTATGGGCTCAGAGATAGCATCGAAGCTCATGAAGAGTTGTCGCACAAGAGACCGAAGCATGTTCCCAACCTGTTGTTTCGTGCTATCATTGAAGTCGAAGTAAAAATATATAACGACACTGTCCGATTGAGCTTGCGATAACGTCTCAATTATAGTCGAGCTGAGTATCGTTTTCCCTAGATTCCGATCAGCTTTCTCATCACATAAGGCTGTATCTGGGGAACAAGGAAACAGATCGTAGAATTACCACAGCCGGGAATGCCATGAAGCCACAGGAAGGATGTTTGCGCAGCCTTCCAGTCCTCGTATGGTGAAGTCTCGAACAGCCAGAGCCCAGTATCCGCATGTCTCTTTTTCAGCGCTGCATTCAGATTCGTGGAGACGTCAGGTGCCCCAAGCCAATTGACTATCTTCGAAAATCGCTCATCTGTGAGCTTCCGATCAGCCTACGATTCTAAATTATTGGTAGAGGGAATGCTTGAATACCAGTTTGAAGAGACTTGACTGAGCGTTTCAACGACTCCTGGCTTTGCAGGAGTTGACTCAGACTGGCTCTAGACAAGCGATCAGCGGTAAGGCCCTAATAGATCACGACGTGCTTACGAATTTTTCGCAGCTAATACTAGCTGCAAATCCTGTTTCAGTCTTACGATCCTCTCAAGGATCTTCTTGGTGTCACCCTCTTTGAGCGGCCAAGTCAGAGAGTATATGAGAGCTTTGCGTCTCGACCCATCCTGACCTGCCCAATCTGGAAGACGTAATATCTCTTGAAGGGAATTTAGCTCTTTGATGATAGGACCGTCTTCACTGTTGCAGAGAGCTGCAATCTCGTCCAGTCCGGTCGCAGGGATTGTCTCAGGACTGTCTGAACTCGCTAGCACCTGATAGATTGATTCGAGCATGTTGCGCAGACTCTTCATTTCTGCGAGCAATGCAGAAATCGCACTTGTTGCTCCCTTAGCAGAGCTTGTGAAATGTATGATCTTGTTAGCTGCATGTAGAAGGGTCAGAATGCCCGCGGATATGCTTAGAGGATCCATGACAATCCAGCGTGCGCTCGTGTCTTGATTTATCTAGGGAACTCCAATGCGACCACGATCAGAAGCACCGCGCATTTATACTAAGGATTGATAACAATCTTCTTGCTTGCGGATGAGACTTACAGACTTCACTGGTACTTTCGTACAAATAATTAAGGGAAAGACGGATTCATGGCTGATAGTGGAACTGGATGGACGAGTGCGGCTGAGTCGGCTGATACGGGGCTGCTACGGGGTCTTCTGCCCGGAGTCTCAGGCCCGAAAGGCGGCCCTGGGGCTGATGCGCCCAGCTTCCGGGGTGCGTAATTTCCCAGGTGTGGTATTTTTGAAATATGGGGGTGGCATTTTTGAAACGGCAAATTACAAAAATACCACACTTTTCAGGAATATTTTCAAAAATGCCACCCCCATATTTCAAAAATACCACACCTGGGCGTATTAGTCACCTTGCAGCGCGAAATACCCCGCAGCAGCCCCCGTAGTAGCCCCCGTAAGTTAGTTTCTGGCACGGCCCTTCCCTAGGGCATAGGTAGGCCTAGAGACCTCCTATATAAACCTCCCGACCGTCGCTATTATTATAAGGAATAAGATTTTTAGGGGTAAAATATAACTTCTTCAGGGACTTATCCCTAGAGCTTAGGGTACTCAGCGCTCTTCCATCAGGCTAGGTAATTACGCTGGGAGCCTGCCAAGGGAGCTAGACAACAGTGGCTGCTGCGGGGGCTGCTGCGGGGGCTGCTGCGGGGACTGCTGCGCGGAGTCTCAGGCTTCAAGGGCGGCAATAGGGCTGATGCGCCCAGCGTCCGGGGTGCGCAAGTCCCCGGTGTGGTATTTTTGATATATGGGGGTGGCATTTTTGAAAATATTCCTGAAAAGTGTGGTATTTTTGTAATTTGCCGTATAGAATAAACAGCTTCCTAGAAATTGTCAAACTAAAATACCTAAGTCAAATCTTGCCCTCCCTTTTGTAAGGAGAATGCTCCTAGACCACGTATTCATCTACTTGATCTCAACAAAGGCGACTGGGTTCGCAACACAGTGCCCAGATAATCGACCGTTTCGAATTTTGGCTTCTACGGATTATAGCATTAGAAGGGAGCTAAATATTTCCAGATGCAATTGCAGATGTCACCGTCTTTTGTAACTCTGGCCGACCACCAAAACCTCGATAGGCGTTACCTGTAATTAATAAATGCTCCACGATACTTGTCGAGCAGGGAGTTGCCCTTGGAGAAGAAGTAAGCTTGAAATCCTTTGGGCTGCAGATCATGGACTCGAAGCCATGTGCAGGTTACTAGCAACCACATTCCCATTCGCGCCAGACGCATAACCACCATTTAACACTTTAGCAAAGACATTAATTCTATCCGCACCGTCTGGCATACTGTTTGATCGGCACTCCCTTAACATCTCATTTGGAATTCCTGGGTCATACCTACAAACCTTACTATCCAATGTCCTGTACCCATCAGGCCGAGCGCCAATACCTCCAACCAGTGCCTCGACTTCAATATCAATGTACTCCATGTCTGTCTCTCTATTCACGTCTCTCCCATTCGTAAAAGTTGCATCGATCGTCTGCCCGCCTAGGTTCAACTGCTTGACGTTGCTGCTTACACCCACACCTGACGCCCTGACTTTTTGCTTATAATTCAATAACCCCACAATCTGCACGATGTGGCTGCGATCCAAGCATCCAGCAAAAGGGCCGACACCAAGATTCGGATGTGTGGGATCCGGCGGCGGGATCATCTCTTGCACATCCACACAAACTGCACCGGTGGAACAATGACCCAGCTCGTGTGGGTCTGAGCCTTCCACAGACATTAAAATCTCATCGGGTCTACAGGGCTCGCTAGGGTCGGAGGGAGTTGGCACGGGATAGAGATTACAAATCCAGCCTGTTGCGCCTCGGTCGCGGTCGCAGCGTGATGATTGCGTACGGAAAAGGTGCAGCTCGGGGACGGCCCAGGGGTTCCTACGTATGAGACGATCGCCTTCCCAGTGAATACGTCTATCGAGAACCGTACGAGATTCTAAAGTGGATGATTTGAAGGGTTCGAGGTTGTTATCAATTCTCATGGGAGTCATGGGGAGAGCGTAAGCAGTATCGAGTGCAATTGACGAGGCCAGAACCTGGTGCAGGAGGGTGCCAGTCGGTAGCATTTCGTAGATGTAATAAATCTGATAAAGAAAATGTGAATTTATAGTCAACACAGACAATATTGGAATATCGTGACTTTTGAAAGATATACAGCGCCTATGTTGGTGGTAGCTTATATACGCTGTGGCCTGAACAAGAATCAGGGGCGGGTCGATCATTGCATAATATATATAGACTACTACGCCTAGCCTTTCCGGCTAGGGTAGGTAAGCGCCTAGTCACAATTGTTTCGCTCTTGATGTCTTTCTATGATCGTACCTGCTCGCATGATCTTTGGATGCATATAATCTCCTTATCACATCGTTGTTAATAACGGCTAACACAGGTTTCCGTTGGAAAGTGGACTAATGGCCTCAGTATGAGCATGAAACAGAACAATGCTCGTAATACCCGTCTCATTGATTTACCATTAATTACGCGAGATACGATAACGCAGTTTATAACCAAGAAGTAAAACATTTTCACTTTATATTACCGATAATTGCGAAAACATTGACTGACCCTCTCAGCTCAGTGGGGAACTAGAGCTTTTCGAACCTCTGAAAACAACAGACACTTGAAGTAGGCCAGGCTTCGTAATCGATCAGTAGATGAGAGCACATATTATCGCTAAGGTATCTCTCACATGGATCAAATAAGCCATGCAAGAATGCGTCTGAGATCCGTAAAGCATGATATGGGATGGATGTCTCGTCAACCTAAATCGCCTTTCTTTAATTGGACTTAACGCCGCTACATGATTCCTACATCCAGACTCCAAGAGCCTTTGCACTTCAGCAATTTCCATTGGATAAGAAAAAGCGTGATGTAGATATAGATCTCTGAAAGCTGTACAGCCATTCAGCAATGTCGGGAGAGACTATTCTTAAAGCAATAAGCTGTTAACCCTCTATATGGCGGTTGCGAAACTGATCTAACAATGTACTTTGGCCGTAAAAATAGATTAGACTCACTGTGATTTAATTTGCGTGTGCCATGTATATCGAGTTCCTATAAACACGAATCAGAATTGAAGAGAGCAGAAACCTGATTCTCTTGAGTATGAGATTCTCTGGTTGGCACCAAGCAACGATCATATCATTCCAATCCGAGTTGCAGATGCATTCTCTGAAAATTGTAGAACGCAAATCCCAGTTGCAAAAAAGAAGGAAGAACGGTGATCAGAGAGACAATAAATCTTGCACATTCGCTACCAAGATGCCGCAAGTCTTGCAGTTACAATGATTGCAATTCAAGGATTTCAGTTTAATCAGCCACAGGACTTCACTTCGAAAGCCATCACAAGTCCTGATGGCTTATGTAGCCCCTCCACGATTGCCAAACATTATGGACGTTAGAGCTTATCGTCAGCTGCCGCCTATCTGGCTAGTAAAAACAACCCTTGAATCCACACTAATTCGTGTGGAGACATATTCGGCATGCATTATTGCCAAATGATCTACCAACTCGTCGCACATGTACAGAACTTTGTCCTGAGAGTTCCTGGTCATGCCTCAGCATCTGATGCTTTGATCGCCGTCTTTGTTCGTCACGCCGATGCTGCAGGCCTGGAGATTTCCGCAGGCATAACCCGAAACGGAGGTCAGAGAGACAAAAAGGAGGAGGCTGAGGTAGATAATGGAAGTTCTCACAGCGGACGATCGTTCTCAGACCATCTCTCACTCAAGTGGGGTCTATAATGAAGCTATAATATCCTCTGCTTAGTATTCCTACACTTGGTGTGTTTCAAGTTGCCTATACGACTCGGAGACTGTGGCTGTGTCGACCAAGAGAGGCAGATTGTCAGAACCGAGCCTAGAAGTGATATCAATGGGGGTGAATAGAATAAGACTTCCAACTAGAGAAGAAGGAGATCTATAGAGTTGCACCAACTACTGTACGCGAAGAATGCGCTAGGCTCAATATGGCTAGCGCGCGGGATGTGTTCCGCTAAACACCAAATAGCATGCACGTGAGGAACGACTATAATACAGATGAGGCCTCCAGATCAACTTTACAGCCAGCATATGCCGTTATAACCATGTTACGTATTCTCATGTCGGAAGATCAGGTGAAATAATACACCACTCTTTCAGAATGTGGAAGGAGTGTTCTTGTCAAGACAATACTAATGAAATCGTTGACCTGAGGAAACCATCGCCCATTCCAACTTACTGGCTGCGGAACGGAAGTACAGGGGCGATTAAAATTTCAACGGGCCGTCGAGATGAAAGTAGTCGTCAGCGAGACAACAGTGAGTGATTAAGAGTTGTGCAAACAGCTCTCCGATATTGTTGACAATTTCGGGCTAGAGAGACATACGAACTCAATTTGACAGGCTAATAACGATGGAAGAGGGCTTACTGCAACATACAAGAACTTCTCACATTTTAAGTTGTAGATGGAAAGCCATACGGCTCTTTCACGCTGCTGGGGTACACTGTAAAACGTGCAAAATGTTACGGTTTTGCTATCGAAACTTCCTGCAGGAAGACATACATTGCCCTGCCTTTGATCGCAGTGATACTGAGTGGTCGTGGCCCAACAAGAGACCTTTGACTGGTCTTGACTCCCTCCAAAATAATTCAAGCCTCAACGTGAAATTTCACGCTGTTTGCTATATCTATGGGGATAGGGCCCCTTTCTGCCGCCTCATCCTGACCGCTCGGCGTATCCTCAATCCACGACCCCAGCTTCATCCCTTCCCTTACCGAAATGTCATATTCCACCCCAGTCTGCAAAAGATGCATTCCTAGTGTCGTCGCAATCCTATATTTATCGCTGCCAAGTCCCTTAAGCCGCTCTGAATCGTAGATCTCGTGCCCGAATGGCCGGAAGTCCAATGAAATTGTATATGGCACACCTGGCTGCAAAGTCATGTAGTAATCATCTTGGCCTTCGGTCGTTGCTGATGAAGACACTGAAGGCTTTTTTTCACCTTGAGCAGCAGCACTGCGAAAGTTGATATCCATCCGAGGTAATTGGACCACTTCGTGCGTTTGCAGGTTGATGATGCTTAAGGCGTTCACGATAGGCCAGAATGGTGACGCATGTCTATGTATTTTGATGGTCGAAGAGCTTGATGTGAGTGTCAAGGTCAGCCGGAGTACAGGTGCTTCTTCGCTCGAGAAGCTGCACAATACTGGCAAATTAGCTTGTGCGATGATGCGGGGTGCCATTGTCATGTTTGTTGGTTGTAGTCTGGGTAAGTAGGCCGAAGAGAAGATAAATTGAGTTCGAAGCAGATGATGTCATAGGCGGGCTATGCTATGCTGCGCTATTAATATTCTGATGTTTCCTCTAGGATAAGATAATTCAGATATCGTCGAGAAGCGTAGCCCACTGCGGATATTCCATACTACTGCAAATGTTTCAGCCTTGATCTTGTGGCACACACTGGTAATTATGGTGTCTGGTCTGCTTTGCCTGTCAGATTGGCTTTGTCTGACAGATTTACTTTGACCTACAGGTTTGCTTTATCGGATACGCGTCATCACCCTTATTGTAGCTTGCAATGCCATCGTCACCCCTCAAACCCATCTTTACCACTAGTGACTTCAACACGAACACTATTTAATCAGTATATTCGTCGACCTCACGACCATACAGGAATATTCTATAATACGACGCGTATCATCATGTGTCGAGCCAGCTCAATGATACTATAGAGCAAAAAGGTGTCTTGCATTTCTTAGAAAGGCGCACTACGCCCGACGGATACATCCTCCAAGAACCGATATGTTTCATGATCTGGGAATTTCTTCAGCTGCATTCTTGGGAGAGCCACTCATGTTCCACGATGGGGGTTTCTTGCAGCTACATTTCCGAGAAGTCTTTATGTTTCAAGGTAAAAAGCTCCTACAGGATTATCTAGGTGTCATATGCCTGCGTTGCATGCGTCTTGCGTTGATGCAATCCCCCTTTCAAGGGAATTTTCTTTGTCGAAGGTGGCGAAGCTGTCAACCAAGATCTCTTGATCAAAATACTCGCGCAATTACATCAGCTCTTTCAGCCAACGTGTTTCACCTCAAGCATGTGTCTCAATGGACGAAAGTATCTCCGTCCAGAGCCGGGGATCGATGCAATGGCGACAGAGGCAACGATCTCAAGCCTCGTGTGCTATACTCTGCTGACCATATGAGCATCAGCGTTCCGTTAAGGCATTGACAAGGGTCTAGGTCTCATCTCCGCAAGCCTTCCTTCATTGCGAAACATCAATCTGATGCGGGAGCCCTCTGGAAGTGGCACTGCAGTAGTGATACCAGGATGACATGTCCGCGTGGCCTTCTTCCCTACGAGTGAGCTGAGTACCAACACCAGCAATGATGGAAACACGCCACCGGCAACGTATATATAAAGGCTGTCGCTGCTTTGCTGAAGGGCTGGATTATATCTACATCCAAAGGTCTCACTACCAAGCACATGACTGAAAGTCTTTGAAACCCACACGCGATGATGTTTCTTATCCTACTAGCACTCCTTGCAACGAGTGTTCTCTCCTTCCCAGCAGATACCAGTCCAAATTCTAAGCATCTCAACAAACGTACTTTTCCGGATTTTGAGGATTGGCCTCCAGGTTCCGATGCAGACAAACAGAAAATCCAAAATGCTCTTCCCGATGCCATCGATCTCGTCGCGGCCGCCATCTCAGACTACACCAAATACAAGCCGATCTATAAAAAATATTTCCCAGAAGTAGACCATCAGCGTGTCCAAAATGTCTTCAAGAACATTGTCTCTGACCCCAAGAATGCCGGCACTGGCGAGGCCCGCCTCAAAGAGTGCATCATCATAGGTCTTGACGTCTCCAAGGGCAATCCAGGTGGCGATCCTTGTGCCGAGGGTGCAGAAGCATACACGATCCCCATTCCGCCTACTTTGATCGATCCTGGCCAATCTCAAACAGCAACTATAACACACTTTTGTCCTAATGGTCTGAAAGCTACACCGCGCTACAGCAACATCCAATGTGGAGACCTCCGCGATACCACTTCCGTAAAAATGGACTTCCTTGGAGCGACAGTGATGCATGAGTGGCTTCACAATAACGCGGTTGGCAAAGCGGCGACTGGCGTGCATATCGAAGATATCAACGGCAAAAATGGCTACGGGCCCACCAATACGCGCAACCTCCGAAATAGTAGTCCAAACGACTCCTTGAAGAATGCCGACAGCTACACTTGGCTCGCCCTTGAGATATTTTGGACCAAGAAGTGCAGTCACAATGACATTCCTCACTTCAAAGACCCATCCGATGTGCGAGGCGGTACCCAACATCCCAATAGCACTCCAGCTTCTACGATCTAGCCTGCTGACCCTCCCGCTGCGCCCGTTTGCGCCCCTGTCCCAGACGGCGGGGTTAAAGGCGCGCACAATTCGAAGGCGAAACTAGTCGCCAACGCCTTCTGCGACCTATTCGCCAGAGACACTGTCCCCGGACCTGATGTGAATATTGAGCATATGCTCTGGTCGACCGAGTCGTCCGTGGGGCGTGGTGGCTCAATCGAAGTAGTACAGGACTGGACTCGAGATGATCGCCAGGATGACGTGTACACGGTTAGTGTGAAGAGTGTTCAGGATTGTCCAGTTCCTGATGGAGGATTCAACCTGGCGGCGCCAGTAAGTGGGAACAAATGCGGCGACATAGTATACAATGCCTGGAAGAACTGTAAGTGCATTTAAAATCTTACCCTGGCTCACTGCTGGTTGCTCATACTAAACTGACACCTCCTCAGGCAACAATCCGGGACGGGGCGGGACTATCCAAGCTGGCTGTCTACATTACGCCATTTTGACAAAATATTGATCTCTCAGATCAAGTGGCTTGGGGCCCATATAAGTCCAGGAATGCCAATCGTCTGGTTGCGGTACTATGATGCTTGAGGACCATCACTGTGTGGCAGAGATTGTTCACTCGGTATATGAACAACAGTTGGGATGATTATTAGCTCGAGCCGAGCAGTTTGAGCCTACTATTGAGATTCATTGCGACAGCATAATTCGTATAACATCTTGTAATAGGGGTTTAACTCCAGATAGTTACCTTCCTATAGTTACCTTCTTACTAAGTATACTAATTAATATAATAGAATAGATACTTATTACATATAATATATATAGATCTATATAATAATTTAGGCTTATATAATATATCTACTATACTTATTATATTATACTATTTACTATTACTATCTATTTATTTTATATAGGTATAATTTCTATTTTATAGTTAATTAGCTAATTTCTTTAATTATAAGGAATAAGTAATTAAATAAGATATAACTTATAAGTTAGAAGCCTTATTAATTAAGTAGTCTAATTAATATAAGTAGAATTCTCTTTCTAGAATTATTATTATAATATAATAATAACCCTCTTTCTCTAACTTTCTCTAAGCTTATAACTAAAAGGATAACCTTTAAAGTTACTAATTTTATACTTAAATTCTTAAAGATATACCTTATTATTCTTAGAAGAGTATTAGCTAATAGGATAATTCTTATAAATAATAAAATAATTTATTTTTAATAGTTTTTTTAATAAAGTAGAAGTTAATAGTAAGGTATTATAATTAGACTAACTGTTTTTTAGTACTTAGGGGTTATTTTTAGTATTAACTTGAATTACTAAACTACTTACAGCTAGCTTATACTCTATATAGGTTTAGTATTATATAACTTTATAAATTCGATTCTAAATTTAATTCCTCGCGGTTAGTCTAATTATAATAATAAGATTAAAGTAATTACTATAATTAGAATACCTATTATTAGGGAAATCCTTTTATATCCTTCTTATAAAATCTTAGAAGTACTAATATTTATTTTAATTTATTAATTTAAGTCTACTAGATAACTTAATAAGACTCTAATAGAGATGATTACTATTCTCTATTTTATATATTATTATTAATAGATTTATAATAATAATAAGATAGATTATAACCCTTATAATTAACTTAAAGGTAGTTTAAATACTATTAATAAAGAGCTACTTAATTATATACCCTTATCTTAACTTCCTTCTTATTAATAGAGATTAAATTAATAAGTTAAGTAGCTATTTAATTAACTAGCTTATATCTTCCTTCTTTCATTCTTTTATCTTTACTTTTTTTTATTACTACCTCTTTTTTTTTTACCCTTTTTTTTTTACCTTTTTTTTATTTATCTTTTTATTTTAGCTTTAGCCTTATAACCTTCTTAAGACTCTAGATTTTACTTTACTTCTAATAGCTTCCTAGGCTTTACTTTAATAATACCCCTAAACGATCTTATTATTATATATAAGATAGGATTAAGTAGTTAAGAAGTAGTAAGCTATTAACTTTATTATATAATAATTAAGATAAGGGGTAAAGAATCCTTAATTAAATCTAAAGTCTAAGTTTTAAAGATTTTATTAATATCCTTAAAATTATTACTATATAATAAAGATATTAGGAAGCTTAGAGTTATCTCCCCTTTAAGTAGTTAAGTATAAGGAATTAAGTATAAAAATATTAACTTATTATTATTATTAGCTACTAAGACTAAGTAAAGACTAATTTAGTCTCTTTATATAAGAAGTTACTTATATTTTAAAATTTCTTTAAGAAAATTTACTTTGCTATATAATATCTTATTTTATTTACTTTAAATATTATATCTACTTTTATAACTTTACCTCTTAAGTATATTAATATCCTCTTTTATTATTTTTAGTAGCTTTTATAACCTTCTAGCTTATATAGCCTTACTATTACTAACTATCCTTAAGAAATTAAATATACTTAGAAGTTAATATTTTTAAAAATATAATAGGTAATATACTTTTAACCTATTACTTATACTTAATATTAAGTAAATTAATAAGCTTAGTATAATTATAAATATATTCTTTTTATTTATAAGTATTAAGAATAGCCTAATAAAAGTCTTTTACCTTAATAGTTATAGACTCTAATAAGGTAAGACCTTATCTATTAAACTTATTACTTAGAGTAGTAGGCTTTATAAGGGGTAGATAAATATCTTTATTACCTAAATTATTACTTAATTAGCTAGAGCTACTATTAGATCTATCTAGAGCTATATATTAAGCCTAAGTAATATTTAGATTAAACTATATTTACTAACCTACTACTACCTTAAGCGGATTAAAAAGTTAGTAGGAATAAACTAGTAATAATAATATAAGCTCTCTAGAAAAGATATAGTAATATAGCTAGTATTTATAAGAGAGACTATATCTTATTAAAGTCTTATAATTTAAGAAATATCTATTTCCCTTAAGGGTTATAGAAGTTCTATCTTCTACTTTAAATAACTACTTTTAAGTCTTATTCTACTTATATACTATTATATTAATAGCTTAATAAGTAAGTTTTCTAAGAATAATAAATAGTTCTAGTAATTAAGAAGAATATTATTAGTAAGGGTACTAATATACCCTTTCTAAAGCTTTTTAAGGTAGTAGTTCCTTAGAGGGGTATACTCTATTAATATAGTAAGCTAAAATTAAAGCTATATCTATTCTACTATCTTAAGGGTTTTTAGTATTATATTAGTAGGTATTAAATAATTATCTAGATTAGGAGTAGTAGCCTAGACCTTCTTTAAGACTTATTTAAGATAAAAGGGGTAAATACCTATAACTTTAAAAGATAAGATAAATATCTCTAGCCTTATTACCTTTTTATATACCTTTATATATATCTTAATAAATAGGAGTTTAATAATAGCTATTAACTCTACCTTATATCTCTTATTTATTAAGTTATTATAAGCTTTTTATAAAGGTCTAAAGATATTAATATTAAGTAGTTATAAAAGTAAAGTTATATAAGGTAGAAGATATAAAGGTAGGGTTTTCCTCTTATAATAAGTTATAATAAATTACTATATAAGGTAGCTATTATAACTATTAAGGATAAAGAGTTAATATTAATCCCTCTAGGTATATTAAATAATATACTTATAAAACGCGTAGATAAGCTATTTTAATATAACCTTACTATTAGTTTAACTTCTATTATTAATAATAACCTTAATACCTTTAATAAGAGACTAATTAAACTAGCTACTTTAATATTACTTTACTTTAAAGATAATTATAAGAGGTATTAACTACTAGCCGGAAAGATATAGGATAGTATGGGATATTAGTCTCGCCTGCTATACTATACTATAGTATAGGATTAGCTATTTTAGTCCTATCCCGTTCTAGGATGGTATAGGTTTTCGTGGGATAATCCCACGGGATAGGATTTTCGTAGGACTACTTTATAGGATGGGATATTTTTAGGATATCCTATTATTAGTAAGCATATAACGTACTATTTTCTAAAAAAAATATTCTAGAAATCTCTACTATATAAAAAGTTATAACTAGAAAGCTAACTAGAAAGCTAGTATTTTACCTTTCTAGTTAGCTTTCTAGTTATAGCTTTCTATATTATAAAGATTTCTAAAATATTTCTAAAATATCTTATAATTAGTAAAATATTCAAGAAATCTCTATAATATAAAACGCTATAACTAGAAAGCTATAACTAGAAAGCTAACTAGAAAGGTAAAATACTAGCTTTCTAGTTAGCTTTCTAGTTATAACTTTTTATATAGTAGAGATTTCTAGAATATTTTTTTAGAAAATAGTACATTATATACTTACTAATAATAGGATATCCTAAAAATATCCTATCCTATAAAGTAGTCCTACGAATAACCTATCCTACTAGAAAATCCTATCCTATTCCTATCCTATATCTTTATAAAGATATGGGACTAGGACCTAATTTACCTATCCTATCCTACGGTCCTATACCATCCCACGTGGGATATCCCGTAGGATATCCCATATCTTTCCGGCTAGTAGTATTAACTAGCCTAGGTAATTAATATACTTAATAATTATTACTAACTCTTAATTTCCTAGTTAAGTCTTTAAAGGCGTCTTATTATAATTTTTATAAGGGTTATTATATCTATTAGTACCCCCTTTTTATTAAAATTATAAATATTATTAACTATTATTTTATATTTATTAATAACTTTTTAAATAAGTTTGAATTATTATTTAAGTTACTTATAATATATCCTTTTAAAATAATTATTATCTAATATATAATTATACTTAGTCTCTAATTAAAGATAATATTATATAAATTATTTAATCTAATACTTTTTAACTTATTATATCTTATTATCTCTTTTATTTTATAAGAGACTTAATACTAGAACTCTAAGAGTCTTAACTCTTAGGGTATTCCTATTTAATAAGTTATATATATTAATCTACTAGTACTATCTCCTTTATAAGGTTAAATAGCTAGTATTTTTCCTTACCTTCTATATAAGTCTAATAGCCCTAAGAGTAATAGTAGAGTATAAAGTAAAGGATATTATATATAATTATATATTCTCTAAGGGTTTTTTTTTAAGTTTAAATTATTCTTCTAGGCCTTTAAAGCCTTTATAATATAATCTATTATACTTAGTACTTTAAGCCGCTTCTTCTAAGTTATTATACTACGCGTATTATAAGCTAGTTATAGATACTAATAATTCTAGTATTCTTTAGATCTAGTATTCTAAAGAATATTACGGGAAGGATTAGTTATTATTTTAAGCCAATTAATGCTTCCCGTTCAACGTTAGTAAGTAAATTACTCAGCAATCTCGAATGACCGTAAATCTCGTTATCCCGTCATCTACGTTACTCTATCCACGTCCCTCGTCAGTCCGTCACAAAGATAACAGCACAGCGCGATCCCACAACGCAATCCCAGGTACGGTGCGACGGTACGTAGATCATGCCATGCATATACATACATATGCAGCTAAGATGCATCTTCCATTCCTCTTCCACAGTTATGGGAATAGAATCTTTAGAGAGAGTGTAGTTATCGTGCACACCTAAAACTATGTAAAAAAAAACATCGCTTTCTATGCATAACGAGCCCTCCCCAATCCAGCCCAACTAGACGGACCCACCCCAGGACCAAGACGCCCAAGAACTGTCGTGCCAGATCGTAACATCCTTCCAATGCATGTCTGTAGACGCGACACTCAGGGAGAAATGCGGGTCCAAAGTTCCCACCAATGGTATAAGACCGACGCCGATGAAATGTCAAGGTAGATGTGCAACGCCATGGCGCACATACCTAATTGATGTTTGATGCCAGGCTGGCGCCGTTGGCGTTGGCGTTGGCGTTGGCGTTGCTGTGGCCATTGCCATGGTCATCGCCATGGTCATCAAGCATATCAATGCCGTCGGTATCCATTTCGTCCCCATGCCCATTAACGCCATCCGTACTTCGCAGTTGATGCATATTCACAGCCGTCAGGGGTTCCCGCCCCAGCAGGACAGCCTCCACATTCTCCATTGCCAACCTTTCAAATGCGATGATCGTCTCCACGCTCGCTCCGCCGGTATGGCACATCGGAGTCACGTCCCGGCGATTGTTCAGTCGCGTGTTCGGACTTGGTTCGTGAGCGTGTACATCGAGACCTGCCGCGCTGACGTGGCCGCTTTCCAAGGCATCGGCAAGGGCATCCTCGTCAACGAGGGAGCCGCGGGCGATGTTGACAACGCGGGAGCCGGGCCGGAGGAGAGAGAGGGTGCGGGCGTTCAGGATGGGGGTGCCGTGCGGAGAGGCGAGGAGGACGCAATCGGATGCTTTCAGCATGTTGTCTAATAAGTCATAGAAGGTGGCATCCACCTCGTCTTCCTGGTTGGCAGGCTTCCGTTCCTTGTCGTGATACAGTATTCGCATACCCAAGCCAGCTCGGACTTTCTTGGCAATAGCGAAGCCGATATTCCCGAGTCCCACAATTCCCAGGGTGTGGTTACGAGGGTTGTGCGAAGTGTACATGGATCTCTGGTGGGCCTTTTGGAAGTCGACGGGTGAGTTGGAACGAGCGGCCAGTGAGGACCAGGACATTTGGCGGAAGACGGAGATGATAAGGAATAGAGCCATGTCGGCGACCGATTCGGTGGAGGCTCCAGCGCCGTTGGTGTAGATGATTCCTGTGTGAGTTCGTCAGCGTGTGGCATGGAGGATCTCGAGGCTTGGTAGGACATACCGCGTTCCCCCAAAATGTCTGTATCGATCCAGTCAAACCCAGCACCAGCACTTGCCATCACTTTCATACTCTTTGGTAACAGATCAATCAACTGCCTGTCCCACCTGCCCATTTCCCCTCCAGTATTCCAGAACGGCCTCATTATGGCCGAAAAGTCTCCCCATCTCTTGTCTTTCAGATGCTTGATGAATTCTGGACGGTGACGCTCACTCAGCTCAGCACGAATGATAGTAAAGTTCGAGTGGAGGCGGGAGTAGAGGTGGTGATTGTAGGAGATTGGGTCGCCTAGGTGGAGGATGGTTGGTTTGCTGCTGTTTTTAGATGCATGTGTACCATTGGTCGCGTGACCTGTGCTATTTGTGGCTGAACATGCAGAGGATGGATTGATAGGAGCCATGGTGGTGAAGCAGCGGTGAATGGATGGAAGGGCAGAGGAGTTCGGACTCCAACTGAAGAGAGATGTGGTATTCTTATAGATGTGTCCGGCCTACTCCTGCACCCTTCTCCTCGCTCAGCCCTCTTCCCTTTCTCGTCCCTTCCCCTCGTTTGCTTGAACCGAGAGGGGCTTGGTGTTTCCCCAGATCTTCGTGGTAGTGCTGGCTTTCCCCGGATTTGCAATGCAGGTGCGCTTGGGTGCAGCGAATGCTGATGCTGGGTTGACGAACGACGGAGCTTCTATCATCTTGTATCCTCGTAAACAAGCTTCAGACGGCGACCGTGTATGGATGAAGTCATCAAGGGTAGTAAGTAGGAAGTGATAGAGCGGCTCAGTGGACGGATCCCTAGTCAAGGCTGGCTCCGAGGCGATTACCTAGCAGAAATTCTCCGCACCGCATGGATGGTGGAAGGATGAGGTCCGAGCACGGGCTGCCCGACGAGGATTGATTAAATGAAATGATGGGATCATGGAATAATGAGATAGAGTTGGAAATGTATTATCAATATGGAAAGCACATCGAGATCTGACATCCTCTCCAACCGTGGTCGTGAGAGCCTCGCCATTCGGGGTCGAGGCTTGCAGACCGGCAGACAGCCTTTCGATGTGGCGTATGTTAGCTGCTGCTGTCTATCGAAAACCTAGCCTTGTAAGTCAGGGTAGTCAGCAATCCACTCCACCAGTCAAGGGAGTCCATCGAAGGAGTCAGAGAGTCAGGCAAACTTTGCAATGTTCGGTCAAGCGCGGGCCAACATTGGCGGTCCCATCTTGCCCGCGCCTGTCCCACAAAGACGGAAAGTCCAACACATTTGCCTTGTTAGCCTGACACAAGTAACACTCCACTAGGCCGTAGTTGCATGATCGTGATCGATCCACCATTGCACACTGACACGTTGAACCAATGGCCCTACACCAAGCAGTGCATCATTTCGCTTTGCATTTCACCTAACTACTTATTGTACACGAACCAATCGGTGCTATCTCCATGCACACTCTCCAGGAGAACGTGACCTATCACCACTTTTTCCCTACTAATATTCTCCCTGCTTGACACTTGGCCCGAGTGATGGGAATCCACGACACACCGCCCTTTGCTGTCGCCAGTCGTCGCGGAATGTCCCGCTCCCACTACAGCTCCTCCTTGATCTTGTCACCAGCTCGCTGCTTTGCTTCACCTGCGCGATTGGTAGCGGTAGTTCCGGCCTCCTTGACCGCATCTGCACCCTTCTGTCCCTGGTAACCGGCTTCTTTGCGTCCACTCGCAGCTCCAATCTTGAGCTGGTCAAGAATCCATTGACCTCCGCTCTGGATCTGGGCGAAGATACCCGCTCCAGGGGTGTTGGTACCGTGGCGGAAATATTGCGCATTGCGACGGGCCATCGCCTTGAGCTCGTTGCTATTGGAGCCCTGGTAGTTCTTGATGCCGTATGAGTCGAGATAGGACTTCAACTCGGAGTCGGACCAGGTTTCAAATGTGCTCTGCTTAGCAGCGTCAGTCGAGGAGGCCAAGAACGAAGTGACGGAGGCGTAATTGGTGCCACCGGACTTTGATGCGCTGGAGAAGCTGTCTTGGGCTTGCTTGAGGAGATCGTCACGGGTTGCCCCAGCCTTGTTTGCGGCTTTCTTGGCAGCCTTGTCATTTGATGAGGACAGGTAACTCCTATAGATCATTAGACCTATCATAGAAGTAAGGTACAGAACGAGATCACTTACTTCAGGTTATCGACAGTCCAGGTGTCGAAGGTCCATGCGGACCAACCACTGGTCGCCTTGTTCTTGTTAAGACGTACTTGCTTGATCAGCTCATCCGTCTTACTACCTTGTGGGACAGGGACGCCACGAGCGTCCAAGAAGGCCTTCAAGCGGCTGTCACCCCAAGTACCAATGGCTTGGTTGAATGCGTCTTCGCCCTTGAGCTGAACATCGTCTGTAGCTTTGGCGAATTGGTTAGAGGCCTTAGTGGTCGCAGCGCCAAATGCGCTTGACGCAGATGAGGCAACGTTATCACCAGTCAAGGCATTGCGATGCTTGCGTGCGAGAGCGAGGAGCTCGTTTCGCTTTGATCCTTGGGGAACCTTGATACCGTTCTGGTCTGCCCATTCTTTGATTTTGCTATCGCTCCACGAATCGAGGAGAGCATCGCTGAGGCTTTCCTTCGCAGCTTGAGCCGACTTCGATGCAGATGCAGCAGTGTCCTTGAAGTTCTGGCTGGATAGACGGGAGTTACGGCGGACAGAAGCAATGAGTTTATCACGGGTGCTTGGTTGAGGCACAGGGACTCCACGCTCATCGAGGAATTCCTTCAAGTCCGATTCGGACCAGGCCTCGTAGAGCCAATCGCCAGGGTAATTGACCGATTGATTGAGCTTTTTGGCGACAGAATCGTAGTTTTCGCGGATGCTAGCGATCAGCGTGTCTCGTTTGCGTGGTTGAGGCACCGGAATGCTGTTTTTATCCGCGAATGCCTTTAGTTGAGAGTCCGTCCAGCTGCACAGAAACGTCAGCAAGTTGGTCAATTGGTGAGGGTAAAGCCAAGCAATACCTATCAAAGAACCAATCCTTCACAGAGTGGTAGGAGTTCGAGGCACTGTCTGCGCTCTCAGTCCAGTAGCCCTTGACTTGCTTGACGAGGCTGTCCTTGTTGGTATCGGCTGCCTTCTTCGCGTCGACGCCTTTCGATTTCAGGTACGATTGTAGCTGAGGAGTGTCCCAATCATGATAGGGTGTGCCGACTTTTTGATCCCAGTTATTCTTGACCAGGGATTCCAGGTCTTTGCGATCGGCTGGTGTAGGGTATGGGACATTATGATCCGAGAGCCAGCGCTCCAATTCAGTCTCATGCCACTTGTTGTATGCTGAAGAAAGTAGTTAGCTATAGGATACAAGGGATACGCGTAGATCGATTTTGAAGTGATGAAGTAGAAGCGGACCGAGCTGCTGCTGTTCCGTAACAAAAGTCGACCATGTGTGCTGAGCTCAGATCAACGCGGAGAAATACATCTTGGTGCCACAGAGGCAAGTCTAGCTTCGAGCATAAGTCTGGATACTGACCTGTCTTTGTGCCAAACCATGAACTCGCGGTGGACTCAGTCGCTAACGCGAGTACCAGGATGGAGGAGAAGGAAACCTTCATCTTGTATCACCGTGCAATGTGAACTTCAGCTTGTCAACTTCTATGTCTAGCGGGATTGTGTTAGATATGGAGCTCCGAAAGGGGTTCACTGAAGGCTTACTGAGTTGGGGGGTAGAAGAAAGAAAAGTTGTTGATGGTGAAAACAAGACTGACGTGGAAAGATGTTGTTGCGGGCCTAGCGCACGACGTCACTGGGTGCATGCAATGACACAACTGCTCTCCTCGTAATATCTACAATCAACGCGCCAGAGAAGATATCCGCGCTGTGGAAGATTCTAGCAATGATGTTGCAAGGCAATCGTTCGCTCGTGGCCCTATACCTCTTTCTTTGTCCGGTGATCGTACAGTGGAGTAGTGCTCGCTGGCTGGGAGACCAAATAGACACGGAGAATGTCACAATTTAGAGCTTTGATGATATTCGTACACTTCTCATAAAGTCTTTACAATCATAGTCAAACCCCCTGCGCAACTGACGAAAGGCATTTTACATGTCATTGCATACAATTCCATATATACAAGCATGTGATGTAGATATTGACATACGGAGCTATGGCCGTCCCATCGCTCTGCAAATCGTACAATCCCAATGTATCGCCCTAGACCAATGATGCTTTTCTGTGTGTATGATGGTAGCAACTTCGAGGCGATCATGGATCCCTATCAGCACCACCTTGTCCTAAACATCGTTAGAAACCATCATTGACCAGAATTCCAGCGATTGCTCACCACTCCAGTAGGGTTTCTCCACCCGATCATCCTCATCCGGGTTTTGCTCAGTCGCTCGATCATGCCTCTTTTCCATGTCCGCGTTGTGTGCCTTCACATCGTCACTATGAGTACGTTCCTCTGGGGGATCGGGTTTATGGATCTTGGGCTGCGGACCGTCACCCCCTCCACTCGAGCCTCCACTGCTTGAACTCTGCTCGGTATTGCGGCCCTCAGATCCCTTTTGCGTAGAACCTCCACCTGTTCCTTTGCCGACGTCTGGTGGAGGTGGTCCTGGGTGCTCAAGGTCGGCCGAGGGATTTGGGCCTTGATCTTGGGGATTCTCGCCTTTGGGGTCTCCCTCACCTCCACCGTAGCTCGAGCCGGGGTATAGTCGTCGTTGCTGGGCATATATGGAAGTGAGAGGAGCCCGAGGGAGAGTGTGGATTGGATTGACGGAACGGAAGACTGAGGCTAAACTAAGTCTAGCCATGGTAGATGGAGAGCGGAAGGAACTCGAATCCTGTGTCTTTCTGGTAGCCCTGTAATACTGGTTGCCCGGTATCAATTGAGCGAACGGTACGATTGAAATGTATCTAGGTCGAATGTTGAGAGGAGCAGCTGTGGTTGCAATGTTCAGAGCTCGAATATTACTTCAAATGTTACTTCATGATGACGCACTAGTACGCAATTCCAAACCTAATTGCCTCCACCAGCCACAACAAGTTGCACATACCCCAAAGTGGTCTCCTTGGCCTAAATCGACAACTGCTGATGCATCCTACCCTCAAGCTCCTTCCCAAAACTCATACACTATCTAAGCCCACACCTCCGGTTGACCCTCCAGAGTTTTTCAAAAGCTCCAACCCCATCATCTCTCTCCACTATCGTCCCGAGCCACTGATCTTCTTCCTGCATCTTGGTGTAAGTCGTGGTGTGACTGTACGTCTCTCCTGTGGTCCAACCACGTCGTTGTATGCGGTAGCCGTTCGAGTCAACGTGAACGTACATTGATATTCTTGCGTTCTGGATACCCCTGATGTCTAAGCATGGCGACTTTACTGGTGGTGGACGTCGTTCTAGCTAGAAGATAGGCTGGGCGAAGGATTGACTGATTGTTAATTTAGCTTCAGTTGGTGTTGGCAGCCTGGGTCTTGTTTGCAGAGGTCCTAAGCCAAGCAAGGGTCGTCATGGGTAATCTTCTCCGTGGCTATCTGCTGATATTGCTGGATTATCTTGTTTAGGCGCAGCTGGGACCAGAGGAGAGATCTTCGTCTGCGTTGATGAAGTACTGTTCGACTTATGCGAGCTTGTCAACGTCTCCCTGAGGCAGACCTTACTTCATCGCAGTGCAGCGAGGTTCCAGTTGAAGTTCTCGGCCCTCCGGAATCCGCTGCAAGCGATTCTTGTGGACGCGGACTCTACTGTCCTCGTATACGTCCATAGCCAGATAAACGTAGCTGATATCTGACTCGTCTTCGAAGCTCGTCTTACTTGTGGTGGACGCTTCCTTTTCCACGCGCTCCATCGCTTCGGGCCGGAGCATGCGTAGGTTCGCCTCCGTGATGGTGTCGCTTCTGGTGGTGGAAGCGTGAACTTGTCGTGCGGCCATTCTGAGCTCGTAATCTTTCGTCATTTCCTCCCACAGTTCGTCCTGGGAGACTTTGACAGGTCTTAGAGTCAGATTCCATCTGCGAGGGGGATAGGTGGAGGCGTGAGTCAAGATAGCCGGCATGGTGACGGCTGAAGTGATCTGATGTGGATGAATTGTAGAGATTGGTTCAGCCTGTGTATAGGATATGTCAAAGGTGCTCAGGTTGGCTTGTCTGATCAAATTTGTGTTGACTTCCTGTAGATGTGAAATGATTGATAAGACTTATGAGGAGCGAGAGTTGAAGTATGTATGCTGAGAGTCTCAAAGTGGAAGATGGAAGGAAGTCCTGCTCAGCAAGCTCAATTTATGCTACTTACCAAAACCGGTGGCGCTATATATATATCCAATTTTTCTTCTGAGTTTTTTGGTGGAGACCAAGCCCACACAGAAGTGGAATAAACTGGTGGAGCCAGTTGCTCACATAACTTTCGACCCACTTTTCTGGCCAAGCAATATATTGCGGATTGTTGTTGACACATGGATCAGGGCCTAATGGGGATGAAAGAGCCTAGGGGAGCATACTATGAGAAGAAAATTCTGTCTGCAGAGCGCCACCGGCTTGGAAAGCCTTACCAAAAGCGATATACAAAGAGTCATACATCAAATTTCAAGCAGCAATTGGAGATGACAGATGAAAGTTAGAAAAACTGGGACTTGTCTTTGAAAGTGAAATGAATATTCAAGTATGCACATGGAAGTATGCGGATCGTAGTTCTCATGACTCCCAATACCTTGGTACGGAGTGCGACCGTAATTCTCGTGTCCCAAATACTTGAATACAAAATCTCAGCTCCATTGAATAAGATTATGCATGCTTACGATGAGGTCAAGAAAAATTGCAGAACGACGTCAATGAAATTGTTCAAGAGCAACTTGATTAGATCCCCTTTGTCGGTTACTAGTATTCATAGCGTAAAAGCAAACAATAACATATACAAGGTCGAGAGAAAATCTTACTCAGGCCTGCTCACATGTTGATGCTGATATAGTATCGATTTCTCATCCTTTGCTACGACAATGGGTGCCGGCCGTGGGGTCCCTTAAGGCCTCAACTTCCTTAAGAGTCTGGATGACCCTCAGGGAGACCACCGACATGCCCTTTATCCCAATCTTACGTTTGGGAAGCCTGGAAAATCCAAGACCTCATAGGTAGATTCATATGAGATCACGATTCCAATCCACAATTCCGCATCATTATCGTCCAAGAGAGATACTGCCGTGATGTCGTCCAGGTTTTGTGTGGCCTTCGCCAGGATACAGCGGGGCATCTAGGCCAAACTTGGGGTGCTGAGATGGCAAGCCCGCATTTGCAGATCCAAGCTTATCGGCTTGCAGGTTCTATAAGGCCTTTCTACCCAATTTACTCACCGGCAGCTCGTCAAAGGCGTCTCAGCAAGCCTCTTCTCAGTCAATCTTCCTTTGTAGAGGTACTACCTTATAGAGATTCCATGACCGCTGTCGATGTTGCTTTGTACATGCGGTAGGCACACGCCTGATGTCTTGTCTCGCGATTGGGTATCATATGACGCGTGAGATAGAGGTTTCAGTGATAGCCACATGCAACAAGGCCGACGGAGATCCCTCTAAAACAGGAAGTCATTCCTGCGGATGAGAATAGACAGTGGACCAAAGGAGGTGGAGATCTTGGAAGCTTGGAGATGTGAAAAGGCGCAAAGACGCACGCCCAGGACATCATATCGAGTGGTTGATCTGCACGCCAGGAACCTTGCCTACACTTTGAAGGCCCTTAGTGGAATAATCGAACACAGATACTGGCAGCAGGAACGGGGATGCCTCGTATAGGGGTCAAGGGAAGCGTTTAAGACAATATGTCAACCCGTTATCTCCATGCCTGGCATACTCTCGACTCCACCTACATCCGCCCAAAAGTCATCGAAGTCAACCCCTCGCTCCTCGAATTCTTCTTTGATCTTCTGTACTGCCTTCTTTTGTTTATCCGCAGTGAAAGGCCCTATCTGGCTCGTCTCGCTTTGGACAACCTCGATCCATCGGAAGAAGAGGTTCTCCTTCCCCATTAGAGTCAGTTTGTCTTTGATTAGTTGAAGCTTTTTCGTTCCCTCGTCACCAGAGCCTTCGCCATGATCCTTCCACACCTCCCATGACAGCCAGCCTGATTGCTCGGAGTATACCAATACCGTTGTCCTGAAATCCTCAACCCCATTTATACCCTCATCACACAGCTCATGAGCTCTCAGCATGCCCGTGAAGAATAGATCCCAGTTTTGGTCCAACATGAGGTAGCTCGTCTTGCTTTTCACCCAATTCATATTCACAGCCGGCAGGACCTTCTTTGCGAAGATCTCGCCTTCTCTTCCCTCGTCCAGCCACTGCTCTTTCACAGCATCCCTAAGTTCACCACTGCCATCCTCCTTGATGAAAAGCGGCACATCCCACCTCCGACTCCGTCTGATCACTATCTCCACATCCCGGAAACCAACCGATCTTCTCCAGCCAATTGGACTCGTCTCCCCGTTCATGCCTAAAAAGAAGCCCCAAGGCCATAGCCCAACGAATCTCACAAGCACGAAATCGCCCATGAACATTAGCACCCTCTCTCCAACGATTCTCAGCAAAGAAAATGCATCAGAGTTTTTCGTGTCGATCCTTGCTGGGCTGTCGTGACCGAGGATGGCCGCAAATATGGAGAAGTAGGTTGTACTTGCGAATTTGAGCCGGTAGAGGAGAAGGATGACAAGGAAGATATTGAGGATCAGAGGGACGGCGAAGATACGGCGCTTGAAGTCTCGCGGGTGTGAGTCAAGGGATGCGATATAGATATGGTTTGTGGAGAGCGTTAAGAGGAATTTCTGGAGCTTTTCTGGCGTTGCAGAGAACGGAGCCTGGATGAGAGAGGGAGGAGGTGCCTTGGATGTCCGGACTTTGATCTGAGGCTTAGAGCCATGCTTTGACTTCGCCATTCCTATGAAGGGAGCGCAAGGTGAAATGTATCACTGGTAGAGAGGCAATCTGCTAAGAACGCAGTGCGAGCAAATGGAAATCCAAATGATCTGCAACAGGGATGCTAAGGGAAACCTCTAAAGCATCGTGCCATGTCATCATGGCTCCATGGTCAACTTTTCCTCCGCAAGATGCTCAGGCACGATAATATACAGTCCCTGGTTGTACGTTTCCTCATTTGATAGACAAGATCACTTTGACGGAACCTCAAAGATGGCCACAGATCGAGACACGTCCCTTTACAACCTTACTGGTGCTTTGATATTTAGCACTTATGTAGTTTCTGCTCTTCTCCTAACCCTTCTGATATGCAGCAGCCTCAGGTCTCAATCCCAGAAATTATTCAAATTTGAGGGTGCGAAGCGGACTATCGATCTAGAAAGACGTCTCCAAATATTCTCTGCTTTATCCGTGTTGAGCTTCTCGACTCTATCGTATCACATGCTAAGCTACTTGATCCTTTCATATCAGAATTGGGCCAAAACAAACAACTTACTACTTCCCCAGCGAGTGCTGGGAGACGCCGGTCTTGTGGGTCTCAAGTATGAAAGAGTTGAGCTTCATATATGGGAATGGCTCACTTCTTCGACCCTCTTCCAAGACTTCGCAATGACAATATGTAATGACAGCGCTCGATTTTGGTGGACGCAGCAGGCTCTGCTAGTGTCTATGGCATGGAGTGTGTTTATGAGCTTTGAAGGTTTGCGTGTATCTCTATGAGCCAGGCTACTCGTTCTAATGACAGTAGGGCGGAAACGCAGCATACCCCATTTATGGGCATACGCATCCATCAGTCAGATCTTACCAGTTTCCTTCGCCCAGAATCTCTTCTTCCTAGCTATGCTGCTGAAACCTGTGTCGAATCCAAACCAACAAATATGGACGCCCACTCCAATAATTCAGCTTCTACCGCTGGTAGCGTACTATATCTTCGTACTCGCAGCTCCCTTTGTCGCAGGAACTGGCGCTTTCATAGGTGTTGTCATCTTGATCAGGCTGTTGCTCGTCGCCCCGTTGACTCTGCCTGCGATTGTGCCCAATGGAGGTGGACAGAGTTATCTCACCCCACGAAAAGCGAAATGGGCAGACGCCGGTCCTTTTCAATTCATCGGCATCTGCTCGGCCATGCTCTGGATCTTGCAGACCTTCGTGGCGCTCAAGAGTACTGGATTCGACCTCGGCAGGATATTGAATTCTCTCAACGACAACTCGGCTATCAGTGCTCTCGGGTATGATTATACCCTTAGCTTGGCCAGCTCCGGCACCTGGGCTCTTATTGTTGCGCAAGAGTTGGCATAGTATATACAGCATTTGGACCCTACCCTCTCTATGCTCCCACAATACTGATGCTATTCCATGAGGAAGGCGATCCAATGGAGCCTGATTATTTTACCACACACAATGATATCATAGAAGAGAAAATTCTTAATGGGTTGCACACCCATTGGTTTCGGCATTATTCTGGAGGGTCGAAAATGCGAGCGAGGAACTATCACGTTGGGTCCAGTCGCCTAGGAAAGGCGTTCAAACCGTACAACACGCCACCTTTGAGATCGATGCCATCCTAGTCGCCTGTATCTCTCCAATGCAGGTTATCTGCGACACTTTCGTAGCGTTCAGTGCCTGACACACGACGATGAACGTTACTGAGACATCAACGAAGAGGCTTGTCACACAGCTCAGCTCGAACGATATAGGGGTGGGTCGCCAAATCCATGCCAGTCGCCGACAAGAGTACGGTGAACGATGGCCCCTTTCGTAATGCACCGAAACCAGTGCACGTCTAAATTCCGCAACAATTTCAAATGTTCAGGATCTCGTGAGAATGATCATCCTTTTCTTCGAAGATCTAGAATCTGAGAAAGCTTCACATCGCCCTTTCCACCCCATCCGGCAACGCCGTTCTCTACCTCCGGTCTGACAGCTACATACCACGCCCAAGCTCTCCGATCGAGCTCATCACGTCCCAAGACGTGTGCCCACGATTCATACAGAAGATCTAACGCTTGCAGCAGGAGGCCGAGATTCCGCTCCTTCTCCGCCTTCAGAGCGGCCACTGACTTCTTCTTCGAAGATGGTTCGTCTGTAGCAGGGGCAACTGAGGCAAACGATTTAAGCAAATAGGCACGCGCAGACTCTGCAGCGTAAACCGGCAAACCTGAGCTGTTCGCACCCTGAGCGCCCGAGACCAGCGGACTGTTGGATGCGCGCAAAGCTTCAAGATCGAGTCCCCACAGAGCTGGTTCCCTGTCGACTTGCTCCTCCTGCTTCACCGTTTCTTGAGAATCCTCTGGCTTGGCTTCCTCAACCTTAGGGAGTTCCTTCCACTCGTAACCCCACCTCTTCATAATACTCACCTCCCGCCCCATGATTCGAATCTTCGGCTGTCCCTGACCCCAGCCTTCACCTTCGGCGCTGTTGCCCTTCTCAATCCCCAAACTGATAGCTTTGCTTTTGCTGTTCATACTGACGACGGCTTGAGCCAAGCTCAGGCGAGAGGAAAGAGGCTGGGAGGGCATGGTATATTTGAGCAGCGTCACAGCAAATGCCAAAACTAGGGGCGCTCGGTTGGTATGAAGGCTCACACCTGCCAGCTCCTGCTCGTCCGCTATGGATCCTGGGAGGGCGAGAGATTCTTCGATAGCAGAGGGTAAGAGAGATTCGCCTGTATTTGATTGCTTCTTGCGTCTGACTGGCGAGTCAGGAGCTGCATCTCCAGCTGCTCTCTTCTTCGTAGTCTTCTTTGCAGCGCTCAGTATCTGCTTTGATAGCTTCTCGTCCCCGAATATGGCCTGGATGGCTGGGAGAGGTGATTTCGCAAGTGTTTCCGAGCTGGGTGCATTATTAGAACTAGTCTTATCAAGATTTTAGGCGTATATTTGACAAACCTCGTCATGTTCGCTGCTTGTAGATCTTTCACCTTGCCCATCGCGGTAGGAAGGGGGACTTTGGCATCTTGCGCAAGAAAGCGGAGTAGCGCTTGGATCTCGGTTTTGGTGCTCATATTTCCTACGCAACCACAAAAGCTTGGGTGGGGTCGATAAGTAGTGTGTGAGCGAATTCGCCTTGGGCTAAATGCTGAGCTCAACCCATGCCTGTTACGAGGCAGAAGCCAGGAAGTAGGGAGGCACAGAGGCAGCAGGCGGCTTCTAAGTCCGCTGTATTTCCGATATCTTAGCGGATGTCCTATCTCATCAATGACAGTGCCAAGACTATCACGTAGCACTTCTAACCCAAAGAGCTTAGCTGCCGGCCTGTTCCTTAGTATTGATTCTTTTTCCTGTCCAGAGCTGTAACTTAGTCTCCTTTGCCGGCATATATGGGCTGACCACGCTGCTTGCACTACGGCTTTGGCCTATGATGGCTCAGGAATCCAAGATCAAAGAGTTTCCGGACATCAGCACTAAACTCACAGCGCCTACCAAGAAGTCAGTCTTCGAGCGCCAGAAAGCTGAAGCTGAAGCCAAACGCCAGCGCGAGCAGGAAGAAACGGCGGCTGTATATGAGGATTTCATCAAGTCGTTTGATGACGATGATAGCAACGCACCACCTAAAGAACCTTCTTCAAGAGGAGGTGGCTTTAGCGACCGAGGAGGTATTGGAGGCCCTTCGAAGAGGCATTACTCTGGACCACCTGGTGCGTCTACTGGACGGGGTGGGCTAGGTGGAGGCAGGGGAAGCAGTGGTCCAGGCAGTCTGGGACCACCACCGTCTTCACTGTCACGAAAGAGAGCTCACGACGGATCTCAACCTACACAGAGGGAGGGCTTATTTGCTTTTGAAGACGCCACAACAGGGCCAGCGGATCCAAAGATTGCGTTGCAACATTCAGACGATGAAGGCACAGACAGTCGCGCGAGAATGCAAGATAGGGTTATTCCGAAGCCTACACTTCGCCTCTCCTCTTTACCTCCAGGAACGTCACCAGCAGCCATCAAGTCCGTCCTACCACCATCCCTGACAGTGGAAGGAGTCCGCATCGTACCTCCTTCTGGACCCGTTACAATGGAGCGTCGGTCTCTTTCAGCGGTGGTGACACTAGCGAAAGACACTCCTGCTCTGGACATCGATACTGCTGTGAGCGCACTTCAGAACAAATACATGGGACGGGGGTTCTACCTATCACTGTCACGGCACTTATCTTCAGCCTCGGTAAGCTTGGATACGCCATCTCTGGGACTTTCATCCACGTCGTCTTCACTCCCTTTTGGTGCACGAGCTGTGCCACCTCCAAATTTAGGTCGAGCGTATCCTGGTGGACATCGGGGTGGCTTTGCTCCACCTTCATCGTATACTCCTGCGCAATATAGAGGCGCTCCTCAAGTCCAAGTGAATGTGAATCCACCGTCCGATCTCAAGCAGCTCAAGCTTATACACAAGACATTGGAGGCTCTACTCACGCATGGTCCTGCATTCGAGGCTCTACTCATGAGTCGAAGGGAGGTTCAGGCAGAAGAGAAGTGGGCTTGGCTATGGGACTCGCGTAGTGTCGGTGGAGTTTACTATCGATGGCGAATTTGGGACGTCATTACGGGTGCAACAAGAAAAAAAGGACGCAATCTCTCGGCTGCTTCACAGCATGTCTTCCAAGGTGGAGCTGCCTGGGCCATGCCTGAGAGGGGTCTGCCATTTGAGTACACTACTCGTCTGGAAGAGTTTGTCTCGGACTCGGACTACGACTCGTCTCAAGACGAGGATTCTGGCGACGAAGGACGTCGAAGATACGCCCATCACCACGGGGGTGCACCTCCACCTGATGGCCTAAATCTGGATGACGATGACGTTTCCTACCTCAACCCTCTCCAAAAAGCCAAACTGACTCACCTCCTAGCCAGACTACCGACCACGAATGCAAAGCTGCGTCGAGGTGATGTTGCCCGGGTGACAGCCTTCGCGATCCAACACGCTGGTGAAGGGGCCGATGAGGTCGTTCAAATGATCACCTCCAATGTGCGGAAACCATTCTCGTTTACTAGTGCCAACGCCGATCGAAACTTATCAACGGAGAATAATCAAGCTGATGATTCACCCAACGAAGGCACTCCAAAGCCTGCAAATGCGACGACAGATGACGAGGATAGCAGCCCTGCAAAGCTAATAGGGCTCTATCTGATCTCAGACATACTCTCGTCGAGTTCCACAAGTGGCGTTCGTCATGCATGGCGTTATCGGCAATTATTTGAAGCCGCACTGAAGCGACAAAAGACCTTTGAGCATCTTGGTCGTGTCGACAAGCAGATGAAATGGGGGAAACTGCGAGCAGAAAAGTGGAAACGTAGTGTGCAGAGTCTTCTAGGGCTCTGGGAGGGATGGTGTGTCTTTCCCCAAGGGAGCCAAGAGTATTTCAGCGACGTCTTCAACAACCCACCTCTGACTAAGGAGGAAGAAGCAGCGGCTGCGGCCATTGAGAAGGAGAAACTAGAAAAAGAGAAGGCTAAGAGCCGGTGGAAGACCGTAGATGAGAAAGCAGCTGAAGCAGCAGCTCTGAGGTCCGAACAGGTAAACGAGGATGCTATGGAGCTGGACGACGTGGATGGTGTCCCACTCGTCGATGACGAGGAAGATTTGGATGGAGAATCTATGGATGACGAAAGCGTTGATGGGGAACCAATGCCTGACTCAGATGACGACGACGACAGTGGCGTCAAGCCGTCCACACAATCAGGACAGCAGCCAAGGATCGAGATGTCACGACGGGAGGCGTTAGCTGCATCAATTGCTTCCAAGCTAGGCAAGGCATCTGCTTCACATGAGCCTCAGAAGCCTCCATCCCCAACCACTGCGCGGAGGCGCCGTCCCAAGGCTGAGGATATGTTTGCAGTCTCAGACGATGAATAAGACTTACGGCATGGCATCAGATATGATGGAGATGTCTCATGGAGCGCGCGCTCGAGATCTACAGTTTAGATCCCACACAGTCAAAACCTGTTATCGTTGTCATTGGGGGATAGATTCATCTTGATACCCTGTATAACATATTCGAAAAGTTTCATTCCTTGCTGGAACACGAGAGTAGGTGTCGAAGCATGCGCTTTCTAGAATTGATACGCTGTGGTGTCGTGGATTACAGCAGCCTTTCCAAACTCGACTCATCTCCTTCAGCCATCAGTGTCGCCTCACGGCGCCATCTTGATCTTCTACTGATATTGGTTGACTCCTTATGCATGGTAGACAGAGTGATATTAGCAGCATTACGACGATATATGGCTGAGCGAGCTACTCAGTCCCTCTCATCCTCTCAACTTTCTCCCATTACCACTACAACTTCATCTTTTGTGCTTTGAATGATATGGCCATAATCATCATGCCAACCCTTTCATTCCATATTCAGCAGACACATCGAAGCCAGGGATTAGTCTCATCTCGGTTCGACCTTGTCGTATCGCTCTTTGTACTATGTACTTGGACTTGCTCTGGACCCCTCGGCGTAGTACAGTATGCTGATCTGCGGCTCCGTCGGTAACGTTTATGGCCCTTTACAGTGTCAAAGACTTGCCAAGACGTTTGTTGATAACAGAGGTCTATCGGCCGAGTAACAGGACTCGTCCAGGATCTCTATTCTCTTAATGGCGTATTTTAGAAAGCCGATTTATTCGGCGGAAATGAGAAGACTGAAACCGAGTCGAACGCCCTTCAGAAGACTAGGCATCATATCACAGAACATTGCCGTTTTCATATCCAAACGCTTCTGAGAAAGATGCAAAAGTAAAAGTATGGTCCTAGTTCATGTTACGGGACGATCTGGAAGCATAATCAGAGATGCTACGTTGAAGTTCAGATGGCGAGTTACACATCCCAGCCGTATGACAATATCTATTGTGTTGATATAAACATGTATTGCTCAGCCATTAATGTGCTCCTGCTGAGGGCAGTATAGAGCACCGGAGGGTTTATTTATTCGTAGGTTCTTACAAGGAAGCCGAAGGGATCAAACGAATCGAACGAAAAGGGTGCTCAGCTCTCGACTAGCGGACAGCAAGCATACATAGCCTTAAATATTTCGTCCCAAACCCAGCAAGTTTTCTTGGACGAAGTCAATTACTGACTAAATGAGGAGAACAGTATTGTTTGTGTTGAAATAGGGACGAGGCCACCTTCAACATATCGAGAAACGTCAGACGTGACTAGATCCGACAGCTTGGCTAGGAAGTTAAGAGCTCTATGCGAATGGTTAGGAATGTGGACGCAGCGGTTTACGGGGCTATATTGGACATACATGAAAGGCCTCCGAGTCATCTGCAGCGGTTAATTTCACAGGAGCCATCTATCTATACATACATACATACTAGCATACATACTACCTTAGCATACATCACAACAAAACTACGCCACAAGAAAATCTCAATCAACCACTTCCCATATACACCTCACTCCCACACCCCCCACCCAGACACCCACCCAAACTAACAAAACCCCCAAAAGCCATCCTTACCAACCATCCTAACCAGCTTACCAGCCATCCTTACCAGACACCCTCACCAGTAACCCCCTCCATCAACCTATCTCTCCTTCATACTCAACTCAACTCGACATTCGAGATACCCATTAACCATCCTCTAGTACAATACTTACAGCGAAAGCTATGAAAAAAACACCACTCATGACATTGACATTGGAAGCTATAAGATATACTATCGATTGAGGTGAGGGGAAGGATTTTGGTGTGAGTTAGCTAAGATACTTGCTTATTGTTCATGAAATAGAATAGTACTGTATGTAGTTATAGGGTAGTAGGGAATTGAATTGAATTGAATGCCTCGCATAACGGACTCGGAGAACAAAATTGAAATTGCAAATACTACCGTTACTATTCACCATCACCTTAATCGTAATCATAACCATCAACAGCCGAAAAGAACAGACACAACAGTCTCATACACTAAGCACCCAACCCCTCACTCCCACGCGGTATATATATACGTAAGGATCCTCGTTAGGTCGTACTCATGATCATGGAAGATTTTTGAATACAATCGATGAAACCCATTCAATTTCCCAATGATGACGAGATGAACCGTAAAGAATACGTAGGGGAGATTCGATGTCTGCGACTCATTCTGAGAACCACACTTAGTCCGTAGACATCATTGCAGCGGCGTGAACAGGTGTAGCCTGGATCTGGAAAATTCGTGTGGAATATGATACAAGAACTGAAGAACTTGCTATCGCTACCACCACCCGCTATAACAAATCAGTCTAATTATGCCTTTAAAGCTGAGAGCCTATGAACACGAAATGAAGAATAAGCCACAACAGTGCGATCTCGATCGATGCTCGGTCACCCCCAGTAGAAGATGCACCCACCAGCGCTCTCGCACAATGTTAGTAGCAACAAGCAGCACCAACACCGCGCTGCATGAACCCTAGAGATGCTGCGACAGAAATGAAATGCAACTCCGTATCCCTTGTCTTACGGCTCTTACACTCTCTTACAACAAGACTGCAGCAATGACGCCGGCGGCCAGGCCACCCACAGCGCCCTCAACCTTTTTACCTGCACTACTCTTCTTTGACGGTGCTGAGCTCGCAGCAGTAGCGCTGCCGCTGGAAGTGGAAGAGGCAGTCGAAGAAGGTGCGGCTGTGGATGCGGCGACAGCTTTGACGTCTGTGGGCATGAGGGTACCACATTTCTTGCAGGCCTCGGAGCCGGGGTTTGTTTGACGACAATTGGCGAATTCCTGGTTGCAGATGTGGTTGGGGAGAGTGTCAAGGTAGTCGGCAATGTTTGTAGGCATGGAGCCGTTGTTGCAAAGGCATTGGTAGCTCAAGTCCATCTAGGGATAATAATGTCAGTTAGATGGTACGGAGGGTGCTTTGAGCTGAAGAATAGGGTGAGGGAACCGAGGATGGGTGAGGCGATAGCTTGGAAAATAGAAGAACGGACTTACGCCAGAGCACAGGTTGAGCTTGAGATTGGCAGGTCCACCGCAGAGTAACGGGCAATTGGCTCTCTCGCCTTGACACCATTGATCTGTCGATCCCAGTCAGCATACGAGATACAACCAATGGAGACCTTTGAGCGGCATAACCTACTTCTCGTAGTCAAATCGACAGAGTTGGCATCGAAGCTGGAGGACGAGTTCTGCGCGACGGCAAAGGCGGCCAGGAAGGAAGTAAACAGGAGAGTGACGGACAGCATCTTGAGATATATGCGCTGCGGAGTATCTTAGATTGTAAGGTGAACGGCTGCAAGAGGAGCTATGTCAGACAGCTGATGCAGATTGACAATGCAGATTGTTCGAACGGTGTTGATGGGATGATGTGGAAGAGAGCAGAAGAAGATTGGAGACCGTGGACCAAGATCGGATAATTTGGCTCATGTGTTAGCGCGGTTTATAGCGCGGTTTCGGCCCACGCCAAGTCTCTAGGTTCTGAAGATTGAAGTAAGGAGGCACGGAGGTAGGCGCGGCTCCTGCAGGCCTATCTGTAACCGACCAAGCTGCATATTTATCCTACTTAGATGGGCATCCTCGTCTCATGGTGACATAGCAAAGGCTACTGATAGTGATTGATACCTTAACGAGAGTATCAAAACATCTCTAGACCGAAAATGATTGTATCTACCAGTTACGGCCATGTATGGAGTAGGTAGTTTACAGATCGAACATGTTCATGTGCATGTGCATGTGCATGATCCACCACCAATCCCACCAGATCTGATCCATGTACTGATGCATACCCGTGGGTATGATTCCGAAAAAGGCCTTGAAGCCTGGGTTAGTAAAGTCACCGACCTCGAACACAAAATAACATCGCACTCCGAACGTGCTAAACCGACAGGCAAATGCACAATCCAACACACTGCGCACTTCATAACTCCTCTTCCATTTCTTCAATCTTCGCAGCCTTGTCGGCCTCGTGCGTTCCAGATGATTCGCCGAAGGTGACTTTGTCCCGTGAGATGCTATCCAGCGAACTCCCAAACAAAGGCCGGTCCTGTGCTTCGGGTCCCGCTTTGCCCCCTCCTGCCTTATCCTGCTCGATTCTCCCTAGCACGTCACCGGAAGCACCCAGCAGTCCCAGCCCGAATTTAGATCTCAACGACTCCTCGTCAATGCCTGAAAGACTCGCCCTCTGTTTCTTCAATGGACTGCCGATCATGCCTTCATCAAGTGCTTTCGTAGATCCACCATCGTATGCGGTGCTAGGTAGAAGTGCTGGTGGATCGCTTGGAATATGCGGAGGAGTACATCCTGCTGTAGGTGTGTTCGAAGCAGGTGACGTTCGATGTGCCGGTGCTGGCGATGGAGAGTCTACGCCATCGTCGGAATGCTGCCGTTTCAGCTACCCTTTCGTCAGCATCTTTTTATCGATCACTTCGATGATTTACTTACTCTTATCTTCTGGAAACCCTGGGCCAGTTCAGCCTGGCGTTTTGCATCTTCGGGTGAAAGCACATCATTAGTATCTTGCATATCATCACCTTCGGTCTTGATGATGACTTCCTGCTTGACGTCTTGGTCTTCGTCGTCACTGTCACCATCGTCTTGTCTTCGCTTACCCGTCTCGCTCACAAATCCGTTGGACTTTGGTTCCTCGTTTGGATCTCTAAATTTTGAGAAGCCTGCAAGACCGTTCGGATTGAGAGGTTTCAAATTGGCAAAGTCGGCCTGCATTGATCTCCGCTTTCCATTTATCGTTGGAGCCTTGTCTTCAGGTTTGGGAGACGTTGCGAGTATACCCATCTTTTGAAGTTGCTCTGCTCGTGGTTAGTATAGTAAGGGGTACTGTATACGGAAAGACTTACTTGATCCACGATAGAGGAATGTGAAAACCGCAAAGGGTTTATCCGGCGGATCAATCCCAGTGACAGTTTGTGTACTAATCGACTTAGGATCTAATGATTTGGGCTGAGCAAAGCTTGTGGTATGATCCACCTCCTCGGATTCTCCCTCTGTCTTTGTCCGATCCTCAGCTCCTTTTCCCATTTCATCGTCGTCGTCATGTGCGTCAAATTGCGGGGAGTATTCTCCTCTCTTAATCTCTCCCGATGCAAGGACTCTGAAGAGCGCAATCTTGATCTGTCCCGTGGATTCGGGTACTGGATCATCGTCCGATTCTGTGTCTGACATGAATAGCTCATCCGAATCGGACATCTGCTCCAGTGGTGATTGATCGTCGGCTCCATAACGAAGCACGCCCTTTTCCGAACGATCTTTTCCACCCAGGAATGACGACTCTGCCTCTTCGTCGCTTTCTTTGCCGTGTTTCCTCCTTCGTCTCTTCTTCTCCAGTTTCAGTCTCCTTCTCTCAATCTTCGCAGCTGCATCCTTCCCCTCTAGATCAAGACCATTGAGCCATCGTTCCAAGCCCACCTCTCGAAACAGGAATTCCCGTTCTGCGAGACCTCCGCCTTCCGACTCGGCGATACCAACCCACCGAGAGTTGACCCACGTCTCTTCCCCCCTCCGTAGAAGTGTAGCTACCTCCTCTTTACCCCGTCCATCAAAGTAAATGTACGCTGCAATGGTCTCATTAGGCGACGTCGTTAGAGGTATATAAGGACCAATGACACTTCCATATCTGCCGCGTTCACCTGTAATGCTGGGAAGTCCGCTGACTATCCGAGGTCTAGGATATGGGTTGTCCGATGTAGGCTTGGGCTGCGAATACGGGACACTGAGCCCGGGTGTGAGAAGGGTGATGGATATGGCGAATGTCGACTGTTCGGGTTGATTGGAAAGAGAGTTATGAGGTACTTTGGCCGGTGGTACTGGAATGTAGGAGCTTATACGAGAAAATTTGGATTGTTTCTGTATGGAATACTCCGGCAGCGGGCCTTCTGGTGTGTGGATACTGACTGCCAGGCCTTTGAAGCAAGGCATCTCCAAGAACTTGTTTCCGCTCCGTCCAGGAATCTGCACTTTTTGGGGCGCTGCTGGTGTGAGTGAATGGGAGAAAGCAGGCGTTCAGGTCTCTCCCCACCCGACACTCGCCGGGTACGTGAAACCTTTGCTGCACCAGCTGCAACGGCCTGCAGGACAGCTTCCTTGAAAGAATACTCTCCAAGTCGTCTGGTATTTCAGCGATAGGGACAACCCGAGCCGTAGGGAGAGAGAAAATGCGGTGAAAATGGGTGGGGATGTACACAATTTGGGATGCTAAAGCTTAAGTGTCACCGCTCGAGTTTTGAAGGAGGACCGCATGATGTTCATTGCTAAGGTACTTAGTCAAGCACCAGAATGGGCAGTAGTCTAAACGATCAAAATATGTGATATGTGTTCAAAGGCTATGTAATGTCGTGGTTGGGCTTAGAACATTGAAGTGGAAGTGGCTGGACTTCCGAGCTAGGGCTGGAAGCTTCACCGAGAGCGCCTTGATCACGATTAAAACGAACAAGTCTTTGGGTGCATGTTATGAGCATATCATTGAATTTGTCATGTGAAACACGCGTTGGAACGCGGCACAAAAAGTTGCTGGAAGATTGGCAGTCTCTTTTCAAATTACTCCCTCGCTAGCCATGAGAGCATACAGAGCATGATAAGAAGCCGCAGAGAACTGAACGCCTTGCAAACGGTAACTATGTCCTGCAACCCAGACAACCGAACATCTCCCCAATCGATGGGTTCAACGTAGTCCTTCACGCCAACCATGTACCCCTTCGTCGTGCCCGTGACGTATATCCATGATTAGAGGAGATTGCAAACAAGTTCGGAAAATTCAGATCCTATGTCAATGACTCATCCACTCGCATTGGCACGATGGCCCACTCCCTGCTACCGCTCTTTTGCCCATAGCTCTCCTTCTGCTAGGAGAAGCTGTTGGTAGAGCACCATTCGTGGGTGGTCCACCAGATGCCTCTGGATGCTCATCCACCGGTTCGTCTTCGGTGAGCTGGATCTGGATGAGTTTTTGTGTTGCTGGATCTTTGAGGGGACCAGGCTGGTTATTGTCCAATATTTGCATCTGTTGGCAATACGGCTGAATAGAGCTATGGGTATTACGACGTTCTTCAATCTTCACCTTTTTCGGGTATGGTTGTTGACTCGCAGGCGCTTGTCGTTTGCCTCGCGGTGGACCATGGGATGCCGCACTTGTCGTTGCAGCGCTCGCGAGCGCTGTGGATTTGCTAGGGTTTTCATCGCTATCTTCGTATACGAAGATGAACCCTTCCAGGATAGTCTGCGGCCAGTAGCAGTACCAAGGTTTGTCGGCTGGTTTCGCAAACGAATTACTTGGCCAGTGAGAATCGATGGGGTATGAGTCGCGTTTAGGGAGGCTGGTAGCGTCACTAAAACCTTCTTCATCGTAAAACCAGCGTCTCATGAACGAACGTTTTGACCCTGGTAGACCACCTGGGAGGTCTGAATTGTGGACAATGACGGTCTTGTTGTATTGCTGCCAGAAGAAGTATGCGGCGCCCTTGTTGACGGCATCCCTGTCTTTATACAACATCAAATTGATCTCTCCGTTGAGTGCTGGAGGCTGTGCTCCATATCGTATAGGAGCGTTGGGTGGTTGAGGGTAGGACAACGATACAATGGGGTCATGTTGCCCTACCATGGAGACTTCCATGCTCAGCTGCGCACCGGTTGCGCAGTCCCAAGCTGATGCTTGGCCGCTGATGGTCAGACACGAATTTGTGGCTGTGGTAGGGTCATCCAAAGTGACCGCATAGGTTCCGGTCGGAAGGGGAGGGAGATTAGATGGGGGGGATGAGAGGGAGATCGCATTGGGAGGTGGACTCAGTTGGGTGACTGTAGCGGTAGGTGCACTATGATCGAATCAGTAATACAACACGATATCGGATAGAAGTAAGCTAACTTTGCCACAGCTGTCACTGTCTGAGCAGCTAGGGCGTCATCCGTGCCCTTTGCTCCATGTCTGTGTGTAACCACTCCTCCAATTACGCCACCGAGCAATACCGCGAGCACGACGATCACAACCATAATGGCGCAAAGCCAACATGATATGCCGCAGCATACCTTCCTTTCTCTCCTTTTTCGGACTCGCTCTTTCGAGTCTCCACTCTCTTCTTTAGGAGCAGCGCTATCAGAGGCAGCCGAGCTCAGCTGAGTCGAGCTATCACCGAACGGTGTAACAAGAGCAGCATCTCTCGGTTCCGGAGTGTCCAGGGTTTCTTGAAAATTTTCAACAGCTGGTAGTTGTGGTGGAGGTGGAGGATTCCTCCTATTGACGCTCCTAGTACTATTCATACTTTTAGGAGGGACACCATTGGCGTACCGACTGTACGGCGGAAGCTGTTCTGTGTAACCATCTGGCCCTATCAAGTCATCTACGTCTTCTCCATCTGGTCCAAGTCTTCTTTGATAATTGTGGTCTGAGCCGGGAAATCCTGCAGCGATTGGAGGGGCCATGCCGGCCACAACAGCTGCATCATCCTCCGGCACTGTGTTCTGCGTATACATGCCATATGGTTGTGTAGGTCCACTGGGCCCCATATATGATCTTTCTGGTTGTCTGATCACTGACGCTGTTGCTGCACTTGGAGTTCGGGTAAGGCCAATGTCCTGCGGATACATACCATACGGTTGACTGGGGCCCGTTGCACCTTCGTAGGGACTTTGCGCGCGGGGTGAAACAGATGTCGAACTGGTTCTGACTGAACGGTGTTGTGTGACCGCGCTATTCCCCGAGCCCGATACGGGAGTCATGCTTTGGGGATGGGGGGATAGAGATGCACGATCATCGAATTGAGACATGACTGAGCTGCCTCCATCGCTTCGTTGAGACAGCCTGCTTGTTCGTAACGATTCTGTGGGTGATTCGAGGTTGCTTAAAAAAGATATAGATCGCAGTGGTAAAGTTGACGTTGCATCATGACTACCATCTCTGCTCCCAACGGCTTTTTGATGATGATTGGTCAATTCGAACGGTTCCAACGCGAAGTCATCGCTGAAAATATCTGGATTCATAGAATGGATAGATGAACGGGTAGGTGAGAGTTCTGACAAGTTTGTTGATCGTCTTTGGGCCATTTTTCCAGAGTCCTCCTTAGCCGCAACAATCAGGGATTCGAGCCCCAGTTGATCCAAACGTCGGCGATAGAGCTTTACCAATTACAAAGCATTGAAGAAGCAATCGGTCTCCAAGCTTGACGGCGACTTCTGGCTTGTCGATACAAGGCATGGGTGGTTTGTGAAGGAAACACCGTCGCCAGGAGGTGCGAAACTGCGAATGCAGAAGCGCCAAGGGTCGGCTCTCGTTTTCAGTTGGCGAAACCCCTTCGAATGGGCGGCTCCCGCTTCGAACTGCACCACACAGACGAAGAGCAGCGGGCCGTTTCATGCTATGTACGGTTGGTTTCGCTGATTTCAACATGGCAAATATACTGTTCTATCATTCTATGCAGTCGTAAGCTCCATGCAAAGTCTAGAGAATCTATGAGACTGCCATTCCTCGGCATGAAGAAAATGGTAATTAAGTATCAATCTTTCGTGCTCTCCCCAGACCACGAACGACTGCCTGATATCCTGTCTATGCTGAACACATTATGAGGACTACATGTTGGGCCGAAGAAATCAGGGGATATTTCCCATCAACTCTTGGGCCACAATGTGGAAGACAAGAAGTAGCAAAGCAATGCATAAGTCGACCATGATTGACTAAGCCTTGATCTCATATTTACGTTTGAACATCTCGTCGATCTCTGTGAGGTAATATGTTCCTTTAGCGATGGTTTCTGGATTGCCCTTGGGAATGTAACCCTTCTGAAGATGAGCTTTCTCACGCAGCACGCACATCTGTGAACAGTCAGCATCACAGATCCTCGAGTACCATCAAGTATACACTGACCTCATCATACGTCTCGGGAGGCACTGTTGTCCTAGCGTCAAGTCGCTCGTGAAGATTCACTGTCTTCACCATGGTGCTAATGTCGCCTGTAACCCTCATGGAAAAGAAGGAGCTCGCGAGGCCACTTCCGTAGCTGAAGATACCAACTCGCCTTCCTTTGAATTGCTCTGCGGAGACGTTGCTAAGCAGACTGACCAGCGAGCCGTACACACTAGCGCAGTACATATTGCCACACATTGTTGGCACTTGAATACTGGGCTGCACTCTGGCTTGAAATTGCTTCTTGCTGAGTGCCATGAATGTCTTTTCTACGGTCTTGTCACTCAACGAGGTTTTGTAATCCATTTCGCGCAGCTCTTTTGGGACCGACTCAAAAGCAGAGTTGTCGGGGTCGGCGCGGTAATCGTTATACAGCATGCGAGCATAGGACTTAGCGACCAGCTTGCAAGTCGGAGAGTGGAAAAGCACGTGGTCAAAACGATCAAGTGGCGTTTTTGCATCCTCGGTTGTATCATGAACACCATTCGTAGCCCCAGTTTTCTGCAGCGACGCTTCGCGAGCGTTGTATGCCTGGTAGCAAGCGTCAACAGCTTCGGTGTAGCACGTGACCGAAAAGTGGCCGTCAACGACAGGGTATTCGGAAGTAAGATCGGGTTTGTAAAAATCATAGGCGTGCTGCATGTAAGTACCGCGCTTGCCTGGTTCGAAAGCGAGAGGTGCGTCGGGGCCAATCAGCATAGCGACACATCCTGCACCTCCGGTCGGACGAGCATTGCCCTTCTTGTAGAGTGCGATATCTCCAGTACATACGATAGCGTCGCGTCCGTCCCATGCAGACGACTCTACCCAATTGATAGCGTTGAGCAAGGCGTTCGTGCCACCGTAACAAGCGTTCACAGTGTCCACTCCCTCGATATTCGTGTTGCCAGAATCTTGGAATAACTGCATTAAAACTGACTTTACCGACTTCGACTTGTCCAGGAGGGTTTCTGTGCCGACCTCAAGGCGCCCAATTGACTTGGGGTCTATGGAGTATTTGCGGAGGAGAGAAGAAACAGTTGTGAGGGCGAAAGAATAGATATCTGGTGGACTCGATGATCAGCCCAGTACTTCTCCAATGTGTCCTATCTCCGGTCACCTTCTCTATCATCGCAAAAGCTCATCTTGGTCTGCCCAAGACCAATTGTATATTTCCCCTGGCTGACGCCATCAAATTTCTCCAGTTCCGCTTGATCAACACACTGCAGTGATTCGGTCAGCGCCAAGTTGCTTGTAGCGGATGCAGTTGCAAGCTGACTGTCAGAACATACTTGGCTTGGGAAATAGATCTCAATGGCTTTGATACCAATATTTTGAGGTCGGTTTGCCATTATGAACGAAGGAGTGATTTCCTCAATAAGCTCAACCTTGGTGTGCGGCGAATATGAAATAGAAGAAAGGAGGTGCTGTGTCCCAGTCAGAGGGCCTTCCACACTATATAATATGCGAGGATGGAGTCAGGGAACAAGAGAGGAGTTGACGTCTGCGGGTGCTATTCTATGTGATACCAGCCTAGAGATTCTAGGAACGAGCTCACCCGACGGATTCCTCAATTCTGCTTCGCCCGCGGTCCACGCGGCCCTAAATTAAGGTACAAGGACCCACTTAAGCTAGCTGCACGGTTCAATTCTGCATGCTGCACCCCACTATCTAAGCTGGCTATCACAACAAGTAGGTAAGCTGCCGTCCCAAACATTCTCCCATCGCGACGCAATAATGACAGGCTTTAGGGAAACCCTGTTGCAGACTTGAATGTGGAACTACTCAAGCTCCATGTCTACTGCAACTTATATCGAATCTTGGTCCGAGTGATTGACGAGACATTTGGCCTGAACCGTTGGCAAAGATTACAGCCAGCCGCCGAACTTCGTGCCTCCATCATTCATCAGATGCCAACAAATGTCGCGGACCAAGCGACTCATCTTGACTTTTGATGGATTTGGCACTTTATTCACTCCACGAGAGCCAATTGCCAAATCCTATGCAGACGCCGCTAGGAAATATGGACTGTCGGGCTTTACAGACGATGAGATTGGTTCGTCCTTTCGAGAGGCTTATAAGTGCCAGAGCAACATTGCTCCTAATTATGGCAAGAGGGTGGGCTTGAACGCTGTCCAATGGTGGTCACAAGTAAGGTACCCTTCTCGTCTGATTTCCTCCTGTTTTCCGTACCTATATTACATTATGAATGAATATTCCTGACAAGGCCCTCCCTACTTGAACGCTCACTTGCCCATCCTGCTCCTTGCCCGGAATAACACGCTCACGCCGCGCCGGGCGCCTGTTAGGTCATTGATTCAACATTACGTCCTTACACTCAATCTACCGCCTTGCCATTGCAATTGACACTAGATCTTTGGAATCGCTTTAGCTCTTCTGAAGGCTATATATTATATCCCGATGTCCTACCCGTCTTTCGGGACTTGCGAACATTAAAAAAATTCGCGCGAAGCGGGTCGATCGCAACGCAGATCAGCGTTGGTATTGTCACGAACTCAGATGGCCGGGTACCTTCCGTTTTGTCAAGTCTTGGCTTGAAGGTCGGCTCTTTGAGGTATGGGATGGATCCAGCTGGTATAGATCCTGCGTTGAATGGCATTGAGCTATCAGATGTTGACTTCGTCATATCGAGCTATGATGTCGGTCATGAGAAGCCTTCTCGCAAGATATATGATGCCGCGAAAGATCTTGGAAGGCTTGGGGATGCTCAAACTGAGCATGAGAGGTATGTGCACGTGGGAGATGACTTGGGCGAGGACCTCGAGGGCGCTCTACAAGCCGGATGGAAAGGACTCCTACTAGAGCGTGAGGGCAGGTTTGCCCCGTGGAGGCCAGGAATCACAGAAAACTGCATATCAAGCCTTCTGGGACTAATATATCGCATACGGCCGGAATGGGGAAGTTGATCACCTGGAAATTAAGCGATTGAAAAGGGATACAGTAAGAGAGCAGGCACGGCGGGAGGCAGGGCACTAGTAAGGTATGTATAAGGGCGCAATGGACGAAGTTCTTCAAATGTCGTGGGCATGACGGCCATTAGAGGAAACTCCCAATACCATTCTCCGCGTCTGCGACTGTCTATGTTTACGATCAACCCCAGGAGTCTCAATATCTAATCAGGACGGCTTAAGTGAAGGGGCAGATTTTCCTGCAGCCAATACCGCAACAGCTCCTACACCTCATAAAGAAAGCATCACCAATCAGAACCTCGGGAGTATGTGAACATGTTTACCTCCTCCAAGTCCGATAATGAAGTTTTCGCTTTATCGGACATTCAGATCCACTAGCACTACGACTGAGACCGCGCAACGTACGATACGTCGCCTTGGTCTGTCGCGTTGGGAGCTTTTCCCTATCGCGAGCTACCGCATGGGCCAAACGGGACAATCTTATCTAGATAAGATAAGGCCATCTTAGTGTCCTTCATTACAATAGCCGAGGTAACATCTCGATGACGTGGGAATGTTTCAATCAATACCGATCTTCTCTTGTACACTATCATGTTCTTTTTGTTCCATTAGTTTTTCCTTAACATTCTGCGTTCCACACTCCATCATGGACGCATCACCAGCGGGTATAGCCCGTCTCGTAATACCAAAAGTTCCCTTTCTGTTCAAAACAGCCGTGTGGCATTCGCTCTGGCTCTCCCCAACGTCGTCGAAGTGGGATCTCAAGACCGAGTTGATTATCAGAATGCTCAGATCCATTCTGGATTCGCCGGAACCTACTCCCCTTTCCAAACAGCAGAAGGCATCTTTGAAAGATCCGGGCATCAAGGGCAAGATGTGGGTCAGCAAAGCCACATTCCCGTCACCAGAGACAGACGACGTGCGGAAGCTACTGCTCAGCGCTGTGGAGGATCTGAAAGAAGATGGAAACATATACACGCCTCCTGAGCTTGCTCCAGTTGAGGCAGAATGGACGGGATATCGCGCCAACGTTGATGCCAATCGGCCTCGCCTTGATCTGTCCGAGGCCCAGCATTATGAAAGACTCATGTCGGAAGTCAGCAGCGATGTCACAATACTATACCTCCATGGCGGCGCCCATTTCATGATGGACCCAACCTCACATCGCATCCCTGTCTCGCATCTTGCCCATCTCACCCACGGCCGCTGCCTCTCCCTTCGATACAGATTGGCCCCTCAGCATGCTTTCCCCTCTGCCCTCCTCGACGCTCTGGTCGCCTACCTCTCCCTTCTCTACCCGCCAGAAGGCTCATATCATACCCCTGTCCCAGCCTCCCATGTAGTCTTTGGGGGGGACTCTGCAGGTGGAAACCTCTGTCTCTCACTGTTACAACTTCTTCTTCAAATCAACCGCTCACCTTCGTCGCCGAAAACCATTCCCTTCCACAACCACACCATTACCCTGCCCATACCTCTACCCGCTGGCTGCGCAACAATAGGCGCATGGATGGACCTGACTCGCTCGATGCCCTCGACAGTCGCCAATGCTCGGTACGACTACCTTCCACCACCTATAAGCAGGGAACAGGCCTCCACGTTCCCACGCTGCGAAATTTGGCCTACAGATCCACCGAGAGGAGATTTGTACTGCGATACCACCACGTTATGTCACCCGTTGGTCTCTCCGCTAGCAGCGCAAGACTGGCGCGGATGTTGTCCGCTCTGGTTCTCCTACGGCGAAGAGATGCTCGCGGACGAGATCCGATGCGTTGCTGCGAAGGCGGCGAAGCAAGGCGTGCGAGTGGTGTCAGAGCAGTGGGAGGCGATGCCGCATTGTTTCCCGATGATACTGCTGGGCAGCCCCATGAGTAAGAGGTGTTTTAAGGATTGGACGGAATTCTACATGCAAGTTGTCAAGGGTGAAGAGGTGAAGACTCGGGGACTGTGGTTTCAGGCGAAGACGCAGGTGGAGACGGGGGTGGATGTTGAGGACTTGGCGAATGTTGCGGATGAAGAGGTGAAGAGGCGGATGGATAGTGCGAGGGAGGCGAGACATTTGGGGGAGGAGGGCGAGGCGAAGATGATGCCGAAGCTGTAGATAGACATGATGGGATTGGTGTAGAGTATAACAGCCATGCATTCTCATAATGAGCGTACATAGATAGACTGATATGAATAGAAGGTCATTAGATGATGCATCGTAACGACCTATCTATAATTTTACTATGGTGTCCACCATATCCCCCTGGATACGTAGAACAAACATTCACTCCACATCATGCCGAAGCAAGCTAATGGAAATGATGGAAACAGCAAAGGCAATCTGACCCGTCAGCTTTTCGAGAGCCGAATCCGTATTGTTAAGAAAATGGCATACAGTTATACCGTCCCCATGGATCAGAATGGGAATGAAACGATGGTAGTCTCGCGGAGTATGGGTCGACCTGAAACCTCAAACATAATTCTGACAGCTTTTCCAAGGACGGGGGACGATTCAGCTCCTTTTCTTCTTGCTTCGACATTACTGTAAGTTCTTCCTCGCCTTAGAGAGCATACGCTATGTCTCTCGTGCGAGGTGCATTTTCGATGCCATGTCTTGGAACTTGTCGCTCGGTTTGTTCATTGTTTACGTGCAATGAGGGTTGGTATATCGTCTAAGCCCACAGTCATATGGGCTATAATCCTGAGAGGACAGGCCTTACAACAAGGAGCCTAGTCTTTTCGTCATCGGATAGTATGAGTCGTTCCCAGCGCTCTGTAAATCAACCATTATGCCAGTCGCAATTACATGTGCGTCCTTCATCCATCGACATCCCAATCACGCATCAACGATACTATTATCTCGCAAGGTCAGCATATATAGTCACAGGATGAATACACGGTGTAGCAGCGAAGGTGTGGAGTTTGGTCAGACTGTTGAGCTTGAATATTGGTTTGTGACTTCATGGTGCATCAGAAGTTATCGTTTAGAAGTAGAAGTCATCATGAAACGTAGAGGCTTTCTTTGAAAGGGGGCAGAACTTACCGGAGGACGAGTAGCTACTGTTTGTTCTGACCTTTAGCACGTCGGTATTGCTGTCTGACTAGATACCACTTCATGATGACACATGGTCATGTGCGAGGTTCATGATAATGATAGAGGACGGACAGGAGAGCTTTTCGTTGAGGGGCAGAAAAAGAAGCGCGGAACGTTGCCGCCTTGGCATCGATGCGTCGAGATATGCCGTCTAGGCCACCAATACCCCACCAAGGACATAATCAGGAGCGAAGTGACGTTGGAAGTCTTATCCCGATCTGCTGTCTGCTCACTTTAGCTCCTCGGAGACCGTCCAAAATGGCTGGTGAGTGTTGCTCCTCTATCATAACGAAACACCTATAACCAGCGTTGCGCCTAGTCGTGGTCGTTGTGTACGAAGTTTTTGGAGCCTCGAGCTGACGATCCCTTTCAGACTTTGCCAGTATCGCCAGTAAGCTTCTGACCCGATAGGAAGCCGCTCCTCCTATTCTTGAGTCCCTTTTCAAGGAGAGAGCTGAGCAATCCGCAGAGCAATTCACCGAATTCTATTATGCCACCTTCGATCAGGATCGGAAGAACCTCGCTGCTCTCTATGTAGGTACACGATCTCCAATGAACATGTTTACTGCGGTCACTAACCCTGCAATTACTATAGCGCGATACCTCTATGCTCACTTTCGAGACAGCTGCTGTACAAGGCGTCACCGGCATTATCGAGAAGCTAACAGTAAACCCAAAGAACCGTCAAACCCTCTCCCCTTCGCTAACATCTATCCAAGAGTCTACCTTTCGAGAAAGTCGCACACAAAGTCTCCACTCTCGATGCACAACCTTCGAACGAGACTGGAGGCATAATAGTCATGGTCACAGGGGCGTTGCAGGTATGCAGGGCTACAAAATCGGACCCAAGATGACGATTTGAATATTCTAACGGGTCATATAGGTGGATGACCAAGAACAGCCTATGAATTATACTCAGGTCTTCCAGCTGATACCGGAGGGCGGCAGCTATTATGTGTTCAACGATGTCTTCAAATTAATTTACGGTTAACAAACAAGCTCGACAACAAATTGAGACTTAGCGGATGCTTGAATACTATGGCGTTGAATAAATGGCAGCATAGGCCGTGTTTGGAAGTCAGCCAGCTACAGGGAAAGGTTGACTTGTTATTCAGCGGCAGATAGACCATCAGGGATCAATCACGTTCTCCGAATTCTGGGTACTGAAGCGCTTCGTTACATCTACCGAGTCGCCATCTCAGCCAATGCATGTTCATAGAAGAGTATCTATTGCCTCGGACAATTGTGGCTTGGGGCTGGCGACTGACGCAGCTTTCGCAGGCAACAGCAATTCAATGAAGTAGCTATCCAGCGCAGCCACACGAAACAGTGCGTCCATATAAGGTGTCGCCAGAAAACAGGGATGAGCATTGAATGCTGCCGATACTTTCATGTGGTTGTTTGTAAAGACCCCTTTAGTTACGTGGTTACGTAGTACAGCTGCGGAAGTTCTTGCCAAGCCTGAAAGGGACTGAAGCCGGGACAAATTCTTGTCGGCGACGAAGCAACTATCAGGCAGTAATACCCAATCCCAAACACCAACCATTCTAAGCATAACAATACCGTCTCAACCGATATACATCGTCCTTTGCGGTACGATTATCACAAACTTTGCCCGCACTACACAATTTCCTTTCTCCTTGCCGAAGAAACGAACAACATCAGAGCCAGTCCCTGTCCTCCTGCGGGCGGACTTAGACCAGCAGTGACAGCGACATCAACAGAGCCGAACTCAGGACGAGTGGCCTGGGCGTGCTACGATGACGCTCTCGGAGGAACTGAGGTCGCGCAATTTTAGTAAGTAGAACATCAGAGCTTCAAGTGTATAGCTTTACTGACGTCTTGCGTGCCTTAGGTATCTATGGTCAATGGTCAGTACATTGGTTCCTTTATGATTTCCTTGCGATCCACGCTTCTCCTGTGCATGGCGACTGCGACTATCCAAAGTGAGAGGTTACCCGGATAGGTCTGAAGATATTCGAGCTAGATATGGACACCTATCATTAGGAATACCCACTGGGAAGACAAATATCTGCAGGTGGACGCCAGACAGCCTTAGTGCACATTTATTGATGGGAGCGAACAATCTGCACATTGGCTGGAGCTGACGCCTCTTTACAGGATGGGAGTACTATGCATATTTCTGTGCACCGCGCTAGGAATACCCCATCTTCTCCACCTCACTATTCTTTTCTTATTCGGGATGCTATGCTTGCAAGTCGTCCCAGCCTTTAGAACGATGAGGGTGAAAAGCTAATGGTAAATCCAGACTCTCGGGTCTCACCCTCATATTCGTCGAAGTTCCGCTTCTTCTCCGCGTCTGTCCGACGTCTCCCACATTTGACACCTTCATCCGACGGTTCACTACGAACTACATGCGTTCAGCTATATACGGAGTCATGAGCGTGATCCAGTGGGTCAGCATCGTTGGGGGTCCGACGAGCTTGATCGCTGCCGCAATTGTGTTGCTACTTGCCTCTGTTTGTTATCTCATCGCCGGGCTCAAGGGACAAGGGTTCGTTGGAAGCAAGACATTAGGTGGACAGGGTGTCGCACAGATGATTGTCTGAGGGTTGAGAAACAATCGAGTCACCCAAACAGTGGATTCGGTGGGAGCGTGAACAAGGGCTTGTATACAAGAGAGGCAAGGTTTGGACTGTACTGAAGGAAGGGAAAGAGGATATCCACAGAGGGACTGTTGATGTCCTCTCGCAACAGGGTCAAGGCGTTCTGGAAGCGATATGTGTATTTCTAGATCTACGTCTCTGGAACCCCTACAATTCGAGCTTGGAGGAACAGCGATTATTCTTCGCAGCATGCAATCCAAGGCAGTATTTTCGAGCAGCATCATGCAGCGGGACAAACGAAGGCCTGTGGGCTGTAGAGCCTCAAATAGCGAATCATTCATTAAATAGAACTTCGCTTCAGGAGATATGCTGCAAGGCATGCAAGTTTTTCTCCCACCTAAGGTACCTTATCCTTGATTTATACTCGAGAACGTGCGGAGCACCACTCCCTAACAGCCATGGGCGAGTCGAGGCTTCACCCTACAGGGTAACTACTGCCGGGCGTTGGGCGGCTTGTCTAGCGCCGGTCATTCATCTCTGGTAAGGTGAGGTACTTTACTCTGACGTGCCTGGTTTGGCCATTGGACCATCTCGAGGATTTAGATGGATTGGATACCCCCACATATTGTACATCCACTGCTTTCTTCGCATGTTTCGATACGCTTGACCTTTCCTTTGTCATTCGCAGATTGCCAATCGATTACAATACACTGAGTTGTAAGTTGATATGTCTGTCTTCATGCTTGACTGTTTGGAAGATTCCCTCGCTTCGAGCATGAAGGTACTGGAAGAGAGGTTGTCACATGTTGTACATACACCTTGACTGCGTTCCACCATTCAATGAACCTGTCGTCAACTCGCTGATAGGCTCTTTGCTTGCTCGCACCTTGTCGTTGAGCTTGAAGATCAAGCGGAAGCTGTACAATGAAGCTTGTCTACTTCCAGGCGGACTTCTGCTGGTTGCAGGTCAACTGACTCTGAACGCACAGCAGGCATCAAAGCAGTAATACTGCAATTATGTCGGTTCCACAGATACCTCCTCGTCCTAATCGAGTACAACAACAGCATCCCACCATGGCTCCTTCCGACATCCCTAAGATGCCCCCAAGACCCGCGCAACGTCGAAATCCGGAGCGCTCCCAATCTCCAAACCGAGACCACTTTCCCCGCTCCCCCTTTAACGAGCTTCCCACAGGTATGAGCATTGGCAATAGGGGCGGAAGCATATATGGCAGCAACAGTCAGAATACATCGAGCTCCCGCCTGGACCTACCCCAGCGCCCACCAAGTGTATCACTGCCTTCAATAGGGCAGGAGGGCAACGAGTATGGCGATATCGACAACAAGCCAGCTGTCCAGGATTCGGAGCCAGAAAGCAATGGCAACGAGCCACAAGAGACAAGGAACGTCAGCAGTGATCTACCACTACACGCTCCAAGACCCTCTTTTTCAAATTCCAACGCAAAAGCAAGAGTTTCCACTGTTACTCGCACTGACTCGAGTCAGGCAGCTGCAGCTGGTATCGGCAAACCTTCGACGCCACTGGACGATAAGAATCCACAGGATCGTCCTCTAAAGGGCAAAGTCTCCTTCCAAACAGTCTCATCTGCCTCCACTGAGCGTCCTGCTTCTGAACAAGCTGAGGACGAACACGGCATTCCGGAGATTGGCCAGCGCGTGCCAATGTATCCAGATGCTGGAGATGTCCAAGCTCCCTCTCCATCGCCTTTCCAGCAGACCTTTCCCGCAGGCGTCGGCTTCCACAACTCTGGAGCACAGAAACCCTCCAAACACCATCGTCGGACTCCTAGCGGTAGAGAGATCTTGCCGCCCGGTAGCTACGGAATGCATGGGCATGGTCTTGCGTCGGGCGATCAATTCGAGAGGTCCTGGTATGAGAAGCATCCAGAGGCTTTAGAGAAGGAAGAGGGAGGCCAGTATGGACCTGGGATTGGGAGTGATAGAGGCGAGTGGGCACTAAGTAGCGACGATTTGAACAAGTTGGTTCGAGAGTCTTCAAGTATGGCCTCGCATATTCCAATTTTCAAGCCAAGGTTCTAGTGCAATTACTAACATAGTTGGCACAGAATCAAACCCAAACACTCCCGGACTTCCAAAGGATGAAATCGGCTGGAAGGCCAGCGAGGAATACGCCTCTCGACTGAACACTCCAATGTCTGCGACTTTCCACAAACCATTGCACTCAAACCATTCGCAACCTCATGTCGAATCTCCTTTGCGCAAGGCCAGCTTTCCCGTTGACCCTGATACCCACTACGGGCTCGAAAAGCAAATGTCTCATACCTCTTCTCGTTTGTCATCTGAGAATGCCTTGGATAGTGAAACCGAAGATGACGAGATCCAAATGGCCCCTTCAACAGCCCGGAAAACTAGAGTCCAAGGCAATGGCTATAATCTGTCAGCAGAAGACCTTGGCTTGCAGGGTGACGGTAGCGAGGAGGAGCGTGTACATGAAGTCCCAATTCTCGCTGCGGACGAGGTAGCCCGGACACCCGGAGCTGAGTACATGCAACCTGCTGTATCCCCAGCGCAGGAACGAAGGGGAAGTGGCTACTACTCTGGCTACGACTCAGAACATCCAGGCGGTATCAGGTTTAGTAGCCGCTCCGGCAGCGCGTCCAACAGTCGCCCAACCAGTCGGCCGGGCAGTGTTCATGGACTCGCAGGGCTTTCAAGATTCTCGACGCATGATGATGAGCATGACAACATGCATACGCCGCTGGAAGACGTAGATGAATACGAGCCGCTATTCCCAGATGAAGAGGGCAACAAGGAGCGTAGACCAGTCACTGCCGCAGATCGACTTCGACTTCGTGAACAGATGAAAAGATTCCCCAGTAAAGACATCTGGGAAGATACTCCAGACAGTGCTCAACTCCAGGCAAGTGTCGATACTCCAGAGCCAACCGGTGAGCAGATTGATCCAACTTCGAAGGCGCCTGCCGCTGTGTTCGAGACTCCCGAGCAAGAGAGCGCTCGCAAAGGCGAGGTTAGCGAGGACGAGAAGGCCAAGCTCATACCGCGCGAGGAGCGGCTTGCGAAGTCAAATTTCAAACCTCACATTCGTAATGGAATGACCAGGCCCGACTTAGCACAAAGGTTTCCTAGCAGAGACATCTGGGAGGACTCGCCAGATAGTTCTCGTTTAGAGACTACTGTAGGAGCGTCGCCACTGAATGACCTGAGAAGCCCAACAGATGCAGGTCTGGAAGCTGGTGCGGTAGTAAACACTTCTGGAGCGCCAAGTCAAGGTATACTCTCTGGGGAGCAGCCCCGAGACAATGCTACTGTTGGTGCTGCCGTAGCAAAGCCAATGATTCCTCCAAGACCAGGCAAAGACAAAGCACCAATGGAGGATCTCGGTGCCCAACCTCCATCGATTCCAGCTCGCCCGCCAAGGAGACTCCATCAAGTTCCTCCTGCCGATTCGCAGGCTCCTACTGCGCCTTCTAAGGTTTCGGAGACGGCCACCGAGAACAAAGAGCTATCTCCCATTGAACCTCGGAAGGGACCAACCCTGCCAGATCGGCCAAAGCCACAGGTGCCAGCCCGTCCTGCTAAGCCCGTGGGTCGTGAATCTTCGGACACAGTCCCGCTGTCGAAGGTTACATCGATCTCGTCTATAGGTAGTGACGGCGTCAATGATAAGGATATCACCGCTCCGCCAGGAGCACCCAAGCCTAAGCCTACAGTGCCCGCGAGACCCACAGGGAGCAAAATAGCATCACTAAAGGCTGGCTTTCTATCAGATCTGGACTCACGACTAAAGCTCGGTCCGCAAGGACCAAAGCCGCAAGAAAAAGCGGAACCCGAAATGGAGGCAGAAAAAGCACCTCTGGCGGATGCCAGGAAAGGACGAGCCAAGGGTCCAACGAGAAGGAAGCCTGTAGCTCCTACCACTGAGGCTGCAGCCGCATCAGCGGAGCGAGAAGGCGACGGCGCTGCACGGAAATGGCGCATTCAGGAGCCATGGACTGTGTGGCAGCATGATGGTACCCTGAAGGTTGGACATAAACGACCATCTGCTCCAAAGGCAGAAGCGGTGGCGCCCGAGGAGCCTTCTCAGACCGACGGAACCGATGACGTTAAGGATATACAACAAGACAAAGTAATAGCTGAAGAATCAAACATGGCCGTCCATTCATTAACAGAAGGGAAACTCAAGACATCAGGAGCGGATCATTCAATGCCAGCAGAAACGATAGCGAATCCATTGAGTAAGGAGCACCGCAACGAGCCAACTCCAGACTCTGCGTCACCCGCAACCGTCGATGCGCCAACGGAGACGCAGATCCAGAGTCAGGTGGGAGAAACAAACGTGTCGACGGACCATGTTTTAGAAACAACAGAGCAGCCGCATACCACCACGAATGAATAGGGGTAGACGAGTGCTGTGAGAAACAACCGCGCTCCCGGAGAAGAAGACAACCCAAGGTCTTGGTATTCGGTAATGAGTGTAGTATGAAGAGGGAGTGAGTCTATTGAAGCATAATCAAAAGTTCAAGAACATAGTACAGCAGGTTAGCTTATCCATCTAAGCACGCTATTTTGTATCTCCAAGCATTGTCTGAGTAACAGCTTGTATTAATTTGTGACGGCCCGTATATGGCATTACCTTGAATACCTGTAATTCTCATTGAAACGGCCTTGATTGGCTGGCACAGCTGGTAGACACAGCCGAGGCTGAAGTGGGATGGTGGGTGAATGGAAAATCGACAAACAAACTTATTCCCTCCACTGCAACCGTCTGCAATGCGGTCGTCCATGTTGGCAACGACCGCAGAGATGGCGACCAAAGTACCAACCTCGAATCTGGCTAGGAGAGGTCTTGTCTACCCTAATTTACCCATTCCATGTACTAGACGATCGTATTCACAATATCCTCCGGCGCGCCGGCGGTGCCTTTTCCAACGGTCGGGCCCCACTTACATTCTGACTGGCCGAAGAGCGTTATCAAATACGCCCTTGAGAAAGTTTGCAGATGTCGACGATTCCTTGGATTTTCGGCAACAAGATCGAGAAAGCGATGAGGTTGACGTCTGCATTGTGGGTGGCGGTATTTCCCCCGTATATTCCTACGATCTCCTATATTGATCTCTGAAAAGGACCGGCCGGACTCAGCGCCGCTATTCGACTGAAACAGATCGCAAACGAAGCGGGAAACGAAGGGTTCCGGGTACTCTTACTAGAAAAAGCTGGGGAGTTGGGCGCCCATATTTTGTCTGGCAATGTCATTGAGCCGTCCGCTGTCGACGAGCTTCTTCCCGACTGGAACAACCCGGACAACCCCTCACGGTTCGAACATGCTACGCCGGCGACGAATGACAAGTTGCGCTTTCTTACGAAGAATAACTCGATACCCATACCAGCCCCGCCGCAGATGAACAACCATGGGAATTACATTCTCAGTCTCAATCAATTCAGCAAGTGGCTGGGAGAAAGAGCAGAGGAAATAGGGGTGGAGATATACCCAGGCTTCGCCGCAAGTGAGGTGCTATACAACGCCCAGGATGGATCGGTCAAAGGCGTGGCGACGAATGACGTGGGCATATCTAGGTCTGGCAAGCCCAAATCTTCGTTCGAGCGCGGAATGGAATTTCATGCGCGTGTCACTCTGTTTGCCGAAGGATGCCACGGAAGTCTCACGAAGCAGGTGATCAAGAAGTTCGATCTCCGACGTGACAGTCAACCGCAGACCTACGGGCTCGGCCTCAAAGAGATATGGGAAGTCAAGCCTGAGAACTTCAGGAAAGGTGAGGTTGTACATACCATGGGATACCCGCTACCTTCGTCTACATATGGCGGCGGCTGGCTCTATCACTTCGGTGATAACCTCGTCTCCCTTGGCCTCGTGGTCGGATTGGATTACCCCAATCCATGGCTCTCCCCTTACGGGGAATTCCAGAAAATGAAACACCATCCCGTCTACAAATCCGTGATCGAAGGCGGCAAATGCATATCCTATGGCGCTCGAGCACTCAACGAAGGCGGCTTCCAGTCCATACCCAAATGTGCATTCCCCGGCGGGGCCCTCATCGGCGACACCGCCGGCTTCCTCAACGTCCCCAAGATCAAAGGCACCCACACAGCCATGAGAAGCGGCATGCTAGCCGCCCAGGCCGCCTACTCCGCCCTGACCGCCAACCCCGACAGCGCCACCGTCTTCCTCTACGACTACGAAGACGCCCTGCGCTCCAGCACCATCTGGCGCGAACTGAAGGAAGTCCGCAACATGCGCCCCTCCTTCCACTCCCCCCTCGGCCTCTACGGCGGCATCCTCTATTCCGGCCTCGAAGCCTACCTCTTCCGCGGCAAGACGCCCTGGACGCTCAACCACGCCGAGCCCGGTGACCACGCGGCGACGAAACTCGCGTCCGCGTGCGCCAAGATCGAATACCCGAAACCGGACAACGAGATCAGTTTCGACATCCTGACCAGCGTCAGCCGGACGGGCACGAACCATGAGGAGGACCAGCCCGTGCATTTGCAGGTTGCGGACTGGAAGACGCATGCGCGGGATCAGTGGCCTAAGTATCAGGGGGTGGAGAACCGGTTCTGTCCCGCGGGGGTGTATGAGTATGTGGAGGATGCGAAGGAGGAGTGTGGCGTTAGGTTTCAGATTAATGCGCAGAAGTATGTCTTTACCTCTTCCATTTCTTTATCCTTTTCTTACCTCTGTATAACCACTAATGCGAACGTTCGTACAGCTGCATCCATTGCAAAACCTGCGACATCAAAGCCCCGGCTCAGGATATCAACTGGCAGGTCAGTTTCCCCCCCCCCTTTCCCCAATCCCCAATACATACTCCTCCCTCCATCCTCTTCACACTCCCTTCAATCCACTCTAACAATTGTTAACCCTAACGGTTTGTGGAATAGACACCACAAGGTGGCGAAGGACCTAAGTATTTTATGACTTAGGGATTCTCTTTCTCCTTTTTGGGGGTTGGGGGGAGGGGGAAGGGTGGGTGGTTGAGGGGTTGATTCGGTTTGGTTTGGGCATAAGGGGTTGATTTGGTTTGGTTTGGGTATGAGTGGATGAGTGTTTGGTTGGGGATAGATGAGCGTTTGGTTGGGGATTGATGGATGGGCGGATGACGAAAGGATGGATGAGTGATAGCTATGGTATGAGCGAAGTGTGTCCATTGTAATTGTATATACTCCCCTAACCCCACCCTCACTCTTAGAAAATTGATATTCACTCATATCCATTCACCCATAGCCCTTCGCACATACACCCTACCCTACCCCACCCTACACACACCCTACGCCTTTCTTCCCCTATACCCAAACCACACACTACCATCTCCCTTTCTCCTTTCATTTTCTTTTCCCCTTTTCCACTGATCGTAGGCATAGTAGGCGTGGACGCGGATGTGAATATTAGTACAGTATTCTCCTAGTAAGGTAAGCTAAGCTAAGGTAAAGTAGAATACTTGTTACCTTATTGATGTTGTTGAGTCATGAAGTAAGGTATATACCTTATAGTATTGGTAATTAGGGGATTAGGAAATAGGGAATCAGGAAGTTGCGAGGACTAAGGTGTTGGTGTAGAGTATAGAGTTCGAATCTCAATTATGTGGAATACTGGGATTGGGATCGTTGAGGGATTGTTGAGGGATTGTTATGAAATTGGTAGTCGATTAATTGGCGATTCGTGTCATGGAATTTTTTTAATCATTTTCATCATTATTATTGGATTCTGAAGTTGAAGTTGAACTTATGGTCCTTATTGCACGACGGAAGATAGAATAGGGGAACCTATCCCATTCATTTATTTGTATATTTACTGGATAGGATAGAGTAAGGTAGGATACCGTCGGATATCGTAGGATATAAATGCCTACCGAGACTATATCGTTCCTATTAGGCCGTAGCCTCGCTTCGTTGCTGAAGGACTACCGTTGAGAGTATTGACTCTATGTTCTTGTTTTCTCTCGCTCTTAGTCGAAGAGATTTCGGAGATCGGAGTAGGTTTTGTTGCGGTGATGGTGGTGGTGGTATTTTTGAATTGGAGATTGGAGGTAAGGTGTATACTGCTGCTTACTCCATGAAGATATTTCGACAGTTTCCACAATCTGATGAGGACTGTATCTCCTCATCCTCTCTCCCCTCCCAACCCTCCCTTTCTTAACGTCTTGACAGTATCGCCCGCCACCCTCACTCCCCCCCCCCTCCACCTCCACCTCCATCCCCCCTCCCCAGCAGCCTCCCCTCAACATACCACACCCTCCCAAACTGACTCCTCTCCACCTTCTCAACCACCATTCCACTCTCCCTCACCACCTGCCCACATCACGATTAAACCAAAACCCATGCGGATCCGCATGCCGCGCCGCCGATAAATCCAATATCCAATTGATTCACCCATAGAATAATAGCTTCTCCCATGCGCCAGCAATAGTATCATTCCCTTCCTCAGATGCGCCAGCGCTCCTAGCCGCGCGCAGGCTCGGTCGTAGGACAGAGACCCATCGTTTACACCACTGTTGTGAAAGCCCCACCTTTATCAAAAGCTCCGTGACGGGGAGCGGCTCCTGCACAGAATAGAATATGTGTGGAAAGAAACATGTTCGTAATCCGGATGCAAGCCTCTCTATTCTATTTCATCCTCGCAATCTCCACCATCGGTCCGCTCTTATCGACCAAGGTTACATCATAGTATAAAACATTTCTACCCGTATTCTACCCACGCTCACTTCCAGCACGTCACAGTAGGCTTGCGATGCCAGACGGTGGTGGAGGCGGTTGATGCTGGAAAGACGTTCGATGAAGGAGACAGCTTGATCAGAATGCGGGGATGGTGGTGTCGTTGCGGGAGGAGACGTCGGCGTCATGGTTCGGGAGTGAGGGAGGGGGGGAGGTTAGGGTTCAGTAGAGGGAGACGGCGTAGACGTGCAGGCCGCTGGCGATGTAGATGCCTATCCGGCGGGGTTGGGAAGGATGAGGGGTGGCTGGGCTTGGGCTCGAGCGTAGAGGCAGGGATCTCAGCAGCGGATGCACGTGCTTGTGTTATTTATGTAGTTTTAGGGCTGAGCGACGGGGGCCAGAGTGGTGGGTTGAATGTGTATGGAGCGTTACCTATTTTACTATCTCCGTCGTGGAATACCAGGGTAGAAAATCCTGTGAGTGGAACAACCAATTGCCAATTGGAACGAACGACGTCCACCATCTGCAAACCGCACTTCACCCCATGTTCGGCTCACCAACATCCGACCAAGCCACACTCGGATTCAAGCATGCAGATATATCATATTGTATATGGCAGGCATCTCCTGTATGGAATACATTCCTGTACGAAATACAGGAATGGCCTGTGTTGGGGTCTTACATTTATTGCTGTTGCCTCACTTGAAAATTATGTCTTCTATTTCAAATCCATCACCTTGCATCTTGATTGCACCTCACTCAGCTGTCGAAATGATGCCCTCGAGATTGTAGTCCAGTCAAGCACAGATCTCTACCATAACGCATCCACGTCTCGCTTTCGCTAAATCTGACTCCCCAGGTTCGGGATCCCCAACCAGCACGCCAACACGAAACATACTCCGTCGCTATGCAGTCATCATCGTCAATCATTACCTCATTCCCGCTGTCACGGGTTCAACAACGAGCCAATGTCTAGCCTTTGCGCCCTGTCATTCGCAAAGGCCGCGGCTGGAATTTCTCCCTCCGGTCGCTCTCGGGACTCCAGCTCTTGCCAGCCTGCAACAAACTCCTCGGACATGTTAATATCCATGTTGGGTAGGATGTGGTTGACTGGCTGTCTGTACGTTGCCCTTGTACACGCATCCAGCAGCTCCTCCGTTCCTAGGTTCGCTGCCGACCCCATCATTCGCTCGATCTCATCCGGCACCGGGATGTTGTACTCCGCGAGTGACTGGCGGAACATTTTCTGTAGGGGACCGGCCAGGGGGTAACCCGATTTGGCATCCTCAAGGCTTGCGAGACAGAAACGAATAGTTTGGGACGTTGTTGGACCCGAGCTATCATAACAGACCAAGGCATCGCAAATCTGAACCAGACAGACGAGCTGAAGGGGTGAAAGGTAAAAGCTGGAGTAGAGCTCCCGGTACCGCTTCAGGAGCTGGAGACCTGCCCTTGCCTGGTGAAGGACGAAGCCGATCAAATTTCTGTGAGTATCCTTGGAATGCTCGATGTGTACGACGGGTTGGAGGAGTTGGACAATTGCAGTGTGATATTGTATACTGGTGTTTGTGTGAGTCTCATCTGGCCATGAAACCTGGGTGTGAATGAACTTACTGTAGGAAAAGAACATGAGGAAGTGGACTATCTCTACCATCCATCAGCTCAGGCGGCATCTCGTCCTTCCACGACAGAAACCGCTTGTAGACATTCAGCAAATGCATGGCCCCAACCCTGCCGCGACTACCACAGTAGACGATGAGAAGTTCGTGAACGATTCGAAAGAGTTTCGCGTGTTGAGAAGCGGTCATGACTGAAAAGCCTCTCCGCCCAGAGATGTCTATATCGCCAAGCTGTCTGTGCAATCGCCAAATTCCATCTGCGTAGTGAGGTATCTCTTCCGCGAATGGCTCCGCATCAGTCGAAACGGGGACCATAGGCTTTTGAAACGCAATTGCCGACCAAGCACTGAGACTGTCAACTAAAGACTCAAAGAGTTTTTCTTTCTCGGAGACTCACGTATGAAGCGTTAAGACTCCCCAAGCCGAGACTGACAGAGCTTCGGCAGATTGCTCCGCGATTTGCTTGTCTACCAATATCTCCGTTGCGAGCCTTAGGTGGGTTGCGCCTTTGATGCCTTGGCCAGACCCAAACTCGGCCAAGAACATCACTGCGTACGTCTGTACTGTGGTCATCTTCGCGTGCTCGGCACTCTTCAGGAGATCTCGTGTCTCGTTCAGAAATCGATCACCGAGAGAGGCAACGGCAGCTTTCATTTCGTCATCGTCGGTGTCGATCGTGTAGAGAAGGTGACAGGACATTGCGCAGATAGCGCTGACGAGGCTGTGTGCACAGTACACGTCCACGCAGTTCCTGAAACTGGTCATGAAATGTGTCTCGTCGAACAACATGTGTACGGGATGTATCCAGGTGAGATATAGAACGATGAGATGCTCAATCAGCGCTCCGTCTTTGGTGACGTTGGTCCAGAATCCCGGATCGCGATTCTCCTCTAAGCTTTTATGATATCTCTCGAAGGCGTCACTGATTTGATGCGCCGTAGTGGGGGATACGGGATGGGCAACTTCTTTGCCTCCCAAAGGTCGATCAAGCCAATTGGCGATGGATTGATGGGACTCCCCATGCTTCAGCCGGTTGATGATCTCATAGCTTTGTCCATCCTGTTTCAAGGAGTGCATGATCTCTTCGATCCAGCTGTTCTTCTCCCCCAGTGTGCCCTTCTCTTCCTCCAGATGGTCGTTCTTGCGCTGCAAGCGCTGTATCTCACGTATCATCTGCTCTTTCGCTGTTTTGGCATGTAGCTCGTACTGACATGAGTCTTGCATAGATCGATTATCGCAGCGTCTACATGCAGGTTTGGCGCCATCGCACTGTAATGGAATCAAGCATTAGTCCAGGAGCGGGGAGGGTGACGTTGAGGACTCACCTTGGCTCTCGCCTTCTTGCAATTGGTACAGGCATTTGGAGTGACTGAATCGGGCACTTTTCGCCGCCTTCCAATGCTACTACTTGAGGTTCCGGCTCGAGGTCGACTTGATGTCATTGATGAGCCAGATGGAGAATCCGTGGGAGACAGTTGCTGGACATCTTGCATCGAGAGCGTCGAAGAGTCGTCGGAACTCTTGGTATTGACAGTATCTGAGCGCTGTATCGAAGGCCCTCTTGGATCGTCCATGGTGATTCCTGGATTATGGTGGGTTGTTTTAGGACTTGATCCGTGCATGGGTTAAGAAGACGAGGTCGATTTTAGGTGGTGATGATGGTCAATTCATATGAAGAGGGAAGGATAAGAATGGGTGGGATTAGTTGCAAGATGGAGGTGGAAGAGTCCTCCAGACAATTGCCACAGTATGACCAGTATGGCTCAGAGGGTCTGTCACGCAGCCGCTCCGAGTCCAGTGGGTGCACACGACGGAGGCGAGCTCCTAAGGAGTAAGAATTCATTGGACAGGACTGCCGGAGGTGATTACCGCACCCACGCTCAGAAAACATGACGCTGTCTTTTACTCCTGTGGCATTTTGAGAGAGCAGATGCGAAGGGTCACCAAACCCTGGAGAGTTCCATGGAATAGCCGAGTGAGAGGTCGGAGGTATGTGTGGATCGCATTTAGGAATCAGCATGTTATCCAACATGGTATTCCGAATCTGCGGATCGCAGGACATATCTCCGAGCATCCATGGCTGGGGTGTCAACCGTTCCGACAGGACAAATGACGTTGATACGGCCGGCATAGAGGGGTACCAAGGAACCTTGATCGGTGCACTAGTCCGGTATGGAATTAGTACTCTCGTAGATAAAGTACCTTAATATGGCAGATCTAGGTGGACCCTTCCATCTGACGGAGCTGATCCAAGGGATTACTCCGAGAGTATGGTACTTTATCCGCCATCTCGGTATCGATCGTTCACCGGCTTACTTGTCCGACGACTTTGATACTGCCCGATATCTACTAGTACTAAAACTAATCTCACTAGGAAACTTCGAGACTAGGGTTTCCCCTCTTTCTGATGAAGCTCGGCCCGCTCGTGATTGTGGAGTGTCAACGTCTCGTTAAGTACCTATACAAATGTAAAGTAATGGTACTTAAGGTATACGGAGTACATGCTTCGGACTTTCCTCCGTTGAAATGACGGTGGAAGACTGAATACTCACTCACTCTCCCTCGATCATGTACTTCCCAATCTTCTCTGTCCTCTTCCACTTTCTCCCTTTAAATGAGCAGTCTCTTTACGCAATCACTGGCAAAGAGGGCATGAACGTGTGTTAGACGATCGCCGATACCTCCCTGCCTCTACATATTGCAATCTCTCCGTTTGTCCAATCCTGCCAGTACATATGCCCAGGCCAAAGATTGAGAGCGGCTCCCCCCATTCTGCCGATAATGTCCACGCAGTCAGAGGGCGCGTTGTCAAAGCATGCCAGAGATGCAGACTGAAGAAATGCAAAGTAAGAATTCACACGTCTTCTACTTTTCATCCTCACTTCTCCCTCCTCATTTCTAGTGCGATGGCTCCACTCCATGTACCCGTTATACCGCCGACGACGCAATCTGCGCATACGGCAAGCACAAGAGATCCGACAAGACCATTTATCGCAAAGGGTCAGTCATGGCCTTGTCTATCGGCGACGTCGGTTGCTGAGTAGGAATCCAGCTACGTTCAAATGCTTGAGCGCCAACATACCCAGCTGTTAACCGGACTGCAAGAGCTTTACCGTCGCGCACAGAACGGCCAAGGCTGGGATGGTCCGCCCCTTGATCCCATCAACCGCGGGCGGCCCCTTGCCCACAAGATTCTGGATGCCCTCGGCGTGTTGTGCAAAGACGAGTGGGAGGATGACGACGGTCCGGACGGCATGTCATCGTGGCAGAGCTTCGAGCAGCAAAGTTACCGAGGATCCGACATCCTGCACGATCATTCTGACACCGTTTCGCCAGCCACCACGATGGCTATCTCGCCCCTCTTAGTCCCACCGCCTGCTTTCCCTCAGTCTACAATAAAGGCGAAGCGGCCGTCCAAGTATAAAGCCTCACGACCGCCAACCAGTCAACCTCTTTCGACGGCGCCATTGCCCGTTCTAGACCCTTACGCCGATAGCTATAAAAACCTCCTTGCGTCAGACCCTGGATACTACAGCTCGGGTCCGCAATTGTAAACACCGACCCCCATAGCACCATTTAACCTCGCCATCCTTGAAAACGACAACCTTTCCTATGACAGTATGGAATGGGACATGGGTACAGATGACATCTTTGACGTTTCTAATTACCAGGCCGCCCTACCTTTGCAAGCGATAGGCTAGTAATCGTAATCTCGCATTAGTTAAGCGATTCGCTAATATAAAACACAAGACCTGAAGTAACAGCATCAAGAACGAATTGGCAGCATTGATCCTTAGGTATGGCTTCGAGATAAACTCTTACATATCAACAGCGATCCCAATAGTTCAAACATAGTCCACCCCCATTAATACCGACACTGCCTCTCACACTCCCTCTCACTAGCCCTATCCTATCTACCTTGAGGTACACGAAGGATTCCCCATCCCATCCGCACTACCATCATCTCCAAAAATCATCATCAATAACCCGCAACTACCCCTCCCCCCTCCCCTTTAATTCCAACCAAAATCTCCTCGATGCGCTGGTGAGCTATCATACCCACACCTACACATACACACACATATACACACATACATACATACATATATATACACACACACTCTCTCTCTCTCCCTCTCTCCCTCTCTCTCTGGGTATGGTATGGTAAGTATGCCAGCTCCCTTACCTTGAATATATACTCAGGTAAAGTAGGTAGGTTACTATTCTGCTCGCCGTTTAGAAAACCTCCGTTTTGGAATCGCGTAGAGAGCGTGAGTATAGGTGTAGGATCAGGTGTGGGAGGGATTAGGTGTGGGAGGCAGGGAGGGAGTGTGGGATTGAGTACAGTACGTACTTATGGAGGCAAAATGCAAGAATACCTACCATACTTTTCCGGAAAACTTGCACAAATACCCCACCCAAGTTGCGAAAATGCCACACTCACATGGATGGTGGAGTACCAAATGTCCCCTAATCCCTAAGGGGCATCAAGCGCCCAATGCATCACGGTCCCGTACACAGCAGCACATCAGCCTCCCGCACATCAACTCCCTATAAATCAGACACCCCCGCATCCCCACATACATGAGTCCCGGTACGTCTTGGCATCAAAGTATGACTTTCTAGGCGACCTTGAGTACTCTCCGCTGTGCGAGGGTGGTTATGTTTGCAATTTGGGTTGTGCTAGAGTGGCCAATGTGCCGTAGTTATAGGGGTACGGTACTTACATCTGCCAACCCATCCACCTAATCTGTTCTATGGGGGAAAGAGGAATACGGTAGTTTGTATATGACTACTGATCTCGGACCTGACATCGCTCGCCGCACTATGGCTGAGAGCTGAAGGTAGTCAACTACCGTCTTCACCCTCGCTCGAGAGAATCTACCTTGCCTTGAAGTAAAGTACGGACTTCTGGTTTGGTATGGAGTGTTGAGTGTGCGTGGGCGGAAGGAGGTTGTTTGTTGAAGGTTGGTACGGAGGTATGTAATCGGGGGAGGGGTGATGGGTGATGGGTGATGGGTGATGGGTGATGGGTGATGGGTGATAAGGTAGGTGGGTGGGTGGGTTTTGGTTCGTGTTTTTTGTTTTTGTTTAGGGGGATGGATGGGGGATGGGTGGGGGATGGGTGGTGGGTGGGCGGGTTATTTGCTTTGTAGAGGAGGAAGTAGGGGGTTTAGGGCATATGTTGGATTTTTGTTTGGGTTTGATAGTGTGGATGGGAATGGATGGGATGGTTTATGTTGAGTATTTAGGGGTGGGGGTGGGGGTGGGGGTTTGGATATGGATACCTATGATGGGGACATGTACGGGGGGAAAGACGATTAGGAGAGGGAAGGGGGGGCGGGGGTTGAGAGCTTTGGGTTCGATCGAGGGTTTTTGGGAGGTGATGGGGTGAGGCGTGGTTGGTGGGAGGAGGGAAATGGCGATTTGTTGTGGGGGTTGGGGGGGATTGGATGAGGAGATGGAGAGAGGGGGGGTTGAGGTTTTGGGAAGGATGGTTGGTTTGTGGTGATGGAATGGTTCTTTGGTGGGGAGTTGGGTTGTGGTGTAGGTATATAGCTCTCTTGATGGACGAGGTAGTTCTTTGGTGGGGAGTTGGGTTGTGGTGTAGGTATATAGCTCTCTTGATGGACGAGGTAGTTCTATGGCGGATGCTTTGGCGAGGTTAAGTAGATTGTCGAGTGCGGGTGGTCGAGATAGAAAAGTAGAAGGGTTGGCTGTGATATTTCGGTTTTTTTTCGGGAGTGGTGATCTCGTGACTGCCACGTTTTTGACGGCGGGGCTGACGGTTTGATAGTATGATAGGGTAGGTAAGGTAAGGTAAGGTATCTTAGGTAAGGTAAGCTTGCGGAGTACTCGCTTCAAGCTGTTTTCGGGTTAAGAGAAGGGCAGAGAAGGGCGTCATGAGGACGATGGTGATGCTTGGCATAGATAGGGATCAGGTTGTTGAAAGAGTGTTTGATCGCCTTTGCGGGTTGAGTGGTTGTCTTCTTTGACTTTTTGGTAGATTTCAACGGCCCACCACCGTAAAGCACATTCTATGTCCCATCGGGTGAATGAAGAGAGGTGCAACCTCCCGTGGTACGGAGGATAATACTCCTTCTCGGCCATGGTCGGGGATATCACAAGGGAAAGCGCATTATCGGGTGAGAGTCAGAGTTATTCGTGATAAAGGTGTGGCTTTATCAGTTTGGGTGCTGTGGGTGTATCTCAGGCTGGTTTCTTGGAACAGTGCGTACGGTCGGGGAATAGTAGGGTTATCATTCTTCAGATGATGAATATTTTCAGAATGACTTCTGTCTATGTTGGGCAAGAGGCGTTGATGTCCCAAGTCAAGTAAATGGGAAAGCTCCCCTTCTTATTATTATATTGTACCCGGTGTACAAAAGGCAGTCGATGCTTAACGGAGAATAATTGTCTTCAGGCTCTCTAGGCGAGCGGAGTCTAGCATCACTACTTCCACTGTATGAGCTTTGGTTCCTAGTGTTGACGGTACCAAGCTGTAGGAGTGGTGTGTTTTCCTTTTGTGACGGTAAGAAATCTCCCTGATCCTGACTACGGCTGCACAAACGACAACAAGGCCAACGGTGCTCCTAGTTCTACGGCGAGCCGCACGGTTAAATCCGCAGATGATCATCTCGCCTCTCGGAAGGTGGTCCGTAACGCTAAGCCCAAAACCCAACGGTCTGACCAAGGTTTGGCCACTGACCCACTTGATACGACCCTGCAGGCAACCGTCGTTGTTCGAGAAAGCCGCTGCTTTAGCCAGCATCTGCGGGACTTCGTTGATTGGTCGATCGGGTTTGTGTGAGGGTTGCCTCCGGAGACGAGGCTCCAGGCAAAGATATGATTGCTCCAAACATGACGTTTTGTGACTGATCTGTGAGATGTGATTCTCCGTCACACAACGCGGTCTATTCTCGCGTAGAAGCGGTCCAATCCCAGACAACTTACCAAAGCTCAAAGCTCAAAGCTCAAAGCTTTGATCAGTGCTCTGGTGAAGCAACAGCGTTCCCGGGCGTGGAGTGATTGACTGCATAAAGTGACATAAATCTCGGTGACAAACGGCGGTTTGATCGTGCGATGCGGTCCCCAAGATCGACTGGTACCGCGCTTTGCCAGTCGGAGCCTAGTACGAACAGCTACTCACCCGTCGTTGCACGTTAGGCTGTTAGCCACGCCCATTAGCCGGGTCAGCGTATCAAACTTTCCATTTAGAGCCTTATTAGTTGTTACGGTACGTAGGTAGTGCCCCCTATTCAGTGCATCCCACGCTTCGTCTTTTTCTTTGCCCATCGAGCACCATCAAACCAACCTTGAACCACTGTCCTTTCCTATACGCGTGCCTTGGATCAAGCGGTGAAGCCTGCGACAGTAGTGGCCTGGCTCGCCGCCCAATCAAAGTCAATTCCTTATTGGCTTGTTGAAAGCGATCCAACCAGGCCAGTCAGAACAAACTAAACAGGGTCCAAAGCCGCCGGCTGGAACAAGTCGAAAATCTGCGCGTTGCAAGGCTGCATTCCTGCGCACACCTCCTTGCCCGGCAAATCCTCCAATAGGATCTTTGCAACCCCCGTCTGACTCGCATTCTTGTTGCCCTCCAAACACGACCGTGCTGCATCATCCTCAGCAACCACATCACGATCCTTCGAACGACCCCCCCAAGGCTACCTCAATACATTATCGATGCCACAGTAACTCTCCGGTCATCATGCCGTACAATACTCGCCGAAAGTCCTTGTCTCTCCCTTCGTTGGGAATCCAACTGCCCAGCTCATCCCGAGCTCACCGCCCCTCTGTCAAAGCTTCGCCTGTCACGGAGTCCCCTTCACAACAACCACCGATCAAGAAAATCAAGCGGTCGCATACCTCAGACTCACCGTCGCCGAAAATACCATCGAGATCACGATCGTCAACTAATACATCAACCCCTGCCAAAGCCGTTTCCTTCGCAGCCAGGCCAAAAAGCAGTGGGAGGGCTGCGTACGAGAACACGCCACCACCCTCACCTCGCTCGGCAACAGATATCAACAAGGTCGATACGGATGGCATTTCTGATGATATCGTCGTCGGTGTGATTGAACAGCTGGAGAAGACTGGCAATAGACCACATCTCATCAAAGAGCTGGCTGCAGTCCTGTCGAACATCAGTGACTCTGTTTCAAGGTAGGGAAGCGCCATCCATATCGTGAGGTTCAGCCTACTGATGTTTGAATGTAGTTCTGCAAATCCCGCGGCATTGTTGTCATCGCGGCTATCAGCATATCTCAAACGTCCCTGGACCGCGCTTTCACCATGTCCACTTGACAAAGAGCTAACCACTGTTCACCCTCGAAAGATCTACTACTTCCTCACAACCCTTCCTCGGCAAGAATTTCCAGCTACCTCTTTGGACATTGTAAATGCCCCACACACTGGTGGAAAAGGCGGGAGGCGCGTCATCTCTCCGAGCATCAGCAGCGCAAGCATTGATGAGGATACTGAAACGGCCGAGGAACGGAGACGGAATGCACTTAGTCCCAGCCCAGAAGTTGAACTCTCAACGGAAGACCTCGATTTTCCCGCACCCGGCGTTCAAGGCGATTTCATGACCCCACCCACCCCGGCAGGCTCGTCATTTTCGGGGAGGTCGAGTTTAGCTAGGGATGGTTCTCATAGCTCTCCCCCAGAAGATATACTGAGTCGTAATCACAAAGCTGTCAGCCCTCCCCTCGAAGGCGACGAAAAGGAATTCACCCAGACGGCAAGCAGCATGCGAATGCGAGGCATGAGCCTTGACGATCCTACCGTCAGACCGTCTACCGAAGATATTCACGAGATGGATATTGAAGAAACAGAGGAGGAGAAAGCCAAGAGGAATCGCGAAGCTGCCGAAGCCCTGTTCGGAACACAACATGCTCAGGATACCGGTATGGGAGGATTGAGCAGTCCCCTAGTCAAGCCGCTGCAATCGGTTGTCATGGATACAGCACCGAAGCGAGAAAGTGAAGATACAGAAATGAAGGAATCGATATCGATACTAGGAGACAGTGGGCATAGCTTGACATGGGAGACACGGGAACCGGAAAATATACGGATAGAGGATTTAGACGATCTCTTCGGCGCTTTCTGAGGCATGAGTCTTGCACGATTTCGGTGCTTTCTCCGGCGTAAACACGAGGAAAAGAAATACCTACTGCTTTGCAACACTATCCCCTCATCTTCTTCACTTGGGCATGTACATATCTTAGCCCGAAGACTGGTGCTTCTCAGACTGTACTTTACAAATTGCTAGATACCCATCAAACTTTGCACAAGCTCGAAGCGATTGATCAAATTCTGATTACCTATGTTGAGATAGCAATTGCCCACCATCATTGCCAGCCCAATGTTGCTCGAAGATAGTGAAGACTGGGTGAAAGTATGTCTGGGATCTCATGATGATGAAGAATCGTAGTCGCCAATTGACACGACCGTATAGAAACAAGGCGTGACCTTTGATTTATTCTGAAGTCTAGGTGTTGCTGCATAAGTAAAGTACTTTAGGTGAGAACGACCAGTCGCCTACGTTAGCGCGCCTGGGCAGATAATGCCAAGGATTTGCCAAGCCATTCATGGGTATGGCTAGAAACTTCTGCGACAATTGACCGAAAAGCAAACACGCTCATACAAACCGGGCGCTTCTTTGTCTCCCCAATTTGCAGCACAGAAGAGTCCCCTGTTCGCGAGCCCCACTCTGGCAAGAGGCCTCCATCACCAACCAGGGGATACTTAGACCATCTGACCGGTTTCCTGTTCCCTCACTTTTGACGTCCATCTCGTCGCACAGTCCAATTCAAGGATTCAACCCTGCAGGATGGCTGCTGAAGTATCCTCCACCCGCCTATATCTGGGCAACCTCCCTCGTGATGGTATGCAAGTGCACCTTCCATCATCCCATGTCCATTCTACGCGGTTTCTGGTCAAGGTCAACCACAACACGGGAGGATTTCTGTTGTCGCTGAAGCCCGGCTGCACTGGCTGAGTCTCAATCCTGGTCGCTGAGGATCCGGCACGGGATGCCAGATTCACTGCCTGCTATGTTGCTGACGTTCTGGAACTCTGCTGACTACCGTACCCGGCCTGCAGTCGCCAAAGAAGATATTCAGAGCCATTTCAAGGACGGACCTGGCACTATCACCGAGGTCAAACTCATGAATGGCTTCGGCTTCATTGAGTATGACAATGCACTCGATGCGAGAGACGTGGTCCCTGGTATGCAAGTACTCAAGCCAGCTTTGGGGAAACATGCTAACATATTCTTTCCAGCTTATCGTATGTTTTCTCCCTGATATGATTTACAAGCTGGGCATGATCAATCTGACACTACAATGCCACCGAAGATGGGTCTGACATGAATGGCTCTCGCCTCACCGTCCAATTTGCACGTGGGTCTCGTCAGCGAGACTTTCCTGCACCGGACCGTACCCATCCACGTCCACGACGTACTGCGTACCGTATGCAGATATCTGGTCTTCCAGGGGAAACCAGCTGGCAGGTTAGCTCTCTTCCGTTACCTTCAGTCTTGGTTGTTTGAGGATCTATGGCCCATCCTTACAAGGACAAACCAAAGCTTGTGGCTCCGCGGGAGGGTCTGATTATTGCATTTCCTATTCATGCCTGGTATCAGCTTGATGTCTTTCCGTGGACTGCCGCAAAACGGCCAAAGTTGAGATCCACTAGATGCTTCAAGGTCTCTACTCCGTGGTCTGGCGTTATTGTAGGACCGTCGTGCTGCCCTGTTTGTCCCTGCCCTTGCCCTGACTTTGGAGGTTCTATTGGAGTCATGTTTTGGGCCTTTGTCTCTGCTGCCCTGGTTCTTGGCGATTTGGAATCTTTGACGGGACTTTTCTACCTGGTTGGCTACCTCGGCACGGACTTACTTGAGGCTCTTAGGATCTGAAAGACTTTGCACGTCGATCAAACCTTGACGTCGTCTACTCCGAGGTCGGTCGCGACCGCGATGGCAAAGGGTAAGCTCTTACCCGTGATAAGAGATCTGCGGCTGACGTATCTTCAGGTTTGTGGAGTTTGAGACCGCTAGTGATCTGAAAGTTGCCGTTGAGAAGTTGGACAATCAAGAATTCAAAGGCGCCAACGTTCATGTCGAGGCTGATGTATGTCCCCCTAGATCTCATACCTCAACGCTCACTCATTCTGCATAGACCCAAGACGAGGTTCCACGTAACGAGCGCTACCGCTCACGATCTCCACCACCGTTCCGTCGAGGTGGCTACCCACCTTCAGATGGCTACTACGGCCGCGGACCACCTCCCGCCCGTGGTTACAGCCCTCGTCGTGATGATTACCGTCGTCGTTCCCCACCTCCCCGTGATGATTACTACTCTCGTCATGGTGGCTATCGTTCCCCACCACCACCTCGTGCGGCTCGTCCTCCTATCGATGATCCTTATCCACCTGCTCGTGGTGGCTATGGCCGTGAAGACCCATACGGAGCACCCCCACCTCGTCGCGGCTATGAAGATCCCTACGCTGCTAATGGGTACGATCGACCTAGGGCGAGGTCTCCACCACCGAGGCCATACGGGGGTTACGATGAGCGTCCCCCGCCAAGATACTGGTGATTGCTCCTTTCCTTGATAGGTGCAGGCTAATTGACACGGGCACTTACTAATGATGATAGAAAACATAATGCTCTTGCGCGCCAATTCTTGACTGGAGACTTTCGGTGGATGATGGCAGAGTCAGACCAATCGGCAGCGATATTATGGTCAAGCGTATGGGGACCAGCTTGCACAGGTGGCTACCAAAAGTTGGACGCGATTTACAGAGAAAGTGAAAACCATCGTGTCCGTGCAAGCTTGTTGCAAATCATTCAGATTGTAGAATTCTTCTTGTGGATTAGTTAGCGAGACTAATGACAATCTCGACATACATGAGTATCGTTTGATGAACTGGCGCTATAAAATGTCCAGGTAGATCTCGATAAAATCACGACTTGATTCATGATATCCCTCAAAGAACACAAAGTACCAGCATGACTCCTCAGCACCAGTCCGCCTCCCAATTGTCCAAGAAGCAGCCCAATCCAAGCTCAATTCTCGTGATAGGAGCCGGCGTCTTTGGCCGTCCGTCTTCCCCGTATCATGCTAAGCTCGTACCAACATGAACAGTGTCTACAACTCTCGCCCTATTATCGTCCCCTCGCTACGATCGGACCGTCATCACCTTACTAGATCCATACCTGCCATCCCTCGAATCCTCCGATCCTGATCTTCAATATCAGAACCCTCACGCAGCGTCGATTGACTCCTCCCGAATCATCCGCCCGGATTATGCCGATCCGGCCTATGCAAGGCTAGCGAGTGCTGCACAGCAGCAATGGCGGCGAGGCTTTGGCGCTACAAACGGCCAATGTGTCTACAGAGAGAGCGGCATTGCCTTGACGGCTGATCACTCCGGCTCGGAGTATGTGAACAAAGCCCGGGAGAACGCGAAGAGCCTGGGATGCCATGTGCAAACGTTGAATAGCCGTGAGGAAATTTGCAAGCTCCTCGGCACTGGGGGCACGGGAGGAGAAAGTGGATATGTGAACTGGGGCAGTGGATGGGCTGATAATGCAAGAGCTATGGAGGGCGTTATGGCCATGGTTATCAAAAGGGCAAGGGAGAGAGGGAGAGTCATTTTTCGACGGGCAAAGGTCCGTCAACTGCTCTTTGAAAAGGGGAACCAGAACCGTGTCCTTGGGGCTCGATTGGAAGACGGAGATGCGATACTGGCAGATCTCACAGTCGTCGCAGCAGGCGCATGGAGCGGAGCTTTGGTCGACCTAAGTGGGAGGGCAGAGGCAAGGGGCCAAGTCATGGCTTACGTGCCCATAACAGAGCAAGAGAAAGCCAAGCTGGACGAAAAGCCCGTTCTCCTAAACCTAAGCACGGGCATGTTCGTCATCCCCCCCGTCCAAAACGCCCACACTGGCGAATGGTTCCTCAAAATAGCCCGACACAGCTACGGCTACGCAAACCCCACTCGCGTCTCCCCCGAAGGCACCCCCATCACCACCTCCCTCCCAAACCCCAAATACACCCCCATCCCCGCCGAAGGCTTACGCGCCTGCCGCGCCTTCCTGCAGCAAACGATACCCTGGCTCGGCGACCGCGCCTTCTCCTCGACGAGGATATGCTGGTACACGGATACGCCGACGGGGGATTTCCTCATCTCGTACCATCCCGTCTACAACGACTCGCTCTTTCTAGCGACGGGTGGCAGCGGACATGGGTTCAAGTTTTTGCCGGTGCTGGGGGGGAAGATCGTTGCTGCGATTGAGGGGGTGTTGGAGGAGGAGCTGGCGGCGTTGTGGGGGTGGAGGGGGAAGGTGGAGATGTTTGCGGGTACGGAGGATGGGAGTCGAGGGGGGGAGAGGGGGGTGGTTTTGGAGGAGGAGTGGGGGAAGGAAGAGAGGCTGGGAAGGAGCAAGCTGTGAAGGGATGTACTGACTTGTCTACCTACCGTCAAAGGACCCCACGTGAAGACAAGATGACATGAGATGAATAAGTGGAGTTTTTCTAAGCCATCAACCTCTTCTCATTCCACTCCTTTCCGCAAACAAGCATCCATCTCCATTCCCATTCCCATTTCCATTCCCATCGCTAACGAACCAATCAACCCAACTTCCTTCCCCCAAAACAAAAAACAAAAACAAAAACAAAAACAAAAATACTACCGTAATCTACTCTGGGAATATCATATCATATCAAACCCACCCACCCACCTAACTCAACCCACTTAACCAACTCAACCACTCAGCCACCCCAACAAAAAACCTCTAGCTCTAGCGCTAGCGAGTTATAACAAAAACAGATACTTATATACCGACCGAACCAACTCATCAACCCTCAGCGACGACGACGACGAAGACGACGGTGGTAGTCATTTTATAATATCAATAATATCAATAATAGTAAAGATGATGCCGAACACAACATCTCCATATCTCCATATCTCCACAATCTTAATCTTAATCTCTCAGACCAAACAAGAACGAACGAATGATTTCATTATATACAATTGCGGAGGTAAAAATCCACGAGAATACGTAGGATAGTGCAGGTGGAGTCGAACATGGAAGTATTAGTAGTAGTAGCAGCTGGAAACTGACAAAAAATATCTAAAGAATGGAATCGCCGGTGGATGTTTCTTTTCCCTCTCGGCTGAGCTGAACTGAACTATTCTACCTTTTGAGGAATATGTCTAGCAATCATTTCACCGGTAGAATGGTAGGTAGGGGACCTCTATTCTACAACATATAATTTGAAGTATTTGAGATGAGAAAAGGAGAGGAAGAGGAAAAGGAGGAGAAGGAAAGGGAAAAGGAGAGGGGAAAAAAAAAAAAAAAGGAAAAGGAAAAAAAAAGAAACATCCCCAAACCCATATTACTACCGCAGATTTCAAACAAGCCGTATCATTAATTCATTCAGTACCAAAAAAAAATCTACCCTCCATCCTCCCTTCCACGATGAGGGAGTAGGGTGCCTGGATATTCCATTCCCGTTCTTGGAGGTAGCTGTCTTCGGAACGCTGGCTTGGTGGCAGGTATGGATGAGGGATTGGGGATTATTAGATTAGATTAGATTTGAAATGTAAATGCTCAATAATAGTTTCGGTTTACTGTATGTAGAAGAGCAGCAGCAGAGTATGTGCGATGGGAGCAGTCTTGGAATAGGAAAGCATAGAGCTGGTATAAATTAGCTTAGAGATATGCGGAAGAAGTTTGGGGGGGTTTACATGCTTAGATGGTAATTGCAAGATTCTGATCATGTTAGCTGTAAGATGAGAGCCAACTCGTGTATTTGGTCTGTTTATTCCAGACCTTGTATTGGGAGTCTCCCAAGTCGTTATCCCCTATACCCTATCCCAACGACCTGGGTCCTGAATCCAGGAGTACATTGGCGATATCCGACAGTGGTGTTTCCCCGTATCAATTCCTGAAAACCCCGTGAGCCTCCGTTCTCGCTACGGGATTCCACGAGGAGTGAGCTGAAAGTGGTGATCCTACACCCGCACAGCGTGCTCTTCTTCGCTCTTTCTTCTGGTACATTGTGGTCGTTGGGGCGAGAACCCTAGACTCTTGCCATTGATGATTCCAGGGGTTTTGAGGCTCTAGCAGACATCTCGTGCGTTTTGCGAGGGATTGCAGGTTGCAGGCTCAGCGGTCCCCGACTGATTCAGGACCGAGCCTGAGTGTGCGATAGATTTGATCGGATGGGGGCCGAGTCTGTGGCCCATCAGGAACGGACTCTTATGGCTTGTCGTCGTGCTGGCTCCAGGTCCACTCGTGGTGTCGGATCGTAGTAGTAATTGCAGGCCAATATCCCATGACCGGATCCTGACACTGAAGCTCGCTCCCACGGTTTGCTGTAGATGTGGCAATATCACAGCCATCCTGGGAACTTTGTAGAAACAAGTAGCTACCAGTCCTTCGTAATCTTCATCACTTCCGCTCCTCGCGACGCATCATCCACTCCCTATCCCTCGTAATCTCCACCCCAGCCCCCTCAACAGCAGCCAGCGCGCTCGGCTTCTCCACCAAAACATTAACCCGCGGTATCCTTGTATCCGAAAGGCAAGTCTCAGCAACGCGCGCCGCCAACGCCTCCAGAGTCTGGAAAGTCGAAGCTTCAACGACCTAGAAAACGCTCAGCATCGCCCTTCCCCCCCACATCACCTTCCCAAAGAAAATGAGAAGTCAGAGAAAGAAAACAAACCTCACAGACAGCCCTCACGAGATCCCTCCACACCAAATCATTATACCCCAAATTCTCCACTGACTCCCACTTTTCCCCTTCAACACCAATCCTAAGCTCAATCACCACACCCTGTTTCTCCAGCCTCTCATGCGGATTCACCCCAACAACACACGCAGCCTTCAGTCCCAAGATCCCCCATTCCCACCTCCTCCCCTCCCACCTCCTCCTCTTCTCAAAAAGAACCTCACACTCCAACCCCCCCTCAACCCTCAACAGCGCCTTTGTTGCCCTAACCCCTACCCTCAACCAATTCCCCGGCCAAGATGCCGCGACCGGCGCTATCTGCTCCATTAATTTCCCGACACTATCGAAATGTCCACCCTCAACCACAGAGAGGACATCCTTGCACATCGTCCCATAGCTGAATGTATTGGCAATATCGTCCGAGAGCCCTGCGGTGCGGGTGTCGAGTTGTAATTTGAGGTTTAGGATCAAGGGCTGCTGTTTGCCGGGGCGAGACCAGGCGTCAGGGCCGATGCAGCAGGCGGTGTGCAGGTTGCGGAGGATTATGGTGTCAGGATTTCCATCCGAGGCCATGACGGGTAGGGTAGCGGTGGAGGGTGAAAGGGAAAGTTAAGGTGATGGTCAACTTAAGGATGTATGTGGATGTAGCAAGGTTGTACGATTGAGGGGAAGGAATGTTGTGTGGAGCAGCCTAAGTACTTCTTCATTATGTCATTCTTCACCCATCATGTATTCGGGACATCGTACAGTAGCTTGCTTTACTTATTGTAAGAAAGTGACGTGGACAGGAAGGTTGGTAGTAATTGAGTGACCCGGGTCAGTACTACAATGAACTTAGAATGCCAGTGAGAAAAGCGAACAAAGTACCGCGAATGCCTTCCGCTAACTGCACAGTCGCGAGCAGTCTAGCGAGTGCACAATTTGACGAAATGATTTCTCATATTTCATACTATTCAATTTTCTATTGTATCTCAGGCACCTTGATCCACCATCATCACAGGCACTGTGCGAGTGGCCCCTTGGGAACAGACAACCTCCAGCAAGCATGCCCGGTAAACTACCGAAAAGATTCTTTCCACATCCACCACTTCAGGTCTCTCAATCTGATATCTCTTCTTTCTCTCTGGGCAGTATGAACATACGACACTCGCGTTCGTAACCCGCAGATTGCACTTCGGCGGTTTCCACCGACCAGCGCACGTAAACCGCCGTGCGACTTTCTAATGTTGTATGTTCTGAAAAAATGAACGCTTGCGTATTAAAGTGAGCACCGAAAAGACAACTCCTTGTTTCGACCGGACGCCATTTTGGTATGCAGGTATGATAAAGAGCCAACAACGAGAGCGTAGAGTAGCCTGTAGGTGCAGCATGTGTCACCGGGTAAGGCTGGGCTCGTGATCGCAATCGAGGTGGCGGAAGAGAATATTCGTCAGGCCGTGAAATGAGGTAATGTACATGCGGATTGTAGCTTGTGGTAGTACAGGCATCAATGGCAGAGCTCAGCTCCGAGGATGATGACTCAGACCTTGCGGAAGTCTGATGATGTTAGCTGTAGATCCAGCAAGAGACGAACAATGCATACCCTGAAGGACGGGATAGATCATCTCGAAAGCTTGGTAGATCTCCTCTCGCACTTTCGCACCAGTCAACACGATCTTGCCGCTCACGAAGATCAGGAGCACGATCTTTGGCTTTATCATTCGGTAGATGAGACCGGGAAACAGTTCAGGCTCGTAAGAGCTAAACATGTGATGACGACTGGCCAACCCTTCGAGACGGATGGGGAATTTGATGTCGCAAGAGCCCTGATATGAATTAGCTCCCGCATCTGTATGACATGTGCCGTCATTACATACCACAATGTTTTGAATCTTGAAGTCGGTAAACTTCGCGTTGAAGCCAAGCTTTTGAATAATCCTAGCATATTTACGGGAGGCGAGACGTGAATCATCCTCGGACTTTGCGCCAGTGACCACCATCTTGCCAGAAGCGAAGATCAGTGCCGTTGTTTTGGGATCACGAATCCGCATGATGACGGCCGCGAAACGCTAAAAGCAATGTTCAGCATACCATGCACAAAATGGTATGTCATGGCCAGCAATACCTTCGGATTGTACTCCGCGTTGCGGGCATGCAGCGCGATCGTCTTAAGATCCAAGCGGCAATCGAGATTAACCGTGGCCACGATGTTTCTTTATGAAGAAATGCCATTAAGCCTCAAGGTCAAACAAGAGACAAAGGCAGGGCTATACTCACTGCAAGGTTGGCACAATCCCCGACACCCCTTGCTCACCAGGGGTCGCAGCAGGAGTTGTGGGAGTCACCCCATTGCCATTGGACGTGGCATCCACTCCTTTTTGAAGCTGCTGCCCGCTCTGGTATACACCGTTCGCGCCGTTCGCCTGGGGGTTACCGTCTTTTTCAGAGGGTGGCGTCAAGTCTCCAGCTCCACCTGGAAAAGATAAGGAGCCAGGCGAAGTGAAGGCTGTAGCCTGGGTTGCGGTGGAGGGGTGTGTGGTGAGAGTGTCCATTCTTGCGATGGATACCTGCGTCAGGGCAGATCCGAAGAGCAAGATGGATGGCAGTCGAGTGTTTGACGAGTCGGCAATCTATGATACGAGGGTCAGAACGTAAGGTCCTCCGCAAAAGGGGATCGAAGATCGTAGAACGAGGTTCGTCGAGCGAAACGTAGAGGTCCGATGACGGATCTTGGTCCAAGCTCGCCCGTGAGGTATAGGTGATGAGGCTCGTACCGTATGCGGGAGATGAACAATTGAATGTCTCCCCTACAGCCGTGCTGCTCGACCTGACACCCGGTGCCTGTCTCAACACTTATCTCATCAAGCGCAGGGCCTAGCACAATTGCCAAGCTCAATGTCGATGGTCTTGTCCTGTCGAAAAGGGTTTATCGAAGGGTGAAGAGAGGTGGTTGAGTGACGATGAGTATGAAGGTGAGGTCGCAGTGTGGAAGAAGTCGCTAAAATCAAATCGGAAGGATGGTCAAGATTCTCGTCTGAGAGTAGGGAAAGAGCACGTATGATGTGCCTTCCAAATGGTATTAATCTAAAAACTGCGACTGCGACTTCCTATCTATCGACGTCAAGTATGTGGCAGAGGAAGGTGGTGGAGGATTTGCGGCGGGGTGGGCGGGAAAATTGCCAAGAACATAGAAAATTTGACGAGGGAAATGGCACTGGCTTTATAGAAGCGAGTGACCCATCAGGCTCCAGCTCACGTGACTCGCCGCTTTGGATCAATATGATGAGTACAGTTTAGCGTACTCCAGAAGCCCACCATTAGCGCCTCTACTAGCTTTCCTCCCAGCCGAGGCTTCGGCGACAAAGCGTGCCCGCGAAAGAAAGGGGCCAACAGGGATCACTCTCATTGGCTTGCCTGATCCTGAAACCTTTCTTTCGCGATCTGGCGCAAACGGTCACTGGCCGCTTTTACTCGTCATTTTCGCATTGTTCCTTCGCAATTCATCCCTCAATTCTCTCCACCACATCCTTATGCGCGCATCTACATTGATACAATGTGGATTGCGCATACGCCTATGTGGCGGATTCACTTCAGCTATTCCATATAGTTGTATGCTCAGTTCACTCTTCTTGGTATTATGACCTCTCAAATAATTGTGAACATGCGATCAAGGTATCGGCTCGGAAAGCTTTTTGAAGTGAAATTGGTGAGGTGAAGCACATTCACTGGCATTGGTGACAATCTGATCCTATGCTCGAATACTCAGCGGATTGTGTAATAGGAACCCTAACAGCACCAAGGAGAGTCGCCATCTACTTTCTGCGAACTGCTGTGTGTGTTGATGCTGTTCTGGATTATTCGCCCCAAGCAGGCTTTCGGGAATGGGTGCAGATGTCAGAGACAATTGCTGAGGAGTTGAAGACATCTTCATCAACAGTAGAAAAGCTCAACTGATTCGATTACCGGAGGAAGTTCACGGAGCGCAGAGACGATCATGAACGCGGTGATTGGCGAACAGAATGAGAGCAGCTTGTTGTGCATCGACGAGCCAGCTGCTTTGGATGTGACTGCGATGAGCATGTGATAAAATACAATCTGTTAATACAGATATATGTACGAATCATCACGCTCCTAGGTTATCATGAGAGTACTTGGGGGAAGTCGTCAAAGCTGTGGTCGTAGTCGGCTTTTGATAACAAATTGTCAATCTGAACGTTGCCTCCATTCAGTGGGCGAATGTTGGACCTTCTCAAGATAGCAGAGCAAATCAGGAGGAGCCAGTTTGCTCTGAACAGAATCATGCTATCATGTCCCTAGTCCATCTTGTCAATGTGGAAAATGGAACGAGCCACGAGATGACCCAACATGTCAAGGTAACTGGTTTGAGATCTCCGTGAATGCCTTTAGACTCTTCAACGCTGTCCCGCTCTCCACTGCCCAGCGTGCTCTCCTAACACCCTCTTTCCACCGTCCTTCACCCGGACCTCTTTCTGTGAGCACAGTCCCATCGTCACCTTCGCCCATCTGACTCCTATCCGCCTCGCAGATACCGCTCACGACCAACATTGCAGCCGCGTTCATCAATACGACCTGCAATATTGGAGTCTCGTCTTCTCTTAACTTACCTTCCAGCAGCCGCATCAGAATCTCCGCATTCTCCTTCGGATCTTTTCCACCTCTGATGGAATCCAATGACGGCCAAGTCGAAAAGCCGAAGTCCAGAGGAGAAAGCCGAAAATGTTCAACCCCAGCCTGCTTTCTATTCGAATTGGGTGCGGATTCGTGAAGAAGCCAGCAGTCTGTTTCCCCAGCACACGAGATTTCGTCCAAGCCTTCTCGTCCAGCAACGACCATGGCTTTCCTCTTGCCTGGCGGCTTGTTGGCACCAGAGATACGCAATGCTTCTGCAAATACGGGGCCAAGAGAACTATCAGAGACTCCAACCACCCTGGCCTCAACCAGTTCTTCTATCGGATGCGCTAGAGGTCCTAGCAGATTGAAGATTGTGCGGATGCCCATCTCACGCCGTACAGGAGCAGCCAGGCGCATGCCAGGATGGAAATTCGGTGCAAAGAGAAATGCGTAACTAGATTTTTCGTATATCTGAGGTATGTTGTTGGCCGTACATGCCGTGAGATTTGGGGATTTGGGTAGTATTGATGCTAAGATGTCTGCTGCACCTGATACCGAAGTCTGCGCTTTATTACCATGTTTGGACATAAGTAGGGAAGATGAGGCGATCAATGACGCCGTGGTAGATATGTTGTAGGTTTTGTGTATGCTGCCTCCGGTGCCAACAATATCGCACAACCCACCATTGTATTTGCCTTCATGCCGTGGCTTTATGACAGCCTTTAGTCTGGGTAAATCCACCGGCAAGGCTGCAATCCGCATCTGAGCAGCACATGCAGCGATAACATCAGGATCTCTATCACGGGATGAAGTCGCCAGCAGTGTTAGAAAAGTAGCCGATTGAACGGGTGATAGCCGATTCTCTTCAAAAATTAGAGCAAAGCTGGCAGCGATCTCCTCAGCCGTTGCCGGAGTCGCGTAAATCTCAGGCTTGTGCAGTTTCTTCAGCAGATCTGCTATCGAAATACAATTTGAATGAGGGACTGGTCCAGACATCTTTGCTCGATTACAAGGCTGTGAGCTGAGTATGCGGTCGATGTTGTGGGAACCGGATCTTGATGCAGTCTTGATCTGAGCTCATCTCTTTTGTAGGTCTCCAAACTCTGCCTTTTTGCCAGTATGTGGAAAGTAAGTAAGCTGATCCTTCCCCTCGTGATTCTACGAGTGCACTCCTGCTGTTGAGAGCAAACCCGGAAATACAGGGAGACTTTACCTATCCCTCCGACCTCTTCCAAATCTGCGTACCAATCCGATCTTTTCAACAGCCTTATGTACTAACAATGAATATAACGCTGTCCCGTCCCTCGATCTTGTTTAGCAGAGTAAGTGAACTGCAAAGATGGGTAGCCTCTTATAGATACAATAGTAATCTAGCTGTTCAGAAAAGCAAAAACATGGCTGCGGTCCACGTGTTGGGTATCGCAGCACCCTCAACTTACTTTTGAATTCTTCTGCTTGATGCCGAAAATCTTGAGATGCAACTCTAAAGTAAGTAGGAGTTTGATACCCAAAAGATTCTAGCTTTGGCGGTGAAGCGCAGGCGAGCGGCCCGCCCCCGGGCTGCGACAGGATTGTTCTGCCACCTTCACTAGGGAATTGCCTGCTACTTTACCCATAGACTCGAGTCCCAGGAACACTTTTCGTCAAGGATGTTTGAATCTGGTATCCAATGAATTCACGGTAATCTGATTTGATAGCCAGATCTGAACGATAAACACCACTGCCCTTATCAGCTCTATTTGACCAAAAGCCAAGCGCATGTTGAATTCTGGCATGGTCTCTCCGCTCTGCTATGCTCTAAAGCAGTTTCAAACAATAAAGGTAATTTCGTGTTGAATACCTCATGTCATCCAAGAATCACATCGCCACAACTACTATTTTTTACCCAAGTCCTTTCTGCATTGTATCATGAAGTCCCCAGTACCTCTCTCGGTATAAATTTGACCGACATCGGCCTTGTGCATGCAGTTTTTGGAGATGACTATACTGTGGCCGTAAAAGAGTTCGTGTCATTGCGTTGAACCATAGTTACTAAGTCATCAAATACGAACGGTGACAGCCATCATTATCGAAGTCCTTTCCGATTGAATGCCCTCAACCCCACAAATGCCAGTACACGACATATACTTCCAATCGCGAACAGCATCAGCATATCCAAGGAGAACCTGTTGAAGTGGTACCCGGTTCGGTTAGCCGCCTGATCAATCTGGTAAAGGTATCCGTACGGCACCACATTTTCCGTAAAATACCCCTCAGACAGCCACGTTCCCGGCGACGCTCGCCAAAGCCATGTCATATGCCATCCTCGGACGGTCTGCAACGAGGGACTCGTCCCGCTGATGATTCCTACGACGAGGCTTGCCATGGTTGCTATCAGAGGACCATCTTCACGGCGAGTGATCATTGAGATGCAGGAGGCAAGACCATAGATACAGTAGAAATAGAGGAGATTGGCGATGAAAGCAGCGCCCCGTGAGATTTTGGGGGTGGCGAGAAGCATGAAAAGGACCGTGAAGTGAAAATTGGCGATGATCATGCGTGGGAATGTGGACAGCATCTTGCCGATGTAATACGCGAACCTATTGTGGCCTGATGAAGCTTCCCTCATGTAAATGAGCTTTTCTTCGCCAAAGATCTTCACGCCAGGCGAGCTGGCTGTCAAACCGATGGCCAAGCCTACGAGTAGCGACATCTCCGGCACAGAGCTAAAGTCCGCGGCCGATGACAAAAGCTCGTAAGGATGGTGGAACATGCCATTGAAATTGAGACCGTTCTCACTTACGAAGGCCAGGCCGATGAGGAGACCAGCTAGTGCAGCAACCCCAATCTCGAAATAGAAACTGGATTTACGCCGGTATTGCTGAAGGAGAGCTCGGCAAAGGCAGAAGTATATCTGACGGTACCAGGGAGCTCCTCGCATCTTCACTGTCCTGGTCAAGGCGGCCGTCTCGACGGTCGATGGTATGCCTCCAGAATTGACTTTGGTCTTCTCGCGATGCTTCCAGTAATCTATTAAGCGAGCAATGCCAGTGTCTCCGGACTTCTTGTATAGATGACCTTCACCAGCTATGATGTCCATGATCGTGTCCGCAGGATTAGAATTCTTGGGAAAACTATATCCACATTGTTCGAAGTACGGCTGAACCTCATCTTCTTTACCAGAGTAAATTACTCGGCCTGCGCCCATTAGATGTATAAAATCGAGCGACTCGAAGATCTCGTGGCGTGGCTGATGGATGATAGTGACTATGGTGATGCCAAGGCGGGAAAGCGCTTTCAGGGTCATCATGATCGAAGATGCAGAAGTAGCATCTAATCCTGATGTTGGCTCATCAAGGAACAAGGCCATGGGAGCAGCGGCCAATTCGATTCCGATACTGACACGCTTACGTTCTCCTCCAGAGATCACAGGTGCAGCTGGGCTACCTACCAGCGAGTCTTTGATATGGTACAAGTGAAGACATCGAAGTAGAATATCGACGTGTTCCTGTATGTCATGGTCTTTCCAATCCGATGGTAGTCGAACCCTAGCCGAATGCAGGATGTTTTCTCGGACTGACAATTCAGGCAAGACTATGTCATCCTGTGGAACATAACCAATAATCTTTTTATATCTAGAAATAACACCAGGACTTCCATTGACCTTAGTAACGCCACCAGTATGTGATTGTTTGCCCATAAGGACATTGACGAACCTGGAATAGGTCACGGTCAGCGTGTCTCTTTCAATGACTGGCCCTACAATGGAGACTGATATCCTCCTCAACTCGAGTAGGAACGTCGCTTGTAGAAATACGACGACGGGATACTTACGTTGACTTGCCTGCGCCCGAAGCGCCCATGATCCCCCACAGGGTCCCACTGCTGATCTGTCCTGACACTTCTGATAAAACGGGCTTGCTACTCTTTCTTGGTTGGAAACTGAGATTATCAAATTCAAATGAAAGACCGAAATTCGAAGCAAGAGTACATCTGGAAAGCGACTTTACAAATTGCTGGATGTCTGGGTCCGGACTTTCGTCTCTCGAAAATTGGTCTTCGTCTTCGTCTCCTTCAAAGACATTTTAGTTGCCTGCAGTCGCAAGAAATCCCGTAGGAGCCCTCCTGACCCCTGCACTTCTAGGCTCCAGCTCAACATCATCATCTGGAAGGCTATGGAATTGCGGGCTTTGAGTAAAGGTGAGTGTCTTCTTCAGAAATCGAAGTCCGTCAGACCGGCTATGCCTTTGATCTCGGAATGGTTTTCGTTTGCCACGAAATTTCTTTGCTGCGAAGACTAGCGAGATGAGCAATACATCAACGATTACTAGAAATACAAGTGGTAGTAGCGATCTGTTGATGTAAGTACCCTGAGGACATATTGCACCGGGCGTGCATTTGTGTGCCTCGGATGACCCTTGCGGACAAAAGCTCCCGGCGGGACAAAGGATCTGCTCTCTTCCAGGAGGTGGGCAGTAGAAGCCTTGCCGACATATGACAGGCTCCAAGGGACCCATTGGAGGGGTTGTATGTCCTGCTAGTCTACCCTCCTGGGCTTGAGGAAAAGGAGGGCAATACGTCGGTAATTTGGTGTCAGTATTATTTTGGCCTAAGACATGTATAGATTAGTACTTTCACGTTGTTCGCCTTACTGTCAGTGGTCTCCGCTCACAAAAGAATCCAAGGTTGCAGCCTTTCGCGTTCCATTCCGAGGCATTTTGGATCACCAAAGGTAGCGTTCCTGGTTGCCAGCATGGATTGTATTGCCCTGAGACGAGAGCAGCCATGTTCTTATAGAAACTGCCCGAAGCCTGCATGAATTCAGGGTCAGTATTCCCACAACGACGAAGCATTTGGGTCATAAGACCAGTATTATGCACTTATTTCACATAAAGAATACAAATGACCCAGTAGCGTAGCTTACTTGTGTTGCGTTTTGCCCGGTGCAGGACACATCTTGGGCATTTTTGGGCCCGCCGTCGCTTGGAAATGTAGACCACTGGTCGTTATTAATCTGGTATGCTGTCCCTGTATCTGGTGGATTGCTGTCCGAATTTATTGGCTGATTCGCCGAGGCCGAGTCCTCGGTTCTGACAGCGTAAACCCATTTTCCATCCTGGCCTTTATATATGCCCTCTGTCCCGTTCGCAAGACATCGCCAAGCCGCTTTACCAAGCTGCTCCTGTAAAGCACACCCACAGACGCCAGTATCAATGAAGAATGGTCCTTTGGGTTGACTAGTAATCAGTGTGGACGAAAATGCACTTGATCCCGCGGCAGCCATGAGGAAGACAGCTCTTCACCAGACTTCACCAGAGATGATAGCACCGTGGATAGTTGAATCAGTGCAGGGGGGAATCCTGTTGTTATTGTCCGGAGCCATGGTGGCTCAGTCTTGAACGTGTTCAGCTCCATCCTTTAACAGTCATTTGTTTCCGGCAGGATTATGTTGTATGGTGGTAGTGAAAGTCTCCGGCCGCTGGGGCTGAGTATAGGAGGGATGCGTATCCCGACTAGTTTCAGTCTCAAGATAGATAATTGTGCCGCATCGCGTCTCACATGAGAATCATTGATTTCTGTGAACGCAAGGAATATGGCATTGAAAGATGTAGAGACTCATGTGTCAGAGTTGACGGCCAATGCGACCACCGAAACCTGATATCACGGTAACGAAGACATACCATATGGCAACGCCAGATTTGGGCGAATGCTTTCAGCCTCGTTAGGATAAGGCAGAGATTGGCGCATCTGGGGTAAAGTAGGGCTGCGCCGGGCGCTAGTTGGGGCTTAGAACTAGACTGGATTGGTCTCGGCTCTAAGATTTCTATAATTCACTTCAACACATCCATGTCATCATGCATATCCTCCTTATCAACGATGATGGACCCCCATCGTAAGTCCCTGTCTCCGAAAACATCCTAACGCAATCGTCTTGACCAGCTACAAGTAACCAATCATCACCATATATCCATGCATTTTTCGACAGTCTACGGAAAGCTGGTCATCAAGTATCAGTGATCCTGCCTCATGAGCAACGGTCATGGATCGGCAAGGCCCATTTCGTTGGACAATTGACCAAACCTACATACTTTCGTCCAGGCAATGTCCATAAGGATGATGGCACCACTCATGCTAGGCCACTACCGTCCGACCAAGACGGCGAGGAATGGATCCTCGTGAACGGAACACCAGCGACGTGTGCCCAGCTTGGTCTCCATCATTTCTTTCAAGATCGACCCCCTATCGATTTGGTCGTTTCAGGACCTAATTATGGTAGAAATTCTACTTCTCTGTTTAGTCTATCCAGTGGTACGATCGGCGGAGCCATGGAGGCCGCCGTCTGTCAACAGAAAGCTGTAGCTCTCTCTTTTGCGTTCTGGAGTAGAAACCACGACCCTGAATTGATCGCTGGAGCGTGCCGTCATTCTGTCAAGCTCATTGAGCACCTGTACCAGAATTGGGGCTCCGATGTTGATCTATATTCCTGTAATGTCCCTGTCATAGCCGACGTCGAGCACCATAAGACTGTGATGACCCACGCTCTGCAAAATTACTGGACCTCGGGTTCCTCGTTTGAAGAGGTTGAAGCTACCGAACCGGATGAAACCCCTGAGACTCGAGAAAAGGAGATTCGGGAGAGCGACGACAGTGCACGTTCGGAGGAAAAGCCAACAGGGCACAAGCATCGCCACTTCAAATGGGCGCCGAAATTTGGAGATATCCAAAAATCGATCGATGCTAGTCCGGCGGGCAATGACGGTTGGGCCATTGCTCAAGGATATACCAGGTGCGTATATCGTTGCATCTATTCGACAATCGGTACTGATGACCCCATAGCGTCACTCCTCTAAAAGCGAATTATATGCATGCGTCCGATATCCCACTAGGGGAGTTGAAGTTGTGAGTAAGTCATGATGTACATAAATCTTGCAGAATCCAACAATCCCGATTTTCCGGAGAGAACATTTCATTCTACGACCTGATTTCATGGCTGTTAATATATCCCTCTGGCTTGGCGTCTTCCCTACGAACGAAGCTCGATATATCATACGTCATCCTCAGCTTGTATTTGACAATATTTATTGCGATCCATCAGATGGTTAGCCATCTAATCGTCCTTGATCCTGCTGACAACATCAATGGTCAGGTCTTCCTCGACTTCTCCCTCTCCGCCCCATATTATCCACGCCATCATCGAGGCGGACCCCTACGTTCTTCCTCTCATCCACGCCGCCCTCTCCCATCAACTTCCCAAGAACTCCTACAAAATTATCGCCTCGCCAACCCAACTGCCGACTGCGAACGATCACCTACTCCAGATCACACCATACGAGTCCCTTGACTTCACCCATCATCTTTCCCATCCAAAAACCTCACTTGCAAATAGCTATGTCATTCGCAAAGCGCTGATCCGCAAGGACTACCTCCACAGCACGATCACGAGCTGGTGGAGCAAACATCCAGACGATCGGAATTTGAAAGGCCATGTACCGCTGACCGTAGCCTTTGAAATAGACTATGCGGAGTTCCTCGACGAAGCACTGCTAGAATGCTGGGAATTGCACGAGAGCTTCGCGAAAGAGGAAACGGAGTGGTGGGTTTTGAAGCCTGGGATGAGTGATCAAGGCCAGGGTATCAGGCTGTTCAGTAGCGAGGAAGAGCTGAAAGCCATATTCGAGGCATGGGAAGAGGAGATGTGTTCGAGTGATCACGAAAGTGACACGGAGATGCCGCCAGCTATCAATGCACAAGATATGATCGGGGCCGGGACGATGACTTCTCAGCTTCGTCACTTCATTGCGCAGAGGTATATCCAACAGCCCTTACTTTTGCCCGCTCACGGAGATCGCAAATTCCACATCCGAAGCTACGTTCTCGCAGTCGGCGCACTGCAGACGTATGTCTACCGAGGAATGCTAGCACTCTTCGCACCATTACCATACTCCGCCCCTGGATGTATAACGTCAAACACGACTTCTACCAACACAATCAACCCAATAGATGACCGTGTCCATCTTACCAATACCTGTCTGCAAGACGGTAGCCGCGAAGATAGTGTGATTAGCTTCTGGGATCTGCAAGCCAGCTCCAATCTTTCGGAGAATTGGAAGGAGTCAGTGTTCGATCAGATATGCGCGGCGACGGGTACACTCTTCGAAGCCGCACCGAGGGAACAGATGATCCATTTCCAAACGCTGGAGAATTCATTCGAGGTATTTGGTATAGACTGGATGGTCGACGATGTGGGTAATTCGTGGCTGTTGGAAGTGAATGCCTTTCCAGATTTCAAGCAGAGTGGTGAGGGGTTGAAGGATGTTGTGGCGGGCTTGTGGGAAGCTGTGGTCGGTATCGCTGTGAGAGGATTCTTTGGTCTCGTTGACGAAGATACTGAGAGGGGCGGAGAAGAGCAGTTCGGGATGAAGAAGGTACTGGATGTGGATCTAGGAAGAAGGTGAATGGTTTGCAAGACTTATCCAACATCCTGTAATCGATGGACCGTCCACGAGCGCCAAAGAAAGTCTTGGCTCGATCACCGTTTCTTCACCGCGATGCTTTTACCAAAGAAGTCGCTCATTTTCTTCATTCCCTTCGTGTCGACTTTCTTCAGATCCCTTAACCCCCTAGTCTCTCCAGCCTTTTTCTTTTTCTCTTCGTCTTCTTTAAGTCTCTTCTTCTCTGCTCTTGATTCCACCGCATCGTCTTCCTCGTACATGCTCCTCTTCCGGCTGAAGTCGCCCAGAGATCGAGCGGCAAGAGCTTTGGCTCTCACTTTTGCAAGAGATGCGAGTCGCTCATCCAGAGGTTTGAAGTTCACAGGACTTTTGTCGGATCCGAGCATTGTATACAGGATTGTGGCATAAGTCGGGGGGATGTAAGCTGAGATCATGTAAGAGAGGGCGGTTCGTATACGTAGGGGGTGTAACAATTCTGTGTTATCAGTCGCTGAAGCAGGATCATCGGGAACTGTTACTTCCGTGTTGACGGAAGCGGTCGAGACAGATGTTGCGGTACTTGTTTGCGAGTCTTCAGTATCAAAAGAGGTTGAGCCTGAGGGCAGCGCATCGCCCTGATATGCATTGGTTTCTGACACTGAGCGATCCTCGTGCTTAACCACCATTATGGGGGTATCCAGCGCCTTGCGGATGAACCTCTCTTCCATACTTGCTGGAAGGCCCCTTTCAACCATCTTCTTTGCCTTGGTCACAAGTTCATCGAGGAGTTTGTCATCGTTAAGCCGGTACATTTTCTCGTCTCCAGCATCCACGGAGTCGCATACTGCTTGGATCCTCTCCTCCATCGCGATTCGAGCTGTCCCATGGCCTGAGATCTGTGCCAAATGGCCTGACTTGTCCACCAGCTTTTCTATATGGTCATCGGCAGAAAGAAACAGTCCTTTCGAAGATGACTTGGTTGATGCTGTATTGGCGAGCGAAGGAAGTAGGAGGAACAGGTAGTCGATAGGCGTCGCAATCAGCAATTCCGAATTCTTGAGGACATATCCGTCGGATATTGGTTTTGCACCGGAGTCTTTGGAATCATTGGGTGGAGCAACCTCGGAATTTCCAGTTTTTAGACCCGGCGTCGTAGGGATTGAGGTTCCCAAATTCCCACTTCTATCCTTGCTCTGAACACGTGGACTCTTGCCACCAATGAGCCAACTCCGATACACATGTTTTGGTGCCGCTATCCTCGTAAACTCGTAGATTCCCTTTTCAGGGTCGAAATAGTATCGACTTGGATTGGAAGTTCGAGGATGTCCAAGGGTACATATTCGGGCTTCTGGGGACGGGTTCTCGGGGAGAACGAGGAGCTTGGGAGGATCACTGGCCGGAGACATCATCTAGACTTCGGTCGATGCTGTCAATCGACGCCCAAAACTTGAGAGACTCTCCAGATGTCGGCTCGCGGAGAACGCGTTGGGGACGTGACAGACGCGTTAAGCGCGAATCACGGCAGCTTTCTGAACAGGCCTTGAGTTACAGGTGCACAATGGAAGTCTTCCGTATTAAGAGATCGTTATTCCCATTTTCATCTATCCGTTGGTACGGGGTGTCCTGGCTTAATGCTTGAACATGGCATGAGCAAGCTGTAGAATATTGCTATGCTAAGAACGATTCCAGTCTCTCCAATACACAACAATGTCTACTGGTTTGTGCTAATAATGGAAGGTGATGAGCGCGAATGCTGATCAATCCGAAGTTCTTGTGGAACCGAAATGGCCGCCACGGTCGCCCCATGAAGCCCTCTTGAGTTCTCCATCTGGCCGGCAAAAGCTTCGCCAGTACCATGATCGAACATCCCCATCACCATCGCCTTTGAAGAGATCCTCTACGACCCGCATTAGTAACCAATTGCAACGAGACTTAGGAGATCAAGGACCTGTCGAGGGTAATGACGACGAAGACGAAGAAACACTGCAGTTGCAGTTGGCAGCGATTGAAGCGAAACTCAAGCTTAAGAAACTTCGTGAAAGGAAGAAGACGGTCTCCACTTCGTTCGGTTCGGGGAATGGCGCACAAAGAAACATCGGAGCAGTAGGGAAAGAAAACTATCAAAATAAATCTCAAAAAGTGTACGGCTCGGATGTGCCGGAATTGGCAAAACCCAAAGCCTCAATGAATGTGCAGATACCTGTGTCGCCACAGCGAAAACACATTGTTGCCGAAGAAGCTAAATCACCTGGTCGGGTTCTCTTAGGGATTGACAAAGGACTGAAGGGCCGGAACGTATCGTTGCGTAGGCCGGCCGGGGAGACCTCAAAGGACGATGATCCATTCCTAATTACATTACATCCTAGCAGTACTGCTTGGCATTCTGGCTTCGGTCGCAGCCCCACCCCATCGCAGCATCAATTGGACAGGCCAAAGTCCTTCAGCGAGAAGATTGCAGAGACTCGGAAACGAGACAAGGCGCAGAAGGAGAGAGCAGAGAAATTGCAAAAGCAAAGGAGTACAGGCTTCGGTGTTACCCAACAACAACTCGACGCACTACAGAGCACTACCGAGGTAAGATCCAGAAGCATCGAACGTCGACAAAAGCCAGATAGTATATCCGGCATTGGTGAATTTTCAAGGGATGATATTCTGAAAGCCGCGAACAAGGTAAATGGAGGATTAGTACACCGAAGCAATACCAGTGCCGGTATACGTCGTACTCGAGCCACGGCTACCTCCGACATATGGATCAATCCCAACGCCCCCCCAGAAGCTCCGCCGGCCCCTGAAATGTCTTCGAAGGCGGCGATCCAGCGATCACGTTCACTATCACCGCCCTCCAGAGCTACAGATCCACCCTCGCGAGTCATAGATTTCGAAACGTCCGATTCAATGTTCGAGCCCTTCTCATGCTTCCATCTCTCCAAGCGCCTCATTCCGCATGAGCTACTAACACGTACCCTTACCGAAAAGCACTTGTTCTTACTCCCCGACCTCCTCGGCGCTGTTAAGTCTCCTGAATTCGTTCTACCGGACCTACCCGAACCAGATCATGTTGTCCTCGCTATTATTGCATCTAAATCTTCGCCATTGGCTCACAAGGGTGCCCACAAATCTACAAGCGCTGAGACAACTTCAGTGCAAGAAGCTGCCGAGAGCGAGCAGAATACCAACGGCAAATACATGGTCTTGACACTGACGGACCTGAAGTGGACGGTCGATCTGTTCCTTTTCTCTACTGGATATACACGATTCCGAAAGCTTAACCCGGGGACTGTGGTCGCTCTTCTGAACCCAGAGATTATGCCTCCACCGCCTGGGAAAAAAGACACAGGTCGGTTCAGCCTCAAGCTCTCATCAAGTGATGACACCGTGCTCGAAATTGGCACCAGCCGAAACCTAGGCTGGTGCAAGAGTGTCCGGAAAGACGGTAAGCAATGTGAGAGCTGGATTGACAAGCGACATACGGAATTTTGTGAGTTCCATGTGGATGTCGTCATTGAACGTACACGTCGCGGACGGATGGAGGTCCAAGGGATGAGTGCTCCTTTCGCCCCTGGCGGTAGAAAAGGTGGGAGGACGGGTTACTTCGGCGACAAGGGGCGAGGGCAGAAGCCTGCGAAAGAGGACGGATTCATTAGGGAAGGGCCCCAGTACGATCGCGGTAGTAGATCACAATATTTCATGGGGTCTTCCATCCCAGGACAGAGCGCAGCGCAGCTCCTGGATGCAGAAGGTGCAACAGATCGATACGGTAGTAAGGAGGACAGAGTTAGGAGGCGAATTGCGGAGAGGGAGAGAGAAAACGAGATCGCAAGGAAATTAGGTGAAGGTGGTAACGGTGCTGGGAGCGAGTATCTTCGTCTGAAGCAGGGGCTAGGAGCGGCGAAAGGGACTGCAGAGCCAGAAGCCCCCGATCCTGTGGATGCATCCTCACTGGGTCTGCTGGGAAACAAAGCAAAAAGTGTCCACTTGAGTCCAATCAGGAAGAGAAAGGCGAGTGGGCTGGACATTAGAGGGTCGAGGAAGAAGACGCGCTTTCTGACAGAAGCTGGAATCAAAGAGGCAGGGCGGGACAGTCTTGGAGGAGAAGTTGCGCTACGATACGGGGACACTGGAGACGACGATGATGAGCTGGAGGTGGTCTGACTAACTACTATCCATCGGTTCCGAAGTGGCAAACTCATACAATCTTCCGTACACCATCGCCCAACCTTCACCAATACTGTAGTACGTAAACGTGATCTCCGTGCTCACCTCGACAACAATTTCGGGATTGGGGCTAGCAGCACGCCAAGAGACTCCAATAGGGCTTTGTGGGGAAGCATGCCAAGCATGCTCAATTGAGAATCGAGGCATATTACGACATGGTTATCTCAATCCGATTCTCTTACAAGAGCGACGGCGCCAATCCAAGCAAAGACCGAGCAATCTGTGGTGCGGTTACTAAGATCCGGAGGACCATTTCAGCTGCCAACGCTTGGTGGTAACCCAAGGCTACTGTGCTTGCTGATAACATGAATGATCCAGTGCCCGTGGTGAAAGACATTGATGAAATCTATCCCCAAGATGCCCTCAAATTTCAGGAGAAGCGGTTCGAACAACTTAGGAAGCTGTTTTCCGAGACCTATGGTGGCAGATCTCCTCAATTTATTGCTCGGAGCCCCGGACGGGTCAATCTTATTGGAGAACATATTGACTACTCGCTTTACGAAGTCCTTCCCATGGCAATAGCAGCAGACGTACTCATTGCTGTGAGAGTCATATCTCAAAATTCCCAGGAGAATAAAATTAAGATTCACGTATCCAACGTCAATTCCGAAAAGTTCAAAGATGGCGAGTTCTCTGTTCCACAACATGGTAATATTGAGATCGATGCGTCTACCCTGCAATGGACCAATTATTTCAAGGCCGGATTCAGAGGTGCTGTCGGTCTGCTGCAGAGGGAGCATGCAGGATTTTCGCCGAGTGGCATGGAAGTTCTGGTTGACGGTACGGTACCAGCTGGTGGTGGCCTATCAAGCAGCGCAGCCTTCGTCTGCGCCAGTGCATTGGCGACTCTTCGGGCTAATGGCTTAGAGAAGGTTCCGAAAAAGGAGTTGGTTGAGCTTGCGATTGTGTCAGAACGTTCTGTTGGCGTCAACTCCGGAGGCATGGATCAGACAGCGTCTGTTTTCTCCGTCCGTGGTGACGCAGTCAGTATCAAATTCTCGCCAGAGCTGCACGCGGAGGCGCTCCCTTTCCCAAAGACTGAACCACCAATCACCTTTATGATTGCCCAAAGCTTTATCGCTGCAGATAAGCATGTCGCAGCGCCTGAACAGTACAATTTCCGCGTGGTTGAATGTACACTGGCAGCGGAGGTGCTAGCTGCTAAGCTGGAGTTGAAGCTGGAAGCTGACTCCGGCCCGCTGGGAAGCAGTCTGCGAGGATTTCAAACAGCATACTTTGATTCTCCTAAAGGTGGCTACAAGAGTGACCCAGAAAAACAAATCGAGGTCATGCTATCACTGAGCCAGGATATCCTGGACAAATCAGAAGGATATGATCGGGAGGAAATCGCCTCTTTCCTCAATATGTCAACACCAGCTCTAGAGGAAAGGTTCATGAAGAAGTTCCCAGTACGAGGAGAGCGTTTCTACCTTCGCCAAAGGGCGCACCACGTCTTTACTGAGGCCCTACGTGTACAAGCCTTCAAGACCCTTTTACAGCATCCACCTCCGGACGCAAACACCACGCTACTCCCAAGGCTTGGGGCCATATTGAACAAGAGCCATGCTTCAAGCCGCGATGTATACGTACATAGCTGCCCCGAGATCGACAGAATGTGCGATATCGCTCTTGAAGCGGGTTCATATGGTGGTCGAGTTACTGGAGCAGGATGGGGTGGCTGTTCCGTTCATTTAGTGCCCAAGGAGAAGATTGAGGCCGTTAAGGCTGCATGGGAGGAAAAGTATTACCGCAAGCTGGAGCCAAAGATCACAGAGGAGAAGTTGGCCGAAGCCGTTGTCGTCAGTGAACCAGGCCATGGGGCGATGCTGTACGTTCATCGACAGACTCTATCGCATAAATGAATACGCTGACAGACGCTTAAGGCTTGACTTGTCTTGAATTCAGTCAGCGACGTTTTACCATGGTACGACCAGGGGTCAAGGCTCGAAGAGTACACTCGCTCCCCAGATGAATCTGACGTTGTCTGCCGAAGTTAAAGATGACGCTTTCGAGGGCGAAGCAAGCAAGGCGATAGTCTGCTCCGCCACCAGTGACCTGATCGAGCTCAGAACATAGTCGACAGTCCTGCAGCAATATACCATCACGCATCGATCCTTGCAACACTACCTCCCCAGCTCTTGACTCTGGCGTGCCCATCATCTCGAAAGCCATCCTTCTTAGGAGCACAGTCATCATGAGAGAGCCCGGCGTCAGCCATGTCGTGAAGGCTTCGATACAGCTTTCATGACGACACAGGCCTAACTTACTGTCTGCAAAGCCAACCCATACCATTTACACTGTGTAGAAAATTCAAGTAGAGATAATTGATATCTTTCCAGGATCAACATCCAAAGACACAGCTTATATGTCTGTCATATTAGTTGGAACAATCACAGCTACTTTAAATCAATTGTGTCCCAACGTGGAATCCCTCCATCTCTCCCTCCCACCTCCTCTCCCAGCCTCCATACCCCCTTACCCCAATAATCCAACAATCACAATCACAATCACAAAACCTACATCCATCACAACCCCTAACCCCGCAAAACACCCCAACACAAAAAAACAATCAACTCAACAACCTCCCTGAAACTGAGGTGTTCATCCAGTAAGAAGGTAATCAGGATTGTAAAGGAATGGGATGAGAATGATTTGATAGTTGATTGGGTGTTTTTGGTGTGGTTTGGTGTGAGGTTTCGTTAAGGGGGTAGAGGAGCATTGATGAAGCGACAGTCGAGGATGGGTAGTGATTGGATGGAGATAAAAGCGGGATAGGTAGGGATTAGTTTTAGATGTAGGGGAGTGATGGGGTGTGGGTAGGGGGGGTTTGCGAGTGGTTCCGTTTGGATATGGTAGGAAGCAGATGTGGCACAATCAATTGATTACGCATCGAGATATCATTGGTACATTCGTGGGCCAAACCCTGAATGCATGCTAAACTAACAGACACAAATCATGGGATATTGAACTCGCAAACCGGCTCTAACTCGCAAGTGTTGGTATCGACATCGGCTTCCAGTCATTAACGATCAATACCCCATATCGATCTTTTTCCCATAGATCTTCTCCGCCAACACCCTCAACTTCATCGGCATCACATTATCGCCATACCGCTCAATCACATCCTTCTTCTCCACCTTCCGATTGATATCACTCCACTGCGTCCCATCCACCGCCAACCGCTCACACGCCTCCCTCTTCTCCCGCTTCCACCACCTCGGCAACAGTCCCGTTCTCTTCTCCGCCAGATCCAGAAACTCTTGGAAATCAGATAGTGGGTCCTCTCCCTTGTACAAGCCCCGCGCGTCGCCTGCGAACTTGTAATCGTCTTCGGCACGCATGCGGTAGCAATCTATGAGCTGGGCGTAGGCATCTTTCTCAGAAAACTTATGCAGGTAGTTGTCCGGCGCGAGGTTCTTGAAGAAATCCCCGGCTTCCTGAGGCATGGCGGAGAAGTCTGTGGTTGCGCTTGGCTTGTGCTGTTGTGAGGAGGCGCAGCTTTTCTTGTGGGCTTTCCAATCTGCGACTTGGCACGCGCGCGAGCAGTAGGATTGGGACTGGCACTTTGCGCAGCGCTTTAGGGGGATGGAGAGGGCGGATTGGGGTTTGTGGCATTTGGCGCAGGTGTTAGGGGTGGGGTTTTGAGCGGATTGAGCGGCGAGACGTTGGGCGGGTGTTGTTGGTGAAGGGCCGATGAGGGAGGACATGTCGATGATTGTGGATTCCATGGTTGGAGAATGGGAGTGACGGTGGTGGTTTGAGCTGATAAGTACTGACAAGTTGGAGGTGAAATGTGATGAGAATCTGCCGTAAGGTTAACCTTAAAGTAGCAAACACTGATCCCTGTTCTTGCCGTTGATCCGGCAACCTGCTGCTGCAGACTGCATACTTCTCAATTGCCAATGGCTCATATCAAGAGTCAAATATCATATCTCCCTAGCATTCCAAAGGCTGCAAACAGAAACCTACCACGATGTTCAGAATCTGTATTTTGACTGTGGTCATCATATCAGGAAACATTACCACTTAGGCGAAGAGGTTTCTCATAGTAGATCTGCTGCTTGTGCTGATTGCTCATTGTAGGCATGTTCGCAACTCAAGTCGTCACTGAATTATCGTTGACTGAATAGAAGGGCGATCCAGATCAAACCCTCTCAGTCCACCGCGACATCCTGGACCCTGACCAATCCACTACCCCAGCCCACGGCTAACCATCCTCCACAGTTCACATTAGGATTCCAAGCGAGCGCTGTGACTGCGGTTTCATTCTCATAGATGGTGGTTGTGGGAACGGTCTCCTTCGACTTACCAAGTTTGTCCTTTGGTCCTAGCCAGACCCTGTCAGGGAGATAACCTTCAGTGATGCGACTTATGCCTTGCCGCTGCCGTCCCTCGTCCTCACCTGTTTGCTCGGTGGGCCGCCACTCGTGCTTGAAGATACACTGTTGATAGACTATTGCCTTTTTGTTGCCCAAGACCTTGCGTTGAGGATTTGTGATGAAGACACTGCCATCTGCGCCGCCTGCCGCAACGCTTGAATGACATTTACCCGCATCCACAATTCCTGGTCCTGGTCCTGGCGGTCCGGGCAAACTCTCACAGGCAACACTGGCATAGAAACATCTCAGCCCTGACAGTCTTACTGTTTCGCTGCTTTCCTCAGCCCACACCGCTGAAAATATTGAGTCGCAATAAGCCAAGGTTGACGGGGGTGTATAAGTGCGAACGGAGAGGACGTAATCCGTTGTCGGTGCTCTTAACGATGTTAGACGTAGATATCCAGACAAAGATGAGGACATCAGTAGCGAAGGATGGGTCGGATATGCACTGGCAAGCGCCAAGATATACGTCGAGTGAAGCGCAATTGACAGCCATGGAGTGGGATATGTCCGATGATTTACACCATTTTCTTGCCGGAGATCGTTATGGAGTGCATCCGAAGAATTAGAGTTCCTTACAGGACAAATGTCATATATCGCGAGATGCCCACTGGAGTCGCCAATCGCGAGGTCTGTGCCAGACAACCAGGTAAGACAGGTACTCAAGTTGCCAGCCAATGGACGTGCTTCGAACGCTGCGCTGTTATACCTTCGGGCCCGCAGCGACGTTGAGGATCCTTCATCGTGTTCAAGCTGAACATCTAATACTCTCACGAAGCCGTCCGTGAATACCGCAGCAAGCAGGCCGACAAAGGTCGAAGACAAGGTTGACTCTCCACGGGTGACCGGATCTCTTGTTACCCTGGGCACTGGACACCATTTCATTTGCTTAATATCTCCCCAATCAGTACATAGCACGACTCGAACAAACGGCTTTGCATCACTGACTCCATCTGGGGACGTAGGGACTGCCCATATCTGAATGGCCGAGGGACCAGCCAAGGGTGTAAATGCCGGCGGCTCTTTGGAGGTTTGCTTAGACCCTGCCACACTGGCCGTTGCTAATGCCAAATACTGCATACTTCGGTCATGATTCGGGGCCCAGTCAAGACATTTAACGCGTACACCGACATTTAACATCCAACCATGACTTCTTCGTTTCGGCACTTCTCCTAGACTCTTGGGGAATTTCCATGCTTGATCTAGACTTAATGTATGAGAAGGTGCCAAGTTGAATTTAGTCTGCCTTCCGTATGGACCCATGACAAAATCGCGATCACTCGCCGTAAAATCTAGGTAATTGACCGCTTGGTTAGGTGTTAAACCCTGCACGCTTTGCTTCTTTTCGAATAGATCACAACCTCCGTGGTCGTAGTACCACTCCCAACCTACCGTTGCTTCCATCTGCCGTTTATCCTCTGTATGAGAAAAGCCGTGGCGCAGCTGACTTCGCCGAGGCAGTATAGGGTCAGCAGCCCACTGATTTCTTGACTTGACGAAATGAGAGATGTCTTCTACGCCTTCACCCGTGAATACACTAGCAAGGTTGCGCGCTAGATCTTTCCGTAGCGGATTCTCAGGCATACCTCGAGAACGCGAATTGGTGTCTAGGGCGACACGACCCTTAGCCTTGCGTCGCCCAGTCTTAGGTATAGGTGGGGAGCCACGATCTGGGCTCAGATTAGAGTGCGCATCTTCTTTTTCCTCGACTGGCGTTGGTATCTCGGAGCCCTCGGAGACGTCTCCCACGTGAGATGCTTCGTCATCTTCTTCTTGCTCATCGGCCACTTGATCGACGGGAAAATCATCGCTATCATCCTGCAGAAGCTGCCGTTGTATAATCTCTGCGTCTTCAGAATCAGAGCTGAGGACAGCATTGAGCACTTCAAGACCATCATTCGAATATTTCTTGTTAGGGATCCGCTGTCTTCCAGACTTGCGCGGTGGAGTAGAATCAGTCATATTCCATTTTAAAATACAAACGCAAGGCGCTCAGATGAAAGAACAGTAGTCGTCTGCCTAACGAGATTTTATTGTCGGTTCGCTCATTAAATGGTGACGAACATTAGTTGGAAAACGCCTGCAGAGGGTTTCTCAGAGTCTTGCCATGAAATCTGTTAGATTTTTAATATACTGAGGTCTCAACGCATCTGCGGTCGGTCGCTATAATTTCGGCTCCATTTGAGTCGCAATGACTGAAGTGTTAACCTCATGTTATGATTCCATTCCAAAACCCACTCATTTGAGGTCGGTGAACTTTTCGGCGCCACGAATTTCGAAAGTAAATTACCTTAAGTAGAAAAGCATTGTTGCACGCTAGTTCTATTGCTAAGTAGAATTAAAATAGAATAGAACTAGCAATAAGCGCGCGGCTGGGCTGCATGACAGCTCTGCCTTCTGGCCATGCTCATCCATTATCAATCGTCACCCGTCATAGTTGCCTCCCTCAATTCTCACAGCTTGTCGACTTCCACGCTTTGCCGCTCTTCGAAATGGCTTCCCAACCACCTCAACGGAATGTACCTCAGCAGTCTCCCCAGCCTCAAGTCCCGTCGCATGTCTCTTCACAACATGCGCCTCCGGAGATAACACCATCACGGTCAAACCGGAGATCAAGCATTCCTCAATCTACCACTTCTGAAGACTCTCAGATCGTCCTCCTCAACCATCCATCTTCATCGGAGTCTTCCCCGAAGCCGGGAAAGCAGCAACAGAGACAAGCGTCCCCAAGACCTGAGCCCCAGACTGCTCCGCCGAATTCAGACCCGCGGAAATGCTGGATATGCTTTGGCGACGAGACCGAGGATACCCCAACCTCTTCTGAATGGCGATCGCCTTGTCCTTGCGCGCTGACAGCTCATGAATCTTGTCTTCTGGACTGGGTCGCTGACCTCGAAGCACCTAACAAAGGGAAGCCTCCGAAGATTGAGTGCCCACAATGCAAGGCGAAGATTACTATTGCAAGACCCCGAAGTCCGATTGTGGAGTTCGTACGAGCGATAGAACGTGCTACTGGAAGGCTTCTGATACCCTGCGTACTGGTCACTCTCGCTGGTACGGTGATTACAGGTTGCTTTATGCATGGGTATAGCACGATATATATGATGTGCGGACCCGAGGACACCGAGAGATTACTAGGGATTGACAATGGGCTACAAATCAGCGGCAAGATGGGTATCAGTCTGCTATTCATCCCCCTTGCGCTCATTGGGGCGAGAACTCACTACCTGGACAATCTCTTACCAATCATACCTATCCTATATTTCGCTTCAAACGTACCAAGGCGTGAGGGGCCCCTTTGGCCGCCCAGTGCTGCCTTTACACTGTCTACATTACCATATATTCGTGCAGCGTATAACGAGCTATACAGTAGAGTGCTTGCACCAAAAGAGAAGGCGTGGGTCAAGGAAATTCAGCCACGGGCTGGGGATCCCGGGGAGAATGAGGCGCAAGAGCAACAGGGGGATCAAGGGGATGGAGATAACATCGTGCATGGAGGTATCAATTTCGAACTGAACCTCCAGGTGGAGCTCGTTGATGAAGTCGAGGGGATTCAACAGCAGCCAGGGCAACCCGCAGTTGATCAGGACCAGGACCAAAATCAAATGCCGAATGAGCAACACGGCCATCATCATCATCATCATCACCTGGCTCCGCAATTAGCTGCCAACCAAGGTGTGGCTGGCAACGGTATCATCAATATTCTTAGCTATGCTCAGAAGGCCATCGGTGCTTTAATGTTTCCAACCATTGCTACGGCCATGGGGTTTGCCCTCAATGCGGCTTTACCAAGAACGTGGAGTACCCCGCCCGGTCGTTGGGACCGGTATCCTACGGGATTTCTTCAGTCGCGATTTGGGAGGAGTGTGGCGGGAGGTTGTCTGTTCGTTGCGTTGAGAGATACAATACTGCTATATTCGAGATACCGCCTAGCACAGGATCACAGGCAGCGGAGGGTTGTGGATTATGATGTGAAGAAGGGCAAGAAGGGTACAGCCACCGAGACTTGACGTTTGCAACAAATTGCCTAAGCAAAGGCACGATCGGATAGCATAGGTTTGGATGTTACACAATCTTAGCGTAGCAGGTCAAGCCCAAGCGAAAGCGAGGAATCCTTCTAGAACAATAGTCTCACGTCTAAGAAGTTGGCATAGTGCAGCAATCCCATAAATGTCCGCTCCTTGAGCAGTCCACGCCAAGCATCCTCCGAGTTAGTTGACTCAGTACGTCAGACGTGCCCCCATTGGCCAGTATTACCACTCAGCTGCCCAGTTTGTAGAGCTAACCCGAAGGGGCTTAGCGACCGGCTTGCTGGCTAAAGTAACAAATAACACGTCTGAGGCAACGAGGTTGCAACGGAACTCAAGAGAACAAGGTTGCTTGGTAAAGGCATTTACCGTTCCAATACTTTTATATGGCGGTCTTAGTACATCGGCAAACTGGGAAACCTGCAAAATACAAAAATATGCGCATTATGCGCACATGACTGATGCGCTCATGTGTCAGCCCTAGAGCTCGTTATGACACCGTGAGTTATAAATTGCGCATTTAGCAACTTTTAGAAATACTAGGTAATAGGACTAATAGGGGATAAGTCCTACTAATTAGTTATAATATAACTATAATAGGCTAGTACTAACTAGGTAATTCCTATAAGGTACTAAGTCTTATTAATTAATTAGTATTAATACTTAGTAGGAGAAATAATCGCAGGCGTAATATAGGTATAGGAAACGTGGCTAGGCTAGGGGGTAGTACTCTACGCGGATGTAAATTACGTGAATCGACTGTATTTAAAACCTATATTACGCTAGCGTTGACGACGTAGCCGCTATAGCTCTAGCGAGCTTCCCGTTTCTTCCCAGCGCTAGAGGAAAATCACGGATTTAAGGCCTTAAATCCGGATTTTCTATATTTAGGGTTTTTAGGCTAGAATAAAAAACCCTGAAATTTTCCTATTTATTACCTGCATTTTACCTGAAAAATACGCTTTTAGCGGAATTAGCAGTTTCATTTATTTTACGCAGGTTCCCAGTTTGCCGATGCTACTATAATTAAGAGGAGGATACTAGAGTAATAAAGGAGTAATTAGGTAAAGTATAAAATAATCTAATAATTAAAGGGTATCTTTAAGCTAAGTAGCTAGTATTTTATACTATTATTATATTATATAAAGGAGCTTCTAGACTTCCTAGCCTATTAGCCTATAATATATTAGGATAAGATATAAGACTTTATCTAGGATAAATTTAATATTACTATCTTATAATAAGCTATTAATAAGGCTATTAGGTGAATTAGCTAGAATAGGAAGTAGGTAAAAAAGATTATATACTAGTAAAGTTAATTCCTTAGAACTAATTAGATATTATATCTTACTAGCTAGTAAGTAGAATAGCTTATTTTCCTAGATAAGAGTATTATAAATAAGTAGTCTAGCTTTAAGAAATATAGATATATGCTAAATAGGGTAAAGGTAATATAAAAAGAATTCTTTATTTATAGTAAAAGATAGAGTATTTTACCTATAATTACTATTAATAGATATATTACCTAGGATATTTACTATAGTTTTATAATATTAGATATCTTTAATAACTTTATTTAAATAAGAATCCTCTTATAAATAACTTAATTTCCTAGTTTATATTTTATTCTAATTATAAATAATATATTAATTTATAACTTTAAAGAGCTAGAGGTTATATATTATATTATAAGTATTATCCTAGCTAAGCTCCCTCCTTATTTACTAGACTTAAATCTTATTAAGATATTATTTATAAAGCTAAAGAGATAGATTAAGTAGAATAATTAAAAGATAAAGGTATATATAAAAAATAATAACTTTAAGGGCTTTATATAATTCTTATAAAATACTATATATTATTTAAGAGCTATAAGAGTAGGAAAGGGGGAGGTAAGAGGTCTATTTAAAGTATTAGGTATATAATATTAAATTACTTATTTATATCTAGAGTATTTAGAGAATATATCTAAGAAATAGGAAAATAATTAGTAAATTAATACTTTTTAAAAGGTCTTCTCTATTAAAGCTATACTTCCTATCCTAAAAGGCTACTATTAAATTAATAGTAAATTATCTACTTAGACTTAAGCTAGAAATACTTATAAAGCTAGTATTAAACCTATCAAAAGATAAGTATTTTTAGCTTAAAGTAGAGCTCTTCTTTTAAGTAACTTATATATTTAAATCCTAAGTATTAATATTATTCTTATTATTCTTATCTTTATCTACTTTATTAATAATATTATCCTTATTTATACTTATAATCTTATAGATCCTATAATTATAAAGACTACCTTTATTATACTTCTACTTAATATACTTACTTATATCCCTTATTAAGACCTTATTAATATTAATAGTAATATTATACTTATAATATAAATACTCTAGATCTATCTTCTTTAATTAAAGGCTAGTTCTAAGGTTATATTACTTCTTTTATATTAGGTCTAATATATACTCCTATTATAGCCTATTAATATCTAGATAGCTTATTAGATACTATTTAATATATCCTCTTAAATTATTACCTTCTACTACTTTACTTTAAGGATATAAGGTAATAAGAGGGATAATATTAATATTTTTATATCTTAATAATAAGAGGATTAACTCTAATACCCTTACTCTTATAACCTTAATAATATCCTCTTTATCTATTTACCTTTACTCCTATTATATAATTTATAGTAAGAAGATATTAGTAATTAATATATTAATTAGTATAAATATAAGTATAATTAAAGGTAGTTATAAAGTAGGTATCTAAGATATAAAAGAACTAGCTAATAAGCTTATTAAAGGGGTAGCTAGTAGGACTATTATATAATTCCTCCCCTTCTTCTAAATATAATTCTTATTTAAGTCTTAAATTATATACTTTAATAGCTTTAATAGACTAGCTAAATTATTCTTAAGATTTATAACTACTTACTATTATATAAAATTCTTATAATTTAGAGGGTAATATTTACCTATTTTAATATAAATCTAATAATAATATAAGTAGTTAAAATAAGAATTAATATCCTTATATTTATAATTTATTATAAGTAGGGCTATTTACTACTTAGTAAGTATTTATAAAGCTTATTACTTAGTCACCTTATAAAGAAGTCTTACTATTATAATAATAGCTTTCTAACTAGCTTAAGTAAGAGGAGGAGTACTATTTAATAGTACTTAAGTAAATACTATTAATAAGATAAACCCTTTTATAATATATATATACTAGAAATTAATATATAACTTAATATCCTTAAACCTTATAATCTATTTATATAATATTACCTACTTAGTATTATACTAGCTAATATTAATATTAATAGTATATTTCTTATCCTTCTTCTAACCTTTTTATATAAGGGCTACTTTAATATTAATAAAAAAGTAGGCTAATCCTTTTTAAAAGGTATTTACTATTACATTCTTTTTAGTATTAAATTTAAGATTATATATATTAATACTTCTAGTTATCTTAAATCTATTAATAGTATAAATATAATTATATAAGTTATATTCCTCCCCTTTAAAGAATATCCTCTTAAATTATATATATTCTATTATTAGTTCTACCTCCTCTTTCTTACTAGATATAAAGGGAGTTTATACTTAAATACCTTATAATATAAATAGGGGAGGTATTAATAAAGATAACTATATAAATAAAGGTATAATAGACTTATACTCTTACTACTACTACTATTATAATAGCTCCTAAATATCTAGGCTAATAGCCCTTAGTAGTAATAAGGTAAGAATAGCTATTTAAAGAGGAAGTTTAGCCTCTACTACCTTAATAGTATATTAACTAGGTATATAAGGTTATTAGTTAAGAAGCTCTACTACTATAAATATACTATTAGAGGTAGGCTACTTAGGCGCCTTTTTACGTATAACTATTACGTAATAGCTAGATATTATTAGGAAGTCTAAAATATTAAAGAATGAATATATCTAGGCTTTAGAATTACTTAATTAAGACTAATATAGTTAGAATATAAGGGTAGGGATTTATAGGATATTTTAGTATAGGGACTAGGCTAATTATGCGATTTTCTCTAGGAATGCTAAGACCGCCACATAAAAATTATACGACGATAGCACTACATCAACATTTAAACAGGACTTGCCCAGTCCGAGTCACTTCCGATCGCGATGGTAATAGTCGGAGGGGCCCGTTACCCCTCAGCATATCTTAGCAAGGGTCTGCAGCGGTAATATAGGTACAAGCGCGGATGGCTAAACGGTTACGCTTGGGGAGTCGGCATTCCAGTAGTGTAAGAATGGCAGACGAGGAGCAGCCCTTCCTGGAATCCGATCCTTGGAATGGCAAGAGGCTTTCCGAAAAGACCGGAGGAGTAAGAAGGTGGATCAATGAATATGTATACCGTATGAATCGAAGCAGACAAGCCTTCATGATGACCTTGATCATTCTGGTTATAATTGCCATATCCGCAATGTACCCTATATCCTACTTTCAGCATCAGGTTTCTTGACTGAGATTTTCCCTAGATTCGTTGGAAGATCTGAAGGCTTTGTTTTTCACAGGCCTGGAGGCTGTGACTCCGTCGACAGAGGTTACCATTGCCAGCCACGGATCTCTCACTTTTGGGGACAATATTCGCCATACTTCCAGGTGCCATCAGAGATCTCTTCCGGAGTTCCAGAGACTTGTGAGATCACGTTTGCTCAAGTACTGGCAAGGCATGGAAGCCGCGATCCCACTTCTGATAAGTCAACTCTATATGCAGAGATCATCGAAAGAATCCAGCGCCATAGCCAAAACTTTACCGGCGACTACGCATTCCTCACGAATTACACCTACACTTTGGGTGCGGATCAACTTACAGCTTTTGGAGAGCAGCAACTGATAAATTTGGGGACGGAATTCTTCGCTCGCTATTCGGGGCTTGCGACTACTGCCATCCCTTTCCTTCGAGCCTCTGGCCAGCAACGTGTTATATCATCCGCGCAGAAGTTTAGCCAAGGGTTCCATGAAGCTAGAAAGGCCGCTGGGAAATCCGATGATGCTGAGTACCCCTACGATGTGGTCGTCATCAGCGAAGCCGCAGGGTCAAACAATACCTTGAATCACGGTCTGTGCACTAATTTTGAGGTCTCCAATACCAGCTCAGCCATCCAAACCGCTTACGCTTCGAACTTTGTCCCAGCTATCAGCGCCCGGCTGAATGCTGGGTTGCTTAATGCCACGCTCAGCGATCGCGACGCTATCTTCCTCATGGATCTTTGCCCTTTCGAGACTGTGGCATCGCCCCTTGGCAAGCCTTCTCGTTTCTGTACACTATTTACCCAAGATGAATGGAAGCAGTATGACTACTATCAGACACTAGGCAAATACTACGGCTACGGTCCTGGGAGTCCTTTAGGACCAACTCAGGGTGTGGGGTACGTGAATGAACTGATTGCGCGCTTGACTGGGAAAGCAGTGGTCGATCACACCACGTCCAATAGCACTCTAGACGACGATCCTGGAACGTTTCCTCTGGAAAGAGTTCTCTATGCTGATTTCGGGCATGACAATGATATGACAGCAGTATTCTCAGCTTTAGGGTTATACAATAGCACTCCGCCTCTTTTCACAACAGAGCTGATGACAATTGAAGAAATGCACGGATACTCAGCAGCGTGGACGGTGCCATTCGCAGCACGGGCAGTATTTGAGAAGATGGTATGTGATGGGGTGAAGGAAGAGTTCGTGCGAGTGCTTGTCAATGGAAGGGTACTCCCGCTGGAGACATGTGGCGGTGATGCCTTGGGAAGATGCATCCTTAGTAAGTTCGTCGAGAGCCTGAGCTTTGCACAAAGTGATGGGCATTGGGACCAATGCTTTCCCACACCAAAAAAGGAGAGTTTGGAACCTTCCAGATAACATTGTGGAGTCGTCCCGGTAATACATCGATCCCTTCTCATAACCGCAGCTCATCTCGTTCAAAACATGGCTTGCTATGGGAGTGATCAATCTATGTTGGTGGGGTATTGCGTTGACAATAGTACTCACAGCAAAGGTGTCTTGTCTAGTAACAAAGCCGGTGGAAAACTTACCAATGTCGGCTTTATTCACGAAAACAAGTTTGAAAGGACGTTGTTCTTACAGGACAAAAGCGAGAGATTGCTCGTTTTATTCGCCGGGTGTACCTCGACCAACAACATAACTGCTATAATTGCAGCATCAGAGTCAAAATTTTCCACTTCCGCAAATAAAAATCCCGATACCACCGCTCACCAACGTATCTACACTCCACTATCAACAATCTGCTGAACTCAGGGAAAGGGTTTGAAACTCTGTCATCATCGTAGAGTCTAAATCGTTCTTGTGGGACATCATCACGTTCCTCGCTCTAGACTCCAATCCTCCACTACCGATAATACGACTTCTCGCTGTTCGGACGTTCTTATTACTATATATATATACATATTCACATCGCTTGATTTGCATACTTCTGATGTCAGCTCGCACTTCAACCTCTCGCAGCATGTCTCTGTCACCTGGGTACTCGCCGCGCTGCACTCCATCCTCCTCGCCAGTCATCAACTCTGGTATCCGGAAGACTACAATAGACAGATCAATCAAATACAATACAGACGACATTCGCCTGCCCAAATCCTTCAAGAAGTCCCGTAGTACAGCTACGAGGCTACACCAAGCAAAGATGGCAGCGCTCTTGGAAGAGAACAACGTGCTAAAGAACTGGTGGGCCATCGACATGCAAGACCGCCCCGAAATCCAGGAGCACAACCCCGATCACCAATGGAGGAAGAGTGAGGTATACTTCCGCGAACCGCGCAGACAAGCGCTAGCACTGTGTGAGTATGGTCATTCCCGTCCCGAGTGTGTCAATATGCATGGACATCGGAACGACGACTACTGGATCGCTGTGCGAGAGTTGGTAGCAGCCAGGGCCGAGCTGGACGAGGAGAAAGCTGCGAGGAGTCTGGACTTGGATATGCTGCAGGACGCGATCGAAATGAGGGAACGGGAGTCGCAACAGAATGAACGGTTCAATGAGTATTTGAACGACCAGTTGGACAAGGTGGAGGCTGAGAGAGATCAGTTGGCGAAGAGAGTGGAGGAGTTGGATAGGAGGGGTGAATTAGATAAGCTGGGGGAGAAGCTTAGGCAAGCCGAGGATGCTCTTGCTGTTGCGAATGAGAAGCTGGATGTGGCGCATCAGGAATCGATGTTGGCTCGAATTATGAGGGCTTTAGCTGATCGCCGTCTCAGATGAAGTTACCTCTGAGTCATTCCCAAGCAACGTGGCGCCTCCGCTCGATGTGTGATAGCAAGCGAGTGTTCTTGTTATCATGTCAACAGTAAAATCTCCCCCATACCTAATAGACCATTAATCGTCTTTTTGCAAAAATCGCGATTATTCCAATAGAAGGAGAAAGAAGTTTATTAAATCTTGCCTATCGATCCATACCTTAGGTACCCATCGCAACACAACAGCCTCTAACTGCGTTCGCAAACATAGTGTAACAAGTTCTTATCGGATTAGCAGTACGAAAGAAATCCTTCTTTGAACTTAAAAGAAGTGCCTTAAGTTGTACAAACGGAGAAATGTCGCAGGTAGGAGTATGGTATCTTCATATTATTATCCTTTTCACGCGATACATACCTTACGAGAGAACAGTGGGCCGCATATCGTGCCTTCACGACTGTACCTAAGTTGCTAAGTCACCTCGGATCTCAAGGATCATCGGCAAACTCGTAAGATGACATAGTAAGCGACGAAATCAACGATCAAAGAACGGAGCAAAACACAGATAAGTTTGGATTTTGATGCTCGTATAAAATTCCAATGACATATCGCTCCATAAGCGCCTGCATTTCCTTCCAGATCACTAGCCATCAACAGCACTGATATGGACAAAGCAACCCTCTATCCACAGCTAAAGATCACCATCCCACACAAGATTCTCCAAGCTACCCAACGCAAATACAGACCACAAGAGACCCTTGCTCCCACCCCACAAGACCATCCTAATACCTTATACCACCTCTCCCTCAACAAGGTTGCAGATAATTACTCGGCACCAATCCCGGCCTCCCCCTCTTCCCACTGACCTCCGCCTCCCACCACCCATCATCTTGCAACCTCAGCACCGCAAGAATGTCTCCCTTGGCGAAACTCAGCTCTTCGGGAATGGCGGCTCGGTACATGTATAGTGCTTTGGCTGGTTTCGGAAATGTTAGCATTGCTTTCCTGATCTCGAAGGGTAAGTAAATGAGCGGAGATAACTCACCATAATGCAGAATAGGTCTTCCGTCGTCGTTGTACTTTTGGCCGTCGGCGACGCTCTTGCTCCTTGTCCTTGGGGCGCCGGGATCCTGTTGCTGCGGCGGTAGCTGACCGCTATAATAGCTCACAGGTCTTGCTACGTTGCCACCACGCGCTCGCTGATCGGCAGGATTACCAGTTGAAAGTTGCATGGCCATGCCGCCACTACTATGAGGCCGCTCTTGCCTGACATACTGAGGTTGTGGCGAAGGAGCACGGCCGACGTCGTTGGGCGAGTTGTGTCGAGAGTAATTTGTCTTTGTTGGGCTAGTGTTTGGAGTTTGCCGTGGACGGCCACCGCTACTATGGGGGTTTGGGCTTGTAGCTCGAGCATAGCTGGGCTGACCTGGGCCTTGGTATCCAGGTCGCGGACTTGTGCTTCTCATAGGACGCGGTGAGGTTGCCCGTGGCATCTCCGACCCCGTTCCACGTGTGCCAGGGCGAGAAGACCCATACATGTCTTGGTTCTGACCGACGTACTTACGGGTTGCAGATTGCATGTCTTTTGAGGTAAAGGCTGGCTGGGGAGCACCCAGGCGGCTGACGGGCTGATCGTGATAAGATGGTGGTGGTGTACCTCGCTGGGCAGCTTGTATGTCGGCGTTCTGCATACCTGACGCGCTGCTTGGGGGACCTGGTGTAGCCACTCCAGCGTAACGATCCGCTGACATGCGGACAGAGGACTGCTTGTTGACGCCCTTGAGTTCTGCGAGAGCAGCAGCAATGGGGTCTAAGTCTTTCACCGGCGGACCCATGTTTCTTGGGGTTGGCTTCTTACGATTGGAATCTGGTGAGGCAACATCAAACACATTCGGCCCCACGTTCAATTGGAAGTTTGCTCTGGGATCGACCGGTTCAGGACTTCCTGAGTATCTGTCTCGGTGGTTTTGGCCATGGCCGTTCTGGCGGGTCGGGCTTGGATTGCTGCTCTGCATGTCGCGACTGTTGGAAGAGCCCCACGTGTCTCGAGTCGTCGGAGTTGCAATCGCAGGAGCTTCCTTGTCATGCTTGCTCTTTCTGCGGAACGGGCTGTTACTGAAGAATCCACTTCGTTTCTTCTGAACCTGTTTACTTGGGCTCATTGCAGGAATTCCTGCTCCAAAATCTTGCTTGACAGGTGACTGTTTGCCACTGGGTGGTTCGTGGCTAGAAAAGGATGTCGGATTTGAGTATTCGCTTTGAGAGTCCCGACTTGATGGCCTCATTGGACTTGCCGCAGAGCTACGTTCTGACGGTGGGGCATCGGTTCGACAAAACATGGTCATCCCATTCTCAGGATATTCGTTATGTGGTACTTGGCATAAGTCGTCTGCTTTCACCTGATACGGCGCTTGTGTCTGTGGTTGTCTTCGATAATCGATCACTGGGGGTGGCTGCTGCAGCATGGCTTTCTGTGGAGTCAAGGTTGTCTCCCGGCTTGGTGGCGTGTTTGTCTCAAGATGACCCATACGCACTGCCAGGTCCGGCTGTGGTTCATGGTGAGATTCAAATGTCGACGGCTGTGGAGACGAGCTTCGGAATGCAGGATTGATTGTCCTCTGAAATTGGGCGACTGAATAATTCTCATCCTCCGAAACCTCCGAAGCAGTATCGTTTAGGTCACCTCGACAGAAATTGATGTATTTGGGTGGGTCGGGAATTTCTTGCCCGGTGCCTCGCTTTTGAATGAAGCTGAGAATGTCTTTTTCCACTTCGCAGCCTTCAAGTGACAGCCGTATCTTTTCACACGACTTGAAGAGATTAGATGAGATCGATCAAAGGTTCGAGAATACTTACAGCATCATCGCTGACACAGACAGTCGATGCGACGTTTGCGAATGTCCACAAGCTACTTTTCATGAAATCGAGTCTCTCCTCTTCAAGATCTTGGAACTTCTATCTCCGCAGTTAGCGAGCTGGTCCTTCCAACCCCAGGCCATATTCTCACATCGCAAGCAGCCTTCCAATCTCGATTCCATCGACCAGTCGTCTCCTCCAGTGCTTTGACAGCCGCCTCATACTCATTGCTTGTAGTCGCAAGCTGGATCTGAGTTTTCTCCATCTTGGCTTTATTCTTGCGCTCTTCTTGGCCCATCACCATGTGTCCTTGTGCAAGATATCCCTTTATCTTGAGGCAATCCTGTTCGTATCGATCTCGAGACTAAGCTGTATAAGCTACCGCTTCACCTCCTTCGGCGCGCTTTGACCTACTTTGTTGACTACCTGAGTCTGTTGTTGCTTTACCTTGAACAGCTTCTCGATACCGTTCTGCACAATCTTTCTCCGCTCCTTCATTCCTCCAGAGAAAGCAGCCAATGGTTCTTCTAATTCGCTCTTCATTTGGTGTGCGATGGCTTGGTGCGATTTTCCCATTGACTCGACCTCTCCGCGCATTACGTCAAGTGACGCTCTCAAAGTGCCTGCTTCTGAGGAGCCAAGTGGTTTACGACAAAGGGTGTTCATCTTTCGCGCATATTCGTCTTCTATGGCAGCTCGAGCTTCACACGCGATTAGCCTCAAGCTGGGTCGGTCTGCCAGTGGTCGTCATACTGCCGTAGAAGCTCTTCAATTCATCACATGTGCTTTTCGCATTTTGCATGCGCTCAAGCAGAGGCTGTACCCCAGCATCTTCCTTTCCCCAGAAATTATTCGCGACTACACGGGTCAGCCCTGATGTGCTGAATGTAGATCCGACCTACAGGAGAGCGAGACGCTGGGTGGATCCGCTATGGTGCCAGGCATGTTGCTGGAGTCCCGGATGGTTTTGTCTCAGTATGGAACGATCGCATGAGCTGTATAAACCAGCGGCGTACTAGTGATTTCGAGACGTGTGGCTGCGTAATACTCTCTCTGCATCATTATACAGAAGTTGGTGGCAGCAGGTAGAATAGTGCTGTTTACATGTTGTTGCGTGGGAAACCATCCCGGTGCTAGCCTGCTGGAGCTAGCGCATCCGAATGCTTGGCACACATCGGGCCGCAATAGGGCTGGGTAGTGCTGTCTTAAGTGAAGTTGCTTGAACATTGGAGCCTCAATTGAACCCATCAGTCAAGTCCTACGCCCGCCGTTGATTAGACACCACCCCTCTTCCCATTCGCTATTCTCCTCTTACACAGCATGTCAACATACTGCTGAATCATCAGCTCCGCTTCAAGCGTTGCGAATGTACGGCTATCCTAGATGACCTCCTTCCCTGCAGCACAGAACTCGACTGCCTCTCATTCAACCAAGAGTTCTGCGGCTGGCGCACAGTCAGTGAGGGGACAACCGTCAGCCTGGGGGCTTCCTGCCCCAGGCACAAGCGCTCGACGTGTACTTACTCCTCTATCGACCAATCTTGGCTCCTCAGTGGAAATCTCGGGACCGGGGCGCCTTCACAACACATCCTCGCCCTCACCATTCACTCCATCCTTTTCTTCCGTTCTCAACTCGTCAGTAACCAGTGACCAAATCCAAAACCCCTACCCCTCTTCAGCATCTACCTTCTTTACTCCGCAATCTGGATCTCAGCAAGCTTCAACAGGTCACTTATTCCTCTCGCCTAGGTCAAGAGCCATCACGCCATCCACGAATCTACAATCCACTTCCTCCGCCGCGGCATCTACCACCGCGTCTCAAGGAGCAGGAGGTGGGAGCAGTAGCGGTGGAGGAAGCTCGAGAACTCAACCCTTCTCTCCCTCTCTACAACAACACAGCCTCAGCTCCCCCATCAGTAACACCTTCGAACGATCCCTATTTCCAGGCTCGAACTCCTTATCTACTGGATCCGGTCAAGCTTCGGTATCGAAGATCGTCGTCACTCAAGTGTTCTTGTTGCTCGGTTCTATCACAGAGAAAGAGGGCAAGGCCAAGTGGGAATCGCAGGCCGAGGCCATCCATAAGGTAGGCCGGTCATTCAGGGATTAACTCACGCGGTGACTCTCACTGATTTACAACGTGTAGTTGGTAGAGTCAAACGGTATGGAAGTCTACACCAAGTATTTCCGCCGCCTACTGGTAGGAAATTCTCCGCTTATATTTCCTGGCATCAATCGAATTGTCGAAAATCCAAGCAATTACCCCTTGCTAGTTCAGGAGATGGAAAAGATCACGCAAGATCCTGAGCAAGCCCCAAGAATTGCCGAGATCATTGATACCTCAGAAGCAGACATATTTCGTGACTTTGACCTCTCCGCATTCATCACTCATTTCAATCTGGACCCTCTGGCGAAGACATTGCTAGCCTCGGCGTTCACACACGTTTCGAAATCAGATCTCAAAATCAAGGGTATGCCTTTTCTATTCATACTGTAACCAGGGTCGCTAATCTGTGAAGCTGGGACGATACTATCCAACGATCGGGACGAGCTGTTCTCAAGTCTCGCAAATGCGCAGACCGAGAAAGACGATGTACCCCCGTCACTTCTCGCGACTTGCGCAATTAGCTTTTTTGAAGACCTCCCCCCAGGTGCTAGAACAAACCTGGATACGAAGAAACTTGCGTATGCACTGGAGCACAGGTATTCCAAGCAGGATGTCTCTATTCCCGTGGAGATACTATCTGCGCTCTCCCTTTTCGCTATTATGGATATGGATCACCCTCTGGTAACAGGCCTCCAGAGTCGTGGACCTCAAGTGACGAGCAGTCTTGGAGCTGTGCAAGAATTTCTTGCGAGATACGGCAAGGAAATTGATGAGGGACAGGTAGCTGCTGCTCTCTTATTCATGGTCCTAACGCCCGCGAATAAGCAATATATTCCGGCTCTATTTGTTTCCGCCGTTCACGACCCTCTTGACGCTGTATTCTGGCAGACCGTGGTGCGAGAATTCGACATGAAAGATCTTGAGATATCGAAAAATCAATTTATCGCCCTATTCAATGTTCTCATGTCGATAGCCCAAGAGAATCCTCATTTCGACATCCAGCGACTTTGGGGAGGTAGATGGCGGAACCCCCAGACACAGCTCTCATTCCTGCGAGCTTTCTTGTCTTGCTCGCCTCCAGAGCTTGATGCAACGACGATCCCAGGATTGCGCCATGCCTACGATCCACAAGAGTCCGTAGATGGGCGCGGAGACCTTACGCCCTACATTGAACAAGCTCAGCGCGACCCGATGATCTCATTAGATGCAGTCACCGCCGTTTTTGACCTCCTTGTACGTCCTGACGAGCTGCCGACCGAAAGCGAACAATGGCACTTAGCAGGGGTCGTAGGTACTAAAGAAGCATTTTTTCTATGCTCGTCTATTGGGATTCAGAAGCCATGGAGCAAGGGACAAATGTCCATCATGAGACAGTTGCTGGGGATGTTTCTGAACGAGGGCCGTCCTGACAGTGAATACGTCCTTCATACGCTGTGGAAGCAAGATAAACAATGGGTTGCTATGAGCCTCATGGAGATCCATTTAGAAGACCCACTGGAGCTAACGATGATATTGGACCGGGCCCGAGAATATGAATGGCTCGAGGATCTGCTCACGCTTATGAAAGGATTTGGCCTTGATCTCGCAGCCTTAGCACATAGGAAAGGCTATGTTGATCTCAATCAATGGGCAGAGGAGAAGCTCGCGCAGGACCCTGATGCGGTCATCGATTGTATCTCAAAGTTTCTCGTGCTGAAGACTCAAGATGAGCTGCGGACCGCCCGCGAAGAGCAGCCTGGACCTCGTACCGTCAGTCTTGCAATTAAGACGGTCTACGATATGTTGGAGATACTACGAGACCACATGCCTGATCGAAGCGAGCTGAAAGCACTTCAACGTCAGTGCATCCAAGCGTATCCGAGATTAATCATATATGGTGAGAGCTTCGTACAAACCGTCGATGTGGATTGCAAAGAGAGTAACCGGTTGCCGCGGGCAGCTGACCAGGAGATGCAAGAATTGTACAAGCGAATGTACAACCGTGAGCTGAAGGTCGAGGACATTTTAGAATACCTGCAACAGTGCAAAGCTTCCGAACTTTTATCCAAGCTCGACATCTTTGCTTGTATGATACACGGCCTGTACGACGAATTTGCCTGTTTTGGTGAATATCCTCTGATACCCTTAGCTACCACAGCTGTGCTTTTTGGAGGAATCATATCCTTTGGACTCATTACGGGTCTAACTCTTCGGGTGGGGCAAGAGATGATTTTGGACGCCGTTCGCGACTACCCTCCCGAAGCTTCCATGTACAAATTTGGACTTCAAGCTCTCTTGAGTATCCTCCAGAGACTAAGAGAACCTGCTTGGGCGAGTTACTGTTCAAGACTTGTACAGATTCCAGGGCTTCGGGGGACGGAACCTTATCGCACCGCATCTGAAGTGCTCGCCGAGAACGGGCTCCAGGCTAGTATGGATGAGCCGGCCGTTGATGGCATGGCTGATGGGCTACCAAATGGCGACATAGATGAATTTCTTTCAGCAGACACCACCCCACAATTCAGGTCCGTCAACGCCGAGTCTGCTTCGGCCTGGGACGAACCAGATGAGGATACCCAAGAGAAAGTGATATTCTTCTTCAACAACGTCTCGGAGCAAAATCTTCGGAGCAGGCTCGCCCAACTCCAAGAAGCTCTTAAAGACATACATCCCCAATGGTTTGCCAACTTCCTTGTTGAGGGCCGAGCCAAAGTCGAGCCAAACTATCAGCCGCTCTACCTGGATATACTAGATCTCCTCGGCAACAAGCATTTATGGAACGAAGTCTTACGAGAAACCTATGTTAGTGTCAAGAAGATGCTCGACGCCGAGTCCACAATGCAGTCAGCGTCTGAGCGGAAAAATCTGAAGAACCTCTCCACTTGGCTCGGGTCTTTAACAATTGCACGCGACAAGCCCATAAAGCATAGAAATATATCGTTCTTGGAATTGTTAATCGAGGGCTTCGAAACGCAGCGGTTGAATCTCATCATACCTTTCACGTGCAATGTTCTGGTACAAGGGACGAAGTCCATCGTGTTCAAACCCCCCAATCCTTGGGTTGTCGAAATCATGGCCACACTCCTGGAGCTATACTTTCATTTTGACATCAAATTGAACCATAAGTTCGAGATTGAGGTACTCATAAAAGAATTTGGACTGGCCATGAATTCAATCGATCCATCAGACACGATTCGAAACCGACCAGTACACGATGAGACGCTCTCGAACGCTGTTGTACCTGACGGCCCCGAAGGTTTTGAAGATATGTCGTTAAGTATCAACCGGACAGTGCGTAATCCTCGATTCGAAATTGACTCGATAACCTCGGCCTTGCCGGACCTCGAGTCTGTCCTGGTATATCCCCCAGCTACCGGTAGCAGTGCCAATCAAGCAAAGCTACGTGATATTGTTCAAAAAGCTATCCGAGGCGCTATACTCGAAATTATTGCTCCGGTAGTAGAACGCTCCGTCACAATTGCAACGATTGCAACAAGTTCTCTTATACACAAGGATTTCGTCCGTGAGTCGGACGAGGATCGTGTCCGTAAATCTGCACAGCAAATGGTGCGCCAGCTCTCCGGAAGCCTTGCCTTGGTCACATGTAAAGAGCCGCTTAAAGTGAGCATGACCAACAATATCCGAATGGCACAAGCCGAGTTACCAGATCAAGCGTTTCCCGAAGGTTCAATTCTGATGTGCGTTAACGACAACTTGGAGATAGCTTGCAACGTAGTGGAGAAGCAAGCAGAAGAGCGATCCATACCAGAGATCGAGGCTCATATCGAAGCTGAGCGTGCTTCACGACAGCAACACAGGCTGACCAACCCGAACGAGCCTTTTCAGGATTCAGCTTTCAGCCACTGGAGTACTTTCATTACCGAGCCCTACAAACAATCTTTCAACGGCCTCAATCCAGAGCAACTTAGCATTTACCTCGAATTCGCCCGACAGTCACGCGGTCCTGCAAGCCATGCGCAAACTTCTTCTGCGGACAGTGGGCGGCAATTGCCCGATGTTCTACAAGAACCATTTGCCTCCATGTCCAACATCCATACTCCTGCTACAGAACTCGCAATGCCACATCAGAGTCACCAGCAGCAGCAACATCAATCGACGGGCCGTATGCTACCTCCACCAATACCCAGTTCGATTCCTTCAAATCAGATGAACGGCTATTTGAACCTTGGGGCAATGCAGGACCGGGTGCACGAGCTCCTCGCAGAGATCAGTCGGCTCATCAAAGAGAATCCGGATACACCAATGGACAACGTACAGAGCGATATTCCCGCCTTGGTCGAGATTATCAATCAAGCATGGGAATTGATTGGGTCGTCGCCCGACTCTATCGCTATGAATTGCGCCGAAGACATTTGCAAAGCTGTATTCGGAGAGCCCATGATACGTCTCGAAGTCGAGGTTTTTGTACATCTGTTGGAACGATTATGCCACGGCTACCCCAACATCAGAAAGGAAGTGGCTGTATGGGCGTCAAGCCAGAGCGAGATGAAATTGCTCAATCTCGATGTGACTGTTCCGTTGGTCAAAGCGGAAATCATATCTCTGAAACAGGTCGATGCGTCACTGAACTCGCTCCTCTGTGACCGCGTGGAGGGTGCCGTAGAATTCCTGTCGGACATCATGGATGCACTGCTACTCAATGAGCACCCCGTTGCGCTTCGAGCAGATTTTGCCCGCAGCCTGGGCGCTTTGGGACATTGGCTCGCCGAAAATCCGGACCATGAAAACGCCCAGGATTTGGTTCAGAGATTGAAGGATTGGGGTGTTGGTGGATTAGGGGACAGCATACCCGATGACCGAGGTCTGGCCAAGAAGCACCAGCTGAAATATATCTTCACCGAATGGACGGCCATCTGCAATGCATATCCCAAGCATCCGACAGACCAAGTCTTCTCGACATTTATCTTTCAATTGCATCAGAGACAAGTGGTGAATACGACAGAGGATATGGCTGTGTTCCTGAGACTTTGCATTGATGAGGCCATGGAGACTTACGGGCTTACCGTCTTGGATAGGGATGGAGTTTCCAATCCCTCGTTCTTCAAAGTGGACTGGTTGTCCAGGCTCATTGTGCTCTTGGTCAAGAATCAGGGTGAACAAGATGGCTCTGTTCAACTCGACAAAGCTGTGTACATGGATTCGATCTTAGCCACCATCACCTTGATCATCAACAACCACCAAATCATGGAAGGAGAGCGACTAAGCCAGCGCGTGTTCTTCCGGCTACTGTCAAGTATATTGTGTGATTGGCATGACTTTGGGCGAGAGGGCTATGCACAGGACCGAGACATGCTATTGGTGTATGCAAAGAACTTCGAATCATTGTCCCCTCGCCTGTTCCCAGCATTCACTTACAGCTGGCTTATGCTGATCTCTCATCGACTCTTCATGCCCAGTTTGCTGAAACTTAGCAACGACGAGGTACGTCATTCGAATTCTCCATGTGACTCCTTATTGCATTATACTAACTATATGAAGGGTTGGGCGCCATTTACCAAGATCATGGAAGCGGCAATATCGTACATCTGTCAATTCCTCAAGCCGAGCGCGATCTCACCCCTAGCTATCGATCTTTATCGAGGCATCCTCCGCATCATCCTTGTCCTTCACCATGACTTCCCCGAGTTCTTAGCAGAGAACCATTTCCGCCTCTGCAACTCCATACCTCACCATTGTACGCAAATCCATAACCTTGTCCTCAGCGCCTATCCTTCATCCTTCCCGGAGCTCCCAAATCCTTTCGTGATGGGCCTGAAAGTAGATCGTCTCGAAGAGATGAGGAAAGAACCCAGAATAGTTGGCGACTATGTCTCCACGCTTGTCCGAGCAAACGTCAAGGGGGTCGTCGACGCTTCTCTTAAGAGAGGCAATATCTCAGGGGACGAGCTTGTCCGGCTCACTGATGCCGCATACGTCTCCACTGGGCACGGTTTGGCTGTCAACTCCTCCCTTCTGCACGCTCTGGTCTTGCACGTTGGTCAGACTGCGATTAATTCTGCCGGCCAAAAAGGCGGCCCGACTTTCACAAGCGATTCGCCGCAGGCCTGTTTGTTGACGAAGCTAGCGAAGGAGCTACACCCCGAGGCTCGTTACCACTTCCTCAGCGCGATTGCGCATCAGCTTCGCTATCCCAACAGCCATACTCAATACTTTAGCTACGCCCTCCTTCACATTTTCGGGACCGACTTGGCTGATCAGCAAGAGTCGGACGTGCAATACCAGATCACTCGAGTACTGCTCGAGCGTCTCCACGTGATCAAGCCACATCCGTGGGGTCTTGTCATTACGATGCTGGAGTTGATCAAGAATCAGGACTATACCTTCTTCCAATTACCATTTATCAAGGCCTCACCAGCGGTAAGTGCATCCCGCATCCTCTTCCAGGATCTCTGCTGATGTTACCTACCATAGATCCGAGCCATGTGTGAAGACTTGCTTGTGACGGCGCAAGAGCGAGAGCGATGGGGTGATCAATTCACCCAGCACATATGATTTCGAAATTGGAGCATTGCACGGCGCGACCACAATACCCAATGAATATGGGAATGCTCTGCTAGTAGAGGCGTTTATGACGCTTGAAATCCATCCAAAAAAGTCTGGCGACGGGCGGAATAGACGCTGGATCGTTTTCATGAGACGGTGTTGTGGTTTTCTGCACATTATCTTGATCATCGGGTCCATTCATCTACCATGTACATAACATAGAGTGCAGATGACGACGATGATACCTGGGCGTATGATATTGCTTTCTCGGCTCGTTTTGCTCGATCTCATAGCGTTTTTCGGGGCGAAGGGCGGTTCTGATACGATATGGTGATGATTGAAAGAGAGGAGAGGTGGTAATTTCTTAGCGATATGTATAATAGGGGGTTTAGCTGTTGTAGAATCGGCAATTCGCTCCATTTGCTATTTCTGACTTCTTACAGTATTGGTCCCACCCTTTGCTAGTTACTTTTGCTAGCAGGCCTTGAAGACCGAGGAACAGTATATCGACTTTCCGACAGATGAGAGTGAGAAGGATGTTACGTGTATTAACATTTATTACCATGGATAGTATAAGAGAGGATCGAATCCACATTACTACATTAGTTACTAGGCTAGACCAAGTCATCCAATCCAATCCAATCCACATACAAACATAGTCCCGAAAAAGAATGAAATGAAATATCCTATTCTATTCTATGCTATTCCACTCTACCCGACGATCCTCTAACCAATAACGTGAAGCATCAGTGTCAGTACGCGAGATGAGATAAGATGCATATGCACGATTTCTAAATCTACAACATATGGTATCATTGAGATTTCTGGGATAGGGTGAGTGTGCTATTTTGTTGTCAGGTGTGTTTCGTGTTTTGGTGTTTGTGGTGTGGTATCTAGGACGCTGTATATGGTGATGGGTTGATGAGTTGATCGATGAGGGGGGGGTTAGGTTGGGCTGGGTTGGGGGAGGGATGGGGGAGGGATGTGAAGGTGGATGGGCTAGAGAATCTAGAAGGACATGAGATGGAGTGAGATGGGATACAGTAGGGGGGAGGTGGATGGAGTGAGAGGTAGGATGTGAGAGGGGAGGTGGATAGAGTAAAGTAGGAAGGGATACAGTAAGAGCATCTGGAATAGAATGAATTGAATGTGGTTGGGCTTGGAAGTTCAGTGGTTTAGGGGTAGATTTACCGTTAAATTCAAGTTTTCAATATTGGGAAGTTTGGGAGGTGTTGAATTTAGATAATCTGAGATGAGATGCGGTGGGTTTTGGAGGTAATCTATGTTTTAGAGATGGGTTAGTGTGGTATGTGATATGAGAGGAATATAAGCTTATAACATGTAGATGGTATGTTTATGTGGTTTGATAGAATGGAATAAAGAATTATAGGAATATAAGCTTGTCGCTTTTGCATTCCATTACTGTCTCTGCGAGACTTTTCAGCGTCGGAATCAACCTTACCTTAGCTCGTCCCTTAGAAATCCACCAGCCTTCGAGATGAATATGATTTTATGCGCGACAGGAGAGACGGAGGCCTTAGGTTCGCAAGGGTTATTGTTCGCGCCGCTTCGCTAAGCTGTCTGCCTGGCTATATTGGATTGTTGGATGGTCGTAGGGTAGACTGATCTTGTCTGCATGACAAGCTTATATATCTCGGGCTCAATGCTCAATGGAGAGGCTTGCCAGCTGGTATTTACTCGATTGGGACGCATGGCGAGCGGAAGGGTTGGGCCACATGAAAGAGGTTGGAGACGATACTAAAGCAGTCGATGCATATCGAGACGAGGGTACCACGACGACAATAACAGAATCAAGGGTAATTGGTCTGCTACTTTTCATTCGTCATTGTGAAGCATTCATAGCTTCGAGAATCTCTCCAGCCACAGTGGGTTGAGAACCCCAGAATTGAAAGGTGGCTGTTCCCTCTGTCTTTTTACCTCCTCGTTCCACTTCTCCAGCTCTACTCGAAGCCAGTCAGTGATTGCTTCGGCCGCTTTCTCTGGGAACTTATAAGGAATGAGATGGTCAGCTCCTTCGATATACCTCGACACAACCTGCCCTGCAAGGGCGCCACCTCCACCTCCACCACCAACGCCAGTCTGGTCGATGATGCGTTGAGAATAGGCCGAATTGCCAATGTCCGAGATGGTTCCCCATAGATAGAGAATTGGTGGGTATATTTCCCGCAGGGCGCGTTTGATATGCGTAATCTCCGCACGGTAAAAGCCTGGGACAAGGATGGTCTCGTCCGAGCGATTTTTGTAATCGGGGGCTGGTGTGAAGCCAGGGAATGGTGGATCGGGTCGACAAAAGGTGTAGACATCTTGGGCTTTGGGAGTGGTGAGCGTTACCGCATCAGGGTGTTCTGGAGTTGGTCGGTCACGCAGGCTGTACTTGACGAAGCGTTCGAAGACTCGGGGGTCGTACTTAGCATAGTATGGATTTCTCCGAAGTCGGACTCGAGCTTCGTTACGGGACGGCCATACATCCCGTCGTCGAGCAAGAAGTACTGGTCGAGCCTCACTATGTTTCCAGGGAGCTGTCTGACCATACGGTTGGAGTTGAAAGCCGGTCTCAAATGTTGGTTCCATCATGATCATGCCGGCAAACAGGCGACTGTGGAAGCTTGACATCATGAGGATATTGCAACAGCCCCAGGATTGACCGATACCGTAGATGGGAGGCGGCATTTGCGCTTGGAAATGGTTGACAACATGTAACATATCCCGTGCAGAATCGAGCCAGTGCGGTTCGTCGCCTATTATGGCTTCGTTAAGCAGGTACGACTGACCATGATGAGCTACATCCACAGACCACGCAGAGCGAATTGGAAGACCTTGGCGAAGGATTTCGTCAAGAAGAGGTTCGTAGAGCTCTTTCGAGGAGCCAATGCCATGGGCTACAATTAATGAGACGTATCCAGGGTCCACTCTCCGCGTGTATTGTTTCACAGAGAGTCGTAGATTGCCCTTTTGCTCGTCTCGAACTCCTCTGGGGAAACCGCGAATATGAGATGCAGAGATGACATGCTCCGTAACAGTCCATAGATCTTCAGACATGATGGCCGTGTTCTTGAAAGGAAATTGAATTGTTTCAAGGAAGCCTGAAGTACGAAAGAAGAGAAATCAATGCCGCTCGTAGAATAGGTGGAAATACTTAGCATCTATTTTTACGAGGAAAGCTCCAACGATATCTAGCCTCTCGGAGTAGTAAAGAGGCTACATAGTCATCGCCTATCAAATAGGCTTCTTGGGGGTCGAGAGACGAGCAGCAGGAGCCGGCAACAACCGCGAACCGCGCTTGTCTAACCACATGTCCAACAATGCAGCCACTATAATCTGATGGACGATTCAAAGAAAGAGAGGACAGTGGTAGGAAGAGCGGTGGTAAGCTCCCTGATCCGTCTCGAGAGTTTTCGCTCAACTCTTCAGGATACAGCGCTCGTCCCCTTCCATGCCGCAACCTCGAGGCCCGCGCAAAAGGCCTATCTGGGAACCTTTCTGTTCGCGGCGACGAGCATCTTCCTCTTCGCTATCTCAAGCATAGCCTACACACTCTTCTACTACAATTACGTGCCGCAGAACAGCGTGGAGAGGGTGATCCATCTGCAATTTGGGTAGCTTACTCAGGACCCTGTGCCCGACGCCTAGACTGATAATAACTTGCTATAGCAACGGCAGTCCGTATGGCACAGCGGTTCTCACGTCAACCCTTACATCTTTACAGCCTTATGATGTCACCCTATTCCTTCACCTCCCACGGACACCGAAAAACCTTGCTGCGGGCAACTTTATGCTTGACCTTTCCCTCCTCGCCCCAGAGGGTACCACTTCTTCAGCCATCGTGACGTCCTCTCTGTATGGCAATAGCTCAGCCTCGGTTCTTGCTCGATCCAGGCGGCCCGCCATACTGACATATGCATCGCCGATTGTCGACACGGCGAATACTCTCAGTGGCTTGCCATGGCATGTTTTGGGCTGGAAAAAGGAGAGCGAATTGCTAGAAGTGGACATGATGGAGGGCGTAGAATTTGCCAAGGGCTGGATGAACGTGCCACAGAACGTGAAGGTGGTCGTGGAGGCGGACGAGAAGATGCAATTCTATGAAGTTGGCATCCGGATCATTGCGAAATTGGGAGGCTTAAGGTGGATCCTCTATCATCACCGGGTACTCTCCTTCCTGTTCTTCACAACGACTTTCTGGAGTAGCTCGATGCTGTCCATGCTATGCGCATGGTTCATCCTTTCCTCGTACATTGGACCGTCACCAGCCGCTACCAAGGCCGAGCCCGATGCTAATGGTAGCTATATCAAACGAGAGCGCTCCGATTCAGACACCATGGATCCCACATCGATAGAGGATCTATCCGATACTTCTCGCACCTTTCCTACATTCGGTCGACAAAAGCCGCTGCATTTCTCAAGCCGAGGGCTTGGCAAGAAGGAAGAGGACGAAGAGGCTAAGTGGGATAAAGACGAGGTTATGAGATCAACGGACATTCAGCCTTTGACTGCCGAGGCGGACGATGAAGCCGACGAGATGACGGAAGAAATGAGTGGCTGGAGGGATAGCGGGATTGGCACTGGTTTAGACGAGGAGAGGCTCGCTAGTGTCCAGCGAAGAAGAAAGGCGATGATGGGCAGTGGTGCTTCAGGCAGAGGCTGAGATGTGTCGGAATAATAAACAGAGCTTCAGCTTCGCAGGTCTTCCGCTAGCTGTGGCTCAATAATGTACAATTCCAAGAATCACCCCATGGTAACTTGCGAAGCGTAAACGCCTGCACATCCTTGGTCCACCCATATAAAAGAGGTGATCATTCCGCATCCACGAAAGAACTGGCCAGTCCGCCAAAGAAAGGAAGCTCGAAACGATCCAGTCCGTCAGCTTGCCAGTTTGTCAGTCCAGTCTGATTATATCAGGATTGGAAAGACTCTCACCATCTCGATACGCACGCATGGTCAAGAGGCCGATCAGACCCATGTCTAGAACGAATAGCATCCAGGAGAGGATGCTCGACCAGGAAAATATCAGATGGAGGACGAAGATGGCGGAGAAGACGAGACTTGATTGGTAGGCGTGGAAACTGGTCCACCCGTTGTTAGCTATGCTATTCAATAACAACTACTGGATTCCCATTGAGTCTTGGATGCAGCACGTATGCCATGTTCCGTCATGCGAAAGCCCAAGTCTCCATTGAGACAGGATCGACTCCCTCCACCAACCAACACATGGGCAACCTACCGGACATAATCACTCTTATGCTCAACCAGTAACAGGAACACCCCACCCGCAGGCGGCAGCAGCAGATACGCAAGACAAGCTTCGTAGTCCAACCTCAGCGGCAGACTCGTCTCGAACAGATTCACGTCTAGTCTCCCATTCTCGAGATGACCGCCGCCGAAACCGGTATTGGTGTGGGGTTCGTCGCTGAAGTGGTTGGGGGCTGGGAGGGAGGAGGGTCGGTTGGGGGAGGGGGAGCGCGGGGAGAGGGTGCGGTTTGGTGGGGGGGATAGGGCTCGTGTTGATTCGGGGGCGGTGTCTTGGTATGGGGCGAAGTCCATTGTAGAGTAGGTATCGATTGATGTTTCGCTATTTTACCAGAGGGCCATTGCTGTATGGAGTAGCACACGACCGCTGATACGGTAGCACTTCGGCCAAGCGATACACTTGGCGCCTCGTGTATAGAACAGGCGCGAGATAGATACGCCACAGCGCTAGTTCTAGCAGTAAAGTACTGTATTTTACAAGTCGGTGGAAGGCAAAAGTCTTGAGTAGGCGCTAAGCCAAGAGCTGATCCCAAGCTCGTGGGTGCTTGGTCCCTGTAAATCTAGCGCCTGCTCAAGACTTTTGGTATCATCTTCCGTAGGAGGTAGGGAGCTTCAGCGACTCAGGAGTCAGGGGGCCCCGAGCAGCGGGTTCGGACCGCTGCACCTAACGGGTGGGGTCCGGGGTCGCGGGGGACGCAACCAAAGCAGTTTGCAACGCGTCCTTCCAGATTTACCATGCAGCACTCGTCTCTCAGACTCCTTCACTTACTGTCTGAACCATCTTGGGGATCTCGCAACCACATTGGTGGAGGTGCCTGCTGCCGGGACATGGCTTTCAGCTCGGCAGTGCCGCTTCTAGCCCTCAAGGAGGCCCCCCAAGACCCATCTAAGGCGTTCCTGCCCACATACAAAGGTCTGCAGTCTTCAACCTGCTCCTGCATTGCCACGCTACTGCAGCCTTATAGGTAAAGTATAGCATTAGGAGTGCGCCACACAGCTATTGATGCAAGTCATGACACAGCCGCGATCTTCACGCTGCTCTTTACCGACGCCTCCAATCATGCTGAAGCACTAGGTAAGTTGCGGTGCCAGGCGCAGTGCAATCTTCACTTGACGGGCACCAACATAGCGGCCTCACCAACCTAAGGCCCCCCACCCTAAGGCCGTCAAGGCCCGCACTGGAAGAGAATCTATAGGAGCTGAAGATAATAAGATTGTGACTGTATTCTACTGACTGACGACCTAACTGAGTCATCGACTCATCGTGGTCTGCTGCGCATCAACCTCCCCCTCGTCACTTCTGTCTTTGGTCGTGAGCCATGACTCCATGCATCAGAGTAACCGCCAATTGAAGCATAGAGCGCTAGTGTCGTGGAAACCACCTTCCCCAAGTTCTGACCGTTAAATACTTCTCGTCACTTCATTTTGCTCCTCTACTCTCTCATCAATCCCCTTTGTCACCGTCATAATCATCCTCCCACTGGCTTTGGCAGTACTGCCAACCTCAATCGAGAGGCAAGATGCCCTTCCATCAAACAAACTTCATGATGGGAGGCGAGGCAGAGGCAGACCCACTCCGATATGTTCTTCAGATGCTGCACTATTTCTCTCCTATAGCGGTCATCGCCTATTATATGGTCGCTGCAGTCGTCAGTGTTTGTACACTGCAGAATTTGAAGATCTCCAGTACCGGCCCGCCAAAATCCATCTTCTGCTTCATGTCGTTGGTCCTGCTCTCCTACGTCTTGGAGGCTTGCATGCTTGTGGCAGACACTCTGGGGAACCATGCCCACTTTTCGTCCACAGACACTAACGTGAGCTAAATTCTGACCTTTGCCCATCATGCATTGTCGTTGATCTAATCAGGTTCCCAGGTCGGTGCCCTGTCTAATATGCTGGTCTGGGCGATGTTGGTCGTGTTCCTCATTGACAGCAAGAACACTGTCTGGCACCCGCAATGTGGCGCTTGGGCCATAGCTCTCCTAGCTGAGGCACTTCTGTTTGCCTTTGGGCTTGGTCCCGGCTTGCCCAAATCCGTGTTCGTCCACTTGCGAATGGCAATTCAAGCGTGTCGATTACTTTTTCTAGTTGCGTTACCACTCATACTATTTTCGGAACGACTAAGGGCGACAGTCGTCACTGACGAGGAGTCTGCATCGCTACTGGGTCAGACCGAAGCAGCAACAGACGATGCGCAATCATTGAAGAGAGACACACAATATGGCTCTGTCGCGCGTGCCCCCACCGAAGCAAGTCTTGATGATGAGCAGAAGGAGGCCGAAGAGGAACGACAGAAACTCGAGAAAGGTTTGCGAGACAGTGGCAACTGGTTCAAGTATGGCTTCCAATCCAGATCCCTACACGATGCAGTGAACCGCTGTGCCAAGTCAGCTTCCGAACGGCTTGTCAAATGCACATAGATCTAATTCTCTTATTGTGGCTAACAAGCAATAGGTACATAAGCAAATTTTCAGTATTCCTTCCGCTCGTATGGCCCTCGAAAAGTCGCCTCGTCCAGCTTAACATTGCTGGGGTGGGCATTTGTATCCTCCTCACCCGAGTACTCAACGTACTCGCACCACGCCAATTGGGCATTCTGTTGAACAGTCTCGAGCTGTCTTACGAGCGTCTACCTATTGTCGAATTTCTCCTCTATATATTGTATATTTGGCTGTCGTCCTCGGTTGTGTCGCCTGTCAAGCGCTTACTCTGGATCCCAGTGGAGCTGTAAGTCCATACTTCCGTCTGTGCTTCCGCACTTCAGATCCCCCTGGTGCCCCTAGCTCATGGTTCTTAGGAAAGCTCAGGGAACGATAAAGACTGCCGCGTACAATCAGATCATGAGCCTCTCTCGCGATTTTCATACAGAGAAGCAATCTGGCGAGCTGTACAAGTCGATCGATCAAGGACGCTCTATTACCGGACTGCTCGACATAGTCGCGCTCCAACTTCTCCCAATGTTTACGGACGTCCTCGTGGCGTTTTCGTATCTGTACAGTCACTGTTCCTCAATCATCGTGTTTACTTCACGGTGTTAGACGATGGAACTAAGACTTTCATAGGTACTATGTCTTTGGTCCTTACATGGCCCTTACGGTTGCTGCCACATCGGCCATCTACCTTTGGACTTCAACTTATTTCTTGAACAAGCAAGCCGAGCTCCAACGCACATCACGCAACATTCAGCAAAAGGAATCCCAACTCATGTATGATACGGTAGGAGGATGGAGCTCAGTCTCGTATTTCAATCGCCACGCTTATGAAAAGGGGCGATACGCTGCCGCAGTCGGTCCGTATCTGCGCTCGATTAAAGTATTGAGGACTGCCATACTGACAAAGCTCCGTTTCAGATCTAACTTTACTGTGGGAGCGGAAGCTAGAATATATCTACTACTACACTTGGTTTGGAGAAGACCTAGCCCTGCAGCTAGGGTTCTTCATCGCTGGCACCCTGGCTATCTACCAGATCGCCGACGGTGCTCAGAAAGTTGGCAGCTTTGCCTTTTTGATGTATGTACTACCGATGGACTTTGAACTTGCGCCCACACTGATCCGCTGACACTGGTTCTTTAGGACGTATTGGGGAACCTTCAGCGGAAAGCTCGGAACATTTGCATATTCTCAGAGTCGAATACGCCACTCTCTTGTCGATGCCGAATCGCTGCTTGAGCTGTTGGAGAAAACTCCTACCGTTAAAGATGGGCCTCGCTGCTTCAACTTCACTTCCGGCACCATTCACTTTCAGGATGTCGGATTCTCGTACGATGGCAAGTCGGAGACCATTAAAGATTTCAATTTTCGTGCGGCACCCGGTCAGAGGATTGCGTTGGTGGGAGAAACGGGTGGAGGAAAATCCACCATCTTGAAGCTCCTGTTCCGCTTCTATGACGTCCGTGAAGGCAAGATTGAGATCGACGGTCAAGACATCAAAGATGTGACGCTTCACAGTCTCCGTGAACGTATCGGCGTGGTGCCTCAGGACCCTACATTGTTCAATGCAAGCGTTATGGAGAATATTCGTTACGCGAGGCTGGGGGCAACCGACGAAGAAGTGATGGAAGCATGTAAAGGGGCTGCCGTCCATGACAAGATCTTAACATTCGCGGATGGCTACCAGACCACTGTCGGCGAGAACGGCGTAAAGCTCTCTGGTGGTGAGCTGCAGAGAGTTGCAATCGCCAGGGTAATCCTCAAGAATCCGGAGATTATACTTTTGGACGAAGCGACGAGTGCTGTGGATACCGAGACGGAGGCCCGTATCCAAGAAGCCTTGGAAAAGTTAACCAAAGGACGAACAACCATCACGATTGCGCACAGGCTTTCGACTGTGACCAATGCTGATGTGATCGTGGTCATCAAGGGTGGTAAGATTGTCGAACAGGGCTCGCCACATGCTTTACTTAAGGCGAAGGGCAAGTTCTCCGAGCTGTGGCTCAAACAAGTAGGGATCGGTCTTGTGCAAGACAATGAGGATTCCGAAGATGGAAAGCCTAAGGATAAGGATCCTCCTGACGAACAGCTTATCGACATTAGCGAGCCTCCCAATACAACTATAAACGAAGCCATCATACGCTCATCCGAGGCCTCGTCCGCATCTACTAGAAACCTTCGCCCAACCGCACCCGAATTCGTACCTCAGAAGGACTTTGTTCCTCGACTAGAGCGCGGTACAGCTTCGAAAGGAACGCAGGTATCCCACGATGATAATGCTTCAGAGCATCAAGCCAAGTCTAATGATTCGACTGCTGACACCAATGGTGGGAAGCCCAAGCCTCGACAAAGGCGCAAGATAAACAATGAGCGCACACTCGATACTGTCGACTCCGACTCCCAGTGGGAGACGACTGGTGTAGAAGGATCCGAGTCTAGGAGAAAGCGTTTGCGTCCTGTCCAACGTCGTCGCAATAATCAAACCGATCCGAGCGACTCAATATCGAAACCTGATCAAGAGGAAGGGGCCAGCGATGCGCCAGACCCCAATGCATCCGGTGAAAATGCTGCTATGCGATCCCAACCTCGACGCGTCTCAGCTCCTGAAGGACCGCTGTCAAATGTGACGAACGCTGGATCAAAACACCGCCGTCGCGCTCAGCACTGGCGTCCCAAAAAGCGCGGAACAACAGCGGTAGGCCCCGTGCATACGTCCGGCGAGGGATCAGGTGCTGGGTCGAGCGATACCCTTCATCCTCCAACACCAGTTGCACATTTGCCCAATTCGGCTGAAGGTAGTCCTCCTATCAACTAATTTAATCACACCAGGAAAAAGGACTGCCGGCGTGCACTTTCCAGCCGGGGTATAGAAGTATAAAGGGAGAACGATAGACGGCCTGATGATATTCTGCACATTACTACGGGGTATCTCATTTATAAACATGCCGGCGTCCTTAAAAGTGGGCGGGGACACCTGTCATTTGATTTACTATCAGCAAATACCCTAGCAGTTCATACCATGGTTATAGATTACGGTTGGCCTTTGAGTGTGGATTTGAAAGGCCAACGATATTAGCCGAGCATGTTACATAGCTAGCTAGACGAATTCTCAGTCAAAGTACCTTCATCATTGATACCTGTACTGCTTTCGCGCTAGATTACTCTGTAATAAGGTAAAGGAGGTCATGTCCTTTTTCTCCGTGGAGGCGGGTATTCTGAATTCTACTTTGTTGGATTTGGAAACTTCTCAGCCTCTGGCTCTTGGAGTGTCGAAGGGGATAGTAAGGATTGTATGTGTTGTGGATCATGGGTTTTGGAAAAAGATGGAGGAGGGGGGTGGGTTGTGGTGGTGGTGGTGGTGTGGGTAAGGTTCGTGTGGTGGGGAGGTAGAATATTACCTCTAATGTGGCTGAATGGGGCTTGTGGCGTGGAGCTGTGATGGTTTGAAGCGAGATTTTTTCGAACAGGGGAACGGCACGGTCATGGAGGATTGTGGGGTATGTTTTCTTGCGTTAATATTAGACGTTTACTATTTACCGATACGCTCCACATACCTCTCTCTCATCACTGCGAAGTGTCATGCTCCCGCCTCGGCTTTGTTCGCCTCGGTACTACCGCCCGTCTGCTCGCTCGCTGCCCTTTGCCATGCTGGGATCGTGGCTTTGCGGTCGTTGCGTTCGAAGGGGGTGGATGATGTGGGTGGGATTTCTTGCTTCGAGGTAGGGGCTGAGGTAGGACCGGTTGTCTCTGTGTTGGGAGTCGATGCGTCGCTGTTGTTGGACGTGGGGTTTGGACGCGTGTCTTTTGGTTTGTCGTTTCCGTTCATTGTTGTTGTTGGTGGCGCTTGTGTCTTCCATGCTGGAACCGACGTGCTTCCCGATCTGCCGACTTTGTTCTCGAGCAGTTTTTTTAGGCTCTGCATTTCCTGGCCTAGTTCCTCTAGTTTTGCGTCTCCGTTTGCTTTCCAGCCGTCGAGCGCTTTGGGGATTTGGTCTTTCAGAGCGTAGATTTGATCGGCGGCGGCTTTGCTTTCGGCTTCTCGTCTTGTGTTTGCGGCTTTGAGGTCCGAGACTACGGTGTTTATGTCGTTTAGTGTCGTGTCTAGTTTCTGCGTTCGTTGGGTTTCTTTCTCCTTGAGATCGGCGGTGTCGGTTGCGAGTTGGTCGATGAGGGCGAAGGCGCGGTTGAAGGACGCGTCGATGGAGGCTTTGTCGGCTTCGAGTTGGGGCGGTGTGGGTGGGGAGATTAGGGGGAGGACGTAACGCTGCGACGGCCGTTAGAACATGAAGGGCTATTGGAAAAGCTGTAAGTACTTGGGTAAGTTTGTAGAGGCCGTAGCCGACACTGCTGGTTACGGTCGCCATGATGAACCAGTCCCTCCAGTCACGCCGAGGCGGTCTGCTCACTGTCAGTGGGAGTCTCGTACTGGGCTCCAGATTTCACCTGCGCACTCTGGTGGGGCTTGACTCCATGGTCCTTGTGGGTATGGTCCGTAGCCATATCCATATCCCGCAGGCTGTCTCATCGGTTGTTGCCCCGACGGGGCGTATTGGTTCTGTGGGGGCGCTGTTGCTGCTGTGCTCGGCATCTGCGATCCATCTCCTGCTCGAGCAAGAGAGACGTCGATTTCCTCTTGGGTAAGATTCTTGGACTGAAGGAAGGCTACTCGCTTATCGAGCGTGGAGGCCGCGACGGACGGATCTCGTAAGACTGCGCAGCTGTTTTAGACCACTACAAGTTTTGAGCATTCGCATAACTCACAGTCAACAGCGGACGATACCAGTTCTTCCCGGACCATCTTGTCTTCGCTCAATGCGGAGGTTGCGATATAGTGACTACATCAATGCCAGAGCTTCTCACATAGCACTAGACACAGCACTGTTAACATGAAGATGCAAGTGAGTTGTTGCGGACATAGTCAGTGCGTGAAAGGCTGACGGCTGAGGAGTGCCACGAGTGGCTGGAATCTGGGGACCTCGGTCCGCGCGTTAAGATAGAATAGCACTTTAGGTTTGGCGCCGCTGTACGCCAAGCCGACCTTTGTTGACATTTTGGCCGAATAAACATTAGTCGACTAATCCTGGCTCTCGCTCAACTTCGCTCTTCACATTTTGCTACAATCATTGCTGAATGCAGCTCGGAACTTACGCGTGCTCTCCGGTCTAGTACTGCAATTGAGACCAAAGAATGTCGCAAGATACCGGGTTGTTCAGCGTGCGAAAGCCGCGAGAAGTGAGTCCGGAAGCCCCCTTTGTAGAAGCATACTGACTCGCATAGACACTGGGCGGCATCAACTATAATTCTGCGATCCCACAGCCAGCTTCGGTGAAACGCTCAAGCTCCATCTCGAACATAAGAGATTCGCAGGCACCTCGCACCTCCCAGCATGCTCGCTCAGTCTCATCTTCTCGCATGTCCCTTGCTCCCAATCGCCCGCAACAACCGAACTTCCAGCGCTCGTCCTCGGGTACAAATCTTGCAGATCTGGGTCGCCCATCCACCGTTCAACGCAATTCGTCTACAAATCTATTCGCCAATGGATCGTCAGCGCACAGAATGAGCTATGCGCCGGGTGCAATGACTCCCGCGCATCAGCAGTCACTGAGTGCATCACAGAGCCTACAGAGGAGGAGCAGTGTCTACTCTCGGCCTTCTTCAACCGGGCCCATGGGCCATCAATCTTTCTTCACCCAGGCACCAGCACAAGCCAGCGCGCGGGGAGATCCAAGGCCGTGGAGGGATCCGAACTACAGAAACAAAGTTGGCCAGGACTTGCTCGACTATCTTACACGAAACAATTTCGAGCTAGAGATGAAGCGATCACTCAGCCAGAAGAGCATGACTTCACCGACACAGAAGGACTTTGAGGCTATTTTCCAATGGCTTTATCGTCGTATAGATCCCGCTTATCGATTTATGAAAAGTATCGATTTTGAAGGCCCTGCTATTCTGAAGCAATTACGATATCCCTTCGAGAACAAGGTCTCAAAATCGCAATGGGCTGCTGTGGGTGGGCAGAATTGGTCGTCCTTTCTGGGGATGCTGCAATGGATGATGCAACTAGCCCAGATGATGGATCAATATGAGGTCGGCGAATATGATGTCGCTTGTGCGGAGGCAGGCGTGGATGTGAGTGGAGACAGGATCATCTTCCGCTTCTTAAGCGGAGCATACCGCGACTGGTTACAAGTGGGGGATGAAGACGACGACGAAGACGCCGATAAGCTCCTTATACCGCACGTGGAAGCCATGGCTGCCGAGTTCGAGCGAGGCAACCAGAAGTACGCAGAGGAGATGAAGATTCTCGAAGCAGAAAATGAGGTTCTAAAGCAACAAATGGCAGAAGCTGAAGCGGGTGCTCCGGACTTGGCGAAATTGGAGAAACATTTCAAGATTCTCGAAGACGATAAACGGAAATTCGAGGAGTACAATACCAATGTTGAAGGTAAAGTCGAGAAATACGAGCAACGTAACAAGTTTCTGCTCGAGGAGATCGAGCGAACCGAAAGCGAGCTTAGAGAGGCTGAGCAAGAAAAGGCAAATTTGCAAGACTCGGTGGACCGGCAGGGCATCACTATTCAGGACATCGATCGCATGAACTCGGAACGAGATCGCTTGCAAAAAGGACTGGAAGCATCAACTATCAAGCTCGAGGAAGTCAAGCGGAAAGCAACCGAGAGAGAAACCGACGCCAATCGTAGTCTTGAGGAGCTCGAGCGTGTCATTGAAAAGTACAATTCTCTGTGCTACCAGAATGCCTTGGTACCGTCGACCGCTGCGAATGCCAAAGGCCAGGATTTCGAGCTGCATTTGAATATAGATTCCACACCGAACTTCTCATCTTCACAATTAGGCTCGTCGCAACGTGGCACCAGCAGTGACCGATTACTGGCCGATCCTTCGACGGGCTACCACCCACCGCACGTCCTCAATCTAGACCTGCGAGGCTATGTCAAGAGCCAATTGATTGGATTGAGGAAGGAGATCAACGAGCGAAGAACACTCGCTGTAGATGCGGATATGAAGAACCATGAGCTGCTCGACTCTATCAAAGAAGCCATCGACGACAAGAGGAGCGAGGTGGAGGCTTTGGAGCACAGAGTACGAGCGGCAGAGGAGGAGTTTGAGAAGACGAAGGAGGTATGTAATGACGGTAATGCCAGCTTGAGATGCGGCGCACTGACCAACGATTGCAGGTAACGTCAACACAGAAAGTAGGGTCCGATGCACAGATTGAAAAAATGGAAAAAGAGCTGGCCAAAATGCGCGCTGGCCTCGATGAAAGCGTGCAATTAATGGAGCAGCGCGAGATGAATACGAACATCGAGTAAGCTCTCCCGCCCATCCCTTTCCGAGAGCCAAGAAACTAACAGTATGTCAAAGATTCGAGCAATTGACTCTCCGTGCCAATTCGCTGCGCGAAGAGCTCCATACCGAGATCGATAAAATTCTGAACGATGTGATTAAGTTCAAGGTCCATGTCCAGCAGAACTTGGAAAACTACGAGGGATTCGTAGACCAGGAGGTCAAGGCTGAGCTGGATGAAGGCGGACTTGAGGATGAGGATGGTAGAGGTTTCGCTGGGATGGAGGAGTAATGCGCCGTGATCGCATGTACCTGATGCGGTTTTTGTGGATAGCGAGCGATGACTTATGAGGTTGGTGTATTTCAAGATTGAGAGGGTATTTCCCGGTTTATATTGGAAGCGCAAGGCCTTATATACCTTTCGTTGGTGCGTTGTTGGGTCAGTTCCTCTACTTGGCGGGCCTTTCGCCTCGAAAGACAATTTGGCATTGCATTACTATCAGAATAAGCCTCCACCTTTTGAAGTCAATGCGCACATCATCATGAGGAGGATGTGTACCTCTTCTCTTCTTCATGTTGCCATATTTCCAACAAATGTCCGCATTGTTCCCCGTACAGCGCGTCCCCCATTCTAGACATTGAGACCATAGGTAGGTGCCCGATTTGGTCAAACACATCGCTGAATGGGAGGTAAACATCCTCAATTAGCAGATCGAGGTGGAGTAAAAGCTCAACGCGAGGCTGAGCTATGAGCGATCCTCATGTCCGACGACGAAGCAACCGATGCCGCACACCAATCCTAATCACGTGCTCTGCGAATCCTCATGAACCATCGCATTCATTCGGTATGAGGGAGGTGCGAATCAGAGCTCACCAATGAATGGCGTGACGATCAGAGAGATGATCTGGAAGGTTAAGGAGTAGGCAAAGACCTTGGCCTAAGCCATGATGTATGCTACTTCTTTCCTCATCCATGAAATTTCTCCATTCAGCTTTGCCGCGATCTAGCAACCATGGATGTTGTTTGCATCGACGAGAAGTTATGCACCTATGCTCATTCTATACGGACCGAGCGATGGGTAGCTCTCATCCTCAAAGATGAAGGGATTGACGGTTTACTCACACGAACGCTCATCGCTTGTGGTCCTTGTGCAGCCGCAGGAGCGACAGCGTGAGGAAGCTGAGGAGCCGGCTTCGTCTGTGCGGGAACCTATCCGGTACAAACTGGGTCGATTCGCGCCAAGTATACGGCACAAGCAGCGCACAGAGTAGTACTCTCGTCTCTCAGAGGAGCAATCACCGAACTGCACAAGGAACGAAAGGGTTAGAAAGGCCATATGTGGAGATACTCAAAGATGAGTGGGGTATCTCAAAGGAAGCCGAACTATGAGCTACCAAGTGCCATACTCCCGCTTCGCACCGATAGAGAAAGTGCTCTCGGGCATCGATAGGTTGATATCTGAGGATCATACCTTAAGCTCATACAGCCGTTACCCGAATCTCTGCAGGCACACAGCCTAGACAAGGACTCTCTCAATGATGTGTTTTTTCCTCATAAAGAGTAGTATATCTCTCGAGCAGTTCCACGACCACAGCATCTTCGTCACCCTGCTCTTCTTCAGGTTCGTCTCCATCCGTTGACTCGGCACTCTCATCCTCTGCAGTCAGCCCATGATATACGTTAGTGGAGATCTCCGATTCAAGCAGGAGCAATTTCATCTCTTGAACCTGCTTTTCAAGATCTGAAGTCCTTTGAGAGGCTTCACGCTCCCTCTCGTGCCGCCGTTGACGGAACCTGCTGGAGGTACCTGAAGTACATTTTCTGTCATCAGGCACCGGTACAGTACCGTCCTCCGTGTCAAACGTCATTATCCGATAAACATTTGATTCAATGGAAGATACTCGCGGCTGGACGGGTGGCTTGCTGTCCGTCGGAAGTTCCTCTGTATTCACAGAAGCATGTTTTGACATCTCCGAGCCACCAGCGCCTTTTCCCGAGGAGGATTTGCAACTACATCTTGGAGATATTGGCGGTAATAAGGACGCAATTGGCTCCAGGCTGTTTTCGTCCCGAGCTCCAGTACCACTTGACGTGACATGAGATTGCCTGTAGTAAATCAGCCTTTGCTGATGATGATACCTTAACGGTAGTAATGATCCTTTTTCAGCTACATACCTTCCTTCTATTTCGGGCGCTGTGTTGAGTCCGGATATTCTCTCTTCCTCAAGAGACTCTCGCCGATCCAAACGAAATGGGATGTTTGGCCGCTCATTGGTTGGAGTCATGATCATGAGAGACTCGTAAGACGTCTCAGCATTATCGGGAGCTGTTTCTTCTGCTCTTCCGGTACCAGGGGGGATGTCGGACAGACCGATAGTTGTGCCATCATCACTCCAGATGTCATCCGTTTGACTATTTGTCCTGCCTACTAGCTTAGCAGTGTCGCCTCCTTCCATACAACCCAGAAGCGTGCCAACTTCGTCGAAGAAATCGCCACCTTTAGCAACGATCTTGCCATCGACAAAGGAAAGATCGACAGCGTCCTCTTCGGGTTCCTCGTATGGCTGAGCGTGGCCTTTGACCTCTCCATACTTATTCATGATATCTCCGTACTCGTTAGCTGTACAGCCAATAAGAGCTTTGGTGTCGCCTTTAACAACGACTCCAACTCTGTTGCCATCTGTATCTGCAATCATGCCATTATCAATTATAACAAGTCCCTCAAGACCGGCAAATGGAGGCTCTGGTTCGTCATCCGTGTGACAAACTGCTCTACCTATAGCCTCCCCTTCGTATTCCTCGTATGGTTCAGCATAGCCTTTGACCTTTCCATACTTGTTCATGACATCTCCGTACTCGTTAGTTGTACAGCCAATGAGAGCTTTAGTGTCGCCTTTAACAACGACTCCAACTTTGTTGCCATCTGTATCTGCAATCATGCCGTTATCAATTACAACAAGTCCCTCAAGGCCGGCAAATGGAGGCTCTGGTTCCGCCTCAAACTCGCTTTTGGTGACATTTGTAATTGAGTTGTTCCTGATCTGACTTTCCGCGCCACCATTTGATCCAAGACGGGAAGCAACCCCTTTGCGAGACATAGTTACTACGGTTGGCTTGCGTCGCATTCCAACGGCATTAGCGGTGTAGCTACCAGGGATTGCATGTCCCGTGTCTGGTGACGATCGAGGTCTTTCCTGGACCCTTTGCTTGAATCCCTTCATTTTCGAGATTAATGCCTCGTCGACTTCTTGCGGCGCTGCTAGAGCTACCTGTCTCTCAACCACAAATTGCAGGCCAGGAACGGCTTTCAATACAATGTCTCGATGCCGTATGTCAATTTTCGTTCGCTTCAACGACAGAAGCAATGCTTCAGGCCGAGAGCTAGTCTCAGAAAGCTCAGTGTCTACCATCGCTTGTTCATAAGCGTTCAGCTCCTCGAGCATGTCTATGACTGAAGGAACGCCATCTGCTTCGTTCTTATCCATCTGCTTGCGGATTGCCGGCTCTTGCATCCTGGTCTTCTGTACAGACCAGGATATTTCGATCCTGTCGAAAAATTCCCTTACCATTGGTTTCAGCAGGAATAATACTAGTTCTTTTTTCGTCTCTCCGTTCGGAATAATATTGTCGGTGCTTTCCCCTGTGTCTAGAGACGATGCTATATAATTCGGCCAACAGTCGGACCATATCGTACTACTACTATTACTGATATCGAAATTATTAGGCAATGGAAGCTCTGCCGATGACAAAGCTGGGGTAACATCTTCGCCGAGGTCTCCTGACATCCATTCCGTCGAGTGTCTGGAGGCATCTGAAAGCTGCATTGGTAGACCCCTTGTATTTGCAATCAGCTTCGTGATTTTCGTGGGTGTTCTGGGTTGATTGGGCGGTATTGAAGCTTGTAGGTATACAGAAATGGTAGCTGTGTCTTCACCTGACGAGGACAGATCAATACTTCGAATTGCCGCCGTAGTGATAGAGCTTGGTGATCCACTGCCTTCTCGTGGTGCTGAAGATGTTACGGCAGACTTTTTTTCTCCAGTGTGTTGCTGTTGGTGCAAAGCTACAATAGCACGCATGAAGTCCCGTTGCTCGATCATATTCGAGGAGGCTGATTGGTTCAGATCAGCCATCCTTTTGCTCAAAGCCAGACTCGTAACCTGCAACATCAACATCAGCGTCCCCTTCGCCTCCCTCAAATCTGCCCTTAGCACATCTATACTAGGCTGCAAGAACGGCCATTTCGCCTTTTCAGTTCTGGACAATTTAATCTTGCCACCAGTCAAGCGTTTACAACCTCTTATCTGCTCGGTAGCCTTCTTGAGCTCATTCTCAACTTCCTCAAAGATCCTCTGGCACATGGCAGCAGAGGTCCTTGTCGTTTCCAACCCGCCTTGATTAAAGATACTGATGCCATCATCTATGGTCTTCTGTGTCATCAACTCACCTAATTGGTGGAGGACACCAGCTGTCAGGGAAATGTCATTACCAATTGAGGTAACTCTCTCCGACGCGGTGCTGATTTGTGTCGCAAGTGTGACAAGTTTAATGGCAATCGTGACACCAGCAGTGGCGAGCGCGACGATATTGGCAGCGATACTTACGCCATCCATTGACCCGGCGACTACACATAGTAATTTCGATACCTGTGAAGACTATCAAGAGTGAACAAATGGTGGTGCTTAACAGTGGCAGCTCTACTATCATCTGTAGGTTGTGTGTTTTAGCGTTGTCAAGACTCTTGCGTCTCCTTGGCACTGAACGCTCGAGGATTCCCACCCAAATCCTATGTGAATGTAGACCATAGTACTTCAGATATCAATCAAGGATAGAGATCGAGTATATATACAGAGCAGTTGTCCATCGATCCATTGTAACGAACTCCAATCAGGCTACGAAGTAGCTTACTCTTAGAAAATAAGAGTCTTGGATGCGGAGTTACTTTGTAGATCCTTTGTGTTGATAATGGACTACGCCTATGGATCGTGTTGTCAATACTGTGGTACTACACTTCGACTTGTATGTCCCAGAGGTCGCGCTTCTAGCGTGATCCTAATCGCGATATGTGCCCTCCCTGTTCTGCTCAATAGAAATATGTAAAACATCAGTCGCCTACACATTTTCCAGCTGGTGAGTGCGCTTTTCCTCATCACTTTGCTCCTTATTCACCCTCTCGATAGCTTCCATCCGATACTTCTCTGCTTCAGGATTTGCACCAACGGCACTACTATTTCTCCTCCTCTCTCGCTGTTCGTGCTCGATATAACTCAATGGCCGTTTCGAGGAAATGGCATCTTTGTCTCTAAAGACAAAGACATTTTCGTTCTCTCGGAACAGGCGGTCGATGTCCTCGAGGGTGCGGTCGGCTGTCTCTGGATAGAAAAGATATACAATGGGCACGAAGGACGCATTGAAGATAGTCCAGATTATATAGAACTTCCAGTGGAGAGTTTGGATTCCAATGGGTGTAATCTCAACAACCTTAAGATAATGACCATCAGTCTCAGAAAAGGTCAGCTTGGGGTGGTAGCGTATTCACCATGTAGTTAAACGCCCAATTTGAGGCAGTGCCAATAGCCGCACCTTTTGTCCGCATCGACAGAGAATTGATCTCTGTTGGATAAAGCCATGGGACACCTTGGAAGCCGATTCCGAAACATATATAGTACCTTTGAGATTGTAAATGGTTCAGCTTGTCCTCGGATCAAAACAAAAGGGAATCTCACGTGAAAAAGAAAGCCACAGCCGCAGAAGCTACTTGCTTGCTAGCGCCGTAGCCCGACAATTCGTTGTATCGTATGAGAATGGTGATTATCAAGTAGCTCAAAGCTTGACCAATGGAAGCGTATATCATCATCTTGCGTCTACCCCATCTCTGTTGCTTTCGTGAGCACACTACGTATACTTTACCCTCAGAAGTTTACCTCAACATTTGGAATCCCAATCATCGAGAATCTAGATCTGTGTAAGTGGCAACTTCCTGGAAATCGCACCCTGTTGGGTAGACTTCAACTTACAAAAGGTAGCTGACGGAATTGACCGCAGCAATCAAACGGGCCAACTTCTCACTCAAGCCAACGGACTGAATCAATACCGTTGGCAGGTAGTAGCTTGTCACGTTTATACCGGCTAGCTGTTGCATAGCCTGAGCTCCAGCTCCGAGTATCAGTCGACGTACGGTAGCGGTACCCTTCCCACTCCTGCCCCTGAGAAGGTCGGCCCAGCTGACGCCATGCTCGCGCTCATACTGAACGGCCCACTGGATCTCCTTTGACTCGGTGACCACATAGGCATCTTCGACAGAAGTCGCCTCAAGGTCAGCAATGATCTGCTCAGCTTCTTCGATTTGATCGTGCGCGATTAGCCATCTGGGACTCTCCGGGAGCCATGGAACGGTTCCGAACAAGATGAAGATGAAGATGAATTGGAATGCCAATGGGAACCGCCAGGCCACAGGTCCATTAACATATGAGAAGCCATAACTAAATACTCTCGGTCTTAGCATTTTCCCAACAAGGCATCACGTAGAACTATCCCATATCCTGGGAGAGCACTCGTTGCAGAGGTCTTAGCTAGCGCTTTGGCAGATACCCCTGATACGAGTGTCCAAGTTGCCAGGCACGCCAGGATATTGGATAGGACTTTTTCTAAGAGCGGATATTCATGACAGACGCCTGAAAATTCGCGTTCAAGTCAAATTGGGGTAAAAGTAATGCCGAAAACGTAACTTACGTAATCCAATTGCTCAAGGAGAACCCAGCAATGTTGAGGATCAGCTCAATCACTACCAGTTTCCCTCTCCAAGCTGCTTTCGAGGTTTCCGCTTGCCATACTGGCGCTGTAGCTGTATTTAGACCATTCCCAAGACCAGCCACAATGCGGCCAACGATCATCTGGGTCGTGCTGTACGAGGAAATTTGTAGAATAGCGCCGATACTCATTACCTATATCCCGTTAGGTCACATCATTTACTGGCCCCAAAATGCAAAAGGCCTCCGGAATAATTTTGTACCGTAGTGCCAAGGAGTACCGACTTCCTAGGTAAGAGTGGTCCCCATAGTCAGTGATATGCATTATTAGGAGGGTTTCTGAATCTCATGCCACAACTCAATAGTCGATACTCCCATGTATTCCTCGAGCCTCAAGCTCTGATACGGTGACTCAAGGTAAGGATTAGATTAGGGTGGAAGAACACCTACTTCCTGCCTAAGCGTTCGCCGATCGAGAAAGCAGCCACAGCACCGAAGAAACAACCCACATCGTAGAGTGCTGTGACTGTTCCCAGAAGAGACGTGTGTTCAGGTCCACTGAGGTTCAAGGTGTCTAGGAAGTCTTGTGTGACAATGACTCCACCTATGGCGACTGTGTAAGTAACGACCTCTAGGCATTGTCGAAAGAGTGGGAAGCACACCAAAGACGCCTTGATCGTAACCAAACAGAGTCATGTCCTGCACTATGTCAAATACAATACTATCTGTCATCGGTCGCCAGAGTGACTAACAGTGGAACAAGCAACAGACACCCAGAAAGTAAGCCATCCCCCAGTAAGGCCAAAGTATGGCCGCTTCTGTTTCCCTTGCTTGCTCTTGAGTAAGCCCATTGTCAGTAAATATAGAAAAGTACGTCGTTAGCCGGAGACTCGTGCATCTGGCTTGCCGGGATTGAAGAAGCACAGAGGGGAATTGCGGCCTTTTAACGTTCATGAAGAGACATTCCATCACGGAGGTGTAAGAAATCGTCATAGGCTAGAGCGCGGGGTGCCTAGGTATGCATAGTTTAGGTACTCGACCATATGTTCCGCTAGGGAAATTCCCCACAACGAATCTGCGCGTGCTCTCAGCCGTGCCGTGTTTAGTTCGTAGAAATCGCTTAACGTTTCTCCTCCCATCAACAAACTCTAATCGATGTCGCTCTAGTGTATGAGTTGAAGAGAGTGATCCTGAGTCGTAACCTTCGGGGTGCCTTGCGCCTGCGTTGCCGTGCGTTCGTGGTTCGACCTGGGTTTGAGCATAATCATAACATATACAAGTCTCCCATGAACATTACAGAATCATCTATAACCAATAGAAAGTCGCCGAAAGACGGTAGTAACAATCTGCAAGTTGACTCAATTGGGAGCTCAACTTACGCGGCGGGAATCGCAACAGTGCATGAGCCCCACATGAAAACGGGTTTGTGTTCAAATCTGTATATTCGACCGTGACAATGATGTTCTATCGATGATAAGAAGAGCATATCTCGGAATCCACATGATCAGCGCGAATTATCCCGCATGTCTCGTGGCTGTAGAGAATGGAAACCATAGATAATGAATTTGCTATGTTCGACATCATGAGAGAGAGAATAGGAACATGTAAGACGGAACAACAGTATTAATTTGAGGGAAGAGACGGGCCCGCGAGCCTGTAATTTGGCACGAAGTGTCGACTAGAATAGGAGAACAGTACGACCGTGCGTACCGCGAAGATGATAGAACTCGAAACTCATACCAGAGTGTCGTCTGAGCAGGTATTCTACCTTCGTCCAGGGCAGACTCTGCTGCCTTATTGACCTTGGACAGGATTATCTGCTCTCGCGGTGTCAAAGGTCCTTGATCATCTTGGGGGACTGATGTTGCAGTCAATTCGGCATAGCCTCGGACGATGTGTGATATGGACTTGGCGACAATGTTCTGCGGTTTGAGCGGTGGACTTTCTCTCGGATTAGATCTACGGAGTACAGAGGCGGAGTTTTGGCCCTAAAGGGACAAGGGCCGGGCTGCACCATTGGGTGCACAATTTTAGTACAGAAATGTGCAGATATCAACGTCGCAGCTCCATTATCGACGACGTTCGTCCAATCCCGCTACGACGATGAAGCTCTCACCGCCTCTCCAGTCCCTGGCGATAGCTTTTCGTATACCCCTAAAGCCTCAATCCAGACTGATAACATCATCCACTGCGTTGCCGCTTCGATGTCGGCCCTTCCCTTCCCAAGCATCCTTCTTCTCCACGACTCCCACAATCCATGCCCGTAAAACCAAAGGCCCAAAGAAAGATCGCCGAATAAGTGTGTCCCACAATGCCCCCTACACCATTGTCACTAACAACTTATATCAGCGCTGATACGCTATCACCTGCACCACCCTCTCACTCCCCGCCCCCTACGATTCTCGCGCATGCGCGCTCTCCGGCATTGGACCATTCACCGCGCCGCTCAGCTCGTACTGCACCGCGATCGTACATTGCGCGAAAGAGATTTGGAGCGCCAATACAATGCCATGCGAGCCGCGATGGAAGAGCTACGGTTGGGCGTAGACGATGGGGGTAGATTGTACCGTCAGGCTGTCTCACGGAAGGGAATATATGGTGGATTGAAGATGGGAGAGTTGGGAGGAGTGGTAGGGAATGGAGGTATACCGGTCGAATATGCTAGGGGACAAACGGATGGACCGCCGAGAGGGGGTTTCGATCATGAGTGGACGAGGGGTTGAGTACCTTGAAATTGTTGACCACATAGGCCTCAAGATGTACATTTTTGGGGAAGATATGAAAGGCCTGGCGTCAATTGCATATTGCAGCATGATTCATATACCAGACGCGTCACCAAGGTATAGTCGCAACGCTCCATCTGTTGCAGCGAAGAATAGTATCTGAACCAGTGCTTTGAGCTTTCTCATTGACAGATATGCGCCGTAGCCAGCAACCGTAGGTACACACAAAGCGCGTTAGCTAACGCCATGAATGCTAAGTACTGACTTGGAGGCGAAATGGATTTCGCCTCCCAAAGGTATGAACAACAGGAACGACGGTGGTGTCCGCAAAATTCCTCACAATATCACACAGCACCCACCCCTTTCGCTCTTCTCGAATGTGAGTAAAGCGGCTCGAGTCGCCGCTTCAAAAACGTCATCCACACCTTCCCCAGTCAAAGAGGAGCACTCTAAGTACTTCCGTGCCCCTATTTCCCGCGCAGCATTAGAACCTTCGTTCTCCGCTGTAAAGTGTAGAGATTTCTTGCGCATTTCCTCCTGGGCCATTGGGTCTTCTCGTAAATCTTTCTTTAAGCCGACGAGTATTATTGGGACCCCGGGGCAGCGCTCATTGGCTTCCTCGACCCACTGCGACCATTAGCAGATGATATTTTGGATAATAGATCATATAAGTGCACCTTATGCTTTACATTGTCCAATGAGTCTGGCGTATCGATCGAAAAGCCGATCAGAATGACATGTGCTTTCGAATACGCCAGTGGTCGTAGTCGTTCATAATCTTCTTGGCCTGCAGTATCCCATAATGCTAATTGAACTGATTTCCCATCCACTCTGCAATCCGTCACGTAATTTTCGAAGACTGTTGGGACCTGCAAATCCGTCCTCTCGGCTCAGCAAATGTTTTCAATGGTCTAGCTCATAAGAAGCGCTCATGCACCAGATCAGAACGTATGGACTCACATAATGCTACCAGCCGTTAGCTAAGTAATGGCCATGGTTGACTTTGAACCTACTGTTGGGAAATATCCCAGAGTAAAGACACTCAAAAGACTTGTCTTACCACAAGCGCCGTCCCCAATGATCACGAGTTTTCTAGATTCCCATCTCTAGTCAGCCCCTATCTCCTGAGATTGGGGATCTCGTGATGAGCTTCAAGATCCAGACGGAGCAGGCAACCAGCTCTAGAATCACTCGAAGAGTGGTGGTCATTTTTCATCAAGCAGATAACCTCCAGTACAACGACACAACGTAATTCATAGCCCAGAGAGATCACAGTAGAGACATCGCAAGGTTTTCGATGAGAAAGCTGTGCTCAGCCCCCAGCCCCAGATCCAAACCTAAACAGGCGTGCGTCTTCACAAAAAGGCACGGCGTATTCCAATCCTAACATACCTTCGCATTACATTTTGCGCCTGTTGTTGTGCCATTGCGGGGCTGATGGGGTCTGCAAACAGTGCGTGTGATCGATGGACAGATCCCCCTACCGAAAGGCACAACGCCGGCTGCTACGATTCCTCCGCAGAAATCAGTATCAGGTTTGGTGTATTTCCAATATGTGTGCTCGAATGCCCCAGGTATAGCTCTTTCCCCTACGCGGCTCGGGAAAGTGGCTCTAATTCAAGGATGGTTGTCAGTTGCTCCAGAAGGCTTGGCTTATGAGGTCGAAGTGTAGCTGTTGCAGCAAGAAGTAACAATCCACTCGTTAACTAATCGACATGACGCGGCACGTAGACTTAGGAAGCATCTCTCAAGGTGGACCGTTCGTGGGGGTAAAGGATAAGATGTGACGTACTTGGATGGAGGTGCTCAATGCTCAAATTGTGCCTGATCGCCGCTAGTGCTGTACTGAACGTCTACGCTTTGGAACACATCCGAACGAAGAAAAAACAGACATCAATCCTTCTCTCGCACCAAGTCAGTAGCCTTAGGACCTGTGTATCTGCACTTTGTGCCATTCTCCGTTGGGCGATCTGCCAAGCTCTGGGCGCTACCTTGTTGAAGAGACACCTCCCCATCACCCATCTTCGAATGCTAGCCCCCGCAATTTGGGCAGGTTGTGTATGAGCCTTTGCATATACCAAGACCCTTTAGCAACCTCGAGTCTTATCATTGCGTTGACCATCTCGGATATATGGCCTAGCAGTCAATATGCCCTCAAACGTACAGACAAAGACGTCAGGATCAAAGAACCAAATTAAGCCATCGGCATCTAAGAATGGTTCAAAGGCTTCCAACGTGAAGGATTTCCAGCCCGTCAGACCTCAAGGGAATCCAATGGAGCCTGCGGCGGCGTCGAATCTTCAGCACCTAGTTGCTAAGACATCTCCACTCACAATGTCAACAGATCAGCCCCCACCGAGTGCCCTCCACGAAAATGCGGATGAGACTAGCAGTGGTGTTGGCGTCAACAAGAAGAAACAAAAGAGGCGCCAGAAAGAAGCGGCAAGAAAGGCCGCAGAGCAGCCTCCTATGACCGGCTCTCGGCTTGCACAGAAATTCGCCAACGTTGCAGACAGTGCGTATCAAGATATAGTGAAGGAGATGGCTGCAGCGCAGGCCCGCGGTGAGTCCAATGGGTATGATTACGGTGGTTCGGATTACGACGATCCTGAGCAGTATGAGCCCGAGCAAGAGGACGTGATTTATTACAGGGATAATGCGAATCGGCAATACCACGACGACTACGCATTTCAGACGAATGGCCACGCTGGGCATGAATATGTTACCCAGGATGCTCTGGGAGGCAAGGCCAAGAAGAAGAATAAGACCAAGGCTAGTTCGGGGTCTCAGGATGCCTATCCGATGGACAACCCATCCCTTGCTACCCAGAGATCGTATCAACCACCCCCTCCACCGCCGCCCCCTCCTCTAAACCATCATCTCCCTTCAGGAGGACATCGGCCAATGCACAATGAATCGAAAGACCGCATCTGGAATACATCCACTGCAGAAGAACGTGAAAGGATCAAAGAATTTTGGCTTTCGCTAGGGGAAGAAGATAGACGGTCCTTAGTCAAAATTGAAAAGGAAGCCGTACTAAAGAAGATGAAGGAGCAGCAGAAGCATTCTTGTAGTTGTACCGTATGCGGCCGAAAGCGTACGGCTATTGAGGAGGAGCTTGAGGTTCTGTATGATGCTTATTACGAGGAGCTGGAAGTGTATGCAAACCCCACTCATGGCAGCCATGAAGCTGGAACACTGCCTGGTATGTATGCTCATTCGATGGCTAGGATGCCGCAAGATCGACATCCTCAAGTACACCAAGGCCAATTTTCGAGAGGTCGCATACGGGAAATTGGAGACGACGAGGACGCAGGTGAAGGGGACGACTACAATAGCGACGAAGAATTCGAGGGCATGAGTAGGGACGAGGCGGAGGAGCAAAGCATGCATCCAGTTCCGAGAGACTTCTTCAACTTCGGCAAAAGTCTTACAGTGCAAGGTGCGCCAATTGCCCACATATACAGTCATCTGGCCCAATGTGCTGATATCTTGTAGGCGGAATACTGACCGTTGCAGATGATCTCCTCAAGAATGACGGCAAGAAATTCATCGAAATGATGGAACAGCTCGCTGAGCGTCGCATGCAACGGGAAGAAGACCAATACGCACGGGCAACTGGAGGAACGGCTCATACCCCTATACCAGGTCACAATCATAACCAACCACAGGAGGACGACGGCTATGATGAGGACGAAGACGACGAGGAGTATGATGAGGACGAAGAAGAATTTGACGAAGAGGATGAAATGGTACACCCTTGTTTGTGAGACATAACTTAGCTTACTGACCAATCTCAGGATTCTCTGACGGAGCATGAACGCGTGAAGGAAGGCCGCAAGATGTTTCAGATATTTGCTGCACGCATGTTTGAACAGCGAGTCCTAACCGCGTATCGAGAAAAGGTCGCATTGGAGCGTCAGAAAAAGCTATTGGAAGAATTAGATGATGAAGATCGTGTCGACGCTCAGCGCGAAGCCAAGAAAGCCAAGGAAGCACAAAAGAAGAAAGACAAGAAACGTCAACAAAAGGAAGCAAAAGATATGGAGAAAGCCAAGCGTGATGCGGAAAAGGCTGCTGAAGAGGCTGCTGTCAAAGCCGTTGAAGAAAAGAAGGCAGAGGAAGTGCGTCAGAGAAAGGAGGAGCAGCGCAAGAGGAAGGAGGCGGAGAAGAAATCACAGGAAGAGGAGAAGCAACGCAGAGAAGCTGAGAAGCTGAAGCGCATACAAGAACTCAGAGAGCAGCAGGTGGAGCAGGAACGCAAACAGCGTGAACAGAAGGATCGGGAAAAGAGAAAGCGCGAGGAGACGAAAAAGAAGGAACGAGAGGAACGAGAAATGAAAGAGAAAGAGCTCAAGGAAAAGAAGGAGCGCGAGACCGCAGAGAGAAGAGAGCGTGAAGCCACCACCAAGGCTGATAATGAGACCAAGGAACGGATCAAGCAGGATGCACAGCTTGCTCCTAAGAGGCAGTCACCTGCAATGCCTCCAGGTCTTTATCCACCTTCAACAACAAGCTCTCATACCTCGCCCCGTCTACAGATTGCCACTCCTGCAGTGCCAAAGGCTCCGACTCCCGTACGCCCACGCCAGCTCTCATTACAGGACTCTCATAACATATCTCCAAAGACCTCCCAGGCCACTTCTTCGAGCACCACAACGTCGCCGAATGTATCATCCGCGCCACAGCAGCATAGAATACCAGCGAAGTCAACGATTCAGGCGACCCCTACACAGCGATCCCAAACTCCAACTCGATATTCACCCGCAAGTCCTTTACCTGGTCATACCATGCTTCCTCCGGGGTTGTCACATTTGCAGCAAACGCATGGAAGCACCTTTCCGCCAAGTTTCGGCGCTCCACTATCCCCAACGACACAGCAATCGCTACAATATCCTAACCATCCCATAGTCGGCACCGCTCCATCTAGGAGCTGCGCAGCGCCGAATGGCATGACCTATGCTCCTACAATGAACGGTTCGAACCAGATGCTCCCCGGCCGAGGAAGTATGGTGGGTCACCCATTGCCAAACATATCAACAGGAGGCCTTCCTAGCGTCAATACAATCGATCTGAGCCGATATGGAATGTCGCGCGATAATATACCTTCGCAAACACATTCGAGGAACACATCTGCATCGTTCGACAGGTCTGGCCTTGATGCTCTAAGCATAACTGCGCAGACGCAACCAATCGCACGGCCGGCTCCTATCAAACGACCATCAAGCGTTACGCCCCATCAGCATGGCGGGGACCGTCGACCGATGAGTTCAGATGTGGATGACCTCAGCAACCATCTTGGAAGTAGCGCCTTGCTTGACGATACTGATATTTCATTTGGTACTCAATTTGATGATTCACGTCGTGCAAGTATAGCTCCCGGTACGCCTCGAACTATCGGTCATGGATTCGGTGCAAATCCAGGATTTCCTAACTTACTTGGCTGTACGTTGTCACTCATCTATGGGTGATTTCAATGCTAAGGATCTGTTACATAGCTACGAGAATGGACAATTTCCCTCGTGGTATGCAAGTCGGAAATGGAAACACATGGACAGCGCAGCAGACGCCGTTTGGGGCTCCGCCATTGTCAAGCATGCCTCAATGGCCGAATGGGCTTGGTAAGCACGAAGCACCGAACGCTAATGATCTTCTAATCTCAGGCTGATGATTTCCAGGCTTTGGACGAACAAACAACAGTAACGGGTTTGGCTCCATTGGCGGTTCTAGTCGGCCAAATGGCTCCCGGGCAGTAACAATTCGAATCCTGGTTTCCACAGCTTGCGAGAAGTTGACAGCCCGGTCTCCACCTAATCCGAACCTCGGGTGGCATCGTGCCGATGACGTGTTACGCGAGGTACAGGTAATGAAGCCGGGACATGAAGCGCCTGTTGGCATGCAAGAAATGCTTGATATATGCGATACCGAAGGCAACGGCCACAACGGAGGTGGATCGTTCGTCATCCACTCCGAAGATCACGTGGGTCTTCTCATCAAATTCGATTCTGGACGAGATTCATCAATCAGCAGAGGGGTCGGGGACATTGGTAGCCCGATAGTCGGCGGTGGACCAATGCCGATCATTGGTGGGCAGAGAGCTTTCCAGCAGCCTGGAGGGTTTTGATTTGTTGCATTTCTTCCTACATGCTTGCTCAGTGCGGCATTACGTGCGAAATCTGGGGCGAGCTCAAAGCTTGTCGAACTGAAGTTTGCATATGTAGAGGTCTCTCATGGCTTCTTGTAAGAATAGCCCTGCATTGCTGCATCTAGGTGCCCTATTTATCTTTGCCGGAGAGCGTCAGGACTTTTGCCTCCCAAGTATCCCAGATATCCCCCCGCGAGATCCTCTAACCCTATGCCACTCGCTTGCAAGCTATGGCTGACGTCTTTTATAACGCTACTCACCTCATCGAATTTTTTTAGCTACACTTAACATGAATTTACCACTATTCCACAAGCCTAATAGTATGAACTTCACAAGGGACGTAGTAATTTTCTCACCATTGCATTGAAAAGCCAATCTCGCTCCTACCTTATCTGTTCCGATGTCTCAAAGGTCGTTGTCAGCCACTCATTGTTAAGATCGCTGCTGAAGAAAGTTGTCATCTGTAGAATGGCTTAAGCCTGGGAGCCAACTCTTTGCTGAGATGGACGCAGAAGTGCACGGAGATCTGGTCATGCTGGATGGTAGTATATCGGCTGAGCTCGATAATTTGACTTGTACTCAGAAGCGTGAGAAAGTATGGTCATCGCTTCATGATCAGTGCTACATAGTCGGGATATGCCTCCCTCCGTTAATTGACGGAAGTGTTTTGGCAGAGAGCGGGGATTGCATGGTTTGCTGCTGAGCTGTATCTGCGAGCCTTCGAGATTATCATGGGCGTTTCGGATAGCAATGCTTCAGTGAAATGGCATGGGCCGATGAGGCGATATACTGACATTGTACTTGCATAAGGTTGTGGGAGGATTGTGGGTTGTGGGGAAGATTATGGATGACAGGATGAGGTTGATATGCGTCGGCGCGGACCGTCCCACGTTTCTCTATCCTAGCCAATTATAAGCCATATCTTCTTGGCAATCTAATCCACTGATGCTTCTGTTTAGGCCTGTTCCCATACTGGCTACTTAGCATGGCTAGCCTACCACCGTCGGAGAAAGACTCGGCTAACAGAAGCCATGGCAGAGGGCACAGTAGAGTTGTCTCAGCGAGTCGGAGTGGGTTGAAACGTCAAAGCATATGCAAAACAACGAGTTGACATACCCTAAGCACCACTAGCCAGACGCGCCACAAAAGGGCCTCTCGATGCAGAAGAGTATGTCAGAGTGGTCATTGATCAGAAGTCGCTACTGATCTGTCAGCCCTCTAGCTGCTGAAGCTGAAACTCCTCCTCCTCCTCCTGAAAACATCAACGCCGAAGCCGTAGCTACGCCGATCCCTGCTACGCCCTTCAGCCCAGAACGTCCATTTGCCAAACCTACCGTAGCTCCTCCGCCTCCGCTCGCTCCACCGTCCACCAAAGACTTTGGCTACCTGCTCCGGCCGGAGATTTACCATCCTCTATCCCAATTGGTAGGCCCTCGCTTTCCTTAGTGCCCAAGGCCACGGGCCAATAATTCTACAGGATATACCTCCACCGTTCCGTACCCCGTACCATCAACCGCCTCCCTCGAAACCTCTGCCCGACCTTCTCCGCGCTCACAAATTCCGCTCCGCCGCAACAGCAGCAGCACTTCGTCTCTGCTCTCCACCTCCGCCCCCCCCTGATGAGCTATTCTCCCTCATCTATACTCGTCTCGCTTGTCTCACACTCATCAACCATGTCCCCTTCGCCGCCGAAGAATCGAAAGCGCTACAGGATATGAACAGCTCATTCTACAGAGATGAGATCACAGGCAAGAACGTCCTGCCTTGGGAGCTGAGAGTATTGATAGTACGATTGCAAGGTATCGGGTATGGAGATGCAAAGAGAGGAGTAGGCGGGTATTACGATCTGGCAAAGCAGGCAAGAGCGGAGATCAAACATAGCCAGGACATGGAAGAGAGGCAGATATGGAGAGAGAGATTGCAGGATCTGGGATACTGTGTCGCCAACACATTGGTCGAACTGGGGGAGTTGGGAGCCGCCACCAGACATCTGGAGAGTTTACGCCCAAGAGACGGGAAGCATCACAGCTCGCTAGACGGTCGTCTAGCGCTACTATACATCCATCTCGGAGACATAGACGCCGCGCGAAGATTCCTCCCCCCAAATATTCCCAACAACCCATTAAAACCACTTCTAAGCATGGCCGAAGGTCGCTATTCCGACGCGGTCGAGGAATGGAAAGCCATACCGGCAACCGACATCGCAACCCACAACCTAGCCGTCTGTCTCTTCTACGCCGGCCAGATCGAGCAGACGCTCGAGTTGTTGGATGGGCTTGTTGAGAGGGGGAGGAGCTTTCATGCGCTGACGTTCAATTTGGCGACTGTGTATGAGCTCTGTAGTGAGAGGGGGAGGGAGAGGAAGGCGGAGTTGGTGGCGAGGGTGGCGAGGGGTGTTGAGGAGAGGGGGGGTGGGGAGAGGGGGTTGGTCGATTTTAAGTTGTAGTGTCTGTGAGAGTACAAGGGACCTTTTCTCAGGGAGCGAAGAATCTTGTGAAATTGAAGCAATTGATGTAAGGGCGCTTGTACTCCGTAGTCATATAAGTCACCGTATGCACGTACAAGACTGATGTTCTGTCAAGGGTACCGATGCATTGAATGAAGACGCACAATGCTACCGAGCTATGTGAGCAGAGTGAAAAGCAAAAGGTTGTGGCTGCTTAGCCTCCGTAAGGTCTTGGAGGAGTCTACACAAGCTCCCACACGTCAACAAAGGTAGTACTAGTAACCGACCATTTCCTATCCAGTTCAGTACACAAAGCGTGCGAAACCGAATCTCGAGTCGTTCGTGTCAAATCAACGCTGCAGACAGACACATGAATGAGCTTCCCTCCACGCCCTGTGCTCCTGCACAATATCGTAATACAGCAAGCCGTGGGTCCAGTCCGGATCAAAGTTGGATGAATCAATGGTAACATTTCAAATCGTGCCATTTCCCTTGATCTTTTTGTGGACCCCCGCGACTTCCAGCCTTCCCATCACTTCGGCATCGCGCTTCTTTCCTTGCCCCCCTGTGATCGATGTACCTGTGCTGGCCTTGGTACGCGCCCATCCATCGAAAGGACTAATTTTCTTTCCCTTGTAAGGAATAGCCTCCACAGCCTCCGGTGCCTTCCTTGTTGATGATCTGGTTGCATGAACGGTGGTTGGTGGAGTGGCAGGTGAGAACACGGTTCGGTCGACATGAGGTGTGACTTGCTCTTCCTCGGGGTCGGTCATGATGTCGTCGTGATGCTCCTCAATGTCAGTAGAGGCTTCCTCGTCATCGATGTCGACGGCTTTGCGCTCTTGGCCTTGCTTTGGCGTGGGGAAAAGGAGGCGTGGTTTGATTGAGGCACGTGTTAATGGACGGCAATTATCAGCCTCGAGCCCGCTGTAGTCCTCCTCATCATCATCTTCTTCAGGAAATTTGCGAAAGACTTTCTTCCCGCGGCTATGTTCAAGGTCAGCGTTGTCCGCAAAGAAAGAAAAGATTGAGGATACTCACAAGACGTAGACCATGCCTTCTTTGCGATCAAAGGCATCCTTAACCTCCTTCCTACCTTCTGCAGTAGGTGCTGCCTTACGCTTCCTGCTGCTTCTTCCTTTGATTGGCTCAGGCGGCGGAGCGCGTTCCTCTGGAGGCTCGTAGAAAGGATTGTTCTTGGTAGTATCCATTTCTGGAATTTTCTCCTTTGAGTCTGTATAAATCTGGATCTTGCCATCCGCATTCGTGTCCTCCTCGTCCTCCATCGAGCTATACAGAGAAAATCCAACATTTCGCTTGTTTCGCCTCTTCCGTGGAGTGGGCATTGCATCTTCTACCGAATTTGGCCGGACCGCAATAGTGGGAAACAGTTGTCGAGCTACAGAATTCACAGCGGCACCTTGCACCAATTTCTTGCGTGGTGTCTTTGCTGGGGTTGGGAGCATGTTTGCGGCGATTTGAAGTGAAGGTTGGTGTGTTGATAGATTCTTGCCTTGGTTGTGAATTGAATCTAAGGGAGGGGCCCCATCTGAGGACGAGCCTGCGCCGTCCATATTGTTAGCTTTGTCTCTGTGACTCGGTAGTCGTCCCTTGGTAAATTTGTTACGAGGGGATGTATGTGTTGAAGAGGGAGGAGAATATGTATGAGCGGCAGAGCGTAACGTTGATAGCTTCTTCGAATCAGATGATGGTAAATGTTGTTGAGAGTGGTTAGTGTTCGGAGGTGGAGTCCGAATAGCGCGTTGAACCCGCGATGAGCAATGGCGCGGACTCTTGCGAGGTCGATATTCGTCGTACTTCGCCCCGTGAAGCGGTGTTGCCGGCGTCTGTGCAGAAATCCGTGTTGGAGGTGTTGTTGCCATTCCTGCAATCAACGGCCGATTTTGTTTCGACACGAGGACTCGGATCCACCGATTATTGCATCCGTCCAGATTGTGAGAAAGCAATTGAGCACCAAGCAAGTGGTGAAGTCGAAGAGGGAATGGTATCCGCAGCTAACAGAGCAGAGCAATCCCGACAATGTAGGATAGCACAGCACTTGAGTAAAGCTCAGAGATTATGATAGTGGGTGAAGCTCGTTACTCATAATATCAAAATACATGCAATGCAAACGATGGAGGATGTGATGCGCAGGTTGGTCGAGGGAGGACGTTGAGACCATCTCTGGGCAGTGGCTGGCAAAATTTAGGCTCAGTGGGGGAGGCTGGAGAACGGCGCGTAACAATCAACAACACGTCTTCCGATTTATCCTGGGAACAGGGTATGAGGTCTACAGAACGGCCCTATCAACATCTGTCAGTCATTATTCAATTCATTGAGCATGGCCCAGAATGGTACCACGCCAGATCTTGAATCCCTTTCTCTCTCCGACACAGATGCGGATGACACAGAAGACCTCTTCGCATCGCCTTCTGTACCTCCCAACAAGCCCAGAGTTTCTCATCGGTCAAAGACATCGCAGAGTGCCCCGCCCACCGCTCTCCCAGAGAATGAAGAAGATGCTCTCGCCGTACACGAGGCATCACTACGCCGCGAACTGTCCTCCCTCCGCAACATGAATCAAATTGTCTCGGGCGTCATTGAATCGCTGGAAAAAGCGAAGACTAACATGGGATCTGTTTGTGCCACAGTATCAAACGCTAGTACCCTACTAAAGACTTACACACGCATCTTGAGCCAAACCGAACACAACCAGCGCCTCATCTTGAACCCGCAATGGCAGGGAGCAAGTCAGGATATTGCTGACGGCGAGAATGAAGAGGTCTTGCGACGGCAAGAAAAGGAGAGGAGGGAGGCGGAGGAGACAAGGAGGGTGGAAGCGAGGGAGAGGGAAAGGGAGGAAGAAGAGCGGCGCCGGATGACTGAAGGAGCTACCCCCAAGGCCTCTCGCGTACGGGGAAGAGCCTCGGGAAGAGGCCCATCAAGAGGCGGAAGCAGCGGGTATGTTGGTGTTGGCGGTCAAGGAGGACGAAGGACCACCAGGGGAGCAGGAAGTGGAACGACACCAGCGAGAGCGACTGGTATTGGGAGGGGAGTTGCTCGAGGACGGGTTAGAGGGTCATGATGTGGTCACAGCGTCGTACTATGAGGCCATATTTTACGATGAACGTATAGGCGTGTCTCTGTCTTTGATACCCCAGTTAGCGATCATTGTTATCCTTCTACCAGTCTCCGCCGACTTTGTCCCACATTAAATCCCCCATTCAACGACCTGAACTAGTTCACTACTTTGTGATCCTGTAGCGCCTTTTCGCGACCTAGGGACGAGTACGATGCACGATTCTCGGTATCGCTCAAGAACGTACAGAATACTTCAAGGCTAGCCATGGAATAGAATAAGAATACTCGGTTGCCCTGGAGTTAATGCTCTCTATGATCACCACGCTCTTTCGCCAAGCACCAACGGCATTACAATCCTCACCAGTTAGCGATAGCCACAATTAGTTTTCGAATGACAAATGCGTGGGATGCTTCTCAGCCCCCGAATACCCTCGGTGTGGAAAGCTAATGCGGTAACGTCGTGATTGGATGGGGGTCCAACTGACTACCTTACCTTAGGTACTGACCGCTGATTCCGGCTGGGCCGCTAGCATCAAATAACGATAACAGCGATAGATACATGTCATGTACATTGAAGAGGGGGATAAAAATTCCCAATGCCCACATTCGTGCCCTTTCACTTAATGCCTGGTCTCTTCACCTCCTTCTACACATCTTCCGATTCCCATTGATCTGCCTCCATGAAAGAAAGAATCTGTATGACGACGTGACAAAGCTCCCCCGGGAATCTGAAAGGTGAAATTACATTTGCTGTATATCCACGATCGTCAGCACCGCAAAATACAAATGGAGAACGTTACGCCGTTGCTCAGAGCACCAGCGGAGATACGACTCGTCATCTACAAGCTCCTACTTTTGAATCACGATGACAAAACCCTCCGCATACGCATCGAGGACCCTTCTATCTACAAGGACCGCAAGCGAGAGCAAAGAGAGAGATGCAAATTCAGGTTCATGAACGATCGAATGCGCTCCCGCAGCACTGAATCAACGTACTTCCTCAAGAGGACCCCATACCAGGAGATCGATGCTGCAATCCTTGGAGTGAATCACCAAATCCACGAGGAAGCATCTCATGTTCTTTACCATGAGCATGTATTTGATTTCGACATGGACATTGAAAGCATAGTTCCCTTTTTGAATGATCTCACACCTGTCGCTCTCTCCTCGATCAAGCATATAAGACTGGTCAAGCGGTCTTTGCCATACACCAAGGATTTCGACCGTTGCGAGTGGCGCAATGCCTGCAACTTCATTACCGAGAACATGCGCTCCAAAAACATGCGACTGCAGCTCTTGGACTTGTACGTATACGGCGGAACACCTTCGCTCGCGAATCAGTCCACTTTGCATTGGAAGCAAAACCACACATACACCAAATCAGACTTCGGCATCATCTCGAAGCTTGAAGATATGGAGGAAGATATGGAGTGGGTAAAGCATATCGTTGCGATCAAGGGTCTTCGGATGTTGAACGTTAAGGCGTTGTTGGAACATTGCCCGATCCCAGGGTCTAAGAAGATGGCCTTTTTTGTGAACTTTTCAGCGAGTATTGAGAAGGGTTTTACGGACTACTTGAAATCTCTCATGTTCGTGCAGACTTCGTGAGTTTAGTAACGAATGGCCACATGCAGCTTTTGTGCTGTATATCTAGTATTCACTACTAGGACCAGAGTGGTTTTTCTCGAGGCATGTTCGCCATAGACTTAACGTTCTCTTGCGCAGCGGAAGCAGACAAAACATTGAATCCTCTAATGCTGATAATTGTTGAAATATACTACCGAGGGTCGGTAACAAAAGTCCGATACAGTCGGGAACGACTTTTATTACCGACCCTCGTACAAACAACTTAATAAGATGGCCTAAAGTGTCACGTGGCAACTTTTGCATTTCAACAATGACAATAACAGCTTTCGCAATAAAGTTTTTCCATTGCGCGTCGTCGTGTCGATAAGAGATAACGCTAGACTATCGCTGAGCTAGCGTGTTTCCAGCCACATCCTGTAACCAACCTCCTCAACACCAAGGAACCATTCCAAGAATACATCGTTGACCAGCCATCGGTATTGCTCGCCCACTAATTTCTATCGCTTGATAGAGAACATCATGTCTCCTATTCGTTTCCTTCCATTGTTTCAAATTATACTCCGCATAAGTTGTCTCGAGCGAATTTACTTGAAAAGCCCTCTCCAGCTCTGCATTGTCCTCTCATCTTTCCAGACGTTTCCCACTTGAAACCCTGACCATGCTCCTCACCTTTGCTCTCCTCATCTCCTCGCTCGCTTGTCCATTTCTCCTATCTTATGCCTTTCCACTAATGCCCGAACCGCCTACTGTCCGAAAGCGGGTTGCTTACTCTGTAGTAGCTGTCGATGGGGGCTCGGTGGCAACAACATCGTCTAGAAACGTACCAGGGGCGATGACGATAATCTATACCTCGGATCAGACTCAGACGGTCACAGCCCCTGCAGTGACACTCCCTGCATCGACCGAAACACTCATATCTACTGCCGTGGTGAGCGAGCTAGAGCCAGCGAAGACGGTCCAGGTCAGTGTGACCCTAGACTTTACGAAGACGGTACCGTCTTCCTCTCCATCAGCGACAACATCAGCAAAGCCGGTATACACGGTGGTCAATGTTGGCGATACGCCGTCGTCAGTGACCGCAATCATCTTTAGCACACAAATCTCCACAGCTTCAGTGACGGTAGCCCACACTACTTCGATTGCACCTCCGACGTCAGCCTCCACTTCTATATCTACAGCAAACCCGCTGCCATCCTCCGTCACTGTTACCCCCAGCATACCAATAGACTCTACCTCCATGAGGGAAATCTCGTCCACAATAACTACCTCCCCCGTTGTGCACTCAGCCCTACTGCCCCAATCAATAGCACCAATGGGTACCGAAATTCCCCCAGTGGGAGCGCCTCTACCTGTTGGATCAGCTCCACCATCCTCTTCAGGGTTCACAACGTCCATTATGCAGCCAACGACAACATTGAAGACATACGATAATGGAATGTGGCACACAAATTACCCATACTGGAACGCTACTTCGACCACACTCGGCTCAACTGCAACCGCGGCTATCTCTCGTGGAGCTCACAATATTTGGAACAATTGATACGACAAATGTGGACGGCAAATGATGTTATATGTTACTATGGGATGCACTATGGATGTAGGAATATATATGCAACAACGGCCAGCGCAGTGCTTCGAAAATACTGACAATCAACAAGGACGGGTCAACGAGATCCAACAACAAGAAACTTTTGCTGTCGTGATTTGAGATGGTAGGGACGAGGACTGATGCTATGACGGGCCTGGTGGACAAAAGGACGGATCGCACCGGCAATCTCGATCCGTCGATATGAACATAATGATGGAACGTCAAGCATGTTTCTCTGGCAGCATTTATAGCGGTTCATCTGATGGCACAGTGCATAGCGACGGGCGTTTGGCGGACATGTGAAGGCGCGGCATAGACATGGAAGTTACCTACTCAGACTAATCAATGCAACGTATTTCGTGGTTCATACACTTTCGTCTTCAGTTTGACCCTACAAGATTTTGGCATCAAAGTGTAAGACTTTGTGGAATTCATCTCAAGTTGAAGGCATGATCCTGGCGTATCTAGCTATGTGGTTCACCGTATGATGCTTAATACGGTCCCGTATATCAGTAGATTAGCGCCATAGCTTTTGACCGAATAGGCAATCTCGGCAGTGTTCCTGATCGCAACTCGATGAATTCGATATCGTGCCTGTGTGACTTAAGTATTCAAACAAAGGACTGAAGTCCCAGTAAGGTCGCCAAATATGGGGGAACGAATGGGGTCCCCTCCGACCATTGAGGACCAGGCCCGGCTACTAGAGGATGCCTTAGTTATGGTACGACAACAGTCACACCAGATGCGCAAATGCTTAGAGACCCCTGGGAAGCTTATGGATGCATTGAAATGCAGGTAAGAGGCTGTACGCTACGTCTGCAGATACGACACTCGGCTGTATACATGCTAAATGCAAGCTTTCCATTCACAGCTCCACTCTGGTATCCGAGCTTCGGACAAGCAGCTTGGGACCGAAACAGTACTACGAGCTTTATATGTCTGTGTTCGATGCTCTCAGACATCTTTCTGTCTATCTCCGCGAATCGCATCCGGTCAATCACCTTGCCGACCTATACGAATTAGTCCAATATGCTGGCAACATTGTGCCTCGACTATACCTCATGATCACTGTTGGAACTGTATATATGGCTATTGATGACGCGCCAGTGAAAGAGATCATGAAGGACATGATGGAGATGAGCCGAGGGGTTCAGCATCCTATAAGGGGATTGTTTTTGAGATACTATCTTTCCGGACAAGCACGAGACTGCTTGCCAGCAGGAAATGGAGATGGGCCTGAAGGCAATTTGCAAGACTCCATAAGTTTCATATTGACGAACTTTGTGGAAATGAACAAGCTGTGGGTCAGGCTGCAGCATCAGGGTCATTCGAGAGAGAGGGAGCAAAGGACGAAAGAGAGGCAAGAATTGCAGCTCCTTGTGGGAACCAATTTGGTGCGGCTGAGTCAATTGGTCGACCTTGAAGCGTACAAAACCGTGATTCTACAGCCTCTTCTTGAGCAGGTCGTCCAATGTAGAGACGTATTGGCACAGGAATATCTTCTTGAAGGTTTACAATTGTTGCCTTGAGAATCTATATATGGCTAGCTGACATTATATTTCTAGTCATAACGCAGGTCTTCCCTGACGAATTTCACCTGAACACTCTCGACCAGCTTCTTTCTGCAATCGCCCGACTGAATCCTCATGTCAACATAAAGGCTATTGTCATCGGATTGATGGATCGTCTATCATCGTATGCTGCACGGGAAGCAGAGTCAGAATCGCCGGAAGACCGCAAACAAATAGAAGAAGAGGCAACCTCGAAACTAATGGAAAAGCTACGAATTTCAAAAGAGACCAAGAAAACTGAAGCCAAGGCAGACGGGGTGAATGGCAAAAGGACTAACGGTAATCATGTAAATGGTGATGACCCGCCGGAATCAACACCGAATAAGGTTGATAGCCAACCGCACAAGGATATCGAATCGCGGGCTCCGTCGCAAAAGGATCAGGGACCGCCTTCAACAAGAAGTAGAGGCATACCAGAGGATGTCAAGCTTTACGAAATATTCTACGAACAGGTCATCAACCTCGTCAACGCACAACGGTTGCATGTTCAAGATACTATTGCTCTCCTTGTCTCTCTGTCCAACCTTGCTCTGTAAGCATGGTCTCACCCTTAACAAGGCCTGGCTAATCTAATGAAAAGCAACATCTACCCCGAACGCCTAGGTAATCCTCCTATCCTCAAATTGACTATCTTGCTGACACAGGTATAGAGTATGTAGATCAGATTCTCTCGTACGCAAACGAGAAAGTCGCCCAGTACGCAAATAGCGCAGACCTACACTGTGCGCCTACTCAGTCTAACATCCTAGCCCTCCTTCTCTCACCGATCAAGACCTACCTCTCCCTATTCACCGCTCTAGCTCTTCCTAATTTCATCCCTCTATTGCATGCGCAGACGTATCCTACCCGCCGGGCTGTTGCAGGTGAAGTAGCTCGAAGCATCCTCCGCAATCAGACCATTATTTCAACCCCTGAACATCTTGATGGCGTCCTCGAGATGGTGAGAGTCCTCATAAATGAGGGTATGCAACAGCCTGCAGCGTACCCTGGAGTGCCAAGCCAGCGGCGAGGCGCCGAGACCGACGACACAGTCATAGAACAGGGCTGGCTGGCGCGGATTGTTCACCTTATCAAGGCTCCTGAAAACGATACCCAATTCAAACTCCTCCAGACCACCCGCAAAGCCTTCTCGGAAGGTAATGAACGCATCAAATTTACCACACCTGCAATCCTCACTTCTTCTCTCAAGCTTGCTCGGAAATACAAAACTCGGGAACATTACGACGACAACTGGTCATCTCAGTCCTCTGCTTTGTACAAGTTCATGCATTCTTCTATATCTGCCCTCTACACCCGCAATGGTGCGGCCGATCTTTGCCTTCGCCTCTTCATAGGCTGCGGGCAAGTAGCTGACCAAGCCGGCTTCGAGGAAGTCGCATACGAATTCTTTGCGCAAGCTTTTACCATTTACGAGGAGGCTATCAGCGATTCGCGAGCTCAGTTTCAAGCGGTTTGTGTTATAGCGGGTGCATTGCATGGTACTAGAGGTTTTGGAAAAGAGAATTACGACACGCTGATTACGAAAGCTGCCTTGCACGGCAGCAAGCTTTTGAAGAAGCCGGATCAATGTCGTGCGGTGTATTTAGCCAGCCATCTCTGGTGGGCTGTGGAGATATCAGCAAAGGGAGAGGAAGACCCCAAGAATGTAAGTCTCAAGGTATTTTATGAATTCTCACGCCTCGGCTGACGGAAGTAAGCTTTATCGTGACGGGAAAAGAGTGCTCGAATGTCTACAGCGTGCGCTCCGGGTGGCAGACGCATGTATGGATACCGCGGTGTCGGTGGAATTATTCGTCGAGATTCTGAACAGATATGTATATTACTTTGATCAACAGAACGAGACGGTAAATATGATTCCCCATTCCCCGACAGATGCTAGCAAGAGTCCATTTTGCTGACGTCGCGTCAGGTGACAACGAAATATTTGAACGGCCTCATCGAGCTCATCCATTCGAATTTACAGACGAACCAAGAGAGCGCGAGCTTGGAAGCTCCTAAGAAGCATTTCCAACGTACACTGGATTATATATCGAGTAGGGAATATGAAGGAGTTGTCACGCAGGCCAAATAGGCCAAGGGGCGATCGTGTGCTTTGTTGATCCGATCTTTGGAAGCACTCATGTAGCTTAAGTGTAAGATACACATGTTCAATAGTCTGAAGATATATCAATGGACGCTCTTCACTTTCGTTCCAAGTCTTACTATACATTCCTGCACCTCCTCTGAATTCATTGATTGTACAAATTTCAGGCTGTCGTTCGACTACCTGATACCTCGGTCACTGAATTCCTCCTTTGGTCTTTGCGATACTAAATTACAGTCCTTGTTCTGCATTGAGCGGTACTATGATCCTTTCTTGGGATGACATTCTCGCACGTGGGGCCGACGCACGGGCTGATCGATTAGATGAGTTTTTATATTGAAGGCCTGAGCCGACACTGGTAGTAACATCTCGGCTTGACGACTATGATGGTGGTCGTTGTCTTCCAGGAGGATGCGTATCTCCTCTGATTCTGAAGGGTTCAGATGCGAGGGAGAATTCCTCACATGCGCCAAGCACGAAGTGAATCTTCTTCATCCGTATAGGTGCTAGTCCTGGCTACGGCTATCACCACATCGACATCACAGTGATAGCTAAGCTAGGATAACCATCAGGCCCATCAGCAACGTGAGTACGTCCTCGCGTAATGAAACGCTGTTAGCAGGCTCATGAGTTGCGCCATCGCCGCCAACAAGATGAGAATATGGAAGATCTGATGTGAGCTCCCCCAGACATCGAACCTGCCCGGCTGAAACCTTTCCGGCACACGAGCCTGTGTCATCCGCGGTTAGCCATGCAATGAAGAATATTCAGCGCACGGGATATCAGACACGTACGGCGTAAATGGCGGCGCCAAGGATGTACAAGAAACCTTGCAATACAGCCCAGTAGAGACCGATAGACACTTTCATCTGCTCATGACCGTAAATCACTATTCCGTGCAAGACTGGGAAGACTGCAGACAGGCCCAGTGCGACGAACATGTACGCTCGAAAAGGTCTCCAGAGCGGTGTTCTGAATTTCGGGTTTACGGACACCCACGAGCATCCCAAGCTAAGGCTTGAGATCTGGAAAGAAATGTGTCCTCAGTATGTAGATGTGTAAGAGTCGATCTTGAGGTCACACACCATTGCCCAATATACATTCTGCAGCATCGGCTCGCAATAGAAACCGTAATAGACGCTTGGAACCATACTTCCCCAGATCAGTGCCACGATCCCCAAATAGTCCAGTTGATTTCCTAGCCGGTTCACCTTCCGTACGGTTAGCTATCTGCCGGTCTCTGAGCGCTCGAGGCGGGTAATGATACGTCCTAATTGGGGACAATACCTCTTGGGAATGATTCGAGATCAGATGATACCCGGCAGAAACACCCAAACATACGATTGCGCCGAGGAAAAAACAAGCGAAGGCGGCGATGTCGCCTGTTTTAACATTATACCTCTCGAAGACGTACAGGGATAACGAGATGAAGGTGAAGAGGAATACGCCCAGCAAATGGCTATGGATATTGACGGATTCGTTGTGCAAATAGAACAGACTCTGGAGACTTCTGGCGTAGGAGTAACTTTCGGACCGATAGTGGGTCAAGATGAAATGATTGTCTTGCCGCCATGGAGGGAGAGAGTTGTATGTCAGTAGAAAGGGGCCGGTGGAGGGTCGTCTTCGTACCGCGTTGTCGGCTTCCTGGACGGTTAGGAGGTTGTGAAGGGTCTGGATTGGTGCCGTTTTGGCCCGTAGGGTTGTACGGCGTGTGGTCATTGCGGTTCTACTCCTACGACAGGGTCTACTATCATGATTAGATGGGAGATGGTGGACGAAGAGTCGAAGACATCGTTGGATGTCTTGGCAAAATAATATGGGTGGAACTAATGTCTTGGCGAGTCGGGTCAATACTTTGGTACCAATACTCGGAACGCATGTATGATTTTCCGTTCCGAAATATCATTTCAAATGGTCCCTCGGTCTGATCATCTCATCCTCTGCCCGTCCACGATTGAATCTCTTTCCCCCTTCACCTTTTCTTTCCTATGCCATTCCAACTTTCAACGAGAGAACTTCATATGATATCCAGAGGTGATGTTCCTAGCGCCACGAACCAGGGTTTCTTCAGTTTAGCCAGGCCTTTCAGGAGCATCGAAGTACAATTCTTCATCTCTCACACTGTCGACATCACTATCGTTCTTACTAGCACACTGCTGGACCCTCGTAATCCCTGCCATCTCGGCGCCCAATCCACCTCCCAAAGACATTCCTTTACTCATTAGAAAAGCTTCCACTTGCTCATCACATGCACCTCCGCGACACAGATCGAGTGCAGTCTGCCCGTCCGTGGTGATCGCATCCCAGTTGAACTGGGTTCCTCCCATCCGAGCAAGTTCTGCCACCATATCAAGAAGGTTCCAGGAAGCTGCAACGTGTAGGGCGGTCCAGCCCTCATGGTCCACGGCATTGACATCGACTCCATGTCTAAGCAGGATGCGTACAACATCCTGGAATCTCGTATCAGGTTGCTTTCCTTCTTGTTGAGATGCTGGAGCAGCAATAACGAGATGAAGCAAGGGTGATGTGGCTTGAGCGGATCTTCTGAGTTGGTAAGGATTGGCGCTATACTGTATAAGCGTGTCAACAGCTTCTGGACAGCCGAACTCCACAGCCCACGCAAGTGGTGTCCTACCGCGGGCGTCTATCGTATCGATCATTTTTGACAAAAAGTTCTTGTCGAAAGAGGCTAAGTAGTCTTTCAATTTTGTATTTGCGAGGGCTGGTTCGAGGCCAAGCAGCACCTCATGGAGAGGGGAAAACTCCATTTCCACAGCGTAATCTTCGAGAAGATCATTAAAGCATTTGCCAAAAATACGTGCAACATCCACAAGCTGTTCCTCTGCGAAAGTAGAGGCACCGCTGCTGTTGGCCATCCTTGTCGCCAAAACGTTGTCGGTCATGGTTTCCAGTGGCGTGCTTCACGGTGAATCAGTAACCCTGATAGATTGTCTTCGGCAAGGGCTTAAAACTAGGTGAACAGCGCTGCCTTACTTGCCAATCTCATCCTCCCAGTCTGCGTGAGCTCCTATCTCTAGTAGCTGTTGAGTCATTTTTATGGCAACATCATGACCTGAACTTCTCGCACAGTAGTGGGACGCGTACTATGTTTTCAACCTCAGCTCAATTCAATGAACTGGCAGCTTGATGAGAACTCACGTAAAGTACTCCCAGGCCAAAAGGATCGACGTCGTTTAACGATGCGGTTTGCGAGCAGAGCAGATATTTGACTTGTTCAATGTCGCCGCTCAGGATAGACAAATGTATTGGCGAGTCGTAGGGAATTGTATTGCGCGTCTCTATAGAGATAGAGATAAGCGGTTTCTGAATGCTGAAAGCTAGACTGAACCGTATCGAGTTAGTGGTAAGCCAAGGACTGAAATGTCCAGGAGAGATTGGAGAAGCCTAGAAAGATGTCTCCTATGTAAAGAGATAGCTGGCGAGGCGTGCGAACGACGGATCTTTGATGGCAGCGGCACGAACAGACTTTGAAGCATTTCAGGGGCTGCCGTCTAGTGCTCCTTAAAGCAGTAGCAAAAGTTGCTTTTTCTCCCTCAATAAGGCGTTGCGTATCTCCGGAGCCTTTCACCTCCTCAATATCACGCTCGACAGAGAGTAACTTACTCTCCCCACTCTTGATGAGCATTTGGCGGCCGTCCTCTTTTTGAGGCTTGCTGTGAGTGAGAGGTGCTCTTTTTGTCATTTCTTCGAGCAAAGCCAGCTGCGAGTCTTGCCTTTCCATAAGCATACTTCGACCCTCGGCGATCACTTGCCTTTGTATGCGCAGCTCCTCTAGTATCATTTTGACATTTGCGTCGGACTTTCTGCGTAATGTAAGTAGTTGGCCGGAGGGGATATTCCGTGTTCACTGATCCTACATTGTGTGGATGGCTGATTTCTGCAACCGTAATTCATTCTGTACCTTCTGTGCTTTCTTGACCTTCAGTACCCATTTAAGTTTGTTGACCCGTGGGCTCGCTGTGGGATCATGCTTTTGCTTGATGACACTTCGAACTAAATGGCGTACTTCTTGCAGCTTTTCAAAGCTACGCTCGAGCACGACCTCCGCATAGCTACTCGATTCCTCTCTTGGAAGTGGAAGGTTTCCTAGCTGTCGTGCTTCGAGAACTTCCGAGAGGATCTCGCGAAATTCTGCCTCCTCCGTCCACAAGGCCTTAAATTCCTTAGGGGCCTCCCTGATATTGGCAATCAGGTCATTAAGGCTTCCTGCTACTTGAACCCCGGCTGCGACCAGACCTACAATGGCGCCGACAAATTCTGCCATGAGATGTAGCAGATTTGGTGCTTGCCGTGGTCTCCAACCCTCTCGTCGCAAAAGGCCGCTAATGCAGGCTTGCGGCATTCAAGACGATTGGTAGAGCACAACCCTTACCAGTCATGGCCTTCCATTAGAGAGACTCGTTGCTCCTTGACATCAATGGCTCCTCCAATCATGTAACATCCAGATTGGTCGGCCAAGCTTCTTGGATTGATTCGTCAAGCGTTGGTGACTGTGGAAAGAATAGATCATAGCCTGGATAAAAATCTCATGCTCTAAAGTAAGCTTGATCAAACTTATCTCTTAGGGATTTCATATTTCTTAATGAATGCCAACCACATAGCTCTTTGCGACGTGATAAATGCATAATTATTATTTGGGGAAAGCGAGCGAAGATTAGGCCATCGTAAAATTCCTAGAGGGTAGGCCACGCGAATTTGAACACAAATCCCAATGTCGAAAACGAATCGATTTCTGTTTACCCTTGCAATTGACCGTGTTCGATTGTGGTGTGCAAAGCACAGATAATTATTGATCTTTGCTCCCCAAGACCAAGAAGTCCCCATTCATTGCACTATGGGGATTGATTGATGTGAATCTGTAGAAACCCGCGCAGCGTGGCAACCAGTTACACTATTCTCCGTATTCACGCGTACACCAAAGCAAGCAGGCTGAAATTCATGTTGCTCCCTTTCTCTCGATTCAGGAAAGTCCGTACAACCTTCAACCCAGCCTGATCTAAGACGTCTCCACCGTCATCATCAGACCCCACAAAACCATGGTCTATGGGACCTTTCCGATCACCATCAAGCTCATAGATGTGACCATTCTTGGACGACTTCACGAAGCAGACGTAGTGGTAGTCCACCTCGTCCTCGGGGCTTTCGGGCACGGCAGAGTCACCCTGCACGGCTACTGTTTTGTAGGCTGATTCCAGTGCTTCAGAATCTTCGAGGGCTTTGGCTCGTTCTGGAGGTGCGAGAGGGATGCTGGTATCAAGCAAATGTGCTATTGTTGACCCAGGCTCTGGGTAGTATAGTTCAGCTTTCAGATCACGTTGATGTAGGAAAGCAGCCGAAACGGTGTAATAATTTGCTAGGCTGTGTATGAAAATCACATACGGACCGCAGCTTTAGCTTCTCCGTTGCTTATGGCGTGCAAGATACCATAAAGGCCACAAGCATTGTTGATAGTCTGCTTATACCACATCACATCCTCTCCATCTCCATGTCCTTTGTATTCCTGCTCAGTGGCTTCCCTGAGAGCCTTCTGTTTCTCGTAAACGCCCGAGGTGGGGAAGACAAGGATAAGAGCCAGCACCGGTCGGCGAATGAAGCTTAAGAAATCGGGATCATCGATGGAGAATACGTCTTGGAATTCGAGGGTCGGAGAGACGCCTAGCTGATGGATGAGCTGGGTGAAGAGCTCGGGATTGGATTCTAGCGGAATGTAGTGCTTCTTGTAGATCATTCTTCTCCAAGTGGGGTCGACCCGGACGTATAACGAGATGCCAAGACGTGAAACGGGAGGATCGACTTCTTATGAGTTAAGTAAAGTCAAGCTTCATATTAATTTCAGAGCTTTAGGTATGGCTGGGTGATGCCGTAGGTTGGAGCACCTTAACATATGGATGCGTTCTAGGCGGGTATTCTAGCTGGCGTGCTTGAAGCAAGTCTAACCGAAGGCTATAGAGCTCGAATGGGTCCCTTCAGCTGCGGCTCACCGTCGCTCCATGTAGCCTTGATCGTCTCTTATGCCGTCGTTCGACAGCATCTCCGTGATGAAAATAACATTAATGAGTTTTGTTCACGACACAGACATAACGATACGTGAATGATGAGTAAATCCGGAGCAAGTAATCGTTACCAAAGGAGAGAATGGAGCAGACTGAAACCAATATCCGTGGACTATCTTGAGAGTATCGGACTCCCTTCGAAAGGAGACACTAGGTGAGTCCCTCCAGCTTGGGGAGACAGTGTAGAGTTCAGACTTTGTTAGACTGTTGGATGTCAAATTACAAGAACTCTATTTTTCAAGAGTCCTGGAGCGTTACAATAACGTCGTTTCCATCAATGGAGTCGACCGTTATAGCCTAGATGATGACTTTGCATCACTTTCCCTCAATAAGAACTCATCAGAGAACTCAAAGACTACCGACCATATGGTCAATGGAGCGAAGTCTTCCAACGGCAGGATCGTTCATTCGTCAAAGCCAACTACAAGCGAATTGTCAATAATCCTGATCGCCATGCGGAAGCTTCGTGAAGCCATTGTGGCATCAGCTCGTAAGGACTCTTTCGCATCAGAGGTGTATGTTTTCATCATTCGCTCTACCATCTTGATGGGACACTACGAATCCTATCATCCTGCTTTGCTACATCTCTTACGTACAATCCAGCCTGTGGTGCCTTTGGCCGAGTCGGAATACCACGAAATTTTAGGATACTACGTACTTGACCTGGCATGCAGACAGAAGGATCTGGCTGCTGCTTATCACGTAAAGTGCCGCTATCTATACAAAGATGCCAGGGTCGAGGCTATCCTTAGAGCGTTGGTGCACGGCAATTGGTGCTTGTTCTGGGAGCAGGAGGGGCTGGTTGGGACTCACCAAAGGCGGCTGATGCAGTGGGCTGAAGAAGGGATGAGGAAGCATGCTCTAAACTGCTTGGGGATAACATATTTGAGTGTAGACCGAAGATATCTTGAAGATACCGTACGGCGCCCTTGGGAACAACTTCAAGAGGAAAACGACCTGGGATGGCAGCTGGACGAAGATGTCATCACCATCAGAAAGATTAGCCGAAGATGAAAGCACGAGCATCGATCCTTGAAATGTACGACACCTTTTGTAGGAGGCTCCTGATCAATGACTCGTTCAGAATCACTCCGACCAAGGCTTTCACTTTTGGTTCTACAGACGTCTCTCACTGATCACATTTGATCTTGGGATCTATCCGAAGCACTCGAGACCTTCAAGTATATGAAGCCAAGCTAGACTGGGACCAGGCCATTTCGAAGAATACTGATCTGCCAACTCGCTACTCAGTAATTAAACTCATATGGAGGTTGATCTGGTCGGTCTCTTGAGTGCTGGCGTTCAAGAAAACCGCTCCCCCACGACGCTCCAAGCAAGCTTTCATGCTGCTATCACAATTTCCGAGGTTAGAGCACACCCGGATCTGGCTGCAGCAATAGAGCAGTCATGCAAGCCGAAGTCAGAGCTCGCGAGTCCGCAATTCGGTCTAGCTGAAATAGCTTCTTTGGCAAAGCGCTATAGCAAGGAGGTCATGAGAACGAATCACAGAACCAAGGACAGCAAATGAAAGGACATCAATCTCACGTCTCCAGAGGCCAATTACAGTAACACTGTAGTAGGCATCGTTGCTGAAATCGACTACAAGTCGGAATACGGGAATGAGCGGGCGAAAGCCACCGCTCTATCCTTCGAGAGTCGCCTTTTCCCTATCCCGAAACCAAAGGTGCGATAATGGGGAAGAAAGCCTGCCTAGCCTAGCAGCAGCAGGAGACCAATTGGATTAGACAAAGACGAAGGCGTTGATCTCAAAGGCTTTCAAGTCTCTCCTTCGACCGGAAATCCAAGCATTCAGTAAACGTTGGTACTAATACGAAGCCAATGGCCACGGACCCAAATGCTATGGGTGTCATGACAAACAAATAGCTGTTACAAATTCAAGGTATGAGGATACTAGCAAGCATTCTGTACACATATCATTCAGCTAGACAATGTGACAATGTGACTACATGTCAAGCGACCTGATAAAACACAAATGGATTGATTGTAACAAGCGTACCGCGATCCAAGCCTTAGCTTACCCCTATTGTCGTATATCTGCTCGTTTTACGGAACTGAAAGTCGCGCGCACCACGAGCATATCTGAAAGTCTTCTTCTTATTCCTACGTAATAACTACGCGTTAGTATAACTCTAAATTCGTCTAATGTCATCCTTAATACGTAGTCATTATATCCTACTATTTACATGTAATTATTCTAGATATTCCTATAATAGGACGCTGTAGTAGCCTCTTTATAGAGCCAACTTTCTAGCCGAGGTAACTTCTAATAGCGGGGCACGAGGAGTAGTAAATTTCCTAAGGCTTTAATTCTATATAGGAATAAGACCTTAAGAAGTTATAAGACTTAGCGGATATCTTATTTATTATGTCCTCTAGATTCTACGAGAATTTAAAGTTATACCAAGGCGTGGTTATTGCGTTGGAATAAGAAGAAGACTTTTAGACATGCTCGTGGTGCGCGCGACTTTTAGTTCCGCAAAACGAGCAGATTTAAGACAACAGGGGTAGGGTGTAATAGCGTCATGCCTCGGCTCATTCGCAGCTTCCGCAGACAGAATTGAGGTCTTCAAAGTCGAAGCTGTCAATTGTTCACCTGTGTTAGCGAAGTAGTGCAACTTATCATCGGCCCTATTGAAGCAATGGCAGCAAATCGTGTTGCCCAAATCGCCGGGCATCTCTACCCCAAAGGCATGCTTGCAGGCCAAGTCGCCATAATCACTGGTAGCGGTCAAGGAATCGGCGCTGAGGCAGCAAATCTCTTTGCCAAGGAGGGCGCAAAGGTTGTTGTGCAGGATATCGACTCCGGTGCTTAACCATTCGCCTACAGAAGATATTCTGGCTGGCATATCGGATACTGATAGAATTTGCGAGCGGATAGACAAGGCCAACGCGGTCGCGAAAGTGATCAATGATGCCGGTGGGCAAGCAATAGCGATCCCGGGCGACATGCTGAACTCGCAATACATCGATGAGCTTGTGAAGAAGGCGGCCGAGTTCGGAGGAGGCAAGATCCATATCATTGTCAACAATGCTGGGTTCACGTGGGACGGAGTCATACACAAGGTCTGAAACCTTCCCACAAACCCCGTGCCGAGAACCGGCAAGCGAGCATGGCTGAAAGCATGCTGTGCAGATGACAGACAAGCAATGGAATACCATCATCGCCCTGCATAATACTGCTCCTTTCCAACTCGTGAGAGCCGCTGCGCCCTACTTCCGAGTCAAGGACGGGGAGCCGAGGAATATCATCAACATCAGCAGCACCAGTGGTGTCAATGGCAACGCTGGTCAGGCCAATTATGGTCTGGCCAAAGCAGGTGTCACCGGTCTCTCGAAGGTCATCGCCAAGGAATGGGGTCCCTCGTTCGGCGTGCGCGCAAACACGTGTGTCTCCAACCTCTTTCTGTACGAGTACAGGTGCTAATGCGGATATCCTCGCAGCGTCGCTTTCGGCCACATTCTCACTCGTCTAACGGCGGCCAAGGAAGAAGGAGCTTTCATGACGACACCGGATGGCAGTAAGGTTGCCTTGGGAATACCGAAGGCGCAGAAAGAGGCTGCTGGCAGCAACGCGCACGCGGATATACCACTGAGGAGGCCAGGTACTGCAACGGAGGCGGCCAGTGTGATCCTGGCTGTCGCAAGTCCTCTTTTTTCATACGTTAACGGGCAGACGATAATGGTAAGCTCGCCATGTCCAAACCCAGGTGGGATCAATTTGCTGATCAAGGAAGGTGACTGGAGGACGAAACATGTAAGACCCTCGAGGATATGCTTATCAGCGTTGGATATGTGACAATAGTGGCATGGAAAGCCAAAGCGGCTTTCATACACAGCGAAGAAGAGGGTCTTGTACCATTAGCTCAAATTTCTATTATATCCAGAGCGCGGAGCCTAAAGTGGCCAGGGCTGCCTTCCAAATGATAGGAAATGGGGTATCTTGTTGATATAACGCCATCCCAAGCCTTACACTTTCATCCATAGATTCAATACCCCCTATATAGGTGACCAATTAGCACCGTTCGCAGACCGTAGCATTCTTCGGCCAAGAACTCTCACCTTAGCATACTCCACAATCTCATCACCACCCAATTTCGATTCCCCATAGACTAGAAGCAGTCAGCTCTCTCATCTCACACATGCCCCCCCCAGCAAAAAAACCCACCCCTATCCACAAAGCTGATCGGAACCTCCGCAACCCTAAACCCCATCCCTTTCGCCCTCGTCATCAACTCCATCTGGAACGTATACCCTTTACTCTCCGTCCGCGCAATCACCGCCTCCAACACCTCCCTCCTATAAAGCCGAAAACTGCCCGTCAAATCGCTAACCCCAGGCCTCAACACCGTATCCGCAAACAGGTTCGCCCCGCGCGAGACAAACTTCCGCTTCAGATCCCACCCGTAGACGCCGCCGTCGCCCGCATACCGCGTCCCGGTCACGATATCGTAGTCGCCGCGCTCCTGCGCGGCGATCATGGCGGGGATGAATTTGGGGTGGTGGGAGAAATCGGCGTCCATGATGATGATGAAGGTGCCTGTTGCGGACTTGAGGCCGTGGACGTAGGCGGTGCCGAGGCCGAGTTTTCCGGGGCGCGGGCGGAGGAGGATGTGGGTGGGGCCGTAGAGGGATTGGAGCTGCTGGGCGATGGCGAGGGTGTTGTCTGGGGAGGCGTCGTCGACGATTATGATTTCCCAGTCTAGGTTGCTGGGAGGCGGGGGGGTGTGGTTAGTGTTTTGGTTTGGTTTGTAGGAGAGTATGGGGTTGAGTGGGGTGTTTACTTTTCTCTAAAGGTCCGTTCGAGTAGCCATACGATCTTGGGGTTGGGTTAATTGGGGGTTCCTGGATGTATAATGGTGGAGAAGCTCACGATTGGGAGATTCCGCCTTTCGTTGTAGGTCGGCAGAATGACTGAGTATTTCTCTTTTGACGACATCATGGGAACCTTTCAATGCTAAAGGAGTGGATTGGGTTTAGTAGTATATGAACGAACGTGGTGAAGGTTGAGTGCTGATTTTGCGGAGCACGAATATCATAATTCTAGAATACGGCAGCCAGGATTTCTCATGCGTGCCATATATCGCTATACTTCGCTATCTAATCGACCAAAACAGGTCTATATCCCACAGCTTCCATAAGCGTACTCGCTCCTGTACCTGTAACTTTTCTGCCAGGTTCATCTTTGTACCTCTAATTACTGGTATGGTTCCGTGTTCGAGAACAATCTCATCGACGATGCTCAGTGTCAAGCAGCTTTCCTGAAACATGGGGTGATCACGATTGTGACGGATTTCCGCCATTTTCCACTTCGAAGTGAGCGGGATTCGATATCGCGCTTCCGAAGTTTCCATCGCACTATTGCAGGCACGTCTACTTCAAGTGAGCTTGGCGGGTCCACTCCAGAGTCTTCTGAGACTGGGATTGGTCATCCAAATTGCATTTGGCACAAGATTCGTCTCTCGATGATGGCCAACGAAATATCCCTTATGGCAGCGATGGATTCTTCTCACGTCCTGTACGACAATGGATGATCTGACAGTCCATCCAATTGTTCGCGAAAGGGAGTCGAACACTTTCGAATTGACATTCCAAAGTATTGCATTGATACCTTCTGTCCAATCCATGTGTCGAATCCTTGCATTTGTGAGCCAACACCGACGAATTGTGAATGAGCATTGTCATTCTGTATTGCTGATGATGGCGATTATTGGTAATGCGAAGTGGACGCGAGATAACGGAGCCTGGAGTAAGGTTCGTTGATCTCCAGATTACTGTGTCGGTAGTTCACGGTTCACGGTAGGAACTACGATCTTCGACAGGGTGTTTGTCCAGAGATTCATACCACTGAATGGCACTCCCGATGAGGAAAGCCCAGCTGCCCCAGAAAGTTGCAAGCGAAGCTTCGTATTCCGCACCGCTGTTACCAAATGCGGGACCTAGCGCACCACAAAGCTTGTAAGATATTAGCGATTTACGATCTCATTGCGAATGCCTGAATCCTTTACCGTAAAGCCCAATGCCCCGATCAAGTTCCAAAAGCCGATATGCCATCCGAGCACCTCCCAAGCCGGGATATACCATTTCGGCTGCGTCTCCAGCATGTATAGCAAACTTGATACTATAAATCCACAACCTCCAACAATCTGTGGTACCCAAAAGATACCGTCAAGTAGACCTTGCGACATTTTGTTGTTAACGCCTGGGAGAGCAGTGAAGCCGGAGATCTAAACAGGATGAGCACAGTCAATTGCCTGAGAGAGGAAGCTGACCCAGAAAATCGTAGCACCACACAACTGAGCAAAAGCCGCAAGAAAACCGAGTTCCCTCAGATAATGAATTTTCAATTCATGCACTGAAGGCCACCAGACGAATGACTGCCCGGGGTTGCACTCGTCAACCTCTTCTACCGTGCCGCTATGAAGTGAAATCAGAGAGTTCACTACAACGGTCTTAGGAGCCTCAGTGATAGATCCCTTGCCAACAAGATTCCCCTTGTTGGTCTGATGATGCACACAACTATCCTTATCTGGCCGGACCCGGATCTTCTCGCCACCCTTTTCGTCACCAGCAAGGACCCGTTCAAGCGCCCACCCGAAGCAGCCCGACTTATTATCATTCATCGCCTCTATGATCAACAGTACGCTTCCAATCTCGAATATTGTTGCGCCTATGAATGCGGTGATACCCCCGCCAACTAGTGTTTCGTCGTAAAACTTCGTACCGGGTTGAGCCAACGGGAGATAGGAGAAAAATCCATTGATGACCCAGACTACAGAACCAAGGGTAAAGATCACTGCGACGAGCCAGGACACGTCCCAGTATGGATAATGAGTAAACATGCAGGATAGAATCTGTAAGACAGCGCGGCCCCGAGTAGTCTCTCCGGGGACCAGGTAAATGCACGAAGGATCGGAGGACGGATCGACAACCAGAGCATGGCGGCCTTTGCGATTGTCTCGGGATCGCCATTTGAACTCGATGTTCGATGCCAGCTGCTCATCCTTCGGTCCAGCGGTGTTTCCTTTCGTTACCAGCTCGTCGTCGGCCGCATTAAAACCACCTTTTTCGGGGCATCCGAGGTGGATCTTTTCCGGTGGAGTGTGTTTGAAGGAGGCACGCGTAGGATTCAGGAAGGACAAAGGCCCCGTTATGCGATCTTTTTGGAGGTTCAGGGATCCGTGAGCTCGCAATGGCTCATGAGACTGGAAGGCTTTATTCCGGGGCATGTCCATTGGTATTGATCTTATTCGTGTAGATTAACGACCAGACTATAGTGACACCAATCAAGCACATGTCGTTTCGCCTTTTGCAATATTGTAAGGGGAAGGACGGCAGCTCACGCAGTCCAGTAGCGACTGGTCATGGTTTTCCTCTATGGAAGGCGCCCATAGGCAACATGTAGTGGGCAGCTGGCATAAGCTGTTGGACTTCCAGATTCGTCACGTTTCACGCGTAGGAAAATTTGGCAAGCATGAAATTTTCAGCGGCTAAGTTCCGCTGAAGCGCGCTAGAAGACGAGCCTCAGCACAGAAGTCTCAAGATTGGACAGCAATTTACTCTGTATTCTTTCAAGAAGGCACAGCGAGGCTCGCTAATAGAGAGAACTATTGTGGCATACCATGCAGCTGTCTTCGTCAACGTTCATGATAGCGTGATATCGAGCTAGCAGAGACCAAGCATCCGAATATGTAAAATCACACCATGTACCCTGGCATCTTTGGGCACACCATACAAAGACAACCGGCTCATGTCGAGCGGTTCCTTCGAAATCTAAGTTGTGGGTAGAAGGAATTTGAGCTAAGTTTCAACGCATGGCTTATGGTGCATTGCTGGACCACTGTCATGGAAGTGGGGAGAAAAGCAACACAACATTGACGTGATGCAAGCTTGAAGTCTACGGGATTGATAATGTAGGGTGAACAATTCACCTTTGGAAGCTTCATCTTCATCTCTGGAACTGTGTTACATCTGGAAGAACCACACGCGACATTGCAACGTCAATCATGGATGGACAGTCACCGTTACAATGGAGGGTTGAAGTCAGATACAATACTCTTGGCTCGGTCCGTATTGGGAGCACGTCGGCAGGTGCGATCAGTCTTGCTCTTGCTCAAGTTAATGATGTCTGGTTGGTTTCCAGGAGGACACGGAGCAAGTGGCCGCATATAATGCTATCACATGGAGCAGAACATACTCATGGTTCGGTGGCCAGATGCTTGACTATCTGCTTCATCGTTCTCCTTCCCATAATCCAATAAGTGGATTGCCAACATACTCCCACGGTCGTCGGCACTGGATTGGAAGCCTAGATGTCATTACATGATGAGGGCCTTGGCAGACTGCCTTTCAACAATACGTCTCCGTACTCCGTGTCCGTGACAGCCTCCGCTCGTGCCTACTTTTCCTATCGATAATGGAACCCCCTATGAGTGCGTCCCGGGCTTCTCCGGCTATAGCCGCCCTTTGCAATCAGCGGGATGATCACAGAGGCCAGGCCTGAGCGGTTGCAAGCCCCACAGTTTTATAGTATCATTCTAGTCCCGAAACGTGGCTGTCACAACGGCATGCGACGCTCTGCATGGCCAATGCGCGAATGGAGATAAGGCAGGTGAAGCTGTGCCGTGATTCGCTCATGCAGCGGTTGTCTATCACCATGCTAAAGCGTTCGAAGCTGACTGGAAATCTGGAATCGCTCTTAGTAAGTACTCCGCAGGAAGGTTTAATCTCCGGGGTGGCAATAAACGGTTATTGCGCAAGACCAGCCTCAAGCTTGCATCTTCAAAGCTTCGAGAACTCAGCTAGGTGTGATACCAAGGAGACAGGCCGGCACCTGTATAGGGGAGGCAAGGTCATGTGACATTCACTAGCTTCGTAGCTACAGCACCCCTTACTGACGAAGGAATACGGTATTACCGCCGCCAGAGTACTATCTATCCCGTTCGCACAGACCAGCAAGCGGATCATGACACTTAGAAAGCTCGGTCTCAACACTGTGCTTGATGACCCTCTTTACACTATACCTACTCCGTAAAAGGCAATTGCAATTCTCCGCAATAGGATGACATTCAGGGAGTTGACGGAACATCAAGGTGCAATAAGTCGGGCAGAACGGGATGATCATCCAAGGCTATGTCACCTGAGGATTGGGAAGGTCGACAGCAGACAACAACGCTAACAAATCATTCTGCTAGGGCTTACTGTACTAGTACGGTGCAGCTTTGCCATGGTTCATCTCGATCAAGAGCAATTATGATTGGCTTAGATTGAGACCGTTGACGCCGGCAACTCGTGGCCTGACTTTTTGCCTATTCTGGGCCTGTTTTTGTATCAGCCTCGAAAACTGCCTTCCGCCAATAGGATCAAGGCTGATGTGATCTGACCGGTGAATTTTATGCTTCAGAAGCTACGTGCCGCAATTATGCTTTGACGAGAGAACCAGGCCAGAGTTTCAACGCTACCCGTCTTAGTCCTCATCCAAATCGACCATCAAACCAGCAAGGCAGCGGTTTTGCGAAACGGGCGAGAGGCTTCGCTGACTTCGGAAGGTATTACCGTTAGGCCAAGCGGAACATTTCAGACCAGCAGTGTATCACTTTGTCACAGCCGCCAGTCTCCACAAAAGCCCTTTGTGAAGGTCAACGCCCTTCAACTCTATTTGCCAGGCGGCAATTCCTCGGGCAAATCCCTACTGCACAACTACGCCAGAAGATTCAGATGATCGGATCCGTGATCAAGGAAGAGAGTTGGTAGGCACGTAGGATCATTCCCATGAGACTAGTCAGAGTCGTGGCGAATCAGTGGGTGCCACAAGGCTTTTTGCATCCCGCTGATCACTCTTGGATGGAATCGGGAGAGCGGTAAGGGTTTACTGCCACCAGGGCAAGCCAGCAACCGCAACTCCCAAACGTGCCATGGTATACCGTAGGATGGGAACCATAATACTCCATACCAACAGGCAATGGTGAAGGGCTGAAAGGCAAATCGAGATTGATGTATCGGCTTCTTGCGCCCGCGCCACTTGCTAACCAACCAACGACGACAAGCCGAGGATGTCTGCCTGCTGCCTACAGCGCCTCCTGCAGGCAGTATTGCTCCATCGCTTCCAATGTCTGTCTAACACGGGGCGGTACGAGGCTTGCGAGTTGGCAGTGGCTAGGAAAATGAGGCTACGCGTACTAGGAAACCCTTGCTCGCCCTAAGCAGGCTAATGCACCTTTGCATGGCCACGTCCCACGCCGCCTTCTCGGGCCCTCGGCCTTTTCACATCCTCGTCATGCCGAATCCCTACTCCGTACTACCTTACTAGTACGTGGTAATCCGCACCAAGCCACGGAGACTGCGAATCACTTGGCGGCAATAGCCTAGCCCCTCCCACCCCATTCCGTCATGCGCTATGGCACATCATCCCCCTCTAGTGGCCTAGCCTGCTCCTCCTAGCCTCGCCCTGCCTTCTCGCCTGCAGTGGTGAACACCCCAGTCTGGTAGCGCGATGCTGGTAGGCTATCGGGTTAGAGAGCCATGGGTAGCCCTGCAAAACAGAGAGTGAATCATCCTTTCGCTACGAGATCCACAAGGCGTTAGGCCTAGTGCGATGCAGTGTGCAGCTTCAACCAGCCGTCAATCATTACCCCCCATGGCTCAACTCCTGCCACCTCTTCCAGGCGCTACCACCTCTACCAACCACTGTCTTACTGTGACTCCGTCGATCCACTTCTTTGATATTCACCCAAGGCTCTCTACATCCATTTCTAAGATTTCACTACAAGTCAATCATGTCCGCCTTCATCATTCGCCCTGTCTGTTGCTTATCATGAACCACTACTGCAATCTCTTCCACGACGTTACCAACTGCTGACCAGGATTCCAAGATTTCGATTGGAGCCAATGTCTGCTTGAAGGAGAGCAGCAAGATTTGAAGGGAGGATTTCCAGGACTGCTCTATACTCTGTTTTCTCTGGATTGCCAAAAGATCGATTCCTATCTTTTCTGCTTGAACCAAAATCGACCTTCTCTGCCATGTTGCCGACACCTCCCCACTCTCCACCACTCAATGGAATACGTTGTCCGGAAGACCGCCTTGGCCTTGTGCTAGCCAACCGGCTGGAACTAACCGGGATCCTAGGGGTCGGGGCTTATGGGGTGGTGTACACAGCGGTCGACATTCACACGAAGGTCCCATACGCAGTGAAAGCTCTGAATAAGATAGGCTTGGATCCAAGACAGCGAGTTTTCCAGCAGCGAGAGATTCAGCTCCATCATGCGGCCAGCCACCACCCAAATGTGGTTTCACTGGTCAAGATAATGGACTCGTACGACTGCACTTTTGTCGTTCTTGAGTTTTGCCCCGAAGGAGATTTGTTTTCGAGCATTACTGAGAAAGGCCACTATCTGGGAAACGACTTGATGGCCAAGCATGCTTTTCTTCAGATTCTAGATGCGGTCGACTTTTGCCATTCTATCGGTATCTACCATAGAGATCTCAAGCCTGAGAATATCCTGGTCACGGATGGTGGTCTAACGGTGAAGCTTGCCGACTTTGGTCTTGCAACCCAGGACTACATCACGGACGACTTTGGTTGCGGATCAACGTTCTACATGTCACCAGGTAGGACTTTACTCACTTCACCCCCTGGAATCCAACTAATACTTGTACCGTAGAATGCCACGAGACTCCTTCACGTTCTTCATGTTACGCATCTGGACCCAATGATATCTGGAGCCTGGGGATCATCTTAGTAAACCTGACTTGTGGCCGTAATCCTTGGAAGCGAGCATCCATGGATGACTCAACCTTCAGGGCTTACCGGACTAATCCCAAGTTTTTGAGCTCGATCCTACCCTTATCCTTGGAGCTGGATGCCATTCTTGGCCGTATTTTCGAGTGCGACCCACGAAAGCGGATTGGCATCCCCGAACTCAGGTCTCTTATCTTCGAATGTCCTACCTTCACGACTCGGCCAACAACGGCACCACCAACGCCTTACTGTGAGCCGCAGTGCATTCCAGAGGTTCCTCTCAGCACTGTACCGGATATGTTTCTGCCTCTCGACCAGTGCCTCGTGGCTCCATCTGTACCAACACTGCCATCATCTGCATACCCTGTTTCCGCACAATTATCAACATCATCTGGAGGTTCCTCCTTTTCGGACACTGGATCCACGTTCTCAGACACTTCGGCAGCCTCCTCATGTTCTTCGTCATCTTCTTGCACTGGCTTTGAGCAGATGCCCAAGTTCTCAGAGCCCATTATCACATGTACGCCCACCCAGCCATCAACTCAACAAACAGTTCAATTCTTCGAAAACTATTACCCAATGGAACCATTTCCGAGGCCCATGATGGCTCAACCATTCATGGCTGCTGTTTCTGTGTGTTAGATGATTGCTTGGACCACCTGAAAGGACCCATACTGGCTGGCCTTTGTCTCGTGAAGCCCGCGGCCCACGTGCCCTCTCTGGAGCATTCGTCATGCAGGTGCGACTCTCACAACAGGGGCCTCTTTTTTCATCAATGTATTTGTATTTTCACCTATGACCTATGGACTGGAAGTCTCTACGAATGACGATGGTATCTTGTGAATTTCCGGACATATGGTAGAGAAGCGATGGAGCAACTGGGAGTTCTGGAATGATACCATGGGTGGATAACTGAGCATGCGCTGTGACGAAATATATCGACAGGGTTTTGGGAGCACATTGAAGCGAATAGAGGTCCATGAGAAGCCGAGCGATTAGAGGACCTGAAGCCGACTTATTGCGTACCTTGCTTTGGATTCATCATCAACAATTACGACTACGACCTTTTGGCTTGCTCCCAATTCTAGAGTTCCTGGGACTTAATGCTACGAAGGCGCTTGATGGACTGGAAGCTACTGTCAGTATTGACTTCCAAGGGGCTAGCATACGCATGGACTGCGTCTACTTGGTCCTTCCTAATGGACAGACTGTCTTTCCCACCGTGGCTTGCCACTAGGCTTCTTCACTTCTCTTCACATATTCCAAAAGGAATGTTGCTTCACAGCATCCATAATGGTGGCGTCTACAGATGCACAAAATAATGTACATACATAGATTTGATGGGGATTTTTGAAGGAAGGTATATATTTGAGATTCAATGCAAGCAGCCTTGCAACATACACAATCTGACTCGCCTTTCTGTTTCGATCCTTTAAAAATGACAAATCGTCGTTTTGTCGTTCTCAAATATCGACGTGTGGCGTTTTGACTCAATTAATTCCTAATTCCTTTACCTTTGCTCGTTGGTGCTCGGCCGAGTCTTGCCATCCTGTAACAATACCACCCGTCAAAGCAAAGGGATCCCGAGCGGGAAAAAAGCTGGCCGTCAGCATTGAATACTCAACCAAATAAGCTCGAAAACAACTTCACGACAAGGCCACACAAATCATACTACACTATGTAAGCAGAGAATTTTCAAGCAAGAAGCCATGCCCGACATCCCGCCCTGATCTAATTGGCCGCCTCGCTCCCACGACTTCCCTCAACTCGATCATGCACGCACGCGGCGATGTCAGCGGTCTCGATGCGGACTAGACCATGTCCCGAGGTCAAACATGCATGATCGCCCTCGGAATACTTTACTGCGTACACAGCTCCGTATCAAACATGGATGCATGGATACATGCACCATCCCAACCAGATTACGCGGCGCGGTCATGCATGTTTGAGGAAAAGATCAGGACCCCAGTCCACGGATCGGGAGCTGAATGGATGCATGGATGGTTTGGTTCGCACGGATATTAACGGATGGCGAGGTGGTTGTAGGATATGCAGGTAGGACATGCAGGTAGGTAGGTAGGTAGTATGCGGTAGAATAAGAGAGAGACGTGGATTTGATCTTTCAGGCGCCCGGGTACGGGTACGGGTAGGATAGTTTTACGTGGGATGGGTTGAAGACAACATTTATGAATGTACCTTAGAGTATAGATGACGACGTCACCGTTATTCTAAATGGTCTCTCTGGCGAATAGATGGTTACCTGAGATGAACAACAAATCCATGTCATCTACCGAATATTAAAACCATCTCAGAACGAAACGGCTATTCTCTCATCGCCATCTTTTGTTCGCAGATAGATATGTTCAAGAGTGGGTACTCTATATTCTATATAGAACCAGCGCTTCCTTCCAAACCCTCATCCTCACATTGCGGGTATCCTCGTGCAAAAACAAAAAGTGGGATGAGTGCATTGATTGTATTGGCTTTGGAATTATCTTAGAACTACTTCTGGCGGGAGATCTGCCAGCCATAGAACTAGGATATAGGTATCGTGCATACTTATCTCGCTTCCCGTCCTCTAGAACATCCCATGTATGTATGTGTGTGTGCGTGGGGGGAAAAAGCGAAACCCATATATTCCATCTATTTTACTCGCGCGCCTGCTTGCCATCCCTCAGATCTACCTCACATAAGTACCTACTTTAGTCCGCAAGACTGGACCTCCCACGAAACGGGGTTGATGCGATTGGGGAAACCCACACCGCCTAGAATACAGACCAGAGACTGTCTCACTCTCATCTACGATCCTACTCTGCAAATGTACACAGCCCCATTTCCAACCACTGGCTTGCTTGCGCAATCCATGCACCCCACCCCACCTCTCTGCTTCTGCGTCTGCTTCTGCATCACGGCTGGAACAATCGTCAAACGACCCAGCTTACACTTTTGTCGATCTGTACCTACGCCATATTCACGGACCCTTTGCTCGTGAGTAAGTGACCGAGATGTACCTACCTATGCTTCTGACGATCGAACCGACGCGTTCAGGTGAGGTATTTTAGAATAAGACCGGGGTATGAAGAATCCCCCACATATCGTATACTACCTTGGGATTCCCGCAACCGAAGATGAGGTTTGAAGGAAGCGCTCTTCTACGATGTCTGACGCAGCCCTTCTCCCCACCCCACTCTAGCACTCTATCTGTCGCATGAGTCAGGTGATTTCAGCCATGTCTGGACCGGGCGTGCATCCCATGAGGTAAACCTGATTCATGATTCCTGTAGCCTGTTTGCGACGCTCAAGCTAGCTAGCTACTCTACCCTACCCCTTCACGCAGCTCATGGTTACGAAAGATTGGTCAAAATGCCGCCTCACCCCTATTGCTTCAGGCTGCTTCCTTCGGCGCCGACTCCGCCCGTTTTGTTGGACAGATCGACAATGCTGCTGCAGCCCTCCTGCATGGGACCGACTCATTCTCCAGGTCCTCGTGATGCGCTGCTGCTTCCCATAGCGACTGTCCAAGGCTGTCCATTCGCTTGTCCATGTGTCTTGCCAGTTGGAGGCGCTAGTGTTGCATCAAGCATACTCTATGACAGCGTTGGGTTCGCCTGGGATTGCTGGCCTAGCGTTTGCGGCTGATCGACTCTGCCGGTGTTTGCGACCTTGCTCAGCTGGATGGCCATGGATACTGATTGTGGCAGTCTACTCTGCAGCCTCCCCTAGTGGTTGAGTTTCCGACTGGCGAAGGATAAGATCCTCGCAACTTTTTCAACCTGCTCTTGGGCCAACTTCCAGTCCACGGCGTCTATGGCATCTCGTATGCCGGGGAAGTATGCTTCGTCGTATCCACTCCAAGCTTGTGGCGCGAATATTACATGCACGAACTGTTCGCGCCCGGGCAGCTAGAGATGCACGGTCAGATCCAAACGTGTACACAGAGGAATCCATCCTTTACTCACGCCTCCGTCAATGTCCAGCAGGTTTGTTTCAAAATTGCCCATTCGAGAATTGTGAGACATCCTTTTGATGGCCATCACCTTACTCTCGAATCCTCCTTGACCGACCGCGTCCTCCCAAGCCTTTCCCCAGGCCTGAAACTCCTCGGCGTTCTTCTTGAACTCATCAGCTGCTTGGTGAAGAACTGTCAGGGCAAACTTCTCATCTTCTGCACCCTTGACTTTGGCATAGCCCTCCAAGTCATCCACGTAACCTTTTACGGCGCTGGCATATACCTCAAAATCGAAAGGCAGCAGCTCACGGTCTGCCACTTCGAGGATAAGGAGCGCCCATACTTGCGCCATCGTTCGATGATACTGGAATCCCGGATCACCAAACTTCTCCATCCAGTCGAAATTGTCGTAGCAGCTATGATACGGGAAACCCGGGCCTGAGAACCCCATGTCAAGAGATGACGTTCCCGCCATGTCCTGAAATGCAACGTAGTCGCTGCCCGCTCCCAATCCCTTTAGAGTACTGCCTTTCTCGGCCCAGATAGCTCGAAGCGTCTTGTTACTCACTGGGTCTGCAACACGTTCAAGGACACGTAGAAGGGCCGTCTGAAGGATTGGCGAAGCAGATGCCTCAAAGTCACTCCCCGTAACAGCAACATCAACGTTGAAATAAGCGACACCATTTCGCCGAAGCTCAGCCATCCTAACTTCAACGTGCTCCGTAGATCCAATCAAATTGTATTCTTCACCGTCCCTTTCAACACCTGTTAGCGGGAATGAGAACGCACAAGTAGTACTCACCAGGAGGCAAATTCAATGGTCCTTAGAGGCCTCCAACCTTTCTTCAGCAGCTCGCCAAAGACTCTGACTACTTCTAGCATGGTAGCGGTCCCTGAACCCGGATCACTAGCACCAAAACACCATGCATCTCGATGATTGCCAACAATAATCGACTTTTCAGGTTGCTCTAGCCCAGTAATCTTTCCGAGCACATTGTAGATTGGTCTTCTATCCACCTCGTCCTGCTCATTTGCAAGCTCCACGACGGGGCTGTTGGAGTCGCCACTCCACCACTCGACGTCCGGGACTCCCCCCTGCCAGTCACCCTCAAGTTTCATCCCATGTTCTTTTAGTGCTTGCAGCAGCTTCTGCGCATCTCTCCAGGCCAAAGGGATCGAGGGGATCTTATTCAAGCCTTTGCTGTGTTCTTTGGAGTCTCTTCGTTGCTCCCCCGGGAGAGAGGCGAATCCCGGACTCAAGACGTCGCCAGCAACCCAAGACATCAGTGAGACGGCCCCTCGTTGCACTCCATCGCTTGGCATATATCGTCCTTCAGGATATGGCTGTCCTTTGACGAAGCCATCTTCGGCCGGATCACTATAAATAATGCATCCTGCGGCTCCTGCCAGCTCTGCCGCTTTGACCTTGAGCGCTCGATCTCCCTGGCTGCCATAGTACCTCACCAGCGCGATTGAGCCCTCCAGATCTATGCCCTCACTTTTGAGTTTCTGGAAATCCTCCCTCGAGCCATAATTGGCATAGATCAGATGGCCTCTGGCCGTTCCTGATTTCGAATGGCCGTGGAAAACAGGGTACCGCTCCGCGTCTTCCTCTATTCGGGCTTCCCAAGCCATATCAACAGGCTCGACTATAGCGACTCTTCGACCACCCTCCTTTGGATAATTGAGATATACATCGAACTGCTCCAACCTAACGTCTTCCAATTCACTCTCCATGAACAAACTCTGCACGTACTCGGCCAGCGCGAAGTTGCCTTCAGTACCTGCAACATGAGGGAAGAGTGTCAAGTATTTGGCATGTTCCCGAATATTTGTCTCGTTGATCTGTTGGCGCACATATGTCCTGATAGAGTCTGGATAGTACATTGTAGAGCCTTGGCCGTTCTTTCGGCTAGCGGTGAAAATGTCGGAAAGGAATAGGAGATACGCCAGGAATAGAACTAAGACGAGGGCGAACAGTCGCCCTACCAAGATCCAATTCGGTCTGAAGTTCCGAGCTAGGGCAGGTACTTTTGCCATTATGTAGTCCCGAGATGGTAACCATTGACGGAAAGGGAGATTGATGGAGGAAAGGGTGTGAGAGAGGTTCGTAAGGCGCTTCGAGAATCGGTTACCTCTGAGATTTGTACTTCCATAATCCACATTGGCTCCTGGGTCGAGTATGACCATCTGCTGTATCTCACGGCGCAGTCCAACCGTAGAACCTCTCGGGGAGTTTTCACCCGAGGGCAAAAGGTCCAAACTCGATCTCTCGGATTCGACGGTAGGGATATGATACCTATCAGGTCGTCTCTCCAGCAGTCCTTGCCTCTCGGCATCATGGCTGATCTCATTTGAACCTAGGAATGACTGTGATGAAGAGGGGCGGGAGGTCTCTTGGGATTCATCGTATGTGGGTATTGGTAAGGAGTCATATTGACTGTATTTATGGGGTTTCTCGTCTCCCATGAATGATGGGTTGGAGGGCTATATTCGTAATTGCATGGTCTTCGCAACTCCTCATCAAATATTAACAATGTCTCGCAGTAGAGGGGGTAGGGAGTAGGCTTAAGTAGCTGCTACTTAGTATATATTCACACTCGAAGGCAGTGGCTGGTGAGGGGTGACGGACTAAATGTAGGTAGGTATGACCTTTACAGCTCTCGTTGCTGTACGAGCACTTTAGCCTCAAGCGGCATGGCGAACCTGAGTCTCGATCGGTGTTTCGGACGACTACCAAATCTGGCCTAGTCGAGTAAGTGAGCCCCTGATCTGCCCGAACCTTAAGTCCGTGGATATGGAGATTACAATGATCATCTCTCATCTGGGCACTATCAAAACGCCCATTGCGGTTCATCTACAGAGTACTGGTATCAATATCTGCAAACGCACACTAGCCAACTCAAACCGAGGACCATTAAACATTCAACATCAAGTAGATGCTCCATCCACGCGAAGCCTCCCCTATTCATCCTTTGGACCTTCGCTCACTGACACCAATTTCCCAACAACGAGATATTTGTCGTCGAACCGTCTAAGAATTCTCGTGATTAGCATAACTCTCGGGCAAGTGAGGAGTATACTTACTCTTCCCAACCCTGTAATGCCTCCATCTCTTCTGCGCCTAGTCCTTTGAGATCGTCTAAAGGACCATTCAAGTCCTTTGTTAACATGTCTTCGTCGAAGCTGCCACAAGCTAGGCCTCGAGACGCATCCTTCCCAGCGAAGTTCTCATAGGGTCCACCAGGGCCATAGAAGTTTCTGCCGGGTGTAACATCGAAAACCTTGCCACGCACTGCTAAATATACCGGCATATCCTTCTCGCCATTGTAGGGTTTCAATGTGGGTGGGGTGAATGTACCTGTCGTGGAGTCAGCTTCCTCTTGTTTACTTCTTGACTTGATCAATATGCTCTTGGGGAGACTATACGAAAGACGATAGGTGCGGGCCCTTTAGGCAACGTTGAAGGTGGACTCGCTCGCAGTCGGGAGTAAGCCAGCAGTATCAGCAATGAGAAGAGTATCAAATTAACTGGCGAGACGATGGAAGCGCTGCGTATAAGAGTAAGCTTGGTTGGAGGGACAGGCACATGCTCACGCTTGGGCCGCTGCGTCTCGCGCTACATTGTTCACATGTGAGCAAGACAAACCAAATTATCCACGAGCTTATAGTACTCACTATTCGACATTACGTTGACACTGATCACGAGTTGATCGTTAATTGGGTTGGCAACCGTTCGCGTGACGATCTAGCGGAGGTCTGAAGCAATTAGTTGTACAAGCAGCTCAGCTATTAATGCTCTCCGGCACGTCTGGGCGCGGGAACGGTAAATAGGGTTCCGGTGCCCTGCATCGTGTTTCAGAGCAGAAAAGTTGCATGCAATCAAGCAGTCACAGTAAAGTACTCTACGAGAATCCTCCGACAGTTCAGCAGCCATCAAATCCCACCTACTCTGCAACAAATTTGACTTCCGAAAATTACGGTTAAGCCGTTGTTGTTTCAGTTCCGCCTTTTTGCCGATAGTATGGTTTTCTTGCCGCTGTAAAGAGCCTCCTATTAGTGGGCAACAACAAAGCCATGTGGAAGCGGCTAAATTCGAAAGATCGTCAATCCGGAAGAATAGTAGGGAGCCCAACACTTATTGAGACGACCGCGGACCAGAACATTTTCCGAAATTCCACCAATATTAACAACGGCTCTTTCAGTATAAGCTCCAGACCGGCATTTGGGAGAAAAGGCACGGCGGACGTGCTCAAGGGTTTGCCAGCGGTTCCTTTGTACGTCTACATACCGATTTTCAGGAGACCAAAAGCTGACCTTGAGAAGCAATGCATTGCAAATTGTGGGAGTCGGTGATCCACATCGACCTCTGTCTGAAGTCCCAACGGCCTCTTCAATCTACTCTCAACCTTCCCCAGAGATGACCCATACAATGCCAACCAACGGTCATCCTCTCAGGTCCTCCTCACTCTACCCTGAAGAAATTTCACCTTCGGAATCGCTACACACGAACGACGAAGGAAATGCTAACGATGGGAGGGACAGCCCCAATGTTTCACCAATTTCGGGGACTCAAAGCCCATCAGCAACTCCGCAATCGCCTGTGTCTACGCTTGGTAGATTCAATAGTAACCTACCAGTCCCAAGGAAGACTCGCAAGTTTTGGAACCGCCCAGGTTACGGCACACCCGAACAAGGATCCAGTACAACTCATTGGGACGTTTATTCGGGCGAGCCGACCACGAGTGAGAAGGGGAAGCCTCCCTCAACGACCCCAAGCGCAGTGAAGTTGCATTCGGACCCAAGTCCAGCTAGGTTGAACGGATACGGTAGTTTGACCCACATTAGTGCTGGAACATCGGCTTCAGGGAATGTTATAGGCCGTAAGAGGGTTGCAAGCAGAGACCTCAACAATAACCACCTTATCAGACCAGAGTGGAGGGGTGCCGGTGGCCGTCATAAGATCGTAAATCCTCTCCTTGATAAGCCACTTCCTCCTGGCGTATCTGCATCTTTTCCGGCTGGCAGTGAAAAATACCTACAAGAACAGAGAGAGAGAGAAAGAGCGGCCCAAGAACGTAATATGGCTTCAACTCGTCGGGATTCTCCAGCTCCACAGAGAGCTAGTGAAAAATCTCGACCCCGTCAGTCCTCTACCGTGCTTGACAATCAAGATCTTGAGGAGAATAGAGCCTCGCCAGTTGATAGATATGAAAGCTCTTCCGGTGATGTAACACCACCAGCGTCACAACAAAACCTACCGTCTCGTAAATCAAGCCTGACCACGGAAGACACAAGGTCTCCATTGGCACGCAACCCTAGCAATGAGGAAATAACGGACCGGCGGTCGCAACCCTTGCCTAATTTACCACAGAATACTGCAACAGAAGTAGGCCATCTGCCCACACAGATGACGGACGATCATCATACGCAATCAAAACCTAGCGCAAATTCAATTAGTAGAAGCGAAGAACATGATCCAAGTCAGATAGAGAGCAGGTTTCGTGCTGATCTAGAACATATGCATCTCCAAGATGAGCCGCCCAGCCGATTCAGCGCAACGACTTATGCTACGACGACATATGAAAGCCCACCCGCAACGCCAGAAATAGGCTCAAGTTCGCCTTCCACATCCACAACCCCAAATTCAATACTGAATAGGAAACGGCCTGTGGCGCCTACAGGGCTGCCCAACGGTAGGATGGCTGCTCGTAAGCCGACACCATCAGAGATGAGGGTCACGGCACAAGCATCACCTCCACCTCCGCCACCGTCATCGGAAAGCATGCGAAAGTCTTTGCCCAAGTCTCCTCCAGAAGTAAATGCTATTTCTCGCGTTGCAGGTCTCCAAGCTAAGCTCGATAATCTGAAACGTCGGAAGAACAACCTACAAACAGTGATACATGAGCTTACACATGTCGTACAACCTAGCTCGATTGCATATGATATGGCATCAAGGCAAGAGATCAAAAGGACGGTTGAAAGTCTCAACAACGAGCTGGCGGATGTTTTGAAAGATGAGCACGAGACGGGTTTAAAGCTGCATAGAGCGAAGAAACGTGACGACGAATTTGCGGCATACGAGCCTACGAGTATCTGGGTGAGACGGGTGACAAGCTGATTTATTATGACAAGGGTAGAGATCCTGCATCTTACAGCAAGCCTGGCTGTTGAATAAATATTGGCAGCTATCTGGATGATATATGTATTTATGGTTGAGACAGAGGCAAGACAACCCCCAGCCTTGCCACCATTGTATTTTCATTGAAGATGTACAATACTGTACAGTATACACCAACTCCTGGTTTCTATTTGTGGTGTTAGTGAATATCTATTTCATAACAACTACCACTGATCTTAGATCGATGGCCTCGTGATTCATCGCTTTCTGGAGATGTCTTATGCATCGTCTCAGAAGACCTTCGTCCCACATCCATTACTTGAGCAGGCCCAAAGCCAAGTAGCCAGACCCTACTTTTTCCCAGACTTCTTAATACCCTGCTGCCCTGCGTTAAGGGGGCCCTTCCCTTTCGCCTTCTCCGCCATTTCCTTATTCGCCTTGGCATCTGAATGAAAAGCCTGGTAAGCCTTGGAGCGTCCGCATAGAGCTTAACTTGGCGACATACCAGCACGCTGCTTCGCCTGGAAAGCTATCTCATCCTCATCCATATCTTTCTTCTCTTTCTTGGGTGCTTTGAGAGGCTTGGCTTTTCCACCTAAGGACGCAGATGTGAACAGGCTGTGCTAGAGGTGTAATTAGGTGTTAAACCTGAGCTTACCCTCTCTGCTATTACCACCCATCGTGACCGGAAGCCTGTATAACAGGGTCTATGTTGTGTGAAAGCGGAGGCTTTGAGTGATTTCGCGTATTATCTTGGTTTATCAAACGAAAATTGCTTCTAGGTGGAGAGATGTCTATGGTAGGATATGTTCTCAAGTGAAAGCGATGTTGGCGCGGGTAACGCGCTAATCCCTCTCTTTCACCTACTTTATCTGCACTGCATCATCCTATCGCCTTCATTCAAATCAACCAATTTCTTATCGTGAGAAGGAGAGTCCCGCTACAATCGTAGCAAACTATGAGGTGGATCCGCTAGAAGGAGACATATACTGGTTGGGCTGCTTCAAGCCCTTACCGCAATTTGCATCAGTGGCTAATCTAAGATCTACAATCCACAGAGTCTCTGCCCGGTCATTGTGATGCTTGTTGTCGTTTCGTGATGGCTTCCCCTCCAAAGTCGCCCCCATCTGAGGGCGAGATAGTTGAGACAAGCTCAGAGAAGGCAACTACAGCTACCGCTCAAGATAAAGGCATGAGTGTTGACCGTCCATTCAGAACCCGAGTTTCAGTCTCTCGATCCCCTTCGCCCATCAGGTCTCCGAGGCGTTACAAGTCTCGCAGCGCATCCCGGTCACCATACCGGGAAGATCGTGGAACAAAGCGTACCATGGACGATGATCATTATGACCGTACTCGCAATGATCCTCGGCGTTTCAAAGTCCGATACGAAGACTACCCGCTCAGCGATAGACCCAGAGTAAGTAAACCTGGACTCGAGTCAGCTCGACCCGCTGCTCCAATCGGGACTTCTCGTCACGGAGATCGAGACATCAGTAGGCGGTCACTAGAGAAGCATTCGAAACAAAGTCGATCCCCCGTGCGCTCTAGATCACAGCGTTTGGAGCAAGATCCATTTCCGGGTAGGAGTCGTGGAGCTAAGGACCATTGGCGGGAGGAGGATGACAGACGGTATAGGGAAAGCAGGAGCAAGCTTTCTACAGAACAGTCAGTGAGCGATCGGGGTCGTTCCCCTGTTGCTACTGCACAATTGAGGCAAGAGGCTGAATTCCGAAACCACCAGACGCAGCATCTTGACGAATCTGCTGGACCACGCAATGAGTCTACAGCTCAGTATGTCCTTCCACACTTAGGTCTACATACAGCTAACGTCAGAAATAATAGCAGCTCTATATCTGAAGATACTGCTAGCGCCAAGAGGGTCACACAGCCTGTAGATGAGGTCGCATTGATCGAAGAACGTCGCAAGAGGCGCGAAGCAATCAAAGCCAAGTATCGTGGTCAGGCAACACCAACACTAGTACAGGCTTTAGAAATAGGCGATCATACTCAACCCCCAACCCCGACATCAGGTGGAGTAGAGGACCGCAAAATATTAAGTGAGCTGTCTGATTCTTTTGATGACAACGTGCTGATCCGCGGATTAAGTATCTCCTCGTGAACCTTCGCCGGTGACTCTCAAAGACACAACGGGTCAAGACTCGCCGACAGATTTCGTAGTTCTCAACGATACCGATCTTGCCAATAGCACCACCGCAGCGGCTGGGTCAATCCAAGGAGATGAGCCTTCAGCTGCAGACTATGATCCGACAATGGACATGCAAGAAGATAAGATGCGCCATGATCAGCATCAGCGAAAAGACGAGATTCTTTCCGTAGCCTGTAATGAAACCGCGGCAATCGACCAAACCATCCTCTTACCTGAAATCGAAAGCAACTCGCCACAGGAAGGGAGAGCGACTGATGCCTTTGACATGTTTGCTGATAACGGCGATTTTGATATGTTTGCAGAAGCTCCCATTGCAACTCGAAGGCCAGAAGAAGTGGTTGCCAGAGCGGTTCCCATCCCTCAAGCCAAAGCACTTGACATGAGCATGCTCGATGACTGGGATGACCATGAAGGCTACTACAAAGTCATACTAGGCGAGCTTCTTGATAATCGCTATCACGTTCAATCAAATTTGGGTAAAGGAATGTTTTCCGGTGTAGTCCGTGCCACAGATCAGAAGACGAAAGGCCTAGTGGCGATCAAGTTAATCAGGAACAACGAGACCATGTAAACACATCTAGAATATTGGCCATTTCCAACACTGACTCCTCTGACAGGAAGAAAGCGGGCCTCAAAGAGATCGACATCCTCCACAAACTATCACATGCGGATCCAGAAGACAAGAAGCATCTGATACGGCTCGAACGATATTTCGAACATAAAGGCCACCTGTGTATGGTTTTCGAGAATTTGAGGTAGGGTGTAAAGTACAAACAAATGGGCATAATGCTAAAACCTCTAAGCATCAATTTACGCGAAGTCTTGAAGAAATTTGGAAGAGATATTGGTATTAATTTGAAGGCGACTCGGGCATACGCCCAGCAGCTGTTCTTGGGCTTAAGTCTCATGCGGAAAGTCAACATCCTCCATGCTGATCTGAAGCCGGACAACGTGCTTGTAAGCATCGACTTCTTCGCAGACCATATATCATTATGCTAATAGGTTAAAGGTCAACGAGTCCCGTAACGTGCTGAAAATCTGTGATTTGGGCTCTGCTTCCGATGCATCCGAGAACGAGATTACGCAGTATCTTGTTAGTCGATTTTACCGAGCTCCGGAAATCAGTAAGCAGCAGGCAACATTCTTTAATATCACGATATCGCTAATTGCCGTTGTAGTTCTTGGTATGCCATACGATTTTGGTATTGACGTCTGGTCAATCGGATGCACACTATTTGAGCTTTATACCGGGAAAATCCTTTTCACCGGGCGCAGTAACAATCAGATGCTCCGTGCCATTATGGAATGCCGAGGCAAGTTCAGCCACAAAGTGATACGGAAAGCACAATTCGCCGGCTTTCACTTCGATGATCTACTCAATTTCAGAAGTGTGGAGAAGGACAAATTGACAGGGATGGTGAGCTTCCCCTGGACACATGCAATACATCTGAAGGACTAGTAGCCTGATTTTGCTTTACAGGATGTCGTCCGAATTTTGAACTTCAACAAGCCGATACGCGACCTCAAGACGAGGCTAATGGCCAACGTGAAGGGGATGGGCGATGCTGAGATGAAGGAGTTGCATTTGTTTGTCGACCTCTTAGACCGTTGTCTGAATTTGAACCCCGAAAAGCGAATCACCCCTGCAGAGGCACTACGGCATCCCTTCATCGTCAGGACCAAGGGCTGATCCCGTGAAAGCTGAGTTTGCTTGAGAAGGCGAAGGATTGCCCCACATCAATTCCTGGCTAAGCCGAGCTTGGTTTGTTGTATTAGCTCATGCATAGGCATGAAGACGGTGTTGTATGTAAATAGTTAGCTACAAATGTTTGTTAATCTAAAGCACCATCACTGACGCCTACGGGTAGCTCCACCCAACTTATTTGGCCGAGATGGTCAAATCGCGCCTGAACTTTGTGCTTTTGCTTGCCGTTTCCTCGGCACTGATTTCAGGCATCTCTATCTACCTGCATATTAACCTGGTCCGCCTCTTTGACTCCTAGATCATCCTGCTATCTGACTCATATATCCGGGCTCGTCCGACGATAGACTTGATATGAGACATCTACTTGGTTACACCCGAAGACGCCTAATTACCAAGCGGGCTTCCATCTCCACTTCCTTTGCTCAAAGTTGCTACTGCTTCCGCGGTAGTAATTCCCATTTCCCAGCGCCGGCATTCGTGTCTCGCAACCGGTCCTGCACATGTCCCATCTTCAAGGTCTTCTTCTCCATCGCTTTCGACTCATTCACAGGCAGACTTATCATCTGCTGGACTCTCATCTTGTACATTTTAGTGACACTTAAGGCCTATCGATAAAGCGTGCAATCCGCAGTGCCAGGCGTTGGAAGGTAATTGACACTACAGCATATAGGTGAGCGGCTGCAAGCTTGTCCATGGTCTGATGGAATCCTGGTCCCCAAGGGTGATCTTTGACGATGGAAGGTAGAGGTGGATAGAGGGACGTCACGCTGTTTGAGGAATGGCCTAACACTGGCTCTTTTGATTTTTGAGGGTCACAGCGTTCGTCACGGGTGTTGAAGAATTCATGGCGGGTACAAGCATTAGCATGTAGTCTGGATCATCCGGACGCAGATTTGATCGGACGAGTGAGTGACACAGTAGATGGACTGGAAGGAAACATTAAGCAGGTATATATCTTCACATTCAGAATCTCTCCTATTTATTCGCGGAAACATCATCCAGGCAATGTCTGTCGCTCAAGTAACGATTCGGTGAGCCTGCTAGCCACAACAAGGGGTCCTGTCCAATGCCTTGCATGCTTATATTCCTTCAATATAGTACGTACAAATTAATCCATGTCATAGATATAGAGCTCTTTCCCATGTCCTGGTAACTTTGGCACTCGTCAGGGCTGTACCTCCGTAGAACCCCCTGAAATGGATGCCTTGCCAGGACATGGTGTAGAGCTCGTAGTGTGGATAGCGCAATAAAGCTAAAGGTCTGCTTTGCCAATAATTGTAGCTTACCATGCTTGTCTCAATGCACAGGAGTGCCAGGCAGTTGGCACCGCGGCTTAATGGCGTGTGCCTCCCCAAAGCAAATTACAATTTGGCAATGCTGCAGAAGCCGAACAGGCAACGGAAGGATTGGAAGCCTTTTTCAGCTGCAGTCAATGTGCCAGACACACCATGCCTATATTCCATGTGGCCCATCGAATTGAACGGTTGGTTGAGCAGGTTGTATGTGCAATTAGAGCCCACAAAGATTGGTACGAGCTTTACGAAAACCCTGAAACTGCATACCTACTATCGGGGTACACATCCGTGACGATGACATATGGAAACTTCTTCTTATCAAGAACGAGAGCAGATAGAAAAGGTTAGTGGTGATGCATGATAACAAATGTCAGAGAGATGGTCATCAATGTTCTTGAACGCAGGGTACATACAACATGGGTGAATGACTCGTACCACATCGTTCAGGACAGAGCTTCAGATGGGAGGCCTCAATCACACAGCGCTGAGTCTCGTAGCTGAAAGTAAGAGAAATGTCCGGTACAACCTAGCCTTTAGTGGTGCAAGAGACTGTAAAGTGGCGAAGGCGGCTGCAACAATACCATCTTCCCAATAGTACAGAATATCATAGAGCGAGTATCACATACGTTCACTCCAAAGCGCCTCCTTGCATGACTAAACATGAACCGATAACGCTTTCCGTTATAATGCAGGGTGCGCAATTAGTAACATACCGTGCAAGCGATGGAACCCACCCCATAAGGTACTTGATCAAACGTGAATACAAAGCAGGTGGTATGGTAGCCTGGCGACTTGATCAAGACGTGGCATACCTTTCCGAACTTCTGGCGATATTTAAGAAACGAGAACGTGCGTGTGAGACACTGGACCATCAAAGAATCGAGTGATTTACATCACAGGCCCGGTATGCGATCAGAATTTTGGTAGATCTGGAACGCTCCCGGGAAAAGTGGAATTATATTGGGCACCTTCATCCGCCTCCTTCTGACCAGTAGCGAAGGGAGCCCGCCCATATACAGCATACTTGCACCAATATCATCTCTACTAAATGCGTGTGCAAACTTAATGCCCTCAACTCATGTCCATAATTTGACCACCGAAAATGTTGAGCAGGCGCTAATTTTTTCCTACCATTGATATCTATATCATGTCGTCCTCTAGACATTAGGTAGAGCTTAAGTAGGCACAACACCACTGATTCGACGAGAAGAGGAGCCGTGTACGAGGCCCTATCCTTTGAAATTTGGTATCCTAGCCCTAGGCTTTCAAACTCAGGGTCAAGTCTTATGATATGACTGATCCAGCGTCGTCCTTTACAGAACGCCGACGGGGCGACCTCTTCTACGGCTTGCCGAAAAAGTATTAGCTTTCCGCCTCCGAGGGTCTCTATCATGAAGGATGTTGGTGGGAAGGGTCAGAGCCAAAGCCAAAAGAGACAGCCATGGGATTACCGGCTTTGCTTAACGGGAATGCCAGTATTGCGTGTTGGAGCGCCTGAGGCTGAGAGACAGATCCCGTCCCAGATGATAAACACAGCGGCCCGCAAGTACGGAAAGTGCAAAATTTGATTTGACGTTGATACGAGCAGTTTGTAAACGCAGGTAGACTACAAGCCATGCCAGTCGCGGGTTTCGGGATTGTAAGAAAAGGGTGTAGGGCATGGCGTATACTGAGCGTGCACCAGAGTATCGAGACAACAAGCCTACACTGCGTGAGGGTCAGATTCGGGCACATGGAAAAAGGAAGTGACACAAGATCTTGATGTGACGCCTAAGCAAAGTGTTTCCGTTTACCAAATCAGCCAGCACCTGTCGCCTACTTCATCGTGAAGCATTCAAGCTCTATATAGTCATGATAAAACCTTCGTGTGAATCAAAGCATGTACTCCTCTCCCCCACCATATTCTTACACGCCGAGTGTATCTCAGAATTTGCGGAATGGTTCAGCGCCGAGAGTTGGCGTCTCGACCATGTGAAATGTAGGGACACCTTCAGCCTTCCGTCTCTCGTGAAAGTTCTTACACTCAATCACTAGAAGAGCCCATTCTGCGAGTGCTCTACCTGCATATCTGCTAGGCCCGTTGGCAGCGCCTTCGGGCTTAATTGGGCCATAGTCTGGACCCTTGATTTGGTGTGACTCTTGAGCCATGTGGGCAAGAGGAGGTAGTCTAGGTGGGTGAAGAAGTCTTCCCGTGCCGCTCAAGGCACCATCTCGATTAACCCATTCTAGGGAAAACTTGAAAGAGAGACTCCTGTAAGAGGGACTTAGTCCTTTCCTTTCTTCCACCATAGCTTTCGATGACACTAGCGGCGCCTGTACACTCGATTCTAACCCGCCGAGAGCTTTGTGCTGGTGGGGCGACAAGATTGGCCTAGGTCGATCCCTAGGCAGAGTCGAGGTCGGCATGATACTCTTGAAAATATTCCATCGTTTCCTACCACCGTTCAAGGAGCGACCTTCTGCGCCATTTGCCAGCTGATAAGTACTGCGCCGAGAAAATGAATCCAGTGAGCTATGTTTTTCGTAGGGATTGACCTTGTTGGCCGAATATGAAGATAGAATACCATCAAACGAAAGGAACATCCCAGCTGGGGCTGGTTGAACGTCATTCCTCATGATCAAAAGCTGACGGCCAGGGGCTGGCGTAGAGGGTGTCGCATACAGAGTCCTTCCGGACTGCTCTTGAATGTAGAGGAAATGCCCCCAGCATCCCTGCAAACGGAGCATGAGGACCGCAAGGACAGATTTGTCCAAGTCAGGATGACTGCCGTCTACTCTTGCAACCCTCCAGATAAGCAACCTCATGTAGAAAGCCCGGACCATGGGACACCAATGGTTGAATTGTTCCAGAAACGTCTTCTCGGTCAAAAGCCATTCGATACACACTTCACGTTTCCTGCCGACATCACTGGTAATTGTTGGCCACATAACGTAGAGGAACGAATAAAGCCGAACCTCTGTCATGCTATTTTGGCTTTGCAACATGTGTTTGCATACATCGAGCCAAAAGGACCAATCGATCAGAGCTTTCGTTGCACCTAACGCTTGTTGATACCTTGCTAAGATCGAAAAAGCTTCCTCCAAAAAGTCACATAGAGCAAAGCAAGCATTATGATCGAAGACTGAAGTCTTTCTCGCTGCAGCTTTGAGGATACTACTAAAAGAGTCTGCGAACACCGACTGTGCCTTCTCTGCCATGATTCCAGATCCCGACAAGCAGTCTCTCAGGAGCAAGATTAATCGGTTTTCAGCCATCGATCGTGCAGCACCGCTGGCCGGATGCTGTAACACGGTGGCAGTTGCATCTGCCTCTCCGAGCATCTCGTCGAAAGTTACAGAGGGACCACTTTGTTCGATCGTCGGATGGTTGTTGACTCGTTGCATCGTCGCATCTAGCACGGAAAGGATCTGCGCTTGGACCAATAACCATCCCGGAGAAGCCACTCTCTCCGCTGTAGATGAATCTTGAGGCAAGAAACGACAGGCGAGATCGATGTAGAACTTTGTAAATACATAAAAGAGATCAGTGTCTTTCCCAGCCCATCTATCAGTCCAAGGACCATGCCACGGGATGTAGGCAGTCGCAATAGGTAAATGAGGTCGGCTACGCAGATGTATCAGCATCGGTCGTAGGGACTTGAATGACAGTGAATGTAGGCATGATGGAAATGCGGTGCACATTCTGTCCGCAACGGCATCCAGCCTTGTGTCTATCTGAAGGTTATTCTCGATCAATATACGCTTCAGCGTCCTAGAAGGAGTTGCCCAGAGGCGCACCAGGATCTCTGCGACGCCTTCGCAATAGAAGAACGCGTAGGCTGTGGCCTTGCCGCAGAATGTGACCACGCTGGCCGCCACGCTCCTTGTAGACATCTTGTCAACTACGTACGCCATCTGGGCGAGAAGGTTCTGTGTAAAGGTGTTCCTCACATTGTGGTAAACAGACTCGGCTAGAAATTCTGATGACATTGTCATTGTCGATCCTAATGAGGTCGTGGATCTGGATCTTAACGACGCTCGTGGCGTCTTAGTCGGTCGACTTCCACAGATCAAGGATGGCAGGGTCCATTCGGGCCTGACCATGAGAGCCGTTACGGCCTCTAAAACTGCCGGCCTGTCGTTACCAGAGACAGACCCGCCGTGTCGGCCATTCAGCATCTCTAGCAAGCCTGTCCACCATTTGTTCAAAATGACACTTCGCCTATCGAGATCTTCAGGCCTCAACGATGAGATCGAAGGGTGATCGGCGTAGGTCCGAAGAAATGGTAACAGCGCAGAGCGAATCATGGCGATTCTCAAAGTACCTGGTCGAGATTGAAATTTGTGGTAGTCACCATCCAGGTTTCGGAATACGCTCCACAACTCATCTCTCTTGCGCGGTGCCTCTATCCCCACGCCTTGTAACCGATCGAATGACTTCGACCTTGGAAGTGCGGGCGGATTACTAAGGCTAGGAGAAAGCTGGTCCGAGGAATGGAGCTTGTCAGTCGAAAAAGATTTGGGGATGGGAGGCACTGAGGGAATGTCTCTGCCACGCGAATCATTGCTCAGAAGGGTGCTGAGAGAACGCCTTGTCTTTTTGCCTAGGAAGCTGTTCCTTCGTAGCACACCATTGGCGGGAGACTTCGCAACATCCTGGGCAGTATTTTGCGGTCCTTCGCCTAAGCTTGCATGATCGGATTGTAGCTCAGGTGTCACCGCAGCTTCTATACGAGATTTCCTCTTGCTTGGCGATGGGGACGGCGAACGAGAGGTAGAGGTCCAGGACTTTCGGGTGAAATTGGACAGTGAACCTGAGACCAAGCGTGTCTTAAAATCGCGATCCGGCGTACGCCCATTTTTATGGCTTGAGGATTCATATGTAAACTCTTCTGAAGACTGATCCGCGCCAACAATGAATTTCGTAACTGTATAATGTGGTTTAGGCTCTCGGTGAGTGGACCGGCGTTTAATTGAACCCAACCGTCTCAGTGACCTCCGTGTCTTCACATCACCTCCGGACTCCTGCTTCATGGATTGATTGCGCAAGACATTTCCTGGTGTGTTGGCTAAGATGTTCTCCGAGAGACTGCGATGTATACTGCTAATTTCTGCTGGGCTAGCATCAGATGCGGTCTCTCCTACGAGCTCTGTATGACTGGCAGATCGATGAATAGTAGGCGTTGCGGCATGTTCCTCAGAGTCCAGGCCCTGGGGTCCAGCTGGCGTAGTGGAGACCACATCAGGAGCGTTTGGGCCATTGGACATCCTCTGATTGCTGGGATGCTTCGCAAACGCGTTCAGGATGGTGGAAGACGATGGGTGTTGCGACCTTCATAACACAAAGCGCCGCTGGGGCCGCAAATAGCTAGAACGTTCTTCATGAAGAGTGGTAAGGAGAGGCTTTCAAGTCCCATGGAAGAGGTCTCAGTGAATATACTGTCTGGGAAGATGAAAGTTGTGAAGAGACAATGAAAGAGCCTGAAATTATTTACGGTGTAAAATACAATGTAGTTTCCAGCCGATCGACGAGAGTGCTGTCAAGAGTATAAACGAGGGTGGGACTGACAGTGGCCGAAGTAAAGGTTTGGAAGCCGACAGCTTTCTGCACTCAACTCTTAGATGTTTGCCGGTTGGTAACAGTTGAAATGTCTAAAAATAGAGTGCCTTTCGGGACTAATCCAATTTAGGTGCTGTACTGTACCAAATAGGTAGCTACCTGCACTTCACGCAACTACGCCCTATCGAAATTAGAGATAATCTTCCGAATCATTCTATTTGGTTTCATATTGAATACTAATACATGACAATATGCCCCCGTTCATTAATGACCATGTCTCGAGCATTGAAAGGTAGGCACGTGACTAGCACCAATGGACCAAGAATGATCCCAGATGCGCTTTGCATAATATGCTGCAGCTAGATGCAGCATGCAAATACTGAAGGCGCGTGCACCGTCGCTCATACTGCCTGAAGATGGGTGTTGAGCATTACATTGATTGGCTTGGCTGACGGAACAAGTTTCGCTTGGTGACGATCTTTCCCGGGTTGTGATCCTGCTGTCGCCGCTGAAGCCTAACCCTAGTGATCTATGCTAGAGGCAATGCATTCAAATCTCCTCCACCATCTCCCAGCCATGCCTGATCGATGAAGTTCTCACGCTTGGGGTAGATAAGTTTGTAAGAATGACGGATGGTACCATCGCTGACCTGAGCCACCTTTGCAATTTCTTTAGGCGACTTTGGCTGCCCCATCAGGTATGACGCCATGTAGATGCAAGCCGCTGCAATTGATAATGGAGACCGTCCCGCTAAGGACCCTAACTTATCGATCCTCTCGGCGATTTCGGTAGAGATGGTAGAGATGCGGAAAGGGAGGTGGAGCTTGTTGCAGAAACGATCGCAATAAAATTTGGGATCGGTGGATTGGGTGGTCGAATATCTCTCTCCTGGATTGAAGGCCTCTTGTATTTAAATCAGCAATGCACAACATAGTAGCCGACCTCCCAACATGAACTTACCACCAGCCATATCGGCCGCATCTTTTTTCAATTTATTTTGGCCGGAGAAGAACTTCTCCAAGCCCTTGAAGATCCTCCCAATGTCTGCTTTTGGTACTTTCGTGACCTGGTGGATTTCCTTGAAGGTCCGTGGAACGACTTGCTGCCGGCAAGCAATGAACACCAAGCCAGCATTTATTGCGTCGGGCGATTTGCCCCTGAATGCTCCGGCGTCAAAGATCTGCTTATAAAGATATTTAGCATAGTTAGAGACGCTGGTTGCTAGCTTCATAGCTTCACATATGTCCACAATGTCCCGGTATGCATTTTGCAGGCTTTTGTTCGTTTTGTCGTGAGCGGATTTGTTTTGGGCTCGGTGCAGATCACGACTCTTTCCACTGGCATTCTTATCAAATGCGATAGACGTCTGTAACTGAGACCCAACTAGGAGAGGATTTGCAGCTTCCCCGACGCGAGAAGGATCATCATTTCCTTGATCATCATTTGCGAACGTCCGCCATTCGGAGCGGGTATCCACAGTCCTCTCTCCAAGGACCAGTCCGCAAGTTCCACAAACAACGTCGCCGTTGGAAAACTCTTCAACCAGATTGGGCGGGACTTCCTTGCAATCTTTGCAGATCATCTGCATGTTCAGGTTTTCCTTCCATTGCTCGGAGGACCCGCTGACCATACTGGAGGCGAAGACACGCTTCGCAAACCGCTGCGCTGTGCGCTTTTTGACACCTTTGGGTGTTACACGGAGATCGTATTTAGTAGCGCAATAGCGGATAAAGAATGGTGAATACAGTTTGGCGATTCGAGTTCTAGACGAGGCAAGAAAATGCTCTTATGTGTTGATTTTCGCTGGCGTCAACGGCAAAAGGCGATGACTGCCGGAGATATGGAGCTCGAAAGAGCTGGCTGTGAGATGAGTCACCGTACTACTGGCTGCTTTTCGACCGTTCCAACAAAGGACTCTGTGAGGGGGAAATCCCACAGATAGTCGAGAATACAAAGACTTGCAACAGTCCGTCCCAATAAAGCTGACCGGCAACTCTAGTTGAGGTAAAGTTGGTAAATCGACCTAGTAGAGGCAGGCGAACGGATGACGAAGGTGGTGTGCAATAGGTAGTGAATAACCACCGTTTCGCTGCGTAATCAGGACCGCTAACGTGAAGAGGCTTAGCGTTCATTAGCAAAGCAAATAACCGTATTCTAAGGTACGTATATAGTTACATGTAAAGTAAAGTCACTTCCAAACGCCATATCCACACACGACCCTCTAAAATGTTGCAGTCATTGAAGATCTCGGTAGGTGTTTGAATGGTAGAGTACGTGTATTCATGAACTTACTAACCGTTATCAGCGTCTGATGTTAACCCGTGTCCCCCAGCATGCCCTACAACGGCGGACATTCCTGACTCCCACAGCAGTGCTACGAGGTTCGTAGGATAGTCTCATCCTCGGACGCGACAGAGGCTTATGTGATAAAATGAAGCCGACATTGTGCAGGATCTTTACCTTCGGGAATTGAAGAATTACAAACCCTCTGCTGTGAAGGCCTCAGACTCCGAGGGGCATGTCCAAAAATTCTCTCCACCCAAAGCCCCCCAATCACCGGAGGAAAGTGACATTGCGAACGACCTCAAAGCGTATGAACAACAGCAAGTTGAGGTGGAAGGTCAAAGCAATGGGGGAGATGTTGTAGCCGCACAGGATGATGTATGTTATTGTGCATTCATTTCTATACCCTTTGTGGCTCTTCAGGAAGCGCTAGATATACTAAGGACATTGCCTTGGATATGTTGTGTGTCATGGATTTCGCACAAGACGATGAACGCTAACGTAATTGTTTTACAGTGGTTTGAAGAGGAGGAAGAGGAAACAGCGGCAGCACATTAAGCGTGAATACAAGCATACATGAGCTCATACATAGCGGAGTGTTTCCGATATGTGATACCTATGGACTACCATCATGTACCAAAAAGACGAAATCAATCGCTCGAATCCTCATTGTCCATCGAACGGGATCCTGCAGGGCAATACCCAGCTTGCTGTTTCGAGGTGGACGTGGTGGAAGTATTGAATTTTTAATTGTACTTCATGGTTACATCCAACAACGCGGTGTCCAGATAAGTTACAACTTGGCGAGCAGATATCGGAATCCTTGCCTTAAAATTTGTAGACATGCATGTGAGGAAGAGTAACCTAAGAGATGATAATCTACAATAGTATTATCGTCAAAATTTGTACTCTCGTCCTTTAATGCCCTCCTCACTGCGGGAACTGGTAGATAAGCAGTTTTGACACTGTCCGTCTGCTGCATCATCCATGCCCTGTAAGTTTTGTTAACCAAATTCTAGCTCATCACGATCATTTTATACTCTGCAAAGCCGTCGATCTTGCGTCGAGTATATGCTTTGAATTACAAAGTGGGTTGTCCTTTGGCCTGGTCTTCTTGGAGAAGTAGTGTACATTTCGGGATTTGTTGCGGGTTGAACAGCGCTTCAATGCTAATCCAGCAACAGCAAGAAAGCTGTTCAAGAGGAGACATTAGGTCGACGACGCAAGGCGAATCTCGACGCCGGGCAGAGAGTCTCTCTTCCATCCGGTCATTCATTGGTCGGGCTAATGAATATACGACAGAGTGGCCTTACAGGTTTACCAGATGCGAACGCTATAATTCCGACTCTTCGATCCAAATACTCATATTCCTGAGCTTCTGGTGTCGGTTCGTCACACTCGCAGATCTCGTCATGCAGACTGCTGGGTATCTTCATCCTGGATAACGCAAATCCCTATTCCCTGGGTTTATATACCTTTCCCATCATGCTTCTACCTCACCCTCTTCTGAACCGTCGTCCAGCCGAGGACTGCTAAGACGGTCTTCTATTTGCTCGTTTGAGTGCAAGTTTGTACCATTCAGCTGGAAAGCTATACCTTGTTGTTGCGCAGGCACAGGGTGTTCGGAAATCTTAGCGTTGCATTCCTTTTCAGGCTGCTCGACGTCCCCATTCGACGGGGTAGAATTCCTATCGACCTTGCACCTCTTCCTGGGGGTACCAATTCCACCCCCATCGGCAGTCACTTTATGCTCGTAATTGACTCCATTCGTCGTGGGCTGCAGCTCTTCTTCCGATCCATCCTCACGAGTTCTCTTGGAATAGTATGCCTCGCTCGGTTGACTGCTCAAGGGCGCAAGGGCCATGCCATTCACAATTACCTCACCAGGGCTTTGAGAGTCCTCTCCGGCTGAACGCCTAGCACGAGTTTTGTCATTCACATCATCTCCCTTATCGGGTAATTGGTCATACATTCCACCATCTTTTCCTGCTCTCGATGGAATACCACGGTAGATGTCTGCCATGTAGTTGCAGGCGTTCCATATCTCGCCCAAGTCCACCCCAACGACATCCCACCAAGGCCTCCCTTTCACATCGTCCGGGAAGGTAACTCCGCAATGCTTAGCGGCAGCATACAAAGCGCCCGTGGCGATTGTCCGACTATGGTACATCAAGCATAGCATGGTTAGGTAGCTGTCGTTGACGAAGGCCCATGCCGAATTCCTGAGGTTGTTGTTGTCACCTTCCCCAAAGAGTAGCAGAAGGTCGAAAAGTGTCTTGTAGGGGGGCTCCAAGCTCAAATCGAAGCAAAGCGCTTCAAGCATCACATCCTCATTATACAGGATGACATCTCTCCAGCGCCAATACTCCCTATCTTGTTCGTCTACGATCTTGTGTGGATCTTTTTGTGCAACTCTAACGCATGATATAACCAACTCTTTCATTTTGCGGCAATTTTCTTCCACCTTAGTGGCCAAGAACAGGCTTGTAGCGCCTACCCTATACACATAGCTAGAGTCAGTGCTATGGCCTTGAGCTGCATACCGACCGGCGAAATTAATATGTCAGGCAAACTGTATCTCCAAGAGTTCGCCTGCAACTCTACATCTGACACCGGGTAAGATTCAAAGACTCAGAGAGAACGTACTCGTAATGGTGGAAACCCTGTTGATTGGCTTCCCCCTTCATCGAATGCCGCATGTAGAATCGGTGCAGGAACACAGAGGCAGTGGCAAGAGTGATTTGAGGAAGCTTAAGCATTATGCCAACTTGGAGTATGAAGTTCACGCCTTTGCCCCTGTTTTCACGCTCTTTGTCCGGTGATAAACCATCGATAATCGAGGGCGTCCGCAGTAACTCGTCCTCTGTAAACAACCATTGCGATTCGGCGATCATCAGAACCTCGCTTGGTAGAGTTGCCGATTGTGTCGAAGCAGGCATGATTGTAGTTTGTAGAGCAAGCGGATGTTGAAGATATTCGGAGTGAAACAACGTCCTAGCAACGTGGCCTTAGGTCAGAGCACTAATATTATAATGAAGGGTTTACATGTACTTTGGCATACTTATCTAGCGTGCTTTGGTGATGGACCCACTGCGGAGCACTGCGCAGCACCACTGAAGAGCATGAATAGAAAAGGTTCGGTTCCTATCACTTAGCGCTAGAACTAATCTGATGGTATGGTGATGGTTCTGTCTTTTTCTGGATTTGCGAGCTACTCTACACACCCACATGATCTATTCTACTGACGGCGGAGGGATGCATGTGGCTATTGGGGTCTTGCGGAGCTTGATGGGGAATACTCTGTTACTCTGCCGTACTCCGATTCACCTTTACTGGCAAGGAATACACCGTTAGAGACTTCCTCCTCGACTTGTATTCTTCTTGTTTATATTCTTGTTCCCGCCGTCTGTCTCCACGCTTTTGTACGTCCAGGTCTGATAAAGTGCATTTTACCAACAGCGCTTATGTATGCCGACTCAACCAACGTCGTCGTTGTCGATGAACAGGACAACAGGCGAACATCTCGAGCCTGGGGATGGAGTGCCCAGCAGGTATGGCTGTCCCATCGTCCTCTCTCTGGCTCTCCGCTAAACGTAGAGAATAGGGCTGGTCAGATCTGGGACCCTACCCTCGGGGCTTTTAGAGCGCAAAGGTTGCCCATAGCCTTGTCAAAAAGCTCAATTGCGACGAATGTTAAGACCGAAATTACCAACGGGGCTCAGTCTCCTCGTCATTCCATATCATCCTACTCAAGCAAGGCTTCGAGTGTCGGCTCCTCCGCAACAGCCTACACTTACTTATCAGCGCACAGTCTTCCACCTTCCTTAGTATCTCAGCCGTCGAGCTATTCACTTAAGACCAAGGCACGCGCAAAGGCCTCTCATCATGTCGTCTTCAGAGCTCTACCGCCTGAGGTGTACGATTGCATATTGCTGCAGTTGAGGGTAGTCCATGAGACTCCCGGGTCGCAGAGCTGTCAAACATGTTATCTCCGAGATCTGTGTTCGCTTTCGTTGACAAGCAGAGCATGGGACAAGGTTGTAGTGAAGCGACTGTGAGTGCTTTGGCAACCGAAAGAAGTCCACCTAGTACTTTTAATAACGTGTTATCTAGATATGATCGAATATACATAGAAGGGCACGACTCAATAAAGAGCATCAAGAAATACAGGATGCAGACGGGTGTGCGCTTGAAACTATTAAGGCGGACATTGCGTGGACGAAGCTTCCTTGCGCAGCATGTGCGCGAATTAAAGGTTTCCCAAAATCAAGGTGATGGAGACCCTATGAGGAAGGACCTGATAAACTTGGTCGCTTCCTTAGTCATGGCTTGCCCTAATTTGGAAAGAGTCGTTGGGTTCTACCCAGTCTATGGCCATGGTTTTGACCGGTTGACTCATGCTCTATCTACCCGAAGGAAGTTGAAAGAAAAATTATGGTTGATAGGAGAAAATGCTGCCATCACTCAACGATCGCATCGTCAACTGGCACCTGGCCTAATGGATATGGAGCAGAAGTCGTCTTTTGTCCTCTTCCACAATGCTTGGTCTTCCCTAAAGACTCTGGTCCTCCACTCGCCTACCCAAGGCATTCTAGAAAAGGACGTTTTTGTGAACATGAAGGACAGTAGCGACCCGCGCAAAGTCCGAGGGCCAGGAATTCTGCACCGTCTTCCGGCGCTCGAAAATTTGTGCATCTCCAACTTCGACTGCGATGATTTTGACGATACAGTGCTTCAGAATTTACCAGCGCTGCATTCTTTGCGGCTCCAAGATCTGGAAGGCGTCACTTTCTGGGGACTTTCGGATTTTTCTCGTACTAGGAATGCGTTTAGTCTCAGAAGCCTATCAATAGTCAACCTCGACATAAAATATATATCCGCCGTCTCGAACCTACTCCTCCATCTGAAGAACCTGAAACGCTTCACTTTAGTCCAAGACACATCCCCAGAGGTTGAGGAGGGGGAGATAGTGTTTCACCCCATCATCGCCTCTCATGAGCTCGAATTCATTCACTGGGACATTGTTGTCCCCGGCAGCGCCCATGTCAACCTCGCGAACTCAATTAGAGCAGAAGGGTTTCCTCGGCTGCGTACAATCAGGGCGCCATCAGACCACGACGGACTACTTCAAGCCTTGTGCAAACCCAGGGCGCAAATCGAATTACCAAGCGACTGCGATGGACGGAATGACGCCAATGGTCTAGCTGCCCGTAGTCTCCGACTCGCCAGGCGAGCTGCGCAGCAACGAATCGAAGAAGCATGGGGCACCGTGCAATTTAAAGTGGTTGTGGAAGAAAGCGGCGTTGTGACGGAGATCTTCGACCTCAATGGATTTGTAGGGGAGATAGGTTCGAGTATCTACTATATGCTGGACCCTGACATCCCGGGAAGTGATCACGCTTTGGTGGACTTTCGGAATATTACTCATGGGATGAATGAAGTGGCTATGAGAGACAGTTGCAAAGGCTCGTGGAACACATCTCAATCTAGCGGTTGGCACACCGAGCGGTCGAGATATCGACCTATATATCTGCATAAGCTCTTTTAGAGGTAATGATATAGATAGATTACTTTTAGTAAAGTATCTAAGATACCCTACTTAGTACTATTACTATTAGATAATCTAGCTAGATAGTATATAGATAAGTCCCTTACTTATCTACTTTATTATAATAGATTGATTTAAATTTTTAATCTTAAAGATCTCTTATATATTTTTATCCTAGTAAATATTAATTTAACTTATATTATTTAAAGATATTCTAAATAGAAATTTTAAGTCTTATTAAATCTATATTAAATTACTATAATATTATTAGAGCCTAGACTAGAAGGCTAGTTTCTAAGGGCTAGAATAGATAGTATAAACTACTAGTAAGTAGATAGTAATATAATAGTAGACTTAATACTCTAGTAACTTTATAGATATTATAGCGGAATTACGTCGTAAAAAGTAACGCGAGGTAAATATACTATTAGGTAATAGGTATATAAAGGCTTATAATCCTATCTAGTAAGGTACTAGCTATAAGTATCTATCTAACTAGTACTTACCTAATATTTCTATAATAGTTACTACTAATAGGAAAAGGAGAATATATCCTTATATATTATACTTTCTAGTATAGAAAGTATTCTACTCTACCTTAATTATATAAATATACTATTTCTATATACCTAGCTATCTAATACTATTCTAGAAGTCTTACTATATTTTAGGGGTAAGGAATTTAAATTTAAAGTTTAAGGGATCTTTAATAAAGCTAATCCTTTCCTACCTTAACTAACTATCCCTTAGAATCCTAGGTAAGTTATTCTTAGGTAGATATAGAATATATTAAGATTATAAGGTAAATAGGGTGTTAGCGAGTTAATAACTTATAAGCTTATAATATCTTTTAAAGTTCTTGATTACTTCCTTTTATACCTCCCTCTCTTTAAACTACCTCTTAATATATTTACCTACTTCTTTAGAGGTATATTATATATCTTTACTAGTAGTATATTATATATCTTCGCTAGCTAGTAGGCTATTATCTAATATCTAAGTATTTAAGGTTCTCTCTTATATTATCTTTACCTTAATTACTTTATCTACTTACCTCTTATTTTTTACCTTAATAATAGCTACCTCTTAATTATTAGCGATACTAAGAGCGTTATAAAACTAGGAAGATAAGAAATAATTTATATAACTCTAATAATACGCGTAGAGTACCTTAGCTAATAACTTTATCTCCTTATTAATTAGATATATCTTAATATAACCTTATAACGCTTACCTCATAAAATTAAGTAAAGTACTTATAATATTAAAAAAGTCTACTATTATTCCTAGGCCTAGTTATAGTAATTTATTATTATTTATATTAGATAGTTCCTTAGTTATATTAATAAGGTATATAAGCTTTTTATTTATTACTATTAATATCTCCTCTAATATTATTATTATTATAATAAGGATATATATTATATAATTACTTATTAAATTAATACTTTAACTCTCTATCTTCCTTACCTTTATAATTTAAAGGAAGGTAGGCTTTATTTAAATTTATAATTCTACTAGAAAATACCTATAAAAATTCAAGATTTTTACTTAGGAAAAGTATACTTAAAAGTATAATTCTTTTATTTATTAATAAGTAATAATAGTTATAAGGTAAATTTAAGTCTAAATATAATAGATATTTATATAAACTTTTATAGATGCTAAGACCCCCCTTAAGTATTATAGGAGATATAGGGTAAATATTACTAAAAATATTAATTTTAGATCTAAAGGATTATTTATAATAGTTACCTAGTACTAGAGTATTAATAAATAGTTATTAGGCCTACTTATATTATAACTCTATTATAATATTACTATTTAGGACTAATAAGGTATAATTAAGTATACTATTATTAGATAACTTATTATATTAATTATTATTAGGAAAAAATATTATTATTATTAAGATAGAAGCGTTAAAAGACTAATACTGTCTATTAAGTACCTAACTAATTATAAGATATTTAGTATAATAATATTCTATTTAACTAATAACTTCTACGCTACTAGACTATTTAACGTAATTCTTAAATTATTATACCCCTTATATTATAATATATCTTTTATACTCTTATAATAACTATTAATAGTTATACTAGATTTATTATATTAATATAGAGGAATCTATTAGATATAAGAGTTTATACGGCCTAATATTTATCTAGTCCTCTAAAGTTTAACCGGCGGTATTTAATAAACTAAATAGTAGAATAGCTTATTTTTATTATTAGAAAGTCTAATATTATAATCTAATATAAAGATATAACTATATAACTAAGTATAGTATTAGGCCGTTTTTATACTTCTAATATTATAATTAATATTCTTATAAGCCGCTAAGTAGCTATTAATAGGATCTAGGCGTTAATAATAAGTTATAACTAATATATTAGGGGTAGTCTACCTATTATTTAATAGTACCTACTTATATATAATATTTCTTATTATTTAACTAGATATATATTTAGAAGTTTTAGGCCTAATAATATAGAGGTTTCCCTATCTTATTACTTATAATAGAGCTACGTATAGCTAATTATAACTAAAAGTAGGCCTAGTTTATAAGTTAATACTTATATACTTTATTAATTAGCCTTATAATTTATTAATAGTTATAATAAATACTAGTTAAATAGGGTACTATTTATAAATAAAGGGGGTAGGAATCTACCTATTATTATTTTTAGACTATAATAGCGTCTTAAATAGTATTACCTTCTTACTATTATAAGTACTACTTATAATCTCCCCCTTAAAGATATACTTATTATATCTTATTACCTATAATTAGGTCCTATTATATAGATGTAGTAGATTAAGGTTCTCTAATAGTATAACTAGTACGCCTAGCTTAATATATAACTTATAAGATAGTAGGAAGGGTTTATAAAACCTATAAAAGTACTTAAGGGGGAAGAGTTTATTATCTTCTTTTAATATAATATAATTAATACTCTAGTAGGTTATTATATTACTAGGGATATATAATATTATCTTAATATTAATACTAGTAATATCTTTATTAATAATAGTAGGAATAGCCTATTTTAATAGATAAACCCTCTAAGAGATATTTATCTTAATATTAGTATAAATATTTTTAACTAAATTATTAATAGTATTTCTAGGGGTATAATTATATTTCTAATATAATATATCTTTATTAATAGTAGGGCTTTTTTAGATATTAATATTATTATTAATAGTAAGGAGATTACTTATAAATAGTTCTTTTTTATAATATATAATATCTATTAGGTTAGGATTATTAAATTATTTATTAATAGTAAGATTTAAATATATAACCTTATTCTAGAAATAGGCCTTCTAAAGATACGCCTTAATAACCTAGCTACTAGATCCTCCTAGAATAACTAGGAGTATTTATTAAAAGTTACTATAAAAGTAGACTACCTTACCCTTAAAATAAGCCTAATTATTATTATAGATATCTTAAAGGCTATAACTAATAGCTTCTATATTATATTAACTTTATATAAGAGACTTATCCTAAAAGATAATATAAGCTTATTTAATTAACTTAGTAAGATTAGTCCCCTTCTTAATCTTATATAAGGAGGTAGTATTAGAGTCTAGGGGTATCTTAAATTATAAGTAAGTAGTTTAACCTCCCTATAATAGTATTAATATAATATTAGAAGATACTACTATTAGAGTAACCTTTTACTAGGAGTATAACCTTTCTATAATAGTATTTTATACTATTATCTTACTAGTCCCCCTAGTACTATTAAGGAAGAATAGTATACCTAGAGTACTAAATTAATTATTAATATTAATATTAATAGCGGTAATAATCTAATTAATAGCGTAGTATTAATTAGTATTTAGCCTATTCTATAAGACCTTAGCCTTATTAGGGGTAATTTAGTAAGATATTTCTTCCTATAAAAGTCTATTTAGAATATTATTAAAATTATTAAATAGAATAGTTAGAATAGGTAGGTTATATTATGCTAGATCCTTAATATATTTAGGGGTTAATTAATATTCTAATTAGCTATTAAATAGGTAAAGGGCGTACTATTTGGTAAATAATTATTACTTATAATAATTATCTAGGATCTAAAGTATTAAAAAATCCTATTATAGGAAGTATAAGTAGTTATTTAAGATATACTCCTTATATTTATTTTATAAGGTAAGGGCGTTAATAGGTTAGAGTTTAATTAATATTAATATAAAAAGACTTCTTAGCTTATAACCTCCCTAAAAATCCTTTCCCTTATTAAGGATCTTATTAGTATATCTATTATTTTTAGTTAACTTAAGCTTTATATAGGCCTCCTTCTATTCTATTAGCTAGCTATCTACTATCTAGAGGTTATTAAATAATATAGCCCCCTTAATATAATAAAGGAGTAGTTAATAATAGTAGAGATCCTTTATTTTTAGATTAATAAAATTAATACGCCTAAGAGTCTCCCCCTTTTTATAGATTTTCTATTATTTATTTCTTTTATTTTATATAAAGAACTTAGGAAAATCCGCGTATAAATAGTTAAGTAGATCCCTTATAATAGCTAGATATTTCCCGTTCTATTTTATAAAAGGTAATAGCTAACTATTATTATAAGCTTCCTTAATAAGATAGTTTATATTAAAAAACTTTATTAATATAGTCTTATAAAGCTTATTACTATCTATTAGCTTTTATTTAGTAGCCTTATTAGTAGCCTAGTTATTAGCTAGCTTAAAAAGGGTATACTATTAGTTTAGGAGGTAGATCTATAAATACTTTATATAAGGCTTTATAATACCTATATTAAATAAGAGTATCTTTTAGATAGCCTTAATAGACTTAATCTAAAAAGTAGACTAGAACTCTATAATCTTATCTACTAACTCCCCTTACTATTATAACTAGCTATTAAGAGTAGGGTTATTATTATTACGCGTATAATTCCTAGTAAGGGAGATATTAGCCTAATTAAGTCCCTTATAAATATATTTATATAAATAGAAAATAGACTTAGTAGAGTTATAGATCTTAATATTAATATAGGTATTATATTTCTTTAATAGGTATAGGTTATAAGGGATAACCTACCTATTATTAATAGAGGAATTAGATTTAAGAGGGCTAACTAGATACTTATAAAGAGGATAACTCCTATTAGATATAAAAGATATCTCTTAGTAAAAATCCTTTAAAAAAAATCCTTACTATAATAATTCTTCTCTTAACTAAAATATCTATTACTAGGAATGCTAGTATAGTAATTATAAACTATATATTATAAGACTAACTCTTATAATATATTATTATCCTATTAAGGGGGGATAAATACTTAAATAAGGTTATTAATATTACTAACTATCTAGATCTAATCCTCTTCTTATATAATAAGGAGAATATAAGTATATAGGAGACCTTACTTCTAAAACTTAATAACATAATAGTAGGCTATATAAATACTAAGGACGTATTACTTAAGGAGGTCCTTTATTAGCTCCTAGAGCTTCTAATTAAAAATATAGGTAATTAGGTTATAATAGTACTCTAATATCTAACTAGATACTAGTAAGCTTTAAATATTAGGCTACTTAAGATTATATATAAAGGTAATAAAAAATTTAGGTTTACCCCTTTTTTAGACTATTATTATAGTATCTTATATTCTGACTTTTATAGTACGTAGGCTTCCTAGTATTATTAATAGGAGGATAGTTACCTTACTATTAATATCTTTAAGTAAGATATCTAGATTAGTACTAAGCCTATCTATTAGGCCGGAGTAGTAGTCTATCTAAATAGTCTATTAATTCTAATAATACTAATTTAGGTTATTAAGCTCTATTAATATCTAGATATTAGTAGCCTAGTAGTTAAATAGATATCTACTATTAATTATATAATTAAAGAAATTAGGCTAGATCTAGATATTAATTAGCTAATTATTTAAATAATATTAACTATCCCCTAACTAATATCTAAATTATTTAGAACTATTTATAATTAAGTAGATTTAGGTCTAGAAAATAATTAGGGAAATATATTAAATAGTCTTACTTATATCTATTTTATATAAAATTATTATCTTATTACTTATTAAGACCTACTATAACCTTAAGGTATATACTCGCTAGTAATATATTAATCTAGTTCCTACTTAGGGTTACTACCCTCTTCCTACTCTAGTTAATTATCGCTACTAATTAAGGTATACTAGGTAAGCGTACTAATAATATAGTTCTATTATAATATATATAATAGATAATTACCTAGAAGCTAGTAGCTAGCTAATAGGAGGTAGTTATATTATAACTATTTATTAAAGGGAAATAGGAGTAGATATTAGAGGGCTATATAGGAAGGATACTAATTAATAATTAATATAAGGACCCTCTTAATAATTTTAATATAAATATCCCGCTTAATCCAGCCTCTTATAATATTATTAAGAGTTATTATAATATAGGCTACTTCTATAAAGGTAGGGTAATTATAAGTACCCTTATCCTATTATTTAGGATTTAGCTATTAGATATAAATACTTATAATATTAATAGGATATTATAATTTATCCCCTTAAGGTAGTTATAATAGGATTTAAACCCCTAGATATATAAATTAATAGACTAGAGGGTATATTAAGTAGAAGTAAGGGTATCTTAATTTAAATTATTAGAATATTAATAGTAAATATCTAGTTACTCTTATATACTATCTAGTATATAGATTTAAGTGAATTTTAGCCTAAGGCTATTATTAATAATAAGAGGACCTATTAAATAATAAATAAACCCTTAGATCTAGAAGGTAGTTTAATTAATATAGGTATTAATATTAATTATACCCTTACTAGTAAAGGAGAGATAATTATTATAATTAATAATATTATTTAAAAATTCTTTACTATATATAATCCTCCTTCTTATTAACTATCTATTAATAATAATAATATTTATATTACTAAGTAATTTATTAATAAATTATACCCTAAGCTTAGCCTCCTTTTAAGGCCCCTTAAGTAATAAGTTAATATTAGCTAGCTTATATAACTAGTTAAGAGATAACTAATTATTCTTCCTACTATTATAATATAGCTATTAATTATCCCCTAAGTTACTATATTTATTTTTCTATAATAGTATATTATAATAGGGGTATATATTACTAATAATATTAAATAATTTATTAACCTTATAAAGCTCTATATATCTTATTATATAGGGATCCTTATATACTTAATATCCCTAGCCTAACGTCTACCCCTAATATATATAATACTGCTATTAATATAAGCCTTATTAGATAGGAGGTTAGTACTTAGTATTATCCTTTATATTAGCCCTCTATTAAGTATACTAATAATAGGTACTTTAATTATATTTAGAGGGAGGCTAGGGAGTAATTTCTTAAGGCGCTTCTTTAAAGGCTAGGGGAGTAGGTTACTAAGGGTTCCTAGGTAGAATAACTACTTAAATAGTTATATTAGTAAGGGCTATATACTACTAGGGAGTAATACCCTTATTAAGGTAGTTATAAGGGTAAGTACCTAATAATATTTCTCTAGGGCGAGGTTCTATTAACGTAATATCTCTAGGGTTTACTAGTATATTACTAGACCTAACCTAAGTACCTAAGTTAATCTTCTTTAGGCGTCTAGTATACCTTATACTATTAATTTTATAAGATCTAACCCTCTTATTAATAGTATTTAGGTGTAGGTTAAAAAGAGCTAGGCGCTTAGAAGGTATTAGTAGGGAGCTAGAGGAGCTAAATTTAATATAAATAGGGTAATACTATATTATTTAAAGGCGGCTAGTACGATTTATATATTATAGATTATAAGGAGAGGTATTAATATCTATATAATAGTATTAAGAATAAGGAAGAGGTAGGAAGAAAAATTTATTAATATAATAGGGAGGCGCTAAGATATAAGATAGTTAGATTAAAATAGTAGGGAAATCTATTTATTTAGATATATCTTTTAAACTAATAGACTAATTTTAATAGTTTTTAAAGCGTTAAGTACCTTAAAGTAACTTAAGTAATATTATTTATATAAAAAATATTATAGAGTATTAATATAGATAAAGGTAGAATAGGAAGAAATATCTAAGTTTTAATATTCGCGCTAGTCCTAGAGGGGTAATTAGGGTACTTATTAACTAACTAATAAGCTATAATAAGGTTAGAGTCCTAATTCTAGTATTTTCTATTATAGTAAGAAGATTCTAGTAGGATTATTAGCTACCTTAGTAACCTCCTCCTCTTATCCTTAAGATTTTAGTAGGGCTAAGTTAGGTTTTAAAGTAAGATTTTTAACTAATTTATTAATAGACCCTTTATCCTCCTCTTTTATCCTTAATAACTTTATAAAGGTAATAGGAGTTATTAGAGGTAATAATAAGGTAAGGGCTTTATTAATATAAACTTTATATATATTTATCTTTTCCTTTAATTTTCCTATCTACTAGCTTCTAATTTATTACTTAGGTATAATACTAGCTATTCTAATATCCTCTTATAAAATATAGGTATTTTAATAAATAATATCTTATACTACCCCCCTATTAGATATATTAGCTATATTACCCTTATTCTTATACCTCTTAAGTAGGTTACTATTATAAGAAAAATCTAGTAGCTAATATAAGTTTTTTATATAAGATATTAGCCTAGCGTATATAACTTATTAAATTATATAGTTAGATAGAGTAGTTTTAATAGGAGGTTAAGTATTCTTATCTAATATATCTATTATAAGATACTACTCCGTAATAATTAGCTATTTACCTTAAGGTAATTAGTACGCTATTCTAGGTATTATAAGGAAAGGTAATATAGGTTATAATAGCTAATATTAATATTCTTCTAGTATTTCTTTAATTACTTAAGTAGGTAATTTTAATCTAAATCTAACTTAATACCCCTTGATCTTATCTTTTATATAGCTTAATACGCCCTTTTTAACTTAACTCTTAATTATATTAGTAAATATTTTACCTCTTTATAAATAATATTTTCTACCTTTTAAAAATATATTAGTTATAGTAGTTTAATATAATAATGAGTAGAGTTAAGTAATATAGTTATATAATAGGTAAGAGTTAGGGAAAGTAAAAGTAAGGTTATATTAAATACTAAGACTTTACTAAGAATTATAAAGAGATATTTTATATTATAAAGATAGTAGTTTAATATCCCTACTTATATAAATAGGGTATCTAGCTAGGTTTATACCTACTTAGCTAGATATATATAATATATATAATTTATTATATAATATTAGTTATACTTATCTTATAAATTAATTATATAACCTAGAAGGTCTTCTTTATATTATATATTATCCTCTAGGCCGTAGCCCTTCTACTAAACTAAATATTTAATAATTAGTTTTCCTTAGTTATACTTTCTTTACTACTTTCCTACTAACTCTTTAATTTTATATAAGTGCTATTTATTATTTAACTCTTCTACTACTAAAGGGTAGTCTAGCTTTTAGCCTTTATTAAAGGGGTTATTACCTTATAATAACTTTTCTAGTTATATAATTAAAATAATTAAATAGATTTTTTAATTTATTAAGATTATTAATTAATAAGTTAATTCCCCTACCTTTTATATAATCTTAATAGGACCCGCCTATTAATTAGATGGCTTTACTTAGATTATACTAGATATATTATACCTAGTATATAACTTTATAAAGATATCCTTACCTTTATTAAATTAAATTAGTTAATAGTATTTATTATATTTAATCTTAGATTTAATATAAGCCTATTTAATTAAATCTTCTACCTCCTTTTAAATAATAATTTTATTCTCTAGAAATTAACTAGCCTTTTAATTATCTAGGGGTAATAAGGTAAGGGTATTATATAGGTAGTACTTATATATAACCTTATTTAAGCTTATAAATATTATAAAACTAGGTAAATTATTTAAGATACTTCTAAGTTAAGATATAAATATTATTTAATCTTTTCTAAGGCTAGAAGTTAATTAATACTTTAAAGTAATCTTAACTATTTAATTTATCCTCTTTAATTAGCTATCTATCTATAAATAATATATTATACTTATTAAGAATTAAACTCCTAGACTTTTAAATACTCTCTATTAAAAAGTAGATATAAACTTCTTATTATAATCTAATATTATTATATAAGGTAGACCCTAGTTAATTATTCTATCTAAGAATACCCTTACCTAATCTTTAACTAAGTAGGTATCTTTTTTATATAAGATAGTTACCCTTTTAAAGAAAACTTATATATAATAGATAATATTATATTTATCCCTAAAATAGTTTTAAGTAAGATAAGGATAAAATCTATAATTATAATATAATATAATATAAGTAGAGTAACTATTAAAATTAGAGCTTTATAAATAAGGTATTATTTTATCTAATTAAGATTATATTTATAATAATAGCTAATATATAAATATAACTATCTTATTAATTTCCTAAAGTAATAGTTACTTATAATTACTTTATATATATAGTTAAATGCTAGGTAAGACTTTTTATTATACGCCTATTATTATAATTGCAAATTATAGGGGTTATATAGTAATATAAAATCAGTCCATTTTTATAGTAAGACTAATTCTTAAGAAATCTAAGAATTATTCTATAGGGGATCTAATAAACCCCTTAAAGAGACTAGTAAACCTTATATATTATTTCCTCTTACAGGTTAATATAAGGGTATAACGTATACTAAGCGCATATAACATATAGCCTATTAAGTAGGTTATAATAATTACCTCCTCTCTTAAAGAAACTTACCCTTATCATCGTACAATTTTTATGTAGCAGTCTTGGCATTCCTAGAGAAAATCGTATAATTAGCCTAGTCCCTATACTAAAATATCCTATAAATCTCTACCCTTATATTCTAACTATATTAGTCTTAATTAAGTAATTCTAAAGCCTAGATACGTTTATTCTTTAGTATTTTAGACTTCCTAATAATATCTAGCTATCACGTGATAGTTATACGTAAAAAGGCGCCTAAGCGGCCTACCTCTAATAGTATATTTATAGTAGTAGAGCTTCCTAACTAATAACCCTATATACCTAGTTAACGTGCTATTAAGGTAGTAGAGGCTAAACTTCCTCTTTAAATAGCTATTCTTACCTTATTACCGCTAAGGCCTATTAGCCTAGATGTCTAGGAGCTACTATAATAATAGTAGTAGTAAGAGTATAAGTCTATTATACCTTTACCTATATAGTTATCTTTATTAATACCTCCCCTATTTATATTATAAGGCACCTAAGTATAGACTCCCTCTATATCTAGTAAGGAAGAGGAGGTAGAACTAATAATAGAATATATATAGTTTAGGAGGGTATTCTTTAAGGGGGAGGAATATAACTTATATAATTATATCTATATTATTAGTAGATCTAAGACGGCTAGAAATATTAGTATATATAATCTTAAATTTAATATTAAAAAGAAGGTAATAATAAATACCTCCTAGAAAGGATTAGCCTACTTTCTTATTAGTATTAAAGTAACCCTTATATAAAAAGGTTAGAAGAAGGATAAGAAATATACTATTAATATTAATATTAGCTAGTATAATACTAAGTAGGTAATACTATATAAATAGATTATAGGATTTAAGGATATGAAACTATATATTAATTTCTAGTATATACGTACTACGGAAGGGTTTATCTTACTAATAATATTTACCTAAGTACTATTAAATAGTACTCCTCCTCTTACTTAGACCGGTTAGAAAGCTACTACTATAATAGCGAGACTTATCTATAAGGTAACTAAGTAATAAGCTTTATAGATACTTACTAAGTAGTAAATAGCCCTACTTATAATAAACTATAAATATAAGGATATTAATTCTTATCCTAACCGCCTATATTATTACTAGGTTTATACTAAAATAGGTAAGTATTATCCTCTAGATTATAAGAATTTTATATAATAATAAGTAGCTATAGATCTTAAGAATAGTTTAGCTAGTCTATTAAGGCTACTAAAGCATATAATCTAGGATTTAAATAAGAACTATATTTAGAAGAAGGGGAGGAATTATATAATAGTCCTACTAGCTACCCCCTTAGCGAGCTTATTAGCTAGTTCTTTTATACCTTAGATACCTACTCTATAGCTACCTTTAGCTACCCCTATATCTATACTAACTAGTATATTAGTCGCTAATATCTTCTTATTATAAATTATATAGTAGGAGTAAAGGTAAATAGATAAGGAGGATACTATTAAGGCCGTAAGAGTAAGGGTATTAGAGCTAATCCTCCTACTATTAAAATATAAAAATATTAATATTATCCCTCCTATTACCCTATATCCTTAGAGTAAAGCGGTAGAAGGTAATAATTTAAGAGGATATATTAAGTAGTATTTAATAAGCTATCTAGATACTAATAGGCTATAATAGGAGTATATATTAGACCTAATATAAAAGAAGTAATATAACCTTGGAAGCCTTTAATTAAAGAAGATAGATCTAGAGTATCTATATTATAAGTATAATATTACTATTAATATTAGCGAGGCCTTAATAAGGGATATAAGTAAGTATACTAAGTAGAAGTATAATAAAGGCGGTCTTTATAATTATAAGATCTATAAGGCTATAAGTATAAATAAGGATAATATTATTAATAGGGTAGATAAAGATAAAAATAATAAGAATAATATTAATACTTAGGATTTAGATATATAAGTTACTTAAAAGAAGAGCTCTACTTTAAGCTAGAAATACTTATCTTTTAGTAGGTTTAATACTAGCTTTATAAGCGTTTCTAGCTTAAGTCTAAGCGGATAATTTACTATTAATTTAGTAGTAGCCTTTTAGGATAGGAAGTATAGCTTTAGCGGAGAAGACCTCCTAAAAAGTATTAATTTACTAGTTATTTTCCTATTTCTTAGATATATTCTCTAGATACTCTAGATATAAATAAGTGATTTAATATCATATACCTAATACTCTAAATAGACCTCTTACCCCCCCTTTTCCTACCCTTATAGCTTCTAAATAATATATAGCATTTTATAGGAACTATATAAAGCCCCTAAAGTTATTATTTTTTATATATACCTTTATCTTCTAATTATTCCACTTAATCTATCTCTTTAGCTTCGCGAATAATATCTTAATAGGATTTAGGTCTAGTAAATAAGGAGGGAGCTTAGCTAGGATAACGCCCGTAGTATAATATATAACCTCTAGCTCTTTAGATTTATAGATTAATATATTATCTATAATTAGAATAGAGTATAAACTAGGAAATTAAGTTATTTATAAGAGGATTCTCATCTAAATAAAGTTATTAAAGATATCTAATATTATAGAATTATAGTAAATATCCTAGGTAATATATCTATTAATAGTAATTATAAGTAAAATACTCTATCTCTTACTATAAATAAGGAATTCTTTTTATATCGCCTTTACCTTATTTAGTACGTATCTATATTTCCTAAAGCTAGACTACTTATCTATAATACTCTTATCTAGGAAAATAAGCTATTCTACTTACTAGCTAGTAAGACGTAGTATTTAATTAGTCCTAAGGAATTAACTTTACTAGTATATAATCTTTTTTACCTACTTCCTACTCTAGTTAATTCGCCTAATAGCTTTATTAATAGCTTATTATAAGATAGTAATATTAAATTTATCCTAGAGAAAGTCCTATATCTTATCCTAATATACTATAGGCTAATAGGCTAGGAAGTCTAGAAGCTCCTTTATATAGTATAATAATAGTATAAAACGCCGGCTACTTAGCCTAAGGATACCCTTTAGCTATTAGACTATTCTATACTTTACCTAGTTACTCCTCTATTACTCTAGCGTCCTCCTCTTTATTATAGTAGCTAATAGTATTTCTTTATTATTATATCTAAGAAGTAGATACCCCGCGACCTCCTCTTATAAATATAAGCTATTCTAGTAGGGTATAAGGTAAGGAAGGGTAGGGAGGTAGTAATAGTAATATAAGTAGTAGGTAATAGTAGTAATAGATAATATAAGTAAAGTATATATAGCCTTAATTAGTAATATATCTAGACTACTTAGACGTCTATTAGGTACTTTAGAGATATATTAGTTTATATAGTATAAATTACATGAGAATTTTAGTTTTTTCTTGGGTAGTATTAAGACCGCTATATAAAAGTATTGGAACGGTAAGTTTATTATAAATAGCCTATTTAATTAAGTTTAATAAAAACCTTTAAACCTAATATAAGATATAAGGAAAAGAACTTAATAAAGTAAGATTATACCTACGTAGTAGTTATAATATATAGTATTTATAACTCTATATTATAGCGTAGCTATCTATTACGCGTAGATATTATAATCTAAAGTATACGCGTTATATATAATAACTTTTTATATATAATAATAATAGTTATATTAATATAGTCTTAACACTTTAGTATTATTATTATAATACCTAAAATTTTCCTTAATACTTTATCTTTTATAATTATTATTAATATCTTTCTAGGTACTTAGCGCCCTCTCTTTTTATATATATATAATATATATAATATATATAATAATAGCTAATTATATAATATAATATCTAATATCTTAATATCTTAAGTATTACTTATAAGTTAATTTACTAGCTCTTTATATAAATATAACTAATATAATATAACTTAATCTAATATAAAATATATATAATATACCTAGCTTTTATAATAGAAGTAGAAGTAGATCCTAATACCTAGTTAGGTAATCTAATTATTAAGGATCTTATAGAAACTCCTATTATAAATCTTATAAAGATTCCTATTAAAGATCCTATTAAGGAGCCTACTCCCCCTACGCGTAAGCCTATCCCTAAGCCTACTTCTCGCCCTAACTCTACTATAAGTATTAATAACCCGTTTAGCCTAGATAATAATCTAGTTATACCTACTTATTATCCCTCTTTTATAAATATAAATACTTAGGTACGTCTTAACTACGTGGCTAATATAAAGTAGTATATTATTCTTACCCCCGCTTCCCTAGCCGTACGTTCCTAGGGAGCTCCCCGTCTTAAATAAAATATATGTAAGAGGTGTATTTACTATATTAATAAAGGACCTGTAGAGTAGGTATATCTTAACTACGTGGCTAATTCGAAGCAGCGTATTATTCTTACCCCCGCTTCTCTAGCCACACATTCCTAAGGAGCTCCCCGTCTTAAATAAAATATATATAAGAGGTGTGTTTACTATATTAACGAAGGACCTATAAAGTATAAGTATTTATAGTTATATTATAATTAGTATATATATTAATAGTATAGGTAATACTATATTTATAATTACTAATAGAAAGAAAATAATACTTAAATAGTATAACTATTATTTAAAAGTCTATTATAACTATAAACTAGTAGGTTTTCCCTATATTCTTAAGTTACTTTTATAGTTATAATGTATATTAATTACTTAACTTCTAGATTCCTAATAATATAATCCTAGTTTATAATAAAGTAATTAAGCTCCATTAATTAATTAATAACGCGGATTATCTAGATACTTTAGAGGATAAATTAAAGCTTTAAGTAGCGGGTATTATCCTTATAAATATTATAATTACTATCTACTTTAAGCTAGCTTCTTATAGCTATATCGCGGTACGTCTTAGTAGTAAAAAGAAACTAATAAGTATATTAGAAGTATAGATTATAATTCTTTAAATAATAAAATATATTAATAAAACCCTTATAAGTATCTATAATATTAAGTAAGCTAAGATATACTCTCTTATACTTTTACTATATTTATTACTTATTATAAGTATTACTTATATATCTTTAAGTAGGCCTTAAGCCCTTAGCCTCTAGCCCAGAGGATAAGATAAATATAAATAATAAGGAGTAGGTACCTAGTATATTAATATTATATTACTTATACTTATATAAGTAGCTAAGTAAGCTTTAACTACTTAGTACTAGGTTTCCTTCTCTTAATTTAATTAGATAGTTTTTTATTTCTTTCCTAAGCTATCCTTATATACTAGCGCCCCTAGGGCGTTTTACCTACTCCTAGTAGGTAAGATAAAAGAGATTAATACTCTTTATACTTACTTTTAAGTAACTAATTAAATATCCTTTATTATATTCTCTAATTCTATTTTAATATTTATAACTCCTACTTATAATAATAGTGCTTTTACTTCTTATTAAAGTCTTCGCGTATTTCTTATATATCTTCTAGATTTTCTTCTAGAACCTATTAATTATATTAGGGAGGATATCCCTTCTACTTAATAAGATACTAGAGTTTACCCTTCCTTATCTTCTTATCTAAAATCTCTTTTAACTCCTACTACTTATTATTATTAATAAGTTCTAGAGGTAGTAGCTTAGGTATAAAGGTATTACCTTACCTATATATATACGGCTCTAAAAGAGAAATATAGAAAATATGGTAGATTATATATATTAATAATAATACTAGGTAATACGCCTACTTACTAATAGGTCTAAGGATACAGAATAAATTAATAAGCTTATAAGATAGCTTCCTATTTAATTACTTTTACTTTAAGTTCTTTATATTTAATATAACTAAATCTCCTCACTTAAAAGATATTAGCTTATACTTCTTATTATAAAACTTCGCTTATATTTCTAGTATATCTTACTATTAACTTAATAGGTCTTTATATAATTTATAAAGTTTTTAGATATATTATCTTATATTTAGTACCTCCTCTTAATAAGTTCTATCCCTAGAATATATAAGAATCTTAGGCTAATAATTATAATAAAGCTTAAAAGGATTATAACCTATTATTATATTCTTTATACTATAATATATAAATTTAGCTAGGGGTAATAACCCTATTTAATTATCTTATCTATTATTATAATAAGTTCTTAAATAATATTCTAATATCTAATTCTAATATTCTATTTAGCTATTAGTCTATAAATAGAAGGCTATACTTAACTTATAATTTAACTTTATATAGTAGTATAAGTTAGATTAATAAGTACTTATAAATAGACTCTCTTAGTCTAATATAATATTATTAGGTATATTATACTTTAGGAAGACTTCCTTAAATAAGATATTTATAAGATTAGTTACCTTATAATCCTTCTATATAGGAAGGTAGTAAAGTATCTTTATATACCTATTAATAACTATAAGGATAGTATTATAAATACCTCTATACTATTTATATAAGGGAAGATCTATAATAAAATCTATTATAATTAACCTCTATAACCTAGTTAACTTAAAAAGTATAGTTAAGTCACTATATAATTAATATTATTTTACCTTAACTCTTTAATAAATATTATAAGAATTAATATATTCTTTAATATCTACCTTTATACCTATCTAGATATATTTTTAGTAAAGGAGACTAAGCGTCTTATTAAGCATGAAATACCCTACTAAAGGGTTATTATAATAGCGCTTTAATAGCTCTTTATAAACTAATAAGTCTTTAGGAATATATAATTTCTTATTATACCTAAGTAAACCTTAACTATTAAATATCTATTAACTAGCTCTCTTAACTTATTTATCTATTATTTCCCCTACGCGCTACTAGCTAATAAAAATATCTTCTTATTAAAGTACTTTAATTAATTTAATTATAGACTTTAAAGTTATAGTATATACTATTTTATTCTCTACTATTATATTAGCTAGAAAACGTAGAATAAGTTATTTATAACTAATAGTTCTAGTAATAGGATTAAGCTATTTCTTAGCTATATTATAAGTATATTAAGGTAGTATCTTACTTATACTCCCTATAATTTTAGGTTAAGGGTCTCTATACCTTAATAGATATACTCTATTTAAAACTATTATTCTAATAGCTATATTAATAATTTCTAGTATTACTAATCTTATAATTAGTACTAGTATCTATAACTACCTTATATATATTATATATTATAATAAGTTTACCTTTATTACTAGAGGGTTATAAGCCCTATCCTAGTATAAGAAATATATAGGCCTTAGCTATAATATAGAAAATAGGGTTTAATAAACCTACTACTATTAATAGCTTTTATTATAAAGTAGGGATAAATTTATTTATTACCTTACCCTTACTTTTATAATTAGGGCGCTTTAATAGTATATTAGCTAGGTTAGTCTTACTTAGTCTATACTTAATAATAAAGTTATAAGTTAAGAGTCTTATTACCTATCTTACCTATTAACTATTTAAGGCCTTTATATTTATAAAACCCCTTAGGTTATTATAATTAGTAAGTACTTTAACTAGATAGAAACTACCTTCTAAGTAGTATCTCTACTACTTAAAGATTATAACTATTATAAATAACTCCTTATTATAAGTTTTATAATATTCTTTAACTAAGTTTATTTTCTTACTCTAAAAGGTTATAAGATACTACTAACCTAATTCCTAGAGTTATAATAGAATACTAGCTAGTCTAAAATCTAATATATTAGTCTTAACTTATATAGGTAATATAAGACTAAAATATCTTAATATTAATATATTAAGAAATACTTAATAGAGTATATTAAATATATACTCTACTCTATTATACTAATTAAAAGGACCTATCTTAATACCTTTTATACTAACCTTTAATAGCCCTATTAAGGGTAATATAATTTATAAATACTAATAAATAAAATAATAATAAAAATTTATAAATCTAAGAAAAATCTATACTTTATAGAAGCTCTTTAGCCTAGGCTATAATTAGATAGTATCTACCCTATATTAATCTATTATAACGCCTTTAATTAAGATAATAAATTCTAAGAACTCTACTTTAATTATAAAGAACTAATATTTCTTTAAGTTAGTAAATAATTTATACTATTAAAGCCGCTTCAGTACTTTATATATATAATCCCTATACTTTATATATAATTCTAAATAGATAAGAATATTATTAAGATAAATAATATAGAATTTATCTAGTAACCCTATTAAGGACTTATTAATATAAGCTTAAAAGGTTATTAGAGTATTTATAAGATTAAATAGTATTATTAAATACTTAAAATAATTATATTATATATAAAATATAATCTTCTACTTATCTCCCTTTTAAATATAAATATAATAATATATATCCTTAAAATTAAGTTTTATAAAGACCTTTACTCTATTTAAGTAATCTAATATTTTATTAATTAAGGGTAAAGGATATCTATTCTTTATAATTACCTTATTTAACTTATAATAATTAATATATAAACGTAGGCCTCTATCCTTCTTTAAGATAAATAGGATAGGTAATCCTATAAGACTCTTAGAGTACCTAATCTATCCTTTTATTAAGGCTTTATCTAGATAGCGTCTTAATTCTATTAACTCTATATTTAATAGGTTATATAAGGGTTTATAAGGCGGGTTACTAGTTATATTAATAGCGTAATTACTTCCTTAATAAAATAGTAGATATCTAGCTTCTTTAACTAAGAATATATCTAAGAACTTATTAAACTCTAGAGGTAATATATATAAATTAATTATATATTCCTTATCTAAATTACTTATACCTACTACTCTAAGTCTTAACTATATAGGTTCTAGATTAATAATATTAGAAATAAGAAGTATATAAATAGTAGGCTATTTCTTTAAGAATTTTATAAATTATTATAAATTATTTAGTTAGAATAATAACTTATTAATTCTAAAATACTACTTCCTTATACTTATATTAACCTTAATACCTATTATATACTATATAGGTCTACTAATAACTAGTAGTAGTCCTACCTTATCTATTATATAAAAGATATAGGTATATAAATAGGAAGAACCCTAACTATTAGTAGTTTAATATATTATATTATATATCCTATAATAAAAGATAGGCTTACTATTTATAAAGCCTAGATATAGTAATTTAATATCTTTAATATATTTTAAACTTACTTTAATAGTATAAGCTTATAAGATAATATTTAGCTAGAAACTATAATTAAGATATCCCTTATACTTAAGAGGCTTATACTTTAGTATTACCTTAACTTTATATTAATATAATATTAGAGGTTTAACCTCTACTTCTTATAGCCTCTCCCCTAATAATTTAGAGTCTTTAATAGGGTCTAGCCTTTTCCCTACTCCTTACTTATATATTAGCCCTATTTACCTATTATAATAAGGTTTAAGTATCTTCCTTTTTATTAGAATCTACCTTATTTTAGTAGATTAGGATAACTTATAATATAGTAGCCCTTCTTATTATAATTCTAATAAGTAATATCTAATAAGTCACGCGATTTAGGCTTATTATAACTACTCTTACTACTATAACCCCTTATAGTATTATCCCTATTTATTCGTAGTTTTTTACCTTTATCGCGATCCGCGTGCTTATATAGTACGTTTTACTAGCCTTTCTTACTAAGGCCTCTAGTCTTATTAATATTAGCCTTAAGGCGTACTACTAATAATAGGAGTTTATCTCTTATATTAGGTAGGGACCCCTACTTTATAAGGGCGATTTAAAGCTCTTTAGTAAGCTTAGTATATAAATTTATTACCCGCTTACTTTTAACTTTTTTAGGAAGTTAGGCTTCTAATAATATTAAGTATATTTTAAACTTATAAATTACCTATATTAAGTATTAGTATATATTAGTATACTATTAATATATACTTAACTCCCTATTTATAGGATCCTTAATATAATTTAATAAAAAGTCTATAAAATCCTTCTAACTTAATATTTCTAATAGATAAGAATATAAATAAATAGCTTAAAGTTATTCTAGGTTACCCTTAAGTACTAGTATTATAAATAGAATATATAATATCTATATAGTAAAGTTAAATAGAGTTTATAAAAAAGATATATTATATTATTATATCTAGTCTTAGTATTTATAAATATTCTTATTATAATAGTTAGGAATAGGGGTTAGCTTTAATATACTTTAAAAGGGATCTAAGTACTCCTTAGCTTTACTATATATACGCTTCTAACTTATACTACTATTACTATAAAGAGAAATCTATTCCCCTAATTCTAGGGCGGTAATATCTACTTTAACTTCTTTAAGTTACTAAATTTATAGTAACTCTTCTTACTTACACCTTACCTACGTAAGGCGTTCTATTATAAGGGGAATACTTCCTTTATAATTCTCTAAATCTCCCTTAGGGGTATTTTTAGTATTATTAGGTTTATTTATATCCCTTATATAACTTTCCTATTCCCTTTCTTATTAGCTAGGATTATTATTAAAAGTATTTAATAAACTACTTTTATCTTAACTCTACTATAATAGCGTATTAATTATAATACTACTAGAGTAAGTTATATTTACTATAACTAATAATAGATTACTACCCTTAAATAGGTAGAAGAATTAGAATGATTATAATTATAAATTATAGGGGTTATATAATAATATAAAATTAGTCTATTTTTATAGTAAGACTAATTCTTAAGAAATCTAAGAATTATTCTATAGGGGATCTAATAAACCCCTTAAAGAGACTAGTAAGCCTTATACGTTATTTCCCCTTACAGGTTAATATAAGGGCGTAACGTATACTAAGCGCATGCGACGTATAGCCTATTAAGTAGGTTATAACACCTATTAGAATATCTCCTTCTTAAACTCCTTAAGAAGGTATAATTATAGGAGGTATTACGGTTACACCCCCTTTACCTATAATTATACCCCCTATTTACCTATAGTTATACCCCCCTAAATTAGGTATAGCTTAGGGCTAACGCGGCCTTCCGGGTAATACAGCCGTATACCCGCTACTACTTCTAGGGGTTTAGGCGCTAGCAGCCACCGTAACTCCGCTAAGTTAGGTACCTAGGGCGTCTAGAATAGTAAGACTATTATTAAGTATAGTAAATATAATACCCTCGTACGCGCGTAGGTTATAAGGCGCGCTAGTATACTCCTAGCTAGGGCTTATTTAGGTCTAGCGGCCCTAGAGATACCGGCCTAGGTGGCGGGTATACGGCTACGTTACCTGGAAGGTCCTATTAGCCCTAAGCTATACCTAATTTAGAGGGGTATAACTGTAGGTAAATAGGGGGTGTAATTATAGGTAAAAGGGGTGTAACTATAATACCTCTTATAATCATACCCTTCCTTTATAATTTATAAAGTAGAGTAACCCTCTTATAAAATAAAATAAAATACTTAATAAAGTAGATTCCTTATCTTTTAAGTTATTATAAATCTTTACTTATTTCTTACTTATTATATAACTAGCTACTACTTAATCTTTAAAAGAAGTTAATATTTTAATAAAGAAAATATTAAATATAAAAATATTATTTAATATACCTTCTTTAATTATTTATAAGCTATATTTAATAGCTAAGTTATTTATTAGCCTTAATAATATATTAAGTATAATATATTACTTACCTAATTAATATTAAATATTTAATCTAAATTATAATAAGTATTAAGATATATAAATTAGTTTAAAATTAAATTTATTAATTAAGGAGGAGGTAAGTAAAACCTACCTTATAATATTTATTATTATTAAATAGTCTATAAATATTTATATTTATATTTATATTTATATTTTACACTCTACTATCTAGCTATTTAGAGTTAATAAGGGCGGTTTATATCTAACTTACTAGAGGAAATTATAATTTATAAAAGAAAACCTTATCCCCTACTCTACTTATTATTATACTTCTAAGTCTTTAAATATTATATACTACCCTTTCTTATATTCTTTATACTATCTTATTCTCTTCTTTTATTAGGGTTACCTACTCCTTTATCTTCTAGTTAGAGCCTATCTACTCTTATACTACCTTAAAGAGTTATTCCCTTACTAGTATAAACTAGCTAAGTATACTTTATTAGATTACCTATTTAATTACTACCTTTAATCCTTTTAAAGTTAATACTATCTAATAGAAGTTACTTAACCCTACCTTTTAAAGTATCTACCTCCTCCCCTTTATATAATTAGGGTAGAATATAAGTATATACTTAATATCTTAATACCTCTATTTATATTTATAATTAATACTATTAACCCTAGGTACCCTCCTCTTATATAAGAAGGCGCGTAGTCCTATCTTTTTTATATATAATTAAATACTTATAAAGCTCTTAGCCTTAAAAAGCCTTATATAAAGGCTAACTCTTTTCTCTTAGACCTCCCCTTTCTATACTACTATCCTTATATAGCTAGGGATACCCTCCTAATATCCTAGCTACCTCTCTCTCTACTTCTCCTTTACCTACCTCTTAATCTCCTTAGAGGTAGGGTTATCCCTCCTTACTATTTCCCTACCTTTAGGGCTCTAGTCTACTATTCTAGTATCCCCTCCCCTTATTACTACCTAGAGGGCTCCCCTTACTTAAGACTACTTCTCTTCTATTAGAGTCTTTATAACCCTCTTCTCTCTTCCCCTTTTCCCTTTTAACTTATAATAGATCCTCGCGTTCCCTTCCTTAGCTAGTAAGTAAATCCCCTATATTATTAATACTTATAAAACTAATTAATTAAGGCTTATCCTTATTAATAGGACCTCTAACTCTACCTCTAATACTTATATATTAATTACCTTAAAGGCCTTAAGTATTATCTTTAAGTACCTATTTTATATAGTTTCTAGTATTATAATATTTACCTTCTTTATCTTTAATATCCCCTTTAAGCTATATTATATCTCTATTATATAAGTTATTACTAGCTAGATTATAATATTATATATTTATCTTACTCTATTAAGTATAACGCCTTATATTAAGCTAGTAATAATTAATAAGACTAGCTTTTATATCTTTATCTTTAACTTTATCTTATTAATATATAAGCCCTACCTTAGTTTACTATTAATATAAAGTTTAAAGACTTATATTAATACCTTAAAATATACTACTACTACCTTAAGGTCTATTATTACCTTTATATTAAACCTCTTTAAGCTCTTTAAAAGGTAGATTAACTTATACTTATAAGGGGTAAAGGTTACCTTATATATATTTACTTAATAAAGGTATATCTTATATACCTTTACTAGGATCCTATTATTCTCCTTAATACTTTTATTATATATTATTAGGTAAATATTATTAATAAAGCCCCTAGTTTATACCTAGAATTTTATCCTTATATATTCTTTTATAAGTAGGGAGTTAAAAAATAAAATTAAAATTAATAATATTAGGGATCTTTAAGGGATCCTAGTCTCTACTATCTCTATCCTATTTATTTCCTAGCCTAGTATAATTATTATAACTCTTTTTATTAAAAAGCTTTATACCTATCTTATAATAAGGGTTAAGACCCCTTTCTTCTTTAAGTTATAAAGTAACCTTTTATAAGAGATATTATTAAAGGCCTTTATAATATCTAATAATAGTATATTTATTATATTAGATTTACTATAATTTTATATTATATATACTACCTCTATTATTATCTTAAGGAATATTACTATTAACCTTCCCTTCCTTACCCCTATCTATTATAAGGGTAGTAGCTTATATTCCTTTATAAGATTACCTAGCTTCTTTACGATAACTACCTCTAGCGCCTTCCCTAAGGTACTAAGTAGGGTAATTAGATAGTATAACTTTAGCTCTAAGTAGTCCTCTCTCTTTAGCTTCTTTAAGATAATTATATTAGCCTTCTTAAACTCTATTAGGTAATATCTAACCCTTAAGCACGCCTAGAATAAGTACGTAAAGCTAGGTAGTAGCTCCCTTTCTACTATCCTTAGGAACCTATTTAGGATCCTATCTATCCCTAATACTTTATCCTATTTTAGTCTATTAATCGCCTTATAAACCTCCTCCTTAATAACTCCTATATTTATTATTAGGGGAGTCTATAAATATAATAGTTATAAAAGGTAAATTATTAATAAAATACCTAATTTTATAAATAGTTTAAATTAGGTATATAACCTTAAGCTTTATTAATTAATAATAAGTTTTAACCCTATTTAGTAACTTAAATAAGAAAAGTATAGGCTTAATATTAACCTTTAAGTATTTATTACTTAGACTAACCGCGTCGAGTCGGTACTTCGAACTCGAGTCAGGTACCCGACTCGAGTCTTAGCGATTTAATACTAAAATCTGGTACCGAGTATTTAAGTCGGTACTAATAGTTAGTACTAAGTATTCGAGTCGGTACCTAGGGTGGTACTAAGTATTAGTACCGAAGTATTGACTCGAATCGCCAAGACTCTAGTTCTACTTATATCATTTTACCAAGACTATTATATTAAAAATATTTTTTATTTATATTAATATTTCGTACTATATATAAGACTTACTAATAGATTACTAAGTATTATTATTATTACTAACTAGGTAATTCTTAATAGTAGATAAGGTAATATAAAAAGGTAATAGCTAATTAGCTATTCCTATAAAAAATAATAACTATAATATTACTAGTATTTTCTATTTATAGTAGTATTTACTATTATATCTATAATTTACTACTATATTACTAAGTATTATTATTATTATTACTTAGCCTAGTCTAGGTAATTCTTTAAGGTAATGCAAAAAGGTAATGCATATCCCTAGGGAACTAAAGGGGGTATTAAAATTCTAATTAAAAAAAAATCTATTTTTAGTATAGGGGTAATTCTAGAAAAAATTTAGGGCTCCTTACTATTTTATTAGGGGCTTGGCGTCTTGGCGATACCTTGGCGATTCGAGTCGGGTCAACCCGATTCGCCAAGGTATCGAGGCCTTAGCGAGTCGGTACCAATAGCTGGTACCGAGTATTCGGGTCGGTACCAAGACCCTGACCCGAGTATTCGGTCGGTACCAAATCTTAGTACCGAATCCCGACTTGACGGTCAGTCTATTACTATTATATTAGCTTAGACTAAGGTTTACTTTAATAGTAGTTACTTAATTACCCTAATTAATTAATCCTATCTAAATAAGGTTCTTCCTAATACTACTTTTTAAAAATTAGTATTACTAATACTTATATAGGGAGTTAGTAATAGAATTATAAATATTAATTAAGATATATTAATTAAGATATAAATTAGGCTAGTAATAAGATCTACTTATACGCGGTACTAGCTATAAACCTATTACTTATTAATAGAGCTAAGAGGTCTTTAGTTTAAATATAATCTAAATAAAATTAAGATATTATATAATAATAGAACTCCTTATATAGAGTTTTTATACGCGTAGTAAGCGCGCCCTTAATATATATAATAATACCTACCTTAGTTCCTACTAGTAGTATTAGCTTTATATATAAGAGACTCTAGGTTAAGAGATAAAAGGTATTATACTAAATAGAAGAGTTAAAATAATAGGCTAAGGCTACCCCTCTAGCTAGGAGGACTATAACTATATATAAGAGTAGGAGTAATAACCCTATAATTATAAGTATAACTAGCGGGATTTTAATATAATCTACTTTCTCTTATAAATAGATTACTATATAGCTTAGTACTAGGAAATAGTAGTATTATAGTAGTAATAAAGTATATTTATACCTCCCCTTAATAACTCTAATAGCTCCCTCTTATATATTATAAAAAAGATACGCGGTAATTCTTAATAAAAGTATTATAAGCCTTCTACTAAGCTAATTATAATAGCGACCTAGTATTATAAGTTAAATAGAAAAGGATACCTTAATATTAAATAGTATAAGAGAGGAGTAGCTAGGGTAGTAATAGATTAGTAGGAGGGCTAAGGGTACTTATTAGTATTAATTAAATTATATAAAGAAGGGTAAGAGGGTAATTAAGGGAGTATAAACCTTTTAAGAGTAGAGAAAGGGGCGTAGCCCTAGCGGGAGAGAGGAGTATATAGATATTAGGATCTAATCCTAGAGTAGTATAAAGTATAAGAGAGAGGATAGTATATAGTATTTAAAGGCCTAGAAGTATTATAATAAATAGGGTAGGTAAGAGAGGTTTTCTTCTATAATTTATATTTTCCTCTTAATAAATTAGAGTTAGAACGCCCTTATTAGCTCTAAGTAGCTAGATAGTAAAGTATAGAATATAGATATAAATATAAATATAAGATATAAATTAAGGGTAATATTGGTATAAATTTAGTTATAACCTTAATAGTAATAGAAGTCTATATAGTTAAAGATCTAGAAGCTAATTTACTTATAAGTATAATTATATTAATTTTATATTAAATAAATCTTAACCTTATTAATTATAATTTAATTATTAACTCTAATTAAGGTCTTAATACTCCTATTAATACTTATAATTATTTATTACTTAATATAGAATATACTATAAAAGCTTAATCTACTATTATTCTTCCTCTTTATATAATTATAAGGTTTCTTATAATCTATTAAGAGGAGATCCCCTCTAATAGAGACTTCCTCTTTAAACCCAAATTTACTTAGGACTTTAGGGATAGTAATATTTATACTTATATTACTAATTTTATAATCTCTTTTATTTATATCTAGAACTCTTTAACTACTTTAGTATAATTATCTTATAAGGCCTACCTTAAACCACTTATTAAATATAACTAAGATAGTACTTACTTTACTACCTTAATAGATACTCCCCTTATAACTAGTAATACTATCTCCTAGAAGTTATCTATTATAAAAGGCTTTATAACCTTAGTAGCTACTTATATAGGGATTATATAGCCTATTATAGTAGTCTCTATTAAAATATATTAAAATAGGATGTAATTAGTTAGACTAGCCGCGTACTAGACGCGCGCTAGTACCTATCTTAGTATCTTATATATCCTATCTCTCTCTACTTATATAGCTAGTAATAAAATAACTATTACTATTCTACCTATTTTAATAGGTTATAAGCCTAGGCGCAGGGTATTAATTTATTTATTTACCTTATAACTAGTATTAATACTATCTCTTATAGATTACCTCTATATTAATACTACGTACCGCTAAAAAAGGGGGCTAGGAAATCTACTAGTAGAAATTTTTATTAAGACAGCTAAAATCCCCCCGACTTAGTAATAGTAACCCCTTAGTAAGTAGTTCGCTAATTATATAAATAATATCTATTCCTTATATATGCTAACTACCTTAGTAATAGTTATTTATACTTATTACCTAGCTAATACTATAGATAATATATAGTATTCTTATAAAATGGGGCTAGGAAGATAGAGAAGGCTAGGAATATTTATTAACCTCCTTATAAATTAGCTATATCTATCCTATCATCCCTAGATTCTTCTCTTCCTCCTTATTATTATTATTTTAATTACTTTATATTAGAACTTAAAGAATCTAAATAAGAAATCTATTAATAGTTAATTAAGATTTACCCTAAAGGTCTTCTAGCCAACCTTTAAGTAAACTACTACTTCCTTAATTTCCTATATCTTTATTAAGATATTAGCTATAAAATTAACTAAGAGGTAGCTACTACTATTAATTATTAGGGGATACTATTAGATAATACCTCCTTTATACCTTTATTAATATTAGAACCTTATCCCTAAAACTAATTACTATTATTTTTAATAGAAGGCCCTAGAACGCTAGGTAAAAGTATTATCTTTAGCCTTACTACTAGGTTAAGACTACCTTCTATATATTTATAATTATTAAAATTAATACTAACTTAATCTCTAATACTAAATTTATATAATCTAGATACTAAGATTAAAGATATAAATATACCTCCTACTAGTATTAAAGTAGAGATTAGAGGGGGCGGTAACTACCCCCTTATACTTATTCCCGTACTAAAATCTAGTTATAATTAGCTATAATACTCCTATAATATATAGTCCTATATTATCCTTAATAGCCTTAAAGCTATCCTTAAGATAGATTATATTATCCTTATAACTTAAAATCTTTAAGAGATTTAAGATAATAAGTATAATAAGGCTTATAAGGTAATAAAAGTATATTATAATATTAATACTTATAATATAATTAAGGATAAGATTATCCCTTTAATAGCTTAAAAGATCCTTAAAGACTTTTATAAGCCTTAAGGTATTAATATCTTTAATAAGATTATCTATAATTTTAATATCCTCTTTTATATTAAATATAAAGATATTAATAATTATATAAATAAATTTAAAATTATTAACTCTAACTTAATTAACCTAGGATATAAACTCCCTGATATCTTTATTATTAATACCTACCTCTAATATCTTAGTATAAAGTTTAATACCTTTTAGAGTATATTTATTTAGATATATATTATTACTATTAAAGAAGGTATTATAATAGTCTTATTTAATAAACTTATACTAGCTATAATAAATAAAGAAGCTTACTAGAACTTTATAAAGTCTTCTATTATAGCTATAATTATAGTTATAACTACTACTTACCTACTACGCTAGGCTAGGTTAAACGTATAATATAGTAATAAGTACTATAAATATTATAATTATTTAGGCTATATAAAGTCTAAATACTAGATTAAGTATCCTAAGCTAATAAAGGCCTACCTTAAAATAATTAAGGTAGATAGAAGCTAAAACTAAGGGGGCCGTAGTTAAGGGGGTAGTAATATTAGAGGTAATTATCCCCGTATACTTATAGAGTCTAAAGACCTAGTTATTAGCTTTATAATTATACTAGATATAACTAGCCTTACTACTACTATCCTTCTAGATATAGTATATAGCTAATATATTATTAATAATTAAGATATCCTTAAGGAATATAAGGCTATTCCTAAGTCTCCTATTTATAGGATTAGCTAGGCTAGCCCCTACGTAGTAGGACGTAGTATTATAATTATCCCTTATAAGACTAGTAAGGGAATTAGGGTAAAAGTATATCTTATTAATATACTTTATATCTTAGATACTTAATTAAATCTAATTTTAGTATCTTAACTACTTTATCTTAAAGCTAAAGTCTCCTTTAACTTATAAGAGTATATTATTATTTATAAAGGCTATATCTTTATATATACCTAATATAATAGTATCTTTTACCTTAATATATAAGATTATCTAACCCTTACCTTCGCGGCCTTAATAATTATATTATAGCTTCTTCTTAAGTTAAAAGTATATACGTTCGCGGCCTTTTAAGTCTCCCTATCTATTAGCCTCTAATATACCCGTATAAGTTATTTAGGCTAATAAAACCTAAAATAGCTAATAAATATATTTAATAGAATTAACCTTAATAAAATTATCTCTAAGGACTATATATATAATATCTATATAGAGACCTAAATAATAAGGGCTCTATATAATTATCCTATTACCCTAGGGAAGTACTTATATAAATATATTAATAGCGACTTAATAGGCCCTTATAAGGTCTATAAGGGAATTACTATAGCTTATAATAGCTCCCGATTTTTTAGTATAATATTATATAATTATACTAAGGAATTAGACGTTACCCTACTTAAGGCTAAAAGTAAATTCCTACCAGCCTTTAAGGCCTTTAAAGTAAATCGGGAGTATCTTATATAATATATACGACGCTATTATATTAATAGTAGAGGGGAATTTAACTTTATAGCCTTTACTAAGTACTACTAGGCTAACGGCATTATTTAGGAGAGTATAATATAAGATACTCCCTAAGCTAATAGATTCGTAGAGCGTCTTAGTAAGACCTTAATAGATAAGGCCTATACTATACTAGTTAATAGTAAATAGTAGGAAGGGATTAACTATAATAAGACCTTCGCTTTAGTAGTAAAGCTGATAAGTTATAAAGCTATCTTTATACTAGCCGTATCCCTTAACTAGGAACTAGATTAAATAGATATTAAGACTACCTTCCTCTATAGAAATATTAAGGAAGATATCTATATTAAATAGCTTAAAGGCTTTATTATTAAGGGTAAGGAATACCTTATCTATATCTTAAAGAAAGTATTTTATAGCTTAAAATAATTGCCTTAGGTCTAATTTTCTACGCTATTTATATTCCTAAAGACTTAGGGCTTTATACTACTTACTACTAATAAAAGCGTCTTAATTAATTATAAAGACTAAGTTATTATCGCGGCCTATATTAATAATTTATTAATTACTAGACCTAGCTAAACTACTATTAATTAGGTTAAGGCTATACTTAGTAAATACTTTTAGATAACTAACCTTAACTTATATTCCTTCTATTTAAGTATATTAGTTAGGCGGGATTAAGTGAATTAGGTACTACGGCTAGGCTAAGAAGCTTATACTAAAAAGGTATTAAGGGACTTTAATATATAGGAGTTATACCCTATAGTAACCCTAATAGATATAAATAAATTATAAGTATTTAAGGAAGACTATATAGCCCTTAATATCTTTTAAAAGGAATATTAGTTAGCTATTAGCTCCCTAATATATACTATACTAGGGACTAGGCTAGATATTACCTATATAATCTTAGTAGTTAGTAGATATAGATTAAACCTAAATTAAATATATTAGATAGCTATCAAGAGGATTTTCTACTACCTTTAAGGTATAACTAACTTATAGCTTACCTTCTATAAGAGTATCTTTCTACTTATTAATTATAATAACGCTAATTAGGCTAGTAACTAAGATATTTAATAGTTAATTATAGGCTATATTTTTAATATTAGTAGCGGAGTAATAAGCTATTTATTAAAGTAATAGCCTACTATTACCCTATCTAGCTATAAAGTAGAATATATAGGCTAGATATAAGCTACTAAGGAGGCTATCTAGCTCTAATAGCTACTTACTAAGCTAGACCTCTCTAAGGATACCTATTAGCTTACCACCGTAATACTCTACTATAATAATTAGGGAGCTATTACCCTAGCTAAGAACCCCTAGTTCTATATATATATAAAGTATATTAATATCTAATATTACTACCTTAGGGGGCTCCTTAGTAGGTTCAATTTTATATTAACTATTAGATATATAACTGTTTAGTCGAATATACTCTTAATATAATTATTTTAAGCTATTAATACATTATTAAAATATAGTAAAGTATAACTATCTATTATTCTTAATATTTTATTAATAGGAAGTTAATATATTATTAACTACCTATTAATATATTCTTAAATTTATATTAAATCTCTACTACTAGCTACTTTACATCGCTTAAAAGTAATAGAAGTATTTATATTAGGGTCCTTATTACTATTTTATATATCTAATAGTTAGTTATTAAGGAGGAGAATATTCTAACCTATTTAATTAATTACTTACTATATTAGGTATTATAAAAGTAGATCTATTATACTAGCTATATTATACTATAAATGTACCTAGTATTATATAGCAAACCTAGTAGAAAGCTAACTAAGTTATATACTATTCCATTCCTATCTATTAGTATTATCGCTTAGCTATAAGAAGCTCTAATTATAGATATTATAAGCTATAAATATAGTAAAGAAGAATAGTAAAAAGAATAGTAAAAAGAATAGTAAAAAGAATACTATATTAGAGCCTCTCTTCTAAAGGATTCTTAGAATCGCTATTATAGAAAATGTAACCCTTATTATTATCTAGTATTATAATAGTATTATCTACTATAACTATTCTTCTATTCTTAGACTCTTAAAGTATTAAATTACCCCCCTTTATCCTAGTAAAATAATTTAAATTACCTATCTTATAAAACTAACGTAGAAGTACCTTATATTAAAATAGTAAATCGCGAGGTAGAGAGGGATTATTATCCTAATTAATAGCTAGCTTATACTAGGTAGTAAAATTAGCGAAGATTACTATTAGATTATTAGAAAAAAATTAATTTATATCTATAGTAATAAAAGCCTACTATAAACTCTTAAAAAAGAAATACTATTATCAGCTATTTTAGTCTATTTCTAGGATATTAATAAAGTTCTTTATAAGGTTAAATGTAAACTTAGAAGAACTTGTAGAATACTTATACTTAAATAGGCCGGCTAGCGTCTTAATATCTATATATCTCCTAATTTAACCTTATATATTATTCTTTAGAATCCGCCTTACTAATTACTATTATAATATATTTTAGCTATATCTCTAAATCTATAAAGCTAAGTAATATACCTTTATATATCTAATAGTATAGGCTTTCTAATTAATATAATAGTTATTAATCCTTAATTTTAAAAGGTCCTATTCCTAGTTATAATAAGTAATTTACTAGCCCTAGGTCTTTTAAATTAATAGACCTTCTAGGTATAACATAAAAAATTATAAATAATAGATTTAATACTAATCTTAAAGGTTAGTTAGAGTTACTTATATATCTATAATATACTTACTTTATTTATCTAAGTTAGCTATTTTATATATAGGCGATTTATATAATAAGGCGTTATTATTCTTCTTCTTAGGTTATTACTACTCCTTCTCTATAATCTTATCTAGCTTAGTATTATAATCTACCTACCTATTACTAGTATTACCCGTATCTTTAATATTATCACCTTCTAGTATACTATAACTCTAGAAGGATAATTAGTATAATAATAAAAATTAGTAGTAAGCTAAAAACTAACTATTTTAATAAAGAGCCGGCGGGTTAGAGACTTTATTATTAATAAGATAAAACTAGAATCCTCCTTATTATCCTTAATAGTATACTTCCTCTTCTTATTATTCTATTATACTAGAAGGAGCTTATTATCTTCTTCTTTATTATCTATAAGCTTAAGATCTAATAGCTTAATAATAGCCTTACTCTTCTAAGAGCGAGGCTTTATAATCTTCCTACGTAAGCCTTCGCCTATACTTATAAGTAGCTTTAAGGGGACTATCTTTATAGTAGTCTTTAAAGCTCTAGTATTAGAGCGCTAACTATTTAGTTTTAAAATAGTATAAGACTTTTACGTATTAACTATTATATTAAGTTATATAATAATTACTATATATATAAAAGTAACGTCTAATTTTAATAGAAAGGGTTTAAAGAAAGTAGGTAAAGAATTATATTATTTTATTATAGTAGGGAATTAGTAGGGAATTAATACTAAGCGGGTATAGTGGTCTCTAAGTTTCTTAATCTATAGTAAGGTACTATAAAATATTATTTTTTAAGAAACCTTAAAGGCTATATTACTTATACCTACTATTCTCTATATCTATACTACTTATCCTAAGAATACCTAAGTTAAAGTCTAATATAATCTAAAGAGCCCCTATTATCGCCCTATACTATACTAGCGACTATATAATCTTTTATACCTTCTATTACTATACCTCCCTCTCTAGAATATAACGCTTATGTAAGCTATTATATAAAGCTAGATATCTACCTAAAGGTAAAGGATATAGCTATAGCTTCCGTTAGTCCTATAATACCTAGGGTGTTAGGCAGCGATCTATATCTAGCGGTAGATAGTATAACTACTTAGCGATTTTCGGGACTATACTAGAGATAGATTAGGTATAGCGACTAAAAAGGTAGATTAAGGCGGTAGGCTTTAATTATTTAGCTAGTATTCTACTTAATAATTAGGAATATACCTCGTAGGACGAGTATAGGAATAATAAGGAATTATTAAATTAGAGGGTTTTAATAGTAAGTTATACTTTCTCTATTTTACTATTAGGTATTTCTCTATATATTAATATATTCTAATAGTAGTATCTATAAGGAGATAAGGGTCTTAATACTATCTTCTAGAATTTAATGTAATAAAATTTAATATAAATTAATAAAATTCTATACTCTAGTTAGATACCTCTTTTACCTACTCCTTAATATTTAGTATTAATTAAAGTTATTATATCTTTATATCTATTATAATAAGTATATATACTATCTACTATATACCTAGCTCTCCGCGTTTCTACGGCCTTTACTAATTTAATATCTTACCTTATTAAAAGCTTACTTAGCCTCTTATAATATAAAGGTATCCTAGGTATTAGATATCCTCTTATATAACTGAGCTTCTATATTATAAAGGGCTAAAAGAGCGCGAGAATTATAGAAATACTAATTAATAATAATCCTATTTAGGCTAATTAGAATAAGGATAAATCTATTACTTTTCTTAATAGTTAGATTTAGTATAAGTATCCCGCAGTTTCTAATAAGGTTATTATAAGTAGTAGGATAGTAAGTTTTATCTTTTAAGTAGAATTATATAAATTACTTATATATTATTAGTAATAATTAATATTAGTAATAATTAATTTAACTTAATTAATAATATTAGGCCGGATAATCTAATTAATATAATTCTTAAATAAGATTAAGATTAAGATTAGGAAGAGTATAATAAGGTTAATTTACTAGATTTATAACTAATTCCAGAAACTATACTACTAGAATTAGAGCTACTTATAATAGATTTTATAGATGATTTTGATAAGCTAGCTCTAGATAAAGTTACTAAAGATAATAATATTTCTATATAGCCTCCTAGCCGTCGAGCCTCAGCTATAGATTAATTAGAAGAAGTCCTATATATAAGAGCTTTAGTTAAGCTAAGTCTATTTATTATAGCCTTCGGTCTATACTATTAAGTCGTAGGTATTAGTAGATATAATTATTAAAGTCTATTAGAGGTTTTTAAGCTACTAGAAAGTATTAAGATATTAAAGGAACTTCTAAAATTAATTAGTACTATTAAAAAGTATATATATTAGTAGCTACTAGTTATAAAACTATAAAAATAAGAGGTCCTAGTTATAGTATAATAGCTCCTGACTTAAGGTATTAAGAATATTAATAAGCTAGCTACTAAAATAATATATTTCTTTAATCTAGTCTACCTATTTAAAACTATATTATTATCTTAATTATTTTATAATAAAATCTATTTTAGCCTTATATATTTTATAGATTAGCTAAGTAAACTCTACTATTTTATAATATAGGTAACCTTAATTAAAGTATACTCCAGCGAATACGCGTTTAACTAGAATTAAGAGGCTATTCTACCCTCTAATTATATATACTATTATTATAAACGGCCTTAATACTAGTACTAGAATTTAAAATATTACTTTAACCATATTTTTATAGTTAGGAAAGACTATACTAGTAGGGTAATTAGTTAAGGGGCTATTACTATTATTATAAATCCTCTTATGCTATTATTATACTTTAATGTTTTACTAAACTACTACCTAGCTTCTTAATAATCTATAGTAAAAGAACTCTTTCTACTAGATAAAGACTTTAAGTATATTAGCTAGTAGTAAGTATTCTATTAAGAGATAGATATTATCTTTAACTATAAGTATAAAGGTCTATAATCTAAGAAGCTCTCTATATATAGAACTAAGTTTATTATAAGAATAATATAAGATAGTAAGACTATAGATATTAGGCTACTAATATAACTAGCGCCTCTACGCGGGGAATTAGAGCTTTTAATATATAGTCGTACTTATCTACTAGGTTTCACGGGTTCACCTACTACCTACCTTCCTCTATTAACTTTTATTAATATATTTAGTCTATACCGTAATATATATTAGTTAATTATAGGTATTTATATTACTATTATAAGTCTAAACTAGCATAAGTAAAAACGGCGCGTAAATATTCTCCTACTAGCTCTTAGTCCTTATAAAAGTAATCTTACTAACGTTATTAAGGTCCTTAAACCGGGGCTCGCTATATTAGATAAGGGTATACCCGGCGTTAATATTAGTAGTAGATAGTATATATTATACATATTTATAATAGCATTTATAGGTAATATAAAATAGTAAATAGAGAATTCGGGTTTTAGCTCTCCCTTAATAAATTAGGGCTATAGGAAATACTTAATTATAAAGCTATAAAAGTTGGACCTTACCTTTAATACTCTCCTTAATACTCGCTATTATTATAGGGTTATATTTAAATAATAATATACGGGGATATTACCCCTAGTAAAGTTAAAGATATTTCTTAAAGCTCTTAGGATATCTTTTAAGTAGACCGCCTTAGTTTATATTACCCCCGCCCTTAATATTATCTAATCTAGACTTATAGACGCTATATATTCTAAGTTCGCCGGTATTATAAAGTAAGCTTAGTACTACCTAATTAATACTATACTTATATTACTAGGCCTTAAGGCCTATTTTATAGAGATTAGGACTTTCCCTTTTCCGCCCTTATAGGGAAGATTATAATTACCTACCTATTACCTAAAAAGCTATAAGATATAAGAATATACTTAACTCTTAATAATTACCCTAGTCCTCTTATATACCTAGCTATAACTATAATATATATAACCCCTCTTCCTTAAAGCTATTAAGGTTATAATCTATCTAATCTTAAATTTAGATACTATTAATTCTATTATTTAGTATTATACGTAGATATTAAAGAGTAATATAGTTATACTAGTATAATATATAAACTAAAATAATTAGGAGAATCTAATAATTATTCTTTATACTATTAGGAAAGTATTCTAAAGACTATACTAATATATAGCCCTCGCGTTAGTATTAGAATTTAAGAGAGGTAAGCTCCCTATCTCGTTAGCTATATCCTAAGATAATTTAGATAAAGAGTCTAAGGTTATTATTAGGTATAAAGATAGCGAACTATAATATATTAATTAGGTAGATTTTAATATACTTATAAAGTCCTTTTCTATTAGTAGTAGGATATTAAAGAAAGCTACTATATATTATACTTTTATATTAAGACCTAATATCTATATAGGTCTATATTTTAATAATATTACTTCTAAGTATACTACCCCTAATAATATAACTATATTCTCTGGCGAAGATAAGTACTATAGTTTTAAAGTAGATATAATAAATATAAATTTCTATAAGGTAATAAGAGTACTATTAACTAAGGAAGCTATATATTAGACTATTTAATTTATACTTTTAAGATCCTTTATAAGTAGTAATATTAATCTTATAACGCGGCTTATAATTATTTATAAGTAATATTTAAACCTCCTCAACGCGCTACTACTAATATCTAAATAAATAGAGGCTAAGCGAAATAAGTTATAACTTATAATCTTTAGTAATAAGAAATATAAAAAGCTATTAGTAATAAACTACCTACTAAGATCCTTTATATAGAATTGGTCTAGTTAGCCTTTATAGCTAGGCCGCTTAGAATCTAACTATCTATTCGCCTATATATTAAGAGAGGCTTATAATATTAACTACTACTAGCTTAATATTATATTTTTACGGAGAATAGGGATATAGTAGTATAAAAAGCTAACCTTTACTAATAAGTAGCCTAATATACCTTAGAGAATAATTATTTACTAATTTTATTATAAGGAATCTAAGTATAGAATTAGTTTTTAAATCGGCGACTTTATAACTATTTAATTATCTGGCCTTAGACGAATTAATAGGGTACTATTATATAAGCTTTCTTATAATAGACCTAGACTCTTTATATATTTAATAATAGTTAAAGACTTTAATTAGCTTAAGCTCGACCCTGTATTATAGACGCTATATCTTAAGCTATTAAATAATTTAAAAGTCGTTAGCTTATAAGGGGTTAGGTGTAAGAAGTACTATATTATATATATTAAGTAAGTTAAGAAAGAGGGAGGGGGAAAATATCTAGAGAGAGGTAGCGAGATCCTTTTACTAGACCTAAATTATAATATCTAATTTATATAGTAAATAATTACTATTAGGTTTTAGTATTTAGTATACGCCTATATCCTGATTATAACCTCCTAATTATAACCTTCTAATTATAACTAATTAAGCTTAAGCTACGCTAATATCTTCTAATTCTTACTATAAATATTAATACCCTAGAATTCCTATATCTAACCTTAAATCTTATTTATAAGTACTATAATAAAACGTTATATCTTCTCTATATAAGCTATTATAGCTACCCTAGTATTATTAGGTATCCCTAAGTTATTTATAAATAGTTCTATTATTCTATCGCTAATTATAATTAAAGTATATTAATAGTAATTATTATTATTTATAATACCCTCCTCTATATATTTAGCGTATATATATATATATATATATATATACTATTACTATATATAGATCCTTTCTAGAGGACGGCCTTACTAACGCTAGGATCCTAGTAACTATTAAGGTAGATACCTGTAGGTTAATACTAGGCAGTAGATATTAGCTCCTTATTAGCTCCTCTAGCATCGACTAGATAAGTATTAGGAGAATTATAGGATATGTAGGTAGCTTTAACGGTTAAGTAAGGATACTAATATATAAATAGGGTACCTATTATAGGGATATAGAAAACGACGAGACGATTAATCAATAAAAAATTAGGCTTTCTCCGCTCTTAACTTTTATAAGAATACTAATAAGATAATAGTATAAAAGGACTCTATAGGAAAAGAGAATTATTATAATAATAGGGTATTTAACTAATCCTACTATTCTTTAGCATTAACTAAAATATCTCTATAGTTCCTAGGATTTAATATTCTTCTTAAAAGTTATTAGTAAGACTACTATATAATATAGGAATTACTAACTATTACTAATTACTATACTAGGACACCTAATATATAATACTATATTCTACTAATCCGGCTTAATACTACTCCTTCTACTATTACCTTTCTATGCCTTACTTTATAAAAACTAGCTAGGAGCCTATATATATTTCTTTATAACTAAAGGTAAGCCTAGTATAATAATACTTCTATATATTATATTAGAGTAGAGTTTTATAATAGGAGAATTAAGTAAAGTAAGTATAGAATATACTATTAATAGTATATTAGTCTAAAGAATATATCCTTTAGTCTTTATATATTAAAATACTTAGTAGGTAAGAAGAACTTAGTAAAAATATTAACTAGACGCGCTAATAGAGATAGGTATATTATAATTTAAAGTAGACCTATATAAGTCGCCTATAAAATGCTTATATAGCCCCGACTAGCCCCCTATTAACCCTAATAGCCTACTTTATAAGCTAACGTACCGACCTAATAAGTCTAGTAAGGGTAGATATATAGAGGGGTAAAGGAGGGGTAGTTACCTAGTAAATATAATATTATTCTTTTACCTAAATAAGGAAGGCGCTAAGGAGCTAAGTAGGTGAGATCTCTATACCCGATATAATTAATACCCGCTCGTAAAAAGTAAACTATACTATATATTAGCTAGTACGGCGGGTATTTACGCGCTTATTTCTAACGTTATACTATTATACCTTCGTAATTACGGCCGAATATATACTAACGTTAGAGTAGATTTTAGGAATTAGTATAAATTAGAGGTAGCTAGAATATAGGATAATAGTTCCGCGTTTATAGAACCTTTATCTATATAGTTTAAGCTTTTTATTAAGACCTTTAGAATATAGATAAGCTAGGTAATAATAGCGCGTATATATTAATAATACTTTAAGTGATATATAGTATATTTTATAATCAAGATTATAATTTAGGATTAATATAAGATATAAGATTTATAAAGGGAGAACTATTAATATATACCTTATACCGGTACTCGTATCTCTAATAATAGTAATAGTAAAAATTCTATAGAGTGCTTATTATATTTCTATTACTATTAATAAAAGGTTAGATTAGAATATTAATTAATAGCTTATTACTAAGATATTAATAAGTTATTAATAAGTAGTTAATATAAGGTTTATAAATAGTTATATAAAGATTAAGTCTTAATATACTTTTAATATTATATTAACTCTCTTATAATTAATATTTACTATTCTATCTATAAAATATAAAGATTAATAATTATTATATAAAATATAGTATTAATAGTTTAATAACTTAAGGATAATTTAAACCGCTTATTATTTATAAATTTATATTAATAATATGCTAATACTTCATTAATACTAACTTCAAGCTACTACTAAAGACGGTAAGGTATATACGGGAATAGGTTACTACTAGTAATATTAAGTTAGAATATATTAGGACTAATAAGTAAGTAGCTAATAGCCTTACTAAAGCTCTCTTTAAGGATAAATTTATCCCCTTCTATAAAGCCTTAGGCCTAGAAGTACTATAGTAGTAGGAGTCTTTAATATAATAAGGCTTTATAAGTACTCCTAGCGGCTCTACGGGCGCTCTTATAGCCGATTAAGGGATAGCTAGCTCCTAACTACCTACCCTTCTAGCCCTATAACTCTACGCTATAATATTAGAATATAAAATAGACTTTATAGGCCTATTTAACTCTATTATCCTTCTATACTCCTAGCTTAAATAGTAAATTATATTACTAGCAATATTATCTAGATACTAGACTACTCCCGCTTATAAATTAATATTATAATAGATAAGTTAACCGCTTTCCTATAAAACTATTAGGCCTAGACTATAATATATATCTACTATAATCCTATCTCTTACCCTACTACTAATATAAAATAGAACTAGTGTAATATATTCCTAGACGCTAGTAAATATAGTACCTATAATAGCTTTTAGTATAATATACCCCTAGGCTATAATAGCCTTACTATCTTCGCTACCTAAATATATACCTAGGTAGGATAAGAATAGGAAGTAGATAATTAATACTACTAGGGAGTTATAATCCTTTACCTAGGTATTAATATTATTATTATTAACTATAATACGGCTAAGGATATAAATACTAAAATTAGGCCTTATAACGCCCTCCTACCTACCTAGTATAAGCTTATCTAGTATATTAAAGGTAAGAAACGTGCTATTAAGTCGTTATAATATAGAAACCTTAATAGCGTACCTTTATAGAATAAGTATATCTTAAAAATAGTTATATAGATAGAATTAATTACCTTATAATTATACCTACCTTATTAGGGTCCGTCTAATCTACGTCTAAAAGGCTTTTACTAAATTACTACCTTTTAAATAGGACTTCTACTACCGTCTACTTACCTTTACGCCTATTACCTAGTATTTAGTTAAGAAGGGGGATTTTAGATAGTAGGAATAGAATATTAATAAGTTAGTTATACTATTATACTAATAAGGTACTTTATTTAAGTAGGAGTATTAAAATATATTAAAATAGGATATAATTAGTTAGACTAGCCGCGTACTAGACGCGCGCTAGTACCCATCTTAGTATCTTATATATCCTATCTCTCTCCACCTATATAGCTAGTAATAAAACAACTATTACTATTCTACCTATTTCAATAGTCTCTATCCTAATAATAGTCCTTAATTAATCCTACTCTTAAATATATTTAGCCTAATAGTATTACTATTTATAGACTCCTTAAGGTAGTAAAGTAAATTACTACTGTCCGGGCCTTCTATATAAAATATTAACGGTTAATAAACCATTAATAGACTACTAATTAACTAGAATAGGCTATTAATAGAATTTCAACCGTTAATAAAACTATATATTAACAGGTAAAAACCTTATATAAACCTTATATAAGCTATATTTAGAGGCCTAACTAGAGGAGGCTAAGAAGTTCTTCTTAAGTTAGAATAAACCGTTAATAAAACGTTACTTAACCTAGTATTAAACCGTTAATTACTAGTAGGTAAACCCTAATATATTACCTATATAAACTATAGATATTACGTAATAAAAACTTAAAGTTAAAGGTTCGGCGTTAAAAGCGGGTAGCTTAGGATATCCCTAAAGAAGTAATTAGCTACGCTATAAACTTTATTTCAAGATAATTAAGGGTTTTAGAGAATTTAGTATATAAAAGCTATTTAATATAATATATATTAAGTACCTTAAGGACTAAGAAGAATTTTTATTATAATTACCTACCTATTAATTAACTAGCTTAGATAATTAACTATTTCTATATAAGGTCTTTTCAATCTCAACGTTTTTATAGCGGCTAATCTTCGGTTAATTATCGGCTAATCTTCGGTTAATTAACTATTATCTAATAGCGTATTAACGGTTTACTAGTTTTAAACCGGTTAAGAAGTAGTTAAAAGGCGGTTGATTAGCTATTAATTTACTAAATTCTTAGAAATCTAAATAGATTAGGGGGTTAATAGTAGATATTCTAGAGGAAGAATAAATACCTATCCCTTTAAAGCTAGATATAGTATTAAAACTATTAAAATATAGGGTCCTACTAAGACGCTAGTATACTTAGTAATATATAATTAAGTAGTCTCTTAGTATCTATACTTAGTTCTTACGCATCTAGATTTAGTAACCTAATTAACTATTCTACTATATATTTTAATAGGTTATAAGCCTAGAGATATAGGTATTTATTCTAATTATAACTATTACTTATCCTATCCTAGTTAATATAGTATTAAAGTCTTAGTAGCTTCTAGTACCCTTTAATAAGTTAATAATTGCTATTATTATATATATTACTTAAAATTCTTTAACTTTTTATTAAAGTACTTAGCTTTTACTATTATAAGTAACCTTAGATAAATAAGTAAACTTAATTAATCTATAATTATAAGGTCTAGAGACTAGTTATAAGGGCTATTATAATATCATTATTAATATAAGTACTACTAAGTAATTATACTTAGCCCCTTAAGTAAATACCTACTTCTAACCTTTTATTATAATAAATATTAATTTTATAAGTAGAAATCCTATTAATACTCTCTTTATTAAGCCTTCTTAAGTAGACTACTACTACCTTATACTTAGGGAAAGAAAGATACTTCCTCCTCCTAAATAATTATAATAAATACTATTTTTTATAATAATCTCTACTTTATTATATTATACTTTTTAGTATTATTTAGTTATTAAGCCCCCTAGAAAAACCTCTATAAAAGGAGGTTAGGCCCTAGCTATCTTAATTCTTCTAAATTTAATTAGGTAACTATTAATTACCTAACTAGGCCTAGAGCTAGCTTTTCCTATTATTATAAATACTAGCCTAGCTATTCTTATTAAGTTAGCCCCCTAAAAGTTTATATCTTTAAGAATATAAGGATAGCTTATTATAATAAATAACTTATTAATCCTCCTCTTATTTTTAAGTTGAACTAGTTTAAGTTAATACTCCTTAAATCCTATTTTTATTTTAATATCTTAATAGCTATTTATTAATATTTTAGGTTAAAGTTCTTCCCTTACTTATTAAAAGCTATTATAAAGGAAGTTAAAAAGCCTATTATTAAGGAAGATAATAATAATTATAAACTATTATATTTACCCTTAAATTATAATAATTCTAAGTTAGAAGCTAGTAAACTATTATTAAATACTCCTAGTAAAACTATTCTCTTTAACTTATAAGTTAAAGGTAATAGACTTATACCTCCTCCCTTAATATCTTTATCTTTAGAATTATCTTCCTTAATATCTTTATTAGTAGAATCCTCTTAAGACTTTATAGAAAATATGCTAAGCTTAACTAACTAGTTACTATTTAAAACTAAATCTTTAGAGGTAGACTCCTAATAAAATAGTTAATAGTTAAAGTAATAATAGGAGCTTTCCCCTTACTTTAATTATAATCCTTAAGTCTAACTTAGGTTATAGCTATTAAGCTAAAGAAATTAATAACTAGCTAGTTCTAAATAACCTTAAGCCCTTTTTAGAGGCTATATAAATTAAGGTATATATTATAATTTATAATTATCTTAAGTTTAATACTTATAAATTTATTAAAGATCCTATTTATTTTAACTTATAAGCTTAAGTTATCCTTAATAAAATTAAGATTAACTTTAAGTTAATAGGCTTTAATATTTATATTAAACTACTGTTTAGGCCTTATATAAGGAGCTACGCTTATATATAACTAGGCTCTAACCGGATTAGCACGTAAATCTAGCGGTAGATTAGGAACTCTAGTATTCTTACCGTTCTACTCCTATAGTAATACCGTGGTACTATAGGATAATAACCTACTTATAATTCTTAGTAGTAGACTACGGTTAAACTATAGTATTCTAACTATTATACTACTAGTTTAAGAAAAGTCTTAGTTATCCTACGGTAATACTACCTAGTAGGGTTAAAAGATAGTCTTAATACGGTAGGACTACCGTAATTATACTAGGGTAGCATAGTATAATAACTATAATTTACTAAAGACGACTTAGTAGTAATACTAGCTAAGTCTAGAGGTAATATAGTTATAGTATAGTGAGGAACTATATAAATATAATAGGATAATAGTTATAATAAGGGCGAGTATTAAGTTTTATAAAGGGAATAAAAAGTACTCTTACTCTTATATCTATATACCTAATTTATAAAGGATTTAATAAAGTATAATACTCTACTATTAACTATATCTAATACTATATAATACTTATATATATTAGGATAAAGCCTTTAATAGTTAGGAAGGCGAGCTAGATAGGATAGGAGTATTATATATTATAATAGAAAAGCTAGTTAAACCTTCCTATAGATATACTACTATAATCTATTATACTATATTATACTATATTATTAAGCTATATATTCTAATCTACTATAATTATAAAGAAACTAGTATACTCTAATACTAAATTATACTTAGAATCTTAGGTTATTTATACCTCTCACTTATTATAATTAATCTCTATCCTACTTTAACTATAATTACTAATTCTGTTATTATAGGTAGATTTATTATTATAGATTTCTTTAATAGTAATATAATTAGGTATACTATTATAGTCTATACTATTATTATCTATACTATCTCTAATAGTAAGCTCCCTATTAGACTTACCTAGAGAACTATCTAAATCTTAGTTAATATTAACCCGTACTAGTCGCTTATATTATATAGAATAGGGTATAGAGCGCTTAGGATATATATTAATTAACTATATCTAAAATTTACGCTATATATAAAGGGTATTAAATATATCTAAAAGGTTATAATATATATATTTATATAGTAAAGCTATACTAGAATTTATATCTAATAAGTCTATTAGACGTTAATAGGTTATTAGTTATAGGAAAGTATCTTAATATAATAAGTTACTATAAAAGCCTTTAATAGGGTTAAGATATATGTTTTAAGAATTAAATAGCTTCTACTAATAGACCATTAAATTCTACTACCTTAATATTAAATTTAAATATAGTCTTAAGCTAAGAATTATCTTAATCCTTATAAATTACCCGTTTAATATCTATAAAGGTTAATAGCTCTACCTAATTAAATCTACTAGTTATAATCTACTATTAAACCTAGCTTAAAGCTATATTTAGAACGCTTACTTTCTAGGTTTTATATTAGGATTAAACTCGCTTCTTTCCCTCCTTATAAATATTATTATCTAGTTATATATTAGGGAAAATAGCTTAAACTAGTTTATTTATAAAAGTATTAGATAAGTAGGTAAGGAAATAGTAATATATAATAATATTAAGCTTAGACTATACCCTTATCTAAGACTTAATAGATAGGATTATCTTTTAAACCTTATACCTATTACTTTAGACCTTATAATCCTAGCTTATACTCTACTACTTAATTATAGCTTAGTTATAATTACTACTTACTAAGAGCGTAGTAGAGGATTCCCTATAAAATTAAATTACCTCCTCTACCTCCTTAGCTTAATTATTAGGATATACTACTAAGCGTTTAGTATTACTTATAAAAGGCCTTAATAGACCTAAAATTATAAGAGGGGTAATAGCGTACTTTAATACCGCGATTTTAGGAGGTATATATAACTTTAATTAAGGGGGTTATATAGTAGTAATAAGTATAGTAGTAGGTTTAATAGATTAATTAGGTTATATTATAGAAGGCTTTTATAGGGGCTTTACTATAATAGGTCTAGCGGCTAGGATAGGTTATATTATAAAGACTTTCTATAAAGTCTTTAACGCCCTTACTAAGGGCTTTTATAGCTAGGCTTAAAGCTTAGTAGTTCTTATCCTCCGTTAAAGGTAGGCTAATATTAGTAAGGTTTATAAGTTATAGGATAATAATACTTATAGCTTTTATTAGGCTTCCTAGGGAAGTTCCCTACTTATTATTATTCTTATTATTTAAGTTTATATATCTCTTATAATAAGAAGTATAGCTAGAGAAAGTCTTTACTAGCTTATCTTATAAACTATCCTCTAGGATATATAATCTATCTAGGGTAGTATCTCTTATTAAAGGCTTTAGTACCTAGGCTTTAAAGGCCTACCTACTACTAGTAAAAGAAGCCCTATATAAGGTACCTTTAAATACCTTTAGTATAAGCTTTATTATAAACTCTTTATAAGCGAATTAGTATTAATATATACTAAGAATAATAAGAATATATTAAAAATAGCCCGTTAATTAGTTTAAGAGAAATATTAAGTAGGACTTCTATTATATAAGTACTAGTTAAGATTATAATAGAAGGTTAAACTATTAAGTCTATAATATAAAGACTATTATTCTATATATTCTATATATTCTTAAGGTAATAAGTATACCTAAACTAATAGTATTAAGTAGTAAGCTATATATATAGATTAACTTAGCCTATTTAAAGTAAATTTAGTAGGTATCTTATATTTATTTTAATTTTATAAATAAGGTATTAATAGGAGGATATAAAATAGGAAAGTATAGGTAGGATATAACATAGTTAGTAAGAAATTTACTTTACTTTATTAATAACCTTTTAATTTTTAGCTAAGTTACTTTAACTTACTCTTATATCTTCTATATTCTACTACTAGTTTTCTACTAGACTTTCTTTATATTAGGCTACCTAGTTATAACTTATATAAGACCTTATTACTTAATTATTTATAATACTACTCCTTATTACTAAGTATAATTTATAAGAAGGAAGTTATAATAAGATAGTAATATATTACTTTAAGTATAATCCCTACTTCTTTATAATTAACTACGGGTTCTATTAATATTTAATTATAAATAGCTTATTATTAGTTTTAATAGCTATTAAAGGGTTTAATAGCTTATAAATATAGTCTCTAATATAATTAGTATTATAAGTAAATAGTTAAGATACTATGATAAAAATATATTACGTAAAGAGCTTAGGCTTATAATAATCTCTAAACTAAAAGGATAGCTAAATTTAAAGTAATTTACGCCCTACTTTAATTTTTATATAAAAGAGTTTATATTCCCCGCTTAAGAATATATAAGGAGAAGTAGAATTATATATAAAAGAGGGTTAGATTAGGAGACTATTAAGACCCGTCTAATTATAAGAGAGGGACTAGGGAGAGATAAGTATTCTTCCCTATATATAGAGAAAGATAATTAGGACTAGATAGATTACTTAGCCTATTTACTATTTATACTTTACTAAGCTAATATAAAGAATATAAAAGGAATGTTCTATTAAAAAGGATTAAATAAGTCTTAGGTAAACTTAAAATTATAGGTATATATTAAATATAGAGAATATAACTACGCGCTTATATAGTAAAAGGCTAAGGATAAAGGTAAAGGTAAGTAGCTATTTAAGACTATCCTACTAGAGGCTTTTATAGTTATAAACTTAAATACTTTTATAGTTATAAGATAGCTAACTATTACTATTATTAATCTTATTAATCTTATTAATAAACCTTATAATAAAACTCTTATTAATTAACTAGGTATTAAAATAGGTTAAATAGAGGGAGTTATTAAAATAGAAATTATAAATTTAAATAGTATCTCTCTTATATTTCTATTAGAAGATAATATAAGACTAGTACCCTAACTTATTATAAATTATACTAATAACCTTCTTACTTCTAGAAGAGCTTTAATAAATATATAGTATATAATATTAGAAAATATATTTATAAAGCTAGATCTTAACTTTTAATTCTAGTAAGTAGTAGTAATAGACTAAATTATTAAAAGTAAGGGTAATATAATAGCCTTTAAAAAGGCTATTAATTATATAAAAAACCTTAATAAAGTAAATATTATAGAATCTATTACTTAGTATAAGCTCCTAGCCTAGGATTATAAAGAGGATACTATCTATTTCTAGTTATAAACTACTAAGTATACTAAAGAGTTTAATATCTAGTAAGTATTACTAGATAATATTACCTACTAGTAGGAGGACTTAGAAGTATCTTATAATATCCTTAAAATTATCTAAGATAGGGATAAGACTATCTTTTAAATACCTAGGATAGTAATTTCCTAGAAATTTAAGTTCTAGTAGCCTATTAGAATTAAGGTAGTTTAAGATATATTCTTAGACTTAAGGATATATAACTATATTCTTATAAATCTTATAAGTCTTAAGAAAATATAAGAAGCTATTAAGTTTCTTCTTTAAGTATATATTATAAGAGACTTTATATATAATCTTTATAAATAAACTTATTTATAAACTAACTATCTTTATAATAGTATAATAGCTAAGGTTAATTAAACCTTAAAGATAGACTATTTATAAAGTTAATATTAATTATAGTCCTATTATAAGTAATTAATTAATAGGTTAAAGCCTTTAATAAGGTATACCTAGGCGTCTTTATAATATATAAATACTATAAAGATTAGAGGTAATATATTCTAATAGGGTTTAAAAAGAAGCTTAAAGGGTTTCTCTATTATAATTATAGGCTATTTAATAGAGATAAAGATAATATAAAGGTTATTATTATTACTAGTTATACTACTTTTATAAAGTATTATAATCTAGGTAAATAGAAGACTTAGTAGATTAATAAGAAGTACTAGTTATCTATTTAAGTAAATAGTGAATTTAAGATATTTAATAATAGGTAGGAAGGAAATATTAATAGTTATATTAATATTCTAGTTATTAATAAAGCTTATATTATAAAGAATCTATTAGCTAATATTATAATTATACTCTAATAGGTCTAATCTAACTTTAATCTATTAATCTTTATATTACTAGTACCTAATAGTCTTAAAGATTAGAGCGGGTTTTTATAATTTATTAAACTATTAAATACTATTAATTTATAATCTAAGAAGTCTCTTATAAAATATAGAATTAAGGCTAATTAGAATCCTTTTAAGTTAAGGAAAGATTACTTAATAATAGTATCCTTAAATATATAATATAAGCTTAGAAAGACTTTATTATACCCCCTACTATTAATATAACTATTAAAGGATAGTAGCTTAGCTAAATCTAGTTAAACTATATATTATAATAAATATATATAAGTTATATTCCCTTTAATAATAGCTTATAAATTAGTAAGAAGCTATTAAAGGTTTAAGTAGCTCTTATTAATTATATATATACTATTAAAGAGCTTATAATATACTAAAAAAAGGTAGAAGTATTAACTAGTATATTATTAAATATTAGAGATCCTGCTAAGCTAAAGTAGTTACTTAAAGTATATTATTAATTCTAGATACTTATTATATCTCTTATACTCCTAGAGTTAGATATTATATTTAATTTTAAGGCGACTAATATTAAAGCTATATTATAAAACCTAAGATTCTTTATAAATTAGCCTAAGTAAACTAATAATAGTATTAAACTTATATTACTTTATATCCTTTATAATAGCGCTCCTAAGATATAGGCTATATTATATAATATTAGGAGTTAAGTATATTTATTTTAAAGAAGATACCCCTAGTATACCTTATTATAGAAGCTTTTAATAGTATAAAGAGTATTAATATAAATATTAACTCTAAGATAGGTTATTTATAATAGGGAGAAAGTCTTAATATTCTATTAACTTCTTATAACTACTTTACTCTTATATACTATATTTAAGCTACTTTATATAAGTATAGTAACTCTTATATTATTTTAAAAAGTAGAAGAGAGAGGTATAATTATTAAAAGGTTTTATAATAATAAGGATAATATTATAATTATAATAATAACTTATATAATAGGCGTAATAGGCCTTAATCTCTAATATATATACTAGAGAGTTTATATATTTAAGGGTACCTATAACCTTAGTATTCTTATATAAGCCTTTAATTAGGTATAAGATCTTAGTAACCTAAGTAGTCTAGTCTACTTATATAAATATTTTATTAAGGGCACTTTAACTAATTATATTATATATATTAATATTAAAAAGGCTATTCTAGGGGTAATAACTAAACTTAATTAATAGATCTTTATAAGTAAGAATAAGAGTAATAGGTTAATAGATATTAAAGAGTAGGTCTTTATAAGAGGGGTATCAATAACTCTAGTAGAAGTAAGAGCCTATTAGGATAGTAAGGATAAGATATAGATTCTAACTCCTACTAAGTTAATCTAATATATCCTAATATTAGTAAAAGGGGAAAGGATAAAGCTTTAAGTAAGTACTTTATACTAGTTATAAAAGGCTTTAATATATTAATACTTATATAAAGCTAGAAGTCTTTTATAGATTATATTACTACTTATATAAATAGGTAGTAAGGAGCTACTTTAATAGCTCCTTAGAGGATATTAATTATTTTAATATATTTATTATACTAATTATAGCTAATAAATTTCCTTTTCTACCCTTATTATATAAAGTTAATAGTAGATTAATATAATCTTATAACTTATACTCTAGTAGGTAATTAAGACTACTTTAATAGTTCTTTAAGAGAGGATTAATACCTCTAGTATAAGTTATAGTAATTTATCTATATATATAATAGTTATAAGGATATAAGCCTATTAATTATAATAGAAGGAATTTAGCTTATAAAATATTTTAATTAATATAATTATAAACTACTAATAAAAAAAGTAGAAATAATTAATAACCTAATAGCTCTATAAGAAGAAATTTATACTAGAACTAAGTATTCTAGATTATAAATTACTTTTAGGGATAGATTTATAAATCTATATCTATATAGTAAATAGATATATTATAACTTTTAATACTTCTTATCTACTATATTATCTAGGTCCTAACCTTAGAATATTAACTTATAAGGAGTAGTCTAATAGGATTAAAGTAGTAAAGGAGAGACTTAATTACCCTTATCCCTAAACCTATTATTAGATTAAGTAGTAGTTATAAATCCCTAAACCTTATCTAATAGCCTTACTCTTATACCTATTAATTATAATAGTAATTATATACCTACTAAAGGCTTTAGTAGTAACTATCTAGTTAAAGCCTTTAGTAGTAGTAACTTAGAAGCCTTAAGTAATTATAATATATTAATAAGCGACTTAGATAATAAGTTTAAGAGTAATAAAAGAGATAATAATATAAGTATAGGATAGCTAAATATTAATAGGAGTAATAAAAGTAATAGTTAGGATAAACTATATTAAGAGAGGGAAAGGGAGGGTTAGGATAAACTATATTAAGAGAGGGAAAGGGAGGGTTAAGATAAACTATATTAAGAGAGAGGAAGTAATAAGGTTAATAATAAAGATATAAATAATAAGGATAAGGATAATAAGGATTATAATAATAATAGATTTTTTATTATAAGTTCTCCTATTATAATAATCTAGTATTAATTATCTTATAACTATTAAATAAGGTTATAAATATACCCTAAGAGGTAAGACTATTAATAATATTAGACCTCTTTATTAACCTAGGTTAAACTAATAATAGTAATAAGGATAATAATCTATCTTACCTAGTATTACCTACTCTCTTTATAGATATACTATCCTAGAGCTAATACTTAACCTTACTAACCTCCCTAGAATTACTACTACCCTCGCTGACTCTATTATATAAGGTTATCCTATTATAGGGCGGTAAAGATATACTACTACTACTATTATACCTAGTACTTAGCCTTTAGTTTAAGAAGTCGGGATACTCTAGGGTAGAATACTTAAGGTTATAGGAGGTTTTATAACTAGTAAAGCTTATAATAGATAATAATAATAGTTATACCCTTAGTAAGAATAATATTTAGATACTACTATTAAAACTAGATATATTAAAGAGATAGGTTTAATAATATACCCCGCTATTATAATTAATAAGAAAACCTCTTATAATTATTATTAAGAAATAGCTGTTACTCCCTTAATAGTAGAAAGGTATATAGAGATAATAAATAGAGTACCTATCCTTTTAATATTAATATAATCCTATTAACTTAGTCTATATTATACTTATAATAACTATATTATAATAAAAGATATTCTTTAAGCTTACTAAATATATAAATAAGCTTATAAAGCTATAATAATTAAATATATAAGGTTTATTAATAAGATTAGCGTCTAGGGAAGTCTATTATATAAGAGCTAGGACCCTTATTATACCTAGTAATATAGTATAGATTAACTTACCTTTATATTAAAAAGGTTAAGTTGTATTTATTAGCCGCGACTATTAATTAAGTACTTAGAAACAGGGTTAAATTATTATTATATTATAAGTAATTATAAAGTAGTAGGAGCCTTATTAATAAAGATAATCTATCTTATATAATTTTAATCTATAACTTAATAATATAAATAAGCTATTCCTTATTAAAGATCTTCTTTTATAATTAATAGTAGATTAAGTTAAGTAGTATATAGATATATATATTAATAGAGACTTTAGGACTAGTAAAGATATAATTATATATCTAGATAATTATTAATATATTAGGTAGGTATTAAACCTTTAATTAGCTAATATAAAGTTAATATATTAAGTTTATTAGACTAGAGGAGAACTTAAAGTTATCTATTTTAATAGAGGTAAACTAGAGAATTTTATTATAAAGTTACTAACTAGTCTACCTTATCTTCTTTTTATTAATAATTTTAGGGTATATTATAATATATATAAGGCCTTAAAAGCATTCTACCTTATCCCCGCCTACTTATCTTATAATAAAAGACGAAAGCTTACTAATATATTTACCCTATTACTTAGGCCTTATAATACTAGTCTTAATAATATTATAAAAGCCTTTTATAAGCCTATCTAAGCTCTTAATTAAGGAATAAAAGGAATAGAAGTTAATAATAGTATATAGGTAGTATAGTCCTTTACTATAACCCTATTAGGTAATATACCCTAATAAGCTAATAATAGTAGGTTTATAAGATATACTACTATTATAAGTTATTAAATATATTACTATTCTAAGAATAAATAGGCTAATTTAGACTTTAATATTATAAGAAATAGAAGATACTATTATAAAACTATAAATTTATATAATATTATATAAGGTTTAGCTAGTAGGTAATTAAAGATATACCTTTAAGATTCTAGAATCTAGTTAGAGTTACCTCTAATTATAATGCTTATACTAGTACTTAACTTAATATAATCGCGTGCTTATAATACCCCCTATTCTAAATAGTATAGTCTAGGTTATATCTTATAAGGATTTTTAATAACTTTAATCTTAACTAAGTATAGGGTAATAGTATTTCTTAAAGCGTTTTAATATTTCTAGTTCCCCCCTAGCTAGTTAAGGATATAAAGCCCTACCTAATATATCTAGTTATAGACCCTCTCTAAGGCTAGTAAGGTAATATTATTAGCCCCCTTAATCCTTTATAACTAGTTAAGTATAGGCTAGTTCTACTATCCCTTTCTATAAGCTATTAAAAGTATAGCTAATAAATAGTTAATATCTCTTAAGGCTATTATTAGGGCGTTTATACTTATTATATAATTAAATACTCTAATTAGTAGTTAATAGTATATAGACCTATATACCCTATATAAGATTATTAAAGAAGCCTGCTAGGCTTATTAAGACTTAATATTATACGCGTAGACTATTCTAGCTTTAGTTATAAAAGGCTTTAATAATAAGGACTCTAATAAAGATATATTAGGGGCTATCTTATTAGATATAACTAAGTTAGATTTAGATATTAATAGTATAATTATAGTAATTGTATTAAAGATAATAAGAATAAAAGTAAAGAGGAAGCTAATAGTAAAGGGTAGTAAGAAGAAATTTAATAAGCTACTTAACCTCCCTAATATATATATAAGACTCTACCTAGCTAATAATATAAGAGAATATATAATAGTTATAAATTTTAATATCTTAGTAAGAGAACTAAAATATAAAGTTTTTAAAGGTATAGTAGATATAGTAGTACCTCTAAATTTAATAGGTTACTTATTTATTAAAGATATTATATAATAATAATTATAACTTAGGCTAGTAGGGGCTTAAGACTATAACTACCCTAAGTTTATAGAAGTACTAGGGTCTCTAGACATATAATATCTAATATTAGTAAAAAGCTTCCTCTTAATTAGGGAGTAGGCTATTAATAATAATAATAGTGATAAGTATAAGTATACTAAAGGCTTATATAAGATAATAGTAGATTACTAATATACTACTATTTTACTATTACTAAAAGGCTTTATTTTAGATATATTTCTTTAGATTAAGGCCTTAGCGAATTTAATAAGACTTAACCTATAGTACCTATTCCTATAGTACTTAATAGAAGTATATAGAACTAACTATAACCTATAAGTAATAGATTTTAGCCTACGGCTATTAAGATAGTATTACCATGTTATATATACTAATCCTAAAAATCGACGTTATATTTATAATATTAATAATTATATATAGGTTATAGATAGGAAGGGATAATTAGTATAATATTTTTCTTATACCTATTATTATAAATAGTATACCTTTCTTATTATTTAACGCTTAAAGGAGCTGCTATATAGTAATCTAAACGAGGATAAAGATAAGCTATATAATAAGCGATAGATATATAATACTATCTTAGACCTCCTTATATATACTTACTCGGAATTATAGTATATATATAGCCTTCCTAGACTATACTACGAGACTATATATATAGTAGATATTCCTAATAAACCTTTCTAGCCTATTAATAATATATATATACTAGAATATACTTAGGGAGTAGTATATTTATAATAGTAAGGAAGTGCGTTTACTAAAGGCTTTAAGATAGTAATCTAAGTAGGTTTACTAAAGGCTTTAGGATATATAGTAATTTAAGTAGGTTTTAGCTATAATATAAGAATTATTACCTTAGGAGATAGTGCGTTACTTACCTAATTATTTAATATTAACTTACGGTTATTATATAATTACTTACCGGTATACCACGGGCTTAATACTATTAGCGGTTATAGAACTAAAACGGTAGGAGGTAATAGTATAGATTAAAGATATATTACGTCTAATATAGAAGCGTTATAATACCGTGGTAATACTATAGGTAGCCCGTTATATAACGGTTAGATAATAGTTATTTAATAGTTATATAACGGTAATATAGCGGTTATACTACCGATATAAAACCGTTATATAACCGTCCTAAAATAGTTAGACTACGGTTGAACTACAGTAGTCCCGCCGTTATACTACCGTCTTATAACCGTTGTTATATATTAGGGTTAGGCAGGATAGTAGTTTATTACCTTTATATAATCTACCTTAATAGGTCTATTATTAAGGATATAAATAATTATACCTACTAGTTTTAAGAGGTTAATATTAAATTTAAAGAGTTAGATAAAGAGGTAGTTATATTAAAGGCCTATATAATCTAACTCTACCTTATAAGATTAAGTAGTACCTTTAATACCTTTTAGACTACTTATACCTAGAGTTATACCTTCTTTAACCTAAGAAAGGTCCCCCTTAATTAAGTTATACTTACTACTTATAATAAAGAGTAATATTAATAAGCCTTAGAAAGTTATATTATTACTATATTTAGAGCTTATAATACTTAAAGAAAGGATAAGGGGGATAATAAGTTATGATAAAATTATAATTATTATAAAGATATCTTATATAAGTCTTACTACGCTTATATTATAAATTAATACTAGGAGTAGTTCCCTTACTTAAAGCTTAATAAATTTAAGAAAGCTTTAATAAAGGCTATTACTACTTAAGCTAGTAGTAACCTAAAAAAGTAAAAGCTTAATAATACTCCTATTAAATCTAACTTTATAGGTTATATTAATAAGTTTAATATTTATAAAATAGCTAGTAATAAAGTTATTATCTTAATAGTAGCTCCTAGGAAATTACTCTTAGACTTAAATAGTATAATTTTTATAAACTTTAATTATAACTAGTATACCTTCTAGGATTAAAGTATATTTATTAATTTATAATTAATTAAAACCTCCTATATTATTAAGGGTATTAATAGTGTCTAATATACCTTATAAGGTAGTAGGACTATTAAGATTAATTATAATATTAATAGTAGCCTTAGGTTAATACTTATACCTAATATTATATAAGTACCTAATCTAGGTATTAATAGTCTCTTATCTATTAATTAACTCTTTAATATTAATATTAATATAACTTATATTAAAGTAAGTTATATTATCTTAAAGGGATTAATAGCCTTTAATACTAGCTAATTTATAAGAATCTTTACTCTAGACTTATAAAAGCCCTTAGCCCTTAATACTTATAATATTCCTTTAAATAAAGTTTAATAGCTATAATATACCTATTTAGGGTACCTTAAATAATATAGTATTAATAAATTACTAGTTATATTAATTAAAATTAATTTCTTAAAGCCTATCTCTAATAAACTTATATATAAATACTATATCTAAGGCTACTAGAAGGTAGTACCTTATAAGGATACTATTTAACTAGGGGAGTATTTAATAGAATTTATTTATATTATTATTATTAACCCCTTTAACTTAATAGGCTTTAAAGGGAGTTAATACTTTATAATATTTAAGGATAATTTTATATATATCTTAATTATTATTTACCTTAAGTATAAGAGTAATACTTTCTAATTATTTTAATAGTTTAAAGTAGCTTATAAGTATCTAGACTATTAAATCTATTACCTTTATATTAATAATAAGGGTAAATATATAAGTAATACCTTTATTAACTACCTTAAGGACTAGGGTATCTATTATAAATTTATAATACCTAGGAACCCTTAAATAAATAGGGCCGCGGAGTATTTTAAGTAGATATTATTATATAAGATATAATTAATACTCCTTAGCTCTAGGCTTAATAAGTCTTTCTAGCCTAAGATTATCTTTATAATTAACTACCTTACTATTTAATCCCTTAATATTAAATTAGGGAAGACTCTTTATAAAGTATAATATAAATACTTATTAAAGCTTTTATACCTCTAAATAATAGGCTTAATACCTTATACCTTATATTATATTTAAAAGAAGTTAGAAGATAAGAGTAATAAATACTACCTTTTTAATTATAAAGGGGATTATATCTTTTAATTATAAAACCTTATAAAATAATAGGTTATATAAGCTAATAATATCTATTTTTAAGAAAAACGCCCTTAATATATTAATATTAATAAGTAGTAGTAGCTAAACTTTAGGCTAAGTAAGCGCCTATAAATATCTACTCTAGGGGAGAATAATAAGAAGTAGGATATCTAAGATAATATTAACCCTATTTAATAAGCTACTACTTAGTAATAAGTTTATACTTATAAGGTAGAATATATTAATAGGGAAGAATAGGCTATCTAGTAGGTAGTATAAGATTATCTTAAGCTAGCCTTATTAGATTTATAAGATCTATTACTAAACCCTCTAGTTATAATAGCCCTTATACTCCTCACTAATATTAATAGAATTAAACTATTTAAGTTAAAGACCTATTAATAGGTAATAAAAGATAGTTATAATATCTAATAGAGCCTTAGGATAGATAATAAAGTTAAATCCCTTTAAGAAAATAATACTTAGAAGGTAGTTAATCTACTTATAAGTAAGTATACCTTAAGAGGTAAATAAGTTTATACCTTAAAGTATAACCCTTAGGGATAGGTTATATATTATAAGGTATACTAGGTTATTTATAAGTTTAAATAGTATAAAGGTATTAATTATAATAAGACTTTTACCTTAATAGTAAAACTTATAAGTTATAAGGCTATCTTTACTCTAGTAGCTATTATAAACTAGGACTTAAAGTAAATAGATATTAAGATAGCCTTCCTTAATAATAATATTAATAAGGAGATTTATATTAATTAACTTATAAGTTATAAATAAAGAAATAGGGTCTATTAGCTTTATAAGGCTCTTTATAGACTTAAGTAATTATTATAAGTTTAGTATTATACCTTTACTAACTTTATAAAGGAATTAGGCCTTATACTACTATTTACTAACTTAAGTATCTTTATTAACTTAAAGGAAGGGACTTTAATAGCTCTTTATATAGATAATATCTTAGTTACAGGTCTAAATAAGTAGGCTATTTAGTAGATTACAGATACCTTAAATAACTAGTTTAAGATAATAGATTTAGGTCTATATACCTACTACCTTAATATAATAATTACTTAAGACCGCTAATAGTAAATATTATAACTAGGTTAGGTAGCTTATATTAAGAAGGTACTACGGGACTTTAATATATAAGAGTATAAGTAAGTTATTATATTAATAAAAACTAGTATTTACCTAGAAAAGCCTAATAATAAGTATAAGGTAAACCTTATATTTAAGAAGAACTACTAAAAGGCCGTAGGATCTCTTATATATATTATACTAGGAACTTAGCTTAATATTACCTACGCGGTATTAGCTATTAGCTATTATACTACTAACCCTAATAAGTTATATTAAATAGCTATTAAGTATATCTTTTAATATTTATAAGTTATAATTAGGTTTTAACTTATATTCTAAGGCTCTTTATAAGACTTTATTAAATATATTAACTCTAATTAGGTAGGTAATTATAATACTTATAAGTTAACTTTAAGCTATATTTTTAATATTAGAAGTATAGCCCTTAGCTAGTCTTCTAAGTAATAGGCTATAATAGCCCTTTCCTTATATAAAGTAGAATATATTAGTTAGATATAAGCCTTTAAAGAAGCTATCTAGCTAAGGAACCTCCTTAGTTAACTCTATTCTAGGGAAGTACTTAAGATAGTAATTATTTATAGTAATAACTAAGGCGTAATTACCCTTATAAAGAACCCTAAGTTTTATACTTACTCTAAGTATATTAAGCTCTAATATTACTAGATAAGGGAGTAAATTACTACTAGAATTATTAACCTTAAGTATATTCTTATAAACTAGTAGTTAGCTAATAGCCTTACTAAACCCCTTTATAAGGAGAAGTTTATTACTTTTTATAAGGGACTTAATCTAGAGGAGGTCCTTTAATATAATAGGAGTATTATTACTAGCGGGAATAAGCTTAAAGATACCCTAAACTATTATTAAGTTATGGGGACTAACTACCCTAAAGACTAGTAATAGTAACCTTATAATAATATAAAGCCTTATAATTACTTACCTAGCTATTTTAAGTACTATTAAGCCTAGATAATAATAGTAATAACTAATAATATATTAGTAGTTAATAATATTTACCTTCTTATAATATATCTAATAGTATTTTTATATAATTTTACTATATATAACTTTATCTTAAAATAAAAATCTTAAATAATTATATTTTTTATAAAAAGTAGAATTTATAGTTTAATATAGTTATTTTTAGTATTTAATAGTTTAATATAGTTATTTTTAGATTATTTTTAAAATATTCTTTAATTTTAGGGGTATAAATAGTTTAAGTAGGAGTATTAAAATATAGGGTCCCGCTAAGACGCTAGTATATTTAGTAATATATAACTAAGTAGTCTCTTAGTATCCATACTTAGTTCTCACGTATCTAGACTTAGCAACCTAATTAACTATTCTACTACATATTTTTATAAAAACCTACCTAAGTTTATCCTATTAATTAAAAAGACTATAAACTTATTAATTAAATATTTAATAAATAATATAATTAAGGAAAAATAACTTAGGTTAACTAGCTTATACCCTTTAATTATCTAGTCTTTATTATTTAATATAATATAATAGAGGGATATAAAGGTTAAGTAGTAGTTAATATTAAGGGCCTTAATAAGATTACTTAAGTATATAATTACCTTTTACTTTTATAATCTAACCTTATATTAGTTATTATAAGCTATATATTTATCTCTATAATAGATAGTACTAGCTAGTTTTACTAGTTTAAAGTATATAAAGAGGATTATTATAAGCTTACTATTATTTCTTATTATAAGTAGGAGTAGTATAATATTACCCTAATAGGGTATAAGGGGTCCCTATTATATATTTAATATTAAATAATAAACTTCTCTAACTATATAAACTATTTATAAAGGTATATATTAATAATATAATAGCCTTTTAAATTAATCTACCTAAGTACCTTACTTATTTATATAAGCTCTTTATATTCTTTTAGAATAAGTAGATTAGCTTTAATCTTATAAAACCTTTTAGGGGTATCTATCTATTACCCTACTTAATTAATAGGTTAATTCCTTAGGCTTATTAACCTTAGAAGAAAAGCTTCTAACTGTTAGCTTACTTTAATTTTAATTATTATTAAAGGATTTTAAATTCTTCTTAAGTTTAATAGGCTAGTTAAGGATATCTGTCTTATAATATACTTAATAAGTAAATCTATTATAATACTATAAAACTAATCTTATTAGTATATTACTAAAGGGTATAAAGGGTTTTAATAGGAAGATATAATTAGTATATACCTTACTATATATAAACCTATAGAAGTAGAATTAGATGTTTTTAATAATTTAAAGGTAGCCCTTAATAGCTTTATATTACTTATATATTTTAATAAAATAAGGATCTTATTTATTAATTTAGATACTTTAAAGAAATAGGGCTTTATAGTTATAGTTTACTATATTAAGGGTAATACTATTAAGGGGTTAAAAAATTTAAATTAGGTTAAATAAAACTATTAATTAATAGAGCTAGAAGCTACTAGTATTATATAGGCTATTAAGTATACTTATTACCTAATTAAGTTATTAAAGAAGCCGCCTACTACTATTTATATTAATTACTTAATAGTAATCCCTATCTTATAATAAATAAGCCTTAACTTATTATTTATAGATAAGCTAAATTTATATCTTATTTAAGTATTATCCTATTTATCCTAATTTAATTTAATTATTAAATATAAATTTAGTAAATTTAATATTATCCTAGATACTCTCTTATAACTCTAAGTAGATATTCCCCTAGTTAATAAGATTAGGATATTTAATACCTTATATATAGAAGCCTTTAATAAGTATTACTTATAAGAGTATAAATAAATATTATTATACTATATTACCCTTATTAATATATTAGTAATATCTAAGTAAAAGCTTATATAAGTATATCAAGAAGATACTTAGTAGTTTTAACTTTTAAGTACTATAATAACTTTAAAAGAATAATAAGAATCTTATTAATATTTATAGTAAAGAGGATAATAAAGTAAAGTAGCTAGGATTTTAATTTAAATTATAAGATAGAATAATCTATTATATAAATTTTAATAATAGAAGGGAGAGACTTTATATATTAAAAACCTTAGAAAAGGAGGTCTTTAAACTAATATATAATAAGTAATATTATAGCGGCTACTATTATATATATAACTAAATAATCTCTTTAATATATATATACTATCTATTAAAGTACTTATAAATATATATTAATTACTACCCTACCTATTATTTAAATTAAATTAAGTATTATAAATCTTATAATAGCTTACTCTCTATTAATAAACTATTTATTCTATTTTATATAATAGCTATAGACTTTATAGTTATATTACTATTAATTATAAAAGGCTTTGATAGCCTACTTATCCTATATTATAGTAAGTCTAGCATCCGTTATTTCTTAGTAAGGACTATCGAATTTCTAAATACTTTATAGGAACGCCTTAATATATTCCTTCTAATATCGCATTTCGCGATATTGATACATGTTATATAGCCTATAAGTGTACCTAGATCTTAGTACCCTTTACCGTCTACGTTAATCTTAAATGGAGTTAATAGAAAGCTCCCGATATAAATAGTAAGCTATTTTAGTATTTAGGAGCCCTAGGTAAACCTCGGTACTACTAATAGATACTATGCTATAATATAGGATAATAATTAATAAGTTTTCTAAGTACTTACTATTACTCCCTAGGTAGTCTATATAGTTTATAAGCTAGTAGGCTAATATTATCTTAGTAGTATATTAGCTTATAGTTAGGGAGTACTTTATAATTTTTTTAGTAATAGAGATTTTAAATTTATATCTTTTTTTTAGTAGGTAGTCTGTTATAAAATGCTACTGTAGCGTAGTAGGCGCTATACCTTATATAGATTAGGTTAGTTAGATATAGGGGGTTACCTTAATAGATAGTAAGGCAAGCCTTTTATACCTATTTACCTAATAGTACCTTTACCTTACGTTTACTTTTTACAACGTGATTCTGCTATATTTAGTAGTAATACTATTATATAACGTCCTAATAGGTTAGAATCGACCTAATAGGTAGTATAGACTAGGAGTCCTCTACTAATAAACCTAGTAGTAGACCGCTATTAAGTTTACTATTTTATACTAGTTAAATTAGACTAGATTTTACCTTAATAATTATAAGGTAAAAATAAAATAATTATAATATATCTAGATCCCTACCTCTTTATAATATTAGGTAAGACGCCTATCTAATATCTTAACTACTAGATTTAGTATTTAGCTTTTACCCTTTATTAAGAAATTTGTTGCGATAGTATTAAGATGTAGTAGAAAGATGTATTCTCTAAGTACAGGAATCCTGCCTATAAGCTAAAGCGCCAGGCCTAGTATAGCTATGCCGCGGAAGGCTTTCGTAAGTAGTAAAGTAGTAGGACTATAATAAATACTATTAATAAATAAAGCTATTATCCTAATAGCTATATAGAACGCTAATAACGCTAATAATATTTAAGGCCGAATCCTAGACTCTATACCGAAATTATTATTATACTTATTTACTAACTCTAAAGTATTCTATAATAGCTCCCTTTCTATTATCTACTAATCTTCTTTAGGGCCGTAATTCTTCTATCTAACTAGGAACTAGGTTAACTAACTATAACCCTAGTGAATCCTCCGCTTCTAGACTAGCTTTTCTATTTACTACTTATTCTATCTATTAATAATAAGGGGAACAGCCAGATAATATTATTAATATAAGTCGTCCTTAGGGTTAGTAGTAGGCTTAAGGTAGGCTACTAATATAACGTTATAAATCTTTATATTACTTAGAAGATCTAGTTAATATACTAATTAACCTATATATTCCTTAATCTTAAAAGGCCTAGCTAATTACTAGCTAATCTTCTATAATATAACTACTAGAAGCCTATATCCCTAGTAAAGGCGGAGGTTAACTATATTACCTACCTTAAAGAATATAGGGGCGTATATAATATCATAATACTCTTTTATTTTAAGGGCTATAAACGCGATTATATCCTTGATATTAATATAAGAAGGATAATATTTATCTATAAAGATAGGATATACTAGTTATATATAAGTAATAAGGTCCTTAATATTTAGGTTATTAAAGCCTTTAATAGAAGGGTTATTAATATATAATAGATCTAGGGCCTCCCGTATCTAAAACTTATATATAATTTAAGTAGGTATTTAGTTTATAGTATTATATTTAGTTAAATTATTTAGGGCTAAAGATATCCTAGCTAGAACGCTAGGATATTACCTAGAATTATTTAGGGTTATAAGGTAGTAGTAAAGCGCTACCTTAGCTATCTAGTTAGACTATTCTAATATACTATCTATCTAGGGGTACTAGGTAGTTAAGTATAATAGACTAACTTTAAGAGCCTAGAATATCTATTTCTAGATTTAACTAATAAACTTTCTATTACGGTCTAAAATAATTACTCTAGGAATTCCCTAGTTAAGTTTAGCTAATTAATCCAGTAGCCTAATCGCCTATTCTTTACTAGTCTATATAGTCTTTCCTAGAATAAAGCTAACTACAATAGAGAATTTATTTATTACTAATATAATGCATTTATATTAATCTAGTAGGGAGATAGGAAGTACTAGGATAAAATTAATTATAATAGTATAAAAGGGTCTTATAGGTAAAAGGATTAGTTATAATAACTTATAGGGTTTATACCTTAGTATTTAGTTAAGTTAATAATATAGGTAATAATAAATAAACTTATAAAGCTTAGTAGTTATATTATAAATATAAAGGCTATTAGTAAGACGCTTATATATATAAGTGTACCTAGGGTAACCTATTTTATTATAAGCTAGTTTAAAGACCTCCTTCTTAATTAATAAAGGTATATATAGTTAGAGACCCTTCTTATTATTATTAAAATAGAGAATCTTATTAATAATATAGTAAGGTAGCTTAATAGTATTACTACCTAAGGCTTTATTCCTCTTAATTATAGATATTACCTTTACTTAGTAGGGTTCCTTAATAAGGCCCTTAATAAGCTATTAATAAAACTTTAGACTTATTTTAATTAAGCTAACTAGGAAAACCTAGATAGATAACGCGTCTAGGCTAGACTTATTTATATTAGCTAGATATTACTCCTAACTAGCTAGCCTAAATAATATATCTAGGATAATATTAGATTTTCCTAGTTTATAGCGTATATTAAGATAGAAATGTTATAGATATTCTAACGCCTAAATAAGGCGTAGATTAAGCTTCTTAACTAATATAGTATTTAGACTAGTCTATTAAATAATAGAGATGGCTACTAAGTAGTTAGTATATATAATAGTTATTAACCTAGCTACCTCTATTATATAATAGATTTCTTAATAACTTATACTATACTAGCGATTTTAAGCTCTATTAGCTAATAGCGTATCTTAGTATTAGTAAGTAGATAGCTAAGAAATATAATAGGTTATTAAGACTTTTATCCTAGTAAATTATCTATAAAAGCCTTTAATAGAATATAGTAGATATAAGTACTAAATCTAAATTCTTTACTAGTATTAAAGTCTATAAATAATTATCTTAATTTATTAAAATAGTAAAGTATAATTAGAGAGGTAAAAAGCTTCTAGAGTTAATAGAATATATTAATTTCTTTTAGTATAGGCTTTCCTAGGTAGGTATAACGGGCTAGTCTTTTATAAGTATTACCTCTAACACTCTTTATTCTACCTTAAAGGGCCTTATTTAAGTAGGTTTTACGTAACTATAATAGCTTAACTATTATAGTATATTAAGTAATATATTATCTTAAGTAGCTAGTTAGACTAAGATATTTCTTTAACTAGGCTAATATTCCTAGGAATAAGAGGTTAGTAATAGTTATAAGCTTTTCTTTAGCGGTAGTAAGGCCTAGAGTATTAACTTTCTAACTAAGTAGATAAATAGAAGGATATCCTAAGAATAATTTCTTAGGGGAAAGGTAAATATTTATATCTATTAATACCTAAAAGACCTAGTCTAGCTAGGATAAATATCCCTCTAGGGACTTAGAAAAGATTATAATATTATTTATATATACCTTATAAAAATAATAGAATAGATAAAGAATCCTATTAATTATATACTAGATATATACGGGTAAATTATAATAGCCTATTACTAGAATATTAAATATTTCTTACTTATAGTAGCTAGCTACTATTAAGCGGTAGTAATAGTCTCTATTTACCTACTATTAGTAGAAAAAGCTTAATATATTAATAGTAGTAATATATATAATACCTTTTAATAAGGTGAGAATTTCGGCCTAGGAAGGAACTAAATATATATTAGGTATTATAATGTTATTTAATACCCTAATATTAATAATAACTTATCCCTTTTTACTAGACTCCCTATCTTTCTAAACTATAAAATATAGGAAAGAAAATAGGGTTAACTTAGATATCTATTCTATTTAACCCTATTTATAGAGCTTATTAAAGGCTTTATTAATTACCTTCTTATTAGCCTTTCTAACTAGATAAACCTAGGCCTAGCCTAGTTTATATAATTCCTACTAATTATCTACTAGGGGAATATCTATCTTATAAGATTTAGGTATATTTATAATATTACCTATATCCTACTAGAGACTTAAATATTTATTTATAACTAATATTAATAAGGACCTTAATTAGGGTAAGTTATAGATTATTATACTAGTATTATAAACCGCCTTAATATTAGGAGCTAGGGTATTTAGTATAATTACTAAAAATATAGTAGTAGCGGCTACTAAATACTATAAATTTAATTTTACCTAGTTAGTATTCTTCTTTAAAGGTCTTATTATAAGGTTATTATAAAAGGCTTTTATAGGGAAGTATCCTACCGCTTTATATTCTATAACTTTACTAAGTTTAATATTTCTAGGAAGCTTAATTTAGTTATTAGAGTTATTATAGATAATATAAATAAGATATATTATAATCTATTATATATATAAGCTAAAAGCTTATTAAGTTTTTCTAGTTTAAATAGAAACTCTCTATTATACGGAAGGTTTAAAGCCTAATAATAAGGTCTAGTAATTAGAACCTTCCTATTTATATAAGGGGTAATAATTATAACCTTCTTATTATAAATAGTAGAGTTTATTTAACTACCTCTACTAGAAATATTAATAGGAACGCTAAGTCCTTTATAAGATTAAATTATTAATATATTTTAATTAAGGTTAATAACTATTCCCTTAGGTTTAAGAATATTAACCCTAATAAGTATATTAACTAATAGATTATTAATAATATAAAGCTCCCTTTTAATTAGAGCCGTACTATTATTACTAGGAAAGTATATTTCTAATTTAATATACTCGCTAGTATTATATCTCTTATCTCCTAAACCTCTAATATTTATAAGGGTAGGTATTCTCTTAACCTCTACCTTTAGAGTATATTTTATAAGAAATACTCTATTAATAAGACTTATTATATAACTTATATTATCGTAGAGCTTATAACGTAGTCTCTTCTAAGATAGGCTAACTATAACTATTATAAAGTAATAACCCTAGAACGTATAGCCTCCGGGTACTATATCTTTAAAAATACTCCTAATAATAGTAGAGGTAGTTAACTATAAAAGGCTTTAGTAGCTACTACTTACTTAAGCCTTAATAAAAGAAGTTACTATTAATAAGGACCTTAATTCTTTATAGCCGTAATGAATATACTTATATAGACCGTTATTAAAGGTAAACTCGGAATAATATTACGGCTTTTATAGCTAAGAGGGTTTTAATAAAGTAGGCTTTAATAGTATCCTCCTACTAATAGTTACCTAATATAGGGTTTTCCGGGTCTTAGTCTTATAGAAATCTAGAATAATCTTAGTACCCTAGCTCTTTAGACCTTACCTATTTAATCTAATAGAACGCGTCTTTATACGCCTTATATTTAGCTTATTTATTATATCCTTCTTTACTAATACTAGCTTAATAGGCCCGTATAGCTAGGCGCTAAGGAAACCTATTATAATATAGGTTTCAGCTATTTAAAGCGTTAAGTAATAGCCGGTTCTATAATTAGGCTTACCTAGGAGACCCGTTTACATTTCCGCTAGTTATTTAAAGGGTTTACTACCTAATAATCTAGAGCTAGCTAACGGGTTAAGCCTATATTTATTAAGGATTATTATTAATATTATCCTAGAGATTTTAATATAGAATAAATAGTCGAGCGTAAGGGTTTATACTACTATAATACGGCTTTAGACTACCACCGAAATTATAAAATAGATTAGAGGTATACTAACCTAATTAAGGGTCTTAATTATAATAATTATTATAATTTCTTAAGTCTAACTTTATTTTATATTCCTTATCCTAATAAAGGCCCTTAATTTTATAGATATTAAACTAGTTATCTTTAGTAAAGTGGAGCTCTTCTAGAAGATCTAGTATATTTAATAAGGTAGTTAGTCTTAGTAGGTTATATTATAAGTTACTATTAAGATACTTATAGGCTAAGAGTACTTATACTTACTTAGTAGTTATAATACTAGTATTCTTCGCGTTTAAGATAATACTAGATATATAATCTATAAGGTCTTATTAATTATAAGTATCCTTAACTATATAATAGATATTCTCTAGAAGGTTAAGAGATTTACTCGGTAAATCTTAAAAGCGTGCTTATAAAGTATTATACTACTTAGTAACGCTAGTAGGGTTATTATATAGCCTAACTTAATTAAGTTAGCTTAGCTAGTTATTAAACTAATTATCCGCTTTACTAAGTAGATAAAAATCTATATTCTATTAAAGGAGGGCCTCATTTATAGTAGTAGCCTTTACTTAAAGCCTATTAGTAAAGCTAAAGATATTATAATAGATATTATATATATCCTTAACTTTAATTAGTAGTATATTAGGGTTTAGATTAAAATATCTAATATTATATAGGTAAAACTAACTATTTATAGGGGGTACTATTATAATAGGCGGAGTAGTTAAATATCTATTAGCTCTATTACCGGCCCTATTACTAGCCCTATTACCGGCCCTATCGCCAGCTATTATATTCAATTATTTAGCTAAGAAGCCTCTAGTAGGCCTAGTAGCCCTATTCCTAGCATTATTATTACCGGCCTACCTATTATCTACTATATCTAAAGCTTCTAGTAGTTAATTAGGTAGTTCTAGCCCTATTAATTAATTATAAATCACCTCTTCTACTAATATTATTTATATACTAGTAGGGATTAACTCCGTATTACTTAGCGAGGTAGATCTAGGGCTATATAATAAGGACCTTATTAGGAGGTTTAATCTAGATAGAGGTTATTATAAGTACTATTATAAGGATAAGGTAGCTTATTTAAAATAATAATTTGTGGTACGTACTAGACTCTAGTTAATAGCCTAGTTAGGAAGCTAGGGTAGTTTATTAATATTAAGAAAGGTAACTAGTTTAAGAGACGTTAATTAGGTATAATAGCGTTAATCTTATAGTAATAATAAAGAAGTAGAAGATAATACCCGATTAGTCCTTAAAGGCCTAAGATTAGCCTTAATAATAAGTAAAATTAGGAAGTAGCTAATATTATTAATAGTATTAGCATATTTATACCTAGTATTAATAAAATTAGACAGCTAAAAGGTAAATACTACGGTCTCTCATAATACTAAGGTAGCTAGAGTACTAAAATAAGCGGTAAATCGGGAAGGTACGGGGAAAAATCGGGTTTTCTTAGTAAAATATCAAGGAATCCTAATAATTCTAGGGAAATCCTAATACTATTAGATGGTAGTAATAGGTAATAAAGAAGGCTCTTATTAATAGTAAATCTTTAGAGGGGACCTTTATATATATCTAAGGTTATAGAAGGCTTTATTAGTAAAGATCCGGTATAAGGTTAAAGGCCTAGGATTTTAGTAGAGTAGAAGACTTAACTAGTACTAAGGATAGCTAGTAGTACTCTAAAGAACTAGTACTTATAGAGCTAGTATATAATCTTAGCTTACTATATAATTAATAGTATATAGTAGAGGCTAGAAAGGTATTACTACTATTTTATTACGATAGTATTAAGATATCGTAGAAAGATATATTCTCTAAGTGCAGGCAGGAATCCTGCCTATAAGCTAAAGCGCTAGGCCTAGTATAGCTAGGCCGCGGAAGGCTTCCGCAAGCAGTAAAGTAGTAGGACTACAACAAAATTAGTCTTCTTAGAAGATTAAGGCTATAGTTTCCCTAGCGGGGAAACTATTATAACTTTAAAATAGTAATAACTACCTACTTTTCCCCTCTATCTTAATTCTTTTACTACTTTACTATTTATTTACTATTTACTTTACTTACCTTCGTACTTACTAGTTTATAACGCGTTTTTCCCTATTATAGTTATTACTATTATTTACTATAATCTACTCCGTCTTATTAAGGAAGTAGACTTACTTTATTTAAAGGATTAATAAATAGCTTCTTATAATAGTATCTTTATAAGCTACCTTAAAAGAAAGTACTTTACAAGAAAATATTATCCTTTTTACTTTCTAATTAGACGCTATTATTAAAATAGGGTATTTATAAATTAATTTAATACTAAAGAGAATTTATAGAATTATATATAAAATTATAACTACCTCTTCCTAGCTAGTATAATTAGCTATTAAATATTATAAACTATTAATAAAGAGTACTTATACTTACTTTAAGACTTATTTTATGAAGCTATTAATTTAACCCTTAAATTAGGTTATTAATAAGCTAGCCCTTTAACTTATAATAAAAGGGTTTATTAGGGATATATAAGAAATTACCCTACCTACTCTTAAGGAGAGTTTTTAGTTAGAACTAGCTTATACTCTTATTACCCCTTACTCCTTATTACTTATATTATTTAAGCTTTATAAAAGGTATCTCTAATTACTACCTCTATTAAAATATTAATATCTATCCCTTTTAGGATATATTTATACTTTAATTAGGAGTTATTAATATTATAATAGCCTAGCTACTCCTTAATCTTAGTAGAACTAGAGCCTAGTAAGGTTACTTAAATAGAAAATACTTCTTAAGAGCTTAAAGATATCTTAAGGTTACTAAAAACTATTTAATAAGGTACTTTAAGGTCTATTAAAATAAAATAGCCCCGCTACTTAATAAAATTAAAGTTTAATAAGGCTACTTAGGTAGGAAATAGCTCCTAGGAGCTTAAATATAATCTAAGCTTACTAAAGATTAAGATAACCCCTTAAGACTCTAAGTTAAATCTACTTAACTAGGACTCTAAGATAAATCTACCTAACTAGGACTCTAAGATAAATCTACTTAACTAGGATTTTAAGATAAATCTACTTATACTACTAAAGTTTTAAATAGTATAATTACTTTAAGCTTTAAATAACTAGTATTAGGCTAGGCGCTTTAATATAAAATACTTAATTAATTTATAAAGAGGAAGTTTTTAAGGTATAAGTTAAAGCTACTTACTTAAAGACTATTAAATTATAAGTTATTATAATCTTAAAGTTAAGTATTACTATTAAGTATAAAGTAAGGCTTAATATACTTAATATAAGAGACTACCTAGTTACTATTAATATAAATAGTCTTAGGAGAATTATATATAAAGAAGTTAATAGTAATATTAACCCGCCTAGGCTACTTAATAATCTTAGCTTATAAGGTAATCCTAGCTTATCTAATCTATTAGGTATTAGTATTGGAGGTAATAGTTAATTAAGATTTAATATATAAAATATAAGATTTTTCTACTTTAACCTACTTAAGTTATATAATTTAGGGGATATAATATATACTTATAAAGAAACTATTTTTTATAAAATATATACTTTTAATAAACGCGTATATAATTATATAATATTAGTTAAAGAAATTAATATAAGAGAAAATCTTATTATATACCTTAAAGGTATATCTTTAAATTAATACTTAAAAGAGATTAATAATTTTAAATAATAAGCTTTCTAAGGAGTATTATTAATAGATTTTATTAATTAACTTACTTTAAGGTTTAAAATATTAGTATTTAAAGTACTTAATTAGTTAATTAGGGAAAAGTACTCTATTATTAATATATACTAAAATAGGGATTTATAAGCCTATTTATAAAATATCTAGTTATATATTATAACTACTAAGGTAGATAATATTTCTACCTAACTAACTTAGGCTTAAAATTAATTAGATATTAATATTTAATTTATAGTAACCCTACCTATTAAGACTATTATATTCTAAGATTTTATAAAAGAGCTAGAAGTTAAATATAATTTATAAAAAGTTATAAATAACTACTATTACTTAAATAATAATAATTATAAAAGGTACTTAGCGCCTAATTACTAACCGCCGCTATTAAATATAATACCTAGGTAATCTATAATAATTATTAATTATAAGGCTATTAAGGCTATTAAGGTAGCTTTTAAGCTGGCTATTATAATAGCTATCTATTATACCTATTAATAGGGTATCTATTATAAAATCTATTATAAGATAGGATAGTTAATTAGATATAAATCTTTATACCTTAGCTAGTATTAAGTAAATAACTTATAATTACTACCTTAATAATAGAGGTAAGTAATTATACCTCCCCTAGCTAAGAAATATAAGGCTAATAGATATAATATTAGTTATAATAGTTATAATAACTTTTAAGGTAATTATAACCCTTATAAAAAGAGAGGTAGTAATTAATATTAATATACCTTATAACTTATAAGGTAAAATTATAATTATAAATATTAGAATTAAATAAATTAAATACCTATATTATAAGCTATTATATATTATAAATATATAGAAATAATTATAATAATTAAACTAAGTAAGTTCTTCCCTAAGGTAGAATTTAATATTAGTAAGTTTAAGTATACTACTTATTTAAAGGAATATAATTTCTTATTATAAATAGTAATAATCTTTATAAATACTCCTATTTATTAGGAAGAAGTATCTTTATTAGATTAGGGAAATAATAAGGTATATAGCTTTATAATTAATATTAATTATTTTTATATTAAAATACCTTATATAAATTCCTACTTTATTAAAATACCTCTATTAAGGTTAAAGACTTACTACTAGTATAAAGAAGATTTTAGCTTTAAAACCCTATTATACGCGTATCTAGCCTTATATTAAGCTATTAAGAGTAGTTAAGATAATAAGTACCTCTTTATTAAAGTAAACTTTAAATAGGAAGATATACTAGAACTAGTAATAGACTTAGATATTATACTATATCTTAATACTAGCCTATTATTTTAATTATAATATTTTATTATAATTTATATTAGATTTTAAGTTATAAGTAATATTAAAGTAATCTACTTAGATATAAGATATATAATAATATTTATTAATTATAAGTTTCTAGTATAAATTTTACTTATAATAATTATTAAAAAAAAATACCCTAATAAATATCTAGGATATAGGTTTAGCTAGGTATTTTACTAATAAGTATATAATAATTAATATATATATCTTAAGTTAAAAGGGTAATTAGAAGGCTCTAATATTTTTTTTATATAATATATATTTAGTTAATAACCTTAAGGTAAAAATACTAGTTAGGATAGATATTATAAATCTAAAAAGGATAATCCTTAACTTAAATAATTAAAAATTAACTATCAAAAGTTATAATAGGCTTATTACCTTAATTTAAATTTTAATAAAGGATAATATTATTATCTATTATATAATATATAATTAAAAACGCGTTATTATCCTAATAAATTTAATAGCTTAAGTACTAGTATAATTAAAGACTTTTATACCTTTACTTAATAGGGATTACCTTTTTAAACCCTACCTACTAGGAGTATATACTTATATTATAAATACTTCTTTACCTTTTATTTATATTAAGAATAATATTAAGGTAGTTAAGGTTATATCTACTTATTCCTACCTAAGTATAATTATTAAATATAATACTAACTTTTATTATACTACTTACTTAGAGGAATATATTTATATTATAATAAAAATTAATATTAAGGTTAAGAGCTTATTATTAAGTAAAGAGATTAAAATTTAAGATAGTATCTCTCTATTTAAAAATAAAAGGGAGTTAGAAAAGTTAAAGGCCTTAGTATATAAGTTTTAAAATATTTAGAAAGATAATAATAATATTATTAATATCTTAGAAAGGGACTAGATAATAGTATTAATAAATTTTAATTAAAATTCCTTTATAACCTTAAAGCTAAACTAGAGAGTATACCTAATAGATATTATAAATAAAGAGGTAATTAATAAAGAATTTAATAAGCTTTATAAATAAGGATATATAAAATAGATAAATAAATTAATATCTTTTACCTTCCTTATATTTATTATATAAAAAACTATCTTAAGTAGGCTAGGCTAATAGCTCTACTTATAAAAAAGGTAAGAGTAGTAGTAGATATTTAAAGTCTTAATAAGATTACTACTATTAACTCCTATTTATTATAATTATAAACTAAAATTATAAATAACTTATAAAGAATAAATAATATAAGTCTTATAAATAGTCTTACCTTCTTTTTTTAATTCTTAATAAAATCTAATGATTAGTATAAGTTTACTTTTATTTCTTATTAGGGATTAGAATACTTAAAGGTAGTAGTAATAGGTTTTAAGAATTTACCTCCCTTTATTTAAAGAATTATAAATAGGGTATTATACCCCCTTTAAGACTTTATTTATATTTATATAAATAACTTTATTACCTTCTCCTAAATATTTAATAAATATTTTAATTATTTTAAATAACTTTTCTAGCTTTTATTTAAATTAAATATAATAATTAATATTAAGAAGACCTTTTTAAACTATCCTAATATTACTTTATTAGGGTAAAGGGTTAATACTTTTAGATTATTAATAATTAAAGAATATATTAAGGTACTTAGAAATATTAACTTTTTAAAAGACCTTAAAGTATTAAAAAATTACCTTAGCCTTATAAGTTAAATATATAATAAAGTTAATTATTATATATAATAAGTAGATCTTTTATAAGTAGAGAAGATAAAGCTATTAAAGGGTTTATTAATAAAAGGAGGTTATAAGTAAAAGAATTTTATAAAAATAATATTAATTGAAAAAGGTAAGTTCTACTTAATTTATTTAGCTCTTTATAAGATATTTTTTTAAGTTTAAACTTCCTTATTTATTTTTTATATTTAAAGCGCCTTTATATAAATATTAATACCTTTAAGAAGAGAGGTTATAAAGTTATATTATATTATATTAAAGATAATCTTATAAGGGATAAATACTTAAAGGCTAATATTAAGCCTATACTTTTCTTATCTAAGTTATTAAATAGGATTAGAACCTATTATTAATTAATAGAGTTTAAGGTTATATATCTAGTTTAAATTATTTATAAAATTAAGTACTTTATTAATAATTTACTATTTATAACTATTAAGGAGGAGGTAAGTTTTACTTACCTCCTCCTTAATTAATAAATTTAATCTTAGACTAGTTTATATATCTTAGTACTTATCATAATTTAGACTATATATTTAATATTAATTAGGTAAGTAATATATTATACTTAATATACTATTAAAGTTAATAAATAACTTAATTATTAAACGTAGCTTATAAATAATTAAAGAAAGTATATTAAATAATATTTTTATATTTAATATTTTCTTTATTAAAATATTAACTTCTTTTAAAGATTAAGTAGTAGTTAGTTATATAATAAGTAAGAAATAGATAAAGATTTATAATAGCTTAAAAGATAGGGAATCTATTTTATTAAATATTTAATTTTATTTTATAAGAGGGTTACTCTACTTTATAAATTATAAAGGAAGGGTATAATTATACCTTTTTAAAGAGTTTAAAAAGGAGATATTTTATTAAATATATAATAAAAAGTCTTACCTAAGGTTTAATTATATATATAAGGTAATTATAAGTAACTATTACTTTAGGAAATTAATAAGATAGTTATATCTATATATTAATTACTATTATAAATATAACCTTAATTAGATAAAGTAATATCCTACTTATAAAGCCTTAATTCTAATAGTTACCCTACTTATATTATATAATATTATAACTATAGATTTTATCCTTACTTTACTTAAAACTACCTTAGAGATAAATATAATATTATCTATTATATATAAGTTTTCTAAAAGAGTAATTATCTTATATATAAAAAATACCTACTTAGCTAAGGACTAAGTAAAAGTATTCTTAGATAAAATAATTAATTAAAGTCTACCTTATATAATAATATTAGATTATAATAAGAAGTTTATATCTACTTTCTTATAAGGAGTATTTAAAAGTCTAGGAGTTTAATTCTTAATAAGTATAATATATTATTTATAAATAGATAGCTAGTTAGAGAGGATAAATTAAATAATTAAAATTACCCTAAAATACTAGCTAACTTTTAATCCTAGAAAAGATTAAATTATATTCTTACTTTAATTTAAAGGTATTTTAAATAATTTACCTAGTTTTATAATATTTATAAGCTTAAATAAGGTTATATATAAGTACTACCTATATAATACCCTTACCTTATTACCCCTAGATAATTAGAAGGCTAGTTAATTTCTAGAGAATAAGATTATTATTTAAAAGGAGGTAGAAGATTTAATTAAATAGGCTTATATTAAATCTAAGATTAAATATAATAAATACTATTAACTAATTTAATTTAATAAAGGTAAGGATATCTTTATAAAGTTATATACTAGGTATAATATATCTAGTATAATCTAAGTAAAGCTATCTAATTAATAGGCGGGTCTTATTAAGATTATATAAAAGGTAGGGGAATTAACTTATAAATTAATAATCCTAATAAATTAAAAAATCTATTTAATTATTTTAATTATATAATTAGAAAAGTTATTATAAGGTAATAACCCCTTTAATAAAGGCTAAAAGCTAGACTACCCTTTAGTAGTAGAAGAGTTAAATAATAAATAGTACTTATATAAAATTAAAGAGTTAGTAGGAAAGTAGTAAAGAAAGTATAACTAAGGAAAACTAATTATTAAATATTTAGTTTAATAGAAGGGCTACGGCCTAGAGGATAATATATAATATAAAGAAGACCTTCTAGGTTATATAATTAATTTATAAGATAAGTATAATTAATTATATAATAAATTATATATATTATATATATCTAGCTAGGTAGGTATAAACCTAGCTAGATACCCTATTTATATAAGTAGGGATATTAAACTACTATCTTTATAATATAAAATATCCCTTTATAATTCTTAATAAAGTCTTAGTATTTAGTATAAATTTACTTTTACTTTCCTTAACTCTTATTTATTATATAATTCTATTACTTAACTCTACTTATTATTATATTAAACTACTATTATTATATATTTTTAAGAGGTAGAAAGTACTATTTATTAATATAATTAGGGGTTAAGCTAAAAAGGGCGCGTTAAGTTATATAAAAGATAAGATTAAAGTATATTAAGCTAGACTTATATTAGAATTACCTACTTAGATAATTAAAGAAATACTAGAAGAATATTAATACTAGCTACTACGGCTAATATTACCTTTCCTTATAATACCTAGAATAGCCTACTAATTACCTTAAGGTAAATAGCTAATTATTATAGAGTAGTATCTTATAATAGATATATTAAATAAAAATACTTAGCCTCCTACTAAAACTACCCTATTTAATTGAAATATACTCTTAGTAAGGAAGGTTTACTAAGATAACTAAGTATAAAGTCTTAGTATATATAAATAAATACTCTTATAATCTTAGATAAATTAATTAAATATTCTACTCCTACTATTTTAATAGGTTATAAGCCTAGATATAGGGTATTTATTTAAATTACCTCTTATTTAGCCTATTAACTTATTAATTAAGTATATAAAGTCTAGGGCGTTATATAAGTATATTATATTATAAGGTACTACCTATTATAAATAACCCTTAATCTTTGACTAATAAGCGAGCTTACTATATAATAATTAACTAGTTAAAGAAAGTTAGGGGAAGCCTTGAAGCTTAAAGTTATAATTTCCTAGCTACTAGGATTCTTTTAAAGAAGATTATTAAGTTATTTCTTTATAATAGTACCTATTAATTAGCTAAGTATATTAAATAATATTAATTCTATTTATATAAAATATTAACCTACTTAGTAGGATAAATATATTAAAGTAGTAAAAAAGGAGGTATAACCTTAATTTACTAGGTAAAAGTAATATTAAAACTACTTTACCTACTTTAGAAAATTACTTATAAGATAGTTAATATAACCTTAATTAAATAATTACTAGTATACTTTAATACTACTACTACTACTTATAAACCTTAAGGTAAAGGTAAGGAACATCTTATTAAGTTAAAAATTAAAAGAACTAGATTATTAATTTATTATAATAACTCTTAACCTTTTTAAATATAAGATATAATCTTTTAACTCCTTTAAAATATAATAGTTATTGAAATTATAAGGTATAAATATTATAAAAGGTATTTAAATCTATTTTTTTAAGATAATTATCTTTTAAATAATTCTCCCTTATTTTTTAATACTTTAAGCTTATTATTTATAAGCTCCTCCTCTACTTTTAATTAAATATAAATATATTAGCTACTTATCTTTCCTTTAAATATTATTATTAAAGAGCTTAAGTAATAATAGAATAAAACTTATTAAAGTTATTATATTTTTAAGTATAATTTTTTAGGGTATAATATTATACTTAATAAGGTAGCTAGGTAATATAAATATAAATAATTAAGATTTTATACTTTAATACCTCTTTAATAATTCCCTTTTCTTAAGTAAATCTATTTAAGAATTATCCTTTAAAGCCCCTAATAGTAATAATCTTTTTAATACTATTATTAACTTAAAGCTACTTAATTTAAATTAACCCTTTAAAGCTTATATTTACCCTTATAAAAAGTAATATTAAAAGAAAATATTATTATTATAAATAGGATTAATAGCTTACTACTTTATATTAAGAAGCTTAAAGGATTAGAAGGATTTTAAGTATAAATTTAAAAAAAATATAAGTATTTAATATTTACCTACCTTTTTAAATTTTATAAGGTAGATTAAGTTATAACTCCTATTATTCTAACTCTTCCTAATTATTTAATAATTAATAATATTAAAATTTATAAATCTACTTTTAAGGAGCTAGTTAAATAAGAGCTTAAGTATAAATCAACTATTAATATTATTAAGAGCTACTTAGGTAATAATCTCTTTATTAATTATAAGGATATTAAAAATACTTATATATTATAAGAAACCCTTAAGATTAATAATAAACTTATAAACTTTAATACCCTTAATAACTTATATTATTAACTACTTAAATTAGACTTTAATTAATATAAGGATATTATAAATTTTATAATCTACTTTAAATCTCTTTATAATAAAATTACCTTAATATCTACTTATTTAAAATTAGAAATAAACTTCTTAATCTTCCTCTTTTATATAAGTCTTAATAAAGCTTATAAAGGGTATTTTATATATTATATTTAGACTTATAATTTAATAAATAAGACTAATACTATTAAGCTAGCTTATTCTCTTAAGTATACTATTAAGTACTTTATTTAAATAGTAATTAACCCCTTAATTAATTAAGAAGAATTAAATTTTATTATAATAACTACTTATACTCTTACTACTATTAATCCTACTATTTTAATAAAAAATTAAAATATAATTATACTTAAACCTAATACTTAGCTTAATTAAAAGCTTATTAAATATTATATTTATTATTATATTTATTATATACTTAAAAGGAATATTTTAAGCTTAAAAATAGTAAGCTACTTATAAAGAATAATATTAATAGTAGTAAAGGAAGAGGAAATAGAGGTATTAAAGGTAAAATAGGGAAATAATCTATTAAAGATAAATTTAATAATAAGCTTAATAAGAGATACTATTATAATAATAACTTTAAGGCTAAAACTTATATAACCTTTTAAGATAATATTAGTATAACCTTTACTATTAAATTAGACTCTTAACGTAAGAAATAAATACTTAATACTATTTACTTAATATATTTAATATCCTCTTATATAAACTTAATTAAATACTACTTATTTAATCCTTTATTAAATAATATTTAACTTATTAAAAGTATTAATAATACTTATTATCCTCTTAATATTAATAAGGTCTATATTCCTATTATAATAGATAAGAAAAGGAAGGACTTAATTTTTATTAACTACCTTTATATCCTTAAGTTACTTATTAATTTAATCTTATAAGGATAGCTCTAATATACCTTAATATCTCTTTAAATTATTTAAAATAGTATTAAGATTAATAAGTAAGGTATTATAACTTAGTTATAAGATAATAATCTTTACTACTTATATATATAAGAGTCTCCTTATATTATACTATTTATAAAGATAGTATTATAAATATTTATTCTAATATTAAAAATACCTTATTCCCCCTTTAAAGAGGTTATTAAAGTCTTTATTAAGGTTATTATACTTTATATTATATTAAGGTAGAAGGAGCGGGCTAATCTAGTAAAAAATATTATCCCTACTCTAGAATATTTAGACTTAGACTTAGAGTTAAACTCCTTTAACTTAAAAGGTTAAATTAATAATAAAACCCTTAGTTTATAATATACTTATATAAGCTATTTAAATTATTAAAATATTAAAAAACTTATTTATCTCTTTAAAGGAATTAACCTTATTGAGGAACTTATTAATAAGGACTTATACCTATTATATATTATATCTAATTAAGAAGAAGGTCTTTTAACCTTATTTATAATAATATCTTAAGCCCTTATATCCCTAGAGGTTATAAGGGAGGGTATTACTTTATTACCTTCTTTAATAATTAGGATAAATAATTTAAAGTAGAAGTAATAGAAGTAAAAGGTAAGATCTTTAAAGCCTTTAAATATTATTAAGCTTATAATAAATATAATATTATTATTATAAATTAATTAAGATCTAATTATAATAATAAATATAAAGATTATAACTTTAATTTTTATTATATTAATTATAATATCTTATAAGAGCTTATAATCCATAAGGGTACTATATAATAATATAGCTATTAAGTACTATAAATGGTATATATATATATATATAGAACTCTCTATTTTTATTAATAGTAAGACTAATTACTACCCTTCCCTTTAGGGGGAATTCCCTCCTCTATATATTATAAGTAAAGGGGTAGCGTAGTACTACTATATACTATAAATACTATATTAATAGTAGTATTATATTCTTAATTAGTCTTTATAATTATCTCCCTATCTAGGCTCTTAGGCTTTAAGAGTATAAAAGGTTATAATTTATAAAAGATACTCCCTTAATAATAAAATATACCCTTAATAAGGGCGTAATAATATAATTAATTATAAGGCCCTCTAAGCTAAGCCTTAAGGAATATATAGTTTTATTAAATTATAATAATTATAAATAATACTCTTATATATAATCCTTATATTATAATATAATCCTATTATATTTCCTATTATTCTTTATTAATTTATTATAAAAGTAGTTAGAAGTCTTAGTATTTTAAAGTAAATAGGAAGTTATTATTATTAAGGGTTTATTAAGTACTTAAGGTATACCTCCTTTATATAACTTTAATATTATTCTTTTAATTATAATATCTTTATTTTTTATTAATTATATTAAGTCCTTTTTAATTTTTATTTATATTATTACCCCCTTTATACCTTATTATACCTCCTTATAACCCTATTAATTACTTTATAAGTAATCTTTCATAATTAACTTATCTTCTATTAATTAAAGAAGGCTCCTACTATCCCCTCTTATAATAATATTTAACCTCCTTTATTAAGTTACTTATAACTTATTCTTATATTATCTTATATAATATACCTTTAATATATTATATTTTAAAGTAAAGAGTTATAAGTTTAATATTTTTAATTAAGGCTTTACTTATCCCTTTAATAGTATATTTTATATACGCGCCTCCCCTAGCTTAATAAGATATAACTATTATAAAGACTTTAATATAAAATATAGATAGGAAATTTTTATCCTTATTTACTACTCTTACTTATACCTCTTATAAGCCTTTAATATTATAATTACCTCTAATACTAGCTCTAATCTTCCTTAGCTTACTAGATATTAATAAACCTTTAATAGGCTTATTTATTAATACTACTACTACCTTTATTATACCTCTACCCCCTCTATTACTACTACCTTAGCTAGGATAGATCCTACTATTACTAGCTATATTATAAATACCCTTAAGGGTATTCTTAATATCCTCTATTAATATATATATATTACTTTATCTCCCCTTTTAAAAACTTATTAAAGCCTTATTAATATATTATAAGAGTGCCTTCCTCCTATTATAAAGGATAAGGATAAAAATAAAGAGGAGGATCCTATTAATAATAGTAATAGTAGTAATAGGCCTAATACTATTATTAATATAATATAATAGCCCTCTTTTATAATACCCTTAATAGTCTAGTTATATTAGATATCTTTTCTTTTTTATTAATAATAATAGAAATTATTTCCCCTCTTATATAATATAAACTTTATATCTTAGGATAATCCTACTTAACTCTTTTTAATATATCTAGTATATTAATTAAGTCCTATTTATATAGCTATTAATTATAATTATAATTATAAGATTAACCCTTCTACTTTACTAAATATTAAGGTTTATTATAAGAGATTTTATAATTAAGAATAGCTTTAACTTCTTATTTATCTTTATTATTTATAAGCTCTACTTATATAGCTTTTATAATACTCTTATTATTACCCTTATATAGTTTTATAAATAAGATATAAAAGATATTATATATATAAAAGGTATTAAGTAGTTATAACTTATATACTTAACTACTAATATAATTAAAGACCTTAAAAGGCCTTAAATAATATTATTATAATTTTTTAATTTTTTATATTAATCTAATATACTTTATATTTAATAAGATATAATTACTTATATTATATTATCTTTACTTTTACTATTTATATATATACTCTACTTATATAACTTATATTTAATATAAGTATTACTTTAAACCTTCCCTTTATTTTTAAAGTAATTTAACCCTTTTTTATATTAATAGGACTTCTCCTAATAATAGATTTAAAAGCTTTATATCTAACTTAAGTAAGTAGTTATAAAGCGCCTTATATAAAGGTAACTTAATATTAATATACTTTATATAATTATATATAAACTCTATTAAATAAAGTAACTCTACTTAATTATCTTATCTTTAAGTAGAATAGTAGTATAAATACTACTTAAGTATATTATTCTATCTCTCTATTTAACTATCTATTTAAGGATAGAAAGTAGTATTAAGCTTTCTTTTTATATTAATATAATAATATATAACTACTTAAAAGCTATTTATAAATACTATCCTTTAATTATTAATAATACTTTTTAATTAATTAAACTTTAAAAAGATTTTATAATATAATAAGTTAATAATATTAATAGTATTAACTATTTTTATAATAAGTAAGTACCTAGCTACCTTAATATAATAGTTTATAACTACTAAAATTATATTATAAATACTATCCTTCTATTTATTTAAAGGGAGATTTATAATAAAATTTATAATAATTTTTTAAAAAGGTCTTATAAGTATTAATAATAATAATAATAATAGTATATTATAAATAATATATTTATATAGCTTTATTAATTTATAAGTTAAGTATTTTTATATATAATTATAAATATCTTATCCTATTAATTTCTAGTAGAACTTCTACTTAATAAGCTCTTATATATACTTTTATAAGTAGTAGCTAGTATAAGAGTTATTATAATAAAGCTTTAAGATTTCTTATTTAATTACTTTATTATTAAGTATAAAAATTATATTACCCTTATAAAAGACCCTTATCTTATTTATTAATAGAGTTATATTAGTAGCCTTTTTATAATCTTAAGACTTTAATAATTATTTCTTATTATAAATATCTTTATCTCCTTTTTTAAGATATTAGAGTATCTTTAATATTAAGTTATTATATTTATTTTATACGCGCTCTATTATTAATATAATTATAATATACCTTTTAAGTACTATTTAATTAATATTAAATTATCTTATAATAGGATTTAAGTTATTATTTATATTACTTTATATTCTTAAGAGCGCGTTACTTTCTCCTATTTTTAGGGTATAAGGCTTTCTAAGCCCTATCTCTAACCTTTTATACTATTTATAATTATAAGCCTTACTATCTTATAAACCCTTATAAATACTATATATATAATATTTATTAGAAGGAATATACCTAATATTCTTTAACTTATTTTATAATATTAATAGATAAGTATCTTTTTTATTTATTATTAATATATAGTCTAGTTACTTTAATAAGGTATAAGCTAGGTTCTTAATACTTATATAATAATATATCTTAAAGTTATATATTATAAGCTTTATTATTTAATATACTTATCTCCTTATTAATAATAATATTATCTAGAAATAACTTAAGTTATTATAGTTAATAATTATTATAATTAGGTATAAGCTACCTTCTAAGAAGTATTATTATATCTAAAATACTTTAATAATTATAAGTAGTTCTTAATTATAAGTCTTATATCTAGTTTCTACTAAATATAGCTTATAGGAATAAAAAGTAATTAGATATTATTCTACCTCTACCTCTTTATTATTAATTAGGAACTTTTATAATTAAATAGTTATAATAGCTAGTATTAAAGTATTAATCTCTAGTTAGATTTCTCTTATAAGGTTAAAATATATAAATAATAGTACCTTTTAAAATAGTTATTTTAACTACTTAAATATTACTCTTATAATATTACTTAATATTAGTAACTTCCTATTTTTAATATATAAATAATTATTTTTTAGATAGTCTATTAACACTGCGGTTATAGATAAATAATACTTAATAAAATAATAGTAGAAATTAGTAAATCTTAAAAAGATCTAAATATCTTTAATACTTCTAGTAGACTGACCGTCGAGTCGGGTTTCGGTACTATAGATTGGTACCGACCCGAATACTCGGTACCTACTTCCGGTACCGACCCGACTCGCCAAGGTATCGCCAAGACGCCAAGCCGCTAATAAATTAGCTAGAAAGCCTAGATTTTCCCCAAAATTAGTACTATTCTAAAAATAAATTATTTTTTATTTATAATTTTTATAGCCCCCTTAATTCCCTAGGTATATGTATTACCTTTTTGTATTACCTTATTTACTTAAGGGTATTACCTAGGTAATAATAATAATAATACTTAGTAATATAGTAGTAAGTTATATATATAGTACTAAATACTACTATAAATAGAAAATATTAGTAATATTATAGTTATTATCCCTATAGGAATAGTTAATTAGCTATTATCTTTCTATATTACCTTATTTACTATTAAGAGTTACCTAGTTAGTAATAATAATAATGCTTAGTAATATATTAGTAAGTTATATATATTATATAAAATATCATTATAAATAAAAAATGTTCCTGATATAATAGTCTTAGTAAAATAGTATAGGCGGAACTAATGTCTTGGCGAGTCGGGTTAATACTTCGGTACTAATACTCGGTACTACCCTATGGTATTAACTCGAATACTCGGTACTAACTGTTAGTACCGACCCGAATACTCGGGCTAGGAATTTGGTATTAACTCGCTAAGAGTCGAGTCGGGAACCCGACTCGAGTTCGAAGTACCGACCCGACGCGGTTAGTCTAACTTCTAGGTTCTAGCTATTATATTATAATATCTACTCTACGCGGATCTATATATACGCCGTTATAACTAATAATAAAGCTAAGGAATTCTACTTCTACTATTATAAATTTATATTTCTCTAAGCTAATATAAAGTTTAAATTTATAAAGATATTATAATATTACTTTTATAACTCTAATATAAGACTTTTTATCCTAGGAGTAGATAAGAATATTATTTAGATAAATAATATATATAATATTAAGTAGTCCTACTAGGGCTTTATTAATATATACTTAGAATAAGGTAAATATATTAATAAGTCTAAAAGGTATAATTATATATTTAAAATAGTTATACCTTATATAAAATATAATCTTTTATTTATTATCCTTTCTTATTTATAAGTAATAATATATATCCTTAAGATCTAACTTAGTTAAGTACTTAATATTAATTAATCTTATTAATATTTTATTAATTAATAGAAGTAGATAATAGTTTTTAATTATAATCTTATTAAGTACCTTATAATTAATATATAAATATAATATTCTATCCTTTTTTAATATAAAAAGAACTAGTATACTTATTAGACTTATAAAATAATAAATCTACCCCTTTTTAAAAGTCTACTTAAAGTACTCCCTTAATATATATAACTCTTTCTTTAATAAGTTATAAAGTAGGTTAAAGGGAGGTTCTTTATTCTCTTTTATATTAATCGCGTAATTATAATATATATAAGCTAATAGTACCTTAATATTCTTAATTAAAAAGATATCTTAGAATTCTTAAAATTTTAAAGGGAGCTTAACTTTAAGTAGTAGGCTTTTATTACCTACTTCTAAGTATATTATAATAAATATAATACTATTAAGCTACTCCTTTAAGGCTTTAATAGTATTAAAGTATTCCTTAATATTACTTTTCTTAATAGAGAATTACTAATTTTATATAAATTAATTTACTTAGGGATTTTATTCCTTTAATTATAGATATTTAAGGTAGAAGTTATAATTAAGGTTTATTATTATATAAAAGGCGCCCTTATAATATTATATAATATTATTAAAATTAATAAGTTTAATTTTTCTTATATAAGAATTTAATAATAATATTAGATTCCTAACTCTATTATATAAGGTATTACTAGAGCTAGGATTTATTTCTTAATCCTACTCCTTTATTAAGCGTATATTAATATAATTAATATCTACTCTAGAGTTAATTAATATAATAAATTCTCTTTATAAGCTCTTAAGCTCTATTTATATTATAATAATAAGTTATTATATCTACTTCTTCCTTTATATTATAATAGTAGATATAATTATAATACTTAAGGGTTTTATAAATTTAAGCCTTTCTTAGCTAACTTATTATTAGATATTTTATTAGTTATAAGCTTATTAGTTATAATATTTATAATTATTAATTTTACGCTCTAGTAATCCTTAGTTATATATCCCTTCTTTTAATAATTATAATATTTAATAGTAGAAAGGTTAGGCTTAGGCCTTTAAGGAAGGTATAATAACGCGCTAATAATACCCTATCCTTCTTACTTTATATATAAGCTATTATCTCTTTATCCTTAGAAATTTCCTCTTCCTCTTTAAGGATATTAACCCTTAATAGGAGTATTATCCCTTTAATCTTTATATATAAATAGTATTATATAAGGCTTTAATTTAATTATTAATATAATAAAAGTATCCTTTATTTTTAAGATATTAAGTTATATTATAAGTTAATTATAAAGATCTTTATATAATCTATTTAAAAGGTTATTATAAAGTATATACTCTATTAATAGCTTAAGTTATCTTTTTAACTTAATAAGGTAATTTATAAAGTTTATAATCTTTTAATATTCCTTTTACTTAACTTTTAAGTAGTACTTATTAGTTATTAAATATTAATTTTAAAGATCTTTTATTTAATTTATTAAGAAACTATTAAAGTATTCCTAGGACTATTTATCCTTTAATATATCTTTTATATACTTATACTACGTAGCTTTAAGGTCTAGGGTTATATATTATAACGCGTATTAGATTTTTATAAAGTTATTAAAAAGATAGGTTATACTTATTTTAATTATTTTAATTATATTATTAAATTATTCTTAATATTTTTATACTAACTTCCTATTATATATATATAAGTCTTATAACTTAAGAATATAAGTTTTATATTAAGGATACTTTAATTCTAATTCTTCTATTAATAATAAATAATAATAATAACCTACTTAAGTAGTATTATTTATATATATTTCTTACTCTAACTCTTATAAATATTATTATAAATATTATATTTATTACCTTTTAAAGACTTCTTCTTTAAGTTTTTATATCCTTTATAATAGTACTTCTTAGGTTTTAAGTAGTAGGGACTAGGTTTATACGCCTAGTAGCTACCCCTAAATAATTAATTATAATTATAATATATCTATTATTAATTAATTAATTAATTCTTAAGACTTACTTTCTTTATAAGCTTAATCCCTTATATTTAAGTAGGTTATCTACGCTAGTTAACTAACCTTTTTACCTTATACTTATAATAACCCTTCTCCGCTTATCTTATTAATAGTTAGGCTACTACCCCTAAATAGGGTAAAGTAATTAGAATATAAGGGTACTATATAATAATATAGCTATTAAGTATTATAAACGGTACGTATATATATATATATATATATATAGAACTCTCTATTCTTATTAATAGTAAGACTAATTACTACCCTTCCCTTTAGGGGGAATTCCCTCCTCTATATACTATAGGTAAAGGGGTAGCGTAGTACTACTACGTACTATAGACGCCACGTCGATAGTAGTACCGTATTCCTAACTAGTCCTTATATAATCCTAGGAAACCTTAAAAGTAATAGAGCTATTAAATATTTAAGTTAAACCCTCTAGTTAATAATAAGTACTATCTTATATAATATAAGTCTTATATTAGTTATTATCCTTATCTCTCTTATATTAAATATATTAGGATAAAGGGCTATATTAACTACTAAAAACTAGCTACTAACTAAGGTTATAAAAAGGATTAAGTTAAACTTAATACCCTTATTAACTTTAAAGGTAACTATATTTATAAAATATTAATACCTAATAAGTAAGTTATTAAGGCCTTAAGAGTTACTTAGAGAAGGGAGAAAGATAGCCTACTCCTTATATTACCTATTATTATTAATCCCCTAATATATAAAGTATTAATAGTAGGGGAGTATAATATTAAAGAGTATTATCTTATTAATACCTTCCTACTTATAAATCTAATAGATATTAATAAACTTATTTAATTAATATAATTAAAGCCCTTAATTATAAATTTAAGGTTGAAATTAGTAGGAATCTAAACCCCTTAATTTATAAAGTCTCCTTTAATAGTAGGAATATTACTAGTAACTCCGCCTTTAGTTTTAGATAAAACCTTATAAGTAGATAATATATAACCTAATTACCCTTATCTTATCCCTTAAGATCTATTATTAAATATCTACTTATATTATATTATAATATCTAAAGCTATTAATTAAGAACCTTATAAATCTAAGATATTTAAGGAAGTTATAATTAATTATATCTATTAAAAGTAATAGAAGGCTAGTATAATAGATAAATTTAACTCCTTTATTAAAAATAATACTTAGAAGTTAGTTAACCTATTAAAGAATTAGACTACCCTTTATAATAAATAAGTTTATACCTTAAAATATAGCTTATAAGGGGAAATTACTTACTATAAAGCTTACTAAGTTATTTAAAGTTTTAAATAATATAAGGGACTAGATTATAATAAAACCTTTACCTTTATAATTAAGCTTATAAGTTATAAGGCTATTTTTACCCTTACTACTATTAAAGATTAAGACCTAGAATAGATAGATATTAAGACGGCCTTCCTTTATAGATATATAAATAAGGAAATCTATATAAAATAACTTATAAGGTATAATAATTAATACCCTAAAAAGGTATATAAATTAAATAAAGCCCTTTATAAATTAAAATAGTTATTATAAGTTTAATATAATTACTCTATAAAGTATATAAAGGAGATTAGCCTTAACCTTATTAATATTAACTTTAATATATTTATTAATATCTCTTTAAGTACTATTACTACTCTTTATATAAATAATATACTAGTTATAAGGCCTTTAAAGCCCAAGATCTAATAAATTAAAGATACCCTTAATATTAAATTCTATATAATTAATTTAAGCTTATATAACTATTACTTTAATATAATAGTAACTTAGGATTAAGTTAATTAAATATTATAACTAGGATAAGCTACTTATATAGAATATTTCCTTAAGTATTATAAAATATAGGAGTTAAAGCTTATTATAACCCTAATAAAAATTATTACCTAGCTTCTACTAATTAAAGACGGGTATATAATACTATTAAACCTCCTTAAATAGTATTAATTAGCTATTAATTCCCTTATCTATATAATACTAGGTACTTAATTTAATATTATTTATATAATCTTAGTAATCTCTTACTACTTATTAAACCTTATAGTAAAATACTTTAAAGTAGTAAAATATATCTTCTACTACCTTTAATCTATAATTTACTAGTAACTTATATATAAAGGATTACTAGAAAATCTTATTAAATAGGTAGACTTAGACTAGGCTAGTAATTATAATACTTAGAAGTCTACTTTTAACTATATCTTTAACCTTAGAAGTAATACTATCTCTTAATTATCTAAGTATTAAGTAATAGTAGTACTATTAACTTATAAAGCTAAATATATTAGATAGATATAAGTTATAAAGGAAGCTATCTAGCTTAGAACTCTCCTAGATTAAATCTATCCTATTAGTAATATACTCTAAATAGTTATTATCTTTAGGGATAATTAAGGTATAATTATACTAGTAAAGAACCTACTTTATTATAATTATATTAAGTATATAAATATTTAGTATTACTAGATCTAGGGTTAAATTATTAATAGTAAAATTAACCTTAAATAGACTCCTATTAATAAATAGGTAGCTAATAGCCTTATTAAGGCCCTTAATTATAATAGCTTTATTATCTTCTAGGAGGTAATTAGTCTAAAAGAGACTACGTTAAGAAATATAAAATATTAAGTTAATTATATATAAGAGTTATAATACCTTATAATTACTAGAGCTTTTAAGCCTTAATAATACTATTAATTAATAACTATCAATAATATTACCTACTAATAATACTATTAACTATTATATTAATAGGCCTAAAGCTTAATTATACCCCTAGGTATATATAGTTTAAATTATAACTTTATTAATTTATTAATAAAGTTATTATACCCTAAATAGTAGAAGGTAGTTTTCTTATAGTTATAATATTCTAAGGTACTCCTAGGGTTAACCTTCTAGGGGATAACTGCCTTAGAATCCTATAGTACTTATTCTATTAACTAACGCCTTATTAATTAAGTACTCTACTATCTTTATTATTATTATAATTATTCTAGGTTACTCTACTAATAGTTATAGGTATATAAGCCTATAATTAATACTATTATTATAACTAAACGCCGCTATACTAGCTTATTTTCTACCTTAAGTCTTATAATATTTTATCCCTTTTACCTATTAATTAACTAACGCTTTATAGACTAGGTCCTTAACTATACCTTATTACTACTATTATACTATTTCCGGCCACTTAATTAAAGGTAATAGGGACGCTAGCCTAAAGGTAGTACTAGTATTATAATTAAATAGGACTATATAAGCTACCTTTCTAAGAGATCTACCCTAAAATATTATAATAATAATAATAATATTATACCTTATAACTACTTACCTAGCTACTATTACCCTATTAGGCCTAGAGGTTAACTCTTACTAGTAACTATTAATATTTACCCTCTTATAATATATCTAACTACGTTTTAATATAATTCTAGTATATATAGCTTTATCCTAAAATAAAAATCTTAAATAACCGTATTTCTATAAAAAGTAGAATTCTTAGGTAAGAGCTCTAGATAAAAATAGTCTATTCTAAATAACTTAATTATTTTTAACTTTTAATTTAATATAGTTATTTTTAGACGTAGTAGGGTTTACTCCTACTACCTAGTATTAATTTTTAACTTATTAATTCTTAAGACTTCTAGCGATTATATAGGAGTATTAGAATATACTCTTAGTAAGGAAGGTTTACTAAGATAACTAAGTATAAAGTCTTAGTATATATAAATAGATACTCTTATAGTCTTAGATGAATTAGCTAAGTGTTCTACTCCTACTATTTTAATATTAATAGCTCTTAACTCCTCTCTAAGAGGGTTAAGCTATTAGACTCTAATATAGGGCTAGTAGTTACTTTAAGAGTAGGAATAAATAAATCTTTGATATAATAGCCCCTAGACTTTAATATAATAGGGTACGCTATTATAAGCCCTATTAAAGTATATTAAGGCTATTTATATATAATAACTATTTATAATTATATTACTTATAAATAATTTAAGAAGGAGGAAAAGATAATATATATCTTTTATAATAATAATACTATTAACCCTAATAAATATACTACTATTATAGATTTTCGCTCCTTCTATAACTGTAACGTTATGGTGCGGAAGGCTTCCGTACTATAACCTAGTTATTCCTTAATAGAATCCTTAATAGCTAATTAATTATATATATATAAAATTAGCTAAGGCTATTTATTACCTTATTAATAGTAGTAATACTAATATAAACTAATCTCTTTTATAGGTACTATTTAATTATCTATAAAGGAACTAAACGCTATATTAATAGTACTAAATTAGTATACTAAGTCTATTAGCTAAAAAAAACTTCTATAAATCCCTATATCTATTATAATAATAGTTAACCTTATATAACTATATTAAGGACCTTAATAGCCTCTTAATCTATCTACTATATTTAGGTAATATAACTATACCTTTATATTAGCCTCTATATAAGACTTTAATAGTTTCTTATCTAAGTATAATCTAGGCACCTTTTCCTTAGTAGAAGTTTTAAAGACTTTTAAAGCCTTCTATAACCTAATCTATCCTTTATTCTAGCTTAATTACTACCCCTTAAGTAATAGCTTAGTATACTAGCCTTCTAGATTTATAACTTTATTAAAGCTACTATATAAGTATATATCTATAAAGTCCCTAAGACTACTAGCTACTATATTAACTATATTATTACTAATTATAAGAGACCTACTTAACTAGAGGTTCCTAGACTAAGTAATAGATGTACTACTTTAATTAAACCGGAATTATTTCCTTTTACCTAAGCTATAAATACCCTAGCTTTCTAAAAGGCTATTAAATAATTTACCTAAGCTACTAAATATTATTAAAGCCTTCCGTAGTTCTAATTATACTTTATAAGATATTAGCCTCTATTAATTAGAACTATACTAATTATATTACCTATACCCCTAGGAAGACTAAGCTCTCTAAATAGTTATATAAGCACCTAATAGACTTCTATAAAGGAGGTAATCTACGGGTAGCTAATAGGTCCCTTACCTAATATACCTAATATAGCTATAGATCCTACTATTATAGTAACTATTACTACTAGTATAGTACTATACCTTTATAATAACCTACCTCCTCTAGGACCTCTAGGACTACTAGGCCTACCTAGCTAACTAGGGTAAACTATTAATAATAGGGGTTCTAATTAAGGACCTAGATAGAATTAGGGTAACCTAGGATATTTTAATCCTATATATAACGGAAAGTCTATTAATATTAGATCAGCCGTTAAATATATTAGCTAGGATACCTACTTTAAGGATGTTTACCTATTTATTAAATATACTAGATAGTTATATCTATTAAAGGATCTAGTAATTATACGGGCTAATTTATAGCTAAGCCTCTATAATCCTACTCTAGATTAGTAGACCTTAAGTAAACTTAATAATATTAAGTAAAGTATTATTAACCTTAATAAAAGTATTAAATAATAGGCTAAGACCTTATTAAAATAATTTAGCTAACCTACTAATATTACTATTACCTCTATATTATATAAGATATATATTATAAAGGATATAATTAGTTATAAAGAGCCTAGAGAGTTTATATTAAAAATACTTTACTCTACTAAAGATACTAGGTTATCTATAACTTTAATTTAACTTAATATTATCTATAATAGTATAGACCTAGAATTATAGTATAATATTAGTCGTCCTACTAAGATAATATCTATAAGTAACTTCTTATCTGCTCTTAATAATATAAAATATAAATAGTAGGCTTATACTACTAGGTATAGGAATATTAGTAGTAGTCGCTAGCCTTATAAAGGTAAATAAGTTAAATAATATAGTTAATATAGTTTTCCTAATAAAGTAGGCTACTAATCGCCTTTTTAGCTACTTAGTAACCTGTAATATAATAATTCTTACCCCCCCCCTTCTTATTAAACTAAGCTTACTAGTAACTTTACTATTAGTAGGATTAAAATAATATCTTATTACTAGTACTAAGGCTTTAAATCGCGGTAGGACTAGTAAATATATTAGATTTATAACTACCCCCTTACCTACCTTAACCCTCTAGAGGAGGATAAGGTAATAGATAATAGTTAGGTAAGCCGCTATAACGGCCGCTATATTAATAGACGGTATATTAGGCTATAGTAGATAATATTATAAAAGACATTTATAAGGAACCTAGAGGGTATTAGTAGTTCTATATTAATCCTTTTAAAGAGGATTTATTCTATAGTAATAAATAATATAAGAGTAATAAAGACCTTAATAGCGACCTTAGTTATAAGATAGCTAAGGTTAAGTTTATAACTTCTTAAGTTAAAGAATCTAATTACCCTTATATTATATATAAAGCTACCTTTTCTTCTAGGAATAAACTATTCTAGTATCTATAAGATTAATATTAGGATAGGGAGCTATTAGAGCCTTTTATATCTATAAAGCCTTTTATAAGTCTTATTATACTAGCTACTCTAATTAATAAACTTCTATAAGTTATTAAGTCTAAGGTAGTATTAGATTAGTCTAAGGTACCTAGGTATAGATTTTATAGATAGAAATATACTATAATAAGTATCTTATAATCTAATAGTAAGGTAGAGTAGATTAAAGTCTATTTAGATAGTAGTTATTCTATTACCTTTATTAATTAAAGCTACTTAAAGAAGGTTTTATTATAAGCTTTAATTAAAAAAATAGCTTTACTAATACTAGTTTATAGGGTAGGAAATAAAATTATAATAACTAGTAAGTATACCTTAGTTAGAGTATTTATTAATAGGATTATTAAAGGAATGCTAGTAGTAGCTTTACTAGTAATAGAGGTCTATATTATTAAAAATCTAAAAACTAATCTATTAATTAGTAGTAATATATTAAAGCTATAAGGTATTATCCTAGATTTTAGTAGTAATAGTATTATTATTAGAGCCTACTAAAATCTTATTACTTTAATTAATATTTATATTTATTCCTTACCTTATACTAAGCGTATTATTAAAGTAAAAGTAGCTATTATTATACTACCTTAAATAATTATAAAAGTTCCTATAGTATATAGGGGTAAAATTCTGTTTAATAGAGATTTCTTATTTAAGCTAGAATATTCTTAAGATTTTAGGATAGATAGTAGTATATTTACTTATATTATTAATTCCTCTATATCTTTTATTTAAGTATAGCTATCTTATAAAGTACGTCTTAGTTTACTTATTAAGTATAATTAAGATAGTACTTATATAGTTATACCTATACTTACTCTACTAGTAGCTAGTAATACTAGCTCCTAGAAGTTAAGGTTTATTAAAGGCTTCCTTACCCTTATTATAATATATATAGGTAGAGTAGTAAAGCTATTTATAAACCCTGACCCTGTATTAATAAGGACCTTAATTATAGTTAATCCTGTATATAAGTATATACTACTAAACGGGATTATTATTTATAGTATACCTAAGGTAGCTAATATAATTACCGTAGTTATAGCTGACTTCCCTAAGATATAAATAGACTAGGGTACTATAATAGATATCCCTAAAGATAAGTAGATACTAATACTATTAAAACCTAATACTATTCTAAAACCTTTATAAGTCTACCTAGTAAGTTAAAAGGATAAGGATCTAACTAATAAAATATTTAGTAAACTTTATTAATAAGGGAAGATAATATAGTCTAATTAACTAACTCCTTTTAAGTACCTAGTTTTTATTATTTAGAGAGATATACTAGGTAGAGAATAAAAAGGCCGTATAGTTATTAATATATATAGCCTTAACTAAATAATAGTCTCTAATAGTTACCCGCTTCCTCTCTAGTCTAATATAATATTAGTAGTAGCGGGATTTCCCTTTATATTTATAATAGATAGGACTAGTTATTTTTACTAATTTAATATCTAGAAATATAATTATTATAAACTAATAGTAGTATTATATTATAGTTAGGAGTAGTATAATATAGCCCTAATAAGTTATAAGGGCTTACTATTATATATATAATAGTAAATAGATAAATTACTACGTCCGTTTTAAAGCTTTTCTAAAGCCTATATATATAACATTATAATATACTTAAAGACCTTACTAGAGTACCTTAATTACCTATAAAAGCTCTTTATACTTTTTAGAAAATAATATATTAGCCTTAATCCTAAGAAAACCTTCCTTAGATACCCTTCTATTATATTACTAGGGTAATAAGTAGATTTATTAGGCTTATCTACCTTAGAAGAGAAGTTATTGGCTATTAGTACTTTATACTTCCCCTTCTTATTAAAGGACCTTAAGACATTTCTTAGCTTAATAGGTTAGCTACGCTTATTAATACCTCGCTATACCTAGTAAGTTAACCCCTTATAATAGCGAAAAACGGAATTAACTAGTATATTACTAAAGGGTTTAAAAGGGTTCTCTAGGAAAAGGTAAATTATTTAAACTATATATAAACTATCTAAGGCTAAATTAAGGGCCTTTAAAGATCTTAAGGCTACTTTTAGTATAAGTACTTTCCTTATCTATTTTAATAAATTAAGAACCTTATTTATAGACCTTAATACCTTAAATTAATAGGGTTTTATAGTAATAATTTACCACGTTAAAGGGGATCTTATAGAAGGCTTCCCTAGGATAGATATATAGCCTATTATATTTCTTAATAAAATACTAAACTAAGCTAAGTAGAATTACTAGCTAATAGAGCTTAAAGTTATAAGTATTATCTAGGTTATTAAGAGAATAAGATATATAATTAAATTTTTAAAATAGCCTCCTATTATAATCTATATAAACTACTTAGTAGTAGTCCTAATTTCTTATTAGATAAATCTAATATTATTATCTACTAATAAACTTAATCTACGCCTTATTTATACTTTATTATATCTATCTCAATTAACCTTATAGTAAAGTATAAGTCTAGAAATTAAATATAGTCCCTAATACCCTATTAAGACTTTAAGCTATTACTAAGGCGGATATTAAGGATAGTATTAGTACTCTTAATATATTATATACTAAAGCCTTTAGCGAGGTATATCTTTAGGGATACTAGGATAATTTACCCGTCTTTTATATTATATTAGCTAAGATATTACCGGATTTTAGATTACGCCTTATTAAAGCCTATCGGGTAGATAGTTAATAGTATAGAATCTTATAATTACTTAATAGGAGTAATAAGGACCTTAGTAAAGAAGATAAGAGAATACTAGGGATCCATTTTATCTATAAAATAGCCTCCTTTACTATATAAGCTTTAATAATAGCCGCGAGCATCTCTATATACTTAATACTCTAGAGAAGGAGGTTTTCTATCTCACCTATAATAGATAATATTATAGCGGATTTTATTATATTTATGATAGGATTATAAAATTAATCTATATATAATACCTATTAAAGTACCTCCGTCTCTATATTAAGTATTACCTAGACTACTAACTTAATTAGACTAAATAATATAAACCTTATAAAAGTATAGTCCCTATTAATAGGCCGCTAATCCTATTTTATATTATAGTAATAGATTTTATTATTACCTTACCTTTAACTATTAAAGGCTTTAATAGTCTATTAATTATAACTAATAAGTTTTCTAAATAGAATTCCTTAATACTAGGCTAATTAATATAAAATACCCCTTAATAGGTAGATAAAGTATTAGTAGCCCTTATATCCTATAACTAAGGGATTCCCTATACTATTATAAGTAATTATAACTCTAAATTTATATCCTTATTCTAGTAAGTAGTATTTTAAAAACTAGGTTATTTACTTCTAACTTTAATAGCCTACTATCCCTAGACTAATAGCTAATTAGAATAAATAAATTAGATAGTAGAGGTCGCTATTTATTATTATATTACTTAATATTTAAATATTAATACGGTTAATTAGGCTCTAGTACTACCCTACCTCTAGGGATATCTTAATAACGCTAAAAACCAATTAATAGGGGTCTTATTAAATGAAATTCTTATAAGGTTTAATATTCGCGATACTATTAATATATTATTATAATAGCTACTTATAAGAAACTTCACGCGTCTTTATAAACTAAATTATAACTAAGCTAAAGAATTAGTAGTATTTACTAATACCTTTATAAAAATTTATTATAATAATAAATATACTATAATTACCTTTACCTCTAGAGATAAGGTCTACTTATAACTTAGTAATAGATATAATATACCTAGGGTTAATCCTAAGTTATATTAGTAACGTATAAGACTATTTAAGGTCTTTAATTAAGTTAGATCTTAAGCCTATCGCCTTAAGCTACTATAAATAATAGTAATCTATCCTATTATATCTATTACTTAGTTAGAACTAAGGCTAAGAGGCGACCTATAGGGTTATAATAGGAATATATATCCTCCCCCGATCATTAAAATAGGAAATAAAGAGGAGGATACTAATATATATAAGGTAGAGGCTATTATTAGGAAGAGGTTATCTAGTAAAAGGCTTTAATACCTAGTAAAGTAGAAGGGTTACGGCTATAAGTATAATAAATAGTATAATAAGTTAGACCTTAAAAATGGTTAGGACCTTATTATAGAATATAACGGTTATCTATATAGGAAGTTAAGGCGATTAAGGGAATAGTATATATTAAGGATAATTACTTTTCTTTCTCTCTTAGTAGTACTATTATGGATTTTCGCTCCTTCCATAGCTATAATATTATGGTACGGAAGGCTTCCGTACTATAACCTAGTTATTCCTTAATAGAATCCTTAATAGCTAATCAATCATACATATACAATATCAGCCAAGGCTATTTATTACCTTATCAACTACCTTAATAATTACTTAACCCCTTTTACTTTAGGGAAGAAAAGCTCTTTAAGGGTTAATATTAGCCTTAGATATAAACTCCTTACCCCTACCCCTAGACCTTTTTATAAGTAAGAAGTCTTTAAAAGCTAATAAGCTTTGTAACTTAAAGGTTATAAGCCTTAAGATTAATAAGCTTTTTTTTAACTTAAAAGCTCCCCTTAAGGTAATTAATAGAGAAATATATATAATAAGTATTATAAATCTAAAGAAATCTATTAGACCCTTATAGAATATATTATTAATACTACCTCCTATTATTAGATCTAGGCTAATATAGAGCTATTAGATATTATTAATACCTATTAATAGTCCTTATACCTTAAAGAGGCTAATATAGCCTTAGCTTAGATAAATAAAGTATTTAGAAACCTTATTAATAATATTATAGTAATTAATAGCTATAAGCTGATTTTATATATATGTAATTAATTAGCTATTAAGGATTCTATTAAGGAATAACTAGAGTATAATACAGAAGCCTTCTATACTATAATAACAAATATAAAAGCTATAATAATACCGATAAATAAATAATAAGATAACGCCTATATTACTAGTTACGCTATAAAGTAAATACGTCCCTATAAAAGTAAATAGGTCCTTATACTTTACTAACCCTACGTAATTTATTATATAGCCACCGCTTATAGTTATTAATAAGGCCTAAAGCCTTAGAAAGATCCTTCTTATTATATTAAGTATTATACTTATTACTATAATCCTTTTATTTTATAAGATACTAAGTCTTACCCCTATTAATCTACTTACTTATAATAGCCTCTAGTTTATAGATATCTAATTTAGTAGCGTTAAGGCTATTATTCTTAATAATAAGAGGAGGGTATATATTTCTAAGATATTTATAAGGATCTATAGGATAGATTCTTATTAATAAAAAAAGCTATAAATAATATACTAATAGACCTATATATTTAAGAATTAAGAAGGGTCTTATATATTAGTTATAAAGTTTATAATTTAAGATACCTAGAATTTTATAACTATTACCTAGTTATAAGTAAATTATATTACCCTTATTTAATAATAAGGGTTAATATTTAAAATTATAATAGATTTTAATAAAGATATTTATAAAAGTTATAAATTCCTTAGCCTAATTATATTTTATATAATATAGCCTATTAAAGTCTTTAATAGGTAGTTATATAAGTATACCTAATATATCTTATATATTAAATCTAATAAGGACCTTATTAGGAGAGACCCCTATTAATTAATATTTAGAATTATTAATATAACCTTATAAATAGGGTAGGATAGCTATTAAAATATATAGTAGAATAGTTAATTAGGTTACTAAGTCTAGATACGTAAGAACTAAGTATAGATACTAAGAGACTACTTAGTTATATATTACTAAGTATACTAGCGTCTTAGTAGGACCCTATATTTTAATACTCCTACTTAAACTATCTATACCCCTAAAATTAAAGAATATTTTAAAAATAATCTAAAAATAACTATATTAAACTACTAAATACTAAAAATAATTATATTAAACTATAAATTCTACTTTTTATAAAAATATAGTTATTTAAGATTTTTATTTTAGGATAAAGTTATATATAATAAAATTATACTAAAATGTAGTTAGATATATTATAAGAAGGTAAATATTATTAACTACTAATATATTATTAGTTATTACTATTATTATCTAGGCTTAATAATACTTATAATAGCTAGGTAAGTAGCTATAAGGCTCCACGCTATTATAGGTTTACTATTACTAGGTCTTCGGGGTAGTTAGTCCTTATAACTTAGTAATAGTCTAGGGTATCCTTAAGCTTACTCCCGCTAGTAATAATACTCCTACTATATTAAAGGACCTCCTCTAGACTAAGTCCTTTATAGAAAGTAATAAACTTCTCCTTATAAAGGGGTTTAGTAAGGCTATTAATTAACTACTAGTTTATAGGAATATACTTAAAGTTAATAGTTTTAGTAGTAATTTACTCCCTTATCTAGTAATATTAGAGTTTAATATATTTAGAGTAAGTATAGAACTTAGGGTTCTTTATAAGGGTAATCGCGCCTTAGTTATTATTATAAATAATTACTATCTTAGGTACTTCCCTAGAATAAAGTTAATTAAAGAGGTTCCTTAGCTAGATAGCTTCTTTAGAGGCCTACGTCTAACTAATATACTCTATTTTATATAAGGAAAGGGCTATTATAGCCTATTACTTAAAAGATTAGCTAAGGGCTACGCTTCTAATATTAAAGATATAACCTAAGGTTAACTTATAAATATTATAATTACCTACCTAATTAAAGTTAATATACCTAAGAAGGTCTTAGAGAGAGCTTTAAAATATAAGTTAAAACTTAATTATAACTTATAAATACTAAAAGATATACTTAATAGCTACTTAATATAACTTATTATAGTTAATAATATAGTAGCTAATAGCTAATATTATATAGGTAATATTAAGCTAAGTTCTAAGTATAATATATATAAAGGACCCTACTACCTTCTAGTAGTTCTTCTTAAATATAGGATTAACTTTATACTTTTTATTAGCCTTTTCTAGGTAAGTACTAATTTTTATTAATATAGTAACGTACTTATACTCTTATATATTAAAGTCTTATAATACCTTTTTAATATAAGCTACCTAACCTAATTATAATATTTACTATTAGTAGTCTTAAATAATTATTATATTAAGGTAATATATTATAGATTAGCGTATACTACGGAAGGCTTCCGTAGTTACTATGTCATTTCCTTAATAGAATCCTTAATAGAAAACTAACCATTCTACCTATATTAATTAGTAGTAATACTATAGGTATTTATCTTTAAGGTACTAAATAATTACCTAGAAGTACTAACCGCTATTTATAATACTAACGCTATCTTTATAGTACTAATAATCCTCCTCTAAGTCCTCTAACCCCTCTAAGGCCTATACCTTTAGTAACCGCTTCCGTAACTAAATTATCCCTCTATATCCCTCGTACTTTATAATAAGGGCCTTCTTTATACTAATCTAAGATTAGAAGCCTTTTATAAATACCCTCGTACTACGGCCTTCTAAGTTATACGACTTATCTAACGCTCCTTCTAGCCCTTCCTAGGGAATAAAGCTCCTTCCCTTTTAAATCTTCTAATTAATTATACGAGTTATTTACCTACTTTACTTTTCTTTATATTCCTATAATAATTATAATAGCTATTAACGCTATCAGCTTATAAGGTAGCTACCGCTGAAGGCTCTAATAATATCTTATTCATCCCTAATACAGCCTCTTTAATCCTATTAGCTATCCCTGTACCGCTAGATATTATTACTTAAGCCTATTTAATATCTAATTTCTTTAATACTAGGTATTAGCACGGCTAGATTATCTAGAAGGTAACTTATAAGGTTATCTATTTTATTACCTCTAAGTATAAAAGACCTTTACCTCTCCCTTAGAGACCTACTCTATTATAAGGTACTTAATTAGGATCCTAAGATTTAGATTAAGCTAAACGTACCTAGCTAAGTAACTAGGCTATTAACCTACCCCTCTTTAAGGCGTCTATAAAAGCCTTTATTATTACTACTACCTAGCTATACGAGTTTACTAGGTCCCCTTTAATAGGCATCACACCTGCTTTAACCTCTCCTAGATTCAGCCTATTAGGATAGTTAGGCCCGTTAGAGTAGTTAGGCCCGTTAGATTAGTTTAGCCTAGGCTCCTACTTACTAATAACCTGAGGTATATTAGTTAAAGGAGAGATACCCCGTAATCTACTATAGCCTTCTATAAATATAGCTACTCCGTTTTTATAGGTATAAGCCGATTAAATAGCCGCTATTATTACTTAAGTAATAACCTTACTATAAAATTAGTAGTAAGCTAACGGTAATCTAGTAAATCTAGCGAATCCTAATTAGGTAAATCCTAATTAAGGACCTTATTCTACTTAGTTCCGTACTTAAGATATAGGATACTTTAAACTGAAGCCTAATATACCTACTATTAAGGTTAAGGATAGGTATAATATCTATTATAATATCTATAGCTTTACTATTAGGTTATAAGTAAAGGCTATTATAATAGATATAGCTATTTTATAATAGAATCTTAATACCTATCTACTTAGAGAAGCTAATAACTAGTATACTAGTTAATTAATATATAACTCTAGATAAGGATTAAGATATAATCTTAATAATATTAATAGCTAGTATAATATATTAGAGAAGAGATTTTAAGATTCCCTAGGTAAGTCTTTAAGTATACTTAAGTCTATTTATTATACTATTTAAGATATTTATAATCGACGTGATCCCGTTAAATATATAATTAATATTATAATTAATAGTCCTAATACTAGCGTTATAACTACTAAACTATTATAAGTACTCCTTACTTATAAATATATAGATGGCGAGCTCCGTAATAACCTAAGTAAGCCTATAGCTACTTTAACTATTATAGGTCTAATTAAAGAATTATATTTATAAACGACCGGACGGTAAAATGGGGGCCCTTTACTGCCTTCGCTTTGGCGCGTCCCGTTGGGGCAAAGCGTGCTGCCTCGTACTACCCGCCGCTTTCTCGAGGTATAAAAACTCTCCGTCTCTCGCTGTTTTCCTACTTCCCCTTCATCTGCCCTTCGCACGTCGGTCATCTCCTCGCTTCTTCGTGAGCCTGCGCTAACGTTTCTGCCAAACTATCGCCGATCGCCGTTCCTCCACCTTACATGAGGCATTTTGTTAATCGCTTCCGTACGGATCGCTGGCCTTCGATGTCCCCACCCTCGCCCTTCTCTCACCTGCCCACTCATGTCAATAGTCTCGAGCGAGCAGCAGAGCCTTACCCTCTTATTCGCTGCTCCGTGTCTCTACACCGCTGCAAGAGCTTAGCTCGAACGGAGATGGTTCCTTTCTAAGGCGAGCTGAAAGCTCCTTGCACTCGAACTCGACTCTGGCGCTCTGGGCCCCCAAACCTCGGCCTCCCGTCGCAGACCACCATCTCACCACTGCTCAGCTGACTTTCAATTCTGCCAGGACATTGGCTTAGAGTCTTAGCTCGCGGCGACGATCCCAGGGCTTAGCGAAGTCGCGAGCAGAAGACGGCTGCTGCACAACTAATGAAGAAAATGCCTCATCGCGATCGCGCAGGTTTTCCTCGATGTCTGCCTGGTCGCATGATCTGACGACGTGACACCTAGCGGTTGAGGGTGAATCCAAAAACCGACGGTGAGCCAAAGCTAGCAAATGGCGTTTATGGAGCGTTGGCTTGGCTACGATCGACAGCAGGCTTTTGTGGGTCTAACTGGCTGCGCCGACAAGTATGCCGCAATGGCATTGACCTGGTGACGTGACCTTGAGACGTCGATCGCACTTTTGGGCGGGCCTCCTGAAGAGCGCGGTATCGTCGATCCGTTGTAAAAGTCTTAGCTCAAAGGTCTAGGCTGCAGCGACTGACGAGACACGACGGATACCCGATTACGAAGGGGCGCAGCGAGTACTCGGCTTGCAGGGGACAGGGATCGAATACGACGCTTCAACGGCCGAGAGCTACGCCAGCGTGCGCCACAAGGTGAGACAAGTGAATCAGGACCGGTCCTCTTTATACTAGAAGAAACAGGCCTCGAGACATATACCTGACTGCGGCTTAAAGCTATAGGCCGCCTTGATGTAAGCCGCCAGTGGAATGAGATGCAGCATCGATCCTCGACCGCCGAGGAAAGTCAACCTTGCGCAATATACTGAGGTCGATCGCCACCTGGAGGTCCGACTTTTACGTCGGCGGCTGAGGTTGCTGCTACAAACGTCCTAAGATCAAAAGCACTCTCTCGCCAGCATGAAAAGGAATTCCTTACGCGAAGCCTGCATACTAAACGAGCACAGTGAGGACCTCTCGAGTGCGTAACTTACTTCGTTTGTGAATGAGAGTGCGTAGCCGGCAGTTGACCAGCTGGACGGGATCACCCAATGTGGAAGTCAATTCGTCTGCCCAGTTTAATTGTTCCTGTGCTGTCGATATAACCGGTTTCCCAGAGACGCATAATCTGACACCGAATGCTAATTCACCTGGAAGCTACTCGAAGGAGATGCGAGACCACATCGCAGCTCATCCGGAAAAAAATAGTTCTACTTCTCCACCGCCGCCAGAGGGCTTTGATAAAGCCGGATCAAATGAGCTACGCTCCCAGAGTGCGAAGAACAGCAGCCGCTGTGGAGACGTAGACCGAGAGCTACGATTCACTACCGTTTAAGAACGGAACAGGCTCAATGATGCATGCAAAGATGAGTATAATGCATATGCTGCCCATATGTTATCGTCTTCAGCGAATGCTGAGAGGCTGTGCGACTCGTTCCCAGAGACCGAGAACCTTGATTGGACTTTTGTCGAGATTAATAATTTCACGCTCATAGACCACAGATGGATACGTCTAAGAAATGAACCTCAAGCTGTTCGTCGAGCGAGCCAGTCGAACTCATTTCCGCCTCGGCTTCCTACTATCCTCGTTATCGATCCCAGTGGCTTCGGAATTCCGAAGGAGCATTGGTGTAGCGACCTGGAGCGGTTTAATAGAGATAAGCTAATGAATAAACTCCTATCAGTATCTTTCAACCTTTACCCGCACTCTGAGACAAGAGCTTCAGCCTTTCAAGTGGATCTACAGAGTCTTCCCATGTGTAAGTACGCTGTCAAATCGAATCTGGAGAGGGTGTGATTTTTATACAAGCAAACGTCAAGTTACCAACACACACCTTCCATATGTGCATCCTCACCGCAGAGTAGCACACCATCGACCAAAAAGACCCGCGCACCAACATGCCATCATACTGGATATCCCATGCAAAGAGCTCTCGGCAGGCTAACGCATGAACAACTCAGCTCCTTCATGGGATAAGCCGGCAAGTGTGGCGACGGGTTACTCCTAAGCGATATGTACAAGGCGAATACTGTACTACACTCTACTTCAATCCACCGTACACATATACAAAAGGCAGCTCTATGCTGGGCTTGCCAATTTGTTCGCTGTAAAGCGGCAGACTTCATCATTGATAGGGGCGCCGACGTTGCCTACCCTGGCCCAGTGGATAGGCCAGTGAGTTCACATAACACAGGCTACATGCCACTTCACCACGCTGCCCAGGAAGGTCGCAGACAGATGGTCCAATTGCTACGTGAGCGCGGAGCACCTTTCAATTTTCGAAGTTCCGAACATCATGAGACTGCTCTTCTAGGCGCGGTAGACCAGTCATGGCCACCGGAAGAGATGTTTAGCGTGGTAGGATTCCTTTTCGAAGCTGGGGCCGACTGCACACTACCAGCAGACTATGGTAAGATTGCTCTGCACGCTGCGGCGGAGCATGGTTTCGGCAATGCTCTAAACACCATTCTTCGGGGTTTTTAATGGCGTTTCTGACGCTTATGGCTGTAAATTTCCGAGTCATTGGAAAGGCTTGATGGTCTTGTACCTGACGGGCCACGGCGTCTTTTCTTTTGCTTGATGCGTGAGACTTTTGGCGTCGTTGTCCCACTTCGCATTGATGAGTCCCGTACCGAAGCAGCGCTACTTCGATTCAATTCGTCCACCGACATCTTGTCTCCTCGACTATAAGTCGGTTTCGAGCCTTGTAAACTTTTCTTCGACTTTTTAGAAGGCTTACTATCGCCGTACAAGTCGTATCCAATCGTCTGTCGCGTTTTTTTTGCATCTTTGTTGTTCAGAAACTTCTCTCTAATAGCTTCGGCGGCCGCTTTGAGTAACCTGAAAAGCGTCTCTTCTGCATAAGCTAGGAGTATGGGTTTGAGTGTCTCAAGGACCGTATCTCGATTGTAATTAATGTCGGACTGGAGTCGTTTAAAGACGCGATACAGGAATCGGAGCGGATACCCATCCGTGACTCTGTCGGCCTCCTCGGTTACTCGGGTTGCTCGATGAATGCGGAAAGTAAGGCCTTCTGTAGTTGCTACAACGGAGAAAAATCTCACTTCTTCGAAGAACTTCTGCTCATGGTCGGAGCCCGCCTCCCGGAAGAACTCGTACATATTATATAGTGACTGACTCGCATTGTTCAGACTCTGAAGTAATGCGGCGGAATCGGCGGTTGAAGTCATGCCTTTCTTAGCCTCGATAGTTAAGAAGTGAAAGACTTTGCGCCGCGCAGTATGGCGTAAATTCTCGTAGGAAGCAAGACTTTGGGTTGCGAGGGGTAAACTTATCCAGGATAGGTCTGACAGCAACCTCTCCCTACAAAAAGATACAGCGAGATCTGGCTTCGGCTTAGTCAGAAGGCTGCCTTCTCCCTCCACAAAAGCGCGACTTGGTGCAGGCGAGCAGGTCCAAAATTCTTCGACGCTGATCTCGAGAAGTCGTAGACGGCTAGTATCTCTCCTATAAATGAGGCAATGGCGCGCAATAAGATTCATCATCATGGTCCGTTGAAAAATAGCCTCATTTGAATGTCCCATACAGTTCGCCTGATCTAATGCCCATAGTGTTTCGTACGTTTTCCTCTCCTCGTCCGTCTCCCAGTCTTGCTCCTGCGGCAGGGTGTTCAGAATGTGGTTTTGACGAGGATCCAGCATTTCGCTCTCGTCCAACTGAACGTTTCTACACCCAAGACCCATCTCAAATTGAGGTCTCACCTTTTGGAGAGCTTCTGACATTGCTGGCTGGTGCGCGAAGAGTGCGTCTAGTATAGCCAGAGTATCGTCATCCAACGGCGGTAAGTATCCCCACTTAAGACCGAATGCTACTTCTGGGTCTAATCCTTTTATTGTTGAAGAAATCTCCTTGTCCGGGCTCTCTTGACCTAGACTCGAACCACTTCGGCAGGTTGCGTTGACAGAATGCAGTTGTGTATTGCGGTTGAGCCTCTCAATGTTGCCGCGAGTCAACGCGTCTGCTTGGAGTTGCGATTGTTCTACGCCTCTTTTTGTGTCAATCCTGCGACGTTTGCGAAGGATTGATTCTGGATCTTCTATCTCGGCTTCTTCGATGGCCAATCCGGACCGGAGTCCAGATCTGGTCTTACGGAGAGGGAGTTGGGACGAGGCAGGAGATAGATCGAACTACGACATCGTAGGTGTATTAGCTGACGTGCACCGCTGAACGCTGTTCGGCAAAGGACAGATGTGAAATTTGAGGGTACGGTCAGACAGCGTACTATTTTATCAGCCTTTTGAGGAGTACGGCCAGTGCCCTTGGGAGCTTTCGCATCCTTCAGCTTTGCAGATTTGGTCTTTCTTCTTGTCGGCATCAACGCAACATTTGTTTGAGCACAACTAGCACTTCTCAATGCTTCAATCTAATCAGAGAGTATATTAGGCGAGTTGGATAAATGTGAAGTTTTAGATAGGAAATAACATTGTTCGACAACGCGCCCAGGTGGGCGCGTAAAAGTCATATATGACCGATGTTGGAAATAAGCCCTTCTGCCAAGATACTAAGCGAGTAGCCACGTCTATAAAGTCTTGTTGTCTCGTTATCTTATTCCTATACACCTTTTGATACCTTTTTAGATATCTAGTATAGCTATATTATCTATTAGACCCCTGAGACTATTTAATAGGTTATAAGCCTAGCTAGCGCTATTACTATAAAGAATTATATCCGTATTAAGCTACGTTAAAAGCTAGTTAAATTATTATAAAATACGTTCCTTATACTAGTTAAAATAAGGAGGAACTATAGTAATATAATAATAACGCGATTTATCTACTCTATCTAATTTAAATTATTAACTATAAAGGCTAAATAAGTAAGGAATTAGAGGAGCGTAAAACGTATATAAGTTATAATAGGAGGACTAGAAATTTAGGGGAAGGAAATAAGATAATACCTCTATATTTTAAATTAATTACTTAGGATAATAGTAATAGATAGGCGTTCTAGAGATATTCCTATAAAAAGGGGAGTCTTAAGCCTATTATAAGTAGGTAAATAGCTTATAAAGTAGAGACTTCTTAAGGAAAGAGGAGCTCTATTTAAATAGCTAATAGCTTATAATAGCCTTAAAACTATTAACCTAGTTAGTTATAGAATAGCTAATAGCCTAGCTAGTTATAGAATACTTAAATAGCCTAGCTAGCTATAAGAGAATAGCTAATAGCTTATAACAGCCTAGGAACTATTAACCTAGTTAGTTATAGAATAGCTAATAGCTTATAATAGCCTTAGAACTAATAGCCTAGCTAGTTATAGAAGAATAGCTAATAGCTTATAATAGCCTAGGAACTATTAACCTAGTTAGTTATAGAATAGCTAATAGCTTATAACAGCCTTAGAACTAATAGCCTAGCTAGTTATAGAATACCTAAATAGCCTAGCTAGCTATAGAAAATAGCTAATAGCTTATAACGGCCTTAGAACTAATAGCCTAGTTAGTTATAGAAGAATAAGTAGCCTAGTTAGTTATAGAATAAACGAATAGCCTAGCTAGTTATAAAATACCTAAATAAACTAGTTAGTTATAGAATAAAATAGCTAAGTTAGTTATAAAGGAAATAGCTTAAATAGCTATAGAAGAAAGAATAGCCTAGTTAGTTATAGGAAGGGATAGGGAAACAGGCTAGATTTAGCTTATAACGGCTAGGAAATCTCTATAGAATCTCCGCGTTAGACGTAACGGCATAGAACGGCGATAGCGAGGCGGTAGTAGTAATAGCTTAAAGGAAGTATTAGAAATAAGCCCTTCTGCCAAGATACTAAGCGAGTAGCCACGTCTACAAAGTCTTGTTATCTTGTTATCTTGTTCCTATACACCTTTTAATACCTTTTCAGACATCTAGTATAGCTATATCATCTATTAGACCCCTGAGACCGTTTAACAACTGATAGTACACCTCCCTCCTACTTTAGCGCCCGAGCTATTCTGTAGTCATACTGGCATGGATGAGCTAAATTCGTTCTTAAAATGGGATCGCGAGATTTGTAACGGTGAATGAATTTTGTTTACAGGAATCAATACTGAACAAGAGTATCTGAATCGCATCTTCTGATAGAGATCTATTTGCATTGGCTAAAAGATTAATCTAAGTACAGGATCTTGCTCAGGAGTAGGGCGTCAGCCCTGAGATTAAATAAGGACCTGTCAAACTTGGTCCGGTTAGAACTGTTTGCTACTAATCGTCGGAGATCCTTGATCAGGTCTTTGAACTAATCGGCTGCCAGACTCGTCATGTTAAAAATGAACGGGAACGTGGCGGAATTGTCCCCGCACCAAGCTACCTACTACAACATACAAACCTCACTCATTCTAACGTACCTACGTGCCATATAACCCCTGTATTATGCCTAAAGCTCGTAAATCTAGCAAGAAGCCCTACAGAAAGACCGGTCTACAGCCGAAGCCTAGGAAGCACCTTGATACCCCGCAACGGGCCAAAGTTCAGGGGGCTTTAAAGTACCTCCATGCGAAGGGAATTCCTGAAGATGACCGTGATGTCTTCGACTTCTTCGGGGTCTCGTATACTACTGGATACAAAATCTTCCACCAGCCCTCACGAACTGGTTATAATCAACTCGGTATTAATGAGACTCGGGGTCGCAAGCACAAGATGACTAGTAATCAGGTACTGGAGGTGGACCATCTAGTACAGGATGATGGGCTTGAAATACACGACTCTAAAGCCCTTCCCTGGATTGCTATTGCGTGGGAGCTAGATATCGATGTCTGCCTATAGACCCTCCAAAGTACTATGCAAGCCGCAATGGACTATAACTACTATAAGAGCTGCTGTACGGAGGATCTACCACAGCGAATAAAAGATGAACGTTGGGCATGGGCCGATAGATACTTGATAAAAGACCTCCAGTGGTGGAAGCTAGTACGGTGGAGCGACGAATACCACTGTGGCTTCGGAGGGGAGGGACAGCTCTGGATTATTCGCCGCAGGGGAGCTGCAATGCGGGATACGACAATATTCAGCACCAAAATAAAACTACAGAAAAGCAATCTCTCCCAAAAGTACATGGTGGGGCTGCTATCGGCTGGAATTTTAAGTCCCGGATGATTTTCTACAAAGTCAACAACAGGAACGGAGCTATCACAAACAAGGCCTATATCGACCAGATTTTGGAGGTAGAAGTACGCCGGTGGCTTAATGAAGGGCACACATTCATACTAGAGCAAGATGGGGCTGGTAGCCACGGGGGTTCCGGGGGTGAGGCAGCGAAATAGAAGAATCCCGTGGCAAAATGGTTTACGGATAATAGGGCGGAGGTCTTCTTTAATTGCCCTAACTCCCCCGATCTGGCCCCTATCGAAAACGCCTGGCAGGGGCCAAAGGGGTACGCTCAGAAGCACCCCCATTGGGACGAGAAGCACCTAATAGACCTACTTACAGAGGGATGGGAGCAGGTTAGGTACCCGTACATTAACCAGATGGTATAGACTATGCCCGATAGGCTCCGAGAGGTTTAGAAGTTGAAGGGCAATAAAACACATTACTAGATAGCACTTAATTGCAGCTTATTATGTACTTTAAGGCCAAGTTTGTATATAGAAGTACATAATCAGTGCGCTTGTGGTGCGGGGAAAATTCCGCCACGTTCCCGTTTATTTTTAACATGACGAGCCAGGTTCACCTGTATGGGCAGGTTCTACTGGCTAATAAGGGCGCAATAATAGTGGCTTATTCAGCCAGTTTGTTCTCTTCTACCCCCAAATCCGTGAGGGTGTTTCCATGTTTCGGGGGTTCCAGAGGAATGCATCTCTACACTGGGCGACAACCATACTCGGAGGAATTGTTCCACCGTGTATGGCTCGTGTGCAGTCGCGTGCAGCCGTCTGGACCTGGGTTGCCCGGGTCCAGGGGTGGACCAGCATAGCAGGCACGGGTGAAAGGGAAATCGTTAATCTTTACATTCCATCTCCCAGATCCTGCAGAACGGGTTGGCACCATTTCATTCCTACCCAAACAATGTAATTTCGGGAGGCGAGTCGACTTCACCGAATTAGCGAAGATGCCCTGAAAACGGCTCCTTTCCGATGATTGAAGGCATATCAGGGAGGGCGCAAGGCATACATTGGGCATGCTGGCTCTCAGCTAGATCTCACGCTGGACACGCTTCCGCAGGGGTCAGGGTGTACCATCTACACCTATCATTTTTATGTTGGAGTTTTAGGCACCGTTTCTGCATGATTATATCGCACCTGGGGCACCTAAACAGCTGACCGCTGGAATGGTAGCGGAGATACTTATAATGGAAGTATTTCTTAAGGTTAACGTAAGACGTGAAAGTCTTCCATTAATTAGTAGTTAATAGATCTTTATTCCCGAGGTAAAAGATATATTATATAGCTTTATATTTAACTAGGAGTATTTTTAATAGACTTAGTAGTAGAGAGACTAATATCTACTCCTTATTAATCTTAATATCTACTCTATAATAATAAAAGCCTTAGCTTTCCTACTTCTTATAAAGTATAATTAATATATTAATAGTAGTTACTTACTATTAATACTCCTCTTTAATTAATAATATAGTAAAAGTAAAGAGCGCGTTAATAGTATAGACCCTTTTTAAAAGAAAAAAGTTTAGCTACTTAAAGAGCTTCCTATTTTTTTAACTAGTAATCCCTTTAATTATTTTTAGATACTAATTACTAACTACTCCTTTTTATACCTCTCTTTAACCTTAATTAAAAGAGTATTCTTATATTACTATCTTAAATTATAATAAGTTTAATAGGCTTATAAATAGTAAGTATATAAGAGGGTCCCTTTTATATTAATAATAAAATACTTCTAATCTTAAAAGATTTATAATAGTAACTTTAATCTCTATTATAAAAGTCTTACCTCTAGGTAGTAATTAACTTTAGCCTATTATATAAGGTTAAGTTTCTTTAATTATTAAAGATTAATAGTATAACTTATCCTATTAATAATATATATTAGAGTAGTTTATAATTTTAAGCTATAATAGGCGGCCTTAGTATTAGATATATATTTTAAAGTATAGCTCTTCTAGAAAATAGAGGAATTATAATATTATAAGATAGTATTTTACTACGCGTTTATAATCTTACTTATATATTAATAAATATAGAACTTAATCTAATAATTATTATCTATTTACTACTATTATTAAGAGCTTACTTATTACTATATTAAAAGGTATATAGACTTATAGGAAGTTCTATACTAATAATACTTTTAAGATTAATTATTTAAGGTTAAAGAGTAGTATTAATTGAAGCTTACTCCTTAGAAATCTATATACTTTTTATAGTATTTCTATACTATTAGAATAGAGGTCTTTCTACTATCTCCTCCTTTAGAGGTACTAGTAACTATTTTTACCCTAGGGTAATTTAAAAATAAAATAACTACTCTAGAGAAGTTAAGAAAGGGGTAGTAAAAGCTTAGTTTATAAAGAGTAAAGGAAGTATAATAATATAAAGATAAAGTAGTAGATATAACTTATTTAAGATATTAAGAATCTTAAACTTATTTCTACTACTCTTATTAGTAATAGTAATAGAGTAAAGTTATAATAAGTATAATATAAGATAATATATATATCTTTCTCCTTAAAGTAGCCTTTAATATAATAGAATATAATCTTAATTAATACTTAGATTTACTCTTTACCCTTAGGGTCTAGTAGTAAGGCTATCTTAATATATTAATAATAGACTACTAATAGAGTTAAAAGCTATTTACTTATAATCCTAGTAAGTTATATAATTAAGGCTAATTATATACAGTAGTATTTATAAGGGAAAGTTATCTTAATAGAGATATATAGTATCTTTAAGAGCTTAAATTTATCTTTAATATATAATATAGGCTTTTTCTTCTTATCCTTCTATAGGTTATATATAATTATAAGCTATTATCTTACCTATATAATTATTAGTAAAGGCTTATTCTATAAAGCTACGGGTATACCCCTTATATTTAGCTCTTAATAAGTAGATTAATCTAGTAATAGCCTGTCTTCTACTTTTATATAAGAGATAAAGTCTTCTAGTATATTTATAAAGAACTAGCTATACTAAGGCTATCCTTATACTTTATTAGAAGCTAGTTAAAGAAGGTATATAGAATATTAATTAAGATACCTTTAAGAGTTACTATAAGGTTCTTCTTAGTAAATAGTAGTATCTAGTAGCGGCGCTACTAATTAGACTCTAATAGATCTATTAGGTAAATAGTAGAAGGGTCCTTACTAGTACTAGAAGCTCTTAACTAGGTTTAATAAGTTTTTACTACGCCTCCTATAGACTTATTAGGTAAGTTCTAGAATATTTATTTTATTTTCTATTTATTAGTAGTATTCTAAGGAATATTTTATAGTATATACTATAACTTCGCTATATTTTCAAGGAGCTATAGTAATAATAGATAAGGGTAGTTATATTCTTTTTAAAATTAGGATATAAGAGGAATAAGGAGATAAGAAAGGAAAGGAAGAAAGGTAGTATAATAAGAAGAATATATAAAGAGGCTAGCCTAGGAGTTATTATAAAGAGCTAATCCTATATCTATTATTTAATAAGGGGGAAGGGCGTTATAATATAAGGTTGTAATAAGAGCGCTAAGCTAAGTAATATATATTATAGTAGTCGCGTTAGTATAGGAACTATTAGTAGCGTAGTAGCGGGGTGTAATATATACGGTTAAGGTAGTAGGTATTAAAATATGTAGTAGAACGATTAATTAGATTACTAAGTCTAGATACGTAAGAATTAAGTATAAATACTAAGAGACTACTTAGTTATATATTACTAAGTATACTAGCGTCTTAGTAGGACCCTATATTTTAATACTCCTACTTAAACTATCTATACCCCTAAAACTAAAGAACATTTTAAAAATAATCTAAAAATAACTATATTAAATTACTAAATACTAAAAATAATTATATTAAACTATAAATTCCACTTTTTATAAAAATATAGTTATTTAAAAAATTTATTTTAGGATAAAGCTATATACAGTAAAATAGTACTAAAATATAATTAGATATATTATAAGAGGGTAACTATTATTAACTATTAATATATTATTAGTCCTTACTATTATTATCTAGGCTTAATAATACTTATAATAGCTAGGTAAGTAGCTATAAGGCTCCACGCTATTATAGGTTTACTATTACTAGGTCTTCGGGGTAGTTAGTCCTTATAACTTAGTAATAGTCTAGGGTATCCTTAAGCTTACTCCCGCTAGTAATAATACTCCTACTATATTAAAGGACCTCCTCTAGACTAAGTCCCTTATAAAAAGTAATAAACTTCTCCTTATAAAGGGGTTTAGTAAGGCTATTAGCTAACTACTAGTCTATAGGAATATACTTAAGGTTAATAGTTCTAGTAGTAATTTACTCCCTTATCTAGTAATATTAGAGCTTAATATACTTAAAGTAAGTATAGAACTTAGGGTTCTTTATAAGGGTAATTACGCCTTAGTTATTATTATAGATAATTACTATCTTAGGTACTTCCCTAGAATAGAGCTAACTAAGTAGGTTCTTTAGTTAGATAGCTTCCTTAGAGGCTTATATCTAACTAATATATTCTACTTTATATAAGGAAAGGGCTATTATAGCCTATTACTTAAAAGATTAGCTAAGGGCTACGCTACTAATATTAAAGATATAGCCTAAGGTTAACCTCTAGGTATTATAATTACCTACCTAGTTAGAGTTAGTATACCTAATAAGGTCCTATAAAGAGCTTTAGAATATAAGCTAGAATTTAACTATAACGCGTAGATATTAAAAGATACGCTTAATAATTAACTAATATAACTTATTTAGGTTAGTAGTATAATAGCTAATAGCTAATACCGCGTAGGTAATATTAAGCTAAGTTCCTAGTATAATATATATAAGAGATCCTACGGCCTTTTAGTAGTTCTTCTTAAATATAGGGTTTACCTTATACTTATTATTAGCCTTTTCTAGGTAAATACTAGTTTTTATTAGTATAATAACTTACTTATACTCTTATATATTAAAGTCCCGTAGTACCTTCTTAATATAAGCTACCTAACCTAGTTATAATATTTACTATTAGCGGTCTTAAGTAATTATTATATTAAGGTAGTAGGTATATAGACCTAAATCTATTATCTTAAACTAGTTATTTAAGGTATCTGTAATCTACTAAATAGCCTACTTATTTAGACCTGTAACTAAGATATTATCTATATAAAGAGCTATTAAAGTCCCTTCCTTTAAGTTAATAAAGATACTTAAGTTAGTAAATAGTAGTATAAGGCCTAATTCCTTTATAAAGTTAGTAAAGGTATAATACTAAACTTATAATAATTACTTAAGTCTATAAAGAGCCTTATAAAGCTAATAGACCCTATTTCTTTATTTATAACTTATAAGTTAATTAATATAAATCTCCTTATTAATATTATTATAAAGGAAGGCTATCTTAATATCTATTTACTTTAAGTCCTAGTTTATAATAGCTACTAGAGTAAAGATAGCCTTATAACTTATAAGTTTTATTATTAAGGTAAAAGTCTTATTATAATTAATACCTTTATACTATTTAAACCTATAAATAACCTAGTATACCTTATAATATATAACTTATCCCTAAGGGTTACACTTTAAGGTATAAACCTATTTACCTCTTAAGGTATACTTACTTATAAGTAGATTAACTACCTTTTAAGTATTATTTTCTTAAAGGGATTTAACTTTATTATCTATCTTAAGGCTTTATTAGATATTATAACTATTATTTATTACCTATTAATAGGTCTTTAACTTAAATAGTTTAATCCTATTAATATTAGTAAAGAGTATAAGGGCTATTATAACTAGAGGGTCTAGTAATAGATCCTATAAATCTAGTAGAGCTAGCTTAGGATAATTATATATTACCTGCTAGATAGCCTATTCTTCCCTATTAATATATTCTACCTTATAGGTATAAATTTATTACTAAGAGGGAGCTACTTATTAGATAGGGTTAATATTATCCTAGATATCCTACTTCTCTTTATTCTCCCCTAGAGTAGATATCTATAAGCGCTTATTTAGCTTAAAGTTTAGTTACTATTACTTATTAGTACTAATATATTAAGGGCGTTTCTCTTAAAAATAGATATTATTTACCCGTATAATCTATTATCTTATAATGTTTCATAATTAAAAGATATAATCCCCTTTATAATTAAGGAGGTAGTACTTATTACTCTTATCTTCTAACTTCTTCTAAATATAATATAAGGCGTAGGCTACTAAGCCTATTATTTAGAGGTATAAGAGCTTTAATAGGTATCTATACTATACTTTATAAAGAGTCTTCCCTAATTTTAAATTAGGAGACTAGATAGTAAGGTAGTTAGTTATAAGTATAATCTTAAGCTAGAAAGACTTATTAAGCCTAGAGCTAAGGAATATTAACTATATTTTATATAATAATATCTACCTAAAATACTCTACTATCCTATTTATCTAAGAGTTCCTAGGTATTATAACTTTATAATAGATACCCTAGTCTTTAAGATAATTAATAAAGGTATAACTTATATATTTACCTCTATTATTAATATAGAGGTAATAGATATAATAGTCTAGATACTTATAAGCTACTTTAAACTATTAGAATAACTAGAAAGTATTACTCTTATACTTAAGGTAAATAATGATTAAGATATAAGTAAAATTATCCTTAAATATTATAAAGTATTAGCTCCCTTTAAAACCTATTAAGTTAAAGGGGCTATTAATATTATTATAGATAAATTCTATTAGATACTCCTCTAATTAAATAGTATCCTTATAAGGTACTGCCTTCTAGTAGCCTTAGATATAATATTTATATATAAGTTTACTAGAAATAGGCTTTAAAAAATTAATCCTAGTTAATATAGCTAGTAGTTTATTAATACTTTACTATCTAAGGTACCTTATACGGGTATATTATAGCTATTAAACTTAGTCTAAGGGAATATTATAAGTATTAAGGGCTAAGGGTTTTTATAAGTCTAGCGTAAAAACTCCTATAAATTAGCTAGCGTTAAAGACTACTAGACCCTTTAAGATAATATAGCTTAATTTAGTATAGGCTATATTTATATTAATATTAAGGAGCTAACCTATAAATAGGAGACTATTAACGCCTAGGTTAGGTACTTATATAATATTAAGTATAAGTATTAACCTAAGCTTATTATTAATATTATAATTAATCTTAATAGTCCTACTACCTTATAAGGAGTAATAGACGCCGTTAATACCATTAATAGCGCGGGAGGTTTTAATTAGCTATAGGTTTATAAATATACTATAATCTTAAAAGGTATACTAATTATAACTAGAGTCTATAAAGATTATACTATTTAAGTCTAAGAGTAATTTCCTAGGAGCTACTATTAAGATAATAATGTTATTACCTACTATTTTATAGATATTAAACTTATTAGTATAACTTATAAAGTTAAATTTACTAGGAGTCTTATTAAGCTTTTACTTCTTTAAGTTACTATTAGCTTAAGTAGTAGTAGCTACGGCCTTTACTAAGGCTTTCTTAAATTTATTAGGCTTTATATAAGGGAACTACTCCTAGTACTAGTTTATAGTATAAGCGTAGTAAGACTTATATAAGATATCCTTATAATAATTATAGCTCTATTATAACTTATTATCTACCTTACCTTTCCCTTAGGTATTATAAGCTCTAAATATAATAATAGTATGACTCTCTAAGGCTTATTAATATTACTCTTTATTACGGGTAGCAAGTATAACTTAATTAAAGGGGACTTTTCTTAGGCTAAAGAAGGTATGACCCTAGGTATAAGTAGTCTAGAAGGTATTAAAGGTACTACTTAATCTTATAAAGTAGAGCTAGATTATATAAGCCTTTAATATAACTACCTCTTTATCTAACTCCTTAAGTTTAGTATTAACCTTTTAAAACTAGTAGGTATAATTATCTATATCCTTAATAGTAGACCTATTAAGGAAGATTATATAAAGGTAATAAACTAGTTTAATATAAATACTAGAGCTTATAAGCTTAAAATTAGTCTTAATTTTATTAAGGATAGCCTAAGCTTATAAGTTAAAATAAATAGGATCTTTAATAAGTTTATAAATATTAATCTTAAGATAGTTATAAATTATAATATATACCTTAATCTACGTAGCCTCTAAAAAGGGCTTAAGGTTATTTAGAACTAGCTAGTTATTAATTTCTTCGGCCTAATAGCTATAGCCTAAGTTAGACTTAAGGATAGTAATTAAGGTAAGGGGAAAGCTCCTATTATTACTTTAACTATTAACTATTTTACTAGGAGTCTACCTCTAAGGATTTAGCTTTAAATAGTAACTAGTTAGTTAAGCTTAGTATATTTTTTATAAAGTCTTAAGAGGATTCCGCTAATAAAGATACTAAGGAAGATAACTCTAATAATAAAGATATTAAGGGAGGAGGCGTAGGTCTATTACCTTTGACTTATAAGCTAAAGAGGATATTTTTACTAGGAGTATTTAGTAATAGTTTACTAGCTTCTAACCTAGAATTATTATAGCTTAAGAGTAATTATAATAGTTTATAATTATTATTATCTTCCTTAGTAATAGGCTTTTTAACCTCCTTTATAATAGCTTTTAATAAGTAGGGGAAGAACTTTAACCTAGAGTATTAGTAGATAATAACTAAAATATTAGAATAAAAATAGGATTTAAGGAGTATTAACTTAAACTAGTTTAGCTTAGAAACTATAGAAGGAAGATTAATAAGTTATTTATTATAATAAGCTATCTTTATATTCTTAAGGATATAAACTTTAAGGGGCTAACTTAATAAAAATAGCTAGGCTAGTAATTACGGTAGTAGGAAAAGCTAGCTCTAGGCCTAGTTAGATAATTAATAGCTACCTAATAAGATCTAGAAGAATTAAGATAGCTAGGGCCTAACCTCCTTTTATAGAGATTTTTCCTAGGACTTAACCTCCTTTAAAGAGATTTTTCTAGGGGGAAATAGCTAAATAATATTAAAAGGCGTAATATAGTAAAGCGGAGATTACTACGGAAAATAGTATCTATAATAATTATTTAGGAGGAGGAAGTATCTTTCTTTCCCTAAGTATAAGGTAGTAGTAATCTACCTAAGAAGGCTTAATAAAGGGAGTATTAATAGGATTTCTACTTATAAAATTAGTATTTATTATAATAATAAGGTTAGAAGCGGGTATTTACTTAGAGGGCTAAGTATAGTTATTTAATAGCGCTTATACTAATAATAATATTATAATAGCCCTTATAACTAGTCTCTCTAGACCCTATAATTATAAATTAGTTAAGTTTACTTATTTATCTAAGGTTACTTATAATAGTAAAGGCTAAGTACTTTAGTAAGAAGTTAAGGAATTTTAGATAATATATATAGTAATAGTAATTATTAACTTATTAAAAGGGCGCTAGAGGCTACTAAGACTTCGGTACTAGATTAGTAAGGATAGGATAAGTAATAGCTATAATTAGAATAAAAGCCTATACCTCTAGGCTTATAACCTATTAAAATATATAGTAGAATAATTAATTAGGTTACTAAGTCTAGGTACGTAAGAACTAAGTATAGATATTAAGAGACTACTTAGTTATATATTACTAAGCATACTAGCGTCTTAGCAGGACCCTATATTTTAATAGTAGGGAAGGTAGGGGCGTAAGACGCTAGGCCGGCAAGAGCCTAGAGTAATTATCTAGTAAAAAGAATATTAAAAGTAGCGTCTAAAGCTACTAAAATAGGTAGCCCTTTTACCGTCCCCTTATTTATTTTTATAAAGAGGGACGCTAGACTTAGGAGTATATTATTAGATTATATCCCTTATTTAAGGATAAGAGGTAGGCTACTTAGGGCGGCTAACTAATTAATATTAAGATAATTCTTACTATAGGGAAACTAGTAAAATAGGCCGCGAAATTTATAATTAAGATAAGGACCTTAAAGGTCTTTAGTAAGACTATTATTAAGATAATAATAATAACTATCTAAGGGTAATAGTATTAAGATCTTTCTATATAGGAATAACATCTAGCTATTATATTAATAAGCGGAGGTACTATTTATCTAACTAGATTACAAACTAATAATAATAACGGGGGACGGGACGGCTTTATTTAAGGATGCATTAGTACTCTAGGGTATTATATAATAGTATATTACTACTAGGCGACTATATTTTAATAGGGTTATTATAGATTTTAGATTTTAGATTTAATTTATTTAATTTATTTTAGTTACTTACGCGATTTATTCTAGTATTAATTAATTAGTTATATAGTACTTAACTAGATATAGCTGTAAGGCCGAGTAGGGTCTAGTCTACTCTAGCCTATAAAGGCTAGAGGGTATTCCTCTCCGTATAGGATTAATACATATATATATACATATATACTATTAATCCTTAATCTATCTAGATTTCTAGGAATTTAATAGTTATAATAGTAATTACCTTATTATATTAGGGAGTCTATAGATAGTAATACTATTAGGCTAAATATACTTAAGAGTAGAATTAATTAAAGACCTTATTATTAGGATAGAGATTAATATAATAGGTTATATAATCTTTATATAAGTAGCTACTAAGGTTATAAAGCCTTTTATAATAGATAACTTCTAGAAAATAGTATTACTAATTATAAGTAGAGTATCTATTAAGGTAATAAGGTAAGTACTATCTTAATTATATTTAATAAGTAAATTAAGGCGGGCCTTATAAGATAATTATATTAAAGTAGCTAAAGAGTTTTAGATATAAATAAAAGAGATTATAAAATTAGTAATATAAGTATAAATACTACTATCTCTAAAGTCCTAAGTATATTTAAGTTTAAAGAGGAAGTCTCTATTAAAGGGGATATCCCCTTAATAAACTACTAAAATCCTTATAATTATATAAGGAGGAATAATAATAGTAGACCTAGCTTTAATAGTATACTTTATATTAAGTAATAAGTAATTATAAATACTAATAAGAGTATTAAGACCCTAATAGGAATTAATAATTAAATTATAATTAATAAAGTTAAGAATTATTTATTATAAAATTAATATATTTATACTTATAAGTAAATTAGCCTTTAAATCTTTAACTATATAGACTTCTATTATTATTAAGGTTATAACTAACTTTCTATTAATAGTACCCCTAATATATATTTATTAGTATTTATAATTTTATTATTAACTCCTTATATAAGTATTAATAATACTAACTTTTTAATAGTAGTATTAGAAAGGACCTTATTTAAATAGGATTAATTAATTAGGGTAACTAAGTAATTACTATTAAGGTAAACCTTAGTTTAAGCTAATATAATAGTAGTAAGTATAGATTTTAAGATATTAATAGTCGCGTACTTCTAATTATAAAATTTATAACTAGGCGCCTTCCTTTAATCTAGTATAATAGCTAAATTTATAAGTATAAGTACTTATAAAGTAGTATAATTTATTATAAGTTTTACTATTAAACCTAATAAGGACTTTATTAAGGAGGATATCTTAGTTAAAGGCTTTTATATAATCTAGTACTACTATTATAAGTAGTTAAAGAGCTTATTTTATAAGGTAAATATAAACGCGTATATAAAATAGATATATATTATTAATTTTAAGTAGGAGATAAAATTTACTTAGGGTATATTATTATTAAGGTTAATAAGGTTATTATTATTTCTACTTAATAGCTTATTACTTATATTATAATTATTATAATATAAGGGATCCTCTTACTACTTACCCTTAGCTTATAAGGTATAATACTACTAGTATCCTAATTCTTTAAATCCTTTAAGGAAGTCTTTTATAATATCCTTAATAAAAGCTTAATAAGCCCTTTAAAAAGAGAAATAAGGTTAATAGCTATCTTATAATTAACTACCTATTTACTTATTTAATTAACCTTATCCTTAGCCTTATTTAAATCTTTTTAGTTAATATAAGTAAAGGGGTAGTTATAAATTTGACCTATTAATTTTATTAGTAAGCTTAATTATTTTAAAAAGGTAGAGTATAAAGATAAGTATTACTATATAACTAGTTCCTAAGCTAATATAACTAATAGCCTACTCTATTAAGAAAATTATATTAATTATATTAGTTTATAAGTCTACCTTTATTAAATATATAACCTTATTAGTTATCTAAAGTATTACTACTAGAGTTATAATACCTAGTAGTATAAGCCTACTATTTATACTTTACTTTATTTAAGTTAAATAGGAAATTATTAATAGTAGTCTAATTAATAGTATAATAAATGTCTTAATATAATTTAAAGTTAATAGTATTATAAATAATATTAAGTTATACTTTAATAGATTAGAGCTTAGTATTCTTAATAGCTTAAAAATATCTTATTATTAAATTCCTTAGGTTCTTAATAATTTATTATATCCTTTATAATAAGTTTATTATATATTATAATATTAATAATTATATTTAAAGGTTATTAGAACCTTTTTAATAAAAGCCTTATTTATTTATTAATACTATTACCTATCTTTATAAGGTATTAATTATATTCTAATAATTAACCTATCTACTAGGTAAGAGCTTAACCTTAAAGACTTAGTTATAGTTTTTTTATATATTAAAGTAGGATCCTTTAAAGAGTATATCTACTTAATATAATCTATAAAAAGGTAAATATTATAAAAGTAAGTTACCTTACTAATATATTTAATAGCCTTATTAGTACTTATTAATTTTCTATTATATATAGGATTAAAGAACCCTAGATTACCTAGATTCTAATAAGGGCTTTAATTACTAGTATCCGCCGTAGCTTAGCCTTTCTAGCTAATCTAGCCTAGTAGGCTTAATAGACCTAGAGGGCTAGAAGGTCCTTATTAAGGAGGCTAAGGGGGGTATTTCTAGATATACTAGGCTATTCTAGTATTAATAGTAGCTTATATAGTTACCTTAAGGTTAATATTTTATAATATACTTCTAGAGGAACTATATTTAAGTTCTAGTTCTAGTCTAATTAATTAATTATAAATAGTCTCTTCTACTAATATTTATCTAGTACTAGAGCTATTAGGAATAGATAATATAGTATTAGATATTTACTATTAGGTAGTTACCTAGGATAACTCTAGTAATAATAGTTTAATAAGATACTTATAAGAGGCTTCTATTCCTTTATTAAATTAAGAGATAGCCTTATAAACTAAAGGTTTATTAATAGCCTACTTATAAGGCTAAGATAGTTTAAAATTCCTAATAATATTCCTAAACTCTAAGGATATTAACCTAGAATAAATACCTTATCTTAAGGGCTTAATTATTCTAGTAGGCCTAAGGGTATCTAATATAGAATCTGCTCTGCTTTATACGTTTCACTTAGTGATGGCGGAATACTTCCGCCTCCCTAATACTTTATTATTCTTAATAGCCTTAATAGCTTTCTTAATTAATTAATCTATATAAATTAAAAGAGTCCCTATTAATATAGTAGTAATATTATATAAAAGGTTTTATAATACTAATTAATTATTTTAAACTACTAAAAAATACTAAAGCTACCCTTATAATACTAATAATCCCTAAAGTCCTTTAATAGTATAGAGAAGCCTATTTCTTTATAACTAATCTATCTTTATTTATTACTATCTATTATAATAGTAATAAGCCCTAATAGTATACTCTACTACTATACTTAGGTATAACTTTATACTACTTTAGCTTATTATTTAAGACTTTAGTAGCCTCTTTTATTAAATTTTATATAAGTTTATTACTTTTTTATATTTCTTCCCTAAGATCTAAGAAGCCTTTCTTTAAAAGGAAGCTATTAAGGTAGCTTAACTACTACCCCTTAATTAATATCTTATTATATTAGTAAATTATATTTATAAATTTATTTAGGATACTAGTAATATATATATATTTATAAGGTACTAGAGATTATTAGGTATTATATTAACTATATTATTACCTATTATAATTATCCCTTATAACTAGGGATCCTTAAGTTAAGTAATTAATATACTACCTTAATAGAACTATCCTTCTATCTATTTAATTAGGCTACTAATAGCCCCGCCTTTTAAAAAGTAATTAAATATTTTATTAAGAGTACTAAGTAGTATTAAAGTCTCCTATAACTCTTATTATATTTTATAAAGTATTAGCTACTATTAACTAGGAATAGCCCTAAGAGATTCCTATTAGTTAAAATACCTACTATATCTTCTACTCTTACTCTATTTAATATAGAATTATCTATAAGAATACCCTTAGTAATATTAAGTATTACGCCGCTAAATTTTAGTATAAATCTTATAACTTATAGGACTTCTATTAAAGAAGCTATATATAAATAACCTATTAAACTATTATAATATTTAGTTATAAGTAAGAATATAGGCTTTATTAAGGCTTAGTATATTAGATTATAAGAAATAATTACTAGTATTATACTACTAGCCCTACTACTAGCGCTAGGACTTATAGATCCTAGTATACCTCCTAGAGTACCTTATAATAATAGTACTCCCTGCTTTAACCCTAATAATATTAGATATTTTAATCCCTTTTATAATAATAAATCTATAAATACTACCTCTAATATTAAATATACTAATAAGACTACCTATTTTTATAATATTTATATATTTATAGACTATATTAAGGATATTATTTAAGTAAGGGGTAATACTATTATCTATATAAACCTTTAATTATATCTTTAAAGAACTACCTAGGGATAGTATACTATTAAGCTTAAAGAAGGTAATAAATATCTTATTACTTATAATATTAGTAAATAGTATTATCTATTAATATAATAGTAGAAGGCCCTATATTATATTAATATAAGTACGCTAATCTATAAGAAGTATATTATATAAGATACTTCCTAATAGAGAGAGCCTTAAAAGTACTCTTAAACTATTATAAGAGTAGCTAAGAATTTAGAGATTAAGGTAATAAAGGATTATATTCTTCTTATCTAATATAGTCTTAATATAGAACTCTAGCGTAATATTCTTAAACCTAGTAATAATATTAATTATAATAAGTTCCTTACCTTATTAGACTATAAGAAGTATTAATAGTAGAATTATACATCTTAATCTTTAAAATTATCTTAGTAAAAATAGTATAGTAGGTATTAATCTCTATTTTAATCTTCTTAATCTTAATTTTAGTCTTAATTATAATAGCCTTCCTAGTAGTTACTACCTTTTTAATTATAGTTATAAACTAATAATAATACTTACTATAATAATTAGTACTAAAAGCCTCTACTAGGCTATTAACCCTACTAAGGCTATTAATAGGGTAATTAAGGTATAAATATCTATACCCTCCTAATATAGTTTATAAGGCTTTAAATAATAGTACTAGCCCTATTAAATAGGTCTAATTCCTTTAATAGGGCACCTTAATAAGGTCTTTAATACTAGGGGAATTATAACTAAAACTAAAATTAAGGAAATTACTTTCCCTTTAAACTATAAGCGGAATAATAGCGATAGCCTCTAAGACCTTTATAAGTCTACTAGGCTACTACTAAGGAAGCCTTTAAGGAATAGCCTTCTTAAAGCCCTTAAAGTTATAAATAGGAAGGTCTATACTAGGATTTTACTTATAAGCCCTCTAATTTCTATTAGGAAGGTTCTTATAAACTATCCTAGGAAGAAACCTTATAATATTATTAAATATTAGTAATAGAAGATATTAAGGCGGATAATAGTTATAATCTTAGAAACTATTTCTTTATAACTATTCCTTTATTAGATTATAAATATTATTACTACTAACTAAGATTCCTATTAAAGAATAAACTCTTTAATTATCTTTATAACTAATACTAGAAGGTATTATAGTAACTAATAGCCGTAAGCTGATTTTATATATATATAATTAATTAGCTATTAAGGATTCTATTAAGAAATAACTAGAGTATAGTATAGAAGCCTTCCGTACTATAATAATAAATGTAAAAGCTATAATAAACCGATAAATAAATAATAAGATAACGCCTATATTACTAGTTACACTATAAAAGTAAATAGGTCCTATAAGGGTACTATATAATAACGTGGCTATTAAGTACTATAAACGGTGCGTATATATATATATATAGAACTCTCTATTCCTATTAATAGTAAGACTAATTACTACCCTTTCCTTTAGGGGGAACTCCCTCCTCTATATATTATAGGTAAAGGGGTAGCGTAGCGCTATTATATACTATAAATACTATATTAATAGTAGTATTATATTCTTAACTAGTCCTTATAATTATCTCCTTATCTAGGCTCTTAAGCTTTAAGAGCGTCTAAGTTTATAATTTATAAGAGATACTCCCTTAATAATAGAATATAGCTTTAATAAGAGTATAATAATATAATTAATTATAAGGCCCTCTAAGCTAAGCCTTAAGGAATATATAGTTTTATTAAATTATAGATAATTATAGATAATACTCTTATATATAATCTTTATATTATAATATATTCCTATTATACTTCCTATTATTCTTTATTAACTTATTATAAAAGTAGTTAGAAGTCTTAATATTTTAAAATAAATAGGAAGTTATTACTATTAAGGGTTTATTAAGTATTTAAAGTATACCTTCTTTATATAACTTTAATATTATTCTTTTAATTATAATATCTTAATTTTTTTAATCATTATATTAAGTCCCTTTTAATTCTTATTTATATTATTACCTCCTTTATACCTTATTATACCTACTTATACTCCTAGTAATTATTTTATAGATAATCCTTAATAATAAACTTACCCTTACTATTAATTAAAAGAAGACTACTACTACCTACTCTACTTATAATAGTATTTAACCTCCTTTATTAAATTATTTATAACTTATCTTTATATTATCTTATATAATATACTTCTAATATATTATATTTCAAAGTAAAGAGTTATAAGTTTAATATTTTTAATTAAGGCTTTATTTATTCCTTTAATAGTATACTTTATATACGCGCCTCCTCTAGCTTTACTAGATATAATTATTATAAAGATCTTAATATTAAATATTAAAAAAAAAGTTACTTCTACTTATTATATTTATATATACCTTCTTTAATCCTTAGATATTATAACTACTTTAGATACTAGCTCTAACCTCCCTTAACTTACTAGATTCTAGTAAACTTTTAATAGGCTTATTTAATAATATTATTACTACCTCTACCGCGCCTCCTTTACCCCCTCTATTACTATTACTCCTATTAAGGTAGACCCCGCTATTATTATCTATATTATAAATACCTTTAAGGGTATTATTAATATCCTTTACTAATATATATATATTACTTTATCTCCTCTTTTAAAGCTCTATTAAAGTTATTAATATATTATAAGAGTACCTTCCTCCTATTATAAAGGAAGAAGAAGAGGATAAAGAGGATAATCTTATTATTAATAATAATAATAAAGTTAGGCTTAATACTACTATTAATATAATATAATAGCCCTCTAATATAATATCCTTTATAGTCTAATTATATTAAGTATCTTTTTTTTATTAATAATAATAGAAATATTCTTCCCTCTTATATTATATAAACTTTATACTTTAAGGTAATTCTACTTAAATCTTTCTAAGTTATTTAATATATTAATTAAGTCCTACTTATATAATTATTAATTATAATTATAAGATTAACCCTTTTATTTTACTAAATATTAAGGTTTATTATAAGAGGTTTTATAATTAAAAATAATTTTAATTTCCTATTTATCTTTATTATTTATAAGTTCTATTTATATAACTTTTATAATACTCTTACTATTACCTTTATATAACTTTATAAGTAAGATATAAAAGGTATTATATATATAAAAGGTATTAAGTAGTTATAACTTATATACTTAATTATTAATATAATTAAAGACCTTAAAAGGCTTTAAATAATATTATAATAATTTTTTAATTACTTATATTAATTTAATATACTTTATATTTAATAAGATATAATTACTTATATTATATTATCTTTACTTTTACTATTTATTTATATACTCTACTTATATAACTTATACTTAATATAAGTATTACTTTAAACCTTCCCTTTATTTTTAAAGTAATTTAACCCTTTTTTATATTAATAAGACTTCTCTTAATAATAGCTTTAAAAGCTTTATATCTAGCTTAAGTAAATAATTATAAAGTACCTTATATAAAGGTAACCTAATATTAATATACTTTATATAATTATATATAAATTCTATTAAATAAAATAATTCTACTTAGTTATCTTATCTCTAGGTAGAATAGTAGTATAAATACTACTTAAGTATACTATTTTATCTCTCTATTTAATTATTTATTTAAGGATAAAAAGTAATATTAAGCTTCCTTTTTATATTAATATAATAATATATAACTACCTAGAAGCTATTTATAAATACTATTCCTTAATTACTAATAATACCTTCTAGCTAATTAAATTTTAAGAAGATTTTATAATATAATAAGTTAATAATATTAATAATATTAACTATTTTTATAATAAGTAAATACCTAGCTACTTTAATATAATAATTTATAACTATTAAGATTATATTATTAATAATATTAACTATTTTTATAATAAGTAAATACCTAGCTACTTTAATATAATAATTTATAACTATTAAAATTATATTATAAATACTATCCTTTTGTTTATTTAAAGGAAGATTTATAATATAATTTCTTATAATTTCTTAAAAAGGTCTTATAAATATTAATAATAATAATAGTATATTATAAATAATATATCTATATAACTTTATTAATTAATAAGTTAAGTATTCTTATATATAATTATAAATATTTTATCCTATTAATCTTTAATAGAACTTCTATTTAATAAGCTCTTATATATACTTTTATAAATAGTAGCTAATATAAGGGTTATTATAATAAAGCTTTAAGATTTCTTATCTAATTACTTTATTATTAAGTATAAAAATTATACTACCCTTAAAAAAGACCCTTATCTTATTTATTATTAGAGATATATTAGTAGCCTTTTTATAACCTTAGGACTTTAATAATTAATTTTTATTATAAATATCCTTATCTCTCTTTTAAAGATATTAAAGTATCTCTAATATTAAGTTATTATATTTATTTTATATATACTTTATTATTAATATAATTATAATATACCTTCTAAGTACTATTTAATTAATATTAAATTATCTTATAATAGGATTTAAATTATTATTTATACTACTTTATATCTTTAAGAGTATATTACTTTTTCCTATTTTTAGGGTATAAGGCTTTTTAAGCCCTATCTTTAACCTTTTATATTATTTATAATTATAAGCCTTACTATCTTATAAACCTTTATAAATATTATATATATAATACTTATTAAAAGGAATATACCTAATATTCTTTAACTTATTTTATAATATTAATAGATAAGTATCTTCTTTATTTATTATTAATATATAATTTAATTACTTTAATAGAGTATTAGCTAGGTTTTTAGTATTTATATAATAATATATCTTAAAGTTATATATTATAAATTTTATTACTTAATATACTTATCTCTTTATTAATAATAATATTATTTAAAAATACCTTAAGTTATTATAATTAATAATTATTATAATTAAGTATAAGCTACCTTTTAAGAAGTACTATTATACTTAAAATACCTTAATAATTATAGGTAGTTCTTAATTATAAGTCTTATATCTAGTTTCTACTAAATATAACTTATAAGAATAAAAAGTAATTAAATATTACTCTACCTCTACCCCTTTATTATTAATTAGGAAATTTTATAATAAAGTAGTTATAATAGCTAATATTAAAGTATTAATCTTTAATTAAATTTCTCTTATAAGGTTAATATATATAAGTAATAGTACCTTTTAAAATAGTTACTTTAACTACTTAAATATTACTCTTATAATATTACTTAATATTAACTTCTTATTTTTAATATATAGGTAAATATTTTTTAAATAATCTATTAATACCGCGGTTATAAATAAATAGTATTTAATAAAATAATAATAGAAATTAATAAATCTTAAAAAGATCTAAATATCCTTAATACTCTTAGATTCTAATTATTCTATTATAATATCTACTTTATATAGATTTATATATATACTATTATAACTAATAATAAAGTTAAGGAATTCTACCTTTATTATTATAAATTTATATTTTTTTAAGTAAATATAAAGTTTAAATTTATAAAGATATTATAATACTACCTTTATAATTCTAATATAAGACTTTTTATCTTAAAAGTAGATAAAATATTATTTAAATAAATAATATATATAATATTAAGTAGTCCTATTAAGGCTTTAGTAATATATACTTAAAATAAAGTAGATATATTAATAAGTTTAAAAGGTATAATTATATATTTAAAATAGTTATATTTTATATATAATATAATCTTTTTATTATTATCCTTTCTTATTTATAAGTAATAATATATATCCTTAAGATCTAACTTAATTAAATACTTAGTATTAATTAATCTTATTGATATTTTATTAATTAATAAAAGTAGATAGTAATTTTTAATTATAATCTTATTAAGTACCTTATAATTAATATATAAATATAACATTCTATCCTTTTTAATATAAAAAGAATTAATATATTTATTAAATTTATAAAATAATAAATCTACCCCTAAGGGAAAAAAAACTTCTAACTTTAGGAGCTAGTATCTTAGCGAGTACTAGTCCGTTTTAGCTTAAACTTTAAAACTAGCCTAGTCTACTATTTATTAGTCATATATGACGTAATACTTATAATATTTCCTATTCGGGCTAGCACGATAACTCCTAAGCACAAGTCCTCCCGTACGGGCTGGTTGAGCTGCCTAAGCTTCCAGGGCCGGGTTCCCGAATTGCCGATGAAGTACTCCTTAATATTACTTTCCTTAATAGGGAATTACTAGTTTTATATAAGTTAATCTATTTAAGGATTTTATTCTTCTAATTATAAATATTTAAAGTAGAAGTTATAATTAAAGTTTATTATTATATAAAAGGCGCCTTTATAATATTAGATAATATTATTAAAATTAATAAGTTTAATTTTTTTTAATATAAGAATTTAATAATAATATTAGGTTTTTAACTTTATTATATAAAGTATTATTAGAGCTAGGGTCTATCTCCTAATTTTACTCCTTTATTAAGTATATATTAATATAATTAATATCTACTTTAAAGTTAATTAATATAATAAATTCTCTTTATAAACTCTTAAGCTCTATTTATATTATAATAATAAGTTATTATATCTACTTCTTCCTTTATATTATAATAGTAGATATAATTATAATACTTAAGGGTTTTTTAAATTTAAGCCTTTTTTAACTAACTTATTACTAGATATCTTATTAGTTATAAGCTTATTAATTATAATACTTATAACTATTAATTTTATACTTTAATAATCCTTAGTTATATATCCCTTCTTTTAATAATTATAATATTTAATAATAAAAAGGTAAGGTTTAAGCCTTTAAAAAGGTATAATAATACCTTAATAGCGCCCCTCCCTTTTTACTTTATATATAGACTATTATCTCTTTACCCTTAGAAATTTCCTCTTCCTCTTTAAGGATATTAACCTTTAATAGGAGTATTATCCTTTTAATCTTTATATATAAATAGTATTATATAAGGCTCTAGTTAGGTTATTAATATAATAAAAGTATCCTTTATTTCTAAGATATTAAGTTATATTATAAGTTAATTATAAAGATTCTTATATAACTTATTTAAAAGGTTATTATAAAGTATATATTTTATTAATAGCTTAAGTTATCTTTTTAACTTAATAAGGTAATTTATAAAGTTTATAATCTTTTAATATTCCTTTTACTTAACTTCTAAGTAGTACTTACTAGTTATAAGGTATTAATTTTAAAGATCTTTTATTTAATCTATTAAGAAACTATTAAAGTATTCCTAGGACTATTTATCCTTTAATATATCCTTTATATATTTATATTATATAGCCTTAGAGTCTAAGGCTATATATTATAATATATATTAGATTTTTATAAAGTTATTAAGAAAATAGGTTATATTTATTTTAATTATTTTAATTATATTATTAAATTATTCTTAATATTTTTATACTAACTTCCCGTTATGTATATATAAGTCTTATAGCCTAAGAATATAGATTTTATATTAAAGATACTTTAATTCTAATTCTTTTATTAATAATAAGTAATATTAATAACCTACTTAAGTAGTATTATTAATATATATTTCCTACTCTAAATCTTATAGATATTATTATAAATCTTATATTTACTACCTTTTAAAAACTTCTTCTTTGAGTTCTTATATCCTTTATAATAATACTTCTTAGATTTTAAGTAGTAGGAACTAGGTTTATACGCCTAATAGCTACCCCTAAATAATTAATTATAATTATAATATATTTATTATTAATTTATTTATTAATTCTTAAGACTTACTTTCTTTATAAGCTTAGTCCTTTATATTTAGGTAGGTTATTTATACTAGTTAACTAACCTTTTTACCTTATACTTATAATAACCCTTCTCTACTTATCTTATTAATAATCGGGCTACTACCCCTAAATAGGGTAGAGTAATTAGAATATAAGGGTATTATATAATAATATAACTATTAAGTACTATAAATAGTATATATATATATATATATATATATTTATAGAACTCTCTATTCCTATTAATAGTAAGACTAATTACTACCCTTTCCTTTAGGGGGAATTCCCTCATCTATATATTATAGGTAAAGGGGTAGCGTAGCGCTACTATATATTATAGACGCCACGTTAATAGTAGTACCGTATTCCTAACTAGTCCTTATAGGTCTTTATACTTTACTAACCCTACGTAATTTACTATATAGCCACCGCTTATAGTTATTAATAAGGCCTAAGGCCTTAGAAAGATCCTTCTTATTATACTAAATATTATACTTATTACTATATCCCTTTTATTTTATAAGATACTAAGTCTTACCCCTACGAATCCGCTTACTTATAATAGCCTCTAGTTTATAAACGTCTAATTTAGTAGTATTAAGGCTATTATTCTTAATAATAAGAGGAAGGTACGTATTTCTAAGATATTTATAAGGATTTAATCCCTTTATAAAAGGCTCTAACTAAGTAATTAATATAATAGGATAGATTTTTATTAATAAAGGAAGTTATAAATAATATACTAATAAACTTATATATTTAAGAATTAAGAAGGGTCCTATATATTAGTTATATAATTTATAATTTAAGATACCTAGAATTTTATAGTTATAGCTTAGTTATAAGTATATTTTATTACCCTTAACTAATAATAAGGGTTAATACTTAGAATTATATTTATAAAAATTATAAACTCCTTAGCCTAATTATATTTTATATAATATAGCCTATTAAAGTCTTTAATAGGTAGTTATATAAGTATACTTAATATATCTTATATATTAAATCTAATAAAGACCTTATTAGGGGAGACCCCTATTAATTAATTCTTAGAATTATTAATATAGCCTTATAAATAAGGAAGGATAGCTATCTAATTAACTAAGTTAATATTTACTTATTTAGAGATATAATATCTTATAATAATTTTAATAGTTTAATTTATTTATTTAGATTATCTATTTATTTATATATAATATAATATTAATATTAATAGTTTATAACCTAGTTTTTAAAAGACCGCGTATTAGAAAGAAGATATAAATTTAAAGTCTCTATTATTAATAATTTTATAAGGTACTCCCTAATTATAGGCTATCAATACCGCTAAGATAATATTAACCTACTAGCTTATAAATTATATAGACTACCTAGGAAGTAATAGTAGACACTTAGAAAACTTATTAATTATTATAAGTAGGCTATTAAAGCCTTTTATAATTAGTAGTAATATAATTATAAAATTTATAGCTATTATATAAAATAGAATAAATAGTTTATTAATAGGGAGTAAGCTATTATAAGGTTTATAATACTTAGTCTAGTTTAATTAATAGGCGGGGTAGTAATTAATATATATTTATAAGTACTTTAATAGATAGTATATATATATTAAAGAGTATATATATTAAAGAGACTATTTAATTATATATATAATAGTAGCCGCTATAATACTACTTATTATAAGCTAGTTTAAGACCTCCTTTTCTAAAGCCTTTAATATATAAAGTCTCTCCCTCCTATTATTAAAATTTGTATAATAGATTATCCTATCTTATAATGTAAACTTTAATTCTAGCTACTTTACTTTATTATCCTCTTTATTATTAATATTAATAAGGTCCTTATTATTCTTTTAAAGTAATTATAATACTTAAGACTATTAGGCGTCTTCCTAATATACTTATATAAGCTTTTACTTAAATATTATTAATATTTTAATAAAGTATTGCAGTCCTTTATAGTCCTACTACTTTACTTTACCTACGGAAGCCTTCCGCAGCCTAACTAGGGTAGGCCTAGCCCTTTAGTTTATAGGCAGGATTTCTATACTTAGAGAATATATCTTTCTACTATATCTTAACACCTTTATAATAAAATAGTAGTAATACCTTCTAGCCGCTACTATATACTATTAATTATATAATAAGCTAAGATTATATACTAGCTCTATAAGTACTAGTTCTTTAGAGTACTACTAGCTATCCTTAGTACTAGTTATTTAAGTCTTCTACTCTATAAAAATCCTAGGCCTTTAACCTTATATTAAATCTTTACTAAGGAAGCCTTCTATAACCTTAGATATATATAAAGGTCCCCTTAGAAGATTTATTATTAATAAGAGCCTTCTTTATGACCTATTACTACTATCTAATAGTATTAAGATTTCTCTAGAATTATTAGGATTCCTTAGTATTTCGCTAAGAAAACCTGACTTTTCCCCGTACCTTCCTAGTTTACTACTTATTCTAGCTACCTCTATACTATAAGAGACTATTATACTTACTTTCTAACTATTTAATTTTATTAATACTAGGCACGAATACGTTAATACTGTTAATAATATTAGCTAGTTCCTAATTTCACTTATTATTAAAGGAAATCTTAGGCCTTTAAGGACTAATTAGGTATTATCTTCTTCTTCTTCTTTATTATTATTACAAGATTAACGCCACCGTGCCTAGTTAATATCCCTTAAACTAGTTAGCCTTCTTAATATTAATAAACTACCCTAGCCCCCTAACTAGGCTATTAATTAGAGTCTAGTACGTACCGCGAATTATTATTTTAAGCGAGCTACCTCGTCCTTATAATAGTACTTATAATAACTTCTATCTAGCTTAAACTCCCTATTAAGGTCCTTATTATATAGCCTTAGATCTACCTCGCTAAGTAGTACGGAATTAGTCCCTACTAGTATATAAGTAATATTAGTAGAAGAGGCGATCTATAATTAGCTAATAGGATTAGAACTACCTAATTAGCTACTAGAAGCTTTAAATATAGCGGATAATAGTTAGGCCGGTAACAATACTAGGAATAGAGCTACTAGGCCTACTAGAGGCTTCTTAGCCGAATAATTAAATATAATAGTAACCCTTATCTAGACTATAATAGCTAGTAATAGGGCCGGTAATAGGGCTAGTAATAGAGTTAATAGACGTTTAGCTACTCCGCCTATTATAATAGCCCCCCCTATAAATAGTTAGTTTTACTTATATAATATTAGATATTTTAATCTAAACCCTAATATATTACTAGTTAAAGTTAAGGATATTTATAATATCTATTATAATATTTTTAACTTTACTAATAGGCTTTAAGTAAAGGCTACTACTATAAATAAGGCCCTCCTTTAGTAGAATATAGATTCCTACCTACTTAGTAAGGCGGATAATTAGTTTACTAACTAGCTAAGCTAACTTAATTAAGTTAGGCTACGTAATAACCCTACTAGCGTTACTAAGTAGTATAATACTTTATAAGTACACTTTTAAGATTCGCCTAATAAATCTCTTAGCCTACTAGAAAATATTTATTATATAGTTAAGGATATTTATAATTAATAAGACCCCGCTAATTATATATCTAGTATTATCTTAAATATAAAGAATACTAGTATTATAACTATTAAGTAAGTATAAGTACTCTTAGCTTATAAGTATCTTAATAGTGATCTATAATATAACCTACTAAGGCCGACTACCTTATTAAATATATTAAATCTTCTAGAAGAGCTCTACTTTATTAAAGATAACTAGTTTAATATCTATAAAATTAAGGGCCTTTATTAAGAAAAAGGATATAAAATAAAGTTAGACTTAAGAAATTATAATAATTATTATAATTAAGACCCTTAATTAGGTTAATATACCTCTAATCTATTTTATAATTTTAATAGTAGTCTAAGGCCGTACTATAATAGTATAAACCCTTACGCTTAACTATTTATTCTTTATTAAAATTTCTAAGATAATATTAATAATAATCCCTAATAGATATAGACTTAACCCGTTAACTAGCTCTAGATTATTAGGTAGTAACCCTTATAAATAACTAGCGGAAATATAAACGGGTCTCCTAGGTAAGTTAAGTTATAAAACCGGCTACTATTAAACGCTTTAAATAGCTAAAATCTATATTAATCCTTTAATAGGTTTCCTCTAGCTCTATAAGCCTATTAAGCTAGTATTAGGGAAGAAGGATATAATAAATAGACTAAGTATAAGGTATATAAAGACGCTTTCTACTAGGGTAAATAGGTAAGGCCTAAAGAATCTAAAGACTAGTTAGGATTTTATTAAGACCTAGAAAACCCTATATTAGGTAACTATTAATAGGAGGATACTATTAAAGCCTACTTTATTAAGACTACCTTAGTTCTAAAAGCCTTCTATTATAAGTAATATTATTCTAAGTTCACTTCTAATAATAGTTTATATAAGTATATTTATTATAGTTATAAAGGATTAAGGTCTTTATTAGTAGTAATATCTTCTATTAAGGCTTAAGTAGGTAGTAACTACTAAAGCCTTCCGTAGATAGTTACCCCTATTATTATTAGGAGTATTTCTAAGAATACGGCGTTTAGAGGCTATATATTCTAGGGTTACTACTTTATAATAATTATAGTTAGTCTTTTATAGGACGGACTATATTATAAGCTATATACTAATATAAGTTATATAATAAGTCTTATTCATAGAGTATTTCTTATAAGATATACCTTAAAGGTAGAGATTAAAAGAATACCTACACTTATAAATATTAGGGGTCTAGGAGATAAGAGATATAATACTAGTAAGTATACTAAATTAGAAATATACTTTCCTAGTAATAATAGTATAACTCTAATTAAAAGGGAGCTTTATATTATTAATAATTTAATCTTATAAAGGACTTAGCATTCCTATTAATATTTCTAGTAGAAGTAGTTAAATAAACTCTACTATTTATAGTAATAAGGCTATAATTATTACCCCTTATATAAATAGGAAGGTTCTAATTACTAGACCTTATTATTAGGCCTTAGACCTTCCGTATAATAGAGAGTTTCTATTTAAACTAGAGAAACTTAATAAGCTTTTAGCCTATATATATATAATAGATTATAATATATCTTATATTATTATCTATAATAACTCTAATAAGTAAATTAAGCTTCCTAGAAATATTAAACTTAGTAAGGTTATTAAATATAAAGTATTAGGATACTTCCTTATAAAAGCCTTTTATAATAACCTAGTAGTGAGACTATTAAAGAAGAATACTAACTAGGTAAAGTTAAATCTATAATATTTAGTAGCTACTACCACTATATTTTTAGTAGTTATATTAAATACCCTAGCTCCTAATATTAAGGTAATTTATAATTCTAGTATAATAATTTATAGCTTACCCTAATTAAGGTCTTTATTAGGATTAATTATAGATAAATTTCCTAGCTTATAATAAGATATAGGTAATATTATAAATATACCTAAGTCTTAGCAGATAGATATTCCTCTAGTAGATAACTAGTAGGAGTTATATAAACTAGGCTAGGCTAGGGTTTATCTAGTTAAAAAGGCTAATAAGGAGGTAATTAATAAAGCCTTTAATAAGCTCTATAAATAGGGTTAAATAGAGTAGACTTCTAAGTTAATCCTATTTTCTTTCCTATATTTTATTATCTAGAAAGATAGGGAATCTAGTAGAAAGGGATAAGTAGTTATTAATATTAGGGCGTTAAATAAAATTACTATACCTAATATATATCTGGTTCCTTCCTAGGCTAAAATTCTCACTTTATTAAAAGGTGCTATATATATTACTACTATTAATATATTAAGCTTTTTCTATTAATAGTAGGTAAATAGGGACTATTACTACTACTTAATAGTAGCTAGCTACTATAAGTAGGAATTATTTAATATTCTAGTAATAGGCTATTATAATTTACCTGTATATATCTAGTATATAATTAATAGGATTCTTTATCTATTCTATTATTTTTATAAGGCTTATATAAATAATATTATAATCTTTTCTAAGTCCCTAGAGGAATATTTATCCTAGCTAGATTAAGTCTTTTAAGTATTAATAGATATAAATATTTACCTTTCCCCTAAGAAATTATTCTTAGGATATCCTTCTATCTATCTACTTAGTTAGAAAGTTAATACTCTAGGCCTTACTACCACTAAAGAAAAGCTAGTAGCTATTACTAACCTAATATTCCCTAGAATATTAGCCTAGTTAGAGAAACATCTTAGTCTAACTAGCTATTTAAGATAATATATTACTTAATATACTATAATAGTTAAACCACTATAATTATATAAAACCTACCTTAATAAGGCCCTTTAAGGTAGAATAAAAAGTATTAGAGGTAATACTTATAAAAGGCTAGCCCGTTATACCTACCTAGGTAAGCCTATATTAAAGGAAATTAACGCCTTTTACTAGCTTTAAAAGCTATTCACCTCCCTAACTATCCTATACTACTTTAACGAGCTAAGGTAGCTATTTATAGACCTTAATACTAGTAAGGAATTTAGATTTAATGCTTATATCTACTATATTTTACTAAAGGCTTTTATAAATAATCTACTAGGATAAAAGTCTTAATAACCTATTATATTTCTTAGCTATCTACTTATTAACACTAAGATACGCTATTAGCTAATAGAGCTTAAAATTACTAGTATAATCTAGGTTATTAAGAAAATCTAGTATATAATAGAGGCGGCTAAGTTAATAACTATTATATATACTAACTACTTAGCCGCTATCTCTATTATTTAATAGACTAGTCTAAATACTATATTAGTTAAGAAACTTAACCTACGCTTTATTTAAGTATTAAAATATCTATAATATTTCCGTCTTAATATACGCTATAAACTAGGAAAATCTAATATTATTCTAAATATATTATCTAGGCTAGCTAGTTAGGAGTGTTATCTAGCTGATATAAATAAGTCTAGCCTAGATATATTATTTATTCGGGGTTTTCTAGTTAACTTAGTTAAAATAAGTCCTAAGTTTTATTAATAACTTATTAAGGGCCTTATTAATAAACCCCGCTAGGTAAAGGTAATATTTATAATTAAGAAGAATAAAGCCTTAGGTAGTAATACCGCTAAGCTACCATACTATATTATTAATAAGATCCTATATTTTAATAATAATAAGAAGGGTCTTTAACTATATATACCTTTAATACTAGAAAAGGAAGTTTTCTAGCTAGCTTATAATAAAATAGGGTATCCTAGATATACTTAAATATATAAGCGCCTTATTAATAGCCTATATATTTATAATATAACTACTAAACTTTATAAGTTTATTTACTATTACCTATATTATTAACTTAACTAGATACTAAGGTATAAACCCTATAAGTTATTATAGCCTATCCTTTTACCTATAAGACCCTTCTATACTATTATAATTAACTTTATCCTTATACTTCTAGTCTCGCTACTAGATTAATATAAATATATTATATTAGTAATAGATAAGTTCTTTAAAGCTATTAGCTTTATTCTAGGTAAGACTATATAGACTAGTAAAGAGTAGGTAATAAGGCTATTAGACTAATTAGCCGAACTAAACTAGGGAATACCTAAATTAATTATGTCTAACTAGGATAGGAAATTTATAGGATAAATCTAGAGGTAAATCTTCTAAAGCCTTAAGGTTAGCCTACTCTACTTAATAGCCTAGTATCCTTAGATAGATAGTATATTAGAAAGGTTTAACTAGATAGTAGAAGTAGCTCTCCGCTACTACCTTACTACCCTAGAAGATTCTAGGTAATAGCCTAGTATTCTAGCTAGGATATCCTCTACCTTAAATAATTCAACTAAATATAGTACTATAAACTAAACCCCGACTTAAATTATATATAAGTTTTAGATACGGGAGGCCCTAGATCTATTATATATTAATAACCTATCTATTAAAGGCTTTAATAACCTAAATATTAAGGACCTTATTACTTATATATAGCTAGTATATCCTATCTCTATAAATAAATATCACCTATCTTATATTAATACTAAGGATATAATCGTATTCGCGGCCCTTAAAATAAAGGAATATTATAATATTATATATACCCCTATATTCTTTAAGGTAGGAGATATAGTTAATCTACGCCTTTACTAGGGGTATAAGCTTCTAGTAATTATATTACGGAAAATTAGCTAATAATTAGCTAGGCCTTTTAGGATTAAGGAATATATAGGTTAATTAGTATATTATCTAGATCTACTAACTAATATAAAGATTCATAATATTATATTAGTAGCCTATCTTAAACCTACTACTAACCCTAAGGATAATCTATATTAACGACGTTATCTAGCTATTCCCCTTATTATTAATAGGTAGAATAAATAGGAAGTAGAGAGGCTAATTTAAAAGCGGAGGATTCGCCGGGGTCGTGGTTAGTTAACCTAGTTCCTAGTTAGGTGGAAGAATTATAGCCCTAAAGAAGATTAGTAGATATTAGAAAAAGAGCTATTACGGAATACTTCAGTATTAGTAAATAAGTATAACGATAATTTCGGTAAGGAATCTAGGATTTAGCTTTAATTATTAGTATTATTAGCGTTATTAGCGTTCTATATAGCTATTAGGATAATAGCTTTATTTATTAACGGCATTTATTATAATCCTTTATAGTCCTACTACTTTACTTTACCTGCGGAAGCCTTCCGTAGCCTAATTAGGGTAGGCCTAGCCCTTTAGTTTATAGGCAGGATTTCTATACTTAGAGAATACATCTTTCTACTACATCTTAATACCTTCGTAATATAAAGGTAATATACTATAATAATAATTATTTATACTCCTATAAATATAACTTATTAAAGGCTTTAATATATAAGGTATTAAGTATCTTAATATTATTAACTAGGGGAGTATCTACTTAGAGTTATAAGAGAGTATCTAGGATAATATTAAATTTACTAGATTTATATTTAATGATTAAATTAAATTAGGATAGATAGGGTAATACTTAAATAAGATATAACTTTAACTTATTTATAAATAAAGAGCTAAGGCTTATTTATTATAAGATAGGAATTACTACTAAGTAATTAGTATAAATAATGGTAGGTAGCTTCTTTAATAACTTAATTAAGTAATAAGTATACTTAATAACTTATATAATATTAGTAACTTCTAGCTTTATTAATTAATAGTTTTATTTAGTTTTATTTAATATTTTACTAAGGAATCTTGTTAGTTTAATATCTATTTTATTAAAACCCTTAATAATATTACCTTTAATATAGTAAGTTATAATTATAAAGCCCTATTTCTTTAAAGTATTAAAGTTAATAAATAAAATCCTTATTTTATTAAGATAAATAAGGAATATAAAGCTATTAAAGGCTTTTAATTCTACTTTTATAAGTTTATATATAATACGCGCTAATTATATCTTCTTATTAAAATCCTTTATACCCTTTAATAATATACTAGTAAGATTATTTTTATAATATTATAATAAATTTACCTACTAAGTATATTATAAGATAGATATCCTTAACTAACTTATTAAACCTAGGAAGAATTTAAAATCCTTTAATAATAAAAAAAATAAAAGTAAGCTAATAGCTAAGAGCTTTTCTTCTAAAGTTAATAAGCCTAAGGAATTAACTTATTAGTTAAGTAGGGTAATAGATAGATACTTAAGAAAGGTTTTTATAAGATTAAGGCTAATCTACTTCTCTTAAAAAAGTATAAAGAGCTTATATAAATAAGTAAGGTACTTATATAGAGTAGTTAAAAGGCTATTATATTATTAATATATACCTTTATAAATAGTTTATATAATTAGAGAAGTTTATTAGTTTAATATTAAATATATAATAGTAACCCCTTATACCTTATTAGGGTAATATTATACTACTCCTACTTATAATAAGAAATAATAATAAGCTTATAATAATCTTCTCTTTATACTTTAAATTAATAAAACTAGCTAGTATTATCTATTATAAAGATAAATAGATAGCTTATAATAGCTAATATAAGGTTAAATTATAAAGATAAAGGGTAACTATCTAATAAAGTAATTTTATTAAGGCCCCTAATATTAACTACTACTTAACCTTTCTATTCCTCTATTATATTACGCTAGATAATAAAAATTAAATAATTAAAGGGTATAAGCTAATTAGCTTATATTATTTTTCTCTAATTATATAATTTATTAAATATCTAATTAATAAGTTTATAGTCTTTTTAATTAATTAAATAGACTTAGGTAGGTTTTAATACTATATTAGGCTTTAAAGGGATAAGTATCTATTCCTCCTCTAGAATATCTACTATTAATCCCTAATTTATCTAGATTTCTAGGAATTTAATAGTTATAATAGTAATTTACGTTACTATATTAGGGAGTCTATAAATAGTAATACTATTAGGTTAAATATACTTAAGAGTAGGATTAATTAAGGACCTTATTATTAAGATAGAGACTATTATAATAGGCTATATAATCTTTATATAAGTAGCTACTAAGGCTATAAAGCCTTTTATAATAGATAACTTTAAGGAGATAATATTACTAATTATAAGGGGAGTATTTATTAGGGTAGTAAGGTAAGTACTATCTTAATTATATTTAATAAGTAAAGTAAGGCGGGCCTTATAAGATAATTATACTAAAGTAGCTAAAGAGTTTTAGATATATATAAAAGAAATTATAAAATTAATAATATAAGTATAAATACTACTATCCCTAAAGTCCTAGGTATATTTAAGTTTAAAGAGGAAGTCTCTATTAGAGGGGATCTCCCCCTAATAAACTACTAGAACCCTTATAATTATATAAGGGGGAATAATAATAATAGACCTAGCTTTAATAGTATACTTTATATTAAGTAATAAGTAATTATAAATATTAATAAAAGTATTAAGGCTTTAATAGGAACTAATAATTAAATTATAATTAATAAGATTAAGAATTATTTATTATAAAATTAATATATTTATACTTATAAGTAAATTAGCCTTTAAATCTTTAATTATATAAACTTCTATTACTATTAAGGTTATAGCTAACTTTCTATTAATAGTACCCCTAATATATATCTTAACTAGTATATATTTATTAGTATTTATAATTTTATTACTAACTCTTTATATAAATATTAATAATACTAATTTTTTAATAGTAGTATTAGGAAGGACCTTATTTAGATAGGATTAATTAATTAGGGTAACTAAGTAATTACTATTAAGGTAAACCTTAGTCTAAGATAATATAATAGTAGTAGGTATAAATTATAAGACGCTAATAGTTATATACTTCTAACTATAAAATTTATAGCTAGGCGCCTTCCTTTAATCTAGAAAGATAGTTAAATTTATAAGTATAAGTACTTATAAAGTAGTATAATTTATTATAGGCTTTATTATTATACCTACTAAGGACCTTATTATTAAAGACTTTTTAATTAAAGGCTTTTATATAGTCTAGTACTACTATTATAAATAGCTAAAGAGCTTATTTTATAAAGTAAATATAAACGCGTATAAGGAATAGATATATATTATTAATTTTAACTAGGAGATAAAGTTTACCTAGGGTATATTATTATTAAAGTTAATAAGGTTATTATTATTTCCGCTTAATAGCTTATTAACTATATTATAGGAGTTATTATAATATAAAGGATCTTCTTACTACTTACTCTTAGCTTGTAAGGTATAATACTACTAATATCTTAATTCTTTAAATCCTTTAAGGAAGTCTTTTATAATATCCTTAGTAGAAGCCTAATAAGCCCTTTAAGAGGAGAGATAAGGTTAGTAGCTATCTTATAACTAACTACCTATTTACTTATTAAATTAGCCTTACCCTTAGCCTTATCTAAATCTTTTTAATTAGTATAGGTAAAGAGGTAGTTATAAATCTAACTTATTTATAAGACTTATTATAATTTATAGTTTTTAAGTAGGAGGTAGGATTTATAACGTATTTTAATAATATTAATAAGGTAGCTACTAATTTTATTAATAAGCTTAATTATTTTAAAAAGGTAGAGTATAAAGATAAGTATTATTATATAATTAATTCCTAGGCTAGTATAACTAGTAGCCTACTTTATTAAGAAAACTATATTAATTGTATTACCTTATAAGTCTACCTTTATTAAATATATAACCTTATTAGTTATTTAAAGTATTACTACTAGAGTTATAATACTTAGTAGTATAAGCCTACTATTTATACTTTACTTTACTTAAGTTAAATAGGAAATTATTAATAGTAGTCTAATTAATAGTATAATAAATATCTTAATATAATTTAAAGTTAATAGTATTATAAATAATATTAAGTTATACTTTAATAGATTAGAGCTTAGTATTCTTAATAGCTTAAAATATCTTAGTATTAAATTCCTTAGGTTCTTAATAATCTATCATATCCTTTATAATAAATCTATTATATATTATAATATTAATAATTATATTTAAAGGTTATTAGAACCTTTTTAATAAAAGCCTTACTTATTTATTAATACTATTACCTATCTTTATAAGGTATTAATTATATTTTATTAATTAACCTATCTACTAGGCGAGGGCTTAGTTATAAAGACTTAATTATTATTATTTTTTATATTAAAGTAGGATCCTTTAAAGAGTATATCTACTTAGTATAATCTATAGAAAGGTAAATATTATAAAAGTAAGTCTCTTTACTAGTATATTAAATAGCCTTATTAGTACTTACTAATTTTCTATTATATATAAGATTAAAGAACCCTAGATTACTTAGATTCTAATAAGGGCCTTAATTACTAGTATCTATTATAGCCTAGCCTTCCTAGCTAGTCTAGCCTAGTAGGCTAGGTAGACCTAGAGGGCTAGAAGGTCTTTATTATAAGGGCTAAGGGGTGTATTTTTAGATATACTAGGCTATTCTAGCGTTAATAGTAGCTTATATAATTACTTTAAGGTTAATATTCTATAATATACTTCCTAAGGAATTATATTTAAGTTTAAGTTCTAGTTTTAGATTAATTAGCTAATTATAGATAGTCTCTTCTACTAATATTTATCTAGTACTAGCGCCGCTAGGAATAGATAATATAGTATTAGATATTTACTAAGAGGTAGTTACTTAAGATAGCTCTAGTAATAATAGTTTATTAAAATACTTATAAGAGGCTTCCGTTCCTTTATTAAATTAAGAGATAGCCTTATAAATTAAAGCTTTATTAATAGCCTACTTATAAGGCTAAGATAGCTTAGAATTCCTAATAATATTCCTAAGCTCTAAGGATACTAACCTAGAATAAGTACCTTATCTTAAGGGCTTAATTATCCTAATAGGACTAAGGGTATCCTTTATAATTAAGGAGATAATATAACATATAGATTTATTAATAATAGAAGTAAAAGCGTAGCTAGTATAAATAAATTTACTTAGCTAAAAGGCGAGTTTTATAATTTCTTAGTTAACCTAGGGAGCTATAATAATAAGATACTAAGATTTATTAAGAAGAGCAGTGAATTTATTAGGGCCTTAGTAGAAATTCTCTACCTTAGTATTAATTCTCTAGAAGTATAGGGAATACTTATTAGTAAAGGCTTTTATAAATAGCTTTTATAGATAAGAGGTCTATTATAATAGTCTTATTATAATACTAGCGTAATACCTTTATATACTATTAAGGTCCTTAATAGTAAGGTATATTATTATTAATATATAGTATTATATATAAATAGATATCTTTCCTAGGCTAGAGGACTCGCGATAATAGTACTATAAAAACGACGTTAGTCCTTCTCTAAGTAGTTAGATAGTACTTAATAAGGGTATTAGTTATAATAGTATTACTACTATTATTATAATAACTAATAGCCGTAAGCTAATTTTATATATATATAATTAATTAGCTATCAAGGATTCTATTAAGGAATAACTAGAGTATAGTATAGAAGCCTTCCGTACTATAATAATAAATATAAAAGCTATAATAGAAGGCTACTTTATTAAAGCCTTTTATAGTTATCTTAAAGCCTTCTATAATTAATCTACTAGCTGTAAATACTCTAGTAAATACTAACTTAGTAAGTTATTCTACGGGGGATCCTACTATAATTATTTTATTAGTAGTAGGTATATAAGGGATAGGTTATACTTTTAAGAACTATTACTATACTATTACAGCTATTAGGTAGACTACTAATAGTAAAGATATTAAAGTCTATTCTAATCTAGGATATATAATATTAATTATAGATATAACTTTTATCCTTATAAGTATAGAAATTAAAACTATACCTACTAATATTCCTATTAGGGGTCTTAGGTCTAAAATTATTATTCTAATAAATTTACTATTATAACTTTCTTCCTTCTAGGCCTTATTAATAATAATAAGCCTATAGTTATAAGTATTACTAGGGAAATTTATATTATTAATAATCTTAAAGCTAAAATACTTATAAGAGCTAATATTCTTACTCTAGAAGCTATAGTATTAGATTTTATAAAGTAATAAATTACTATTAATAGCTATTAAAATATTAAAATCCTAATAAGTACTTAAATTTACTTATTACTAGTAAAATAAGTAATTAAGAATAAGAAAAAAATTCTTAATTCTTATAAAGACTACTACCTTAATAGCTATTATCTTTAATAGGACTTTACTAGATAATTAAAACCTACTCTTTAAACCTTTATATAATTTTAATCTTAGATACGCTAGTAGTATGTTTACTTATATTATTAACGCTTCTCTTAAGAAGGTCTTTATTAAAAATAATATTAATAAGGATATCTTTAATCCTAGGAAGGTAAGATTAGGTATTATAGAAGAGTTTAATTATAATAGATATTTTATAATTAACGCTTACTATTCTAGCCTTATAACTAGTAGTTAGTATAATAGTTAGAAGGGTAAATAGGCTAAAATTATTATAGAAGCTATTATATTAACTATATTAACTATATCCTTATTAACTATAATTAATAAGGAGGGTCTTATAATATTTATAATATCTATTATATCTATTAGTCAGGCTCTTTTAGTAGAATTAAGTACTACTATTAACCCTAGTCTTAAGAATACGCTTAAGAATAGAGTTAGAATCTATAGAGAACTATATATTGTAAATTAACTAGTTAAAGTTATTAAATTATACTAAGATCTTTTTATAGATAGTAGTAATATAATAGATATCCCTAAAGAGTAATAAATACTAATTCTATTAAAGTTAAATATATTATTTAAACCTATATAAGTATATCCTCTTAGGTAAAAGGATAAAGATATTATTAATAAGACCTTTAATAAGCTTTAAGCCTAGGGAAAACTTATATAATTAAATTAGCTAACTCTATTTAGTTATCCCTACTTTATAATCTAGTATAATACTCCTACTAAGTAAAAAGGCCGTGTTATAATTAATATATAAGAGCTTAATAAAATTATAGAGAATAATATATATCCGCTCCCCTTATAAGCTAATATAATAGTATTAGTATAAGGTTATTAATATATTATAATTATTAATACTATTAGATAGTTTTATTAATTTTATATCTAGGTTAAGGATTATTATAAACTTATAATTATAAGCTATTATAGCTAAGAGTAGTCTTTAGTAGCCCTTATAAGTTATAAGAGCTTACCTCTATATATCTAATACTAGACTAATACTATTCTCTAGTAATACTAAGCGTTTATTAAAGCCTATATTAATAATATTATTATCTACTTATATACCTTATAAGAGTATATTAAATATTTATATAAGGTCTTTAATCTATTCTAAAAAAAGTATATAAGTCTATTACTATTAAAGTTATATATTAGCTACCCCTCTATTACCTTACTAGGCTAGTGTATTAACGGCCTAGGGATATCTATAATAAAAGAGAAAATCGCGGCTATTACCTTACTATAATTTCTATAAAACCTAGCTAACCTAGAAATATTTCTTAGACTAACTAGTTAGCTCTATTTATTAATTAAGAGATATACGTAGAGGGTAGACCCCTTATAAAGGAGAAAGGTAGTCTTTAATAAGGGCCTTAGTATAGGTATAAAAGGTTATATATAAAAAAGGAAGGTAATTAAAGTAATTTTTTATAAGCCTATATAAGAGGAGCTTAGTACTTTTTAGGATTTATAAGATACTTTTAAGACTCCCTAATTTCTTATTTATTATAATTATAATAGGGTTCTATATATAAATTTAGATACCTTAAAAGTAGTAGGATTTACGGCTATTATATATTATATAAAGGGAGATCCTATATAGTTATTAAAGGCTTTCGCGAGGATTAATATATAGCCTATTATATTTTTTAGTTACTATCTTAATAATATAGAGAAGAACTATTAGCTTACTAAATTAAAAATTACTAGTATTATATAGGTTATTAGGAAGGTTTAATATATAATTAGATTAAATTTATAACTACTTATAATTATTTATACTAATTATTCTACTATAATCCTAATATTAAAATAATTAATATTAAGGATTATAAGTATAGATAAATTAAATTTATAGCTTATATAAGCCTCTTAGTACCTTTCTTTATTTAACTTAGAATTATATTATAAATCTAGGAAATTAAATATAATCCCTAATATACTATTAAGACTTTAATAACTAACTTTAACAATTCTAATTTATTAGATAGGATTCTTAATATTCTTTTTATATCTTATAATAGTCTTTCCTATAATATTAAAGACTTTAATAGCCCTACTATCTACTATATAATAAATATAGAGATAATAGAGGATTTTAAATCTTAATTATAAATAGGCTATTAGAATAATAACTAATAATAAAAGATCCTTAATATACTAAAGCCTCCTATAAATAGTAATCTAGATATAATTCTAGAATATAGTAAACCTAGGATATTATTTATTCTTAGGGATAGGCTTATTTATTATATTAATAGTAAGAAAAGGTAATATTTATATATTCCTCCTATTATAAAGAAGGAACTCTTTAAATAAGCCTATAGCTTTTCTAATTATAATAGTTATTATAGATATTATAACTAACTTTCTTATATAGTATATATCTAATATCTAGCTAGGAACCTCTAAGCCTATATTAGCTACTACCCTTAGTACTAACTTAATTAAATAAGAAGATATCTATTATATAGGGAATAGGTCCTTATATTAATACTGCTTATATTATTTTATATAATTATAATAGACTTTATAATTACCCTACCTATTATATTATTAGGTATAAATTACCTACTAATAATTACTTATAAGTTCTTAAAGAAGGTCCTTCTTATACCTAGTATTAATACTTAAAAGGCCCCTTAATAGGCCTAGGTTATAATCTTATCTTTACTATCTTATAACTAGAGAATTCCGCGTAGTATTATTAATAATTAAGATCCTCGATTTATATTAGATTTTTAGTGGGAAATCTTTAAATATCTTAGTATTAAATTCTTTATATCTATAGCCTATTACCCCTAGACTAATAGATAGAGCGAGCGTATTAATTAAATTATAGAAATTATTATATAATTCTACCTTACCTACTATCTAGATACCTAGAATTAATAGGATTATATACTCCTATATATCTAGGCTAATATTAATAAATCCCCTACTATTATAGGATATACTCCTAATAAGCTCTATTATAGCTTTAGGGTAAATAATAGTATAGATATACTAGTAATTAGTAATATCCCTATAAAAGCCTTTAATAGCTTATAACTTGTTGGAATTCAGACCGGGTTAACCTCGGTAGTTACTAATCAGGACTAGTTAGGGGGCCTTGGCAGACTAATAGAGATTTCTCGTGATAGTTATTCCATTCTATATAGCTATATCCATCTATTAGTTATTATAATACTATTATACTACACCTAAATCACGTATAGATAACTTATTAATATTATATATTTTAACAGGTTATAAGCCCGGGTTCTACGTAACCTAGGAACCGTATAAATCGCATAGTAAGCTTTTTACTAAGACTTAGTATTACTTTAGAAGAAATATTCCTAGAACTATTTATAATAGGTACTATTATATCTAACTATTATAAAATTTAGAAGCTTAAGGGTACTAAGAACTATAAGTTATAGGAGATTGTTATAAGAGTATTACTCGTAGTTAACGGCGTGTTTAAGGTTATTAGACCGGAATATAAACCGCTAACTAACCCTGACTTACCTACTACCGGAGGAGTAAAACTCCCTATTAAGGAGGTAGATAAGGATAAATAGGAAAAGTATATTAATTTAAAGGAGCGAGTACTCGCCGCTATTTATATTACTATATCGCCGTCAGCTTATAATATAATTAAAACTCTGAAGATAGTAAAAGAAGTATAAGCCAAATTAAAGTCATTATATAGGACGGACTCCTACGCTATTAAGAAAATAACGTACTTCGCCTTATATAAGCTTTGTTCAGATTAATTTAAAGACCTTTATACCTACCTCACTAAACTTAAGGATCATATAAACAAGCTTCTATAAATAGGGAGTCCGCTAGAAATAGATTTCTAGATAGTAGTCTTTAAGAGGGGCCTACTAGATAATATAAAGGAAGCGGTCTATACCCTTACTAAGATCGCAAGATCTAGGAAGGAGCCACAGGATTTTAAGTATATTATTATATTATTAGTTAACAGGTTTATGCCTTTAAAGACTAAAGAATCCAAGGTATTCGCTAGTAATTTTAGTAAATAGCTAAAGTAAGGTTAATATTAAAATAAGCCTAGTAATAAAAGCTAGGGTAATAATAATAATAAATATACTTTCTATAGCTGCTAATATAGTATAAAAGACTACTAGCATATTAATCTAAAGCTAGGACTAGAAGGATTTATTCCTAAAATAAAGAAAGAGCTGGAGGCACGGAATAAATAATAGTATTAAGATAGATATCCTAGTCGCTAATAAAGTAAATAAAACCTGGACGAATAAAAGCAGGATAAACTCTATACCGCTCGCTTTAAGTATAGCTTATAATAAAATAATAAATCTTATAAGATTATCATTAACTTAGGGGACTAGGAGTATACCTTCTAGGACCGATCCAAGTTTACCGACTATTTACTAGTCTAGAACCACACGGTATTAGGACTAACTAGGGGTAAACTAATAAAAGTTAAAGGGATTAGAATAGTATAAATCCCGGTAATTATTAATAATAAGGTCAGCGAATTCTTATTAACCGATGTTTATCACGTACTAAATATTGAATATAACCTCCTATCTATTATATAGCTAGACCTATAAGGCTACACGTATACCGGTAGCGGAGGGAAGAATATATTCTATAATAAACACGGCGAGGAGGTATTATAAGCCTTCTTATATAACCGTACCTACTAGCTAGATACTATATAAATTAACTAGATAAGGGTATTCCGCCTTAAATTAATAGTCCCGGCTAAGAATAATACGTCTTAGACCTAATAGTATAAGAGATATAGACACGTTAGTATAGAGGCTATAAAGGCTATAACACGTGCTACTAACGTCGACTATAAGGCCGCTAATCATCTATAAAAATATAAAAAGCAGGAACTATATAAGAGTTACGTATTAGGGAAAATTACCCGAATGCCCTCACGTATACTAATACCTAGAGTTACTATCCCTAGCTAATACTAGTACATCGACTTGGCGTTAGCAAGCCATGTAACCACCCTTAGGGGGTATACTAATGTAATGGTATCTATATGCGAAGTAATAGGGTTTACCTAAATAGATTATATAACTAGTAGGGCCGAGTTACTATAAAAACTCGAGTTCCGAATAAAATATTAGAAAAACCAGGGGTATAAAACGGCCTTTATTTAAAGCGATAATAAACTAGTCTAAGGCCGTAAATATTAATAAATCTTCTAGGAATATAGGATATTTATTACCCTATTAGTACCGTATAATCCTTATTAAAATAGGATCGCTAAAAGGAAGAACCGGATACTATTTAGTAAAGTCAGAGCGGTTCTTATTAACGCTAGACTACTATAAGAGTTCTAGGGTAAGGCTATCTACTATATTAATTATATTAAGAACCTTATACCTAGTAAGGATAGGAAGTCCCCCTTCGAGAAATAGTACGGCTATAAACCTTAATTAATATACCTGAAGCTATTTAGATATTAGTACTATTCGTTTAATATATCGCCGAATAAGAAAAAACTAGATAATAAGGCTATTAAATGCCGCTTCCTTAGCTATAATAATAAGAGTATCTACCGCGTATAAGATATTAAGGGATAATATATTACTCGATTAGTATATATAGTATTTAATAAGAGGGCCGCCATATTATTAATAGATAATAATAAGCTCCTAATAGAGGGAGACTTTAGCGATAATAATATAGCAGACCTCCTAGGCCAGCTCTAAGCTAACTAATTAGATGGCGGTAATCAGGCCTTAGAGGGAGCAACTACCTCTAATCGACAGGGTGTTGAGGGAGTATTAGATAACACTAAAAATACTAATAATACTAATAATACTAATAATACTAGCAATGGATTAGTAATAAATTTTCCATCTGGCTAATTAATAGCAGGCCTGACTAATAATATAAGCAGGCTAACCAGTCTAAATAGACGTGATTAGGACAATCTACCCGAATTAAATTAGAATAAGTTAAATAATTAGACTGCTAATAATAGCTAAGCGGAGTCGGAATTACTAACTAATTAATATTAGAATAGTTAGGATAGTTTAACACGCTAAATTACTACTATAATACTATCAGCTATTATTAATAAATAATCGACTCGAAATAATAAATCTTAGAGAATTATTCCTAATATATCACGTCGTTCCATTCGTAATAAACCACGGATCGACTATAACTAGACAAATAAGAGGGGTATAAAGTCTTCTAATAACCCTAATAGGTTTAGAGCCATACTCACCCGCGTCGTCGCCGGTACTAAAGAGCGTCCCTGCCTAACGTTAATAGACGAGGCTCTTAGTAGACCTAATAAAGATAAATGGCTCGCTACCGCCGAAGAAGAACTAGCTAATCACGATAAGTAGATAATATAGTAAGAACTATATCGACTACCTTATAAAGTATATATCTTGCTAGGGAGGTAGGTCTTATCCTATAAATATGGGCTAATAGGCGAAATCAGCCGATATAAAGCACGGTAGGTAGTTAAAGGCTTTTATTAAATTAAGGGGATTAATTTTAATAAGACATTCTTATTAACCCTAAAGGCATTATTATAACGACTCCTCCTAGCCCTAATAGCTAAATATAGGCTAGTCATCGAGTATTTAGACGTTATCGCGGCCTTCTTGGAATTACTTATTTAGGAAGAAATCTAGGTAGAGTAACCCTACCGCTTTACTAATAAATAATAAGGACACGCTTATAGACTAAATAAAGCTCTATATAGCCTTAAATAAGCGTCTTATAAATGGTATGAAACTCTTTATAAGGCACTTAAGTCTCTAGGTTTTAAGCGCCTTAAGTATAACTATTACGTGTTTATTAATACTATTATAAAAGTTATTATTACGGCTTACGTAGATGACTTACTATTTATAGCACGTAACCGGGACCTGATTACCTAGATAAAGAAGGAACTTGATAAGAGGTTCAACTTTAAATATATAGGAGACCTGAAAGACTATTTAAGAATAAATATTATTAGAAATCTAGATAACTGTTCTATTCAGGTTAATTAAATAAAATACATTAACTAATTATTAAAATAGCTAGGCATAGAAAAATGTTCGCTAGTAAAATCGCTTATAGAATAAGTAAATATCGCTGTCGCCCCTAACGGCTATATAGCCTCCTTATCTAAAAGGGAGGCTTATTAGTCCCTTATAGGAGCACTTAATTAGCTAAGTATTATAACTAGGCTAGATATTATATACGCTATTAGTAACCTAAGTCATTCACTTAATAACCCTACTCCGTAATATATAAATGCGGCGAAAAGGGTACTACGTTATCTATTAGGAATAGTCGACGACGGTCTTATCTATTAACTAGGTAAAAATGATAGCCTAGAGGGTTTTACCGACGCGTTATACTATAACGACTATAAGACGTCTCGTTCTACTAGGGCGTACGTCTATAAACTATTTAATGGCCCTATCGCCTAGTAATCTAAATTATAAAAGCTGGTAGCGATATCTATATACGAGTCTAAATACATTACTATAATAGAGGCATATAAAGAAGCTCTGTATCTAGGCCCTATGCTCGAAGAGCTAGGGTATGATAAGGGAGTAGCACCAGTGCTCCTAAGCATCGATAACTAGGTAGCTATGAAATTAGCTACTAACCCGATTAATTATACTACTATAAAATATATCTAAATGAGGTATTATTTAATACGTTAACTCGTTTCTAAAACTAAAGAAATCCGTCTCTAATAGGTTAATACTAAAGGCTAATATGCCGATCTACTAATAAAACCCATCGGCCCTATTAACTTCGGCCTAGCTAGATAATAATTAGGACTAGCTCCGAGCGAAGTATAAGGGCATTTAGATATAGTGGTTAGCGACAGGGAGCCTACCTCGTTACCACCGATATAAAAGGGAGTGTTGGAATTCAGACCGGGTTAACCTCGGTAGTTACTAATCAGGACTAGTCAGGGGGCCTTGGCAGACTAATAGAGATTTCTCGTGATGGTTATTCCATTCTATATAGCTATATCCATCCATTAGTTATTATAATACTATTATACTACACCTAAATCACGTGCAGATAACTTATTAACATCATACATTTTAATATAACTTACCTACTAGGAATAGGTAGAAGATATTATAACCTTTAATAATATAATAATAAAGTCTTAGTATAATAATAAATATAAAAGTCTATAATTTAAAAATAATAATAAGGTCCTTCTCTATTTATATAAAGGATATAAAATCCCTAGCGTTATTAATAGAAAGCTCTTATAATAATATACTAGTCTTTTTAGGATTTTATAAAAGGTAGGATTACTTACCTATTAACTTAAGCTACCCCCTATAATATATATATAGCTAGTAGTATTAGTAATATAACTTAAGCTAAAAATAGAAGGGGTAGATCTATATAATAGGACTTTTAATAATAGGCCTCTACCTATTACCCCTAAGGATAGGGCTATTTATAGGGATAAATATAAAATTAAGAGATTACTAGATAAGAGGTATTTAAGAGGAAAGACTTAGTACTTAGTTAAATAGGTTAGTTATAATAATAAGGATAATTTATAGTATAACCTTAAGGATTTATCTAAGGCTAGTAAATTAGTAAAAGTATATAAGGATAAATAGCTACTAACGTTATTACTAACTATAGTTAACTAATAGGTCCTAGTAAACGGGGTCGTTTACTTTTTTTTAATTTTACTAGTATACTAATATAGAATCTACTCTACTTTATACGTTTTACTTAGTAATAGCGGAATACTTCTACCTCCCTAATACTTTATTATTCTTAATAGCGTTAATAGCTTTCTTAATTAATTAATCTATATAAATTAAAAGAGTCCCTATTAGTATCTTTTATAATTAAGGAGATAATATAATATATAGATTTATTAATAATAGAAGTAAAAGTATAACTAGTTTAAATAAATTTACTTAATTAAAAGGCGAGTTTTATAATTTCTTAGTTAACCTAGGGAGTTATAATAATAAGATACTAAGATTTATTAAGAAGAGTAGTAAATTTATTAGGGCCTTAATAGAAATTCTCTACCTTAGTACTAATTCTCCGGGAGTATAAGGAATACTTAATAGTAAAGGCTTCTATAAATAGCTTCTATAAATAGGAGGTCTATTATAATAGTCTTATTATAATACTAGTATAATACCTCTAGGTACTATTAAGGTCCTTAATAGTAAGGTACGTTATTATTAATATATAGTATTATATATAAATAGATATCTTTCCTAGGCTAGAGGACTTATAATAATAGTACTATAAAAATAATATTAGTCCTTCTCTAAGTAGTTAGATAGTACTTAATAAGGATATTAGTTATAATAGTATTACTATTATTATTATAGTAACTAATAGCCGTAAGCTGATTTTATATATATATAATTAATTAGCTATTAAGGATTCTATTAAGGAATTACTAGAGTATAGTATAGAAGCCTTCTATACTATAATAATAAATATAAAAGCTATAATAATTAAATATATTAGGGTAGTAAACTATATAGAATAGCTGGATATATATATCGCAGTCTAATTTAATATACTTATCCTAATAAAAAAGATAATTAATAAGATACTATAATATTTACTATCTTAGGGATAAAAGATAAAAAAGTATAAGTAGAAATTAAAGATACTATTATACCTAATTTACTAAAAATAATTTAGTACTTATTTTATAATTTATAATAATAAGAAAGGGATTAGAATATATTAAAGAAAATATAATATTATAGTTAAATACTATTTAAATATTTAAATATAGCGCCCTATTTACCTATAATACCTTAAAGGCCTTTAAGGCCTATATAGAAGGGGTATAAAATATAAAGGATCCTTTAAAGTAGTTTATAAGCTTCTATCTAGTATAATTAAGTATTAATACTCTTAAGGAGGATAACTTCTTACTCTAAAGATAACTCCTACCCCTTATAAAGGCTATAAGAAATAAGAGGGGGGATTATAAATAGTAAGTAAGTAGTAATTAGAGCTAGTAGAGTAGGAAGGAGTAATTAGATATAAGTTACTATTAGGCCTATAATATTATAACTCTTATATAGCTAAGAATTAAGACTATTATAATAATAATACTATATACTATAAGTAAGATATAAGATAGCTACTATAATCCTACGGCTTTAATTATATATTTATTCTTAATTCTTATTAATTAAGCTCTTTTATAATAGTATAAGTAGTATTATATCTACTACTACCTTTATTCCTAATAGTAGCTTTAGACCTTGATATAAATAAGGTATACTATTACTTCTTTTCTTATCCTTACTACTCTACTATACTAAGTAGTCTAGTAGTCTTAGAATATAGTTAAGCCTAAGAGTATCTTATTATATAGTTAGAATAATATTATATCTATTAACTTCTAGGTTAGCTTTAAGCCTAATTATAAGTTAGATAAATATATACTAGATAGTTATCTATTTTTCCTTATTATTACTATATTATAAAAAGACTTCTAGTTAATACTAAAAGCCTAATATAATATAATAGTAGTAAGTCTTTAAAGGATTTAAATTATATACTATAATTATATCTAATATAAGTCTTTAATACTAGTATAATACTTACTAGATACTATAAGGCTATATATATATAAGGTTAATAATAAGGATAGATATAATTTAATAATAAAGATATATAATTTAATAGTAAAGATATATAATTTAAAGATATATATAAGAATAGTATAAGTATAATATAAGGACTAGTTAGGAATATAGTACTACTATTAACGTGGCGTTTATAGTATATAGTAGTACTACGCTACCCCTTTACTTATAGTATATAGAGGAGGGGATTCCCTTTAAAGGGAAGGATAGCGATTAATCTTATTATTTATAAGAATAGAGAGTTCTATATATATATATATATATATATATAAGTACTATTTATAATACTTAATAGCTATATTATTATATAATACTATTACAGTCGCTACCTTTACTTACTCTATAGAAGGCTTCCGCGGCCTAGCTATACTAGGCCTAGCGTACTAGGCCTAGCGCTTTAGCTTATATGCAGGATTCCTATACTTAGAGAATACATCCTTTTACTACTTCTTAACTACGACTATACTAATTAGTAGTAATACTATCTAGCCTCTACTATATACTATTAATTATGTAGTAAGCTAAGATTATAAACCAGCTCCTTAGAGTACTATTAGCTAAGAAACCTTAGTACTAGCCGTCTAAGTCTTCCGCTCCGCCATTATCTTAGACCTTTAACCTTATACTAGACCTCTACTAAGAAGCCTTTTATAACCTTAGATATATTTAAAGGTCCCCTTAGAAGAGTTAGTACTAATAAAGGCCTTCTTAATTACTTATCACTACTATCTAATAGTATTAGGATTCCGTCCTATTCTATTAGGATTTTCGGAGAAACTCCGGTATAAACTCAGGTATATCCCTAAACTATCTCTATTTACCGCTTACCCTAGATCCCCTAAGGGAGATCCTAGTCCTTACTTTTTAGCTATATAATTTTATTAATACTAGATATAAATACTCTAACGTTATTAATAATATTAGCCGTTTCCTAATTAAGAATATTATTTAAAGGAACCTTAAACCTCCTTAGATTAATTAAGTTACCGCTAACTTATTATAAGAGTAATAATACTATACTAGGTTATTATCCTTAAAGCCTATAAGTCTTTTTAATATTAACGAACTACCCTAGCCTTCTAATTAGGCTATTAATAAGAGCTAATTTTATATAATAAACCGTCGCTTTAAGAAAGCTATAATATCTATAAGATATTACTTATAAGAGCCTCCCTTAGTACCTACCTCCCTAATAGGGACCTTAATCTATTTACTACTAAGGTTAACTTTACTAATACTAATACTAATAGAGTCTATATCTATATTAATAGGGTCGACTTAGGTAACCTTAATAGAAGAGGCGATCTACGATTAACTAATAGGATTAAAACTTCCTAATCTACTAGAGGCTTTAAATATAGCGGATAATAGGGGAAATATTAGAAATAGTTAGGGTAATAATAATAGGGATAGTCCGGCGAATAGCTAAACTAGTATACCTAGTAGAGGCTTTACAGCTAAATAATTTAATATAATAGCTACTTATATCTAGGGCCTAAATACTAGTACTACTAGATACTAGGCTAATTAGCCTACTATAGGAATAGGTAGTAGTACCCCTTAATTCTAGTTATAAGATATTAGGTACTTTAATCTAAATCCTAATATACCCCCTATTAAAGTTAAGGATACTTATAATATCTATTATAATATTTTTAGCTTTACTAGTAGGCTTAAAGTAAAAGCTATTATAATAGATCTAGCTATTATATAACTAAACCTAGACTTATATCTACTTAGGAAGGCTAATAATTAATTTATAAATTAGCTAACTTATCTTACTTATAGTAATCTACGGAATAATCTGACTAGTATAATTAAATAGTATAAGGCTCTATAGGAGCGTTTCTAAGACTCCCCTAGGAAATCCCTTAGTCTCCTCAAAAATATTCGCTATACTATTAAGGATACTTATAATAGATAAGATCCGGTAGACTATATTTCTAGTATTATACTAAATAGTAAGAATACTAGTATTACTTTAATAGATAGCGCTTAAGTACTATTAGTATATAAGTATCTTGACGGAGAACTTCGTTATAACCTATTAAGGCTAAATAGTAGGTCGACTATTCTAGAGCTTCTAGAAGAGCTTCGCTTTATAAAGGGTAATTAGTTTAATATTTATAGGAGTAATAAGGCCCTTTATAAGATAAAGTAGGATACCTATAATAATAATAACTATTATAATTGAGATCCTTAAATAGGTTAATATTTAGGTCCGTTTCATTAAAACTTCCCGTTATAGTAATTCGGTAGTTACTATAGTAGGGCTCTAAGGCCTTACTATAGTAACCCTCAACTATTCGTCCCTTATAGCGGGAATAACTTTAGGAATTTTAATAATAATAGGTAGCAGGCATAGGTAGAACGGCCCTAGATTACTAGGCTACGTTAACCCCTATAAATAACTAATAGAAATATAAACAGGTTACCTAGGTAGAATTAATATTAGAACTAAGGTTAAGGACGTCCGTTACTAAATACTTTAAATAATAACTAGGTCCTATATAGATCTTTTAATAGGGCCTAATAAAGGCCTAGGGTCTATTAAACTACTATTAAAGATAAAGAAAATTCCTAAGAATGGCTATATAATAAATAGGTAAACTATAATACCTATAAGGAAGACTTCTATTAGTCCACCAACTAGGAAAACCCTAGTCACCTAGAAGATTCCTAGGAAAACAGCTAGAATCCCAGGAGTACTAGGAATAATAGTGACGATATAATAGAAACCTATTTCCTATCTATTTAGTACCTAGCTAAAGCCTTTAAGTATTAAAAACGTATCGACGTTCTAGTCTAATAATACCCTTTATAATTATCTACGCTAAGGCTATAATAAAATAAGGGCCTTAATAATATCATCGTCAGGTAGTAATAGTTACTAAAGCCTTCCCTAGAGTAACCCCTTAATTATCTATAGCATGTTTAAAGAGGTCGCTTTAAGCGGGTACGCCTTTAGGGGGTACTATTTTATTACTACTCTAGTAAAGCTTACGCCTACTAGCTAACTTTAAAAGCTATACGTAGACACCGGCTATACTATAAGTCTTATAAACCGAGCTTTTCTCCTCTAGTAGGTTCTAAACACTAAAATATTAAAGATACTAATACTTATAAGAGTTAGGGGAATTAGGGATAAGAAATATAATATAAGCTACTATATAAAGCTATAAATATACCTACCCGCTATTAATAAAGCTACTACCCTTATTAAACGGGAGGTATATATAGTAGATAACCTTTTAGTAAATATACTTATTAGCGTTAATATTCTTAAGCTAGAAGGGGTAGTAGTTAATCTAGATAAAAATCTAATAATTATTTAGTTATACTAGAACCTAGAGGTCTAAATTAAAGCCTTAAGTAAAGGGAGTTAAACTAATATAATAGTTTTTAGCTAAGTATATATTATAATTACTCTATATACTAATAAATAAATCTAAATTACTAGCCCTTATTACTATATATTATAACTACCTACTAACTAAGACCTAATCTTTAAACTAGAGAAACTTAATAGCCTATTAATTTATACCTACGTTGTAGACTACTATATATCTTATATTTTTATTAGGAATAATACTAATAAAGCTATTAAGCTCCCTAGGAATATAAAGCTAGGATACGTCGCTAAATATAAAGTAGCTAAATACTTCCTAGTTAAAGCCTTCTATAGTAACCTCGCCGCTAGGCCCCCTAAGAAGGCTAAAGTATCTAACTAGGTTAAGTTAAGTCTATAATAACTCGTGGCTACAGCCGCTATATTTACTACTATTATCCCTACTATTCCTACTATAATACCAGAGGTAGTATACTTTATAGGTACTACTATTTACGGATTATCTAAAATAAGGCCCTTAATAGTAGAGGTTATTAATAGGTATCTAGCCTTATAGTAGGATACTAGTAGTATAGCTAATATACCTAAATTATAATAGATAGATATACCCCTAGTAGATAATTAGCCGGATCTTTATAAGCTTAGCTAAGTAAGGGTATACCCGTTAGGAAAAGCTAATAAGGAAGTTATTAATATAGAGTTTAATAAACTCTATAATTAAGGGAGAATAGACTAGACTATAGAATCAATACCCTTTTTATTCCCTTATTTTATTATTTAAAAGGTAGGTATAGATAGTATAAGAAAAGGCCGTATTATTATAAATATTAGAGCCTTAAATAAAATTACTATACCTAATATATACCTAGTACCCTTATAAGCTAAGATATTAGCTCTATTAAAGGGTATTATATATATTAGTATAATAGATACTACTAGCTTTTTCTATTAATAGTTAGTAAATTAATCTTACTAGTATTATCTTATAGTAGTTAGCTATTAAGGCTAGGAAACCTTTAATATACCTATAATAGGGTATAGAAATTCGCTAGCCTATATATAATATATAATTAATTAGATCCTTTAACTATATTAACGTTTCTATTAAGCGTATATTAATAATAATATTATTTTTTCTACTTTACTAGAAGAATACCTTTTATACCTAGATTAGGTATTTAAGGCCCTTAATAATATATATATCCATCTCTCTCCTAAGAAGTTATTCCTTAGGTTTCTATTAGTTTATTTACTAGGGTAGAAGGTAGACGCCTTTAGGCTAGTTATAGTAGAGGAAAAATTAGCCGCTATTATAAACCTATAATTCCCCTTTACCCTTAGTTCGCTTAAGTATTACCTTAGCCTTACTAGGTATTTACGCTAGTATATTACCTTCTACGCTACTATTATAAAACCCTTATAATTACGGAAGACTTATCTTAATAAGTCTATTCGCGATAACTCTTAATCTACTATTTAGGGGAATATATATAAAAGGCTAGCCCGGAGAATATATCTAGGGAAGCTAATATTAAAAGAACTCAATATATTTTATTAGCTTTAGAAAATATTTACTAGTCTTATAATCCTATATTATTTTAATAAGGTCCTCTAACTATTTATAGATTTAGACGCTAGTAAGAAATTTAGATTCGGGGCCTACGTCTACTATATTAGGGGCCTAATAAAGGCTTCTATAAAGTACCCTAGATAGAAGTCTTACCTACCTATCCTCTTCCTTAGTCGCCTCCTTACTAAGGCTAAAATATGTTATTAGCTAATAGAATTAGAAATTATAGGTATAATTTAGGTAGTTAAGAAAATCTATTATATAATTAAGGTGGCTTAATTAATAATAATTATCTATATTAATTATTCGGCTACTATTACTATTATTTAGTAAACTAGCCTAAATACTATATTAGTTAAAAAGCTTAACCTATATCTTATTTAAGTATTAGAATACCTCTAGTAATTCCGTCTAGATATATAATATAAGCTAGGAAAATCTAATATTATACTAGACGCCTTATTAAGACTAGCTACTTACGAGTATTACCTATCTAATAAGTTAAGTCTAAACGCGCTATTAGTATAGGCTTTCCTAGTTAATCTAGTAGAAATATCTCCTAAATTTTAATAAAGGGTTATTAAGGGCCTTATTAAGGTTCCCTAATAAGTAAAGGTAATATTAATACTAAAGGATAATATAGCCTTAGGTAGTAATACTACTAGCCTCCCCTACTAAATAGTTAATAGCTTATTATATTTTAATAATAAGTAGAGAGGCCTACGATTATATATACCTATAACGGATTTAAAAACTAAGGTTTTCTAACTTACTTATAATAAAATAGGGTATCTAGGGTATACCCGTATATATAAGTAGCTAACTAAAGGACTTTATATCTATAATCTAGTAATAAAGCTATATAACTTTATTAGGTATTACTTATACTACTAATTTAATTAAACTCCTAGGTATAAGTTATATAGTTCTCTTTAGCCTATCCTACTACTAGCCTAGCTATTTTATACCCTAACTATTAATTTTATTCTTACTCTACTACTCTCTATAAACGGTTTTAAATATATAATATTAGTTACTAATAAATTCTTAAAGGTAATTACTCTTATTCCTAGTAAGAATATATAATTAGGAAAAGACTAGGCTATTAAGCTACTAGACCGCCTCTCCTTATTAAATTAGGGTATTCTAAGAGCGATTATCTTAGATAGGGATAGGCAGTTTATTAGATAGGTATAGAAATATATTTTCTTATTATTAAAAGTTAGCCTTCTATATTTAATAGTATAGTACTTATAGTCTAATAGTATATTAGAATATACTAATTAAACCGCTGAAATCGCGTTATAATATTATATTACTACCCTAGAGGACTAGTAATACTAGCTAACTATTATTAATAAAACATCTACCTTATTAAATAATTCCACTAAGTATAATTCTACTAACCTCGCTCTAACTTAAATCCTATATAGTCTTAAAACTCGCGAAGCCCTAGATTTATTACGGGTTAATAATAATAGACTACCTACTAAAGGCTTCTATAATAAGGCCCTTATTATAAATAAAGTTATAGTAATACTAGTATATCTACCGGCTAATATTAATATATATCGGCTAACTTATATTAACGCGAGCGATATAATTACTTTTACTACTATAAAAATAAAGGGCTATTATAACTCCTATTATATACCTATATTCTTTAAGGAAGGTGATATAGTTAACCTACGCCTCTATAAGGGTTATTATATCCTAACTATTAAGTTTAAAAAGATTAAATAATAATTTATAGGACCCTTCTAGGTAACTAGGCGTATTAGCTAGCTAACTTATAAGCTTAACCTCCTAAGTATTATAAAGATCTATAATATTATCTTAGTAGCCTACCTTAAACTAGCTACTATCCCTGCTAATAACCTATACTACTAACGCCGGCTAGTAGTACTAACTATTATTAATAATTATAAGGAATAGGAAATTAATAAGCTTATCTATAGAAGAAGGGTACGTTATAATCGTAGATAGTTAATATAATATTTAGTTAGGTAGAAGAATAATAGACCTAAAGAGAACTATTAGATATTAGAGAGGGAATTACTAAGGAATGCTATTAAAATTATTAAGGATTTTAATAATATATATGGTTAGGAATTAGCGATCGTTTAATAATTACTTTGCTATCGAGACGATAGCTTTATTTGTGTGCCGGTATTTATTACAGTCGCTACCTTTACTTACTCTACGGAAGGCTTCCGCGGCCTAGCTATACTAGGCCTAGCGTACTAGGCCTAGCGCTTTAGCTTATATGCAGGATTCCTGTACTTAGAGAATGCATCCTTTTACTACTTCTTGACTACGACTGTACTAAATACCCTTATATTCTAATTACTCTACCTTATTTAAGGGTAGTAGCCTAAGTATTAGTAAGATAAGTAGAGAAGGGTTATTATAAGTATAAGGTAAAAGGGTTAGTTAACTAGTATAAATAACCTACTTAAATATAAGGGACTAAGCTTATAAAGAAAGTAAGTCTTAAGAATTAATTAATAAATTAATAATAGATATATTATAATTATAATTATAACTAACTATCTAGGGGTAGCTACTAGGCGTATAAACCTAGTCCCTACTACTTAAAACCTAAGAAGTATTATTATAAAGGATATAATTAATTAATTAATAAGTTATACTTATATCTATCTAAATTATTAAAAGATAATTACGGGGGCTTATAAGTATATTATAGTCGCTATTATAATAGCCGACTTATAAGGGAAACTATATACTTATACCTTATAAAGGCCTAGGTAAAAACCCTTATTATTCCTATCTCTTTATACCTTCTAGTTTATTTCTCTTTATATTATATTTAGCTCTTTATACTTAATACTTATATTTACTACCTTATTATCCTAGCTCCCTAGGGCTAGATTATATATTATAGTAATAGGTATTATTCTAATAGTAAAGACTTACGCCTTAGCTTAGTCCTAATATAGCTATATTATTATAAGTAAGAACTAGCTTAATATCCTAGTCTAGATTATTTATTTTACTACCTACTTTACCCCCTTTATACTTATAAGTATCTTATAAGTATCTAATATCCCTAAGGTATCCCTTAACTCCTAGCGGTAGTTGTAAAACCTAGGGTAGTTAATAAGGATATATCTTATATCCTACTTATACTAGCTATACTTATAGCTTATAGATATAAAGCTAGGGACTTTATACTAGTATAAAAAGGTAGCTAGCCCTATCTTCCCTATCCTTATTTATATAAGGGCGGAGCTCTTAGCCTTTTAAAGGCCCTTATAAAGGGCCCTCTTACTAGTCTATAAGCCCCTAAGCTAGGTAGGGGGATAATCCCTAGCCTTTAGTCCTACCTAGTATTCTCTTTATATTACCTCCTAGGAGGACTTTTATTAATAGTATATCTTCTTCCTAATTCTTTAGGGGTATTAGGTTACCTCCTTAGTTATAACCGCGTTCTAGTTATCTAGGCGTAGGGAGTATAGAGCCTACTTATTCTTCTCCTTTATAAGGGACTCTACTACCTTTCTCCTTTTCCCTCTCTTAGCCCTAAGCTTCCTCTAGATATATCTATTCCCTATTATTATTATTAGGTAAATTCCTTTTAATATATACTAGTAGAGAACTAAGTAGTTTAATATTAATTATATAAAGGCTATCCCTACCTCTACCTCTAATATTTATATTAGGGTAGCTTTATATACCCCTAATATATATCTTAAGTAGCTATTTTAGATAACTTTAAGCTTCCTTATATATACCTTCTTTATTTCCCTTAGGCCTTATAATATATATTATATAATAGACGCGTAGGTTATTACTAGCCTTATTATTATATTATATACCCTCCTAGCCTTATTAAGGGTAGCTTCCTATATTAATATTAATATTATAGAAAGGGCTAGGCTTTAAGTAGTAAGCTTTACTTATACCCTCTTTAAGTATAAGCCCTATAATAATTTACTATTAATATATAATCCTGGGACTTAGATCTCTACCTAGGGTTTTATTATTATATACCCTAGACTAACTACTACGCTTATATTAAAGCGGCGGGGGTAGTAGGTAAGGTAAACTAACTTATACTTCTAGGGGGCGAATATAAAGGATATAAGGACTTAAAAAAAGAAGTCTTTAAAAAGTAGTAGATATAAGATCTATAATAATATTTATAAGAGTTAGAGTAGGAAATATATATTAATAATATTACTTAAATAGGTTATTACTATTACTTATTATTAATAAAAGAGTTAGAATTAAAGTATCTTCAATATAAAACTTATATTCTTAGGTTATAAGACTTATATATATATAACGAAAAGTTAATATAAAAATATTAAAAATAATTTAATAATATAATTAATATAATTAAAATAAATATAACCTATTTCCTTAATAACTTTATAAAAATCTAATATATATTATAATATATAGCCTTAAATCTTAAGGTTATATAATATAAGTATATAAAAGATATATTAAAGGATAAATAGTCTTAGAAATACTTTAATAATTTCTTAATAAATTAAATAAAAGATCTTTAAAATTAATACTTTATAACTAGTAAATACTACTTAAAAGTTAAGTAAAAGGAATATTAAAAGATTATAAACTTTATAAATTATTTTATTAAGTTAGAAAGATAAGTTAAATTATTAATAAAGTATATACTTTATAATAACCCTTTAAATAAGTTATATAAAGATCTTTATAATTAACTTATAATATAACTTAATATTTTAAAGATAAGGGATACTCTTATTATATTAATAATTTAATTAGAGCCTTATATAATACTATTTATATATAAAGATTAAAGGGATAATACTCTTATTAAGAGTTAATATCTTTAAAGAGGAAGAGGAAATTTTTAAGGGTAAAAAGATAATAACTTATATATAAAATAAAAAGGATAAGGTATTATTAAAGTATTATTATACCTTCCTTAAAGGCCTAAGCCTAACCTTTCTACTATTAAGTATTATAATTATTAAAAGAAGGGATATATAACTAAGGATTATTAGAGTATAAAATTAATAGTTATAAATATTATAACTAATAAACCTATAATTAATAAGATATTTAGTAATAAATTAATTAAAAAAGGCTTAAATTAAAAAAATTCTTAAATATTATAATTATAATTATTATTATAATATAAGGGAAGAAGTAGATATAATAACTTATTATTATAATATAAATAAAACTTAAGAGCTTATAAAGAGAATTTATTATATTAATTAATTTTAGAGTAGATATTAATTATATTAATATATATTTAATAAAGGAGTAAGATTAAGAAATAAACCTTAACTCTAATAATACTTTATATAATAAAGTTAGGAATCTAATATTATTATTAAGTTCTTATATAAGAGAAATTAAACTTATTAATTTTAATAGTATTATATAATATTATAAGGGCGCCTTTTATATAATAATAAATTTTAATTATAACTTCTACTTTAAATATTTATAATTAAAGGAATAAAATCCCTAAGTAAATTAGCTTATATAAAACTAGTAATTCCCTATTAAGAAAAGTAATATTAAGGAGTACTTTAATATTATTAAAGCCTTAAAAGAGTAGCTTAATAATATAATATTTATTATAATATACTTAAAAGTAAGTAATAAAAGCCTACTACTTAAAGTTAAGCTCCCTCTAAAATTTTAAGAATTTTAAGATATCTTTTTAATTAAGAATATTAAGGTATTACTAGCTTATATATATTATAATTATATAATTAATATAAAAGAGAATAAAAAACCTCCTTTTAATCTACTTTATAATATATTAAAGAAAGAGTTATATATATTAAAGAAGTACTTTAAATAGGCTTTAAAAAAGGGGTAGATTTATTATTTTATAAGTTTAATAAGTATATTAATTCTTTTTATATTAAAAAAGGATAGAATATTATATTTATATATTAATTATAAGGTATTTAATAAGATTATAATTAAGAATTATTATTTACTTTTATTAATTAATAAAATATTAATAAGATTAATTAATATTAAGTACTTAATTAAGTTAAATCTTAAGGATATATATTATTACTTATAAATAAGAAAGGATAATAAATAAAAATTATATTTTATATTTTATATAATTATTTTAAATATATAAATATACCTTTTAAACTTATTAATATATTTACCTTATTTTAAGTATATATTAATAAAGCCTTAATAGGACTACTTAATATTATATATATTATTTATTTAAATAATATTCTTATTTATTCCTAAGATAAAGAGTCTTATATTAAAGTTATAAAGGTAATATTATAATATCTTTATAAATTTAAATATTATATTAGCTTAAAGAAATATAAATTTATAATAATAAAAGTAGAATTCTTTAACTTTATTATTAATTATATAATATATATATAAATTTATATAAAGTAGATATTATAATAGAATAATTAAAACCTAGAAGTATTAAAGATAGACTAACTATTAAGTCGGGATTTAGTACTAAGATTTAGTACTAACCGAATACTTAGGTTAGGGTCTTAGTACTAACTTAAATACTTAGTACTAGCTATTAGTACTAACTTACTAAGGCCTTAATACCTTAGCGAGTTAGGTTAACCTAACTTAAATTACTAAGGTATTACTAAGACGCTAAGCCCCTAATAAAATAGTAGAAGGAACTAAAATAGTCTCCTTATAATATATTTTTAAAATAATTATTATACTTATAACTTTATCTTCCTAGTATCTAGTATATATTCTTCCTAGTATAATAAATATTTATATTACTAGTTTATATTACTCCTACCTTATTCTATATATAAGGTCTATACTATATTAACTCCTATAAAACCTAGTAGTAAAGCTATTAAATTAGAATTAAATAATCTTATTATACTTAATTCTATATTAAGTAGTATTTATCCTAGCTAATCTATAAGTTAGGTTAGTTAGGGTATATTAAGTAAATCCTTTTATTAGAAGAAAGAGCTTCTTTAAAATACTATTTAATCTATTAAAAAAGAATTCCTAGAATTAATACTAGTAAGGAATAATAAATATATTAAATAAAATTTAGCCTCTAAAGTCTAATTTAAAGTATAGTAGTAGTAAATTACTATTAGTAAAAGTATTAAATTAAAGTCTAATACTAAAGTTAAAGATCCCCTTTAGTTTAAGAAAGTTATATTAGGTAAATAAGTTAATATTTAAGATAACTTTATCTAATTAACTTTAATAGTAGAAGGATTATTAAAGATTATATATAAGAAGTATAATAAGCTCCTAGACCACCTAATAGTAACTAGTAATTTAAGTATATCTAATATAAAGAAATATACTTAGATAAGTAAATACTATTTATAAAAGTGGCTTAATCTATTATTATAAATAGAACTTTCTTTAACTTAAACAAGTTATCTAAGGTAATATAAAATAGTAATATAAAACTAATTCTTTAGGATAATATTAAAAGAAAAGTAATACTAGGTTTTCTACTAACTTTTCTTAAGAGAAGTAGAATAAATAATTATATAAATACTTTTTTTACCTTAAATTAATCTTTTTATACTATTAGTTAACTAGAGTTTTAGTAGTTATTATTAATAGCCCGTCTAGATTTAACCCTAATCTATTATACTAAATTATAAAGTATAATCTTTTTAGATTTTAAAGGAATATATATAAAAATTAAAGTAGATCTAGAGTATCCTTGATATATTTCTATTATACTAGATACCTAGTCTAGTCCCTAAAAGGTCGCCTATCTTAGAGTACTAGTCTACTAGGTTAATACTAATTTTTAATATTAAGAATATCTTATTACTTTTATACTACTTAATATCTATTATTCTAGGTATTTACTTATAATAGAACTGATAAAGATATTAACTATTTATAGAATTAAAGATAAACTTTTTAGGGTTATTACTAATAATACTAGTAATAATAGAGTATTAAAAGATAAACTAGAGAAATCTCTTACTTAGCATGATACTTAATAGGATAAACTATAAAACTCTATTCCTTATATAATTTATATCTTTAACCTTATAATATAAGACTTTATTAAAGCCCTAGATTTAAAAGCCTTAAATAATATAATAGTATTATTAAAGGATACTTAAGTTAAAGATATCTAAGTAAGTATAAGTCTATCTACTATTATTAAGAAGGTATAATATAATAGAGGTAATATAAATAGGTAATATACTTATTAATATTTATAATAGATCCGCGCTTTTATAATAACTATTAACTTATCTCCTTAATAAAAGCTTAGTTTTTAATAGTTATAAGAAAGCTCTATTAAAAGACCTAGAAAACTTATATAAGATATTTATATTTATTAGAATTCTACCTACCTAATACTTTATTATATATATTAGCTACGTAAATTTATTAATTCTTAGGTAGATAAAAATATAATTAATCTAAAAATTAATAAGATTAGCCTTAATAGATATAAGTAGTTAATTATCTTATTACTTAGAAATATATTAAATCCTATTTATTAACTTACCTTAATAGTTTCTTAAATAATAAATATAGGTATATATTTAGGGTTCTAATTATATAATATACTTTTTAACTATTTTAATTATATTAAAATAATAATATATAATAGTAGGATACTTAGTAGAGTAAGTATTATTAATACTTATAAAGTAGCTTTAATAAAACTCGCTAAATATTATTCTAAAATAGAAGGTAAAGGTACTTTAATATATAACCTTACTAATATTCTAGACCCTTTTATAAAACTAAGTTTATATAAAACTAAGTTTATATAAAACTTAGGATAAATAAGAGGAGTTAAATAATAATAATACTTTAAGCTCTTATAAAGAGATATATAAAAATAAATTTACTAACTACTTTTATAAGTATTATAAGATAATACTAATTACTAGAAGGACTAATATATAAGATATATATAATATTAATAAGGTAATATAATATAATAATATATTTAAATTTATATTAACTAGTAATAGCCTTTAATAAGAGTAAGGAGAAGTCTACTTTAATATCTAGTTTATAGGTCTTTATTATAAAGTAAAGCTATTTAATACTTTTATTCTAAAAGTCTACTAGAGGATATTCTTATATAGGAATATTAGAAGGATAATACTTTAACTTATTTAAATTTAATATAAATAGCTAAGGATATCCTTTTATATTTAATATTATTTATAAGTATTAAGAGAGTCTTTAATCTTACTTAAAGAGTATATTTATAAGATTATATATAGTTAGAACTAGAGTTTGTAAATAAGTAATACTTCTAAAGTATTATAATTATATTATAGGTTTAAACCCTAAAGAAGCTCTTATTAAACCCTAGGATATTCTTTAAAGGGAAGAAGATATTAATTAAAGTATTAATAAAGGCGAAGATCCTTTTAAGTTAAAACTAATAGATATCTTAAGATAAATAGATTAATTATTATTATTTTTAAGTTATTTAATAATTAAGTAGTATATTTAAAAAGTAGGTTTAATTTCTATATATATATATAAAGGTAATATAAAAAGGTAATATAATTCTTTATCTTACTAAGAGCGTTATAATACTAAGAGCGCCGTAATATTAGGAGTACTATAATACTAGGAGCGCCGTAATATTAGGAGCGCCGTATTATCCTAGACCTACCCTCTACTCCTAATATTATAAAACTATTACTACCCTTAAGTACTAAATAGTATAATATTAAAGCTCCCTATTAATTCCTTTATAAGCTTTAAATCCCTTTATATAATAGTAATATATTTAATATAGATATAAAGTAGATTTAAATCTATATTATAAGATATATTAATAAGTAATTATTATAAGGATTAATAGTAATATAAAATAGTAATATACTTACTTAAGAGAAAAGATATTATAAATATTTTTATAATATCTTATAATACTTTTAAAGCTAAACGTTAAATTTAATATAAGTTTATACTAACTCCTATAATATCTATTATAACCTCCCTTATAATATAATTAAATAGTAGCTTTAGGATAAGGTTATTAATAGATTTTTAATATTATCTTATCTCCCTTAAAGCTTTAAGATCTAAGTTAACCTTATACTTTTATCTTTATATTATTAGTTTTAATACTACTATTTATAAAGGATTAGTTAATTATATTTTAATATATTACCTATTTATATTACCTTTCCCTTCTTATATAATAGCTTATTTACTCCCCTACCCTATAAGGGTTTACCCCCTTTAGTAGCTAGTAATTTTAGTATTTTATTACCTAATTATACTATCTACCTATTAGTATATAAAGTAAGAAATATATTATAAAATAATATTATTAGTCTACTTAATATAAGCTATTATTAAAGTTATTAAATATATATAATAGTAGATAAAAGAAGGAATATAAGGTTTAAAAGTTTTAATATAAAGTAAAGTAATATTAAGTAGAATATTCCGCGTAATTATAAGTAGAATTATAAGTAGAATTACCCCTTAAAATCTTCTTTATAACTCCTCCTACCTCTATATACTTAAGATATTATAATAAGATAGGTTATTAATATATAATAAGTATTTATTACTAATTATATTACTTAAATATATTACTAGATAGATAAGCTAATATAATATTATAATAATATTAAGTCCTTATAACTAGAATCTTAAATTAATTATAAGTAGAGAATATATAAAGGACTAAGATAATAATAAGAAGCTATTATATATAAAAGTATCTAATAACTATATAATAGTATTAAAGAGGATTAAGAAGTTAAGGAATTAAATATATAGAAGATAGCTATTAAAGAGGATTATATAAAGCTAGTAATTAGGGTAAAGGATATTATAAAGGAGGAAAGATATAAAAGAGGGATTTATAATAATATAATTAGGTAATATAATACTTCCTAAATAGTTAATATTATATAATAGAATATTTTAAGATAGAGCTACGCCTTAAAGATAATAAAGAGGCTACTAAGGAATAAATTAAGCTAGATAAACTAGTAGATTATATATAAAATATAAATAGTATAACTAGTTTTATAAAAGAGGTAAATATATAATTAATCTTTAATCCTATCTTCTAATTAACTTAACTTTTAAAATACTTCTAAGGAAGATATAAATATTATTAGGCTAGAATTTACTAGATTTAATCTATTAATTATATAAATTATTAAGTAAAGGATTATATATTATAGGGGTTTAAAGGAGTTAAAAGATATATAAGACCCTAATATTATAAATACTTATATTAAGTTTATATAAGAGTATACTAACGCGTTTAATATAAAGGATTATATTATACCTAACCTTATAAAGAGGAATTAAGATAAGGAGGGTATCTTAATTAAAGTTAGTACTAATAGGAAAGAAATTAAGTATACTACTAAGGAGGATAAAGAAGAGGATAGGGAATATAAGCTAGAAGATACTAGTAAGATTAGTAGTAGTAGTAAAGATAATAATAATAAGTATAATAATAGTAAAGAGGATAGTAATAAATAAAAGGATTAAAAGTATAAGATTATAGAGATATCTAATTAAATAGATAGGCTATCTATTAATAACTATTAAATAATTATATTACCCTTTTATATTACTATAAAGTATTCCTAATATTATAGTCTAGTAAAATACCCTTACTAAAATTAAAGTCTTAGTAATTTAAGTTAATACTTTAATACTAATACTTAGTACCTACCTAGGTACTAACTTAAATACTTAGTACTAACTATTAATATTAACTTAAATACTTAGTACTAGATTTTAGTATTAAATTACTAAGACTTAAGTTAGGTACCTAACTTAAGTTTAAAGTACTAACTCGACGCGGTTCGTCTGATTAAAGATATTTAGATCTTTTTTAAGTTTATTAAAGTTTATTATTATTTTATTAAATACTATTCCTCTATTATTATAATATTAATAGACTATCTAAAAAATAATTATCTATATATTAAAAATAGAAAGTTAATATTAAATAATATTATAAGAGTAGTATTTAAGTAGTTAAAGTAACTCTTTTAAGAGGTACTATTACTTATATATTTTAACCTTATAAGAGAAATCTAATTAGAGATTAATACTTTAATTCTAGTTATTATAATTATTTTATTATAAAAGTTCTTTATTAATATTAAAGGGGTAGAAGTAGAATAGTATCTTATTACCTTCTACTCTTATAAATTATATTTAATAGAAACTAGATATAAGACTTATAACTAGGAACTACTTATAATAGTTAAGGTATTCTAGATATAAAAGTACTTTTTAAAAGGTAGGTTATACCTAATTATAATAATAATTAATTATAATAACTTAAAGTATTTCTAAATAATAATAATATTAATAAAGAGATAAATATATTAAGTAATAAAGCTTATAATATATAACTTTAAGATATACTATTATATAAATATTAAAAACCTAGTTAATACCTTATTAAAGTAATTAAATTATATATTAATAATAAATAAAAAAGATATTTATTTATTAATATTATAAAATAGGTTAAAGAATATTAAGTATATTCCTTTTAATAAATATTATATATATAATATTTATAAAGGTTTATAAGATAATAAGGCATATAATTATATATAATATAAAAGGTTAAAGATAGGGCTTAGAAAGCTTTATACCCTAAAAATAGGAGAGAGTAACGCGCTCTTAAGGATATAAAGTAATATAAGTAATAACTTAAATCTTATTATAAGATAATTTAATATCAATTAAATAGTACTTAAAAGGTATATTATAACTATATTAATAATAGAGTATATATAAAATAAATATAATAACTTAATATTAAAGATATTTTAATATCTTTAAGAGAGAGATAAAGACCTTTATAATAAGAAATAATTATTAAAGTCTTAAGGTTATAAAAAGGCTACTAATATATCTTTATTAATAAATAAGATAGGGGTCCTTTATAAGGGTAGTATAATTTTTATATCTAATAATAAAGTAATTAAATAAGAAATTTTAAAGCTTTATTATTATAAGGACTAGTTAGGAATATAGTACTACTATTAACGTAGCGTCTATAGTATATAGTAGTACTACGCTACCCCTTTACTTATAGTATATAGAGGAGGGAATTCCCCCTAAAGGGAAGGGTAGCGATTAGTCTTACTATTAAGGAGAATAGAGAGTTCTATATATATATATATACGTACCGTTTATAGTACTTAATAGCTACGTTATTATATAGTACCCTTATAATTATAATAACCCTTATACTAGCTATTACTTATAAAAGTATATATAAGAGCTTATTAAATAAAAGTTCTATTAAAAATTAATAGGATAAGATATTTATAATTATATATAAGAATACTTAATCTATTAATTAATAAAGTTATATAAATATACTATTTATAATATACTATTATTATTATTAATACTTATAAGACCTTTTTAAGAAATTATAATAAATTTTATTATAAATCTCCCTCTAAGTAAATAAAAAGGTAGTATTTATTATATAATCTTAATAGTTATAAACTATTATATTAAGGTAGCTAGGTATTTACTTATTATAAAAATAATTAATACTATTAATATTATTAACCTATTATATTATAAAATCTTCTTAAAGTTTAATTAATTAGAAGGTATTATTAGTAATTAAGAGATAGTATTTATAAATAGCTTTTAAGTAGTTATATATTATTATATTAATATAAAAAGGAAGCTTAATACTACTTTCTATCCCTAAATAGATAGTTAAATAAAGAGATAGAATAGTATACTTAAATAGTATTTATACTATTATTCTACTTAAAAATAAGATAATTAAATAGAGTTACTTTATTTAATAGAGTTTATATATAATTATATAAAATATACTAGTATTAGATTACCTTTATATAAAGTACTTTATAACTACTTATTTAAATTAGATATAAAGCTTTTAAAGCTATTATTAAGAGAAGTCCTATTAATATAAAAAAGGATTAAATTACTTTAAAAATAAAGGGAAGGTTTAAAGTAGTACTTATATTAAGTATAAGTTATATAAATAGAGTATATAAATAAATAATAAAAGTAAAGATAATATAATATAAATAATTATATCTTATTAAATATAAAATATATAAATTAATATAAGTAATTAAAAAATTATTATAATATTATTTAAGGCCTTTTAAGGTCTTTAATTATATTAATAGTTAAGTATATAAGTTATAACTACTTAATACCTTTTATATATATAATATCTTTTATATCTTACTTATAAAGTTATATAAAGATAATAATAAGAGTATTATAAAAGTTATATAAATAGAGCTTATAAATAATAAAGTTAAATAGGAAGTTAAAGCTATTTTTAATTATAAAATCTCTTATAATAAACCTTAATATTTAATAAAGTAGAAGGATTAGTCTTATAATTATAATTAATAGTTATATAAGTAGGACTTAATTAATATATTAAATATATTAAAAAGATTTAAATAGGATTACCTTAAAGTATAAGGTTTATATTATATAAGAGGGGAAATAATTTCTATTATTATTAATAGAAAAAGAAAAGATACTTAATATAACTAGACTATTAAAGGTATTATAAGAGAGGGCTATTATATTATATTAATAATAGTATTAGGCCTATTACTATTATTACTATTATTAATAGGATCCTCCTCTTTATTTTTATCCTTATCCTTTATAATAGGAGGAAGGCGCTCTTATAATATATTAATAAGGCTTTAATAAGTTTTTAAAAGGGGAGATAAAGTAATATATATATATATTAATAGAGGATATTAAGAATACCCTTAAGGGTATTTATAATATAGCTAGTAATAGTAGGATCTATCCTAGCTAAGGTAGTAGTAATAGAGGGGGTAGAGGTATAATAAAGGTAGTAGTAGTATTAATAAATAAGCCTATTAAAGGTTTATTAATATCTAGTAAGCTAAGGAAGATTAGAGCTAGTATTAGAGGTAGTTATAATATTAAAGGCTTGTAAAAAGTATAAATAAAAATAATAAATAAAGATAGGAATTTCCTATTTATATTTTATATTAAGGTCTTTATAATAGTTATATTTTATTAAGCTAGGGGAGGCGTATATATAAAGTATACTATTAAAAGGATAAATAAAGCCTTAATTAAAAATATTAGACTTATAACTCTTTACTTTAAAATATAGTATACTAGAGGTATATTATATAAGATAATATAAGAATAAGATATAAGTAACTTAATAAAGGAGGTTAAATACTATTATAAGGGGGGATAATAGGAGCCTTCTTTAATTAATAAAAAATAAGTTAATTATTAAGGATTACTTATAAAGTAATTAATAGGGTTATAAGGAGGTATAATAAGGTATAAAGGGGGTAATAATATAAATAAAAATTAGAAAGGACTTAATATAATTAATAAAAAATAAAGATATTATAATTAAAAGAATAATATTAAAGTTATATAAAGGAGGTATACCTTAAGTACTTGATTAACCCTTAATAATAATAACTTCCTATTTACTTTAAAATACTAAGACTTCTAACTACTTCTATAATAAATTAATAAAGAATAATAGGAAATATAATAGGAATATATTATAATATAAGGATTATATATAAGAGTATTATTTATAATTATTATAATTTAATAAAACTATATATTCCTTAAGGCTTAGCTTAGGAGCCTTATAATTAATTATATTATTACACTCTTATTAAAGGTATATTCTATTACTAAAGGAGTATTATCCGCGATTATTATAGTTTAATAAAACTATATATTCCTTAAGGCTTAGCTTAGGGGCCTTATAATTAATTATATTATTACGCTCTTATTAGAGATATATTTTATTACTAAGGGAGTATCTTTTATAGATTATAACCTTTTATACTCTTAAAGCCTAAGAGCCTAGATAGGGAGATAATTATAAGGACTAGTTAGAAATATAGTACTATTATTAACGTGATGTTTATAGTATATAGTAGTACTACGCTACTCCTTTACCTATAATATATAAAGGAGGGGATTCCTCTTAAAGAGAAGGGTAGTAATTAGTCTTACTATTTATAAGAATAGAGAGTTCTATATATATATACTATTTATAGTACTTAATAGCTATATTATTATATAGTACCCTTATATATAAGAATAAGAATAAGAATATAAATTCTAGTAGAATAATAAAACTTATATACTATTTATTATTATAAATAAGTAGGATTACCCTCTTTTTATAACTTCTTTATAGTAGTATATAATATATTTTTATAATTAAATCTATATACTATTTATTAAGAATAATATTACTAACCTCCCTAATTAATATAAATAGATATTAGAATAGGTATATAACTTAATTAAATAATTAGCTTACTAATTATTTAATATATAGAAGTTAGATAGAGCTCTTATTAATAAGCAGGCCGCTAAGCTAAATAGTAGTAGGTATACGCGTACTAATAGAGACTAGAGGGCCCTGATTATATACTTAATATCTGTAAATATTATTAGTTACCGTTACGGAGGATAATACTAAAAGTCTCTATGATCCCTGTAGATTCAGCTCTTGCTCAAGACTTTTGGTATCATCCTTAGTACATATATACAGGTAAAAACAGATTTGCCACTCCTAAGGCAAACCTATGAGACTGTCGTATACCCCTACCTATACAATCGACCTTTTGGGATAAAGTGCTACATGTCGAAATGGCCGAGAGCGTCGTCATGACTAGATGTCTTGACAATCCCGCTCATGCGGTCTTCTCGGTTCTTCTTGCCGATATGCTCCCAATCATCATCGTCTTGATCCTCCATATCCTCGTCCATCGTCTCCAAGTCTTGACCCCTGAACTGCTCGTCTATCGTACTTTCATCGACAAAGGTGAAGCCCTTAAAATTTGCTTGCATGCCTGGTGACAACGGAGTCGATGCAGGCATTGCCCCTCCGGCTAATGCAGCAGCGCGTTCATTGAGTGACGAGGAATTCTGTAGTGCATTGGTAAACTCTGGATCGAAATTGGATGTATCTAAAACGTTTTTCAATTTGGGCTTGAATGGCGGCACAACCATTTTATTCATCATAGCGTTCCAGTCAGTGTCTGCAAAGAAAGCATGCTCTTTGAGCTCATCGGCATCTCTCTTTGCACCAAGACGATGTTTCGGATTGCGATTAAGTAAACCCTTCACAAAATTTCTGCCCTCCGTACTTAACGCATCCTTAGGGAAGCGAACCTTGCCAAATGCTATGTTTTTATACATTTGCTGGGTTTCGTCGGCATAGAATGGGCTCCAACCGCAACACATTTCGAATACCAAGACTCCGAGGGACCAAAAATCCACCATCGTTGTGTAGCCCTGCTCATCAAGTAGCACTTCTGGTGCTAAATACTCTGTGGTTCCACAGAATGTGTTTGTAGTTTGGTCTTTGGTAAGATTGGCCTTGGAGAGACCGAAATCGCAAAGGGCAATGTGGCCATTCGCATCGAGTAGTATATTCTCGGGCTTCAGATCTCGATAGACGATGTTGTACCGATGTAGATGCTGCAAAGCAAGAATCAACTCCGCAATGTAGAACTTTGCGCGATTCTCATTGAATCTGCCCTCCTTCTGTAGGTGCCAGAATAATTCACCGCCGGACATGAAACCTGTGACGAGGTACAGATCCGTGGGCGTCTGAAAGGAGAATTTCAGACCAACAATGAACGGCGAATTTGCAGTTGCGGTGCGTACAAGAATATTTCGCTCTCCAACAGTATGAGCGACTTCCTTTTTCTGTACGATGACCTTCTTTGACAGTACTTTCATGGCGTAAATTCGCTGAGTATCTTTCTTTCGTACCTGATATACTTGACCAAATGTGCCTGTAGATTTTATTAGATAGAGGCTATGAATAAGACGCGCTTGACACTGACCTTTGCCAATTAATTTCAATATTCGGAAGTCTTCGGGTCCGTAATGCCTCTCATCCGTTTTCTCGAAGGAGATCTTGAGGTGGACTTCGCCTGATACAAGATCTTCCTCGGGATCCCGAGCCTTTAGTTTGTACCATCCTTCAACGGTATTGGCGCCATGGAAGACATTGGGATCCACCTTAGCATGACCTAGGAAGGCTTCTTGATTCCCAGCGTCATAGATGTATACACTGACCTCGGACTGCTTTCCTAACACATCACTAGCAGCACAGGCCAGCCATTAGCTATATTGTACGGGTGAAGAGTGTAAATAAGTTTAGCTTACAAGAGTGCTAGGTGATCCCATCGAGGATTAGTAACCTGCCTGACAGCCTTGAAGTCCTTCTGGTCGTTGAGGCTGGTGTTACTTCCCTGCCGGCTCTTCATAGGAATAGCTATCGATCTACCCATGTCGTTATCGGACTTTTTGATTGCGACGCCGCCCATAGTCTGTTCCGTACTACTCCCCTCGGATTCCAATCCCATCTGTCCAGGCTTCGTAGGTCGAGCAACAGACTCAATCCACTCGAATACTGTGACAGCATACGGGTTGTAGCTTGGCCTCAAACCCCGAGCTTCAGACACTATTACAGATAATTTTCCTTTCGGGGGACCGACTGGTGGTGAGGAATGGGGCGTTGGCAGAGCTGTTCTAGCTCCATTGCTTGTGGACTTTTCATTGAAATGATCAGTCGTCCGTGGCGCATGCCGGGCGAACTCAGAGCCATCACTTGATAGCGCTCGCGGAGTGAGGGGTGGAGTGTTCTTCATGCGCGGCGAACGCACGCCATCAGTCAGCTGCGATTGCTCAAGATTTGTAATTAAAGAGGAAAATGCAGATTTTGCGGGGCTAATGGACGTGGGAGTGCTTGGCATTGTGGACGAATGGGACGAAGTGGGATTTGAGATGTATGCCGCGTGGACAGACGAATGCGTTGCAATGTTGGATAAAGGAACCGATCCACCAGATTGTTGGCGGGTCCGAAATGGCGGAACCAAACTTCGAGATTGATGCTGTAGTAGACTGGGTCGACAAGTATTTACTGAATCTGAATCCATTCCGGGATGACTCCCTTCACTACCAGTACTGGCTCTGCGCGTTGAGGATGATGAAGATGACGTTGGTGGTGTCGGGTAGAGAGGCACTGGGTTGAGCCTAGCAACTTGCCCAGGACTTTCCTCAGGGTCGTTCGATATTTGGAGCGATGGTTGCTGGAGTCTCCCACCATCCTTCTCGCTAGGTGAATTGGGAGCCGTAGGTAAAGCCCGACTGAGAGTAGCGACACCGAGTCTCTGAAGCTTCTCCATGTCTGGCGCAGGGTGTATGAGAGAAAAGAAGGCTTGAATGCTAGGATCTGTGAAAGAGTCTTGCACCAACCTGTCCAAAACAGCTGTGAGATATGCCCGGTAGTCGTTTGTCTGATGGATCGGGACGAGGTGTGGCGACACCTGAAGGGGTGGCGCTAGCTGATCCTATTTGGTCATCGTCGGAGTGTTTTCGACTGATATGGCTGTTTGTCAGCAGCTGTAGTTGAAGCGCATGCTTGCATGCGAAGACCCTGTGAGGTCAAGCAGGCACTGGGGTAAATATTGAAAGGCTGGCGAATGATTTGATGACCGTCTTTTGAGCCTTGAAGACACAATGCCTGAGGTCGGGTCGAGCCTCGATCATGAGCCAAGACTTCAACGCGATAATGAAAAGGGAATTATGCCGAGGGAGGTACAGCAAAAAGGATGAGAGAGAGGAAGAATTAACAATGTGGGTGCAATAAAAGCCCACTAACCCGAAGGAGATCATCATTGGGTATGATACTTGTAGATGCCGGTCACAATAAGGATCCACCGTGCTCGGGCAAGGGTAGCACAGTGGCAAATGATGGGCCACTGAGCAAGATCACTGCGGTTTGACCACTACAAAAGAGAAAGACAAGACTAATGACGCGAGGAAGCAAGTGTCGCTTGAGGCCAAATGACAGAAGGGAAAGCACGCGGAAGGCTTACCTCTGCGGGTTGAGAAGAGCTTGCCTTAAGTAATCGGCGGCAACGTGGGGATTGATACCGTCGTGGTGTGTCGCCATCTAATCAGACCGCTTGGTCTGATCCAAGCTTGATATATCGTGCTATAATGTTGTGCAGTGCTTTGTCAATGGCCTCGAAGATCGGGCACTTGCGGAGAACGTTCTGGTCCGTACTTTACTGTGCACCTTAACCATTTTTGGTTTAACCCTATGACTAGGTAGAATACAGGGCTGATTACCGAACACCCGAGGGTCGGGGACAAAAGTCGTCGCCAACCTTTTCTCGGCAACGACTTATGTCCCCGACCCTCCTCGATCTTAGTGTTTAGCTTTTCGCTATGGGATTTTCTCAGTCTCAGAAGTGCTGTAAGGTAGTTCCTACGACGAAAACAATTTGTCAAACTTCATGGTTGTAGAAAGCGAGGGCGTCGACAAAAAGTATGTATGGACAAAAAGGGGTGAACTCTTCTCGAGGTGACAACTCTTAATCACAGCAACAGTCTGGGGTCAGGTCACCGGCAGTAAGCATGTGTGAGTGTGCTCGGTAGGGATGAGGCTCGTAATACATGTTTTGCGAGTCTAGCCTCTATTTTGTTACATCCGCGATGTCTGCGATGATAGAAAATGCTCTGAACTAGTACATAATAATTCCGAGGTAGGGTGTCAGGTAGAGAACGACATCTCTGAATGAAGATCGTTACAATAACTCTGCATTGAACCATGTTCAGCAAAGTTATACGTATACTCTAGAGAACACTTTCTCGTAGCTTACCCAGTCGCGCAGTAACTCAGCGCACCCTTACGCGCCAAGGTTTCGCACTCCCACACCTTCATGTTGGACTTTGAACGTATCAATGGGCGATCCGGGCCTGCGAATGTGCTGCTCACTGTGGCAGATTATTATCCGACGAGATCCTGCCGAGGCAAAGCACTAAGCGCATCTTTGACTCAGGTTTGGCACTACATCAGGAGGGAGCGACACCTGTTTGATTGAGCTCAAACACAGCAGCTATGGTCAGGAAATCACGCGCACAAACTGCAGCTGCGGCAAAGAGTATGACCTCTGTAACTCTATCTGGCCAATCTAAAAGGGCGACACAAGTTTATCCAAGGCTTGAGGGTATCGATCGCTGACAGCTCGTTATCATAGAGGCTCCGCTACCTCAAACTCAATACGTGTCTGATGAAGGAATGGTCAATGAACCTCAATCTAGTCCAGCTAGCCCCCAGCATGATGTAAGCGAGGACGAAGGGGAAGACAACAACGACGCAGACGAAGGGGAAGAGCAAAGTGCCCCTGCTGTTTACTCCGACGCCGGCTCTCATCCGTCACCGCCTGCTCATGGACGGACTTCCATACTTCGTAAACGACGAGCCGGTAGACCATCTAAGAGGGGACTAAACCGTCACGAGATCGGAGACGAACCAGAATCGCGGGATACAGGATCTGACGTTGGTACCCCGCGGAAGAGGGGGGGCTGGCGAGGTCGAGGAGTTGCGGGGGGGAGATGGGGCAAGCCGAGAGGTGGACCATCGCATACCACACAAGTGCCGCTCGACAAGGATGGTAACATGGCGATGGTCAGGGATGATGAGATCGAATTACCCTTGGACGAAGAAGGCGAGCAAAAAGTTGACGAGAATGGCTACTTGAAAGGCGGAAGAGAGTATCGAGTCAGAACTTTCTCAATTGAAGACAAAGGTGACCGTTTATACATGCTGTCAACTGAACCAGCAAGGTGCGTCGGATTTCGAGATAGCTATTTGTTCTTCCAGAAGCACAAGAATCTCTACAAGATAATCGTTGCTGAAGAGGCAAAAAAAGATCTGATCGAGAGAAATCTTATCCCTCACTCCTACAAGGGAAGGGCGATTGGCGTCGTGACTGCTCGGTCCGTCTTTCGAGAGTTTGGGGCTCGCATAATCATTGGCGGTAGAAAAATTACGGATGATTATCAGGTCCATGCGGCTCGAGCCACCGGCGATGTTGAGGGCGAAATGGCCAATCCTGAGGACAGACTACCCGGTAGTGGGGAGAATTATGACAAGAATCAATACGTGGCATGGCATGGAGCGAGTGCGGTCTACCATACGGGGGCGCCGAGCGTCCCTACGCCCAACGGCAAAACCGCGGAGGGTAAAAAGCGCAAGGTTGTCGTGACCGGGGTGAATTGGATGTTCGAACATGCCAGGGCAGCCAGGTATGAACCAACGGTTTGGCTTCTCATTCCAACCAGTTACTGACATTGACAGCCGCTTTAACTCTTCTCTTGCCAACGCCCGCCGTCAAAACCTAAATGGTGTTTACAATGTTCATACCAACGTAATGCAATACCCCAAAATCATGCAACCCACATATGCTCGCTGGGAGCAGGTCCCGCCACCGAACCAGAAATCACCTGTATCACCATATTCCATCGATCATGTCAACAAGAATAACGACGACAGTGATGACGCCGTTGCGGGAACGGATATAGAAGCCGAGGGTCTGTTTCCTGATATTCCACCGGTCTTTGCGCGGAACTTTATGATTACGGATACTTACTATGTCACTCCTATCACATCGACGCAAGAATTTGAAGGACTCGATGAAGATGTAACTGATACTGGGTTGGGAGGGATAACGCAGATATCAGAACGTGTGCTTGAGGCACTACCCGAAGATTGCCGCCGGTGCGTCATTAAGGCAAGATCAAATGAGAGGGCGTGGAAAGAAATCTGGGGCAGCCAACATGACGACCTTGCTAGGGCAAGATTACGCATCACTTACAATGTCTGAGAACCGAAGCTCGAGTGTTAACACATATAACTTATCGGTTGACTCTACACGAGGCGTCTATTGTCAAGAAGATCTTAGTGTATCGAAATTGGATTGTTCTGCAGATAAGTTCACCGGCAGGACGTAAGGCGGAAAAGCATAGCCACAAAACCGTCCATACAACCGTGTTCGGTTGTAGGTTTCTTGCGAAGCACTCTTCGGGTTTCTTAGCTTACTGATTATGGGGATACACGGTGTTACTAAGATACCCTTCAAATCGTTAACAGACGCTCTGCACAAACGCAGTCGGCGTAAGTTAATCTGCGAGCATTATTTTTAAAACATAGGTAACATTCTTTGTGCGGGTGCAAGGATCGTGATATATGAGGCTGAGTCGTCCAACACCCTCCTGATTTGATTACCATATGATTCGAACTGGCTTATGGGATTTCCCAAACGTACCAAATAAGTTGACAAAGAGGCAAAAATAAACGTATCGTACAATTAGTGGCGGGAGCAATCAGATGCAGGCATTGTGTAACAAATTTCGCTAGCTCACCCCTCAAAACTGACCGCCCATCCACCCACATCATCGTAAACCTCGGAAACTGTTTCTTCTGCCATCCTTGTCCTCCCTACGCACTCATTATCCTCATGGTTCTCCTCTCCTCTTCTTCTACGCGTAAGGCCGCCATCTACCTATTTCCCAATCCACCACCCTCCGAGCGGGATTCACTAAATTTCCTAAATTAATTTCCGGGCAGGCCAACAACACTCAGCGCAGAACGTTCTTCCGTGTCAGCAACACCTTACGGTTTTGTGTCTCAACCACAGCACCGGTGGTGTGAGCAACTTACCTATCGGCTCCTACTTGGACGAGTGAAGGGGAAACGGCAAACATCTATCATCAAATCGTATCCGCTCGGCCGTTGGCAAGTCAGCTTTTCAAAGAGGAATTGGGCGTCGAACTTTGCCCTCCAAGATCCCGTGGCCGTTCGGCCAGGAGTTACTTGCCTACAGCACGCGGAGCCTCGTCCAGCGACCATCTATTATTCAGTCATGGCTTGATACCCATTGTCTGACCGGAGTCCACCATTCGCCACGCGGACCTAAAATCTCCTACACCGCGACGCAAGGAGAAGCACCTTTTAATTAAGTTCTGTTGCTCCTTGGCTATCTGTTATCAAGAATCTATAGAGAAAGAGCTAGTCCTTCTACACTACAGCATCCACATTCCGTTACCGGGAGACGCTTCCACATTACCAACAGTCAGACAGTCAGACCTTTTCACATTTTAGCGATTCAGTTTTTCAGCGTAACGATTTTCTTCGCCACACGCTACCGGTGGTTGCCAGCAACGATCATTTAATTACAGAGCCAGACCTCGGAGTTCTTCGAGCGTCTATGCGCCTATGAGCTTACTGTCACACTCTTGAGCGTTATCCGTTCAGCTCATTACGTCGGAAGTGAACGGTGGCCTGGAGCTGTCGAAGGTAGCCATCTTCCTGATACATCACCACAGACGCACAATACTAATGTGGTCATAGTCGTACACTACGACTTCCGCCACTCCGCCGACATATCATGCCTTCGCTCTGCATAGACGCACTACCTCGGCAGATGCCTCCGACTCCTCCAGAGTACTATAATTTCGCTTTGGGTGGTGCCCATGGTGGCCACCAGCTTTCTGAACAACACCTGTCAACCCGGAATGTCCATACACCAATAGTCGAGAATCGAAGGTCCAAATCCAAGGATCTTATGGACCAACACTTTCGCTATAGTCAGCCACTATCTGCTTGGCCATTGAGCGTGGAAACAAGCCATCATGATCCGTTGAGCCATCAGGGGCTACATCAAGGTGTTTCGAATGTATTTGGTATGGCGAATGCCCCTTTGATACAGCCTATCGGAGTATCAGGCCATGCCACGGACCATTACCAACAGCATTCACGATTAAAAAACGCTCCCTCACAGACTCAAGTGAAAGAGGAAAAGGCTACGGGTGGCGTCGCGGCCCACCTGGATTACGAAATGGAAGCAATGATCGAATTCGTGTCGGAGACTGCACAGGGAATGTATGACATCTATGCCTCTGGAATTTGCCTTGCAGATATTGACATTTCCCGAAGTGTGTTTGATTCAAAAGCCCCTGTGCATTCGGATTTTCATAAATACGTGTCGCAAGTGCTTTCATCCACACGGCTTCCAAGCTCCACCATCCTTCTCAGCCTTCATTACCTTGCAGCCCGCATGACTTTGCTGTCAAACGAAGGCAATCACAACTGTGGCAATGGACTGGTGCATCACATGCTTACAATTGCTCTTCTACTTGGTTCTAAATTCCTAGACGACAACACCTTCCAGAATCGATCTTGGTCCGAGGTTAGCAATATACCTGTCAGCGATATCAACGTTCTCGAACTTGAATGGCTCGTGGCGGTCAAATGGACTTTGCATTTTGATCCAAACGATCCTAATGGATTCCTTCGGTGGCACCAACACTGGCAACAATTTCAAGTGAGCAAAGCCAACAGGATCAGAATGGAACCTTTGGTTCATTCGTTGAAGATGACTCACCTTGATGGTATCAAAGTGGGAATACAGCAAACAATGCATCAGCGCGCTTCACCAACGATTCTCCATCCGGCCTTCTACACAAAACGCGCCGTCAATGATGGCTTGAAGCCTAGCTCACAATCGCAGTGGAGCGCAGCTCGGTATGATCCATTTCCAATATTGCGTAGCCACATGGACTATTCGCCTCCGTCAGCTCCAGAAACGGGCCCGAATACGCCGGAGTGGTTTGGCCCTCAAAATAGATTTGGTTATGGTTGTGAGTCACAGCAAACCTATCCAGCCTTGAAGATGCCTGCTCCATTGCAGATCGTTGGCTCTAATGCCCTGCAATCCGAAGTCCATACACCATGTGCTCAGCAATTCAACCACCATGGTCACGGCTACTATAGCACATATTCTTACTGTTCACCTCAACGTGATCGTTTCTTCATGGCCTCTGGGTACGGACTGCAGCCTGTCGTTGGCTAGCCTTAATACTCAGTTTCATAATACTCTTCGGTATAATGAGTGTACTAGTTGCAAGGGATCATACTTTGGAATTTCATTCAGACAACATCCGTCCCTGATTTGGATCCTACAAATTCTAGCAGGTTATACAGTAAGCGACAGCGGGTGTCCCAGCCGACCTATCATAAACGCTCGGGACGTACAACGCAGGCTGAACCGAGTCCATTCATCAATACTGTTCGTTCAAAATACCAAAATGGGCAGATCGGCGTAATCGCATCAGGGAATCTCACGCCATAACATTCTTGTTCATATATCTCGAACTGCATTCACTGGAGGAGGAGTTTCTTTCCACATTTCAACGGGCCATTTGATAGACTTTTTCTACAGCGTCCAGGCATCATAACTTTCGACAGCGGAAATCGGCGTTTCCGGGCGGGTGTCCTGTTCATCACTATTTTACACCAACAAGGTGGACTCTCTCTCGGTCAAACACAGCCATCCCATCACTAGCATGGCCTCTATCGCTAAGGAGAGGATTTTTCATAATGACGGTTCAGTGATTAGGAATGGGCGTATGCATACTTTCATGGCACTCTTTAGATCTTGGATTGAGCTGGGCATTACATAAGATACCCATTTTTCTTCTTAGCAGTCATTGAGAAGATAGCTTCGATTGGAGCTTATGTTTCCATGTTTCGGCTACTTATCGTGCGCTGGTCACAAAAAGTGTATCTAGATCCTTTGGAGGGAAAAGTCCTTATTATATCGAAAATGGATTTCACGAGGGCTTTTCTTGTAAGGCCCATCTACACCAGCAGACGATGCAGATTAGATTGAATGAGAGGATATACGCAGTTCAACATTAATCACATGGGTAAGAATTTATGGTTGTCCTCCGAGATTTTCCAATTCATAATCATCCGGCGAGGGTCTTAATCCATAGAAACGGCAAAGCTCGATTATTCTAGAATTATAAGATGATCTGGATGCAAACCATCATCGATATATGCGCTATCGCTATGATATTGACGTATTGATTTCGTTCTACTAGCGATGGCAGCAGGGTCGCTGTAAGGGTGTTAGGCGTAGAAATTGACGGTGTCCTGTAGTTGATTCAGTGATTTGTCTCGAATGGAGATAGGGTAGGGTCCTTTCTGGCGAACTCACCTTCTTCTTTGCTTGCACCTCTGCAATAGCATCCACATAGTGTTCATGCCCGATTTTCGCCATCCCTTTCCTCAACGCGATCATTCCTGCCTCCACACACACAGCCTTCAGTTGTGCACCACCGAATTCATCCGTACTCCTTGCAAGTTCAGGCCAATTGACGGCATCATCCACGGTCATCTTTCGACTGTGGATCTTCAGGATTTGTGCCCGAGCTTCTTCGTTGGGAAGAGGGAATTCGATCTTGCGGTCTAGTCGTCCTGATCGCAGAAGAGCCGGATCGAGAACGTCGACACGGTTGGTAGCTGCTAGTACTTTTACGCGATCGTCCGAGGCAAAACCGTCCAGCTGGTTGAGCAACTCCAACATAGTCCGCTGAACTTCGCGATCTCCACTCTTCTCGCTATCAAAACGCTTGGTACCCACAGCATCGAGCTCATCGATGAATATGATAGATGGTGCTTTTTCTTTAGCAAGCGCAAAGCAGTCACGGACGAGCTTGGCGCCATCACCAATAAACATTTGTACCAATTGGGGCCCAGCGAGCTTGAGGAAGGTGGCGTCAGTCTGGGCGGCGCAGGCACGGGCGAGGAGGGTTTTGCCGGTACCAGGAGGACCATACATTAATGCTCCTATACATTCAAGGGCTTGATCAGTACCTTGGGCGTAAAGCTGGGTTGAGGACAATAGGAAACTGTACCCTTGGGAGCTTTGATGCCTATCCTCTTGAAACGCTCTGCTTCCTTCATAGGCCAAACGACAGCTTCTACGAGCTCCTCGATCTGCTTATCAAGACCTCCAACATCAGTGTATTTCTCCGTAGGCTTTTCGTCTACCTCCATAGCCTTGACTCTGCTGTCATATTCCGCCGGTAGGGTGTCAAGCACGAGATATGAATCTTTATTGACGCCAATAAGATCTCCAGGCTTGAGGGCGGTGTGATCGACCAAGCCGATTAAAGGGAGAAAGATCGTTTGGCGGGTAGATGTTTTGATGACTGCGGATTTGCCGACTCTGGTCGCATCAAGGTCAATGTTAGCACCTTCTTCTGCAGCTTCCTTCTCGACATCCAGATCCAGAAGCTCGACCACGTTGCCGACGAGGTATGGTAGTTGTCTGTGTATGAAGTTGTCAATATAAATCACGGAAAGTGCAACACCTCAGTGATCACACCTATTGTTCTCAATTTTATCTAAATTGTCTTTTATCTTTTCTTTCATAGCGGCCTGCTCGTGTGTTAAGCGTTGGAATTCGCTTTTCATAATCCTCATATCGTTTTCTAGCAGTCGCCGCCTTGTCACGATATCTCTTGTGCTTGAATGTAGGATCTCTGGGTCAAACATGTCTTCCTCTTCCTTTCTCTCGCTATCGGCGTCCTTCATCTCAGCATCGCCATCGGAGTTGGACTTCTTTTCATTCTTGTCGCCCGGATTATTCTCATCCTTGCCGTCTCGTTCCATATCATCAAGATCTTCTAGTGTAGACATCGTGAAGTCTGATGATGTTGTCAGGTGATTATCTATGGAGGTGCTGTCTGGTTGACGTAATCAGCTTGATCTGTGAGGTTAATGTTGCGAGTGAGGAAATAGTGCAGATATGTACAGTATGGAAAGCGTCGAGCTGGCGGAGCTCCAGATTGCTTGGCGAGTGCCCATATCAACTGCTCTTCTATTGGTAAGCCTACAAGAGAGACCTATCAATACTGCGCTAGCGTGCTAGCATGCAAAAGCTAAATTCAACGACTGCCGAATCGATTCAGCGAGGTATCGACGATACAAGCTTAAGAACCTAGAGATCTACCTATATACCATCAGTGAGCGCACCATATGATCTCCGCAGTCCCCGTATGCGTTTTTATTACATCCGTGCGGACGCTATCATAGTTTTCGCGCCCAGTCAGGAGAATCTTAGGAGCAGATAAACTATAAGACGATAATCAAAATATACAAGGCAGTGGCGGTTTTTTATAAGCATACATATATAGTATTATCGGGTAATTAATATATCGACACCGTGGCCTAATGGCAAGGCGTTGCTTTCCGGTGGCAAAGATTGAGGGTTCGAGTCCCTCCGGTGTCGTGATGATTCGCTCCATACGGTTTGTGTTTTTGTGGACCATGCTTGAATGTCCCCAAGACCCCCAAATAAAAATGTCCGTGTGGGATCGGCCACATCATATACAGGTTTGTTTGCAAGCCCCAGCATGTCGCCCCTCACTGTGTACTCAGTAATTATTGTCTGCTATGCGTATAAGCTTCCATGGTATACAGAACACAGGACTTGTGAAGTTGTATACTCTATAACGGCTTGCCTACCATGAAGCCTCGACTCTTCGATCCCTACGTATCGAGAGTATTTGCTACAGTTACCCTTCTCAGGTCTACATGTCATCAATGCCTCACTATTAGTTAGGACGACGGTTCCGCCCTCTACTGTCGTTGTGAATCTCACTTTCTCCCAGCCATCCTGAGACTTCTTTGTTCTCCAAGCCTCCGCCAGGAGCTTGTCGTCCTGCTACAAAGGTGCTGCGCAATGCGTTCAAATGGAAACTGCGTTTGGACCACTCATGCTAGATAGAATAAACACCAAGGTCAGACTATCGTAGAGGTCATATTCATGTGTAAAGAGAAAGCGATGTACTCGGTGATGCGACGAATAGGGGAAGATGTGGGGAAATCGAGGCTCGAAAGAGGCTCGAAACATGGAATCGTATGTTGTTCTACTAGACCCATACCAATACACTTCGATCGAGTCGTCGACTCAGAGACAGTTCAATCCACCACATTTCCCAGTGATGACTTGATTTTACAATGACTCATAATTCTTGCTCCTACTCTTCATCCGAATTTATATTCAAGATTAGCTCTACAAAGTTACTCCTTACTTTAATATAGCACCAGAAAGCAGCTCACTACTTGAGACACTGCCAGCGCCACAAAATCGCACTCATGGCTACTCCATCCATCTCTTCTACTGGTGATCCCATCTTCTTCTTCCGCGAGTTTGACGAGCCCTACGGGTTTCTATCACAATGGTACGCCTCGACGTTTACGGCCCCGACACCGACATCCGCTCACAATGATGCTCCTCGGATGACCTTTTCGACCACGGAGCAGTACATGATGTACTACAAAGCTATAGTCTTCAACGATCGAGATGTTGCGGACCAAATCATGCTCGAACAGAGCCCCCGCAAGCAAAAAGGGCTCGGTCGGAAAGTTAAGGGCTTCGACCACAAGAAATGGGACAAGGAGAAGGAAAAGATCGTTGAAGAGGGGAATTGGTGGAAAATGACCCAGCCTGTGCAGGGCGACATGAGAAGGAAGTTATTAGAGACTGGAAGCAGAGAATTGGTTGAGGTAGGTACTGGTCTCACAATGTTAGCAGAATTCTGATGTTTGTAGGCTTCGCCTTTCGATAAGATTTGGGGCATTGGTTACAATACAGCGAATGCCGAGTCAAACAGAGCGAGCTGGGGCGAGAACCTGCTAGGGAAGGCGTTGATGAGGGTTCGGGATCGCTTGCAGGGGGAAGAGCAGATTTCATAAGATGGTATGGAGGGAGATGTATTTATTAGTGCATGACAGATGGAGATCGAAAGCATTGATGTCTCACTGTCCTTATTGTCTAGTAAAATGTCTCTAGCGCTAGATCCTTGTGCAGTTCTGCTGGCATGGCATCAGGCTTGGTTTACTGACAATCACGGGTATTCCACATACTATTGCAAGCTTTAACCATGGTCTCTCCATGGCTCTTCATCGAGCCTGGCATGGTCTCTATTGCGACTGCCCTTTGGTCTCAATATCTTCGCAATGGAACTCGCTATTGCTTGCTTGTACCATTTTCGTATCGATTTCTTAATATCCAGTGGAAATGGTGGATGGAGATTGGGAATCCTCGACACCATAAACAATGTATCAGCACCTATATGAATCAGACATTGTGATCATCCGCTTGAAACATTACTTACATCTTGTACTCTAGCATCCCTTCGGCGTTCCTACTCGGGTCATCCGTCTGGAGCTTGTAGGAGATTGTGATGTCTAGATCTCGTTTCTTCTTCTCATTGGGCTTGCTCGTGAGATACCCTGTAACCTCTTCGTTCTCTTCTACGGTAAGGACTTCACGCAGATAGAATACCGTTTGCTTCCAATGCGTGTACTTACCGTGGGGTCCAGTAGAGAAGTGAATAGGTTTGTGGCATGCGGTGAAGTCAATGTCAAACCAAGCTATGAGAGCGTGGATGAAATCCTGAGGCCTCCTCACTTTCAGAGTGAAAGGTGCCTGGAAGGCTAGATCGGCGACCGTGACGGTATAAAGGTCGATGCTGAAGACGCGCGCAGGATCGGTGACGCAGGCCTTGACTTCGACGGTGTCTACCAGGGGCTCTGTTAATGCAGTATCTTTCAGAGGAGAATAATCGAATCCGTAAACATTGTCCCAGACTTCGCCTCTGTTAGCTGTGCTTCTTCAACACTGAAACCGCAACATACATCCGATTTTCTCGTCTTTGTATTCACCGTCCTCAATGCCAGCCATGAAGATTGTCGCCTTATCTGGGAAAATCAGGCCCCCAGTTGCGAGGTATTGGTCGCGGGCGTAAAGTACCGTATCCAGCATGCTCTCGTAGAGGAGAAAGTAGCCCATCCACTCGGACAAGATGATGTCAACCTTTGGAAAAGGCAATTCGACCTCCTCCATCTTGCCTTGCAGAAGCGTGATCTTGGACGTCATACCATTTACCTCAACGATCTCTTTCGCCTTCTCAATGATTGTGGACATGTCGACCCCAATGACGTGCTTTGCGCCGGCCTTGACAGCGAACCTAAAAAATGCATGTAAGCAAGAGATCCCAGGATAGAGGCGTGTAGTAGACACACACATGCTGAGGATCCCAGTTCCACATCCCACGTCCAGTACGATCTTGTCTTTGAACAAATGCTTATTCTGGTAGATGGCATTTTTGTAGGAGTTCGTACGGACTTCATCTTTCTTCGACCGACAGATAATATCAATATCAAGGGTGATGGGGAGGGATCTCATGGGTAACAACGTACCAGCATCTCCTCATGTATGCCTGAAATCAATTCAGGTTGTCAGTGCATGCCCTCACAATTTGGAATAGCACCTTGAAAGTACCATGGTGATTGTAGCTATGCAAAATCAGCTCCTACCTTGAATTACATTGGAGAATGCTCACCTGTTGAAGTAATGGACTTCTGCGTGATCCATGCTCGATAGCTTATTATCTGTACCGGTACCTTCAGACATGGCAGGCGCAATTACCGAAGCATACTCGTTTTGAATGAGGTACTTCAAAGGTCGAAGGTTACGTGAGATCGTGGTGTCGCTGGGGCATGTATGGTAATCAGGCTGAAAAGAGGTGTTGATTTTTGTGCTTCTTCGGCTAACGGAGCTTGATGCGGGAGCCGCCGTGGTTAGCGCCAGGGTCCAGAAAATGCATTGAAGGACCAAGTCCATTACAAAGGCTGGCATCCTCGATCGGCGCATGCTGAGATGGCTGTACTGCGAATCCGACGACAGTTGTTTACTCCAAATAGCTTCCACCATGACGGCGCCATCATTATACTATAAGGTTCAGCCTTTGCTCGGCCCCAACCCTGAAAGGGACAAGGAGGGCGCCAGACCTTGAATCTCCAGCCTGAAGCGACCTCCAACGATTCGTGCTGAGTAAGGTGAAAAAACTAGCATTGACAACGAAAGCTCTTTATACCAAATGTCATTCTGAAGACCGAGTTGAAATTACCCAATGTTGTACATTGAACTAGCTTAGTCGATTACACTAGTCGTAAGCTCCTACGAAAAGTAGGGCCCCGATTAGGTCATTGCGTCAGAGTTAAGTTGCGTGAAGATTTGAACTTGCTTCAATCACATTCCGGGAATGGTTTCAAAACAAAAATGTGGATGGAGGAGCGGGTGATCGAAACCCGGGCCTGTTATCAAACGATTAGCCAACAACGTTGACGAGCGCTACAACGACATATTTACCTTCCGCAACTCTCAAATGCAAAGCGGACGCTCTACCACTGAGCCACACCCCCTATTTCTAGATTCGGCGCTATTGATGTATCTAAAACTATTAAGAGAGACTGGATACTTCTGTTTTCCCCTTTGAATAAATTACGAAACCAACAACGGATTTGTAGGGCAGATGGGTATGCTACAGTCCTATTCGTCCACTATAAATTTGATGAAGCATCAGACTGCATTGGAGGAAATGCTGTTCCACGTAAACAAAGTTGCTAGTAGAATAATATATGAGGCGCCCATTTCACAACTATATGCTGATGAGCCCAGAATCTTGTGACCAAAGTGTCCTCTCCTAACAACGTATACTCTAGATAATGCTTTTCTGGGATTTGATCATCCGCTCGTCCTATGTAGGTAACTGAAGGGAAACATCCTTGATGGCATGAATATAATTGCGCTAGGGGGATTGATTACATGCGGCCAAGGCTGGGTCACACAAACCTGTAAAGAGCCAGTAGATGGCTTCATAAGTCATATGATACTGCGATTCACTCACATCCCATAGGCTAGATTATGGATGGATATATGTCAAACCCCTGAAAATGGGCCCGATGATTCACGCTTTTGGCTAGAAGATCCTAGGAAATTGGCAGCGATCTGCCTAAGCCCATCGTTGTTGCGCAACTGTATATATTACCACCACATGAAAATGATAATACGAAGAGTCTCATCGAGCGTACATCTTGTAGTATACTTCTCTCTACTGATCAACTTGCCTAGCTTGGCTCATGCCTCACTTGGAGACCGACTACCTGACTTTCGCCAATGTGTTTCGGTAAGTTCCAGATCACAAAATTTACAGATGCAATGACTGATAGCGGTAGACCTGCGTCGATGCAAATTGCGAAGGGGGCACCTCAGTCATACGTAAGCTCGGCTGAGCATACTGACTGCGGGTCAAAGCTGACGACCATAGCACTTCATCTCCGCCTGCTTCTCTGGACATGCCCCTCGAATTGCGACTACGTCTGTCAGCATATAGTCACCGACCGCCGCGTATCTAGGGATCCCCCAATGCTACAGCCAATCCTTCAGTATCACGGCAAATGGCCCTTCCCTCGCTTCCTCGGCATGCAGGAACCATGTTCTGTGCTATTCTCTTTCTTGAACCTCCTCGCACATAGGGATGGGCTTACGAAAATTCGAGAGAACATATCTTCTGACTATCCATTGCGCAAATACTATGTTGCCTTCAGCTACATTGGTATTGTAAGCTGGGTGTTTAGCATGATATTCCACACGCGGGATTTTGATGTCACGGAAAAGCTGGATTACTTCGCAGCCGGAGCAAACGTACTCTACGGACTCTACTATACCCCGATCCGAATCTTCAGACTGGATCAAGAAAGACCACCTGTCAAAGCAACTCTATTAAGATTGTGGACATTCACATGCGTTTCGCTTTACGCCGCCCACATCTCGTATCTGACTTTCTGGCACTGGGATTACGTCTACAACATGGCTGCCAACGTCGCGATAGGAGTAGTGAATAACATACTGTGGAGTGGGTTCAGTTACAGAACATACCAGAGGCTGAAGAAGCCGTGGGCGGCATGGCCCGGTATGATTGTCGCCTGGATAATTCTAGCTATGAGCTTAGAACTGCTAGACTTCCCACCCTTTTGGGGCTTGGTAGATGCGCACAGTCTGTGGCATCTGGGAACCGTGGTGCCGACCATTTGGTGGTATAAGTGAGCTTGTCTTTCTGAACACTGTCACCCGTATACAATCATTGACATTCATAGGTTTTTGGTCAAGGATGCGCAGCAGGATATCGCAGGAGAAAGACTCAAAGCATAATCCGTGATTCCAGATAACAAAAGATCATTCTCATCACTCGTTCGTTGTCGATTTGATGGTAGCTGAAAGCAAGATCGAGACCATAGCGATTGAGATCCGTAGCGAGACACGCGCTTGACGCTAGCGTGGGGGATCACTCTTTGACGCCGTCAGCCCTGTAAGTACTTTACCGTCTCTCTTTGATCCCTCTTCACTCAGGAACGCAATGCAACGATCCAGCAAGAATGACCTTTCAACGTCCAATATTGTCAGCATCGGCACAATTTCCGAAGCCTGCTCATCTGACCTTCCAATATGGCACCGCGGGAGTAAGTATTGAACATTTTGACTCATAACTGGACCCACCTGACTTTGTGTTGATCTAGTTCCGTATGACAGCGTGGGTACCGGACTTCTCCGCCATAGTTCTTTAGACCATATCAAGTGCAATGGTGACCTGCGACGACGTTGCTAACCACATCTGCCGCCCCAGCTCCCTTCTCGACTCGGTCGTTTTCCGCGTTGGATTGGTGGCAGCCTTGCGCTCGAAGAAGTTGAATGGCCAAGTCATAGGGGTGATGATCACAGCGAGTCATAACCCTCCCGATGACAATGGCATTAAATTAGTAGATCCCATGGTAGGAAGTAGGTATCCCAGACATTTCATCAAGGCTGATAAGCGTTCCAGGGAGATATGCTCGAGGTATGGAATCAGGGTGCAACGTTTTGGCCAATCTAGCGAAAGGCTGATGGAGGATTCAGGGGTCTTGGGAAGCACACGCTACAATACTGGCAAACGCGTCGTCTGATCAGGCTCTCGTCGAAGCCTATGACAAGCTTACCAGCGACCTGAAGATTGATCCGAAGATAAAACCACGGGTGATCTTTGCTCGCGACACTCGATCTTCGGGACCACGTCTAGTCTCTGCTCTTCTCGCCGCACTAGAAGCCTCTGGAACTCAATATTCAGATTACAAGCTCCTTACCACGCCCCAACTCCACTATATTACTCGCTGTTTAAATACCAAAGGCACGCCGTACGAGTATGGGGAACCAACGGAGCAGGGATACTACCTGAAGATGGCTGCGTCGTTCAAGACTGCGATGGGAGCCCGGAAGTTTAATGGACCTGTCACTGTAGATTGTGCGAATGGCGTAGGTGGGCCGAAGCTGAACGAACTTATCAAGTTCCTGCCGTCCCCGTCCGAAGGAGGCCTCGAAATCAAGATTGTGAATGACGATGTTCTCAGACCGGAACGTCTGAATCAACAGGTATGCCGTACCCCCTTTGTCTTCCGGTAGCCCAAATTAAGCCGAATATCCGCAGTGCGGAGCAGATTTTGTCAAAACACACCAGCGAGCACCGCCATCATCGCATTCAACCCCACTGGCCAGGTGCTGTTCACTTGATGGGGACGCTGATAGAATAATGTACTACTTCGTTGACTCCGACAATGGCTTTCACCTTCTTGATGGCGACCGTATCGCTACCCTCGCAGCCCTCTTTATTGGCGATCTTGCCCGCAATGCAGGTCTAGGGGAAAAGCTCAAGGTGGGCGTTGTACAGACTGCATACGCTAACGGCGCCAGTACATCATACATCTCGCATGATCTGAAGCTTCCTGTCGTTTGCACCCCAACTGGCGTCAAGTATCTTCACCATGCAGCAACAAAGTTTGACGTTGGGGTCTACTTCGAAGCCAACGGCCACGGTACAGTGGTATTCTCCGATCTTGCTCTCAAACGTATCGGCAAATATGAGCCACAATCTCCAGCTCAAGCCTCTGCTCTGGATACCTTACGTGCGCTTACAAACCTCATCAACCAAACTGTTGGCGACGCCCTTAGTGATCTCCTACTTGTCGAGATCATTCTTGCATATAAGAATTGGAGTCCGAGAGAATGGGACCTCACCTACACTGATCTACCTAATCGTCTAGGCCGTGTCGTAGTCGCCGACCGAAACAGATTCAAGACAACGGATGCGGAACGTAAGCTAGAAAGTCCTCCCGGCGTTCAGGCGCAGATTGATGCCTTGGTCGGGAAGTATAAGAACGGTAGAAGTTTTGCCAGAGCAAGTGGCACCGAGGATGCTGTGAGGGTTTATGCGGAGGCTGCCACGAGAGGAGAGGCAGATGAGCTGGCTGCGAAAGTGGTCGACATTGTAAAGAGGGCCGGCGTCTAAGGTTATCTCCCACTCTTCGGGTGGTCGCTGTATTCGGTGACTACGCTTGGATCACAAAGCGATTCGAACCGAGGTGGGATTTGCAGCTGACGTCCAAAAGTTTCCTAGCGAGTTAAAGAAAGCAACATCCATTGGGACTCGAAGCTTTTCCATTCCTCTGCTTTCCAGAATTCATCCTGATCTATTACCCTTCCTCATGATCCATCTCATCTCTGCCCTTCTTCATTGAGCCACCTTTCCCCGGCTTTCTGCCCCTCAATGTTGCTCCTCTGGTCCCTCGCTTCTCATGCAAATCTTTCATCTCCCTGAGAGCCACCCTTTGAGCCTCTCCTACCCTCTCTCCTAGCATACTGACCTCCTCTTTATCGAGCTCGTATTCTCCTAATTGCTTCCCTAGCGCAGCCTCGATCCTCTCTGATGTTCCCCACAGTCAGTAGATATTCTACACTGCGAGCTTGGAAGAGTGATAACTCCCGAGACATTTCTTGCGACTCATAATTAATGATATGAGCTGGAAAGCACCTACGCCATATTTCCACATCATACTGGGTTACCATACTGATTGCATGCCCTGATTTGCCCGCTCGCGCTGTGCGACCCACCCGATGGATGTACGTCTTGCTGTCCTCTGGTAAATCAAAATTTACCACTACGTCTACCGAAGGGATATCCAGGCCGCGTGCCGCGACATCTGTAGCCACGAGTATGTCCCTACTTCTTGCTCGAAACTTGCCTAAGGCGCCCAGCCTAGCTGACTGGGAGAGCTGACCGTGAAGGGGAATAGCGCTAAAACCAAGCGAGCGTAATAAGATAGCCAGTCGCTGTGTTTCATTGACGGTGCGTGTGAAAATCTACATGTGATTGTTGATTAGTGATCTCCATCGGGACAGGAGAAGGGATTCCATACGATTGCGGATTTCCCGGCAAAGGAATTCATTATGGAAACCAGGTATACATCTTTCAATTTATGAGGAAGAAAAGTATACGCCTGTTGAAGGGAAGAGACTGTTTGGTATTTGCTTGTCGAGATTGAAATCCTCAGAGGATCTGATAGAGAAGCTCGCTGGAGTGCCTCTACCTTTGAGGATATTGTTGCGGAAAAGAGAAAGGTTCTCCGTTCTCTGGGAAGCACTTTCAGAATTTTGTCAATGATTGCGCCAAAGTCAAGGTCAAGCAGGCGATCGGCTTCGTCCTGAACAGATTTGAAGTCAGCATCAGGTATTCAAAATTGCACTGTCACAAATAAGGGTTCGACAAGCTACATACCATGATGAGATATCTCAAGGATCGTAGAGAAAACCCACGAGTATTTTCAAGATGATCTAGGAGACGACCAGGGGTTGCAACAACGATATGAGGCTTCTTGCCAAGCGCTATGGCCTGAGAGACCATGTCCAATCCCCCAACAAGAACAGCAACTCTCACGGAAATCAACGATCCGAGCGCTTCAAAAGCCTGGGATATTTGATAGGCAAGTTCTCGTGTAGGCGCCATAACCAGCGCGAATAGCGATTGAGGTTTTTCCATGAGAGCCTGTAGAACTGGAAGAGCAAATGCTGCGGTCTTTCCACTGCCTGTTTCTGCCAGTCCAATCAGATCCCTCCCTTGTAGAGCCAAAGGTATGGATTCGGTTTGAATTGGCGTAGGAGACTGATACCCTAATGCAGTACAAGCCTCGCACAAAGACTCTATCACGCCTAGATCTTTAAATGTTTTGACAATCGGCTCGTTGGTTCGAATTGCAGGCGCTGAATCATGCATCGTTGCAGGCTGAGGAGAACAGTCCTGGCTTCTTCCTGCGGGAACTAGCGTTGGAACAGCCTGAGACTGGTGAGAATTGTTATTTTTACTGTCTGCTTGCGTACTCGAGTTCTTAATTTTCTTCAAGGATCTATCTGGGACTGTTTGTGAGTTGCTGTGGGCCTTTCTCTTTTTAGTCGCCGTTGAAGACATCCTGATAGCTGCTGATTGGCGAAAATTGCTTGTCCACGCAGTTCCTATCAGACTGTTGGAGGCTCTTGGGTGGAAGTACGGAGTACTTTATGCTCAACATATTGCACTGATGACGCTAAATCTCTAATCTTGGCGTCCTTAGTTCTATCCGCAATCGATAACAGAAATGTTAGCGAGCGGGAAAAATATACTGCTGTGATTGGCTGCGCAGACATCAAAATATCTCTAGCACAAATATCTTCAGTCTTCTGTCACATAAAACTTCATCACCAAAGCTCAACGATGGCTCGGAGGCGTACAAAAAAGCGGACGCACGTCGGTGCTCGTAACGGTCCTTCCAATGGTGTTTCTACCCATTCTACCAGTAAGGCACCTAAGAGCATGGTAATACGCATTGGGGCTGGAGAAGTCGGACCCAGTGTCAGCCAGCTTACGAAAGACGTCCGGGCCATGATGGAACCAAATACGGCCAGTCGATTGAAAGAGCGGCGCTCAAATCGGTTACGAGATTATACTGCAATGGCCGGCCCTCTTGGTGTTTCCCATCTCCTACTCTTCTCTCGCTCCACAACAGGCAACACCAATTTGCGCATCGCAATCACCCCTCGAGGACCGACTATGCATTTTCGAGTAGAGAACTATTCACTGAGCAAAGATATCACTAAAGCGCAGAAACAGCCCCATGGCGGTGGTAAAGAATTCCCTACCCCTCCACTTCTTGTCATGAACCACTTTATCTCTCCACCGCCTAGCGATGAACATCAGCCAACAGTTCCGAAGCACCTCGAGTCATTAGCTACCGAGATATTTCAGAATCTTGTCCCACCAATATCACCGCAAACCACTCCGCTTTCTTCCATCCGCCGTGTCCTATTGCTAAACCGCGAACTCCCAAGGTCTAAACCTTCGTCTACCAATTCGTCATCATCTACAATAGAAGGCGCTTTCACACTAAATCTACGGCATTTCGCTATAATGACCAAACGTACTGGCCTTTCACGCGGAATACGACGCCTCGATGCTGCCGAAAAATTGATCAAGCGTCAGGGTAAGACAAAGCGTGGCGTCCCCAATTTGGGTAGGCTCGAAGATGTGGCCGATTATCTGCTCGACCCCTCCGCAGCCGCAGCAGCGAATGGTGGGTTTACTTCCGGCAGCGAGAGTGAGGTAGAGACAGATGCGGAAGTTGAGGTGCTGGAAACAAATGCAAGGAAGGTACTCAATAAGAAGCAGATGGTAGCTATGCGTAGCAGGAATAAAGACAGTAAGGAGTCAGTTCGTGGGCCGCCTGGGACGGAGAAGCGAGCGGTGAAGCTTGTTGAGCTGGGCCCAAGAATGAAATTGAGATTGACCAAGCTGGAAGAAGGCGTATGCGAGGGCAAGGTGTTATGGCATGAATTCTTGAAAAAGAGCAAAGAGGAGGTGGAAGAAATGGAGCAGATGTGGAAGGAAAGGAGAGAGGAGAAAGCACGAAGAAAGAGAATCCAAAGAGAAAACATTCAAAGGAAGTTGAAGGAAAGAGGCGCAAGTTCGAAAGGTGCACAGGGTGAAGACAAGGCCCAGGACGGAGACGAGGACATGGACATGGATGAAGATGCATGGGATTCTGAGGACTTGGAAGGAGATGGGGAAATGGAGGTCAACGAGGAGGAAGAAGGTGGCGGAGTCGCTGTTCATTGAGAAGAAGATATACTCAAGCATCAACTGAATGACAAATTACGTGGCTACTAACCTCGATTCCTAATTGGAATGTATGATCAAGGATTCAGACTGCCATGACTGTACAGGACACTTGACTGTGACCGAGCTATTCTGTCCCAGACTTGAATGGCAAGTTGGGGTGGGACGTGGATCAAGACAGACCGTCGCGATAATGGTCCATCTGGGCTCAAGCCTCTTGGTGCTACGCGCAATCGGTCGCTGCCTGTCGACGCAATACTCGGACGTTCGTGTGCCGTAGTCGACATGTCGCTCTCTTCTCCGATGAAATGCCATGATCTCTGACGCTGCCCCTGCGCAACTCGCTATTTCAGAACAAGCACCCATTTTGGTATGATTTCAAAGTCGCCGAATCCTCTACCACACGAAACCACAAGGCATGCTAGAGAGCAGAGAAGCCAGCATATCACTGCAAGGTAGATTCGGAGTGGGGATATATGCTAGCAAAGACTTCTAACTGACTGGCAGTATCCTAGGGACATTTGCGGAACTCCTGGATTTGGATCGACGCTACGGTAGTCCGATGTCGCATGCTCCAAATTTCTGGTAGAGGGCACCAACGGTGAAATGGTCAAAGGCAGTGGAGAGAGGCCAAAGGAACTGCCTCGAACATGCATTGATAAGCACTGATTGAGATGCAGTGATAGTGAAAGAAGGAAAATTGGTAGCAGCATGGTAGGTTGTCATTGGGCGCTTGGGCTGATAAGATTTTCGATCTCCTTGGGTTGGCTCTCTTGACGTTTCGCTCAGCATTCCTCGAAGAGCCTATACAGTGAGATGAATATCCCTCAAGACCTCAAGGGAATCGGATCTTTCCCATGGGAGCATCGCATCAAAAACTCCGGCAGGCGATCCAAAATTTCACTTGATAGAATGTACTTATTTCTAGCCTTTGCTGATCTACCAAAGACTGGAGAAGTGCACTACTATGAGATTGGTGAGATCGTTTAATAGAAACGGCACCGCTTAGCGTGTAGGCTGACGAAAGAAGACAACGGGGTTTGTTGCCAGCAGTGTATTGCCTTGAGCTTCTGGAACTCGCATTTGATATACTATGTCGTTGCCCTAAGCCAGTCATACTTGTCCACCAGATCTGCAAGTCACCCTAGTTGTTCGGGCTCAATGGCGCCTTTTGGTGGATCAGCTCGCACTTCATACCCATGCCCTCCGCGTCGTCCTCGTGTAGCTATACGCAGCAAGATTAGCCCAATCCAAAGTGATTTTTTTCGCTAAGATCAGGGCGGGTGTGGGGGTATATATACACTTTATCGGTGTATCCTTTTGCGGGTGTCATAGCCCATGCAAAAGGATCCAAAGTCTTCCAACCCTTTTCTGCGGGACATCACGGCCTTGGAAACGGGAGATACCTGCCACTATTTCGGGAATGAAGAATACCGCTTCTAGACAAGAACATGGACATCAAGACACATTGAGAGATTAGACGACCGACAACCATATATTCCCAGGCCCATGGTGATTGCAGAAGTGGTGAACCGGTGGCAGCAGGGTTACTCACTAGAGTCAATGCTTTAGGCAAGACTTGAAAAGCAATCCCGTCGACGATTAGGACAGCATCCTATCAGGTTTAATGACCTTTCTATTTCCCATGCCGTACTTCAGTTCGCAAAAGTCAATACAGTCAGCTCTTCGCAATTCCGAAACACATTGTACGGACTGACGGTGGAACAATGCTGAACGCATTACCGAAGCAACACAGCGCCGCGTATCATCACGCGAAGTGAACGATTTGACCACCAGCCATTGTACAATTTGCTGTAAATTGGGGCTCAAATTCTCGCGATCATTGACTTCTGTGCTCTGTCGTTCTTTCCTCGCCCGTGTCAAATCCCTTGTAAGTCGGTGATCGGGGTAAGAGCCTGCGAAAGACCTGCCTGCAATTGAGCACGAATCCGCTTTCAGAGCGCCTTCCTTTTAAGCCAGTGTCTATTTTCTGGATATTGTGGTCATGGCGCCTGCGGTCCCTTTCCATCATCTGAGACTCTTCTTCCTTGACCGCCACGTTATCTCATTTTGGATACGCCAATTGAATCAGCATACATTTAAGACATTCTACAGATTGGAAGCCTAACTGTAGTGGGCTTCATGAATACTCTAGTCCAATGCTCAGCATGCCTTCACGCGGAGGGACCAATGCTTCATGTCGGCCGCAGCGATCCAAGTCGACACCGTCTCTCATGCCTCGAGCAGCGATCTCTAACGAACGCAACAGAGATGAGCTGGAGAAGCTTCACCAAGACGCTCTGACCGCTGCGAACCTGGCCTACGAGCGCGCAAAGGAGCGGAAGGTAACCCATAAGGACGTCATCAAGGGAGACGGAGAGCAGGAACCCAAGAAAGCCTCTGATGGTATTCCAATATTGGGCAGACGGCAGAGCGTCCGCTTTGTAGGGCCAAATGCTGTTCCATCGAAGACTCGCTCTATCACTCGTCGAGAAGCATTTGACAACAAGCCCAAGTACAATTCGCATCGGCAATCGTTCTTATCGCATTTAGCTGATACTTCAATCCTATCCAACGAAGACTCCTTCACGGCTTTGTCGGACGAGTTCGGTGAAGTCTACGTTGCCTCAGAACCATCGTCGTACCGCAGGCTTCGGAAAGCTAAGTCAATGTTCAGCCCTGGCAAAGCCCCATCTGCTGTCTTTGCGTCTGGAACGCCTAATACCAAACACCACTTTCAACGACGTTCGCTAGAATCTTCAGATGCCATGAGCGAGTTGATGAGAAACCCGCAGTCTCACCTCAAGAGGTCATATTCATTCTTGCGTGGAGTCACAGATAGATTGTCTACTGCAAATCGTCAGTACGCTACTCATGATGGAGCCATTGAGCTTGCTCGGAATAATTATCTTCAGCAAGTGGAGGAACAGAGGTTCAAGGAACAGCCTTCATTTTTGCATCTCCGCAGACGTGCTAAAACGCAGAAATCGTTCCGTAGGACTGTTCGGACCAGTAGTACTAACAGTTATGGCTCTACAGGCTTGTCTTCGTTGTCTTCCGTCGAGCAAAAGAGGCCTGTGGAACTCGGTCCCACAGCTAGGACTATCTCACAGACGTGGAAAGAAAGAATAAAGCGTATTTTCATACGTTCTTCGAATGACCACGGTATCCCGGTGCAGCATCTTGATGCAACGCACACCCACTATGGGAACCACACGCCAACGCCCCACGGCTCGGCGCAAGTGTTGCCTTCATTTCTCAAGCCCGATGCTAAACTTCTTCGTCGAGTTGGGTCTCGGAACTCTTCTTTGCATAGTAGTCCATTCATTCTCGACAAGAGACACCGTCATAGCAGTATTCGAAGCCTCAGTAGCGACGAGGAAGAAATTAACGATAAGTCTCGAGTCACAAGCTGGACGAACTCTACTGCGGCAAATACAATCAACATGCCGAACTATGTGGAGCGCAAGCGGCTCTCAATCATCAAAGAAGATGGAGGTCCACATCAATCATCCTCCAGTACCCAGCATTACGATGACTTGGGAAATGGGTACGCTACTTTCGGGGAACCGGTAAAGCAAGGCGGCATAGGCCATGTGGAAACGAGAAGGATTTTCTCCGCTTTGCAAAGAGAAATTGATCAGAATAACTCCAAGGCTACAGTTGATGACAGTGACAGTGGCACAAACAGTACCTTGGACCGGCAGAGATTAGATCAATCGCTCTTAATACCTGGGCGAATGTCAAGCAATCGGCCAGGCGTCCGGTTTTTCAGTACAACCCTTGCAGCTGCACATGAAAACGGGGATTCAAAGGTATCGAGCTCTGGCATTCCTAACTTTTCAGCAGAAAACTGTGTCGATAACAGCTTGCAGCGAACCACAACCGAGATCAGTCGCAGCAAATACGCACAAGGTTGCGAGCATATTCGGGAAGTGCTTACGCCGCAGGAGATAGCGAATATGAACGAGTCTAGTATTCCCGTGGTGAAACGCCCACTTCGTGAAGTTCAATCAGCATTCTTTCCTTCCTCGACGCGCATCGGAAGGAGCAACATCAGCCCATTCAGACGTGCAATGTACGCCGGTAGTGGGGACGAGGATGCCGCGATCCGATCGGATTTCGCTGATCAACGAGCAATGATTGGCAGCAGCATTCAGAACGGTAGTGTGGCTGAATCAGAGAGTGTCTACTCCAGATCTTCAAGCGATCAGACGACAAAGGCAGCCACAAGCTCTCTATCCCTCGCAGGGACCGATAGCAGCGGAAATATTGGAACAGCTGTCGTCATAACGAGCCGGCCTTCGATGCAACCATCATCAGCTAGGCCCTTTTCTCCCGAAAGAGACTCGTCTGTGAAATATAGCGGTACCTGGAAGGATTTTTTGGGTTCCCAGATGGTTTCCTTGGAGGGTAGTGGAAGACCTCAAGGTCTAGCCTGTAGAAATACCTCGGTTACAGAAAGAGGTCACCGAAAGGAGAGCGCCCAGCTTGATGGAGATGATATAATGATCGGAACATTACGAACCCTCGATCTCGTGCCAAAGCAACCTCTTGGAATTCTGCAGGGCAATCTTATTGCTCGGCCACGTTCAACGGGGGAAACCGCTCCCTTTAGGAATCAACGTCCCACGGAACGCTCTTTGAATAGACAAAACGAGAACACTCCCGTTGCTCCATACTCAGGCAGACCACACAAGCGGGCCAATACAGGTACTGGAGTTCCATTGTCTGGCACTATGATATGTCCACCTAGCGGACTGCGCCAGAGACCGTCGCAAGGATCTCCGAGGTCTCAGTATCATCCGAAGGCCGCTTCTGCAACAGAAAGTTCACGAGTAAGCCCGGAGAGGGCAGAGCGTCTACGTCGCCTTAAGAGCAGTAGCTCTGCAACGCTTCGGGATACATCAGCTGATTGCGAAATTCGGGCAAGACTCAACACGATAAGCAATGCAGGTCATGGACTGGAACGCCCAGGCGGGAGTACTCACCCTATGCACACCCATGCAGGAATGGATCACAACCTTATCGATAGCTTCTTGAAAGACCGTCGGAAACAGATGAGGATCAGTGAAGAGAGCGCCCTTGAACCTGCTTTTCTATGATCATGACACTGTCGGAGGCCAAGGTGTGCTTTCGGATGTGAATCTTGCCACGGTGATCTCCTAAGGCTCTTCATCATGTCCACGACCTTGTCCCGCGTCTGTCATACAGTCCCTAGGAGGAGCTAAGAAGCGGCATTGGATGTGGGCCTCGGGTGACTATCGGTGCACCATTCTGGGTTATATCAAAAGACCACAATTCCCTCTTAGGCAGTCATGTACGAGGATAGGAGAGAAAATGGTAGAAAGATTGAAGATCCAGAGACATGAGGACTGTGTGTTTTGTGGTCATCGGTGCACATTTCCGGTCGGTATCAGTGCATGATGGTCTCCTCCTTCCGCATATTGGGAAAGCTATAGAAGTAAAGGAGCTAGAGCAATTAGACGTGAAGGCATAAGGGATAGAACCGAAATTGATAGCATAGCAGTACGTACCGTCATGAATAGGGCCACGCTCATCTTGTCTGTATCTGGGGGATGAGTTCCATGACATACATCAAGCTGTGATCTAGTGCATCCAAGACCATTGCATTTCCTAGGCACAAATCCCCCCCACCCCATCCGTATGAAAGCCGTGCTATATAAAGTATTCCACTCAAGTATGCTGTACAGCTTATATATGTGTCAAGGATACGTTATAGAGATGTTCGTACCCAGAATCTTTCGCCATCCCAGTGCGAGGAGGCTGATATCCTTTCGTCCAATCGGCATTCTCGCGAATCCAACTCACATCTTGCATCGTCTCGTCTCCGGCTGATGTCGGAATCACAGACTCCCAGTAGTACTGTATTCATCGTTGTTAAGTATATCATATCTTCAGGTACTTACGATTTGTATCAGAGTCTAACGAGTTAGCCTACTACACTCTCGGAAGCTAAACCTTATGAGGCTTAGAATAAAGGCTTGGTAGACTAGTCTTCCATCACGACCTAAAATGATGTGCACCTTTGATCTCAAGAGGTTAGCTTCTATATAATACTGTGACATTTTAAGGTTTTGCCGCCAAGCAATGTACATCACGTGATCTAATTTCCCGTGGAACGTTTCTTTTCAGCATTGCCCGCAGCAAGACAACAGCATGGCTACAGCATTACCTACAGCATGGCTAGAGCATTACCAGCATAGCTACAGCATTGCCAGTATGGCTACAGCATTACCTACAGCATGGCTAGAGCATTACCAGCATAGCTACAGCATTACCTACAGCATAGCTACAGCATTACCTACAGTATAGCTACAGCATTACCTACAGCATGGCTAGAGCATTACCAGTATAGCTACAGCATTACCTACAGCATACCTACAGTATAGCTACAGCATAGGGACAGCATAGGGACAGCATAGGTACAGCATTAGCTACAGCATGGGTACAGCATGGGTACAGCATGGAGTACAGCATGGGGACAGCATTAGCTACAGCATGGCTATAGTATAGGTACAGCAGTCCCTACAGCATGGGTACAGCATGGGTACAGCATAGGGACAGCAGTCCCTATAGCATGGCTACAGCATGGCTATAGCAGTCCCTACAGTATGGGTACAGCATTGGCTATAGCATGGGTACAGCATGGGTACAGCATGGGTACAGCAGTCCCTACAGCATGGGTACAGCATTGGCGACAGCATGGGTACAGCATGGGTACAGCATGGAGTACAGCATGGGTACAGCATTGGCTACAGCATGGGTACAGCATAGGTACAGCATGGAGTACAGCATGGGGACAGCATTGGCTACAGCATGGGTACAGCATGGGTACAGCAGTCCCTAGGGCATGGGGTATAGTATGGGGTACAGCACCCCTAGAATTATAGATCTTAGCGGGTTTTTAGGGAGCTTAGCCCCTAGAGTAGTTAGGTTTCTAGGGAGTCTCTAGCTTAATTACTAATCTCGCACCGAGATGGCGACCCTCTAGTCCGAGAATGTGAAGGTATCGAGGTTCATTACGGAGTGGAACTACCAGATTCATGTCTAGGGATACTTGATAAAGCAAGCTCTTCAGCTCCTTTCCTCTCACTGAAGATGCGAGTTTGGTCGCCCGCTTTCTTGCAAATCGTCTCCCTTTCCTACGCGGCTGTAGGTAACGCGATCTTCGCAGACGAAGCCTACCAAACAGACTACCACCATGCGCTTCTCGGCTTTCCTCAAGCCCACACCACCTTCTTTCACCGACCTTCCGCCGCGTCTAAAGCTTCACTGCTGTACACTCTCTCCGAGAGATTCGTCCTTGGGGCGGTCAACCCCAAAGATGGTGCGGTGATATGGAGGCAGCGGCTCACAGACCGTGCACAAAACGAGACCGGTCCAGGTCTTTTGAAGGGTGAAGAAGGAGGGGACACACTTGTCAGTGCGGTATATGGAAAAGTGCAAACCTGGGACGCAACAGATGGCAGATTGGTCTGGGAATGGGTAGGTGACGAAAGGATACAGGGACTGGAGATAGTTGAAGGGGAAAGAGATGTTATAGCTTTCAGCGGAGGACATGGTACAACTGCTACGGTGAGAAGGCTAGTAGCAGATACAGGAGAGACTCGATGGAAGCATACAGACGCAAGGTTCGCAGTTTGTCACTAGGGGTCTGTGAGATGGCTTGAGCTGACAGCCCACAGTGGAGATGTGCCTTACGCTGTGGTGCCGTCTACTGACCGTATTTTCTATTTGTCACTACACCCAGCGCTACTGAAGGGTCATAAGATTAAAGTAACAGAGTTGGCTGCATCGACGGGTAATCCCGTCGGTCAGCCGATATTGTTGAGCTCAGACAGCGAAGTCACATCAGAAGAGTCGCTCTTGCATGTCGGTGCTAACTCGGGGGTGCCTTTCATGGTATGGACAGACAGAAGCTTGAGAGCGCTGAAGGTTAATGTTATCGGTACGAAGCACATCACAAGTGTCAATGTTCCTTCCGACAATGGCGAATTAGCTGAGAGAATAATTGTGCATGCACCACGCTCCCCTGCCGCTAAACCCCATTTCCTCGTTCATTACCAGGGAAGAGATTCACACTGGGCTGAGGTATATCACGTCGACTCGAAAGCAGCGAGGAAGGCGTACGATTTGCCACGTCTTGGGGGAAAGGGAGCCTTTTCGGCTAGCTCGCAGAAATCGGAAGTGTACTTTATCAGACATACTGGGTCCGAAAACATCCTCGTCTCATCAGCTAATTCGTCCGTATTGAATCAATGGGATATCAGTGCTATCGACCATGGAAGCACACTTGCTTTGCAAGAGGTTACTCATGCTGCATCAGAAGTTCTACATAGGGGCGGATCTGCCTACGCTGTGAGATCAGCCTTGGCATTGCCTTCGGGCGATTGGAACCTCATTCGTAATGGTGAGTCTTCCTGGTTAAGACCCGAGGGGCTTGCTGGCGCAGTATCAGCTGCTTTCGTCGAGACCGTCAAGGAAGAATCCTTAGCTGGAGAGCTCGCCGCAGAGAGCCAAAGAAACCTGCTCGCGGCTTACGGGCATCGAGTTAGGCGTCACTTCAGGGACCTCAAATACGTGCGGAATTGGGCGCAAGGACTTTCGAGAAAATTTATGGGCAGTTTGATTAGCGATAAAACGCTCCCACAAGATCAAAGCCTTCACCATGATAGTTTTGGATTTCATAAGATCATTATTGTTGCCACTGATCAGGGGCGGCTCGCGGCCCTTGACGCTGGCAATCAAGGCATGATAGTATGGAACATTCAAGCTGTCACATTGAAGCCAGGCCAGAAGTGGGCAGTATTGAGCATTGAAGCTGAAGCAGGCACCGTGTTGATCCGAGGCACAGGAGGAGAATTCCTTCGTGTCGTCTCCAACACGGGTGCCATCGTACAGTATCAACCGGGAGCCCTTGTGTCATCTCTGAAAACCAGTATCCCCATCATTGATGAATCTGGCGAAAGGATTCTGGTACCGATAAAGGATGACGGCTCTCTTGGAGATATTCCGAAAGCTAACTACGGCAAAGGGACTTTCATAATTACTAAAGGAGAGGACAGAATGATTAATGGCTGGATCTTAGGCCTGGGCCCGAAACCTTCCTTGGTGTGGCGATTCAAGCCGGCATCGGGAGAAGAAGTCACAAATGTCAATGTTCGACCGCCCCATGATCCAGTTGCGTCGATCGGAAAGGCTCTTGGTGACCGGAATGTACTGTACAAATACCTTAATCCGAACATGTTCTTGATCACGGCCATCGCAAAGGAAGCGTCGACAGCGACATTCTACATCGTTGACTCCATTTCTGGTGCCATCATCTCTTCGATTACCCATCCAGACATTGATACGAACAGGCCTATTGTATCCACAATCTCCGAAAATTGGGTTGCCTATTCGTTGTACTCGGAATCGCCCGCCGTTACACAAGGTGCAACCGAGCTTGATCCCAAGAAGCTGAAGGGCTACCAGCTTGTTGTTTCGGAACTCTACGAATCCGCCTACCCCAACGACCGCGGCTTGTTTGGCTCATCGTCTAATTCGTCTTCAATCTACCCAGCGGTGGATGAGGCAGAAGATATCATAGGCGCACCCCACGTCATCTCGCAGACATTCTTGATCCCCAGTCCCATATCCTCAATCTCCGTCACGTCGACTTTGCAAGGCATCACCACTCGCTCGCTTCTCTGCGTTGTGCCAGATCTCAATTCCATAATCTCCATATCTCGAGCCTTCGTCGAGCCAAGGAGGCCGGTTGGTCGGGATCCTACGGCAGCCGAGATGGAAGAGGGTTTGTTCCGATACAGCCCCATCCTGGAATTCGAACCTAAGTGGATATTGAACCACAAAAGGGAGATTCTAAATGCTACAGACGTGATAACAAGTCCTTCACTCCTAGAGAGCACGAGCCTCGTCTTTGCGTTCGGCGAGGTTGATCTATTCGGAACTCGGACGAGCCCAATCGGAGCGTTCGATCAACTTGGGAACGGGTTCAGTAAACTACAGCTTGTACTGACGGTGGTCGCCTTGGCTGTAGGGACGACCGTCGTAGCGCCTTTTGTAGGTCATCCTTAATCCTCTGCCCCCGGATGTACTGCTGACATGTTGCAGGTACGAAGAAAGCAGATTGATGGGATATGGAAGGCATAATTCCATCACCATGTTCTTGGACGATATCTGGCTTCATTCGATATTGCAACCCTGTGATACCCCACACAGCCTAATGTAGCCTTTCAGTTTTGCGGTGGACTCCGTAGCCTCCCTAAGCATGGCGCTATGTTGTGAACCTTGCACAGAGAGAGTTATGAATCTTTCCACCGTTCAATGTTCCTCTAAAAACGAATCGAGGCTGTTAGGAGCCACCGGAAATACTCTTTATTATTATACGTTCCTGGCTAATGGTTGCTTCTTTCACCCTTCAATGCCCTCTTACTACCTATAGGAGCTTCGGCGACTCAGGGGCCCTGTTAACGCCTGCAGCTCCGCAACATCTGGCAGAGTTCCGGCGGATTCGCATGGGCATTCCTCCGCATTTGGCACTTCCGACCATGAATCTGGTACTCTGGCTTTTTAAGCCCGCCTATCATAACATCTTTCCCTTCACATCATACGACAAGTTCTGAATGGCATACACCTCAGTAGTAGAATTACGTTGCTAGACTCCCATACCTAATGCTAGGTTGGAACTCTTAGAAGAGTTCACCTAGAAGGGGCGGAAGAGGCTCAGCCCTATAGGGCTACTAGCTTTAGTTAACCCTAGAATATATTTCCTACTATTCACGTACCATTATACTGCACCAATTAAGTAACCCCTATAAAGTTGATCTTGGACTAAATCGGTAGACTATTAGAACTATTAAAGACAGTGTCTATGCTATAAAGTATTCTGGTTGCCCTATTGCCCTGTGGAGTACGCCCCTTCCAGGTACCGTCTTCTAGGTGAACTCTTCTAGTGGGGTTCTCTATCTGGCCTAGTGTCCGAATTATTCTGTCACCGACGTGCCTCGCACAAGCCAAAGGATTTTGATGGGGTTCCCTGCGACCCGCGTGCCTCGGTAGCTAATGAGTAAAAAGTAAGCTTATCTTATCTTATCTTATCTTTAAGGTACTTTAACGTACTATGATCTAATCCAGACGCGATGAAAATACCCGAGGTACGACTCCTACTCAGCGCGTTCTGCTTTGAAATCCAACGTACACGACTGCTGGCTTGATGAGAAATCAGAAACTGAGAAATCAAAAACTGAGAAATCAGAAACAGGGATCAGCGATGGCTACTCTTAAACAGCCAGCGTTCTTCTCCAATCCACCATCATCGCCCCAGACTCGATTTGGGCGCCGTCAATCTTTTCCCCCCAATCTTATTCGCCCTGCTCCTCTTGCTTCAACTCTACGATGACTGACTCAAAGAAATACACCTCTAAGCTCGCCAACGCCCGTATATTGATCGTCGGTGGCAGCAGCGGCATAGGCTACAGCGTCGCCGAAGCATCTCTCGAATACGGCGGGCACGTCATCATCTCATCCTCGCAGCAATCCCGCATCGACGTCGCTATCGAACAACTCCTGCAGACCTATCCATCAGCCAAAGGTCGCATATCCGGCTACGCCTGCGACCTCTCCTCCCCCTCCGTCGAAGCCAACATCGAGCACCTCTACGCCCAATGCGGCGACAGGCTCGACCACATCGTCTTCACCTCCGGGGATAAACTTGCCACCATGCCGCTTGCCAACGCCACCCTCGAGAATGTACAACAGGCGGGCATGGTCCGCTTCTTCGCCCCTCTCCTTGTGGCCAAACACGCTAAAGCCCATCTGAATCCTGGCCCGGCCTCCTCCATCACCCTGACCACTGGCGTGGTAAGTGAGAAGCCCATGAAAGACTGGTCGGTCGTCGCATCCTATGCTACGGGTTTGCACGGCATGACGCGCAACTTGGCGCTCGATCTGGCCCCCATACGCGTCAACCTGATCAGTCCGGGCGTGGTATTGACGCCCTTGTGGGACGATATGACGCAGGACAAACGCGAGGCGCTGATAGAGGATTCGGGGAAGAAGTATACGACTGGGGTCGTTGGCAAGCCCGAGGACGTGGCGGAGAGTTATCTATATGCGATGAGGGATTGGAATTGTAGCGGAAGTGTCATTCATACTAATGGTGGGGGATTGCTGACGAGTTGAGCCGTAGATGCACACCATATAGAAGCCAGGGGACTCGTATGGGTTGCAGCATAGTAGCGAGGACTGTAAAAGCGCATCTCGCGACCCAGTCAACTCCTCTGGACAGATACATCCCATCCAATGTGCTGGTATTGCCATACAATCCAGATCTGGTCAAAGCACGTCATAAACGTTTCAGTCATCAGACATGATATACACATGACACTAAGAGTATATTGGCTCTCAAATCTGACTGGAGAGAACGAAAGTCAACAACACCACTGATATTCCCACTTGTAAGCTTTTCGTATGTTCTAATATCAATCTTCAGGCGATTTGTCTAATTGCTCCCACAATGTGAAATACTTTTAAGGTAGAAAGTCCAATGAGATAAGGTAGAGTCGTGAGTGTTACTACAGCCAAGCCTATGCGGGAGCCAATCATAAGCAAGCATTACTCATAACCCTACGCGGGTAAAGTATTCTATGCAATTTCTTCAAACAAACCAAACGAGAGTACCCCATTGCCGAGGAATCCTTTCCTACTGTACGAGGACTCTTGTATAGACTCGACTCGTTCCTTGCCAAAGCGATCATATTCTAAGTAGACTCCAGCATGACGTCGCCAGACTGACTGCTCCCTGGGCGTGCTACAAGATTCGATCACAGTATCGACACGGGCTGATCAATGACCTAGCACAACCACACCTACCTTGGTCGCAATGTTCAATGTGTTATGGAATCAAGGTATAGTAGTCCGAGGATGTGATCTCGCCGAGTAGTGGTAGAAGGGTCCTTCATGAGTCATGCAACAATCATATGTTGAGTCATATCTGGACGGAAAGAGAGTGTGAGGGAGGTGAGATACGTGGACCTGAGGACAGAACGATATGAACATCAATGCTACTACCATATACTGCTGTTGCACTGTCCAGCTTTCTCACTACTGAAGATGGCATCGAAGATTTACTCATAGTCGAAGTTTCTCAATCCCGTTTTCCTCAGACACGGAAGACGCCAGGTTTTGAGCTGAAATGTCTCCTTCCAAATCTCTCGTGCATCTAGACGGTACCACACTCGAAGGCGGAGGCCAACTGCTGCGTCTTGCTCTTTCACTGTCTTCGCTCACGCATATCCTAATCCATGTGACCGACATAAGGGGGAAGCGTGGGCCTCTCTCTTCGCCAGGCACCGGAGGAGGCCTGAAGAATTCCCATCTTGCAGGCGCGGAATGGTTAGCAAAAGCCACTGCAGCTGAAACGCAGGGTATGGAAATTGGAAGTAGAGAATTGGTCTTCATACCTACGCGAGCAGCATCAGGAGCCCCAATTGGGAGCAGCTCTGAAGAGCATCCGAGTGGTGATAGTATCACAAACGAGGATCCGGGGGTCTGGAAAGACGTTTTTAATGCTCGGACACTCATTTGCCGTACCTCTCATATTCCTGTGTCCACCCCAGGATCCATCCCGCTGGTTTTGCAAGCAATACTTCCGTACCTCCTTTTTGGCCTTTTCAATTCATTGGATAAGACCCGTTCAGTAGTACCACTTCGTATTACTATCAATGGTGGGACCAATGTCAGCAGCTCCCCATCAATTGAGTACGTCTCTCAAGTCCTCCTACCCATGTTATCCTCAAAGCTTGGCGTACCGCCCGTTACCACCACCGTCCATAAGCGAGGGTGGAGCACCGGAGGGAACATGATTGGCAAAGTCACGTTCGATCTCGAGCCATTCACGCACGGGTTCGTTCCTCCAGCCTTTACCTTTGAGGATAGGGGCAGGTTGACAAGAATCCATGTCTCCATCTTGGCTCCAGACGCAAAAGCTAGGGATGTCATACGGAATAACGTAATCGCACATCTACTGGCTTTCGATCCTGAGGTTGAGATACTCTTCCCTGTTGACGAGGGTTCAGGTAGTGACAAGCGCTGGTATTTGCTGCTGGTTGCAGAAATGTCAAATGGCTATCGTTTGGGCCGTGACTGGTTATATGATCTCAAAACAAAAGGATTCAAACTCGAAGAGATATGCAAAAAGCTTGTATCGAGGGTCGTCAAAGATCTTAAGCACGAGTTGAAGCATGGTGGTTGTGTAGACGAGTACATGCAGGATCAACTGGTCGTCTTCCAAGCTCTCGTCGCTGGGAAGGCTGCAATCGATGCAGGGACGCAAGAAGCATCTTTGCATACACTGACAGCGCGATGGGTTGCTGAAGAAATGTTGGGGGTCAAGTTTGATAAGAAAGGTACTTGTGATGGCGTTCGATTATGCGTTGGAGACAATTTTCAAGAGAGGGAAAGCGTAGACGATGGTGTTCAGAGCATATCAGAACTGATGTTGTAGATCTTTCATTCCAGTTTGTTTATTATGGCATCTGATGATTTACTATATGGTTCAGTATCAACGACGCCCACTGCAATATACCCTAGCTGCTCTGGGAGATATCAGGGAATACGAGATTCCTGACGAGATATCTCATCAATGATAGCTCCACTTCCATCGTAAGGCACTCACTTGGTTGTTTCAAACAGTATCTGCTTCCAAAGAGCTTCCGATGAGCAGTATGGATCGAATGGAATCACGTTTTCACGCTTCAGATCCTGCTGATTGAGGCATGAATGGAGCTGCGACTAATCATAAGCATTTCTATCGGATGTGGCTAGGGATACGTGCTCGGACAGCTCCCGTCGAATAGGCTCCAATTCCTATGCCGGCAGTAGTATTCCCTGGTGTCGTAGTCATATAGGGAGCATAGATGGAGGGGACTAGCAGGTCATGGTGGGGTCAGCGACCTTGCTGCAGCCAATACTGAAGTATTGCTTTAGGAAGTAGCAGACCGACGGCGCTGTTCGTAGACATTATCGTCGGACGTTGCAGAACACTTGACGAAGCTATGCTCAGGAGAAAAAAAAAGCATAAGTTGAAGGCGGTGAGGAGAGGAACCATGGCTTAGGCTTTAGAGCACAATCTAGTGAGAGCAAAGCTTGATGTACTGTCAACGGATGCGAGAGAGACTTCTTGTGGGTTACATCCCGAATCATCTTGATGAAGACAGCGGTCGCCCTCTATGGGTGCGTACAATCGCCGTACGAGTACCTACATGCATAGGGAAACCCTTATTCCCTCTCCTTAAATCTCCTGGACATGTATTCTAAAACGTGAATGCGCATAGTTGGCAGATACTACGGCGACTGTTGCGGACCGTCTTCTGAAAAGGTATAGAAGACTGGCACCATCAGGTATGACACTGAGGGACAAACATTTTCATGGAGATATACACGGCCACAAGTAATAGCATACGGAATAGCCCATTTAGACACTGGTACGGCATCGTATGATCCTGTCTCGATCAGTAGGTTTAGTCGCACATAATTACTAACCTACGATCGTGCAGTGGCTGATCCCGTGAACGTGTGTGATACCGAGTTCGACAAAATCATGGGGGGTATAAGAGCTATGTCCAGATCGCTTCCACCATTGTCAGTATCATGAACGTTGTAGATGTTAGATGCAGCTCACTGACTCAAACGTTTGTACCATTGGCACCCAGCCATGCACCTCCAGCGCCTCCCATTCCTTGCCTCCTCCCTAAGCATCTCTTTTCCTCAATTCACCATCATTTCCTTCATACAATTCCCCCGCCTCTGCTGCTTTCGCAGTCCCTCCTATCCCAGTCTCCCCAACCGCGTTTCCACCGCCGTAGAGCTGTGGTCCCTTCTCACCCTCGATTTCCTTGGACACGGCAATGGGCTGATTCCCTCGGAATCGTTTCCGCATATCGATCATCCCGCGTTTGCATTCGCCATAGCCCTTCTTTAATTGCTGACAGCGTGTGGGAAGACCGTCAAGGAGCGGGGGGCGGAGACAGTCGATGGGTTTGTTGCGCTCGATAAATACGCAGTCGGAATTTTGCAGGCAGGTAGCTAAAGCAGCACCTGATATGCTAGTCAGTGGATACAGCTGTAGAGAGAAGTTGGGGTTGTTACGGATGTCTTTGCAAGAAGACGGCATTTGTGGCGGGTTGAAGGAGGAATCTTGAGTTGCGCTGGGCGAGCTTTAACCCATGTAGCGAAGACGTAATCCTCTGGATGATTTACAAATCTCGGGATACTGTGTGACTGTCTCTACCTTAGCTTCGAGTCGTTCCACGGGCCGAGCAATAACATTTTAAGGTTGAAGAACTGAATATTAATTGGGATCACTTTTCAGTAAAGTCCCCTACAGTTGGTCACCTTTTGAAGTAGGCCTCACTATCAACAAAATAGAGATCACACAACTGTATTCGTACATAATGTGTACATAAGAGACTCTCTACTGCATTTTCTTTCCCTTACCCTGCTCGTACGCAGGTTCACTCCACAGCCAGATTCCCACGAACGCCACCCATCCAAGAATCGTAATCCAAATACCAGCAATCCAAACCCAGCCGGCGCTAATCTCCCAGCTGCGCGGCCACTCGTCGTGCGCAAAATGCCTCACTGTCACTTCACGTCTTACGTCTACGTTAGTGAGGAAAGGCCGCTTGTAGTTGACGCGGAAAGAGAAAATGCCGTGCTGGTCTGGCAGTCGGAAGCTGGAGCCGAAGGTCGTGCTGTTTGCGGTCTGTGAGACAGGAACAAGGTTGAGACGATGGAAGGGCGAAAGCATAGAGAACTCGAGCTGGAGAGCATCTGCGGAGCCAATTTTCAGAGGTATAAGATGATCATATGCATACTCCGAAAGCTCGACGTTGTAGGTCTGGGGCAGAATTAGCATGATGTTAATCGAGATTTACTGGACACTTACGACGTCGTTCTTGACACGATAGATATTAGGATTTAGATAGCCAAGCTGGGCGACACTATCGTTACTAGTCGTCCCTTCCGAGACAGAGCTTAGGTAGTGTTTGACGTCTCCAACTTTCAATACCCCCAGCTCTTGAAATGTCCAAGCACTGACATGCTTAGCGAACTCCCGATTGGCGGTCTTGCTATCTCTCCCACCAACGGGCGATACGTTCGCATCGAACCATATGTTCTTTAAGGCTTCAGCAGATCCAAAGACAGTAAATCTCGCCGAATTTCGTGCCTGCATGCTCGACACTAGTGAGATTTGTTTTCCCACAGAGAACGGGTCTTCAACAGTCTCAATCTCATCCTTCGGATTGTAACTGTACGCCGTGCTCTCTGCTTGTAAAATCGGCGCCAGTAAGGGGCTGGTGTTGCCTAGTTCTTGTGCTACCGCTCTTGGGAAGGCAATCGTGCCGTCACCTCCAAAGAAATTTCTGACGTTTGATCGTAAGCTAGTTGGTTGAGGCAACAGGAGAACATCGTGCATCTCGGAAGCTGACAGGGTATCATAGTTGAAGTGGTCCACGACGAGTGAGTTTCGGTCCGGAGGTAGGTGAATGTCTAGCTCAAGCAGAAGCGAGGAAATCGCGGTTGGTGTAGGGGAGTTCGCCGAGAGGGTTAGGAGAATATTGCCATTTTGGTTTATGAATTGAAGTAGTAGATTTGGACTTAAGGACGGGCCAAGTCCTATATCGTCAGACAGTGTTCCAGCTAATGGAGCGGATAATCTACCTTTGGACTTGGGAGGGAGGAGAAGGATATGGTCGAAAGCTCGTTCGCCATGACGGAAGAGAGCAAGTTTGTCATTTTTCGGGGACTCGAATGTAAGCTTGTAACCTCGAGCTTTAGATCGCAAAAGTATTAGTTCAGTGCTCTAACGTTGTTGTGCCGAAGGATTGACAAACCTTCAAGGTCCCCCCAGAATGTTGAGTATTTGGCTCTCTCTGCAACTTCTTCGACGACAATCAGTAACCGAGAGCCGCTACTACTGAGGGCTTGCACACAGCCGAGTAGTGCCAGCACCAGGAAAGAGATGAGCCAACTCATGTCAGTCTGGTGAGTAAATCAACATTGTCCAGGTAATGTGCATACGACTTTCTGGACACTTTACAGCTTGGCGCCAAGCATTCGACTTGCAAACATCTCCTCCGCACCCCAAGCGCGCATTGTATAAGGCCATTCTGCTTTGCAACTCGAGCTGAATCTCTACCAACACCTCACACGCCGCGGAGTCTCCTCGATATGTCGTATCCGCAATTCTTCCAACAGCCACTACGCTACTTGCGATGGGCCTCCCATGAGAAACCAGCAATCTTTTACTCGTTCATCGTTGGGGCAGGGGGACCCTTATCATTGGTCATTGCTCCACCAATTCGAAGATTCTTCAATGACGGACCAAGAGAGAAAATCCCATTGACGTATCCGAGTAAGCTTTGACCAAAGACCCTTACGACCAAGTCCGCAAGCCTGGGGCTGTGAACAGTTATACCTAGACCACATCTGATCAACGTTCTACAGTACCGCCAGGGCCAAGAAAGATACCGGAGGGTTACGACGATTAAGCAAAGAGATATCATAGTGGAAATTTGGTCGTTGACGGATGAGGATCAGGGCCGGCTGCGTCAACAAGAAATGCTACATAGATGGAATACTATGGACAGGAGGCTGTGCGGGGATGGCTTGATTTACTCCTCACTTGATGCAATGAGTACAGCAGACCTACTACTTTAATCTCGCCTGGATTGCACATTGACGCTATCTCGGTATCCGAGAAAGCCATAAATACCAAGATATTCGCACTGCGGATTGAGAGTCATGGAGAATCGCACGCGCGAAGTTGACCAGTCTCCAAGTGTCCCGCCAATCGTTCCAGTACATGATCCTCCGAACGTTCCTTTCCTGGCCTGTGTTCTCCTCCCACAATACATATTTGATACCCTTTACAATTTATACTCCGTGGGTGCGCTAAACCAACATATCAGAACGACGACCCTGATGTAACAGCGTTTCTTGAGGCGTAGAAAATGTGGCTAACGTGAAATCGACGTAGCAAGCAACGAGAATTGGTCATCGTATGCGCCAAATATCACATCCTCGCGAGCTAACCTTCACAGTCTTAATTGATATGAGCGTTAAAGCCCACAGCGTCATTTATCACTAATCGGGGCCCCCCTAGTCGGCTAGGAGCTTGCCGACTAGGGGGGCCCCGATTAGATCCCGCGTGTGTGACTTCTTACCAGCTTAAAGTATGGGATGCCAACCGCAAAATCGGCACTACCAAAATTAGCCTCGGTGCAATATATGGGCGTGGGGTCGCACGGCTAGCGCGACCGGCACGGGAGGATGCGGCTACTCCCCATTGTCCCCAAAAACGACTGTACGAGCAGCAATAGAATTGTTCTCCCCTGGAAAATGATGCACCACTATGAACACTAATGGCACGGGTTCCGTTCATTGGTAGACTATTCTGGTAGGTTTCACAGTCTCTGATTGCCTTGAGACTGATCGAACAATACTAGGCGTGAATACACTGCGCTCATAGGTTCACTGATATTGATCTTTCTTGAGACCTTGATCAGACTCATCACCCTCGGGCTTCGTGAGGTGTTCGCTTCTAACGAGATTCCTACAAGATCATTAACATATTCTAGCTCAGCCAATTATTAGATTCTGCTACAATAGGAGCAAAAACCTCTTCAATTCACTTTCCTCGACCCAAGGGACGCAGTCAACTCTGGGCCAACAGTCAATCATTTCGTCAATAGCAAGTTCCTCGGACTTTGTTGATCTATGTGCCCTATTCGGCTACAACGCAGAGGAGCATGTCGTTCAGACAGGAGACGGATATTTGCTTGGGCTACATCGACTATGCTTGAGGAAAGGCGAGGAAGGGATACGAGTCAATGCAGGCGAAGGCAGCACTAAGAAAAGAGTGGTCTATCTGCATCATGGTCTTCTCATGAACAGTGAGGTTTGGGTTTGTATGACCGAGAAGGAACGCTGTCTGCCATTCATGCTCGTCGAGAAGGGATACGACGTCTGGGTATGTCATACAGCCCTTGATGGCTTTCAGGCTGAGAGGCTTACTATAACAGCTGGGGAATAATCGCGGCAACAAATATAGCAAGAAGTCAGTACGGTTTTCACCAGCATCAAACAGTTTTTGGGACTTCTCTATGGACCAGTTTGCCTTCCACGACATTCCTGACAGCATAAATTACATCCTTTCGACAACATCTCAGGCTTCTCTTTCTTACATCGGCTTCTCACAGGGTACGGCCCAGGCATTTGCAACGCTGGCTATTCACCCCACTCTGAATGACCAGGTCGATGTCTTCATCGCGCTTGCCCCAGCCATGTCACCTGCTGGCCTGCGGAGTGGCGTCGTTGACGCTTTGGTGAAAGCTTCGCCAGAGGTTTTGTTCCTTGCCTTCGGACGTCGCAGTATGCTCAGCTCTGCGACAATGTGGCAATCAATTTTGTACCCTCCAATCTTCGTACGATTAATCGATATGTCCCTTTCTTTCCTATTCAATTGGTCGGGTAAGAACATCAGCACTCCTCAGAAACTGGCTGCATATCCTCATCTCTATTCACTCACCAGTACAAAGAGCGTAGTCCATTGGTTTCAGATTGTAGGTTTTCTTCGGCCCATAGATCCCATAATTGCCCATGTCTGACCTTGGATGAACCTTCAACTGTACCTTACGGCTTGAAAATCTTTTGCGTAAGTGTAAGTGAAATTACTGACGGAGGGTTATCATCAGATTCGCACCAAAAGCTTTCAGATGTACGATGACGACGTGCAGGCTCCATTGAGTCTCGTTGCCAATGACAGGTACTACGTACGTTATGTTTCATTTCGATGATACCGCAATCTTACCTCATTTCTATCCTGTTCCGAGTCGTTGAAGTCGTCCCGTGGACAGAGGTCATACCTTCAGTGGGAAACGCGCTGACTTCGGAGACATTCAGAAAGTACCCAAGTTCCCAACGAGAAATATAAAAACACCAATTGTTTTGGTTTACGGTGGCAGTGATAGCCTCGTCGACATCGATGTCATGCTGAAAGAACTTCCCCACCATACGATTGCGAAAGAGGTGCCACATTACGAGCATCTCGATTTTCTCTGGGGCCAAGAGGTCGAATCACTGGTATTTCCTCACGTATTTGAGGCTCTGACGGCGTACTCTGGACGAGATCATACGAATATAATAGAGTTTCGAAACAGAATTTTTCGAAACGGGCGTCGTGCTGTCACCGAAACTTCAGAGGACGAATTGTCATCACCAATGAGCGACATCAGCCCAGAGAATAATCGTATCTTAGCCATGAGTGGCACAGCAACTACGAAGACATCGGGGAATCGTACTTCCCCAAGCATGCCTCGTAATCGCAGATATATGTCACCGCCTTCCTCATCCTCTACCGATCAAGCATCTACGGTCATGGATGGCGCTGGCGATGCACGTACAGCATCACGAGCAAAGCAGCCCAGCTCAATGTTGGGCAAAGGTCTTCAGCACGCACGCAACAGGAGTGGTAGCACATCAAGTAACCGAAGCTTCGACAGTACCCATATGTTCGGCGAAAGAGGTATAAGTTTAGGCGCAGCTAAAGCCGTTACTGGGTCCAGTAATCCAAGTAAGCCATAAGGAAGTACGCATAAGGCTCCGCTCCTTTGGCTCTGTGTGACCGCATTGGTTATGCGTTCCAGCTCAGCCCAGCCCGGCCCAGAGAACCATTCTTCTCGATACAGCAGATGTATGGCAAGACGAACGGCATGGTGTATTCCAATGGGAGACGCACTCTTGTTCTCGTCATCTTATCATGGTGGTGTCTACCACACGGTTTCCTGGATGCTTATAGCCGTCAGGTGACTAGCCCGCTGACCATCCGCATCTACGATCGAGGCACAATTTCCAACGGCCGAAGTGTTTTCATGATCGAAGAAAGATGATGTGCGCTCCGTAGTAGCTTCAGCATCGTATCTGCAAAATAAATTACAAGGACTCCGATCGGTGAGTATCGTACTAGCCAACATACAAGCACATTGCAACCCTTTCGACCATTGAAGGGTCTGCTGCGCAGCTCGAGGTAGTCGATCGCATCGCATAGGTAAAGTACGGAGAGGTAATCCTTATCTTGAGGGTTTGCTAGAACTCAGAGTCTTTGCCTAAATTTGGGAAAGAGACGTTGTAGTAGACTTGTGCTTGAGGCCGAATAGGAAGAACATCATGTCAGACCTTTGGGAAGAGAAATCATACGCACTAGATAGATTCGATTCTCAAGGCTAAGGATAGAAGAGCCGGCGAAGAGCGGCCATTAGAGTCTTTAGGTCAAGTATGATTTCCAATGGAATAGTGATGTCGCATCTGGCCTGATATGTAGTCAGGACGTAGTACTACCGGCTTAACGTTCAAGAATACCATTACTGAGAAGCGTACGGAGTTGCGCTTGGGGTCCTAAAGCCACGGTTGGTCAATAACAAAAGCTGCTACGTAGCGCCCGGGGTGGTGGGCAGTAAGGTACTTTGAGGTAGATTAGCCACAGGTACCGCCACAGGTGCCGCCACAGACTCGGACACTATCCTATTCTAGTCTAGGGTTGACTGGGACCCCCGCCACCCCGCCTGTGAAGCCCGCGTCATAGGTAGCGAGATGCAGAACCAAGAAGTTGATGTCGCATTTCCCTAATGACGCGTAACATCCTCTTCGCCATTCATTCTTCTAGATTATATCTTCTATATCTCAAACTCATACGAACTCTCGAGACCAGTAACTGCCAACATGATGGACTACTTCCACGCCAAGCGAGCGAAATCCAAGTCTCCGATGCGCCCAGCACCTGTACAAGAAGCTGATGCCCCAGTACTCAGTGAAGCAGACGAAGCTTTTCTGGCGCGCATAGAAAGCGAAGGTACCCCACCTGAGCTTCCAGAACGACCAGCTCCTCCCTTACCTCAACGTCTTCAAGACTTGCCGGAAGTTGGCGAGACTCAAGGGAACAATGCCCAGATCGCTCTGTTCGATGGCTCACAAAACATACCACTACCGGACGTCCCGGATACTCCTGATGATGTGCTAACGACAGCCGAAGGCGGCGAAAAGGAACAGGATAAAGTAAAAGGCAAGCAGAAGGAAGGGAAGAAATCAAAATGGAGCTTTCTTCGACGTGATAGCAGGGACACCAGGCAAAAGAACAAACAAGCTGCAGCGATAGATCTTATGAGCGCTGCTGAAAGCCTGAAAGCGGCAGATGCCCGCCCGAACGAGGACGGTGTTGTCTCAGACTCAGAGGCGGCCAAGGAAGAAGAAGAAATGGCTTCAGTTCTGGAAGACCTGAACCTGGCTGCGGTAAACAACCGCGTCTTCTCCGTCTCAAAAGAATCACAGGAGCTTATCCGCAAGTATATTACCCATGTCGTCGTAATCCGATTAATTGAACGGGACTAAACTGCGACAGGTTCACCCTTATCTTGAAAGACCTCATGAACGGCGTTCCTACGGCCTACGGCGATCTCGAGTCGCTACTCACAAACTCCGAAGACCAAATACAGCGCTCTTACAGCCATCTCCCTCCGTGGCTGCAGAAACTCGTCGAACAGCTTCCTTCAAAAATGACAAAATCCATCGGCCCTGAGATGCTGGCTGCTGCGGCTGAGAAACATGGGGTCAATTCGAAGTATGCTAACATGGCCGCCAAAGGGGCGGAAAAGGCAGGACTGAGAGTTAGGGTTCCAAGTTTGAAGGACCTGGTGACGAAGCCCGGTGCTGTTGCGGGGATGCTCAAGGCAATCATGAATTTCCTCAAACTGAGATTTCCAGCGTTCCTGGGAATGAACGTGCTCTACTCTCTTGCTCTCTTCAGTACGCTGTCACCATTTTCCTTTCCGCAACTGCTTATCCTAGCTGACTTGTTCATGTAGTCCTGCTCTTTATATTCTGGTACTGCCATAAACGTGGCAAGGAAGTCCGTCTCGAAAAGGAGCGTTTGCTCACGGAAGCCGAGATAGCTGCGCTTGACGATGGTGCGCCTATCATACCTTCAGATGCTCCACCAACGACCACAGCTCCTGACGGGGCTTCTGTCGAGCAGGTTGAGGCTGGTATGCGGGAGGGGAGGGGAAGGGCAGATCGATACGCACAGGATGGCTCTTTAGCAGAAGACACAAGTAGAGAGGGGCGAGAAAAGAAGGATGGTGAGCCGAGACTTGAACAGAAGGCACCTAAGGTGCGTAGCTGATCAGCAGTAGCTACCAAGGTAAGAGTCAGATGCATTGATGAGGAGAGCTGCAAGCCAGAGCAGGATGTCAAAACAAGTGAGGAACGCAAGCGGCTGAGAAAGCAAGCTAGGTGGAATGCCCAGCCGAGTAAAGCGCCTTTGGACAGTCAGGAGAGTTGCATAGTCTCCTAAAGTGGGCGTCTCATCGTGCAGAGCCGTGGCATTTCCCGGTGTGTCACGTCTTCTTTTACGAAACCTGTGACCACTCTAGTGTATAACGATGATACGATATTAAGAGACAGGAGTGCATTGATAAAAACCCCAACTCCGAAATGCATCTTATTTCGGCTTCATTGAGATCCTTTCGCCCCCGATAATGCGATGTAACAATCCTTGTAGCTGAATCAAGAGTCCACGGCGGTATAGTCAATTTTCCCCTAAACTTCCCAATAGCAGTTGTTTCGGAACCTTCCCCATCGCTCTTGTCTGTCGACGGTCCTCAGGCGGGAAAATGCATGCCGATCAAAGTGTGGTGTTTGAGGCGTCGAATAGAATACCTGCCAAAGCAAAGGGACGGGGGATGATACATGGTCAGAATGCGGCCTTCATGCGGAAGAAGCGCACCCAAGAACGACATATGTTGTAGACGTTGGTAGTTATTTGAAACAGGGAAAGGCGTCAACCCTACCTTCACTCGCATCTCAATTTCCCCATTGTGATATGTGCCACATGCGCAAAGAAAATTCAGTCCCGCTGTGCCCTCTAGCCATGTTCTCGAGATTTGGGACACGCAAGGCAGGAGAACGGATGTTTGCAGACTCATTGATCTTTGCATTCAAGTGGTCGTCTATTCGAAGATATCATTCTTCCTCTCGAAGTGGGCAGCAGCAACGTGGGCCAATTCAGGTCTCAGAGTACTAAAATAGACTCTCGCTAGCATATTCTGACCTCTGCAGCCATGGCCCGGCGTGCTGGCGAATCCCTTCTCCTCCTGGGTTTCAGGTGGTCGGCACAGTCCAATCAACTTAGAGGGACAGTCTAGCACACTCAGGTAAAGCACTGGAGGTCATTGGATGCTCGCGCATTCTCACCAGACCGTGAGTGTCTTTGGCCGACTTCGAATCAAATTGCGGGAGTGGTCTTTCTTCTGTTCATGGGCAGGCCATGCATGCTCATGCTGGTATTCTAGTCAACCTAGAGCAGCATCGATATTGCATATGAAACATAGAGAGGGTGTATCTAAATCTGTGAGCCCCTTCAGCGTTTCGCGCATAAGGTACGATACGTAACATTCGAGCTAATCAGGACTAGACCCACTACAATTCAACGACAACCCATCCAAGTTTTCAATCGTGGACATCCCATCGTTTCATCACGCCGCTCAAAGCCCACGGCGTTGTCTTTCATCCTTTGTTCCCATCGATGAGACCGTTGATACGGCCAGACGGCGTTAGATCTAGGGAAATTGGTGACTGCTCACTATTACTGGCCCATCCAAAGCTCCTCCACTGTGTGACAAAGCTCGACCGTGCAATGCATTTGCTATTACCGCACGGGGCTGGATTGCCTCCTCTGCCATATGACTACCTCCTCTCTCCCTCCCACTTTCATCCTTTCCTTTCCTTTCACTTCTTGTCTGTTCTCCTGTCTTCGTCTTTCCTTGCATCGGTAGTCAAGTCATTCGCTTCCTTGAAAATTACTTGATCCTTCACCTCTGTATACTTAGCCACTCTCATTTTCAACGTAAAATACATACGTCCTTGACTCATACAAATACCGCCTTCATGCGATCCACAGAAGTGCTAGCACTCGTCGCCCTCGCTGCTGTTCGGCAAGCTGCCGCCGTATGTCACTTCTAGCCCCGAGTATTATCATTACCACTGCTGAGAAACACATACATAGTGGAGTGGCGACTGGAACCAATGCCAGACTCTTACCACCCCTCAGCAGGCAGATAATGAGTGCACCGATGGCCAGAAACAGGGCCTCGACTTGGCCTCTGCGAACCTCCCACAAGGGACCTGCAACTCTTACCAAAACTTCGACTTGAGTGGTCTCAGCTATGGGAGCTTCAGCGGCAAGAGCCATTTCGCACGAACTGGTGGTGCATCTGTAAGCCGCCTGTGGAGTATTCGTGGTTGTAGCGCATGCTAAGACTCGCAAAGGATAATTGTCTCAAGGGCCAGGCTTCCAAAGGCCAGGGTCCATCGTTGTCTTGCGGCAGCGGTATTCCAAGTCAGAAAGCATCCATCAAAAGCATGCATGTCTCCTGTGACAAGGATACCGAAGTGCAATTCGTCCACAGTTACACAGGTAGCGACCAGACTTGCTCGTATACCAAATCCCTGAAGGCCGGCACGATCAATCCCGTTGACAACACTCAATGCGGTGGTTCCACTGCGGTTAAATGTCAGCTTCCTTACACATCGAAAGAGGAATCATGCAATGTTGGTTTTCACAGCATTGCTTTCGATTGCACACCCGGCCAGCAGCAGTCTCGCTCCATCCCTCAGTCTTCTCCCAGCCCGGTTCCATCAAGCGCATCTAATACACCCGAGTCTAAGCCAACGTCCCAATTGAACCTGCCAACTAGCGCAACCAGCAAGTCTGTTACGCCCCCCTTCCCCATCCCCTCCGGATCCTTGACAGTTGTCCAACCGAAGAATACTACCACACCACTTCTGCTGGGAACTTCAGTCGCACCCTCGGCACCATTGACGTCTACTCTATCTGGGGTCACCAGCTCTCCCTCTCCGCTAGAGTCTCTGGTGGCCCAAGCCACAAGCGAGATTGTGTACACTACTATCACCAGCTGCCCAGTCACGAACACCAAGACATTTGGAAGCACAACCTCTATCGAGATCACAACAAGCATATCGACTGTCTTAATCACTAGCACCAAGACCATTTGCACCCAATGTGTAGCACCGCCACAGAAGACCAGCTCCGTTCCGGCTTCTCCGGCATCCACGTTGCTAGCAGGATCCCAAGCTGGCAGCAGCTCTGCGCCAGCCCTTCCGACACCGCCAGCGTCCAGCGCATTGGCCCTTTCTGCGTCTCCCGTCCAATCAAGTTCTGCGCCAGCTCTTCCTATACCGCCAGCGTCCAGCGCATTAGCCCTGTCTGCATCTCCCATTCAATCAAGTTCTGCGCCAGCCCTTCCGACACCGCCAGCGTCTAGCGCATTGGCCGCAAGTTCTGCGCCAGCCCCTCCTACACCACCAGCGTCCAGCGCATTTACCCTTCCTACGTCTTCCCACCAGTCAAGCTCTGTGCCAGCGGCACCGGTGGTTTTGCCTTCCACTCTTCAGACTACTCAGGAAATTGTCACGACTGCTATGTAAGTTTCGCCGCTAAGATGCGCCTCTATGCACCATCTAATGGATTCACAGTGTTTACACAACCTTGACCACTTGCCCAGTCACCAATACCCTCACTCCTACCCTGGGAACTCCGTTCCAACAAGTCACATCGACCATCTCAACGATCATCAGTACTTCGATCTCTACGGTCTGCACTAAGTGTGTTGCACCAATTGCATCTACTCCTGCTGCAACCCCAGGGTCGTCCATACCAGGTCAAGAAGCCACATCGGTAGTACCCCCGGCTTCGTCTGCTCCACCTGTAGCCACATCTTCCCCAGCTATCCTTACATCATCTATACCCCCAGCGCCAGTTACACCAGATGTTCTCCCCAAATGTGTGAAGACTTGGGTTACGGTCACGAAGTGCAGGGACAATTCAGACTACAACTGCTATTGCCAAGACGATAGCTTTACACAAAACGTTTACGAATGTATCAGCTCGTGGGAACAAGACCAGGCCCAACAGCAGGCCGCTATTTCCTATTATGCCGGTATCTGCGCACAGCATGTTCCTTCCCACCCAGCTATAATCACTGCCGTACCATCGAGTATCAGTCTCGTTCCACAACCATCCACGCGCACGATCAGTAGCTCTAGAACGAGTTACGTCACCGTAGGCTCTTCAGCCCCAGCACCATCAGCTGCTACTCTTCCACCAACCACCATTTCAATATCTACTGCTATCACCCTGCCCTGCTCAGCCGCTGGCCTTGCCAACCAGATCACCGATGGCCAGGTCCAAGCTTCTGGCTCAACGGCTGCAGGATGCACAACGACCTCGTTGCTCCAGACCGCCGTCACCGTGCCGCAAGTCGCTTTCGTGACTGGTGCCGCTTCGTCCGTTGGGCTTCAAGCTGGTCCGGCACCTGCTCAAGCCGCGGCTACTGCTCCACTAGCTGCCGCACCTGTAGGAGCTGCTTCGTTCTCAGGTGTCGCAGCCGGCTCCAATGCTGCTGGTGTCCCGAAGAACACTGGGACCCCCCAGCCATTCACTGGTGCTGCTGGCAAGGCTGGCCCTTCAAGTCTTGTTGCCGTTGTTTTTGGTGCTTTGGCCATGGTTTTGTTCGCATAAGTGGGTCATAATTGTATAGATAGAGCGCAGAGGGACTTTCATCTTCGTTTCTTTAGTGAATCTGCGAATTGCTGCGCCCATTGGATGGACTGTTGTTTGACATATTAATTCAAGACTCTGGAAGAGCGGAGCTAAAGGATAACATCCTTTCTTCATTGGATGTGGTAATCATGAGTGCGCGATATGAGCAATCAGAATAATTCGATACGCAAAAGTCTTTTGAACCATGACATTGGAACGAACTTTGTGACCCTTTTCATCCCTAAACGCTATCGCGCCGTCAACTAGAGCTTGCACCCTTCGCTCATGAAATGGTCTTGTCTCCAGCTGTTACATACCATCCCTTACACTCCGTCATCCGTCAAAAGTAATATCAACCACGAGACGTCATTGAATTATCAGGACTGAAAGATTCAAGGTTTAGAACTCCCAGTCTTGAACCCTCGATGATAGCGGTGGAGAGTATGCATGAATGAGGCGAAAGAAGCCATGCAGCGCTTGATATACTCCCGTCGTTGCTTGATGCGATGGGTACAGCAGACGAAGTTTGTCTATAGCGATAGGCGGCCGAGAGTGCTAGCCATAGGGTATATGCATGGTACAAGGAAGAAAAGCAAAGCAAAGCAGATATCTTCCACTTTCCCACCTACCCTAACCTTGCAGTCTCCCGCATGCCCTGTCGTGATGTTTGGCAGTGAGGTCCTATCCGTACTCGAAGTTAACGACATTGTATTATCTCTTACAATCATGTCCGTAGCTACTTTACCAGGTATTGAATTATTGTCATTAGCTAGATACAGGCTCTGGACCCGATGGATGGGTTGCTGGAAGCAAATCTTGTGCCATAGATACAGCTCCTTCGGGATCGCCCTTGTTATATAGGAAAAGCCCTTGAAGGGCCGCTGCACTCGTACTCCTCCCAAGGTGCGTTTTGTCTCCGCTCTCGGACTCTATGATTCCATACTGCTCCAGTCGGTTCATGAAGCGAGCTTTGGACACTCCGTGCGGATCAAGTTCCCCGTAGAATCGATCCCACAGCCCCTGTGTCTGCCATCTCGTGACCTCGCCTAGTCTGACCGTCATATCAACCCTTCCTGGCCGCACGAGGGCAGGGTCCAAGCGCTCTATATAGTTTGTGGTCAAGAACACCATGCGTTCTTCGGCACTTGCAACACCATCCAAGGCGTTCAGCAACCCCGAAAAGGTAACGTTGGCGCCTTGATAGCCATGAGAATCTGTCTGACTTCTTCGAGTACTAAAAGCAGCATCAGCGTCCTCTAGAAGTACTAGAGTCCGTTGCGGTACGATGGTCAAGAGATAGCTCAATCTGTCATCGGTCATTCCACGTTCGCTCAAATTGAGAATAGCTATATTATAGTCCACTTCGCCAGCCAAGGCCTGGATGAAGGAGCTCTTCCCACTACCTAGAGATCAACACGGTATAGGTCAGTCTCATGGACCACCCGACACGAAAGATCAACGTGGCCTATGAGGAGCGCTTACCTGGTGGACCATAGAGAAGGTAGCCTCTTCGATACGGTATGCCGCGATCGTAGTACCACTTCCCACCCGCTAAGAAGTCCCGAACATCCAGAACGATGCGTTCCTTGACCCCTTTGGCGAGTATGACAGACTCTAAAGGCCTTTTCTTGCGCGGCTCGCCAAACTTCTCCCACGATGCAGTCCTGGCGGTATAGACGATCGTTTTCCCTTCCGAAGATTGTTGGGCTAATTGATGTGCTTCCTGGAAGAGGTCCTCAAAGATGTTTCTGTTAGAGTAGAGCGTTGTTAGAGTGATAGTTTCCCATGGTGTGCCTCTCTGCATGTCCATTGATTTGGTTTCGCGAACGCGATTTACCATGAAGAAAGCATTCTTGTAGCGGAGGATGTGCCTTCCAGGCCCGGGAACTAGCACGAACTTGGTCTGGACAGAGCCATTAGGATGCTGAACCTTTTGAGTATCGATCGAAAGGTGGTGCGTGCCAGGCGTGAAGCGCCTCATAAAAGAATCCACGAACCCCGGCTGGCTAGGTGTTTGGCTAGCTAAGGCTGCAGAGACAGACTGTTTTTGAGCACGCTGATGGGCGGTCATCCAGTAGAGAAAGTAGGGATATGATTCATCTTTGATGTTGATCTCCAGGTCGACGAGTAAGCGTCGTTGGAGAAGACTTGCGCCCCGGCGAATACCTTTCTGGGCAACAGCAAGGGCTGCTCCGAAACCGGCGAGACCTATTCCCTGGTGGTTGTGTTAGCATACAAATATCTGCATTGGGTAACTCTCGGGTACATACCGCAGTGAAGAAAGGGTTGCTTGAGATCTGGCCCAGCAAGCCGCCGTCATTGACTGCCTGCTGAACAAAGGGAGTATCAGCGGCGCCCCTGCGCCTATCTTGATTAACCAGATGTGTCAATATAGCATCGTTTCCCATGCCCCAGTGACCTTTCGTAGTGGGAAGATGGGTTGAAATAAGGGGACAGAGGCAATGTCGGACAAATGTTTAACGGCCTGGACTGATGCAATCAAAAGTGCAGGTGAAAGCTCTCTCTAGTCGTTGGTTTTGTCCCAATCTCTCACATTGTGGTGATTTTATCTAACCTGCATGGCATTCGGTACAGTCTGAGGGCCTATTCATTGAGTCAGCCCTTCCCCAGTAGTGCTCTGGTGCCTTGCTCCATTTTTCCTAGCGAGACAATCCGTACATAGACAGTTGTCTTGAGTAATCAGCGCGAACGACCAAGCGCCGGCCCTTCAACATACTATTATAGACCACTACAACACCACATATTGTATGTATCAAACCGTTAACCAGTGTATAATACGTGAACTTGCAGAGAGCAAGCCGGGTCGGATTAGTCCCGGGTTTGGCTAGGGTCACAAATACAGCTCAGACCCTGGTCGCCAAGACGAAGGATGACTCTTACTCAGCACGATCTGATTGGAGATAACCTATGAGAGGCTTGTGGCTTTAGGATTTGTTTCCAACGGATTTAACACGGGACAATGTGCAACCGAGATGCCGTTCTCTCTGTGAGCTCTATGTGGTATCATTGAGCGCTTTGATTTAGGCAGTGATCATTGAGTACGTACAAGAGAGTTCCAGATTCTTCTGCAGTATCCCTTGCTCCCCATGAACTCCTTTCTGCGTCGGTTATTTCGTTCCCCCAATATATTCTCTTCACCTCTCAAATCTTTCTCCACTTCACAAAGAATGTCATCCTCGACCACAGCTGCGGCTTTATACGCCATTACAATTTCCTCGTCTTCGGTCACTGGAGCTCAGCCTGAGGAAGCTAAAGATAAGCAACATCATTTGAAAGATGGTAAAGGATTTACCAATCCATGGGAGAGCTGGAGGGACTTCAGCGGTCTGTGGATAGGACAGTGTTGGCCTAGTACGCTTGTTGACCTGTTCTAGGTCCTGGGATTATGAAAGCCATGATATCGTACGGCAGCAATATCCATCTCTGCAAACGATCTGACTTCTTCCAAGGCGGCGTTTAAAAGGTCTCGCAAACAAGCCAAATACGACACCGCCTACGGTTTCGGTACATAACCCTGACTTTCTCCCATCGCGAGACACGCAAAAACTTCGAGCAACGTGGCTGGGCCATGCATGCTATTTCGTTGAATTCCCTTCGGGATTCCGTGTACTCTTCGATCCTGTCTTTAGCGAGCGCTGTAGTCCATTCTCCTGGCTTGGCCCCAAGCGCTACACAGACGTTCCATGCCAAATCGAGGACATCCCTACTGTCGATGCTGTTGTCATCTCTCATAACCACTACGATCACATGGATCATCCGACCATAATGAAAATCAAGGCAAAGCACCCGAACGTGCAATTCTTCGTTCCACTGGGTAACAAGAAATGGTTTGCGGCATCTGGCATACATGAAGGAGTAACGGAGCTCGATTGGTGGGAACAGAGAGACATAAATCTATCCCCTGCAGCAAGCCAATCCGCCGTGTCCCCTACCAATGTTACAGCAACTTCGGCAGGAGAGAAGTCAAAGAGCATCATGGCTCGAATTGGATGCTTGCCTTGCCAACATACAAGTGCTAGGACAGGGTTCGACAAAGGCCTCACCCTCTGGGCAAGCTGGAGCGTGGAGAGCGGAGGGAAAAAGGTTTGGTTCGGCGGAGACACGGGATATCGAGCTGTACCCGAGCTACCCAAGGACGTGGATGACTATGGCCCAGATCACAATTACCCTCACTGTCCTGCTTTCAAACAAATCGGCGATCTCCGAGGACCATTCGATGTTGGGTTGATACCTATCGGCGCGTATGACCCTCGCCACATCATGTCGCCGATGCATGCAAACCCATTCGACAGCGTCAATATCTTCAAAGATACCAAATGCCAGCGGGCCATGGGTATTCACTGGGGTACGTGGGTATTGACGGAGGAAGACGTCCTGGAGCCCCCTCAGCTTTTGAAGAAAGCTCTGATCAAGAATGGCATAGCGGAGACAGGTGTATTTGATGTATGCGACATAGGAGAGGCGCGAGAGTTCAATTGAAAGGACAGAGAATTGAGGAACGTCCTTGGAGATGTACCGAGAAGGTGTTCTTATGCCATGAACCTATCCCACGGACAAACGAGCTAGATATCCCTTGACCCTATAAGTCAGATTCTGGGCTGGTTCAGGACGAGGGTATGCCTGACAACATCAGCTCGTGGTCGGACAACCTTAGCACTCGCAGTGGTGCAGATTCACGCTAGGGTATGTAGCTCTTGCATAATCCGCAAACTTAATGTCCTCGGGTTGGCTGAGATATGGCAGACGCAGAGTTACACATGTACTTCAAGATCGGACTGCTCAAGCTATTGCTGCTGATCGCTATCTGTTTTATATTCCAAATTTGTTGGCTCATTGGCTTTAAAGTGCTTTGGCTACCAATGACTCGAGTGTGAGCGTCGACTGTTAGTCAACGCTGACCATACGATGAGTAATACGTGTTTAGGCGTACTGAACGTTCTTTCGTTACACCTTGTGTTCGGGCGTTCGATCTGCTTGATGCTCGAGTCGGCAACTTTGATTACTCAAGAGTCGGCACGTTCGTGAAAATGCATACTATGTAGAAGGTAGAGGTAATTTCGAATCAAGGCCTCATGTAATTCCTTTACAGAAAATTCTCCGGACAACAAGTAATTTTCGTACTCGCTCTATACCATAGTGACGTTGCTGGCGATAGAAAACGCTGCATGTTGAGTTGTAATGAGATCTAGACCCAAAATGTCAACCCGCGCTTCCGACCGCGCCGGCGCCTCTGAAATCATTGACTACCGTAGTTACTGGAAAGCAGGGTCGCATACCAACTTCAGTCCATCCTTGCATCACCTGTGCGTTGTGTCTTTCGTGTCTGTCTCGAATACTATCGGAGTACGGAGTAGGAGAGGCTCTCATTCCGAGGGAGCGCCCCACGCCATCAACGTGGCCTTTGCGCCGATGTTTTATCCCAAATGATTTTACATACCAGTAACGAGCGACTGTAGCTCGGGACCAGGCTTGTCACTCACAGTATCGTCAGTCAAAGCCTCTTTCAGCACCACCAAAACCCCGTCAAGAGCTATGTTCCATCGCAAGAGAGCAACCTCGAACCCGGTAAGCAGTCCTCAGCTAGAACTACCAGAACGCAGCCCGTTCCGGTGAATTATACTGACGCTGCATTCACAGCCTCACTTAGTAAAGACAGCTCCGAGCCAAGCTGCATCGCTTGCAGCTACGCAAGCCTTTCTTGCCAACCGAGCTTCCAATGGTGACCTTTCGGCAGCCGCCGCTGCGGCCGCCTTGCGCTCTCACGCCAGCAGTCCAGTGCCTGTCGGTCAGGTACAAACAAAGCGTATGCAACGGCGCGGCTCCGTAAGCTCTAATGGCAACCCGCCTGAACGGCCCGGGCTTCTTCGAAGAACAAGCAGTGGCTCAATGACCGAGCGGACCTTCAGAGATCCCTCACCAAACCGCCCAGCATCTTCCCATGGGCCCTACCCACGTAATGATGACACCCCCCCAGTACCCGCGCTCCCCAAAAATATTCAGCAAGCGCTTTCCCCAGTACCAGCTCAACAAAAGGCAGCACGAAGAGCGGCAAGCGTTGAGCCCATGCAAAGAGTCAGCTCTCCTCCACCTTCTCAGCTAGTTGGCGGGCGGGGTGTAAGTCTGGATAGAAAACCGGGTAACAACAAGCCTAGCAAAGGTGGATCACAAGCACGGATGACGAGTCTGAGCTCCGTCGGCGAGCTCGAGCGTCCGGGCAGTAGGAGCTCGGTCAATTTTTCGAGACCAATGAGCCCGCAGAATCTGCCCACAACTTCTCCACCGGCCGGCGGACGCGTACGATCTCCTCCACCCTCGAAATCTACCGGGGTAGCTGGGCTTCCAAATGGTGAAGTAGAAAGGATACTCGAGTCAATACAGGAGACAGTCGCGACACCAATCAAGAGGACAAAGAAGGCAACAGCCAAAGGCACGGCAGACGGCAGTCATCCTACAAAAAGTACACCTATGGGTACAGCTCAGGCCGCAGCATTGCTTGCAACGCCTCAGCGGCAACGCGTATCATCTAACCCTTCCCCAAACCCTGTGACCATGCCGAGCGGCATTAACGAGCTCCCCAAACCCAAGAAGAAGAAAAAGAAGATCATGTCAGTTGCAGGTCCCCAAGTCCAAGATGCAGCTGATGGTTTCGGTAACGCGTACCCGTCCGATACTGAGTCAGTAACATCGGAACGCAGCAGTACGAATGACAAACCCCGAAGCTATAATACAAGAGCAGCTGGTCTGTTGATGAAACAGCCGTCCATCGTACGGGAGGACAGAGAAGCCGAAGAACAAGAAGAAAGTAGACCCTCTGTCAAGACACGTAATGGTCAAGTCTCCCAAAATGGTAAAGCGGGTGTAGGAACACCCGCGAATTCATCCAAGATTATATCTAAAAGCCCGCAGCATAGCAGAACCATGAGCCAAACGGATGTATCCAGAACCCCAAAGCGTACCTCACTAGATGTCCCAGGTGCAGGAAGGCAACAATCACTTAGCCCAGCCCGATCCACCCACTTCTCTTCTCAACCGGAGTACGAGACTCCGGATGGGGTCAAACACCAGCCACCAGCACGCTCGGTATCGCCTGCAAAATCTGCGCTAAAACATTCACCTTCACGTACTCACTCGCCAATTGGAACCCTGCCTGAAGCTCGTCGCGCAGGGCTTGCAGCGAGCGAAACTTCAGACACTGCGTCCAATATATCGGACGACGGATCGAGGTCAATTCCAAAAAGGAAAAAGAAAGCGCGAGTTAGCTTTGACGATGACTCGGTGGCCATTGGTCGTGCTGCGAGCCCATCCGTTAATTCCGATTCACCTATGAATGCGAACCCCCATCACAAGCCGAATAACAGGAGCTGGTTAGATCTCATACGAGAACAAGGACAGAAACCGTCCGTCATTGACTCAGATCAAGACAGTGTTATGCAACCCACACCAACTCTGCCTTCCTTCGGCAGTATTCGACGAGATCGAAATGAGAAAGCTGCGAATGGCGGTGTGTCATCTGCGACACCAAGCAGCGGTGGGGCTAAAGACACGCTGCGTAGCATAGACACTTCCAGTGATCATGTTGTTGGGGAAATCTTGTCCAGGGATGCGACGTCGAAAGCAAAGAAAGAAGACACTCAGCCAGCTCCACAAGGGAATTTTAGTGACCCAGTCCCTCCAGAGGTCACCTCCGTTGAAGGAACCGGGTATCAGTCTGATGAGGAGGCCAACATGTCCGGTAGTCAACAAGGAACAGGGCTTCCACCACTCGATGCGGAAGCTTCGCGGCGAACCGTCGTGTCCGAGCCAATCATTGAGGCGGCCTCGAGAGGATTGTCTTCTGGGAGTTTGGGATCCGAGGAGCGAAACGTTTCTGTGCCCTCAATCGCACTTCAACCAGCCACTCCAGCTCTAGAAATCGCGGATCTAAACGAATGGCTTAGTATGTCAGAGCGTTCCCCCGAGTCTACCGGAGCATCGCACGAAGTCCAGTCTCATTCTGCGCCGTCCGTAGATCACTACTCCATGGACAATACGCCTGCAACAGTCGGACTAGCAGAGCCAGAGCCGGAAGCTCTAGCTGCACAACATGATTCAGGGTCTCCGCACGTCGGCGGGGTCGCGGACGGGTTACGTACCCAGATAGACTCGCATAGCGGCGATGAGTCTGAAGAAACTGGCGACAGCATTTACAGCGATGCCGCGGAAGATCCAGACGATCTTGATGGCGACGGCTTCGGATCTATCAATGCTATAGTGGAGAGCCCTGCGCCAAGTCCGATACCTATATCAGCCATTTCGCCCCCTGCCAGTCCCATTGTAAAAGCACCTTTAGCCAAGACCAACAAGCCCAGCCCTTTGGCACGGAACGAGAGTGAGCTATCCGAGCCTGCACTTGATGAGGGATGGGATCGTGCACAGGCGTATTGGTCTGGGCTATCACAAGAAAAACGACGCCAGCTGGAACATGCGGCGGTCCCAGGAGCACTTGATGCGCCTATCATTCCAGATGAACGAAAGAGAGAGACTGATTCTTTGGAGAAGAAAAAGAAAAAGCTACCATCGAAGACTCTGTCCTCAGCCGGCTCGAATGATCTAGTATTACCTCCTTGGCCAGACAAGCAATATATCAACGACGTTGCGAAGCCAGTTCAACCTATAGGACCACCTCTCAAATCGTCACTGCGGAAGGCTCAAATTGAAAAGGCGGGAGCACCCCACATGCGGTTGTCAATGCGGGAGGGCCCTCACCCTGAACCAGCGTTGAAAGGTGGAGCGCAACAAGTGTCCCAGCAATCGCCAGAGCCTCGGGGTGCACTGCAGAAGAAAAATCGTCCAATGTCAGCTATGGCAATGGTCGACCACAGTAGATCTCAGCCAATATCTGCACCTGGCCACACACGAGCTTCTTCTGCTGGGGTACCTCGAAACTCATTGACGCCTATCATAGCTCAGCCGAACAAGAAGGCACTAGCAAAGAAACCCATGCTACGACGGAATGACAGTGACTCTTCGAGTAGCTTCAAAAAGGAACGTTCCAGTGCACCCTCGTCTGGCAAGTATACAATGAAACGAACAATGAGACCATCATCTGTGGATGCTCGAGAACCTACAAATCTCACGACCTCCGTGAGTGCTCGTACCACATCGCCCGCAGGATCGATGGCACGACGTCCATTCAGCTCCGTGGGTCCTGGAGGTGGCACTATGCGAACGTCTATGCGTGACTCTTCAAATTCTAGTAAACCCGCAACTCGCACATCGCTTCGAGGATCATCAATGGATTCCAGTCGTCCAAAGTCACCCTCGCGCTTTGGGTTTGGAAAATCATCCAACCCAAATCCGACAAATCCGAAGCCTAAACCACGCTTCTCGAGCCGCTTCGGTGACTCTAGCGACGAAGATGATAGGAGACCTGCACACCGCAGCCGTTTAGTTGACTCGAGCGATGAGGAGCCTGCTAATTTGGCGCCAGTTCGTGGAATACCACGGCGCGTCGACGAAGGAGACTCTACAGATCTCGATGACAGTTCTGTGGAAAATGCGCCTACACTACTAAAGCCGAAGCCCAATGGTACGAAACCTACTTTGGGCACAAAGCCGGAAGGTTTAGCTCTTGCCACTGGTTCACTCCGTGTCGCATCCGGAGACGGACCTACCATGGCCATGGGCACTGGTCTGCAAGTTAAAAAAGCGGCCGAGAAGGACAAGAAGAAACGCTCCTTCTTCAGTAGTTTAGGCAACAAGAAGCGCGATGACCCACCAAGGAGTCAAGAGGCAGATATTGAAAGCATTGCGACGAGGGACAGGCCACTTGAGCGCTCGAAAATGGAGGGGATACAAACCACGGGGACTCCGAAGAATGAACGATTTCTAGGGCCAAGCTCACCCACATCAGATCCCGTGAGCATGACAGGCCGACCTGCCATCAATCCACGCACAAGCTCAGCCCAGAATTCTCCAAAGAGCCCTAAGCTACAGAGGCGCAATACGCCAAAAACGGTGCCTAGGGCGGGCGAGACTTCTTGGCCGCTTCCACAAAGTCCAGGAGTAGCCACGAGTACCCCAGATAGCCGACCACGGACTTCTGACGGTGCCGCTGCATCTAATGGGACCGGACGACCAGACATAGGCATCAGGAGGACGACCCTACAGGGAGCCCCACCACCACCAGCGGCACCCCCAATCGTGGAAAAAGCAGAGAAGAAGAAGAGGTTTGGAATGCTGAGGAAGGCGTTTGGGATACCAAGTTGAGTCCTGTAACATTCACTACCTATTATAATATCTCCTTAAGTGAGGCAATGGTTCCTGGAAAGGGAAAAGATACCCCTGCACCTTTTTATCAAGGTTTCATACATACAGCGAAGCGCACGTTTGGTCTGTCTTTACACGCCCTTCTCTTGGAGCGTCTCATAGTATTGCGTATATATTGGCGTTTTGTGGCAGATGCATATACTCTCTCCACTGTCATCGGAAGGAGCCTCTAATAGCGATAATCACCCTTTAATCTATAGTCTTTATAACCCATCAAGATCAGTGAAGATCTGATCCCAACAATGCTTGAATAATCCATCGACACAGAGCTCCATGAATGTACAAGAGATGTACGTTTGCCTGGCTCTCTAAGTAAGCTGACTTCTGAGCGATATAAGGCTTACCCTCGTGTGCCTGCCTTGCTCGCCTTGCTGCCTCATGAGGTTCGCTTAGAATACGCTTTAGAGCTAGGATAGGGCAGTTGCTGCAGCAATTCAGACGTCTAAAATTAGATCAACCAACGTTCCAGAAAATCGAAGACGGCTACTGAAGCATCATGTAATGGCGTCTGTCAGTAGACCGTGTAGTATTCTAAGTGTCATTCACTTTCACTGCTGAAACGACCCTGTTATGCTGAGAATCCGAGACTTCGACCCAAAATCCCACCACCTTTCTGCCGCTCCTTCCTCGACAACATTCTTCCAACTTCTGCAAACCGATCATGTCTCGGCCTCAGGGTCGTACCTTTTCTTTCGACGATGACGATGAGACATCTCTAGATGCCTCGCATGCGAATAGGCATAGCTACCAGCCACAAGCTAATAGCCCTTCTGGGGACGTTAATCCTTTTCCCCTCCCAGTATATACAGATTCCCCCACAAGGCACTACGACAGCCCACCACCACCTCCAGCACATCAGGACATCAGCCTTCCTGCCCATCAAGGTTTTGATCCCACCAACTCGGCTCCGTCCTCTCCACGCCCTCGAGTACGCATCAATACGACACAAGCCCAAAATGCTCCGTACGAAAGTCGGGGTCTAGATCACTCCACTTCAACCAGAACTGCATCTACCATAACGCCCGGAGCGGACAACATGGGAGAAGCTGCTGGTGGTGGCATAGCAGGAATTGCATATGGAATTGCAAATACCAACGAGCGTGAAAGTGGGGTGGAAGCAATGAGGTCGCTTGAACATGTACCCCGAAGTGGTCGTGGACTTACCCCAGAACGTGATTACGACACACTCGGTACCACAACGCCATACGTACCAGCACCTCCTCCTAGCAACAGAGGGAGCTATGGCGGAGATCCATTCTCATCGCCCGCTCCATCGGGAAGATCCAACCCTTTTGACAGTAGAAGAAATTCAGACATACCTTCCCTAGGAGATCTCACTCCGCGGGCCGATCGCCGCTCTCAGTATAGCATTCCAATGGCCGAATATCCTTCGCAAGACGTATACGACAATGGCCGTGGCTCTTTCACTGATAACCCCTATAAGCGCTTTTCCACAGCATGGGACCCTCGTGTTGCTCGAGGTGACATAAATCCCGAAGAGATTGAGGATGACCCAGACGAGAACATAGCACCACCACTACGTTCAAGGAGATCGTTCATGGGATTGGGTAATCAATCAGATCGTGGACCGCACGGGAGTGCTCTAGATGGAGCTGCCGGTGCTGCTGCTACGGGAGGGGTGTTGGGCGCCCTTGGAGGCCTTGTGGGCCGTGATAACAACGTTCCCCACGGTGCTCGAGATCCCAGCGGTCAGTATGGCCCCGTTCCAGGGTCCTCATCGGGACCTGGCATGGAAGACGCTGCTATCGAAAAAAGTCCCTGGCTTAGCAAGCAAACATCAGGCAGGAGAAAGTCGCGATGGATCATCGGGATCCTAGGCTTCTTGATCATAGTTGGTGCTATTGTGGGTGGAGTAGTTGGTGGCCTTCACAACAGCAGGTCCAATACGTCGTCCGATAACACTTCGACCCCATCAAGTACGAAGAGTGACAGTGATCTGAATGCAAACTCGCCAGAGATCAAAAAACTAATGAATAACCCTAAGTTTCACAAGGTCTTCCCTGGAATGGACTATACGCCGTTCAACGCTCAATACCCTGCGTGCCTCACCAATCCACCAAGTCAAGACAATGTCACCATGGACGTGGCGGTACTATCACAGCTTACCAACACTATCCGTTTGTACGGTACAGATTGTAATCAGACAGAGATGGTTCTTCATGCAATTGACAAACTCGCACTGCCACATATCAAAGTCTGGCTCGGCGTCTGGCTCGACAAGAACTCAACAACCAATGACCGTGGGCTAAGCGCCATGTACAATATTCTTGCGAAAGCTGGTGCATCCCCGTTCGCGGGTGTCATAATTGGGAATGAGGTGCTCTACAGGAAAGACATGACCGAAACCCAACTGGGAACAATACTTAGCGGTGTCAGGCAAAACCTTACCTCGCAGAAGATTAATATACCCGTTGCGACGTCAGATCTAGGCGACGACTGGACCCCTGACCTCGCCAAAGATACCGACTTCGTTATGTCCAATATTCATCCTTTCTTTGCAGGTGTCGCTGCAGACGTAGCAGCGGGTTGGACGTGGAATTTCTGGCAAGGAAAAGATACAGTCTTGGTCACAGACCAGACCAAGAACGTCATCTCGGAAACGGGATGGCCGAGTACCGGTGGTACAGATTGTGGGGAGGCCACCACTACTACCTGCTCGCCTGGAAGCGTGGCAGGGATATCTGAGATGAATACGTTTATGGACAATTTCATCTGTCAAAGTCTGGCCAACGGCACGAATTTCTTTTGGTAAGGGCCATTCAATTCGTTAAAGTACATACAAGGAGGCAATTTATCTGACCGATCATCCTGTAGGTTTGAAGCATTCGATGAGCCATGGAAGGTCACCTTGAACACGCCAGGCAGGGAATGGGAGGACAAATGGGGCTTGATGGATCCTGGGCGGAAGTTGAAGCCAGGGTTGAAGATTCCCGACTGCGGAGGGAAGACCATCGGTTCATGATACACATTGCGGCATGTATAGAGTCTGTAGTCGAGGCGTTTCTGGGTTTTTGCATTGGGGAGGGAGGAACGCATGCGGACAGTGACGTGTAATTGAGTCATGGATCGAGGAAGCGTGACGATTGAGATGATATCGTCGTGGTCATATAGGAAGAAGCATGGAAGGAACATTGGGGGGCGTACGCTCAATTTCCATTGTTTTGTTTCGTAGCATAGCATAGCGTTTATACCGTTGCTTTTGCCATTTCGTCCACCGCTTGAACGTTTGTGAGTGCTCTTATACGGACACATGTTGTATGGCCGATATGCGGCTGCTTCTCTTCTCATGCCGGGAGTTTTGAAGGTTTAGTAGATTGAACATCGAAGCCTCGTGAGTATGATTTTGGGCAAGACGACCGTGGTTTGGCAGCGGAGATCTATGATCAGTGATCGACCAGGGGGGTCAGAACACGATTGATCCTTGCTGTTCGGCGACGGCAGTGGGGAGTGCTAGACTAGAAAGCCTCGGCGTTGTGGATTTGAGTCATCTCAGGAGAAAGATTTTCGTCTGTGGAAAGCAGGTTGTGGGATTTTGTAAAACGCACCAGGAAATAGTCGGAGCGTGGTCTCTCGAGCTATGTAATTCACGTCGAGGTGCACCACTACGATCTCTTACTCCATACAGATGTTGTTCAACGGATGAGACAGGGTGAACCAAGGCGGCGACTGCCATACTCAAACACAGAGGCCATGGAATAATTCCACTGAACGATTATCATGGGGATATACACCTCCATCTTACCATAGCCAAGAGTTTGGCAAAATCAGCAGTGTTGGTCAGGCGTATCCTTGAGCCAGTAGATAGCCATTGAGTTGGCCCAATTCATCTGATCGGCTTCGGGCATCAGCTTGGAGACAGTCTGGTTCAAGTAACGCCAGAATATCTCCGAGGGACTGGGATTTTCCGCTTCGAGATAATAGCGATAGAGGCTGGAATCTTGGAGTGAGCGCTGCACTTCGGCACCGTTGGTATTGGAGCGATGCTTACCCATCGATGTACTGACTCATGTCGTTGCTGACACATATTGCAGGTGTACACTTCTCGAGCGCCGTAGCTAATACACTGAAGTCGAGGTGAGGAGCGAAGAGGAAGGTATTGTCGTCGATCTTTGAGAACGCTTCTGGATCTTCAAGGATGGTATAGCCACGACTTACCAGGAAGGCCTTGTCTTGAGCATTGAAATTAGGGTCCTGAAAAATGATTTCTTGGATGGCGAATTTAACGCCTACGTTTTGCATTAGCAGCGGCTTCATGGAAGACCGCATTCCAAGGGAATATGAAGAGGCATCAGAGTGCATACTTAGCATCTCAAGCATGGTGATCAAGGCGGCAAGTTGAAACGACGAGTCTAGAGTGCCCGCTGTGAGGCATCCCAAACCCAAGCAGACACATTTGGTGAGGATGACACGGTCTGCCGTGAGTACGTCCTGCTCGAACACACTTCTCAGACTCGGCAAGCAAGTTGATTTTAGCCAATGAGTGGAGTACAGCATTTGAAACTCTTTGGAGTATGCCTCAACGGTAAGGCTCGTCCCTAATCGGTGGAATGGCGATGTTGGGAATAAAGCCGTAATGCTTCGAGCGCCTTTGAGAACATGTGTCCAGCCTGAAGAGTCCGTGACTTGTTGACGCTTCTGCTGAGCAGATGTCTTCTTTTTACGAGTCATGAAAGGCCTATTCACACTGGATCAGGCTATCCCTCCAGCATATAACGAGAGATTCAATTCCTGGGGTCTTAAGGCCCGAAGTCTGGAAATTGATTGTGTGAGGTGGTTTTTACGCTGAAGTCATGAAGTAGTGAGAATTGGAGTTCCGGAGCGGCTGAAAACCGGATAGTATCCATTGAAGAGACATCAGGAGAGCAAGAATATTTGAGGAGATGGCAGTCTGGTTGTTCAAGTAGGCCGACATGATCAGCCCAAAGATTTGATTCATAGCAATCAAATAAAGGTGAAGAAGAAGTTGATGTTGAATATGACTGAGGTGTTCAAGCATTGATAGTGCCAAGATTCCAATAGACACTAGAGCCTACTTACTCTAGAGCATTTCGGGACTAGAAGCCCGCGATGAAACCATCCACAGCTTGAGGGCACGCTTGGCCAAGGAGGGTAAAGTTGCCGCCCGCCATGCACCGCCCGCGTCTTCTTCTTCCTCTTCATTGGCTTGACCCTGCTCGTTCTGCATGGGAGACTGCAAGCTGAGAAAGCAATGTAACCGCCCCGACTTCTCTCCTCACCAATCAGCTTGCTCTCAGCCATGAGACCTGCTCAGACAGCACTCTCGGAGAGCGTGGCACCGTCCAATGCCTGCTCAATGTGCCCTCTTTGCCCCAATACTGGCGCGGCTACAGCTGAGTATGTCAAAGACTCGAAGGCACTCTGATACTCTCCTCCTCTTCTCCATATCTATTCTTACATCTTCGAACATTTACACAGTCGCCCCAGCAGGTTTCAGGATCCTCAATTTCTTGAACATCGAGTCGGCTCATTCGACCCCAGCGCGGCGACGGCCCAGCTTTCCGTCTGAACACCGATAACGCTCACCATGCTCGGCGCCATACAATCACTGTCCGCTGCGATAACCCTCCTCTCCTTCCTGTCCGCCCTCGTTTCTTCACACACAGTCATCACATATCCTGGCTGGCGGGGTGACAATCTCCACACAAATGGCTCCATCACAGGCCTTAACGGCACCGTTTTCCCGCCAGACATAATCGGCAATGCAGGTCTCGGGGTGGGGGACAATAACACCTACCCATATGGCATGCAATGGATCTACCCATGTATATCTCAATGCCTCTACCATCAGTCTTTCGAGACTAACATACAACAGGCGGTGGCATGCCCATGTCAACCAACCGAACCAAATGGCCCGTCACCGGCGGCGCCCTCGGTTTCCAACCTGGCTGGTTCCAAGGACATTCGAGTGCGCTGATGTATATCAACCTCGGTCATGACACCGTGCCACAAAATTATTCGCTGTCGATGCAAACGGTTTTCGCCATCGTCGGGCCGTCAAATGTATTGTACAACGGCAGTATCTGTATACCGCAGGTACCGCTGCCGGTGAATTACACTGCGAAGATAGGGGACAATGCGACGATTCAGATCATCGAGACCGCGCAGCATGGAGCGGCCCTCTACAATGTGGGTCACGGCGGTCAGGCGAAGAGATTGATAAAATGCTAACGGGTTGCGCTTACAGTGCGTGGATATAACCTTTGCGGACCCATCAGAGGTGGCACCGGTCACACCAGACAACTGCGCAAACACGTCAAATATCGTCTTCCGGGACGTCTACTTCACCAAGTCAGGTTCTTCCGCCGCATCCTTACTTCCATCGAGAAGAACATCCTTGATGGCTTCGATACCCCTGGCTGCGGCTGTCGTGGCGGCAGCGATAATATAGATGGATTTCGACGTAATGTGAAGAACTGGTGCAGTCACGGGTGGGCTTTGGTATAGATAGGCAGTGGGCATTGATAAGGATTCGGGATTTTTCCGGTGCTTCTTCAAGGTTACGGGACAAACATTTCTTGTTTATATAAACGGGTGTCATGGCTGGCAACGTATTGTGCGAATGGACTGGCGTTTTGTCTTGGGAAGAGAAGGGAATTGGATACCATTGTCATCATTCATCGTCAGAATTCATCGTTCGAAAACGCTACGATCCGCTTTGAAGGTGAATCCATCAGATTATCTTTGACCCGTGTGGAGGAAATCGAAATCCCTATCATCACTTGACGGTGCTCTTGACGCTATGCGATAACTGCCACATCCAATGCTCCACTAGCGAAGGTCATTAAGATCATGCAAGTAATACCTGATCGACTTCGTGGGTCGTTTGTAGACGGAGGTGTTTCCTCCAATCCATCGCTATCATTCATTGGCCAAAGAGTCACACGGGCATGGCCATAGCGATGTGGAAATGAACGTATTTATCGCACATGGGAGACTTCTGTCGATGTGAGCGACTAGTTGTATCTACAGCTTCTCAGCTATTTGTTTTCTCTCTAGAACGACGGGCATGCTTTCATCACGATCAGGGCTAGCAAGTAAGTGTCTAAGAGCAAGATCTCCTAGGCCGCATGCCATGTTCTCCACTCCTTCGTATCTTGCACTTGTACTTCCAAGCTCATCCTCACCCCCTCAATCTCCCTTCTCAAAATCTCACGCCCCGCTCGACCACCCCCGGCTCTGCGAAAGACTGATCGGACGGCGGGGGAAGAGAAGCGTACGTCTCCGGTCCCGTCAACAGTCGCCTGTTCGCTCTAATCTCCGCCGTCTTCTGCGTGTATTTTTCAATCTCCTCTCTATCCATCACCTTGAGCACAATCACATGATCCACAAACTCGTTGAACCGGATGCCGTCTTGCGCCAAAGCTTCTGGATTCACCAGCCGTCTGTCGATCTTGGTCCAGCGCGCGTTCGGAGGCACGTCTTTCTTCTTGTCGTCTTTGTGCGGTGCGACGCCCTCCCGGACCGTAGCTGGATATTCTGGGAATTGCTCGCGCGGTTTGCGGAGGATGCCTTTGGGAGCGGGCTTTGGTTCGAATCTTTCGTCGTTGGCGGGCGTTACGACGCGAGGGGGAGGACGATGATACCCATCATCGTCACTGTCGCTGGAAGAGGAAGATGAAGTTTCGGACCAAGAATCTTCATGTTGGGTGCTGCTGTGGTGGCGGTGAGGGCGGTAAGTACGATGATGTCTGGGTGTTTCGTCTTCGGGGCGTCTTTCAAATGACCGTTGCTCGCGCACAATCGGCTCTACTGGTCCGACGAATGCTTCGGCCTGCTCCTTAGCACGGCGGGATGCTTCTCTCGCCTCTTGGTATTCGGCATCTTCTCGTTCGCTGGTGCTGAGGGATGTGCTGACAGATTCTGTGTCTAAGTGATCACGGCCGTACTCTCGCAAATGGTCTTGAGGGCGTCTGGCTGGGCGAATGTCTCCTTCCTCGCGTGGATGTCTGTCTCTCAGGTCGACTTTCGGGCGAAAGTCTCCTTCCTCACGTGGATCTCTGTCTCTAAGGTCAACTTTCGGGGGAAGGTCTGCTTCCTCGCGTGGGTCCCTGTCTCTAAGGTCGACCCGCGGTTGGCTGACTCTATCGCCATCTCTTCGATCTCTGTCCCTTTGATCGAGACGAGTGTCCCTTTCTCTGAAGTCGTCTCGTGGCCCTTTATCTTTGTGGTCGTCTGGCAATTCTCGGTCTCTGTGACGATGTCGTCGAACCTCCTCCGCTGCGAGACCTGCGCCAGCGGTGGCAGCAGCAGCTCCAGCTAATAAGCCACTACTCGAACCCCCATTGTCCGGGTTGTCTCGCTTTGCCCATAGCTCGTCGCGCACTCTACGTTCTCTGCCATCTGCCTCATCGTCTTCACGATGATGGTCGTGATCTCTGCGATGATGCTTATGTCGATGTCTCCTTGGACGATCTTCGCCACTGCGATCATCATGGACATCTCGCGCTTTTGAGCCAAGGCGATCTTCCTCTGATGTCGGCTTACGTGGGTGAGCCTTTGACCCTAATCTATCATCTTCCTCTAGTGTCAGCTTGCGCGGGCGTAGATTTGGTTCTAATCGATCATCTTCTTCTGTTTGCTTCCGTGGGCGAATCTTCGTCTCTAGTCTATCATCTCCAGACGTAGATTTGCGAGACCGATGATGTCGTGAGTCATCTTCGGGATACGCAGGATACCCCTCAATAGGCGATTGGTGCAGAGTGATCTCAGGGCGAGCAGGATTGCGCAAGCTTATATCACGTTCATCGCGCACGTAGTCCTTTGGAACGCGCTCTTCGTCTTTGGCACGAGGTTGTTGTCGTAGGCTCTCTGATCTTCCGATTTTTTCAAATCCTCTGGATGTTACGGGAGGACCTGATCCTCGCTCAGACCGAGAGATGTAGCTATTGTCAACGATCGTGCTTTTCGGTCGATTGGTGTTGAAGCTGTCTCCTCGAGATCGCTGTCTGTATGCTGGATCCTGCAGTTTTGGTTCTCGACCTTCGGTGTATTCGAAGCCATAATCTCGGTCGTTCTCACCTTGACGTTCTCTTACAGGCGGCCTGTTCGAGCCCGATACTCGATACGACTTCTCCTTCGCTTCTTTATCAAGAATCATCAGTCGGCCAGGATCTGTTGTGTTTAGAGAGGAATGGCGCTGATGGTGCCGCCTTGATGCTGACGTAGCTGGCAACACTTCGTAGTCCTCATCTCGGCGATCTTGACGAGATTTCACAGTGGGGCTTGGAGGTCTAGCTATAGCACTGGTGATGATTGGCCTTGTTATTCTGGTGGGTGAGCTTGGCCCAGCCATGCTTGGGGCAATCATGCTCAAGGGTCTTCGAGTTCTTAGAGTCTCGGGCTCCGGCGCTTGATGTCGAGGACGAACGCGGAGAGGAACATCGTAATCATCAAGCGACGACCTCCGTGGAGGACTCCGTGCCCTGGGAGGAAGGAGGCGTGGAGCAGCAATACGCTCGTCACTTGACCGAGGACCTGACACATATTCCCGGCTTGTACGAGGTAGCGCAGCGTATGGATCGTAGGCTGAGGAGGTGAAGAAGCTACCAGCGGATGTACGTCCTGGTGGTCCCGCTGGAGGATGATAGCGGTTGGTTCGGGGCGGAGAAAGTGGTCGACCATATCCCGAGGTCATCTTGACTATCTTGCGACTCTTGCTCGAACGTGTCGATCTAGTATATTGGACCGAGATGCGAAAGTCAGTACACTATGCAGAATTCCTATCTCGCAGTGTGCATGCTGTGACGATACCAGTCTCGGTGATCTAAGTCAAGACTTGGAGATGGTATGGGAGGGAACAAATGTGTAACGTTGTCAGCACAAGTTGAAGGATGAACCTTGCCGCTGCATTACAGCAAGGTGTACAAGGCTGAGATTGACTGTTGGATTGATGCTCGATTTGGGAACCTGAAGGTACTCGCAGATTCGACACGAACTGCTTGAAACTGATAGCGGTCGTCGTGCTTGGTACGAATATACGGTCGCGAACGGAAATCTAGGTGGGGGTTTCGGGTTTCTATACAATTTACTGGCGGATGACGCATCCTTCCCTCCTGGTGACAGCAAGGGTCTTCCATAGCATTAAGGGAGGACCCTTGTACTACTGCTACCAAATCCCGAAATTACTTCCATTGCCACCAAGTTCTGATACCCCTCGTTGCGATGGTGATGTTTTTATATACTTAGCTAGCATATGTTTGAGCTTGTACAGAGAGCTGCGTCTACCCACCCGTCAATTGGCGACCTTCAGTGCCCAATGACAGGTCGATCCGTGATACTGATCGACATTGGATCAGTAAGGCAGCCTCGTTGGGCATTAACGTCGTCTAACCTCTTCTAGGCCTATCATACGTGCATACCTCTCGTGAACCCATGATAATACAGAGAAAATCAGGCCGTTTTCCGTTCGATCACTCAACAGTCATCAAACGGCATCAAGAGAGTATCCACACGTCTAGTAGTGATATACTCCAGGCATGAACGAGTAATGAAACTTTACAATACAGCAACCTTGTCCGTGTAACCCTCTGCTGATGGCAATGTGAATCTGATACTTGTGTCTACCTTATGAACCAAGGCTCTCCCATGTGCCTCATGAAGAAAGCTGGATGTTGAGATGTGGTTGACTTGGGTATCAAGGCGTGATAGGCTGATCGGCCAGAGCGTCGATCACCATGTTGATATGGGGCAAGCCAATAGATAATGTTCCAGGACGGAACGGGTGGCCGGGCAGAGGTGTTATGGTTTGCCTGCCGTCGTCTTCGACGGCATGCTACTAGTTCTAGCATATCTCTTGGGATCGACAATATGTTTCAAACATAAGCGTGCATAGCTTGCTGCCCGTTCTTGTCTCCTGGCTAGGTCAGCAAGGAGATGTTTTTATTGAATTGTTGGTTCCTCAGTACGGACGGAGACTCGCTATGCGTCGTAATCACAGGGTCGACTGCACAATGTAGAAAGCCATTCCCGCATCTCCCCATTGGCTGAACCATACCTAGGAAGCACGTCCCAAGCTAGAATCAAGTTGGTGTCTAGAGGGCAGAAGGACAGCTGAGAGAGCCAATGGGACTCAGCCACGAAAAGAGCTGGCCACAATGACTATCTGTATAGTAAGCCAACAGTGTAGCAAAAGAAGGTGGATTGTGCTCTTCAGAGGGCCCTATTTACACAGTGATGGATAATGACCGCGATTAGGTAGAGGTAGATATGGTGATATGGTAAGGCCGATAGTATTCTAGTGGAGAGTTTGGGGGCGTAAATTGAGAGAGTTGCCCATCCTACACAAGGGCGCCAAGGAAATTCGTGACAACAAAGTCCGCCATCTTTAGCTCCTTTCCATTTCTTTTCCATCACCCTCTCAATCAGTAGTACCAATTGCTTTCAGACATCACATTCCAACAATAACAAGCTCACAACCCTTACGTTTGTCTATGCATTGAGTCATCACGAAGAAGTCAATACCCCCTTCCCTCCCCCTCCCTCCTCGAAGCAAGGGTCTACTCTTGTCTTCCTTTCGATTCGTTCTCGTAACGGCTCGAAAGGCATTCGAGACCAGGCTCCCCCTTCTCCGGCAATCTGGACTTTGACGCCAGAGTCCCGGTTCCGTTCAGCATCTTTCCGTCGTCGTACCGGAACGACGCCGCTGCTGAAGAAACAACTACCCAAGTCAGAGTAGAAGGAGAGACTAACGAGCGCGTCGGACGGGAAGGTCACGAAGCCAAGTACTCCTCTCTCTCCGCATCTCTTCCAGGTCACAAGGATCGTCGTACTCGATTCGACGAGGAAGAGGTCACCTATCGTGAAGAGGATCGTGAACGCCGTCCGCGCCGCAAAGAGGACGTTACTGTCTACGCTGACGAGGACCATCACGAGCACGGGCGCCACCACAGACAACAGACCGAAGTAGAAATTACAAAAGACCAGTAAGCTTACCAACCTGCGTTTATTGGCTTCTAACCTCCTGGATTGAATTGACTCTAATATGTACGTGCCGACAGCCCCCACCAAGACAGAGACTACGACCGCCGTTACTCCGATACTCAGATCGACGTTGAAGTTCCACGTCGCGAAGGAGAAGAGATTGACATTACCGAACGCGAGTATCGTCGACGCGTGAACCCAACCTACGACGTCGAATTAGAACGCCGCGGCCAACGAGATTATTATCCTCGGAAAGAACGCTTCGAAGCAGAAACAGCAGTAGACGCACCACATCGATCAGGCATGGGTTATTACGACGACGAAGGTCATTACCACTCATTTCGTCATGGCCTCGAGAAAGCCGCTGATCGCGTTTTCCATCCCTTCACCCCTCAACATGAGCGCGAAGAGGTGATAATCGAGAAGGAGGATCGTGAGCGTGGCCCTCATCGCATCCGTGAAGGTCACCATGAGTCTGTTCGCTATATTGAACGTCGTGGCCGAGCATCCGAGACTATCACGATCCCTTGCCACCATATCCGCATTGGTGATCTCTTGATCCTTCAAGGCCGTCCATGCCAGGTCATCCGTATCACGACGTCTGCTCAAACCGGCCAGCATCGCTACCTCGGCGTCGACCTATTCACCAAGCAGCTGCATGAAGAGTCAAGCTTTGTGTCGAACCCTTCGCCATCTGTCATCGTCCAGAACATGCTTGGCCCAGTCTTCAAGCAATATCGCGTCCTCGACATGCGTGATGACGGCCGGGTTGTAGCTATGACCGAGACTGGTGATGTCAAGCAGGGTCTGCCAGTCATTGACCAGGGCGGGCTATGGTCAAGGCTCAACGAGTCCTTTGCCAACGGGCGCGGCAGTGTGCGTGTGCTGGTCATCAACGATGGAGGACGTGAGCTCGCCGTGGACTACAAGGTCATCCATGGCTCAAGATTGTAAATTTGGAGAAATCAAACAAGAGACAACTTGGCATCTTGTGTTCCTCTACGAGATCTAACAAACTGATGCAGGGTTGCTAGGGTTGTCATGAACATATTTTCGGGTTCTGATGTTGTTGCCAAATGGAGCTGCAGCGAGCGAGATGGTAGGGGAATTGGCCTGAATCGGAGCGTTGGATAGCACCTCGACCTCATCAATTGTGCGTTTCCATTGTCAACAGATTGGAGATAGGTAGGAGCGTTACATAGGACCAGTAGATATGATATCAAGGACGTCTACAATTCCACCCCATGGACGTTGAGCCTACACTGACTACATCCCTAATTCCACTCTAAGCAATTCCATCTTGACCATTTCGATGTGCCCTTTCCTCCGTTGTATGTCTGATCGCAACGAACTAGCCGCAGGATATATTCTAGCAACGTGGTTCGACGAACCTGAAAGACGATGAAACCATGGCATTTCCTTTGTATGGAAGTGATGTATTTACCCCTTGTAACTGCTATCCCTTGAGCTGCGGTTTTAGGTATGAAAAGCTCTGTTACGTAGTTCGTGATGATGGGCGAAGGGCGAAGGGTAAGGTAGTTCTAAGTCCTTTATTCTAGGGTTAGCTATGGAAGACATGCGTTGACTTTCAGGTTCTTCGTCCTAGACATCCTTCCTTGTTCATGGCTTAGTTCTTTCGGTTGGATGTGCGTGGAGAGTTTGTTTCACTTCTGGTATTTTAGTTCTATTTGTTATGGAAGGCTATTGGGAGGGATGGATTAGGTCGACGGTGATGGGAGTGATTTTGTTGGATTGGATATTTCGGTTGGATGTTGGCTTGTGTCCATGGTGTTGGTGATGTTGTTTATGGCTGGTGCTCTGACTAGAATACTAGTGTAGTTGGTGTTGTGTGGGTTGGCGTTTTGTATATCCTCCTATGGAGAAGGTCCTGGACGTGGGAAGATGATTGATGGTGGGCTGCTGGTTATCATGGAAGGGAGGTATGGCTGATAGTAGGCTTGAAAATGAGGCGGAAAAGATTCGAGAGTATCCCGAATGCATGCTTGTGTAGACACGCTCTTTAATAGAGAAAGGTATCTTGTGGGATAATAGTGCTTGATTAAGAAAATGGACGCAGATGCTTGAGTATCATCATGGAGGAAACGTATGTGTTCTTGTCTGGATACCAATTGCAGTGATGGGGTCGGCATTGGGTGATTCCATGGGTCGAGCAACTTGAATCAAGAATATGGCTTTACATCTCGACCCGAGGATGCCACCATGAGCTCCAATAGGTGCTCAACACTCTGCCAAAGAGATTGAATTTCTTCCAGTCGACTGCCGGCTAATTATTGGACGTTAGAGAGGGGAGTAGAGAGATGACCTCCGAGAGGAAAACCGAGGGAAGGTCGAGACGCTTTCACTTGCCCTATGAGTCAGACAGTATTATTTTAGTTCGTGCTGAAGTTGGTTCACAGTAGAAACGGCATTTTCCCATATTTCGATATGAGATTTTGCACGCCGGCCGAAGTTGACTCACTCTGATGGAAGGTCGGAAGGCATCTCGGTGGATCAAATCGAGAAGCTTCAGATCAGAGCCGAGCAGAATCTTGGAGAGCGCCCCCGGACTTAATTTCAGAGTAAGACTGCACTCGTAAGCCGTAAGGCTCGACTCCGCGGGCCTTTCTCGTCTCACGTTGACAGCTCGAAGAGATTTGACGGCACTAACATGTGGTGTATATTCCATGACCGTCCCTGTTGTGTTTGGTCATCACTCTCCTTACTAAGCTCATGAGCCTTTGGTGTTGCTGTCTGTCACGCTCTTTCCGTGTTCGATCAGCCAATCCTGATCTCGTGATCAGCCACCTCACTCGCGTGTACAATGTGGTGTAGTGTCTTGCGTGCATACCCGTTCCATTGCGTTGCATTGTAGTCAAGGTCAATGCGAAATGCGTACCGAGCAAACGCTCATACTCGTTTGGGCATGATAAAGTAGGTAAAGTCCTCGAGGCTTACGGAGTATGGAAGGCTGGATCTAATTCTCGGTTACCAGCGTCATCCGGCACTCATTTTGCATGCTTCAAGCATGCAATGACACCTGGTATTTGGAGGTTTTCGTCTACTTGATCTCGAATAATGCACGGCGATCTTCGGTATTCTATCATGTAATGAAACTGTCTGCAGGGGCCAGCATGGCATATGCTCAGACAGTTTCCTCAGCAACAGAACAAGACTTGATGCGGTTTTCCGCGAGCCTTATTGAATGTACGGCCTATCTATCGGCGGAGGCAAGGCCGGTCAGATAACATAAGGCGAACGCATGAAAGGAAGTCTTGCGCTCGGGGCTGAAGAGAGGTGTTCATCAGCGGCATCTCCCGTGCTTCTGTGATATGTTGCAAATCGATCCCTTGGATGCTGCAAGTTGCGATGCTTGCATACTACTATGCGACATGTTTTGAGCTGCACTCATAAACAAAGGCTAACTGAAGCTTTCTACTTGACGTTGACGAGTGGCAGGCTAACGATGAAAGACTAGGAGTTTGAGGAGTCTGAGCCACACATGGTCAGACATTACGGATTTCGAAAGCAGAGCTATGGTATTACATTCAAAACGTTGCATTAGAGTTTATTCCAACCCCGTCTTCTATACGCTGTAGAGGCTGTCCGGGTAATCTGAGAACACACCGGCTCCACAATAGCTCTCCTGGGCACGTTACCCTCATTCCCTGTCACCAAGGCTGGTGAAACCCATGTCCTCTTAACAAGTGGGATCTGCATTAAAGAAGTCTTCCCGCGCCATACACTGTGGCTTGCATATGACGAGCGGCAGGCCCGTCCCCCCTATCCTTGCCTGTCAGATCAAATCGACTAGCCTGTGCTCTGTGCCGGTCCAACTCATCGTACATTGCAAGGCACCGAAGTCGGTACAGGAACTCCAGCCGTGGTCCACAAGGCAGATGCGAGTGAGGAGCCAAGCATTCATCCGAGGAGCTTGGCAATGTAGAGCGAAAGGGAGGCAACATGAAGATGATCAGAATTCATCAAGCGTGCCCCAGATTTGATACCCATACATGAACGCTCTTCAAGACGGGCATAGAAATTATTAGCCTCACATCTGCAGACTGGAAGCTGACATTCTCATTTCATCTTCATGTTATGAGCGAGAGCATCCATGCCGAAGCCAAGGAGTAGGCTTTACAATCTCCGATAGGCCTCACTCTGACCATCATACTTGAATATCTAGGAGATCATGGACGTTTGCGAAAGGTGATTGCTTGGCATTTCTTGGCTAGATACAATACTGACGACAGGATTAATCAAGGAAAAAGTCTACACAGGCGATAGAGACATGCGGGTAGTTCTACACTTTCTTGACAAATGGAAAAGACAGATATGATGCAAGCAATCAAAGAGGCAGCGGCACGACTTCAACCTCGCCAGACTTCAACGTAGGACCCAAAGGTGAAGACCAATCATGTCGGACGGGAGGCGCAGGACTTGGGATGCTCGTGCTCTACAGCTGTGGCTCGAGCACATGTCACTGGGCAGATCTCAGACAGCGTACCCAGTTCCCGCAAGTCGATACCCCAGTCATGCAGATGAAACCCTGCACGCTTGTTGAGTCGACAGTATCTACTACTACCATTCAGTCATAATACTCAGCACAGGCTGACACATCCGAAGGTGAGGGGGGGGACGTTGAAGCGATCGACCTCCGTAAGGTACCTAAGGTAGGTGTCTCTGGATGCTTGGATCCTAGACCCTGCACAATGCAAGCGTCCGCTGCGGGCCTATTCCAACGGTCGCTGGGATGTTGCTATAAGCGCTGGCGATGTCACGAGCGGTTGGAGTGTTTCTGCTTTCTAAGTTCGTTCTAAGTAGACCGACATCTACATAAGTCAATTTTCCGTAGATTAATACAGTCCTTGGTACCCAACTGCTGTCCATCATTTCTCATTCGCCAAAAACCCGAGCGCACCGCTTCGACCCCGCCCTCTCCTTTTCCACCTTTACCTTTACCCATCCGCTATGGCTATCCGGCAGTTGCTACGAGATTATGATTCAGAAGATGTAAATGAAGAGCGGAGCAAGCTTCAAGCCAATGGTGGATCCGAACAGCCACCGAGCCTGATTCGACCAGAATTCTCCCCACGCGAGCCCACGATGGCACTCGTGGATCATGGATGCGACCCGCACACTCTGTTTGACACATTGCATTCTCTCTCTCTCTCGCCACCGTTTCGACGTGTTTCATTCCCAGCGTGCATGTAATACAGTAATAGTACCACCACTCTATCTCACACGATATCCACCTTTCAGGCTTTCACCGATGGCCAACAACGTAGCGCGTGTCCCTGACATGAGCCTGCAGATCGGAGTGACCAATCAGCATCGACAGCCAGATGGGGTGCGATTCAAGCCTTCGGTTCCTCCTACCACAATTCCCACGGGAACCCGGCCAGGCAGCCAATCGTCAGCTTCTAGCGGACAAGTCAGCACGCGAAGCCGAAAGTTCCCCAACCGACCTCTGGTGGCGTCGCAGCTTCCGTGAGATTCGAGATTCGAAACAAGGACCCCGCTTCATCTGGAAACGGCTTTTGCTGACGTACGCAATTCCACCAACTGTGATTGGTGCATCATCTTCAAACGGACTACTGCTGGTCGACTTTTTGTAATGAAGGGATGGTGGAGTACTCCCGTATCGCACGACATTTGGGCCCAAACGGTGCATACTCCGACTCGACCAACCACAAGCTCTCAATCTTCGAGGATTGCAGGCCGCTTGCTCAAGCTTGAAGGGAAAAAGCCTCTGGCAGGCGGACCAGCCACACGTGTATCAGAAATACGCCTCTACTATCAATTTCAATCACTGGCCTTTGAAAGGTGGCGCTAGAGAAGGAATAATCCAATCTCAACGGTCGACTATCAACAGTCAACAGTCAACAACACAGGACTTTCGTACTCTAGCGGTGCATGACAGAGAAAAGGTAATCAAGTTCCGATGCACTAGTCCTTCGGGGCGAGAGTGATGATGACAATCTCACGCCCACCAACACACTGCTGCCATTGCCTTGATCCTTCGAGGCCACATAAGTCTTTCATTATCAATTAATCATTTCGACTTGTTTTTAGAACGGGAGAGCACCAAAGAGGAAAAGGAAAAGGAAAAGGAAAAGGAAATTTCGGGGCACATACTATAGAATAGCCTTTATCTCCACGAGGGAACGCCCTCGGTTGCCACGGATTTCACGTGCTCGCTCACCCTCACCCTCACCCTCACCCTCACCCTCACCCTCACCCTCACCCTCACCCTCACCCTCACTTTAACGTCCAAAAAACAAAACGGCTGTTCGGTAACCTAAAATCCTTCGCTTCTTTCCAAGGCGCAGCGAAGAGTGTGAAGTGTGATTGAGATTATGGGAAGTGTCTATAAGGAAGAGCCAGTGGGAGATCCTGTAAGTATCGGACCTCCCTCCTGACTTTGAAGCTTCAAATCACTTTTCCAAACATTTTCCTCCTCCTATTGCTCTCCAGTATCACATCGACCCCATCCTGGCTCACTCGCCGCGTACTCGCAGCTGGCTGCTGCGTGCATGAGAAGTTGGCCGCTAAAGCCTCTACATACATGGTACTTGCCCCCAGCTGCCGACACTACTTCGGCAGCCTTCCAGCACTTCCTTGTCAACGGCGGGGCACATCGTTTTTCTTAGGAGAACCCTGCTCGCTGCGATATGTCCCACACCATCAACCCTGCCGAGTACCCACCGTCTGATTTTTCTTCTCGCGCATTGTTGATCTTCCCTACGCCCCGATCCATCCCTCACGAATTGACCGCGCTTCACCACCCTCTGCACCAGCGCACATCCCAGATCCCATGTACGAGGTCTTCCCTGTCCTCGACCTCCCTGCTTGACCTTTGCGCCAACCTTTCTTCGAGAAGAACGTTGTGCTTAGCCTGTGGTGACTGCGTGCTGTCCGTCTAGTTCTATGATGGCGATGGGAATGGGAAGAACACCCAGCTGATCGGTGTCATTGCGTCCATAGCATCATCCTCTGCCACCTCACCACCGCTCGATTACACAAAAGTTGCAACATCGCCCTGCAAACATCTCCCAATCGCATCCGAATTCGCCCCATCAAAATCATCATCCAGGCTCGTACCCATCTCCACACTCCTCCAACCACAGTGCGCCGCTGCATCGGTCTCCATATCCACACCCAGCTGGCCCCGGCGGTCACGTCCCCCCCGAGGTATTCTACCAACCACATCCCTACGACGCGCCTATACCGGGGCACTTCACGTCTGCTGGTCCAGATCCGCCCGACATTATGGCAGCTGCCCACATGCAGCAACGACCCTATCCAACCCCCGTATATCATACGCCGCAATCGAACTCTCCAGCGTCGGTGGCTTCGTCACAAGGCCACGACCAACACGCCCGGCTGTACACGCAGCCCCCGCCACAAATGCAACAATCAATGTACGGATACCCTCCGTTTCAAGTGCCACCAAATACGTACCCGCAGCATACGGCGCAGCACCCGCAACAAATGATGAACCCTCAACCTCTTGTACCACACCCATCAAGCCAGGCCCCCATGCCGCACCAGTCGTCGGCCCACGCGGCCGGCATGACGAACAGTCCGCGTCCACACCCAAAGCTCGAGTCCGGCATACCAAGGCCGATGGATCCCACAGCACTGCAGAGATCTCCGCCTGGACCAATGAACGCGAACCACAGCACGTCTTCTGGCCCTTCACACAGTGGCAGCGGTTTACAGACGAGCCAGTCTGGTGGACAAGGTGTCAACCCTAATGCGGCACCAGGACCGATACCAGCGACCACACCCCTTGTCGTTCGCCAAGACGGGAATGGCGTACAATGGATTGCTTTCGAGTATTCCCGAGATCGAGTCAAGATGGAATATACTATTCGATGCGACGTTGAGTCTATCAATACCGATTCGCTCCCGACCGATTTCAGGACCGAGAATTGTGTCTACCCGCGAGCGTGTTGCGGCAAAGATAATTACAAAGGGAACCGCCTTCAATACGAAAATGAGTGTAACACTGTTGGTTGGGCTCTGGCGCAACTGAATGCTTGTCTTCGGGGCAAAAGAGGTCTCATCCAGAGAGCGGTAGATAGCTGGCGGAACAGTAATCAGGACCAGAGGTTACGGAGCAGGCGAGTCAGACGGATGGCCAAACTCAACACACGGAAGACCGTCGGTACGAGTCACTCATCTAGCAGTCACATGGCTGGTCCACGTGATATCGGGTTACCACCACCGGGCACGAATGCATTGACACCATCCATACCGCAGAGGCCGCCTCCCAATATCAGCATCGCAGGTTCCGCACATTTGCACCACCACCACGCTCATGCGGATGGCAGCCAGACAGGCGCGGACGACGTCAGCGGTATGTTTCACCACTTGTCATGAATTGCCATGATTGCGGCGAGCATTGTGCTCTGGCTGGCCCATTCTTGCCAGCACCATATCTGTACATCCTACCTTCGATATAGCATGACCGCTACCCTAGAATTATTTACCATCTTTCGCATGCCATCTTAAAAGCTTCAATCAAACTTCAGTACCATCAGCGCGAAAAAGCGTAGGCTGACGGCATCTGCTTTTGGGATCTCTTAGTGACTGGGGATCTCGACCAACGCCAGCGACTTTCCAAACCATCACCCGCTCCAATCCGTCCGTCCAACGTCTTCCAAGGGCTTCCGGCGTACCCTACTCCCCCCAACCCCTACGGCTCCTCGATGCTTCCACACCTGCACACTGGCATTGACGGACCACCCGCTCACAGCACCGTTTCCGTGTCAATGGCTTTACCCACCAAGACCGAGGATCCCTCACCTTCCCCCGAAATCAAACCCGAACATGCCTCCCTCTTCGGCAAACTCCCCGACGGCAAGCAACGTAAATTCTTCACCGTCGAGGATCCCGACCGGAGTAACCACAAAGTGCGCGTCAAAATGGCGCTCCACGAGTGCCCCATCGAACAAGTCCCCGATTCCTACCGACGAACCAACTCCGTATATCCGCGGAGTTGGTATCCAGTACAGATGCAGCTCTCGCCCTCATCCCGAGGCTCCAGGGGCCGCTTCCTAGAAAGCAGAGACGAAACCTCAGCCGCATCAGCAACCACAGAAGAAGACGCCACAAACCCCGACCTCTACACCCCAACCATCCAAATCCAAGTCCCCCTCTCCTCAGACCACGAAGCCTCCCTCCCCGTCCCCGGCCTAAGCCGCAAAGCGCGCCGGAAAGAAGAGCAGATCAACGAGATGGGCTACCGCATCAGCTGGGGCGCGAGCCGGACTTTTGCAAACCGCATCATGTTCCTGCAGCACAGCATCGACGTTTATCGCTCGAAGGTCCGCGATGGGGTTGTGGCGGGGGGGAAGGAGGTGGAGACTGTGGCGCCGGTGTATGAGACGAGGGTTGGGAAGAGGAGGTGGGTGGAGCGGAGGGTGAGGGTGGGGAGGGGGAAGGGGGGGAGGGGGGGAGGTGGGTGAGAAAGGGATTCGTGGGTTGGAGGAGGCGGAAGTGCTACCGATTGCAACGTGGGCAACTTATGTACAGGAAAAAGTTCCCATGTATCAGGTCCTCTAGAGATACCTCCTAGACTGGATGGGACTGGACTGGACGGAACGGAACGGAACGGATGGATGGGATGAAAGGGATAGGCAAAACAATATAAGTATGATTCATATCACTCACTGCATGCGGAATGCCAGCGTGTGTGATATAGAACAGGCTTGTAAGGTACGGCAGGGCACTGGTTTCAGAGGGTTTCCCCGAGGTACAGCCGAGACGAGTGAGTGCCTAACTGGACTGGAATAGATGAATGGGATGGAAAAGGCTTGGTGGAGATGATTTACAGTACCTTGGATGATTGGACATGGATATCTAGTGAGCTAGCGCTCTTGCGGTCGAATACTGTCGTAAGGCTGATTAAGGTAGATCTGGGTTTTTCGAGGGGAGGGTGGGGTGGGATGGGTGGGTGAACGGGTGAAATGGAATGAGATGGGATGGGATGGGATGGGATGGGTGAATGGCATGCATGGTGAGTGAAGGGAAAAGGAAGATGGTGATACTGCCCGCTTGCTGGACCTATAGTTCATCTGGCATTGCTTTAGAATACCGAATGGATGAATGCTCGCCACGCGGCTGACTATCTAGCTCAAGACCGCTCGCTCGCTCCTGCATCATCTCGATCATCTCGATCTCCTCAATATCAAAATGTAGCATAAGGACCGGAAGGCACCCTCCCATGCTCATAACAAATCCAAAAGACTATCCCCTTCCTTCGCATCCACCTCTTCACGCGGAACCTCAAAAGTGCCCTTCCAAACCCCACGACTACCACCCTGTCCGTCAGTCTTCGTACGTACCAGATTCACATTGTCAGGCTTGTTTTCGGTGAGAACGCCTCCCTTGGCGACATTGACCTCGCTGAATAGCGCGGCGAAATTCTCCTCGTCTAGGCGTTTCAGTCGAGCTTCGGCATTTTCTCGCTCGGCGATGGCGGCGAGGGTTTTGTCGGATTGGATGTGGCCGCCTGCGGCGTAGGCTTGGAATGCTCGGGTGTCTGTTCCGGTGTTGTCGAGGGCGGGAGTGGGAGTGGGAGTGGGATTGGTACGTGGTATGGTATTTGTGGTGTTGTCTGTGACGTCCATAAAGTCTACCAAGTGAGAGGAAGTTCGGGAGTGGAGTGGAGTACGAGGCTGGTCCTGCTTTTTCAGAGAGGAAGTGAGGCGACTAGGGGAAGAGGTGGGCAGCTTCTTTTTCTTTGGCGATGGGGTTCGGGTTCCCTTGACCGTGGCTTTGTTCTCTTTCTGCGACGGAGAGGTGACTCTGGCGCCGTCTTGATCGTCAACGTTGCATTCGCAGTCCCCTTTACATGCATCGTAGCACAATTGTGAGCACGGGTGACCGCATTCAAGAGAGCGGGTGCAGGGTTTCTGGCAGTCGATGAGATCATGGGAGAAGCTATGGCATCTCCATTAGTGTTGGCTAAAGCAGAAAGGGATGTCCAGTCTCACGGATGACAATTCAATGCGCAGACGTGTCCGCAAGGCATCTCGTCTCGGCATGGTCTTGTACAACCTCCATCGAGACCCCGAAAATCATGAGCATCTGTGCAGCGTCAGTCAGTCCATTCTGACATATCCAAGATTGACCTACCTTTGACGTAGGTCCTTTCGTTATGCCTCTGACACGTCAAATGCAAGTAGAAGCCGACTCGACAAGGATTCTTCCCCATGGCCTGAACCACATACCACCACAACATGCTTGATTTGCACAGGTTTGGAGCATCACCAAAGAGATAGAAACCGCGCTGAGCACGGGATAATGCAACACAAACACGGTTTTCGACCTCGAGAAACCCGATGTTCGCCCTCTCATTGCTGCGGACTAATGACAGGAGTACAATCGCGTTCTCTTCACCCTGATAGGAATCAACGGTGACGATCTTGAAGTATCTCTCGCCCTGCAGGAGGCGATGTTCGCGCAGCTTTCTCAGTATCAGCTTCCGCTGGCCGTTATAGAAAGTGAGGACTGTGATTTCGCTCGACTCCATGCCGTTTTGGACGAGGTAATCAAAAAAGGATACTACTAGGTCTGCTTCTTCAACGTTCACCTTCGACATCTGGCTGTCCACTGACTCTCGGGCTTTATGTGTAAAGAAGAATGAGTTCACACCGCCCATACCAGGGACTGGAGCCCGGTCGCGGACGGACGGATGGTCTTCTAGGACTTCATATATCGGATTCAGGGCGCGACGAATTTCTGGTATCATACGACGTTGACGCTTCAGCTGGGAAAACTCCACTTTATTTCGAACTAATCGTTCGAACATGGAAACCCCAAGATAGAAAGGCTTGATTGCTAGCTCTTCGTCATTACAATGGGCACGAAGCTGTCGGTGATCACCAATGAGGATGAGGTGTTCCAGCGTCTCGAAGCATGCCACTGCGATAGGAGCTTCTAGTGTTTCGGCTGCTTCTTCAATTATGACGACCTTGGGTTTAAGAGCTTGAAGAAGAGCGCGGTTTTTGCTCAGACCGGTGGTTGTCATCCCAATGATTCGAGCTTGCTTAAGGTAGTTATAGTCTGCCTCCCAACCGCCAATCTTATAATTCTGGCATTGCTTCGCGTGTCGGCAGGCCATCGACCGGAGTTTCGCGAGGATGCTTTCCTTTACTCGTCGCTGCATATATCGGTAGACAGGTCCCCGATTTTCTGTAGGAACGTCCCATAGGTTTCGCTTTTCTAGCTCTGTTTGTACAGTCTGCTGTGTGACTCCTATGGTTTTGTGACCTGTGAAAGGTTCAGCGAACACGATCCGCGAACCTCTCAGAGTATCATAGTCTTCGTCGCCGATCATCTTGCTCTCGGCTTCTATTTCTCTCAGCTGCTCGAATTCGAGGTCAACCTCCTCAATCTCGATGCCAAAGTCTTCTGGCATAGTTCGTTGCTTGGCCTCAACCCGCTCGTCCCCAAGCCACATAGCGATATCGCCAGAGATCGCGTCTTCTCCGCCGGATCTAACCCAATCTTTTGCGCCATTGACCAGTGATTCGAATTGGTGATCTGTAATAACACCGTATTCAAGAAATAAACTTGCCGATAGTGGTTCCTTCCCTTCTGTGAGAGGTCCCAATAAGAAGGTCATCTCCTTTACCATTCGCCTAATCTCGTTTCTGGCATGGTTCCTTTGGCTACCCTTTACGTCGCTGTGCTTGACTGCGTTCTTGACTTCGTATAGTGTCCGCGGTTTGATAATTTCCATATCCGTCGTAAATCCTCCTAAGCGAATGAACTCCGGCTCGAAATCTGCAATACGACGAAGTAATTGATCCAGAGCGTGATTGGTGTGCGCAGCTACGAAAATGGGTGGGTCATCAGGGGCCATATTATTTAGCATTAGATGAATTGCGATTACAGACACGTGCGTCTTCCCGGTTCCAGGGGGGCCTTGAGCGATGGTTATCAGATGGCCGCGAAGGGACAGGGAAGACCAACTAACCTTGCACGATTGCCAGTTGTTTCGTGAGTATACGTTGGAGGGCTTCCGTCTGCGATGTATCCAGTCCACTTGTCAGGGAGCTTGGCCAAGCGTTCAATACATCCACATTGAGGACATCTGAATCCTTAGTGTCATGCCCTTCGAATAATCTGGAAAGGTCCTTGTGAGGTCGAGCCTCAACATATCTGGGCGGCTGGACGTCTCGTTCAATGTCGACGATATGCTCTGCCATAGGAAATCTACTCCACGTTAACTTAAAGTAGCTTATCGAATATACTACGAAAACACCCATCTTACTTTTCTTTTGCCAATTTCTGGAGACCCTGCAGAGTATGACGATGCCCTTCATAGAAACCGTTGCGGGACTCGACCATAAGCCATTCTTCTTGAGGATCAATCTCCAACTCGCCTGGTGTTCCAAAGAAAACATCTATCTCCGGAGGATTCTGCTCAAGCCCAGCAATGGGTCGAGCGGCTATGACGGCGACGTGGCAGATACTCTGGAACATATCCCTTGCAGGTGTCAAAGCAACGATTGCCCCAGTAAGTAGGCGCTTCGACTGTTCCCAATTCACCTTCTTACCAACCCGTCGAAGAGAGAAGGTGATCCGAGCAGCGATCCCACTGTTTGCAAATGTAAGACCAGTAACGTACACCTGTTGACGGTAAGCAGTTGTTGCATCGTTGACGGTAGGATTCAAACTCGTCGGTACCTTCTCATAGATGTATGCGCTGTCGCGAGAGTCGACCTCAATAAGGTGGGGGTCGTTCTGTACCTCAGAGACAGCGTTTCGCAACGGGGCGACTGCATCCTCCCGGAGCAAAGCGTAATGACGCTCGAGGTAGTCCTCCTTGGACTCGTACGGGCCTACAACAATATTCTCTGATATCTCGACATCTTCGTGATGATGCTGACGACCTGAATCGAAGACCTCTTCGGAAGACGGGATATCTCGATATGCCATCCAGCTTGAAAGGTTGACTGGACGGTCGAACGTCCAGACGTATTCTCGAATACTTTTATTCAACTCCATGTCTGGTTTCGTGGTCTTGTGAGATTCTCCATTATCCTGACGGAAAGCAGAACCGCGACCAAAACGCTCAGTGTAGTCCTCATTCATGGCTGAGGGCACGTCTAGGTCAGTAGAGTCTTCATGAGACCACGCAAAGAAAACACGATCATACAATGTCCTGGTGATATGATATAATAGAATGGAGGAAAGACATGAAAGAGAGCAAGAGTTGTTAGAGGCGCGTACTTTGCTCTTCATCAGGCGCCTCAGAAGTTATATCACCGACTAGGCCCCCATGGCCATCCTGTCGAGGATGATCCCTTCGTTCCCCATGGTGATGTAACAGGTTTCCTCTTGTGCTACCTCTAATAACTTGCTGACTGGTGCCATGGCCACGTACATTGGGCTTTCCACTTAACGGCATTGTTTGTAAGCTATTCATCGGCTGGGCTTTCACTTTCAATTTAGCTGTCGATGGAGTGATAGACGCTGCTAGCATCGTCAGTATAGGATCTAATTGATGCAGAAGAGCTCGGTATATACCTGACGACGAAGATACAGCTTGGCTGTAAGTCAGTCTTTGTGGTGTTGACCGGGATTGTGCATAGCCAATGGGAAAGCCCGCGCCTGTTTGCTCAGCTGGAAGAGGCACCTGATGATTGGTACGTGGACCCATTATGGATGGCTTGACGAAATTATGGGTGAAAGAAAGTACGTGGAAAAAACGAATTAACACTCGGTCTCGGAATGTCACTTAAATACCTAAAAGGGCCAGTAGATTTGGTCGCCCAAGCGTGAAGCTCGAGCAATTCATTCTTAAAATGGAAAACTCGCAAGAATGGCAAACTGCATTGGCAGATTCCTGCAACACAATCTACTACCCAGTAAGACCACGCTCTTGTGATCGATCGTTTATCTACAGCTTATCACTAGTCGGCGTGCAATCAATACTTTATGAAGTCTTAGCAGAAGCAGTGAATTCTTGAGCTTCGATTTGATAAAACAATGCATTATCGGAGACGCCGTGCTCGGCTTGCTATACCCTACCAAGTTGACCTCCCTGCGTGGACCTCTTTGCTTTTCTCCTCAAGTGAAAGTTGCTCGCAGCAAGGGACGCTCGTCGTACTTACGCTGAGGGTTAACGTCGATGACGGGATAACGAGATTGACGGTCATTCGAGATTACTGAGTAATTTGGTAGCAAAGGGGAGATATTACGGCCGTGGCCCTACCAGTTTAGCCAATCAAGTCAGGTGGCGACAGTGCAATCTCGAATGACCGTCAATCTCGTTATCCCGTCATCTACGTTACTTATGTTCATTAAATTGGCAAAATTAGTGAAGGAGTGATGAGGTTTAGAGAACCCTGCCAAGAACTATGTATCATACTGATTCGGACTAGCGGTTTGACCACAACCGCTAGACCCCTTTCGAGAGCTAATCCGATAAAGCTTAGTTACCGACTGGCCCGGCTTGGCACGTCTGAGGTACAGAGAGGCATCGCATATGTAATTTGTCTGGATTTTTCAAGTCGCGCTTGATCCCACAGGATGGTTCCCTTAGAAAGGTTACCGGGTCCTGGATTGGCATCTTGGTATAGCTGTTTATGATCATACAGGAAGCGAGAGCATTCCAATGCTAAGGGGCATGGAAGAACGAATATATCTCGGAACGCTACGTGCAGTGGAAAGCTTGTGGTCCGTCTCTCACTAAAGGAGGGTCAAACTCACTGTCTCCGTCTTCTCCCAGATGGGAATGGATCCTTTTGCTGAAGATGAAGATGATCGGGAAAGTGGAGGCTCTCAAGAGTGCAGTTCAGATAACGAACAAGATGGCCAGATGGATGACAGAGAAGACGATGAAATGGACGCAAACGGTGATCCAGATGCCGATGCTGATGTAGAAGCCGGTGGTTACAACGAAGAAGAGAATGAGGATGAGGAGGATGACCAAGATCAGGATGATTCCCAGTATTCTGACCATAGGGTTGCTGCAACCTCCCAACCTTCTTTGCAGAGTAACTCTTCTGAGTCTATGCAAGGCCCGAATGGGCGGGCACCTACGTCTAATCCGAATCCTTCAATGCCTCACACTTTATCATCGCCTTCCCAAGGATCTACGGCTAGTAACGGTTTCGGCATTGAAACCCTCAAAATACGTCCCGAGGCATTGACAGCTTTGGTCTACGATATTGTACCTACCATTGCCGCGCCCCATAGCACGTCCATAAACTCCATAACGGCTACTCCAGACCTACGCTGGGTGTTTACTGGCGGTGCTGATGGCTATATAAGAAAATTCAATTGGTTGGAGACCGCCAATGGCAAGTCGATGTTGACTGTTGCTCAGCGACACCCCTTTGTTGACAGCGTAACAAAGGCTGGAGTGCTTATGAGCTACTGGGAGAACAATGAGGATTCTAGTGGTAGCTGAAATTGTCCACGCCTTGCAGACTATAGTAACGCTCATTATGCTGTAGGAAAACCTTCAGAAGACAATTCCTCCATATCCTCAGTCTATTCGCTTGCTGTTCAACGTGATGGTTTATGGCTCCTTTCCGGGCTGGAGTCTGGGGGGATCAATCTACAGTCTGTCCGAGTGGATGAGGGAAAACGAATAACGAAGCTCCAAGGACATACTTCCGCTGTCTCTGTATTGAACCTTGCTCACGATGAGAGATCGGTTCTGTCAGGCAGCTGGGACAAGACTGTTATTGATCGGGATCTCAACACTGGCAAGATACTCCGCAAATTCGAGGGCAACGGAAGTCAAATATCAGCCTTAGAGACTCGGCCACTGTCTAAGTTGCCTGTCCCGGAAGCTTCGGGTGAAATGTTGGAATCAAACGGCACCCTTTCAACCGATACTGAAGATGAGGCAAAGGCCAGTGGATCTTTAGCGAATGGCATTGATCATGAGTCTAAACTTGAGCCGTTGTTTGGGGAGCAGGCCGTCAACGGGAATGCAGGCTCTCCCAATGATTCTCTGTTTGGAGGAAACGATGGTGATTCTTTGTTTGGTGACAATGAGAATGATGCTGGGGCACCATCAGGCGGCGACTTCGTTGATGAAGATGATGACTTTTCCCGAGCCATTGCAGATGGCATGCGCGAGCAGGCAGAGCAACCGGACAATGAGCAAGAGAAGACAGCTGTTGACGCTGAAGGTGACGTGCGCATGGTAGGTGTTGGCGAACCTCTAGAAGCGGTGCCCGTCAAACATTTATCAGAGGCCGAGCACGTAACAAAGGCTGAGTCGGTAGAAGATCAGATCTCTAGCCAAGAGGCGCCTTCATCGTCTGCAATCCCTCCCCAAGGCCTCCCTCATGGTGACGGCCACCTCCCAAAGCCTGACACAGACACATTACCTAAGCCATGTGAAACTCCACCAACGTCTGAATCGACTTTCTTGGCTGCAGCTATCGATGGAAGCCTTCGGGTCTGGGACAAGCGTCAATCGAAACCCATTGCGAAGATTCTACCACAAAATGTCCCTCCCTGGTGTATGAGTGCCACCTGGTCGCCGGATGGCAATTTCATCTATGCCGGGAGACGAAATGGCACAGTTGACGAATATAGCCTGCACAAAGGTTTACGAGGCGTAGAGAGAAGTTTCAAGTTGCCTAACAACAGTGGGCCAGTCAGTGCTTTGAGACCTATGGCTAATGGCCGCCATCTAATATGGTTCGTCTCCCACTGAAAATGCTTGAAGAAAATCTGACCGATGGCAGCGCATCGTACGACATATTGCGATTATATGATTTACAGCAGCAACAGATTTTCAAACATGCCACCGTACCTTTCCTCATTGTTCCAGGGCATAGAACGGGCGTTGTAGCGAGCCTGTATATGGATCCGACTTGCAGGTATTTGATTTCGGCAGCTGGTAATAGAGGTTGGGAAGGTAGTACTACAGAGGTGCTGCTAGGTTACGAGATCGGGGTACCAAAGTAAGAATCTGCGAAGGAAAAAGATCTTATAAATGATGTAAGGTTTCGTTGGAATTTGAGGCGCATTCGATTGAATTGCAAGATACCCATGCTGTTAAGCTGATTAGAGAGGGAAATATCAGATACGATATGTTAGGCGAGTGATTGCATATGGATGAACAGAATAATGCTCTCTTTCACATACCCAAACATCTGAACCGAAAGAAAATGCGTTGGACAATCTGTGGAGAATATCGACTTGGCGTGTTGCTTTGTTCAACACGAGATTGTGGGTGGTTCCTGCTTTGACCACAGTTTGCGCGCAGTTTCTTCACTTCCGTATCATCAACATCCTTGTGAGCGCAACCCCAATCACAAGCAAAACGCCCGATCGTCTGTATACCATAGCTATGCCGGCTTTTGGTACTCACTTTCTTCCAGCTGCTTAGTCCTAAATCCATCGCTACCTTGCTTAAGCTTGAGTTTTGGCTTCATCACCAATCCACCTTGTTCATCTACAAAGGAACTTGGGCACCTCGGTCATTCTCGACGTTCCTATTATTCCAGCCGTTACAATCCACACCACGTCGAAATGCCTTCGCTCCGAGGTATCACAGTCCATGTGACAGACCACGAAGGGAAAGAGCTCGAGGAGTGGGGTGTTCAGCGACTACGACAGAATACTGGGAAGAGCGAGAAGGTCTCTGCATACATTCAGAGCGACACGGGTGTACAGTTTCATGTTTCAGTTCAGCCGCGGATACCCTTTGTCGATGTCGATGACCCTGAGTCAGAATCAGAGGTTGATAGAATAGAAGACATGAAAGCTGGGGAAGCAGATTATGGTGTGTACTGACGCGACTTTTGAGAGATGCAAGTTGATAGTCAGACTACTAGACCTGAAAACCCCTCGATCAGTTCAAAGGGCCAGTGGGTTATCTCAACATCTTCGTGTAGGGTCCGAGGATCGTACTCCTAAGCGCCATCGACGCCCAGGGTATGTCAAGGGCAAACCAGCCCTCTCATCGCCAATTCGAGGACGAAATAAATCCCGCAAGCTTCCGAAATATCGGCTCATAGCTTCCTTGTTCCTCGACGGGAGGAAGACACCAGAGCGCAAGATCATAGTCTACCTTGATCCCACCGATAAGCACTTTGCCCATCCTGATGGTAGAGTGGCTTTCAAACACCGCTGGGTCCAGTCGACAGACGGGACAATGACGGAGAAAGCCTGGGTCTTCAAGGAAAAAGCAATAGAGAGCGCGTTCGACAGATTAATGATAGCAACTACTCAAGCCAGGGAAGAGGGTCGTGACGAAGACACTATCATTGAAGCAATGCAATCTTCGGGCATCGGTAGTGAGGATGATGTTGGGGCAGAGCACAGCACAGTCGGGCAGATCGTCGTAGAATTACGGAGAGTCATCCTGGGCGACCTAAAGTATGACAATAACTATCGATCAAAGCATCAAGCAGGGGATGGTGATAACATTGATATGGCTGGGATGAAGGCAGACGTTACCCATGCAACTGGCTTTGCCAGTAGGAACACTATAGCAACTTCTCCTGTGCAAGTAGTGGATTACTGGAAGTACAAGCCAGAAGAGGGGATTTGGGCTACATTTCAATTCTTTTATAGGAGCGCTGGTACGTCGTCCAATATTACACAGACTTTCATTCACTGTCTTATGTTTCGTAGCTTTGAGGAGTTGGTGGGTTTACTGTCATAGCCACTAACTTTTGTTCAGATCAACTACGCAAATTTGGGTTCCCCGGCTTCCCTGCCCTGCAAAGGATATCCAAGCCAGCTGGAAGGGCTCTCAACGCTCGTATGGCTGAATTGACGCCTTTGAGTATCGCATATCCATTGACACGAAGCCAAGCCAAGTTGAAGCAGGGTATCGAATCCTTTGAAGAGAAAATCAACAAGAAGAACTTCAAAGCACAGGACAAACAGCCTAGGCTTGAATTCGGGTCTGAGTATCATGGTGAGTCCGCCGACGAGGAGACGGAGGTAGAAGAGTCCCATAAATATCCGGCTGCTCCATTGCCATTCCTTGTTCCGAAAGTACCAAAAAGTACGTATGATCATGCTGGATCCTCCTGTTCCACTACCAGCATTTGGTATGGGGCCCTCTCCCATAGTAAATGTTCCTAGAATGAGGCCTGCCTATCAAGCATTGCACATTCTAAGTGAATGTTTTCAAGAGCTTGTTCTCAATTGTGATATCGGTTCTTGAGGCACAATCTATCTCGACGGGGAAATTATCTTGGTGTTCTCAATGCTAACATTATAATTTCATATAGTTGGTCCTAAGAGAAACGTTACAATCTCTGACTTACCCACGCTAGACCTATCGACTGTGTCCGCTGTAGCTTCGACATTGACTGCAGCGATATCTTTGGTTGACTTGAAGCAGCCCACAGTTACTTCCCCAAGCGAAGGTAGCAAGGCAGTATCGCCCTTCTCCGCCAGAGAAAGTGTCTTGTATGACAGACACAACCACGAAACTCGACTTTACCTTTCATCACAGCCAGATATTGGCGATATGTCTACACCGCAGCAACTTCCTTCAGCCACACCAACTCCCCACACAACACCACAAGACCCGATCCCACCTCCCCTAAGCAGCCTCACCAAAGAAAATCTGGCCAACCTCAACATAGTCTCAGGGTGCGGCTTACGCATCCATGGCGAAACTAGTGATGCAGACGACGAAGACACGGACGATGAGCCGAAGACCGAGTCCGATCTCGAAACGCATGCCGATGACGAGGCCTGTGACTATGTGGCTAGCGCGGAAGAAGATAGTGAGGGTCACCTTGTTTTGCGATCACGGCTCAAGAGTGTTGCGATAAGAAAGAGGACGTATGCTGAGATTGAGGCGGAGGGCAGCGAGAGAGATGGCTTTGTTGATCAGGAAAAGGAGGCTAGGGAGCATGAGGCCTGTAGACAGGAACTCGAGACGGCGGTGCTTCCGACGATGGAATGGGGGAAGGATGAGGGGCGGAATGGCAAGAAAGCGAGGACGGTATTTCGGCATTGTATTTGAGAACTGCGACTTCGGCCATTACTTCCGTCTGGAGGAATAGCTGATCGCACTACGGAGTACGGGGAGGGATATGGTGTATAAGCGTGCAGAGCAACTCCCAGGACTGGTGGAGTCTGGGATTGGGACTTGATAGGAATGGCGGCGTCCACGGTGGGATGTTTTGACGCGCGAAGCCTGAGACAGTAGGTTCTGGATCCGGACGGGCTGCTGATTTGGAGACTTCTTCGGAGAACAGCACGTTATGCATACTTGTGAGAGTCTGTGATGGCGAGGTGTTGCTACTCACAATGAACCATCGGTCTAACGACGTCAGTTACGGTCATTGTTTGCTTGGGTACAGTTCTAATCATATGCCATGTCTTCGTACGCTCCATTATCGCTATGCACAGAGGGACCTAGAAACGCGAACAACGGTCACTCAAAGGTCAAGAAGCCTGTGGTACCGACAAATGCTAACCCGCAACGCTCCATCATGCCTTCATAAGTAGCGCTCTGATCTCTGCAACTACACCCTTGACCCTCGGCTCCTTGACAGCTTTCTCCGCTTTCCCCAGCGCGGACGACAGGTCGTAAATGTCTTTCCCAGCTTCGTGAAGCTCCTCGCCCAGGCTGAGCAGTGTGCCAGCGGCAACGAGGGCACGATATACAGCTTCGGAATCGGTGGCGGCGGAGATGAGAGAGCAGAGATCATCCAGCAACAGCAAGCCCTTGTCGATCGATGACGGGAGCGAGGAGTGCGATGATGAGGTGAGTAGGACGCTGTAATTCAAATACAGCGTTGCAGCCGCTATGGTCAAGTTGCGGTTTGCAGTTCCAGCGGACGAGGTTTTGACCGTGTCGTGGATCCTATCGAACTCGGTATCCGCTAAACTACGGCCTTGGGCCGTTTCGAACAAGTTTCCGAAGGCTCGAGTCCCAAGCATTGTGTTGTTTTCCCGGTCTTTGTCCTCGAAACCACCGGTGATTAGTACATCGATGATATTGCCGTCGGCACGATATTCAGCTACAGCCGGCGTAGCTGCAGCCAGAAGGCGAAGTAGGTCCAGGGCAGGGAGGCGATGCGATGGCGGCCAAGATGTCAACATGTACACCACAAGTGCTACGCCAACCGTAAGAGCCGAATTCGCGGTGGGTGTGCCAGCTAAAGCGCCTTGTAGAGGTGACATCATGTTCTCCAAGTCAGCCAATAGCTTTTGGTCAAGAGCAACATCTTTAGACCCTTCGCTGATTAGTTGCTGATTCAATTCCTCAATTTTCTTTCGAACAGTCCGAAGATTGGCGGTTTTGATGCATAGATAGGTTGTTTGAGGAAGGACTCCGGGACGGGATCCAAGTGATTGATTTGAAGGAGGTGCAGTATTCTGCTGACCGGGTGTGTAGGCGCCGCTGCCCCAGGGATCAGAGCCCACTGGTGCTTGGGACGATTGGCCAATGGTAGCACCAGCGGTATTGGTGGTTATGAAATTAGCTACCTGATCCAAATACGTCATAGGAAGCTCATTGTCTTGGACGAATTTTGTAGCAGCTTCATATGGATTTTGTGAGAGGTTGTAGGGCAGTTTCAGTGGCGGCTTCCCGTCCTCAATATCGACATCAAAGACAAAGTCGTAGTCCTGGCCTGCATAGCTTGTCGATTTACCGCTACTACCCACAGCGTCTACCACGGTCCCAACCCGGGTCCATTGTCCGGATCCTTGGGACCATGTATGGGCGCTCACGCTGCCATCTAATTCCTTTATCATGACCGTTTGGCCTTCTTTAGTGCCTGATTTTTGGGTTAGGAATTCGGGACCCGGTAGTTTTTCCTTATTGACATCGCCGACCTGTTGTTGCGGTATTGCAGATGCTCTCACGGAGTCATCAAAAGCTTCTATTGCTTTAAGTTCTGCTAGCCGATGTTTCGTTCTCGAAAAGATGCGGACTTTCCGATCACTAGCTCCACTGACAATATCCCCATTCTCTGAACATGCCGCCACAGACCAAACCGATATGGCTGGATGGGTAATCGTCTGTACGCATTCGGTTCCTCTCCATATTCGAACTGTCCGATCTTCCCCTGAGCTAGCTAGCTCACCATTTGGCAAGCTGGCAAGAGCGTAGATGAAGTTTTCGTGACCAACTAATTCGCCAACTTGGCGTCCGTCCAGCTTCCACAGCCGTATTGTTCCGTCATTGCCAGCTGAAGCGAATTCTGCTTCTGATGGGTGAGTAGTCGGGAGTCGACATAAAGCCCGGACGGGCTCCTTGCTGGCCTGTATAGCGTGTGAGAACTTCCCTCTCGAATCAAAGATCCTTATTTGCGTGTCCGCACACCCTATCGATGATGCAATGAGCAACCCTGCTAAAATCGAGTGTCATCTAGAGGATCGTGGTAGTCATACCTGTTATTATGGTATCTTTGTTATAGGCCAGCACTGTCCACACACTCCCTTTATGCCCTTCTAACAGGGCCTTGCAATCCCACTTTCCGACCGCCCATAACCTGGCCGAGCAGTCCCAGCTGCCGCTTACGATGAAGTCTCCCGCCGGACTCACGTCCAGCGCGCACACATTGTGGCCGTGGCCTATCAGCAAAGCCTCAGCATTATCTTCAGGTGGCTTCCCAGGCTGCCGAACCTCTATTATGGTGTCCTTCCCGCCCGATATTATTAGGCCATCTGGGAAGTCTGTGGATGATGGGAGATATGCGACAGTATTGATGAATGTGGAGCCGTGCGAGATCATTGAGCAGTCGTATTTGGGAGGATTTTCCGAGAGGAGCTTCCACAGGCGGACTGTTGCATCTCTCGAAGCAGATAGAACAAAAGTCGGATGTGGGAAAATGACAGCGCGGACCTAGTACTGCTCAGCCAACACAACTAGGCCTCGCGATCAGGTGCTTACATCGTCCTCATGCTGCTCAAGGGAGGCGGAGAGCTTGTAGTCCCCCATATCTATGTTGGACGATGGCGGCGGGGGAGATGCAACTTGGGTCGAATGGTACTTCTCAACAGTGCGTGAACGTCGTTCTAAGCGACTGTACGCCGCCAAAAGTCATAAAGTCCTAACATGTTGAGCTTTCATCAAGCGGATTGAATATAAAGTACTGCGTACTTAGGGTGATATTGACTAAAAACAACAAGCGATTGCTAAATACATCTTCAAATTGTCTTGGCGTGTTTCGAAAAGGATTAGCGCTCTGCCCTACGCTCCAATATGATACTTTATGGCTTTATACCTTAGTTTATGCACTCTTTCTTTGTTCTTGTCTTTCCCCACAGACCTCTGGCACTTGTACAGGGCCGAGGTAGCTTCACGTTCTCCTATTCACTTGGACACGATCTGCCAGACACATCTTCACGACTTTATGACATCTCATGCCATAGTTGGGTGGGATCGTTGATACCGACTTCAAGCTCGCACGCCCACCATCTTTTGCTTCATCATTTTCATTTGGATCACATGCACATGGAGCTTGCGTACAACTGATCGAACAATTAAAACCCTTACGATAATACTACACCACTCGAGTATTGAATCTAGGTCTCATTATCCTTTCGAGCTCTCGAACTACACCGCTTGTCTTTCTTCCTAACTAATACCCTATTCACCACCATGGCTTCCGGTGAGCCTCTATGTTCTTCTAGCGGTTCTGCTTCGATGCCTTGCCCCCCCACCAAGTACCAGCTCCCAGACCTGTGACCGAGCGATCCGAGGTATAGTGAGATTGCTAACAGCTACCAGAAGTCGCAAAGGCAGTGCCGTTGACATGCCATGGGCATTCCCGCCCAGTCACTCATCTTAGCTTTTCCGACGTCGTCGATGATAATCAGTATTACATCATTTCAGCATGCAAAGGTTTGCGAACGCAAGCTTTAGCAATGGTAACAGGGTTGCTAAGGGCTTATAGACAACAATCCCATGCTTCGGGATGGAGTGACCGGCGACTGGTAGATTACCTTCTCCCAGACTTGGGAACAATCGTTGACGTATTACAGGATCGGCACGTTCATTGGCCACAAAGGAGCATGCTGGCAAGCTCGTCTCTCCTCTGATGCAACTATTGCAGCTACGGCATCTGCAGACTTCTCAGCGTACGCTTAACCTCCTTCGCTCGTATACCTCAAGCAAAGGCTGATGTTCGTTGTGTGATAGCAAAGTCTGGGACACCCACACTGGCGAATGCATCCATACTCTCCAACACGCGCACATCGTCCGCGCTGTCGCCTTCCCCTCCCAACCCCGCCCTCAAATCCTCGCAACTGGTGGCTTCGAGAAAAAGCTAATGATCTACGACCTCTCCCAATCGTCTAGCTCACCACACAGTGATTCCTCTTCGCCAACATCACCAACCTTCGGAAGGACGAACGGCAATGCTACAAAGTCTACAGCACCAGGGTTCGAGATTGCTCCTGGCGTGCACAAATCGACGATCAAGTCAATAATATGGGGCGGGAATGCCAACGTCCTCATAACTGCCTGCGAAGATAAGCAGATCCGCTGGTTCGACATTCGGAGTCGCTCACCCATCAGTACATACGCTCTTGAGGGCGCTATAGGGTCCTGCGAACTGAACTCCTCCATGTCCACCCTCTCAATCGCGGCAGGTAAAAAGGCCTATTTCTTTTCCGGTACGACACCAGGCCAACTCATCAAGTCCGTAACATTCCCCAAAGATGTGGCTTCGGTGGCCGTGCATGAAGATGAGAGAAAATTCGTGACGGGTGGAAATCAAGACACGTGGGTAAAAGTGTGGGATCTAGATTCAGATGGAACAGGAGAGCCTCTGGACGTGTGGAAGGGTCATCATGGTCCGATCTGGAGTTTGGGGTTCAGCCCGGACGGCAAGCTCTGTGCCAGTGGGAGTGAGGATGGGACTGTGAAGCTGTGGAAGTTTTGCGAGGGCGGCTATGGTCTTTGGAAATGAAATGAAATGAAATGATGGGTGTAGTAAGAGTCTCTTCGCTATCTTGATTGACGGAAGGTTGCCATAGGACAGGCGTCAGAAGGAGGGTTTTATGCATGCATCATGGGCGATATCATGGATGAGGAGTTGGAAGGCCATCTGGATTCTTGCTACCTTTGATGATACCCCTTACGTATCGACATAGATGCAATTTGAGACTCGAATACAGTGAAATATTCAAAATTCATGGGGCGAGGGTTGAAGATGCGTAGCAGTCATTATAGTCACTTGTCCTTTGCGTGAGCCCACATGGTTCCCTTTGAAGGTATTGAGCCACTGCGATTGGAGAAGACATATGGTACCTATGTAGCTACCTACACCTTCCTGACTAGCGACCCATTTACGGGGACCTTTCAGTATGGGTCAACTCGCACGAAAAACATCATTGCCAATCTTTCGGAGTTGTGTACATTCGAACTTCAAGTGCAGGCTCTAACAGATCTTACTTGTACAGCATAAATAATGCACCCCGTCGAGAATCTAACAGACTGAATTTGGCCTTTCTGATTCAATTTCAACGAAGGCTTACGTGATCATATCAATGTCATCATCCTCCATAGCCGCCGTTGTAGCCGGAGCTTCCTGACTTGGTCCACTCTTGGCCGTTCCTCCGTTTACTTCGTCTTTCGACTTCCAATAATCTTCCATCTCTTTATCCAAGTCTTCCTGAGTCTTTCTTGGCCGTCCATTCGCTAACCTAGGCCCTCTCTCCCTCTCCCTCTCGCCTCTTCCCCCGTCTCCGCCGCGACCCCTTCCCCGAATGGGACTCCTGGTCCTACTGATCGGGCTTCTACGCCTCGGACTCCGTGTCCTGCTGCGTCGCCGCCGGTTGCTGCTCGCAGAAGGTACGTAGCGATCTACACCGTCTGGTGGTGGTTTCTCCACATTTGTCCGTCTCGGTGCGCCAGGGCTGCGGCTTCGGCTTCGAGTAGCTGGTGTTTCTATTCTGTCAAAGAGACTTCTGCCGGGTTTCACAGCTGTGTCGAACGGGTTTCGTTGCGCCGCTACTCGGCCACGTATCAAATCGATGCTTGGCGCAGTGGGCAAAAGTGTTAGGCGAATAGGTTGTCCTGCTGCATTTGCGCCATCGAATTCGCGAATGGCGCGGTTGGCGGACGATGTTGTCTGGTATGTTATGAACGCTGTGCCAGCAGAGCGGCCGGAACGGTCGTATTTGAGGGAAAGCGAGGTAACGGGGCCGATCCGCGTGAAAAGATCCTGACAGTGGAAACAATTAACTAGGCTTAAAAATAGTGCAATTAGGGAGAGGTACTTCAAGATCATCTTCGCTAAGATCGTAGTGCAAATTATCGACGCGAAGTCTGGCTCCGGCTGATGATCTGATAACGTATTAGTCTGGATGGCTATATGGTCTTGAGGTTATGTTCGTACAAGGCCGGCTCTGGAGAGTATCGGTCGATACGAGTATTGCGTGGTTGGCGGTAGGGTCGTTGAACTGAGAAGTGTCAAAAGGTATTCAATTGGTGTGGTTTCCAAGGGTGACTGACGTGCAGAGTGAGGATCATCGTCGAACTTGTCATGAACCCAGTCTCTGTAGCGACGTCAGCATTTAATTGTCTCCCGAAAAGCCTCAGGATCCCGGTCATTTACGAACGTATCTATATTTTCTGATGTTACGTTTCTGTTGTTCCACTATGTCGCCACGAAGAAGGGTACTATGTCAGCCAATAGCCATGCATGTTTGTGGAAACAGCACTGCTGCGAGTGTTCCGAACGTCGATATTATCGAGAGTAGAGGATTCGCCAGTTGCGGCTGATAGGATACGTCGCAGGCGACGTGGGAGGGGGGATCGGGTGGAAGAACCTATGATAGCATGTTAACTTTAGACATCATTCTTGCTATCAGATTGGTGACAGGGGAAAGAGCCTAGGAGAAGTACCTTGCTTGCGTCGTCGCGGGGCCAGTTGTTCTGACGACGGCCTTGACTTCCACGGTTGCCTTTTCTCTATACCAAAGAACGTTAGTGGGAAGACGAAGAAAGGAAGAGGTCATGTTTACCTGTCGCTCGGAGATCATATCTTGAAGTGGGCGGTCCATTCCTTCGAAAGTATCGTATTTGTATGTCCAGTGGCCTCTTGTAATTTGATCGATTTGGTCGTCAAGGTGGGCGCCTCAATGAAGTAACAAGTCTGGTGCACTCCGATGTGTGTTGCACAGGTGTTTAGGTACTTAGTTGAGGATATTGTTATTACGAAGGAACGAACGAACGATTTAGCGTTTCCAAGAGTTCTTGAGAATTCTTGGCGCGATGCTAAAATTGTCACACTTGAATACATTTTGTAGCATATTTACACTCGAGTATTACAGTCTTAGCGGTCTCAAGATCGGATCCCAGTGAACGATCTATTGGTTGTGCGTTACATGCTAAACGGTACTCATACAACTGTGATACTCACGCAGAAGCCTGTGGGAAATCACAATCGAAGGTCTTCCGTCTATGGATGGCTAGCCTCTTTCAACATTCTCACAGCTCCAGTCCAGTCCATTCATATAACTCTTCGCCTCCCAGACACTTTTACGTCTTCTTCCTATGACTGATGCCATCGTCTATACATAGGTTTAAGCGACCTAAACAGTGAGGTGGTAGAGTGGAGTAATTCAAGCGTCTCGACCAAGATCAGAGATTTGTTTTGTAACGCAGGTCGCTATGGAGTGAAATCCGACAAAGAATTCCTCCCGCTGTAACAAGTCAGATGTAGAGCAAAGCAGGCAAGAATGAGACGGTAGCAAGAGGCATGGTACCATTAAAAGTACGCCTCTCGAACAGTACTTTGGACCTGCCCCTGCTTTATGGCCCCGCTGCCAGAAGGGGGTCGTAAACTATGATGATGGTTTTGAATTACCGGCTGCGGAATCTTTGTTGGAGTTTGAGAAGGTAAGACTGGCGTAGGCAGAGGTTCCTCATCATAGTCATCTAGGATATATTCTTGACTTTGTGTACCTTGATCCTGCATCGACACTACATCCATTGGCTGTTGTTCGTGCCGCTGCTTCTGGGTTTGCTGTTGTTGCAGGGCTGCCCCATTTGGATTTTTGGAATTTTTATTGCCTTTCTTTCCTTTTCTACCTTTCATCTTGGCCTTTTCGAGAAGCCGCCGCTTTTCAGCCACGCGCTTACGCTCTCGCCGATCTTTGGCCTCGTACTGTCTAATCAGATGTTGTGGCGGCCGACCGAAAAGGCTCTCATATTCGCAGAATTGACAAATCCATACGTCTTCTTCTCTAGACGGATGATGGTAATTACTATACTCCTGTCGCAGACGGCGGTCACGCGCAGCGATAGCATACTGCTTTGCAAGTGGACGGCGGGGTTTCTTCTGTTGCTGGGAAGGTTGTTGACTTGGACCTGGCTGTTGGGCAGCGTTATGTCCCGGCTGGTTTGCCATGTTGGGACTTGTTTGAGTTCCCTGAGTAGCAAAGCCCCTACTGTTCTGCGAGATCCGGCTCCTAGACTCGAGTGTAGTGTCCTTCTCCCAACGAGATAAAGGGCTTTGATCTGACCAAACCATACTCTTTGCAGAATCCGACTCGCATGTGAATGTAAATTGTGTCTTTGCCGAGCTAGGTTTCTTTGATAACTGCTGCTCGAACAGACTAGCATTCTCTTGACCTCTTGTCGGTGTACTCGGCAGAGCTGCTGCATTTGCAATGGCTGCCGAGATTATACCCTGATCAGACCTTTGCGTAGCTGCAGGCTCTGCGACCCGGTCAGCTTCAAAATAATTGCATGATCGCGATGACTCTATTACCTTTGAGCTCAGCACTGCCACTTGGCCCATACCCGTTCCGTTGATAGAGGGAGCGACCGGCTCGGGGAGCGTTAGATCCATTGACCGAGACACCCAATGGACTTCGTCCACTTTGATGCCGCGCAGCAGTTCTCCCGTAACGTCCTCTGCCCGCGCCAGACAACCCGTTGCCAGAAGAGACAGCTGGGAGGGCCGAGCTACCTGAGCCGTAATAGTGTCCAACGCCACTATCGGCTTCTGCTTGCATTACATCCACCTCTTGTGCCGAGGTCAACCTCATATGAGCCATTTCAGCGGACAGCGATGAGTGATGATTTCCAAGTGAACCTGAGATGGGTATCTTGCGTTTCTTTTTATTACTCGTATTTTCAAAAGAATCATACCCATCGACAGACTCATTGGACGAAGCTGTCGACTGTGGTATAGGTGGCTTGATGTATCTCGAAGGGTCATGCCTTGCCAATGTTTGACCATTTCTCGAGGTTGAAGTAATAATGGACCCAAGTCTCTGGCGCTGGTCTTGATGTGATCTCATAAGCATAGCTTCGTCATCGCTGCCAACGTCATTTCCTTTGAACTGGTAGCTGTTCTTTCCGATCCCATTATTACTCTCCATGGAAACTATGTCCCCGTTGGCCATATCTTGAGCAACTCCATTTGCACGCTTGGATAATTCATTGAATGGAGTTTGGAAAGGCGGTGTTCCAGAGATTATCTCCGATGCGTACAAGATTGAATCTGCAAGTTCTGATGATACTCGTGACCTTAGGCGTCTCTTTGGTAGGGGACGAATAGGTCGATCTGGATGTATCGAGGATGTCGTGTCTGAGTATTGTAATTCCAGCGGAGAAGGGGGCGAATATGTTGGGCCTGTAATGTATGGGACTGTCAGTTTAAACAGCTCCCTAGTATGAATGCCCAACTTGTAATCATGAAAGTCTCCAATGTGGCTATAGAGAACGTCTTGCCGGACTCTGGTCGACTGTTCTCGTGATAGTATCGATAACAAACCGTCATACCTAAAGCTGCGGTCGCCATAGTGTCACTAGTCTCTTCTCGGGACGTCCACGCGTAGCTCTTGTTGACTCGTTATAGTAGATGAATGGGGCAGGTTGAGGTTTAGGGGAAATCTTGTGGCGGAAGGAATCGTCAAAAAGGGAGAGTGCCTAAGGAGCGAATGTAAGCTTCTGTTGACGGCTATCAATGAACGAGTAGTATCTGGAGCTATGGAAGACGCTGGTGTCCATATTCCATAGCTCGGGCTTGTCTTCCCTAATTGCCCTTACGAAGCTTGCTTTGACTCGAACAGAGAACTTCCTTACCAATACTGAAATGAGTATTCTTCAGCACTGCACGAGGAAACAACACCCGCACGAAGAGAACCGAGGAGCAGCACAAAAGAGGAGAGCTCTTTGGTCAGGTTTTGTCTCTTGATCAAATCGAATGCATACACAGATTTGGAGAAGCAACATGATCAAATCAAGCCACCGAGATTATACATTAACTTAGTCATAGCGGTAGTTCTAGTTCTAGCGGCGTTTGGGCCCGACATCCGGATACCAAGTTTCAATCCACATATCCCTCCCTCATTTAACACTAATCAATGCCAAACAATGGATTTATAACTTTCCATATCCAGGTGTCAATGGACCGCCTTGGGTTTTAACGATATCTTTTCTCAAATATGAGCTTTCATGTGTTATCAATCATCGTGTCTATTGAATGGAGAACCCCTGCCGTCCGCACCATTATGAGAGCCACAAAGAAATCAATGCTTGAGCTTAGAAAGGTCTTGTAGCGGTGGGCGGAGGAGATGACAGGCCCGATCGTCTTCTCTTTGATGATCATTAAGAAGTATAAGTGCCAAGTAGTGCACCCAATTCTCCATTGGAAAGGGTCAAAAACGACCCTCTTGGGAAGCCAAGGTCCTTGAGCATCACGTAGTATTTGGGTGATAATCTCTACGCTTTGTGCCAAATGCTCAGTCATCTCACAGCCTGACGACCTCATACGAATGTTCATACATAGCAAAGTCAATGGCTACGCTAGCTAATGAGTCAGATAGAACGTTACATATAGACTAGAGCATTGAAAACGTCAAAAGTTGCGAGTATGAATGCCTTCGTAGTCATGCTTGATTGCCATACGTCTGTCAACATGACTTTCCTCGTCCACTAGATTGACTCCCATATTTCGTCTGTTGTCTGTGTATATAATCTACCGGATCTTCAAATCATTACTAAACAATCAGGAGAAAGGATTGTGAGACAACCACAAAGCCTCTGAAATACCGACATGAAGTAGGGTCCTTGCACGCATCGAATCCCACCTATGTTATGATCCACCACGATCAGCATTGTAACTGATTCAGCATCTCGCCTGTGTCTAACTTGTAGCGACTGAGTATAGTACGAAGTAGTGATATAATAAAGTACGGGATCTGGTATTCTAAGGTATTAGCTTCGTTTTGCTATTCACATATCAAAACATCCACGTTCGTATGGTCCCCCGTAGAATATCTGGCGGCTGTGCGGAGAGGCGGAACGCTTCCGTGCATGAACATCCTTGTTGGTCACCATAGAGAGTCGCTGTTTGGGGTACTTTCCCTCGAGAATCCTCGCAACCTTTTTCCACATGCTACGAAGTATTCCAATCGATCAATCCCTAATTTGAGGTCTTCGAAAGGCATTACGTCTCTGCCAAGCGGCCACCTTCACTACAGACCCAACCATACTTTACGGCATACCCTGAAGGACTTCTCCCTCCTGCCCCCTCAACTTCTGGCTGCGAATCTAAATTACACCGACTTGCACGAGTCAAAGGCGTTGTTGAAGTGTCACCTTGGTTTTGGCATATCCCAGTGACCTTGAGCCATGTCTGGCTGGCCGTAAGAAGGCACAGACTAGTCATGTCTCCTCGTCGTTCCTCTCGCGCACGCACCACGCAGCCCACGCCTACTGGACCCCAACACTCCAGTTCCTCCTCCTCCTCCTCCATAACGTCTGGTCGTGCAAGTCGCAGCGCAGGTCCGGACCACAAGCCGTCTCCGCAACGAGGCTCTGTCATAGCACGATCGCAATCCTCGGAAGACCGCGATGCTTCATTCAAAGCGCAAGCGCGCAAAACGCGGAGCAGTCAGGAAGACATCAACGCTGAGACAACGAATGCAGTTGAAGATGATGTAGATGACGAAAGCGAAGAAGAAGTGACGAGGTGCATCTGTGGAAATCAAGAATATCTTGGATTGCCAGTGGCCCCTGGTGACTCCAATAAGGGTAGCTCCAAAGGCGATTCAGATCCCGTAACTTTGGCGGAAGATACCACTGGATGGTTCATACAATGCGATGGCTGTAAAGTCTGGCAACATGGGGGATGTGTTGGTATAATGGACGCAGCCACGAGCCCAGAGGAATACTTTTGTGAACAATGCCGCAAGGACTTGCACCAGATTACTACAACTGTCAATGGGTATGTTTTTGTCCAAGCTCTTGTCTGGCTTCTCTAACGTAGCTTCTAATAGGCGAAAATATTCTCTCTATCTTCCCGTTCAAGGATCAAAAGCTGCCAACCCCTCCCCTTTGCCAACACCTAAAAAGTACTTAAAGAGATCGAAGGACAGCAGCAAAGCTGCCCGAGTCAACGCAGAAGGTACATTAAAGGGACGCCGTTCAACTTTGAATAGCCGTGAGAGTCGTGACGCAGCCCTCGAAGAAGCACAGCTCCAGATTGCGATTGAAGAGAGCAAGCGAGATGGTGGCGCTACTAGCATACCAACCGGCGTCCGAAAGGGCAAGCGAAGTCGAAGCCCAAGCGAGGAGTGAGCTTTCCCCTTCCTTTGTGAATGCCTCTGGAAATTCGACCATGACTTAGATAGCTTCTAGACATAATGAAGACACAAAGCGACAGCGGACCGCATCGGGCTCTGCATCTTCGGCCTCCCAGACCAAAAGTCGTCGCCGAAATTCCAATTCGGAAGAAGAATCTGAGAAGCCAGAAAGAGTCAAGAACATACGGGGCGCTGCAGCTCGAAACCATAGGAATAAAGAAGTCCGTGATCGCGAGGCCCAGCAAGAGAAGGAGCCAGCAGACGCTGGCAGGAATAAAGGCCGTACTGAACAAGATGATGGTGATCCTTTCCCTCATCGCAAACGATAATGTGTTCTGACTGTCAATGGCAGAGTTCGGCTCCGTAACTCCAGAGCCTCCCCTTCGGACAGTCAGTGGCAGAGGTAACAAACCTCCCACCACGTTACTCCCAACCCCCGCCCTTCCTGACCCTCCACCTCCCAAATCCTCCCATAAAAAGACCGGCAGGCCCCCAGCGCGCAGAGGTCGTGTCGGCAGGAACCAATACACAAAGGATCGCATCTTACCACATCAAAATGATGCTCATCGCAAATCCTCGCCAGTCCCCAGCAACAGCTCGCACAACGCTGATGGCAGCACCCCACGTGCGAACGGCGTGACAAACGGGCACGGAGAATCCAACGGTCTTGGCAAGCCTTCCAAACCGCGGCACATGAATCCCAATAAGACAACTATGAACGATATGAAACGCCGAGTGGCCAACATCCTGGAATTCATCTCAATCACCCAGGTGCAGATGGCCGGAGCGACGGCAACATCGACGACGACGAAGTCGAGCACAAATACACCGCCCGACAGCAACGGCAGCGGTAACAGCAACGATGATACTCGGGGCTGTAACGGAAAAGGCGAAATGAAAGAAAGTTCTGTCAGGGCGGGACCCTCTGATCTGAATGGAATAGACGAACGGGCGTTTGGGGTATTGAGTAGTCTTCAGATGATGGACGTGCTGACCGGGCAGCTCTTGAAATGGCAAGGGGAGTACGGGAAGTGGGACAAGTGACGACTTGGCTGCTGTCCAGCAATGACAAAGGATGGGCTGACGGACGATGGCGATAATGACGAGGACGTAACGGGCATTAATCACAAGCGGGGTGGGTAGTTTTGCAAGGGGAAAAAAGGCGTTGAACGACCTACCACAAGCTGGCGTTCGTTATGGCTGGTCTGGCTGGGAAGGCTCTCCAAACGGATTGAAGTACGGGATGATACCAATTGAATTATATGCTTTTCAAATCCCTTAGCGTACCATACAAGTGATGTATGTTGAGATTGAGCTTGCTGTACTAATACATACTAGGTATCTCATATTCGCAAACGATGCCAAAGACGTCATGATAGTATAGTTCATCCTTCTTCAAACGCCCCTTGAAAATGCTCAGACTCGCAAAACCTCTCCAGACCAAGACGCCTTTAATCCCATGTTTACAAAAATCCTTTACTATCACTCAACATCCTCTGCAACCCCTCCGCGCTCCCACTCTGCTGCCTGCTATGCGCCCTCACACTACCACCAAAATCACCATCTCCGACACCCGATCGATTCCCCCTCTCCATCCTCAGACTCTTCCAGCCCTCAAGCTCCCTCTCAAGCTTCAGCGATTTCTCCTTCTCTTCTCGGAGGTCCCGCTCGGCCCTTCTGGCAGCTAATTGGTTGTTCGCATCTTCGGCTTGTAGTTCGTCGATGCTTCGTAGCAAGCGTTCGACTTTGCCGCGGCCTTTGGCGACGTCGTCGTTCAATTGTTGGGTGATCTTGTCCCGGCGAGCAAGTTGGGCTTGCAGGTCGCGCACTGTACGGTCGACATTGCGCACCGAACGCAGGGAGGTTGCGTGAGCCGTTTCTTGCGTTTCGAGTTGGTGCTCAAGCTCCTGTACTCTGCCATTCAGGAAACGTACATCCTGGCTGGCGCTCGAATAGCCCTTAGTTTCCAAGTCTACGACCCGGCCTTGGAGATCCTTGAGACTCTTTTCCAGGGCCGCTTTCTCCTTGTGCAGAGTCACGTTGGTCTCTCGTTCAGCCACGACGTCTTTTTGCATTTCTGTAGTCAGGGCATCTGCTCTTCGCATCTTGCCAACTGCCGCAGCGGCGATATCTTCTTGCTGAGCGAGCTTAGACTTCAGGTCTAGCAGCTCACGGTCCATGCCAGCAGCATTGCGCATGGAAGGGCTCTCGCCACGAGCTAAGTCTCCAAGGCGGTCGCCAGCTTCTGTCAGGCGAGCTTCGAGGCTACGTTTCTCCTTCAGAAGCATGTCCCGTTCAGCAGCGACATCATCCACGGATGTGCGGAGGTTTCGGACTTGGGACAGAAGGGAGACGATCTTACCCTGCGCGTCGTTGTGAGCATCGACTGCCTCTTCTCTGGAAGACGATAAGTCCTGCAAAGTCATCTCAAGCCTTGATTTCTCTTTTGCCCACGTAGAGCTGTTCAGCACCTCATCATCCCATTTCGATCTCAACTCTTCCAGCTCGTCGCGGATTCGAGTGTTCTCGGAGCGCACATGGATGACATTCTCCCTCTCGATTTCAAGCTCGTTGGTCAACGTTGAAAATTCGTTCTGGTACTTGCGTCTCGTTTGCTCCATGGAAGTCTCTTTATCTTCTACGTCCATGGCCCGCTGGCTTCGGTAATCTTCGAGCTCGTGCTGAAGTCTTTTCCTCGCTTGGACAGCCGCCTCCAGATCCGTAGCGAGGTCCTCGATCTTCTCTTCATATTGCTGATTATGGCGCTGCAGGTCTTCAATCTGTGCATCCATATGTTGCCTTTCAGCCATGACCGTAGCATAAGTGTCCTCGCTTTCTCGAGCTTGAGTTTTGGCATGTTGCTCTGCGCGCGATGCTTTGAGCACTGCGATCTCAGCTTGCTCGAGCTTACTAAAGTACTCATCCGCACGGCGCTTGTAGAGACTTAGACTCGATGCGAGATCTGAGGCTTTGGATGATTCGGCATCAAGTCTAATCTGTAAATCTAAAAACTCCTGCAGCAGTTGATTCCTGGACGCTGCTTCATGCTCACTTGCAGCGGTGACCTCTCGAAGTTCGGACCTTGCATCTCGAAGCTCAACTTCCATCGAGGCGCGGGCATGCTTGATGCTGTCAAAATGCGACTTTGCTTCAGCCAGATCGGTGACAGTGTTGTTGTAAACCTGTGCCAATGCATTTCGAGAGCTTTCTTGCGAATTAATGAGATCGTAGAGCTCTTCGTGAGATTTGGCTTGGACGTCTCGTAATGATAGTTCGCCAACTTGCAGCGTCCTCTCTAAGGAAGAGACCTTCTTAGCTGAGTCGTCGAGTTTGTCGTGAAGCCGACCGTTTTCTCTTTCTAGCTTCTGTACACGCCTGACCGAGGGGCTCTCTTCCTGCCAAGTGTCTCTTTGAGGCGACAGACGTCCGAGCTGGCTCTGTAGATGGCGATTTTGCATTTCAGTCATTTGGAGCTGATTCTGTACCATTTCGAGCTCGCCGGCAAGATCCATTCGCTTGTTGTATGCTAGGGTATCAACCGTGCGGTCAGATCGCCCTGAATCAGTAGTTGGGTCGCCTTGATATGGACGACGGTCAGGCGTAGAGGCATTAGAGTAAGATTTCAAACCAGAAATCTTGCGGAGATGCTTTGGTGATTTTCTACCAGGAAGACTGTTTTGAGCATTCTGGTCGAGTTCTTCAAGAAGCTGCCGCTTGGAGGACGAATGACGGGCATCAATCTCAGCAACCTCATGGTTATGTCGCTGCCGAAGCTCAGTCAATTGACTTTCGGCACGCGTCCATTTCTCTCCTGTCACTCGTAACGCTTGTTGGGTTGCTTCCAACTGTCCCACCAGATCGGTGTAAGCAGGTAGGCTGGGGGCTACAGTTGCCCAAGAAGGCGAGATTTCATTCGATTCGGGGTTGAAGACCTTGTGCAAGAGAACAAGCTGTTGACGAGACTCTTGCAACTCCACATTAGCACCATCGAGCAAGGCTTGAAGCTTCCTAGTGTTGCCTTGGGCTTGACTTCTCAGCTGCCGTTCTGACTCCAAATTGCGGTTGGCTTCGGCTAACTGTATGTTTACTGCGGAAGAAGCTTTTTCGGCGCTACGACTAGCTTTGTGCTCTCGTTCAACCTCGTGGGTCAGATCTTCGAGACTTAGGGCAAGCTTCTCCTTCTGCTTCTCAAGAGATGCCAATGTCATTTGAGAGTCGTTCTGTTGGCGAGAAAGACGCTTGTTTTCTTCTTCCAGCTTTGTCTTTTCGGCTTGGAGTTGGCTCATCCTGGATCTCTGAGAGTCGCCAGCTCTTGAGTTCGACCTTGCAATATCCAGATTCTTTTGCTGCACTTTGTTCAAGAGTGCACGATTGTCATTTTCTGATGCAGACAATCGGCCTTTGACCGTGACCAATTCCCTTTCTAAGCGCTCCTTGTGCTGGTCGTGTTGGAGTCGGAAGTTATCAGAGTTGGCAATCAATTGCTTCAGGGACTGTAGTTCAGTTGCTAAGCGGCGATTTTCAGTCTGGCTATCATCACACTCAACGGTCTTGCTGTCCAGCTCCTTCCTCAAGATTGCCTGTCGCTCATTCGCTTGTCGAGATAGGCTTCGCTCGGCGGCAGCCTCTGCCTCCAACCTGGATGCCTCGGCCTCAAGGAAGCGTTCGCGTAATTTCTTGAGTTCGTTTTGCAAGTCCTTGCGGCTCTTCTCGGCGTTGTTACGTGCATCTACGGCACGGCGAAGGGTGTCCTGCTGCACGTAGAGCTCCTTCTCGATGATAATTTTGGCCTCGTTCAGACTCTGGTAGTCTTCCTTCATGGTCGTCATTTGGTGGTCATTGAGCATTTGGACATCATCTCTGGACTGCCTTTCGCGACTGAGGTCTGCTTGTACTTGATATAGCTCTGCCTTGAGGTCCTGTATCTGGCTGTCAAGCATCTTCCGATTGTTGCCAGCTTGCGCATCCTCGGAGATTTTGGCGTCAAGCACTTTCCTTGTGTCCGCCGCTTCTCTCTCAAGCTGCGTTTTCTGGGTTCTAGTAGCATCGACTTCCGCTTGGATCTCGCGAAGCCGTGCATGTATGCTATCATGCCGAGAAGCAAACATATCTCTTTCCGATTCCAGCGCCTTACGTTCAGCATCATACCTCTTTTGGTCTGCTTTGAGCACTGCTATCTCGCTTTCCTTGCGGCTCATCATGTCCTCATAACCGGTTGAAGTAGAGGATAGTTCCTGGAGCTGCTGCCGTATCTGGCGATTATCGTCCAAAAGATCTTTTGCTTGCTTTCGCGACAACTGCAGGTCTTTTGTCGTAGCAGCAAGCTTGACGTCTAGATCTTGATCTGTCTTCAAAAGCTTACTTTCCAAATCCGAGACTTTACGCTCTTGAAGGTGCAATTGGCTCTCTAACATCTTGTTGTCTCGGACTAGCCCCTCTTGCCTGTCATTTTTCTCAGATCTGGCTCGCTCATTCTCGTTGAGTCGGACATTGAGGTTGGTAACCTGCTCTAAGAGCTCATTCTTGTCAGTCTCGAGTCTGGTAATGATTTCGCCAGCCTGCTCTAACTGTCCTCGCCATCTGTTGGCTTGATCCTCTGCCTTCTTCTTAGCGTCGACAAGGTCGTCCAGTTGATCCTCAAGATGCTCTTGGTCATCAATCGCACCAGCAAGCTTTTCCGCAAGTTCGGTCTCGCGGTACTGCAGTCGCTTGAAGATTTCTTCTTTATCAAGTGCGAGAGAGCGCTCGCTTTCCAGCGTTTGTTGAACATGCTGAGCCTCTATTTCTGCACGCCGCCTTTCCTCTTCTACTCTGAGCCGATCTTTGCTCTCCTGTTGCATTTTCGCTTCAAGCTTTTGAATCATCTCGTCACGCTTTTGGACTTCTCCAGCAGTCCTCGAGGCGCCGAGTAAAGGCTTCATTCGGACAAAGAGTCTCCACCAGGGACTGTGGCAAAGACTAAGATAGACTGCAAAGTTATGTTGGATGATTCGAGTAGCTTCTGCTCGATACAAGCGCTTATGTGCGATCCTTCGCTGAACAAAGCCGCGCGCGACCGATTGAAGTCTCGACATGATATCTCGGATGAGAGTATCACGCTGCTCTTCGAGCTCGGCCAGAACACCGGCTCTAAAGAAGACCTTTGTCAAGCCAACTCGATAGAGTGCTCTATCTAAATCAAACTTCTCAAGCATAATCTGAGCAGCCGTTTGACCTTCGAGATAGCCTTTGGGCATGTTGCGACAAAGAACCTCATATCGTTGGCGAAATTCCGAAAAGGGCAGCCTATTTGGGAAACCAGTCCTTGCAATCCTAATGCCTTCGAGTACACCATTGCACCTCAGCTGATCGAGCACGAGAGGCGCACTGAATTGCTTTGGTCGTTTCTTGTGATTGGGAAGAATACAACGCACAAAATGAGGATGAGTAGAGTGAAGTTGATTCATTAAGCTTGAGAGCTGCTCCTTGTGTCGTTGTGCTACTGTCCGAAATAGACCCTTTTTGATACGATGTCTTGTTGCGCCTGCGCCGGCGTCTTCTTCGGGTTCTGCGCAGTCCGCGAAGAGTGACGCAGTATGCTTGTCGTTAGATGATGCAAGGAGCCTCGTTATATTGTCGTTCAGCGGATCTTTGTTCTTCTCAAGCCAACCTAAAGTAGAGTACTCAACCTCAGCTGCATAATGAGTCAGGATGAAGCCTTGAGACAAGCGTGACGGCCGGTACTTGTTAGTTTTTCGATCCCACAAAGAGTGCATTTTCTCGGTAAAAGATTTGTCTGTAGCCTTTGGCATGACAGAGTCTTCATCGAGACAAGAGAAAATGCCTATCGGATTTGGTAATTCAATCAAGTCGATTGTGGGTTGCAGGTCTTTTCCAAAGTCAATAAATTTCCACTCAATCTGTTCCCTCGCGTACTCTTCCTGCTCCAGGACGAACATATGGTGGTTGAAGAATTGTTGGAGCTTCTCGTTAGTGTAATTGATGCACAACTGTTCGAAGCTGTTCTCTTCGAATATTTCAAAGCCAGCAATATCAAGGACCCCAATAAAATGGGAGTCCTCGAGCCCCATACCAGTCCGATCAAGCTGGCGATTGATTCGAGCCACTAAATCGCCAAACGCTCGCTCATAGATACCCTTGGATAATGCGTCCAAGGACAGCCGGACCTGTTCTGGAGTTTGGACCTTTTCGACCCATTCTCTGCCGGCCTTGACTTTCGGGTGGAGTAGACCTTGGACAAATGGTTCAATAGCTATACCTAGCATTCGACAGACTTTCTCGGCTTGCGAGTACGCCTCCACCGTCAGAGTGGCCTGATCAGCCCGCATACTTTCCTTCACGACCGTGACGTTGCCAAGATGCAAGACTGCAGCTACAGTTCGTAGTACAGAAGTCTGTTCATTGTCCGAGAATCCCATGATATGGAATGCTTCGAGCAGCGAATTCCATTCGTTAGCATCAGACACACCAGCTACCATGTCATTACCATCTTTGGTATACACGAAGTCTTCAACACCTAGGTCAGATATCATGAAATCCTCTTTCATTCGGCGATCGGCTCCTCTCAGCAGCTGATAGAAAATATGGTAATTCCTTTCGCTTGAGTTCAATTTTACAACTCTCGACTTCTCAAGCAAATACCAATCGATGAATGCACCTGCAATTTGTCCGGAGCGCAAAAACTCAATTCGGATAAATTTACCAAATCTCGATGAATTGTTGTTGCGGACTGTTTGTGCGTTTCCGAATGCCTCAAGAATCGGGTTGGCTCTAAGGATTTGTTGTGAGAGATTCGAGAATTGTCGGCCACCAACTTTTGTTCCTGGGGAGTCCGAGGTTGCCACCGCAGCAAGATACTGAATGACTTTCTTCGTATTTTCAGTCTTCCCAGCACCTGATTCACCGCTGCAGGAACATTATTATAATGTCAAACCAGGGCAAGGGAAAACTTACGTAACAAGGATACTCTGGTTTTCTCCCTCGTCCACCAGATTGCGAAATGCTTCGTCGGCGATTGCATAGATGTGGGGCTTTGTATCTTCCCTATTGCGTCCTTTGTACCTTTTCATGTACTCATTGGTGTAAATTGGCAACGGACAGTATGGATTGACAGTGACAAGGAATAATCCTGAGTATGTGTAGATCAAGTCTGCTTGATACCTCATGTGCAGATTGTGCACCACAGAGGCTTCATTCAGATGTGTGAGTTCTGCCATGTCATCGGCCTTGTCAAACTTCGCAGGATTGACCTTGTCAACGCCTTCAGAGCCAACCTCACGTTGACTCCCGTCGTCACATTGCACAAGCAATTGACCTTCTCCAAGTTCTCCAGTGATCCAGCCTTTTATAAAAGCCGCTTGTGGATCCCGCAGCCAGACATATCGCTTGCCAGAGAAATCGTTCTCTCCCTCAATCCCCCCAACCTTATCATCTGCTCGCTGCGATTCCTCTGACTTTATGAATTTTGGCGCAAAGGTGTTCGAGGTCTGATGATTTGCTCTGTTGGAATTGGATCTCTGTCGTGACGGTTGTAGCGTTGTAAGACTGGGTGCGCCAAGCGGCGAGAATGATTGAGTGCGACTGTGCCCGGCGTGGTTTGCGGTGCCCGGCGGCGATGTGAGAATCGAGGATTTTGGTTTCATATTAGAAGCGTTGGGACCGGGAGATGGTGTAGGCGACCCACGTTCGAATGGGTTATTGCGCCATCGAGCGCTGCCAGGAGCTGTGGTCGACATGGTTGCAACGCAATTGAGATTGGAAGAACCGAACTTCTATTAAGGGACCGTGAGTATTAAGGGATGGAAGCATACATGATGGCGCCTGAGCGTGAGGCAGACGGTGGGCTCTGAAGCCGACGCCGTTCAGAATGAAGCAGCAGCTTGACCAAAGCTTAACAGCTGTCGTAGATTTTGACCCAAACGGGAGCAGGGCTAAATGTAAACAAACCAGCGACAGGGATTAATAGTCGAACACGCTTTCCGGATCCGGAGTTAGCGGCGCCAGAGGACGCCAAGAGTCGTCCGCGATCCCAGAAGCAAAGTTCAATTTTGTATCGTCTTTTATTCTAATCCATGTCCAAGTCCAAGTTCCTCAAATACAGACTCATCAGACCAACGTTCGCCTTCCCTCGCCACTTATCGACTTAATACTTTTGCTGCCCTCTTGAAAGGGTCAGTCTCGACACAGCGCTGATTCCGTGACAGACGACACCCACTCCTTTAAAGCTGTAGATTGCGCCCATTCTTCTTCTCCGTCATGTCCTTCGCAACCTCTCATGTTTACTCGCATGTTCTCGGAATATCTTGTCGCTAACTAGGAGTGGCTGTCTACCTTTACCTTATCTAGATTGATAAATGCGACGAGTTCGAGTCGCTAGCCATGTCCAACTATCCTCCACCTCAGTATGGAATGTCATATAATCCTAGTGGTCACATGGCTTCTCTTCCTGGTACATATAGTACGGAGTCCTCGCAATATATCTATCACAATCAGACACAACCTGCGTATCTGCATGGCCCAGGTCCTCCAAACGGCGTGTCACCAACACCGTATGCAAACGTGCAGTCATTCAACGTCAATGGTCAAGGTATAACACCACCAGGCAATGGAGTAAATCAAGGTTTTCCAGGCTATAATACTCAGCCGTTTCATAACGTGCTTCCTCCACCACCCTTCCCACCTGTGCGAATCCCCTTTGGGACTTCTCACTCTCATCAAGCTTCCAGTCAAAATTTGACCAAAGCGACTGTCCCTTTAGCGCAAGGGTACCTGCCGTCGGAGTCTTCAGAGGCTCCATTGCAGGAGAAAAGTGGAATCGCGCTCACTGAGCATCCCGAAGGTGCTATCCTACCTACTTCGGATCTTGAAGACGGGGAGTTGGATGATGAAGAAAGCGACAGGTCCTCGAACCTTACAGAATCGAACGCTATGGGAGTGAATCTCTCTCGAGCTCCTGCGCAGGGGCCGAATGAGGAGAATGGCCTCACAGGAAAAAATGTGTTGAATGGCAGTAACAACACGCATGAAATATCTCCAGGCCAGCTACAAGGTGACTACTTCTATCCCTCCTCTCATAAATCAAACGTTTTCTCTCCAAGAAGAGAGCTAATCCTACCAGATGCATTATCCGACTCTGACAATCAACTGCCAATAACTTCCCACGATCAGCAACCTTTACCGCAGACCGGATACGATAATGTCTCTACATCCTCTCTATCAGTGGGAGGTACATCTGGCGCAAACCTACCAACAAGTGATGCTGTAGAGGTGCATGCCTCCATGAATACCAAACCTATAGCCGAGAAGAAGAGGGATGCGCGAAAAGCATTACTGGATCTTCACTCCCACGGCCATGACTTCAACGATATTGTCGGCCGCGGCATGGATCCTGCCTTTCTTCGAACACTCTACACAGACGTTGGTATACCTATTGACTCTTCGCCGTCCTCGCAGCTACAACGAGAACTTGAAGTCAATGCTCGCAGAGCGTCAGCGATCGATCCAGGCGCTACGAACAAAGAAGCTCAACCGGAAGTAGCGAATCTTGAACCATCAACCACATCCAATGGTGCTAGTGGCCTTACGAAGACTTCGATGGTCGTGACAATCGAGAAGGAGAAGGAGCCTGTAGTATCCTTAGCTACAACAGCTGCGCCTAAGAAAGCGTCAACGAATACACCTTCAGGAAAGACATTGGGATCCAGAACTGCTGATTCCAAACCGCTCGATCGCAAGGAATACATCGCTCGGATGCTAGCAGCTAAGGCAGGCAAACCCGTACCCAGTATTAGTTCGTCTGTGGCACTGAAAGAGTCCTCGGTTGCAGCTTTAGGACCGCCCGTTCGATCACCTACAATTAGCGCTGCTTTGGTTTCCAGCCTGTCTGTTGCTACGCCTGTGGCTCCAGCGATCGATCAGCCTCCGCAAGACGATATGTCTATGGGTTTGCCGCAGTCACTCAAAGATAATCAAGATATTGATGCGAAGAGAAAAGCCCAGACAGAACTAGCACGTCAAAAGATGGAGGCGCTGAAATCTCGGCAAGAGAACGCAAAATTGATCAGCAGCAGTGAGCCAGCAGACCAAATTCATGTATCTTCATCTACAAATACTCCTCAACCTCCGGTGGCAGCACTGATGATGACGTCTCAGCCACCAGCATCAAGTCGCCAAGCTTCTTACCTCTCCCCTGCAAGCCAAAAGGCACCTTTCAGCATACCGGGCCTTTTCATGACAGCTCCACTAAATCCCGTTAAGCCGCCGAAAGGTGGGTCAAATCAGTCTTTTACGGCTTCCGCTCCAGGACAGCAGGAGCGTTATGTACCTACAGCAGCCCTTCATCAAACTCCCACAGTCACCGATGCAGCTCCTATCTCTCAGCCTATCGCTGATGCTGAGAATAAGGCTATCAGAATAGACACGGCCGGACCAGCTCTGACACACCGAAAACGCCAGAAGGCTGCTGACTTTCTTGATCCACCCTCTACGAGAACCAAAAGGCCATTGGGGCAACAAGAAGACTCTAGCGTGATCATCGACATCAGCGATGAAGACATGGCCGATTCTTCGGACGATGATAGCTCGAGCGTGTATCTTACCGACACTCGGATAAGTGCATCAAAGGATTCTGAGACTAAAGACATTAGAGGTGACAAGCAGAAGTCCATTGGAGATTTGCCCCCTTTAAGTGACTTTCCTTCGCAAAAGAAAGCTCCATCAATGACATCTCTCACTATGCCAACAACGAGCCAGACCAAGGACTCAAAAGGCCTAAGAAGCAAAGAAATGGAAATCGAGCTGATGAATCGCAAGATCGCCGAGCTTGAGCAGCGCATCAGCACTAAGAAGACGACGAGCCGCGCTATCACACCCAAAAATTTTGGTGACACGACGGCGTCACCCACTCCCAAGGATCCTTCTCGGGACGTTGAAGCTCTGTCTGAAGCTACAGAGGTTCTCGAAGCAGCCATTGGTCATGAAAATGATGGTTATACCCGCCAGTTGTCTCTTCCTACTGCAGACAATGCTGATACCGTGGAAGCGGAGAAGAGGCTGCATGAAGTCGAGCGGGCAAAGGCTTCAGTCGAGCGGTCTCTCGCTGCAGATCTTGCACAAGCCTCAAATGAGCAGCAAATGCAACCAAAGGAGATACTGCAAAGGACGCAGGATCATGCGCAACCAACGGTTCAAGGCGAGTCGCAGCCGGTCGATGAATCAGGAGATGTTCGACAACAACAAGTCGAACAGCAGCAGGTAGAGATTCAACGACATGGTGGCATCCAAGATGATCTGACCAGCCGACTCGTTCAAGAGGACTCACAGTCTCGAGAGCAAGCAGAGACGCAGCCGCATCAGGCAGAGCGAACGAGCCTTCAGGCAAAGGAGCAACCTGAGCTTCTTGAGGAACAGCGCCAAGAGCGAAAGCGGGCTCTTGAGTCTGGATTGCCGGTCCTCGATATGACTGTGGAGAAAACCAGACAAAAGCTTGAGTCTATGAGGAAAGAGATTGCAGATCTTGAGATGCAGGTTCAAAAAGGTATGGAGGGCAGGAAAGCTCTTGTCGAGGAACTCAAAGGGCTGTCGCAAGCGCCAGACGCGCCACCGGATGTTCACGAACTTCATCGTCCCAACATACTGAACCATGCAGAGCAGTCATCGGGGAAGACAGAGTCACAAGGTAAGTAGCTCTCTAGTTTACTGACTTTGGAACTCTAAGAAAAAGCGCCGAAAAACTGAACTTGCTTCCAGCTGCAACACTACCGCCGTCATATAGAGAAATTATCGACGACTTTAAAGGACCGGACTCTAAGGACACCGAGAAGGCAGGCACGCTTCAGGAGCCGACGACAACTGTGCAATCAGAGAACGCTTCTGCTTCCGCTCTGCCATTACAAGCCGCCACCCATGCAGACGAGCAATTGTCTGACGGAGAACTCCAGGAAGATATCATGGACATATCTCGGAGTGAAATTGATGAAGGTGAATTATCCGAATACCGCCCAAAGATACCCGATGCCAAGGTCAACCACACCGACAATCACGAAGACAAAGAAGGCTATGAGCCGGCAAGCAAGAACGGCGTTATTCAACGGCATCCAACTCAGGATTCGGACCCAATAAACGGCGAAGTAGTAGAGATTGATATGCCAGACGCCGATCCTGAGTCGCTCCTTACTAACGAGCCGGGAGCGGGATTCCCCTTATCAATTGATGAGCTCGATCACAACGCTGACCTGCAGGATGAAGGGCAACTATCGCATCCCGATTTGTCTTTGGCTGATGATAGTGACCCCGATGATTACGAGCCACCGGAGCCAGCGCTATCACCCAAACTGCCAGTTAATGAGCCCAAGACTTCGACCTCTTCGCCGCCCTACAACGATGTCAACCGCAACATCGCGCTTGTGCAGCCGGAAACACAGCCAGTCGTAGAAGATATAAATGCTATAGCGAAAACAATCGTACCAACGCCCCATGAGGTAAGCTAGCACCTTGCGCTATTCATTCATTGTCTACTTATCCATTCACAGGGAATAGTACCTACGCGAACCCATACAAGTCGGCAGTTCATCCCATACGAGAGCCCTTTGAAGCAGTTCAAGTCGTATCGTAATCATCCAGAGTATCTCAACGAAGTCTCCCAGGGGTTTCGATCGTTGACTTATTCTCACACGATTAATCCAGATCTCCCAATCTGCCGCTATGAGCTTGGTGGCATATGCAATGACGCTTCTTGCCAAAGCCAGCATTTCAAAAGCCTTGGGCTGAGTGGTGCGTTGAATTGAAGTTTGGCGAGCTGCATCTCCCCGTCACTTCGAGAACCTCTACCTCGTTGTGTATACCTCGTACTCTTAAAGTGCCCCAGCTGACACAGGGTGTCTTCACTGTCATAGACGAAAAGATCCTTGTCGATCTTGGAACACTACCCAGGGACGCGGATGCCAACGCGTATACCGACGGACTAAAGTTGCTCGTCCAAGACATACGCAGTCGGAAGATCAAAGATGTCAACAAAGTGGCATCCGAGATCACCGCATATCGAAGACGATTTCTTGGCGAGACTCAGATCATATCCATGTAAACCGGAGCGTAGATGCTTGTGCAAAGCTACCACTGGAGCTCCGACAGGCCTTACCGTGGCTCGCACCTCTTGAAAACGACCATCACATAATCAACCACCACCTCGTGGTCCTCCGGATTCTCCCTACCCTTCTTTTCACGTTCGATTCTTGCATAGTCCAATGACCTTTCTGTCACTCGTAATACTAAGCATAGCATGGAAAATCGCCCATTCAGCGTCGGAAGATACCCAAAATTCTTGCATAATTTAAGGCGTTTGCCTTGGGGCGGTGGACAGTAACCGAAGAAACGAAGCAGTTACTCCCAATCACGGAAAGCTTGCATTACTGAGACAGCGTCTCACAAGAGATGGTCATAAAAGGGATAAGCAGATGCCGTCGAATCATGATAGGATTATTTAAGGTACTAAAATATGCCTAGCTAGTAATCACAATGCAATAATCATTCACCACCGGACTCTTTAATATTGATCAAGAGCCTACCGAAGAGAGAACTAATTGCCCTTTTGTTACGTGGACGCTCTTCTCCTGAAGGGAATGATACATCCTCTTGTAGTCACCACAGCCTGCCCTATATATACAGTGATTCTACCAATGCACTGTCAAAAGTTACCGGAAAAGATCATATTCTATGGTAGTTACTTCCTGTAGATATCCGATCACTCCCCCAACAACATAAAAAAACCCAACCACAGTACCTTAGATACCTATAATGAGGAAACCCACAAAATACGTCACCGAATATTAACAAGACGAGAAAGGCGAGCGAGCATTCACACATCTTCTTCGAACAAAAAAGGGAAATGCAGCGCACGACATGGATGCCAAACCCCTTTCTCAATAACTACTTGACTTGACTTGGCACAGACAGGACTGGATTGACAAGTTTGATAAGATAGATGTTTAAGTATTTATTTAAAGTAAGGTAAGGTAAGGTAAGGTAAGGTGGGAGTCTATATTGGAATGGACTATTCTATGTGGTAATGTAATGGAGAACGAAATATCTTGGATAATCATTATTCTACCTTTACGCTGTTGCAGAAAGAATGAATGGTCTCTTCGGAACCGACGCCGTGAAGGAAGGTCGTGTTGTGGTGGTTATCTTTGCCTGTTGGTATGGTACGGTATGGTAGGTGATCGCTCATGTACCTGATGGTAGGTATATAGTAGAAGCTGATGCAGGAACGAAACGCCGGACGGACTTCGAATGATGATCACTTCACTGTATGTAGCAGATGCTCAAATTTCAAGTTTCTAATTTAAGAATCTAGAATTGCCTTTTCTATTTGAGTGCGTCTTTCTTCGCTGGAAGCTATACTGTGCATAAGGGCTTCAGCGCCCAGAAAGCCGGTCAGATATCCTCTACAGGCTCGTTCGAAATGAAATACATCCCAGTGGTGGTATCATTCGTAGAATTCGTCATCACCGTCTTCCCCAGCTTCAACGCTCCATTCTCCACCACGCCTCCACCCGGACTCGGGTTCCGTTGGAGCGCATTGGCTCCGTTCAGGACCGTGAAATTCGCCAAGCTGATCTCGTTCGGGTTGCGATTGACGATCGTGGGCAGGCCGAAGAAGTTGGCGGTGACGGCGTCGTGGCTAATTTGGAGCTCGAAGTAGCCGCGGTAATAGAGTTCCGACCATTGGAGTTCGCGGTTGTAGTCGACCAGGTGGGCACTGGCGTTGTTGGCGCGCGCGATTGTGATGTTTTGGCCTGCTGGTGATGGAGAAGATACTGCCGAGCCGGCAAACTAGAGACGCTATCAGTTCAATGTTTGCAAATCGGGATTGGGTCTGGCCCTTTGAAGTAGCTCATCTGACTTACCTCGACACCTATACTTCCATTACCAGTCGTGGGGTCATATGGATGGTTGTCCAGCCAAATCAAGTCGCTAACCCAATTGGCGTGGGAGTCACCAGAGATCACGATGTTGTTGTCGATCTTGTTATCATAGAGAGTCTGGAACGTGCGGTTGCGGTTGGCCTGATAACCATCCCATGCGTCGTAATCCAATGGGTTGACGTTTCCGTACGCAATGGACTCATTGATACGAGAGAAGACGGTCTGGGACCCAATGACACGCCATGTAGCTGCCCTTTGCTTCGAGGAGATGAGCTGGCTGTAAAACCAGTTCTCTTGCCGGCTGCCCATCATGGAACGACCTGCGTCGTTTGAGATTGCGTGCACGTAGTCTGTGTTCCAGTAGAGATCGGTGATGGACCTGTCATACTGACGAGTATCCAGCATGATGAGGTCAAGCAGAGTCCCAATGGAGAAACTTCTCCAGATGCGTAGATTATCATCCATCTCTACCTGGCGAATGGGCATCCATTCGAAGTAGGCACGAACTGCATTCATCTTTCGCTGGTCGACGCTGACACCACCGTCACTAATAAATGAGGCTTCGGTGTTGTTGAGCTCTGCAGACCCATCTCGGTACGTGTTGTCAGCGACCTCGTGATCATCCCAGACTGGGATCCAAGGGAAGGTCTGATGGCTGAGTAAGAGGTCGAGATCCGTTCGGTAAGTTGCAATGCGCTTGCGATAATCATAAAGTGTATAGATAGCTCGGTCGGGCAGTGGCACACGGCCGATTGACTGACCCCAACCATAATCACCATTCTTGTACTCGTATATATAATCGCCAAGGTGGATGACGTAGTCCACCGAGTCCTTTCGGGCTGGATTGCCAAAGGCATTAAAAAAGCCAAAGGGAAAGTTGCTGCAGGAATAGATTGCAAGACCAATCTTTGTGACAAGGTCGTTGGCCGCAGGCGTCGTCTTTGTGCGGCCAATTGGGCTCGTAACGTTGGAATTGCAGACGCTGAACTGGTAGTAGTACCTCGTGTATGGGGTGAGATGCTGGGCTTCGACCTATCGCCTGATCAGAATACTGTCTGGCTTTCGCAGCTTGTGAATATGGTTGGATTGCTTACCTTCAAGGTGTAGTCGACATCAGAGCTCGTGTACGCCAGTCCGGAGTCCACCACTTTCGAGAAAGCCTTGTCTGATGCGACTTTGTAGCTTACGCACACAGGAGCGGTCGATGGGGATACAGCCCCGGTGTCGTTGTAAACTGGCACTGGGTTGTACAATGGCACGTAGCCTGAGACGGTGGTATTGTCATTAACATCATCCTGGGTCGGCGCACATCTCGTCCAGATGATGACTGATCTGGGAAACGGGTCCCCCGAAGCAACGCCGTGGGTAAAATTCAGACTCGCTGCATTCTGGGGAGCCGAGCCAGCATTGCGCTTGTTCACTTTGTGAATGGAGATGCCCAGACTAGGGTGATTGTGGGAGGGTGACCGATAATTGATGTTCGCGCCATAACTTGCAGCAGCAACAGCTGCAAAGGCGGCAGTGATGAGGATCTGAAGCATGACTGAGGCGGTACTGACTACCTTACTTTGCTTCAGACTAGCTTGGAGCTCTGCACCAACATCTTATGCAGGCGCAGCATCTTATATGCGATCTCTCAGCCTTTGGACTCGACCAGTTTCGTCCATATTCCCGGGTAGCTACTTCCTCTGCAGCATGGGTGAACAAGCTCGATCTGCCAATGAAAGAGCAGATGCACTGCATGCTGACGGAAACGCCCCACATATTCAGTAGTGAGAGCCATCGAGCTTCCTCTTCGGATCAAATAGTAGCAAACGCCTTTTAAATGGCCTCCCATGACGTTGGCGTGGAACAAGAAACACGTGGAGAATCTCGACAGCAAGGATTGGACCTTCAGGGCGGGGGTGGGGCACAGTAAAGTACCTTACCCCGGCATCCCGGCTGTTCCTGCAAGTCTTGGCGCTGCTTGGCACTCAATCTGCCTCCTTCGTCCGCGGAGCAAGCAGTCCGCAGCCTACCAATTTGTGAAAGGCTCAGTTGCTCGAGTACCCCACGTAGCAAGAGAGATTCTACCTAGCAGACCCAGACGAACGTCTGTGGGGCTGCGATGATGGTATCACAGCAACGTAAACACATGTGCAGCTACAAAGACCAACTAAGTACTCACGCGGGTCGCAAAAAAGTTGGAAAATTCAGAGTTGTCGCTACCCGAGAACCCCACCAGAATTCTTGGCTTGAATTTTCCAACTTTTCTGCGACCCGCGTGGTACTCGAAGCTTCCTTGATATCGCCAATTGGCCAATTAGCGTGTGCAAGAACGTTGAAATAGCTTGGCACTGGACATAAATTCCCCCCCCACCATATTTGTTATGTAAATTCATACAATACTACTAGACACTTACTCCGTATTGCCGTCACATCGTTTCACACACCCTGGTTTGTCGATAATGAAGCTATACAGACTTACATGCACTGATATATCCCTTCCAGATTATGTCCTGCCGTCTGGATTTACTGCTATATAAATACGGCGATATTGTCAATTCCATCTCAAAGCTCTGCCGAAGCTGTTCTTGATGGATAGCATTGCATAGAAATCAATTGAAGGTGGATTGGCAACAGCCGTTATGACAGGACTGGAGAGAGGATGGAAGCAAAAGATTTCAAAACCACCGGAATCTAAGCTGAATATTCTACCAGCTGCGATGACATTCCACCATATTCCCGCTTTTTGTATACCGCCTCACCAACATCCACCCATTCCCGCCATGTTTTCAGTGCGTTGCTACTCCAGCCCTTTGACCTCCTCCAAATCATCTTCCTTTGGTACCACTCCTCCTTTGGCTGCCTTGGCACTGGCAGCAGGGCCACTGGTCTTGGCAGTCTTCTCACCCGGTACCTCATCCTCAGCACTCTCTCCCTCGCCATCCTCGTCTTCCTTGCCATCCCCAGCGGGTACGGCTTCCTCATCAGACTCGTCCTCTTCTTCTTCGTCTTCTCCGTCACTTGGGACTACTTCAGGGGCGTCCTTGTTGGAAGCGGGTGCGGTCTTGCGCTTCTTGGCGGCGGGTGGAGCTTCGTTGCGACATTGGGGTCAGATCATGCGCTTTTGAGCTGCTGGTGACATTGATTGGTACCTTCAGGTGCTCCTTCGTCGTCCTCTTCGGAGGAGACCTCTTCTTCGCCAACATCGGATCCATCTGATTCTTGGTATCTGAAGAAACAATGTCAGCAAGGACCAATGCTTACAACTGATGACTATGATCGTCTCTTAAGGGTAAGATACATTCGGGCGATTGTACGACATTATGCCAAGCAGAAAAAGGCCAATTGACCTTGGAACGAGGCTATACATGACGTCAAGAAAGCTCCGGCTTACTCTTCTTCTTCTTCTTCCTCGCTCTCGTCACTGGGAAGCGCCTCAAGGGGCTCGTCCTGTTTTCTTTTGCGTGTAGACATGATGTTCGGGAAGGTTGGGGGGGAGATTTCAATCAATTGGTGGACGATAAGGGATGGATGAAGGGACGAAAGAACGTGTGTCGTCGCCTCGAAGCTCCAAGCTTTCGGGGTCCCAAGTCCAGAAGCCAGCCAATGATATGTTGTGGCGTAGCTTCAGCCCTTGCAGATCGGTAGGGCTCGGTCACGTCACTAGCGCCTCTACCAGGATCTAGCGGTGAGCGAGCAGTTCGTTGAACATGACTTTCTGTCAGACCCGTTCAATAGTACCGCTCTCATACTACTCCAACATGACATCCAACACCAGAATTGCACCCAGCTAACCTATCCAAATGTCTGATGTTCTCAATATTGTTGATTATGATTGAAAAAGGAGCCATCCCACTATCTAAGACGAATTGATGATGTATATCTTCAAGCAATCTATAGACATATGGTTGATTCTTCAACCCAGTGGTTAGAGTTCTAAAAGAAACATGGAAATTGCTAGGTACCCGTCTCATCTCTAGCAGTTATCAACTCCCACGCCGCCACATTGAAAGAATGATGTGCCAGTTTCCAGATCAATATCCCCTAAATCTTGCGCCCCCTTAACCCAAGGCCAGGGACTAGAGTCATTGCAATACCAATAAAGCAGCGAAAACCGACAACAGCATATCTCGCAGTCGAAAATCGATCATCGTGCTTGACCGTCCACCCAGAAGACGAAAGCTGACGACCCGCTCACTTTCAATAGATGTTTCTTCGAAACTAGCCACAATATGAGGGCGATCTTCAGCATGAACGCTGGAAGGATATAGACCATGGTGATGGCGAGATGATGTGGTTAGCGACTGGCGTATCGTTCATGGATTTTTCTTTCATGAGGCTTTGTTTGTGGCTTCGCTGTTGGATAAAGTAGCCTTGTGTACGATTAATGAGATGGGTTTCGGCCAATATAGTCGTGGGTAGTAGTAGCTTCAGGAGTGTTGGATAGCGCTCATGTAGTAAGGGCTACGTTCCTGTCGAACTTCTCCTAGTATTTCAATATGCGTTTACTGCTTTCCCAAAGGACGCCAACTTAGGAGTAGACCAGAAGAAGACAAGGATAGACAGCAAAAGCACGGAAAACGTTGCATTAAATGATGTAGTGGTATCTAGACGCAATAAACAGGTGGGAAACAGTCCAAGCATTACCACGATCACAGATCGTTCCCTCAAACCTCAGTTAGACTCCGTGGCCCAGTAGTCCACCATTACAACCAGCCCAACATTATGCCCGCCCCTAAGACCAGTATCCTTCATACCGCTGCTCGTCCGGTATGCAACGACCTCCCACCCCTCATCGTAAAGAACAGCACCACCGCCATCACAGCCGTAACAAGCCACAGCAGCATATTGACCAAGTCAATCCACACCGCACTCTTCATCCTCTTAACCCCACCATCACTCCCCGGATTCTCATGAATGTATAGTTTTCCAAATGTTCCGAAGACCGCCGTCCACAGTATACTATACCATAGCATCAATCAGCTTCCCTCCATCCAACCTACCCAGAAAAAACAGGGACAGGGCAGACTCACAAAAGCACGACATCCCATCCGAACGCCCAATAGCTCTTAATCTTCGGTATCACATACACCAGCGCCGTAACCGCACTCAGCGCACCCACCACGACCGCATACGCCCATTTCGAACCGCTGTATTTATGCTCTTTGTGTGCGTTACTGAGATCGGTGCCGTAGAGGCCGCAGACGGTGATGGCGAAGACGAATTGCAGGAAGCGGAGGACGGAGTTGAGGATCAGGATTGGGAAGGGTGTGGAGCTGCTGGAGCCGACGGTGCTGGTGGGCTTTTTGTTGAAGCGGGAGAATGCCATTTTCTGGTATCTAGGGGTTGCTTGTGCTTGTTTGGGGTGGTTGGGTGGTTTGTGGGATGAGTGTTGAGGTTTGGTGGATAGGTGTTCGTAAGGATTGAGAGCGCGTACGGGATATCTGAAACGTGGAATGTGACGGACCCTGGCGACAGATGGACGACCGTTGTAATATGAAGAAATGCCGGATGCCACCGATGGGGCCGATCAATAGTCCTGGAAGATCACCTGTACAAACGCAATAGGGTCATGAGATTGAGATCCTTTTCTAATTTCTCGGCTTGAATGAAGGCATGACGCTGTGGCTACGGTAGATTACCCGCTCCAAAGTACCTTACCCTCCAATACGCCACACGCCACACGCCATACGCCACAGCCTTCATCTGCTACGGAAAGCCACACATCTGCGTTAATCTTGTCATTATAAGCAAGCTAGTCTAACATACATTACACTGTGCCTTTGAACATAACTAAACCCCATGAATCATGGTATGGATGAATGAACAACTGTACTCCGTATTACGTCCAGAAGTTCGAAGCGAAGTGCTTCAATCCGTAGAGTTGGGTACATGATATGGTTGTTCATTTGGACACCCAATACTCAAGATCTGAGTATATCCTGCGATATTCTCAACATCGTCACGCACCAATAGTCGTACCTTCACTCAACGTTTCCTGGATCTTCAAATTCCACCAATGCTGTGCCAGCTTTGCAGAGATCCTGCATCTAGATTAGCCATAGATACCTCCGCAATGCACTGCGGCTTACTCCTTCTTGATGTACAACTCGAGAGACGACGCCATCCTGCGGACTTCGTATCACCGTCTCCATCTTCATACTTTCGATGACTACTAAGACCTGATCCTTTTTCACAAGGTCACCAGCATTTACTTTAACCCTCAAGACTTTGCACGGCATTGGGGCGAGGACGCTGTTTGCAGTGTCTTTGATACCCAATGCTTTCTCAACCCACGTAGGTGTTGTACATCGCAGGCGACACTGTTTGCCTTGTTGGAAGATGGTTAGGTTGTTCTCGTCATCGATAATCCTAGTCTCAAGCCTGGTGTGTGGAAAGAATGAGGTGAGAACGCGATTCTCGGAGTCCAATTTACTACCCACTGATGAATACGTGTTTCCATCGACCCTGACGTTGAACAGGCCTGTATTCACATGTTCCACGTCGACGGCAGTTTCAACTGCACTAGCTGTATTATCAGCCTTGATGTTGGTGAATCTGAAAGAACGCTTCTGTTGGACGGTACCAAAACCAGACTGAGGTAATGCGAACAAGCCCTGGCGGCTTTGTAAAGCCACGGCATCACGCAAGAAAGCCCCTAGAGCAGCTTGTGCATACACTTCTGGGCCGATCTTCGCTTCTATAAACAAGTCGTCTTTCTGCTTAGTGATGAATCCTGTTTCCACATCACCAGCCATAAAAGCTCGATTGACACAGACTTTCTTTAGAAATTCGATGTTCGTAACGAGTCCTGCGATTTCATACTTTTCTAAAGCAGCCTGCAGCTTTTGTATCGCAATTGGCCTTGTCAGACCTTGAACGATCAGCTTTGCTATCATCGGATCGTAATGAGCAGAAACTTCGTCCCCCACGATGAAGCCTGCATCGACACGCACTGTGTCTGACAGTGGCGGGAGTTGCAGATGATTCAGTTTTCCCGATTCAGGGATGAAGTTCCTAGAAAAATTAGCTCTTCAAGATTGATCAAGCATTCTGTACACTGACATCTCTGGATTCTCGGCGTAAATTCGCGCTTCGATCGCGTGACCTCTTTCTGCTATTCTTGCTTCGATCTGTGCTTGAGAGAGAGGGAGCTTTCGTCCTTCGGCAACTATGATTTGCCAATGCACAAGATCCTCTCCCGTCACCATCTCAGTAACAGGGTGCTCGACTTGCAACCTTGTGTTCATCTCCATAAAAAAAAACTCGCCTGTGTCATTGTCAAGGATGAATTCTACTGTACCTGCTCCCTCATACCCAACAGCCAACGCTGCAGAGCGCGCTTTCCCCCACAGGTCTTGGCGGACTGCTTCGTCGAGGTTAGGCGCGGGTGACTCTTCTAAGATCTTTTGATGCCGCCTCTGTATGCTGCAGTCTCGTTCGCCAAGAGCGACACAATTACCATGTTGGTCTGCAAAGACCTGGACTTCAATGTGGCGAGGAGTGGTGATGTACTTTTCAACGAGCATGATATCGTCGCCAAATGAGCTCATTGCTTCCGACTTTGCGGATTGCAGTTGCTGCTCGAAATCATCTGGGGTCATTGCTATGCGCATGCCCTTCCCACCACCACCTTTGACCGCTTTCAGAAGAACCGGGAAGCCGGTTTTAGATGCTTCTAATTTCAAGAAGTCTGAATCTTGGACACTGCCATGGTAGCCAGGTATGCATGGAACGCCCGCTTCTATCATAATTTCCTTCGACCGGCTAAGGTCAATTAGCTTGATTCCGCATGAGTCAATCAACATCTGTACCTTTTGTTCCCCATCGCCTCCATGGCTTTCCATGGGGGCCCAATGAAGACAAGACCTGCCTCTATACATTCCCGCGCAAAGGTAGAATTCTCACTTAACTTGGAACACGTTCAGTATCCTCTGTCAAGGTTCTACCGTTGTCGAAACATACGAAACCATATCCAGGATGGATGCCGATGCAATCCTGCTGCTTAGCAGCCTTGATAATCTTCTCGCCATCAAGGTAGGCTGTTGGGTGCCCTAAGTTTATGGCGTACGGAGAGCTCAGGGCGTGCTGTGAGCGAGCATCTGGATCAGTGTAGATCGTAGTGGTCTTGATGCCATACCGAGAGGCGGTCTTGTTGATACGTCTTAATATAATCAGCAGATCCAGATAAGAAGATACTGCGAGGACTGACAGCGCTATTTCGCCACGATTGGCTATCAATATTGATGTTAATGGGTGTATTGGGTTGGGAGTATCAGTATCAGTAGCTAAAGACGATTCTTTTCTCTTGCCACGGCAACCGTAACGAGAGGAATGGCCAAAGATGGGACGGCGAACAACAGAACTACGTAGAGACATGAGAAAGCGTCACATTTGGAGAAATGATTGACATGAAATAATAAAGTCTTTGGGACTGGTCCCTCATGATAAGTATGTTCGCAGTGACAGGCTTGGGAAGGAGCCGTTGACAGCCGCAGGGCGGAATCGATCCGCACTGTTGATGCAAAGTTTCGAGCGAAACGACTGGACACGAATGAGAAAGACATTTTGGTGAATTGTGCACTGCTATGGCTGGCACTGTGCAGATCGATTCCAATTGACTCTGTACTTCTGTCAGAATAGCCAATTCATGGACGGAAGACTGCCGTACTTATGACAATTCTCAGGCCACCTGACTATTCTCCTAGCATCGGTGTTGTTTCAATGCTCTCGCTGCTGGCTCCTTGATCCCATATTCGATCTATCTCTGAAAGGGAACGCCCCAGACCCACCCTAATGTCAGATGATGACTACTATTACGATGACGACGAATACTCCGACTTCGATGACTTTCCCTTGAATGAAGCAGTACGCAAAGCGCATTCGCTCAATCAATGCAGCCTGCGGGCCTCCAGCTAATACAATGTATGTAGGAAGACCTCGCAGTTCATGCCGTGTATTCGCCAGTTCTTGTGAATTATGATCCGGCGTGGGAAACAGCATCGCTTGCATCCGATTGGGAATATTATTCGGATGAGTACTGGGAGGAGCAAGGACCGTCAAAGAAATGGAAACCAAAGGAGAACAGGGCTGAAGGTGCAGAGGCCACTATTGTCACCCATAATGTGCAAAACAAGGGAAGGGAGAGCAAGTCGAGGGGTATCCCGGACCTATGCCTTGGTGAGCCCAGCTTGGCTGGCTCGATTGTGGTCTGGAAACTCAAAGAGACAACGGAATCTTGTAATGGCCCACTAATCGATGACGGTCAGGGAGAGAAAGTATCTTTGCTCAAGGACGTAAGCCATCCTTTCTGCTTCGGAGAATCCAATGAGGGTTGAGGTGGGACGCAATGCGGGCATGGAAGCTTTTTACCGCCCAGCCGCATCCTGTTACTCAAGCATTTTCCTTCGAACAAAAGCACTGACACGAATATTCATCAGTGGAGAGAACGTTTCAAATTGCCCACCACGGTTGGACCAAAATCCCACCAACGAAAGGATAAACATGAAGCACTAGCTACAGATGCAGGTGACTCGCCTCTCGACAAGTACCATGATAACGTCCTGCTCGCGCCTCCGACAATGTTGGAAGAGTTGAAAGGCCTACCATCAACAACTCGTGTGACAGCTTCTCCATTGCGAGAGCCCGCCTTCAAATCTAATGTCACAGCTTTTGTTCCATCATTCAACGAGGACTCAGATAATGATAAAGACATCAGCGACTCAAACGACGTGGTCAAATCATATGGTTATCAGAGGATGTTAGCTGTCGAGCTTCCTGATCACGCCGCAGTGGTACCGCCGCGTCCGAGAATGAAGCCTGACAGACCAGAGAAACAGCAGCGTACCAACATAGTGCAACAGAAAGGGAATGAAAGTGAGCTCAAATCACAGAGCGGAGCAACAACATCCAACGGCAAGCGGAAGGCTTTGAGCGAGTCGTCCTCGAGCGACGATGCAACCAGACTACCAAATCGCAATGCAAAGCGACGCAGATCCAAGGAGCAAAGACCTAGCTCGGCCAGCGAACAAAGCCAGCTTGGACCATCTGTTGAGACAACACCTTCGCTGGAAACGAAAAGACGAGGTCGACCCAAGAAGCATAAAACCTTGCCATTGAGCAAAGGAACAATTGAGAGTGATCTAGGGACCCGTGCACCATCAAAGGGGAAGAACGAGATGACAGATCCCGCCAATGATGGCTTGATGCAACCAAGATCAGTCAACAGGCTTACTTCGATCCAAGGGAAGAGGAAGGCGTCGAATGCCGAGGTTGAATTATCCATGCCTGCGCTGAAGAAACGTACCAATGTAGAGAAAACCATAGCAGTGGCGAGTACAACGGAGCCTATCGCTCGGAGGAGTATGCGGAAAAAGTGAACATTTCTGGGTTGGTAGTAGCTGATATAAAATTGGAGCCCAGCAAAGGCTCGCTCCTCATACATGGTCATGATACCCTGTACATATCTCAAAGTTCGAATGCATCCGTTAATCATCCTATCACGTCAAGACTTCACCTACCGGCGTACTCTTTATTGAACGACCGTCCAATCACCATTCTCCGTACCTCACTCGTCCCCGCCCCAATCTCATAAAGCTTCGCATCCCTCAACAACCTGCCCGCGGGGATTTCATTCACATACCCCATCCCTCCCATCAACTGAATAGCATCAAGGGAGCATTCCGTAGCCCTCTCGGCGGCATACAAGATCGCGCCCGCGCAATCCTTCGTGTTCGGCCTATTCTCCGGCAAAGCGTGATTATCGTCGAGCATCTGAGCGACGCTGTACGTGAAAGCGGACGAAGCGCGATATTTGGTGTACATGTCTGCCAATTTCCCCTGCACGAGCTGGTTGTGGGCGATTGGTATTCCGAATTGCTTTCTCGTATGCGTGTATGGGAGAACGAGGTCTAGGCATGCGGCCATGATCCCAAGGGGTCCGGCACCGAGTACTAGTCTTTCGATATCCAAACCCTCCATTAGAACCTTGACACCCTGATTCACCTCCCCAAGCATATTCTCCCTCGGCACGAAAACGTCCTCGAAGACCAGTTCTCCAGTATTACTTCCCCGCATGCCTAATTTGTCCAGCTTTTTGGTACACGAGAAACCATTTGCCGTACTGTCGACGATGAACGCCGATATCCCTTTTGCGCCCTTCCCAGGCTTCGTCTTCGCATAGACAATGATATAATCGGCATCAGGCCCATTCGTGATCCACATCTTGCTCCCATTGACGAGAAAGCCGCCATTCACCGCCTGCGCCGTAGTCTTCATGCTGACCACATCGCTTCCGGCAGAATGCTCCGACATCGCCAACGCACCCACTTTCTCCCCAGCGATCAATCCCGGCAGGAACTTTTCTTTCTGCCCCGCACTGCCATTCAGACATAACTGATTGATGCACAGCTGGCTGTGTGCCGCGTACGACAGTCCGATCGAGCCGGACGCTTTACTGATCTCTTCCATGACGATACAGTGCGCTTGATAACCCATGGCGAGGCCTCCATATTCCTCATCGGCGGTGATGCCGAGGAAGCCGGCTTCGCCGAGTTTCCTCCACATTTCGTTTGGGAATGCATTCGAGCTGTCTGTCTTTGCGGCGAGCGATTCGGGGATCTCGCGGCGTGTGAACTCTTGGACTCTTTCGCGGAGCTCGGTTAGGTCGTCGGTTGTGGGTGGGACGAAGTTGCGGGGGTGCGTGGTGGATGCGGAGCGGCTTTGGGCGAAGAGGAGGGGTTTGGGACGCGAACGATGGATTTGGCGGAGGGTGTTTGTGAGAGCGCGGGAGACGTGGGAAGTAGACATTATGACATTGATACAGAAAGTGTTCTGCTACATTGCTAAGATCTTGACGAGATGTTGAGGAAGTGTTGGGTGCGAGATTGAATCAATCGGCAGTCTCGGGTTGCGTCGGCTCACGGCAACTCCTTCGCGGACGCAACCACAATACATCGCGAGATTGGCTACATATCCGTGTGTTTGCATGCGATTTTGCATGGATCGTGACATTGGTTATATGAGCAGCACCGAAGAGAATAGCGCAATTCGAGAGCGAATGTTCTCGAGACCAGCGAGAAATAGCTGACCGACTAGCGCTAGGCAGTCAATGCAACATCGCATGCCATATATTATATAGTACTCCATTACTTAGGGGGTATATAGGAAAGCGAACCTCATCTCGGACTGCTATTTGACGGCATCGCCAAAAATCGGATCCTTCAACTTTATCCATACCATCCCGAAGCACCAATCTGTGCTTCTTCCTCGGTTTGGCGATGGGGAATGATGCTCTTCTTGATATCGAAGGTCTCGACGATGTCATCCCAAGTCTCGAAGTCGAGATGAAAAATGGCCTGATGCTTTGAAATGTTCTTTTCTTGGACCTCTTTTGCACTGCTAGCTGTAGTAGGATCTTCATTACGATCGTCAGTGGAGTGGTCGCAATGATTCACTGGATTGGACTTACGGAGTGTGGGTAACATATTTTCATCATTATCAAGCCCAACAGTGCCATCCTTGATGAGGAAGCTCACGTAGAAAAGGTTTTCGACAGTTTGGCCAAAAGATTTGGGATTTACGACAAACTGGAAGAATGGAACACCCGAGTCGGAGGCGATGCCGTACTTCGTCATCAATTTCCGAGATTCTGCATCCGACATCTCATCTGTCAACTCCTCGTAGACCTTCCGCTGGCCATCGATAATGGTTTTGACTAGAAGCTCTCGTATGTTCGTGCATAGTGTGGTAAGATTCGAATTGTCCGACTTTTCGAAATCTTGGGCCTTCATCTCTTCTGGGCGGACTGCATCATTGGGATCTTTCTTCTGCAATCGTTCACGGCGCTGCGTCGCCTTTCGAACCTTCTTTTGAACTGACAGAGGGCCGAGCAAGAATCCTGGCACCGGAGGACGTACGTTATTTGGGAAGCAAGCTTGGCGACCTAGCCATTCCCAATTGAATGCATCTCCTTCGTCGAAGCCCTCTGCGGCTTCCTCATCACTGTCGTCTCGTCTTCTTGCTGAAGAGCCATCAGCCGGAGCACGCCGCATGAAACTAACGCATTTTCCGACAAAGTCATCTACGTCAACTCCCGTGGTCGAGTCGCCAAGATTGAGCTGGGTCGTACGCTTAGCTGATAGGTCTGCTGTGGATACAAGAAGCCGAGAATCTAAGGTCGCGTCCGAAGTCTGTTTAACCGAGGTGAAGAGCTGATTTGCTTTGTGGAGTGTATGTAATAGGCCTTTCGAACCAGGCGCAAGGTATTCCGTTCGCGAATCTAATATTACGATGAGTTCAGTCCGCTTTCACGGCACGATTTGGACTGCAGGTGGGGACATACCAGTCAACTCTTTTGATAGATCCCTGAAGTCTTTTCTCACTGCACGCCTTTCCACTATGCTCTGTTCCGGATCATAGTATTCGGTATCTCCCGCCTCCGCCAGACGTCTTGCGTGCATTGCTTGACTTGCGTTTGGAGCATCACGCTCACTGAGTTTCCGCCTCTTGGACGAGCGAGGTTCTGCTTCGGCTCCCGGTGTAGGTGTCGCTAGTTGCGGTGGACCCATAGCTCTACCTTTTCCTCTGCTCACTCGCGAAGCTCGGGATGATACCCGCCGATTCTCCTTGTCAGAGGAGAATGACGCTGTTGGCGAAGGTGAGAGTGCCTCTACCGTAACGCGTCCTCGACTTCTTCGCGTCGAAGTTGTATTGTTCTGATCATCTTCATCCTCATGCTCATCGTCTGCAAGCCTTGCAAGCCGTGCCATTATATCGTAGCCTGTGCGATGTCAGGAAACGCGCCTTGGTGCAGACTGCATAGCCGGCACTAGGTAATTGTAGGTTCGCAGGGCAAATGGCGGTAATCAAAGTAGTCGGAGACCCAAGTTCAGCCAATCTCATAAGGTCAACTGGCCAATGTGAAATAACGGGCGTCTACATTCGGTGGTGGAAAGCAATCATTCTACGCGATGCCTGGACGGACGTTGAAATGCCAAGCATGCCAAGAGAATTCGGAGGCTCCAAGTCACAAGACCATCCATATATCCGCCTTATCACCTCCATTCATTCATTTAGTGTTTAGCAATAACATCAACCGGATGGAATCATACTCCTTTGCCAAATCGAGTGACCTTGAGTTCCCAGTCAATGTGAGAATGTTGGTCCTGGCATCAGCTCCTCCTGGCCTTCCTTGCTGATAGGTTTTACTAGAGGCACCTTGGAGGGGCAGTATAATCCCCCTCCTTTTTCAACATTGCTGCAAAGGCCTGATCTCAGACATGTTGGGTCAAATACTAGGTACCTGCGGTGTGGTACAAAACGTGCCTCGCATACTAACTCTGCAAAAGCGCCAAGTCCGATCTCTATGTCACGGCACAGCTCTGGGCGGACTCAAAGCCCTTGACCGTGCCTGTGCAGACGGCTTACAAGTCGTTCAAGGCCGAGCGTGTATGGAATGAATGGCTAGAGCTTCCCATCACCATCGCAACGCTTCCACTAAGCGCTCAACTAGCGATTACAGTATGGGATTTATCACCCACAGGTGGGCAGGGAGCTCGGGGTCATGCGATTCCATTTGGAGGCACTACGGTGTCTCTATTTGATCATGATAACACTTTGCAAAAGGGTCGGCAGAAATGTCGGCTCTACCGTCACAAGGCTGCAGATGGATTCTCCTCACCAGAGACCCCTGCAGTACAATTACCGCCGAGGAACAGATTAGTGAATGGTGTCAGCAACAGGCGAATAGCTACACCCGATGAGGAGGAACTTGACAGACTTGAGAAGCTATTTAAGAAGCATGAAATGGGGGAGATACCGCGAGTCGACTGGCTGGATAACCTCGTTTTCAAGGCGGTCGAGAAACAGAGACAAAAGGTTGAGGCCTCGGCGAGAGTATTCTCCAATACGCGAAGGAGGAAGAAAGTTCCTCGAAATGAAGGGAAAAACACTGACAATGCACCAGCTTCCAACGCTGATGCCGGAGATAACGATGGCGTTACAGACGAAGAGGAAGATGAGCTGGAAAAATATACACTGGTGATCGACTTCCCGCGTTTTGACTTCCCTGTTGTTTTCACAGACCACGAGTACACCCCTACTCCCATATCTTCTCACGCGCAACATACTCAACCACCTGGCAACGTCAATCTGAAACCGCCTCCAGAAGTTCAGCTAGGTCCCGGAATCAACGGGGCGGGGAATGGCATTGGGGACGGTGATGAGAATGCCTACCCTTTGATCCGTGTATACGATCCCGAAGTTGGTGCTAGGGATAACCCAGCGGAGAGCAAGCACAGGAGACTGGTCCGAAGTCATCGGACAGGTGTCCTGGATCGAGACCTCAAACCCAACGCAAAAATCCGGGATGAGCTCAATACAATCGTGTCGTATGGTCCAACGCAGGAGCTGAATGCTGAAGAGAAGGATCTTGTCTGGAAGTTCAGACATCATTTGACGCGCGACAAGCGAGCCCTGACCAAGTTCGTCAAATCTGTCGCTTGGCAGGATCAAAGCGAAGCTCGTCAAGCAGTTCAGCTTTTGCCTAAGTGGACGGATATTGATGTAGATGACGCTTTGGAGCTTTTGGGTCCTACCTTTGATAACGCAGCAGTCCGAGCTTACGCAGTTGACCGGTTGCGAGAGTCCGATGATGAGGAGCTGCTACTGTACCTACTCCAACTAGTGCAAGCTCTCAAATTCGAGAAGATACCACCAGAGCCGCAAGATGGGAGCACTCGAGACTCATCCCTTGCAAATTTTCTCATTTCGCGTGCAGTAAACAATTCAATGCTCGGCAATTTCCTGCATTGGTATCTTATGGTTGAATGCGATGATCGAAGCCCAGACCAAGTCAAGGAGCACCGCAAGCTCTTCGCCAAAGTCGAATTCGATTTCATGACAGAGCTGATGAAAGCTCCCGAAGGACCAGAGCGCCGAAAGACACTTCTAAGACAAGGCGAGCTCGTCACAGTCCTCTCAAAGATTTCGAAAGAAGTTCGCTTTTCCCGTGAAGACCGTCCTCGCAAGATCCAACGGTTGAAGAAATACCTCGCCGACCCCAAAAACGAATTAACAGTCTTCGACCCACCCCTCCCTCTTCCCTTAGACCCCGACGTCTCCATCGTCGGCTGCTATCCCGAAGACTCCGTCGTTTTCAAGTCCTCCCTATACCCTCTGCTAATTCACTTCAAAACGTCGGATGGCAAAAAGTACCCCATCATCTTCAAAACGGGCGACGATCTCCGTCAAGACCAGCTCGTCATCCAAGTCATCGCGCTCATGGACCGTCTGCTCCGCAAAGAGAACCTCGACCTCAAACTATCCCCCTACCGCATCCTCGCCACCAGCTCCAACGCCGGCGCCGTCCAGTTCGTCCCCTCAATGTCCCTCGCCGCCGCATCCGCCAAATACAAAGGCAGCATCCTCGCCTACCTCCGCGCCAACAACCCCGACACGGCCGCCAACTTGGGCATCCGCGCCTCCACCATGGACACCTACGTCAAATCCTGCGCCGGATACTGCGTCATCACCTACCTCCTCGGCGTCGGCGACCGCCACCTCGACAACCTCCTCCTGGCGCCCGACGGGCACTTCTTCCACGCCGACTTCGGCTACATCCTCGGCCGGGACCCGAAGCCCTTCGCGCCGCAGATGAAACTCTGCAAGGAGATGGTCGAGGGCATGGGCTCGTCGACCTCGCCGCACTACGCGGCCTTCAAATCCTACTGCTTCACGGCCTACACCACGCTGCGCAAGAGCTCGAACCTCATCCTCAATCTGTTCAGCTTGATGGTCGATGCCAATATTCCCGATATCAAGGTCGAGCCGGGGCGGGTGGTGGAGAAGGTGCGGGAGCGCTTCCATTTGGAGATGAGTGAGGAGGAGGCGATGAGGCATTTTGAGGGTTTGATTGTGGATAGTGTGGGGAGTATTTTCCCGGTGGTCATTGATACTATTCATAATATGATGCAGGGACTGCGGGCTTGATTTTGGGGTCGATTCACGTGGAACGAAGCGGGAAGGATTTGTATGTTCTGCATGGCATAGCGTGCGATACAAGAATTCTAGGAATAGGATGTTTTTACCATACGTCAACAACCTATGAAACTCACTCTCCAATGCTCTTCTCTTGCAGACCATAGAATTCCACTAGTCGGCTCAAAAGGTCCTGGACACGCTCTGGGTATCTTGTCCACGGAGCCCCAAATGCACCGAGAAAATGCCTGTACAGCAACAAGAGTCCCCCTGAACGCCGATGCGATGCAATATCAGCGGACCTCAGCATTTCCAAGCCGAAGATCACCAGAACCCGTATGTACTGTCGCACTTCATGAGCATCCCTTGCCATTTACTCACCCTCGCCCTCATCCTTCCCCTTATTCTTCCTCTTGTCCTTCCCTTTATCCTTCCCCTTTTTTTTCCGGTCACTGTAATCTTTACACTTAACGCTGACCGTCCTCGCCTCCCCATTATGTAGAGCGTCATCGATGATCATCGCAGTCAACTTACCGCCAGTGACGCATCCCGTATCGAGACCTTTGCTGTAGTTGTGAAGTTGGAGGCCGCGACGCGCGTCATGCCCATAGATGACGGTCGAGCGTTCGTGAGCAGGGATCATGGCTTGAAATCTATTCCAAAGCTGTTGATAGATGATTAGACCTTTATCCTCGCAGCACGATGGATAGAAAGAGTGACACACCTTGTACCATGGGGTCCCTTTACCCTTGCTACTCGGGACATGTGTGTCGAGATCAATCGTCCGCATATGCATGACGCCCATCGGATCCTGCCTTTCGAGCCTCACCCCAGGTATAAGGCCACCATGTACGACGTGGACGTCACCCATCCCCACAACCTGTCCAACATCCAGAATGACGGGACAACTAGCCATATAGTCAAATTGTCTCTTTGAGAAACTGCTGGCCAGCTGCCGATCTGCAGCATCCCCATGCTCGGAGATCTGATCCTCCACCACAGGGGCATCCGTGGCGGGCTCATCTTGCAGCACGTTTTCGGGCATACCTGGCATTGGCGGCGACGGTACTTTTCGCGATTTCTGCTCGTGGGTCATGCGGTGAGAGAACATGTCGCGGTAGACAAGCAGGACTCGGTCTTCATGGTTGCCACGGACGCAGGAGGCATGGGCTGACATGGCGAGATCAACAACATCGGCAGAATATGGGCCCCTGGAGATGAAATCGCCGGCGAGTATGAGATGGTCAGTGCGAGCTTCGTACTGAACTTCTGCTAGGAGTTTGACCACTGTAGATGCGACAGCTTAGCACGATGACAAAATTGCCAACAGGCTCGGAAGAAGAGATTGGTAGGCTCACGCTCATCATGACACCCATGAACATCCCCCACAACGATTAGGCGTTTCCGATCCCCACGCCGAGGAATCAAACCCTGATCTAGCGTTTTCACATGCACCATATCCAAAAATTCAGGCCTTAGGTTTTCACCAAACCATCCATCTCCAGTCCTCATCCTCTCACTCAATGAGTCACTCAGAAGCCTATGCTCGTCCAATTGGGGACCAGCCCAATAGTGCCAGCTGCTCCATAATAAGCCGAGTATGCCGAATAGAACCAAGAAGTGTCGTCGATACCGTGGTGCAGAAAGAACTTGTATCCAGCTGGGCGTGTGATATCCGTTTGACGTTGGGGAAGAGGAGGAGGATGTGTATGGGCTGTTCTGCCATTCATTGCGAATAAGGTCTATCAGTGGTCTTCGATTACGGTATGTTTGATATGCACGCGAATTATGCTGGGGTAACCGATAGTCATTGCCTCCATCATACATACTGTTCTTGAAGCGAGGCATTGTTGCACCCTCGTCCGGATCGCGTGATTCTCGGTGACTTTTTTCAGAGTAGTCCTGTATATGATTTGCAGAATTCTTCAGTCCTCGCAGACTTGGTGGGATTGAAAGATTGTAACGACTGTTCAATTGGTGTTGTTGATGTATGGGATGGAAAGAAAGCTCTCGTTGAGCAGAATAGTCGGTGCTCAAGATTGCCAGATCGTAATCTTCCAGCCCGTCCTCAGAAAGATAATCATCCACCGCGGAATCGTCTTGACATCGCGGGAGAGAACGAGGATTACTGCCGGAGGACATCAATTCGGGATCTTGGGCCTCCATCTTGGTATGGGTAATATCATGCGGGCAGTAGTCTCTTGGCCATTCGCGTGAAAGAGCTGGAAACGTCCAACGATCGCCTGACCAGAAGACCAAGAGACCAAGATTCAAGGCGTTCCATACTGAGAGCCAATACCGCCGGGATTGGCAACATTGCCAAGTCCAAGATTTGACGCCGGCTGTGGCGGAACCGGGGATGTTTTGCTTGGCTTTGGCAGTGTCAATACTCCATGATGACGTACCCTCGAAGCTTGGCTAAGTCAGATAAGCGAGCAATCAGATGCATGTCTTAGGATTCACGTGTTCAACCAAGAGCATTATTATCTATACAAACTATATTGTTTCTCCTCTTCTCTCCGTCTATCAACAAGACGAAGCACATCCTCGCTGTAGAGTGATTCGGGCGACTTCCTCTCCTTCAGGACCTCCTTCTCATGCCTTACAGCTTCTTCTCTTGTCATCAATACCAGGTCGCTCAGATTCAATAGCACCGTTTTCTGGCCCTCCGCATCCTTTTGAACTTGAAACCCCTGCGATGGGGCGTTCCATCTTATCAATGCCAGTCGTGTTGGAAGTTTGCTAATAACGCTCTTTCCTCGATACACCTCTTCGACCAGATAGCCCACATCCTCTTTGGTAACAGGGATCCTGAGTCCTTGTCCATCCTCGCCCTCCTTCCTGCATAATCGCTCCTCTAGACTCTGAAGAGCGGAGAGGATGTTATCATACATCTTCTCTCTCGCTTTGCCTGCCCCAGTCTCGTGTGGGTATTCTGCAATTTCGCAGACGATGAAGTTCGCAGCAGTGTAGCCGAAGATTGCGGGCATTGTACCCAACACCGGGAGGATTCGAGCCCTGAAGTCAGGCAGAACACTCAGCTCGTTTACCTTGCCCTTCAAAAACTCTTCTTCTGGTAGTGGCAACAATTGGGCTTTGCCAGATCCTGGCTTTTCAGTAGAGAAAACCACTGGCACGCCTTCACTAATGCCTGCGGCTCGTAACTTTCGTCTTGTGACCCTGGATAGTGGGTCTTCTACACTCATGCTGATATCGTCTATACAGACTCTAGTCGGATCACTCTTGCAACCTGCGCCCATTGAGCTTACGACCTTGATCCTATGCTCGTAACAGTATTGCAGCAGCGCAACCTTGCTGTCAATGTTGTCGATGGCGTCGACCACATAGTCCGGTCTTCTTCCCTTTCCGCGTTCCCAAGCTCCAAGCAACTTCTCTGCCTGGTCTTGCTTCCAGACTTCATTGAAGCATTCCCACTTCGCCCAAGGCACCACAGCCTGTAGTCTTTTTCGTACACAATCGACCTTTGGTGTACCAACGTCTGCGAGCGTGGCCACGGCATGCCTATTGAGTGACGATAGCGTGACTTGATCGAAGTCAATTAGTCGGATCTTGGAAACGCCAGAGCGGGCTAAAGCAGAGGTACAATGGGAACCGACGCCGCCCAGCCCGACAACGACAACAAAGGAGGCCCGTAGGAGAGAGAAACGTTCAGGCCCGAGGAAGGACGCAGTGCGTGTCAGTTGCTCGGTGACCAGATCGTCATCATAATCCCCATGTTGAGCCCTTCTCGCGAGAGCAGCCGCTCGTTCATCCTCTCTACTGACTGTAGGATTATTTGAAGCGGCACCGAAGTCTGTGAGCTTCACTAATTCAATCAGAACCCCCATCCATAAGTCCACGAAATTAACAGCAGCTAGCGTACCATATTCGCATGATGACTCTCGGAAAGCTCCGGTATGCTCGCCTTCAACTCCTCCACGCGCTTCTCCCTGCGTACAGCTTGCGATCCATAGATAGCTCCTGCGACGGCAGCACCAGAGAGGACAGCTACGGCTGCAAGTTGAACTTGATGGGATGAGATTTGTCTCTCAAACCACGAGGTCATGGTTTCTGGGGGCTTTGGCGAGGGAGGGTCGTTGATGTGGTTGTAATCTGGCTGCTGTTGCCGCTGGGATCTAGTTGTGCTCCGACATTCCATCGTGAGAGTGGAGTCTCATCTTCATGACTGAGCGAAGCTTTCAACTCTCTTCATAACTTATTGCGGATTTGGGGAACACTGGATACGTCCGATCCATGCACTAAAGTATGAACTCTCGCAATTAGCGCACCGGAACTGATTCCGCATGCCAGAATGGCTTTCGTCTTGCGAGCTCGCATATCTAGATACCTTAGCGGCCCGGGGTGGGATGTTTATACCGTAACAATACCGTAGCATTATAGTTTTGTCTTGGTTACGTACTCCTAAAAGTACATCGCCTTAACACAGTCCCCTAATAAGTACCTATATTTAAATTAACGGTTTATAAAATAGATACGTAAATAATTCTTTACGGTAAAAACTAAACCTTAAATTTTAGCGCGGTATTTAAAACCCCGCTTTATAACCGGAGGTCGCCTAGAGCCGTGGAGCGTCTCTACCTTACCTACCCCACGTCGCCCACGCCCCCTATCGCCTAGACCCTCCGCTCCCCGTATGAAATTCGGCTGAATCGCCTGAATCTGGAGTTAGAGTTGAAGAGATATGTAGCCTCATGCTCCCGAGCAGTAGGCTTGGCAGGCTTGGCAGCTATTACGGTACGAGACTAAGTACCTCAGCTAATTAGATACGGAGTATAATAGAGACCGTAAATATACGGCTAGTATATAATACCTTTAAGATCTTAAACGCTTAGAGTTTATAACGTTAATTAGTTAAATTACCGTACTAAAACCGTTGACTATCTGCTACCGCCTGTAGACCGTCCGAGCAACCTACTGCTGGCCGCTAAGGTAATATACCCAGATACAAGCGGTAAAGTGAAATCGTACCAACAAATGATCTGTGTGCATATCCGAACTAACACATATCTCCCAGTCCACACTCAATGCAGAAACCCATCACCCGAGCTCCACGATATCCCAACGCATCCTGCATAACACCCAGGCCCAGCGAAACGGATCCATGAGTGAAAGACGTGAACAGAGATCTTAGAGTGGCAGTCTTCCCGACTCGCAGCCGGACAGCTTGTTTTACCACTTCTACCATTAGGTCAGCCTATCGCGTATATCTTGCTTGCTAGACATCTGTTTTCCTTTCAGCCAGTGGGGTGGGAGAAAGCTGGTTCTGCACTTCTACAGCGAGGGACGAATGACGTGATGCAGCCTATGACGAGAATTTCTTCCCGGAAGCTCCGTGCTGCCTCTCTGCACGCCTCCTAGGCGGGGCGGGCAGAGTGGTGGCGAGAAAACGTTGCTGGTGATGGTGAAAAATATATAGTTTTCAATCGAGAGGCATATTGCTCCGTACGTCCCCACCTTTTCGTTGCGTATGCTGAGATACTGATATAGGTACAGGTCATTCTTACCAAAGTTTACGAGGGCGCGAAACCGCTGTTTTACCTCGGTTTTCATTGCCATGAGCGAGATGCGAGATATGGTTGGCGGTGGGTGAAGTTTCTTCAGGCTCTGTGATGATATATGTGTCAAAAGCCAAATATGCATGACAGCCACTGGAGTCTATGATGCTTGAAAGAGCGGAGTGGACAAAGGCATGGTTGTCGATGAGAACTTGAGAGCTAATCGTAAGTTCTTGGTCCCTGAACTGTTGATAGATCAAATTCGGTATCTGCACATATTACTGACTGTATGGTCGTGTAGTGAGAGCCTGGAGAATCGCAATCATATATTTCATCACTTCCATATTCGCCGTACCCCCTAAGCCTATGGCAGCCCCATATTGCATATTACATAGATGTTCAGCAGTAATTTGTCACAACTCAAAGCCATAAAATTTAGTTCCTCCTCATAACTTCTTCATCCATGCTTGTGCGTACACTCATTGCTTGGAAGCCTTCAAATGCCAATCAAACACTTTCTTGAAGATCCCTTTGCCTCCGGTCTCAATCACGTCTCCATGACAGGGAATGATCTTATCAAAGTCCCAGCTAGCGATCTTCCGCGCGCTCTGGTTGAAACTACTGCGGTCGCTCGAGCTGGCAATATACCACAGGAATCTCCTCTGCCACGTAGCCGAACCCACAGTGCTCTGCATTCCAATAAATAACCTCGTCAAAATACCACTGGTAGCATCTTCGCCCGTCCTAGAGAACTGCTCTCTAGCCGGCAAGTTGAACATCATGTCCGCTTCAATCAGAGTCTTGTCTGGTTTATGACAGAAAACCAATTCCTTGTTCGCATGACTTCCCACATACTCATAGTCGAACTCGCTGTCGAACTCCGAATCAACTCTCATATCATTCTTATTCTTCGACGTCCATACATGCTCGAATTTGCTGCCTGCAGTAGCTTTATCCTTCTCACGCTTTTCCGGAAGACCTTCGACACCAAGTAGTTTGGCAGCGGGAAAGGCTTTAGCCCAATCGGAGACAAAGATATGGTGCTCAAAGTCGAGGGCAGCGATGTATCCGACACGGTTGCCCATCGATTCGACTGTTGCACGCACTTCGGGTGTGAGGGCTGTTGGGGAGAAGACGGCTAGGGCGCCGGATTGGAGGCGGACTGAGATACGCTATTAGCAGAAAACATGGGATTATATGAAATGTAGGTGAATACCGATGGTGCCTCGTCCACCGATCTTGAGGCGGCCGAACCGAAGAAAAGGTGCAGAACATGTGGTGATGTTTGGGGAGATCTGCCGGATAACCATCACTTTCGATGGATCCGATGGGATCAATTTCGACGTCATGTTGACTATGGCTGCTGTGGTTCTAGGAGGGGGGAGCCGGCTTTGACTGTAGAGATGATACCAGATGGGAGCTTTGGAAGCTGGATATTCTTTGATGTCGATGACACGAAGACAAAGAATATCGACTTGGCGCCTTCGTCATGTCACCTTAAGTTGCAGCTTCGTATTCGTTGGAAAGGAGCTATCTCCGTGATCATTCTTATCAAAGAGTAGATATCCATTGGGTGGGAATCCTGTGGGACGCCTCCGGGGCGACCCGAAGGTGCTCAGTATAATACAATCAACCACCAAAATCTTACGGGGGAGCGCCACCGAGAGGGGCTATATGCAAAGTCATCGTACGGCTTTTGCAGTGTGCAAGAGAATCGAGAGATACACCAATAATATCTCAAATCTCGATTGGAGTATTCTGCATTGAACATGAAGCTTTAAAGTATTCAATACGGTAATTAGAATATGGAGTAGTCTAGAACGTTACTCGAAGGCTTGGCTGCAGGTCACTGACAGGAGTCCCTGCAGGTATTCGAAAGTGTAATGCCAGCGTGGACGGTGACATCTGGTATTCTATGGCTGAAGCCCACGCTCTGTATTACTTTCAGTAACAGCTAGGAGGAGCCTGAAGTACAATTGATCTAGCAGACTCCGACAAGAAGTGACCCGCACCCATCATCTTGCAATCCACACAAGCCTCACCTACCACTTCGCCAACTTCTTTAATCGTATAACAGTACGATCGTCAGCACTATCAGTTCATGAGTGATGTCGTATAATCCTGACGTAGCTGGCTTAGACCTTCGACCTCTGGTACCACTTTTGGCGGACGCTGCCCCGTATTTGTTAGCGAAGCTTTACGGCTGCACGAGACATGGGGCTTACCCAGGGTCCGCATCAGCGACATCAGCGGCAAGTGGTTCTGTCGAAAGGAATCTTCGCATGTACCATATCTCCTTTCAGAATGGTCAACCCAGTAGAACTGGCAGCAAGGCCGTATCAGTATCATGCATGACTTACATATACAGCGGTAGCTAACCACAGCAGGGAACTGATAAAGCTGAAAGCAGTGGCCGCCTTCCATCTTCTGCTGCAAGACGCCGGCCCTGTTGTGAATGAACAGTAGTCACGGAACCCGAGGAGCTGTCCAAAGGCGATAATCCACAAGACCGAGAGAATGTAGTCTGTATATGATCTGAAGGCTCTTGAAAACGGCGTTAGGCATAGGAGAGCCAGAAATAGGGACAAGGCAGCAATCGTGAGAGTGTAGATGGGCGTGTAAGACATTCCACCCCAGGCATAGGCATATTGCCAGCACTGGGTTATGAGACTAGCGACGATGACTGGGACAATATCAGCTTGTTGGTTGTGGTCTTGAGGAAAGATTGCCTCACCTGCCGATGCGAGTTGGCCAACGCGAAGGGGCATGAGTACCCGGCTCGGATTGCTAATCATCTTGAAGCTTGATCACGCCGATGGTAGGTAGACTGTGGAGTGCGAAGGTGTAAAAGACTCTTTATTGATGAGTATCAACGAGACCATGTACAGAAAGGATGACCGTTACTGTATGTAGTGAATGATTGTTGGGATGTTGTGTGAATGGAGGTTGAAGAAGTGGGATTGTTTTTGAATAGTCTGTTCCCTGGCAATATGCTTGAAAGATATGGAAGGAGTCATCAACAGCCTCCGAGGAAAACGATGTGTATTGCATAAGAGATGACGTAGATTCACAGTCAAGGAGAAGGAGTGACCCGGCACTCTCGATGTCTTGCATCTTTGAGGTGCAAAATTCGTAAAGACCATTATACCCACGAGACCCACCTTATGACTTATCTGTACATGATCGCAATTCAATAGGGATTGAATATAGTAGTGCGGACCTGACTTCCACTTGTATGCACCATCAGAATATGGTGCAGCGGTTTGCGGTTAAGTATTTGAAGAACTTCCGTATCGTATTTGGATATAACTTGCGTGCTTGCCTAACATACCGAGGATTCTAACAATCTGGACTTCCTACTTAGGTGACATTCCATCACATCATCCCACGAGATCATTGCCGACTTTCCATTTGTCATCTTCTCGAATCGAAAACCCCCAAGGAGATACTGATTGTCCCTTCTCGCAAGTCTACTGATCCGTTGTACCTTCTTTCTCGCCGTCGATATGAATGTCCACTTTTTCATTGTAAAAACATATATGTCCAGCGATGGGAGCGGACTCGACTGTAGGATACTTGTACCACCAGATCAAGTCTTTGTGTTCCTTTCCATTGATCACAATATTGTAATCTTTCCGAGTTCAGTATATGCTTAGGTCAAACTAGGGATTCACTGCTTACAATTGGCTACTCCTTTGTAAGGGCACAAGGAGGTTGTTTCACTTTCGGTAAGATATTCCCAGCGTGCCTGCAACACGAGGGGAGCGGTTACTACTGGAACATGTACTCAGACAACATACTGACAGCAGTCTTTGGCATATAATATCTAGTCTTCAGCATGGTCTCATGCAAGAATTGGTTGCTGCTGCTCTGCGCGATAGTCACATTATCAACTTTAACTGTGACGGTTCTTGTTGATGGAAGAATCTCAATCCTCTTATACGGATCCTTTGGATGGCCATAGATCGGGGTATCTTCTTCGAACCATTGGTCTGGAAAACTTAGCTTGTCGGGTTTCACCCAGAACAAATCATCTGCGCAAACCTAAAGCAGCAAATTCAATCCTAGTGAGTCCAGCTAGGGATCCTTTCTCGAAGATGAGGATCCGATCTGTCGATTTGCTCTTCCCTTTCAGCGTGGCGAGGAAAGCTGACTTCTCCATGTCAACACCATCGTTCTTTATCAACATACCATCTTTGATGGTGCTGCTTGGAATATAAAATTGCGGAAAATATGGGTGTTCCCAAACATGGCGGGCCTCCGTTGTATCAAAGACGTAAACACTATCATAGAGACCGCGGACTCGACGGCTTGTCTTTTCAAGCTTGTGTGGCCCGTTGGCCAGTAGGTTGTGAGCTAATTTCACGAGACTAGAGAGTCCCGTGAGTCCATATTCGTGTGAGCATGTAACAATTTCTACCTTCCCATCCTGTTTTCATCGACTATCTTCTTGCCTTCAAAGAAATCGCCTACCGGCATGATCACAGATGCTACTCATGAGGAGACAAGAGTTCTGCAGATTATCAGATCAAAACATTGGTCCAATCAACAATTGAGTCGCAGGATATATGCTGTAGTACTATCAATCGGCTCACCTACAATGTCTTTCCTGGAGCTTGGCGTGTACAGTGCAGTGCTCAATGTTCTATATAACCCTACCGCCAGAAATCAGTCGTACCCGTAGAATATTAGCCACGCTAGCGATCCGAGCATCTTTAGCCTCAAGCACGCCATCTGACAATGATGGAGTTATTTCAAACCACAGTCAATCATGGCATTCTTCAATTGCAGCACGCTCTTGATGGGCCCGTCCATATACAGTGGCAACCTATTCTCTCAAGGCCATGTTCGCCAACCACGGCGTCACCCTTGCTGCCCGCATGGTACCAAAGAGCCTTTCGAATATAGCAATACGTTCTTGGGTGCTTCCACAACTTCGGCAGCTACATCTTTCGCCGTTGGCTCGAGCGCAGGCTGTCTCGACGCCTCACAGATTCCATTCTACGGCCTCTTGCGCGCCTCAACATTCTGTCGTAGACATCCAAGAGGAGTTCCTATCGCAGCCCTCAAGTTCCTCGAATCCTGCCCTCTCATTCCCATGTCTTGACGCACAAGAGGCTCGGACGGCTTCGTTACTGAATCGTTCTCCTACCTCAGGGCCAGAGCCCTCTTATACTACCGGAAGACATCGAAAGTGGCATTCGCAGTCTCCACTGCTCCTTGACTGGGGTGGCCTCCTACCCCAATTCAACATAGCCTACGAAAGCTGGGGACAAATGAACGGCGACAGGAGCAATGCAATACTTCTGCACACAGGTCTCTCAGCATCCAGTCATGCGCATAGCACGGAGATCAATCCACAGCCGGGATGGTGGGAGAAATTTATCGGACCCGGTTTACCCCTAGATACGGCCAAATATTTCATTATCTGCACGAATGTCATCGGAGGGTGCTACGGCTCTACAGGACCAAGCTCCCTCGACCCTGCAGATGGTCATAATTACGCTACCCGATTTCCAATACTGACTATGGAGGACATGGTACGAGCACAGTTCAGGCTGTTGGATGCCATGGGAATCGAGAAGCTTTATGCAAGTGTAGGGTCTAGCATGGGTGGCATGCAAAGTTTAGCTGCCGGTGTTCTTTTCCCAGAAAGAGTAGGGAAGGTGGTCAGTATAAGCGGGTGTGCTCGAAGCCATCCGTATAGCATTGCAATGCGGCATACCCAACGCCAAGTCCTGATGATGGATCCCAACTGGTCTCGCGGATTCTACTACAGTGGTATCCCACCACATGCAGGTATGAAGCTGGCCCGAGAAATTGCTACAGTGACATACCGAAGTGGACCAGAGTGGGAACAACGTTTTGGCCGAAGAAGAGCAGACCCGAATCGACCGCCTGCCCTATGTCCAGATTTCCTCATTGAGACCTACCTTGATCATGCTGGAGAGAAATTCTGTCTAGAGTACGATGCGAACAGTCTATTGTACATTTCGAAAGCCATGGATCTATTTGATTTAGGGCGTGAGCACCAGCTGGAAATGGCGCGGTTGCGAAAGCAAAATCAAGGCCGAGTCTCTGCGGACACGAGGCAAGAGCAAGAGGAAGAAGATCGGTCTTGCAGCCTCGCATTGCCAGACAAGCCCTACGAAGAACAGCCATCTAATATACCGATAACATCCTTTTCGGAACCCATTGTATCGACATCTACGCATCCACCCGATGACCTTATTGCTGGTCTTGCACCACTCAAAGATCATTCAATATTGGTCATGGGCGTCGCCAGCGATATTCTATTCCCCGCCTGGCAGCAACGGGAGATCGCCGAAACACTTCGAGCTGCAGGGAATGTTTCTGTCACGCATGTTGAGCTGGGGGAAGACATATCGCATTTCGGACATGACACATTCCTGCTGGATTTAGAACACATTGGCGGGAACATCAGGAGCTTCTTGGGTTGAAACTTGTGTGCTGTCCATAGTTGAAACCTCCAAGCGATCATAGGGAGCATGCGCAACGATGGTGTCTATTGAGCAATGTTTGAAGTCGTATTCCATGAGTAACTCGCTAACAGATGGAGTGTCGGAAACATATGTAACATCTGATCCACTGTCTCATGTGCGTTTTTCGCGCAACCTCCTCTCGGTTTGGGGTTGAACGACGTGGTCGGGCGTAAACAGCGGTTGAAAGACGACGAACTTCGGTATTGTATCAAGTGATAAAATGATAAGAAGGCGCATGCGTAGATTGAGATAGAGATGGTTTACGATAATGCAAGCTATGCTATCTAGATGCAATGGTCCTATCAGGCCGGCGGGGGAGAGAAGAGCACCAAGTCATGATTCTCATCCTCGTCGACCGAGATGGACTCGCTTACCTTAGTGCGGAGATTAATGATGTTCTTTACGCTGTAAGGTGGAGCCACACCCCTGTCAGAGACTGCATTGACCCGAAAGCTTGTTTGGTTGAAATGATTGGCTTCGTGATTGAAGGTCAAAGTGCCGTACTGAGTACGAGTAGAGACTGTACGGTGTCACGGGTCAAGCAAGCAGGTTTGGATCATTGTAGAAGGGAAGAGACAAGGAACACTGTATAAGAAGCTCGTCTATGGTACTATTTGTGTCTTTAAGCTACGACTAATGATCATCGGCATCGGTTGGAACAATATGAATAAGCCGCAGAGAAGATCAGCCGTCACATTACGACGCTTTTTGGTCTTGGCCCTCGTGTATATTACAAGTAGAATTGAATAGCTCCGTATCCTATTCTCTGATCACTCATACCCACTCGTTCCACCACAGTCGCAGGAGCAACCAGATCTTTGTTGTCGTGTACTACCTTACATAGTACCTTATCCTTCCCAGCCCCGCTGCATAGATTCCACTCCGGTACTTGACCGATCATCTATCCATAGGCTGATACTGAATCTTCTACGGAGTACGAAGAATGGTGATCGGCTCCGAATCAAGGATTGTCAAGAAAGCCGCTAGAGCGCCATCGCCGCCGGCAGCCTCCCATTTGGGAATCTTGGCTATCTTTCCGGTATCTGCATTAATTCTTCCATTTTCCATAGGTCTGGCACTTTCCTTCCTCCCAGTCCAGTCCCCACCGTTCCTTCCTCTCTCTCCCTCATCACCACCCAGACTCCTGACTTCCCAACCAGACAGCTGTAATTGGATCGGCGACATTGTCCTCCTTACTCAGCTGTCAGCGGCCTCGTTCTACCGACTTTATAGCTCTCAGCGTTGAATCCCGTTCGTACTCAGTGGATGTTGCAACTTCCTCAAATAACTATCCATGGTGAACGTGTAAGGAGCCGTTTTGGATCCATTGACGATTCTCCCTCGCTGTCGCCCTTGCTTTCCATCCTCCGCCCTCCACCCTCTTCACCTACACCTCAATATCCTTCGAACAAACCGACCGACCTACGAGGCCCGCCAATAAAAATGCTCACCTTTCGAAAAGCTGCTGTCCTGGCAGTCTTCGTCCTCACTGCTGTATATCTACTGCATACCTCGCACTCCTCCTCTTCGACTTCCCGAGCAGCCTTAGCGGAAACCCTCAAAGCAGACTTCGATGGCTCGACGGTCCCTAAAACTACAGGGGTACCTGCAAGTACGGACATGGATAAAGCTTCGAGATTGTACCCTCCGCCTCGATCAAGCTCAAACAAGAAAGATGTCGCACAACAGCCGTTGACGGAAGTTGTCACCAAAAGCCTGCGCGAACAACTACAATATCAGTTTCCTTACGACAGGGCCGGCAAGTTTCCAGCGTACATCTGGCAGACGTGGAAGAGCACACCAGCGTCCGGTGACTTCGGAGAGTCTTTCAGGCCTGCAGAAGCCAGTTGGTCAGAACTCCACCCAGGCTTTATCCACGAAGTCGTTACCGATGATGCAGCTGTCTATCTCTTGAAACACCTCTACGCATCAGTACCAGAAGTCGTCGAGGCCTACATAGCCTTACCCATGCCAGTGATGAAAGCCGACTTTTTCCGCTACCTCATTCTCCTCGCTCGAGGCGGTATCTACACTGATATTGACACTACCGCTATCCGATCCACAACAGACTGGATTCCAGAGGAAGTCCCTCGATCTACTATCGGCCTCATCATTGGCATTGAAGCTGACCCGGATCGAGCTGACTGGAAAGATTGGTATTCACGCCGGATACAGTTCTGCCAATGGACCATCCAGGCGAAACCAGGGCATCCCGTGCTACGCGATACAGTTGCAACTATCACGGAAGATGCACTTCGGATGAAGAAGAAGGGAATTCTGAAAGAAAAGAAGATGGATAAGAGCATTGTCGAGTTCACGGGCCCTGCGGTCTGGACAGACGCTATATTCAACTATCTAAATGATCCCGTTTATTATAAGATGGAGGGCAAGAATGTGACTTGGGAGACATTCACCGGTATGGAAACTGCCAAGAAAGTCGGTGATGTGGTAGTCCTCCCAATCACGAGCTTTAGCCCTGGTGTTCAACAGATGGGCGCGAAGGAGCCTGATGATCCCATGGCCTTTGTGAAGCACGATTTTGAAGGTATGATATCCCCATTTGCCCGTGCACCGCATCCTTGTGGTTGACGATATTTCCAGGTACATGGAAGCCTGAATCCGAGAGAATACACCCCGAACGCGAGCCCCAGCAAGAATGATTGAGCTGCTCAGTCGAAAACCCGAATCCCTCAAGTCCCTGACCTTCTTCACGAGCACACAGAACTCGTGTTCTACCTATCAGATAATCGAGTGGAAGAGAAACAACATATCCGAATAGAGATAGGCATTATACCATCTCCCCAAAAGTCCCACCCCAACCACCCACCGAAGCTTTCACCCATACCCTTGACGACAACAGATCTCATTTTCCTTAACTCCTAACGACACATAGACATATGGGCGCCCACTCTTGTCCCACGGGGGACTCGATCATCATGAAAATAGAGAAAAATTGCAGGCCGGCGGGCTTTTTACTTTTCAAGCACAAAGACTTCAAGGGCTGAAATCTTGTGTGGCAGTTCCCCTTTTTTTTTATTGGTTGTAATGTAATTATTTCAAGCATACTTATGGTACTATGCATGCATTCATAGCATGGCTCCTGCATTTGAGCGTGGAGGTGTTATATCTTGGCGTTTGTTTGATGTGGTGCCTGTTTCTTTTTGAAGAGAGAGAGGCTGCATTGGGAGAGATAGGTGGTAAGGTATTTGAATACAATAAGAAAGAACATAATGACGAGAGTTGGTTGGTTCATGTGTCTGTTCAATCATTGCATGCTATGAGTTTCAGTCAACTACCTCACTCAATCTTGGAGAGATTCATAAGTCTCTAGGTACTGAGTTCAGGTAGGTAGGTGCCTTCTTGATATATCCCAAACCAAGATCCTGCTTGTGCTCTAAAAGGCCTTGATACCGAACCGAACTATCATCTTGACTGACTGACTTATCCAACGAACTGTTCTTTGGGATATAAGGTACTTCTCCATAGAATACCTCCATTCCTCCGCCATCATAGACCAGAACAGATTCATGAAGAGAAGCCCAGCCCAGTCCAGCCCAGCCGAACCCAGCAACAAAAGGGGGCATAGATCCTCTTCCTCCTCCCAAAGAAGTTCTATTCTCATAATGGTATTTCCCCAAAAACGCCCGCTCGCTCACTGACATCTCAAAACAATTCATCCAATCCCATCCCATCCCATGACATCTATCCATCCATCTATCAAGTTCATACCCTCCCCCCCTCCCCATATCCCCACACTTCACACACACACACGTCATCACAACACCTGAGTCCTCAAAACCTATTATCACCCACCCCATGCCCGCCACCCAGATCGCGCTCGCTCTCCCGCTCCCCACCGGCCACGCCGCCAAACATGTTCCACTCGTCCGCCTCGTGGGATTTCCTGCCGGGCGGGCCGAGGGGGTGCGTGTCTGGTGGGATGGTGGTGGGGGTGAGGGTTCTGCGGGCACCTGTGCCTGCGCCTGCGCCGGCGCCGTGGTAGGAAGTGTCTTGTAGATTTGTGTTTGTACTTTGGATGCTGGGATCGAAGGTGCCAGATTCTTGAGCTCCGACAATGCTGTTGCTGTCGGTGGGGTAGGGGAGGTTCTTGTGCGGGGGTTTTAGGGGGGGTGGATCGTAGGTGCCCATCTGGCTTATGTCGCCGCCGCCGCCGCCGGTGTGGGGTTTGCGGTTGGGGAGGCGCTCCATTGGGCGCGGGTAGGTTGAGTTTGGGGAGGGGTCGCGCGGGTTGGTTTGGGCGTGGGTGAGGAGGTGGTCGACGTCGTCGTCGTCGCCGAGGGGTTGGTAGCGGCTTCGCTTGCCGCCGCCGCCGATGTAGGGTTGTGGACCGCCGTCGATGGAACTGTTGCCTGCGTTGTCAAAGGCCGTATGTTGGTTTCTCGTGGGTTCGAGTCCGGTTCCGTGAGTGGAGTTCTTGTAGCTGATGTCGTCCATTCTTCTCCTTCGGCCGATGGCAAACCACTTGAAGCCTCTGCCTACGTTTTTGACAAGGTCCCAAGGGTTGAAGGCATCCAGTAGAGCTCGAGATCCGAAATGGCCACCCTGATATGCGGTTTTTGGATCGGGGAGGAAACCTGGTGCGCACTCCGCAGCCACAATCCGGGAACGGCGAACGTCGTAGACCTTCCAGGGGAAGGCCCAAAGGTGAAAGACGCTGAACAAAGCCATTTCGATGCAGAGCAGCATGGCAGGGATGCCAATCTTGATGTCGGGAGTTTGTATGGTTTTGGAGGGTTTTATAGCACCAGCGGAGGTAAGAACAGAGATGATGAGCTGACATACGAGAATGAATTAGTGGGGGTTATGCTTAACAATGGAAGGATGGGGCAGCCCACCGTCTGCCAGAACGACAGGAAGATAACAAGTTTAATGGCTGCAACTTTCAGAAGTGGGCTGTGCTCTGCTAGGTCGGCTTTGATCTGGATGTAGAATTGAATTAGGCAGTACATAGCTACAGTCACGCAAAGGCCCTCGATCACCATGACCTAGGAGTATTAGCTGGGAGAGCGCCAGGGGATCAGAAAGGGCATACCCAGATGTGTGCGAACGCTGGGCTAATGGATTCCTTACAGTACCGGCCCAAAAACTGGGTAACGAGCGCTACCATGGTCATGAACACTCGGACGAAGGAGTATTGGAAGACTCCGAACCAGATGATCTACATCCATATCAGCTCTGTCCACTTGACCTGCATAATCTTTCAACCCACATTGAACCACGTCAGCCCACTCCTAGGGGTTCGTAGGATTCCACTCTCGCCTCCACAGCATTTTCTCAACCAAGTTAACGGCCAGACCCAACCTCTTGGCTGAATTCCTCTAAAGTAATCTTTCTGGTTGTGTAAGTCGGGCGCAACGTAGGAGCATAGCAAGGCGAAGAAACTAGCAATGGCGAACGCTTCGTAGCACTGATATATCACCTCGAAGTAAACGGCGTGGGTGTAGAAGAAGTAGGAGAGAAAAGAAACGGTCGAGTATATGGGGACCATGAAGAGAACTCGTATAATACTAAGAGTGGTCAGCTTCAAATCTGAAGAAAAGCAGGCCGTGAGCGTACTGCCGTTGTTCCCATGGCTTGAGATAATGTGTACAATGCCTCCAGATAAGATACCATGAGGTGAGGACTGCTATAAGACCGAACAAAGCGGACAGGATGAGGCCGAAATGATGAAATTCCATGTTGCGCCATAATTTATCTTCATCGACTGGGGTCTGTCAGGACCTCGAGCTGCCATGTGGGATTCCTTGGTTGCGAACGTACCTTTCTCATACTCCAATGTGGAGTTGCATTTTGTCACAAACATCTCGACAACACTCTTCCACACCCCACTCAATGTAGATAACCCCGCCTTCTACCTTGACCACAACAGTGTGCTCTTTCCCCAATATCTGTGGGTGCGGGCGCTTGTCAGAACATGGATGCTCTCCTGTCGGGAGTATGGAAGTGCGCTGCACCCAAGCTTCGGAGGTAGTTGACGGCGTGAGTAAGATCTTGGAGATCCCTTGATGCTTGCTCGAGTCTATAAGGGGAGCCGGGGCGCCCTGTCTTTCGCAGAAGTTGATCGCTGACGGCTAATGTTTCATTTGGCAGAGGTCATTCTTTATCGTTATTCTCAACATGGGTCGAGAAGAATGATGGATCACTGTTCTATTGGATTGGATCCTTTCGGTCTGCAATAAAAAATCATCATATAGTGGTTGATGGAGCGCTCGGTAGTCAGAACAAAGAAGAAATCCATACCTCATTCCCAAGGTTCGAAATGAAGTGGAATTCCTGCAGCTACAGACCGCCTAGCTTGCATGATTGGCTAGCGGCAAATCCTGTCACTTTAGAGCGATGACCAGGGTGCCAGGGTCCATACGACAAGACAACAAATGCCCGTGAATTAAAATAGCCTTGCAGGGCTAAATGAAATGCTGTTCTCACTCCCGCGCGCGTTGTGTATCAAGGTCAACGTCTTGAAGCCGCCTGCTTCATGACTTGTCCAACCAGCGCCATGCTGTCATGGTATCACGATATGATTCAACCACGTGAGTTTTCCACAAACTGCCAATCGAAATGCGTTTCATAAGGGCTCAGGCTCTTAGTATCCTGAGCGCCTGTCTCTCCAGCTATCACCTCCACCGCGATAGCCGTCCCCCCGGTAGCCTCCTCCCCTCCCCCGGTAACTGCCTGGAAAACCCCCTCTGCCACCATAGCCTCTTCCTCGATTGCCAAACTCCGGAGCTCTGTCTACAAGAGCATCGTCTTCGAAGGTGTATCTCCTCATTTCGTCATTCCGCCCTCCTCCACGACCAGCTGCCAATTTTTCAAGTCTTCGGTCTGCCGCGGCTTTTGGGACAGGTTGGTAATACAGCTTTGGCTTGGCATTCGTAGATTTGAACAGATCATCTAGTGCTTGAAAACCCTTAGCATTGTCTGGGCGTCGCTGTGACGGTCGTAGTTCCGAATCCTTGATCCTTGGTCCGGATGGTGCCCCTTGCACACCCTGACCAGCGTTAGCAATTGCAGGTTGTGTCGCGCGCAGACCACCGCTACTGGAGCCGACTTCTTGGAGGTAGGCCTTGACTTCGGTATCCTCGTCTTCATACACGACTTCCCATCGTTTTTGAGGCTGTCCCCTACCACTGGGCACAGTTTGTTCAACTTCAATCCATTTTCTCAGTTTCTCCTCTGGTACGAAGTCTACGAATAACGGCCTTCGATCCCTCTCATTTGGCCAGATGCGGTCATGTAGACCTGAACGGACTCTTGAAGCTGCGGAGATATTGGCAAAACCCACGAGGCAATGTGTCCGTATCGAGTCTAGAAAAAATTCCGTGACCATGCTTGCATCGACAGGAGCATCTGGGGGTGTTGCGAGGGCAGCAAGATGATCTTTAACATTCTCTGGCTTCAGGGGACGCATGAGCTCTCGAATATACAACGCTGATGTAGCTGGGTGAATTGCACGACCGATGGCCCTATCTTCCGTGTCCGGATACGGTGGTTTCTGGGGCGGGGGATCAGACTTGAAAGGGGCTGTGAAAAGGTCCTTGAATCGGGTGTCGGATGGCGAGGGTTTTATGGGCGTTTCCTCTGGCTTACTCTGCGTGCTCTCGCCAGCTTCGTGTTTCGAGATACCTGCACTAGTCTCTTCTATGCCATTCTGCTTAGGTGTGACGCTTCCTTCAGCAGGTCCATCCACTTGCTCACCGCTGTCCTGGCTAGGGTTGGCCATTGGGACTGTGATACGGTCGACTTGATCATCTGAAACACCTCCCTGCATTGTAGAATCTTCTGGCAACTCTACACGTGGTCTCCCTTTATCTGCCTTTAACCTCTTTTGTGTGTCTAGTGATGATGGAGGTGGGCTCTGGCTCCTCCTCTTTCTTTTTCGTGAATCCTCTAGTACCTCCTCGGTGCCCACTGCCAAAGGGACCGCGGTTTCCTGAGATTGTGTCTGCAATGAAGTAAGTAATGGAATTTCGGTGTGAGGGTCTCGCGCCGGCTCCGTCAAGACTTCGGGGAGAATGTTGCTGGGGGAATCCTGCAACAACTTCGAGTCTAATGTATGCGCTTCCGACACCTCTTTCGTTTTTGGCTCCTCTGTCGCTGAAGCTAGAGAGTCAGTCTCTTTTTTTTCCGTAGTCCTCGAATCATTCTGAACCGCTACTTCGACATCTCCAGTTCTCTCGTTCTTTTCTGGTTTACTAGGGAGTTCCCCCAATTCTGACATGGACTCCGGAGCTGGTGGGGCGTCGTGAACTGTAGACCCACCTCGCTCTGATTGTGCATCATCCTGAGGGAAGCAAAGCGCAGCAGGTGGAGCTTGTGTTACGACCTTATCCTCTTGGGCAGGTATGGGATGGATCGCTTTTGCTGGCTCGATAGGTGCGGGTTTGGCGCTCTCAGTCTGCCCATCGGCTTCTATCAATCGTTGAACCAAGACCGCCTTCAGACCGGTCTTGGGCAGACCGCGCTTGACGAGCTCATCGCGAAGCTTGACAACAGTGAGCTTCTCGTAGTCCGACATCTTGGAGAGGGATCCGCGTCAAAGCTTTGCGTTGGTCATTAGTGATATAGGGATGACTTTGATTGATCTTGTGGCGCGTTGACCTCACACAACTTGTTCAAGTGATGCTTCCGGATTATACAATTGCCAAGGCGCAATGACTTGTATACTAGCGCGGTTTCGAATCTCATACAACTAAGGAGTACGTACTCCATACATTTGATTTTCAATCGACACATCTATCAATGACTAGGGTATCGTGCAGAATAGTACTACACCGTGGTTGACGTCTGTATCTACACTAAAAAGCACTACAGCCGGTTTCAGTCTGCTGCAGACCTGTAGGCTACATGGTCTGACACTTCTGGCGGGCAGTGATCGAGTTGTTTCTGAGACTACGAATTGCCAGAAAATGTGAACTAACGATGGACCACAGTTTCATGGTCTTGCGAGAGCTAAAAGACTTGATAGCCAGTTTTATTTGTAGTTAGACGGGATGTTGACTAACTCCCTTTGAAAAAATCCATGACCTGTGGATTCAGATGATTGCTCGAGGGCACACAAGACTCTGATCGAGATGAAGGCATGACACCATACTGCTTGAACTTTAGGAGTTGTTATGCATCCACTCAATTGTGGTGTGTCCGTTAAAGAAATCAACAATTCGCATTCGCTGATGGTCTCCGCAAGCTAATTACATGCCTACTATTTGTCTCTTCTGGAGTAAGTAACCGCAAGCTGAATCTTTCGCGTAAGCAGCAAGGGCTCCTGACTCCGTCCTGCACATGATCTAAGTTTACACCCAGGTCTCGAATGCTGCGAAGTATGCCCCTCGAACGCCTCACTATTCACAACGCCTGTATGTGCAAGTACACCCCAACTGCGCCTTTGATATGTACCTTAGAAATCTTTAAATTCGTGGTCGTATCTTGCTGCCATATCTTTCGTATATTCGCTCTTACTTTCTGATGGCGGGTCGTAATTATCGAAGTTGCTGCAGTCAGCTGCGTGTTTGACTTTGGGGATGATGGGCCCTTTGATCTTGCGGTGATAGAGAGCATCAAAGTCGATGATCTTGAAAAAAGCATGAGACTTGACTAGAGCAGTACCGCTCTGGCCGCCACTAGATATGTTACCCAGTCGTTGAGAAGGGTTGATGGTACAAAGACCACTGATCATATTACGGGCATCTGTAGACATATCCTTCGGGTACTTGATTTTCCCCTCCACGATCCTAGTTCTATATTTTAGACTCAGCGCGTCATAATCAGGAACGTATGACTTACAATTCGTAGATCTTCATGGGGTTCTGATTCCAGAATGGTGGCTGACCGACAAGGAACTCGTATACCAAAATACCGAAAGCCCACCAGTCCACAGCAGTACCGTGCCCTAATGAAGTTAGATTCAGTTATTTCCTCCAACCAAGAGTGAACATTGAGCGACCTGCTGGGATGGACTTATTGAATGCAACTTTACCTGAATTGCGGATGACTTCAGGGGCAAGATACTCTGGAGTTCCACAGAGAGTGTATGTTTCCCCTAGAAGTGATTAGTATTGTCTCTCGCTACCAAACTCTATAAGCGTACGGTTCGAGACCTCCTTGGCGAATCCAAAATCCACAAGCTTCAGATGACCTTCCGCATCAATGAGTATGTTTTCCGGCTTTAAATCACGGTATGCGATGCCTTTCATATCGTGTAAAAATTCTAATATTAGGACGATCTCTGCAGCGTAGAAGCGAGCAGTATCTTCGTCGAATCTGTGTGCTCTTCGCAGATAAGTGAAGACTTCACCGCCAGGGCAATAGTCAAGCTTCCAAACGTTAGTGGATCAAAGTCAGCTCGGGCATTGAGTAGCGAACCAGCATATAGAGAGAGTCTTTGTCGGAGAAGCTAGTGATCATGGTCGTGATGAAAGGATGGCCTGCGACGGCAGAGAGCGTATTCCTCTCGTTCTTAATGTGTTCAACTTGTTTGAGACGAATGACTGTTGCTCGCTGATCAGCTTTGAGTACTGCTAGGTGTATGGCTGGTGAAGCTCACTGTCAACTTTCTTGAGTATCTTCAATGCGAACACCTTCTGCCCCTCTTTTTGGGAACCAGCTAGACATGATAACCACACCCGCGCAAAAGTGCCTGTGAAGGTCTGAGGTCAGCCACAAATTCTTATAAGACGAGGACCATGCTGAAGGTAGGCTTACCGGTACCGATTGTCTTGATCAAGTCAAAATCGGCAACTCTCAGCTGCTTTGAAGCAATCCCCACTTCTTTGCTGCGGGGATTCTTTGCGATTTGACTTGGTGTGAGAGGTGGGCCATTGCATTCGAAGCAGGAAATGAAATCCTTCTCCTTTCTCTTTTGCTCCTCGTCAATTGGCTTCTCAGGAAAGTTGTTGCTACTGTTACTTCGGAAAAGCTTGTGGCCGTGCGGAGCGTGGAAGTGGGATTTGAACTTGGCAGTGGCCATTTTGACGCCTAGCAGACTAAGACGTCTTGGAAGTATGCTCGGTGAATTTTCGAGATTTACAATGGCCTCTGGGGGCAAGACGGCGGTCGAGCGACATCTTTCGGTCAGAGCATCGTCGGGTTGGAGCTGTGTCGAGCCTGAGCTTGTGGACAAGCCGTGGCCAAGCATCTAGACTAATGACGGCACCACACCGGCATATGCAATGGGATGCCCTATTGTGTGCGTGCTTCAGGGTCCGATGCAAGCTTGCAGGCACTCATGCAGTAGGAGATGATCTATCGGAAAGTGTCGATAGACGATGTAGTACCTGACAGATGGATTTTCCGGGTTTGTGCAGGGTCTGATATGTAAAATGGAGGTGCGATGGAGTGAAATTACCTCCTTCGTTGAAATGTTCATGCAGCACAATTAATCCATCAGCACTTGGCGCGTCGATTATTACCCTACACAGTCGCAAACCATTCAGAAGGTAACGATACCTCTTGATTGCGACTCCGCAAAACAGGGCAACACGGCAGCTCGGCAGTCGGATCTTACACGTTTGACAATTACCCAGTGCACAGCCAGTGCAGTAATCACGCACAAGCATACACCCGCGTCTTACGGGCGCAAAACAGGGATTCCAAAAGTGCCGAGTATCAGGTAGAACAACCAGACTCCAATAATCTACAGGAGCCGGTCTCATGTAGACCGTTGGAGCTCGAGCACTTCCCACCGAATTCCAATGCTTGACAAACGCCGTCTGAACACCACATGCAATGCCTGCCTTCATACTCCTTCTCAATCTATACTTGTGTTCAATATGAGAGCAACGATGAGCCTGGATTGCGTCAGCTTGATACGTTTGCGGCCTTGAGCTCGACCTACCCATAGAGTCCAAGTACCTCTCCGAAAATCAATATTAAGACCATCCCAACGAATATCCTTGACTGCAACATGTATGATCGAACACCCTATGCTCCATCAACATAACTCTCTATGATAGGAGCATCAACATACAACATCACCGACAACGCCAATCGCATAACCTGCTGCAAGTCCTGTGAGGCCAACTGAGAGACCAGCAGCTAAATGCATGAAGCCACTGGGAAAGCGTTCAGCTAGGACACCATCGATGGAACAGAAGCCCAAATAGATCGACGCACTTGAAGAGGCTGTAGCTTTGTCCAGGTGGCGGCTCCAGATCGCCGGCAATCAAAACCGATATCACAAGTGAGTAGACTGCGATAATTCCAGCCATGACCACGGGAATCAGTGACTGTCGGTCCCAGGATCAGCTTCAGCGTCATAAAGTATCAGTTAGATTCATCTAACCTTCATTATCAGGTCTGGCCTAAACGTGCCAACTCCCGCAATGCCGATACCTGATTTCGCCGTGCCATATGCTGCCCCCATACCTGTTTGTGTTCTGTGAGCTACACATCGGTATTCCTTCTCTTGCTTGTAACGTACATCCAAAAATCATCTGCCAAGGGTCAGCTCTGAGCATTCGACTAGCTTCTTGTAACTTACAGCGAAAGCAATGCCACTCTGCACACAGCAATCAGTACAGCTTCCCGGGAATATAAGTTCAGCACGTACCATCCCGAAGAACGGTGCACATTTCGGCGCCAGTTCTGCATCATACATGTTGACTTGCACTGGAGGTCAATGTACAAGTGATGAGACGGCCTTTTGACAACCAAAAGATGATGTCGCGAAAGGACTGTTGGAATTTCGACAGAAGAATTTAACCTGCTTTAATGTGGAGAAAGACAACCCCTACTGATGGTCAGATCTTCGATGATGTCAAAATTTAGCATATAGATTTCGTAGTAGGGGCTAGGGAGATAATGCTGTACGTCTGATTGCGTGGCAGTGCGCGCATGCGCTTGTCCCCGGAATCTGTTCTGCCGTTGCGAGAACCATTAAACCCATCCTTGGTCAACCCAGTCGACGACCAACGGCCTCTTGAACAACGCCACAACGCTCTCAGCGCTCAACAACCCTACTCAGACCTTGGTTTTGAAGGGTCACATACGCGTTCGGACCTATCGGCCCCCAAGCCAAGTCCGACGGGTCTCTACACCCCCATTCTTGCGGGAACAAAACCTCCATTGCCAGCAATACATGGGCACAGAAGCAAGCAGAGACTGACGTTAATTAAGAAGTAGTGAAAGGCCATGTAAACAGCACTTGAACGCAATCAATGCGCCAGGATCCGCCGCCGCTGGTCCTGCAACACCCGAGTCGCCCCCTCCTTTTCCTATCTACGTCAAAAGTGTTGGACAAAAGGCGAGCTGCACGGGTATAGGAGTGGATCGGTAGAGAGCGAGGAGATTACACTCCTTGATTGGATATGACGGATTACGGGATTCAGCAGGACAGGAACTTCCGGCCGAACAATTATGGCCATGCGTCGTCCTACCAGAGAGATGCTGCTTTCTCGAACATATTCGGAGCGGCCCCTCCGCCTGGAAGGTCTCAGACCATGACAAACTCGCCGCCCCAAATGCCTACCGAAAGATCTCAGACAATGACTTCGATGACCTCACAGTCATCTATGGCCTCTCAGACACCGTCTGTAGGTGCACAAAGACCTTCTCCACAAGACCGACAGCAGACGAATGGCTATCCTCCTCCAATCTCAAACGGATATTACCATCCCCAAAGACAAAGCAGCGGTCTTGTCCAACCCCAACCACAGCCTCGATACCTACCGCAGCCTATGAGCGATAAACGCCCTTTTCCTCAACCACAGCGAGTCGATTCTCGGCAACCTGTGCCGTCACAATACAACAGACAGCCACAAAGCCGAGGCTATCCTTCAAGCCTCGTAGACTCATACAAACCCGTGCCCAATCGAGGTCACCCACAACATCCTGCTTCCAACGCCGATCCATATCGTTCTCAGTCCATGGCTTCAATGCGAGCTCCAGCAACCTACAACCCTCCGCCGAGTAACTATAATCAGGCGTCTGCAAATTCATTTCGTCAACAGTCGTATCAGTCACTAGGATCGAGGACAACCGCGCAAGGACGAGTTGTCCCTGAGCGACATGACGAGAGAGCAATGTCATTGAGTTCCTTTTCGATGGACAGGGATCATAATCAGACTATGAGTGGGCGTGTGATACCAAATCGCAGGAGGGAATCAGGTGCAGAGCTTGCTGGAGACGATATCTCCTTTCCGGAGACTCCCTCGCGTACGCCGACGCTCGTCAATCCAAACACTCGTGACAGGGCAGCCAGCCCGGATAGTACGCCATCGCGGACAATGTCAACGACATCGACGCTAGTTAGTCCATCCGAGAGAAGTGACTCTCTGGTGCATCGACCTTCCATTCAGAAAAGCACCACTCCGGCGAATAGCGCTACTGTATCAGCCCAGGGTAAAGCACCATTGGTATACCCGGCACTTTTATCTCGAGTTGCCGATGTCTTTCGAGAAAGAATCAATGCTGGAGATCGGAGTAAGAATGATCTGTCCTATAGATTCGCCTTCACTGGAGCAGAAGCTGTGGATCTAATCACGTATATCATCAAGACCACCGATCGCAATCTTGCCCTGCTCCTTGGCCGTGCTCTTGATGCGCAAAAGTTCTTCCATGATGTTACGTATGACCATCGCCTCCGAGATTCATCAACAGAAATATTCCAGTTCCAAGAGACAGTCATGGAGGATATGTCAACGACCAACGTCAACGGTGTCTTCACACTCCTTACTGAATGTTATTCACCAACTTGTACCCGAGATAGACTTTGCTATTCTATTGCGTGTCCAAGGCGTCTAGAGCAACAGGCACGATTAAACTTAAAACCGCAACCTGGCTTAAGACGGCAGCAATCGTCGGCAAGTTTGCACGCTGATGAGCCTGACGAGCAAAAACTCTGGATCAATACCGTTACTGAGGAAGTCGCTAACAGCGTTGGGGAGAGGGAGAAGAAGCGTCAAGAGGTGATATCTGAAATCATGTACACAGAGCGTGACTTCGTGAAGGATCTGGAATACCTGCGAGACTTCTGGATGAAACCTTTACGGTCCATGAACCCTGCAAGTCCATCGCCCATTCCAGAACGACATCGCGAAAGATTTGTCCGGACAGTCTTTTCGAACTGTATGGAAGTCCATTCTGTAAATCAGAAGATGGCCGACCAGCTTACCAGAAGGCAACAAGAAAACCCGGTGGTTCGTAACGTTGGAGACATCTTCCTGGAATGCGTACCACGCTTTGCGCCCTTCGTCAAATATGGAGCCAATCAATTATGGGGCAAGCATGAGTTCGAAGCGGAGCGGACTAGAAATCCCGTCTTCTCAAAATTCGTTGACGAAACCGAGCGTCTTAAGGAGTCCAGAAAGCTTGAGTTGAATGGGTACCTGACAAAACCTACTACACGCCTGGCACGATATCCTCTACTTCTCGAAAACGTTCTCAAATACACGGCGGAAGACAATCCGGATACTAAGGATATTCCTCAGGCCATCGCCATGATCAAGGAGTTTTTACAAAGAGTCAATGATGAATCTGGCAAGGCTGAAAACCAATTCAATCTGCGGCAGCTCCAGCAGGCACTGAAATGGACTGGCACTGGAGTCCCTGAAAAGGGTGATCACCTCAAGCTTCTGGAAGAGGGCCGGCAACTGGTCTACAAGGGCGCACTGAAAAAGAGTGCAACCGACACTAGCGAAGTGCACGTGTACCTTTTCAATCACGCTATCTTGTTTGTGAGACAGAAGACGAACAATAGGCAGGAAGAGCTTCGGGTTTACAAGAAGCCGATCCCGCTAGAGCTCCTTCTCATCACACAGATGGATGAGGTTATTCCACGGCTGGGAATCTCGAAGAGACCGTCATCGAGTCTGATACCTGGGGCGAAGGCAGCAATCAACGGACCCAAGGCTGCCGCGAGCGGTAAAGAAGGGTTTCCAATCACATTTCGACATATTGGTAAGGGTGGCTATGATCTGACCCTCTATGCTTCCACGCACATTCAACGCCGGAAATGGATGGAGAATATCGAAGAGCAACAGGAAAAACTCCGAAGTCGAGGCAACTTTTATACTAAGACGGTCCTTTGTGACAACTTTTTTACAGCCGCCCATAAAGTCAATTGCTTAGTTCCTATTGGTGAGTGCAACCCTGACCCACAGTATATGATCAAGGGACTAAAGAACACAGATGGTGGCCGGAAACTTGTTTTTGGGACAGACACTGGCATCTATGTATCTGATCGCAAACCAAAATCTGCAGCTGCGAGGCCCAAGCGTGTGCTTGACATGACCAATGTCACTCAAGTTGATGTTCTGGAAGAATATCAACTTCTTCTTGTTCTCGCCACCAAAAGTCTCATGTCTTACCCATTGGAGGTTCTAGATCCCACAGACACGCAATCGCCTATGTTGAAGAGACCGAAGAAAATTCAAAATCATGCTAATTTCTTTAAAGCTGGCGTATGCATGGGCAGGCACCTTGTATGCTCAGCCAAGATGTCCGGGATATCCACTACAATCAAAGTATATGAACCCCTCGATACCATTTCCAAGGGCAAGAAGAAACCAGCGATAGGTAGAATGTTCCAAGGTGGTCAGGAAGCACTCAAACCATTCAAGGTATGTCTTTTCCTCATCTTGCTCGCCATGGAACTGACTATCGCGCACAGGAATTTTACGTCCCTGCCGAGTCTTCGTCTATCGACTTCCTGAGATCTAAGCTCTGCGTCGCCTGCTCTCGGGGTTTCGAAGTTGTAAGCCTCGAAACTTTGGAAACTCAACCCCTGCTCGATCACGCAGATACGTCCCTTGACTTTGTTACCCGCAAGGATATCGTTCCCATCTCTATTGAGAGATTGAATGGCGAATTCCTCCTCCACTACACAGATTTCTCATTCTTCGTCAATCGGAACGGGTGGCGGGCTCGATCGGATTGGTTAATCAACTGGGAAGGGAAACCTACAACCTTTGCTCTGTCTCACCCTTACCTGCTTGCATTCGAGCAGAATTTCATAGAGATACGGCATTTGGAGACAAGCCAACTCGTGCATATCATAACGGCGAAGAACATCCGCATGTTGCATTCTTCGACGAGAGAGGTGAATCTGCTCCCAAGGACACTCGTCGAGATGTAACTAACGCAGACATAGATTCTGTACGCTTACGAAGACGAAGGAGGCGAGGATGTGGTCGCAAGCTTAGATTTTTGGAGCAAGCCTCCACAATAATGCATTTAATCAGCTTTATACCAGACAGGGTTCGATTCTAGCGCTTCGCGAGCATTGACTCGTTAGGTTGAGTGGGTGTATTGACGATCTATGGGTGGCCCTCTTGTCGCAATATTGGCTACCCAGGAATACAGGGAGTCTGGCGCTTTTCTATGGTCCGTATGTAAAGGGAACGGAATCAATGAATCTGGGTGGAGAATCGCCGTGAGCATCTTTTTGAAAATGATATATTTGTGGGGGGATTGAATGCAATTGGCAGACCTATCCACCCAGTCTACTTTGACAGACCGTCAGAATCCCGTGGATGACTTTTGACGTAGGTCGCGGTGCCCGGCATTGGGGAAGCAGGGAGATACAACCACCTCAACCTGGTCTCTCTCTAAGAATCTTGGCATAGAGGATAGAGTTCAGATACGGGCTTCACTGGTTTGAAGCAACGGCAACACAACCATGAGTATCTACTTCAGTGAACCACGCAAGCCAAGTGTAACGCGCTTTACATATTCTACATGCTTTGTAGACTACGGCTGACAGCTGGGCACCTCTTCAAGCACCCGAAATCGGGCTCTTCAGAGGCCTATCTACCATCTATGTCTACTTTCATCCTGCCCAATAGTAAACCGAGGGTACCTGTTCATCTCACCCCAAATCTAGAAGAAGACCAGCTGCTCAGCTTCCCCGCGTTCAAAACATGGATCAACACTCTCCAACACTCTCTCTCTACACAAAAAAGCCTATCACACGCCTTTCACTCCGCTCCTTACAAGCTCCGCAAAATCGACATCCAATCCGTAGACTTTTTTGGTGGTGGTCGCGTGGGTTTTATCAAGCTAAAGGCAGAAGTTTCGAATGGCAAAGGCGAAAAGCTGCCGGGGTCTGTACTGTTAAGAGGAGGCAGTGTTGGCATGATGCTCGTGCTCCAACCGGACGACGTTCCCGAGAATACGGAAGACGAGAAGCAGGTCATCTTGACTCTACAGCCCCGCATACCTGCTGGCTCTCTTGCTCTGCCGGAATTGCCAGCTGGCATGCTTGATGACTTTGGAACATTTAGTGGGGGCGCTGCAAAGGAGATAGAAGAGGAGACCGGGCTCAAAGTGCCAGCCGAGGATCTGATCGACATGACTGAGCTTGCGTTACCAAAAGCTACGAGTGACGAAGAGGAACATCTACAACAAGGTGTGTACCCCTCGCCTGGGGGCTGTGACGAGTTTGTGCCGCTCTTCCTGTGGCAAAAGAGAATACCTCGGGAGCAACTGAAAGACTGGCAAGGAAAGTTGACAGGCTTGAGGGACTACGGGGAGAAGATCACGTTGATGCTTGCCCCATTGGATCAGGTGTGGAAAATAGGAGGTAGGGACGCCAAGGTTCTGAGTGGGTGGGCGCTCTACCAAGGGCTGAGGAAGGAGGGGAGATTGTGAGAGTCTTTCTGGGGCATCCGAAGACATGCACATGTAAACGCTGCGACAATCTGGTTTTGTTCCAATCCCATGCTAAGTTATGACCAAATTAGAACCGTCTCGTGTTGGGCTGGCTTGAGAAAGAAGCTGGTCTCATCCTGATAGCTTTGAGCAAAACTCCGAGAATAAATAGACCAATAGTGAAAGCATACTGTACGTTGTCATTTAGCGTATTCAGGACTCATGCGAAACCTTGGCACTGCGTAAAGAAAATCCTCCCCCCTTTTTGTAGGTGAAACCACATTATAATCACCTGTTACGGCATTATCAGTTCACAACGTCCTATTCCGTTGGAATTGAAGCTATACGCAACCCTCCGAACCATATCCTTAGCCCTACATTACACTCGCTATGCCCTAGTCGCAATACATTCGTTGGGGAGC